>Ga0272447_1000001_pt1 | contig 939265 bp, 875 predicted proteins | sample YNPCB0133_FD_194589 | JGI IMG/M metagenome (GOLD analysis project Ga0272447, IMG submission 194589) | Hot spring microbial mat communities from Yellowstone National Park, WY, United States - YNP-CB-013-3 | ecosystem: Environmental > Aquatic > Thermal springs > Hot (42-90C) > Sediment | place...
CAACTCCTTGGTAGTTCGCCCCAGGACCTTCCTCAAAAACGATCACGTTGCCCAGTTCGTCCACGATCAAGATGTGCGTCTTCGTTCCACCGACATCTACACCGAGAAAGCGCACTCGAATCACCCCGACACAATAAGAGTAGTATAATTTTCTCGAAAACCCGTCTTGGGAGCGATTGAAATGAGACCCAGAATCAGAGGCATTTTACTCATATTGTTGGTTGTTCTCATGGCTTTCTTCACACTGATATTCTACTGGATCGTGTTCATGTTTCCAAAGCTGCAAAGGACGCTGATGGACTATCACATGAACAGCATAATGCATCAGCTGGATTTGGCGATCTCGCTGGTGAATATGCACTATTCCAACTACTTGCAGGGTCTGGAAGACGAATGGTCCGCGAAACAAAAAGCCATGAGACATTTGAAAAGCCTCTTCTACGGCCCAGAGGGCAAGGATTATTTCTTCGTGTTGGACCTTGACGGTGTAGTGTTGGCGCATCCGTACCGTGTGGACCTCGAAGGCCAGAGAGGTTTCGACTCCAGCAATGAAATCTTTGCGAACGCGGTTCGAACCATCGTTGAGGGTGCGAAGAAAGGCCAGAAGTTCGTAGAGTACGATTGGTACCTGTACGGTAAAGAGAAAGTTGAAAAGAAATTCTCTGCGATCAGAGTCTTCGAACCGTGGGGATGGATAATCGGAACCGGTCTTTACAGTGAAACTTTGATGGAACAATCGAAAAAGATCGCGCGAGAGTTTCAATCTATGACGATCGTTTTCATGGTGATGTATTCGGCCATCGTTGCGTTTCTTCTGGCTTCGTTGAATCGTCAGTACAGAGAAAGGGAAAGACTTTTGACGCTGCATTTGCAGGAACGAGAGAGGCTGAAAACCATTCTCAGTTCAATCCCGCAGCCCGTGGCGGTCTTGAAAGATTCGCAGATCACTTTCGCGAACCAATCCTTTGAGCAAATGTTCGTGCGAGAAGCTGAAAGTTCACCTGCGCTGAAACAGAAGATCTCACAGGTGGTCGAGGAAACCTTGAACGAGGTGAGAAAGGCCAAGAAAAGCTTGGTCAAATCTTTGGAGATCGCGTTGGGGCAAGAGAAGAAGTGGTTCGATGTGTACGCTGTGCCACTCTTCAGCAACGAGCATAACCTGGAGACGGTGCTTCTCTTCGTTGAGACAACAAGTCAGGTGGAACTGATCGACTTCTGGAGGTTCAAAGCAGAGACTGATCCGCTCACCGGTTTGACCAACAGGAACGCTCTGGAGGAACTTTTGAAAGATCCGCACGTCCTTGGCGAAAAGTTCTGTGTGATCATGCTCGATGTGGATGGCTTCAAAGAAATAAACGACAGCTACGGACACAGCGTTGGTGATGAAGTACTGAAAGAATTCGCAAGGAGGCTCACCAAAAGTGCGAGAAAGGACACCATCTTGGTGCGTTTCGGTGGAGATGAAATGCTTGTGATCGTTCCAAACTCCGACAGAGAGACCGGTTTGAAAATAGCTCAAAGGCTTCAAGAAGTGTTGAAGAAACCACTTCACCTTGAGAACTTGACCTTGAACTTGAGTGCCTCGATGGGATTCGCGGAATTTCCGACCGACGGAAACGATCTTCGATCTTTGATAGACGTTGCAGACCGGCGACTGTACAAAGCCAAGAGCTTGGGTAAGGGATCGCTGTGTGTGGATTGACAGCTTGAACGGACACGTGGTAAAATTTTGTACGGGCTGCCGAGGTGGTGGAATTGGCAGACACGCATGGTTGAGGGCCATGTGGGTTTCGGCCCGTGCGGGTTCAAGTCCCGCCCTCGGCACCAGAGGGAGCGAAGGCTCCCTCTTTTTGTTATACTCTGAAAGGTGATCTTCTTGATCAAACTGGTGTGCATAGACTTGGATGGAACGCTATTGGACAGCGAGAAGCGCGTCTCACAGCACAACATCGAGGCCATCAGGCGTGTGGTCGAGCTGGGCGTGCACGTGACGATCTTCACCGGGAGGAGCTTCGGCTCCGCCGCACGTTATGTGAGGGAGCTTGGCATAAGAATCCCTGCAGTCTTTCAAAACGGTGCGCTGATAATCGATCCTGTGAGCATGAAGATCTACAGGAGCATAGAACTGAACGCCGATCTGGCAAGACAGTTCGTAGAGGAGGCGCGCAAGAACTCAGTTTACCCAGTGGTATATGATTCATTCTTTTCCGAGAAGGACATGCTCATCGAAGGACCATACGTGGGTGCCTTTGAACGGTACTTCCAGTTGAACTCGCATCGAATCAGGATGGTTGAAAATTTGGCCGAAGAGCTGAGAAGAATACAAAGTGCGGTCGAGGTTGCATTAGTTGGGAAGACAGAGAGCGTGAACAGCGCGATCGAAAAGGTCTCGGCGAGATTGAAAGGTGGCTACACGGTGGTGGAGAATCAAAAGAAGGACGAAGAAGCGTTCGTCGAGATCTTCGGTCCTGAAGTAGGGAAAGAAAGGGCACTCGAGTTCTTTCTGAAGATGTACGGCGTCAGTTCGAAAGAAGTCATGTACATAGGAGACAATCTCAACGACGCATCGATCATGCGCATGGTGGGAACTTCCGTAGCAATGATGAACGCACCCGATGAGATCAAACAGATTGCTACACATATCACAGACAGCAACGACGAATCTGGGGTTGCCAAAGCTTTGGAGAGCTTAGTGCTCAGGGAGCGTGTTCAAGGATGAGTCTTCTGTTTCTCGTTCTGTCGAGCGTTCTCACGGCACTCTCGATGCCAGGTTTTCTCTTCGGTTTTCTCGCTTGGTTCAGCTTGATCTTTCTTTTCATCGCCTTGGAAGAAAAGAAAGCTCTTGCGAGCACTCTCTATGGTTTTCTGTACTTTTACATTTTCAGTGCGATCAACCTCTACTGGGTTTTACCCGTGCTGGTGGAGAATTTACCGAGAACCTTTTCGAGGTTTCCAGGCTGGTTGGGTTTCTTCGTCTTTTTGCTCATGCTTGCCATCGAAGCGTTACCCTTCGCATTGTTCGGTCTGCTGTACTCGATCGGAACTTCCCTCAGGGATCGCCCATGGCTCGACGCTCTGTTCGTTGCGTCGCTCTACACCCTTGTGGACTTTCTCAGGGGTATCGGTGAGATGGGTTTCACGGGAGGAACACTCGCAGACGCACTTTACAAAGATGTTGGATTGCTTCAACTTGCCCCGCTGATCGGTTCCTACGGTCTGACTTTCTTGATCGTTCTCATCAACAGGTTGCTCTACACTACGATGAAGAAGAGCTCCAGACCCATCGAAAGGATCGCGCTGGTCGTTCTTGTCATCGTTCTCATCTCGTACACTGTGGAACACGCTTTGCCTTTGCCAACGAAGGGTGAAACGAAACTCATCGCCTTGCAAACTTACGTCAAACCCCAGGAAAAGTACAGTTCTTCCCCGATGGAACTCTATTCAAAACTCGAAGAACACTTGGAAAAACATTCCAGCGGGCTGATCGTCCTTCCCGAGGACGTGTTTCCCACAGATCCGAAGAAGAACGAGGTTGGAGAAAGGTTACGCGAACTGGCGGAAAGGAGAAATCTCAAGATCCTCTTTGGGGCGATATCCACGGACGCTGGAGCAAAGAACAGCGTATTTCTCGTCGATGAATCGGGTGTGAGGCGAGTGTATTCTAAGGTGAAACTCTTTCCTTTCGTGGAGATGTTGCCGTACGAGAAGATTTTCGGCGTCTTCGGCTTCCTTCGGGGTTTGACTTATCTGCAACCTGGCGAGGGATTTTCTCCAGTGAAGATCGAAGACTATGCCACACTCGGAATCCAGATATGCTTCGAGTCCTACTTCGCTGAGCCGTCGCGCCAACTTGTGAAAAAAGGTGCAGAAGTTCTCATAGTGTGCACGAACGACGGATGGTTTGATTACAACACTGCCTTGATTCAGCATTTTTCGAAATCTGTTTTTAGAGCGGTGGAGACGAGGCGTCAAGTTATCCAGGTTTCTAATGCTGGTGTGACGGGCGTCGTCGATCCTTATGGAAGGATCGTCAAGACGTTGCCTGTGAAGAAGTACGATTCGATGAAAATAGAGCTTCTTCCAAGGGAGGGCGAAACGTTCTACGCGCGCTACGGTGATTTGATCGTCTGGTTCTGTCTAGCCATTGTGTTGTTGAAACTAATGTTGCCACGTGAGAAGAACATACACGTGAGGAGGATCTGGAGATGAGAGTTATCACGATCGTTCTCGACAGCGTTGGTATAGGGGAACTTCCGGACGCACACCTCTACGGAGACGAGGGGAGCAACACTTTGGTCAACACGGCGAGGGCCGTTGGTGGGCTGAATCTGCCGAACTTGGCCAAAATGGGTTTGGGTAACCTGGACGAAATCTTAGGTGTACCCAAGATGCCCGCGATCGGCGCTTACGGCATCATGATGGAGAAGAGTCCAGGAAAGGATTCAACGACGGGGCATTGGGAGCTTGCAGGTATCGTACTCAAAAAACCGTTCGATCTTTTTCCAAACGGCTTTCCAAAAGAGCTGATAGAAGAGTTCGAACGAAGAACTAATAGAAAAGTGCTGGGTAACAAACCAGCATCGGGCACTGAGATAATCAAAGAACTCGGTTTGGAACATGAGAGAACTGGTGCGTTGATCGTGTACACCTCTGCAGACAGCGTTTTTCAGATTGCGGCAAAGGAGGAAATCGTTCCAATCGAGGAGCTTTACAAATACTGTGAGATTGCGAGAGGGTTGCTCGACGAAATGGGGTTCAAAGTGGCAAGGGTCATCGCAAGGCCCTTCACAGGCGAGTGGCCCAACTACGTGCGAACAGCTCGCAGGCACGATTTCTCCCTGCCACCCGAAGGTCGCACGCTCTTGGACGTTTTGACGTACAACGGTATCGCCGTGTACGCTGTGGGTAAGATATACGATCTTTACGCGGGAAGAGGCATAACTGAGAGTTTCAAAACCGAAGACAACATGGATGGGGTCGACAAGACGATCTGGGTTATGAGAAACAGGAGAAACGATTGCGTGATCTTCACCAACTTGGTCGATTACGACATGAAGTACGGACACAGAAACGACGTGAAAGGGTACGCAAAGGCGCTCGAAGAGTTCGATGCGAGGTTGCCCGAGATCTGGGACTCAATGGAACACGACGATGTGCTCTTCATAACGGCAGATCATGGATGCGATCCGACCACACCTTCCACGGACCATTCGCGGGAGAGAGTGCCGATCTTGGTCTGTGGAGATAAGGCCTGTCGAAACGTGAACCTCGGTATCAGGGAATCCTTCGCCGATTTTGGTCAGACCGTGGCCGACATCTTTCAAGTCGAAAAACTGGCCAACGGAGTCTCGTTCAAGCCCCTCCTTTTCAACTGTTGAATATGAGTAAAAAGAGCGTCGCGTACGGTAAACTCGTCAGACTCTTCCAAAAAAGGCCGATCTTGGCGCGAAGGTTGCTCAGCCTGGGCACAACGTTGGAACGTGCAAGGCGCAAGATCGTCGCAGGGACCAAGAATGACTTTTCGAGTTGGGTTGACCTTGCCGCGCTTTCCATCGTTGCGTCAGCGTTCAGCGGTGAAGAGGTCGCTTTGGTGAATCTGTTCTTCCCGAGTGAGATCATGGCTGGATTCGGCCTGAAATGTGTTTCGGCAGAGGGACTGGCAGGTATGCTGGCAGCGATGCACTTGGAAGATTTGGCACTCGCACGAGCTGAATCGATCGGCGTTTCGAAGAACACCTGTTCTTTCCACAGGGCTGGGCTGGGTTTGAACCTGTTGAGCATGTTGAAGAACGTGAGAGCTGTGGCAGTGACGAACATGCTGTGCGATGGAAACGTACCGATCTTCAAAAGGATCGCCTCGTTGTACGGAATGAAGCCGGTTGTTTTGGATGTTCCAAGAAGTTTCGACGAAGCCAACGTTGATTACCTTTCTCGTCAGCTCGAGTCAGCCATTCAACAGCTCGAGAGCCAGCTGAACAGGAGGTTCGATTGGAAGAAGTTCGAAGAGCAGATGAAGATCGAGTCAGAGATCTTCGAGACGCTGAGAGAACTCTATCCAAAGCTGTGTGAAAGACCGATCAAGATGCATCTTTATCAACATGTGAATTTGTTGTACACGATCCACGTCAGACCAGACCTGCACTTGCTGAAAGCTGTTCGAGCCCTCGAAAAGGATCTGGACAAAACCACGAACCAAAGCACAAAGAGATTCCTCTGGATGCATCTGAGCCCCTACTACGACAACGTTCTCAACGAAATCTTCTCCAAAGACAGTCCTCACACGGTGGTGGCGTGCGAACTCTGCTGGGACTGGCTCGATTGGAGAATAGATGTGCGACGTGGTTTCAAGAGCATCGCTGAAAAACTGTTGCTCAACCCCTCGCTCAACGATGCCAGAAGGAGGGCAGAGTTCGCAGCGAAATTGGCCAAGGATTTCAGAGTCAACGGGGTGATACACTTCAACCAGTTCGGTTGTAAACAGTCCTCAGGTTCCATCGAGCTGGTCAAGGGTATCTTCGACGAATTGAAAATTCCTTTTCTTTCTCTGGATGGAGATTGCGTCGATCACACCAGCAGCGCGTCAGAGCAGTTCAAAACGAAAGTCCAAGCCTTTCTGGAGATGATCGAATGATCGTTTACAACTGTCCTCTGGTACCATTCGAGTTCTTCCATGCACTCAGAATTCCATTCAAAAGGATCGAGCCCAGCTCGGCTGAGTTTCAGAAGCTTTATCCAAACGTTTGCTCTTTTTGTAGGAGCGCTGCTTGCTCCGTGGAGCCCACCGACGTCTTGGTCTGGATTGATTCGTGCGATTCGATGCGCCGAGCCTACGATTTCTTGAACCAGAATGTATCGTTCTACCTTCACGTACCGGTGAACAACGATGAGCTCGCCGTACAATCTCTCGCAAGGAATTTGAAGAAACTCTGGGAGTTTCTCAAAACCGTTTTCAACAGAGAAGTGCCTCTGAGCGAGCTTGAAAGGGTGCACAGGTGGTTCATTGAGAAGTCGATCCATCTGGAAAGGCTCATCGAGGAAGATCTCAACGAAGCGAAAACGGTCTTTGAAGAGTTATCGAACGAAGAGTGGGTAGGTTCAGTTGCCAGGAACGGTAAATGTGTTTTGTTGCTCGGTTCCTGGGCGAACCACGAATTGGTGAGGATCGTGGAAAAAGCAGGAGGTTTCGCACTCAACGCGACATGTTCAGGGCCGTACGGTTTGATCTTTGAGGCAGAACCAGTTCGAGACGTCTTCGAATCCATCGCGAGAAGAATCTTGAACAGAAGACTTCCCTGCGGAAGGTTCGCCGCAAGTAGGAGATTGGAGTCGTTGATAGAACGATTCAGACCGGATGCGATCGTCTTGCACACGGCGAAGTTCTGTGATTTTTACCATTTCGATGAAGAGACGTTGAGAAAACTGAAGATCCCGTTCGTTACGATCGAAAACGAGTTCACCAACGCTTTAGAACAAGCCAGAACCAGAATAGAAGCGCTCCTCGAGGGCACGAAGGATAGAGTACGGGCTTGTTTCAAGGTCTCGTACTTCGTGGGGATCGACAGTGGTTCTACCAGCACGAAGATAGTGGTTGTGAACGAGCGCGGGGAGATCCTGTTCGAGCAGGTGTCCAAGACCGGCGCGGATCCGAAAGAATCAGCGAAAAGACTGATGAACCAAGCTATGAAGCATTTGAACTTCGATCTGCAAGAGAGCTTCATCGTCGCCACGGGCTACGGGCGTGACGCGATCGATTTCGCACACGAAAGAGTCACCGAACTCACTTGCCACGCCGTAGGGGTGAAGCACCTTTATCCAAACGTCAGAACGATCATAGACGTTGGCGGGCAGGACAGCAAGGTGATGAGAATCGAGAACGGAAAGATCGTGGATTTCGTCATGAACGACAAATGCGCTGCTGGAACCGGGAGGTTCCTGGAGATCGTTTCCTCCATACTCGAAACACCACTGCAAGTCATGGGCAGAGAATCTTTGAAGGTGAAGACACAGCTGAGCATCAGCAGCGTCTGTGCGGTCTTCGCCGAAAGCGAGATCATCTCTCTGCGAAGCAAGGGCTACAGCAAGCAAGAAATTCTGTGGGCTGCACACAATGCAATTGCAAGAAGGCTCGTCACCATGTACGAGAGGGTGAAGGGAAGTCCTTTGGTTGTGTTCACAGGTGGTGTAGCACTCAACGAGGGACTGAAGCGTGCCCTCGAAGAATTGCTCGAAGTAGAGATCATCGTTCCGAAGAATCCCGTTACGACTGGCGCGCTCGGTGCGGCATTGATGAAACCTCAACAGAAACTGTAACGTCCTCTGCGCTCATGCAACGCAAAGACGCAGCATCCCGTGCCAGTCAACTGAGCAACGATTGGATCAGTACTCCACGCTTGAGCTAAAGCTGTTCTTATTTCCGGATAAACCTCACACACCAAGGTTTGGAAGACATTGTAAGACATGCGCACGATCACTTCGTGCTCATGTTTCATGTATGCTTCGTACAATCTCTCGATGGGTCTTGGTCCCCTGTTGAAGTCCGTCTCTTTCAGCATGCCGTAAGCCTTCGCCGTGCTCACAGTCACACCCGGGCAGAAAAGATCGACCGTGTAACCGCTAATGGGGGGCAGAGGTGTGACCCTCTCACCTTTTCCTTCGACGATCGCTGTACCACCAAAGATGAAGAATGGGACGTCTGAACCTACCTGTGCGGCGATCAAAATAAGGTCTGAGCGCGATACTTTGAACTTTTGTGCGAGGAACCGCAGCGTGGCGGCTGCGTCTGAGCTACCACCCCCCAGGCCCGACCCAATGGGTATGCGCTTCTTCAAAATCACCTTCAGGCCGAAATCGACAGGGTAAAACTCCGTGAATTTTCTGAAGGCTCTTTCCACGAGGTTCTGACCTTCGATGGGAATATTCGATTCTACAACGATCTGGCCGACGTCTTCAGTCTGAATGAAGAACAACTCATCGTGAAGGTCTATCGTCTGGAACAGGCCCACTATGTCGTGGTAACCATCCGAACGTTTAGCGACAACGTCGAGATACAGGTTCAGTTTGGCATGAGCTTTTTCAGAAAATCCAGCGCCAACTTCGACCATCCTTCCAGCTCTTCCCTCCGCTGTTCTATCTCTGTCAGATCCACAAACCAGAAATCGAACATGTCCGGTTCGTTCAAACCCAGGAACCTCACCTCCGCCAGGTACACCAGCCCGACGTGTACCCTGCTCACCGGCGAACTCGTGTCGTTCAGAAGGCCCATGTAGGAGAGTTGAAGGACTTCCACGTTCACCTCTTCGTGTATCTCTCTTTCCATGCCTTTCAAGAAAGCTTGCCACGGTGTGCTACCATCGTTCAAGTTGATGTGACCCCCAACACCCAGAGACAGCTTTCCATGAAGTCTTCTTTCCTGCTGCTTTTTCGTTCTTCTGAGCAAGAGGAACTTTCCTTGTTGGCGCATCAGCACGTATGGAATCAGTTGACGAAGCGTTTCGTCGTTCTCAGCGATGTCTCTGTCGATGAAGAACGCATTCTTTTCGATCAGATCCCTCAACTTTCCCAAATCGATCGGAAAAATCCCTTCGTCACTGTTCACCAGCTCTTCAACGATTCTCGTCGGAACCACCAGAACTCGCTCCATGTGCACTCCCCACCAATCTGTTGTAGCAGTCCCTGCAGACTGCGATGTATTTTTCCTTTCCACCGACATCGATCTCCGAATCGCTGTCCGATATCTTGTAAGTGAGTGTTGCGTTGTATTCACCACATACGTGGCAGACAGCTTTCTTTTTGGTAACTTCGTTCGCGAGCGCAAGCAAAAGCATGGTCGTCTCGAAGGGATTCTGCTTGAAGGTCATGTCGAGTCCCGCGCAGAACACGTTGACGTTCTCATCCAGAAGCTTCCTAACCAGCTTGACCAAGTCCTTGTCGAAGAACTGGACCTCGTCGATGAACACCGCGTCGACTTTCTCTCGAAGGTACGGAAGCATATCTTTGGTGAATTCAACCGGCACGGCTTGTGCCTCGAGTCCAGAGTGTGTCTTGACAACGCTGGTGCCGTAACGAACGTCCAAGGCGGGCTTGAAGAGCAGCGTCTTCTTCCTTCCCAGTTTGTAGATCTCCATATAGGACAACAGTTCCGTGGTCTTACCTGAGTACATTGGTCCAACGATGACAGTTAGCTTTCCAGCCACAGTTCATTCCTCCTCCACCAGTGCGTTGACCGCCGTGAATTTCTCTTCGTCCAACAGATGCAGATATGTGCTCGTTGTTGACAGGTTCGCATGTCCCAAAAGCTCTTGAACAACTCTCACGTTCACTCTTTTCTGCAACAAATGCGTCGCAAAAGAATGACGCAAGGTGTGAGGATGTACCCTTTTTCTTATGTTGCAGAGGCTCGCGTACTTTCGTACGATCCTGAACACCGTGCTCGGATGCAACCTCGTTGCAGTTCCAAACAGATACTCCTCGGCTTCTTTCTCGTGCTTCTCTACGTACAATCTGAGTTTGCTTGCAAGACTGTTGTTGAGTGGAACGATGCGGTCCTTTCTCCCCTTGCCCATCTCGATCCTGACAAATGCGGGAGAGAAAGAAACGTCCGACACTCTCAGGTTACATAACTCGCTGACTCTCAGACCACAGTAATAGAGCAAGGACAGGATCAAATGATCCCTCTCTTTCTGCTCGCTCACCCTCAACATCCTTTCTACCTCTTCCTTGGTCAAGAAATCAGGAGACCTCTTTCTGAGTCTTGGAGTCTTCACCTTCACCCAAGGGTTGCTGGGCACGTAGTTCCTCAGGACCAGATAATCGAAGAAGTTCCTGAGTGAAGATATCTTCCGCGCTAAGGTGGAAACACTCAAAGGCTTACCAAAGTTCTTGGAAAGATCTCTAATATAATCTTCTGCATCCTTCACGCTGAAGGATGCAGGATTCATTTTTCTTTCTCGCAAGGTCCGTAGAAACTGTGTCACATCGGTTCCGTAAGCCGTAACAGTGTGATCCGAAACTCTGCGAACGTATTTCAAATATTCCACGTACTCTTTGAGCAGATCTTCCAAGAATCGATCACCATCCCATGAAGACCATCAGAACCACATAGAAACTGGCGATCGTCAAACCCAGCAAAACAAGACGAAGAGAGATGCGAAGAAAGTCTTTGAATGAGACGCTCTCATTGGTGAATCTCTTCAACAAAGAAATACCTACTATATTGACAGCCGCACCTATCGGCGTGAGATTCGCTCCCAGTCCCACACCCAACGCGATCGCCCACCAGAATTGCGTTGGATAACCCAATTCAACGAGGTATTTCACCACTGGAACCAAAACGACCGTCGCCGGCACTGCGCTCAACAATGAGCCCATAACAGCTGAAAGCCAGACCAGAACGACGATTAGAACTACACGAGAATGAATCATAGAAATGAGGCTCGCGAACTTACTGAGAAGACCAAGTTCATGCATCACGTGAGTGAGCGAAAACAAGCCCATGAAGAAGAAAAGCGTGTCCCATTCGATTTCCTTGGCTACATCTTCAAAACTCTTTCTTGCAACGATGAGACTGAGTGCTGCTCCAAGCAAAGCGATGAATGCCATGTCGATCTTCAACGCTTCGTGAAAGGCGAAGGAAAAGATGGTGGCTACGAAGATCGCTGCGATTCTCAACAACAATTTCTTGTCGGTGATCGCTTCCTTGGGATTGGTTGCAGCCAACTCTTTCAGACCTTTTTCGCTCGCTCGATCGGCAGACACCTCGCGTCCAAGCATCCTAAGTGATATGAGCAACACCAAGAAAGTTATTGGTGCCAAATGAATGATGAAGCTCACGAAGCTCAGCCCACTCGCGTTACCAATGACGATGTTCGGAGGATCTCCGATCATCGTTGCCATACCACCAATGTTGGATGCGATGACACCAAGAACAAGCACTCTGGTCGGTTCGATCCCAGCCGCATCACTGATCAAGAACAATATCGGTGCGAATATTAACAACGTAGTGACGTTGTCCAACAGGGCAGAGAGCATCGCTATGAAAAACATGAGCAAAGACACTGTCTTTCCTAAATCTCCTTTTCCGAGACGTACCGCATAAACGGAAGCCATCTGGAAAAAACCCGTACTCTTCAAGATCGACACGATGATCATCATACCGAGCAAAAGGCCTATGGTGTTGAAATCAACCACACGTGAGATGTTTTCTATCGTTAGTCCCTGCGACAGCTTCAAAACCGCCGCGACGAGACCAAGCATGAATACCTTTACAGCTGTTTGCTGAGCCCTGCTGAGTATCACGTAGTAAGCCATGAAGAACAAGAACATCGCCATGATCTGCTTGATCATGTGCGATCACCATCCAAACCAGAGTGGGTAGAATTCCGCAAGTTCTCCCGAGGAGAGACCTTCAACATCCGAAGGCACTCTGATGACGCCGTCAGCCCGCGTCAAGTTGGACACCTGCGCCGTCTCACTCTCCAAAGGCTCTGCCCAAACTTGACCTTGTTTCTCGAAAAGTTTCACTCTGATGAACTGTTCTCTACCTTGTCTGGAAGACACATTCCGTGTCAACTTGACCATGCCAGAGGATTTGAAAAGAAAATCTTTCTCTCCTTCCAGCCTTCTCATAATCGGCAAGAGCACAAATTTGGTGCTGATCGTGAAGGAAACAGGATTACCTGGAAGACCGACAATGGGTTTATCATCCACGATGGCGAGTATTGTGGGTTTTCCAGGTTGAATCAATATCCCATGGAACAGAACACCAGGCTTTCCCAAGCGATCGATGGCTGCTTCAGTGAAATCTCTCGCGCCTATCGAGCTTCCACCACTGACCACCAGCACGTCGTATTCATCGAACCAGCTTTTCAGCGTTCGGAACAATTCACCTTCGTCGTCCCTGCACAGGCCCACACGGTTCGCCTCAAAACCCAGGGATTTCAACCAAGCGACGAGACCATAGCTGTTGCTGTCGCGAACCTGAACGAGAGATTTTTCCTTCACGAAAGGTTCAACGATCTCATCGCCCGTAGAAATCACGCCAACTCTCAAACGCCTGAAAACCCTCAGACGTTCTACACCGAGTTGAAGTAGGAGTTGAAGATGTCCTGGATTGATCCTCTCGCCCCTCGTCACTGCTGCTTGACCCCTCTTCACATCTTCGTTCTTTCTCAGCACGTTCTCTCCACTGGCAACTGGTTTCATCACCTCGACGTACTCGTTGAATCTCTGCGTGTGTTCTACCATCACTACCGCATCCGCTCCACTTGGTAACATCGCACCGGTCGCAACCCAAGCAGCTTCGTTCTCATTGATACTCCCAATCGGTTCCTCACCTATCTTTACCTCCAACGCGAGACGCAACATAACAGGCAGGTTTGGACTTGCACCTATCGTGTCTTTGGATCTCACGGCGTAGCCATCCACTAAAGATTTATCGAAACCTGGAAGGTCCTGCGAGGCGAACACATCCTCGGCGCACACAAAGCCGAGCGATTCGAGCGTGGGAACCTCCAGGGTCTCGCTGATAGGTTTCAAAATCTGAACGTACTCAGAATAGACTTGATCTAAACTGGCGAGTCTGAGGAACTTCAATGCCTTTCACCCTCTCGATGGCAATCTTTGGTTGAGCCCTTGATCTTTTCCAACGCGTGCGGTATCGCACCGAGTATGGCCTTCAAATTCTGCTCCACTGCGCTCGGACTACCCGGCAAGTTGATGATCAAGGTCTCCCCCCTGATCCCCACCACCGCGCGTGACAAAACGGCAGTAGGCGTTTGTTTCATTGCCTCGAGCATCATGGCCATCTCCATGCCGTAGAGTCTCTTTTCGATTAGTCCCATCGTTGCTTCGGGCGTCACATCCCGAGGTGATACCCCTGTACCACCACAGGTAATCACCAAATCGAATCCTGCCTCACACAGTTTCAAGAGTTCTCCACGTATCGATTCAACTTCGTCTGGAACGATCGATTCAGCTTCTATGTTACCACCTATTTGTCCAACAAGCTTTGCAACGGTGTTTGCGTTCTTGTCGATCATGGTGCCTTGACTCACCCTATCACTCACCACCACGATGGCCACTCTCATCAAGATTCGACCTCCTCGACAACCCTTCCCAGATCGGAGATATCGTAACCCGAGGACTCAGAAACGACATTTTTGAAATCACTCGAAGCCATCACATCGAGTATGATTCCGAAACGTTCATCCTTGAGAAACTCTGGGAGGACCAAAAGATCGTACTCTTCCCAGCACAGAGGTACGAAGTCCAAGTCCATCAGCTGCGCTACGTACGATACAGCTAAGCCCACATCCGCGAGGTTTCTTTTGATTTTGAGAGCAACTGCCGCGTGCGTCAGTTCCTCTTTTTCGTAACCGTTTATCTGTCGTGGGTCTATCCCAAGTTTTGAAAGATAATAATCCAGCAGGATCCTGGTTCCAGAGGCTTTCTGCCTGTTCACAAACTTCACGTCTTTTCTCGCCAGATCGTGAAGCAACTTGATCGATTTCGGATTTCCTTTCTGGACCACGAGACCTTGGAGCCTCTTCACGAACTTTACGAGTACAAAATGTTTCATCATCTTCCTCAAGAAGGGTAGGTTGTAGGTTTCACTCTCACTGTCAAACAGGTGAACGCCCGCAAGGTGCGCGTAAGACTTCGCTATGGCTCTCACGCCACCGAGGCTACCGACGTTCACAACTGAGAGATTCAAACCGCGTTCGATGAGAAGATCACTCAGTCTATCGATGAGCGGATCGTTGCTACCGACGAAGAGCACCGTGTTGTCTATTCTCTTCCTCGAAGCTGTCAATAGAACTTGAACCTTCTTTCCCTCGTCTATCACCTCTTGACCTTTGGGTACGACGATCGTGCCGTCCATCTTGGTCAGCGAGGACATCGTGGCTGCACCCCTTTTTAGAGGAACGCAGACGTAACGATCCTTCACCTTCGCCAACATGACCCTGACGAACTCATCGTCACCGACAGAAGAAAACATTCTCGTCGCAACCTCGGCCTCCAGGAAATCTTCATCAGATTCGCTTGAACGGTACCACGCTTGCAGGATGGGTTTGACCACACGCTCGAGTACAGTGAAACAGGAAGCGGGAAAACCGGGAAGACCTATCACGGGCTTTTCCTCGACGATCGCGAGGATTGTGGGCTTACCGGGTCTGATGCTGAGACCGTGCACAAGAACTTTACCATGTTTTTCGAGCACACGGTAGACGTAATCTTTCTGCCCAGCCGAAGAACCCCCTATGAAAAGAACAAGATCGTGCGTTGGTAAGAGTTCTTGCAGGGCCGATGCCAACTTCGTCGGATCATCGCCGAGCGGATCGTGGACCTTCACGCTGGCTCCGAGCCTTTCGAGGAAAGCTTTGACGAGTATGGAGTTAGTCTCAGGTATGGAACCTTCCTTTAGCTCACTGGAAGGATCGACGATCTCATCACCCGTGGGCACGACCACGCACTCAGGTTTCTTCACTACCTCCACTTCGAACACACCGGCGGCCAGCAACAGTGAAAGATCCTGCGGTGCGAGTCGATGGTACCTGCAGAAGAGCATATCGTACTCAACGACATCCTCACCGATCGTTCTGACGTTGTGAAAGGACGGAACAGGCTCGAAGATCTCCACCGAACCATCCTCCAAGAAATGGACATCCTCTATCATGATGACGGCATCGAAACCTTCGGGCATCGGTTGACCCGTGTTGACGATCGCGAAATGGTCTCTGTCAAGCCTCTTAGGTGCGTGTTTTGAGGCTTGAACCGTGTCGGAGGAGCGAACCGCTATTCCGTCCACCGCAGCCGAGTTGTAACGAGGAACGCTCCTGAGGGCAAAGACTGCACGTGCCAGAACTCTATCGAGCGCCTCACTGACTTTGATCTTTTCTGTCCTAGGTTGGAAGAAGCCAGTCTCTCTCAGACGGCTCAAATACAGCTCCAGTGCCCGATCGAGATCCATTTTCTTTAGGTATATCTTTCTGTCCAGTGCTTGCACCTCCGACTAACATTCTACCTCCATGACGTGATAATATGTGTCGTGGGGTGAAACGATGAAGTTTTCCGAAGTGCGAATCGATCAAGAGTACTCGACAAGTTTTACCATCAGCGACGAGATGGTGAAAACGTTCGCAGAGATCACGGGTGACAAGAACCCTGTTCATTTGGATGAAGAGTACGCGAAGAACACGCGGTTCAAAAAGAGAATATGCCACGGTATGTTGGTAGCTTCATTGATCTCAAAGGTGCTCGGTATGGACTTCCCGGGCCCTGGAACGATTTTAGTCAGACAGCAACTGTCCTACAGGGCGCCAGTGTTCGTTGGAGAGACGGTGGAAGTACACGTCAAGGTTGTAGATAAGAAAGAAGAAAAACAGAGGTTCATCCTTCAAACGAACGTGATCAAGAGCGACGGAACGGTCGCGATCGAGGGGCAAGCGGAAGTTCTGATCGAACAGTGAGACCTCACGGACAACATTTTCTCAAGTGTGAAGACGTTGCACTCGAACTTGCAGACAGGTTGAACCCCCACACCGATGATGTTGTTGTCGAAATAGGTTGCGGGAAAGGTTTCCTCACAAGGTTTGTGGCCCAGATTGGTTGTAAACTCATCTGTTACGAAGTAGATGAGTCACTGGGTGAAGAATTCAAAAGGAACGTGCCATTCGAGAACGTTGAGCTCAGGTTGAAAGATTTTCTTGAGGTAGATGTCGAGGAAATCAAAGGTGCACGTTTGTGCTACGGTAGCATTCCATACCAGATATCTTCAAAGATCATCCGCAAGGTGATCGAGCTTGGCTTTGAAAGGTGCATTCTCATCGTTCAGAAAGAATTCGCGGAGAAACTCATCATGGGTCGAGATAGGCGAAGGCACACTCTGATGACCGTTCTGGGTCAGACATATTTCAACGTCTCAATCCTCCGACGAGTGCCGAAAGGTTGCTTTGAACCTCCACCGAGGGTTGATTCTGCCATGATCGAGCTCGTCAGAAAGCGTGTGCAACTGGATCTGGACGGTTATGAACAATTTCTGAAAAAGCTTTTCGTGAGGCCGAACAGGAGCGTGAAAGCGGTTCTCAAGGAGATGGATGTAGCTCAGTGTGAAATTTTCGAAAACGAGAGGATCTCTGATTTGAGCGCAGAGCAAGTGCTGAATATCTATTCGAGGTGGTCAAATGACGAGGGAAGAGCTCTTTGAAACTGTTCTGAACTCCATCGTTGAGGGCATCATAATTGTGGACAAGAAAGCGAAGATCGTTTTCATGAACAAGCAGGCGTCCATCATATTAGGCATTCCAGCCTCGAGCGCAATTGGTAGGTACGTGGTCGACGCCATACCGAACACCAGGTTGCACATCGTCGTTCAGACTGGCAAGGCAGAGATCGATAACGTTCAGGACATAGGAGACGTGAAGATCATAACCTCGAGGATACCGATCAAAGACAGCAATGGAGAAATCATAGGTGCGGTCGCAATCTTCAGGGACATCACCAGCGTGCAGAAGATGCTCGAGGAGGTCACAAACCTCAGGGAGATGGAAGCACTGCTCAAGGCAATCATAGAGTCCACGAACGACGCGATATCTGTTGCCGATGCCGAAGGTAAGATCGTGATGGTGAACAAGGCCTACACCAAGATAACCGGTTATTCGGCGCAAGAGGTCATAGGCAAACCCGCCACCATAGACATTGCGGAGGGCGAAAGCATGCACATCAAGGTTGCACAAACCAAGCAACCGATATATGGAGCGAGACTCCTGGTCGGACCAACCCGCAAAGAGGTAGTGGTGGACGTCACACCTCTGTTCGTCAAGGGTCAGTTCAGGGGCAGCGTTGGCGTGATACACGATGTTTCGGAGATCGTTCGTCTGAGCAGAGAACTTGAAGAAATGCGCCGGATCATGAGGCGCATGAGTGCGAAGTATACTTTCGACAACATTGTTGCAGAGAGCACAAAGATGAAGATCATCATAGAACAGGCGATGAAAGTCGCACAAACCCCTGCGACAGTCCTGCTGAGGGGCGAGAGCGGCACGGGTAAGGAATTGCTCGCACACGCGATACACAACGCCAGTGAGAGGAAGGATCACCCCTTCGTGAGCGTGAATTGCGCGGCGATACCAGAGTCAGTCCTCGAATCAGAACTGTTCGGTTATGCCCCGGGCGCCTTCACGGGTGCCAAAAGGGAAGGAAAGAAGGGTTTGTTCGAAGAAGCACACAAAGGTACGATCTTTCTGGACGAAATAGGAAAGATGCCTTTGTCTGTGCAACCGAAACTGCTGAGGTTCTTGGAGACGAAGGAGATAACACCCGTCGGTGGAACAAAGCCCATAAAGATCGATGTGCGTATCATCGCCGCGACGAACATGAACTTGGAGAGGATGGTTCAGGAAGGCTCATTCTTACCAGATCTCTACTTCAGGCTCAACGTTTTTCCCATACACATACCCCCACTGAGGGAGAGAAGAGAGGACATACCAATGCTTGTGCAACACATTATAAAGAAGCTCAACCAGGAGTACGGAAGAACAGTGGAGGGTATATCTCCCGAGGCCTTGCACAAACTCATGTCCTACGATTGGCCCGGTAACGTGAGAGAACTCGAAAACATCATCGGCAGGGCCATGATAACGATGGAACCGGATGAGAGGTTCATCAGAGCGCACCATCTACCGCCGTTGAAACTGTCCTATCAAGCCCAAGAAGTTGCGGTTGACGTGAAGGATCTCAGACGCGCCTTGAGAGAGTACGAAAAGGGATTAATAATGAAGGCACTGGAACGGAACGACTGGGACGTGCAAAAGACCGCCAGAGAGATCGGAATGAGTGTCAGGACACTGTACCACAGGATGAAACTGTTGCAGATCGTGAGGCCGATGAGTAAGAGACGTCAGTCTTAAACTTTGCTAAAAGCTGAGGTAATTCATACGCCGTAGTATTTGTAATGAGAGGTGATCCCATGCAGAGATCGAAGAAGAACCTCAAGACACTGTCCCAATACGAGTTGTTAAAGCTTCTCAAAGACGGGCAAGAAGAAGCGAAAGAGGAGATGTTCAGGAGGATGTCCTTGGAAAACGGTGAGGAAAATGGAAGAAAATCAAAAGAAAACAAGGAGCCATAGTTTCGTAGAACTGAGAAATTTCTCTCTGATCATAGACAATGTGCCAGTGCTGAAGGACATAAACCTCTCCTTCGAAGCGGGACAGCTCACGGTCATTTACGGTCCAAGAGGCGCGGGTAAATCCGCCCTGCTGAGGTCGTTGTCGAGACTCAACAGGGAAATCTATGAAAACGTCGATTCGTCCGGAGAGTTGCTCATAAACGAAAAGCCCATACAAGTCTACGACAAGAAATTGCTCAGGCAGATGGTATCTTACGTTGAACCTTCTTTCGTGGAAGCCATGGACGAGTTGACCTTCGCTGATTTCATAAAGATAACCCTTTCCGACTCCAAGGCCTCCTTGGAAGATTTCGCTTCCGAACTCGACAGACTTGGGATACTCAAGTTTCTCAAGCGTGAACTCAAAACGCCCATCAGGCAGTTCTACACGATGGAAAAGATCATGCTGCTGCTCTTCGCGGCGATCGTGAGAAAGTCCATCATTGTTGTGTTCGACTGTATACTGGATCACTTGGACGACGACACGTTGATCCCGGTGCTTAAGGAACTTTTGAACATAAAGCAAGACAGGATAGTTGTTCTCAGCACCAGACAGAAATTGAGATTCCTACCGATCGCCGATCAGTTCGTAATGATGAAGAGTGGTAGAATCGAATACAGAGGACCTGCAAGAGAATTCGTGCTGGAGAGGTGAAACGTTGAAGGTCATAACTGTCACGCTGAATCCCGCCCTCGACAGGGAGTTCATAATCGAAGGGTTCACCGTGAACGCTTATCACAGGATCAAGGGCCAGAACCACATGATGATGAACCCTGGCGGCAAGGGTATCAACGTTTCCATGGCCTTGGCGAAGCTGGGAGTTTCCTCGATCGCCATAGGAATAATCGGAGGATACACAGGTCGTGTGCTTCTAACTGAGCTGAACAAAGTGAGTCCACTCATCAGCACCAGTTTCGTGCACATAGAGGAGGAAACGAGAGAGAACATCGTGATCGTCGATCCGGTTAACCACACCATGACTTCCATAAATTCTCCAGGTCCAAGAGTGGACAGGAAGGCAGTCGAGTTACTCTTGAAACGCTATGATATATACCTTTCCAGAGCCGAGGCGGTTGTAATATCCGGAAGCTTACCACAGGGATTGACAGGTGAAATCTACGGGAAGATGGCGAAGAAAGCCAAGGAGAAGGGAAGAATGGTGTTCTTCGACATGATCGACGAGTACTTGACGGAAGCTTTGGAGATCTGCGTCCCGGATGTTGTCAAGCCCGATGTGAGGGGGAGTCTCACAATCTTGGGAGAACGCTTGGAAAGCCTTGAAGATTACGTTGAGGCTGCGGCTAACCTCGTGAAGAGGGGTTGCAAGCTGGCCGTTGTTTCGTACGAAATCAAGAACGACGTGGTCGCCACCCAAGATGGTGTGTGGTTGATCAGCACTGAGGAGAAGGTCGATCCTGAGAACATCTTAGGCGCTGGTGATGCCTACGTCGGGGCGATGGTTTACAAGAGACTGACAGAAAAGAATGCGAGCATGCTGGAGGTCGCAAGGTTCGGTTACGCCGCCGCACTTGCGAAGACCAGAAAACTCGCTAAGGAGATGCCCGAGTACGAGGAAATAAGTGAGGCTCTCAAATCGTGCAGACTGGAACGCCTCAGATGAGGCAGGGATGATACCGTGAGGGTCTACGATGTGATGGTCAGGGATGTGACCGCCGTCACACAGGATGAGACTGTCGAGAACGTGGTGCGAATCATGGCCACTCAGTTTTTGAGTGGGATCCCCGTCGTTACTGAGGACATGAGAGTCATAGGTTTTGTGAGCGAGAGCGATGTAATACGCGCTGCAATACCAGGATATTTTTCACTTCTGCAGTCTACAACTTTCATCCCCGACATGAGTCAGTTCCTCAAGATGGCTGCCAAGTTGAAGGACAAACCGATTCGAGAAATCATGACGCATCCCCCGCTCGTTGTGAACGAAAACGCTTCTCTGGCTCATGTCGCCGATTTGATGATAAAGCACAACGTGAAGATCCTCCCCGTTGTGGACGAGCACGGTCGGTTGTTGGGTGTGATCACGAGGACGAACATCGTGAGGGCAGCAATGGAAGGATACCTATGAGGGCCTTCGTGACATTTCTGGGGTGCAAGGTGAACCAGTACGAGACTGAGCTGATCATAGAACAGCTCGAACGTGCTGGAATAGTGGTTTCGCCACAACCAATCGACGTCGACATATGTATCGTGAACACTTGCATGGTAACCAATGAAGCCGCGAGGCAGTCCCGTCAGTTGCTGAGGAAACTCAAAAGAATGAATCCAGACGCACTCGTCGTAGCTACAGGTTGTTATCCTCACTTGGACGTGCAGTCCATAATGGACTGTGGAGTCGATTTGGTACTCGGAAACAAAGAAAAGAAGGAGCTCGTGAAGCATATAAACGAGTGGTTCCAGAAAAAGGAACAGAAGGCATTGGTCTCGCAACCAGATTACAAAATCGACGAACGAGTGAACAGTTTCCTCGCAGATCGAGTCAGAGCCTATGTGAAGGTGCAAGACGGATGTGACGAGTACTGCACTTACTGCATTGTACCGCTCGCCAGAGGTAGAAAGATCAGGAGCAAGCCGGCAGAAGTTGTGATACAAGAAGTGAAGCATCTCGTCAGTTTAGGTTACAGAGAGATCGTTCTCACGGGAGTGAACCTGGGCAGGTATGGTCGAGACATCGACAGCAACTTGGCCCGTCTCGTGAGGCGATTGTTGGACGAAGTGTTGGGAGACTTTCGAATCAGGCTCAGTTCGATAAACGTACAGGACATATCGGACGAGCTTATAGAATTGTTTGAGAACAATGAGAAACTGTGTCCTCATCTGCACATACCAATCCAGAGTGGTTCGAACAAGATCTTGAAAGCCATGAACCGGAACTACACGGTTGAACAAGCTTTAGCGCTTTTCGAACGCTTGCGCAGCAGAGATCCTTTCTTTTCCATAACTACGGACATGATAGTGGGCTTCCCAGGTGAAACCATCGGAGACTTCGAAAAAACCTTGGCACTCGTCAAAGAAGCTATGTTTTCCAGGGTACATGCATTCAAATACTCCGAAAGGCCAAACACACGAGCGGCGCGCATAAGGCAGAAGGTTCCGCCCGAAGAAAAGGACAGGCGAATGAAACTGCTCAGAGAGATCGCAGAGAAAGTCGCAGCGGATTACCGGGCAGCATCGGTGGGAAAAATCAGAACGGTGCTTGTGGAAATGAGCAAGAACGGTGTGAGTTACGGGTACGACCAATATTACGTTCGTCACGAGTTCGTGTCGGTCGGTACCAACGCTCTAAGGAAGGTTGTTGTGAAGAAACCAAACGGAACAGGGGTGGTGTCGCAGGTTGTTGATTTGGAGAAGAACATGGTCGACTGAGGCCGAAACCAAGTTGGACATAGACGAACCAGGTTTTCTGTACGGGGGCGTGGCTTACGAAACCTTGCGAACGTACGATATGAGGCTCTTCGCCCCCAAATATCATTACGAAAGACTACTGAACACGCTGTCACACATGGGTCTCGATCTGTCTTTGAACTACCCAACCTTCAAAAGAATACTCGAAGAAGGTGTTCAAAGGCTCGGCAAAGAAGCCTCAATCAGGGTCGTTGCCGTACCCAGAGGGAGGTTCAGCGCCTTCGAATACGCACCCAGCCACAGTGAGCTGATCGTTTACGTGCGTGAACTTAAGTTGGAACCGCTGGGTTACGTCAAGGTGAAGGTGAGCAACGTGAGGAAAATAGATCCACTGTCTACACCTGCCGATCTCAAGGTTGCGGGCAGAACGGACATCCTCTTGGCCAAACGCTCCAAAGGCGATGCTTACGACGTCATAATGATTGGGAGTCGTGGGCAGGTGTGTGAGGGAACCTTCACGAACGTCTTCCTCGTGAAAGAGGGCAAGGTGATCACACCAAGCATCGACAGCGGTATACTACCTGGGATAACAAGGTTGAACACGCTGAGGTTGTGTCGAACTCTCGGTATAACGGTCGAAGAACGGTGGGTTGAGCTGTCTGAACTTTACGGTGCCGACGAGCTATTTCTGACGCACACGAGTAGAGGTATAGTCCCGGTGAACGAGATCGATGGATGGAGGCGTTACGAAACTGAGCTTGGTCGATTCTTGTCGAGCAGGTTTGAAGAATTCATCAAAAGTGTTGGAGAGAACTGGGAATGAAAAGGTTGAGCGATGTTTTCGAAGGTCTCACCAAATCCGACCCACTCTTCAAGAATCTGAAACTCAGGTTGGTACTCTCGGACCTTGCGGGTATTTTGGGCGAATCACTTGCTAAACATTGTCGTTTTGTGGAATTCTCCAATGGAACGGTTTTCTTCACTTGTGACAGCGACGTGTGGTTGACCGAAGCTCGCTTCATGTCGAAAAAGATCGCTGAGAAGATCAACGAAAGACTGGGCGAAAGAATGGTGAACAACGTCGTTTTCAGGAGGGATCCAAATGGCGATCGACTATAGACCGGAAGACATAAAGGTGCTCAAGGGTATCGAAGCGGTTCGCTTGAGACCCGGCATGTACATAGGTTCGACTGGAAAGAGTGGGCTCCATCACTTGTTGTACGAGATCATCGACAACAGCATGGACGAAGTCATGGCTGGAGCGTGTGACAAGATAAAGGTGGTTCTTCACGAGGACGGTTCTGCTGAGGTTGAGGACAACGGCAGGGGTATTCCCATCGAGGTTCATCCGGAGACCGGAAAGAGCACGTTGGAGACGGTCATGACAGTGCTTCACGCCGGTGGAAAGTTCTCCAACTCCGCTTACAAAGTCAGTGGAGGGCTCCACGGAGTGGGAGCCTCCGTGGTGAACGCGTTGTCCGAGGTCATGGAGGTGTGGGTTCGCAGAAACGGAAAGGTTTACTATCAGAAGTACTCGAGGGGCGAGCCGTTGTGTGAGGTGAAGGAACTCGGAGAGACATCGGAGCGTGGAACGATCGTGAGGTTCAAACCGGATCCTGAGATATTCTCAACAACGGAGTTCGACCCCGACATCATCGAGAATAGGCTCAGAGAACTTGCCTTCCTGAACCCTGGCTTGACAATAGAGTTCGAGGACAGGATAAACGACTACAAAACCAAGATGAACTACGTGGGCGGCATAAAAGAATACGTCAGCTACGTCGTGAAACACTCCAACTTGAAACCCCTGCACGACATCGTACACATCTCGGATTCGCACGAGGACATAAAGGTAGAGATAGCCTTGGTCTACACCGCTTCACAGGATGAGGAGATAACCTATTCGTTCGTGAACAACATCCGAACCATAGACCATGGAACACACGTGGTGGCGTTCAGAAACGTTCTCACGAGGTTACTCAACGACTATGGAAAGAACTTGGGTTACCTACGCAAAGACGAGGCATTCTCGGGCGAAGACGTCAGAGAAGGTCTTGTAGCTGTTGTGAGCGTTTTGATGCCGAATCCAGAGTTCGAGGGTCAGACGAAGGGTCGGTTGGGAAGCGAGAGCGCGGGAACCGCTGTGAGCAAGATCGTTAAGGAACGTTTGACGGAATTCTTCGAGATCAACAAAGCCGTGTTGAAGGTCATACTCGAGAGAGTGCAACAAGCGAAGAGGGCAAGGGAAGCAGCGAAGAAAGTCAGAGAACTCGTGAAACGAAAGAGTGCCTTCGATGGGGCGGCACTGCCTGGAAAACTCGCAGACTGTGTGACGAACGATGTGGAAAAATCCGAACTCTTCATCGTCGAGGGTGACTCTGCAGGTGGTTCTGCGAAGCAGGCGAGAGACCGAGAGTTCCAAGCGATATTACCTTTGAGGGGAAAGATCCTGAACGTGGAGAAATCTTCGATACAGAAGTTGCTCAGCAACGAGCAGATAAAAGACATAATCGTCGCGGTGGGAACTGGGATTGGAGAGAGATTCGACCGAACCAAACTGCGTTACGGTAAGATCATCATCATGACGGATGCCGACGTCGACGGTGCACACATAAGAGTTCTCCTTCTGACCTTCTTTTTCAGGTACATGAGACCACTGATAGAAGAAGGAAGGATCTACATAGCCGTTGCACCACTCTACAGAGTTCAGCTGCCAAACAGAATCCTGTATTTGTACAGCGACGAAGAATACCAAGCTCTGATGAAAGAACTCAACGGTTCGCAGAAAGTTGAGGTGCAACGCTACAAAGGCTTGGGAGAGATGAACGCGGAGCAACTTTGGGAGACAACGATGGACCCTGTCACAAGACGTTTAATTCGTGTTACGATAGAGAATGCGGAGGAAGCGGACGCGCTGTTCGAGATACTCATGGGAGAAGACACGGTCGAGAGGAAGAATTTCATTGAACGACACGCTTTGAAGGTGACTTATTTGGATGTATAATTCTAAAAAAGCGGTGATTTTCGTTGGCGTTCTCTGTTCGTTGTGTGTTTTCTTTTTTGCGGCCAGGTTTGTGAACTTTTCAGCCAAACCAAGGGGGGAAGAACGCGTTTTCTTGGTGGCTCACAGGGGAAGGCTGTGGTGGGTGGGACGAAGTGGGGAGTTGGTTGAAACTGCAAAAGCAGGGGATGTTCTATCTAAAGCGTACGTGAGTGGTTTGGAGATAGTGAATGCGCGCCTTGATGAGAACAGTTTACGGTTGATAGAAAAGCTGAAACCAGCTTTGGATAGTCCGTACGTGGTTGAGGTGCTTCCAAAGGAGAAGAGAGTCTTGTTGTTGAAAGGCGTGTCGGTGAGGTTCAACGAGTGGGAAGATCTGCTCAGAAACTTGCAGGCGTTACCCGAGGCGATCAAGAGGATGGAGCCCAAAGGGGAGTACTTTTTGTCCCCACAAGGGCTCTTCTACAAGCTAAGGGGTGGGGACGATGAGAAAAGGTGAAACCTATTGTCTGATTGACATCGGGAGTCACACGTGCAAAGGTGTGGTCCTCAGGCATACACCACAAGGCTTGGAAGTGCTGGCGAAGGGATCTGTGAAGTCGAGAGGAATAGAGGGGGACGATGTCAGGGATGTGGCTGCGGTTATTGAAGTGATCGAGTCGCTGGTCAGTGAACTCGAACAGGAATCGAGAGTCAGGCGTGCGGATTTCATAGTCTCGAGCAGCCACAGCAACGTTCGATTGATTGATCACGGCACGGAGTTGAGCCTGTCGGAAAATGAGAAGAAGACGGTGGACGAATCGATAACTGACTCGCTCAAGAAAACTGCAGAAGAAGAATTATCAAGCAGTTACAAGCTCTTACACTTCTATCCGAAGAGGTACATCGTGGATGGAACAAAGTACGTGCTGAACCCGGTTGGGATGAACGCGAACAAGGTTCGTTTCGAGGTAGCCGCCATCGTGATGGAGAAGGACTCTGGTTCGGTTTTCGATTTTCTGTCTGACACTTTGCCAGAACCTCTCTTCGTTGGACATTCAAGTCTCTTCGCGGCCGAGTGTGCCTTGAGCGATGTAGAAAAGGAAAACGGGGTTTGCCTCGTCGACCTTGGACACGTTCACACCTTTGTGGTGATTTACCTTGCTTCCGTCCCCGCCAGAGTACAAATGATACCGCTCGGAATCAAGAACGTTCTTCGCGATATATCGATCGTGCTCGGAACATCGATAGAAGAAGCAGAACGATTGCTCAGGTCCGAAGGAAGTGCCGTTTACGGAGAATCATCATACGCACAACAAGCGGTCGAGTACAGGGGACTGGACGGTAGAACCCTCAAGACTACCACGAAGGAGGAACTTGCGCGGATAATACACGCCCGTCTGAGGGAAATACTCATGAAAGTCAGAAGAACGATCAGAGAGTTCGCAATGCAGAATCCTATCAACGTAGTTGGGAAACTGCCAGGCGGAATTGTATTCGTGGGTGGGGGAGCCAAAATCCCTCGGCTCATAGACCTGGCTTTAGACGTGTTCGAAGGCCCAGCACGTGTTGGAACGTTCAACGTCACGAATGTACCCATTCTGAACGATGACGATGCCGTGGACGATCCTGCGCTGTGTGGCGTGTTGGGGGGAATAGTTCAACTCTTGAAGCAGAGTCAACCCATTGTTTCAACAAAGACATCGAGTTCGAAAGAGGGTTTCTTCAGGAAACTCGTTGAGATGTTCAAGAGTTTGTGGTGAACCCGAGGAGGCGATCCTATGCCTTTCGAGCTGAGCAAACAAGAGAAAGGTAAAGAAACCGAGAAATTGACGAGAAAGAGAATCCCCATCATAAAGGTTATGGGGGTTGGGGGTGCTGGCAACAACGCAGTGAATCGCATGGCCAAGACGGGTTTGAAGAACGTCGTGCTCATAGCGGTGAACACGGACGTGCAGGTGCTCGAAGAAACCGACGCGGATCTGAAGATTCAGATAGGAGAACGCAGGACCCGTGGTCTTGGGGCGGGGGGAAATCCGAAGGTTGGCGAAGAAGCCGCACTCGAGAGTTTGGACAAGATAGAACAGATCCTGAAAGACACCGACATGCTCTTTCTCACTGCTGGGTTCGGTGGTGGCACTGGAACGGGTGCCACACCTGTCATAGCCGATGTGGCGAGAAAGATGGGCGTGTTGACGGTTGCCGTTGTCACCACCCCGTTCTACTTCGAAGGCAAGGAACGCTGGCAACGGGCCATAGAAGGCTTGAGAAAACTGAAACCCAGCGTGGATACACTCATCAAAGTCTCCAACAACAAGTTATTGGAAGAACTACCTGCGGACGTGACAGCGGTCGAAGCGTTCGTTACAGCCGACGAGACGCTACATCAAGGTGTGAAGGGGATTTCGGAGCTCATAACCAAGAGGGGTTACATAAACCTCGATTTCGCCGACATAGAATCGGTGATGCGAAACGCTGGGGTTGCGATGCTTGGCATAGGCATAGGGAAGGGTACGAACAGGGCGGCTGAGGCCGCCAAGAGAGCCATGACGAGCAGACTCATGGAGCAACCTGTGGAGAATGCCAAGGCGATAATACTGAACGTCTCGGCACCCAAGACAGTCCAGTTGAGAGAACTCCATCTGGCCGCCTCGATCGTGAGACAGAGTTGCAGCGAAGATGCGGACGTCAAGTTCGGCTTGATCATCGACGACGAGCTCAGAGAAGACGAAATGAAAGTCACAGTCATAGCAACTGGATTCGACCAGGAAGAGAGGATACTCTTCCCCGAGATGGACATACCTGCGATCTACAGGTTGGGTTTGGGAGACATGACGAATGCCTGACCGAGTGAGGTACAGACGGATCGGTGAGGTTCTCCTCGAAAAGGGCATCATAACGAAAGAACAGCTCAACAGAGCTCTGGAACACCAAAGAATAACAAAAAAACCTCTCGGTGAGACGCTCGTTGAGCTGGGATACGTGACGTGGGAAGAACTCACCGAGGCGTTGGCGGAACAGTACAACCTGCCTGTGCTCAAAGATCTCCCGAGAGCCATTCCAGCGGAAGTTTTGAACAGTTTACCCAGAGCGTTGATAGAAGAGCTGCGCACCATTCCTATCGACAGGCGCGATGGTCAACTCGTACTCGTGACCGACAGCGTTCTCAACCTGAGCAGGATCAAAGGAGAAGTGAAGTTCATCACCGGTCAAGAACCATTGATCTATCTCGTGACACCCTCTCTCTTCGCGCTCATGTACAAACAGCACGTTCAAGGTGGAATCGCTGAGCTGGCACAACAGATCTTGGTGTCGGAGGAATCTGAGCCTGAAGTGTTGACGATCGAGGAGACTGAAGAGCTCCAAGCAGAACCCGAGGCACCGATCATCAAGATGGTGAACGCCCTCATCCAAAAGGCTGTGCAGATGGAAGCGAGCGATATTCACATAGAACCTTTCAGGAACTACGTGCGTGTGAGGTACAGGATAGACGGTCTGCTTCGCAAGATAATAGATTATCCCAAGGCTCAACACAGCGCAGTGGTCACACGAATAAAGATCTTGTCGGGATTGGACATATCCGAGAAGCGCTTGCCTCAGGATGGTAAGTTCTACATGAGCATACAGGGTGAACAGTACGATTTCCGTGTTTCGACGATGCCATCGGTTCACGGAGAAAAGGTAGTGATGAGAATACTCAAAGTCTCCGCAGCCTACAAGCAGCTCGAAGAGCTCGGTTTCAGTGAGTACAATTACAAGTTGATCTCCCAGCTCCTCATCCGGCCCAACGGTATCATCTTGGTCACGGGACCCACTGGTAGCGGCAAGTCCACCACGCTCGTTGCCATGATAAACAAACTGAAGGACATCACTGTCAACATCGTGACGGCCGAAGATCCTGTTGAATACACCATAGATGGTGTGACTCAGTGTCAGGTGAGCCCAGAGATAGGCTTGACCTTTGCAAGGTTTCTGAGGTCTTTCCTTCGCCAAGATCCCGACATCATAATGATCGGTGAGATGAGGGACAAAGAGACCGCGAATCTGGCAATCGAAGCGGCACTGACGGGACACCTTGTGCTCAGCACGCTGCACACGAACAGTGCTGCCGCCGCGGTAGACAGGCTGGTCAACCTTGGTGTCGACAGACATCTCTTGTCCACAGCTTTGATCGGTGTCGTGAGCCAAAGACTCGTGCGGAAACTTTGTGAGAATTGCAGGATCAAGGCACAGCTGAGGCCGGAGTATTTGCAGATGTGGAAAGAAGTTTTCCCGGATCTGGAACCAGTGGAATACACCGTTGGTCCTGGGTGTGCAGAGTGTAACGGTATGGGTTACAAGGGAAGGGTTGCGGTGGGTGAGGTCTTGATGCTCGATAGAGAGATCAAGGATGTGATAGTTGCCGGTGGAGGCGAAAGGGAGATATACGATCTTGCGTTGCGGAAGGGCATGCGTCCGATGTTCATCGATGGTTTCGAAAAGGTCCTGAAAGGGATCACATCCTTCGAAGAAGTGCTCAGGGTGACCACTTCGATATGAAGTACCTCTCGAGGGATCCTGAGAGCTGGAGAAAGAAGGAGCAAGAAATTGTAAAGAGAGAACAAGAGAGAACCCAGAAGTACCGTAGACGTGGGTTTTATTTTTTATTGTTGAACATCGTGGTCGTGTTCATCTTCTTTTTCGGTATCAGGAGTTACTACGCTCAGCTTTCCATAGAGAAGGCTCCAGCGAGCCAACTTTTGATACAGTGCGAGGACACACACAGCGTCGGTGTTCCGCTCGATGTGCAAGTCAGACTCTACAACAACACAGAGAAGAGACGCGAGATCGTAATATCGGACTTCACGTTTCAGATTTTCAACGCCCAGAAGCAACAAGTGTACAGTTTCAAACAAACACAACCTGTGAAAAGCGTTTTTGAGCCGTTCACGAGTCGTCTTCTCTTCGACCTCAAGAGAGAAAAGGAGATAACGACCCTCCCATCCGGAGAGTACATCATCTACGTGGAAACGAATGTGGATGGCAAGAAGGTTTCCACGGAGAAGAGATTTGTGAGTGTTGAGCGTTACCAGTTGATTGTGGAAAACCTGAAAGATTTTTACTTCGTGGGTGAAAAAGCCCAACTGAAGGTCAGCTTGGTGAACCAAACTTCACGTACTCAAAATTTGAGGATAGATCCTCTCAACATCACTCTGAGGCAGGACGGCAAGATCGTCTGGCACAGTACGGTCCAAGTCAAGCCTTTTTGGCAGGACGTGAAGATCGGTGAGATCGTTGAACTGGTGGAGAATATGACCGTACCTTTCGACAAAGAAGGCGTTTACTCGATACAGTTCGAATGCGTGGTGAACGGTTCAACGAACTCGTTGCTCTTGCCAGTAGCAAGCATCGGCAGCGGCGAGAAGAATTTGAAAAAGGTGAAGATCTACACGGATGCACCAAAGATATACAACTTGAGGAGTCCTTTGCAGTTCTCGGTCTATCTTTTGAACGAATCCAAGGAGGACGTTTTTCTTGAGGTTGAAGAAATAGTTGTATCTCTGCTCCCCTCTTCTTTGAATTTCAGAAAGGGACCCGTGCGCATGTGGTTGACGCCGTATTCTAAGTATGAAATCTTCAGGTTTTACCCCTACAGCGTGCCTGCCATCACACAGCCGGGTAACTACAAACTCTTGGTGAAGGTCACGACCAAAAACGATCGCCTCGATTTCGAAACGACATTACAGGTGAACGAGTAGAATATCATTTGGAGGTGCTTTCATATAGAAGTTCACACGTTGGAAAGACTCGATTACGACAAGTTTTTATCCTTGCTCGCAAGTTACGCTGTGACACAGCTCGGAAAGAAGTGCGTTCGCTCGTTGAGGCCAAAGAAAGACCCAGCACAGGAACTGAAGTTTGTGGAAGAAACCATACAACTGCTTAGATCGTCGGAGAGTTTGCTGCCCAACAACGTTGGCAGCGTGGACATAGAAGACGTGTTGGAGAAGCTGAACTCGGCGACGCTCGAGCCACAGGAACTGTTGAGAACGGCTGATGCGATCGCCGTTGTAAACGTTTTGAAAGACAGATTTGATAGGCTCCCAAATTCCTTCTCGATCAAGGCGCTTGCCCAAACCATCGAACCCGCCATGCACGTGGTTGAGGAGATTCACAGATGTATCGATCCGAACGGTTGGATAAAGGACGAAGCGTCTGAAAATCTGAAAGAAATAAGACAGCAGATGAGGTATGCACTCGAGGAGATCAAGAGAAAGAGCGATTCTTTCATCAAGGCGAACAAGATTTTCTTGCAGGATCCCATCTGTGTTCTCAGGGATGGCAGGCACGTCTTTCCCATCAAGGCCAGCCACAGGGGACAAGTCAGGGGAATAGTCCATGGCGTGTCGTCTTCGTCTGCGACTTGCTTTGTTGAACCTGACGACTTCGTGCCCTTGAACAACAAGCTCCACGAACTCAGAGAAGAAGAGGCAAAAGAGATCAACAGGATTCTGAGAGAGTTGACCGCACTCGTCAGGCAGAACATCAGGCGCATCGAAGCAGGATCGAATTTCGTTGCGACTGTCGATTCTCTCCACGCCAGGGCGCTGTTCGCCATCGATCAGAAGGCCATCGTCGTCTATCCTTCATCGAGGAAGGTTGTGAGACTCGTTCAAGCCAGGCATCCCTTGCTCGATCGTTCGAGGGTCGTAGCCATAGATCTGGAGCTAGCCGAAGACAAGGGTGGCTTGATCCTCACAGGTCCCAACACGGGTGGAAAGACGGTTTCCCTCAAGACCATAGGCCTCTTCTGCTGCATGATGATGGCCGCGATTCCTCTACCTTGTGAGCATGGTAGTGAGATCTTTGGCTTTGAGAGCATCTTTGCGGATATCGGTGACGAGCAGAGCATAGAACAGAATTTGAGCACATTTTCATCTCACTTGAGGAACATTGTGCTCGCACTCAAGTTCGCCAACGAGAACAGCCTGGTCCTTCTCGACGAACTGGGTGCCGGAACCGACCCAGTGGAGGGAGCTGCACTCGGGCTCGCCGTGATAGAACAGTTGAAGCGAATCGGCTGCAAATTCGTGGTCACGACCCACCTGACACCGATAAAACTTCGTGCGGTCAACGACGAGAAATTGGTGAGTGCTTCTTTGGAGTTTGATCCCGAAACACTGATGCCAACTTACCGAATCCTCATGGGTGTGCCGGGTGGTTCCCACGCACTCGAGATAGCGCAGAGGTTGGGACTCGACGAGTCTGTGCTCGAGACGGCAAGGAGTTATTTGGGGAAAGATTACGTCGAAGTAGAAAAGGTTGTCGAAGAGTATCAAAAGCAACTGGCTCTCATGAGAAAGAGAGTCGAAGAACTCGAGAACGAGCGTATTAGGTTGGAAAAGCTGAAGCGTGAGTACGAAGAGAAATATCAGGAGCTCAAGCAGAGAAAGATAGAGGAACTCGACAAGGAACTCAAACAACTGTACGATTACATCAAGCAAGCCAAGAGGGATGTCGATGAGACCATACGTTCGATCAAGAATAAGGAAGATTTGTCTAGTCTCAGGAGTGCATCGAAGCATTTCGAAAACCATGCAGCAAAGGTGAGGCAGATACAACTCAACCAAGAACCTGTCGAAGAATCACAGATATCGCTCGGTGACATCGTGAGACTTAGGAACGGTGACGCCGTCGGAAAAGTTGTCGAGAAGAGGGGAGACAAGTACATCATCGATTTCAACGGGTTGAGGCTTGAGGCACGCACGAAGAACCTGGTCAAAGTGGATCAAAAGGAAACGCAAGTTCAGCAGATGGTCAACACATTCAAAGCTGAACTGGAGAAACCCGAGATCGACGTGCGGGGTTTAACCGTCGAGGAGGCAGAACCTTTGATAGAGAAGTTCATCGATGATCTACTCATGTCCGACTTCAAGACTGGCTACATCATACACGGCAAGGGAACGGGCAGGCTCGCCGTTGGTATCTGGGAGATACTCAGAAGGGATTGCAGGGTCAAACGTTACAGGTTCGGTACTCCAAACGAGGGTGGCACGGGTGTGACGGTGGTCGAAATATGAAGAGCGTTTTCGCGTTAGACGTTGGAACGAGGAAGGTGGCGGGGCTCATCGGAACTTTCGAAGATGAAGTCCTGACCGTCGTCGACTATGAGTCTATGGAGCATCCGGTCAGGAGCATGTTGGACGGCCAAATACACGATATCAAGAACGTGGCGAGGATCATTGAGAAGATCAAGAAGAACCTCGAAAATCGTAACGATACCACGCTTGAGGATGTTGCAGTCGCGGTCGCGGGAAGGTTCTTGAAGACGCAGATCTTGGAGGCTAGCACGAAGGTTCCCACCGGCTTGGTCGATGAAAGAGTATTGAAAGAGCTTGAAGCACGCGCTCTTGCAGAAGTTTCTTTCTCAGACGATTCCGGAGCCAGGCTCCACTGTGCAGGTTATTCCGTCCTGGAGTACAAACTCGATGGCTTGTGGATCAAGAACCCGCTGGGTCACAGAGGTGATGAGCTTTACACCAAGCTCATCGTCGCGATGTTGCCCAACCAAGTCATAGACGCGATGATCAGCGCACTGCATCTTGCTGGTTTGAGGTGCTCCTTCTTAACACTCGAGCCCATGGCTGCTCTGGAAGTGGCGTTGCCGGACGAGCTGAGGTTTTTGAACATAGCCTTGGTCGACATCGGGGCTGGTACGAGCGACATCGCGATCGCTAAAGCTGGCACGGTCCTCGGTTACGACATGGTTGCACTCGCCGGTGATGAGATAACGGAGGCCATAGCGAAGCACTATCTGCTCGACTTCAGAACGGCAGAGTTGCTCAAGAGAAGCATCGGGCCCATGCAGAGCATCGAGGTGAAGAACCTCACCGGAGAAACGATCCTTGTGGAAAAACCAGAGTTGGAGAGAATCATGGAGCCCGTCGTCACACAGATCGTAGACAGCATAGCCCAACGCATAGAGGCATTGAACTTGGGTAAACCAAGCGCCGTTCTGCTCGTAGGTGGGGGAGCAAAGCTTTCTCTACTGAGAGAAAAGCTCGCCGAGGTCTTGAAGCTCCCGAAAGAACGTGTGGCGCTCAAATCGGTCGAGGAGTTGGACAGGGTCAAGTCACTCAAAGAAGGTTTCGTGGGTAGCGAGTTCGTGACTTTGACGGGCATCGCATACATGAAGGCGAAGGAACTTGGTTCCATCTACGATGTGGTCAGGTTGAACGGTGAGGATGTGAGGTTGTTGAAGTTCAATAGAGCCCCAACGGTCCTGCAATTGCTCACCCAGTCTGGCTACAGCATAAGAGACCTCATAGGCGAAGTCAGGCCGTCGTTCGTCTACACTCTGAACGGTGAACCCAAGATTGTACAGGGCACGGTTCGCAAGAAGTACCGCATCAAAGTCAACGGCAGGGAATGTGCACTCCACGAAACGTTGAAGACCGGCGATGAGGTCGAAGTGGAGTCGCTCGAGGGTGAAGCACTCGAACCACCGAGGTTGAAGGACTTGGTCAAACCTGTTCGAGTTTTTCTCAATGGAAGCGAGATCTTTGAAATTTTTCCCACCGTTCTGGTGAACGTCGAGAACGTCACAGATTTGGAAAGGCTCGTGAACGACGGCGACGAAATCGTGGTCAAATGGCCAAAGAAGGAAGAGATAGAACAGCTTTTGAACGAAAGGCTTGGCTTCATCAGGTGCATCGTTGATGACCAGCCCACAGTTTTGCCAAAGTTCAAGTTGATCCTTCAGAGGGTAGAAGAAACACAAGAAGGTCTTTTTCATCACTTCGAGGGAACAGAGATGAAGGTGAAAGATCTGCTGCCTCGACCTCGGTCCATAACGGTGAAGTTCAACGGCAGACAGATCGAAATCATCCAGAAGAACCACACGGTCTTGGTCGACGGTGAGTATGTCAGCTCGGACAGAACCCTGTCAGACGGCATGAAGATTCAACTGCCGCAGTTTGTGCCCATCGTTGCTGACGTGCTCGCCGGCGCGGAGATAGACACGAGGAACTTGAGAGATTACAAGATCAAGTTGAACGGGAGAGAGGCAAGTTTCGTGGACCCAGTCACTGAAGGGGACGAGGTAGAATTCGTCGCCAGCTTAAAAGTTCTCGATGAAACCAAAGGAGCATCTGAAGCTTTCGGCGAATGAGCCCACCACTGAGAAAAATTCTCCCAAGCGATCAGTGAAGAACAACAAGCTTCATGGATCAATCTTTGATCTTGTACACCATATCTATTTTGACATCGTTATTGGTGATATCGCTATTACTGTACGCTGTTAAATCAACACCGTTGAGTTCAAATCCTTGTTTTCTGTAAAACTCAGCTGCGCTGTTGTTCGTTTGTGTCTCTAACACGATCGCACGGCGGTTCAGTTCTTGTGCAACTTGCTTGGCTTTTTCGATGAGCATTTTGCCAATGTCTTTGCCACGGTACTCTTCAAGAACTAATAATTCATGTATTCTGAGCCTGTTGTTCCAACTTTCTTTTGCAACAGTCATCCTCGCGACGATCTTTCCGTCCACCTCAACACCAAAGATCTGCGAGGTACCGTTGCTTTCATCGTCCATTCATCGCTCCCAGACGCATTCTCGATAGTCTTTCATGATCTCCTCTTCGCTGCTTTGACGCTTCAGTTCTATAACCCAGCCATCTTCAGTGTTCTTGACATCTACTTTGTAAAATCTGCTGCTGGACCATCTGAAATGAAGCTTGAAATCTTTCCATTCTTCTTTCTCGAGTTCGACAATTTTCATTGAAATGCCTCCAGAATAGATCGTTCAAACGCATGCGTCATCAGGAGAAAGTACGAACGACCATGAAAAGCATCAACGTCGTTGGGTGCGTTCTTCTTTCGAGAAACTCACTTCTCGTAGGGCACACCGTCAGCCGCGGGTGGTCGCGTCTTTCCAATGAAGCCAGCAATGACAATCAACGTGACAATGAACGGGAACATGTTGAACAACGGTTTCGTCGTCGATGCAACCCTGAGTAATGGGCTGCTCTGCAGTTGGTTCGCGAAGGCCTCTGAAAAACCAAACAGCAGGCTGGCCCACATCGCTCCCACGGGATTCCAGTTTCCAAGGATCATTGCGGCGAGCGCTATGAAACCACGCCCTCCACTCATCAGTTCGCGAAAGTTGCCCACCTCGCCTACACTCAAGAATGCACCTCCTAACGAAGCCATCACACCGCTCATGAGCACTCCGAAGTACCTCACCGCGTACACGTTCACGCCGAGCGTGTCCGCAGCCTCTGGATTTTCTCCCACAGCCCTCATTCTCAGACCCAGTTTCGTCTTGTAAATGACAAACCAAGCAACGAAAACGGACGCGAACGCCATGTATATCATCGGGCTCAGCTCACCGATGGATTGCGCTAAGAACCTGTTCTTCATCAAAAATGGAATCTTCACCTCAGCGATCTTACCTACGATGTCTGTCTGACCAGGTCTCCCAAATATGGGTTCCATGAGAAAGCCCGTGACTCCCTGTGCGAGAAGTATGAGCGCCGTGCCAGAAACTATCTGGTTTCCCCTCCACGTTATGCTCGCCCACGCGTGCAACCACGCCATACCGAGTCCCACAAGAACGGCAAAGAAAACACCGATCCACGCGTTGCCCGTCAACCACGTGAAGACCACCGACACGAACGCGCCCATGAGCATGATACCTTCCAGAGCGATGTTCACGACACCTGTTGTCTCACTGAAAACACCCCCGAGTGAAGCGAAGATCAGTGGCGTGGCGGCCGTCAGAGTGAGTTTGTAGAACGCTGGATTGGTGAATATGTCTATCAGAGCGAGCAAAAGCCTCATTTGGCCACCTTCTTTCTCAAAAAGATGGTTCTGACGATGCGATCTGCTGCGACGAGGAATATGATGATCGCCTGAACGATCATGATGATATGCTTCGGAACCCCCACGAACTGCATCTCGTTCGAGCCGTTACGCAACGCGCCCATGAGCAGGGCAGCAAAGATGATGCCTATGGGATTGTTCTGTCCTATCAAGGCTATGGAGATACCGTCGAAACCCTTTCCACCAGAGAGAGTTCCCAAGAACCTGTGATGGACACCCATGACTTCTAATGTACCCGCAAGTCCTGCGAGTGCACCACTGATCGCCATCGCCAAAACTATGTTGTCTGCGAGCTTTATACCTCCATACTCCGCCGCGTACGGGTTGAATCCCGCCGCCTTCAATTCGTAACCTTTGCTCGTTTTGTCGAGCAAGATCTTCATCAGAATCGCAGCCAACACGGCGACTATGATTCCACTCGTAAGTTCCGTCGCCTGAACCACCATGAGTGGGGGTAGCTTAGCGCTCGACGCTATTTCAGGACTCTTGGGCGTACCAAAACCTACGCCCATGGGTACCGTTACGACGTAGCTCGAAAGATAATCCGCGATCCAGTTCAACATGATCGTCGTCACGACTTCGTGTGCACCAGTTTTTGCCTTCAGAAACCCCGCGATCGAAGCATAGGCAGCACCAGCGATCATGCCCACCAGCATCGTCAAGGGGATCGCCAGAACTGCCGGCATCCAACCGACGTTGATCGCGAAAGCCGTTGCGACCATAGCACCCACGATCATTTGACCTTCCGCACCTATGTTGAACAAGCCTGCTCTGAAGCCAAATCCAACGGCTAATCCAGTGAGGATCAACGGTGTCGTCTTCACGATCGTTGAAGCGATCGCCATCCTCGAACCGAGCGCCCCTCTTATCAGGGCTGCGTACGCAGTGATGGGGTTTTTCCTATCATTAAAATGACGAAAGAAGCGATGATCAATGCGACAACAACTGAAAGTACTGGCACGAGAAAGGACCAAAGTTTTTGGTTCAAGCCACACGCCCCCTGATTTCCTCTAATCTGTGACCAGCCATCATGAGGCCTATCTCTTCGATGGAAACAGCGTTTGGTTCCACTTCTCCCATGATCTGACCGTTGTACATAACGGCGATCCGATCCGCCAGTGAGAGAATCTCATCGAGCTCCATCGAGACGAGCAGTATCGCGACACCCGAGTCTCGCAACTGAATCAATGTTCTGTGTACGAATTCGGTTGCGCCGACGTCCAGACCCCTTGTCGGCTGAGAAACCACCATGAGCTTCGGTTCCAGCCCCACTTCCCTCGCGATGACGAGCTTTTGTTGGTTGCCACCTGAGAAGTTGGCACCGAGCATCCTCACGTTGTTCGGCCGGACGTCAAACCTGTTGAATAGTTCCTCCGCGAAGGTCAAGATCTTGTCGTGAGCGAGAAACTCACCTTTTGCGAATGGAGGTCTGTAGTGCCTGCCCAGGATCACGTTGTAATAAGCGGGAAATTGGAGGATCAAACCATACTTGTGCCTGTCCTCGGGAATGTGTCCCATGCCCATCTCCCTCAGTTCTCTGGGTGTCGCGTGGGTGACATCTTTTCCCAAGAAGTACACCTTGCCCGAAACAGGCTTTCTCAAGCCCGTCAGCGCTTCGACCAACTCTGTCTGACCGTTTCCCGCAACCCCAGCGATCGCATAGATTTCACCGGCCTTCACTTCGAAGGAAACACCTTTGACGGCTTCCAAGTTCCTGTAATCCTTAACGCGGAGATCCTCAACCTTCAAGACCACACCGTCCGGCTTGGCAGGCGTTTTCTCCACTGTGAAGACCACATCCCTACCCACCATCAGGCGCGCTATCTCCCTGGGGTTGGTTTCACCCTTGTTGAGCACACCTGTGACTCTACCTTGGCGCATCACCGTGATACGATCGCTGACCCGCATCACTTCGTTCAACTTATGCGAAATGAAGATGATCGTTTTCCCATTCTCTCTCAGCTTGAACATCGTTTCAAAGAGTTCTTCCGTTTCCTGAGGCGTGAGCACCGCCGTAGGCTCATCCAGAATGAGGATCTCGGCACCTCTGTACAGGACTTTGAGTATCTCAACTCTCTGTTGCATGCCGACTGGTAGATCCTCTATCTTCGCGTCGACGTCAACGTGCAAGCCATAGCGTTCCGAAAGCTCCGAAACTCTTTTCCGTGCACGCTTCAGATCGAAAAGTGGCCCGATTCCCGTCTCGGAACCGAGCACGACGTTCTCTGCCACAGTCAAGTTGTTGACCAACATGAAATGCTGATGAACCATCCCAATACCCATCGAAATGGCGTCTCGAGGACCTCTAAAACTCACCTTCTTACCGAAGATGCGTATCTCACCAAAGTCAGGTTTCAGAAGACCGTAGAGTTGGTTCATGAGTGTGGTCTTTCCTGCACCGTTCTCTCCCACGATCGCGTGTATCTCACCTTTCAACACCGTCAGATCCACATGATCGTTCGCAACCACTTGAGGAAAGCGTTTCACTATTTGGATCATTTCGACGGCTTTCTCCACGAGCCAAACCCCTCTTTGAAAAGGGCGCCCGAAGGCGCCCCACGATTTTCAGAACGGGAACGTTATTGCGGGAACTCGGAAGGCCTTGAGAGCGTCCTCAGTGTCTGGGATCACCAATTTACCATCCTTTATGAGTTTCGTGAGGTATTCGAGCTTGGCGATGACTCTGTTCGGAATCATGCCTTTCGTGTACTTCATGGGGCTCACACCCGCACCGCCTTCTTTCACACCGAGAACCTTCAGTCCACCCTCGAAGGTTCCTTCCCAGGCAGACTTGACACCGTAGTACGACGCCATGGAGATGCCCTTCATGGCGCTGCAGAGCACGACTCCCGGAGCCATGTAGTCCTGATCGACGTCCACCCCGATCGCGAAGAAGCCTTTGTTGTTTTTCGTCACGTAATCAATTATGTCCACCAGCTTTTCGGAACCGACGAGAGCAACCATCTTCTCTCTTGCCGCCTCGATTCCACCGTTTCCACAAGCACCGGCCGCCAGGAAAACGATGTCCGCACCCTGCGCGTACTGAGCCATGGTGAGGTCCTTACCCTTCTTCGGATCCTCGAAATCGTTCGTGTAGCCCCTCAAGATGTCCACTTTTTTCTTGTGAAGCGTGGAGTAAATCTTAGCACCTGCTTCGTAACCGTAGCGGAACCTTTCGACTGGTGGAATCGGTATGCCTCCCACGAAACCGATCTTTCCCGTCGATGTCATCGCTGCTGCTATGTAGCCTGCATAGAAGCCCGCGTGTTCTTCTTTGAACACGAAGCACAACACGTTCGGCAAGCTCGTACCTTCGGGTGGGACGATGTCGATCCCGACGAAATACACGTTCGGGAACCGTTTTGCGACCTTGAACAGCGCGTCGGTCATCATGAATCCAACTGCGAAGACCACTTCAGCCTCCTGTGCCGCCCTCGTGAGGTTGGGTATGTAGTCGGCTTGCTCGTAAGACTGTATGACTTTGTACTCGGCGCCGATCTCTTTCGCTGCCTTGACGATACCTTCCCAAGTTCCGTCGTTGAAAGACTTGTCGCCGAGACCTCCAACGTCTGTGACCATGATGACCTTGAACGCCATTGCGAAGACTGAGAGCGCAACGAGCAGTGACAGCACGAGCAATCTTTTCACCTCAACTCCCCCCTTCTGAAGAGTTTTAAAAGATTGACACCCGCCACGAACATGGCGGTCAAAAAGACCAGCGGGTTGACCAACGAAGACGTTCGTAATGTGATCATGGGTGATGTTTGCTCGACGATCAACGTCAAACTGTGAACGTTCAACCATCCCAAGGCTGAGACAATCAAAAGGACGATCGATGGCCCAAGAGATATTTTAGGATTCAAAAAGAAGCCTGTCAAAAACACCAGGATCGTGATCAAAAAGATGGAGAGAGAATTCTTGTTGTTGAAAATTCTGACGTATGGAGCCGCAGTTTGCTGAGAATTTTCGAAAATCCGTTTTTCGAACGTGCTTCGCAGATCGGAAAGAATTGGATACTTCGTGCTGAACAAACCTTCGATGTGTTGTTTGAATTCTTGTCTCAGCCTCGGTGCCGAGTACTTCACCAGCCTCTCACTGTATCTGAGCAAAGAGTCGAGGTCCCTCTCAAAGTTCTTCATCCTTGATCTCTCGTCGAGCAGGTAGAACCTGAGTGTGTTCGACAGGGGTTGGAAGGTGTCGATCCTGCTCTTTGAGCCACTGTGGCTGAAGAAGCCAGAAAAGTCGTCGAAGAACGCCCCGTAATTCGATGAGAGGAGAATCTCTGTCACAACACCGCGTGAACTCAGGTTTGCCAGCGTTTCGACGAGATCGTTGACGATCGCCTTGGTGTCTTCCATACTCGTGTACATGGTTGAGGACAATCGCCTCACATACTGAGAAACTGGCGCAAGCTCGTCGACGTACAGTTCTCGTTTCAACAAATCGTAGAATCTAGACTGGAGAAATCCCTCATGCCTTTCCATCGATAGTTCTTCACACTTTGGCACCAGCGGAAAGATTGCTGCCAGTGCGATCAGGCTGATGCAGAGGGTGTCCAGCCATTTCGAACGTCTTTGTACTAACCTCAAAATTGCGAACACAAAACCCAAAACCAGCACCAAACCGTAAGCCAAGGATTCATACGTGGAGGTCGGATCGAAGAAAAAGAACAGATAGATCGATTCGAACACCAAAACGAAGTTCAAGAACAAAGTCCGAACCTTAGTGAACTTCATCGCTACGAGCAACACGAACGCGTACACCATGAACCTCAGCCACCAGTAACTCTTTGCAACCGGTGTGATCCTCTGTACGGTCTGTGCCACGCGCACCTGAAAGTTCGTGATGGGTTTGACGATGTCTCGTGCCACGAAGGCTGCTTCTCTGTTTATATGTGCGGAGACTCTTGTAGGGTCTTTTTTCACGTTCTCTACAACCCTCTCCAAAGCTTGGACCAAGATCGATTGGATGTTGGGATCGGAATAGAAAGTGGTGAGATCGGCAAGGTGTTTCAAGTCGGTTGGAGGTGTGAAACTGTAATTAGAAATCTCCAACTGATAACTTTGAACCAGATCCAGCGGCGGTTTCTCTTCCGTGAGACCAATTTGGTAGGTAATGATCCAAGCGAAGAAGGATCTGGCTTCCCTGCTGACAACGTCCCTGTAACGTGTGAAGAAGTCGATGAACGAGGCGTCTTTCATAACAAGGTCTGAGGTCAAGCGTGTTTTCGCGAGCCTACTGGAAAGGTACGAAAGGAACAACGCTGCGGCGAGCTGCTCCTCCTCAGTTTGGTAGTTGTACGAGGAGTAGATCAAGCTGAGGTAATACCCAAGATCGGGCATCGCTTCTCTCTTGTCCACACTGCCAGCGATCAGGAACCTGTAGTAACGATAGAGCGCGAAGTGTTCCAAAGATTCTACAGTTCTGATGAGAAATGGATTCTGGATCGAGCCGGACTCGTACTCACGAACCAGCTCGAGGTAAAGATCCAACGCATCCGACAGCTGAAGTGCCGAACACGTCAAAGGCAAGATCAAAACTACAAGTAACAGAGCCTTCCTGAGCACCGTTCTACCCCCGTACATTTCAATATTAGCATACGAGATACCGGATCTCAAATAGATGTTATAATGAGTTAAATCCGAGGGGGAAGACTATGAGAGTATTTATCTTCGGCCAACCCAGAATTGAAGACGGTCAAGTGGTACACGATATAACTGAGATTAAATCAAGAAAGGCTCGGCAACTGTTGCTTTACTTCATCATCTTTCACGAACGGAGGATCCCTACAGAACTGTTGTGTGAAACTTTCTGGCCTGGCTTGGAAGAACGTTACGCTCGGGCTTGCTTGCAGACAGCCGTATCTTCGATCAGACGCTTTTTTGGAAAGGACATTTTGACTTATTCTGATGGAACCTACTGTTTCGACAAGGACAACAAGGCGATCGTCGACGCAGAAGAGTTCGAGAGGCTGATCAAAAGCGCAAAGAGCTGCCAGGATGAAAAGGACAAGGTGCAGATTCTAATACAAGCTGTCGAATTGTACAAAGATGACGTTTTGCCTGAGTATTGTTATCAAGACTGGGTGGTTCAAGCACGTGAACACTATAAGGATCTTCTCATCAGTGCCCTGCTCGAATTGATATCATTCAACGAGAGGTGTGAACACTTCACGGAGGTTATCGACCTTTCAAAACGTGTACTGGAGCAGGATTCATTCAACGAGTCGGCGTGTTGTAGTTACATGAAGGCTCTGACCAAACTTGGACAAGAAGCCGAAGCTCTGTGTCTCTACGAATCTTTTTCTCGTAGAATGGAAAGAGAACTGGAGATTTTTCCGTCGCAGCAACTCAAAGATCTTCGTGACCAACTTTTGACCCACCGAAAGAGAATGACATGGATCGTCACTATTGAAACGAATCAAGTGAGCGAGACGATGCAAATTCTCAAGAGTGCTCTCAGGGGAGACGATGAAGTCAGGATCCTTTCAGGTCAAAAGATTGGGCTGTTTGTAGAGAATGTCGACAGGGATGTTGCAGAATCGATTCGAAAAAGAGTTGAGGAAGCCCTCGATAGAGGATCCATGCAAGTTAAGACCTCTCTCAGACTCGCCCGCTGATTCTTTGAGGTTTTTGAGCGGACGATCAGCAATTTTTGAGTGCCCCAGTTATACTTGGTCTGGAAAACGAGGTGGCCAGGATGGCGTACAAGTTTAAATGTGTAGATTGTGGTGACGTAAGTTACTCCGCCGCACCTTTGGAGCTACAGAAATTCCCAAGGTGTGAAAAGTGTGGGGGTAGAATCCTCAGAGTCCAGCCGCCCATGAAGTTAGGAGAAATCCTGATCGCTCTGGGAATGATGAGCTCGAAAGACCTGAAAAGAGCCTTGGAAGTTCAAAGCGGGATGACGGAACGTCTCGTATTGGGAAAACTTTTGGTCAAACTCAATCTCATAGGAATGAGCGAGGTGGAAAGGGCTTTACAAATCCAACGTGAGATGATGAGTGGCTCGCACACTCAGTAAACAACGTAAGCTAGCCCCGACAAAGGATCACGTATTATCCTGAAGCAGGTGTTGTAAACTTGCTCAAGGTTTTCTTCCGTCAACACTTCCTCTGCCTTTCCCTCGGCGAATATCTTTCCTTCCTTCATCATCACGATCCTGTCGGAAAGTCTCGCGGCGAAATTTATCTCGTGGAAAGCCGCCAAGATGGTTCTCCCCTCCGCGTGAAGTTTTTTCATTATCTCGAGAACCTCAACGGCGTGTCCAGGGTCCAGGTGGGCCGTGGGCTCATCGAAGAGCAGTACGGGTGTGTCTTGAGCCAAGATACGAGCGATCGACACGCGCTTCTTCTCACCCGCGCTCAACTGATTGAAATATCTGTCCAAATACCCCAGTGCGTCGACTTTCACGAGTGCTTCCTTCACCTTTTGAAAGTCCAGTTCGTCCCAAGATGCAAAGAAACTGCTCTTGTACGGAAGCCTTCCAGTCAACACTATCTGTTTCACCCGGAACGGATAGATGGGATTGAGATCCTCAGTCACGAAACCCACGATCCTTGCAAAGTGCTTTTTTCTCGCCTTACTCGGATCCATCCCCCTGACCATCACAGTCCCACGTGTTGGCTTCAACAGACCTGCTACCAATTTCAGAAGGGTGGTCTTACCCGAACCGTTGGGACCTATGAGCGAAACGAACTCGCCTTTGTTGATCTGCAGGTTTATCGATTTCAAAACCAGATCATCCGTATAACCGAAATCGACGTTTTTCAAAATGATTTCAACCATGGTTTTCACCCTTTTTCAGTAGCACCAGCATGACGGGCACTCCAACGAAAGCCGTAACCACACCTATTGGCATTTCCGAAGGGCTCACCATCACCCTCGCTATCGTGTCGCAAACGCACAGTAGGATCGCACCGATCAAGGCGCTCGAGACGAGCAAGACTTTGTGATCGCTTCCGAAGAGTCTTCGGGCCATGTGTGGTGTGATGAGTCCCACAAAACCTATCACTCCCGTTTTCGACACCACCGAAGCGGCGGCGAGGCTACCAAGGCTGTAAATGATCAACTTGACGAATTCTGTGTTCACACCACTTATTTTCGCTTGAACCTCACCTATGGCCATCGCGTTCAACTGTTGTGATAAACCCAAGCTCACCAAGAAGAAGATCAAGAAAAAGATGAAGGGACTGAGCAAATCGTCCCAGGTCATACCAGACAAACTTCCAAACAACCAAACGTAAGCGTGCGTTATGTTCCTCCTTATAAGCATCAACAGCGTGATCGTAGCAGAGCTGAACAGCACACTGACCATGACACCGCTGAGGATCAACTCCACGATCGGCACGGTCCCATTCTTCTTCGCGAGGACGATCGCCGTCAGCGATGCAACCATGGCGAACGCGAAGCTGAAGGTCGGCAATCTGTACAAGATACGATAGCCACTCATCGTGGCCAGATAGATGGACAAGACCGCACCAAAGGAGGCGCCGGAGGATACACCGAGGAGGTAAGGATCGACCAACGGGTTGCGCAAGAGACCTTGAAACGCGGCACCGACGGCCGCGAGGCTCGCCCCCGCCACGAGTCCCATGAGCACACGAGGAAGTCTCAGACCCCAAACGATCGATCTGTGCTTGGAAGTTTGGTCGAACAAAGCTCTGAGCACATCAGCAAAATCAACTTTGACCGATCCAACGGACAAGCAAAGAAGAACGAGAACGACGAAAGTCGCTGTGAGGGCGAGCCATTTGCCAAGCTTCATCATTTACCACCATAAAAGTCGTTGTAGAATTTCTCTATGTATTCTACTAACTGTGGAACCGGCAAACTGAGCAAATAGTTGTCGTAGACGTAGATACGCTTGTTCTTGACCGCCTTCAAGGACTTGAGTATCGGATGGTTGGAGATCTTCTCCTTGATCTGTTCCTCAGAGTTGGGAACGTAGCTCGTCACGATCAGCACGTCTGGGTTCTGTGAGACTATGTATTCCAGGGAGATGGGCAAAAACCCGTTCGGCCCTGTGAAAAATGCCGCGATGTTGGCTCCACCGGCGAGAGTGATCAAATCGTTCAGGTACGAACCTTGACCACAGGTCCAAACTTCTCTCACGTCCGGACCGGGGATGTCCATCAAAAACACTACCTTCCCCCTTTTGTCGAAAGGTATGTTGTAGGCCTTCTTGGCGATATTCAAATAACGTTCCTGCAACTGGTTGGCGAGCTGTTTGGCTTTCTCTGGAATGCCCATGATGGTCCCCACCAACACCAAATCGTTCAAAATCTGCTGCACACTGTTGGCGTTCAAAACCACGGTTGTCAGGCCATGTTGTTCGAGCTTGACAACCTCAGGCAACTGAAAGCCACCGAAGGTGAATATCAGATCAGGGTTGAGACTGACGATCTTTTCCAAGTTTATTGGGAACAGATCTCCGATCCTCTCGGCCTCGAAATCGTCCCAGTTCGTCACCGCGATGATCTTGTCCTCCAAGCCCAAGTACTGCAAGAATTTCGTTGTGGAAGGGGCAGCGCAAATGACACGCTGCGGTCTTTGCGTGATCGTGACTGTTCTTCCTGCGTCGTCCACAACCGTGATCGGATAAGACCACACCAGAGCGAGAAACACGATGAGCATGACCAAAGTCACGAGCTTCCTCATACTAACACCTCCCGGCAAAATTTTTCACCACCTTCTCGGTTCCGGAGAAGGTGGTGTTTCCATCGAAGGGCAGGTCTCCCGGCTTCCGGATCATCCTACTCCCCACACCTTCCCGGCTTACGCCAGTGGCTCTCGTGGGTTTCGTCCCCGGTTACGGTGGCGTCCCCGCGCCGGACTTTCACCGGCTTCCCTTTTGAACCTCGTCGGTACCCTCCGACGCCCCACTGTTCACTTTTCGGTTCGATTATACAACGACTCGGCGCCGAGCCAAAACACTGGGAAGATGTACGCCATGATCGGTAAGTAGAGCCGCACTTCCCTCGCGCACCCCATGACGAAGTTCATCGTAATGAAGGGGATCATCCAAAGCCAGGTTTTTCTGAAGAAATCGTTGTCCTCAATGTTCCTCACAAAAAAGAGTGGCAGTGCGAAGAAGAAAAGAGGGTAAACCAACGCCCATGGATCTTGAACGTTTTCACGATCATCGCGGCAGAGGTGTAGTACTCAGATTTTGGGAAGAGCACCTTGCTGAGTACGAAGGTCATGAGAACTGGGATCACGACCAATACGCCTTGCTGAAGAAGTTTTTTCTTCTCGCGTGAGAGGTTGAACAGGCTGTAGATCACCGCCGTGAACAGTGCATGGTCCGTTCTGACGAAACATTGGCCGATGACGAGCAACAACATGGTCCACCAGGGTTTCCTGCGATATATCAAGATCAAACCAGCTACGAAAAAGAATAAAGAAACGATGAATTCCTGCTGAGCAAAGTCCCCGTACCCGAAGGCAAGAAAGATGGAATATGCGAAGAGAGAAACATAGGCAGTAAACTCACGAACGAAGAACTTCATCCATGTGTAAATGATCAAGAGCAAAAAGATCGTGAACGTGAACCTCATCGTGGCATAACCATTCACGACCTTGGTCAGATCGCTGTCGTTGTCGAAGACATCCGTGATCTCACTCGGAAGTCCCTTAGAAATTTGTTCCAAGGCTTGAAAAGGATCCCTCACCAATTCTCTCCAACCGAGGTTGTTCAGAACTGTAAGTATGGCATTACTTATGAGTGAATTCTTCGTGATCTGCAAAAGTTTTTCCCTGAGAAAGTTCTCGATGTCCGTCAACATTTTTTCTCTCTTCAAGTGGTACATGTGCGTCCAAGCTGAGACGGTTGTTTTTCTTGACGATTTCCCTTGCGTCGAACCCGAGCCACTGTTTCAGCTTCACGTAGGTGTTGCTGTACCATCTGATCGGCGAATGTTTGAAGAAATATTCTACAAGCGGGTATGGGACATACCTGTACTGATTGGGTGCAGGTCCAACGCCTTCGATCAGTTTACGGTGCGTGTGATAAAGAAAGATCCTTCCAGCTATGCTGAAAGTGTCCTCCACCATCCAAAACCCAACTGAGGTCACTATGTACGAGAGAACCACGATGGTCAGTAGAACGAGAAGTGTTTTTCTGTTCACGTGTAACTCTCCCACAGTCTTCCCCATGGGCTGGATTTCCTCCAATCTTCGAGGACTTTTCTACCCTTCAGGTTCCACCAGAAGACATCGTGATAAACTTCTGAAGCGAGCACGAACAGATAAACCAAAGGCGTTCTGAAAAACAGATGCTGAAGCCTCTTCAAAGGACCAAACCACAACACGTCCCCAACCCTGCTCGCAAGGTTGTCTCCAACCTTGAAGTGATAGTTCAGACTCGACACGTCGTAACCAACGATCTCGATGTTCTCCAACCTTCCGTTGCCCAAGCCTTGCTCGTCCGCGATGCGAATGTAATCTATCGACATCGGATCGAAACCCATTATCTTCGCTGCGAGGGCATCTATGGCAACCTGATCATCGCTCGCCAGAATCAGATCCGTTCTGACAGGAACGAGTGTCCTCGGACCTGGACCGTTCCCAGCACTGGTTCCATCCATCACAGCAAAGATGCCGCTGTGAATTTCTTTCTGGATCTTCAGAAGGTCAACGAGCGTTTCGTGAATCCAACTGTGCGCATAATGGCGCTTCGTGTTCAGAAGACCACCAAAAGCATTTTTCATGGCTCCCGTGGTCGTCGTGTAGATGTGGCACTTCATCGTTGGCAGATGTACGATGTTTTTACCCATGAAGAAGTCAGGTATCTTCACTCCCTCAGGGAATATCTTGTACAACACGTTCAACTCACACTTGGGTCGGTAATCGATCCACTTCATGTGGCTCGGTTCGAAGTTGTAGAGGATCGGTACGTTGTACTTCTTGTACACGGATGCGAGTTTGTTCAATTGGGCACCCTTCTGCGGTTTCGTCACGACGGTCTTGTTTTCTACGGCGACGATCTGCTCGAACCCGAGTCTTTTCAAACCCAATATTGTTCCTTCGAGCTGCCACGGTGTCGTGTTGGACGACGGCATAGGTAAGTGCCAAGAGATGTTGTCCTTCAGTATCACTGGGCGCGATTTATCGAGAAGCACATCGACGTTGGCTTCCTTCAGCAACCGTGCTATGTCTTCGATTACCCCTTCGGGTGTTGTTCTCAACACGAACACTTTCGATTTGCCCATACAAAACCCCCTTCAAATTGAAACAAGCCAGATTCCCGCTACGATGACGACCATACCGATGATCTTCGTTACCGTTACGCTCTCTTTGAACAAGAAATGAGAGAAGAGCGACACCAAGATGAAACCCGCGCTTGTCATGATTGGATACGCAACGCTGAGCTTCAGTTTTGTCAAGCTCACCGCGTAAAGAACAAAGGCAACGGCAAAGCAAACGAGGGCGAGCCAGATGTAGAGATTCTTCATCGAACCGAGCAGAAAGCTTACGATACCTTCGGTTTTCGCCAACGAAACAGCCGCCATCTTCACGAACACGTTTGCCAACGCGTTCACGGTCAACGCCGTCAGCAGAATGAGAAAACTTTCCATCGCTTTACCTCCCCAAATACAGAATCATCATCACACTGAAGAACCAGAGTCCGATCGCCAACCACAGCAGTTTGTCCTTGGTTAGAACGTCTGTCGGATCTTCCTCGCCTCGGCGCATGGAGAGGAACATGTAGCGGAAGACGCCATAACAGACGAAGGGAACCGTCAGGTACAACTTGTCCGTACCGAACTGCTGTACGGTTCGAACGTCCAACGTGTAGAGCGTGTAGAAAACGATCGCCCCGGTACCCGTCGAAACTATGACGTTCGTGAGCAAGTTGAGATCGTAGAACTGTAAAGACGGCCGTCCGGCGCAATCCTCACCGTTCAATGACACGAGCTCTGCCTTCCTCTTGCTGAAGCCCAAAAATAGAGAGAGGAAGAAGGTGCTGGTGATCAACCAACCCGAAGGTACGACCCTGATCGCATAGCTTCCACCCATGACTCTCAAAGCGAAGCCTGCGGCAATGCAGAAGACATCTATCAGAACCACGTTCTTCCCTTTCAAGGTATAAAACACGTTCAGAGTAAGATAAACGACGACACACGTCAGAAACTGCGGACCAAGCTGGGTCGCCATGAGTATTGAAACGCACAACAAAATGGAAAAGATAACGTAGGCTGACCGAACACCGACACGGTTACTCGCGATGGGCCTGTTCCTCTTCTTCGGATGCAACCTATCCAATGGCGCATCTCTTATGTCGTTCAAAACATACACGGCACTCGAAACGACACAGAAAGCTGCGACAGCAAAGAAGGACATTAGAAGCGCAGAACAGTCGAAGAATCTTTTCGAAAAGATCAGAGGCGCGATCCAAAAAGGTTCTTCACCCACTGTTTTATCCTCAGCAACCTCAAGATGTCCAGTGCATTGACCCCCAGCAGTATGGTTGATTCTATATTACCAAAAACTTTGGGGGCCAACGGCCCCCGAGTCCAACGAAAGGATGGCTCTATCTCAGCTCACAGAATGGCCTTCTGCGTCTCTTTGTCGAACACGTGTATCGTGTTCATGTCGAAGACCAAATCTATCTTTTCGCCCTCCTTGGCCTTCGTTCTTGGATCAACCCTCGCAACGAGTGAGTCTTCCCCGCACGTGACGTGCAACAGAGTTTCACTGCCGAGTGGTTCAACCACGTCCACCAAGCCCGTGATGGTGTTCTCAGGTTGCGGTGCCAAGGCGAAAAGCTTGTCGAAGATGTTTTCAGGTCTTATGCCAAAGACGACCTCTTTGTCGATCCAAGGCTCAAGAATGGGCTCGTGTTCTTTCACGACCTTCACTTTGAAGCCTCTCGTCTTTATCCATATGCCACCTTTTTCTGCGACAACGACGGCGTTCAAGAAGTTCATGGCTGGACTTCCGATGAATCCAGCGACGAACATGTTCGCTGGCTTGTTGTAAACTTCGTAGGGTGTGCCTATCTGCTGGACCGTCCCGTCCTTCATGATCACGATCTTGTCCGCCATAGTCATGGCTTCGACCTGGTCATGGGTGACGTAGATGATCGTCGCGCCGAGTCTGTGATGCAACTTTTTGAGCTCGCTCCTCATCTGCACCCTGAGTTTTGCGTCCAAGTTCGAAAGAGGCTCGTCGAAGAGGAACACCTTCGGATTCCTCACGATGGCCCTACCGACTGCGACGCGCTGTCTCTGACCACCTGAAAGCTGCCTGGGTTTTCTGTCCAGCAATTCTTCTATGCCCAAAATCCTTGCTGCTTCTTTGACTCTCCTGTCGATCTCGTCTTTCGGGAACTTTCTCAGCTTCAGACCGAAGGCCATGTTCTCGTAAACGCTCATGTGTGGATAGAGAGCATAGTTCTGGAAAACCATCGCGATGTCCCTGTCCTTGGGTTCAACGTCGTTGACGACTTTCCCATCGATCTTTATCGTTCCCTTTGTGACTTCCTCGAGACCTGCGATCACCCTGAGTGTCGTGGTCTTTCCACAACCAGAAGGTCCAAGGAGCACCACGAACTCTTTGTCCTCGACGGTCAACGTCACGTCCTTCACCGCAACGACTTTGTTGTCGAAGATCTTCGTCACGTTCTCGAGTTCCACTTTAGCCATTGACTCACACCTCCTCGATGTCTTCCTGAAAGAGTTCTCTCTGACTTATCATCCCATGGGCTGAGGGATCACCCACTTCGAGCAAGTAGAGATCGTACACTTGATCGAGAAAACTCATGATCTTTCGATAGCGTTCGTAGTCGATCAGAACCGCAGCTGGTACCCCATTTTTCGTTATGACGACGTCTCTCTGTTGAACCTTCTTCAACACCTCGGACAACCTCGCCTTCGCATCCGCAAGGCTGAAGAATTCCACCTGGTTCCTCACCTCATTCCTCCCTGACCAGAATTATAGTCAAGTTAACCGAAGATTTCAAGCCCTCAGAATGGAGAAGGGTGAAAGCCTCAAGACAGGGTATAATACTAAGGAAAAAGCACTTGGAGGCGAAGTGCGCGGCATGCTGAATCAAATATCTTCTCATCGATTGTATTCGCTCCTCTCGAGCTTCATAAGGGAAATAATGAACGCGACGGAGCCCGATTTGCTTCTCGATGCACTCATGAGGATCTTTCAAAGGTTCGTTGATTGCGAGCACATAGTCGTGCTGGACAAAGATTTGAACGTCAAGAAGATCAAAGGTGGCAATGTTGAAATTGATGAAGAATTGAAGAAAATGGTCCGCTGGGTCGCCAGTAGCCATTCTCCGATGTCCCTGCCGAAGCAAGAAATGTTCGTACACATCTTTCCACTCGTGAAAGCGGGCAAAACTTTGGGCGTGTTGCTCGCTTGGAGCAGGGAAGAGATCGTCGTCGAGACCTCCGAATTGCTTCGCACCTTCGCTTTCCTGTCAGCGGTTGTTCTTGAGAACCTCGAGCTCTATTCTTCTTTGCAGAGACAGCACATGGTACTCGAGGCAACCAAGAACTACATGCAGAGGATCTTGGACTCCTTTCCTCAGCACATCGCTGTGTTCGATCAAGATTCAAGGATCGTCTTTGCCAACAAGGGCTATTCGCTGTCCTCGTTCGGCGAGGATGCTGTTTCACGAATAATTCAGTTGGTTCAGAAAACGTTCTTGACAGGATCGCGACAGACACTCGAAGTCGAAGAAGGCGCGAACTTCTATTCTATCGTCGCTGAACCTGTAGAGTACGAAGGTCAGCCACAAGTGTTGCTCGTCATCACGGATGTAACGAACACGAAGGAAGTGGAGAGACTCAAGGCGATAGATCAGCTGAAGACGGAGTTCGTGGCGAACATCTCTCACGAATTGAAAACGCCACTCGCGGCGATCAAAGCTTACGCAGAGACCATACTGACGAGCTTCGAAATGTTTGACCAACAAACCTTGAACGAGTTCGTCCAGATCATCTACAAAGAAAGTCAGCACCTGGAATCCATACTCGAAGGTTTGCTCGACTTTTCCAAGCTCGAGCAGAAGATGTTGATCCTTGAGAAAACCACCTTCGATCTCACTGGATTGGTCAGAGAAACGATGAGATCGGTCGAAGAACTCGCCAAGTCGAAGCAAGTCAAGTTGGAACTGTTGACCAAAGAACCCGTGCTTATCAGGGCAGATCAGAGGCGCATCAGACAGGTCATAACGAACCTTTTGAGCAACGGCATCAAGTACTCGAAAGAAGATTCTCAAGAAAAGTACGTCAGGGTGAAGATAGAGAGAAAGGATGATAGAGTCTTGATCGAAGTATCGGACAACGGCATAGGAATACCCAAAGAGTATCATGAGAAAGTGTTCGAGAGGTTCTTCAGGGTTGGAACTGTCATGGACCACAGGGTGGAGGGAACTGGTCTGGGACTCACCATAGCCAAGCAGATCGTTGAACTGCACGGAGGCCGCATCTGGCTGGAGAGCGAACCAGGCGTTGGTACAACCATCTTTGTGGAATTACCGGTAGGTGGCGAGCGATGAAGCTGGAAGAGATCATCGCGAAGGTAGAGGAACTTCCCACGCCCGATCCAATAGTTCAAAAGATCATCGCTGTGGCCTCCGATCCGAACGCGTCGGCAAAGGATCTGGCTGATGTCATCAAGCTCGATCCGAGTCTGTCGGTGCGCGTTTTGAGGCTCGTGAATTCAGCCTATTATGGTTTACCAAGGAAGATTGCTCAACTGAGCGAGGCAGTGATGATCCTTGGCTTCAAGACGGTCAGGAACTTGGCGCTGAGCGTCTTCACCTACAGCTCGTTGATGAGAAGGAAAAGATCAACGATAGACCACACGGCACTGTGGAAGCACTTCATAGGTGTTGCGGTCGCGTCGGAGTTGATGGCTCAACTGGTTGGCTATCCCAACAAGGAGGAACTCTTCGTCGCAGGATTGTTACACGACATAGGAAAGGTCACACTCGAGTTCGTCTCACCGGAGATGTTCGCCGCCGTGGCAAAACTCACCAAAACGTTAAAGATCTCTTTTTTCGAAGCTGAGAAGAAATTGAATCTCCCAAACCACGCTTTGATAAGCATGAAGACCATCGAACGGTGGGGGCTTCCGGAGCTTGTGTCTCAAGCATGTGGTGGTCACCATACACCCGAGTCCTTCTCCGAGAGTCTGTACTCCGATGTCATAAGCATGATTCATGTGAGCGACTTTTTCGTGAACACGATCAACTACGGAGAGTCATATTCGTATGGAGGATTTGTCTTGTCACCGTACGCTCTGAACCTGTTGGGACTCAAGCCGAGGATGCTCACAAATTATCTGAAGAAGCTGAAGGAAAAGTTAATGACGGCGGATGAGTTTCTCAAAATCGAGCAGGAGGCGGTATCATGAGGCCAGATTACAGAAAAGCGATGCTCGAATCTGAAATCGTCAAGTTGATAAGTGAAGCTCTGAGGGAAGCAAAGGATCCGAAACTGAAGGATCGCATCATCACAGTCTCACGCGCTGAACTTTCCCCCGACAAGAGGTTCGTCGACGTTTACGTCAGTTCGATAGGAGACGAAGTCGAACGGAAGGGTCTGGTCGAGCACCTCAACAAGATCAAGGGCTATTTTAGGACCTATTTGGCGAACAATCTGGATTTGTTCGTCGCACCGCAGGTTCGCTTCAAGGAAGACCCAGGTATAGAGGCAAGCGTTCGCGTTCAGGAACTGCTGAACAAGCTCAAGGAGGAAAAGAAGTGAACGTGTCTGGGATTTTACTGGTGGACAAACCTAGAGGGCCTACTTCTCACGACGTGGTCGAGGAAGTGAGGAAGAAGCTGAACCAGAGACGTGTGGGTCACGCCGGAACACTCGATCCGTTCGCCACGGGTTTGCTCATAATCGGTGTGGGAAACGCCACGAGGTTGCTGGAATATCTCATGAACCACAACAAAATCTACAGAGTGAAGATGAAGCTCGGTCTCATCACCGACACGTTCGATATAACTGGGAAGATCGAAGAAGAGAAGCCGGGCAACGCCACAAAGGATGAGATCATAGAAACGATCAAAAGCTTTGTGGGAAGTTATGTTCAGGTGCCACCTGCGTACTCGGCCAAGAAGTACAAAGGTGAACGACTGTACGAGTTGGCGAGACAGGGCAAGATCGTGAGATTACCGCCCAGACAGGTGACGATCCATCGCGTAGAGGATATCGAAATCGAAGGCCTCTTCGTTTCCTTCACGGTTGAGACGAGCCCTGGTACCTACGTGAGGTCCCTTTGCATGGACATCGGTTACAAGCTCGGCTGTGGGGCAACTGCCGTGGAACTGAGGAGACTCAAGGTTGGGCCGTTCAGGGTCGAAGACGCGGTGGACGTTTACAGCCTGAGTGCTGAGGAGATCACGAAAAGAATCATCCCTATCTCGAAAGTGCTCCACTTTCCAAAAGTTTGGATCAACAACGAAGCCAAAGAGAGAGTTTTGAACGGAATGAAGATTCACACGGAGGACATTCTGCATCACGAACCGTTCGAAAAGAACTCGATCGTTCAAGTGTTCAACGGAGAAGAACTTTTGTGCCTTGCGCGCGCTGAACGACGTTCGACGTTTCTGAAAACTTTGGTGCAGCAGGGAAGAAATGAAGCGGTCCTCAAACCGTTCAAGGTCTTCAAGGAGAGCTGATCATGTACGTCACGACGATAGGAGTCTTCGATGGGGTTCATCTGGGACACAAGGCGCTGTTGAAAGAGGTCAATCGACTCGCGCAAGAGAAGAAGCTTCGTTCAAGGGCTTTCGTGGTTTCCCACCCGTTCGAACATCTCAAAGGTGAATTCGATGGTTTGATCACAAGTCACGAGAGACGAATCCTTTTGCTCTCCCAGTACTTGGACGAAGTCGAGCTTTTGGATTTGCGATGCATCAAAGACATGCCCGCGCAGGACTTTTTCGAACGAATCCTTGCGAAGGATACCGCCGTGCTCGTCGTAGGAAGAGATTTCAGATTCGGCAAGAACGCGCTGGGCGATCTCAACATGCTGGAGAAACTCTGTGAAGATGGAAACATCATTCTCAGGAATTTCCCCGACGTTTTGGATGAAAACGGCGCACGCATAAGTAGCTCTCGTATCCGGAACATGATAAAAGACGGCAAGATTGAACAAGCCGAGAGATTGTTGGGTCATGAGTATCTGCTCGAAGCTGTCGTTCTGAACGTGAGCAGGTTGAATTCGAAGAACGTGGCCCTGCTGCAAACTGCGAAAGAATTGGTCAAGCCACGGTGTGGTGTCTTTCAAATCAAAGAGCAAAACTTGAACATCGTTGGAACGCTGATTCTCGAGCGAGAAACGAAGTTGGTTTCTGAGGATCTGAGGCTTGCCCCAGGAACGTATTTGTATTTGAGACTGATGGGGGGAAAATCGTGAACATAGGTGTCGTCACGGGTATAAACAGCTCCGATCCGTACGTGTTCTATGTGAGGCTCAGTCAGGAAGATGGAAAACCTTGCCACATGCTCCAGATAGACGATGTCGTCAAAGTTCAGTTCGACTACCATCCCCAAGGTTCACTCGTCTACTACGGCATCGTGGTGGAGATGAAGGCCAGGTGGGACTTTGGTCCCATATCTGGCTACGAAGAGGAGCTCGCCTTGAAGGGCCTCTCTCCGGCGAACCCCATCTTCATAGCCACGGTCATGACCACCAGGATGTTGAAGATCGAGAACGGTAAGATGCTACCGGACGCACCTCAGGTGCCACCACCACCCGGCGCAAAGGTGATTATCGCGAGCGAAGAAGAGATCGATATAGCGCTGGGCTTCGACGAGCTCTTGCAGAAGAACTGTGCGATTCCCATAGGCGTGTTCAGGAACAGCAGACCCGCGTACGCGGACGTGAGATACATACTGGGTGAGAACGGCGCACACATAAACATATCGGGTCAATCTGGAGTGGCTGCCAAGACTTCCTACGCGACCTTCCTCGTGAAGTCTTTTCTCGACACGGGAAACAGGTTGAAGGAGAAGAATGAACTCATGGCATGCCTGTCGAGGTCTCGTTTCATCGTCTTCAACGTCAAAGGTGAGGGGTTGCTGTTCTTGGACAAGTGGTCAAAGGAGTGGAAAGAGAAAGAGGAAGCAGAAACAGGAAGATCGTGGCGAAGAATGTACCAGGCGTTGCGGATGGAAGCCGAGCCGTTCAAAAAAGTCGCCTTCTTCGCACCGAAGAAATCAGCTAAGGATGAACCTTGGGTCAACAAGAGGTCCCAGGGTGTGCAAGTCTACGGCTGGGACATCGTTGACATAATGAAACTGGGTCTGTTCGAACTGTTCTTCGATCAAGAAGAGTTAGAAGAGAACCAAAATCTTCAACTCGCTGTCATGAGCGTTCAGGAAGTTTTGCAGTCACGCTTTGAGGATGCCATTTTGGAAGCGAAGAAGTTCTGCGAGCGTAACCACATAAAGATCCCAAACGATCCAGAGTTGATCATCAGAACGGCCATCGCGAATGGCTTTGACGTGAGTACAATGGCGCGCCTACCGGATGGCCTGGACGAGCTCATAGAGATGTTCGACAAAGATGACGACTTCAAAACGAAGATCATGCAAGAGGTGCAGGGAAAAGCCACTATCGCTTCACTCGTGAGGAGACTGAAGGCCGCGAAAGCTGTGGGCTTCGACCTTCTCTGGGTTCGGACGAGTTTTCTCAAATTCGATGTCTCAACGAGTAGGCGCATCGATTGGGACAAGCCTGGTCAGGTGACGGTCATCGACATATCCAAGCTGAGAACTCGTCCGCAGAGCTTCGTGGTCGGTGCTGTGTTGCTCGAAGTCATGAGATCGCGAGAAGAGAAGACCAACCAAGATCCCGTGTTCATATTCTTGGATGAGCTCAACAAGTACGCGCCGCGCTTTGGGGGAGGCCCATTGTCTTCGATATTCCGAGACATCGCGGAACGGGGAAGGTCCTTCAGGGTGATACTCATCGGTGCGGAACAGACGGCCTCAGAGGTTGATTATCGCATCATCACTCAGTCTTCGACGACGGTCATTGGAAGGCAGAAAGGTGCCGAATTGGCGAAGCCAGAGTATTCACATTTGACCGATGAGCAGAAGGCCAGGGCTGCGTTGCTCCAACAGGGAGAAGTCATCGTGGATCAGCCCTTCATGAGGATACCGATCACTGTGAGGTTCCCATTGCCAGCTTGGTGCACGCGAGAGGACGATGCATATGTGATGAGTGAACAGGAAAGAAGGGCACTCGAAGAGAGGGTGTACAGGGGAGATTGAGATGACGTTGAAAAACTGTCTCGTGTATCGAGATGGTAACTTCGTCAGAATGGACCTCAACATCGAAAAGGGTGTTTTCGTTGAGAGATCGTCTGAACCTACGATCGATGGGACTGGCTACTACGTCATGCCTGGATTTGTGGATTCGCACGCACACGTGATAGGCACGGGACACAAATATGGCTATGTGAACTTGGAGAACGTTCACTCGATCGAAGAACTCTTGAAGATTCTGAGCGAACAAAACCACGAACCGATCATCGCCAGAGGATGGAGCGAAGAGAAACTGGGAACAAGGCCGACCAGACAACTGCTCGATCGATTGGAAAAACCTGTTCTTCTCGTCAGAAGGTGCGGGCACGTCGCGGTCGCCAACACATCGCTCATGAAATTGGTTGGAAAGTGGAGAGAAGATGGAATCTTCAAGGAAGAAGAGTTGGAGACTTTGAGAAAGAGCTTGCCGTCGAGGGAAGATGAGAAGTTCTTCAAGATCGGTCAAGAAAGGTTCTTGATGCATGGGGTGACCTTCGTTCATTCTGATGATCTGCACGGTTTGAATTGGAAGAGTCTGAAAGAGATCTTGCAAAGTTCCAAGATGAGGATCTTCGAGAAAGTATACTTTTCATCCACAACTGAACTCGAGAACTTCGATGACTTTGGCCAGATTTCTGATCGGGTGATCGTGAAGGCCGTGAAGTTGTTCGTGGATGGATCCGTTGGGGGAAGAACAGCTTGGCTCAGCCTTCCATACGCGGATGATCCTTCGAACCTTGGAATGAAACTCATCGATGAAGTGGATCTCGAGAAATTCGCAATTTTGTGTGAGAGAAAGAACGTTCAGCTCTGCGTGCACGCGATAGGCGATGAAGCCGTGCACACGGTGGCCAAGGTTTTCAGGATGCATCCGAACCATAGGGTGATACATGCACAGTTGATTCGAGAGGAAGACTTGCTACCCTTGAAGGAGAGCTTCTTCTCGATTCAACCTCACTTCGCTTTCGAGGACCGTCACCTCATCGAATCGGTGTTGCCCAAAAACTTGAAAGCCTTGCGCTATCCATTCTTGATGCTCTTCCAGCGGGGATTCAAGATCGCGTTCTCTACGGACGCACCGGTTTCTCCGGAGGATCCGAAGTACGTCATCGAATCGGCGATGAGACTTGGATTCACGAAACGGCAGGCGATAGAGCTCTACACGGTTGCTGGCGCACGAATGGCGGGTTTGAACAACCTCGGTGAAATAAAGACCAATTTTCTTGCGGACTTCTGCCTCTACGAGAAAAATCCTCTCGATCTGGACGAAGATCCAGTCGCGGTGTACGTGGCAGGCGAGTTGGTCCATGAGAAATAAAATGGAGCAGGCGGTGGGACTCGAACCCACACCCTCCGCCTTACCAAGGCGGCGCTCCGCCGCTTGAAGCTACGCCTGCACCGTTTCAAGTATATCAAAAAGTGTCGAAGCGTGCAAGTGCGTTCGACACTCTGTTTATGCAAGATCGACCCTGTACCAATCCAAAAGCGGTCTGAAACCCAGTAATGTGACCTTCTTCCCGCAGAGAGTCGTTTCCACACATTCTAGTTCCGAAGCTCTCTCTAAGTCGTGTTCGTCGAAACAATTCTGCATCTCGTACACGACACGCTGAACCTCGTCAAGCTTTTTTTGTTGAACGATCCGGCCTTCGGGAGTCAGTATCAGCGCGTAGTACCCGTCAGGAAGACGATCCTTCAAACGTACGATCGTGCATCCATCGCTCGCGAAGTTTTTCGAAACTCTCACCGCGACGGGTAAGATGCGTGATGAGGCGAACACCTCGGCGAGTGGTGCGAACCTCTTTTCATTCTCAAATTTGAGAGGCGTGACGGCAAAACCGAAGGCTCTTTCTTCAAGTTCTGCTAGATCGATTTCGTCGTACGAGAGTCTCTGCTTCCTCTCAGCTTGTTTACCGAAGACCTTGGCGGCGACCAAGTTCAATTCTTGGTCGAATCCCTTTTGGAACGCTTCAAAGTCTTCCAAGACGGCCGGTCTGCTCCCATAGAGTTCGTCAAAAGCTCCCGCCCAAACGAGCTTTTGGATCGTCGAAGTGGGTAGTTTGGTCCTCTCCGCAAAATCCTTCAAATTGGAAAAGGGAGCCAGCTCTCGACACATGCGGGCGGTGAGTTCATTGATACCACCAACGGTTTCCAAAGGTAAGCGAAAAATTCTATCCTCAGAACCTCCAAAGTTCACGGATGGCGGAAGCACTTCATAGCCTAACGAGCGAAGCTCCTGCACCGCGAGGAAGACTTTAAACTGCTGGGATGAATGCTCGCGAATGTAAACGTCGAAGAACTCCTTCGGCCAGTGAGCTTTCAAATACGCCAGCTCGTAACTCAGATGAGAGTAGGCCACGCTGTGGGACTTGTTGAAGGCGTAGCCGGCGAACTTGACGAGAATGTCACACAGCTTCTCCACAAAACTCGGTTTGTAGCCTCTTTCATGGAGCTTGACTCGGAACTTCTCCAGCGCTGGTTCGAGGATCTTCGGGTCCTTTTCTGAAATCGCTTTTCTGAAGAGATCCGCTTCCGCAGCACTGAAACCTGCCACCTCCATGGCAAGCTTCATGACCTGTTCTTGGTAGACGATGACACCATGTGTTTCTGTGAACATGTCTTCTTCAGCGTAGTGGCAACCTCTCTTTCGTTCGGCGTAAGTCTTTTCCAGCTTGGCTGCGAGTGGACCGGGTCTGTTGAGCGCAAGTAGGATGGAAAGCTCTTCTAAATTGCTCGGTCTTATCAGCCTGCACAGGCTCCTCGCCGTCTTTGCCTCAAGTTGAAAAATTCCACACGTGTTTCCGCGTCTCAAAAGTTCGAAAGTTGGCCCATCGTTGAAAGGCATCTTTTTCACATTCACGCGCTTTCGTATTTTGTCAAGAACCGTCAGAGTTCTCAGACCAAGTACGTCTATCTTCACCACGCCGATACGCTCGAGAGAATCCATATCATACTCAGTTACAGGCTGGTCGGAGGATGGTACGAGCGGTAGGTTGAGTGGCTCGGCCGCGAGGACTATTCCCGCCGCATGAACACTTCTTCTCAGGGGAAGTCCGACGAGAATCTTGATCACTTCTGAATTCACCCTGATGTTCAAACTCTTCGCTTCGTTGGAGAGGTTCTTCTCAGTCAGTGTCACGAACGTCGAGATTTGGGCGAAGTAAGGGAAGGAGTCTTTCAACAAACCGAGAAGCTTGTCTCGCTGCTGGTCTGCCACATCGATGTCGATGTCAGGTGGTTCTCTCCGTTCTTCGTGCAGGAATCTCTCGAACATCAAATCGTGAGAGATCGGATCGATCGATGTGATCCCCAGAAGGTGGGCCAGAAGACTTGCCACGGCACTTCCCCTACCGGGGCCTATCAAGATGTCGTTCTGCTTTGCGATGTCCACGACACGTTTCACCGTGTAGAAGTACGACTCAAAGCCGAGCTTTCTCACAACTTCAACTTCACGCGTCAGTCTCCTCTTGCGTTCGGTGTCAAGCCCTTCGAAGAGTTCTTCGAGCCATCCCGTAGGTGGGTTCAGAAGCTTATGACTGACGTTCAAATCGTAACGGCGCGCCCCCAGAGCCTCTGCAGGGTCGAGAAACTCGCCCGAGGGATTACATTCTTCGCATGGTTCACAGTTGACCAAACGGGCCATGAATTGGTGTGCCTCGAAAGAGGATCGATCCAAGTACCGTACGAGCTTCACGTCTTTAACGTCCAAGGAACTCAGGCATGGCTCACGGTTCTCGTTGTAGGATCTCACCAGCTCCTCGAACTCTTCACGGTCTCGTGCGTAGAAGATCTTCTGTCCCTTTCGAAGACCGTGGATTGGTATCAGACCGTTCTCTCGACAGAGCACGTTGAAACGAACGGCAGCGTGAAAGTTGGTGTCGGCAAGCAGTAGAGACTTCATACCTCTTTCTTTTGCAAACTCTATCAGTTGCTCCAGTCGGATCACCGAGCCGTCGAACGAGTATGGCGACACGAAACAGAAGATCATTTCGATGACTCCTCGTGCAGACGTCTCAGCGCATCCTTGAAATCTTCAGGAAGCGGGGCGATGAACTTCATCCGTTCGTTTCTCCTTGGATGTCTGAACTGTAAAATCGCAGCGTGCAACATCTGCCGTTCCACGGGGACGGGATCGGCTCTACCGTAGAGCTTGTCTCCCAATATGGGATGCTTGATGTACTTCATGTGAACCCTTATCTGGTGTGTTCGGCCAGTCTTGGGATACGCGGAGACGAGGGAAGCGAGATCGTCGAAACTCTTCAAGACTTTGTAGAAAGTTACGGCGATCCTTCCTTCCGAAGCGACGGTCATCTTCACCCTCAGAGTGGGATGTCTCGCCACACTGATCTGTATTTCACCTTCAGTTTTTTCGGGCTTACCTTGCACGAGCGTTAGGTACATTTTGAACACTTCTCTGTTCTTGAACTGCTGTGAGAGTGACCTGTGAGCAAGATCGTTCTTGGCAACTACCATGACTCCGGAGGTGTCTTTGTCCAAACGATGGACGATACCCGGTCTGAGTTCTCCTCCAATACCCTGCAGGTCTTTACTGTGATAGAGCAAAGCGTTCACGAGCGTACCGCTCGTGTGTGAGGGAATCGGATGAACGATCATTCCTGCGGGTTTGTTGACGACGATGATGTCAGAATCTTCGTACAGAACGTTCAACTCTATGGGCTCTGGTGAGATCTCTATCTGATGAGGCATGGGTCGGTCCGGCAGTGTGATCACATCGTTGGCCTTGACCTTGTAACTCGGTTTCTCGAGTCTATCGTTTACCTTGATCTGTCCGTCCCGTATCAACTTCTGAAGGAAGGAACGAGAGATGACCTTCGGCAACCTGGAAAGCAAGAAAAGATCGAGCCTCTGACCAGCCTCATTCTTGCCCACCTTTATCGTCAAGAGGCTGCTCACCCCTCAAGAGACTCACAAGAACGAGTATACCCCCTATCGTGATGAAGAGATCTGCCACGTTGAAGACGGCGGGAAAGTACCTCAGGTTTATGAAATCCACAACGTACCCGAGCCTGAATCTGTCTATCACGTTCCCAATGGCACCACCCACGATCATCTGCAAGCCCACCTTCGTCAACGTCGAACATTTGACGAACTTTGGGACGAGCGCGAGAAAGAACGTGGCGAAGAAGGTGACCCAAGGGATCCAAGGAGACCTCGCGAACATTCCGAAAGCTATACCAGTGTTCTTGGTGTAACTGAACCACAGCAACCCTGGAACGACGAAGGTTGGAATGGTCAAGAACCTCTCCACCAACATCTTGCTGAGCTGATCTATCAACACGACAAAAGTGACCCAGAACATTCACGTCACCCTTCGATAGAAGAATGGGCTCACGATCTTCAAACCTATCTCGGTATGATTGAAAATGCGCTCTGTGCTCCCAACAAACAGTATGCCACCGAGCCTCAAAGCTTTGGCAAAATTCTGATACAGCTGCGCCTTCGTGTTTTCCTCGAAATAGATGACGACATTCCTGCACACGATGAGATCGAGACCCTGCGGGAAAGGATCCTGCAACATGTTGTGCTTCTGAAACGTCACGCGCTTCTTCACGATGTCTTTGATTTTGTACATGCCATCGACGATCTCAAAGTAACGATCGACGTACGCCTTCGGTGTGCTTATCATCGAGCGCGATTCGTAGACTCCGTTCTTGGCTTCTTGAAGGGCTTTATCGTCTATATCCGTCGCAAGAACGTACGCCTCGGCAGGCGCGTTCAGCTCCTCAAGGAGTATGGCGAGTGAGTAAGGTTCTTCCCCACTCGCACAACCAGCGCTCCACGCCTTGAATCTAGATCTTGAAAAAGAGAGGAGCTCTGGAAGGTATTTATCCCTCAGTTCCCACCATTTCTCAGGATTTCTGAAGAATTCCGTCACGTTTATCGTGATCTTGTCGAGGAACTCTTCCTTCACAGAACTGTTTGTCAACAGCAAGCGTAGATATTCTTGGTAGGAGGACAGTCTGTACTTCCTTATCAATATCTCGATGCGACGTTTCATTCGGTGTGGTTTGTATCCACTGAGATCGAGTCCGAAATGTCTGTGAACTTCCGTAACAAACCATTGAAAGTCCTCCATGGGCAGTTCACCAGACGATTGGGAAAGAAAGTCCTGCATACCATCGCTTCTTCTGTAGTTTTATCATCAAAGCGAGTTTGCCCAGTTTCAACCTCACTTCTATCCCACCCGTACCGAGGAGGAACCACTCTTCATCACCGATCCAGGCCATGGAGACGGAGAAGTTCCCATCCAAATATTGTCCGATCAAGTAGACGTTCTTTCTCTCTACCGCAAACCGAAAACCGTTGCCCGGTATGATGAAGAACATGAACGGATCGAAGAGAACACCGAAACCATACCCACGGCTCGAGGTAAAACCGTTCAACTCCATCGGACCAATGGGTAGACTCAGTCCCGCATGGTGTTGTCCCTCAGAATCTATGCACACGCTGAAGAATGAAGTTTTGAAGAACAGCGCGCTCTCCGGGCCAACCACTGCACCCAGGCTCCCATTGAAGGCCCAGCCTACCAAGGAGCGTTCGTGAAAATCGATGTTCGCAAAACTTGTTTGCAGCAGATACGGTGCGTTGAAACGTACCCCTCCAGGATCGAGGTCGACGTTGAGGAACTTCAAACTCTCGAGCGGAGAAGCGATGGGAGTGAGCCATCCTCCTGAAAGCTTCAGCCCAAAGGGGAAATCGAGGACAGCGTCGGCGCGCCAAAATTGCACGCGTGGCACTATCCTTACGCCAAGATAAGCGTCACTGCCCAACGCGTAATCAAAGTTGACCGTCGCAGCGGCACCGATGAACGCCACGAGCAACAGCAAGGCAAGGCAAAATCTCATTGTCCAAGCTGTGCCAAGAGGGCCTCCATCTCGGCGTCATCCATCTCGAAGTTCGAGAACACTTCCTGCACGTCGTCCATCTCTTCCAGTGCGTTCAACAGCGTCAAGAGCCTTTCGGCATCCTTGCCGGTAACTCTCACCGTATTCTTTGGGACGTAACCCACGGTCGCTTCGACCTTGTAGCCATTCGTTTCGAGCGTGTCCTTGACTTTCATCACGTCTTCGGGGCTCGTCATGATCCTGATTGGATCTTCTTGGTCCTTTATGTCCTCCGCACCTGCGTCGATGGCCATCATCATGAGCTCTTCAACGTTTGCAACCTGTTCTCTCGGTATCTGCACTATGCCTTTTCTCTCGAACACCCAGCCTACCGATCCTGGCTCTGCGAGGCTGCCACCGTGCCTGCTCAGAATGTGCCTGAGTTCCTGCGCCGTTCTGTTCTTGTTGTCCGTCAACGTTCGAATGTAGAGTGCCACTCCACCTGGGGCGTAAGCTTCGTAGATTATCTCCTGGAATTCGGCGCCTTCTATTTCTCCCGTCCCGCGCTTGATGGCTCGTTCGATGTTTTCCTTGGGCATGCTCGCCTCTTTTGCCCTCTCAATCGCAGCCCTCAGGCGTGGGTTCGTGTCGGGATTTCCACCACCTTCACGAGCTGCGACGATCAACTCGCGTATGAGTTTCGTGAAGAGCTGCGACCTCTTCGCATCCTGGGCCATCTTCCTGTGCTTTATGTTCGCCCATTTGTTGTGACCAGACATGTTCCAACCTCCCGTTTTCAGAGTTCAGTTTTATCCTAAGTATTTTACCACTACCAACGTCGAATCATCATGTTGCGGTGCATCACCACAGAAAAGCTTCAGCTCACCTTCGATCCTTCTCATCATTTCCTCAGCGCTCACATTCCAACATTTCTTCACAGCATTCGTGAGTCTCTCCAAACCAAACTCTTCTCCAGCTGGGTTTCGTGCTTCCGTGACGCCGTCCGTATATATCACCAATGTATCCATCGAGTGCAACTGAAACTTGGTCTCCTCGTAACTCACATCTTGCATGATGCCCATCGGAAGCGTTCGAGCCTCCAACAGTTCGACTTGACCTTCGCGCACGCGCACGATGGAATTGTGCCCCGCGTTTATGAGATGGGCTTCACCGTTTTCATGAAGGCACATGAGCGCCATGGTTACAAACCTATCCTCTTCGAGATCTTCACACAAAACTCTGTTCAACTCCTCAGCCAAACGTGAGAGTCCAAAAGTGTTCTTCACGAGTGCCCTCAACGTGCTCCTCAAGGACGTCATGAGCAATGCCGCGGGAATACCTTTGCCGGACACATCTGCGACCGTCACGAACATCCGCTGTCCTATCGAGATCGCATCGTAGTAGTCACCTCCGACCTGTATCGCTGGCACCATCTGGGCTGCGATCTCAAAGTGGCGGGTTCGAGGCAAACTCTTCGGCAACAAACTCGTCTGAATGTGCTTGGCGATCTCCAGTTGTTCTCGGATCCTCTGCCTCTCGATCTCTCTCCACAAGCGGGTGTACCTCTCACACGTTGCAGCCAGCTGAAACGCCGCAGCCTCGAGTATCTTTCTGTCAGCCGCAGTGAAGATGCCACTTCCCCTTTCGACCAACGTTATGCGGCCCCAGTTCGTTCCACCACTGCTGACAGGAACGGAGAGCAAGTTCTTCAGTTCGGCGCCATGCTCGGGTTCTATCAGAACAACACCCTCAACAGTTTCAAGTAAACGCCTCGCTCGAGAGATCAAATCTTGCCTCTCGAAGCTTTTTTCGTAACTCAGAACCTTCCCCAGTATCGTCAAATCGATGATGATTGCTCCGAACGGTACCGTTTGCCTCAGCGTTTGGGTCAATGACTCAAAGATCTCCGAGGGGTCGACAACGCTCGCAAACATGCTGTTCAATTCAAAGAGCGTTGCTATCTCTTGGTAAGTCCTAGATAACTCTTCCAAATGGTCCTGCAAAAGCTTCGTGTACTCGTTGCGCAACTGATCCATCTGGTTCAAAACCTGCTCCAAAAGGCTGAACAGTTCTTTCTTGCTCAGCATTCTGTCATCTGATGTCATCTGAGTCAAATGGTTCAGTTTCTTGTACAGCGCCTCAAAGCCATCCACCACACCGCGTCACTCTCCGCACTTCCTCAACGAGTTTCACGGGGCTGAACGGCTTGGTGAGAAACCCGTTCGCCCCACTCTGCAGGGCCATCTTCGCGTCGTTTTCTCCACCTTTGGCGGTCAGTATGATCACCGGCACATTCGAAAGCTCAGGATCGGCACGCATGCGCTTCAGTACCTCAAAACCGTTCAGGTGTGGCATCATGACGTCCAGGATCACGAGATCCGGTTTGTTCGATTTCATCTTTTCCAAACCTTCCAAACCGTCTCGTGCCTCTTCAACAACGTAACCTTCCTTGGTCAAGTTGAAACTGACTATCTTTCTCAACACGTCAGAATCATCGACGACTAAAACTCTACAGCCCAAGATTTCGCCCCCAGAACTTCGCTCAATCCAGTTTCACCGCAAATCGCTTCGATCCTCTGCACCAGTACCAAAGAGCATTCTTTCACAAGGATCGGTTGGTACAGGTGTTTCGCCTTGACAAGGTTCTCTCTGTTTTGATAATACACTACAATGAAGAATTTGCCAACTTTTTCAAAGTGAACACGTTTGAAAAAGTCCTCCAACTTACCAGATCTGTTCTTCTCAGGGATGAAGACTTGAATCTGCGGGTCAAACCTTTCTGGGTCGATGCAATCTGACGGTAGGATCACTCTGAAGAGATAGCCGCTCACGATTCTGTTCACGTCCAAATCTGTCCACCAGAGTTGGACTGGTTCCAAACCCTTGAGCGCAGTACGTTTGAGCCGATGCAGCAAGTTTTCATCGTGCTTCCGCAAATGGACTGTCACGTACAGTGCCAGGTTGAAAACACCCGTCGGTGTGGGATCAAGGAACGAGATTTTCGCCTTTCTGTGGAAACCTTGACTGAACTCGAGGGGTGCCTCGGTCCGTCTGAGGTTTCTCTCTATGGCGTTGGCTGTCTCTATGGCTGAGAGGAAACGAACCAAACCCGTTTTTTTGTATCTTACGACTGCACGCACTTTCACCACGTCCATGCTCAACTCTTGTCCGCTCGATTATACTATGTTTGGAGGCGAAAACTTGTACTACAAAGTATCGAGGGATCCGATTCATTCGGAGATATTCCTCTATCCTCTCGAGATACTCGCGATCGATACCAGGCCTGTCCAGAGATTGAGACAGCTCTCCCAACTCGTGGGTGCAGAATGGGTCTATCCAGGGGCAAGCCACAACCGCTTCGCACACTCACTCGGCGTCATGCACATCGCTGGGTTGTATGCGGAAAGGTTGTTCCAAGAACATTCCAGGCGAAGGATCGTACGGCTCGCAGGCCTGCTGCACGACGTGGGGCATGGACCGTTCAGTCACCAGTTCGACGACGTGGTCTACAAGCGCATGGGTCTACAAGACGGCCACGACGAGCACAGAGAAAGGATCCTACTCGAACTGATGCCGAAGGAGATGTTCAAAGCCTACGAAAGGCTTTCCGATCTAAAGAAAAGGGAAGCGATACGAAAAGACTTGAAACAGACGATGGGTGTTGAGGACGTCACCATCGAGAGCTTGACGAATCTCATGCACGAAGTGAACAATGTCTTCAAGGGTGAAGAAATGGGAAGCGCTAAGTACAACGTCGTTCAAGGACCCCTCGGTGCGGACAGACTGGATTTTCTGTTGCGAGACGCATACCACAGCGGGACCACTCATTTCGGTGTCGGAGCCGTCGATCGGATCATCAGAAACGCCTATCTGAAGACGAGAGACTCAAAAACCATCCTGTGCTACCACGTGAAGGTGCTCGATCAGATCTACACGAGTCTGTTCGGTAGGTTCATGATGTACAAGAACGTCTACTTTCACAAGACTTCCAGGGCTGTCGATCTCATGATACAAGAAATACTGTCGCTCGTTTACAAACCGTTGAACCTCTCGGAGAGGGTCAACGATCTGGAGAGATTCCTCGATTTGACCGATCAAGCTCTGCTCACCGAAGTGAAGCTCGAAGCCAAAAAGATCTTCGAAAGGCACAAGGTTGACAACGAAGGTGAGATCGAGAGTTCCGATCTGAGCGATGACGAATACAACCTCATCGAAGCGTACAAGATCCTTCGCAGACTCGAGGCGAGGGACCTGTGGAAACTGATCGTGGAGATCGCCTTTACAGCGGAAGGTGCGGATCCTTACGTACTGAGCGTTGGAATAGTTGCAGACACCTTGCAGAAGATCAGGCTGAGGCTGGAAAAACTCATCGATTCGAAAGATGTTCCAGACCACGATCGAAAGGTCATGAGACGACTCCTCGACGATTTCGAGGTCGTGTTCAAGTCCGACACTCCCTACAAACTGTCGTTGGTACACCCTCAGGAGTTTGTGAACAGCAACGTGTTCCTCTACGATCCACAGAGCGATGCCGTCATTTCTCTCGAAGATTACGTGAAGAATTATCCGGCTTATCGGATGTTGGCGAGCAACCTCGTTCAGATCGTCAGAATTTACGTCACCGAAGATGTGAGAGAACTGCTCACCAAGTACAGCATCGTGCCGAGTGCGAAACTTCAACTCACCACGCGTTGGTGAATCAACCGAAGTACTCGGGGCCTTCTTCCTTAGCCGATTCGGGTAACACTCTCTTTAACGCGGCCATGGCTACTTCCAGCTGCGAATCGTCTGGCTGAGCCGTCGTGAGTTTTTGGAAGAACAAACCAGGGTAGAACAAAAACCTGAGCAACGTCGGACTCTTCGAGGATACCCTGAGCAGTTCGTAGGCGAAACCTGCTGTGAGCGGAAGAAGCACAAGCCTGCTGAGCAATCTCCAAGCGAAACTCCTCGAGGCAATTGGGCTCGAGAGAGAGAGCACCACAACTGAAAAGATCAAAAATATCATGATGAAACTCGTGCCACAGCGTGGATGGATCGTGCCGTACTTCTTGACGTTGTCCAGTTCCAATTGCTCATTGTTTTCATAAGCGTTGATCACCATGTGTTCAGCTCCATGATACTGAAAGAGCCTCTTTACGTCCGGAAAGAGCGATATGATCCACACGTACAACACGAAGAACGTCAGTCTCAGGACACCTTCAACGATGGCAAAGAGAACCTCGTTTTTTCTCAGAATGCTGAACAATCCAGTGATCCACATGGGCAACACCACGAAGAGGCCTATCGCCAAACCGAAGGCGAAGAGTGTGGTCCAAAACAGCTCCGACTTCTTGGCCTTCTCACCACTGCTGATCTCTGCAGATCTGTTCAGAGCTTTGATACCGAAGTACAGAGAAAAGTACAGGCTCACGAAACCTCTCAGAAAAGGTACCTTGAAGAGTCTCTTCGTCGTCACAGAACTTTGCGAGAGATCTTCCAGAACGATCTCTCCATTCTTGTTCCTGACCGCCATTGACACCCTACTTCCAAGCATCAACACGCCTTCGATGACTGCCTGTCCTCCAACCTTCACATTGCTACCTCCTCAACATTTTGGAAGTCTCACGATGAACTCACTGCCCTTACCCACTTCGCTCACCACTTCTATGGTGCCGCCCATGGCCCTGACGAGTTTGTCCACGAGTGCGAGGCCCAATCCGTAACCCGGCGTCGAACGGGATCGATCGGACTTGTAGAACTTTTGGAAAATCTTCTTCTTCTCAGATTCCTCTATGCCTATCCCGAAATCTTTGACGCTGACCCAGCCATTTCCACACCGCAACACGATCTTCTTCTTCTGCGTGGAGAATTTCACCGCGTTTTCCACCAACGCCTTCAGAATGATCTGCAACGCTCTAACATCGCCACAACCTTCACCTTCACCCTCAATTTCGAACGTGAAATCTCTGAACTGCTTGGAGAACTCCTCAACTTCTTCCTGAAGGAATTTGTGCAAGTCCAGCCTCACGAGTTCCACCTTGGAGAGAGGCTTGGAAAGCGTTAGAAGGTTCTCTGTGAGATTCGTGACCTGTTGAACGGTCTCTCTCATCGTTTTCGCCGATTCCGCGACGATCTCACTGTTCGTCGAGAATTTCTCGATCAATTCCGCGTAACCTTGAATACTCGTTAAAGGTGTTCTCAACTCATGAGAAACGTCGTTCACGAAGTCATTCTGCATCTCAAAACCAAGCTGAAGCCTGTTCAGCATGTCGTTGATCGTTTTAGCAAGGCTGGAAACTTCGTCCCCCCCTCCCGGATCAAACACACGCTTACTCAGATCCGACGCATTTATGTTTCTCAACTCCTCGGTGATCCTCCTCATCGGGGCGAGCGATTTGTTCACGAAGTATTGTCCCAGCAGGAAAGAAGCCAGAGAGAAAATGAGCCACAGGATCAAGAACATGCGTGAAAGAAGTTTGAGAAAGTCTCCTATTCCCCCCGCCGGTGAGAGGAGGAACAGCTCAGTCTGGCCAGCGAAAGTCTGGACCGACAGTCTCACCACGAGATACTCGTTGTTACCCAGTTTGATGTACGACGGTTTCTTGACTGCAAGAACGTGAGAGAGGAACTTCTTGAAATTCTCGTGTTCCGTGTCTATCGTCCCGAAGATCACTTCTCCCGAAGCGTTCATGATGACCAATCCGGGCGGCAAGGCTGACCTCAGCACGTTCCTCAAGGGGCTACGGAGATAGCCTGCCACCGATTGTCTGAGGAGCTCCACGGACCTCGATATGTGCACCTGTTTGGTCACATTGTAGGCCAAAAACAGTCCGAGTCCGAGTACGAGTGAGAAAAGAACGGTCTGGATCACCGTGAGTCTCCACTTAAGTGTCGAGAACATAACCGACGCCTCGCACAGTCTTCAGAAATTTTGCACCCTCACCAAGCTTATCCCTCAAATACTTCACGTACACGTCCACCACGTTGCGACTGATGTTGTCAGTGTCTCCCCAGACCTTTTCGAGCAGTTCCTCCCTGCTGACTACGTTGCCCCTCTTTTCGCAGAGTAGTTCCAGTATTGCCGCTTCTCTGTCCGAAAGGCTCACCTCACTCCCATCAGGAAAACTCAGCTTTCTCATCTTCGGTAGGAATACGACATCACCTATGCGGAAGGCGTCCTTCTTTCTCACCCTTCTGGCGACGCTCTCCACACGTGCGAGTAGCTCATCCAAGTGGAATGGCTTGGGGACGTAGTCGTCTGCGCCCTTTTTTAGACCCCTTATCCTGTTTTCGACCTCGCCGCGCGCGGTGAGCACGACGATTCCAACTTCTTCGTCGATGGACCTGATCTTTTCCAAGACCTCAAAACCATCCATGCCGGGCAACATCAAGTCCAAAACGACCACCAAAGGATCGAAAAAATGGAACAGTTGCCAACCTTCTTCACCGTCCCTGGCGATCTTGACTTCATAGCCGTGGTTCTCGAACAGGATCTGCAACAGTCGTGCTATCTTTTGATCATCTTCCACGATCAGTAAGCGAATGATTCATCAACTCCTTGTAGCGGTGGAACACTTTGGTGGCGTAAGAACTCCTCGAATTGCCACCGTTGTACGCCTCGAGAGCCTTCAGTATATCAGCTGAGAATCTCTCGAGTTGATACTTCAAATACAGCGTTCCAAATTCCACGTTCAGTTTGTAGTCCCAAAGCAGCCTAACCCAACCTTCCTCGGGTTCTTCGAGACCATAGATTCGACACACGAACTGCGCGGTCTGTGGCTTGATCTGCATCAAACCCAGCTCGCCGTGCTTTCCCACCACGTTTCTGAACTCACTTTCAACAGCTATGAGTGCGATTATCAACAGATGGTCCACACCGTACTTTTCGCTGATCTCGATGATCGCTTCGTAGAGGCTCGCAACGTGAGCGTCGTCGGTGATCAACCCATGCTTCGAACGCGTCTCGACCATCAGTTTTGAAAACCAGTTCGGTACCTCGATCGCCAGAACGAAAACCGTCTGCAGCAAGAACAGCGTCGTTAGCCACTTCAAACTCCTCATCCTTCGTTCATCCTCCGCTTCTGATATAATCTACTTTTGGTGAAGCGCATGGAAGCACTGTATCGCAAGTATAGGCCCAAGAGCTTCTCCCAAGTAATAGACCAAGTTCAGGCTAAGCTGGTTCTCCAGAATGCTATTTTAACCGATCGCGTGTCGCACGCATACATATTCTCTGGCCCGCGGGGGAGCGGTAAAACCACGCTTGCAAGGATACTCGCCAAGGCGTTGAACTGCCCGAACAGGAAGGACTTTGAACCTTGCTGCACGTGTGAGAGCTGTGTCTCCATAGACAAGGGAAACCACCCAGACGTCGTTGAGTTGGACGCAGCATCGAACAGAGGCATAGACGAAATAAGAAGGATCAGAGATGCCGTGGTGTTCAAGCCCATGATGGGATTGTACAAAGTTTACATAATCGACGAATTCCACATGCTCACGAGAGAAGCCTTCAATGCCTTGCTCAAAACGCTCGAAGAACCTCCCGAACGCGTCGTGTTCGTGTTGGCCACGACCAATTTGGAGAGAGTTCCACCAACCATAATTTCACGATGTCAGCTGATAGAGTTTCGAAATTTCAAAGAGGACGACATTTTGCAGCAACTCAAGTTTGTCGCTTCCAAAGAGAACGTGCCCATCGATGAAGATGCTCTCAAGCTCATAGCGAAGCGCGCTTCGGGTGGCATGCGGGATGCGCTGACACTGTTCGAGCAGGTTTCGAGTTACGCGCTCAATGATAGAATCACGGTTGAAACTGTGGAGCGGGCGCTCGGCTTGGCTCCGATTGGAACGGTGGAAGAATACCTTCGCGCGTTGATGGATGGCGATCCGAGGCAGGCCAGTGAGATCGTGGACAGAGTGTACGAAGAAGGTTACGACATCGAACAATTCATTCAGATCTGTCTGGAGCAAGTGGAAGAAAACATCACGGTCCACCCTTCTACGGAGATGATAGCCCTCGCGAGGGGCCTCATGAATTTGACGAGCGAGATGAGATTCTTCGAAAACAAAAAGATGGCTTGTAAACTGCTCTCAATGGACATCGCAGCCAAGAGAGGAACGAAGGCGCAACCGACCCAACCTGCGCAGGAACAGACGAAGAATGTCGAACGAGCCGAACAGAAAAGTGAAGCTGTGAACGTACAATCAAAGCCCACTGACCAAATCGATATCAGTGCATTGCTGGATTATCTGAGAGAGCAGGGTGACATGGCGATGTACGTGGCACTCGTACAAGCGAAGATCGCAAAGAGAGATGGCACGGTAGAGGTATCCTTCCTTCCATCTCAGAGATTTCAGTACGAATATCTCAGAGAAAAACTCTTCGAGTTGGAGTACCTGTTCAAAACTCAGCTCAAGTTGAACGTCACCGTTGAACTCAAGATTGACGAAGAACGTGAGAAACAGTTGCTCGAAAAACTCCAGAGGATGTTTCCGGGCAGAATCAAGATAGAGGAGTGATGTGCTTGAAGAAGATCAAAGGCTTCGGAGGGAGAAGTTACGGACCCGGTAAGGGAGAAGGGAAGGAAATAGACATAGGTTCGCTGCAGAAGGTCCAACAAGAGATGGCGAAGAAGTTGGAACAACTGGAAGCTTCCTTCGGCCAGATGGAAGTGATTGGAACAGCGGGTGGTGGCGCGGTCAAGGTGAAAGCCACATGCGATTATCGAATAGTGTCGATCGAATACGACGACGAACTGCTCCAAGACAAAGACATGTTCAACGATCTGATAGTCGCCGCAATGAACGAGACGCTCAGAGAGATTCAGAGACGCAGGGATGAAGAGATGATGAGGATAACACAGGAACAGTTGCGTTTGTGAATTTTTACACAATGGTGCCCTTGCCTCAAATGAGCTGTTGTATCATTCTGTTGAACGTCGAATCTGAAAGGAGGTTCATAGGGATGAGAGTCGCGATCAACGGTTTCGGTAGGATCGGAAGGTTGGTGCTCAGGGAAATCCTCAAGAGGAAATCTTCACAGATCGAAGTCGTGGCTATCAACGATGTCACGGATGCCGCAACGCTGGCGCATTTGTTCAAGTACGATTCGGTTCACAAGATCTACCCTGGTGAAGTTAGAGCCGAGGGAAACTCGATCTTCATCGATGGAAAGGCTTACACAGTCCTCAGCGAGAAGGATCCCGCAAAGCTTCCCTGGAAGGACCTTGGTGTGGACGTCGTTATCGAATCTTCTGGTGTCTTCACCGACAAGGAGAAGGCTGCGTTACACTTGCAAGCGGGTGCAAAGAAGGTTGTCATAACTGCACCAGCGAAAGGTGAGGACATCACGGTAGTTATAGGATGCAACGAGGACAAACTCACACGCGAGCACAGCATCATATCCTGCGCTTCCTGCACTACCAACTCCATCGCACCTATCATAAAGGTGCTCCACGAGAAGTTCAACATCGAGAGCGGTTTCCTCACAACGGTGCACGCTTACACGAACGATCAAAGGGTGCTCGACCTACCTCACAAAGATTTGAGAAGGGCAAGGGCTGCCGCGTTGAGCATCATACCGACTACCACGGGAGCTGCCAAAGCTGTGGCGCTCGTCGTTCCAGAACTCAAAGGTAAGCTCGACGGAGTGGCTCTCAGAGTACCAGTTCCAGACGGTTCCATATCGGACTTCGTCGCTGTCGTGAGCAAGGAAACGAGCATAGAAGAAGTCAACCAGGTCATGAAGGAAGCCTGCGAGACTCGACTCAAAGGTATCATAGCGTACAACACAGATCCCATCGTGAGCAGTGACATAATCGGAACGACCTACTCTGGTATCTTCGATGCCACTCTGACCAACGTGAAGGGCAGGCTGATCAAGGTCTTCTCCTGGTACGACAACGAGTACGGTTATTCTTGCAGGGTCGTTGACACGGTGGAATTGCTCACAAAACTTCTGTGAGGGAGCAACGCTCCCTCACTTTTTGAGGGGGTGAAAGAATGAAGAAAATGACCATAAGGGATGTCGATCTGAACGGAAAGACCGTCATCATGCGCGTCGACTTCAACGTTCCTGTAGAGAACGGTAAGGTCACAGACGACACGCGCATCGTGGCTGCCTTACCGACGATAAAGTACGCCGTGGAGCACAACGCGAAGGTGATTCTGCTGTCGCACTTAGGAAGACCGAAGGGCGTCGAGCTGAAGTACAGCGTGAAGCCCGTGGCCGAACACTTGAAACAGATCTCAGGCTTGAATGTCATCTTTGTGCCGCACGTCGTCGGAGAAGAAGTGGAAAAAGCCGTCAAAGAGGCCAAGCCCAAGGACGTCATCGTCCTGGAGAACACGAGGTTCCATCCGGGCGAAGAAAAGAACGATATGGAGTTGGCAAAGGCTTGGGCCGAGTTGGCCGATATACACGTGAACGACGCGTTCGGTACCGCCCACAGGGCACACGCATCGAACGTCGGCATCGCTTCTTTCATACCGAGTGTTGCAGGGTTTTTGATGGAAAAGGAGATCGAGTTTCTCAGCAAGGTGACCTATGAACCTGATCATCCTTACGTCGTTGTGCTCGGTGGTGCAAAGGTATCCGACAAGATAGGTGTCATCACGAACCTGATGAACAAGGCTGACAAGATTCTCATTGGTGGAGCGATGATGTTCACCTTCCTCAAGGCACAGGGTCTGAACGTTGGCTCATCTCTTGTTGAGAACGACAAGCTCGATCTGGCCAAGCAAATACTGGAGCAGGCATCCCAGAAGAAGGTTAAGATGGTCCTGCCCGTGGACTGCGTCATCGCACAGAAGATTGAGCCCAACGTTGAGAAGAAGGTTGTCGATCTGAAGGATGGAATTTTGGAAGGTTGGATGGGTTTGGACATAGGTCCGAAGACAGTTCAACTGTTCGAAAAAGAACTCGAAGACGCGAAGACCGTTGTTTGGAATGGACCAATGGGCGTGTTCGAGATAGATGACTTCGCGGAAGGTACCAAGAAGGTCGCCCTCGCGATCAGCAAGGTGAAGGGAACGACCGTGGTCGGCGGAGGCGACACGGCAGCGGCGGTTGCCAAATTCAACCTGGAATCCGCATACTCACACGTTTCAACGGGAGGAGGCGCTTCACTCGAGTTCCTGGAAGGTCGAGAACTACCCGGCATAAAGAGCATCGCCGATAAAAAAAAATAGAGCGACTGATCCTCGCGGGTAATTGGAAGATGCACAAGACCAACCAAGAGGCAAAGCTCTTCGTGAATCGACTGATCAACGATCTGGCGGGCAAGCGTTTCAAGATAGTTGTTTGCCCGCCTTTCGTTTCTTTGCTGGACGTTGTGGAAATGACCCGCGGCACGAACATTTCAGTGGGTGCACAGAACTGCCACTACGAGCGCGGTGGAGCGTTCACAGGAGAAGTCTCCGCAACGATGTTGAAGGCGATCGGTGTTGAGTACGTGATCGTAGGACATTCCGAGCGAAGGAAACACTTCAACGAAACAGACGAGATGGTGAACAAGAAAGTGAAATCCGTGCTCTCTGAGGGCATGAAGCCCATACTGTGCGTGGGTGAGACCAAAGAAGAACGCGAGAAAGGTTTGACGTTCTGTGTCGTTGAAATGCAGATCAGGCAAGCGCTATACGGACTCTCGAGGCAGGAAGTGGAGAACATCGTCATAGCGTACGAACCGGTCTGGGCGATAGGCACCGGTGTGGTTGCCAAACCCGAACAGGCCCAAGAGGTACACAGATTTATAAGAAAACTGCTCGGTGAACTTTACGATGCACAACTCGCAGAAAACATACCCATTTTGTACGGAGGAAGCATAAAACCGGACAACTTCTTCGCGATCATGGCCCAGCCTGACGTGGACGGTGGTCTGGTGGGTGGCGCGAGCTTGGATGAACAATTCGTCAAACTTGCCCAGATTGTGCAGTCTTTCGCAGTCTGAAACAAGCTCCGTCGAAAACTGGTACGATGGGATGAAGGTCGATTCGAGAACAGTATTCTATGTCTTTTAGGAATCCTTTTTCGATGAGTTCTCGACCGTGCTCAGATTCACAGAGGCTTCGGAAAACCGAATCACCACATTTCCAAACGGACTCGGCTATGAGCGCCGAGTCCGTTTTTTCTTTCGCACCACTCATCGTGACGATCGCACCCGCACACAACACGTCCTCAAGCGCGATCTCACCGCTCTGCCCGGAGCAAACTATTGTGAAATGATCGTGTCTTTCCAGCTCACGAACAACAACGGAAAGGTTCAAAAAGCTCGCAGCATAGAGAATCTCACACTCGATCTTTTGGACCGCACGAGTGCCGTTGGTGGTGGTCAAGACAATCTTCTTGTTGGCGACTTTCTCTTTCGAATACTCGTACGGTGAGTTTCCAAGATCGAAACCCTTTGGTTTGACACTCTTTCTCTCCCCGCACACGAGAACATCCGAAGCCTTTTCCGAGAGCGCCGCTCTCACGCTCGAGACGGGTTTCACAGAAACTGCCCCGTTTGCCAAAGCTGTGACGATGACGCTCGTTGCTCTCAGCACATCTATCAAAACACACACGTGTGACTTTATCTTTTGCTTTGGGACAAAGATCACATCGATCAAACCTTCATTTCACTCCCAAGATCCTATCTATCTTCTCCTTGTCGAAACCTATGACTATTTGATTGCCGATCTCGATCACGGGAACTCCCGTTTGACCAGTCTTTTTGACCAAGCGTTCCGCCGCGACTGGATCACGCGAAACATCTATCTCGGTGAACTTGAGATTGAGCTGTTTTAGATAGTTCTTCGCCCTCGCACAGTACGGGCACGTGGGCGTGGTGTAGACGGTGATTTTAACGTGCTGCATCGTTTCACCTCCTCATGTCCTGCTTGATCGCCTCTATACTGTCGACATCCAAATACAGTCTTTGATATTTCTTACCATCGACAGTTATGATCAAAGGTTTTTCAAGCGCCCCTTTCACCGTGTAGAACCTCAGAGCGTTCCTGCCAGACTCGTACACGAGTTTGTAGAGTGCTGCAACGCTCATCGTGTTTTCGTTCTTGAGTTCCTTCAGCCATCTTTGAACCAAGACGTGATCGAACGGGTTGGGTTTCCTCACGGCAAGACTCCTCAGAAGATTTTCGAAGCTCTCAACACCGTTACCCAGAAGAGACTTGGCGAACTTCTTGATCTGTTCCGAATCGACTAGCGCATAGTATCGAAAACTGGAAGAAAATTCGATCATGGACTCAGCAAAACTGAAAACCTCCAGCGGGTTCTGAACGTCGAGCGATCTGTTGTTCAACGGGTTGAAGGCATATTGGGGAAGCTCAATCACGTACATCATTCGTTTGCTCAAATCCACCCGTATAAAGTAAGCCTTCTGTTGGTCCTTTAGAATGAAGGCGTAATGAACCACGGGTGATGCGAATTCAGCAGATTTCTTCAAACTGTTCAAAGATAAGAAGAACCACAGACCGAAACCCACGGCTGCAAAGACGATGCCCAAAAGGATCCAGAAGAGTCCAGTCCTTCTCTTCTTGATTGCCATACTTCAACCTCCCTCGACTCCGTCTTGATCGTTCTGTATGAGCGATTTGGATCTTTTGTTCCGCAACAAACAGTTCCACATCTCAACGGTCTCTGAAAATAGAAGGTATTCCTTTTTCATCGCATAGCAGACCTTGCTTCGGAGAGTCTGGATCACGGCTTCGTCCAAATCTCTTTCCGCCAACCTTCTCAAATCTTCCACGCCTTCATAAGCCCTTGTCTCTTCGAGCGAGTCCGCGAGGAAAACGATCTTCGCGATCTCGCCCATGTTGGGCTTTCCACTCGTGTGGAAGGCAACGGCTTCCAGGATGTCTCGATCCTCGATTTTGAACCTTCTTCTCAAATACTCTGCAGCAACCTTCCCATGCAAAAGCACAGGATGCTCCAATTGCATTCCCTTTGGTTCGATCCCGTAAGCCTTCGCAATCCTCAACAACTTCGATGTTGGTACATCCCTGAACGCATCGTGTGCCAAACAAGCAACGGTGACCTTCTCTTCGTCAACATGATGCAACCGTGCAAGTTTTCTTGCAAAGTCACAACAAGAATATATGTGTCGGCGACGCCTTGTAGTCACCAAAAGATTCAATGCTCGGACCAGTTCTTCGACAACGTGCCGCACCTCTCACCATCCTTCTCTTTCCAACTCAACGACTTCCACACCGTAAGTTGACTCCAGAACGTTACTTATTTGCTCCACGGTGCTATCGACGACCTCTTTCGCAGAGTTCACGACGGCGATACCTATTTCGGCCCAACCCTTCGAGTCACACATACCAACCTCGGAAACGGAGACGTTGTATTTGCTTCTCAGTTCATTGATCAGCTTCTTGATCAAACTGCGCTTTTCCTTCAGACTGTTGATACCGAACAGCCTGATCTTGAAGCTCACCACAGCCACATGCATGGATCGATTCTCACCTCAGGCGTTCTGCTGTTCCTGTTTTCTTTCCTGAATGATCTTCTGCTGTATGTTCGGTGGAACCTCTTGATACTTCAAGAACTTCATCGTGAAGTAACCTCGGCCGCTCGTGATTCCAGACAGTCTACCGGAGAAATCGAGCATCTCGGCCAAAGGTACCTCAGCCTTTATCTTGGACATGCCACGACCCGCTGGTTCCATTCCCTGTGGTCTTCCCCTCCGACTGGTGACCTCACCCATGACATCTCCCGCGACCTCGTCCGGACAGAATATCTCTACCTCCATGATGGGCTCGAGTATGACGGGTCTGGCGTCTTCCATACCCTTCCTGAACGCTTGGATCGCTGCGATCTGAAACGCTATGTCCGAAGAATCCACTTCGTGGTAGGATCCGTCGAACAGTGTCACGCGTACGTCCACCACGGGATAGCCGGCGAGAGAGCCACGTTTCATAGCTTCAACTATGCCTTTCTCCACGGATGGGATGAAGTTCTTCGGAATCGCTCCTCCGAAAATCTTGTCGACAAACTCGAAGCCAGCTCCACGCGGCAGTGGTTCCATCTCTGTCTTCACGTGACCGTACTGACCGTGTCCTCCCGTTTGCTTCTTGTGCTTGTACTCAGCAATGGCTTTCTTGGTTATGGTTTCTCTGTAGGCGATCTTGGGCTTGCCAACCTCCACTTCCACACCGAAAATGCTCTTCAGCTTTTCTATCATGACGTCAAGATGTACCGTTCCGAGACCAGACACGACCGTTTCTCCAGTTTCAGGATCGTACTCCCACTTGAAAGTAGGATCGCTCTCGGCGAGCCTCGAAAGACCGTTGCTTATCTTGTCTATGTCGGTCTTACTCTTGGGGTTCACGGACCTGGAGAACATGGGTTCAGGGAACTGCGGTGGAACGATCTTCATCTTTCTGTCCTTGTGAGTCAGCGTCTCACCCACACTACCCTCTTTGAGCTTCGGTAAGACCACGATTTCACCGCAGGATGCCGCCTCTATCTCCACTTGTTCCTTTCCACGTGCCCAATAGAGCTTGCTGATCCTATCGCTCGTCCCACGGTTCGCGTTCACAAAGTTGTCTCCGGGCCTTGCGTTACCTGAAATGATCTTTATGTAGCTCACTCGACCAACGAACGGATCCACCACGTTCTTGAAAATGTAAGCACAGAAAGGCTCCGTCTCACTCGCTGAAACCAACGTTTCCTCACCGCTTTCGAGAACAGCCTTCAATGGTTTCGCTTCGAGTGGACTCGCGCCGAGATCGACGATCGTATCCAAGAAAAGATCGACTCCTATTCCCTTTTCGGCAGAACCACAGAGTGCTGGCACGATGGCACCAGATTTGTAGGCTTTGACGAGGGCTCTTTTCAGCTCTTCTTCGCTGATCTGACCCCCCTCCAAGTACTTCTCCATGAGGGCATCGTCGCTCTCCACGATGTCCTCCAGAAGCCTGAGTCTGGCCTCTTCCACTTTCTTTGCCATATCTGCCGGCACATCCACAACTTTGGATTTACCATCCTCATAGACGTAAGCCTTCATTCCCACCAGATCCACGACACCCTTGAAGTTGGATTCGGAACCGATCGGCAACACGAGTGACACGATCTTGCACTCAAACGCTGACTTCACCGACTCCAAAACACTATCGAAGTTCGCCCTTTCCTTGTCCATCTGATTGACAAAAACTATGATGGGCCTGGACATCTCCTGAGCGAGTCGCCATGTTCTCTCAGTCTGTATCTCGACCCCCGAAACCGCGTTGATCACACTCACAACGTTCTCGCTCACGAAGATCGCGTTGATCACCTCGGCTATGAAGTCTCCGAAACCCGGAGTATCTATCGCAGTCAAAAGGTGGTCTTTCCACGTGAAAGTGAACACGTGTGAGCTGATGCTCGAACCTTTCGCCTCCTCCAATGGATCAATATCCACGAGCTTGTTTGAAACACGATCACTCAAGCCAACCGTTCTGAGGATCGAGCTCACCAGAAGCGACTTACCCGAACCGTTGTGACCGATCAGCACGAAGTTCCTTTTCTTCTCAGCCGCGATTGCCATCTCTATACACCTCCACCTTCTTTGTTTTCATTGCGACCTCTGAACCACGAGCAGTGAAACAGGGACAGCCCTCGTCCACCCCGTCGGGGTTCTGCTCACGATCTTGTCCCTGATGACCATCACAGAAGAACTTCCTCCATCGAAGTTCATGGCCGAGTAGAACCCTTTGCTCAAGCAGAAATCGACCAGCTCATCGTAGTTGACACCTCCAAACCCGTTTTGATCGCTTATGACCATCAAGGCCACCTTACCATCCTGTGTTGTGGCGATGAGCGTTCTGGTCGCGTTTATCCTCGCGATGTTGCCCCCATAACGATTCTTTTCTTGGTTTCGATCCGGTATCGGAGCCCCTTGGTAGAGTAACAGAGGTCCAGCCTCAACAGCGTGCTTTATCCTGTACGGAAAGTTGGTGTTGATGACGTATTCGACGGGATCTCCAGCCCTCACTTCCTGAAGGTACTTCTCGTATTTGTTCGAAATCGCCAGCACGAACCCCTTTTCCGGAGCCTTGGATATCCAGCCTCTCGAAACAACCTTGCCATTTTCGACGACAAAGTAAATCGTATCGTCCCTCTTCGGAATTGGCAAGCCAAACTCTCTCGTGAAGACGAGTACGTCTCCCAGAGCGACTGTGTTGACACCCTTCACGATGAACAAAAGTTGTCCGACACGCACGTTCAGCTCGAAATAAAACCTCTCGATGTGCACCGTTCCAGCGTAACTGTACACGAAGATCGGCCTATCTCCGTAGGCGGTCTGTAAAACTTTACCATCCACAATCAGCAAGCCGATCGGGATCGCTGTGTTTGGGTCGAAGTAACTCGCGTTCACACCCGCTATGGCACCGCTTCTGGCCACCATCGCTTCGACACTTTCCATCGTCCCAATGCCCGAAGAACTGATTGCAGGTTTCAGTTCGACAACGCTCGGATCTATCCACAGATAGTTCACCAAGAGTTCCTTGTTACCGATCCGTTCAGTTGTTTGCTGCCAATAGACACCGTTGGCAACCCATTCTTTGCCGAGCATGGGCATCCTGAGTTCGAAGGAGAGCGCGTTCGCTTCAATCTTCATGACCATCACTGGTTCCACGTCCACACCTAAATCCAGTTCGACGATCACGGATGTACCATCAGTTGAGACCTTCACGGGCTCGAGAGAAATCGCGGAACTCAAGCACGGTGAAATTTCGACGGTCAGCTTACCCTTCGACGTGCGCGCTGAAACCATCTGTTCGGAGACGAAGCCAACGAAGCCCAACTTCAACTGGTTCTTTTCAAAAACTGCAGAAACAAGGATCGGGACACTGTCCAGAAGCGCAGTCTGGCCAGAAACCGTCGTATGAGCTTTCAGCCCGAGAATCTTCTGTAGAAGTTCCGTTTTGATGAAGACCCTTTTTCCAACGAACCTCGCAGATTTTTCGTAGACGTCCAGAAAGTCTACGGTCACGGTGCCATCCTTGTTGAGCAGGATGATCTTTTTTTCGAAGATCAAGTACGCCCGTCCGGAAACCTCCGATAATACGAAAGTCAGTCCCAACTTTTCCAGATCTTTCACTTCCACGAAACCTTCTGACTCCTGCAGCACGACGAATTTTCCTTGAAATCCCACGAGGACTTGACCCATCACGCACGACGCCAAGATCACGAGCAAGATGGAATGGAAACGTTTCATTCGATCACCTCAAACACAGTTGATGGCGGTTCAACTGAATGCGTGGAAAGCACATATGCTGATCGAACAAGAGCCAAGGCCGAATCCAGATCGCTCCTGTTCGAATAGTACACCTTTGCGAGCACGTCGCCAGTCCTGACACGGTCCGAAACCTTCTTCAGCAACTCTATTCCAACGGAATGATCGATGTTGTCTTCCTTCTTCGATCTTCCTCCACCGAGGAATACACATGCTCTACCTATCGCCTCGGCATCGAGACGTGCGACGTAACCATCTCTATCGGATCGCACTTCAACAACGTTTCTGCTGATCGGTAACTTGAAAGGATCGTCAACGATGCTTGGATCGCCTCCCTGAAGCTCGATGAACTTCTTGAATCGCTTCAACGGTTCGTTCGAGCGAACCATGCTTTCGATATCGCTGAAACTCACCTTCAAACCAGCAAGATCGAGCATTTCTTTCACAAGAGTGAAGGACAGCTCTATGACGTCCTTTGGTCCCTCTCCTCTCAAGCATTCCACGGCTTCGATCACTTCGAGAGAATTTCCAACCATCTTTCCGAGAGGTTGGTCCATGTTGGAGAGCACAGCCTTGGCCTTTTTTCCGTGCCGCCTCACGATGTCCAGCATCAAGAATGCGAGCTTCTTGGCTTGATCAAAATCCTTCATGAAGGCACCGCAGCCAACCTTCACATCGAACACCATCGCGTCGGCACCGGCAGCAAGTTTTTTGCTGACTATGCTCGAAGCGATGAGAGAAAGGTTTTCCACTGTAGCCGTTGCATCCCTGAGTGCGTAGATCTTCTTGTCCGCGGGTGCGAGGTTCTCAGTCTGGCTCGCAATGGCAAATCCTATCTCGTCGACGATCTTCACGAACTCCTCTTTGCTGAGGGATGTCCTCATTCCTGGTATGGATTCGAGTTTGTCTATCGTGCCACCCGTGTGTCCCAATCCGCGACCAGACATCTTGACGATCTTCACACCGAAGCTCGCTGCGATGGGAAGAACGACGAACGTTATCTTGTCACCTACCCCTCCACTCGAATGCTTGTCGAGCTTGATTCCTTTCAGCGAACATAGATCGAGTCGATCACCAGACTCGAGCATCGCGATGGTCAGATCGTAGGTCTCCCGTTCGTTCATACCCTTGAAGTAAACCGCCATGAGGAAAGCAGCCATCTGATAATCCGGAATTTCTCCACGGGTGTAACCATGCACCACGAATCGAATCTCTTCCGTCGTTAATTCCGCTCCGTCGCGTTTCTTCTTTATGACATCGTACATCCTCATGCTTCCACTTCCCACTTGATGGGCAATCTCACAATAAACGTTGTTCCAACGCCCACCTCACTGTTCACACTGATCTGTCCGCCATGCCTGTCGACGATGGACTTGACTATGGACAGGCCAAGGCCCGAACCTCCCATCTTCCTGCTTCTGCCCTTGTCCACTCTGTAGAACCTGTCGAACAACCTTGGGAGTGCTTCTTTTGGTATCCCGGGTCCCGTGTCAGAAACCTCAATTACCGCATAGTCACCCTCTTTGATGACCCTGACCTTGACGCGTTTCTCTCCGATCTCTTTCAGAGAAGTGTACTTGATGGCGTTGTCGACCAAGTTCAGGATCATCTGTACCATTCGGTCCTGATCGGCCCATATGTTCACACCTTGACAATGCGTTTCCACCTCAACACCATGCTCCTTGGCGAGAGGCTCAACGATGGACAACACATAGTTGACGACCATGCACAAGTCCGTTTCCCTGAACTCGAACCTCGCTTCACCGGATTCCATGCGTTCCAAGTCGAGCAGATCGTTTATCATCCTCGACATCCTTGCCGATTCGTTCTCGATGATCGTCAAGAATCTCTTGCGCGTTTCCACGTCCATGTCCGGATCGCTGAGAAGAGTCTCGGCATAACCGTGTATCGACGTCAGCGGAGTTCTCAGTTCGTGAGAAACGTTCGACACGAACTGCTTTCTCAACTCGTTCAGCTCGTGTTCCTTGGTCACGTCCCTCATTATGATCACTATTCTTCGTTCTCCCCTCGGCAGTATCACAGGTATCATCTTGCAAGAGTAGTATCTCTTCTCGTCGTCCACGTACATGACTATCTCGGATTCTTGCGCTTGCCATGTCCTCACGGTTTCTTCAAACATCTCTATGACGTAGTAATCCTCAACTGCTTCGTATATCTTTCTCGCTATGGGTTCAGAACGCGTGATCTTCTGTGCCGCCATGTTCGCGAACGTTATAGTTCCATCGGCTTCAACGAAAATTATGGGGTCGGAAATGTTGTCGAGCAGAGTCAAAACGTTCTCTCTACTCCTCTGAGCTATCGACAGTTCTTCCTCTATCGTCTTCAATTTCTTGCGAAGTCGTTCTAAGACGTAAGAGGGTGGAGAGTCTTCAACCACGTCTGCAAGCTCTGCCACCCTCCTGAAGAACCGAAGAAGATTTTTGTTGATCCTCAGCAACGAAAATGAGTACAAAAAAAACCCTATCGCTGCAACTGCGGCGACGATGAGCAGGACTACCACGAATTATTCTTCCTTCCCAGGATCTCTGAACTTGTATCCCTTGCCCCTCACCGTGATGATGTACTTGGGATTCGATGGATCCTCTTCGATCTTCGTTCTCAGCCTTCTGATGTGCACATCAACAGTTCTCGTATCACCGTAGTAATCGTAACCCCAGAGTTTGTCGAGCAGCACATCTCTGCTGAACACTTTCCCCTCGTTCTCCGCGAGGAACCTCAACAATTCAAACTCGAGCGGGGTCAACGCAACCTTCTGACCGTTCACCCTCACTTCATACCTTTCCACATCGATTTCCAGTCCCTTGGCCACGATCTTCTTTGGCCTCTCTTCTCGTTCCTGAGCGCTGAGCTGGATCCTTCTGAAAATAGCCTTGACACGCGCGATCATTTCTCTCACACTGAAGGGTTTTGTGATGTAGTCATCGGCACCGAGTTCCAAGCCAAGGACCTTGTCGAACTCTTCACCCTTGGCGCTCAGGAAGATGACCGGCGTGTTCTTGTACTTCTCCATGGCCCTGAGCTGTCTGACGAGTTCGAATCCATCCATCTGCGGGAGCATGATGTCCACAATGAACATGTCCACGCTTTCGTTCGTCGCAACTTTGAGTGCCTCTTCTCCGTCGTACGCTTTGAGTATATCGTAGCCTTCACGGGCCAGGTTGTAACTCACCAGCTCGATGATCGAAGGATCATCGTCAACAACCAAGATCTTCTTTTTCGCCATAGTCACACCCTTTCGGGTACACCTCCTTTCGTGAGCGTTCACCGTGTTAACATTATAACAGACAAATGACGGATGCGCCAGAGTGTTTTTCTTCTTTCGTCAGATTTCACCCACTTGAGTCAGAAAATCCAAGAGGAATCCCTTCAGATAAGCTGAAAAGTCCTTCATGATGTGGTTCGTGATTCTCTTCAGTTCCTCCAGCTGCTTTGCAAACGCTTCGAAGTCGTTCCAACTGAGGGACCTGTCGAGGTTTGGATACACTCTCGCGAAGATTTTGTCCACATCCTCCAAATTTCTCAGACCGAGCAACCTTACACGCTGGATGAGTTCTCTCATGTTCTTCACCCGTTTCGGCTGTGCCTGAACGATCGAGTTGATCGTTTCTTGATCCTCAAGGTACAACAAGTAAGCGAGATATTCATCGTACGAGAAGTGTCTGTAAGCAAGTTCCATGCCTTTCTCTCTGTTCCAGAGAAGACTCTCCAAAACATCACCGAGCCTGCCTGGTGCGTTGTGGTAGGGCATCGACAGATCCTCCAAATGATGGATCGCCCTCGCTAAGAATCTGTAACCCCAGTATCGATCGTTCCTCTGAAATGCTTGCTTGGACATCTCAACGAAGTACAGGAAAGACTCGCTCCCCTCGAAGAAGTCAAAGAAGAGCAGTTTGTACTTCATGTGCCTAACGCCTTGACTGTTACCGATGATCGACTGAAGTGGTGACAGATTCAAGCCCTCGTCCATGCCGAGGTCTGGTTCGACCGAATAGACGGTCAGTATTTGCCAAACTGGTACCTTATTGTTGATAGGAGCCGGATCTGGAGGGTAGAACTTGGCCCAACTTGGAATGAAATTGACCATGAACCGTCCACAAACGTCGTCCAAGATCAACCTCTCGATGTTGTAGATTCTTTTCTCATTGTAGCTGTATGGTGTTATTTCCACCAGCTCATCAGCGTTCGGCAAGGTCGATTTCACGATCAAATAAGTCAGCGTCTCGTGTGCGGACCAAGCGAAAGCCACCGTGAGAGAAAAGAGCCACACCAAAACCACGAACCTTTTCATGCGCATCACCTCAAGAAGAATTTACCACGTCGTTTGAAGGTGCGAGCATACGAAAGCATAAGAGAGCATACGTGAGCATACGTGAGAAAGAGAAAGTATAACCATATTGGTCAAGATTAGTTCTCCTTGGCGAAGCATTGGCATATTTTGCCAGACTTTGAAATTTTTGGCTCAGATGTTATGATGTTGTTGCAGAGAAAGGAGGAACGTCGATGAGAAGTCAAGATTACATGGATCTGGAGTACAAGTACGGTGCTCACAACTACAAACCGATACCTGTCGTCATCGATAGAGCGGAGCGAGTTTGGGTTTGGGATGTGGAAGGAAAGAGATATTTAGACATGTTGTCATCGTACTCGGCACTGAACCATGGACACAGACACCCGAAGATCATCGAGGCGCTCGAACGGCAGCTTCAAAAGGTCACGCTCACATCCCGTGCCTTCCACAACAGCGTGCTCGGTCTTTTCGAGGAAAAACTTGCAAAGTTCGCAGGGTACGACAAAGTCTTGCCCATGAACACGGGTGCCGAAGCGGTGGAAAGCGCACTCAAAATCGCGAGGAAGTGGGCGTACTACAAGCGCAGTATCCCCATGAACGAAGGAAACATCATCGCTCTCGAGGGTAATTTCCATGGTCGAACGATCACGATAGTCTCTTTCTCGACGGAACATCAGTACAGAGATGGGTTTGGTCCCTACACACCGGGTTTCAAGATTGCCCCGTTTGGTGACGCACGCGCCCTTGAAAACCTCATCGACGATCGTACACTCGGCATACTCGTCGAACCTATCCAAGGTGAAGGTGGAGTCAGGGTACCACCGCAAGGGTATCTGGCAGAACTGAGAAGGATCGCGACGAAGCATCGCATTCTGCTCATGTTCGATGAGATCCAAACAGGTTTGGGCAGAACTGGGAGGATGTTCGCCTGGCAGTGGGAGGACGCCAAACCTGACGTTCTCATTCTCGGAAAAGCGCTCGGCGGAGGAATCTATCCGGTTTCTGTGGTGCTCACGAGCAATGACGTGATGGACGTACTCAAGCCAGGAGATCACGGTTCCACGTTCGGAGGAAACCCGCTCGCCGCGGCGGTCGGCATAGCAGCGATAGACGTGCTCATTGAGGAGAAACTCGACGAGAGGGCGAGAACACTCGGAGAATACTTCATGAACCAGCTCAGGGAAATCAAGAGCGATTACGTCAAGGAGATCAGAGGGAAGGGCTTACTGATAGGTGTTGAGATAAAGAGAGAGTTCGGCACTGCTCGTCCCTTCTGTGAGAAACTCGCACAGATGGGAATACTCTGCAAAGAGACGCACGAACAGGTCATCAGATTCGCACCACCTCTCGTGATTGAGAAAGAAGAGATAGACTGGGCACTGGAACGGATTGAAAGAGTGCTCACAGAACCTGTGCACGAACATTTGAAGATCACAAAATCGATCTGAAGTCACTGTGAGGGGCCCGCAGTGGCCCCTTTTTGTAATCTTTCCTTCAACATGTTTGCCCCCTCTTAGGCTAAGATTTTGTCAAGAAAGACTCGAGGAGGAATTCGTCGTGAAACCTTCGATCGTTCTTTTGAACGCCTCCGAGAGAAAGTATGGCTGCTCATCTCAGCTTCTTCACGTCGCCGCAGAAGGTGTACGTGACGCGCAGGGAAAGTTCGAGATCGTACATCTTTCGGATCACACCATCAAACCTTGCTCGGGATGCGCTTCAGACGTTGAAAAATTCTGCAAGTATCCTTGCTTGATCGAAGATGACGACTTCAACGCCATCGCTTCCAAGCTCATCGAAGCGCAGGGCTTCGTGGTCGCGACGCCGGTGTATTGGTACGCACCCAACGGAGTTCTGAAGAACTTCATCGACAGGCTCACGAGCTTGGAGAACATGATCGATCATGTGGGCAAAAGTTTGCTCGAAGGGAAGGTGGCAGGGTTCATAGCGGCTGGTTCGGACAGCGGTGTGATGATGGCGATATCTTACATGGTCGTCGCGTTCAACAGCATGGGTGTTCACATCGTTCCTTGGTCCATGGCCTACACGCATTCGCAGGATCCAACCGAAGACGTTCAAGCGATGATGGATGCGTACAACGTCGGGTTGCTCGTGACCAAAATTGCACGAATTCTGATGAAGAACGAGCCTGTTGGATACGAATCCAACGTTGACCTTGAGAGATTGAAACGCAAGGTTGAACGGATCAAAAGAGAATTCGATGGACAAAGAACACTGAGGATGAACAAGTTCAAACTCTCGCAGTAGGAGGGAAGCAACGTGTGGGGCGTGTCGAGTTTCGCGAAGCTGGTTGTCCCAACTGAGGTGAAGATCAGTCCCGACGGAACTTGGTTGGCGTACTCCATCAAGAGAATCGATCCTGAAAAGAACAAGGCCGTCAGACAGTTGATCTTGTACAACCTCGCGACGAAAGAACGTTTCTTCTTGGCTGAAGACACTTCGAAACCTCGCTTCTCACCGAGTTCGCGAAGGTTGGCCTATCTGAAGAAGCAAGAAGACAAGAGCGCTCTCTGCATCATGGAGCTTTCAAACTTTTCAAGCTACACCCTGTTGACGGCGGACGCGGTGGGTTTCTTCGATTGGTCTTGCGACGAGCGCAACCTTTTCGTCGTCACTCAGAAGAGGAGGAACGATCCAGATTTGTACTTCGAAACACGCATTCCCGTCTGGTTCGACGCAAAGGGATTTCTGGACGATCAAAGGGACGTGTTCCACGTCTTCGATGTCGAATCGCGTCAAGAACTGACACAGTTCGAAGAAAGGAACGTGGCATACGCGTTCTGGTCGAAAGAAGGCATAGTTTACACGCTCTTTCGTGAAAGGTCTCCGTTCACGCGCTTCGACATTTTCCTTCACAGCAAAGGATCGAAGAGGACTATCCTTGAAGACGTCGGATTCATCGCAACGAGCGAATCGCAGGAAGGTTTGGTACTGCTCGGGAGAGAGAAGAAGAACGCTTTCCAACATGACTATGTGTATCTTTTGAAGAGAGGTCGGATCGTTCCGCTCACCGAACAGTACGGCTTGGACAATTCTGGGCACATCAGCCTCGAGGTGTGGGCATCTGACAGCGAGAGCTATCCCGTTGCTGCTGGTGAATGGGTGTACTTCAAAAGCGGAGAAGGTGGCACCGTCAAGTTGGAGCGAATGAACCTGCGTACCTTCGAGAAAGAAGCTGTGTTCGACGAAGGCGCAGTGAGTTGTTTCGACGCAAGTGAAGATGGAAAGGTCGTCTACGTGGCCGTCGACGATGAGCGTGGAGCAGAAGTTTACTTGCACCGAGAGGGACAAAAAGAGAAGATCACGTCCTTGAACGAACAGTTCTTGGAAACCGTCACGGTGAGAAGGTTGAATTATTTTGAGTATGCGAGTTTCGATGGGATGAAGATCGCTGCTTGGTACCTCAAACCCGACAGTTCACCAGCGCCTTTGATCGTGTTCGTGCATGGTGGTCCAAAGGGTGCGTACGGTAGATGCCTCTATTTCATGGGGCAATTGCTCGCGCAGGAAGGCTTCTATGTTCTCTACACGAACCCGCGTGGCAGCGACAACTACAGCGAAGAGTTCGCCCTCGCGGTGAAGGAAAGGACGGGCTTGGAGGATTTCAAGGACATCGTGAGTGGTGTGGGAGAACTGAAGAGAAAGGAAGCCATCACGGACATCGGCATCACGGGGATCAGTTACGGAGGTTTCATGACAAACTGGGCGATAACCCAGAGCGACATGTTCAAAGCCGCGGTGAGCGAGAACGGTATAAGTTACTGGCTCACGAGCTATGCCTTTTCTGATATTGGTTTTTGGTTCGATAAGAGTCTCATCGGCGACGATCCACTGACTAACGAAAACTACAGAAAACTCAGTCCTCTGTTCCACGCCAAGAACGTGAAAACACCGTTGTTGCTCATACACAGCCTCGAAGACTATCGCTGTCCACTCGATCAATCGCTGATGTTTTATCACGTTCTCAAGGATCTTGGGAAAGAAGTCTACATAGCGATTTTCAAGAAAGGTGCCCACGGTCACAGTGTCCAAGCGAGTTACTCACACAGGTTGAAGCGTTACAAATTGATCGTCGAGTTCTTCAAACAGAAACTCCTTCTGAAGAGTGAAACCTTCGATCTCAAAGACTGTCTCAAGATCGATTGATGTGCCCGCCTATGGCGGGCTTAAATTTCGCACCTTGGAAGGTGTTTCTTCGCTCGAGTTCGGTCTCTATCATGCTCAAAAGTTGAGTCTTCGAAAGACCCCAACGTGCAAACAGTGTTCCTACCTTGGGAGGATCGGAGACCAACCTGTGTATAACGATGCTCGGTGAGAGATGTTCCAGGAACGCCACGATCCTGTCGAGGAAGGACTCGAGACTCACTGGCTGGAACTTCCCCTCTCTGAACATGTTTCCAAGGGGGCTGTCTTCCACGACGTAGAGAGAGTGGATCTTCACACCGTCCACGTTCAAGTAAGATAGCGTTTTCGCAGTATCGACGACATCTTCGAGCTCGTCCCACGGCAGATCGACGATCACGTGAACGACGATCTCGAAACCGTGTTCCTTTGCCCTCAGCACAGCATCCACGAATTCGGCAACACCATGGCCCCTGTTCAGTATCCTCAGCGTTTTTGAATTGATCGTTTGTAGCCCCAGTTCTACCGAGACGTCCACTCGAGTTTTGAACTCGTCCAGCAGGTTCAACACTTCTTCCGGAACGCAGTCTGGTCTGGTCGAGATTGCAAGCTGAACGATGGAATCATCCACCAAAGCTTCTGAGTATCTCTCACGGAGCGTATCTACGGGTGCGTACGTATTGGTGAAGGCTTGAAAGTAAGCTATGAATTTACTCGCTCCGTACTTCTTGCTTGCCCACTCTTTTTGTCTGAGCACCTGCTCGCGAATAGATAGACCCCGTAGCGTGTTGAATCCACTACCCGTGGGATCGCAGAAGATGCATGGACCATTCTTTAGCCTGTTGGGACACGTGAACCCTGCGTCTATGACGAGCCTGTGCACCCTCGCACCGTAACGGCGTTTCAGATGTTCGCTCAGTCTGTTATACCTGTCAATCTGCCGATCGCCTCCTCGCACTTTTCGAAGACATACTCTGCATCGATCGTGGGATACTCTCCGTCATAGTAGACCCACCGACCCTTGATCATCGTGGCGAAGACGTCCAAGGAGTTTCCAGAGTGAACGATGTGGTTCTTGATCCTGTCGCGTGGTACGTACCATGGTTTCTTCAGATCGACGACGATCAAATCAGCGTCCGCACCAACTTCGATCTTACCGGACGTGAGGCCCACAGCCTTGGCACCTTGCTCTATGGCCATGCTCAACGCCTGCTGGATGGAAATGTTCCTTGGATCTGAAACCTTTTGCAACAAGGCGGCCAAACGCATTTCGTGCCAAACGTCGAGAGTGTTGTTGCTCGCGGCACCATCGGTGCCGAGACACACTTGCACACCCTTTTCGATCATCTTCTGAACTGGGGCTATACCGCTGCCGAGCTTGAGATTGCTCGTAGGATTGTGCACGACGAAGAAGTTCTCCCGTGCGAGCAAACTGACATCCTCATCTTTGACGTGCACACAGTGCGCGAACAAAACTTTGCAATCCTTCAAAGAGGTACTCAGTAAATTTTTCAGTTCGTACTTTTCGTCCGCCGTCTCGTACAAATGGATCATCACAGGCGCATTCAGTTTCAACGCCGTCTTCGCAATCTCATCTATGTAAGCCCTTGAACAACTATAAGGCGCGTGAGGCCCAAAACCAACTTTCACCAGACCATCCTTTCCATTCCATCTCTCGTAATAATCAACGTTCTGCTTCAACCTACCTCTGTCGGAATCCACGTCAACCAAACCACGCGTGATCAAAACTTTCATGCCGAAATCCAGGGCAGCTCTCGCAACGGCACCACAGTGAAAGTACATGTCTGCGTACGCGACGATGCCTCTTCGTGCCATTTCCAACTGTGCCAACATCGTACCGTAATAAACGTCCTCTTCGCTCAGTCTCTCTTCTATGGGAAATACCCTTTCCGTGAGCCACTCTTTGAGTCTGAGATCCTCCGCCAAGCCTCTCATCAGTGTCATCGCAGCGTGCGTGTGTGCGTTCACAAAACCTGGCATGACGAGTTTTTCGGACATGTCGTGAATTTCCTCAGCAGTCGCTTCTGTGAAATTCCCTATCCCTGCGACCTTGCCATCTTCCACGAGCAAATCTGAAACCTTCGGCTCTGAGCGAACATCGCATAGAAGCAACGCGTTCTTCAACAAGATTCTCATAATCTCATCACAGCCTTTCTCACGGATTCCAACAGTGTCCTTGCCTCGCGTTCGTCACAGCCAACGACCTTCACGTAGATCTTCAACTTCGGCTCGGTTCCAGAGGGCCTCGCGTAGATCTTCGCGTTCTGAGTCTCCAACAGAAACGTTTCGTTCGGCATCTCTGGATCGCTTTCGTAGTCGTAGATGCGAATGATGTTCTGATCAGCGATTCTCGAGGGCGTGTTGAGTCTCAGTGCTTCATATTTCTGCCTCGCTTGTTCTGGACTTTCGAAAGACAGCGAGATCAGCTCTTCGATGTGGTAACCGTACCTCTCGTACAGGCTCTTCAACAGCTCAACTGGATCGTACTTCGAACAGAGAGATGCGATCAGTGCGGAACCAAGAACACCATCTTTGTCCCTCACCAGATCACCCATCAAATAGCCACAACTCTCTTCGAAGGCAAGAAAGTAACTGAAGTTGGACTGCTTCGATTTGGTCTCGATCAGATGACCTATGTATTTGAACCCCGTGGGAGTTTCCAGCACGTGCAAATTTAGTTCTTCACACATGGGTTTCACCATGTCCGTGGTCACGATCGTTTTGATCAAGCTACTGGCTGGATCTGCACTGTGTCTGAGCATTTCTGTCAGCAACACGCCCACTTGATTGCCCGACAGCCTCTTTCCATCGACGATCAAGCCTACTCTGTCGCAGTCTGGGTCCGTCGCGATGCCGAACCTCGTTTTTTCTTCTTGGCAAACTCTTCTCACCAGGTCGAAAGCCTCTTCATCTTCGGGATTCAAAGACGCCACTTTTGAAAAGTTCGGATCGGATTTCATCTGCTCTTCGACACAGATCAATTCAAACCCAAGCTCACGCAAAACCGTCGGAACGAAGCGAGCGCCCGTACCCTGAAGTGGAGAGTACACGATCTTCGTTGATCTTTCAACGTGTTCTCTCACCAGTTGGACGAGCCTTTCAACGTAGCCTTCCTCGATCTGCTTTGGTACGGGTTGCACCCGAGCGGTCTTCTTCGTTTCGAAGGGCTTTCCAATCAAAGACGAGATCTTCTCAGTGTAGCTTGGAACAGCTTGCACCCCATCAGCTGTGTAGACTTTGTAACCGTTGTATTGTGGAGGATTATGGCTCGCCGTGATCACCACCCCAGCCCCGGCTTTCAATTCTCTAACGGCGAAGGACAGAAGAGGTGTCGGCGTGGGTGCATCGAAGAGGTACGTCTCTATGCCGCAGCCCGCGAAAGTCTGCGCGGCCAGTTCTGCAAAACGAACCGAATTCCTCCTCGTATCGTACGCGATGACCATTCCATCCAATTTCTCCTCAAGCATCCACAAGGCAACGGCTCGCGAAACGTTTACGACGAGCTTTTCATCGAACTCTCCATCTCTCATTATTCCTCTCACACCACCGGTCCCGAAGAGGATCACACGACATCCCCCCATAGGTCCTTTCCACCGATCATGCGCAGCAACTCGTCTTTTCTCTCTTCGAGAGTGAGAGACTTCACGCGCATGTTTCTGTCTTCCTTGAACACCACGAAATGCGCGTCTGCATGCCTCGCGATCTGTGGTAGGTGAGTCACGACGATGACTTGTGAACTTTTCGACAACGATTTCAACTTTTCTCCGAGCACGTTCCCCGTCATGCCCCCTATTCCGCTGTCTATCTCATCGAAGACGAAAACGTTGCCCATTTGGTTCGCAACCGACAGATGCACCGCGAGCACCATGCGCGAGAGCTCTCCTCCGGAAAGTACCTCTCTGAGAGATCTTTGCTCATTGTTCGCTTCGACGACGAATTCGACGTCGCTTATACCGGTGAAAGTCAGTTGGTTCAGCCTTTCGATCTTCACCGAAAAGTTCAGGTTCATGGCGAGTTCTCGAAGATGCTTGTTGACGAAGCCTTCAAACTCACCTATGGCTTTGACCCTGTTTTCGTGCAATTTCTCTGCGAGATTCCAGCAGCGCTCTTCGATTGAACGAAGCTCACGCTCTGCAAGTTGCAAGCGTCTTTTGTTTTCGAGTAACTCGCTCTTTTCTCTCTCCAACTTCGCCCAGTTCTTCTTTATGTCTTCCCAGTCAGGTCCAAAACGTCTCTTCAGTTCGTTGTAAATGCTCAGCCTCGCTTCCACCTCGTGCGAATCTTCGAGTTGTATTTCATCGACGAACCTTCTCACCAGAGTTCTGACTTCGTCGGATTTTTCGGCGACGTCTCTCAAAAGTCCTGGCAGGTCCTTCGGTACGAGAGATGCCATTTTCTCCGCTGAAAAGCTCAACCGCCAGAGACGCGTTGCGAGATCTTCGTCCAGTGTGTGCAAAACCTCTTCCATGAGTGAAACTATCTGCTTTGCCTTGTTGATCCTTTCGAACCTCTCCTTCAAGGTTCTTTCCTCATCCTCGCTGGGTTTGTGTTTTTCGAAGAAGGCAAGTTCTCCGTTCAGTTCTTCGATCCTTCGGTCCAGATCTTCCGCGCTGAGTTCCTCCACGATCCTGTGAAGCTCGATCAGTCTTTTGTACGCCTCGACGTAATCGGACAGGACTTGAACATTGTCGCAGAACCTGTCGAGCAGAGACAGCTGATAGCGCCTCTTGAGCAAGTTCACGTGAGTGTTCTGCTGATGAAAGTGAACTATGTTTTCGAACAACTTTTCGACGACGTCTTGAGGGTACATCCTGCCGTCGATGCGATAAATCCACCTCTTACCGGCGTTCAGACTCACGATGTGTTCGCCCTCTCGAACGCCGAGCTCTCTGAGCTCTTCGTCGACGAAATCCATCTGCACCAGCGCCTCGAGCCACGTTTCGTCGTCGAAGAGTTCGACTCTTCTTCCGAGCAGGGCCTGTAGACCTCTGAGGAGGATCGATTTGCCAGCGCCCGTTTCACCCGTTATGACGTTCAACCCTTTGCTGAATTCCAAGTCGAAAGAATCGAAATAGAGCAAGTTTTTCCCACCGAACCTCAGGATCATTCCTTCACCACTCTCTCAGTCCGTCGCATCGATCCACTCAACGAGTTCCTTCGGGATTCTATCGATGAAGTCCGGCAACTTCATCCACGAGAAGTAGTTTCGCTGTACAGATTCCTGTCGCATCATGTAGAGCAGTTCTTTGGCTCGCGTTATGGCAACGTAGAAGATCCTTTCCTCCTCGTCGAGCTTCCCATCCACTACAGCGTAGTAGCTTGGAAAATCTCCCGGATTCACGCTCAGAACGAACACCACATCCCACTCCAGACCTTTTGCCTGGTGGACCGTCGTCAGCGTGACCTTGTTCTTGCTCGTTTCTTGGCTCACATCCTCGCTGATCATCAGGTCCGACAAGAACCTCTCCAAAGACCTGTAGCGCTCGGCCATTTCCATGAGCCTTTGAATATCGAGCTGTCTTTCGGCGTAGTCCGAATAGTTTTCCTCCAAGTATTCTTTGTAGAAGGATTCGTAGAGTCTTTCTATCTTCTTTGACACAGCCTCCTCCTTCATCAACTCAGTGAAGATCTCACGAAGTTTGTTCAAGGAAGGCTTTTTTATTGAAAAAGTTTCGAACATCTCCTGAAAGTCCATTGTCTCCATTGAAGACGCGTGATCTGCAAAAATCGAAGCCGTCTTCGCCCCTATGCCGGGGAACAACCTCGCCACCCTGATCCAGGAGACCTTTTCTTTTGGATTCTGCAACAACCTCAAGAAGGCCAACACGTCCTTCACGTGAGCGGTTTCGGTGAAACGAAGACCAGAGAGGATCCGAAAGGCAATTTGATTCCTCGTCAGTTCCAGTTGTATATCAAAGGAGTGCGAATGGCTCCTGTAGAGGATGCCTATCTGGTTCGGCTCGTATCCGAACTCGATCAACTTCAAGATCTGTCTCGCCACGAAGTTGGCCTCACTCGCTCTGTCCCAAGTGCTGACGATCTTCGGTCTCGTACCGTTCGGTTTCACCGAACGGAGCAATTTCGGCACACTGGTCCTTGGAATCATCGCGTTGATGAACTCGACAATCCTCTCGGTACTTCTGTAGTTCGTCTGTATCTTGAATATTTTGGCATTGGATCGAGCGAAGTCCTTCACGTTTTCGAACCTCGCACCCCTGAAAGAGTAGATACTTTGAGCATCGTCTGCCACGACGAACGCGTTGCTGTGGACACTCGACAGTTGGTCCACTATCTTCAGTTGAAGAATGTTCGTGTCCTGAAACTCGTCCACGAGCAAGTACTTGTACTTGGATGCTTCCCTGTATCTGACCTGTGGATCGTTCTCGAGTAGGAAGACTGTCAGAGATAAAAGATCATCGTAGTCGACGCAGTTCTGGGTTCTCTTCTCTATGGTGTATTCTTTGTATATCTCCCCTACGATGGTTTCGAACTCAGCATGTTTCGGATACAACGACAGCAGAGCTTGTCTGAGCGAGCTCATCGTGTTCACACTGTAGGAGAAAACCTTCTGCAGGATCGATGGTGCTGGAAAGTGCTTTTCCTTTTCTCCTGAGAAAACTCTGTCGAGTACCTTGGTCCTGACGTGCTTGATGAGACTCAAAGAATCCTCTTCGTCGAGTATCGTGAAGTTCGGAGAGATGCCCACTCTGTTGGCGTACCTTCTCAACAGCAAGTTGCAAACGTGGTGAAAGGTGCCCGCAGTGAGCTCCTCGAGGTCCATGCCGGTCACTTGTTTGGCCCGCTCTATCATCTCGTTCGCTGCGGCGCGTGTGAAAGTGACGAGCAGAATCTGCGAAGGCTTGACGCCGTTCATCAAAAGGTGCAACAACTTGTACGTGATCACACGAGTCTTTCCAGACCCAGGTCCCGCTATGATGAGAGATCTACCATCTGACTCCAACACAGCCCTTCTCTGTTCCTCATCGAGTTCTTGGAGATAGTCCACCTTCACTCCCCTTCACCACCATCAGAACACGTCAGCCCCGATCGATCCCGTGATAGGATCGAACGAAAAGCTCTTCTTAGGAAATTCCTTTATGAAGAACTTGAACGAGAGTTTCTCGAGACTGAACCCACCAACCGTCGAAAAGCTCGTTTCGAAGACCAATCCCCAGCAGTGCAGGTCCTTGGTCATAGTCAACTCGAGAGAATTTATCTGGAAAGGCTCGAGTCTGCCTGAAAAAGAGATCTTCACCGATGGGTCGAAGTTGGAAAGTTCATACGAAGCCCTGAGCCTGTAAGAACTCCTCATGTAGGTCAGAGAGAACGCGTGTTTTGCGGGACCTGTGTAGAAGGAACCCCTCGCTTGAACGATGAGAATATCGAAGGGTTGAACGCTCAGAGTGTATTTCACGGACAGGTCGGGTCTCTCCATGAACAGAAAGCTTTTACCCTTGACGCTCAGTTTGTTTTCCACCACATCAACAGCGGGCGTTGTGTCGTACCTGTAGGTGAACTTCGTCTCGTGGTTGAAAGAACCAAAGCCAACGTTTATATCCCAGTCCGTCTTGTAGAATTTTTCCTTCTCAATTTGATAGATGGTTTCCGTGTAGATGGACCAACGGAGCGAAAACGTGTCAAAGGTGCTCCTCGTCTTCATCAAAAGATCGTCCCATCTGTACCCGATCAGATCATAACCCGTCGAGAGCTCGACGCTGGTGGTTGGGACTTTCAAAGTCGTCGAAAACGTGGCCTTCGAAAGGTTGGAAAAGTCGGAAAATCTTGAGTAAAGAACGTTGTTCAACGAGGATCGGTTGCCATATCCAACCGAGACGGAGAAGAAGTCAAAGGGTTTCACGGTGAAAACCGCTCGGTTCGTCTGTGAAAAGAGATACTCCAGATCCTTCCCCTGAGCGAACCAAACTCCAACTCGCAACGAAGAATCGAACGAAAGATCAAACCAACCACCGCGCAGCAGGGCAGTCTTGAAGGGCAGATTGGAATCGAGTTGAAAGTAGTTCCTCGAGTAGTCACTGGTGATGTTCGTTCCGCTCAGCTCGTAGGCACCACTCAAAGACACATCCAGCTGCTTGAAAACCTTCGGAAGTTTCCACTGCGCCGATACGGCGTACCGACCGAAGGTGTAGAACTCGTCCAAATGATCGAACAGGCTGCCTTCGGTGTATTCCAACGACGAAACGTGCGAAAACGAATTGATGACAAGGGAGAACGGATCTTTCAGCACCGTGAACTTCTTGATCGAGACACTCGGCAAAGTCCAACGCGTCGCGGTTTGCGTCTTTGTGATCGAACTCTGGATCACGAAGTCTTTGACAGGATTCAGAGTGTGCTGCAGAGAGAACCGTTCATCACTGAAATAGGCTGTCAACCTCGAATACAGCGATGGCACGGACAACGTCGCGTTGATCTCGTGATCTTTCCCATTTGGCCCTTCGAGGTTGTAGAGATTACTGGTGAGCTCCCATTCGCTCGCCTTGTAGTTCAGCGTCAACTGAGAATAGTTTCCGGCTTTGTCACCTTTCTCTCTGAAACCAACGCGGGCCGATACGTATCCGTTCGGGTACGTCAAATTGTAGACGCTCTCGATGCTGAAGCCCTCACTTTTCGAATATCCGACCTTCACGGAGAACGGCTGTGGTCCTTCACGCAGAGAGACGAAATAGACGGGAAAATAGACCGTGGGAACATCGAAGATGAACAAGACGACGTTGTAAGCGGCGAGATAATCGTTTTCCTTGATCTCCACGTTGGTTGCTTGGAGCCTGTAATGGGGTTGTTCAAGATCGCAGGTCGTCAGGTAGGATCTTTGGAGTTCTCCGACGCCTTCTTTCATTTGTGAAGACTTCGCGGTGAAGTAGACCGTATGTTTCACTTTCTCTTCGTCCGAGAAGATCGTCTTGCCTCTGGCTTCAACGATGAGCGCGAGTTTTTCGGAAAAGACGTAGTAGAGCTGTTGGGCCCTTATTTGAGTGTCTTTCTTGTTGTACAACACGTTCCCCTCCGCGAGGATCTTTTCAACTTGGTTCGACTCGTTGAGAAAAGCGGTCAACGTCGAACATCTGATGAAGACATCCTCGTAAGATGCTTCGACCCCTTGTGAGAAGATCAACTTTCCCTTCTCGAAGACGACGTTGCCACCCTTGAGCTGTATGGTTGCAGCCTGCGCATGTGAGGCAAGAAGTATCACGAAGAGAACGGCCAAAAATCTGGTCAAGAGTTCCCTCAATCTGTAACTGACGTGCGTGTCAAGCAGTATGAACAGCACCGTGCCAACGAGTCCGAAGCCGAGATCGGGCAACCAGGCTGCGAGGACTGGGTTGATGAGGTTCTCCTTTCCCATGGCGCTGATCCAAGCACCTGAACCTTGGTACAGAACGATCAGAACGAAGGTGAGTATGACACCCCAAGATTTACTCCTCAAGTTGAACATCAGCGATAAAGGTACTCCCACAAGCGCTATTATGATGGGACCGAGCGCAATGGAATAGCGCGAGTGGAGTTCCACCACCCATGGAGCTGGGTTTATACCGAGTTTCTTGAGCGTGGAGATCCTCTCGCGTAACTCTTCGCTCTTCATGTCCCTCGGAGTCTTACCAGTTCTCAGAATCGATTCGATGTCTTGCTTGAGATCGAGTTCAACCTTCGAAAAACTCACATCGAAGCGCAAAAAACCCTCCTTGTCGACTCTGTACATTCGACCATCGTACATGAACCATTTGTTCCCCTCTTTTGTCACACGACGTGCCGTGATGATCTCTTCTTCGGAAGGCTCGTTCCTGAACATGACCACATTCTCCAAAACACCGTTCTGCCTGTCGTACTTCTTTACGTAGAAGTACTGGTTCTCATCCACCTTGGTCAGAACGTTCTCGCTGATGAACACCTCCGGTTTTCTGTAGACGTACTTGGATAGCACTTGGTCCGCCTTCTGGTTGAACACGGGAACGATCCTGTCGTTGAGTACGTAGGCCATAAAGCTCAACATCGCGCCAAGCAGCAAGAAAGGAACGATCAAGACCTTCATCGAAATACCGTGCACTTGCATGGCCATGAGTTCGCGATCGTTGGACAGTTTCGATAGCACCCAGAACACGGCGAGCAGAATACCGACGGGTACACCGAGCGCTGTGAAATATGGAAGGTAGTAATACAGGATTCTCAAAAGTACGAAGAAACTCACCCTGTGCCTGACTATCAGATCGGAAAGTTGGTAGAGTATCTCGACGCTCACGAAGACTATGAAGCCTCCTAAACCTATCAGGACTGGACCCAACGAGAGTTTGAACAAGTATTTAATCAGAATCGTCAAACAGCACCCCTTCCCCTCTTTTGAACAGCTTCATCTGGTCTCTGAAGCACTTGTAGTTGGACCCAGAAACGGCGTAAAGCACCGATTCAACGATGTTCGTGCACAGGTCGGCCACCTCCTCGAGCTCCTGTGCAATTTCCAACAAGCAAAGGATTCGTTCTGTCTGCTCCGGTTTCTCCTTCAGCAAGTTCGCGAGCTCCGATCTCATTTCTTCAAACAGCTCGTCTATCTCCTCGTCCTTCGTGCACACCTCAAAGGCCCTTTCGGATTGCATGTCTGCCAAAACGCCGAGGGTTTCTCTCAACAACGCCGCAACGTTTTTGGCCATCCTGACTATGTTCGGATCGATGTTCGCAGACTGTTCCCTGTAGAAAGAGAGCAAGAGCTGAGCCATCCTACGGGTCTTGTCACCTATCTTCTCCAGAATGTTCGCCACTTCCAGAGAACTGACTATGAACCTCAGGCTGAAACCCGTGGGTGTGTATGTACCGAGCAGCACGGTGGCTTGCCCTCTCAACTCGACCTCCATGGAGTCGAGTATGTCATCGTCCTCGACGATCTGTTTCGCCAACGCGATTTGTCTGCTCTCCATGGACTCGATCACTCTTATCATCATCTTTTCGGCGAACCAACCCATCTTCATCAAGGCTTTCTTGAACCTCTCGATCTTTTGATCCAGAAGCCACTTCAAGGTTCGCTCACACCCTTTCCATAGCCAACCTTGTTCTTCAGCACGGAGAAGAAATCGTACCGTGTGGGTCTCAACAAGGAAAAACTTTTGCTTGATCTGCTCACGAAAATCTCCTTCGTCGTACCCATACAGACACCATCTACCACGAGCTCAGATTCGAGTTGACTCACGATGTGGATGTTTCTGTCCGCGGCCAACACTATGCTACGGTTCTGAAGATAGTACGGCGCGACGGGCATGATCTGTACAACCTCACAGCTCGGTATCACGATAGCGCCACCGAGGGAGAGGTTGTAGGCGGTGGAACCTGTGGGTGTGGACACAAGGATGCCATCTGCAAAAAAATCCAGATCGCTACAACCGTCTATGAAAACCTTGAACTCGCTCATGGGTTTGGCCTTGGCACGCACGATCGCATCGTTCACGGCGTCGAACTCTTTTTCACCCATCATGATCCTCAACATCCATCTCTTCTCGAGCACGAGGTTTCCATCTTGCAGATCTATGAGGAACTGTTCTGCCTCTTCTATCTTGTATGGCGTCAAAAAACCGACCCTGCCGGCCTTGAAGCCAACTATCGGTACCGACACGCACTTCACGGCCCTCAGAACTGTGCCGTCCCCTCCCACCACGATCGCGAAGTCACAGTCAGCTTCAACGCGTCGGCAGGAAAGTTCCTCAACACCCAGCACGTTCAAATGTTTCTTAACGCGTTCGTACAGTTCCTGTGCTTCCTTAACCCTTCCGGTTTTGTACAGAACGATACACGTACGATTCAACGTAGCCTCACCGCCAGATCGAACAAAGTCCTGACAACGAAGTTTTCAAGAAACACGAGCACGAAGATCGCTATCATCGGTGTGATGTCCACTGGTCCTATCGGAGGAATGAGTTTCCTGAAAGGCCTCAACACGATGTTCGCAACCGCATCGATGAACTGTCTGAACGTGGAATACCTGAAAGGTGTGATCCAGCTCAAGAGGGCGGAAAGGATCACGGCAAAGATCTCCACGTAGATGAACAGCTGCAGAACGATCGCGATCGCGTACAACAGATTCGAAATCACGAACATCTTCATCCTCCCATCAAGATTGCCCTACCGATTCGAACCATCGTTGCTCCTTCTTCTATGGCCACCTCGAAATCGTTGGTCATACCCATTGACAGATGAACAACACTTGGCCACTCTGTTGCGATCTCGTCGCGCATCTGTCTTAACTTTTTGAAGACCCAGCGAACCTGTTCTGCATCTTCTACCAGGGGTGCCATCGTCATCAGACCTACCACTTCAACCGACGAGAAGTTCTTCGAAAAGTTCAAAAGTTGAACCACTCCGTTCGGTTCAACGCCCGCCTTACTCTCTTCGCCGGATACGTTGACCTCGATGAGAATCTTCTGTACCTTCCTCAGTTTCGAAGCGATTTTGTCTATCTCAACGATCTCTTCTTCTCTGCACACCGAATGCACATACTCGCATCTCGGTACGATGTATTTGATCTTGTTGGTCTGGATTCTTCCGATGAAGTGCCACGTGGCGTTCGGAGCGACTTCGTACTTCTTCACAAGCTGTTGGGCATAGTTCTCCGCAAGATCGCTCAATCCCAAGTCCACCAAACTCTTCACTTGCTCGAGACTCGCTTCCTTCACTACCGCGATCAGTCTAACGGAATTCGGATCGCGATGAGCCTTAACTGCCGCTTGAGTTATTCTCTCCTTGATCCTCAAAATGTTCTGCAACATATCCATCGAAGAGCCCACCTCTCAACCTACTTTCGTATCCGAGGTGTCGGTACGCAAGATCACTGGCCATTCTGCCACGTGAGGTTCTAACGAGCAAACCTGTACGAAGCAGGTATGGCTCGTAAACTTCTTTGAGCGTGTCGAGTTCCACGTTCAGTGTCGCCGCGAGCGCTTCCAGACCCACCGGACCTCCGTCGTAGACCTCGATGATCGTTCGCAGTATCTTCCGATCCATCTCATCGAGCCCCATTGCATCTATCTCCAATATATCCATCGTCTTCAGAACGATCGACCGCGTTATTCTCTCTTCACCACGTACCGTTGCAACATCCCTAACGCGCTTCAAGAGTCTGAGCGCGATTCGAGGAGTACCCCTCGATCGCTGAGCGATCAGCTCGGCCGCCATATGCTCTATAGACATGTTCATGATCTCACAAGCTCGCTTGATTATCGAGGTCAGTTCCTCCACACTGTAGAAATCAAGTTCGAATATCATTCCGAACCTGTTCCTGAGTGGTGAGCTGAGCAGGCCGCTCCTCGTCGTTGCACCGATCAGTGTGAAAGGTTTCAACTTTATTCTGACAGACCTCGCCGTGGGACCCTTACCGATCATCACATCGACTTGGAAATCTTCCAGCGCCGAATAGAGAACTTCTTCTGCGGTTTTGTTCATCCTGTGGATCTCATCGATGAAGAGCACATCACCATCCTCGAGGCTCGACAATATCGCTGCGATGTCTCCCCCGCGTTCTATGACTGGCCCACTCGTGACGTATATGTTCTTCTTGAGCTCTTTGGCTATCACGTGTGCGAGCGTTGTTTTCCCCAAACCGGGAGGTCCAGCGAGCAAAATGTGGTCGAGAGGTTCCGCACGAAGCTTCGCTGCTTCCAGAGCAATTCTCAGTCTCCTCTTCACTTCTTCCTGTCCCACGTACTCGTCCAAGCTGCTCGGTCTGAAGTTCAGTATCGATTCGACTTCCTTCATCACGGATACACCCTGTAGAGTGTCCTTGCGAACGGTATGGCCTCTCTGATGTGTTCCAATCCACAAATCCAAGCAACGGTGCGTTCTATACCCAGCCCAAATCCGCTGTGAGGCACACTTCCCCACCTTCTCAGATCCAGATACCACTGGTACTTGTCGATCGGCAAGTTGAACTCTTGGAGTCTTTCCACCAGCAAATCGTAGTCGTGAATCCTCTGAGAACCTCCTATGATCTCTCCGTAACCTTCCGGTGCGAGCAGATCCGCACACAGAACGACTTCCGGTCTGGAAGGATCCGGCTGCATGTAGAACGCCTTCGCCTTTCTGGGATAGTGTGTCACGAAGACAGGCCTTTCGAACTGCGAAGCGATCAAAGTCTCTTCGTCCCCACCGAAGTCGTCACCCCACTGTATGTTCACGCCCTTAGACTGCAAGAACTTTACTGCCTCATCGTAGCTTATGCGTTCGAATGGGACGGTCACTTTCTCGAGCTTCGAGATGTCTCTACCGAGCGCCACAAGATGATCAGAGGCGTTCTCGAGCACGTACTTGACTATGTGAGAGACCAGTTCCTCTTGGAGCCTCAGGTTGTCCTCATGCTCGTAGTACGCTACTTCGGCCTCGTGCATCCAGAACTCTATCAAGTGCCTTCTGGTTTTGGACTTCTCTGCCCTGAACGTTGGACCGAGGTTGTACACCTTACCGAAAGCCAGACAGGCTGCCTCCAGATAGAGCTGACCGGTTTGTGTCAAATAGACCTTACCGTAGTCGAAATAATCGAGTTCGAAGAGGTTACCAGCAGTTTCACCGATCGCACCTGTGAAGATGGGAGTATCGATCAGGACGAAGTTTCTATCTTTGTAGAACTTTCTTATCGCCCATATGATTGCATCCCTTACACGAAGGATGTGGAATTGTCTGCGTGAGCGCAGCCACAAATGTCTGTAGCTCATGAGAAAATCTATTCCATGGTCCTTCTTGGATATGGGGTAAGGTTCTTTGGGGATTTGAACAGGTACGACGTCCGTTGCCAGTACCTCAACACCGTAAGGTGATCTCTTGTCCTCCTTGACCAAACCTCTCACGATCACGCTCGATTCGATGCGGAGTTTCCCGGCCGCCTCGAACACTCTTTCGGGAACCGTGGAGCGTTCGACGACCACCTGTACGAAACCTGTACCGTCTCTGAACTGAAGAAAGTGTATCTTGCCACTCGAACGGAGATTCCAAATCCATCCACGCAGTTCAACTTCTTCGTTGATGTGGTTTTTCAGCTCTTCCACGTAGACCCACTCCATCGTTCAGACCTCCCCCGAACGCGTTTGAACTTTGCTCGAGACCGAAAGTACACCCACATCGTAGAAATTCTTGCGGCACGATGTTCAAGTAAAATGATACCATTCGTCCGTGAACTAAATCCTATCCTCAAATCGGACAGCATCAAACGTAGACGGCGAATGTACTTTGCTCCAAGCATCATTCAAATTCACAGACTCTGAGCGTTCTGTATTTCACCTTTCTGCCCCGATTCCGTTACTTCTTCTCAACAGCCATCCTCGTATATCTATATATGGGAGCGCTCCTTAAGAAAGTACACCGTCCAGACGGTGAGGCTCGTACATTGGTATCATTCTAAGTCATGGTTTGAGCGATCAGAATGTCCAAGTAGGATACAGTTCGTGCGCTCGCAAGCGTGAACACCAACGGAGTTGACGCCTTCAACACGATCGAAGCCAGAACACACAGCAAGAAACAATGGAATCGAAATAGATGGACAGCTGAATATGAGTGAGTCAGCCCCGGCAAAGGGGCTTTTTGTTTTTTCATTGTCATCACAATGAGTGTGAGACAAGGTTCGAGAAAGCTCCAAGGTTTGGAACGAGCTTTGTTCCCAGCACTTGACCTACCCCAATGGTGTGTTATAATGTGGCCGGAAGGCGACGTAGCCAAGCGGTTAAGGCGGGGGTCTGCAAAATCCCTATGCGTGGGTTCGAATCCCACCGTCGCCTCCAGGGGAGGGTTTTCCCTCCCTTTTTGCTCGGTCTTCCCTCGAGGTGGTCTTCATGGACATCAAGCGCATCGATAAGTACATCTTCAGTATCAAGGGTAAGAACGTGGATGCCATCGTTTTTACCGATCAAGAGACGATCAACGACCCAGAGTTCAAAGAGGCTCTACAGCAAATCGTGAACGTCACACACATGCCGGGGATCGTCGCGGCACTGGCGATGCCCGACATTCATTGGGGCTATGGTTTTCCCATCGGTGGTGTTGGGGTTTTCGACGCGAAGGATGGAGTCATCTCGCCAGGCGGTATAGGATTCGACATCAACTGTGGTGTTCGTCTGATGCTGACTTCTTTGACCTATGAAGAGATCAAACCGCAGCTGCGCAGGCTCGTCGAAGCGATCTACGACGCTGTTCCTGTGGGAGTCGGTGCGAGCGGTGCAGTGAAGGTCGGTGAGAAGACGTTACGCAAGGTATGCGTCGAGGGTGCACACTGGGCTGTCGAGAACGGTTATGGTTCCAAGGAAGATCTCGAGCGCATAGAAGACACAGGCAAACTTTCTCCTGCTAATCCGGATCATGTTTCTTCCAAAGCCTTCGAACGTGGTATTGACGAGCTGAGCACGCTCGGGGCAGGAAACCATTTCATAGAAATACAGAAGGTGGAGAGGATATTCGATCCAAAGGTTGCAGAGGCGTTCGGCATGTTCGAAGATCAAGTTGCGATCTCTGTTCACTGTGGCAGCAGAGGGTTCGGTCATCAGATCGCGACAGACTACATACAGATCATGCGTGACAAGCTTGCCCAACACAACAAAGATTTGCCGGACAAGCAACTGATAAACGCGCCATTCGAACATCCGATAGGTCAGCAGTACTTCAGCGCGATGAACTGTGCGGCGAACTACGCTTTTGCGAACAGACAGATGATTGGACACACAATCCGCATGGCCCTTTTGAAAATCTTTCCGACGGCACAAATGTGGCTGCTCTACGACGTTGCGCACAACATAGCTAAAGTGGAGGTCTACAACAACAGAAGGTTGGTCATCCACAGAAAGGGCGCGACCAGATCTCTGGGGGCCAAGAATCCATTGCTTCCAAGTCTTTACAGCGATGTTGGTCAACCGGTACTCATTCCAGGGAGCATGGGCAGCGCTTCGTACGTGCTCGTTGGCACGAAGAAAGCCGAGGAGGTGTCTTACGGCAGCACGGCGCACGGGGCTGGCAGAACTGTCGGAAGGCGTGCAGCACTGCGAAGTCTCAGCTACGAACAGGTACTGAAGGAACTGAGACAGAAAGGCATCGAAGTCATGAGTAGGGAGAAGAAAACGTTGGTCGAAGAGGCTCCAGAGACTTACAAAGACGTGGACCGCGTGGTCGAGATCGTCGACCAGGTGGGGCTCAGTAGAAAAGTGGCAAGACTCGTCCCACTGGGTGTGGTCAAAGGATGAAGTTCTACTTGAACCTCGAGGGGGTCGCTTCGACTCTTTACATTTTGCTGACTCAGGGAGCCATCTTCACAGGTTTGGCGATCGCGTTCAACCTCGATGAGTTTCTGATAGGAGTTACCGCGTCATTCCCAATGGTAGCTCAGATATTTCAGATCCTTTCCCCTTTGGTTGTCGAGAAGTTCCCCAAACGCAGAACTCTCGTGAACATCTTCAACTTGCTCTCACGCTTGCCCTGGGCGCTCTTGCTCGTGTTTCTCGCGTTTGAAAGACGTAGTCCCATGTTCTTCGTTTTGATCTTCGCCTTCTCGCAGATCTTTGGAACGCTCGCGGGAAACGCTTGGACTTCTTTGGTGAGAGATCTGATCCCAGAATCCGAAAGGGGTACGTTCTTCGGACAGAGAAACGTTTACGTATCACTCACATCACTCGTGTTTTTCTACGTTTACTCGTTCTTGATCGACCAGTTGAAGGACCCTCTGGGTTACCAGCTCTCGATAGCCATCGGCATGTTCGGAACGTTCTTGTCTTTCTGGGCGATGCTGAAGGTACCCGAGGTCCCACTGAAGAGCTCGAGCGCGAGCGCGGAAGTCAAGTTCGTCTTTCAGGACAAGAACTTCATGAAACTTTGTTCTTTCTACTTCGTTTGGAACGTGGTAATCGCGTTCACCGCACCATTCTTCACCTACCACCTTCTGAAGAACTTGCAGGTGCCTTTTTCCTACATAGGTGCGACTGGTGTACTCAGCAGTATCGTAGCTATCATCTTCTACTTCATCTGGGGCAAACTTTCAGACATCGTCGGCCACAAATCGATCGCCATGACGGGCGTGTTCATCGTCAGTTTCCTTCCGCCCATGTGGTTCTTCATGAACACGTTCACTTATCGATACCTCATGATTGCAGATGCAGTGATAACGGGTATCGGCTGGTCAGCGATAAACCTTTCTTTCCTCACCTTACCCATGGAGGTCGCAGAGAGCTCTTCGAGCGCTTACTTCGCAACCTATGCGGCTCTGGGTGGCGTTGGTGGTTTAATCGGGGCACTCACGGGCGGAATGGCTGCGAAACTTCTCGCGAACGTGCATCTTGGCACGGACAACCTTCCGATATACGGAATTCAGTTGATGTTTCTGATCTCAGGACTCTTCAGAGCATTCACGTTGAAATTGCTTGGCACAGTTAGAACGAGACGATATGTGCCGCTGAGAACTCTCATCGCAAGCGCTCTCTTCCTCTCGAGGGAGGGTGGTCTAACGCGATCGAACGGATCGAACGTGTATGACGTCTTAAAAGCTGTGAAGAAGAAACTTGAGGAAAAGGAGGACAAAGAAAAACAATGGCGCGTGAAACGATGGTGGTGAAGACGATTCTGAACGACGACGTCGTACTGGAGAGAGACAGAACCTCCATGTGTGGAAAATGTCCAGCGAACATGCTGTGCACTGGTGAAGCCCAGAAGATAAATCTCGTGGTTGGAAGGAACAATCTCGATTTAGCTGAAGGTGATGTCGTTCTCGTCGAAACACCGACAGTCAGCGCCACCAGAACAGCTTTTCTCGTTTACACGATCCCGACGATTCTGTTCATCTTGACCGTGATGTTGACGGTGAAAAAACTCGGCGAGCTCACCGCCTTTTTCTTGGGAATATCGTTCGTCGCAGCTTACTTCTTTCTGCTCAGATTCTACGATAAACGCTTCAGAAAAAAGTTCAGACCGAGGATCGTTGGAATCGTCAAGAGAGCAAGGCCAGAAGATCCATCAGATGGCGCTTCTCTTCCGATATGATTTTCTTTATCGTCTCTCTTTCATTTCCTGCGTACGGAAGAAGTTCCGAGTAAAATATGATGCTGTCCTTCTCAACTTCTACGGCAAGTTTCAGCGCTTCTCCTGGATTCATGTTCTTCATCTTCGTCATCGTCGGAAAGATCGACATGTTGGCGTAGCTCTTCAAATAACCCGCCACCTCTTCGGAGACCCAGTTGTCTTTTGAAGAATCCATCTCAGAGAATTCACCGATCAGCTTTTTGAATATCTCTTGATGTTCTCTCTCTTGTTGCGCCAAGTTTTGGAACAATTTCTTCGAGGGTTCATCAGCTTGCACAGAAGCGAGCTTGGAGTAGAACGCGTAACCTTCCGCCTCGATGTTCAAGGCTATCGAAAGAAGTTCCGACAAGTTCACCATGCAATTGTGCCTCCCCTCATAGTTCTTTCATCTCTAAATGAAGCTCGTTGATACCATCCAAAATTTCCTCAGGCGTTATGAGCACGCCTCCAACCTTGGTCACCAATTTGACCTTCAAACTCCTCTTGGTCAAGCTCAAAACTTCCTTCGCGTACTGACCGAGGTTCATCTCGGCGAACAAGACCGCTTCGACACGACCGAGGAGTTCTTTGAGCCTCGTTGACGGTACGGGCCATATGCTTATGGGCCTGAAGAGACCAACCTTAACTTTGCTCTGTCTTGCGATCTTGACCGCTCTGATCGCACTCCTGGCAACAGATCCGTAAGCAACAACGAGTATCTCCGCATCATCCGTCATGTACTCATCGTACATCGCTATCTCGTCGGCGTGTATGCGAATCTTGTTCGACAGTCTCCTCACGAGTTTGTCACTCACCTCAAAGCTCGATTGTGGAAAACCGGCTTCGTCGTGAACGAGTCCCGATACGTGGAACCGCGCCTTTCCCATCTCGACGAGCGGTACAGGCGTTGGTTCGCCGAAATCCTTTTCAACGAAAGGTGTATAGATTTCCTCTTCTTCGAGCTCCGTCTCTTGAAGTCTCGGTATGACAACGATCTCCTTTTCGTCCGGAAGTTCGAAGGTCTCACGCATGTGTCCCAAAACCTCGTCCATCAGGAAAATCACAGGTGTTCTGTACTTCTCGGCGTAGTTGAAGGCCGTGATGATCAGTCTGTAGGTTTCTCCGACGCTCCAAGGATACAGTGCGATGATCTCGTGATCCCCATGCGTACCCCAACGAGCCTGCATGATGTCACCCTGCGCCGGTTGCGTGGGAAGACCCGTGGAAGGTCCCCCCCTCATGACGTTAACGAAGACGCACGGTGTTTCGGTCATCACAGCATAACTGATCGCTTCTTGCATCAGACTGAAGCCCGGTCCACTCGTTGCGGTCATCGACTTCACTCCCGCGAGCGATGCACCAATGATCGCCCCGGCACTGGCTATCTCGTCTTCCATCTGTACGAACACGCCTCCAACTTTGGGCAGCTCACGTGCCATGGCCTCGGCGATCTCACTTGAAGGAGTGATTGGATAGCCGGCGTAGAAACGACACCCTGCTCTTATCGCACCTAAGGCACACGCTTCGTTTCCTTGCATCAACATGCGTTCAGGCATTCTCAACACTCCCTAGGACCGTTTCGAGTTGCTTGATAGCAATCGCAAAATCCGGACACAGATTCTCACACATCAAACAACCTATGCATTTGTTACGATCTGAGACGATGGGTTTGAGCAACTCGCCCTTCGACAACGCACCAGTCGGACAGAACGTGTAACATATCCCGCACCTTTTGCACCATTCGTAGTTGATGTATATGTCGTACTGCTTCTTCACATCGCTCGCCTCCTCACTTGAGTAACGTCAAGAAGACACCCGCTGCGACGGCTGAACCTATCACACCAGCAACGTTCGGGCTCATGGCGTGCATCAGTATGAAGTTCGTTGGATCAACTTCGCTGGCGATTTTCTGTGCCACCCGAGCCGAATTTGGAACTGCCGAGACACCCGCAGCTCCGATCAGTGGATTAATCTTATCCTTCAGGAACAAGTTCATGAACTTGGCGAACAAGATGCCTCCCGCAAGCGAGCAAACGAACGCAAACGCACCCAGACCGAATATCTTCAAACTCTCAAGCTTGAGAAAAACGTCCGCCCTCGCAGAAGCCCCAACGCACACCATGAGTATGATTGTTACCGTATCGAGTATGAACCTGCTCGCAGCTTCGACGAGCCTCTTCACGTTACCAACTTCCCTGAGAAGGTTACCAAGCATCAACGTACCGACCAACGACAGAGATTCAGGTACAAGGGCTGCCGAAACGATCGTGACCAGTATGGGGAATATGATCCTTTCGAACTTGGAAACCTTCCTTGGAGGTCCCATCCTTATCATTCTTTCATTCTTCGTCGTCAGGAGTTTCGAAACAGGAGGTTGCAAGATTGGAATCAAGGCTATGTAAGAATAAGCTGCTATGGCGACGGCAGAGAGTATCTCTGGAGAGAACCGACTCGCAACATAGATCGTTGTTGGACCATCCGCGCCACCAATGACTCCGATGGCTCCAGCTTGTTTCAAAGTGAAGCCCAAGGCCCTTGCGAGCATGAATGCGGCGAATATTCCGATCTGTGCGGCCCCTCCGAGGAAAATGGTTATCGGATAGGAGATCATGAAGGAAAAATCTGTGAGCGCACCTATACCCAAGAATATGAGGGGGGGATAGATGCCCTTGGTCACACCGTACTTCAGATACCATAGAAAACCACCCTCGTTCAAAATTCCAGTCAGCTGTGGTGGCACGTTTCCAAGTATTATCCCGGACGCGATCGGCACCAACAACAATGGTTCAGCATCCTTCTTCACGGCAACGTATAGCAAGGCTGCAGCAACTCCAAACATGACGAGGTTTCCAAAGGTGAAATGCGCGAACGCCGTGTGTTTCAACATTTCCAGGATACCTTGTAACATCGCACAATCCTCCCAATCTTCATGATCACTCCATCATTGGATACCTCAAACCCTTCTTCTTCGCCGTTTCCAAAGCGATCTCGTAACCCGCATCGAGGTGCCTTATGACCCCAATGCCAGAATCGTTCGTCAAGACTCTCTCGAGCTTCTGACGAGCCAAATCCGTTCCGTCTGCGACGATCACCATACCCGCGTGGATCGAATAACCAATACCCACACCTCCACCGTGGTGTACGGAAACCCAAGTGGCACCACTGGCCGTGTTCAGCAGAGCATTCAGAATGGGCCAATCGGCGATCGCATCGCTACCGTCCTTCATTGCCTCAGTCTCGCGGTAAGGTGATGCGACAGAACCTGTATCGTGATGGTCTCTGCCTATCACGATCGGTGCCTTGAGTTCACCTTTCCTCACCATTTCGTTCATCGCAAGGCCCATGAGTGTTCTTTCACCCTGGCCGAGCCAACATATCCTTGCAGGCAAGCCTTGCCATTTGACCTTCTCATGTGCCATCTCTATCCACTTGCGCAGATGTTCGTCCTCAGGGAAGAGCTCCAGAACTTTTCTGTCCGTCGCATAGATGTCCTGAGGATCGCCCGAGAGGGCAACCCATCTGAACGGACCTTTACCCTGCGCGAACAGCTCCCTTATGTATTCGGGAACATATCCTGGTATCTGGAAGGCATCCTCCACTCCGTGATCGTAAGCGAGGCGTCTGATGTTGTTGCCGTACTCGAACACCTTCGCACCTTGTTTCTTCATCTCGAGGATGGCGCTCACGTGTTCGACAACGGATTCGTAAACCCTTTCGAGGTATTCCTGTGGGTTTTTCTTTCTCAGCTCCGCCGCTTCCTCGACGCTCAAGCCCTTGGGCATGTAACCGTTCAAAGGATCATGCGCGGCCGTCTGGTCCGTCACGACATCCGGAATGACACCCATCTTGACGAGCTTCGGGTGAACCTCCGCCGCATTGGCAAGAAGGGCGACGGACAAAGGTTTACCAGCCTTCGTTGCTTCCTTCACGAGCCTGAGCGCCTCGTTAAAATCGTCGGTCCATGTGTCGAGGTATCCCGTGCTCAACCTCCTATCGATCATCCTCTTGTCCACTTCTACCGCGAGTACGACGCCGTCGTTCATGGTCACCGCTAAAGGCTGAGCACCGCCCATCTCACCGAGACCAGCCGTGAGGACGAACTTTCCCCTCAAAGTACCGTTGAAGTACTTCTTGGCGACCGCGTAAAAGGTCTCGTAAGTACCTTGGAGTATTCCCTGAGTTCCGATGTAGATCCAGCTACCTGCGGTCATCTGTCCGAACATGATCAAACCGCGCTCTTCGAGTTCCCTGAAGTATTCCCATGTGGCCCACTTTGGAACCAAGAGGGAGTTGGCTATCAAAACCCTCGGTGCCCACTCATGGGTCTTGAACACTGCCACAGGCTTTCCGCTTTGAACGAGCAACGTTTCGTCGTTCTCGAGTTTTTTCAGCGTTTCGACGATCTTGTAGAAACACTCCCAGTTGCGTGCGGCTTTCCCAGTTCCGCCGTAAACGATCAGATTGGCTGGATCTCTCGCCACCTCTGGGTCGAGGTTATTCATCAACATGCGCATCGCTGCTTCGGTCTGCCAGCTCTTACAAGTAAGGGTAGTTCCTCTCGGCGCCCTGATCACCTTTTGCCTCTCCAAAGTTTCCAAGCTTTCGACCCCCTTCGCTTCTATTGTATCATCTGAACTGAAACGGGACAAAACAGGGGTGAGCAGACGTGAAATTGCTCCTCGTGAAGCACGAAGAGCTTGTGGAAAAGATTTCCCAAAAGATAATCGAGGCCAACAACGTCATGCGAGAAGAGATCGTTCAGCAACTGTTCTCCTACGATGGTCCCTTCTCTGAAGTCTTGCGTAGGAACGTTGAGGTGGCAAGGACGAAAGATCTTCCCCTTTGTCAAGACACAGGATTCGTGGAGTTCTTCATCTTCATTCCGTTCAACGCGATCTTCGAAAGAACCATTCAAGAGAGTTGCGATGAAGCTGTCAAGAAGGTTTACTCCTCCAAACCCTACCGTTACTCCGTCGTGAGCGATCCACTTTACGAGCGCAAAAACACTCGAACCAACACCCCTTCGATTTGTCACATCTTTCATTGGGATGAAGAAAAGCTACAGATCAGGTTGTTGATCAAAGGTGGGGGGAGCGAGAATCTGACGACGCTCTCCATGTTGTCACCGACGGCTGGTGAGGAAGAGCTGATGGGTAAAATAATCGAACACGTCGCACGGCACGGTTCGAAAGGTTGCCCACCTCTGAGAGTTGGTGTGGGTGTGGGTGGGAGTGCGGACAAGGCCATGTTGCTTTCAAAGCTTGCACTCACTTACAGCCTCAACGACGTGAATCCTGATCCACGTTATGAATCGCTCGAACGGCGAATTTCGGAGAAACTGAACCAGCTGAGAATAGGTTTTCAGGGCCTTGGAGTTGGTCCTACAGTTTTCTCAGTTCACATTCTGCAGGCACCGACACATATAGCGAATCTTCCAGTTGCCGTTTCGTTTGACTGCTATCTCTCCAGGATTGGGGTGGTGGAAGTTGAACCTGTTAGAATTGAAAGTAGGTGAAAGAATCAACTACACAGGGTGTATGATAGTCATGAGAGACGCTGCACAGAGAAGGATAGAAAAACTTCTAATGGAAGGTTCAAATGTGCCTATTGATCTGGAAGGAAAGATTGTTTTCTACGCGGGCCCGACCAGAACCGTTGATGGCAGGTTCGCCATAGGTCCGACGACGAGCGAGCGCATGGACAAGTACTTGAAGATGCTTTTCGAACTCGGCGTCTCGGCGACCGTTGGGAAAGGTGAAAGGACTGAAGCGGCTCGAAAACTTTGTCGCGAGTACGGTAGAATATATTTCGTCGCACCGAGCGGTGCTGCGGCAGCTCTTTCGGAGCACGTGGAGAGATTAGAGCTTCTGGCCTTTGAAGATCTCGGCACGGAGGCAGTGTACGAGATTCGAGTGAGGGATTTCCCCCTGATCGTGGGCATCGACTGTGAAGGCAACGATCTTTTCGAGTTCATAAAATCTGCCAGCGGAGGCGATCGACTGTGAGGCTTGTAACCATCGTTCCTGCTGTGGTCGGTGTTCTTTCAGTGGTGTGGAAATTTCCATTCTCACAATTCGTTGCAGTGGGTTGCTTCGCCGCACTGACTCTCGTATTGTTGATTCGACGCAGTGAAAAAATCGAACGTACGGACCAAGAAACCAAGTACGAGAAGATCTTCGAAGAAATATTCCTCTCCTCAGATGTGTTGAAACAAGACGCTCACGAACTCGGTGACGTTTCGAAGCAGGCTCAAACTATGTCTGTGGATCTCTCAGGACAATCGAAGAAGATCTCTCAACTGATCCAGTCTCTCACGGCGGCCTTAGAGGAAACATCTTCCAGTGCGAGTGAGATCGCAAAAACTGCACAGATCGTTGGCCAAGATGCACAGAGAATGCGTCAGAATTTCAGCTCGTTCGAAGTAGAAGTGGAACAAGTACACGTTGCTTTGCTACAGCTTTCGAAGGAAAACGTCCAAACGTCCGAAAGATTGAACGAGCTTCTCTCGTCCATGGAAAACCTCAGAGAGAAAACCGGAGCGATCGTTCAGGCCGTTCAACTGATCAGGAACATCGCTGACCAAACGAACCTGTTGGCTCTCAACGCAGCGATAGAGGCGGCACGCGCAGGAGAGCATGGCCGAGGTTTCGCCGTGGTCGCGGAGGAGGTCAGGAAACTCGCCGAACAGTCGAAGAGTTTCGCTGGCTCGATAGTCGAGAACGTGCAAGCGGTTGAGCAAGCCGTCGCCGATTCAATGAAGAAGAACGAGGAAGTCGCCAGAACGATGAAGGAAACGGCTCAAACGAGTCGAACGTTTGCTGAGAATTTGGGAAAGTTCAAAGAACAGGCGGGCAGTTTCGCAAGGACTTTGGAACAAATAGTTCATTCCATAGAGAGTCAGGTCAGCTCCACTAAGGAGATCGAGCTTGCTGTGAACAGCAACACGAACGCCGCATCCCAGTTGATGGAGTTCAGTATGGAGATGGAGAAGAACGCAACATCTCTCGAGAAGGTGTCATCCCAGTTGGCAGAAAAAGCACAGATCCTGACACTGAAATCGCTCAAACTCAGAAGCTTGGCTGGGGCAAGATCATGGATCATGGAACGCGTGAAAGAACTTTCTCAATTGTTCTCGAGACCTGAGTGTCAGAAGCTCGATTGGAACGCTTTTGAACCCATCGCCAAACGCTTCCTGGCAGAAAAACAAGGCATCTACGAAGCTGCGTTCATAGCTGACAGCGAAGGAAACTTCGTCACCACAACGGGCGCGAAGGGCACGATCAAAGATAGAAACTACTTCCATCGTCTGAAGAACAACAACATCGATTGGACTATCTCAGACCCGATCCGTTCTCGTGCAACGGGCAACATGGTGATCACGATCGCCTTCGCGATCCGCGAAGCTGGTAGGTTCAAAGGTGTAGCGGGTGTGAATTTGAATGTCGCCAAACTGGAGGAACAAGTGGAACTACTGTCCACTAATCAAGCGCAGAAATGACATCTGCAGAAGTGACCCGGTGATACTTCAACGAGTTTCGGTTCCTCAACCTTACACATTTCGACGGCTTGGGTGCACCGAGTGTGAAAGACGCACCCGGATGGAGGATTGGCTGGATTGGGTATCTCACCCCTCGGTATCGATCTGATGCGTCTGCCCGTGCCGAAGGAGGGTATCGAATCGAGCAGGGCCTTTGTGTAAGGATGCGCGGCCCTCTCGAATATGTCCTGCTTTGAACCCAGTTCCATGATCTTACCGAGGTACATGACGGCGACGTGTGTGGCCATGTGGTCGACGACGGCCAAGTTGTGCGTGATGAACATGTAGGTCAAACCAAACTTCTCTCTGAGTTCTTTCAACAGGGTGAGCACGCGAGCCTGAACCGACACGTCCAGCGCGGACGTGGGTTCGTCCAGCACAAGGAACTCTGGCTTCAGAACCAGCGCCCTCGCGATTGCTATCCTCTGTCTCTGGCCCCCCGAGAACTCGTGAGGATATCTGAACATGTGCTCTTCGCGCATACCAACCATTTCGAGCATCTCTTTTATGCGAACGTATATCTCGTCGGAACGCATTTTGAAGTGGATCTTCAGACCTTCACCAACGATGTCTTTGACGAGTTTCCTGGGATGCAAAGAATTGTAGGGGTCTTGCTGGACGATCTGCATTCTGCGCCTGAAATCGAGAAAATCCTTTTTTTCGACTTGCGTGATGTCGTGCCCATCGTAGAATATCTTTCCAGCAGTGGGTTCGATGAGCTTGATCACGGTCCTACCAAGCGTGCTCTTACCAGATCCCGATTCACCGACCACCGCGAAGATCGAGCCTTTTTCAATTTCGAATGAAACATCGTTCACTGCCTTCACGTAGATCGGTTTGGAGAACATAGATTTTCTGACTTCGAAAAACTTCTTCAATCCCTCAACTTTTAGCAGTGTCGCCATTTCGATCACCCGCTGTGTAGAGATGACATGCCACGAAATGGTCCTTGGAAGCTTCGATCAGATTTGGAAGTTCAACTTTACACCTATCAAAGGCCTTTTGGCATCTGGGATGGAATCGGCAACCACTCGGTGGATCGACCAAGTCTGGGACCACACCAGCGATCCCTTTGAGTTCTTTTCTTTGTCCAACGAGAGGTATCGAGTCGATCAAACCGACCGTGTAAGGGTGAAGGGGGCGGGCGAATATCTCATCGCTCTTCGCCACTTCAACTACGTTCCCAGCGTACATCACCGCGACCCTGTCACAGAATTCGGAAGCAATCGCCAAATCGTGAGTGATGAAGATGACCGCGTTCTTACCGACTCTCACGAGGTTGTCGAGCAACTCGAGAATCTGCGCCTGGATCGTCACGTCGAGCGCCGAGGTGGGTTCGTCGGCTATCAACAGCTTGGGTTTCACGGCCAGCGCCATCGCGATCATGACCCTCTGCGCCATGCCACCGCTCAACTCATGGGCGTACAAATTCATCGTCCGTTTCCAATCGAGTCCCACCATCGTGAGGGCCTCTGGGACAAGTGAATAGGCATCCTTTATCGATATGTTCTGACTGTGGGCTATAGCTTCAGCGATCTGAAAACCTACCTTAAAAACAGGGTTCAGTGCCGCGACGGGTTCTTGGAAGATCATGGAAATGGACTTTCCCCTGACTTTCTCCATCTCCTCCTCAGGCAGGCTCAACAGATCTCGGCCGAGAAATTCAACCCTGCCACTCGCTATTTCACCAGGCGATTCTATCAACCTCATGATCGCAAGCGCCGTTACAGACTTTCCACAACCAGTTTCACCGACCACCGCGAGCCTTTCTTCCTCGTTCAGCCACAATTTGACACCGTTGAGCGCCTTTATGACCCCACGATAGGTGTAGAACACCACTCTAAGATTTTCCACGTTCAAGAGAGACCCGCGCACCATGATCACCTTCGCAGTCTCGGATCGAGAATGTCCCTGATGCCGTCACCCAAAAGATTGAATCCCAAAACGACCAAAGCTATGAAGAGCCCAGGAAAGGTGGAGATCCACCAGTGATTTATCAGATAGCTTCTCCCGTCGCTAACGATCGCACCCCATTCCGGCGTCGGTGGCTGGGCTCCCAGACCGAGGAATCCGAGACCCGCCGCGGTGAGAATGATCGTCCCCATCCTCATCGTCAGTTGCACAAGAATCGGTGAGACGCACATGGGTAGAACGTGAAGGAGCAGGATCCTCAAATCGCTTGCACCGACGGCTTTCGCTGCCTCCACGAATGGTTGGGATTTCACGCGCATCGCCTCTGCCCTCGCGAGCCTTGCTATGACCGTCCATTCCACGAGCGAGATCGCAATGATGGCGTTGGTTAGCCCACGTCCCAGAACCGCGGACAGCGCCATCGCGAGTATCAGCCTTGGAAATGCCAGAAAGATATCAGTTATTCGCATGAGAACTTCATCGACCCAGCCGCCGAAATATCCTGCAAAGATACCGATCGCAGTGCCTATCGTTCCACTGATCACCGTCACAAGGAATATGATCCAGACCTCGATCCTCGCACCGTACAGCACTCTGCTCAGTATGTCCCTGCCGAACTGGTCTGTACCGAAGAGAAACTGTCGGCTTGGAGGTTTCAACCTGTTGGCGAGATCCACCTTTATGGGATCGTAAGGTGCGAGCACGGGCGCCAAAAGGGCCATGATGAGAAAACCGATGACGATGAACGTGCCAACCATCGCAAGCTTCGTTCTTCTCCACAAATAAAGCGTGTGTTTCCAATCTTCGATTATAGGTTTCCATCGCGAAATCTCCGTCTTCTCAACCTGCATGTTCTCCAACGAAACCACCTCTCAGATCCTCATTCTTGGATCGAGCGCCGCATAGACGATGTCCACCACGAGGTTCACGAGAGAATATATGACCGCCACGAACAACGTGCCACCCATTATCGCGGGGTAGTCGAGCACGAGGAGCGCGTTCACGATGTATCTACCCAAGCCAGGCCAACTGAAGATCGTTTCTGTCAGAACAGCGCCCTCGAGCAAACCTCCGAACGTGAGACCAATGATCGTTACAACAGGTATCAGAGCGTTCCTCAGGGCGTGCCTGTATATGACAAGGCGTTTGCCTATACCTTTCGCTTTGGCAGTCCGGATGAAGTCTTGCCGGAGAACGTCGAGCATGCTGGCCCTCGTTATCCTCGCGATCGATGCGGCTGCTGAGTAACCCAGCACGACCGTGGGCAAAACGAGGTGAGCCAAGGCATCCTTGAAAGCTTCCATGTTACCCGAGAGAAGCGAATCGAGCACCAACAAACCCGTGTACTTCGTTGGGGGTGTCACGAACAAACTGAGCCTACCTCCGCCTGGCAACCAACCGAGACGAAAATAGAAGAGAAGCAGCAACAAAAGACCTATCCAGAATACTGGCATGGATACACCGAGTATCGAGAACACGCGGGAGAAATGATCTATGAATTTGTTCCGATAGACAGCTGACAGTATACCCAGCAAGATACCCAAAACAATCGAGAGCAACGTCGCAGATATCGCGAGCTCAAGAGTGGCTGGGAAAAACTCTGCAATGTCTTTGACCACAGGCCTGTTGGTCTTCAGAGACCTTCCGAGATCACCCTTCAGCAAACCAGACATGTAATCAAAGAACTGATTGATCAATGGTTTGTCCAACCCAAGTCGCCTTTTCAAATCCTCGACCAGTTCGACTGGTGCGTTTCCTCCAAGGATCGCTCCAACTGGATCTGCAGGAATGACTTTGGAAATCACGAACACTAAAACAGAAACTCCGAAAAGCACGAGCAACATCAGAAAAAGCCTTTTAACTATGAAAGACGCAAGCTTCATGCGACTGAATTGACCTCCTCCAGCGAGATTGAAAGCAAGCGGCCGGCGGAGGCCGGCCGCCAATATCATTTCTTACTTATCTTCGTGAAGTCAAAAGTCAGCGTGTAGCCTTCACATGCCTTTTCGAATCCCACAACGTCGTTGCTGACAGCCCAGAATATCACAGGCTGGTACAACATAACGAACGGGCTCTTGTAGATCCAGTACTCTTGAAGTTCCTTGTAAAGCTGAGCACGCTTCGCAGAATCCTGTTCCGCTCCAGCTTTTTCCGCAAGATCCGCAGCGTAGTCATCGTACCACATGTTACGCCATGCGAGCTGCTTGATTCTGTAGTTAGCAAATGGTTTCGCCAGCGCATCCGGGTCCGGATAGTCTATACCCCAACCTGCTATGATCATTTGATGGCCTTGCTGACGATATTTCTTGAACATTTCTCCCGATGGCATCAAGGATATGTTCGCCTTTATACCTATCTCTGCCAAATTCGCTTGCACGACCACGGCCTCGTTCCTTCTGATCTCTGTGGTGCTCGTTATCAATTCGACTTCGAATCCGTTCGGATAACCCGCTTCAGCCAGCAGTTGCTTTGCTTTCGCAACGTCTCGCTTGAACGGATTCAACTCGATGTAGCCGAAGTAACCTATTGGCATGAAGTTTTGGTTCAAAACAGCAAAATCTCTCATGACAGAGTTGATTATCGCATCGTAGTCGATCGCGTACTTGATCGCCAGGAGTACCCTTTCATCTTTGAATGGACCCCAACCGACGTTCATCGCGATGTACTCGTTGGACTGCCCAGGTGTCGTGACCAACCTGATGTTGGACGGCTTAGATTCTCTCAGTCGTGCGGCTTGTTCAGTTGTGATGTTCCAAGCTATGTCAACGTCACCCTTTTGAACCAACAAAAACTGCGTCGTTTCCTCAGGAACATCGCGTATGATGATCTTCTTCAAAGGTGGTTGACCACGCCAGTAGTTCGGGTTCGCTTCCATCGTGATCATCTCTCTGCGCTTCCACTCGGTCACCACATACGGTCCTGCTCCTGCACCGATGGATTTGTCCGTCAAGTATGCCTCTCCGAGATCTCCGTTCACTTCGTTGGCAAGCACGAGTTTCTTGTTCACGATTCCTCCCCACGGTGGTGCGATGATCGACAAAACGATGTTCGCTGCCAGAGGCTTGGTCTTCAGAACGACGGTTTGAGCATCTTCCGCGTAGATCGTTTGTTCCATGTTCTCTGCGGTCAAACCGAGTTCTTCGAACAACCACGCCGGTGATTTTCGGATCTTCAGCACCCTTCTGAACGAAAACACGACATCTTCAGCAGTTAGAGGATCTCCGTTCGAGAACTTCAAACCCTTCCTCAGATAGAACTTCCACACCGTACCGTCCGGAGAAACTTCCCAACGCTCCGCAAGTTCAGGGACGGGAGTTAGGACACCGTTGACAGGTTCGATTTTAGTCAAACCAGAATAGGCGGCGGTGACCACGGCGGCAGGGAAGGTCTCGTAACACACAGCAGGATCGAGCGTGATGAAGATCTCTGTGTTGGCTGCGATCACGAGTGTGTCTTTCGGTGTCTTTGCGTAGGCCGCGAGGAGTGTCAGAACCAAGAGCGTTAATACCAGTAACTTCTTCACAAAAATCCCCCCTTCGTATTGGTTTAATTATACTTAATTATACTATAGCACATTGGAGGCATTTGATCAAGGTGTCTTGAAAATTCTCTTCACCGTTCAGAATTTGTAAAGATTTCCAACTTCAGTATAATCTTTGTGGGAGGTCACAACTTGAGAAGGATCAAGCTCACACATTTGATCTTGTTCGTCAACGTGATGATCATGCTTTTGATGATGATCACAAGACTGACTTCTTGGTTCCGTAACGAAGCTTACCTCTTGTTGAGTTTTGGCGCTCAGTACGGTCCACTCGTGGCGAGAGGGGAATGGTACAGAACAGTCACAGCGATATTCGTCCATGGAGGTATTCTACACCTTCTGTTCAACTCGTACGCACTGTTTTACTTTGGGACGATCGTGGAGTCCATCTACGGTTCTGAGAAATTCTTCGTCTCGTATCTCTTGTCTGGACTGGTTGGCAATGTCGCGACCCATCTACTTTACTACAGATCTGTGTCGGTCGGTGCCAGCGGGGCGATCTTCGGCTTGATTGGAATGCTCTTCATCCTGGGCTTCAAACGCGAGGCTCCGTTCTACGCAAGGTCTATCACTGGGTATGCCTTGCTGCCCATGATCATCTTCAACGTTGTGTACGGATTTTTGCCCGGAAGCAACATCAACAACGCAGCACACCTTGGAGGATTCTTCACGGGCATCGCGATAGGGTACTTGATAAAGCCAGTGCCTTCAATTTACAGCCGCAGAAGGTCGACCTTTCTTGCGTGGAGGACGGCGGCAATGCTTCTTGGAGCGCTCGTCGTGTACAGCTTCGTGATGCTCATCTTTCATTCGGTGGTTTGAATTCAGAGTTCTTCGATAATTTTAAGCAGGGCCTTTGCAGCGAGCGCCGTGCCTTCTTTCTCGTAACCTTCGACACCGAGCATGGTCCTTATTTCTCCGACCTTCACGCCCGTCTCGAACATCTTCTTCAAATAATATTCAGCGAGCTTGTGGTGTTCTTTCTGTCTCTGCACAGCCCCAAATGGGTTTGCGAAGTACGATGTGACCAATCCGCTCTCCGAGGTTGTGCCTTTGCTCATACGTTTGCCTTCGGAGAAGACCCTGAGGGCTTCATCGACGTTGTCGAAGAAAACGATTCTATCTTCGTCTCTGCTGACTTCGGTGTAGTTGTTGGCGTAAAAGAAGAAGTCGATGTGCGTGGGCGTGATTATCTCGTTGTAATTGTTGAATGGGACTATGACTCGGGCGTTTATCTGGTCTGGATTCATGAAGATGCTCCTGTCCATCGTCGAGTAGGCATATCCGGGCGGTAAGTCGTCCAATCTAACGAACGCACCTGTTTCCGTACCGTAAGCGACCACGTGGCTATCCATGATCGCAAGGCTACCCATATCATCGATGATGGTGTCCACCTGCGCTACCTCTTCGAGCCTACTCAAAGCATCCAAAGTTTCGCTCTTCCCCGCACCACTGTCACCGACGAACATCGCGACTGCCATCTTACCGTCCTTCAATATGATGCGCGCCATCGACCCGTGTATGGGCAATCGACCTTGGTCTATTCTGATCAAATTGTGGATCGTGAGCGTGGTCTTCTTCATGTAACCGAAATAATCGTTTTCGTCGATCGCGGGGATGATTCCGACGTACATCTTCCCTTCCTTGAATATCACACCGTTTTTCCAACGTTCGTTGAAATTGGGAATGCGACTTGGTTCCAGACCGAATATGAGCATCCCGTCGGGTTCTCTCCGCCTCAGATCCTTGGGCGTCGCAAGCTCAAACAAGTTCGCCAAACCCGCACCGTGCGCAAGGTAATCCACATGGACCAAGTTGTAGAAAAGAAGATCCCCAACGAAGATCGGGAACCTGAACCATTCCTTAGGATTGAGCTCTATCTTGTCCAGAACGGGCTCCTCGACGACGGGTACGACACCTTTCCTCTTGTTCGACTTGGTGTAGAAAATCACCGGTGGGTCGAACACGGCCCCCCAGACGGTGGGTATCTTTCGGATCCAGGGTAATCGTTCGAATTGCTCGCCGTCTATATCCTCGACGAGGAAGGCTACCTGCGCTCCGCTGGGAAGTTGTCTCATCACGGTGGGGAAGGAATTGGAGATGTTCATCATGAGTTCTCTGTAGAGGTTCTTGATCACTGCTTTGAACTGATCACTGATTTGGGTGATGGTGTACTCTATGCTCGCCCTTCTGATATGATCATCCGAATAGTTCTCGTGGCGTACCATGAACCTGTGCTTGGAACGCCAGAAAGAATAAAAGGCTTCGACGAACCTCTCAAGATCTCTGGGGTTGACGTAGTAGATGATGTTCGTTAACTCCTTCACGTTCCTCATCGTCAGCAAGTGTAAATATTCAACGAACCTGCGAAGATCGTAGTCGCCATCGAGTTTGAAGGCGTTCAAGGCGTTCAGAAGCGGGCTACGTCTTTCTTTGAGAATTTCAATGAACTCCAGAAGCAGCGATTCGAACTTCTTCTGGCCCATGATTTGGCTGTAGTTCGTGTAGATGACTGAACCGTCAATGATCACGCTGCGACTCAACCTAACACCTCTCCCGTATACTTATACCGCTTGGCCCTTTCAAAGGTTGGAAAACTTCCTAACGAAGCAGTTACACGGGATTTCCGAGGAGAAAAAGAATCGCTCGACTGTCAAATCAAACGGCCCGTGGGGAGAATCAAACCTAAAACTCTTGTGAACAACAACCAAACGATCGTCACCATGACTACGGAATAGACGCCAGCGGTCAGAAAGTCCAACAATCTTGTCTTTTCTTTCAAAAGTAGATACGTGAACAACGATATACCAACACTCGGAAGGAAGAAGCCGAACAGGTCCAGCATCAATATGTACAAGGCGAAACCAGCCAAGTACGCGACAGTCCTCGCAACTCCGCCCGGGGCAAACTCCAAGCGAATCGACTGTTTTTTCTTCAGCAGCTTTACCACGCTCGAAATCAACCAAACGGTCGAAACCACTATCGTCATGATGGACAACATTTTCGGGAAGAAATCTCCTCCGAGCGAGCCGAACCTCAAAACCCGGATCTTCTGAGATTCGAAGAGGAAAGCAAAACCACTTATGAGAAAGCAAATCGAAGCCACAAGTTCACTCATGCAGCCTCACCTTCCACGAGCACCAATGGGGGGGCGACGCCCCCCGTCTTGAATCATTTGACAACTTCCGCGGCCTTCTTATAAATTTCTTCTTGACCTTTCCAGAACTCTTCAAGGTCCTTGCCAGTCTTGAAAAAGACCGTAGCATAGCCCATCTCAGCGAGCTTGGTCTTGAACTCTTCATCGTTCACGATTTTTTCCATGATCTTGTTGAACTCTTCCACGATCCATTCGGGTGTCTTCGGTGGGAAGAAGAACGTGTTCGTCATCGGGAAAACGAGGCCGGGAAAACCCAACTCGGCAGCAGAAGGAACATCGGGTATGAATGGGTCCCTCACCACATCGTGGACGACCAAGGGCTTGATCTGTCCAGATTTTATGAAGGAGACCGCTGAAACCAACGCGAGTGGCACGATGTCCACGTGGTTACCGAGCAAGGCCACGATCCTCTGCGAATCTCCACCTTCGTTAGGAACAACACGCCAGGAACCTTTCGCTGCAGCCTCCACCGGTGCGTATTCGAGGTACGCTATACCTCCCGCGCCGGCGCCGTAGACATACTTTCTTGGATTCGCTTTCGCATCCTCGATGGCATCCCTCAGATCCTTCCAAGGCATGTCCGACCTCGTCGCCGTTATCCTCGAAGTCTTTGTAACGATGCAGGCTGGGGTGAAATCGTACCACATGATGTCAGCCACACCCAGAAAGTAATTGCCCAACATCGCTTGATGGTGCCACAGCACCGTGTAACCGTCTGGACGGGCAGCCTTGACTTGCCTTGTCGCGACGGCTCCTTCTGCACCCACCACGTTCGTCACGACCATGTCTTGACCCGTGTACTTCTTCCAGAACTCGGCCACCAACCTTGCCATGATGTCGCTCGCTCCACCTGCGGCGTACGGGACCACGACGGTGACGGGCCTCGTCGGGTAGCGTTCAGCCTGTGCGAACAATAGAACACAGCTCATCAGGAAGAACAGCACCACGAGAAACCTTCTCATACAATCACCTCCCTCACACTTTCAGCGTTTTGCCGGCCTTCTGTTCACGTACACACCTAACATGAACAAGAACACTGCCCCAACGAACAAGGTCAACGCTATGGGCTTGGTGAACAAAGGCATCAAGCTTCCATCGGAAAAGGCCAGACCTTGCCTCAGGTTCTTTTCCACTATCGGCCCCAACACGAACGCCGTTATCAAAGGAACGAGTGGAAAGTCTATCTTCCTCAGCAGATAACCAATGAATCCAAAGAACAGACTTATCCATATGTCAAACACCCTGTTGTAGAGTCCAAAGGCACCCACGACCATGGACAACGCAACGATCGGCAGCAGATAATACGATCTGATGCTGAGCGTGTAGATGAAAAATCTCATGAGCAGGATCCCAAGCAACACCATCATCAAGTTACCTATGATCTGAGCGGCGAAGATAGCGTAGGCGTACTGCGGACTGTCTCTGAACAGGAGTGGACCGGGGAACAAACCGTGTATCATGAAACCGCCGATCATCATCGCTGTGACCGAATCACCAGGTATGCCGAGCGCGAGCAGAGGTACCAAAGCTCCTGCGATCGTCGCGTTGTTCGCCACCTCCGACGCGATCACGCCCTCTGGATTTCCTTGGCCGAACTGCTCAGGATGCTTTGAACCGCTCTTAGCCAAGCCGTACGCAACGACGCCCGAGGTCGCACCTCCGACCCCAGGAAACACACCTATCACGAATCCCACGATCAGAGATCTGACATAGTTCACGGGCTGTGAGAATATCAAGCGAGCCGCTTCGGCGACGGCTTTGAATCCCATCTTGGCCTTCCGTGCCTCCAACGGAACCACACTCTGATACTTCCTCTCGATGGCCATGAAAATTTCGGAGATGCCGAACAACCCAACGAGCAGCGGCAGAATGTCGATGCCAGCCACAAGGTCAGGTATACCGAAGGTGAGTCTCTTCACACCCGTCAACATGTCCGAACCCATCGTTGCGAGCAGTAAGCCGATGATGACTCCGAGTGTGCTCTTTATGATGCTCCCACCCATCATTCCTATGCAACCCGCAAAGGCCAGTAAACCGAGTGCAAAGTACTCGAAGGGTCCAAACTTCAGTGCAAACTGTGCGAGTGTGTAGGTTGCGATTATCATGAGAAAGACGGCCACGATTCCTCCGAAGAATGAGCTCATCAAACCCAAAGCCAATGCGAGGGATGCCTTGCCCTTCTGCGCCATCGGGTAAGCATCGAAGGTCGTTGCTATCGATGAAGGTGTGCCGGGCATGTTCAACATCGCTGCGGAGATGAAGCCACCCGATATCGCCCCGATGTAGATACTCGAAAGGAGTATCAAGCCAGAGAAAGGATTCATACCGTACGTGAGCGGTATAGCGAGTGCGACACCCATCGTTGCAGTCAACCCAGGTACGGCACCGAAGATCAAGCCCCACAAAGTACCTATGAATATCAAAACGAGATTGAATGGGACAAAACAAACTTTCATCCCCGTTGTGAAAGTCTGCAACAACGCTTCCATGCGTTCATCACCTACATGTCCCTCAATTTCCTATTTTACTATATCATCAGATACAGGCAATAGCAAGGTTTGTCTTTCGACAAAAATGTGATTTCTCAACTTGTCTCCACACGTCTTAGTCGGATCTCGGTCTATAATGCTTTCTTTCTCTCTGTTTCTCAGATTTTCTTCTGGATTCTCGTTTTGGTAGTATGTATTTTGTGAGTGTTAAGGTACTGAGCGGAGGTGATCCTCTTGTTAACATACGTCGTCAGAAGATTGCTCCTGTTGTCTCTGATCTTGTTTGGGCTGTCTTTGATCGTCTTTGGAATGATACAGAGCTTGGGACCAGACAGGTTGCTGGCTGCCTATGTGAATCCAGGCGTGCTGGACAAGTTGACTCCCGTCCAGTTGGAAAAGATCAAGCAGAAGTACGGCCTGAACAATCCGATGATGATCCGTTACATTAAAATGGCTCAAGAACATCCTTCAGGGAGATCTCGGCTGGTCGCTCGTTGGTAAACAACCCGTGAAGGATGCGATACTGAACAGGTTGCCGTGGACCGTGGAACTGGCGTTGTATTCGATAGTACCCGTGGTGTTCGTAGGGGTCTGGCTTGGAGTGATAGCAGCCGTGAACAGGGACAAGTTTCTCGATCACTTCGTTAGGATCTTCGCGGTCGTTGGATGGAGTTTTCCAGACTTCGTCTTCGGACTCATCGTGCTCATGGTTTTCTACAGCATCCTGGGTTGGTTCCCACCCGGTAATCTGAGCCTCTGGGCAGACCAAGTCATCAAGTCTCCGGAGTTCAGGAGGTTCACCTCGATTGTCACGATAGACGCACTCTTGAACGGTAGGTTCGATGTCTTCGTCGACGCATTGAGGCATCTCGTAGCCCCCATTCTGACTCTCTCCTGGCTCTGGTGGGCATATCTGTTGAGGATCACACGCTCGAGTATGCTCGAAGTTCTCACAAAAGAGTACATAAGAACCGCGCGAGCCAAGGGTTTGGCCGAGCGGGTCGTGATCAACAAGCATGCGAGAAGAAATGCGATGATACCTGTAGTCACGGTGGGTGGAGGAATGGTCATACAACTGTTCGCTGGCACGGTGATCGTCGAAATGGTCTTCAACAGGACTGGCATGGGAAGTTTTACAGCCACGGCGGCCACACAGCTCGACTATGCTTCCATAATGGCCTCGACGCTCTTCTATTCTCTGATACTCGTCATAGGAAAACTCGTGATAGACATCCTGTACGCCGTGGTTGACCCGCGCGTCAGGCTCGGTTGAGGGGGAAAGAACATGAGAGTTGAGACAAAGAGAATGCTGAGAAGACTCCTGAGGAACCCGTCCGCCGTGCTGGGATTTTCACTGCTGATCTTCTTTACCTCGGTTGCGATCTTTGCACCATTGATATGTCCACCACAGTCTTACGATCCGTACATGATACCCATCGTAACCTGGGACAAGACACCTCAACCACCGTCCGAAGGACATCCGTTCGAAATCATAGATGGACGCGACATCTTCTACGGAGTCATTTGGGGTACGAGGACTACCTTCAAAGTCGGTTTGACGGTCACGCTCACTTCAACCCTCGTTGGGCTCGTGATAGGCTCGATCGCTGGCTATTTCGGTGGATGGCTCGATGAGGTTCTGATGAGGATCACAGACGTCTTCTTGTCGATTCCATACATACTGGCCGCGATAGTCATGACCGCGTTCCTCGGCATGGGCTTGGACAAGGTGATGATCTCTTTGATCATCTTTGGTTGGATGGGTACGGCGAGGCTCATCCGAGCGAACATATTACAAGCCAGAGAAGAACAGTACGTTCTCGCGGCAAAGGCACTCGGGGTGAGCGATTTTCTGGTCATAACGAAGCACATATTACCCAACACGATCTTTCCCGTGCTAATCCAAGCGACCATGCGAGTAGGTTCCTTGGTGATCACGGCAGCTGCACTCAGTTTCCTCGGCCTTGGAGCCCCGGTCGGCTACGCGGACTGGAGAGCATTGTTAAATTTCGCACGAAACTGGCTGTTGGGTGCTTCTGCTGAGGCTCTGAAGTACTGGTACGCGATCGTTTATCCAGGCACTGCGATGGTCTTGTTCGTGCTCGCATGGAATCTGGTCGGTGACGCCCTGAGGGATGCGTTCGATCCACGCTTGAGAGGGTGAGCGAGATGGAGAAGAGTCCCGTACTGAGTGTCAAGAATCTCAAGACATATTTCTATACTGAAGATGGAATAGTAAAAGCGGTCGATGGAGTCGATTTCGATGTCTATCAGGGTGAAACACTGGGAATCGTAGGAGAATCCGGTTGTGGCAAAAGCGTCACAGCTCTCTCCATTCTAAGGATCCTCGATGAGAAAGGCAGGATCGTGGAAGGGCAAGTCTTACTCGACGCAGTCGATCTCACGAAGATCGACGAGCAAGAGATGAGAAAGATCAGGGGAAAGGATATAGCTATCATCTTTCAAGAACCCATGGTGGCACTGAATCCCGTTTTCACCGTAGGCGAACAGATCGTGGAGGCCATCATGCTCCATCAGAAGGTCGATGAGAAAGCGGCAAGGGTCATGGCGATAGATCTGTTGAGGAAGGTTGGTATACCCGAACCAGAGAAGAGAATAGATCAATACCCACACGAGCTTTCCGGAGGGATGAGGCAGCGCGCGATGATAGCGATGGCACTCTCGTGTAAGCCAAAAGTGTTGATCGCAGACGAGCCGACCACAGCACTCGACGTGACCATCCAGGCTCAGATCATGGAGCTGATGAAAGAGCTGCAAAGAGAGTATGGAATGGCGATCATGCTGATCACCCACGATCTGGGACTCATCGCCGAGAACGCCGATAGGGTTGTCGTCATGTACGCTGGAAAGGTCGTCGAGTACGCGGACGTCAAGACCCTCTTCAACGATCCGAAGCATCCCTACACGTGGGGCTTGCTGCACGCGATTCCAAGGTTAGACATAGAACAGACGCGGTTGTACAACATCCCCGGTGTGGTTCCCGATCCACTGCATTTTCCAGCCGGTTGCAAGTTCCATCCGAGGTGTGAGTTCAAAGAAGAAAGGTGTACCAGGGAGGAACCAGAGTTGATCAAGGTTGGTGAAAACCACACGGTCAGGTGCTTCTTCTGGCAGAAGGTGGACGAAGCAAAGATGAGAAAGGTCGGTGAGTTCATGTGAGCGCGATCTTGAGGGTGGAAAACCTCGTGAAATACTTCCCCATAAGGGCTGGAGTCTTCAAGCGCGTTGTAGCTTGGGTCAAAGCGGTGGATGGTGTGTCGTTCGAGGTCAACGAGGGTGAAACGGTCGGACTCGTTGGTGAATCTGGCTGTGGCAAAACGACGATCGGAATGGTTCTGCTCAGGCTTTACGAACCGACTTCTGGAAGGATCATCATCAACGATGATGACACGACCTACTACTTCATGCCGACTCTGCGTGCAAGGTCTTACATAAAGAAGACGTACGTCGACAAATTCAACACGATGTTGAAGAAGTTTGGTTCAAAGGACGCAGTCCTGAATGCCTTAGAAGGGGTAGACAAGAAGTACGCCGAAATCTTCTTCAACGAGGTTAACTCTTCCGTAGGAAAGTTCTGTTCCTCACTGCTTTCCAACATAGATGAGAAACGCAGACAGTTCAGAAAAAACGTTCAAATAGTGTTTCAAGATCCGTACAGTTCGCTCAATCCGAGACTCCGCATAAAATCCATCGTGGGTGAAGGCCCCGCCGTTCACAAACTGGTGAAAGGCGAGAAGGAGCTCATAGACAGAGTGCGCTCGGTACTCGAAGATGTGGGCATAAGCGGTGATTACATGTACAGATTCCCGCACGAATTCTCCGGTGGTCAGAGGCAGAGGATAGGTATCGCGAGGGCACTCGCTTTGTCTCCAAAACTGGTGATCGCCGATGAGGCAGTCTCAGCTCTGGACGTTTCGATAAGATCGCAGATCATAAACTTGATGAAGGACCTGCAGCACGAGCACAAGCTCACTTATCTGTTCATCTCGCACGACCTCGCGGTGATAAAGTACGTGAGTGACAGGATCATCGTCATGTACCTGGGAAAAATCGTCGAAACGGCGGCAAAGAAAGACTTGTTCGACAATCCTTTGCATCCTTACACGAGAGCGCTCATGAGCGCGATACCCATACCCAATCCGAACATCAAGAAAGAGAGGATCATACTCAAAGGCGACGTCCCCAGTCCCGTCAACCCTCCTTCGGGTTGTAGGTTCCACACACGTTGCTACATGGCGCAGGAGATTTGCTCAAAAGAAGAACCGCAAATGAGAGAGATCACCCCTGGGCACTGGGTTGCTTGCCACTTCGCAAAATAAAAACCCGGGCGGTGAGCCCGGGTTTTTTCACCACTCAGAACTTCATTCTTCTTTCCAGAGCCTATAGTAATCAGCGGCTCCCGGCATCATCGGGTTGTAGTACCAACCTTTGACCCAGCTTCTTCTAACGTTGAGACTCTGAGGTTCATACAATGCTACGCCGAGCACATGGTTAATGGCAAACTGTTGAACTTTTCGATAGATCCCAGTCCTGATCTTCGGGTCCGTTTCTACGGCAACTTGCTCGATCAGCTCATTGCAACTCTTCCCATCCAGTTCAGGTGTGGGTGTGGAGAGGAACTTTTTGAAGTTTTCACCCTGGGCAAAGCCATAGGTACCAGCGGAGTGGTAGTAAGTCTGGATGAAGTTGTGCGGGTCTGGATAATCCGCGAGCCAACCTATGATGAACGCCGGCAAATAGCCTTGCTTGTAGGAAGTCAAATATGTTGGCCATTGCTCACCGCGCACCTCGATCTTGAACTTCGGGTTGATCATTTCCACATAGGTCTTTATCATCTCGGCCACAGTTCGTCTCACCTCGTTGCCCGTGTTGTAGAGCAGTGTGAGCTTGAATCCCTTCTTCCAAACCTCACCGTTCCATGCTTTCTTGAACTCTTCAGTTGCTTTCGCGATACTGAACTCGAATTTTGGAAAGTTCGGATCGTACCCCAGCAGGCTACTCGGAAGTCTGCGGGCACTCTGCTGCCAAGACCACGCAAGACATCCTTGATCACGGCATCGTAGTTTATGACGTAGGCGAACGCCCTTCTGGCGTGCTCATCGCTGAAGAAATCTGGTGGTATTCCGTTGCCATCGAGCTTGCCAGAACCGATGTATTTGCTGTCAGGCTTAACGTTCCAATTGAAGTGCAACGACGTGATGCTTATCACCGGCAGTCCCTTGGTTATGACGACGCCCGGCATATTTTCAACTTGCGGCAGGTACTGCGATGGTACGGCAGCGAAATCTGCGTCACCTTTTTCGAGCATTGCTCTCCTCGTGGACCAGTCCTCGATCGTCCAGATGATGACTCTCTTGATCTTCGCAGGTCCCCTCCAGTAATCATCGAACCTTTCGAGAATGACCCTCATCTGCGTCCTATCCCACTCTACAAGCTTGAACGGCCCTGTTCCCATCGCCTTCGCATAAAGCGGTGATTATTCCTTGCTGGATCGCCCACTGCTTGTTCAAGACCATGCTCCACGTGGAATAACCGCAGAGGATCGACAGGAACGGACCGAAAGGCCTCGAGAGTTTGAACACCACGTTGTTCCCCTCAACTTCGATCGCTGGATCGATGTAGTCCGTGTAGACCTCGATCAGTGCATCACGGTATTCTAGAAGTGGCTCCTTCGTGGCTGGATCGAGGATTTCACTAAGGGGTTTACCAACGATCTTTTCTGCGAACTCGTCTAACGAGTAGACTTCAAACAGAGCCTCCCAGAGCATCCACATCGGTCCACCTGCCGGGTCAAACAACAAGCCACGTTCGAAGCCGTACTCGACATCTTCCGGTGTCAACTCCGCCCCGTTGTGAAACTTGACGCCCTTCCTGATCGGGAACACGTAAGTCTTGCCACCGTCTTTGATGAGCCCGTTTTCCAGACTCGGCACCGTCGTGGCGAGTCTCGGAGCCATTTGGATGACGCTGTCACCGACGTACTCGATCAGACATTCGTAGATCCGCGTCAGAACCTCGCCACTTGCCGTATCGTACGCATAGTGTGGATCAAGCGTGTCTGGCTCACCAATTGTGACAGTGATGATGGTGTCTGGATTCTTGACTTCTGCAAAGATCAGTGCCGCCACAGCCAAGATTGCGATGATCCAAAATCTTTTCTCTTCTCAATCCGCCAAACGAGTGTATTGCACAACTCCTTCGCTTGCAGAAGATCAAAGTGTGAGAAAAACGTCTGCCAGATCTCGAAGATTGTCCGAACGATGGCTCGTGACTACGACGATCTTTCCAACCTTTTTCTGATTTTTCAGAATCTCAAGCACCATCTCTTTACCAATTTTGTCCAGACCGATCAAAGGTTCATCGAGCAGCAAAAGCACAGGCTCGTGCACCAGAGCGCAAGCGATGGCAACACGCCTCGCTTCACCTTCCGAGAGCTGAAATGGACTCTTTCCAAGCACGCTGTCCTTAAGGCCTACGTCAAGAACAGCCTTTCTAACACGTTCCGCGATGTTGTCGAGTCCAAAATTTCTCGCTGAAAAAGCGATCTCCTCGAAAACAGACTCGCAGAAGAACTGATCCTCAGCCCTTTGCATCACATAGCCGATCTTTCTGAAACTGCGATGGTCCACGGAGTTCCCGTTCAACAGAACAGAACCAGATTGTGGTTTGAGTAAACCTGCCATGAGTTTGAGCAGCGTGGATTTACCGCTGCCGTTTGGACCTTGAACAAGCAACAGTTGGCCGCCTCGTACAGTCACGTTCAAACCGTTGAACAAATTCTTGTTATTCTCGTAGCCAAAAACCACATCGATCAAAGTCAGCTCAGGATTCGACATCGTCAAATTGCCGCCCAAGAAATTCGTTCACACTACCATGAAAATCCACACTGCCGTCGATCATGTGAACCACGGAAGTTGCCAGCTCGAGGAAGACTCTTGGTTCGTGCGTCGAGACGAGTATCGTCTTGCCGATTCTGTTGAGTTCCCTAAGCGCTTCCTTCAGTTCAGTCACGCCGAAATCGTCCAACATCGATGTGGGTTCATCCAAGAGGAACACTTCCGGCTCAAGCACGTACATCGATGCGACGGCGAGTTTCTGTGCGCTACCACCCGAGAGCGTGAGCGGGTTGGCAGAACTCTTTTCTGAAAGATTGAACGTTCTCAAGGCTCGATCGACCTTGTTTCGAATACAGTTTCTGCTCAGTCCGAGGTTCTCCAGACCGAAAGCTATGTCTTCCTCAACCGTCGAGCCAACGATTTGATCGAACGGATTGTGAGACACGTAGCAACAGTATTCTCGTAGTTCTTCAGAACCTACAACCCTTCCATTCAAGCGTATGAAACCTGAACGAGCTGGGAGTAATCCGGCCAAGATCTTCAACAACGTCGTCTTTCCAGAACCGTTCGCACCAACGAGAAGGACAAACGATCCTTTTTCTATTCTCAGACAAATGTTCTTCAAAGTGAAACCGTCAGCGTAACTGAAGCAAACACTGCTCAGTTCGAGCACGATTTTGCCACCTTCAGGGATTTGTATATTCGGATGCCGCCCTCTTTGTAGAGATCCTCAACATTTCCAAAGATTTCCTCCATCGCCCGCTTCACGTAAGAACCACCTTTGTTGTGGTAGGCGACAACCTGCAGTGAACCGCCGCCGTCGTTCAAATGTTCAAAGGTTTCTCTTATCAACCTGAGCACCACGCTTTTACCAGCGGCAAGAGGCGGATTCATCAGAACGAGGTCAAACTTCTCATCCTTCCAAGGTTCAAAGAACGCCCCCAACTTTATCGTGACATCGACGTTGTTTTTCCTCGCGTTCATCTTCGCAAACTCCACTGCCCGTTCGTTGACGTCGCTCATGCAAACTTCCAGATCGGGATATTCAGCTTTCAACACGATACCTATCACACCGTAACCGCAACCAAGATCGAGCACTTTCTTACCACGTATCTCACAGTGTTCTATAAGAATCCGGGTCGCTTTGTCAATCTCTCCAAAGCTGAAAACACCAGAGGGGGTCACAAATTGATAAACCCTACCATTCTTCAACTTCAGTGTAGCCATTTTGACCCTGAGCTCGCTTTTCGGTTTCTCAACGTAGTAGTGTTCCATACGAAAAGAAGGGGCCGAGAGGCCCCCGTCCTTCAGTCAACCTTCTTCATGAGCTTCTTGTCGTGAACGAGTACCGCCTGTGCGGCTGCAAGCCTCGCCACAGGCACCCTGTACGGTGAGCAGCTCACATAATCGAGACCGGCCTTGTGGAAGAAGTGGATCGAGCGTGGATCTCCTCCGTGTTCACCGCAGACGCCCACTTTGAGGTTCTGCTTAGCTTGCTTTCCTTTCTTCGTTCCCATCTCAACGAGTGCGCCCACACCGTCGTAATCCAGCGTCTTGAACGGATCGTGCTCGAGTATACCCTTTTCCAGATATTCGGGTAGGAACTTACCAACATCGTCACGGCTGAAGGCAAAGGTCATCTGGGTCAGGTCGTTCGTCCCAAAGCTGAAGAACTCGGCTTCTTTCGCTATCTCATCTGCCGTGACGCATGCACGAGGAACCTCGATCATGGTGCCTATCTTGTACTCTATCTTCACACCGGATTCTTCTATCATCTTTTCGGCGACTTCCGCGATGATCTTCTTCAGAAAGGCGAGTTCGTTCACGTGACCTACAAGGGGTATCATGATCTCTGGAACGACATCCATGCCCGTCTCTTTCTTCAACTCTATGGCCGCTCCGATGATCGCCTTCGTCTGCATGATAGCGATTTCAGGGTACGTTATCGTGAGCCTACAACCACGATGGCCTAACATCGGGTTGAGTTCGCTGAGGGATCTAACGATGTCCTTCAGTTCCTTCGATGATATGCCAAGTTCCCTTGCGGTCTCTTCGATCTGCTCATCGTCGTGTGGCAGGAACTCGTGCAGAGGTGGGTCTATGAGCCTTATCGTGACGGGATAACCAGCCATTGCCTTGAACAAGCCCTTGAAGTCTTCCTTCTGCAGCGGCAAAAGTTCGTTCAAAGCTTTCTCCCTATCTTCTTTCGTCTTCGCCACGATCATCCTGCGCATCTTCGGTATCCTGTCTGCTTCGAAGAACATGTGCTCCGTCCTGCACAGACCTATACCTTCGGCACCAAACTTCCTCGCGACCTCTGCATCCCTCGGTATGTCGGCATTGGCACGTACACCGAGTCTTCTGATTTCATCTGCCCACTTGAGAAGTTCGGCCACTTCGCCCTCAAGACCAACAGGCTTGATCGTGTCGATTTTGCCGAGCAAGACTTCTCCCGTGGCACCATCTATGGAGATCCATTCTCCTTCTTTCACCAAAACATCGTTCACCCTGAAAAAGCCTTCTTCTTCCTTGACCTCGATCGTCTCTGCCCCGACGACGGCAGGCTTGCCCATACCCCTGGCCACGACGGCCGCGTGAGAGGTCATTCCACCCCTCGAAGTGAGGATACCCTGCGCGAAAGCCATTCCACCGACATCTTCCGGACTCGTTTCTGGCCTTACAAGTATGACCTTCTCGCCACTTCTTCCCATCTCTTCTGCTTTCTTGGCATCGAAGATCACCACACCCGTCGCCGCACCCGGAGAAGCGGGCAAACCTTTGGCTATGACTTTCGCCTTCGCGCGAGCTTTCTCATCGAAACGCGGGTGCAGAACTCTCTCTATATCCTCTGGTTTGACGCGCAGCACTGCTTCTTCTTTGTTGATTATGCCTTCCTTGGCCATGTCCACAGCGATCTTGATGGCAGCCCTCGATGTCCTCTTACCGCTTCTTGTTTGGAGCATGTACAGTTTACCCTCTTCGACCGTGAACTCTATATCTTGCATGTCTTTGTAGTGCCTTTCGAGCTTATCCATGATGGCCATCAGTTCATCGTACACCTCAGGCATCAAGCGTTTCAACTCGGCCAAGGGGAGTGGTGTCCTGATACCTGCAACGACGTCTTCACCTTGAGCGTTCTGCAGGAACTCTCCATAAACTTCCTTTTCGCCGGTGTTCGGGTTGCGCGTGAAGGCAACACCAGTTCCGGAACGTTCTCCCATGTTTCCGAAGACCATCGCCACCACGTTCACCGCTGTACCCAGCATTTCGTCCTCTCTGATGTTGTGGATCTCTCTGTACTTCACCGCCCTATCGCTCATCCAACTGCCAAACACCGCGTCGATGGCGAGCCAGAGCTGTTCGTACACATCCTGCGGGAATTTCTTGCCCTCTTCCTCGTAGATCTTCTTGTAGATTTCAACGAGCTTCTTGAGATCGTCCGCGTCCAGCTCGATGTCGAGTTTCACACCCTTCTGTTTCTTCATCTCCTCGAGTGCGTTCTCGAACTTGTTTCTCGGCATACCAAGTGCAGTGTCGCCAAACATCTGTAGAAACCTTCTGTAAGCGTCGTAGGCGAATCTCGGATTGTTCGTCATCTTGATGAGGCCTTTCACGGTCTCGTCGTTCAAACCCAAGTTCAGTATCGTGTCCATCATGCCGGGCATGGAGATCGCTGCCCCAGATCTCACCGAAACGAGCAACGGTCTTTCGGGATCTCCGAAGCCTTTTTTCGTGACCTGTTCAAGCCGTTTCATCGCCTGCTCGACTTCTTCCTTGAGTCCCTCGGGATACGTACGACCATGCTGATAGTAATACCTGCACACCTCGGCAGAAATGGTGAACCCGGGTGGAACCGGTATACCGAGGTTCGTCATCTCGGCGAGGTTTGCACCTTTACCACCGAGTATGTCCTTCATTTCGGCGTTTCCTTCTGCCACACCGTTTGCGAAAAAGTACACGAGTTTCTTGTTCATCAACACACCTCCCTCACTTGATATACCAGTCTGTGGTGTAAACGTCGTTACTGACTGTTCCAACCGCAACGAAGACCGACTGTGATTTCATTCCAAGAAGTTTTTCGATGATGGGCGCAAAATCGACAAAGACGAACAAGGAGTGCTCGGTCGGGTTGAAAACCTTCAGAGCTTTTTCCAAAGAAGCCTTCTCGTTGCTCTTCTGTTTGCTGTACACCCTGACATACTTTCCATCGCACTTCACAGTAAAGCTGTCGATTTTAAGTTCGTCCCCTGAAACCTCGCCACGCCCCAGAACTTTGGTGATCTCCTGTGGGGTGATTTGGGCCCCTATCACAGAGTAGAACGCCGGTTCGACGGTCACAGTAGTTGATTGTGCTTCGAACAAGCTCTGCACGAACTGGGCGATCCCGACAGACATAGCCATTTTACCTGTGGATTTATCTGAGAGAACAAGGATCTGCCTCGTGGTACTCTCAAGGTCGCTCGGAAGTCCGAAGGTCTGTGCGAGCGAACCAAGCACGTTGCCTGTCGTGTCGCTGAAGACCTGTTCGAAGATGACCTTCACAGCCCTCGCGCTTTGGACGTTAGAGAAAACGAAGATCTCGCCCGCGAGGTTTGGATCCTTGTGCAACTGGTAAGATGGATCAGGCCGCGCTTCAGAAAGCATTTTCTTTGCGGCATCGTTCTTGGCTTTCCACTGCAGAGAACCACTCATTTTGTCCGATTCAACCTTGATCAGCAGGAGCGATTCAAACTCAGCTTCATCGTAGGTAAGCTTCGGCGAATAGCCCACCGCCCACACGGACGAATCCTCAAAACGTTTGGTCACCTCGGCTGGAATTGTGCCTCCACCTTTCAAACACGCGTTGGCAAAATCTCTGTTGTTCGAGACCACTACGTAAGATTTCTGGGCGCTCACCCAGATCTCTTTGCCAAGAAAATCTCCAATGGCTTTGGCCAGCTTCTCCGTTTCCTTCCCTGGACCCATCGCCAAGAAGAAGTTTTGATCCTTCTGAACCAACAAAATCTGACCTGACAAAAGCTCGTTGAACTGTTCAATCTTCGCCCCGTACTTCACGAGCTGGCTCGCTATGACACCTTGAATCATGAACTCGATTCCAAGACCGTTGATGAACGTGTCGAACAAAGCTATCTTCTTCATTTGTTCGTAGTATTTCGCGTTGCCTCTGCTCAGCAACAGAAAGTCATAGGTTTGAAGGATGAACTGAGTGACTCCCAGCATCAGCGTGCTGACAAGCAACAACAACAGTATTACTTTTCTCATCGTGATACCTCCCTGCAAGGTTTTTCACCTAATAATACCACAAAAATTGGCCAATATCAGCTCGAAATCGTTGATAAATCGAAAAGATAGCCAAAAACTTTCGGTACCTTTTTCTGATTGCTTTTTGCATCGCATTTCTCATGACTTTACCCCGCATTTTTCCTGTACAATTCAGCACCCACTTGAAATGAGTGACCCCAAAGTGTTATTATACAAGCAAGAGGGAGATCTCATCTCCCGAAACTGCTGTAAGGAGGGGGGTTGAAGGATGAACAAGAAGGAACTTGTCGACAAGGTCGCGAAGAAAGCTGGTCTGAAGAAGAAGGACGTCAAGAAAGTCGTCGACACGATGCTGGAGTCCATCACCGAGGCTCTGGCGAAGGGCGAAAAGGTCCAGCTCGTTGGCTTTGGAAGCTTCGAGGTTCGCAAGGCGGCACAGAGGAAAGGAGTTAACCCGCAAACCAAGAAGCCCATCACGATTCCTGCAAGGAAAGTCCCGAAATTCAGACCTGGCAAAGTTCTCAAGGAAAAGGTTAAGTGAGTGGAGGGGGCGCAAGCCCCCTTTTCATTTGCCGACACAGAAATCTTTGAACATCCGATCGATCAGATCGACCTTGTACTGTCTCCCGAGCAAAGCGTCGAGTGTCTCGAGACAGTTCCTCAAACTCTCCGCTGCGGCGTCGAGTCTTCCCCCATCCACTTCTCCAATTGCACTTTCGAGGTTCGACCTACATGACAAGAGAAGTTCGTACTGTCTGGTTGTGGTCACGTAACCTTCTACGTTCTCGAACACATCCTGAAGTTGCTTGACGATCTCCTCTTCGAGCTTTTCGATTCCTTCTCTCTTCAGAGCAGATATGACCAAAACGCGTGCCTCCGTGCCGAGTGCCCTCTTCAGACTCTCAGGATCCACTTTGTCGATCACGTCGATCTTGTTGACAACGACGAGGTACCTTTTGTCCCTTATGAGCTGAAGTATCTTGAAATCGTCCTCGTCAAGCGGAGTGCTGGCATCGAGAACGAAGAGGATCAAATCAGCTTGGCCCGCAGCGCTTATGGCTCTTTCTACACCGATTCTCTCCACCCTGTCGTTGGTTTGTCTTATACCTGCGGTGTCAATCAAAGTGAAGGTAATTCCCTTGATCGTCACGAGGGCTTCTATCGTGTCCCTCGTCGTACCTGGTATCTCGGTCACGATCGCCCTCTCTTCGTTCAGCAGTGCGTTCAACAGTGTCGACTTGCCAACGTTTGGTTTACCAACTATCACTATCCTTAAACCCTTAGACAGAGCGAGCCTGACATCCACGTTCTTAAGCGACTCGTTCAGACGATCGAGCAAATTCAGCAACTCTTTCTTCAGATCTTCCAACGTTGTGAAGACTTCGTCTGGATAGTCGAACTCCACCTCCATTCGAGCCAGTACACCGAGCATGTCCTGTCTCAACTGCTCGACGTAACAAGCCAACCTTCCGGACAAATTTGCAGCCGCCATTTTGACCGCACTCTTCGATGTGGCCTCCACGATCTGCTTCACGGACTCGGCCTTCGTCAGATCAATCTTTCCATTGAAGAAAGCCCTCTTAGTGAATTCTCCTGGCTCTGCGAGCCTCGCACCCAGCTTTAGGAACCTCTCCAAAATCATCTGTGTGACGATGGGTCCGCCGTGGCACATAACTTCGACCATGTCCTCACCCGTGTAGGAATGAGGTGATCTGTAGAACACGACGAGCACTTCGTCTATGACTTGGCCGTCGTCGTCCAGGACGAAATTGTGGTACACCCTGCGCGGTTCAACGGAACTGGGAACTTTCCTGAGGGATTCAAGACAAATCCTCCAAGACTCTGGCCCGCTCAAACGGAGGATCGAAATCGCTCCGACGCCTCTGGGACTCGCTATGGCAACGATCGTGTCAAACAAACTTTCAGCTCCCGCTGAGAAGTTCAGATACGATCTTGTTCACAAGCTTTCCATCCGCTCTGCCCTTCACTTGTGGCATGATCACCTTCATGGCTGTACCCACGTCTTTGGGGCTCTTCAGATTCATTTCAGAGATAACCTTCCTGGCTAACTCTCTTATTTCCTCTTCGCTCAGCTGGTTCGGCATGTACGATTGGATCACTTCTATCTCTTGTTTTTCTGCCTGTGACAGATCTGGTCTGCCGCCCTTCTCGTACATCTCTATGGCCTCTTGTCTTTTCTTTATCTCCTTCGACATGATCTGAAAGATCTCTTCGTCCGTCGCTGGACCCATTTTCTCAACCTCGAAGTTCTTGATGGCCGCCAAAAGCATCCTCACCGTTCTGAGTTTGGCTTCATCCTTCGCTTTCAAAGCTTCTTTGAGATCCTGATTCAACTTGGCTTTCAAATCCACAAGACCACCTCCATCACTCGATCACTGAAACTATCCTGAGATCAGCTTCCATCGAGAGATCTATCGTCTCACCACTCTCGATCCTCAAAACGGGTCTCAACGGGTTTCTCCTGTTCACACCAACCACGACGGCCTTTCTTCCGTCGCTCAGGACAACGGTGGTGCCTATCGGATAGAGCCCAAGCACGGAGACCAAGGCTTGAACCACCCTCGGATCAAGCTTGTTCAAAGAAGCGAGTTTGATGACCTCAGTCATAACCTTGTAGGGCGTCCAAGAAGGTTTGTAAGATCTGTTCGAAATCAGTGCGTCGTAGATGTCCACGACACTCACGATGCGCGCGAACAGACTTATCTGTTCGTTGGTCAAACCCGCGAGATAACCACTTCCATCGAGTTTCTCGTGATGGTCCCTCACGGCACTTATGACGCGTTCGTCGCTCAAACCAGATTTTCGACATATTCTCTCACCGAACGCAACGTGCTTTTTCATCACTTCAAACTCCTCTGAAGTCAGCTTGCGTGGCGCGAGCAGTATCTCCCTGGGAACCAAAACTTTTCCGACATCGTGAATCATTGAAGCGAATGCAAGGTGTGACAGTTCCTCCAATCTTAAACCCAACTCCGTTCCGACCAGAGAGCTTATCATGCTGACGTGTACTTCGTGCGTGTAGGTGTAATCTTCGTCCGTTTGCTGAATGAGGAAAACCAACGAAATCTTCTCCCCGTAGTTCTTTATTATGTCATTCAGCACGGTCTGTGAAACTCTCCAGACCTGCTCGCTCTCTATTTTGAACTTCTCAACTGCAGATTTGAACACCTGTTGTATCTCTTGCTTCGCCTGCTCTATCTTCCGAGGTTCAACCAACGGTGGAACGGCTTCCTCAACCTTCACCCAAATTCTGTTCAAACCGTTTTTTGGAGCTGCTCAATCTTGTCCGGTGTGACCCTATCGCCAGCTTTGATCAAGACCGTGCCGTCTGGATTTCGGACGGTTTCGAGCGATATTTCCACACCCGCGAGCGATTCAACACCCTTCAATACGGCTTGAGCAGCTTCAAGTTCCAAGGGTCTTCACCACCATTCCTTCGCTCCCAGCCGGTACCACGCACGACCAATGCCACGTTCTCTCAGAAATTTCTCTCCACAATGCCCTGACTCGCTTCAACGTCACCGCATCTATTTTCTTCAGCATCTCATCGATGAGCACGGGTCTACCCTTCGCGATGATGAATTCGATGACATAACCAAAGACACTCGAAACGCTCTCTGTGATCATCTGGAGCTTACCGATCAACCGTTGCTTGCCGTAATTGAACTGATCTTTCGAGATATCCTCTCTCATTATTCTCCTTAACTCTTCGACGTATCTTTCGAGCTTGTCAAGACTGGTACAAGCGTACACTCCAAATATTCCCCTGTCGTTCCAAAGTTGGTTGACAAGCTCAACATCGTAGACGAGCCCGAGCTGTTCCCTCATCCTTGTGAAGAGTACCGAGCTCATCCCGCTTCCCAGTAGCGTGCTCAAGACCATGAAAGCAGGATAGTCTTCACACATCACTCCAAAGTCCAAACGCGTTCCACCGATCATGTGAATTTGCGTCAAGTCGTTCTTGGCTTCACAGTTGATCCCTTCGGGTTTGAAACACAGTTCCACGTTAGCTGGATCAACTTCCCTGTTGTGCCTCTCCAAGGTCTCGATCAACTTCTCCAGAACGTTCTTCGTGACCTTCCCAACCGCGATTATCTCGACGCTCCCATAGTGCGCCGAATGAAAATTGAGAACTTTCTGCCTCGTGAGTTTCTCAACGGTTTCTTTGTAACCACTCACTGGCCTCGAGTAAGGTTCCTCGAGGTACGTCTCGGCGAAAAGATCCTGAACTCTGCTCTCGTGGTCTTCGTCGTAGGTCTTTATTTCTTCTACAATGACGGATTTCTCGAGCTCGATCGATCTCTCATCGAAGAGCGGATGAAAAACGATCTCTGACAGCACTTCGATCGCTCTCTCGTGATGACTGTAAGGTACCTTCGCAAGATAAACCGTGAAATCCTTCGTCGTGAACGCGTTGAGACTACCACCCACGACCTCCAAACTGAATTTCAGTGTGAATTCATCGAAATTCTTCGTCCCTTTGAACGCAACGTGCTCGATGAGATGCGCAACACCAGCTTCATCCCGCGATTCGCTTGCAGAACCGGCCGGCACAACGAACGCTAGGGATAAAGTTTTGACCGAGGAAATGGGCACGAAATGGATGTGCCCATTTCGAACTGGTAGCGTCTCAATTTTCACACGCATACCTCCGTATCAGTCTGCGTCTGACTGTGGGTTTCTCCTGCTCCGTGCCGGCCCTCTTTCGTCTTGGTGGAACCTATCCGACCTCGTGTGAGAAGTCCTTCTTTCTTTTGTTTGCCCCGACGGTACTTCCTCGAACTGGAGCCTTCCAAGGTTATCTATGTTGGACACCTTCACCTTCAGCGTGTCACCGATCTTGAGCGACTTCATGTTGCTCAAGATCTTGCTTTGATGCAGCAATCCGATCTTACCAGCCCCGACTTCGAGGAACACACCGAACGGTTCTATGCGCGTCACCTTACCCTCAAAGACGTCGCCAACCGCTATCTCCTTAACTATTTCACTTATCCTTTTGATCGCCGCATCGACCTTCTGCCCGTTGTTGCCGATCACGCTCACGCGCCCCGTCTCATCGTCCACCGATATTTGGACGTCGAACTCCTTGATGATGCCCTTTATGACGCGTCCGCCTGGACCGATGACTTCACCGACTTTCATTGGATCGATGACGGTCGTCTTTATGACGGGTGCGTAGGTCGATAGGCTCGACTTCGGTTTGTCAATCGTACTGTACATCTTGTCGAGCACGAACATCCTGGCTTCCTTGGCTTGCATCAGAGCCCTGTACAGAAGTTCTCTCGAAACTCCTGAGACTTTGCAGTCCATCTGGAACGCCGTGATACCGTCGCGTGTTCCAGCGACTTTGAAATCCATGTCTCCCCAATGGTCTTCTGCACCCATGATGTCGGTCAGCACGACTGCAGCGTCAGGTTCCAAGATCAAGCCCATCGCCACACCAGCCACATGTTTTTTCACTGGAACTCCCGCGTCCATGAGAGCTAAAGAACCCGAGCACACCGTTGCCATGGAAGACGAACCGTTGGACTCCAAGATTTCGGAGACGACCCTTATCGTGTACGGGAACTCGTCCTCGTCCGGCAGAACGAACTTGAGGGCACGCTCCGCCAGATGTCCATGACCGATCTCTCTCCTGCTCGGTCCTCTCAAAGGTTTAACCTCACCGGTGCAGAAGGGCGGAAAGTTGTAGTGCAACATGAAGCGCTTTGTACCCTCTTCGAGGATCGTATCGACGATCTGTTCATCCATGGGTGCACCGAGCGTTACGATCCCGAGACTCTGCGTTTCACCTCTGGTGAACAAAGCCGAGCCATGAACCCTCGGGAGCAGACCGATCTCACAAGTTATTGGCCTTATGTCCTTTGGCCCTCTGAGATCGAGTCTTATGCCCTCTTCGACGATTATCCTTCTCATCCTGTGCTTCATCAGTTCCTCGTACAGATCCTTGAGCTGAACCGCGTATTGGTTCGGAAGTTCTTCGGGGTACTTCTGCTTCAACTGTTCAACGATGGACTCGTAGTACTCGCCTATGGCTTGTGCCCTGGCTTTTTTGCCCTGTGTGAGCAATCTGTTGCGCAACTCGTTCGCGTCCACGAGCGCAAGAAAATCTCTTTCGAGATCCTCGGGCAACTTCACTTCCTCGATCTGCACCTTGGACACACTGAACTCGCTGAGAATGTCCTGCTCGAACTCAACGATCTCTCTTATCGCATCGTGCGCCTTGAAGAGCACTTCCACCATCTGTTCTTCGCTGACTTCTCTTGCCTCGCCCTCCACCATGGTTATTGCATCCGCGGTGCCAGCAACCACGATGTCCAGCGAGCTCCTTTCGAGCTCTTCCTCGGTGGGGAAGAAAACGATTTGTCCGTCGACGAGGCCTACCCTGACGGCGGCAACCAGTCCATTGAAAGGAATGTCGGACAGATTCAGCGCCAAAGAAGCCGCCATCACACCGACCACGTCCGGCGGGTTGGTGGGATCCGCGGAAAGGACAGTCACAACGACCTGAACCTCGTTGCGCAAATGTTTTGGGAACAAAGGTCTTATAGGTCTATCGATGGTTCGTGCAGACAAAATCGCTGCTTCGCTCGGTTTTCCCTCGCGCTTCACGAATCCTCCCGGTATCTTGCCTGCCGCATAAAAGCGCTCTTGAAACTCAACCGTGAGTGGCACGAAATCGACACCCTCCACCGCTTGGTCTGTCATGACTGCAGTCGCGAGCACCGAGGTGTCACCAACGCGTGCAAGAACCGCACCGTTGGCTTGTTTGGCCATCCTTCCATGTTCTACGTAAAATTCTCTACCCAAGATAACGCGTCGCCAGTATCTCAAAACCATCACCTCTCAACATGAAACTAAAAGCGGGCCAGTGCCCGCCCTCGTTTCGTTTCGTTCTTTCATTTCCTAAGGTTCAACTTCTCGATCAAATTCCTGTAGGACTCAGGGTTCGCTCTCTTCAGATACCTCAACATCTTTCTCCTTCTTCCGACCATCTTCATCAGGCCTCTTCTCGAATGGAAGTCCTTCGGATGCACCTTCAAATGCTCCGTCAAGTGATTGATCCTCGCCGTGAGCAACGCGATCTGGACTTCCACTGAGCCTGTGTCCTTTTCGCTGATCTTGAACTGCTCGATGATCTGTTGCTTTTGTTCTTTGTCCACAAGCACACCTCCATCTACTCAGCCTTCAGCCCAGAAGGGGTCCACGCCCACATCCGAGCCGAGGTCTGGAGCGGGCGACGGGGGTCGAACCCGCGGCCCTCAGCTTGGGAAGCTGATGCTCTACCACTGAGCTACGCCCGCTCACCAAAGTATAATTATACCACCAATTGGCGGACTGTGAACATACCGTCTTGAATTTCACAACAAAACTTTCAGCCCAGTTCAGAACCCTTTTCGAGCAGTTCCAGAACTCGTTCAGCGTTCTTGTCTTCCAAAATGAGTCTGAAGAACTCGTACGCCTGCAGATCAACCTCGCTTGTCTTGTTCAGAAAGTACACTTTAACCTTGGCCTTGAAGAGCTCCCTTTCCTCATCGGACATCGAAGCAACGTGCCTGACGATCTCGAACAAAGAGGAATCCTGTACACAAGCCCTTGCGATCTGCAGGAGTACATCTTCCATCCATCAGCTCTGCTTAGCCGTCACGAACACTTTGAAGGATATACCCGTGCGCGTCTCGTTTTCGATCTTGGCCTCCATGAAGCCTGGCACCATGTAAATGTCCTTGCCGTTCTCGTTGAGGAATCTCCGAGCCACAGCGATCGCTTTGACGGCTTGGTTCACGGCCCCCGCACCTATCGCTTGGATCTCGACTCTGTCGGTCTTGGACAAAGCGCCTGCTATCGCTCCGGCAACCTTGTTGGGGTTCGAACTCGAACTGACTTTCAAAATCTCCATTCGACCAATCCTCCTTGATCTGTAAAGAATCTCGTGCACAGCATCCAAAGGGCACTGTGCTACGAGTGATTTTACCACATATTTATGCTATTTCAACCGCACGCAAATATTTGGCTGCCTCTTCCGGTGGCATAGGATTTATGTAAAATCCTGACCCCCACTCGAATCCCGCAACGTTCGTTAAGCGGGGAACGATTTCCAAATGCCAGTGATAGTATTCCTTTCCCTCGTTGTTTGTCGGCGCCGTGTGCAACATGAAGTTGTACGGTGGGTTATCCAAGGCAACAAAGATACGATACAGCGTGTTCTTCAAGATCTTCGCAAAATTCTTCACTTCTTTCTCGTTTATGTCACCGAAACTGTGCGCATGACGTTTCGGTAGTATCCACGTCTCGCAGGGGAACCTCGCCGCGAAGGGTTCTAACGAAACGAAGTCTTCGTTCTCTTCGACGATTCGCTCTTTCCTTTCCAACTCTTGGCTCACGATGTCACAGAAGACGCATCTTTCCTTGTAAGAATAGTATTCCTTGGAACCCGACAGCTCCTCCTGTACTCTCTTCGGAACTATCGGTAACGCTATGAGCTGGCTGTGTGGATGCTGTAGGGACGCTCCGGCATCCCGACCATGGTTCTTGAAGATCAGGATGTACTCGATCCTCTTGTCCGCCGAGATGCTGTCGTAACGGTGCTTGTAAGCCCACACCACCTCTTCCAACTGTTTGTAATCCATCAGCGCGAGGTGCGTGTTGTGATCAGGAGTTTCAACGATCACCTCGTGATAGCCAAAGCCGTCCATCGCATCGAACATGCCCACACCGTATCGCCTCGGCGAAAGGCTGGGATTGACCGCCCCAAACTTGTTGGGCACGACTCTTATCCACCAACCGGGTGTGTTGGGTGCGGTGTCTGGTGGCCTGAACGCAAGGACTTCCGGTGGTGTCGTGTGCTCGTTGCCGTAGTCGAAAGGACAGAACGTTGGTTTCTCTTCAACCTTCGGACGAGCGAAATCGTGTGGCCTTTTGGCCCGCTCCGTGGCAATGATGACCCACCTTTTCAACACGGGATCTTTCCTGAACTCAGGCATCCCTTTTCCTCCTCATACCCTTCTTTTTTTCAGAGCTTCTTGATAGACTCTCACGTACTGCTTCGCCGATCGTTCCCAAGACACATCCGTCTGTATCGCGTTCTGAACGATTCTCTTCCAATGCTGTTTCTCGTTCTTGTAGAAATGAACCGCCTTCGCAATGGCCATGAACAAATGTGCTGGATCGTACTCCCTGAACCCGAAGCCGTTGCCCAAACCAGTCTCCGGCTCGTATTCCTTCACGGTGTCAGCCAAACCACCCGTGTAACGGACTATCGGTATGGTTCCGTACCTGAGACTGTACATCTGACCCAATCCGCACGGTTCGTAGCGAGAAGGCATCAAGAACATGTCACAGCCGGCGTAGATCTTCTGCGCAAGTTCTATGTCGAACTTTATGTTGCTGGAAACTTTGCTCGGGTACTTTCTCTGGAGCTGTTGGAACATCTCTTCGTACTTCTTCTCCCCCGTACCGAGCACGACGAACTGCAGATCGAAGAGGAACAAATAATCGGCGATCTTTTCTATGAGGTCCAACCCCTTCTGATCGACCAATCTGTTTATCATGCCGATCAACGGAACATCCTCTCTCGTTGGGAGGTTCAGTTCTTTCTGCAACATCTTCTTGTTTTCATACTTCTTCTCTATGTTGTTGATGTCGTAGTTGACGTATATTCTCCTGTCCGTTGCGGGATTGAACTCCTCGTAGTCTATCCCGTTCAGTATCCCGTAGAGGTCTTCCGACCTGAGCCTCAACACTCCATCGAGCTTCTCACCGTACTCTTCCGTCTGTATCTCTTGAGCGTAAGTGGGGCTCACCGTCGTGACGATGTCGCTGAAGAGTATGCCACCTTTGAGGAAGTTGATCTTTCCGTAGAACTCGAGCCCATCTATATTGAACAGATAACCCGGCAGGCCGGCGAACTTCATGTAGTTCGGACTGAAGATACCTTGATAGCCGAGGTTGTGGATCGTGAAAACGATCGCCGTGCGACTGAAGAACGGATCGACCCTGTAGAGCGTCTTGAGATAGACGGGCACCAACCCGGTCTGCCAGTCGTGCGCGTGCACGACGTCGAACTGCTCGGACAGATGCCTCATGGCTTGAATCGACGCAGCCGAGAAGAATATCGCTTGTTCGGCAAGATCGGGACCCTCGTAGACGTTCTCCGCGGAAAAATAATAGTCGTTGGCGATGAAGTAAACCGTCACGCTGGAGCTTGGAAGCTGTGATCTGTAAAGATCGACGGTTTCCTTGGTCTGAACGTTCTCAACAGGGATGGATTTAGCAATTTCACTCAGTTGATAACCGAACTTTTGACTGTTCTTGAGCACGACCTTGTGTAAGGGCATGAATATCGTCACCTTCGCCCCGCTCTTTTCTATGGCCTTCGGTAAAGCTCCGAGGACGTCTGCAAGGCCTCCCACCTTTGCAAAGGGATAAACCTCGTAAGCGATCATCGCAACCTTCACGGCTTTCACCTCGCTGCCGAAATTATAGCATGATCCCGTTTGATCCTGAGAAAGCTGCTGATGACATCCTCAAAACCGATTTGGATGAAGAACTTCTCGTGCCTCAATCCAACCTTCACGTAAGGTCTCAACGGAATTTGATAAGAAACATGCGCGTTGAAATCGACCCTCGCCCAGTACTCCTCGTTATGACCCTGAACCATGCCGAAGCTCACCGCAAAACTGTCCAGGCCCAGAAAACCGTCGAAACTTCCCAGATTCGTCTTGATCGCGGGTAGAACCGCGCTCGTGGAAAAGTCCAGTCCCGAGGGTCCGAACCCTCCACGCACCTCAAACAACAACTGCTTGAAAGCGAACGCTTTCGAGAGTTCGAAGTGCATGTTTGGCAACAGTCCGATCGTGAAGGAAAAGTCCGCGAACCTGTGAAGATGCACCACGCCACCAACGGTCCCATAGGCATAGCCGAGTGCAAATCTCGGTGTCAATCCATCGCGTTGGACTGCAAGACCGACGGTTGAAAAGAGCACATCGTTCCTCAACGCATTATAGTTCGAATCAGAAACGGTCACATCGAAAGCGAGATACTCGTTCATTGCCTCGAAAGACATCGCCAGACCGCTTGAGGAAGTGAACGTCATGTTTGCCCAATGAGACTTCATCGTTTTGAGAAGGGCAACTGTTGCGATGTTGTCGTTCAAGTCATCCCAGAAACCGATGTAAGCACCGACGCCCAAGTCGTTCTCAGCAGGATCGACGTAAGGGAATGGCAGAAGGAATCTGAGCTTCATCGAATCGTAAATTCTTTTTGGAATCAGCGTCATTTCCTCTGGCTTCGAACTGACTGTGATGAACGTTTCGGCCGCTGTGGAACTTCGAAGAGCCGTTCTTGCGGGTTCTGAAAAAAGCGCGTGTCCATTCGGTAGTGGTTTGATCGAAAAGATCTTGCCCTCCCACTCCACCGCAGCTACGCAATTCTTCACCCCAATTTCGTAGATTCGGTTCGTGGAGAGATCCAGCTTGTGAGCGCGGAGTTCACCGTTCGTTTCGGCAACAAAATAGAGCACATCGCCCACAAAAATCGGCGAGAGCTTCGCCGTGCCATCGTTAGTTAGCCTCGTCAGAGAACCGTTTTGAAGCATATAAAGATCGATACTCTTTGCTTTTTTGCCCGTGAAGACGACGCAGTCTTTGGACGCCGCGATCTGCAGCGGAACGATTTCCTGAGGAATTTGAAGCTCCTGTGTCGAAGAGGTTCTTACGTTGAAGAGTACGATCTTTCTAACGTCGTTCTGTTGAACGATCAGTACAAGGTTTTCATCGCCGAACCAAGCCACGTCGATGACATGTTCGATGTTCGTTTCTCTCACTGAACCCTTCCACAGATACAACTTGTTGACGTACCTGCCATCCTTCACGGTTCTCCTGACGATCGCCAACTCCCGCTTCGAGTTGACCGCGAAACTCACGATGCCAGCCACTTCAACGAGCTTATGGTTCTTTCCTTCGAAAATGTCATAGAAGTAGATCGCACCGGGTGCGTCGTACCCTCTGAAGGCGTAATACACCCTCCACATCTCCAGATTGAGCTTGCTCGGGATCAGGGAAAGATCTGTCAACCTTTCTCCCTCGATTTCGATCTCGGTGCTCAGCCAGCTGTGGATTTCGTCAAAAGAAGCAAGCCGTCGCAAATGTCTGTAAAAGGTCGCGAGAGGATCGCGCGAAAAACTCTCTATCAGTTCGTTCACAGCGCCTTCCCTTTTTTCCTCGAGAGACTTCAAGAGCGTGTATCCCAACGTGTAACTCGCCCCGCCGGGTGTGAAGCGAACCGTGTTGATGGAAGAAGCGAACTTCAAGCTTATGTCGCTCGCCAAAGCGTTCTTCCTGTAAAGCTCAAACAACGCATCGTTCGCTCTACCCTCACCTTCCCTCGACTCATATTTGATCGCCACACCCTCGTGTAAATACAGCGGTGTCAAGATAGATTGAATCGCCGCGGCGACAGCGTGACCGAAAACACTCAATGGATCGATGTAAGGAGAAAACTGGTTGGCTAAGAAGATGTGCGCGAGTTCGTGAACGAAGCAAAAGATGACCCAATCTTCGTATCTTGCGGTGAACTGGTAAGGGTCCATGTCGCTGACGTAGATCACGATCACGTTGTTCAACGGGTTGGCATAGCCGTTGGAAAGGTCGGACCTGAGCAGATAGACCTTTGGCCTCGTACGCGGGGCGCTTTTGAACTCCAACGTGAAGCGCACAAAGATTTCGTCCGCCTTTCGATAGAGCCTGTACGCCACTCGTTCTAAGCCATCGTCGTACAGTATGTCCAAATGTTTCGTCGATACCATGTTGAAACTGCCCGCAGCCCACAGCATTGAACAAAGCAACAGAAAGAACAAGACGAGTTTCCTCATGTCTCTCTCTCCAGTCTCTTGGTTATGTAGTTCACGACGACCTCGATGGCCCTGTCGTTGTGACCACCTTTCGGCACGACGATGTCCGCGTAGCGCTTCGTCGGTTCAACGTACGCATCGTGCATGGGCTTGACCGTGCTCAAGTACTGGTTCACAACGCTCTCGACACTTCTTCCCCTCTCGTTCATATCACGCATCAACCTACGTATGAACCTGATGTCGCTTTCCGCATCCACATACAAAGAAAGCTCGTACAACCTTCTGAGTTCTTCGTAATACAACGCGAAGATACCTTCGACCAAGACCACTTTTTTCGGCGCGAAATTCACGGTCTCAGGCCTCCTCGTGTAGGTGACGAAGTCGTAAGTGGGGATCTGAACGGTCTCGCCACGGAGCAACCTCTGAAGGTGCTCGACGAGCAGTCGATACTCTATCACGTCAGGATGATCGTAATTCAACAGCCTTCGCTCTTCGATCCGTAGATGGCTCATGTCCCTGTAGTAGTTGTCCATGGGTAAGATCGCACACTTTTCCTCACCCAGAGACTGCGCAATCCTTCTCGCGACGGTTGTCTTCCCTGAGCCAGTTCCACCACCTATTCCGATGAGGACCAAGGCCCAACCTCCCCAAGTCCAAGACACTTCTCACAAAAGAATGTAACACAAAAATTCAACGGAGAAACAAGAAAGATCCATCACTCGATCTTATAATGTGTTTGTATCAACAAATGCAGGATGGTGGTAGTCTTGAAGGTCTTTCTCGTTCGCCACGGTAGAACCGACTGGAACGATTTGGGTCTGTGGCAGGGCAACTGCGATGTTCCACTGAACCAAGCAGGTTTTGAAGAGGCTCGAAGGACTGCTCAAAGACTTTCAAAGCAGAACGTACAGATCGTTTATACCAGCCCACTCTCGAGGGCGTACCAAACCGCAAGTGTGATCGGTGAAATACTCAAAGCTCCCGTTGTGGTGGACGAAAGATTGAGGGAGTGCGAGATATCGCTGTGGAATGGCTTGACGATGCAAGAAACGCTGCAGAGATTCCAGAGAGAGTATCAGCTTTGGTCGACAGACCCGCTCGCTCAAATAGATGGTGTGGAATCCCTGCAGAGCGTTCAAAACCGTATCGTTCAATTCCTCGACGACTTACTGCAAAGACCCTTCGAATCAGTTGCTGTCGTGTCGCATGCCTTGTCTTTGCGCGCACTGATCTGCTGGGTTTTGAGACTACCCTTGACTGAGTTCAGAAATTTCAGGCTCGACAACGCTTCGATGAGCTTGATCGAGTTTGAGGACAGGGTGAGACTGGTTTACCTGAACGACACGTGCCATTTGGATCAGAATATCCTCTGACTTGCCCTTGGACCTGGAGTCTTATCGTACGCCTCGACGGGCCAGAATCTGTACACGTATTCGTACCTATCCGTCCTAACACTCGGATCCCTGGGCACGTGGAAAAGATCGTGCACCGCCGTGACGTACCTGTAGAAATCACTGCCCCTCGGTACCAATTCAACGACCACGTTGAACATGACGCTGTAACCACTCATCTGGTCGTAGAAGAGTAGTGTCGCTCGCGGATCCTTCAGAACATTCTTGTAACTTCTCTTGTAGAACATCTCTATGCTGGAGAGAACAGTTCTGTCGAAGATGTCTGGATTTTCGTAAAGCTCCAGAAGGAAATTCACCCTTTCTCTGAACGTTTCGTTGACGCCCCTCTGTCTTGCAAGGTCTATGAGTTCCATCGCTTTGCTTGCGAGCCTCGCAAGGTGCTCTTCTTTCGGCACCAAGCCAAGGCCCTTGATACAGCTGTTGATAGGAAACTCTTCCTCGTCTGAAAACGTCGACATGACCACGGTGTGTGGTGAGAAGTTGGGAACATTCTTCTCCAAACCGAGAAAGATCTTCAAGCTCTTTGCTCGAGTCTGGATCTGCCAGTTGAAAAACGTTTCGTCCAGCTCGTGCAGTCTGTAAACTTTTTCCTGTCCCCGAACCGTTAATTGGACCGTACCGTTTTCGATCCTCACACTACTCCCTCCTGTTGGAGATCTTCGGATTCAGTATCCTCTCGCTTGCCACACCCAGAGACATGATAGAAAAAGAAGCCAAGAATATGGCCAATCCTGGGAAGAGTATCCACCACCAAGCGCCGAGAACGAGCGCGTTGCAAGTCCTCGCCAAGCTGAGCATCTTTCCCCAAGACACGACGCGCGGATCGGAAAAACCCAAGAACGATAGACCTGCCTCCGCGAGCATTGCGCCGGCGGCTGAAAACGCAGCGTTCACAACCAGCACCGAATAGGAAGCAGGTAAGAGATGTTTCTTCAAGATGTACCACTTACTCGCTCCGGCACAGATGGCAGCCTCAACGTAGCCTCTCCTCTTCTCGGAGAGCACGATCGCACGTACGACCCTTGAGATACCCGCCCAACCGAAAATGACGAGCACAAACACGAGCGTCCAAAAACTGCTCCCGAGGTACGTCATGATCATGATCATGATGGGTAAACCAGGCAACACCATCACGAAGTCGACGATCCTCATGATCAAGACGTCCACTCCCCTGCCGAAGGTCGCGGCAGAAACACCGAGAAAACCTCCTATGACAGTAACTCCAACCGCCGTGAGCGCACCAACGGTGAGAGACGTTCTGGCACCGTAGACGATCTGGCTGAAGATGTCCACACCGTACCAATCTGTACCCATGAGATGCTGACGCGAAGGTGGCTGCAACCTTCGACCCCTCTGGGTGATGTCGTAAGGATCGTAGGGGGCAATCAAAGGAGCAAAGATCGCAAAGAAAACCATCACACAGAGAATCGCAAAACCAACTGTGCCCTCAAAGGATTTGAACAGTTCACGGAAAAAGTTCGGTTTTCGTCTCTTCATTCGAACCTCACCCTCGGATCGAAAGCCGCCTGGAGCACATCGGCAAGGAAGTTCGCAACTATGACCGAAACGATCGTTATGATGATCGTTGCCTGCAAGAGTGGATAATCTGAGTTTCTCGAAGCTTCCAGCACAAGAAGGCCCATACCTTTCCACGAAAAGATGGTTTCTATCAGCACAGCTCCACCGAGCATTCCCGCAATGCGCAGTGTGAGCATCGAGAAGAGAGGTCCAAGGGCATTTCTCAAGATGTGCCTCTTTCTTATCTGCCTTTCAGTCAATCCCTTCGCCTTCGCCGTCACAATGAATTCCTCGTTCAGGATCGAGATCACCATGTTTCGCACGTACACCGCAAAGCCAGGCACATTGACGACGAAGATGACAAGCCAAGGCAAGAACGCGTGTCTCAACAAACTGATGAAGCTTGAAAAGCCCCTCGCTGAAGGATCGATCATTCCCTGAAGCGGGAACCAGCCAAGCTTGAAGGAAAACAACAGAACGAGCAAGAGCGCAAACCAAAAGGTTGGAACCGAATGGAGTGCGAACGCCACGTAACGGACCAACTTGTCGACGAAAGAATTCCTCTTGCAACCGATGTACACACCTAAATTCAGCGAAGCGATCATGCCTAGAATCGTTGGTACCGCCGTGAGAAGAAGGGTCCATGGAAGTCTTTCCAAAACCACACCCACGACGCATCTGTTGTAGGTGTAGGAAACACCGAGATCACCCTTGAAAAATTGTTTCAAAAAGCTCAGATACTGTATCAAGACTGGTTTGTCCAAACCGAAGGCGGCCTTTATCTCCTGTTTGACTTCCTCCGGGATCCTGGGATCGCCATAGAAACGCTCTGCCGGATCTCCCGGCAGAGCCCTTATGAGTACGAAACTGATCGTGACCGCCACGAGGATGGTCAAGAGCATCTGGATTATTCTCTTGACGAGGTACGAAAAACTCATCGGATCACCTTGCAGGCTTCAACGATTTCAAAGTCTCGACGTTCATCGCACCCTCGGTTGGAGAAACAATCCAACCTGTGAAGTTCTTCACGCTGTAAACTTCGATGTCCACCGGTACGAGCAGTGGCACGACGGGGACAACTTCGGCGAGCAACTTTTGCAACTTCGAGAAAGCTTCGACTCGGTACTTCTCGGAGAACGCCATCCATATCGCCTGGAGGGCTTGGTCCAGCTCTGGGATGTTCACCCCACCGTAGTTGAATCCAACCACTTGACCATCCTTCATCTCACCTCTGGAAGAGTGCAGATGGTAGAACACCATCTCCGGATGGCTTCCCAAGCTGTAAGAGTACAAAGCGAGATCGAAATCTGCCTTCTTCAGCTTGGTGGTGAGACCTTCTGGACCTTGCACATCGATTTCAACTTGAATGCCCACGTTCTTCAGATAGAGTTTTATGTATTCTGCCATGTCCATGGCTTTCCTGTCCGAAGACACCAAGAGCGTCAGCTTTTTGCCGTCGTAATTGCTCTTTTTCAAAAGTTCCTTCGCCATGGAAACGTTCTGCTGAACAAGTCCTACGCTCTCATCGTAGACCGCTTTGGCCCTCTTTGGGATCAAACCGAGCGATGCAACGTCTGCGAGCCCACTGTAGACCTTTTCGACCAGTTCCTTGTAGTTCAGTGCGTACAATACGGCCTTTCTGAAGTTCACATCGTTCATGGGTGATTTTCTGTGGTTGAACAACATCACGTTCACGACCCCACCCTCGATGAGTGCTACCTTGACGGTCGGGTACTTTTTCGGATTCTCCATGACCTGCTTTGCGAGTTCGGGATCGAGGTTCCAGAAGAGATAGTCGTAATCACCCTTCACGAGGCCGAGGAATCCCATCGTCTCGTCCTGAACGATGTGAAGCACCATGCTGTCCAGTGCTTGTGGAGCGTCGGGATGATCCTTGAAGAACTTCATGACGACACTCTGTGGTGTGAGTTTTTCAAACATGAGCACACCACTGCCGATGGGCCTTTCGATGTTCGGAAACTCGAGTGGCTTTTCGACCTTCTCCCACACTGCCTTCGGAATTATAGGTATCGCCATGGGTGCGAAGGACAACATCGACACGTTCATCGTTCTGAACTTGAGCTTGACGGTCTTCTCATCGATCTTCTCAGCGCCCGTGAAATAAGCCAAGATGGGACCCAACGGCAACCTCTTTTGAAGTATGTAGTTGAACGAGAACACCACATCGTCGGCAGTCACAAGAGAACCATCGTGAAACTTCCGATCCCTCAGCTTGAGGATCAGGCTGTTGTGGAAAAGTCAACTTGAAAGTCTTCTGCGAGCGCACCGACGACTTGTCCCGATCGCTCTGTGAGCAACGTTTCGTAGAGATAACCCACCACGATACGTTCGGCGGAGGATTTCACCAAGAAAGGATTCAGAGATCTCACTTCTCCGAGGACAGCGACGTTCAGTTGCGAGGAAAAAACAAACGTGGAAATCAGAACAGTCAGAGCGAGAAAAAGAAATCTCCTCACTGCGCATCCCTCCTCGATATTTGTTTGCTATTATTATACACGGAGGTGTTTAGCTTTGCAAACCGAATGGCTCGGCAAAATGGCTTTTCTGGCACACACCGATTCTGGAAGGCAAGTCTTGATGGATGCGAAGAAAGAAAGTGGAGGACTTTCGGCCGGTCCAAGCCCAATGGAACTCGTGCTTGTCGCACTCACAGGTTGTACTGGAATGGACGTCGTCTCGATCCTCTCGAAGATGAAAGTGCTCGATGAGGTCATAAGCTTCAGGATGGAAGTTTCTTCCGAACGCGCCCAGGATCATCCAAAGGTCTACACCAAGATCCATCTCAAGTACATCTTCAAGTTCAAGAATCAGCCTTTCAAGGAACAGGTTGAAAAGGCCGTTCAACTGTCGCAGGAAAAGTACTGCAGCGTTGCTGGGATGCTGAAGAAAGCTGCTGAGCTGACCTACGAGATCGTCTACGAGTAGGTGGTGCGATGCTCCTGAAGAGTTTCACCTTTCAGGATATCGTCATCGAGATCGTGCAGGACGACATCACCAAGCAGAACACCGAAGCAATCGTGAACGCCGCCAATTCCCACTTGAAACACGGTGGAGGTGTCGCGGCAGCCATCGTGCGCACAGGAGGAGAAGAGATTCAAAGAGAAAGCGACGAGTACGTGAAGGCGCATGGGCCAGTTCCCGTATCGCAAGTCGCCGTGACGAAGGCTGGAAGACTGAGGGCAAAGTACGTGTTGCACGTCGTCGGACCACGTTGGGGCGAGGGAAACGAGCACGAAAAGCTTTACAAGGCGGTGCAAAACGTTCTCAGGAAGGCTGAAGAACTATCGCTCAGCTCGATCAGCATTCCAGCGATAAGCAGTGGTATCTTCAATTTTCCAAAGGATCAGTGCGCGGAGGTTTTCTGCAGAGCCATTAGAGATTTTCTCGAAGAGCACCCGAACACGCCTTTGAAGCTCGTAAGACTTTGCAACATAGACGAAGAAACGAGCAGGATTTTCTTGGCTGTTTTCGAGAAGAACTGGAGTTGAGAGGGTGCACGAGGAAGAAAAGGAAACAGTGAAACTCTCGATGGAGCAACTCATAATCCTTTTCTTCAACACCATCGCGGCGCGTTGCTGGGCAAGGCTCGGTCTCACGAGGGACGAGTACGGAGAGATGAGACAAGATTTGAGAGAAGCACGGCTGGGCATCGACGTGCTGGACGCCGTGCTCAGGGTGATTGAGGACGAACTGGACGATGAAATCAAGAGGGAACTCGAAGGCGTTGTCGCAAACTTGAAGTTGAACTACGTTAATCAATACAGCAAATCGAAAGAGGCGAAAACATGAGGAAGGCGGGCATCGTTGGACTTCCAAACAGTGGAAAATCGACCCTCTTCAACGCGCTCACGAACCAGAATGTTCCCACAGAGAAGTATCCGTTCTGCACGATAGATCCGAACGTGGGCGTGCTCATCGTCGAGGATGAGAGACTCAACAAGCTCGCACAGATGGAAGGTTCGAAGGACAAAGTTCACCCGTTCTTCCACATCGTTGACATCGCAGGCCTTGTCAAAGGTGCGAGCAAAGGCGAAGGTTTGGGAAACCAGTTCTTAGACCACATAAGCAAGGTCGACATGATATTCCACGTCGTGAGATGTTTCAAGATCGACGATGTCTCTCATCCCATGGGTAGTGTTGATCCTGCAAGGGACATCGAAATCGTAGAGATCGAGCTGATGTTGAAGGACCTCGAGACGGTGAACAAGAGGATCGAAAAGATCGCAAAGCAGGCGAAGGCAGGTGACGATGAAGCACGCTTTGAGCTGCATTTTCTTGAACGCTTGAAGGCTCATCTGGAATCCGGAAGATCCGCAAGGACTTTAGAAAGAAACGAGAAAGAACAGATTATCCTCGATTCACTCTTCTTGCTCTCAGAAAAACCCGTCATCTACGTTGCGAACGTGGATGAGTGGGGCTTGGAGCAAGGATTGGACAAGATCGTCGAGAAGACGGCGAAGGAAAGATCCTCCGAAGTTATCGTTGTGAACGCGGAGATAGAGTGCGAAGTGAGAGAACTTCCTTTTCAGGAAGCGAGGGAGTTGCTCTCGGCTTACGGCTTCGAGGAGAATCTCAAAAAGAGGTTTCTCGATCACATCAAGCGAGCCCTCAAGCTCATCTGCTTCCTCACGGCAACCAAGAACGAGGCGAGGAGCTGGTTGATTCCGGAAGGAACCACGGCGTACGACGCTGCCGGCTTGATACATTCGGACATCCAAAAGGGCTTCATCAAGGCTGAGGTCATCGCCTTTGAGGATCTGCTTCGTTACTCTTCGTTCAAGGAAGCGCGCGAAGCGGGAGCCGTGAAAGCCCACGGCAAAGACTACGTGATCAAGGAGGGGGACGTTGTCCATTTTCTCTTCCATGCTTGATCTGTTGAAGAACACTCCACTCGTCGCAACGGTGCTTTCTTTCTTGGCCGCTCAGCTCATAAAGATCGTCACCCATCGCAGTTTGAAAGCCTTCAAGAAGTACGGTGGGATGCCTTCGGGTCATGCCGCAGCGATGTCTGGGCTGGCCTTCACACTCGGTAGGTGCCTCGGGTACGCTTCACCCATCACCGCGGTCGCGGTTGCCCTGCTCATGGTCGTGGTTTCGGATGCCGTCAATCTGAGACCGTACGTTCGTGAAGATCTTGGTCACACTTGGCTTGAAGCCTTCGCCGGCATCGGTGTTGGTTTCTTAGTGTCACACCTCTTGCCCGCAAGGATTCCGCTCTGGTGAAGGAGGATAAACATGCCCGCGAAGCTCTCCTCCGCAACACTGGTGGGATTGAACGTCTCTTTGGTCGAGGTTGAGGTCGATATAGACAGAAAGAGCGTGATACACGATGTGGACATCGTCGGTCTGGGGGACACGGCCGTCAAAGAGAGCAAAAAGAGGATCAAGAGCGCACTGAAGAACTCAGGTTTCGACTTTCCTCACGGTAAGATCGTGGTGAATTTGGCACCCGCTGATCTGAAAAAAGAGGGATCTCTGCTTGATCTTCCAATAGCTCTTGGTGTCCTTCAAGCCTGCGGACACTTGAACAAGTGCGATTTTCTGTGCGTGGGTGAATTGTCTCTGGACGGACACATCCGGAAGGTCAAAGGTGTTCTCACGATCCTCGCACAACTTTCTAAAGAAAACTTTTCGAAACCGATCGTCGTTCCGAAAGAGAACGAGGCAGAAGCCAAGATGGTGAAGAACCTCAACGTGTTCTGTTTCGATCATGTGAAACAACTCGTAGAGTTCATCAACGGGCTGGTCAAGTACGAACCTGTGAAGTTTGAAGGTTTACCAACCTTCTCCTGCGACGAAGAAATCGATTTTGCCGATGTGAAGGGTCAAACGCTGGCGAAGAGGGCGCTCGAGGTTGCGGCCGCCGGGGCACACAACGTTCTCATGAAGGGAAGCCCCGGTGCAGGAAAAACGATGCTCGCCAGACGCATCTGCACCATTCTTCCACCGCTCCTTGATGAGGAGGCCTTGGAAGTGCTGACGATCTACAGCGCCGTTGGCCAGGCAGACATGAAGAAACTCTCGAGACCCTTCCGCGCCCCGCACCACACGGCTTCAACCGTCGCAATAATAGGTGGAGGAAACGACGCAAGACCGGGGGAGATCAGCTTGGCCCATAACGGCGTGTTGTTCTTGGACGAATTTCCCGAGTTCCGACGTGATGTCATAGAAGCGCTCAGACAACCTCTGGAAGAGGGTTTCGTCACAGTCGCGAGGGCGAAGACGACGGTGAGCTATCCTGCCAGGTTCATGCTCGTTGCTGCGATGAATCCTTGTCCATGTGGAAACTACGGTGATCCGAAAGCGGTGTGCAACTGTTCGCCCTACGACATCATCAGGTACAACAAGAAGGTCTCCGGTCCCATACTCGACAGGATAGACATACTCGTCCATCTTCCAAGGCTCGAACCTGAAGAATACTTTTCGAAGAACTCCTCAGAGAAGAGTGAGAGGATCCGAGAAAGAGTGGTCAAAGCCAGAGAGATCCAAAAGAGAAGGTACAGAGAAATCGGCATTTCTATCAACTCACAGTTGAACACGAAGCTCATCAAGAGATTCATTCAGCTCGATGAGAAGACCGAGGAACTGTTGAAACTGACGGTGTCCAGGTACAACCTATCCGCAAGATCCATCGACAAGATACTCAAGGTGGCGAGAACAATAGCGGATCTTGAAAGTTCAGAAGTTTTGAAATACAAGCACGTGGCCGAGGCGATCCAGTACAAGCTCCAGCAGGAATGATATAATTTATTGCGGTGATCGCATGAACTGGATGATAGTTTACTTCACACGTACAGGCAACTGTGAGCGAATCGCCAGGAGGCTCGCGGAGACCACGGGTTATCCCGCGGTACGAATGACCGACGATGTGAACTGGTCGGGCTTCCTCGGTTTCATGAAAGCCGGTTTCTACGCACTCACAGGAAAGCGAACCAAGATCACAGTTGAGGGCAAACTGGAAGCCGATCACATCGTCTTGATCACGCCGATCTGGGCAGGTTCCATCACACCCGCGGCGAAGTCGTTCTTGGATCACTTCGATCCTTCCAAGGTCCTACTCGTGACCGTGTCGGAAGTAACCAAAGCGCAGGATCTGTACAGGTCTTTGAAGAAGAAGTACAACCTTCTGGGTGTTCACGGTTTCAATCGGCAAGTCGACGAGGACCAGGCGATAAAAGAGTTGGCCGAGAAATTGCAGAGAGTTTGAAGATCTTTTTTGACCCTTGAAAATGTCTTGGACCTGTGGTAAGATCTAAGTTGCACTGTCGACTGGTTGACCCGCTAGCTCAGCAGGCAGAGCACCTGACTTTTAATCAGGGGGGCCTGGGTTCGAGTCCCAGGCGGGTCACCAGGGCGAGAGTGGCGGAACTGGCAGACGCGCTGGACTTAGAATCCAGTGGGCGATGAGTCCGTGTGGGTTCAAGTCCCACCTCTCGCACCAGATTGCGGGCGTAGCTCAGCGGTAGAGCGTCTGCTTGCCAAGCAGAAGGTCGCGGGTTCGAAACCCGTCGCCCGCTCCAAGATAACCCCCCTGCTATGCAGGGGGTTTTCTTTCGTTGAACGTGGCCGGGCTTGGTGTTAAGACAATTTTCAGGCAATTTCAACGTCGTTTCACCGTGTGTGGAAGATAATCGTTCGTGGAGGGAGTATCACTTTGAACTCCATCAGGATAAAGGGTGCACGCGTGCACAATTTGAAGAGCATCGACGTCGAGATACCCAAGAACACGATCAGTGTCATAACTGGGGTCTCTGGTTCTGGCAAGTCCTCCCTCGCGATGGACACCATCTACGCTGAGGGCCAGCGCAGATACTTGGAATCTCTGTCAGCGTACGCCAGACAGTTCCTTGGAGAATTGAAAAAACCTGACGTGGACAACATAGAAGGTTTATCCCCGGCGATCGCGATAGACCAAAAGAGTGTGTCGCACAACCCACGCTCGACGGTGGGCACCACGACGGAAATATACGACCATCTGAGGGTGCTCTTCGCCAAGATCGGAGAACCTCACTGTCCATCGTGTGGCAGACCAGTTGAGAAGAAGAGTATAGACGAGATCGTCAAAGATGTTTTTTCGAGGTTCTCGCAATCCTCACGCATTTACATCCTTTCACCCATCGCTACCGACAAGAAGGGTACGTTCAAGAAAGAATTGCAGAATCTTGCTTCCAAAGGTTTCGTGCGCGTCGAAGTCGACGGACAACTCTTCAGGATCGAGGAAGTTGGAGAACTCGACAAGAACAAACGTCACACGATCAAGCTTGTCGTGGACAGACTCGTTTTGGCTGAAACGGAAAAACACAGAATCGCAGATGACATCGAGATAGCGTTCAGAGAGAGCAACGGATTCGTCGAGATCAGGAACGTTGACACAAACGAAAGCCTCATGTTCAGTGAGCACATGATGTGTCCTGTGTGTGGCATAGGACTTCCCGAGATAAATCCGAAGCTCTTCTCCTTCAACAATCCCTACGGTGCGTGCCCGAACTGTCATGGGCTGGGGTACAACCTCCAGATAGATCCCTCACTCGTGGTCAACGAGAACCTCAGCATAGAAGAAGGTGCGCTTCTTCCTTTCGGTCAAAGCGAGTACTACATGCCCATTCTCAGGAAGATAGTGAGGATGTTTGGTGCGTGGAGTGAAGTACCTTTCAAGGAACTGCCCACGGTTGTTCAGGAGGCTCTCCTGTACGGATACGCGGACTTCGAAGGAGCGGTGAATTTTCTCGAGAGACGTTACGAGCAAACTGCTTCTGAGGACATCAAGCAGTGGATCGAGAAGAACTTCATCGTTCAAAAGGTGTGTCCCGTGTGCAACGGTAAAAGGTTAAAACCCGAAGCCCTCGCCGTTACCATAAGGGGACTCAACATCATCGATGTGACCAATCTCACGATCGAGAGAGCTCACAACTTCTTCGAAGATTTACAGAACTCGCTCACGGACAGAGAGATCAAGATCGTTGGCGATTTGCTGATCGAGATAAAGAAAAGGCTTCAGTTCATGCTCGATGTGGGACTGGGCTATCTCACGCTCTCAAGGCCTGTGAACACGCTCTCCGGTGGGGAAGCTCAGAGGATCAGGCTCGCTACTCAGATTGGTTCTGGACTCACTGGAGTCACTTACGTTTTGGACGAGCCAACCGTCGGGTTGCACCAAAGGGACAACCTCAGGCTCATAAACACGCTGAAGAAGCTGAAAGACCTTGGAAACACGGTGATCGTTGTCGAACACGATGAAGAGATCATAAGGAGTGCAGACCACATCGTTGACCTTGGTCCTTACGGTGGAGAACGTGGCGGCAAGGTTGTTTTCGCCGGCACGGTGCAGCGCTTGATCGACAACCCGAACGGCTCTCTCACGGGACAATACCTCGCAGGGATCAAGAAGATAGAACATCCTTTGGTGCGTCGTAAAGGCAACGGTAATTTCCTGACGATAGTCGGCGCCAGGCACAACAACTTGAAGAACATAACGGTGAGCTTTCCACTCGGCACTTTCATTTGCGTCACGGGTGTTTCTGGTTCGGGAAAATCTTCTTTGATCATCGACACGCTCTATCCCGCCCTGATGAACGCCATCTACAAGACCAAGCTCCCAGTGGGTGAACACGACAGGATAGAAGGTTTACAGAACGTCGACAAGATCATAGCGATAGATCAATCGCCCATAGGCAGAACCCCAAGGAGCAATCCTGCCACCTACACGAAGGTCTTCGACGATATCAGAGAACTCTTCGCCATGACCCCTGAAGCGAAGGCGAGGGGTTACACCAAGAGTAGGTTCAGCTTCAACTTGAAGGGTGGTAGGTGTGAAGCGTGTCAAGGGCATGGGCTTGTGAAGATTGAGATGCTCTTTCTTCCCGATGTCTACGTGGAATGCGACGTTTGTAAAGGCAGACGTTACAACGAAGAGACCTTGCAGGTGAGATACAGGGGAAAGAACATACACGAAGTGCTCGAAATGTCGGTCGAAGAAGCTTTGGAGTTCTTCAAGAACGTTCCAACGATCTACAGAACCTTGAGCCTCCTCAATGAGGTTGGGCTCGGTTACATAAAACTCGGTCAGCCTGCCACGACACTCTCTGGCGGAGAGGCGCAGAGGATAAAGCTCGCTTCGGAGCTGAGAAAGATCGCGACGGGGAAAACGATCTACATCCTCGACGAACCCACGGTCGGCTTGCACTTCGAAGACGTCAAGAAACTCATTGATGTGTTGCACAGGCTCGTCGACAAGGGAAACACCGTGATAGTGATAGAACACAATTTGGATGTGGTGAAGAACGCCGATTACATCATCGATCTTGGACCGGAGGGTGGAGAGCAAGGTGGCTATGTGGTCGCCTGTGGTACACCTGAAGAGGTGGCGAAGGTGGAAAGTTCGCACACAGGCAAATTTCTCAGAAAGGTTCTGAACGCGGGGTGATGGTGTGAGAAAGGTCTTTCTGCTTGTTTTTTTGCTGGTCACAGTCTTCGTCTTTGCCTACAATTTTTACTTCGCCAACTTGCACGCGCACACGTCTTATTCGGACGGGGTCGGCACACCCCTAGAGGCCTTCCAACACGCCAGAAGGTACGTACACGTTCAGGCGATCACCGACCACGCCTACTACTTTGAACAGAAGCTCAATGGCCTGGATAAACTGCTCCTCACAAAAGAACAAGCCATGAAATCCACCAAGATTGGTGAATTCGTCGCACTGTGGGGATTCGAATGGACCGGTGGAGTCGGGCACATAAACGTCTACTGCACGGATGAGTGGGTCAGCAGAAACCAGCTAGATCTGAATGGTCTTTACAGATGGATCGTCGAGAAGAGGGCCTTGGCGCAGTTCAACCATCCCATAGCAACTTTTGGGACTTTCAACGAGTTCGAGTACGATCCTCTCGTGGACGATTTCATGAATCTGATAGAAGTTGGAAACGGAAGTTGGAGGGGTAGAACCATAACGGACGAGATGCTCTCAAATTATCAGCTCGCACTGAAAAAGGGCTGGCACCTTGGAGCGACCGCGAACCAAGACAACCACAGGGCAGAGTGGGGCTCTGCAAACGATACCAGAACCGTGTTACTGGCCGAAGAGTTGAGCTTCGAAGCGATAATGGAAGCACTTTGGTCAAGGAGGGTCTACGCCAGTGAGGACAAAAACGCAGAATTGATCTTTGAATGCAACTCTCGTCCAATGGGTTCAATCCTGTTCGGGGAAAAGAGTTTGAACTTCAAGATTGTTCTCAAAGACACTGAGCCATTCGATGAAATCAGATTGATCTCCAAACGCGGAGTAGAGAGAGTCTGGAAAGTGAACGAAAATGAGTTTCAAATCGATCTTGTGCTCGAGCCGAGGCAAATCAACGAATGGTACTACGTGCTCGCTATCCAACGCGATGGAGATAGGATCGTTTCTTCTCCGATATGGGTGAAGCAATCACTGGTGTACGTCGTCAACGAAAACACCAAAGTTCAGGGCAGGACCGTGGGAGTCTTCTTCGATCTTGTGAACTACTCGTACGACGCGAGTGATGTCAGATTGACCGTCAAGGTTGGAGGGTTAGAGAAAAACTTTGAAGAACGTATCGCAGGAAAGAGCAAAAAGACTTTCTCGGTGGAATTCGACGGACTCGATCTGGGAAAACACCAAGTCTCAATTTCTGTGAACGATTCGATTGGCTGGCAAACCGAGGTTGAAATCAAGGGAGAGACCGTGCTGATCGATATTTCCCACGAGAACGATCATCCACAATTCTTGCAAGCTGTGAAGGCATACCTTGAGAGAAAAGCTTATCAAGTCGTTTTCAACAACAGGTACTTCAAGAGGGTTCCACAAGCCATCCTCGTGATCCTTCCACTCCCGAAGAAGGGTGCTTTTGCAGAAACGAGTGATCTGAACGACTTCGAGATAGATGCGTTGGTGGACTACGTTTCGGCTGGTGGAAAGATCTTGTTACTCGCTCTGCCGAAAAGTTTTGTTCCCAGAGGCTTCGAAGAACTTTGCAAGCGCCTTGTTCCAAACGCGAGACTAATCCAAGAGGATGATAGAATCCTCGTCTCATATGAAAGTCAAACCTTAGATTCACTTCAGGAACGAGGGTTGATTTTCTTGTCCATCGATTCCGTTGAAAAAATCTTGGAAAAGTTGGAGGATGCGTTCAAATGAAAATCCTCGCCCTGGACACGTCCACAGAGGCGATCTGTGTTGCTTACACAGACGGACAGAATATCTATTCGACGAACTATTTCGGCGTTGAGAAGCATGCGGTGAAACTGGCGCCCTTGGTCAACGATTTTCTGAAACTCTGCAATGTGAAAGTTTCAGACATTGACGTGTTCGGTTGTGGCATCGGGCCGGGTAGCCTAACGAGTTTGAGGATAGGCTTAGCTTTCGTTCAGGCCATCGCTTGCGTCACGTCTAAACCCATCGTGCCCGTGGTCTCTTCAAAAGTCGTCGCTATGAACTTCTCTGGTTGTGAACAAGATGTGGTCATCGTGAAAAAAGCCAGAGAAGGGTCCGTTTACATCTCTTGTTACAGAAACCTTCAAGAAGTTCTCGCACCGAGCGTGGTGGAAGTCGAAAAAGTGTTCGATATTTTGAGAAGCCTCAAAGATCCCATCGTGGTCGGAGACGCAGCCAACACGTTCGAATCGGTCGCTGTCGTCGGCAAGGAAGAACTTCAGTATCCAAGGGGCGAGTTCCTCCTGCACGAAGTCATGGAGAACTTCAAAGCGAACGTGGTGAGAAAACCTCACGAGGTTGAGCCACTGTATCTACAGAAGTCCATAGCGGAGATGAATTTGGAAAAGCGTCTCAAAGGTCAGTGATTCTTCTTTTTCCTGCTCTTCTTGACTTCTTTCATCCTTTCCGCTCTCTTCAGAGCTTGGACCACCAAGTAGTTCACCGATCCTTTTTCAAAAGTTCCATCCCTCGTCGTTCGACCAGCCTTTTTACCCGTGAGCAACTCGATCGCTTCATCTATGTGTTCCACCGTCCAGATATGGAACTCACCCTTTTTGATGCTTTCAATAACTTCGTCCTTCAAGATGAGGTTCTTCAAGTTCGCCTTCGGTATCACCACACCCTGTGTGCCCGTGAAACCGTGGAATTTACAGGTCCTGTAGAAACCTTCCACCTTTTCCGTTACACCCCCGACAGGTTGAACCTCGCCATGCTGGTTCATCGAACCTGTGACGGCTATGTCTTGTCTCAAAGGAACGCCGGAGATGGCCGAAATCAAAGCGAGCACTTCCGCCACCGAAGCGCTGTCACCCTCGACCACGCTGTAGACCTGTTCGAAACTCAGCGTCGCGTTGAGACTCAAGCGAACATGTTTGGAATATCTTTCTCTGAAGAACCCTTCGATCGTGAGAACAGCCTTGTTGTGTATGTTGCCGCTCAGATCGACCTCCCTGTGAATGTCTATGACCCCGCCTTCTCCCACGTGAACCTTTGCGGTGATCTTCACGGGCACGCCAAAGGAATGATCGTGAAGATCTATCACAGTAAGACCATTGATCTGTCCGACACGACTGCCTCGCGTTTCTATCATCAGATCGCGCGTCTTGATGTGCTCGTCGTATTTCGTCTGGAGCAGATTCACCCTCTCTTCGCGCTGTCTCATGGCCTCCAACATGTGCTCCTTCTTCACCACGTTCGAATTCTTCTTCATCGCAACGGTGCACGCTTCCCTCACGAGGCTGCTGATCTCACCGAGTCTCATGGAAAGCTTGTTCCTGTCACCAGCGAGCCTTGCGGAGTACCACATGAGTTTTTCCACCGCCTGTCTCTCAAGATGCGGCGCGTTCAACCGACAGCAAGTGGAAGCAACAAAGCCAAGGTACTTCTGAATGTTTTCCCTGCTCGCTTCCATCTCCCAATCGAATTCGCTCTTTATACGAAACAGCTTCTCGACGTCTTCATCGTACATATGCAACAGATAATAAAGTCTGGGTGAGCAGATCAGAAACACTTTGACGTTGAGTGGTATGGGTTGTGGCCGGAGCGAGACCATGCTGGAAAGTCCGAGGGCAGTCTCCAGATTCTCGACAACGATCTGATCAGTCATCAAGCATCTTTTCACGTATTCCCACGCATACGCGTACCTCAGCACGTTCTCCGCTTCCAGTATGAGAAAACCACCGTTGGCACGGTGGAAGGCCCCAGGTTTTATCATCGTGAAGTCCGTGAACAGCATACCAGCTTTGCTGTAGTACTCGACCTTGCCAGCCAAGTTCGCGTAGGTTGGGTTCCTCTCGAAGACCACCGGTGAACCAACGATTGCAGAGTTATCGACGATGAGGTTCACAGAATATCTCTTCTTGAAAGCCTGCCGAACTTCTTCATCACCGCTGCGCAGTTGCGCGAGGTTCTCGAGTATATCGTTCTGAACATTGGAAAGATAACGCACGATGTGTGGGTTGGATTCGTACTGATTTTTCAGTTCCTCGAACATCGCCCCAACGGTGAACAAAGCTGCATCTTTGTCCAAGGCCATGAGTTTTTCTTTATATTCTCTGTCCAGCCGACGCGACTTGTAAAGAGTGCCCTCAACGATGAGCTTCAACTTCCTGCTGTTTTCGTTGAAGAACTGTTTTAATTCCTCCGGTAACGCTTCGAATGCGTCCGGAGTGAGGAGCTTTCCTTCGTAGACAGGCACAGTCACCACACCGGTGGGCGCTATCTGCACCGCGAAACCCAGTTCGGCTGCCTTTTGCTTCAGCTCCTCCCAGAGTTGTGTTTTCTTCTGCATGTATTCGTCTTCCAACTCCGACTTTCTCCTCGCGTATTCATCGCTTTCGAAGATCTTTTCCAATGCCTCCATGACCTCGTCTGCGAGTTGCTGCATGTCCTGTTTGAAGATCTTTCCCCTGCCTGCTTCCAAAGAGATAGCCTCGGGCTCCGATGGGTTCGAGAAATTGTAGACGTACACCCAGTCCTTGGGTGTCGGCATGTTCGCAGCGATCTGCCTCAAGTAAGAGCTGATGAAACTCCTTCTGCCCGTGCCGGGCAACCCAACGACGAAGACGTTGAACCGCTTCTCCTTTATCTCGAGCGCCTGATCGACGGCTTTTCGTGCCCTTTCTTGTCCTATGAACCCGTGCGCGGGCTCTATCTCCTCGGTAGTCTTGAATCTGGGCACCTGATCCACTCTGTACAGCAAATCACGATAACTGATTTCCACATTTCATCCCACCCTCAAGAACGTGAACTGCAAGATGAGCAACCCGAGCAACTGTTAGAAGCGCAAGAAGAACTACCAACTCCTTTCAGCTGTATTCGTGGAATCTGTTTATCCATCTTCGTGCCACACTTTGGACACTTTGGATCTTCATCGTTCATTCGCATCAAGAGGGTTTGTTCTTCCTTGCAATTTGGGCAGACGTATCTGTAGAGTGGCAACCTTCGACACCTCCAAGTTGAAGTATAAAACGAAAAGGGCGCCCCGAGGCGCCCTTTCCAAAAATCCTTGTTCTCACTGTCGTGCTTTGGCCCATTCCAAAGCCCTCTGAACCGCTTGGATGAACTTGTTCGAACTGGAAGTCGCACCCGTGTACACGTCCACCTGGTGTGTCTGTTTTTCGATGACGGCTTTCGCTATGGCTTCCTTCGCTGCGTGGAACTCTGGCCAAGGATAATCTCCACCTTTGAAAACCCACACCGTTCTTCCAGCGGCATCCACGACGGTCTTACCGTCCTTCACCGAAGGTGTCGTTTCTTCCAGAACAACCTTGACTATCTTATCGTTCTCGATCGTGACCCAAGCCACGGCATGACCTCTGGCTGTGAAGTCAGAGACACCCATGAAGGTGCCGTCCAAGTACTTCGTCTTGCTCGGCTCGAGCTTCGCCTTTTCCAACGCGAACCTCACTGCTTCCATGACCTTCTTCGATGTGCTTGTGGCTCCCGTGAAAACATCCACTTGATAGCTGTTCGCCTCGACGATGCGTTTTGCCAAGGTCTCGTGCGCTTCCTTTAACGCTGGAAAGAACTGACCGTAAACCTCGTAGAGTTTTTCGACTCCGAAACCGTCGAACTCTTTGATGGTGACGTTCTTGATCTTGTCGTTCTCGAGCGTTACAGTGACCATCGCGTATCCGTACTTGTCACCTTGAGAGACGGCAGTGAAGGTCCCATCCCTATAGGTTCTGCTGGAACCGTTGCCGTACATGAACACGATCAGGACCAGACAAAGAGCTGTGATGAGCGAGGACACAAAGAATCTCCTCAAGGTATTCACTCCTTTCGAACAGATTTACCATCCTTTTCCCTTTTGTATTTTACCATACTATTTCACGTGCGAAATTCTTGATTCTAAAACGTTACACCAACGCAATCATGTTCTCTCCAGGTCCTGGTTCGCCGAAAATTCTTAACGCTTTCATTCACATATCTTCAATTTTCTATTGGCAAAGCCCCTCGGACTGAAAGTAAAATAGGCTTGAGGAAGATCGCTTTCAGGAGGTGAAATGCCTTGGAAGGTACCAGTAGTTCGTTAAGTTTACCGCCATAAACTGCGTCAGGAGGTGAAACGATGAAGGTGAAGGTGAAACTCGACATCAAGAACTTCATCGAAAGAGGAGACTTTCGCACTTTGAAGATGATCCTTTCTCAACAAGAACCTGCCGACATACTGGAAATGATCGAAGAATTACCCCCCGACGAGAAAATCGTCGTTTTTCGTCTTCTTCCAAAGGACCAAGCGGCGTTGGTTTTCAGCGAACTGGAACCAGACGATCAGATAGCCCTCATCGAGTTGTTCAAGGAAGAAAAACTGAAAGAGATCATCTCATCGATGAGTCCTGACGATCGCGCTGAGCTACTCGAAGAGATGCCCGCGAACGTTGTCAACAGACTCCTCTCTTATCTGACTCCAGAGGAAAGAAGAGAGACACTCGCGTTACTCAACTACCCCGAGAACTCGGCTGGCCGTTTGACGACTCCAAAGTGCCTCGAACTGCACCCAGAGATGTCGGTGAAAGAGGCTCTCGAGAAGATCAGGAGGGAAGGCAAGGACAAAGAAACCATTTATCTCATGCCGGTGATAGATCATCAAAGAAAATTGCTCGGCGTCGTCACCCTTGAAGATCTGATCTTCTCCGATCCAGACACGCTCGTTGAGCAGGTGATGGACGATCAACCCGTGTACGTGTACGCGACCACGGACCAAGAAGAAGTGGCACAGATCATGAGAAAGTACGACTTGGTCGCAGTTCCCGTTGTTGACAGTGAGCAGAGACTCATAGGCATCATCACAATAGACGACGTGGTGGACGTCATAGACGAAGAGGCAACGGAAGACATCCTGAAGATGAGCTCGATCGTTGTCACGGAACAGTCCTACTTTCACACTTCTTCTTGGCAGTTCTTCATAAATCGCTTGCCGTGGCTCGTTGCGTTGCTGTTGTTGGGAACTCTCAGCAGTGGAATCATCGCAAAATTTGAAACCTTGCTCGCTTCTCTACCCATAATCGCAGCCTTCATGCCAGCGATGGTGGACACGGGGGGCAACATAGGTTCTCAGATATCGGCGCTCGTCATAAGGGGAATGGCTCTCGGAGAGATCAAACAAAAGGATTGGTGGAGGATGCTCCTCAGAGAGCTGCTCATCGGTGCGATGCTCGGCATTGTTTTGGCTTTGGCCGTTGTGCTGCGCGCTGTTTTCGTCACGAGGACGACTCAGATCATTCTGGCCGTCTCGACGGCACTCTTCGCCGTTGTTGTCGCTTCTAACATCATTGGGGCGCTCTTGCCGTTCATCGCTAAGTCTCTGAAGATCGACCCTGCAATAATGGCCGGACCTCTTCTGACAACCATAGTCGATTTGTTAGGCATAGCGATATACTTCAGCATCGCGAATTTCATGCTCTCGGTGTGACTTCACTTTTCATGTCAGAGGTGTATAATTGTGTCAAGCCCCGAGAGGGGAGTTATTCAAGTAAGGAGGAGTTGTGTCATGAGAGGTACTGTCAAGTGGTTTGACCCCAAGAAGGGGTACGGCTTCATAACCAAGAAGGAGGGTGGCGACGTCTTCGTCCACTGGTCCGCCGTGGAGATGGAAGGCTTCAAGACCCTCAAGGAAGGTCAGGAAGTCGAGTTCGAAATCCAAGAAGGTCCCAAGGGCCCACAGGCTGCTCACGTGAAAGTTGTGAAGTGATATTCCTGACCATGATTAAGCCCCGGCGACGCCGGGGCTTTAAAATTTTTGATCCTTGTCAGAACTTTATGCTCGCCGTGACCCCAACCGGTACTGTGGTGATCGAAGAAGTTTTGTAGGTTCTCATCTCGATGCCTGCGCCGAGCCCAACGTTGAAATCAACCATGTCGAAGACGTACAGGACCTTCGCACCCACGATGTAACCAAGTTTGTCGAACGCCGTGAAACCAGGTATGGACAGACCGCCGTAACCTTTGATGACAACCGCAGAAAAGTCGTTGATCGGTATGGAGTACTTGGCACTGACGATAAAATCCAACGTCCACTGCGTTGGAGTCGCTGTTCCTGTTCCTAAAAAGTTGGTTGCAGCCGTTGCGTCGGGCAGGAAGTACGCAAGGCCCACGCCTCCTCCGATCTGAACTCCCTCCGTTACTTCGTAGCCGACCTGCAAACCAAAGCTGAGATAGCTGATGCTCGCCGCCGCTGTTGTGCTTGCGCTGAGCGTGAAGTGGTAGTTCCCGAAGATGTCCAAGTTCACCGCTGCCAAGGCGAGCGCAGAAACAACGAGCATAGCGATAACAACAAGCCTTTTCATCCCGAACTCCTCCTTTCCGACATCTTACTTAGAGTATATCACAACTTCAAGCCTTTCTCGTAGTGCATCTTCATTTGTTGATTCTCTGGCAAGTTCAAAATTTCCTCGATCACAGCCTTCGCTTGTTCCAAACTCCTGGTTCTCGGATCTCTCATCAAGAATTCAATCAAAGCTGCCTTATCAGCGTTCATGATGGCGTGCAACGCCCACTCCATCCTCATCATCCTCGGCCACAAGTAGAACTTCAAAACTTTGTCGGTCAACTTCGGCTCGATCCTCTCCACGTGCCAACCATCCTTGTCGACAACGGCGGGTACTTCCACGAACACTCCGTTCGGAACTCCTTCTATGTAACCTTCGTTCGGCACGTTTATCACGAACCTCCTCGCGTTGTTGTTCACCAACGAATCGATGAACGGTATGTGTTGTTCCCCACTCAACTTGTCTGGGGAGGACAAGACCTCGACTTCTTTCTTCATTTCCACAGGCACGGCACCCTTCGGCAGGAATTTCAAGTACGTGTTCAAAGACAACAATTTCAAAGTCCTGTTCTTGGAAAGAAAGTCGATTGCGTCCGTGGTCGTCTTCAACTGTTGTTGGTACCATTTCCAGCCTTCCTCAGAATCTGGTCCACCCCACGGCTCACCGTACCATCTCTTCTTCGTTTCGAAGTCCTTGTTGTGATACCAGGTGCTGTTCCTCACGGTGTCACCTATGGGCAGAATTCCATAGAATCTGTACATATCGATGGCCGCTGGGCTCAGCTGCAGATCGAAAGGATTCTTCGGTTTCCATCTCTGCAAATTCCCTTCCTGTATCCATTTCTCCAACAGTTCATAACCATTCTTTCCATCGTAGACGAACCTGTTCAACCATATGGCGTGGTTGAACCCTGCAACTTGCCAATCCAGTTTGTTCTCATCGAGACCCAACGCTTCCGCCATCTCGATCACACCATAATGGCCATGGCAGAAGCCGACCAGCTTTACGTTCGAACATCTGCTGATGAGGTTCGTACCCTCAAAAACAGGGTTAGCCGTCTGAAGCAACCAAGCGTTCGGGCATATCTTCTCCATGAGTCTCGCCACATCAACGAAGTACTTGAGCTGGTTGAAGTTCGTTATCGTGCAGTAATCTGTGACCATGTTCAGTTCCTGAGCATCGATACCTCTGTAATATCCATGCTTCTCACCTATCGCCCTCGCCTTGTCGAGGTACGCGTGACCCCCAACGAGCGCATTGTTGATCACGAAGTCCGCCTCGTGCAGACACGTTTCCAACGACGTCGTCTTTTCGAACCTCAGATCGGCACCGAGCTCCTTGACGTACCTGCTGGCGAGTTCATGAACATTGTTCAGCCTCTGCTCGTCGATGTCCATCAGCGAGACTAAACTTCCCGAAAGACCTTTCGTCTTGCACAGATCGTTGACGAGCCTCATCGAGAAAACAGCACTCCCCGCTCCAATGATGCTGATCTTGACAGGCGCCAATTCGTCCACCTCCTTCAAATGCCCAAGTACGCCTTCTTGATCTCCTCACTGTCCAAAAGATCCTGTGGTCTTCCTTCCAGGACTATCGAACCGTTCTGCATCACACACACTTTGTCCGCCACCTGAAGTGCCTTTTTCGTGTTCTGTTCCGCCAAGAGCATGGTCAGTTTCTCTCGCTTCAACCTCTCAATGATTTTGAACATCTCAGTCACGAGTCGCGGCATCAAACCGAGAGAAACCTCGTCCATGATGAGAAGTTTCACGGGTCCAACCAACGCTCTGGCGATCGCGAGCATCTGCTTTTCCCCACCACTCAAAGTCTTCGCAAGTTGCTTCTTCCTCTCCGCCAGCCTCGGAAAGAGCTCGAACACCCATTCCATTTTCCTCTTCGCTTCAGCCTTATCTATGTTCATTGCCGCAACCTCGAGGTTCTCGATCACGGTCATGTCAGCAAAAGGTCGTGCACCTTCCGGCACAATACTGATGCCCATATGAGCGCGCTTCCATGGTTCTAAGTGCGTGATGTCGACACCATCGAAGACTATCCTACCAGAATGTGGCTTCACAAGACCCATGATCGCGTTCAGGGTTGACGTCTTGCCCGCTCCGTTCGCTCCAACGATGGCCAAGAGCTCACCCTCGTTCAACGAGAAACTGACACCGTCAACCGCTGTGATCTTACCGTAACGAACACACAGCTTTTCCACTTCAAGCAACTTCCTCACTCCCCAAATACGCCTCTATGACTCTCGAATCTTTCGTGATTTCCTCTGGCGTTCCCTCAGCGATCTTCACGCCGTAGTCCAGAACCGTTATCCTCTGCGCGATGTTCACGGTGAAGTGCATGTCGTGCTCGATGAACAACACCGTCACTCCCGACTGGTTTATCTTCTTCACCACATCGATCATTTCCTGAGTTTCGAGATCGTTCAAACCTGACACGGGCTCGTCCAATAGCAATAGCTTCGGTTTCACGGCGAGGGCCCTCGCCACTTCAACCTTCCTTTGCAATCCCAGAGGCAACGTGCCTGCCGCAACGAACGCGTACTTTTCTATTCCGAGCGTTTCTATTATCTTCCAAGCTTTCTCGACGTACTCCTTCGCAAAAGGTGAGCGCTGGAAGGCTTCCAAACTCGGATAGATATCCACGCCCAGACCCGCCAGGACGTTCTCCAGAACGCTCAAGCTGGAAAAAACCTTCACGATCTGAAAGGTCCTCGCCAAACCCCGCTTCGCGATCTCACTCGGTCTCACACCAACGATGCTCTTCCCATCGAAAACGATCGTGCCGGAATCTGGACTCAAAAAACCGTTTATTATGTTGAACAGCGTCGTCTTTCCCGCCCCATTCGGTCCTATGATCGCCCTGATCTCGCCAACCTCAACGTCCAGCGATACGTCCTTGAGCGCCTGCAATCCTCCGAACCTTTTCGACACGTTTCTTACCGAGAGGAGTGTCACCGAAGATCAACCCCTTTATGCTCCCGACTATTCCTTTTGGCATGAAGAACATCGTGAAAACGATGATCAAACCGTAAATCAACATCCTGTAGTCTCTCGCGAACCTCAGTACCTCAGGAAGAATAGTCACTATGATTGCTCCGATGAGCGGCCCAACGAGCGTTCCAACCCCACCGATGACCACCATCGTCAGGATACCTATCGACACAGGGAAGGAAAAGTTGTCCGGGAAAACGACGGTCATGTAGTGCGCCCAAAGGTTGCCTGCGAGTCCCGCCAAAAGTCCTGCTATCGCGAACGCGTACATCTTGTACCTCGGAGAACTCACCCCGACCGATTCTGCGGCATCTTCATCCTCCCTCAGAGCATCGAATCCAAGCTTCAAATAGGTGTTCGAAAGGTAGCGGACCAAGAAAACCACCACGAGCGTCCATAAGAACACATAGAGTGCGTATTCCCTCGTGGTGAAAGCGTGACCGAACAAACTCGGTCTGGGCAAACCGAGTATGCCGTAAGGTCCACCGAAGAACTTCACGTAATTGAAGATCGACACGACAACGAAGTTGACCCCGATCGTTGCCAAGACCAAGAAATCTTCTCTCACCCTCAGTGCGGGTAAACCCAGGAGCAATCCGATCAAACCGCTTATGAAGACCGACAACAATAGGGCAGGCCAGTAACCCATGCCGAACTTAACGGTGAGAATCGCTGAAGCGTAGGCTCCAATGCCAAAGAACGCTGCATGTCCGAGAGAAACTTGGCCCGCGTAACCGATCAAGATGTTCAGACTCAACGCGAGTATCATGTTTATCATGCTGAAGACTGAAACCGTCAAGAAATAGTCCAGGCTCATCTTCGCACCTTCCCAAACAAGCCTTCAGGCTTGAACATCAGCAGCAATATCATGGTGAGGAAAGCGATCGCATCCCTCGGCAAGAGAAAACCAAAGTAATAGACCACGAAGGTTTCCACCAAAGCCAAGATGTAGCTGGCCACGACAGCTCCCCTGATACTCCCGAACCCACCGAGCACGACCACAACGAACGCCTTGTAGGATGGAACACTCCCCATCGTTGGATACACCGTGTTGTCGTAGAGTCCCACCAAGATCCCACCTAAAGCCGCGAGAGACGAACCGATCAAGAACGCGAACGCCACACTTCTATCCGTGTTTATACCGAACGCTCCAGCAAGACCAAGATCGTTCGAGCAGGCTCTCAAGGATTTGCCAAGCTTGGTTCTCATCAACAAAAGATAGAGCAACACGATGACAACGGCTGTGACGATGAGCATCAAGAGCCCCCTGGAGCTTAGGTAGAGATCCATGGTCATCACGTCCGGCAAATCGATGTAAACATCGAAGGGACGCTTGTACGGTCCCCACACGAGTCTGTACAAGTCCTCCATCGTTGCAAACAAGCCAACGCTCATCACGAGCGGTACGATACGTCCTCTGTCTGAGACATGCTTGTAGAAACCTTTGTAAATGATCATACCGAGCAACGCAGAAAGGATCAGAGACAGCGTGACAGCGAAAACCAAAGGTAAACCGATCTCACAGAGGTAAACCGCAAAGAGTGCTCCAAATGCGTAGATCCCTGCGTGTGCTATGTGTAGTATTTTCAGAATTCCGTACACGAGTGTTAGTCCAACGGCGATCATCACATAACTGCTACCGAGCACCAAAGCGTTAACAATGTTCTGCAGCACTTCGATTCCCCACTTTCTCAATGTTTGTACGAAGGAGAATGGGGCCGAAGCCCCCATTCTTCACGGGGTCACGATCTTTGGATCCGTAACCTCCCAGAACCAGTGGAACCTGTTTCCGAGGTATATCTGACACGTTATGGTCCTCAGCGATTCTCTCTTCTCCGTGAAACCTTTGAAGCCCGTGACAAAGTCTTCAAGCTCTTGATCTCCAGCTTTAATAGTCATCAGAGCGTCCCTTATCTTGGCTGGATCGTAGCTACCAGCTATCTGGATGGCTTTCGCTGCGACCATGACTGCGTCGAAGGCTGAAGCGCCCACCATGTCGGCATCCAAGCCGTACCTCTTGGCGTACTCCTCGATGAACCAGCGGACTATGGGTTTTTCACTGTCCCTGTTCAAATCCGTCGTTATGACCACACCGTTCGCGGCACCAGCCTCAGCCAGTTTCGCAAACTGTGGCGAGTCGTAACCTTCCTGACCGATGATCGGGATGAAGATACCCATCTGTCTCGCTTGCGTGACGAGCCTCGCAGCCTCCGAGTAGTAGCCTGTAGCATATATGACGTCTGGCCTTGCGGTTCTGATTCGCGTCAAGAGTGGCCTGAAATCTGTCTCCCCAAGAGGATACTTCTGTTCGAACACGATCTCTGCCCCGAGTTTAAGGGCCTCATCCTTGAAGCCCGCCGTGAGAGATACGCCAAAGTCGTTGTCGATCGTGAGTATGGCTATCTTCTTCGCACCGAGTTTCTTAACGGCGAGATGCGCACCGGCTCTTCCCTGAACCGTCGCGAGCGTTCCAACCCTGAAGATGTACTCTCCAGTCGCCACGATGTCTGGATGAACCGCGTAAGCTGCTATCATCGGGACCTTGAGCTGCTGGTATATTCCAGCCGCGGCGCGTGTCATACCACTGTAAGAACCGCTCACGACAACCGCAACTTTGTCTTGCTGAACGAGCTTGTACGCGATGCTGACCGCTTGATCTGCCTTGAAGTTGTCATCGTACCAAACCAGTTCCACAGGTTTACCCAGCACTCCTCCACGCGCGTTGATGTACTCCACGGCCAACTGCGCTCCGTGCAACGCGCTCGCGCCGTCCGCCGCCGCAGGACCTGTGAGTGGAGCAAAGAACCCTATCTTGACGGCGAAAGTGAGCAACGACGCGACCAATAGGATCACCACAAGCGTTCTCTTCACCACCAGCAATCCCTCCTTCGTTGGAAAGCCTGCTACTATTATAGAACGACAAGGTGGGAAAGCAAAATCTTAAGATTGTGGTTTGATAAAATCAGAACGTGGGATGTCTCTGAGAATTGGGGGGTGAACACATCAACAGAATGAGTCGTTCTGGCTTTTTGAGAACCGTGCTCATCTTCTTGATTTTAATCATCGTCTCATCCTTTGTCCTTCCAAAACGGAGTGAAGTTGACGAAATCTTGTTCTATTTGAAGCTTTTGAATTTCGCCTTCACGGTTTTGATAGTCTACGTCATCTACGGTTATCGTTACATTCCAATGAAAATTGGGATGTCTCTGATCAGCCTCTCTGCTCTGATAAACTTCTTAGACAGTTATCTCGTGTTACCGAGGTCTGAACTCATCGAGACTCTGTCGAGCTTTTCTGGCTGTTTTGTTATGGCGATCAGCTTGTTGTGGTTGTTCAAAGACTTCATAAGCGAGGAATTTCACAGACTTTTGTACACAGACTATCTCACGGGTGTGCTCAACCGTCAGACCTTCGTGAAACTCGCCAGCAGAAAGCTTCAATCACTCAAAGAAAATGAAACGGCGTGTCTGTTGTATCTCGATCTGGATGGATTCAAGAGAGTGAACGATCGTTTCGGCCACTCTTTCGGTGATAAGTTACTTCAGGCGGCTGCCAAGAGAATCAAGTCTTGCACGAGGTCGAGCGATCTTTTGGGTAGAATAGGAGGAGACGAATTCGTTCTGTTTCTCGCTGGTGCCGATGTCAGGATGGCTGAAGAAGTGTTGGAAAGGATCAACGAAAAACTCAAAGAACCTTTCGGCATAGATGGAGTCAGGATCGAACTGAGCTTGAGCGCCGGTATGGCAGTTTATCCAAAGGATGGGGAGAACCTTGAGGATTTGATCGAAGAGTCCGACAAGGCCATGTACCGAGCCAAGTCCATGAAGAGGGGGAAAGAACGTGTTCGAGGAAGCGAAGAGATCGTTGGTTGAATATGGGAAAAGATTGCTCGAATCGAACATGGTGGGTGGCACGGCGGGAAACCTGAGCGTCAGAGTCAGCGAAGGACTTTTTGCGATAACGCCCAGTGGGATGCCGTACAACGAAATCGAGTGTGACGACGTGCCCATCCTCGACATGACAGGACAGCTTATCGAGGGAAGCAGAAAACCATCCATCGAGTTCAGATTGCATTTGGAAATCTACAAGAACTTTTCAGATGTTCGAGCGATCGTGCACGCACATCCCGTCTACTGTGGGGTGCTTTCGATCCTGAGATTGCCCTTGCCCGCCTTGAACGAAACGATGTTGATGTATTCTTTGCTCGTGCCTGTGAGCGAATACGCAAATTCCGGCAGCGAACGGCTCGCCAAGAACGTTGTTTCAGCGATGAGAGAGAGCAGAGCGGTCATAATGGCGAACCACGGTTTGGTGTGCGCAGGGGGAAGTCTCAAGGAAGCCTTCGACATGTGTGAAACGATAGAGAGAACCGCGAAGATGTACGTTCTCGCATTATCAACAGGCAAAACGATCCACACGATCGATGAAAAGGATGCGCTCGAGGCGATGGAGTTCCTCAGAAAGAACTACGGACAGAGATCGTGAAAGAATCGATGATCTTGCCGTCTATGGAGATCGCCTCGCACTCGATCCGATCTTCCTCGAGCCTGACCTTCACGAAGTGATGAACCACCGCACTGACCAAGAGTCCTTCGATGGGGTTCACTCGATAGAGCGGTGCACCTCCCCCACCAGTCACGACATATGTCACACCGTCTCTGACTATTCTTTGGTAATTATGATCGTGTGAACCAAAGACGAGTGGCACTTTCAACTCTCGAAAGACATCGTGGAGGACTTGCAGGTTCTTGACTGTCTGTGTGGCACCGTGAGGTCCACCGCTGAAGATGGGATAGTGAGAGAAAACAATGGGAATCTTGTTGGACAGATCTACAGATCTGAGAAAACTTTCGCACCGCTTCACACCGACGTCAGGATCCAAAAAGATGAGCACGTAATTTCCCACACGAGCCCAGTAGTTGTACAAGCCGAAGTACTGTCTGTAGTACACGTCGGGCTTTTCGTGGTTGCCCTTTACGGGTTGAAAGAAGGCATAACTCCTCAAAGGTGACGTTATTTCAAAGAAGGTTTCCCATTCTTCTCTGTTGTCGCCTCTGTTCACCATGTCCCCCAGATGAACCACGATGGAAGGTTTGTGCCGATCCATCATCTCGACGAGCCTTCGGTGCGTTGCGTTGCCCCATCTCGAATCTCCATACACGATCATCGTCAGCGGTGGGGTGGGTTTCTCAACGAAAGTTTCTTCTCCAACGATTTTCCAGCCATCCTCGAACAGAATCTTCGTCGGAGTTTGTGCGATAATCGAGATTGTGAGGAACAGTAAAACGATGATAGTTCGCTTCATTCAACCTTTCTCCTTAAGCTCTTGAGTAAGATCACCACGCCGAAAATTATAAGAACGATGCCAAACAACATCCTCGCCCAGCTGACATGGAAAAACGCAGCCGTAAAGAAGATCGCTGAGAGAACGATCAAGACCATAGAAGCTGTCAAAAGCCCTTTCGATTTCTTCACCAGATAAGCTTGAAACAGTCCAAATCCAGGTGCGAACACGAACGCTGGCCACAGGTAGTTCATCTTATCGTAGCCAAAGATATTGCTTGCCAACAAGACCGTGCCTATCACGAGAAGGATCCCAGCTGGTACGAAACGATTGGCACCTCTGCCGAGAACGCCGAACTCAAAAAGAAGACCAAGAAGAATCAAGAAAATCGACCAAAAATAATTCGCACTGAGTCTCGTCAACAGAACGATTCCAAGGATGGTGAAAACGATTCCGAAAAGAAGACCGATCCTCTTCGCGTTCGCCATGGGTTCACCCCTCAAATTGATCGTTGAGTTCCTTCTTCAATTGTAACGCACGCAGGTACGTTTCTTGAATGGTCTTCATCAGAGCGCCCCTGACCCCTTCCCTCTCCATCCTGTAGATACCTTCGATCGTCGTACCTGCGGGCGAGGTCACGACATGTCTGAACTCACCGGGATGGTTGTCAAGCTTCAACAAAAGTTCCGCAGAACCTGCCATCGTCTCGAGGACCATCAGACGAGACTTTTCGTACGATAATCCCATTCTTATACCAGCGTCTATCAAAGCTTCCACGATGACGAAGATGAACGCTGGGGCACTGCCACTCAGCGCAGTGACCGCCTCCATTTGTTCTTCTTTTACTTCAACTACTGTACCCAAGCACGAAAGAATCTTCGAACACGTCTGCCACGTTCCATCATCGACGTGAACCGATCTACAGGCACCAACCAAACCTTTCCCGATCATCGCCGGAACGTTCGGCATGATCCTGACGATCCTCTTCGCGCCGGTCCTTTTGGAGATCCTTTCGATGCTCACCGCGGTCATCGTGCTGATCAACATCTTTTCCTCCACTTTACCCAGTTCAGCAAACATCCGCTCGCTGTCCTGAGGTTTGACGCACAAGAAGATGACATCGCACAATGTGCCCATCTGACTCGTACTCGCCACGGAATAACCTTTTTCGATGAACGACCTGAGCTTTTCACTGCTTCTGTTGCTCAGAAACACTTGTCTGGGTTCAAACAGTCCCGATTGGACCAATCTGTTCGCGATGATTCCACCAATGTTTCCGACTCCCACCACACCGACTTTCAACGTCCCACCTCCATGTTTCCTAAGAGTTTATCACATTGAAGAGCACTAAAATTTGTTGTAGAATGTTGACAGTAGATTTCATTTCGAAAGGAGGGGTCAGCATGAGAAAGTTCTTGGTGTTTCTGATCGCGGTTCTCGTCGTAGTTTCGTTCGCTCAATGGAAACCCGCTAAGTCCATCACAGTGATCGTTCCTTGGGCTGCTGGTGGCTCAACAGATCAGGTCACGAGAATGATCACGTCCCAAATGGAACCATTGCTCGGAAGAAAGTTCATCATCGTCAACACACCCGGTGGTGCCGGTTCGATCGGAACGTTGAACGCATGGCAGGCTCCACACGATGGCTATACTTGGACAGCGAACGCAACGTTGGACCTCACAAAGTACGCCGTGCTCGGTTACATGAACGTCACGCACAGGGATTGGACGTACTTTTTGTGCGCGGAGGCACCGAACGTGGTCGTCGTGAATCCCAACACACCTTACAAAACCATCGAAGATCTGATCAAAGCGATGAGGGAAAATCCAGAGATACCTTTGAGTTCAGCAGGAACTGGTAGTGGAGGACACGTGGCGCTCGAGATATTTGCAGAGCATCTGAAACTGAAGTACAAACATGTTCCGTACGCAGGTGGAGCTCCCGCAACGACTGCCGTGGTGAGTGGTGAAGTTGTTGGAAACATGCAGTTCATCCACGAAGTGGCGGACATGGCCAGAGCTGGAAAACTCAGAATCCTGTGCACACTCGCATCGGAACCGATCAACCTGCAAGGTTACGGTGAAATTCCATCGATAAGACAGTGGTATCCCGACTTCCCTGACGTGCGCTTCCACTTCGGCTTGATCATCCCGAAGGACGTTCCAGAAGAAGTTTTGAAGACCGTTGCAGAGGTGTTTGAGAAGGCTGCGAACACAGATGCTTACAAAGAATGGGCGCTCAAACAGGGACTCAGACCCGTCTGTTACTACGGCAAAGAGGCAGAAGAGATTGTCGAGCAAGTTGCAAGAAGGGTTACTTGGCTGCTTTACGATCGCGGCATCGCAACGGTATCGCCAGAGCAGTTCGGAATTCCAAGGATAGGTCAGTGAAGCTTGGATGCCCGCTCTCGCGGGCATCCTTTTGGAGGCACAGCCGATGAAGGACAGAATTTCTGCTTTGGTCTTTATAGCCCTTGGGATCTTCTTCTTGATCGGCGCATTGAGAATGCCAAGGGTCACAGAGTACGGCAAGTATGGTGCTCCGGGGATCGTACCTGCGTTCTTCTCGATCATGGTCATTCTTCTGTGTTTCATCATGCTCGTTCGAAAACAAAGAGCGAGCTATGAGGGTTCTTCGGTACCTGTGGAAGTGAAGCGCGCAGAGAACAGAAGGCTCTTGCTCGCGTCTGCGATGTTCTTAGCTTATGTGTTTTTGCTTGGAAAGATAAACTTCATCGTTCTGACTTCCATCTTCTTGAGTGTGACCTCAATGGTGTTTTTGAGAAAGAGATTCATACTGACGGTCGCGATTTCGGTTGCCGTCACGGTGGGTATATATTATCTTTTTTCCCACGTTTTCTTGCTCCCTCTCCCGTGAAAGGGGTCTTGAAGCATGTATACGGTGAAGGTCTTTTTCGAGTCGATCGCTTCTACCCTTTCTAACCCTGTTCTGCTTTTCCATTTGTCTTGGTCTACACTCCTCGGCATTTTGGTCGGAACCCTACCAGGTTTGACGGCCACGCTCGGTGTGGCGATCCTGACCACGCTGACCTTTGGTTTCCCACCAGAGATCGCAATACCGATGCTCTTGTGTGTGTACATCGGTGCGATATACGGTGGTAGTAGAACAGCCATCGTATTGAACATACCTGGAACGCCGGCGAACGCTGCCACCACGGTGGATGGATTTCCATTGGCGCGTTCTGGTATGGCGGGTTTCGCGCTGAACGTGGCCACGATCATGAGTGGCATAGGCTCGATCGTAGGTGCGATCTTCATCGTTTCGCTGGCTCCCGCACTCGGTGCCCTCGCATTGAAGTTCGGTTCCTGGGAATTTGCGATCCTCGCGATCTTCGGAACGATCATCGCTGGGAGCTTGACCGCTCCGAAAGACCCGTTGAAAGGGTGGATCGCTGGTTTCCTCGGTCTCATGATCGCGATGATAGGTTTGGACGAGATCGTTTCTTTCCCACGTTACACCTTCGGGAATATTCAACTCTATGGTGGCATTTCACTCTTGCCCGTTCTCGTTGGTGTCTACGGGGTTCCAGAGATATTGACCAGCCTCAAGCGCGTGACAAAAGCAGAGGTAGTTTTGGATTTCTCAAAGAGTGAACGGAAGCTTTCTTATCTGGAGACTATAAAGAAGAACGCGCTGAATCTCTTGCGATCCGGTATCATAGGTGTTTTCATAGGCGTGATACCCGGAGTGGGTGAGGACGTTGCCGCGTGGGTCGCTTACGATGCGGCAAAACGCATGAGCAAGGAACCTGAAAAGTTCGGAAAAGGCTCCATAGAAGGACTCACGGCTGCGGAAACTGCGAACAACGCCTGCGTCGGTGGAGCCATAATACCCGTGCTCACACTCGCCGTACCGGGCAGTGCGCCAGCGGCGGTGCTCCTGGCTGCGATGTGGATACACGGCATAAAGGCTGGTCCGTTGCTCCCCATACAGCATCCTGAGATGATCGGTTATGTCGCGGGATCTTTTGTAATTGCCACTATCCTCATGGTCGTCTTTGGCTTGCTCGTGACGAGATTGTTTTTGAAGATCCTTCTGGTTCCGACAGAGATACTCATGCCCATAATCTTTGTCCTCTGTGTCGTCGGAACTTACGTTTTGAATGGAAGACTTTTCGACGTGTGGGTCATGCTGTTGTTTGGACTGCTGGGATACTTCATGAGGATCAACGACTTTCCCGCGGCACCCTTCGTGCTCGGATTCATCCTCGGACCGATGGCGGATACGAACATCAGAAGGGCGTTGATGCTAAAAAACGGTGATATATCTCCGTTCTTCACCAGACCCATTTCTCTCGTTCTCATCATCGCGATCACTCTGGTGGTCCTTTCGAAGTACTTGCCAAAGAAGAGGGGTGAAAAACGATGAAGAAGATCAGAGTCGGTATCGTTGGAGCAGGTTTCGTGTTTCACATTCACATCGCCGCCTACAGAGAGAACAGAGAGTACTTCGAAGTGTTGGGTGTTTGTGCAGCTCACAGAGAGAGCGCAGAAAGGCTTGCGCGCCAATACGGCATCGAGAAGGTCTTTGACAACTATGAGCAACTCGCAAGCTGCGAACAGATAGATGTCGTGGACGTGTGCGTTCCAACCAACGTTCATGACGATGTGATACTGATGGCGTGCAAGTACAAAAAACACATCATATGCGAAAAGCCTTTGACTGGCTATTTCGGTGAAGACATGCCAGAGCTCGAGCGCGTGGGTGATGTCAGCAAAGAACACATGTACAAAAAGCTTCTTGACAAAATCGAGAAGATAGAAGAAGCCGTGACTTCGAGCGGTGTGAAGTTCATGTACGCAGAAAACTTCGTCTACGCCCCTGCCGTGACGAAGGCAAAGAGGTTGATCGCCGCCTCCAACGCTCCCATCTTGGAACTGAGAGCTGAAGAGAGCCATTCTGGTTCACACGCGGCTTATTCGAGAAGGTGGCGCACCGCCGGCGGTGGTAGCTTGCTACGCATGGGCTCGCACCCCGTGGGTGCCGTCATACACATGAAACACTTCGAAGGAAGACTGCACTATGGAAAACCCATACGCGTCAAATCCGTTTTTGCCGAGACTGCAAGCTTGACCAAGCTCGATTCTGTCAAGCAGTTTGGCAGAGCGAGCATGGTCACGGATTGGTTTGATGTTGAAGATTGGTCCTGTGCGGTTTTGACCTTCGAAGATGGCTCGAAAGCGATCGTGATCTCCAACGATGTCAGTCTCGGTGGTGTGAAGAACTTGCTTCAGATAAACACTGCCATCGGGATGATCTACTGCAACATGACCCCTAACAACATGATGTTAGCTTACACACCGAATCCCGATACGTGGAAAGACGAATACATAGCCGAGAAGATAGAGACCAAGGCGGGTTGGACTTTCCCCTCTCCCGACGAAGACTGGGTCAGAGGTTATCCTCAAGAGATGAGAGATTTCGCGATGTGCCTTTTGGAAAACAAGCCAGCCGAATCTGATTTCGAACTGGCGAAAGAAACAGTGAAGGTGATCTATGCCGCGTACTTGTCGGCAGAGAAAGGCGCGAGGGTCGATCTACTGTGAGGTGAACGGAATGGATCTATCCTGCGAATACGTCGGGCTGAAGCTGAAGAACCCGATCGTCGTGGCTTCTTCTGGTTTGACGGAGAATTTGAAGAACATGAAGAAGGCAGAGGAACATGGCGCCGCGTGCGTCGTGGTCAAATCTTTGTTCGAAGAAGAAGTGTGCAGGATTTCTCCCACACCGAGGTTCGAAATCATAGAGCGAAGGATGGGAAAGCTGAGATCACACACGTTCTACTCCTTCGAGCAGGCCAGTGGCTTCGACGAACACGAGTACTTCGAAGAGGTTCGAAAGGCTGTGAATGTTCTCTCGATCCCCGTTATTCCCAGCATAAACTGCATCAGCGATGAGGGTTGGAAGAAATACTCCAAGATGGCGGAAGAAGCTGGTGCGCCAGCTTTGGAGCTGAACGTGTCTTGCCCACACGGTTCGATATCCTTCAGGGGTGCAGATGTTGAGGAGAAGATATTGAACGTCGCACGCTTGGTTCGCGACACAATCAAGATACCGATTATCGTGAAGTTGCCCATGCAACTCTCCTCTCCGATCTCTATGGCTTTGATGTTGGAGAGAATCGGTGTGAACGGTGTCGTGATGTTCAACCGCCTCACGGGGCTCGACATAGACATCGAGAGCGAAAGGCCCATCATGCACGGTGGTTATGCGGGTCACGGAGGTCCTTGGTCGTTCAACGCGGTGCTCAGATGGATCGCGGCGAGCAGTCCTCATCTGAACATCTCGATCGCTGCCTCTGGTGGTGTGGGAAGCGGTATCGACGTGGCGAAGTTCATCTATGCTGGTGCAGATGTGGTCGAAGTGTGCAGCCTCATCTATCTGATGGGTTACGAAGCCATAGGGATGATCTTGAAAGAACTTCAGCAGTTCATGGAGCAAAAATCTTACAAATCCTTGCACGAGTTCAGGGGAAAGGTGAGTGGACCAAAGATTCTAAACAACGAACAGATAGATAGAAGGCACATATACGTCGCCAAGATCGATCCAAAGCTCTGCAGTGTGTGTGACATTTGCAGAAGGGTGTGCATCTACGACGCACCTTACAGATCTGAGAGCACTTACGTGATCAGTGATGCATGCGATGGTTGCGGATTGTGCGTAAAGTTGTGTCCAACCAAGGCGATTGACCTCGTTCCGAAGGGGAAGGAAGGATGAAAAAGTTCTTCACGGACGTTGCCGTGATAGGTGGTGGGGGTGCGGGGCTCCGTGCGGCGATCACCGCTAAAGAAAAAGTACCTTCGTTGAAAGTTTTACTTTTGAGCAAGAAGCCTCTTGGTATTGGTGGTACAACGGCGATCGCCTGTTCCGACAGAATGGCCTTCCACGCAACATTACCTTACACGCTTCCCGAGAAGGACAATTGGCGTCATCATGCGATGGACATATACAGAATAGGTGGTGAAGTCTCAGATTACAACCTGGCGGAGATCTTGGCTCGAGAGAGTGCAGACGCGTTGGAGTATCTTTTGAATTTGAATGTTCCGTTCGTGAAAACGAAGGATGGCAAAGTAGATCAGTTCCTGACGGACGGATCGATTTACCCGAGGGCTTGTTACGTTGGACCAGAGACCGCCGTGGAGATACACAAGGCACTCTTGAGAAGGTTCAAAGCTTTGAACATAGACCTTCGTGAGAACGCCATGCTGTACGAATTCGTGGTCAAAGACGACAGAGTCATCGCGGCGAAGTTCGTCGATGTTGAAACGAACGAACCTTTCTGTGTGTTCGCCAAAGCCTTCGTGCTCGCCACGGGTGGTGCGGGAAGACTGTTCAAAAGAAACGTCTTTCCATCTGAGATGACGGGAGATGGATACGCAGCGGCGTTGAGAGCTGGTGCGGAGCTTGTGAATCTGGAATTCATGCAGATAGGTATATGTCATCTTCACTTCCTCTTCGCAAGTTCAGGCAGTATGTTCAGAAGTCTTCCAAGGATCGTGGACGAGAACGGCGAGGAGTTCTTATTGAGATATTTGAGCGAAGAGGACAGAAAACGTCTCACCGAGTTACAGTTCAAAAAGGGTGCGCATTGGCCCGTCTCGTACGAATCACCCACCAAAGTGATAGACCTCGCCGTGTATGCACACCTTGAGAAAGGGCACAGAGTTTTCTTCGACTTCACGAAGAATCCTTCCTACCTTTCACTCGGATCCGTCCCAGAAGAGATACTCAAATGGAGCGAGAAGGTCGATTCAAAACTCTTCTCACTGCCCACACCATACGAAAGGTTGTTGAAGATAAATCCACGCGTCGTCGAATGGTTGAAGGAAAGGCATATCGATCTGTCAAAAGAACCATTGGAAGTTCAGAACGCACTTCAACACTTTCAAGGCGGTGTCAAGATCGACGAACGTGCGCGAACATCGCTGAAGGGACTCTACGCGGCAGGCGAATGTGCAGGAGGTCAACACGGCGCGAACAGACCGGGGGGAAACTCGCTCTTGGACACGCAGGTGTTTGGGAAGATCGCAGGAGAGAACGCGGCACTCGAGGCGATGAACAACCAGATCGTGGACGTCCCGATCGAGCAAGAGAAGTTCGTCGGCAAAGTTCTAGCGGGCGAGGCACGAAGAACTGTGGTGGAACTCATGTCAAAGTACGGCTTTTTGGTGAGGTTCGACGAAGATCTGAAGCTCGCGCTCAACGAACTGGAAAGACTTGAGGCAGAGGGTATTGCGGAGGATGAAAAGGGTCTTTCCTTCCTGCTCGAAACCAGAAATATGCTGACCTTAGCCAGAGCCATCCTGACTGCCGAACTGATTCGAAACGAGAGCAGGGGACCTCATCTGAAGTTTGAAGTCTTCGATCCACCAACGATGAATTTCGTGCCAAGGAAGCAAGAGTGGAACAGATACATAGTTCTTCGCCTCGTTGACGGGCAGATTCGCTATGAGATCAGAGAACCCGTGAGACCCAAGGAGTGAAGGGCATGAAAGTCAGGGCGATGGTGCTCGAAGCGTTCAAAGAACCTCTTCGAATGAGAGAGTTCGAAATAAAGGAACTTCCGCAAGGTAGCATCCTGGTGAGGACGCTCGTTAGTGGTGTCTGTGGAAGCGACGTTCACATCGCCAAAGGAGAAGATCCCAGAACACCCGTTCCCATCATCTTGGGTCACGAAGGTGTGGGAGAAGTGATCGAAGTCGTTGGAGAAAAGAAGGACATCAACGGCGAACCGATCCGCCCCAAGGACCGAATCATTTGGAACAGAGGCATCGTGTGCAAAAGATGTTACTGGTGCACCGTGGCGAAACAACCCCACTTGTGTCCCAACAGAAAGGTCTACGGGATAAACATGTCCTGCAAGGACTATCCTCACCTACTGGGCTGTTATTCAGAAGCGATCGTGTTGCTTCCAGAAGTTGAAGTGCTGAGGCTATCTCACGAAATCGATCCGTCGATTGTCGTGATCGCATCTTGCTCGGGTGCGACCGCCATGAACGCGCTTGATTCACTCACAGAACCACTCGTTGGAAAGACCGTCGTGGTTCAAGGCGTCGGACCTCTGGGTATCTTCACTGCCGTAGCGGTCAAGTCCTTGGGCGCTTCGACCGTCGTGGTCATAGGTGGCTCCTTTGAAAGACTGAGCGTTGCGAAAGAGTTCGTCGATGTTTCACTCAACAGAAGAGAGCTTTCGGAAGAAGAGAGAAGAAGGAGAGTTCTTGAAATCACACACAATCGAGGTGCAGACATCGTCATCGAAGCTACTGGAGACAGTCGGGCACTCCTTGAAGGGTTCAGCTTGCTCAGACGCGGAGGCACTTACTTGGTCACAGGCGTGGCAGTACCACAGCAACCGATCCCATTCTCAGTCTATGAAAACCTCGTACTCAAGGGTATCACAGTTCAAGGTGTGTGGGTCAGCGACACGAGACACTTAATTCAAGCTGTGAACATCGTGGCTTCTCATTCAAAGGTGTTCGAAAAACTCGTCACGCACAAATTCAAGCTTGAGCAAGTGAACGAAGCGCTCGAGTGCGTTGAACAAAGAAAAGCGCTCAAAGCCGTCATCTGCTTCGAATAAAAAACCGCGCAAGAAACGCGCGGATGAAATAGAAACACCCTGAAACAGGGGCGAGTGATTCTCTAAAAGTTCACGCCGAATCCAACTCTGAAACAAGGCCTGTTCGTCGAGAAATTGTACGCCATTCCCACCAAAGCGAAGAAATTCTTCGTGAAGTTGAACTTCGCATCGGCTGAAATGACCATCTCAGATTTGCTGAAGATACCCAACGTGATGGTGACTTCATCGAAGCCCAGAACCATTCCGAATGACCATTCAGGAGGTTTGAACCCTGCATCCTGTAAGGATATCTTTATGGGATACAGACTCGCAAAGAGTGAGAGAAAACTCGTCAGCTTCGAAACGTCTGAAAATCCCAAGGCCAAGCACAGCTCTTGCCCGTAGCTGACCTTAGCCCCTGCCCTGAGGCCTTCACCGCCGACGAGCTTCTCTAAACCTACCGAGAAGTTCATCGACGGTATCGAAACACTCGCATTCAAGACGATACCCGCATTGGTCCAGAGCACAAGGTCCACTCGACCTTCGAAGTTGCCATCGTAGATGAGTACACCGTAGACCTCGCTCCGTTCGCTTTCGACCTCTTCGAGGAAGATTTTCGCCATTTCGTCGAGATTGCCCGACGAATAAAGGTTCTCCTGTGGCAGAGCAGAAGCAACAGTTGCCTTCGCATAGAGAGCAACGTGTTGAAAACCATCATCTTTTTTGAGCGTGACGAGCCCGATCAAGGAAAAATCATCCCTACTTATCTCGAGCTCGTTTTCAAACCGCGTTGGACCGTAGGGATCAGAGATTGAGACTTTCGTCACAACAGTCTCATCGAGAATGCGCATCGGTGTCAGTTCGAACTTCAAGCCTTTTCCAGTTCGAACACCCGTCAGGAGTGAAAGCTCCTCACTCGCAATCGTTATCGCAGCCTTTCGGTTCACGATCGTTGACAACCATGGTCTTATGGATGATCTACCCTTGGCTGTCCTTTCACCAACTTCAAAGCTCATCTGGGCCAACGGCAAAGCGATGTTCAGTTCCATTTGTTTTGGAAGATAGCTGAAGGACAAGAAGCTTCCATCCTTTGGGAACTTGGCCTCGAACTCCTTCAAATTGAACTTTGTCACGAACTCTTGATCCAGTTGCACCAACTCGAACTGGTAGATGACAACCTGCGTCGCCGTGATGACAACGGCAAACAACAACGACAAGAACACGAGGATTCTCATCATAGGAATACCCCTCTTAGAGCTTCTCGACACTCAGGAATATCACCAGTTCTCGCTGTTCAGACGATTCCGACCTCACTCCGAACAAATACCTGAGCAGGGGTATTCTCGACAAGAGAGGTAAACCTGAACTGCTCTGAGATTCGCCTTCGACCGTCAGACCACTCACCGCGACCGTTTGACCGCTTCGAATGATCAACGTCGTGGACATCTCGTTCCTCTTCGTCGACAGGGTCCTCGTCGTGCGTCCGTTGGAGAAGTAGCTCACACTCGGTGTGAGTGAAACTTCTATCTCGTTCTCTCCGACGACTCTCGCGATTATGTCGAGCCCAATGCCCACATCCACAGTCTGTATCGTGGCCGCGGCGCCTTCGGGTTGTACTATGATGATCTCTCTCTGACCAACGAACAATCTGGCTGGTTTGTTCTCCTTCGCTATGATCCAAGGATCTGCCTTTATCTTCGCTTGACGTTGCTCGAGCGCTGCTATCTTGGCCACGATCGTACCAAAGATGTCCGTTTGAATGGTCAAAGCGCCCGAGACGAGTCCAGTTATCGCCTTCCAGTTCTCGTTGAACTGCTGGTTCGCACCGAAACTGTAGCCCATTTCCTGAAGACCGAGCTCCGAGAGCTTGTCCTTGGAGATCTCCGTCACCAGAACGCTGATTTTGATCTGACTCGGAGCGACGTCTATTTGGCTCAAAATCTTTTCGAATTCAGCAACAAACTCCGCAGGAGCTGTGATCATGACTTGGTTCGTTTCCTTGTCTACTTTGACGAAAGGTTCGTACATGGTGGGTATCAAGCTCATCAAAGAATCCACGGTGAGATACTTCAATTTGTACGTTTTCGTCTGGGCGATGTGCCTGAACGCCGGATTCTTCGGATCTGGTGAACCGACGAAGTAGAAGCCGTCCAACTTTATGTAGGTGTAACCGCCGGGCATGAGCACCATCTTCAAGGCTTGTTCGAGCGGAACATCTTTGAATTCCACCGTCACAAAACCAGTGACGGTCGTGTCCGCTATGATCGGGACATTTGTCTGAGCCGAGATATCGGCCAGAACGTCCAGAATGTAAGCATCTTGGAAGATGTTCGTCACGAGTGGTCCTTGTTGAAAGAAGCACGTGATCGCGGTCAACAACAGAAACGAAAACGCCATCATCTTTCTCATCGTGCCTCGCCCCTTTCTATTCTGATCCTCTCTTTGATAATGACTTGTTCCAAGTCTTTTGCGTCCAATCGAGCTATGAGTACGTACTCTCCGCTTTTCAAATCAACGTTCAGCGCAAGCATGAAGAGCCTCTGTGTTCCAGGTAGTATCGGATTGTCATTCGCGTACGAAGCACTCACGATTCTTTCAGTCGATTCAGGATAAATGATGCCGTTCTCCTCACGTTCCGGTATGATTCTTTCGAGTCCAACACTGATAGAAGGCAAAAAGTGCATGTTCCCTTCGTTGTCAACGAGCAAATCAACCTCCAAACCTTCTTTCGTGGGAACGACCTTCGTAAATTGCATGGAAGCCCTTTGGATCATTTCCTCGTCTTTCCCAACGAACACGAGCAAGTTTGCACCCTGTTCGCTCTTGAGATCTTCCGCGGTCGCTACGAAGGAAAGATCGAAGTACTGGCCTCCTTTAACACCTTCGGATGGTCTTACGCTGATCCTCAGTTTTCTACTCTGATTTGGTCTCAGTTGGAACGAAGTTGGGCTGATCTCGATCCAACTCGGTGCTTGACCTCTGGTTTCGGTGGGAACCAGTTCACCGTCAAGGTCGTACACCAGAGGATACACGGAAGCTGAAACGTTCACCGTCTTATTGCCCCTGTTGAAGATCTCCACCGTCGTGCTTCTGAATGCACCTGGAAGGCATTTCAGTTCTATGTTCCCTGGTTCGACGAAGATCAACGGTGCTTCACTCTGCTTTTGAGTCTTCGAAACTGTTTCATCCTTAACGATGTTCAGTTCCGCTTCCAAGATCGCGGGCCTGTAGCCTCCGTAGTTGACCACGGCCCTCGCGATGTAGCTTCCTTCGGGAAACTGTCGAGTCGTTATGCTCCTCAGTTCGACCTCTGCCCCGGGTAGGATGTTCCCGCTGCCCATGGGAAACTTCGCCAAGGTCCTATTGTCTTTGGTCTTGATGATCAGCTCACCGTAAGCTTGCACGTGAATGTTGCCCTTGTTGAGAACCGTCACCGCAAAAACGTTCGCGTTCGGACCGATGATGTTCTGTACCTCTGCCAAGGACGGTATCTCACTTATCTTCCTCAGAGAAAGGCCTGTAACGTAAAGTTCTGGCCTCTTTCGCAAGGAGTCGATGTTCAACTCGATGAAGCTCGCTATCTGATAGTCTAGGAGTACGCCGAAGCCTGCTGCCTCTTCCATCCCCGTCAGTTCCTCTTTCTTGGTCACGATCTTGAGCACCACGGCAGCATACCTGCCACCGATCACACCACGAGGAACGTTTATTTCAACGTCAACTCTCGCGGTTTTTTCGGTTGCACGCTGAACTTCGTTGGTGTCACCTTGGTCCATTTGGCAGCCGAGTAGTCGGTCGAGCCGGCGGGTGCAACAACGTATCCACCTTCTCTGTTCTGAACGACGTCCATGACAGTGACCTCGAAGTTTACAGTCTCGAACTCGTCCGCGTTCTCGATGAAGATCGAAGCTGAGGTTTTCTCACCTTGTCCGACGACTTTGCTTATCAAGATTGGATCGATACGTATGCTGAAAGAAAAAATCATCATACACATCGATAAGATCAACGCAACCGTTATCTTTTTCATCTTCACTCACCCCTGATCTTTCTCAGTTTGGAAAAACGAGGGGACGTGAGTCCCCTCGAGCTTTAAAAAGTTTACGTTCTTCTTACTGTCCCGGCAGCTGAGTGTAGTTGTAATCTGGTTTGAAGAAACCTGTCTCCGGATCGATCCAGGGCTTGATCCTCTGCAACGTCAGAACAACCATACCCCTCGTCTTGTAAGTGCTCGACGAGTTGCATTCTGCAACGAATATCTTGCTCCACAGCTTCGTTTCGAAACCATAGTGCAACCTGTTGCTGTCTGGAATGATGAAACTGAAGGTTGATAGATCCGAAGCCGCTACGAACTGAACGTTCTGATTGCTGCTACCATATCCGACCCACATCTCTATGAAGTCCTTGACCGTCGTGTACGGTCCTTGGTAGGTTGGATTGCCAAGACCAACGAAAGAAACTGCGACTTCACCGTTGCTCGCAATGTTCGCCGTGATGCAGTCTGTCAAATACGTTCCAGGTTTTCTCACGTACCAAGCCCACTTGGTGCCAGTCACCTTGAAATCGATCCACTGAGCGACCTGGACCTCAACCTCTGCGTTGATCGTCCATGTTTGTTTGTTGCACCTGCCCTCGGCTCCACCCAGCGAGAAGGCCCACGCGTCAGCCTGAACGTCCTCAGGTCCGTCGCTGATGGAAACCCAAGCACCATCGATCCATTTCCAAACTTCGAGCTGGGACTGTGCGAACGCTGTGAATGCGAACGCTACCAGTATTGCCACCAACGTCAGTACGATCTTCCTCATAGCTGTTACCTCCTTTTCGTTTCGTGGTTGAAACTTTCCGTCAGATTCACTGTTTTTCGACGTAATCTTCCACCGCTTTGAGTGTGAAAGTTATCGTGGCCGAGTTTCGATACGTTCCACCCTGTTGAACTGAAAGCTGGACTTTGTGTAGCATGTTCAATCGCTCGCCAGATTGCAAGTTCAATGACACACCGTTCAGATCCCTCGCCCTTATCCAGCTCTCTACGTTCGCCAAATCATTCGCGAACGCGTAGTGAACCAACAATTTTTCCTCTCCGCCCCCTTCCAACGAAAGATCATCGAAATTCGAGAAAGTGACAGTGACAGGATGGCTACTGCTCAGGATCGTTGCCGTCAAGAAGCTGGCAACGTACTCTCCAGGTTTCTTCACGTACCACTTGATCTTCCCCCCGCTGACTTCGATGCACATCTTTTTCTCTTCTTCCTTTGCTGCCCAGGCTGTTTCGCTTCTCGTTCCGTTCATGATGGAAAGATGTAGCAACACGTAAACTGCGTGCATGTTCGGTGTGGCAGTAAGTATTACGTCGTAAGTTCCATGATTCACCATCGGTGAGTACGACTGCTTGTATGGGAAACTACCAGGTGCCAGATCTCTGTTGCTCAGATTCGTTGGCTCTTCAGTCATGACAAGCAGGTGCGATTCGTCCGCGAGCCAAGGTTCAAAGAGTGTGAATGAGACTATCAACCTGTTGTTCTCACTTTTCACCTTTGCCCTTCCGACCTTCTCTGTCTGACCTGCCAAGATTTCATAACTTTTCTCGACCCCGTCCAAAGGATAGGTCATGTAGTAACACCACTTGGTTTGCTCGTTCGAACCTTTGATCGTCACCATCTGAGGGGTGGTTCCAGACTGCGCAGGTTGTAAGACTATCGTTCCGGTTATGGGTATGGCAACGTTGCTGTTCAAGAAATCCTTGACGGAGGGTAGCTGAACCGCGATCTCAGATTCTTTCGGATCTACCCTTTTCCAAAGACCCGTTTGTGAATCGTACCTGTAGACGGTCGGTGTTTGGGCAAGTGTTAATGAAACGAACGAGACTAAAAGAGACAGAACTAACCATGTTTTTAGAATCTTTCTTGACCACTTGCCCATGCTATCCACACCCTTCTGACTCAAAGCATAACTGTCTCGCTCAAAGTGAGCTGAAATTTGACTTTTAATCAGCTGAAGATTTACTCAAAATCGGCTCAAAACGAAGAGGAGAAAAAGGGGAGCAGTCCGCTCCCCTTCAAGAAACGTAGGCACTGAGGTCGAACAGACCGTGGCCACTGAGGTTGAACACGATGACTTCTTCCTTCTTCTCTTCCTTCGCCCTTAGTGCTTCCTTGATCGCACCGTTTATCGCATAAGAACTTTCCGGTGCGGGCACTATGCCTTCCAGTTTTGCGAACAATCTTGCCGCATTGAACACTTCGTCTTGGTCGAACGCGACCGCCTCGATCAAGCCTTCTTTCAGGAGCCGTGAAACGATCGGTGCAGCCCCGTGATAGCGCAACCCACCCGCGTGGATCTTGGGAGGGATGAAATCTTTCCCGAGCGTGTACATCTTCAAAAGCGGTGTCATGCCCGCCGTGTCGCCGTAGTCGTACTCGTATCTTCCCTTCGTCAAGGATGGACACGCCGTCGGCTCACACGCGACGAGTCTTATGTTCTTGCCCGCCAACTTGTCTGGTATGAAGGGAAGGATCGTTCCTGCGAAGTTCGAGCCTCCACCGTGACAACCCAGAACGACCGTGGGCGTTTCGTTCAAGAGTGCGAGTTGTTTTTTGATCTCCAAACCTATCACCGTTTGGTGCAACAGTACGTGGTTCAACACGCTTCCCAAAGAATATTTCGTGCCCGGATCGGAGACGGCAACTTCTATCGCTTCGCTGATGGCTATGCCCAGACTGCCAGGCATGTCTCCGTTCTTTTCGAGAAGAGACTTTCCAAAGTTCGTCCTGTCGCTCGGACTCGGCACGACATCACCACCGAAGAGCTTCATCAGGTACTTGCGCATGGGTTTTTGCTCGTAGCTGATCCTCACCATGAACACGTTCACAGTCAAGCCGAACTTCGTCCCCGCATAGCACAGTGCACTTCCCCATTGACCCGCTCCAGTTTCGGTGACCAGCCTCTTCGTATTGGAAATCTTGTTGTAGTAAGCCTGTGCGAGTGCCGTGTTCGTCTTGTGACTGCCCGTAGGACTGGCACCTTCGTACTTGTAGTAGATGCGCGCCGGCGTTTGAAGGTATTCTTCCAAATAAGTGGCCCTGTAGAGTGGTGTAGGTCTGAAGACGGCGTACTCTCTCAGAACTGGCTCGGGGATGGGTATCTCTCTCTTCTCGCTCACCTCCTGTTCGATGAGCGGTTCTGGAAAGATCGCGGAAAGCGCCTGCGGAGAAATGGGCTGTTTGGTTCTTGGATCCAGCGGAGGATCGAGTTTGAAAGGCAAATCTGCGAGCACGTTGTACCAGTATTTCGGCATTTCCTCGACCTTCAAATCCACCCTGACTCTCACAATTTCACCTCCAGTGCGTTTTCAAATAAAAAAGGGGCTCTCTTTTCCAAGAGAGCCCCGATTCGATGCGAGGTAAAGGCACGCGGTGCTTACCCCACCGAATCGGGGCAGCACCACCACCAGTTGTTCTGAACGAGAATCTCTTCAACCAAAGATTTCGTTCGACTCAGAAACTTCACCTCGACTTTGGCTACATTATACCACGAGCAAGTTCCTTGTCAACTCTTCAAAGTAAAATTGACATTTGAGGTGAAGAACTTGAAAATCGTCTTTCGCTGGTTCAACGATGACGATCCAATGAAGCTCGAGCACATCAGACAGATTCCAGGTGTGGAAGGAATCGTCGGTGCGCTCTTCGACGCGCCTGTGGGTGAAGTTTGGCCTTCAGAAAAGATAATGAAACTGAAGGCGAAGGTGGAATCTCATGGTCTGAAACTCGAAGTGATCGAGAGCGTGAACGTGCACGAGGATATAAAGCTAGGTCTTCCCACAAGAAGAAGGTACATCGACAACTACAAAGACACGATCGTGAACCTCGCGAAGGCGGGAATAAAAGTCGTCACCTACAACTTCATGCCCGTGTTCGACTGGCTCAGGACGGATCTGAGGTACAAACTTCCCGACGGTTCAGAAACGATGTACTACGACGATGAACTGGTGCGAAACACCACACCGAAACAGCTCGTTGCCATGATGAAAGAAAACGCCGCGAGCTTCGTCTTACCCGGCTGGGAGTGGGACAGGCTCGAAGAACTCGAAAAGACTCTGAACATGTACCAAGGCATGGGGGAAGAAGACCTCTTCGAGAACTTGGTGTATTTTCTGAGAGAAATCGTTCCCGTGTGCGAACAGTTGAATGTGAAGATGGCTCTGCACCCAGACGATCCACCATGGAGCGTTTTCGACCTTCCAAGAATCGTCACGTGCGAAGAGAACATAGAAAGAATCCTCAAGAGTGTGGACACTCCCTCCAACACGCTCGCTCTCTGCACAGGCTCGCTCGGTGTCAACACGAAGAACGACATACCAAAGATGATACGACACTTCGGCTCGATGAAGAAGATCAGCTTCGTCCATTTGAGAAACTTCAAACTGCTCGGGGAGAGAAAGTTCTACGAGAGCGCACACCCAACCTTTTGTGGCTCGCTCGACATGCTACAGATCGTCAAGGCTCTGCACGACGTTGGTTACGATGGTTATCTCAGACCCGACCACGGAAGGACGATCTGGAACGAGAAAGCCAGGCCCGGTTATGGTCTGTACGACAGGGCACTCGGCGTGTGTTACATACTCGGCTTGTGGGAAGCGGTCAGCTCGAAAGATTGATTGAAGTTTCTCTACCAGCAGAGCTTTACCCACGTTTCTATAGCTGTCCACAAAAATCTTGAGTCCTCCTATTGAGCTTCACCAGTTGGAGTCCAACCACAGTATTGTGGAAAAGAGAATCTTGAGATGCGAGTACAATCGAGCTCCCAAGCACGATCAAAAGCCATCTTGTACAGAACTTGTTCCAATTCGGCGTAGTGGATCGATGCAATGTACCGCACAAAATCCCAGGCTATTTGAGAAGAAGTGTAAGAAACCAGAGTTTCATGGAACCCGCTCGTCCACTTTCCACCAGAATCTTCTGGGTTGGGATCTTTCTTCCCATCGCAGTCACAGTAAGATAAACGATCAGCATCAGTTGCAGTCATTATAGCCAATAGATTTGTCAAACCATCGTACCACAGCTCATCGATGAAGCTTCCCGAATGACATGCATCGAGGATCACATAGGTCAAAACGCTTTCTCCCATGACCAACTTATCTCTGCTACCATGAGAAGAAATGTAAACCGTCACGCGCATAGCACCGCCTCGAACAAGAGCGTCGACAGCATTTTCAAAATTCTCTTTCGAATTGTTTGGATACTCCAAGGTCCTAACAGCATTTTCGCCATAGAAGCGCCTGTAGAACTGTTCCATGTGTTCTTTGTCCTTGGAAATACCGACATCGGCGTAGCGCGTTGGATCGTTGCCATTCACCACCAACGCACAGTTGGCAGGTACACTCACCGCAACTTCTGAAGCAACGATCGACTCAGAGACAGCCAGCTCGAAATTGCTCCACTTGATTTTCGAAAACGATGGACGATAAATCTCACCGAGGAACAGTGGTTGATCGTTCACGAAAGGCATCCATTCGGCATCGTGTTGTTCGACGATTTCAAAATCCTCGTTCAAGTAGATGTAAACAACATCGTGGGCAAATCTTCCGAAAGGATTCTTGTCGAGAACGAAGAGCCATCTTGCTTCCTCTGGCAATGCTCTTCGCGGGCTCTTGAACGGGACACCTTCCGAAACGATATCACCGCTCTTCAGTTCTGTTGCGTAGAAGATTATGAACCTGTCGTCCGTCGACTGACTCGTTTGCGGTAAACCAAGTTGATCAGCAATGGCAATCGCAGCCAATCTCATTTGATCTTGTTCTTGAGTCGTAGCGCAGGATGAAACGATGAACATCACCAGCAGAGACAGCAGAACACATATGCGGCAAAGACACTTTTTCCTCATCTAACCCCCCCTTTACGATATCATATTCCTGAGATCGTTGGAGACGTCGGTCGGTTATGCGGGAACTTGGTTCCATCGTGAGATGGTTCATGGCTGAGACGCGGTAGCCTTTAAAAAAGACGCGAAGGCGGTGATGAAAGACTTAGCACCTCATCACAAGACGTTTGAATCATTCTCACTACAATAGTACTCTCAAAAAGAACGATCGCTGGACTGAGAATGGATGGACAAGTTGGAGAACCTCTCGTCCTGGGGATCTGTGTGACCGAGTTAGAATCGCGAGGTTCAGAGCTTTGAGATCTTGGCAACCAGCCACAGAATTGGTCTAAATTTGTGGAGGTGTGACGATTTTGAACGAGGAGCAGTTCAAGAGAACTTTCCTCGTCACGGGAATGAGCTGTACGACGTGTGCGAGGATAGTTGAACAGGCACTCAAGAAGATCGATGGTGTGAAGTTCGCTTCCGTGAATTTGGCGACTTCTACGGGTTTCATTTTGGCTGAAAGAGAGATAGATTTCGAAACGATAAAGAAAGCGGTTGAAGCGGTCGGCTACGGCGTCGAAACTGAGCTTGGAGAAGACGTCGAATCGAGACGTTACGCTCAGGCGAAGAAGAACCTCATCTTGGTCTGGCTTTTCACTGGCCCACTCATGTCGTTCATGCTGTTTCACATGTTCTTTCACATCCCTTGGCTCGGTTGGCTCGAGTTTGTCCTGCTGAGCTTCGTCATCTTCTTCGTCGGAAGAAGGATCATCAAAGGCGCTTGGATCGCCGTCACACACAAACACGCCAACATGGACGTTCTCACCTTCCTCGGCGCGTTCAGCGCCTGGGTGACGGGTTTGCTTTCGATGCTTCATCTTCCAGTCACTTCCTTCGCGGCAGTCGGTGCCATGATCGTGGCATTCAACATCACTGGCAGGTTCATCGAATCGCGTTTGCGAGACAAGGCGAGCAAACAATTGAGATCTCTGATGCAACTTCAAGCGAAACAGGCGCGCGTTCTGTTCGATTCTGGTGAAATTCTCTTGCCCATCGAAGCGGTTAAAGAAGGCTTCGTCGTGGTCGTGAACCCGTCCGAACGCATCCCAGTGGACGGTGTGATCGTGGAAGGATCGGGGCTCGTCGACGAGTCGATGGTGAGCGGTGAATCGTTGCCTGTACTCAAGAAGGCTGGAGATCCTGTGACCGCAGGTTCGTTGAATTTCACGTCTTCAATGAAGATTCAGGTCACGAAGGTTGGAGAAGACACTTTTCTTTCCCAGATGATAAAACTCGTTCAGGAAGCTCAGGGTTTCAAAGTTCCGATACAGGCGCTCGCGGATCGAATAACGAACTTTTTCGTCCCCATGGTGTTCATCCTGGCAGTCTTCAGCGCCGTGTTTTGGTACTTCAACTACGAAAGATTTTCGACCTTTCTTGAGAGGATGAGTCGCATCGCTTTTTGGATCGTTCACACGAACGCTTTCAGCTTCTCGATCTTCGTCTTCGTATCAACCTTGGTCATAGCCTGTCCCTGCGCGTTGGGACTCGCAACACCCATGGCACTGCTCGTTGGAACGACTCAAGCGATGAAGAAAGGTTTGCTCATAAGGAACGCAGAAGCGATACAAACGGCGAAAGATGTTGGTTTCGTTCTCACAGACAAAACGGGCACACTGACTTTGGGCGAACCGATCGTCGTGGAGCACAACTTGGACGAAGAGCTTTTGAAGATCGTTTCGAGCATCGAGAAGAAATCAAACCATCCGTTCGCCAAGGCGATCGCAAGACTCAGCGATGGGAGCCTCGACGTACAGCATTTCGAAGAGATCGTTGGTGAGGGTGTCAGAGCTGAGGTGAACGAAAAAGAGTACTTCGTCGGAAGACCTTTGGATTATTCACGCTACGAAGAGCAACTCGAACAGGGAAGAACGATCGTTGAGGTGAGGGTGGATGGAGAAATCAGAGGTTTTCTCGCGTTGGAGGACAAATTGAGGGAAGATGCGAAAGAGGCCGTGGAAAAACTGAAGAAGATGGAAATAGAAATCATCATGGTCACGGGAGACAACGAGAGGCTCGCCAGAGCCGTGGCGAAAAAACTTGCGATAGACAAAGTTCATGCGCAGTTGAAACCTCAAGATAAGCTCGAACTGGTGAGAAGATACCAATCTTTCGGAAAAAAGGTCATGATGGTGGGCGACGGGATGAACGATGCCGCGGCACTGAAAGCTGCCGACATAGGTGTGGCGATGGGCAGCGGGACAGACATTGCCATGGACAGCGCCGACATCGTCGTCGTGAGAGGCGGTATATTCAAAGTTGTGGAAGCCATAGAGGTATCGAAGAGGACGTTGAAGAAGATCAAGCAGAATCTGTTTTGGGCGTTCTTCTACAACGTCGTTGCGATCCCGCTGGCCATGGCGGGCTTGATCCATCCGTTGCTCGCGGAACTTGCCATGTTGTTCAGTTCGATCAGCGTGGTGTTGAATTCTTTGAGAGCGGAAGGGGTGAGATCATGAAGTACGAACTTCACGTGCCAGACATTTCCTGCGGTCATTGCAGAAACAGGATCAGTAAAGCGCTCGAAGAACTCGGTGTGAAGAACTACCAGATAGACGTGCAGACGAAGAAAGTGGTCGTAGAGACACAAAACGTCGAGGACGTGACGAGAAAGCTCGAACAGATCGGCTATCCTGTGGAAAGTTTCAAACAGATCTGATATCAACCTTCTTGGAGCTCTTTCAAAACGATCTCTTCCGGAACGTTTTCGAGCAACGCGATGCGTCTATGTATGGGTGGATGCGTGCCGAAGAGGTTCGCGAAGAATCCTTCCTTGTTGTTCACAGATCTTTTCAACGGATCTGAGATGAACAGATGCGCAGTCGCGATCGTCGCATTCTTGACCTTTCCCTTACTCTTCTGCATCTTCGCGATCTTTCTCAGCGCACCCGACAATCCTTTCGGGTTTCTTGTCAATTCAACGGCCTTCGCGTCCGCAAGGTACTCTCTGGTCCTTGACACTGCGAAGATGCTGATGCGCCCGATCAACGAAAAGAGCGTCGCAACGAGCGCGAGGATGAGCAACGCCACCATGATGTAACCCACGCCTGAATCTTTCTTCTTCGATGACCTTCTTCCTCTATTACTCCATAGCAAAAACTTCAAACTCCTCCACGCGAACAGTTGCACCAAAACCATGGTGCCTAAGATGGCGCTTATGGTGGTCATCAGCAGTGTGTCTCTGTTCTTTATGTGACTGATCTCGTGCGCTATGACACCTTCGGTCTCTTCCCGGTTGAGGTGTTTCAAAAGGCCGCTGGTGACACACACCGCGCTCTTTTTAGCCTTGAAGCCCGTGGCGAAGGCGTTTATGTTCTCGTCCTCCATCACGTAGACTTCTGGAGCTTTCTCAAGACCTGCGGCGATCGTCAGTTCTTCAACGATGTTCTTCAACTGTTTTTCTTCAAAACTCTTCTCGTTGATCTTCCTTGCGTTGATTGATCTCAGCACCAAGGCTGGTCCAGACGACACACCAGCCAGAATCTGGATCAAGGCGATGAAGATCAGAAGGATCGTTCCGAACGGAAAAACGCCGAACAGAGCGTCGATGACCAACCCCAGTGTGGCCATCAAAAAGAGAAACACAAAGACCAAAAGATAGGTTTTCCTCAAATTCTTCTTCTGTTGCACTAAATAGTCCATAAGATCACTCTCTCAGAACGTCAGCTCCACCTTTGGTGTTTCCTTTTCAGCGGCGGCAGCTTCGAAGAACACGAATGGTTTGAAGTTGAACATCTTGGCGACGAGGTTGGTCGGGAACATCTCGATCGAGGTGTTGTACTTCATCACGGTATCGTTGTAGAACTGTCTTGCGTAGGTGATTCTGTTTTCTGTGCTGGTGAGTTCTTCCATGAGCTGTTTCACTTGCTCGTTGGATTTGAGCTCTGGATATCTTTCAAAAACAGCGAGCAAGCGAGAGAGTGCACCTGAAAGTTCACCTTCAGCCTTGATACGATCGTCTATCGAACCACCCGCTACGGCTTTCGCACGCGCGTTTATGACGGCTTCCAATGTTTCTCTTTCGTACTTCATGTATCCCTTCACCGCGTTCACCAAGTTGGGTATCAGATCGTGCCTTCTCTTCAACTGAACATCGATTTGGCTCCACGCGTTCTCGACGCGCTTCTTCTTCGAAACCAAAGAGTTGTACGTTCCAACGAACCAAAACAGAACGATCAAAACTATCGCCACGACGATGCCAACCACTATCACAACGATCACCTCCACTCACAAGGATCATACACCAAAAACAAAACCCCGGCACAAGGCCGGGGTTTTTTGCTTCACAACCGCTTCAGAAGCTGACGCTAACTCTCCAAGCAACCGTAGCTATCGGCTGCTCGAACTTCAAAGAAATCCTGTGCGTCAGAAGTTCGCTCTTCCAAGTTGCGAACGCTTCCAGTGTAACATCGCTGAAGTTACTCAGATTCACAGGCAACTCAACGCTTCCACCGATCTTGACAGGAGCAAGAACTGTGGTTTCTACACGAGCTCCGATCTTGTTTGGATTTGGACCTCCGAACCAGACGCCTCCGTTCAATGTGTCTATGCCGAAGTTAACACCGAATCTGTAACCGGTAAGCATGTTAAGACCAGATAGGTTTGGATTGATCCCTAAATCGGTGTATCCACTGAGCGTTGCGCCTTGGATGTTCAAAGCCTTCGCAAGATCTATCGTTGCGTCCAAACCAAGCAGTGGGAATTGATTCGACAGACCAGCTGACAAGACGCCGCCAGCGAAGGCTGTCAAGGTCACGAACGTGAAGTTGAGCTTGTTCCAAACGTCCAAATCGACCAACTGAGTTGCCGGAGGTGTCAGCGGATAGACAAACAGTGAAAGATTATCTTTGAGATCTCCAAATGCCACGTCAAAATCAAGAGCGAAAGCTCCTCCAGACCTTGACACATAGGATGTGCCCCTGCTCAACGTTCCAAGTCTGTACTTGACGCTCAGAGCGTCTGTCTTGTAAAGGTACTCCCAGACGTACGCAGAGACTACACTGAAACCACTGAAATTCACGACGAAGCCTGTTTTTTCACCAACGTTACCGGAGAGAACCAACCGCACGCTGCCACCTGAGCTTATGGTTGGTGTTGCTGTTGTTGTTGAGGCGTCGAACGTAACCCTCAGCTCTGCCCATGCTGAACCAGAGATGCTCACCGCTGCGAATGCCGCGACCGTTACCAGGGCGACCAACAGAACAAGCAGTTTCCTCATAAGTTAACACCCTCCTTCGCTTTAAATTTTACCCCTCACTGGGGTTCACATTGCACCCACTATCATGGCGGCGACTGCAATGATTATAGCACCTATGACGGCACCAGTCAAAACCGCGTTGGCTTTCTTGAGTTCTTCGATCTTAGAAAGCAACTCAGCCTTGACGCTGTCGATGGTGCTTCCAACTTGGGTGAATCTCTCGTCCGTATCGGATCTCAACGCAAACAGACCGTCTCTGAGTTCGTCCAGCTGAGTGTTCACAGAATCCAGCTCTCCAAGGATGTAATCGATCTGTTCTTCGTGCATCGCCATGAACTCGTCAACTTTACCAGCGAGTTCTTCGAGCTTCTTGGCTTGAGCTTCTATCGCTTGCTTGTTCGCCGCTATGGCTTCTTTGTTCGCTGAAACCTTCGCGTTCAACTTGGCGATGGCTTCTTCGTTTGCGCCGACTCTCGCATCGATCTTGTCGACCTTTTCACTCAATCTGTCGAGCTTGATGGAAACATAGCCGAGGTTCTTGACCGCGTTGTCGAGCATCGAAGAGAGATCTCCCACCCGAGCCTCGAGAGCGGTTATCCTGTTAGACTGAGCGCGTGTGTAAGATGTGAGGTCCTTGACGATGTTCTTCACTGGCTCGAGCGCGAGCAGTTTCTTGTTTAGATCTTCGATCCTGCTCTGGATCTTGGAGATCGCTGCCTCACAGTTTGCCACGTGGTCGGCGAGTTTGCTTTCGAACGCAGAGCTCAGTTTGGCAAGATCCGCTTCGTGTTTCTTCTGCAGATTGGCGATCGCTTCGTAGAGTTTGATGACGTCCTTGTCATGGATGTTCACAGTCTGCTTGAGAGACTCCAGCGATTTTGCAAGCTCTTCGACCTTGGTTGAGGCTTCGAGCTCTCCAACTTTCTTCTCCAGCTGATCCACCCTCTGAATGGTCGAACCAAGCTTGACGCTGACGGCATCCAAGACCTTCAGCACATCGCTGATGTGAGGACCGACGATCTCTGTCTCGATCAGCCCGATCAGTCTGCTGATCATTGCGGCTTCCTCGTAGCGTGTGATGTTGCGATCACCCTTGAAGGTCCCGTCGGGGTATCCAATGACGATACCCTTATCCTTCAGATGTTTCACGTACTCATAGGCCCAGTGTTTTTCTGGGACATCTGGAAACATCCCGGAAGCGAACACCCCTACAGCGATGACTAATGCAACGACTGTGAGGAAAAGTTTCTTCATGGCGCCAACCTCCCTTCTGATTATTCTCTTTGGTGGGAACTGCTCCCCCCACTTGTCAAAGACCGAAACGACCCAGTTCAGAAATCATTATATCACTCGAACGGCATGTGAATCAAGTCTACACTTTCCGCACCAGTTTGAAGAACTGTCTCTTGCCAACTTTCAGGATCTTTTCTGTGTCCAGTGTGATCTTCGCATGGATGTCAGTGATCTTTTCTCCGTCGAGTCTCACGCCACCTTGTTGGATCAATCTCTTTGCCTCACTTTTACTCTCAGCCACGTTCAACTTCACGAGTAATTCTACCAGTTCCACACCGTCCGTGTCAAGATGCACGATGGGCATTTCTTCGGGAAGCTCTCTTTTCGAAAAGACTTTGATGAAGCCTTCTTGAGCCTCCTTCGCCGCATCTTCTCCGTGGAAGAACTTTGTGATCTCGAACGCCAACTTCATCTTGACGTCCCTCGGGTTGATCCTTCCTTCCTTCATCGATCTCTCGTACTCTTCGATCTCTCCTTCCGATATGTCCGTCAGAAGTCTCATGTACTTCACTATGAGCCAGTCTGGGATCGACATGAGCTTTCCGAACATCTCGTTGGGTGGGTCGTTGAAGGCTATGTAGTTGCCGTAGCTTTTGCTCATCTTCATCTTTCCATCCGTACCCTCTATGATGGGCATCGTCATGACGATCTGCGGTTCTTGCCCGAGCTGTTGTTGGATGTGTCTGCCCACCAGAAGGTTGAAGTATTGGTCGGTTCCACCGAGCTCCACGTCGGCTTCTATTGCCACGGAATCTTGAGCTTGCGCGAGTGGATAGAGAAATTCTGCTATCGAAATGGGAACGTTCTCTTTGTACCTCTTTGCAAAATCGTCCCTTTCGAGCATGCGCGCGACGGTGTATCTCGAAGCGAGCTTTACCACGTCGGCGAAGCTCATCTTTCCGAGCCATTCGCTGTTGAAATGTACTATAGTCTTTTCTCTGTCCAGGATCTTGAAAGCCTGCTCTTGGTAGGTCTTGGCGTTCTTTTTCACTTCCTCCTCGCTGAGCATGGGCCTTGTCGAATCTCTTCCCGAAGGATCACCTATCTGTGCGGTGAAGTCTCCAATGATGAGAACGACTCGATGTCCAAGCTCTTGGAACTGCTTCAGTTTGAACAAGACCACGGCGTGTCCAAGATGAAGGTCTGGCCTTGAAGGATCGACGCCGAGTTTGACCCGAAGCTGTTTTTTTCGCTTCAGCTTGTCCAAGAGTTCTTCCTCGTTGACCAGATCGACCACGTTCTTCTTCAAGATCTGAAGTTGCTTCAGTGGATCCATCGACTCACCTCGCGATGAAGAAAGCCGTCACTATGCTACTCACCATGAACGCGATGGCGAGCCCGAGAGTGATCTTTCCAGGTATGTCGAGACCTTTCTTTCTTCCGAACATCGTGTAGAGGGAACCTGAACCGAAGGCGCCTCCAAGTTCTGCGAACTTGCCCATCTGCTGGATCACCATGTAGATGAGCCCAGCGCTGATGAGTGAATGAACGATTATCATGAACGTTTTCACCTTTCCACCTCCTGCAAGGCTTGACTGAGAAAGATTATACAACAAACTTTCGCACGCTGATGCGACAATTAAAAAACCCCCGCTTGGGGGTTGTGGTGGCGGCGGTGGGACTCGAACCCACGACATAGTGATTATGAATCACTCGCTCTGACCATCTGAGCTACACCGCCACTCAATTGAATGATACCACAACGAACCAGCAGGTTCAAGTGGGTGAGATCTACTTCGCCAGTATCAAGATCAGATCGTTCACGTTCGTGCCGGTCGGACCTGTGATGAGAAGATCTTTCGAAGCCTTCAAAGCGTTGTACGAATCGTTGTTTTCTAACAGCTCTTCTGGTTCGAAACCTGCGTCTTTGATCCTTTGAACCGTTTTTCCATCCACCATGCCACCTGCGGCATCCGTGGGACCGTCGGTGCCATCTGTGCCCAGAGAGCAAACCACAACGTTGTCAAGGCTGTCTATCTTCAAAGCGGCGGCGAGTGCGAGTTCTTGGTTTCTTCCGCCTTTTCCCTTTCCTTTGACATGCACCACAGTCTCTCCACCGAGCACGAGCGCGCAGGGTTTCTTCAGAGGTCTGTCGTGAAGGACCAGCTCTTTCGCGATCGAACCGACGAAAAATCCCGCCTCTTTTGCTTCACAGTCTAAGCTCGTGGTCAGGATCGCACCCCTGTAGCCAAATCTTTCGGCGACTTCGACGGCTTTCTCACACGCGAGCTTCAAATCTGCGACGATGTAGCTTTCCACGTTCGAAAGACTCTTCGGTGTTTCGTCTTTCAACTCTTTGAGGACGTTTTCATCCACCCGCACGTTGTACTTTTTGAGCACGTTCAGCGCATCTTCGCTCGTGCTGAGGTCTGGATGCGCTGGACCTGACGCGATCACGTCGAGCCTGTTGGAGAGAACGTCGGAAAGGATCAAACAGACCATGCGTGCGGGAAACACCTTTTGTGCAAACCTGCCACCCTTCACCTCGGAAAGATGCTTTCTCACCGCGTTGATCTCCTCTATGTTCGCCCCGCTCTTCAAAAGTTGATCGGTGATGCTTTGAAGCTGTTTCAAGGTGACGCTACCTTTGGGCTTTTCAAAGAGTGAAGAACCACCACCAGAGATCAAGAAAAGAACTGTGTCGTCTTCATTCAGATCTTTCACGATCTCGAAAGCTCGTTCGGTGGCTCTGATCGTGTTTTCGTCTGGGATTGGGTGACCAGCCTCGTAGATTTCCAAACCTTCGATCTCACCTTCGCTGTGTTTGTACTTGGTGATGACGATGCCTTTTTTTATCCTTTCCTTCAGCACTTCTTTGGCGGCCTTCGCCATGCGCCAAGCCGCTTTACCTATCGCCACGAGAACAACGCGCGAAAGATTCAGCTCCTTCAGCTTCTGCTTCACGGCATTGTCTGGAAGGACGGAACGAATCGATTCTTCAACGATGGTCAGTGCATCTTGTCTGAGACTTTGGTTCATGCTTTCTTCTCTCCTTCAAGAATTTTCTTGCGATACGAACGGAAAAGTAGCTTCCAAAAACGTTGAAGATCAGATCGAACATGGTGTCGTCCAAGCCACGTTGAGGCAAAAGACTTTGTCCGCGATGAATTCAGCTATCTCCCAGAGCACGCCAGCGAAGTTGGCAAGCAAGAACGCAACAATTTGTGACATTCTTTCGCTCAACGATCGCCAAAACTTCGAATCGTTCAAGAGAACGTGGTAGAAGAAGAACGCGATGGTGAAAGAACCAAAGAAATGCAGTGCTTTGTCCCAGAGTGGAACGGAATCGTAGAATTTGAGAAAATGGCCGAAGAAAGAATGCAGGACCAGATGGATTCGCAGAAGGTTTTTCAGTGCGTTCGATAAATCTTGTTGTACGATGTGGCTGTAGATGTCGATGAACCTGTCCGCCAAAACGTAGAGGAAGTAGCCAAAACTTTGAACGAGCCTCCCGAGAAGGAGGCTCGTCACCAGCGGTAGCATCAGCAAGATAGCGAAGAAGACTTCCAAGACCCTTTCCAGTGAAAATTTCCTTTCGGCTTCCAGTTGTCGCACCGTGCTTACCTCACAACAGGTTCTTGACGATCTCTCCCTCTTTCATGACCATGACGACGTTCTTTTCGTTCAAGAGCGATTCGATGTCGTCCAAAGGATTCTTCTTCAGCACTATCACATCGGCGAGCTTACCCTCTTCTATTGTACCAATTTGTTTCGACAGACCCGCAGACTCTGCGGCGATCTTCGTTGCACAGACCAAGGCTTCTTCCTTCTTCATGCCGAGCTTTTCAACAAAGAGGAGTATCTCGAGCGCGTTGTCGCCCTGTCTGAAGGCCTTGATCCCTCCAAGAAAGTCCGTGCCCGTGGCGAGTTTCACACCGCGTTGGTATGCTAACTTTATGTTCTCAACGTGAGCTCTGTAGACTTCTTCAGACTTCTTCAAGCCCCACTCGGGTATGCCTATCTCTTTACCAAATCGCATGATGTGTTCCACGATGGAGAGCGTTGGTACGACGATCGCGTCGAACTTCTTCGCAAGCTCACAGCATTCTTCGTCGATGAATATGCCGTGCGCGATGACTTTCACGCCAGCCAAGATCGCGTTCTTGATGCCCTCGGTGCCCTGCGCGTGTGAGTGAACAAACGTTCCTGCGTGTCTTGCCTCTTGAACGATGGCTTGGATTTCTTCCATGGTGAACTGAACCTGCTCGGGTCTGTCCTTTTCAGACAGCACACCACCAGTTGACATGATCTTGATGAAGTCCGCCCCACAGCGTAAAGCGTAACGTGCAGCCTTTCGACATTCGTCCACACCGTCACAGATCAGAGAACCGAACGGAGTTTTGAACTTCGAAGTTCTTGGATCGACATAATCGATGGGCAAATAGTGCGCATCCCCGTGGCCAAAGGTTTGGGACAAAGATGGTCCCGCGGCAACGATCCTTGGTCCAACGATCGTTCTCTCTTGAACGGCCTTCTTCAAATTCACGGCGATGGAACCACCAGCGTCCACGATCGTCGTGAAACCTGCATTGATGAGAGATTTTAGATCCTTCACCGCGCGTGCCACGAGCGTTTCGTAAGGAACCAAGAGATGTTCCTTGATGGAATCACCAGAACGCATGCCCGTCAGATGCAAATGCGCATCGATGAGACCTGGCATGAGAAAGAGACCTTCAAGATCGATGCGGGAAAAACCGGCGGGGATGGTGGTCGATTCGAGCTTTGAAACTTTCACGATGCGACCCTTTTCTACCAAGACGACGGCCTTTTCGAGGATCGAACCGTCACCGACGAAAACCGTGGCGTTAACCAACGCCAAACTTTCCACCGAGATCCCTCCTTTGATTTGCAGTGCGAACTTTTTTGATATGATAGTCGATCTTTCGTGGATCGTCAAGTGGGATCATTTCAGATGACAAGCGATCTCGACGAGTTCGTATCTTCTACTCCCAAGTCCAATCTGCTCTGCGTAGGCAAGCTGAGTTTCCCAACTCACGTTGGGATGAACCTGAAGGAAGGGATCTTGGTGGGTGGCTTTCAACACCAAATCGATGCACGCTTGGTCGATCGCCACAGGATCATCGCTCACCACGATGCCTATGTCCGGTGCAACGGCGGGTCTGTTGACGTGCCAGCAATCGCAGTCGGGTGAGACGTTCACGATGAAGTTCACGAAGATCGCACGCTTGTCCTTCAAGACGGCTTTGGTGTACTCGACCATCTTCTTGCTCAAGAGCTCCGACGAGCTGTCCCAACTCGGTTCCACAGCTTCGTAGTTGCACACGGCGATGCACTGGCCACAACCTATGCACACGTTATAATCGATCCTCGCGATTTTCGAAACTCTGATCGCACCCGTGGGACAGAACCTTTCACACGTCCTGCAAGCGACACATTTGTCTTCGATGATTTTCGGCTTGGAGTCTGAATGTTGCTCGAGCTTGCCCTGTCTGGATGCACAACCCATCCCAATGTTTTTCAGCGCCCCGCCGAAACCTGTCTGCTCATGTCCTTTGAAGTGCGTGACGAAGATCAGATGAACTGATCGTTGCCCTTCAAACCATCGGCAATGATCACTGGAGCACCCACCACGTCCATCGTGAACCCGTTGAGATACGCGTTCAAGACGTGATCGACCGCGTTGCTGCGATGGCCCACGTACAGGGTGTTGGCGTCGGTCAAAAAGATCTTCGCGCCGGAAGGCTTCAGTTTTTCCACCAGAACTCTCACATACTGTGGTCTTACGAACGCGAGGTTGCCGTACTCACCAAAGTGGAGCTTTATCGCGACGAACTCGTCCTTTCTTGCGAGAGCGCTTATTTGGACTTTATCGAGCAAGAGAGAAAACTTTTGAAGTAGGTTCATGTTGCTGTTGGTGCTCAAGTCTGTGAAATAGACGCGCGCCACGCGGTGAACCTCCTCAATAGAGTCTGTACCTTTCGATTCTCTGAGAGAATTTGAATGACTCTTCATTCCAGATTCTATCAAAGTCCTTCGACGTGGCGCCCTCGTCGATCGCTTTTCTGTAAAAATCGCTTCCGATGAGTAGATCGAAATAGTACCTCTCGGTTTCATCGTGCACGTAGCTGTCCCAGCGGAAACTTTCTGGATGAAGTCTTTTCAAACACGCGATGAGATCGATCGCAAGGTGTAAAGGTTTGATCTTCCTTTTGTCAGTGACGAAGAACTCCAAGCCCTGACACACTTGGTTGGACAGCTTGAAAGCGAACGGAACGAAGAACCTCTCTCTGAAGGCAACACCTTCGTGGTTGAATTTCTTCAACTCTTTGTACAATTTCTCCGAGTCGATCCAAGGAGCGCCTATGAACTTGAACGGGTGCGTCGTTCCGCGACCCACAGAGACGTTCACACCTTCCAGAAGGCAGAAACCTGCGTAGAGGATCGTGTGCTCGAGTGATGGTAGATTGGGCGAAGGTGTGTTCCAGAGCAAGCCAGTTTCGTCGAAATAGCTGCTCGGATCGTAGCTTTCCATTTTTATTATCTCGAGTTCAGCGTTCATGTCAAATTCTTCGTTCAAATAATGTGCGAGCTCTCCGATCGTCAAGCCGTATCTGAGTGCAAGTTCATAACCTCCGACGAAGCTTTCAAAGTCTTTCTCGATCGTGGGACCGTCTACCTTTTTCGAAAGTGGGTTTGGTCTGTCCAAGACGACGAACTTGATTTTGTTTTTCCCACACTCTTCCATGCAGTAGACCATGGTGTAGATGTAGGTGTAGAAACGAAGTCCCACGTCTTGAATGTCGTAGACGAGCACATCGAGTCCTGAAAGCATCTCTTCGGTGGGCCTGAGCCTTTCACCGTAGAGAGAATGCACGATGATACCATATCTCGGTTCGATCGAATCTTGCACCTTCGCACCGTCCACCGCCGCTGTGAAGATGCCGTGTTCTGGGCCGAAGAGTTTGATGAGTTTCAGGCCTTTTTCCACGAAGAGAGCGACGTTCCTCTTCAACTCAGAGTTGATGCCCGTCGCATTGGTGATCAGTCCGATGTGCAAGTTCTTGTAACGATCGGCGAACTTTTCCAAAAAGACGTCCAAACCGAGTTTGACAGTCTTCACTTGATCGCCCCCTGCGTCATACCGGCGATGAAGAACCGAGAGAAGATCAAGAAGAGTATAACGGTTGGAGCTATCGAGAGCGTGAGACCTGCGAACAGCAAGGGCCATTGGATCGAGTATTCGCCGAAGAACATGGACATGGCGAGCGTGATCGTGGCTTTGGATCGATCGTTTATGAGGATCAACGGGAAGAAGAAGTCGTTCCAGACGTTGACGAATGTCACGATGGCAACTATGGAGAGCGCGGGTTTGGTGAGCGGAAGAACCAGCTTGTAATAGATGTAGCCAACGCTCGCTCCGTCTATACGCGCCGCTTCACACAGTTCGTTAGGCACAGCGTCTATGAAGTTCTTCAAGATGAAGATCGAAAAGGGGAGATTGATCGAGCTGTAGATCAAGACGAGACCTGCCAAAGAGTTGGTTAGATTCATGTTCCTGAGAAGGATGAATATGGGTATCACGGCGAGTCTCGCGGGTAAAGCGAGCCCCAGCATGGTGTAGAGGAACACGCCCCTTCTGAAAGAAAAATCGTACTTCGAGACCATGTAGGCGAACATGCTCGCAAGCAAAACCACGATGATCACAGTCGCTCCAGCGACGAGCAGACTGTTCCTGTAACCAACATGAATGTTGGCGAATTTCCACGCCTTGGAGAAGTTGTCGAACTTGAAGCTGGATGGAAACGAGAAAGGTTTCAAGAAGAGTTCTCGCATCGATTTGAAAGAGTTCATGACCATCATCGTGAAGGGTACGACTATGATCAAAGCGTAGATCGTCAAGAAAACGTAGGCTAAGATCGTCCCAGTCTTCGTGAGTCTCACCATGCTCTTTCCCTTCTTTCGACCAAGAACACGTAAAGAATTGAAAGAGGCATCACGATGGCGAAGATGAACACGGTCACGGCTGCCCCGAGTCCCATGTCTGTGAAGGCACTGCCCAGTCCACCGAAGGCGGTTCTGTAGAAGACCGTACCGAGCACATCAGTTTTCCTGAACGGTCCAGCTTGAACCCCCGTCATGGCGTAGACCATGTCGAAGACGTTGAAGCTTCCTATGAACAACAAGATCAACAACGTTCTGAAGGTCGGTAGAACCAACGGAAGAACGATCTTCGTTGCTATCTTTCTGTTGCTCGCCCCATCGATGTAAGCGGCTTCGATGAGGTCTGGTGGGATGTTCAGAATCGCCGCGAGGATGACCAGAACATAAAAACCAAGGTGCCTCCACGTGTTCACCAAGATGATGCTCAACAGCGCCGTGGAGGGATCACCCAGCCACGGTCTGGCAAGACTTTTCAAACCTATGAATTTGAGAAAGTTGTTCACGAGTCCTATCTGCGGGTTCAAAAATAGATTCCACATGAACCCCACGATCACCAAAGGTATCATGTTGGGCATGTACACAACGGTTCTGAAGAGCTTTGCTCCCTTCAGTTTGCTCGCAAGAAGGAACGCTATCAGAAAACCAAGACTGAGCTCGAGCGTCGCTGCAACGATGAAGAAATAGATGTTGTGGGAGAAGGCGTTGAAGACTTCTTTTGAAAAACTACCGAAGAACATCTCTCTGAAGTTCTTCAAACCTACGAAGATCTTTGGACCAACGCCTTTCCACGAATAGAAACTCAGAGTCAGACTATCCAACAGAGGATAGACGACGAACAGGCTGTAGAGAACCAGCGCTGGAAGGATGAAAAGAAGAACGTAGCTGGCCTTCACTCTCATTCGCGTTCACCCCATTTTTGAAAAGCCCCAGCCCGAAGGCTGGGGCGTGTCTTTTTCACTTTCCAAGTCTCTTCTTCAGCGGTTCGTACCATTGAGATATGGCGTCCTGAGCCCTTCTGGAAAGTTCTTCTGGTGTGATCTTACCTGCGTACATTTCCTGCATACCCGGACTCAGCACGTCGTCGTAGAGCGATGGTTTCTGCGTGACGAACACGGAACCAACCCAGTAGACATAAGGAGAAGCATGGTTCAGATACACATCGACGACCTCTTGCAGTATCGGTACCTTCGGCAATTCAGCTTTAGAGACGGCAGGGATGTTGTAGGTGATGTTCGCGAAGATGGTACCGAACTTGGGTGTTGCGCAGAACTTCAGAACTTCGACGGAATCTTTGAGGTTCTTCACGTTGGATGTGAGCGTTATGGCACCATCCATGTAAACGTACGCGTAAGGCTTTTGATCCTTTGTGAGTGGTGGCACCATGAAGTAACCCACTTGGATGTCTGGATTCAAATTCTTCCAGATCTGATAACCCCAAATTCCGTAGAACACCATCGCCGCCTGACCGAAGGCGAAGGCTGCGTCCATGTCTGTGGTGGAGTTCGCCAAAAAGCCATCCTGGTAGTAAACCTTGAGTTCGTTCAACCTGCGGTTCAAATCGGTGAACTTCGGATCGAGGAAATCCGTTTCTCCATCGATGAGCTTCTTGATCCATTCCGGTCCAAGGACGCTCACGCCACACATGGCGTGTTGCATCGCCAGTGCCCAAGCGTCTTTACCTGGTATGAAGAAGGGTGTGATGCCGTTCCTCTTCAACGTCTTGGCGATCTCAACGAGTTCATCCCAAGTTTCTGGTTCTTTGAGTTTGAACTTGTCGAAGTACTCCTTGTTGTAGAAGATACCCACAACTTGGACGGCGAAGGGAACGCCATACTTTTTACCTTGGAAGGTCACGGAGTTCAGAATTGTCTGTGAGAAGTTCGAGAAATCGACGTACTCGTCGATGGGTAGATACAGCCCGTTCTCGATCATCGTCTGGGTTCGTCCGCCGGGAAGTCTCCTGGAATAGACGATGTCCGGTCCAGTACCTGTTTGAAGCGCGACGGCGATCTTGGCGTCGTATTCGGTCGGTGCAAAGGCTGTGAAGTTGATCTTGATGTCCTTGCCCATCTTCCTGAGTTCTTGTTCGACCTGTTTCCACACCTCGGCGTCTTGGGTCCTCCAGCTCCAGATGTTGACTTCACCCGCAAGCACAAGGACACACAGCAAGACTGCCAGCAACACCACCAGCTTCCTCATAAACACACCCCCTCGACGTGGTCTGAATTTATTATATCAAAAAGGCTCGAGGACTTCGCAGAAATTTGCTGGTGCTGTTTTATAATCTGTCAAGAAAGGAGCGAGAACGTGAGGGGAACTCTCATTGTTCTGTTGGTGTTCTCCACGGTTTTATTCGGTGCGACGTTTCAAATTGAAACAGAGCTTGAGTACGATTTTGAGCAGGTTTTCGACTCCATCAAATTCCGTCTCACAGTGCCGTTCATGGGAACTGAATTCATCGCGAGCGGTGGGTTCAGAAGAGACAACGTCGTGACGCCACCTTACAGCGACTTTCTCAAAGGGCATTATTGGTACTGGGATGAAGGTCATTTCAGCTATCAGACACAAAACATCAAAGTTGATGTGGGTGTGAAGAAGAACACAGTCGGGCCCGGGGAGTTTTACAATCTTTTTCTCTCCGAGAAGGAATTTTCGTATCCCACGGTGAGAGTGTTAGCGTTACTCACTGGTCAGACCAGCAAAATATCTGTCGAAACTCTTTGGGCAGGCTTGAGAACCTTTTCGACTGAAGGCAAGCCTGCGAAAGGTTTGGTGTACAGAAGATTGTCCTTGTTGCCCTTGGAAGTTCTGGAGATCGGTTATCAAGAGTCCGTACTCTTTCTGAACAGGTATTTCGATCCGTACTATTATTTTGTCCCGATACCTATTCCGGGAATTCAAGAGTTCTGGCATCTTTCGGCTCCTTGGGGTGTGAGCTCAGCACAGTTGGACGACAACTCCATGGTCGGAGCGTACGCAGTTCTCCGCGGTGGTTCGTGGCGTGCTTACGCTGAGGTGCTCATAGACGATATAAATATGAACAGGTTTCTTTCACCAGGTGGCTACCAAAATCCTGACAAAATCGCCTTCATGATGGGTTTTTCAGGGCAGAGCGATCCGGTGAGGTTCAAGATAGAGGTGGCGGGTGCGACCGCTTACACGTTTGAAAGAACGAGAGTCGATAAACCTTACGAGTACGTGTTCTTCGAAGGAACGAACTATCCGATCGAGAAGAACATGATCGGTTACAAGTACGGTGAAAACAACATAGCTTGCATGATCGATTTCGAGTATCGTTTTGCGAATTGGACCTTCGGCTTGGCATGGGAATCCGTCATTTTTGGAACCAGAACACCGGATTCGCCGTGGCACGGTGGGAGCGCGCCCAACGGTACGAGATGGTTGATCGGAGAGATCTCATCGCTGAACACGTTGAGAGCAACGATCAGTTATCGAGTGCAAGAGGTGTACGCGTTCAATCTCAAAGATGTGTTCTTCGGTGGAACATTCGGTGTGAGAAATTCACAACCTTTCGTTGGATTCTCTTTCAGCTTGTCCATCAACATGTGAGGAGGTTGGCACATGAAAGGTTTGGTTCTGTGTGCTGGTAAGGGAACGAGGCTCAGACCGCTGACTTACACGACGGCGAAGCATTTGATACCCGTGGCCAACAAGCCCGTGATCTTTTACACACTCGAGTTCATGAAAAAAGCTGGAGTGAACGAGATCGCGATCGTGGTGAGTCCCGACAACGAAATGTTGTTCAAAGAGACCTTGAAGGACGGTGCGCAGCTTGGAATGCACATAGAGTACATCGTTCAGCCTCAACCTAAGGGCATAGCGCACGCGGTGTACATCTCCAGGGAATTTTTGAAGGATGAGCCGTTCCTCTTGGTGCTCGGAGACAATTTGGTGTTCGAGGATGTCTCGAGTGTGGTGAAAAGCTTCGAATCGGAAAACATCGACGCTTACGTGTTGCTCGCGCGCGTGAAGGATCCGAGAGCTTACGGTGTTGCAGTGCTGGAAGATGGAAGGATCGTTCACGTGGAGGAAAAACCGAAAGAACCCAAGAGCGATCTGGCGATCGTGGGGGTTTACCTGTTCAGAAAGAGCGTCTTCGAGGCCATAGAGAACATCAAACCGTCGTGGAGGGGAGAGCTCGAGATCACGGACGCCATAGGCTATTTGGTTCAGAAAGGCTACGTCGTGAGGGCGCACGTGATACAGGGTTGGTGGAAGGACACGGGAAAACCTGAAGATCTACTCGAGGCGAACAGGCGAATACTCGATTCCATGCAAGATGGCGAATGCGCTGGAAAGATCGATGACAGCACGATCGTTCAAGGCAGAGTCTGCGTGGGCAAGGGATCGATCATAGCAGGTTCCCTCATAAGGGGACCAGTCGTGATCGGGGAGAACTGCAGGATCGTGAACTCCTACTTGGGACCATACACGTCCATAGGTAACGGGGTCATCTTGGAAAACTGCGAGGTGGAAAACTCAATACTGATGGACGAGAGTAAACTGAGTAATTTGTCTGCGAGAATAGATTCATCGCTGATCGGCAAGGGTGTGAGGATAAGTCAAAACGGAAAACTACCCAAGGCGATGAAGTTCGTCGTTGGAGATCTCAGCTCTTTGGAACTATGAAAAACCCCCAGCGGAGCTGGGGGTCATCTGTATTTTACCCATCTCATCACCAACGGTGCCGCGACGAAGAGGGACGTATAAGTTCCCACGATCACGCCCACACTCAGACCAAACGCGAACGGTTTAATGGTGTTACCTGCGAACAACAGCAGAACGAAGACGACGATGAAGGTTGTCAAGGAAGTGTTTAGCGTCCTCGTCAGAACTTGGTTCACACTCTCGTTGATCAGCGTAGGAATGTCTTTACCTTTGAACTTTCTCATGTTCTCTCTGATCCTGTCGTAGATGACGATCGTGTTGTTCAATGAGTAACCTATGAGCGTGAGCAGGGCGGCAACGGCGGGCACGTTGATCTCGTATTTGAACATGGAGAAGAATCCCAGAGTCACGATGACATCGTGTGCGAGCGCCGCTAAGGCTCCAACACCGAAGATGAAGTTGAAACGCAGAGTTATGTAAGCCAGAATCGCGACCAGCGTGATCAGAATTGCTCTCCAAGTGAGTCTTCTGATCTCCTCTGCGGCGCTACCACCTGTCTCGTTGAAGGATACGACCTCCGCTTTGAAGCCTTTAGCTTCAAGTTTCTTTCTGAGCTCTTCCACGATCTTGAGTTTCTCGTCCGCATCGAAGGTCTTCGAAACGGTGACAGAGAACTTCACGATTCCTGCTGGATCGCCCGCGGATCTGACCCTCGTGACGCGTGCGCTGGCAAAGTCGGAGGAAATCTCGCTCAAAGCTTGGCGCAGGTCCTGCTCGACCATGTTTCCCTCGGCACGAACGAGTATTTCGCTTCCACCGACGAACTCAACACCGAGGTTGAAACCGCGCATGAAGATGAAGAGCAAAGAGAGCACGACGAAGAAGGCTGCTATACCGAGCCAAATCGTTCTCTTGTGCACGACGTCGATCTTTTTCATGGCTCGACTCCCCTTTCTACAGCCTTGGGAACACGGATGAAGTTGTGGAAAGCATCGGTGAGCAACCTCGAGAGCACCATGTTCACAAAGAAGCTGCCAGCGACACCTATTATCAGAGTGATCGCAAAGCCCTTCACCGTACCTGTACCGAAGTAATAGAGCACTAAACCTGCGATGATCGTAGTCAAGTTCGCATCGAAGAGCGTGATGAAGCTTCGCTCGAAACCTGCACTGATCCCCGCTCTGATGGACTTACCCGCTCTGAGCTCTTCTTTTATTCTCTCGGCTATGATGATGTTTCCGTCCACCGTCGTACCTATCGTGAAGAAGATACCAGCGATGCCCGGCAGGGTCAGAATCGACCGCGTGGCTGCCATCACACCGAGCAGAAGGATCGTGTTGTAGATCAGTGCGATGTCCGCCACGATACCTTGAACACCGTAGAAGACGATCATGTATATCAGTACAAGTACCAGACCAACGATTCCAGCTATGAGCGAGCTCTTGATGATGTCAGATCCGAGCAGCGGCGCGACCCATCCTGCGGAAACTTTTTCCAACCTGGCTGGTAACGCACCACTTCTGAGTATCGCGGCGAGCTGCTTGGCTTCTTCGAGAGAGAAGTTTCCGGTGATTTCGGCCTTACCATCGGGAATCACAGAGATCACATAGCCTGCAAATTGGACGACGTCGTCGAGCACGATCGCGAGCCTCTTTTCCTTAGCAGCCGCCGTACCTATGGCAGACTCTGGAACAACCAACTGTTGCGTGATGCGTTTGAAGACTTCAGCATCTTTGCTCGCCAGCTCGAAGGTCACCTTGTAGCCAAAGCGTCCGACACGCGTTTCTGGAACGGGGCTGGCTGCGACGATGCGCGGTGAGACGAGCCTCAGATCTTTGACGAGCATGATCTCTTCTCTCACAAGATACCACACTTTGCCTTCCCGCGAGGGGAGCCAACGGGCCTTCTTTATCCTCGCAAGGTCCATCAGTCTCGGATCAGTGGAAGGATCGGACGTACTTTCATCCAGCACTTGCCCGAAGTACATGGTTCCCACAGAACCCAGAAGTTTTTCAGCCTTCGTCGTGTCAGTCACATCCGGTATCTCGACTATGATGAACGAATGATTCTCTCTGAAGCTCTTTCTGAGCGTCGCTTCGGTGTAGCCTGCCGAGTCAAGCCTGTTCCTCAAAACGGTCCAGACGTCGTCCACCACTTGGCTGGGATTCTCAACACCGGGCTCGACGTCGACCCTGTACTCGAGTCTTGCTCCGCCCCTTATGTCGAGTCCAAGTCTCACGCGCTGGAAAAACCGTGCCAGGCCACTGTAACCTTTGTCCGTCGTTGGCAAAAGCAGAGCCAGCAAAGCCAAGACGAACACGGCAAGCACGACGATCAGTCTCACACGCTCCGCTTTCATGTCTCAAGCCCCCTCTTTTCAGTCCTGCTTTTCTTCTTCCTTCTGCTCCTCTTCTTTTTCCCTGAACACGGAAGCTATAGCGCGCTTCGTTATCTCGAGCTCGGTGGTCATCGCGGTTTTGATCTTCACTGTATCTTTCTTGATATCGATGACCTTGCCCACGATGCCTCCGATCGTAACAACCGTATCACCACGTTTCAGTTGGGAGATCATCTGCTGGAACTGTTTCTCTCTCCTCCTCTGCGGAAGGATGATGAGAAAGTAGAACATCGCGAAGAGCATGACCAGAAGGAAGATGAAACTCCAACCGGAGCCTGTCGTTGTGGTGGTTCCACTCGGTGCAGTCGCACCTGGTGCAGCACTGTAGAGTATGTTCATCCACACTACCTCCTTTCGAGTTCACTCGATTTTACCAGAAGTTTTTTAACCTCAGGTAGCAACAAGGTGTTCAACGCCAATCCCACCAAGAAGGGCGAAACACTTTTCACATCAATCGTGTGAAAAACGACGTGTTCGACGAGTCGCGAAACCGTCCAAGTGAGTGCGAAAGAAAAGAGAACAGACATTCTCGGTTTCATCCTGCGATTCAGTATCGAAAGAATGAAAACCAAGAGTACGAGTTCGAACATGTACAAGGCTAACAACGACGGTGTGAAGGATCTGAGCGCCACGTAAGACAGGTTGGGCAGGATCAACGCGACGAAGAGGCCGATTGAAAAATCGTGGCAAAGAAGGCTCAGTGCTGTTACAACATAATTTGGAAGAACGAAAAGTCCTAACCAGTCAGGACCGAGCCAGATCAGATAGTTCAAAGCGATTCCGAGCGAGAGCCAGAGACAAAGTACTATGATTCTCTTCATCCCATCACACCACGTTGGTCTCTCTCACGGTGGACTTCTCGAACCTGTCGACGTTCAGTTCCGCAATGCTCACGTGCTTTGTTTCACCGAAGAGTATCTTTTCGGCCAAAGCTTCGCCGACGGCTGGTGCGAGCATGAAACCATGACCGCTGAAGCCGACGGCGTAATAGAAGTTCGCCAGCTCAGGAGACTCACCGATGATGGGTTGAGCGTCTGGCGACATGTTGTAGTGTCCCGACCAATGACGTACTATGCGAAGTTTACCCAAGAATGGGAGCAACCAGCACATCTTTCTTGCCAAGTCTTTCTCGAATCTGAACGTCACGTTGTAGTTCAGCCCAGGCTTTTCATCCTTATCACCTTGACCCATGATGAACTGACCGTGCCTGGTCTGCCTAACGTAGAAGTTGCCGGAGAAACTTATGATCATCGGATCCACGAAGTTCTTCGTTGGTTCACTGACCAAAATCTGGTGTCTGTAGCTCTCGACTGGGAGTTTCACGTTCACCATGGAGGCAACTTGACCAGCGTACGCACCCGCTGCGTTCACAAGGATCCTCGATTCGAATCGGCCTCTGCTGGTGTGAACAGTGAACTTCGAGTCCGTCGCTTCGATCGCGAGGACCTCCGTGTGCGTGAGGATCGTCACACCCAACCTCTTCGCGGCGTGTGCGTAGGCGAAGTTCGCCAAGTGTGGGTTGGCATGGCCATCGGTCTGACAGAAGGTGGCAAGCAGAACTTTTTCCACGTTCACGTATTCGAACCGTTGCTTTACTCGATTCGGCGTGAGCAGTTCCACGTTCAAGCCAAGACTCCTTTGCATCTTCACGTTCTCTTCGAACTGCGTTGCCTCACGCTCGTCGTACGATAGTACGAGATAACCTCCCTGCTTGTATTCGATGTCGAAACCGGTCTCTTCGCTCATCCTCTCGAACAGCTTCACGCTCCTCATTGCGAGCAGAACGTTGTGTGGAGAGCTCCACTGTTGTCTGATCCCACCAGCACACCTGCCCGTGGAACCCGAACTTATGTAGTTCTTCTCGAGGACCAAAACATTGTTCTCGCCAAACTTGGCCAGATGGTATGCGATGGAACAACCCACGATACCAGCACCCACGACGATTATTCTGTACTCAGATTTCATTCGATTCACCCCTCAGGATCGATTCAAACTTGGTCGGCATTATCGGAGGTCTGAAATGTCCTTTTAGCAATTCTTCGGGTGATTTACCCAACCTTCGTGACAGAATCGATAGGACCGAAGCTCGACACGTCCTGCCACCGCACATGCCCATACCGATGCGCAAATAACGTCTCAGCTCTTCGTAATCTGTGAATCCCAAATCTATGGCCTTTTCGATCTCTTCGAGCGTCACTTCTTCGCACTTGCACACGAAGACGTTCTCTCGCTTCTTCACACGAAAGTTTCTGACCTGTGTGGCAAAACCTGAGGGCACTTTGAGATGAACCAAGTTCGTCATGTGCGGAAAGCGAACAACTTTAACCACTTGCGCCTCACAAAGCTGTTTCCCGTCTCTGTCCAAAGCGACCACGCGTTCTCCTTTCTCTGGCAAAGGGAGCATCTCGTAGGGAACAACCACGAGGTCGAAGCCCTGTTCGACGTTCTCCTGAACCATGAAGATCGCAAGGCCTGGACATTTGGAAACACAGATGCCACAGCCAGTGCACTTTTCGTAGTCTATCCGCGGAAGACTGTTTATGTTCTTCGGCACCTCGATGGCACCGGTTGGACAGGACGTCTGACAAGGATTGCACGGAATGTTTTCGTAGCATTCTATGATGGGTCTGAGCTTCCCAGTTGGGCCCGTGTCAGTCTGTGGCTCACGCGAATATTCCACGAGCCTTTGAGGGAAGAACTTGGAAAGGCCTTTTCGAACCTTTTCGGAGAAAGGACCAGCTCTGAACTCGACGAGCTCGTTCTGGAGCGACTCTATCTCTTTGGACAAATCCATTTTCGTTATCGACTGGGCGATCGTCAAACCTGCGATGCGTCCTTCGATCATCGCCGTCGTCGCTTCCTCGATTCCCGAAAGATCTCCAGCGATGAAGATGTTCTCGACGTTCGTCCTCATGTTCTGATCCCTGTATGGAACGAAACCCCCAAGCTCTGGAACGTATTCGATCTTCACATTCGCCATCGCTGCGAGCTCCACGGACGGGACCAAACCTGTAGCGATGCAGATCGCGTCCACCGCGAACTCCTTTTCAGTTCCTTCGATCGGTTGGAAGTTCTCATCAACCTGAACGACGACGGCTCCAGTGACTCTCTCTTTCCCGAGCGCCTTCTCGATCGTGTGCCTCAAAAGTATCGGCACTCCGAACCTCTTGACTTTGCGTAGATGAACGTCGTAGCCTCCGACCTTGTCGGCTATCTCGACGATCGCGGCCACTTCCGCACCAGCCTGCAACAGTTGGTAAGAAACGATCAGACCGATGTTCCCAGAACCAACCATCAGGAACCTTTTGCCAGGCAACACCATGAACTGATTCATGAGTGTTTGAACCGCTCCGGCGCCGTACACACCCGGTAAATCGTTGTTTTCAAACTGTATGAACCTCTCCGATGCACCCGTGGCGAGCAGGATGTAATCGGCTTGCACTTCAAATGTCGCATCGCTTTGCCGATCGTACAGTACCACGACGTCTTCGTAGATTCCGACAACCGTGGTCTGAAGCATGATCTTGACGTGTTCGTTCAACTGGTCTTTCAATCTCTTAGCTATCTCGAAGCCCCTCACGGAAGCGAAGAATCCTTCATGACCGAAGAATTTGTGCGTTTGTTTGACCAACTGACCTCCGAGTTCGACACCTTCGTCCACGATGAGGGTCTCAACGCCACGCTTTGAAGCCTCTATGGCACCGCACAGCCCAGCGGGTCCACCACCCACGACGAGCAGTTGCGTTCTCACCACGACACATCACTCCGACCGAACTGTCTTTGAACCTTCATGCCTTCTTTCACCGGCGTGATACACACCCTCACGTTTGGTTCACCATCGACGATCATCAAGCACGAAGAGCATTTTCCTATTGCACAGAAGAACCCTTTTGGTCTTCCACGTTCAGTCTCACCGAACACGTCTATTCCATTCGCGATCAGTGCGGCCGCAACGGTTTCACCTTCCAAAGCTTCGAGTTCCTTACCTTCGAAATAAAACTTCACCGTGCGCGTGGATCTCCTTTTGAGGATCGGATGTTCCAAGATGCGCCTCACGATCTCGACCTCCACTCACAAATGAATCGGTCTGTCGACGACACCTTCGATCGCACCGAGCAAGGTTTCACTCAGCGTCGGATGCGGATGGATGGTCCTCTCGAGTTGCTCGGCAGTTAAGCCGTTCCTGACGGCGACCGTGGCCTCCATTGTGAGTTCTGTCGCGTACGGTCCCACGATGGTCGCACCGAGGATCCTTCCGGTCTTCGCGTCGGCTATGAACTTGGCAAAACCTTCCTTTTCGAGCATGGTCCTGGCACGTCCGTTGGCCATCAGTGGGTACGAAAAGATTTTTACCGTCGAAGGATCGACGTCTTTCTCCTTGACTCCCACGCTCGCCACTTCTGGCTCGCTGAATATGACACTCGGCACCGCTGAATAGTCCATCTTCGTTGGTTTTCCACAGATGTTTTCGGCCGCAACCACTGCTTCGTACATGGCCACGTGGGCGAGCATGATCCGGCCCCTCACATCACCGACCGCGTAGACGTTCGGAAGGTTTGTCAACATAGTTTCATCGGTTTTGATACCCTTCTCTATGGCAAGACCAATGGCCTTCAGATCCTCGCCGATCTTCGGTATTCTTCCCGCCGCAACTACCACCTTCTCGGTGGTTTTCTCGAGCTGACCTTCCTTGGTCTCAATGATCGACCTGTAGCCGTTCTCGATAGGTTGAACAGACGTCACCTTCGACGATTCGTAGATTTCGACGCTCCTCCTTTTCAGAGTCTTCGCGACAAGTTGCGCTGCGTCAGCATCTTCGTTGGGAAGTATGTGGTCCAAAAGTTCCACGATGATGACCCTCACGTTCAAACTCGAGAAGAACGTTGCGAGTTCCACTCCGATGACTCCTCCACCGACTATGAGAACACTTTCCGGAAGACGTTCCATCCTGAAGACATCGTCGCTGGTCCAGATCCCAACAACCTCGTTGAACGGAGGAAAGAGTGTGGGCACAGAACCTGTGGCGATCACGAGGTGCTTGGCCTCGATCTTTCTATCCTGCACCTTCACTGAATTGGGGGACTCCACGATTGCTTCCCCGTTGATCAGTTCAATTTTGTTCTTCTTGAACAGATGCTCTATACCTTTTCTCGAAGCCATCACGACCTTGTTCATGTGATTCTTCATCTTCGAGAAGTCGAAGGACACGTTCTCTGCCAAAACCCCAAGTTCTGCACCCTTTTCTATGATGTTTCTCAGCAAATGGGCCGAGGTCAGCAGAGCCTTGGTGGGGATACAGCCCCAGTTCGTGCATGTGCCTCCGACGAAGGATTTTTCAACGACTGCCACACGTTTTCCATGTTGAGCGAGCTTCACCGCCACAACGTATCCTCCGGGTCCCGCACCGATGACCACCGCATCGTACACGATATCACCTCCAACTAAGTCTCAGCCATGACGATTTTACCAAGTTTGCCCTGCTGTACCAAAACACAAAGAGAAAAGCCGACCCAATCGGGCCGGCAAAGCGTTCACAAACAAAAAGGCCCCTCTTCGGGGCCTTGTTTTCACAGAACCGTTGATTTTTTCGCCATCGCTGGGCTCGATGGTTTGAAAGAACAGTTTTGTATTTTTTCAACCGCTTGGATCGACTGAACTTGATTCGATGACGATTTTCTTAGGTGTAATTTCATCACTTTCCTTTTTTATTTGTTGGTCTTGGGAGCGCCCACGAAACCTTAGAATGAGGGCCATTTACGAGACACCGTGTCCCTTCAAACGTTAATCATCCCTTTGGAGCGCTCCCATCAATATGTATACGGACGAGGTCGTCGATGAAATGAAACAGGATGATGGCTTTCTCATGAAAAACGCCAGGCCCTCCGCCTGACGTCATTCAAGTCTCACTCGAGATCATCGCTTCAGAGTCGAGACGGTTCTGAGCATGTCGTCGGCGGTCTGGATGGTCCTCGCGTTGAGTTCGTAGGCACGCTGGGCGATGATCATGTCGACCATTTCCTTGACGACATCCACGTTGGATTTTTCGAGGAAACCTTGTTGGATCGCACCGAAGCCATCTTGGTTCGGCGTACCTTCAATGGGATCACCCGAAGAAGCGGTCTGCAGATACAGATTGTCACCTATTGCCTTCAAACCAGCGGGATTGACGAAGCGCACCAAGGTGATGGTGCCAAGGTTCTCCACGGTTCCATCCTGCATCTCCGCTGACACGATGCCGTCCGGCGAGATGCTTATCGACACAGCGTCTGCAGGAATAACGATGTTCGGGACCAACGCGAGTCCGTTGGCGGTGACGACTCTGCCATCGCTGTCCATCTTGAAACTGCCGTCCCGGGTGTACGCGATCCTACCGTCTTGAAGCTGTATCTGGAAAAAGCCATCTCCCGCAATGGCCAGATCCAGTGCGTTACCCGTCTGTTCAAGGTTGCCTATGGTGAAGATCCTGTTCGTTGCGCTCAATCTGACACCGTGTCCAACATAGATCCCGGTTGGGATCGTCGAGTTCTGGGCGGTCGGAGTTCCAGCGTTCTTGTAGTACTGATAGACCAAGTCTTGAAATTCGGCGCGGATCTTTTTGTAACCGGTTGTGTCAACGTTCGCGAGGTTGTTAGAAACTGTATCGAGTTTGTACTGCTGAGCCCACATTCCCGTTGCCGCAGAGTACAGTGAGACCATCATGATTCAACACCTCCGTCATCTGAGCGTGGCAAGTTGAGAGAACAGCTTCGAGAACATCTCATCTTCGGCGAGTACGACCTTCTGCGTGATCTCGAAATGTCTCTGCAGCTCCACCATTTTCACCAACTCTGCCACCGCGTTCACGTTTGATAGTTCTACGTGCCCGGAAAGAATCCTAAAATCTTCTGCGGCAACTGCCGGACCACTCTCGTTCGTTGGCGAGAACAGCGTGTAACCTACTTTTCTCAAGTTCTGCTGCGAGGCGAAACTGTACACGGCGATCCTGCTCACCACGTTAGCTGCTTGATCTCTCACGTACCCTTCCTCGTCGATCGAAAAACCATCTTGAAAGCGGATCGGTTCGTTGTTCACATCGAGAAGTCTGAAACCGTCAGCGTTGACGATGAAACCTTCCGCATCGAGTTTGAAGTTACCCGCCCGCGTGTAGAGAACCTCGTTGTTCCTTTGAACTGAGAAATATCCGTTCCCAACGATCGCAAGATCGAGAGGATTGCCAGTGTACTGCAACGATCCTTCCGTGGCATCGAGGTACACCCTATCGACCACAACGCTGTACGTCAAACTACCTATGGGAACTCTTTTGTTCAGAGACAAGTAGATGTGACGTTCGTCGTGAGCGCTGAAGGTGGGGACATCTTTTTTGTAGCCAACCGTATCGACGTTCGCCAAATTGTTCGCTGTCGAATCGAGCTTGAACCAATCGGCAAGCATCCCCATCGCGGCCGTGTAGATACCCCTTACCATTCGATCACCTCGCGTAGGACACCGCGACGGCCTTCAAGAGGTTCGGATCTTCCAACAGGATGCCCGTTCCTCTGGCAACGCAAGTGATCGGATCTTCTGCAACGACTGTTCTCACACCGAGCTCCTCGCTCATCAGCATGTCCAAGCCCCTCAAGAGTGCTCCTCCACCCGTGAGGACGATACCACGTTCGATGATGTCTGCGGCGAGTTCAGGTGGAGTCTTCTCGAGCACCATCTTTATCCTTGCGATGAGCGTCTCGACCAAGGGTTTCAACGTCTCCATCACATCTTCGCTCGTGATCAAGTCGGTCCTCGGCAAGCCCGTCACGGCGTCTCTCCCTTTGATCTCCATTTCATACGATTCTAAGCTCGGCTGCACTTTTCCTATCTTTATCTTCACCTGCTCGGCCGTTGGCTCACCGATGACCAAACCATGTTTCCTTCTCGCGAATCTCACGATCGCCTCATCCATAGTGTTGCCCGCGAGCTTGATGGAATCTCCTACCACGACGCCTCCAAGGCTTATCACGGCTATGTCCGTCGTGCCACCACCTATGTCCACGATCATGCTGCCTTGAGACTTCATCACATCGATTCCAGCACCTATCGCGGCAGCGATGGGCTCGGTGACGACGTGCACCTGCCTAGCGCCCGCGTTCAAGGCGGCTTCGAACACGGCCCTACGTTCGACACTCGTGGCCTTGGTCGGAATACCTATGACGAGTTCCGGCTTGAAGAAGAGAGTCTTCTTCACGGTTCTGTTTATAAACTCCTTGATCACCGCTTCTATCACTTTGTAGTCGGCGATCACCCCGTCTTTCATCGGCTTGACCGCCTTGAAAGACTCCGGAGTCCTGCCAAGCATCTTTTTGGCTTCCTCGCCGATGGCCACGATTTCACCCGTTTTCTCGGATATGGCGACCACCGATGGCTCGAATATCACGATGCCTTTCCCTCGTTGGTACACTATGAAGCTTGCTGTGCCAAGATCTATTCCAAGATCACCCTTTGGCAAAGGGCACACCTCCTGTCCTCTGGCGTGCCTGGCGGGAGTCGAACCCGCAACCTCTGGATCCGGAGTCCAGCGCTCTATCCATTTGAGCTACAGGCACAACATCTTACCTCCAAGTTTCAACAACCTCTCGAGGTTTGAACCTCTTCTCGTAACAATGATATCAAAAGGTGCGAGCTGTTCCAAGAACCTCTCGTCACGTTCGACGTGGCAACCTTTTTTGTGGAAGAGATAGGCATAGTACGGCTCTTTTTGGAGTACCACGCAGCCCTCTCTGCAGAGTCTCGTGTCGGATAGATGCGCGATGAGCAACTTGCCTTGGTAGTTCTGGACTTCCTCGACCGTCGCATCGGATACCTTCTCTGGCTTAAGAAGTTGGTGTACAGCTGTACCTCGCGCGACGAACCTTTCAAAGATCTCGGCTGCGCTCAAACCGTCCACGTTTTTCCTACCTTGGAACATCCTGCTTGACAAACGTTCATCCACGAGGAAAACTTCCTTACGAAGTTTCTTTCTGATCTTTTCGGCGAAGGCGATGCACTCAAAAGTTTGTTGAGAGTATCGACCACTCATGGACAGAGGCATTCCCACGACAATGGTTGCAACATCAGATTGAACCAACAAATCGAAGACTTTCGCTCTCTCCACTGTGAAGATTCGCGATGGGACGTTCTCTCCCAGGGCGATGCCACACCTCTTTTCCCCGTAGTCTATGGCGATGAGCTTCGCTCTCATATCACTACCCTCGGGTTGGATAAAGCCTTGTAGATACCTTTCGCCCTTTGAAGGAGAAATCTTTCAACGAATCGCTCGAAATACAGTTTTTCCAGCTTGCCCTCGCTGAGTCTGAGTGAATTTCTTCTCGTATCGACGCCGGATAGGTCCAATCGTCCATCCAGTTGACGAGCACCAAGTTCTTCGAGCACGCGCAGTACTATCCTCGCATAAGAACCATTCCTCGCGTAGCCTCGTTCAACCAAGAGGTTTAGAAACTCTCTGATCTGTACCGTTGGACCCATCTCACGCACGATTCTTTCGATGAGACCAATGTCAGGGAAAAGTTCTTCTATTTCCAACTTTCTCTTGATGACATCGTCCTGTGTGAAGCTGAGATTCAAGATTTGGAAGGTACCGTCGAAGGAAACCGCGTCGAGCAACTCGAACAGAGTCAGAGGACTGTCCGAAATACTGATCTGAGCTTCTTCCCCAAGCAAGTTGGGAATGCCGTCGGTGTTCGTGGAGCTCAGCAAGAGTTTGGGCTTCTTCCTCCTGATGGCATTCAAGGCTGAGAATCTCTGGTTTGGCTTCATGCTGTGAGAGTAAACCACAACGTTGTGGTTCGTACCAGAAAACTCTCTGTAAAACTTGGCGAGGTTCTTGTTGTCCGAGAAGAGAAAACAACTGGTTTCGTTGAGAACATCTTCGATCTGGCCGGGGGATTCGAGCAGACCGTACGTTGGCCTGCAAAGCCTTTCGTAAGTCGGTGAAAGGTTCAGAGCCATAGCGAGATCGTACAACCAGTCGGGTTTTTTCACGCTGACAGCCGAGAACCTGCTGGGTAGCCTGCTCACCACATCGAAGAAAGAGAGGACCTCTTGCTCTTCTTGGATTTCTCCAAACAGCGCGAGCTCGTTGATGATGAACAGATCGTACCTTCTGAGCACCGTATCCAAGTTCGCCATGAAGTAACTGAGCGTCATCAATGCATGGTTGTTCTTGACTTCGCAGTTCAGGGAGTTGAGATAATCTATCGAGTGATCGAAGTATCTCAAGAGTGTGTGATAGAGCTGTGTTGAAAGGACGTTGTTCAACGAAACCACAGCGCATTTTCTCTTGCACGCCGTGAACAACCAGTAGAAGAACGCGTTCCTCATCCTCAAATCGAAAACGAACAGACTCCCTGCCAGCGGTTCGGCCAAAATCTGCTCCAACTGGCTCAGCCTGTGCCTGAGCTCTGGCTCCTGAAGGGTGGCATGTCCTGAGGAAAGCTTTCTCTCGTTCACCTCAGCATCCACGACGTACAAGGTCGGTACCTTACCCCTGATCGTGAACACGATATCCATTCCAGCAGGCTCATAGAGGCTCGCCTCGAACAGATGTCCCACACCGAAGCCTGTGGCTTCGAACCTCTTCCCGTTGAAGCTCATGACCAACCTGACGTTCGATTGATTCTGTCCGAAGAGCTTTGCCGCTTCAATCTTCACTCCCTCGCACAAAAAAAGCGGTTCTGGATTTCCATGACCAAACGGTTCGAGCCTTTGAAGCTCGTTGATCAAGTTCTCGTTTATGTCTTCGAGCCTCAAAACTGCGTCGACCTCGAGTACACTCGATTGATCGTCCAAGGGGATGTCGTAACTCTTCAAAGCTTCTATGAAACGATCGACGGACTGAGATTCGAGACTGAATCCGACCGCGAGGGGATGACCTCCAAACTCTTCGAAGTATTCCAAGAAAGGTTGAAGGACGTCTATCAAGTTCACGCCAGAGATGCTTCGAGCGGAAGCCCTCGCTCCTTCAGCCCCCTCGGATATGACTATCACAGGCTTGTTGTACCTGTGACACAGGCGTGCCGCGACGATCCCTATCACCCCAACGTGCCAGTCCCTTCCGCGCACCACGATGATGGGATATTTGTGGAGACCCCCGCGCTCGATCTGTTCCACCGCGTTTTCGAAGATCCGTGATTCGATCTCCTGTCTGGTCGCGTTGTATTCGAACAGAACGTCGATCAATTGTGATACGAGTGTGTGGTCTCGCGTCGTCAAGAGATCGAAGGCATCGTGTGCGGCATCGAGCCTACCCGCGGCGTTGATCTTGGGTGCGACACGAAAACCTATGTCCCTCGAATCAGGCTCGGTTATCTGAAGTCTCGAGAGCAACATCGCAAGACCCGGTCTATCAGTTTTCCTCATCCGTTCCAAGCCTTCTTTGACTATGAACCTGTTCTCATCGATCAGCTTCACCATGTCCGCCACAGTCCCGAGCGCGACCAAGTCCAGATATCGAAAGATTTTCTCTTCGTCGAGAGACAGACGCGAAGCGACGGCGCTGATGAGCTTGAACGCCACCCCGACTCCCGCGAGGTCCTTGAATGGATATTCGTCGTCCTTCCTCTTCGGATCAAGCACGGCATCCGCGGGCGGTAGGACCTCCGCCGTTTCATGATGGTCGCTGATCACAACGTCGTAACCCATGTTCTTGGCGATGTGTACGGCATCGATGGCTGTGACCCCACAATCAACCGTGACGAGAATCTTGGCTCCTTCATTCCTGAAACTCTCCAACACCTGAGGCTGTAACCCGTAGCCTTCATCTATGCGTTTTGGAATGTAGTGCATGACCTTCCAGCCGTGCTCCTCGAGGAATTCTTTGAGCATGGCGGCACCACTGATGCCATCGACGTCGTAGTCGCCGTACACGAGGATCGCTTCGTTTTGTTCTCTCGCACGCAAGAGAATCTGGACCGCTCGGTCCATGTCTTTCAGGAGAAACGGATCGTGCAAATCCTCCTCGGATGGATTGAGAAATCTGATCGCTCTTTCTGGATCCTTTATTCCACGATTGATCAACAATCTGGCTGTGAATTCACTGATACCCAACTCCGAAACGAGTCTCTTCAACTCGTCTTGGTCTATACGCTTTACCATCCACCTCACGTTTGTTCAACTGCCTTGTTATGGTGTTCTCATTTCATTCTATTAAACCACAAAATCGGCAGAAAGGTTCGAAGTGTTAGAATCTCGTCGTGGAGGTCTGTACGTGCACATAAAGATCATTGATGGTCACGATTGCATAGGTGGGAACAAGATACTGGTGTGCTCGAGGAACGGCGAAGGGTTCTTGCTCGACTTCGGTGTTAATTTTAAGAAATGGTCGCTTTACTTTGAAGAATACTTGAACCCCAGAACGGGTAAGATACTGTACGATCTATTGAAACTCGATTTGATACCACGGTTGAACATCTACAGATCGGACCTGTTAGCCCCACGTTTTGACAACGATGAACGTGTGAGGTTCGTCTTTCTGAGCCATGCGCATGCCGACCACTGTGGTTTGATAGGTCTTTTGAGTGAGCAGATTCCTTTGCTCATGACGAACGAAACCTTCGCGCTGCTGAGCGTGTTGGACCAGCTGAAACCTTCCGTTTGGGAACAGCTGACGATCAGGACCAGAACAACGAGCGAAGATGAGCACGTTCGTGCGGACGTGCTGGTGAACGACAGAAAGAAAAAGAAGAGAAAGATCTGCCTCGAAAACGTTGAAGGCCAAATCGAGGACGAATTCGAACCTGTCGACATACATCAATGCTGGCCCAACCGCGTTGAGGTCCTTCCCGTTTACCATTCGGTACTCGGTGCGGCCGCGTTGTGTGTCGAGGTCGACGATGCGATCGTCGTCTACACGGGTGATCTCAGATCGAGCCCCACGAAAGGGGGAGAGGAATTCTGGCGTTTCAAACTTGGTGAGAAGAGACTGGCGATCTCGAAGAGGACCGAACAGTTCGTGAACGAGGTCAAGCATTGGAGAGATTCACTGAAAAAGCCCATGATACTCATCGTCGAAGGAACGAGGGTGAGTAGGAGAGTGGATACGGCCAGCGACGAGCGAACAGTTTTCGAAAACGCGGTCGACGTGGTTTCGAGATCGAACGGACTCGTCATAGCCGATTTTCCAACCAAGCATCTGGAAAGGCTTTTGACTTTCATCAAGGTGGCGCAGACGTGCGATAGACATCTCGCTCTGACACCAAAGGACTTCGCATTCTTGCAGTGCATGGGAAGAATCGATCCAACTTGGCAACTCTCGGAAGAAGAAATGCGCAGTTTGCGAATCTACGATGTCGCAAAGGTGGAGTTTTCGAAACTCGAAAAGGAAGCGATTCAGATCGCTAAATCGAGTGATCTACTCGTTGGACCGAAACAGATCAACGAAAGCCCCGAAAAATACATCGTGGCCGCTGGGTACTTCGACATACCCCAGCTCCTCGACATCGATGAAACGGTTTTGAACGGTTCGATCTACATCCACTCCACGAGCGAGGCCTACACGGAGGAACAACAGATGGACTACAGAAGGTTCAAGAATTGGTTGGACAGGTTCGGAATACAACCCCTCGGTTTGGTCTTCGAGAAAGGTGAGATCGTTTTCACGAAAGAGTTCCATGCCTCGGGACATCTCTCCGCACAAGAACTGGAGAAACTCATCGAGACGCTCCAACCGGACGTCATAATACCGATCCACACGGAGGAAACATCTTGGTTCGTGGAGAGATGGGGTGCGAAAGTCTCAACGCAAGGAGAAGTATACTTATGATTATTCGAACTTCAACTTTTCGGTGTAAAATGTGAATGAGATCGATTGGAGGTGAAGCAATTGAAGTTTTACATCACAACGCCAATATACTATGTGAATTCTGAACCGCACGTTGGAAGCGCCTACACAACGATAATTGCAGATATGATCGCTCGTTACAAGCGAATGATGGGTTACAAGGTCTTCTTTCTCACTGGTACTGACGAGCACGGACAGAAGGTCTTCCAAGCGGCGCGAGCCGCAGGGAAGGATCCACAGCAGTTCTGCGACGAACTCGCTCAAAAGTTCGAACAACTTTGGAAGAAGCTTCAGATCACCAACGACGGTTTCATAAGGACGACGGATCCGAAGCACATGGCAGTCGTTCAGTACTTCGTAAAGAAGATGCTCGAGAACGGTGACGTTTACAAGGGCGTGTACGAAGGTTGGTATTGTGTTCCGTGCGAAAGCTACTGGAGCGAGGACGAACTTGCACCGAACCACACGTGCCCGAGTTGTGGCAGGGAAGTGAAGTTCATCAGAGAAGAAAACTACTTCTTCAGGCTTTCGAAATACCGAGATGCGCTTTTGGAACATTACAAGAAACACCCAGAGTTCGTTCAGCCAGATTTCAGAAGAAACGAGATGATCAAGATACTCGAATCTGGTTTGAAGGATCTCAGCATAACCAGAACCACCTTCAGTTGGGGTGTGCCGATGCCAGAAGATCCACAACACGTCATATACGTGTGGGTGGACGCGCTCATAAACTATGTCTCGGCTATCGGTTATCCTACGGACCCAGAGAAGTTCAACGAGTATTGGCCCGCAGATCTGCACTTGATAGGCAAGGAAATAAACAGGTTCCACTCGATCATATGGCCCGCGATGCTGATGTCCGTGGGATTACCACTTCCGAAGACGGTGTTCGCCCACGGCTGGCTCACCGTCGACGGCCAGAAGATCTCGAAGTCTCTCGGAAACGCGATAGATCCGAAGTATTTCGTGGACAAATATGGGAACGATGTGCTGAGGTTCTACCTCGTCAGAGAGATCGTCTTCGGCAAGGACGGCGATTTCTCCGAGAAGGGTTTGGTGAACAGTCTCAACTCCGACCTGGCCAACGACTATGGAAACTTGTTGCACAGAACGCTCGCGATGCTTGAGAAACATTTCGCTTCGAGCATCCCAGAACTTGGTCCGTTCGAGCGGGAAGACGAACAGTTCGCCCAGCAAGTGCTCAGCAAAGTCGAGCAGTACTTGACTCAAATGGACAATTACCAACTCACAGACGCAGTTGAGACCGTGATGACGATACTCGCTCTGGCCAACAAGTACTTCGACGAGTGCAAGCCATGGCTCTTGGCAAAACAAGGTGAGACGAAGAGGTTGGGCACCGTCCTCTACAACGTGTGCGAAGCCCTCAAGAAGGTAGCGATCATGTTCTCTCCAATAATGCCGAATTCATCGCAAGAAGTTCTGCGCCGCCTCGGTGAGCAGACACAACCGAACGTCCAACACTTGAAGGAATGGAAGACGTTACGTTTCGGGCAGAAAATTGCGCACGGTGCACCGCTGTTTCAGAAGGTCGAACTGAAGAGCGAGCAGAGAACATCACAGACGGTTGCTTCTGATGTTCAGCTTTTGGACATCGACGAGTTCAGAAAAGTCGATCTGAGGGTGGCGAAGGTGCTCTCGGCGGAGAGGATAAAGGGTTCAGAGAAATTGCTGAGACTCACGATAGATCTTGGGGAGCTCGGAACGAGACAGATCGTTGCGGGCATCGCAAAGTACTACGAACCACAGCAGCTCGTCGGTAAGTGTATAGTGGTCGTTGCGAACCTGAAACCTGCCAAGCTCATGGGTGTGGAGTCTCAAGGAATGCTTTTGGCAGCGCATGACAACGATCAAGTCAAGCTGATCACGGTCGATGGGGGAGCAACGCCAGGTTCGAAGCTCTCTTAGGAGGTAAGGAGAATGCCCGAGGTTTTCACAAAGAACATAGAAGACGAACTCGTACAGCAGTACATGAACTATTCGATGAGCGTCATCATAGGACGCGCAATACCCGATGTGCGAGACGGGTTGAAGCCCGTGCAGAGACGAATCCTTTACGTGATGTACGAACTCGGATTGACGCACAACGCTCAATCGAAGAAGTCCGCGAGGATCGTCGGTGAAGTGCTTGGTAAATACCATCCGCACGGAGACATGGCGGTGTATGATGCGTTGGTGAGACTGGCACAACCTTTCTCGATGCGCTATCCTTTGATCATCGGTCAAGGCAACTTCGGTTCCATCGACAGAGATCCCCCAGCGGCGATGAGGTACACAGAAGCCAAGCTCTCAAAGATAGCTGAAGAGATGCTCCAAGATCTGTACAAAGACACCGTTCCGATGCAAGACAACTTCGACGGCACCTTGAAAGAACCAACGGTTCTACCATCGAAGATACCCAACCTGCTTCTGAACGGTTCTTCGGGTATCGCCGTTGGTATGGCGACGAACATCCCACCACACAATCTCGTTGAGACCATCAACGCTATACAGTGCTTCATAAAGAATCCACAGTGCAGTGTCGACGATCTGTTACAACATTTGAAAGGTCCAGACTTTCCAACGGGTGGCATCATCATCAACGCGAGCAACCTGAGAGAGATATACGCCACGGGTAGAGGCAAGATCGTGGTACGCGGCAAAGTGTACTTCGAGGAAGGTAAGAAACACGATCAGATCGTCGTGACAGAGATCCCTTACGGTGTCAGCAAGGCTGCTCTCATCGAAGAGATCGTTAGATATGCGGAGAAGAACCCAAAGATCCCGATAAAGAACGTCAGGGATGAGTCGGACAAGAAGGGTCTGAGGATCGTCATAGAGATTCTCAAGAACGGCAACTACAAACTCGTTCTGAACAACCTTTACAAGCACACCTCGTTGCAGACGAGTTTCAACGTTCAAATTCTCGTCATAGACAACAACCGTCCGAAGCTGATGAACCTGTTCCAATTGATACGTGCCTTCGTTCAGCACAGGTTCAGTGTGATCAGGAAGAGAGCCGAATACGAGTTGAAGATCTATTCGAAGAGAGCGCACGTTTTGGAAGGTATCATGAAGGCCGCAAGGGTCATAGGAAGTGTCGTGGACATCGTACGGAGTAGCAAGAGCAACGAGGATGCCGTGAAAAACCTGATGAACCTTCTCAATGTTACAGAAGAGCAAGCGAAAGCGATCCTCGACATGCGGTTGGGCAGACTCACGAGTCTGGAGATCGAAAAGTTGAAGACGGAGTATTCGGACCTGATCAAAAAGATCGAGTTCGTCAAGGAGATCATTTCGAACGATTCGAGAGTCTATGAGGTGATGTACGATGAACTCGAAGATCTGAAGCGCAGGTACGGAGATGAGAGAAGAACTCAGATCGTCAACGTCGAAGAAGACCTCGATTACACGCCCGAAGATCTCATACCGGATGAGGACATCGTCATCGTGCTCACAGAGAAAGGCTACGTGAAGGCGACGAGCCTGAACGATTATAGGAGTCAGAGGCGTGGTGGAAAAGGCGTGATAGGTGCGAGGATCGCCGAGGATGATGAGATCGCCTTGGTATGCGCAAGCCGTGTGCACTCCAGAACCATCTTCGTCAGCTCCCGCGGTAGGGCGTTCGTCCTGAAGAACCACGAAATCGAGCTGAGCAACAGGGACAGCAAGGGTAAGCCCATCAGGGCTTATCTGAATCTCGAAGAGGAAGAGTCCATCTTAGCCATGATTCCCTTCAGCGAATGGCATGGAGACCTCGTCTTGGTCACGAAAAAGGGTAAGATCAAGAGAACGCCTCTGTCCGAGTTCGAAAGCGCAACTGCGAGGGGGATCAGAGCCATAAACTTCGATGACGGCGATTCCGTCGTCGCAGCGAACGTCTGCGACGAGAAGGACAAAGAGATCTTGATCATCACGAGGAACGGCATGTCGATAAGGTTTCCCATCGACGAGGTACGGCAGATGGGGCGTTCTGCGACGGGTGTCACCGCAATTCTCCTCAGAGAAGGCGATGAGGTCGTCGGAATGGTGGTGCTGTCCGACAACGAAGGTGACATCTTGACGATCACCACCAAAGGTTTCGGCAAACGCACACCACTGAGCGAGTACAGGGTCCAAAGCCGTGGCGGAGTCGGTGTGAAGACGATGCCGAGCGTTGAAAAAGTGGGTTTTCTATGCGGTGCTGAACTCATCAAGAATCCAGAATCCGACGTCATCGTGCTCACGAAAAATGGACACTCGATACGTTTCAAAGTTTCCAGCGTGAGCATCGTGGGACGGACGGCAAAAGGAGTCAAGATACTGGAACTGAACAAGGGTGACGAAGTTTCACACTTTGCGGTGGTGGAAACGTGTACAGACAGCTGAACCACTCGGCGGACGTACGTTACGAGATAGTTTGCAACAATGAAGAGGAGATCTTCAAAGAGCTCGTCAGGATCTTCAAAGATCACTACTCGGTGAAGTTGAAGGAACGGGAAACGAAGCTCGAGTACGATCTGTCGAAGAGCCTCGAGGACGCTATCTTCGACATCGTGAACGACTGGATCTATCTGATCGAATCGAGAAGGCTCTTTCCGTGTGACTGTCACGTCGAGAATGGCAGGTTGGTCTGCCGTTTCAAAGAATTCGAAGAGATCCAAGGCACGGAGCTCAAGGCTCTCACATACCACGGTTTGGTCGTTGAGAGGTCGGACAAAATCGTTCTGAGGGTGGTGTTTGACACGTGAGGCAACTGACGGAGAGGCAAAAAAAGGTTTTGGAATTCATAATCTCTTACATGCAGAGCCACGGTTATTCTCCGAGCATCAGGGACATAGCCAGAGCCTTTCGCATAACACCTCGCGGGGCCATGATGCATTTGGTTGCCCTCGAGAAGAAAGGTTACATCTCCCGCTCGAAGAAAGCGAGGAGTATAAAACTCCTGAACATGGCTGAGGCCGTCAAGCTACCCGTGGTTGGAGTTATAGCTGCTGGAAACGCGATCGAGGCCATAGAACGCGTCGTCGAGACGATCGAGGTACCGAAACAGATGCTGAAAAGTGGCTTCGAGCACTACGTACTCAAAGTGAGAGGCGACAGCATGGTGAACGAGTACATCGTCGAGAACGACTACATCGTGCTGAGGAAGCAAGATGTCGCAGAAAACGGTGACATAGTCTCAGTGCTCGTCGACAACGGAGAGACCACGCTCAAGAAGATATACTTCGAAGCGGGAAAAATCGTCTTGAAACCCGCGAATCCTTCTCTGAAACCCATCGAGCTTGAGCCGTTCCGCGTCAAAATAACGGGCAAGGTTGTTGGGGTGATCCGCATCTATGAGTGAACAGAATTGGATGGCAATCGAACTGAAGAACGTTGTCGTTGTCAAGCCACACCGCGAATTGGACATGAACAATTCCTTCCAGTTCAAAAGTTTCGTCAAAGACACGTACATAAACGCGGGAAAGAGCAACGTGATCTTGGATCTGTCTGAAGTGGAGTACATGGACAGTTCAGCTCTCGGTGTGTTGCTTGGCCTGCAGCGCGCCGCGAGGTTGAACGGCGGATCCCTCGTGCTGTGTGGTCTCCACGAGAACCTCGCGAGGATTTTGAAGATAACCTCTCTGGAAGGTGTCTTCAAGATCTATCCAACGGTTGAGGAAGCTTTGAAGTTCTTCCTGGAGGGTAGTTGAATGAGAATCGCAATCGGTTGTGATCACGCAGGCTTTCGATTGAAGGAAGCTATCAAAGCCTACTTGGCATCGAAGGAGTTCAAAGTCATCGACGAAGGAACGTACTCGGAAGATGCGGTGGATTATCCGGACCTCGCCAAGAAAGTCGTCCACGATATCAAAGAGAACCGCGCCGACTTCGGCATACTGATCTGCGGCACGGGCATAGGCATGAGCATATCGGCCAACAGGGTGAAGGGTATAAGAGCGGCGCTGTGCATGTTCCCAGAAATGGCGAAGCTGGCGAGGGCACACAACGACGCCAACGTCCTCGTTCTTCCGGGGCGGTTTCTTGGGGTGGAACTCGCCCAGTGGATCGTGGATGCTTTCCTTTCATCCAAGTTCGAAGGTGGCAGACACTGTCGCAGGATCGAGAAAATAGAAAGGATGATGGAGGATTGAAGATCGTCTACGATCCAAGGCATGTCCTTCACAAGCCGATGAAGGAGATCGACAGGGGTAAGTTCATAGAGAACCCCGAAAAACCAGAGCGTATCGAAGCGATAAAAGACGCGTTGATCATGAACGGTTTCGACAACATACATTCTCCGAACAATTTCCCTCTGAGTTACGTGTACTTGGTTCACGATGAACGGTACGTCAAGTGGTTGAAGAACAAATGTGCGTTGCTCGAACCTGAAGAAGAGTACATAACTGAGCTGTTCGGGTACGATCTGTGTTTCGATACCGGAACTCCCATCAGCAACCAGACCTTCGAAGCAGCGAAGCGTGCGGTCGATGTCACGTTGACGGCGGCAAGTTTGTTGAGTGGAAAAACGAACTTGGTCTACGCGCTCGTTAGGCCGCCTGGGCATCACGCAACCCGAGGTGCTTGTGGGGGCTACTGCTATTTCAACAACGCGGCGATCGCTGCGATGTACTTTCTCACTAAGGAAAACGCCGACGGTGTGGCGATACTGGATCTCGACTTCCACCACGGTAACGGTACTCAAGAGATATTCTACGAGACGGACGAGGTTTTGTACGTTTCGATACACGGTGATCCAGACACTTTCTATCCATGGATCAGTGGTAGAGAGAGCGAGATCGGTGAAGGGCCCGGCGAGGGTTTCAACGTCAACTTACCTCTGCCTGCGAAGGCTGACTGGCGAAAGTATTCGGAAGCGCTCGAACAAGCTCTTCGGGAAATCAAGAACTACTATCCCGACGTGCTCATCGTGTCGTTGGGTTTCGACACACACGCGGAAGATCCCGTCGGGGGATTTTCCCTCAGAGACGACGATTATGCGCGCATGGGGAAAGCCATAAGCAAGCTCAAGATTCCCACGCTGGTCGTGCAAGAAGGTGGATACAATCCGCAGGCGAACGCGTCAGCCGTTGTGAAGTTTTTCTCGGCGCTGACGTGATCAACCCCTGAGCCTTTCGAACAGGTCCATGTTCCTGTCGTGCAACTCGAGATAGGTCTTGTACAGCTCGTTGTAGAGCTCGTGCTTTTCGAGATCAGGCACAAAGCGTTTTTTCACCCGAGTGAGTCTTTCGGCGACTTGCACGAAGGGTTCTTCATTCAAACAAGATATCGCCAGTATGGCACAGCCGAACAACTCTGCATCAGGCCTTACGAGTTCTACAGTCATTCCGAGCACGTCAGCCTTTATCTGATTGCACAGATCGTTGGTTGCTTGCCCTCCCGTAGTCCTGATAGTTTCGATCCTCGCCCCAGCCCTTCTCATCTCGTCAACGATATGCCTCACGGCGAAGGCAACACCTTCCGCTGCGGACACGATCAAACTCTTGGCATTGCTCTCCAAGTTCAGACCAAAGAGAATTCCTCTCAGCTTCGGGTTCCAATACGGACTTCTTTCGCCCACCAAGTGCGGCAGGAAGATCACTCCGGTGGGCCTCTTGACGTTCGAGAGTGAGAGACCCTTCACGCTTCTGAACCGAGCCACACGGTGCGCCATCCATTCGATGGCCTTCCCTGAAGTTGTCAACAAGCCACTTATCTTCCACAATGGCTCTACGAAGAAGGGCGTGGTTATCAAACCAGGTGCGTGAACTTCAACGTCACTGCACAACGTGATACCCTCAGATGTTCCGGCGCGGTCGCAAGCAACAGCTGGTCTAAGTGTGTTCGTCCCCAAGAGCGCAGCCGCAAAGTCAGGAGAACCAGCCACGACGATCACATCTTCCGGCAATCCGAGTCTTCGAGCGACGTCCTCGAGCAGCTTGCCGATCATCTTTGAAGGTTCCACGAGTTCTGGGATGATGAAGGTTTCAGAAAGGTCGAACCTGTCAAGAATTTGTCCGTACCAGGGGGAATAACCGTACTGTCGGAAAGTCGCGTTCACGAATCGATTGGTCAGCTTCAAGATCAAATAATCGGCAGGTTGAAGCAGATAAACCTTCTCGTTCAAAACCTTCTTGAGCTCAATCAGCTTGGCCGTCGCCGAGGCCGTTTGTTCGTCTATGCCCTGTGCCCTCAAGAATTGCACATGCCGTTGACCCCTGGCGTCGAGCCAACCTATCGCTTTGCCAACCGGTCTGCCTTCTTTATCGACCAGCACGATGGTCGGTCCCTGACTGCTGGCACAGATGGCGCGCACGTTTTTTCTGAGCTTTACATCCGTTGCATGCACACCACGGACGAAGGCTGTCCACCATTTCTTCGGATCTATTTCGTGCTTCCCATTGGAAACATCTTCTTTGCACTGCCTTTCGAAGTGAAAAAGCTTTCTTCCCTCTGTATCGAACAACGCCAACTTGACGTTGGTGGTCCCGATGTCAACCGCCATGATCAAATCAGAAGACACCTCGATCTCCCCTTCTCTTGTACCTCAACACTTCTTCAAAGTGCGTGTACAAACTCTTGAACCTCTCTTTGTCCAGATCAAACAGCTTCAAGAGCAACATGTCGACCACAAACAGCTGCAAAAACCGCGTCAGAAAACCACCCTCAGGAAACACCTCCGTCTTCACGTACACGGTCAAGAATACGTCTGCCAAATCAGACACCGCGCTGCTCGGCGGAGCTATCGCTATCACGGTTGCATTGGCTTTCTTGGCGTAACTGACGGTATCGAGCAGATCACGCGAGGAATGACTGCTCGAGATCACAACCAGACAAGAATTCTCGTTCAGAAACGAGGCAGAAATACTCTGCAAGAATGGATTCTCGAAGAAGTTCACTTGAAATCCGAACTGCTTCAGCTTCAAGAAAAGATCTCGCGCGGCAACGGTATCGAAACCGTACGCCGCTATTTCCACCACGCTGCTTTTCATGAGCGCGCTTGCAGCTTCCGTGAGATCGTCATCGCCGACGAGCTTCAACGATTCTTTGACCTCTTCGATGATGAAATTGACGTAATCGCGAGACACTACGGATATCTTCTCGACGTCGGGCTTCATGGATTCGAGCAAGCTTATCTCTTGTGCGAGCGCGAGGCGGAACTCCTTGAAACCGCTGAAACCCAGCTTTTTGCAGAAATCGACGAGGGAAGATGGGGACGTGTTTATTTTCTTAGCGAAATCGGTTATCTTCATCTCCAAAACCGAGTTCGGATCCTCTATCACGTGCCGGGCGATCTCACCGTGCACACCCCGCAACTGGGGAAGCAGGTCTTTGAGTCTGTGATAGACACTCCTCTTCACGGTGAACCACCCTTTTCTCCAATTTTCAACACATTGTAGATCAAAACCACACAGAGTGTCAAGATCAAGGGAACGGCGAGCACGATCTCGGCTGGCAAAGCCGTGAAAAGCTGCAATCTATGAGACAGGGCCACTGAGAAACCCAGCGTCAGTGATACACCGAGAACACCCAGAGGATTTTCACCTCCAAGAACGGCAGCCACCAACGCGAGCCATCCTCTGTTGTTCGTCATTCCTGCAACGAACAAACCGAGGGGCAGTGAAAGCATCGAACCAGCCAGACCACAGAGAAGACCGCAGAACACGAAGGATGAAATCCTGATCCCATCGACGTTCAAGCCGAGCTGTCTCGCCACGGATTCGTTCTTACCAACCGCTCTCATTCTCAATCCCAAAGGAGTTTTCGTGATGAGCCAAGAAAGGAACACAACAAACATCGCGACCAGCTCCAGAACGCTGTAATCGGACAGCAACGTGTGGAGTGTCTCGTTGCGCTGGAGAGCCTCAAACCTAAGCACTGGGATTTTCGGTATCTCTTCGAAGAAGATGGTACCCTTCGAACCCAAAAGAACTGAAGACAAGAGAACGACCAAACCCGAAGCGGCAACGTTCACACCGAGCCCAACGACGAAGATGTCCGCCCTCAAATACCTGTGAAGCAACCACACAAACAGTGACATAAGACAAGACAACATCAAAGCGATCGTGACACCCAAGAGCCAACTGTTCGATCGAGCCGCCAAGTAAACCGAAACAAAGCACGAGGTCAGCATCGTTCCTTCGATCGCTATGTTCAACTTTCCGACCGTTTGGGTGAAGCTCGCGCCCAAGGCTGCCACGAGTATCGGTAAGGCTGAAGAAATGGATGATCTAAGCAACTGAGTCAGCATCTCGCTCACTCCGACGAAAGAGGAACTCCGCGGTCACCAAGCAAAAGACGATGCCCTGAACCAATCTGACGATCTCCGGCGGAGTTTGGACCATCAAAGAAGCGATCTCGCCGCCGCTCTCCAGATACGCGAAGAACAATGCCGAAAGAAAGATCAGCGCAGGATCATTTCTGACCAACAAAGAAACTGCTATGCCGTTGAACCCATTACCGTGTGAAAAGCCTCTCACCGCTCGACCATAAACACCGAGAATCTCAACCATGCCACCGACGGCGGCAACACCACCGCTCAAAAGCATCGCGAGCAACCAGATCTTCTCAACCTTTATACCATGAATTTTTGCAAAGCGTGGGTTCTCTTTCACCGTCTTGAACTCGTATCCCATCACAGAGTGCTTGCGTACGAAGTGAAACACCAAGCAAAGCATTAGGCCGATCACGTAACCGACGTGAAGGTTCGAAGGTGGCAAAATCTTTGCCAGTCCGATCCCCTCGTCCAAATACCTTGTGGCAGCCAAGGCCGCCTCGGGATCTCTGAAGGGACCGTTGAGCATGAAATCTCCAACGTAGATGAAGATCTGTCCGATCATGAAAGAACTGATGAGTTCGCTGAAACCAAACTCCAGCTTGAGCAAGGCCGAAGCCAAAGACAGTAACCCGCCCACGGAGAAGGAAACCACAAAGACAAGAAGCGTCGAAGACAGCCTCGATGTGGGAACGCTGAGGGCGATGATGGTCCCAACTATCGCACCGAAATAGTACTGACCCTCGAGCCCCAGATTGAACACGCCGGCCGAAAAGGCGATGCAGGCAGCGAGTCCTGTGAAAATGAGAGGTATCGACGCGGCCAACATGTTGCCAAAAAAGTAGAGGTTGGAGAAAGGACCGAGGAAGAACCAACGCAGAGTTTCGCGCGGTTGATGAGAGGTCGCACCGAGGATCACGGCACACATGAGGAAGGCCACGACAACGGTGAAAATCGGAGAGAGAACCTTGCGATGTGTCACGCTTCACCTCCAACCGAGGAAAAGAGTACGGCAGGTTCAGCCAGCCCTTCTCTGTGCAACACTCTCTTCAACTTACCCTTGGAAAAGATCAGCACCCTGTCGCAGAGACCAAAGGCTTCCTCAGCATCGTTCGTGGCTATCAACGCGCAACCGTAAGATTTCAGCTGCTGCAGCCTCTGAGCTATGTAATCTTGCACTCGAACGTCTAAACCAGACGTGGGTCTACACGCTAGAAGCAAATTCGGCCTCTGGAAGAGTTCTCTGGCCAAGATCAACCGTTGCAGATTACCACCGGAGAGTGTTCTAACGGGTTGTGCGACCGAGACAGTCTTCACCTCGAAATCTTTCAACATGTCGAGAGTGTAACGCTTCAGAAGGTCCCAATTCAAGAGCCCGAACTTTGCGTAAGGTTTTTCTCGGTACACGTTCACTATGGCATTCTCCAAGATCGAACCTTCCAAATTCAAAGCTTCCTTCAAGCGATCCTTCGGTACGTAAGCTATGCCGAGCCTTCTCCTTTCACGGATCGAAAGTTGCGTTATGTCACACGTCTGGAAGAAGATTCGCCCAGACGAAGGATTCCTCAAACCAATGAGCACCTCGAGCAAGTCGAACTGACCATCGTTCCCCAGACCAAAGAGACCAACCGTTTCGCCTTGTCTCACCGAGAGAGATACACGATCGAGAACGAGCCTCTTCCCAGTCTTGAGTGTGAGGTCCGAGATTCTCAACAATTCCTCGCCGACCTGGGCACACGCGCTCGAAGGTTCTGAAGAGCGAAAGCCCATCGCCTCAATCACTCGTTGAACGTTCAGCTTTGAAGTCTCCTCGCTCAGAACCGTTTCTCCCTCCCTCAATACCGTCACTCTGTCTGCAATCTTCAAAGCTTGATCCACGTCGTGTGTTATGAACAAGATGGCACATCCCGTGCGCTTGAGTGACACGAGTAACTCGAACAGTCTTTCCTCTTCACTTCCACCGAGATACGCCGTGGGTTCATCGAGCAACAACACGCGCGCACCGAAGATCAAAGCACGTGCTATCTCGACCTTCTGTTTTTCTGCCATGCTCAGATCGGCAACTCTCTTGTCGAGCGCGACCAAAGAGAGTTTTTCGCAGAGTTTCTCGATCTCGTCTTCGGCTTTCTTTTTGTCCAGAAAGAAGAGTCTACGAGGTTCCCTTCCGAGGAACAAGTTTTCGAAGACCGTCAATTCGTCCACAAGGGAAAGATTTTGATGCACCAACACTATACCATGACGCATCGCGTCCTTCGGTGTTCTGAAATCCACAACTTTCCCATCCACGAGGATTTTCCCAACGTCGGGTTGTAGCTCGCCGGCGAGGATCCGTACTAACGTGGTCTTTCCGGCTCCGTTCGCGCCGAGGAGCGCGTGTATGCTCCCAACCTCGAGAGACAAGTTTGCCCCCCTCAGCGCTTTCACACCGGAGGGATGGAACGTTTTTTGAACGTTCAGAAGTTGCACGATCACTTTGCTTCTCATGGCAGAGGCTGGATAGAACCTTCCTTCAGCTTTTCATAAACTCTGAGCATCTCGCTTTTGATCTCTTCTGGTACGTTCTTGATGTAGTTCGGATCATCGAAGGTGAAACCGATCATTCCTTCCCTGACACCCCACACCTCTCTCGTTCCGAACTTCAACTCGTTCTTAACGGCCTTCGAGAGGACCTCGTAGATGGCTTTATCCGCATGTTTCAAAGCGCAGGCGAGTATGACTTCAGGATCTTTGTCGATGTAGTTTGAGTCGACTCCTATCACGTACCTTCCCATCTCCCGTGCCTTTCTGACCGCGCCCATACCAGAACCACCGGCGACCAGAAAGATGATGTCCACTCCCTGTTCGTACTGAACTTGGGCCAGCTCGGCACCTTTGCTCGGATCAGCCCAGCTTCCGACGACGGAGAAGAACACTTGAACGTTCGGATCGACATCCTTTGCACCTTTTTCGTATGCCGGTTTCATCTTCTCCATCATGGCAGGATAAACGTCACCTGCAATCATACCGATCTTCAGCTGTTCGTTTGCTCGTGGCATGTCGCTCTTCGTGACGAGTGCGGCGAAGTAACCCGCCAGATAAGCCATCTCTTCATCCTTGAAGGCGAGCGAATAAACGTTCGGCAGAACTGGTGCCAACGCGTCCATGAGAATGAACTTTTGGTTTGGGAAGGCTTTGGCGGTGTTTTCAACGTTCTTCGGCATACCTTCGGTGAAGGTGACGATCAAATCGTAGCTCTTGGAAGCTGCGAGGCTCGTGAGAAGGGTTACCCAGCGCGCGGGATTGTAACCGCCTTCGATGATCTTGACATCGAACCCGAAATCTTGTGAGGCTCTGCGCGCACCGGCCACCATCATCTCGTAGATTGCGTTGCCAGCCACTTCACCCGTGATGAGCAATGCAATGGAGTAAGCATGAAGCATGCTCGCGACAAACACCAACAAGAGTACTAACTTCCTCACGATTCCACCTCCCACTGGTATAATGGATGGGGAGAGGGTTATACCGAAATCATTTCAGATTTTTCGAAACTATTTTACCACCCCCTGTGATCTTCAGTCCGTTGTGCGTCCTTCCTTAACTCAAACTTCACCTTATTTTGTCCTGAGACTTTTCGCCAAAAGTGTGGTATGATCTATTCACCATTCAGTTCGAAGGGAGTTGGTATCATGGGTCAAGATGATCTCGACGTCTTTGTGTTGACGGACGAAGAAGGTCATGAGCATCACTTTGTCGTCCTCGCGGAGATCGAAGATGGGATGAAGAAGTATTGGATCTGCGAAGAGATCATGGTGGACGAGGAAGGACAGATCGAGCAGTTCGGTGACATTTACCCGTTCGAAGTTAAGGAAGCGGAAGATGGAGGACTGTACATAGATTCGGTCCAATCTGAAGAGGAGTTCGAACGGGTATCCAAGGCATGGGAAGAACTCTTGGAAAAGGATGAAGAGTTGAGGAAACTCGTTGAGCCCGAAGACCACCAGCACGAATGATACTCAGAGAGATGGACAAAGCCGGCCGAAAGGCCGGCTTCGTCTTTAACTACACTTCGACCAACCGCAGTTTCTACACGCGATACATCCTTCCTGCTTGAAGAGAGAATTCTTGCTCAAACACGATGGACAGTACACGTTCCCGTTCGAGTCGACGTAGTAACCTTCCTGCCATTCGAGCTTGTTGGCTTGGACAAACCTTTCGATCTCTTCAGCGCTCTTCGTGGTTCCGTCCCACGAATCGTTCTGACGGGGTGAAGGCCAGAGCGAGGAGAAATCTTCGATCGCCTTCTTGATCTCCAGTCCGACGTTTCTGACATATTCTCCCTTCACCTTCGTCAGCTGTTCGATGATCTCGTCTGGTGAAACACCCGCGCGCAAGGCGATGGAGCAGAGTCTCCCTATGGCTTCTGCCGTCTCCGTCCCGTTGGAGAGAAAGATCTCTATCGCCTCGCCGTTGTCGTCGAAAGAAACCGTTATGTAGGTCGTGCCGTCAGAGGTCCTGTACTTCCTCGTCACACTCCTGAGCGTTTCTTTCCTCGGCCTGGGTCTCAGCTTGTGCTTTTCATCCACGATGAAGAACTGCAACTTTCCTTCCTTCTTCTGTGCAGACTTTGCTGTGGTGAGGACCTGCGTCCTCAACGAGCCGTCGCGATAAACGGTCAAGCCCCGGATCTTGTGTTTCAAAGCCTCAACGTAGATCTCCAGAACGTCATCGACGCTCGCCGAGTTCCGCATGTTGATCGTCTTGGAAATGTTGTTGTCGACATAACACTGGAAAGCCTCCTGCATCAAGAGATGGTCCATGGGGCTTATATCGAGGGCGACCACGAAAATACGTTTCCATCTCTCGTCTACGTCGAGACTTTTCAAGCTTCCCTTCTCTATCAACTCGTTCTCGATCCTCTTCAGATCCTCGGCTGGCATCTTCTTCCTGAGAACTTCGTTCACGTACAGAAGTGGCTCCCGTTCACCGCTGCTCTGCTTGTTCACGTACCTGACGTAAGCCAAGAGAAAGTTTGGTTCCAGACCTGAAGAAGTGTCGGCGATGTTCGAAATGGAACCGGTCGGCGCTATGGCGAGAACCGCAACGTTTCTCTTGTGTTTCTTGGCCCGCGTTCTGAAATGCTGCTTGATTTCGTCATCGTAATCGCTCACGTCCATTGAGAACGGCACGAAGTTTTCCTCTCTCACGTACCTGCTCTGCGAGAAGAGCGGGAAGTTTCCTTTTTCCTCACCAAGATCCGAGGATACCTCGTGTGAATGCAAGGAAATGAACGCCATGAGGTTCTTGGCAAAACGACGTGCCTCTTCGCTGTCGTATGGCATCTCCATCTGGTACAGCAGGTCCGCAAAGCCCATGATACCCAGACCAAGCCTTCTGGATTCTTTCACGGCTCTCTCGATCTTGTCTATGGGGAACACGTTCACGTCGATGACGTTGTCCAAGAACCTGGTCGCAACCCGCACGATCTTTTCGAGTGCGTCCCACGCGAACTTTCCATCTTCATAGAGCTTTGCCACATCTATCGAACCGAGGTTGCATGCCTCGTAAGGTCCAAGCCCGATCTCACCACAGGGGTTCGTCGAGATGATCTGTCTCGTCGGATAAAGTGCGTAGTACTTGTTCATCTCTCCAAGGAACACCATGCCTGGATCGCCCGTCTCCCAAGCGTTCTGCGCCATCAACTGGAATATTTCTCTGACCTTGACTTGTTTCTTGCCGGCCCACTTCGGATGGTGCAATTCGATCTGACCATCCTGCTCGTACAACGTCAAGATTTCCTCACGCCGCATGGGGATGCCGACGGAGATGTTGAAGAACCTGAGCACGCGCTCACCGTCGTTACCACGCTTAGCCTGGATGAAGTCAACGATGTCTGGATGATCGATGTTCAGAATGCCCATCAGTGCACCGCGTCTCCTGTACCCTTGTTCGACCACCGAAACTGCGGAGTTGAAAACGTGCATGAAGCTTATGGGACCGGATGCTTTACCGTGTGTACCAGCGACGAAGCTTCCGTTCGGTCTGAGCGTGCTGAAGTTGCTACCTATACCACCGCCGACCTTGGTTATCATCGCGTACTCCTTCACGGCCGTGAAGATCCCGTCTATGCTGTCCTCGACGGGTACGACGAAGCAGGCCGAAAGCATGTGAAGGTGGTTCCTCTGCTGGATGATCTTCTCGTAATCTTCAAGCTTCATGTTCTCCAAAGGTTTGTACAGCAGTTCAAAACCCACACCCATGCCAGCGTTGAACAGTGTGGGACTGTTCGGAATGAAGATGCGACTCGAGAGCAATTCATAGAAGGCTTCTTCCCAACTCTTGATGTGATCCAGACGTTCTCCCGCAGTCAACTGTTGCAAGCGAGGATTGTTCAGCAATTCTGCGGCAGCGATCACGCGCGCCACCCTTCTTGAAAGTTCATTCCAACTGCTCTCCAAATATTCCCCTTCTCGGCTTTTCAGGTAGTACCTCTCCCTCAGGATTTTCTCAGCGTTCTGGGATGGAGGTACGTTCTGCCATCTCTTCACGAGCTCGTGCATGAAAAAACCCCCTTTCCGGGGGTGATTATACTACTTATTGTGCCCTTGTGCAATAGTATACTATATGTTGTATGAACTGTTCACGATACTGTGCGCCAGAGTCTTGAAGAACACAGTTATGTCGACGTACTCCACGGGGATCTTACAGGTCAAAGTCGTTGGTGCAAAACAAACGATGCCCTTCACCCCTGCTTTCTCGAGTACACAAGCCAAATCGTTTGCCGCGGAAGCGGGTACCGCGAGCACCGCTATGTCCACTCCATGTTCCTTCACGAACCTTTCCAGCTCGGACACGTCCCTGACTTTCAAGCCCGGAGCGATCTGCTTGTTGATCTTGCGTTCGTCCGAGTCGAAGACGGCAACGATCTTGAAGTTGTTCTGCTCCAGACGTTTGTGGTTCGCGAGTGCCTTGCCTATGTTGCCCGCACCCAGTATTATCACCGACCACGTTTTGTAGAGACCGAGCACCTCACGGATCTTCTGTGACAAGTTTTTCACGTCGTAACCCAAACCCCTCTGACCGAGGTTACCAAAATAAGACAGGTCCTTTCGAACCTGCGAGTCCTTTATCTGCAGCATCGAAGCGAGTTGTTTGGAGGAGATAACCTTTATCCCCTTTTCTTCCAAGTTAGAAAGACAGCGTAAATAGACTGCAAGTCTCCTTATGACAGGCCTTGGGACCTTCTCCAACGCAACCCCTCCAAGTGCAATTTTTCTCAAGGGTATTATAGCTCAATTCCTCGCCTCGAACGTGCCCTTCACGATCTGTTCTTTGCTCAACATGAGAATTTTGCCTTTCGCTATCACGGTGTCTATGTTCAGATCTTGATCCAAGAGTACGATATCCGCATCCATCCCAACGGAAAGAGTGCCTTTGTCTGTGAGTTTCAAGATCTTCGCCACGTTCTTCGTGATGGGTAACAGGGCCTTTTCGAGTGGTGTTGCGTGCATGGCAGCCAACCTCGCCTGTTCGTACAAGGTCGAGACCTTGCCGACGTCCAATCCCACAAAGTTGCCCTTTTCGTCGAAGCGCGGTAAACTTCCTTGTCCGTCGGAACTGAACGTGATCTGTGATTCGAATCCACGCTCAGACAATTCCTTGAACACACGCCAAGGCAACAACTCATCTTCCAGAAGCTCACCAATGCTCGTCGTGAGATCGATGAATCCCCCCATCGATAGCCACTCGATCGACGAGTTCAGCAACTTTGAATTCCTGTTGATGTGTGTGGGTAAGAACTGCGTGATCGGTATCTCGCTCGTCTTCACTACCTTCACGAGTGGTTCCAGCATCGTTGGTCCGTCACCCACATGAACGTTGACCACCCCAGCCTTACCGCTCAGCATGCCTCCGATGCGTGCATCGGCTGCGAGCCTCTTCAACTCGTCCAGAGTCGGTTGCGAAGATCTGTGATCGCTGATCGCTACCTCTCCGACCCCTATGACTTTGTCGATCAGAACGATGTCTTTGATAATGCTTCCAGTCAACGTCACGGGCGGTACACGGTAGGAACCAACGTAGATGTAGCTCGAAGCGCCCTCCTCTTCGAGCGCTTTGGCCTTCGCGTACAACGACTCCAAGCTCCTCGTCACCCCGTCGGTTCCCAAACAACCCACCACCGTGGTGATACCAGCGCGTACGAGGTCTGAAAAGGAAAGTTCGTAGGTACGTGTCCTGAAGCCTCCCTCGCCACCACCACCCAAGATGTGGACGTGACTGTCGATGAATCCAGGAACGGCAATTTTCTTCGAGCAATCGATGACTGAGAGATTCGGCAGGCACACCGTCAGTTGTTCCTCGATCGCAACGATTCTGTCAACGGCAAGGAGGATGTCTCTGACGCCGAGAGGCTCTGGCGAGTAGACTGTAGCGTTCTTCAAGAGTATCATAGCAACACCTCAATCTTCGTCTTCATAATCCGATAGATCGTGAAAGTCCTCGAGATCTTCGTAGTCGTAATCTTCATCGTACTCGTCGGAAAATTCCTCTGAGAAGAGCCAACCACAGATGGGGCATTCGTCGATGTCGTCGTCGATAACTGCACCACAGTCTGGACATTCTTTTTTCTCAAAGACATAGCCACAAGAAGGGCACTTTCTCACGTTGTTCTTGCACTTCTCTCCACATTGCGGACATCTCTTCCATCCACCCATGCTCTTACCTCCCTCTATGAACGTCCCACAATTCGACTTTTCGTTCCAGCAACACGTTCTACGAGATCAAAAATCACGCTTTTGATTATAGCTCACTCTGTTGGGGACTGACCCTAACACGACGAATGTAACGATTTCATTCCGCTGAGATGTTTTTCTCGCTCTTCGGCACTTTCTTTCCCAACACGTGTTATATTAAATCATCACGGTGCGGAAATCACCAAGCATTAGGAGGTTAGAAGCATGTACAACGGTACAGTGAAATGGTTCGACTCTAAGAAAGGCTACGGTTTCATCACCAGAGACAACGGAGAGGACGTCTTCGTGCACTTTTCCGCGATCAAGGTCGACGGATTCAAGACGCTCAGGGAAGGCCAGAAAGTCCAGTTCGAAATCCAGCAGGGCAGCAAAGGACCTCAAGCCGTCAATGTGACTCCCATAAACTGAGAGTCGAGCTGAAGAGAAGGCGGAGCCGAAAGGCTCCGCTTTTTTATAGCAGCGTCGCGATCATGAGCGCCTTTATCGTGTGTTTTCTGTTCTCGGCTTCGTCCCAGACTTTACTCTGCTTTCCTTCGATGACCTCGAAGGTGACTTCTTGTCCTTTGACGGCGGGCAGACAATGCAGAAAGATCGTTTCGCTTTTGCCCGTTTTCTTCATGAGCTGTTCGTTCACTTGGTATGGCCTCAAGAGTCTTTCGCGCTCCGCTTGTTTGTCTTCCTCACCCATCGAGGCCCACACGTCCGTGTAAATCACGTCGGCTCCATCGACGGCCTTTTCTGGGTTCTCCTCAATCTGGATCGTGGCACCAGTTTCTTTGGCGACTTCAAGACAAATCTTGAGCAGTTTTTCATCCGGCCTGAGCTCTTTCGGAGAGCACACAACATAATGCATGCCCATCTTCGCGCATCCTATCATGAGTGAGTTAGCCATGTTGTTTCTTCCATCGCCCATGAACACGAGCTTGATACCTTTCAATCTTCCAAAGACTTCCTGCACGGTCATGAGGTCCGCTAGCACCTGCGTCGGGTGGAAAACGTCAGTCAAGCCGTTGTAGACAGGAACTCCCGAATACTTCGCCAAAATCTCCACGGTCTCCTGCTTGAAACCCCTGAACATGATCGCATCGACCATCCTGCCGAGCACTCTCGCGGTATCCTCTACAGATTCCTTCGCTCCGAGTTGAATGTCCTGGATCGAAAGGAAGATGGGATGGCCACCCTCTTCCGCGAAGGCTGTTTCGAACGCGAGCCTCGTCCTCGTGGACCTCTTCTCGAATATCATGGCCAAGGTTTTTCCAACGAACCTTCTGTGAACGACCTTCGCCCTGCTCTCGCGCTTCACCTGGAACGAGAGATCGAGCAGATAGCTTATCTCTTCGGGTGTGTACTCCAAGAGCGTCAAGAGCGATCTTCCTGTAAGGTTCACCGCCATTTTTCAAACCTCCCTACTCGTGATATGTGAGAATCTCTCTCAAAGGTTTTCTCGGTCGATCTCTTCTCGGTTCAGCCGCATGACCGATCGGCAGCATCGCAACACATCTCTGACCCGCCGGCAGACCCAAGATCCTGTTCACCTTCTCTTCGTCGAAGGCGCCAATCCAACAGGTGTCCAAATTGAACTCTCGTGCGATCAACATGATGTAGGTGATCAGCGCAGCCGTGTCTTGAATGCAGTAAAGGTTTCTTCCCCTGTCACCGTAACGTGAACCGCTCTCTTCTGGTACAGCAACGACACAGATGACCCATGGCGCCTCCTCGATGTAGGTCTGTCCGAACGCAGCCTCACGGAGCGCCTTCTTCAAGGATGGATTCCTCACAACATGCAGTCGCCATGGCTGTCTGTTTCCAGCGCTGGGTGCGTTGAGGGCAAGTTCGAGGATTTTTTCGATCGTTTCCTTTGCAACTTCCTTGTTCGTGTCGTACTTTCGAATGCTCCTTCTGGTTCTTATAGCTTCTAACAGTTCCACTCGATATCCCCCCTACAGCGCGACGATGTCTTCCACCTTGGAACCTGTGGAAACGTGGGAGATTTTCACGCCGGTTTCCTGCTCGACTCTCCTCAAAAACTTTTCGAAGGGAGGCGAGTTCAAATCTTTCCATCCTTCGATTTCTTCGTACATCGGCTCGGCTTTGTGGATGTTTCTGAGATTCTTCACGTCTCGGACTTTCACCCCATCAACGTTGTAAGCGACGCACACGGCCAGCCTCTCAAAGCCGTTCAGCACGTCCGCTTTGGTGAGGATCAATTCGTCACACCCGCTCACTCTCACAGCGTACCTGAGCAGCACGAAGTCGAGCCAGCCACACCTTCTGGGCCTACCCGTTGTAGCACCGTACTCACCGCCGAGCTTTCTGATCTTCTCTCCCAGTTCGTTCTTCAATTCCGTTGGGAATGGGCCTTCACCCACTCTGGTGGTGTAGGCCTTCGTCACACCGATCACCCTGTCCAGCTTGATGGGAAAACCGAAGGCCGCCTGAACGCCACTGCTCGAACAGTTGGTCGAGGTGACGTAGGGATACGTTCCCACATCGACATCGAGCAGAACACCCTGGGTGGCCTCAAACAAGAGATCTTTGCCTTTCAGTCTTTCGAAGGCCTCAACACTGTCGATCAAATGACGAGAGAGTCTGTGGTAAATTTCAAGCATCTGCTTCAGAATCGAGTTCGCATCGATGTCGAGATTCCACACTCTCACAAGCTCTGTAAGTTTTCTCTCGAGCAACACTTCATCTTCAAAATCTTCAAGTCTCACTCCGAAACGCAACGCTCGATTGGCATAACACAGGCCTATACCTCTTCGAGTGGTGCCAACGGGTTCACTGCGTGCCGCATCGATCTTTCCGTCGAGCTCTCTATAGAAAGGTACGACAACGTGCGCTTGTTTGGACACCTGGAGCGACTCACCGCTGCCTGGAAAGAATTGCTCCAGCTGTTCGATCTCTTGCGAAAGCACGTTCAAGTCCACCGCTACACCCGTGGCTATGTACATACCCTTGCGAAGCCTCAGATCGGCAGAAGGAACCAAATGATGCACGAGCTTGAACTGACCATAGTCCACGGTGTGACCTGCGTTACTTCCGCCGCTGTAACGAACGACACAATCGTACTTCCTTGAAAGGTACGTCACTACCTTTCCTTTTCCTTCGTCTCCCCATTGAAGACCAACCACAACAGAGTTCAACTGAATTCACTCTCCTTCGAACCTCGAGAAGATGCGATCAACGTTCTTCAGGAAATGATTCGGATCGAAAATCTCTTCCAAGTCTTTTGAAGTCAAAAACGGCACATTCTGAGCCACGAGGGTTTTGAAATCTTCTTGCGTCTTCCAACATCTGAGCGCGAGAGACTGCACAAGATCGTAAGCTTCACTTCGGCTCATACCCTTCTCAACGAGTCTGAGCATCACTTTCTCCGAATAAACGAGCCCACGGGTCAGATTCAAGTTCTTCAACATCCTGTCCTCGTACACGGTGAGATTCTCTATCAGATGGTTCGTCTTGACGAGCATGTAGTAGAGCGTCTGCGTGGCATCTGGGAATATGTAACGTTCTGCAGAGGAGTGTGATATATCCCTCTCGTGCCAAAGATTGTTGTTCTCCAAAGATGAATTCACGAAAGAACGCACGATCCTCGCAAGACCGCAGAGCCTCTCGCACAGGATAGGGTTCTGTTTGTGCGGCATGGCACTGGAGCCTTTCTGACCTTCTTTGAAAGGTTCTTGCACCTCCAGAACTTCCGTTCTTTGAAGGTGCCTCACCTCGGTTGCGATCCTCTCCACACCACTCGCCGTCAACGCCAAGACCATGACGAAGAACGCATGATGATCTCTGCCAACGATTTGACTCGAGATCGGTGTTGGCTTCAGGCCCAGCTTGGTCAGCGCGAGTTCCTCAACCTCGGGTGGAACGTTCGCGTAGTTTCCAACCGCACCGCTGATCTTGCCAACCTTCACTTGTTCCCGAGCAATCCTCAACCTTTCTTGGTTTCTTTTCATCTCCGCATACCAGTTCAACACCTTGAGACCAAAGCTTGTCGGCTCGGCGTGTACCCCATGTGTCCTTCCGATCGTGACGGTGTGCCTATGTTTGTTGGCGAGAACCCAGAGAGACTTCAAGAGCTTCGACAGCGCCTCCAGTAAGATGTCGCTGCTCTCAACGAGCGCGAGGGACAACGCCGTGTCTATGACATCCGAGGACGTCAGCCCGTAGTGGAAATACCTCGCCTCATCCTGCATGTTCTTCGTCGCCATCTTGATGAACGCGATGACTTCATGGTCCGTTTCACGTTCGTAACTCTCGAACAATGAAAGATCGATCAGTGCATTCCTCTTCGCCTTTTCACTCACACCAGGAGGGATCAGACCCAGCTGCTCGTAAGCTTCCATGACAGCAAGCTCCACCGCGAGCCACCTGCGAAGGTTGGCTTGAACACTCCAGAGTTCTTTCATCGGTGACAGTGCGTACCTTTCGACCACACGGTTCACATCCTTTCCGGTGCACTGACCCTCAACAGAGATAAACCTTTCTTGAGCACAAGTAACGTCGCGTACGCGAGGTTCAATCTGGCGTTGGACAAGCGTGGATTGTTTGGATCGAGGACAAGACACTTGGTGTAGAAGCTGTGGAAGTCGTAGGCGAGAGCTTCAAGGTACTGGGGCAGTTTGTTGGGTGAAAGGGTTTTTTCAACTTCGTGCAGGGTGTCCTCAAACAAGTCGAGTCTCCTCACCACGGCGAATTCGGCTGGATCATCCAGCAACTCGAGGTCTGAGTTCTTGTTGAAGTTTATGGACTTGTTCTTCGCCTGCTCGAAGAGACTGCAGATCCTCGCGTGAGCGTACTGAACGTAGTAAACAGGATTGTCCATACTTCTCGCCTTTGCAAGTTCCAAATCGAAGACCATGTGTGTGCTTGTGTCTATCATGGCAAAGAAGTAACGTGTCGCATCCTTGCCGACTTCTTCGACCAGTTGTCGCAGCGTGACGAATTCGCCCGCGCGCGTCGACATGCGCACGATCTCCTCGCCACGCTTGAGCGTCACGAACTGGTGGAGTATCACGTTGAAAAACCCATCTTCGATGTCCAAAGCTTTCATGGCGGCGATCATCCTCGGTATGTGCCCATGATGATCGCTTCCCCATATGTCGTAAACCTTGTGAAAACCCCTTTGGTACTTGTTGAAATGATACGCGATGTCGGTCAGGAAATACGTGTAGCTTCCATCGCTCTTGATGAGCACTTTGTCTTCCTCTTCAACGAAGTGCGAAACTTTCAGCCAGACCGCACCATCTTTTTCGTAGATGAATCCCTTCTTTCTGAGAAACTCGAGTACCTTCTGCACAGTCCCGTCTTCAATAAGGCTCGTCTCGGAAAAGTACACGTCGAACTCGCACTCGAGAGAGTTGAGATCTTCTTTCATGTTAGCCAGTATGTTTTCCACGGCGTAACGCTTGAAGAACCGTTCCGTCTCAGAGTCCCATCGGTTTTTGTAAACATCTCCAACTTCTTTCAAGAGTTTCTTGGCGATGTCTATCAGGTATTCTCCCCTGTAACCGTCTTCGGGTATCTCCAAATCTTGTGAACCGAGCAACTGGTTGTACCTCACCCACAGAGACTTGGCGAGTAGATTTATCTGTCTTCCTGCGTCGTTGATGTACATCTCTCGGGTGACATCGTGACCGAGTTCTTTGAAAACGTTCGAAAGTACATCTCCGATGACGAGTTGCCTGCCGTGCCCCACCGTGAATGGGCCCGTCGGGTTGGCACTACCGTACTCGAACTGGATTTTCATCGGTTCGGACTTACGTATGGGATAAGCTTCGTTGCTTATTATTTGTCTCAAAACGTTAACGTAGGCTTTCCTGCTCAGTCTAAAGTTGATGAACCCAGGTCTCGCAACCTCCACCGAGTCAAAAACATCCTCACCCTTCAACTTTTCAGCTATTTTTTCTGCGAGTTCCATAGGATTACGCTTCGCGTGCTTAGCACCAATCAAAGCCGCGTTTGTCGAAAAATCGCCAAAGCCTTCGGGTGGGACTTCAACTTCGAACTGGTACGAAAGACCGAACTCGCTGAGCACTTTCTCCACCAGATCATGAACGAGTCTTCTGAGCAAGAACATCACCTCACAAGAATTTGCTCTTACTGGTTTTGTTCTTCACGTTCGTTGTGATATCCAAATCTCCGTTCTTCGGAACCGAAACGACCGCGTAGAAGAGTTCGGCCTTTTTCTGAAAGCCGTACTTCTTCCTACCGTTGACCTTCTCCACGACGGGCCTCCACGTGCCACAGTTTATGTAAAACTTGTTCTGCCCTCTCACTGGAACCACATGGAAGGCATGGTGGTGTATGTGACCAAAGACCACAACGTTCAGTTTTGGAAAGCGAAGTTCGCCATCAACATAGCCGACCAACTCGTCAGCTTTCAACTCTCCTTCCCTGAACAATTTCTTGGCTCTCCTGAACAGATAATCGCTGCGACGCAACCCCCTGATTTTCATGACGGCTCGGACCAAAAGAGAACCTAACGTTATTCCGCCCCACTTGTTCAAAAAGACCTTGGAAAGGCACCTCAAGCGTGGGAAATTCTTCTTCATCCAAGTGCGTGCTTCAACGGTCTGCATCATCTTGAGGAAGGTGCTTATCCACAGCTCGAGGACATCCACTCCCAGATCGTAAACTTCCAAGACCCTCTCGAACCAGTGGAACACGTCGAGGCTGGGCCTGACGTTGTCGTAATCTGACAGGATCTCGGATGGGACCAAGGACTCAAGGTACTCGTCGAAGTGGAACATCATGTACCTGGCCATGTAGTCACCGAGCGGGGGAACGATGGTTCCGTCGCCGTCCCTCGTAAACTTGTTGATGAGATCGAACTGGTTTCCATGCATTGCGAGAAGCCCAGCGTCTTCGTTGTAATGGTACGGTACCACCTCACACCCAAGCATGTTCCGTAGCTCGTCTTTCAACCTCTGATTCGCGAACAAATAGTAGTCGTGGTTTCCCACGATGTAGATGATCCTGTGGTGTTTTGAGAACTTCCGGAAACTTTCAAAGAGCCTTGGATGCCTGCTCTCTATGCCTGACAGGGCCGTTCCATCCAGCGAAGAGACCAGAACATCGAAAGATGTCAAGCCGAAGTCCTTGACCGCACGGCTCTCGAGCAGTTCCAACCCGTCTCCAACGATTATCAACTCGACGTCTGGTTGCGTTGAGAAATGTTCAAGTAGATCGATGAGTTCATCGTCGAACTCAAAATCATCTTTGGCCGAACCGTCACCTATGTGTAGGTCACTGATGAAGATCTGCCTCATTCAGCCAGTCCCCAGTTCCCAACTTTTCTCACACGCGAATTATACTATAGTCGCCACACAAGAACTCGTATCCAATGCTAAGATAAAATGAAAAAGCGCCGCGACTGCGGCGCTTCGTAGAAGAATCCCATCATCAGAGCTTGAACTTCTCGAGCGACTCCAGAAGTTTGTGCGATATCTGCTTGAGTTCGTCGCCTATTTGACGATTCTGCACGATTAACTCTGCCTGCCGCTTGACACCTTTCACCATCTCTTCGAGCCTTGCTGCTATATCGGCGATCGCCTTCGTTGCACCGTCGACAGCGCTGGCCATCTCTTGTGCGGCTGCACTCTGTTCCTGTGCACTCGCAGCGGTCGATTCCACCATGCTGGCCATCGATTCGACCTCCGACAGTATGTCCTTCAACTTCCCACCGACTGCTGCCGCTTGGTTTGCGGCTTCCTCCACAACTTTTGCCGTTTCACTTGTCTTCTCGTCCGCTTCCTTTGCACCCTGCTGGATCTTCTTGAGTATGTTGGCTATGTTACCCGTTGCCTGCTTACTCTGTTCTGCAAGTTTCCTTATCTCGTCGGCTACCACCGCAAAACCTCTTCCTGCCTCACCGGCTCTGGCAGCTTCGATCGCCGCGTTCAGCGCCAGCAAGTTCGTCTGTTCGGCGATCGCGTTTATGGTCTCGACAACCATCGCGACGTTCTGCGCATCTTCGGCGAGCCTGCCAACAGTTTGCACGGTGGAGTCGGCCATCTCCTTAGCCGAATTCACTATCTGAACTATTTTCTCAACGGCTTTCTCGCCCTCTTTCGCAGCTCTGGAAACTCTCTGTGATCTTTCACTCAGCTGTTGTGCCGATTTCGAGACGTTCTGTGCGCTCGCCGCGACTTCTTCAACACCCGAACCCACCTGTTGCATGGAAGCGGATACGTTTTGAACGTTCTTGTTGAGCTGATCCGCCTGCTCGCTCAGCATGGTCGCAAGTCTTTCACTTTCTTTAGCAACGCTCTCGAGCTCACTCGAAAGCTTGTCCAGTTCTAATGCGGAGCTCTTGGTGAGGCTGAGAGAATTTCTCAGAGACTGAGCCATATCCTTGAGTGCCGAAGCCATCTGCAGAGTCTCGTCCCTCGCCTTAACATGGAATTCGACTGCCAGATCGCCGGAACCGAACTTCTGAACGGATTGCGCCAAAGATTTGATCGGTTTGGATATGCTCTGGCCAACGATGAAAGACACCAGAACGATCATACCGACGATGATCAACAGAACTATCAGGACCATGAAGATCATCTTGTTCGCCCTCGCGAACAATTCCGATTCCGCTATCGCCAATCCCAACGTCCAGTTGGGTGTGCCGGGAATGGGTGTGAAAACTAAGAACAACCTTTTGCCGTCAGGCGTAAGGATGGTTCCAAAGCCCTGTTGACCCTTCACCATCTTGGACGCGAGTTCTTCCAATCCTTTGTACCCAGCCTGAGAGCTTTTCAACACGTTGAACTGACCCACCATGGATCGCTCAGGGTGTGCCAACACCAAGCCTGTACCATCAACGATCCAGCCGTAACCTACCTCACCCATCGCGATGCGCGAGACCATCTTGGACAAACTCTCCAACGGTATCGTCGCACCGAAGACACCCACGACGTCACCGAAAGAATCGACGACCTTGTGTGCGACGACTATGACGTGTCGCTTGGTCAGCTCGGACACGTGAAGCTTGCCAATGAAGGAATCTTGTTTTTCTTGGATGATCTTCTTGTAGAACTCCCTCTCCTTAGCGCTCGAAGAAACCACGTTATTTCCATCCGTTTCGTAGAGCAAGCCTTCTTTGTAGTCCGCTACGAAGTAAGTGTCGAACACTTCTTTTCTTTCCTTGAGCTTGCTCGACAGCTGCAGAGCTATCGAGTAAAGGGTTCCAGAGACAACGTCCTTGTGTTGCAATATCTTTATCGCCACCATGCTTTCCAGTCCCATGGCGATGGATTTGAGTTCGAAGGAACGACCGCTCAACCATTCAGAAACCATGCGGGCGTTCCCATCCACGACCTGCAAGGCCAATTCCTGAGTGAGCGGGAGCACGGTGTTCTTCGTTTGAAAATAAATAAACAAACCTAAAATTGCCAGAAGCACCAGAGTTGTTGTTAGGAACCAGAATAAAATTCTTCCTCTAATGGATTTCATGCAAACACCTCCCAATGATCTTCCCATTAGTTTTTTTCCATAGAAGATTATAGCATCATCTTGCCGCCGAGGTTGATTTCACGATGGTTAAGTCGTTGTACAAGAACAATCTTGTCCAAAAAGGGACTTGCATGTTGAACCTCGCTGTGGTAATATTTAAGTGCGTGGGTGCGTAGCTCAGTGGGAGAGCGCTTCCTTGACGAGGAAGAGGTCGTAGGTTCAATCCCTGCCGCACCCACCAACGGGGTCCGTCAGGACCCCTTATTCTTTCGTGGGAGGCGATCTGTTTGGACAGGCTCGATTTCGCGATAAAACTTGCACGAAGAGTGGGGTTCTATCTGTTGCAGCATTGGGGCAACGCGTTGAACGTGAAGGAAAAGTCCTCCTTTCAGGATATCGTGAGCGACTGCGATAAACACGCGCAGCAGATGATCGTGAGCGAGATTGAAAAACATTTTCCAAAAGAGGCTATACTCGCCGAAGAAGACCGCTTCGAGACGGGACAGAGACTTTGGATAGTGGATCCAATAGACGGAACGATGAACTTCGTGCACGGACTGCCTTCTTTTGCGATAGGCATAGCGTACTCGGAGGGCGGTAACGTTTTGGTCGGCGTCGTTCACGATCCTGTTTTGAACGAAACCTTCTACGCTGTGGCGGGTGAAGGTGCGTACAAGAATGGAGAGAGGATCAACGTTTCATCGAACACAATGTTGAAAGAATCGATAGGAAACGTTGGCTTCTACGTTGGTTTCACAGGACACTTCATAAACGCCATTGAGAAACACGTGCGCAGGATGCGCATGGTTGGAAGCGCCGTCCTTGCGGCATCTTACGTGGCGTGCGGAAGGTTTGATTTCTTCGTCGCAAAGCGAGCCAACCCCTGGGATGTAGCACCCGTGTTGTTGATCGTTCCGGAGGCCAATGGATGCGTCGGCGATCTCCAAGGTAGACCCGCGCATCTGTCGAGTGGGGAGTATTTGTTCAGCAACGGCAAGGTTCATTCGGAAGTGCTTGAAATAATCAAAAAGGTCGAGAAAACTTAGATGAAGAGGATTTTCGGTTGTTTCGAAGAGAAAACCTTCGCCAAGTTTGCAGAGGTTTTCGCCAGCTTGGTTAAACTTGGTATGGTCGTCTTGCTCGTCGGGGACCTCGGTTCTGGTAAGACGAGCTTCGTTAAGCACTGTTCATCGAAGTTGGGGTTAAACCCGGCGCAAGTGCGTAGCCCTACGTTTTCCCTCGTGAACGTTTATGAGGGAAAGGTGAAGGTCTATCACATCGATCTGTACAGGATAGACAAGGATGTCGAAGTGCTGATGGAGCTGGAAGAGATCTTGGAGCGCGGAGACGGGGTTGTTTTCGTCGAATGGGCAGACAAGATCGATACGTTTTGGAGTGGTGAGGAGATAAAGATCGCTTTCGATTTCTGTGAGAATGGAAGGGTCGTATCGGTAGAATCACAGGACGAAAGGTTCTTGTCAGAACTCTCGAAGAGGTGGTCAGAAGTTGCGCAAGTTTGAGAAACTGGAGAAATTAGCCAAGGAAACCACAGGCGAGAATTCCATACCGAAGGTTTTGCCGTTCCTCAGGCTCGTTGGTGGGCCCGTGGTCTTTCCACAGACCGTCGTACCTGTACACGTGACTTCCGAGGAGATGTTGAACGCTCTTGAGATCTCCATCGAATCTTACAACAGATACATCCTCGTCGTTTACCAGAAGGACGCTTCGATGGAAGTTAAGGACGTTTTGTCTAAAACGGCCACCGTGTGCACTGTGCTTCAGGCCGTGCATCTGCCAGATGGAAGTTTCAGAGTCTTGCTCGAGGGGAAGGTGCGCGCATACGCAAAGAACATTGCTCAGGAAGGGCCACTCTTGGTGGAGATAGAACTGCGGAGGAGCAAATGCAGGAAGAACAAAAAGATTGAAGCGTTGATCAGGAGCGTCCGCGACAACTTCTTGAAGTACGCTCACTATACCCAGAGATATTCGTCTGAAATGATCGAGGGCATACTCCGTGTGGACGACGCAGACAAACTCTCAGACCTCGTTTCTTCCCTACTAACCATCCCCAACGAAGAGAAGCAAAGCTTGCTGGATGAACATCAAGCCGCGAAGAGATTGGAAAAGATTCTGGAGATCCTGATAAGGGAGAACGAACTGCTCGAAATAGAACACGAACTTGACAGCAAAGTCAGAAGGCGGATAGAGGAAACACAGAGGGAATTCTTCCTGAGAGAAAAGCTCAGGGCGATCAGCGAAGAACTCGGCGAAAAAGACAGCGAGACAGCGCAACTGAGACAGAAACTCGCTTCTCTCAAGCTTCCAGATCACGTTCATCAGAAAGCGCTGTTAGAGATCCAAAGGTTGGAGAGGATGTCGCCCTATTCTGCGGAAGCAACGGTCGTCAGATCCTATCTCGATTGGATTCTGAGCCTCCCTTGGCAGACTGTACTTCAAGAGAACGATGATCTTCACTACGCTCAAAAGGTCCTCGAGGAAAGTCACTTTGGGTTGAGTGAGGCCAAGCAAAGGATCCTCGAGTTCCTCGCAGTCAGAAAGAGGAGCAAGAATGCGAAAGCGCCCATACTGTGTTTGGTCGGCCACCCGGTGTCGGTAAGACTTCCCTAGGCCGTGCTGTGGCACAGGCTTTGAACAGAAAGTTCGTGAGGATGTCACTCGGAGGTTTGAGGGACGAGGCCGAGATCAAGGGCCACAGGCGCACCTACGTTGGTGCGATGCCGGGTCGAATCCTACAGCTCATCAGATCGGCGCAATGCAAGAATCCTGTGATGCTACTCGACGAGATAGACAAACTTGCGGTGAGCTTTCAGGGTGATCCCGCAGCTGCACTCTTGGAAGTCCTCGACCCAGAGCAGAACAAGGAATTCGTTGATCACTACATCGAGTTGCCCTTCGACCTGTCACAGGTTCTCTTCGTCACCACGGCGAACGTCACGCACACCATACCGCCAGCACTCCTGGACAGAATGGAGATCATAGAGATCGAGAGCTACACCGAGCATGAGAAGTTCGTGATAGGAAAGAATTACATCCTTCCGAAGATCCTTTCCGAGCACAACGTCGATGGGAAAACTTTCAGAATGAGCGATGCAGCAATAATGAAGATCATTCGTTCCTACACGAGGGAAGCTGGTGTGAGACAACTCACGAGAAGCTTGGAGAAAGTTGTCAGGACCGCTGTGCTGAACCTTGAACAGGGTCATGATAAATTCATCGTGAACGTGCACAGACTGAGCAAGATACTTGGTCCAGAGAGGAACACGGATCTTTACTCTCTCTCAGAACCAGAGGTGGGCGCAGTCCAAGGTCTCGCTTGGACCGAGTACGGAGGCACGCTCGTGCTGGTCGAGTGCACTTTGATGCCAGGGAAGGGGAGTCTGATACTCACAGGAAGGCTCGGAGAAACCATGAGAGAATCCGCCAGAATTGCGTTGAGCGTTGCAAGAGCCTTCTGTGGCCAAGATGCGAAAGATGTCTTCGAAAACAGCGATGTTCACATAAACGTTCCCGAGGGTGCAGTACCAAAAGACGGTCCTTCGGCCGGTGTGACGATGAGTGTCGCGATCATTTCGAGTCTGCTCAAGAAAAAGGTGAGAAACGACACCGCGATGACGGGAGAGATCACGCTACGCGGCAAAGTCTTGGCGGTCGGGGGTGTGAAGGAGAAGGTCTTGGCAGCGCACAGGCACAACATCAAGAGAGTGTTGCTTCCAAGATCGAACGACAAGGATTTGGTCAGACTTCCGAAGGAAGTTCTGAGGAACCTCGAGATAGTACTCATAGACAACGTTGAACAGGCGGTGAGGGAATCGTGCTTGTGAGGTCAGTGCGATTCTTTGTGGCCGCTCGCACTGTTGAACAGTTTCCCCAGCCGCTCGAAGGTGATGTGTGTTTCGCCGGAAGATCGAACGTTGGAAAATCCACACTTTTGAACATCCTGTTCAACCAAAAGCTCGCCAAGGTGAGTAAGACTCCTGGCAAGACCAGGACGATCAATTTCTATCTGGTCAACGAGCGACATTACTTTGTGGACCTGCCCGGATACGGTTATGCCGCCGTTTCGAAGGCGGAAAGACGGCAATGGAAGAAGCTCATCGAGGATTACTTCTCGCTCAGGAAAGATGAGATCAAGCTCAGCGTTCTGCTCGTTGACAGTAGACTCACGGCTCAGGAAAGTGATAGGATTTTCGTAGAGTATTGTGAGTACTACGGTTTGAATCTGCTCATCGTTCTGAGTAAGACGGACAAGTTGAGTGAAGCTCAATTGAAAAAAGTGGTACAATACTTTTCAGACGAGTTCGGCAGCGAAGTGATTCCTTATTCTGCGTTGACAAGAAGAGGGGTTAGAGAGATCGTCGAAAGATTGGCAAAGGCTTTGGAATGAAACCTCCTGCCGGGGCTGTCCCCTGAGCGGAGAAAAAGCGGAGCCAGTCAAAAAAAGACTGGGTGAGGGGGGATGGCCATGAAGAAGCTGTGGAAGATACTGCTCATCGCAGGAAGCTTCTTGGCGATGCTGATCTCTGCAGTTGGTAACATCGAGCTCTGGTGAGGATTTGAGAGGCTCCCCGGCAGGAACCAGCGGAGTTGATCGCGTGAAGAGGGCTTTTCTGTACTATTCAGCATCGTTGTTCGTGCTCTACATCTTCTCGTTAATAACCCTCTATGAAAAACGTCCCGCGCAGTTCGGTTGGACCTTCTTGCTGTTCCTCGGTTTTGGGCTTGCGTCGGAAGCGATCGGTTTTTGGATAAACAGCAACATCAAACCCCAGGTGAGGATCACCGGTGGCATGTTGATCAACGTGTTGGCAGCGGTCGTTCTTCAAGATGCTTCAGCCATGCTGATAGCCTCGGCCTCGGTGCTCTTCGCAGGACTGTTTTTTGTGAAGAGCAAATGGCTGACGAGTTATCTCTTCAACGTTTCTCAAATAGGTCTGAGCACTTTCCTCGCGCTGGTGATTTACGAAATTCTTAAGACCGAAAACATGATAACGAACATGTGGCTGGTGCTGCTGACCGGAGTAGTTTACATGCTCCTCAACGTTGTTCAGTTTACCTTTGGCGTGTACTTCAGTGGGAACGTCGGTATCTCGAACAGTTTGAAACTCGCTGCGAAAAGTCCGCTTTTGAGCGCCTCGCTCATGCTCCCCCTTGCAGCCATCTCTTATTTGTTGTACGAACTGGTCGGTATCTCAGCGATTCCTCTGGTCTTTGCAATACTCACCGCAATACAGGTTGGAAACATGTTCAGAAACGAGTACGAGCAGTCCAAGCTGGACAAGCTCAAACTCATGGTAAAAAGTCTCGAGATGAGGGATTCCTACACGAGCGGTCACAGCGAGCGAGCTGCCGAACTGGCTTACAGGATAGCCAAAACCTTGGGTTTGAGCGAGAAGCTCTGCGAGAGGATAAAGATGGCTTGCACGTTGCACGATGTGGGCAAGATAGGCATACCCGATTACATCCTCGGAAAACCCGAAAAACTTTCCGATTCGGAGTTCGAAATCATCAAAACTCACCCAACGAAATCGGAACAGTTGCTCAAAAGCGTCAAAGGCTTGCGCGAAGAGGCTAAGTGGGTTCGGCATCATCACGAACGATGGGATGGGCTTGGCTATCCGGATCGTCTGGCGAAAGAACAGATCCCCCTTCCATCGAGGATCATCGCGATAGCCGACATTTACGAAGCTCTCACCAGTGACAGGCCTTACCGAAAGGCTTACAGCAAAGAAGAAGCTCTCGAAATGATCAAACAGATGAGCGGAACTGTGCTCGACCCAAGAGTGGTCGATGCCTTTCTCAAAGTCATTGGTGTGAATCACTCCGGAAACGGAAAAGCGAAAGAACGAGATTGACTTCCCCTACCCCCATGTTCAGTTCCTTGGCGATCTGATGTTCATCCTTGCCTTCCTGATACATGAGCAGGATTCTTCGCTCGATGGAGAGGTCAGAGTCTTCCTGGTTCCTTTCGACACGTTTGACCCCTTCCACAGGTTCGACTTTCTCCTGCTCTGATTCGGTCACACTCTCGACTTGCTCCTCGCTCTTGTTGAAAGAGTTGATCAGCTCTGTTTCACGCACGCACAGCTGACCATACAGAGAATTGGCCTGTTTGATGAGTTTTCTCAGTTCTTCTATTTTCCGATCGAGCATTTGTAGCCTCACAGCAGACATGTGCCGAAATTGTCCCATCAACTCGAGTATTCGCTCTTCGAACTTCTCGTACTCTTCGTCCAGTTTCGTTCGTTTGTGCAACGCTTGGCTGAGGAAAACTCCCCACGCGAATGTAACCGTGCCGATCGTAGATAGAACAACCAACCAATACACGATGTCGAACAAGTCTCCACCTCCAGCACTTTCAGATTTTACAATTAGAATTGTATAATTCTTTTGAACCGATTGTGAGTTGAAGGAGGTTTTCCCATGGAGTACAGAAAGGTTGGAAAATGGGGCATCAAGATCAGCGAGCTCTCTCTGGGAAGCTGGATCACCTTCGGAAATCAGCTCGATCTGGAATCTGCGAAGATGCTGGTGAAGAAAGCCTTCGACGTTGGTATCAACTTCTTCGACACGGCGGAAGCCTACGCTGGTGGAGTCGCGGAGGCCATGCTCGGCGAAATATTGAAAGCCTTCAGAAGATCTGACCTCGTGGTGTCCACGAAGATCTTCTGGGGTGGGAACGGACCGAACGATCGAGGACTTTCCAGGAAGCATCTCTTGGAGGGCACGTGGGCCTCACTCAAGAGATTGCAGATGGACTACGTCGATATACTCTACTGCCACAGACCGGATCCAGAGGTACCCATGGAAGAGATCGTCTGGACGATGGATCAGATACTGAGAAGCGGACTGGCGTTGTACTGGGGAACATCCGAATGGAGTGCACAACAGATAGAGGAAGCACATGAGACTGCGAAGAAGTTGAACTGCATTCCCCCGATCGTGGAGCAACCCCAGTACAACCTACTCGTGAGGGAAAGAGTGGAGAAGGAGTACGCATCTTTGTACGAAAAATACGGTATGGGACTCACGACCTTCAGCCCACTCGCGTCTGGACTCCTGAGTGGCAAGTATCTGGAGGGCATACCGAGCGATTCACGACTCGCACGGTACGAATTCTTGAGGAAGAGGTTCGAAGAGACAGGGTTACTCAGCGAGAAGACTTTCTCAAAACTACTGAAACTCAGAGACCTCGCCAAAGAGTTGGATTGCACGCTCGCACAGCTTTCAATCGCATGGATCTTGAAAAACAAGAACGTTTCGAGCGTCATACTTGGTGTTTCGAAACTGGAGCAGTTCGAGGAGAACATCAAGGCTGTCGAGGTGAAAGAGAAACTCAGTGAAGATGTGATGAGACAGATCGAAACTATCCTTGCCTCTTGAGGATAGGCTCTAAAACCCTGTCCAGTACGCCGTGAAGGTGTGATATGAGCATACCGTAGTTCACGACGGGAATATCCAGTCGCTTCGCCAATTTCATGCGTCTCATGAACGCTGTTCTGTTGAGCACGCATCCTCCGCAGTGGATCATCAGCTTGCAGTTCGATAGTTCCTGCAATTCTGGAAACTCCTTGCCAGCGAAGAACTTGTAGTTGAGCTGAAGCTTCATCTTTTCAGAGATCCAGCGGGGAATCTTTACCCGACCTATGTCGTCACACGTTGGAACGTGTGAGCACGCTTCAACGACGGCCACCGTGTCACCGTCTTTCAGATTTTTGAGGGCGTCGATGCCTTCCAAAAACTGCTTCACATCGCCCTTGCTCGCCGATTCGAGGATTGAAAATGTGGTCAGCGGAATTTGCTTTGGCACGATCTTTTCAACCCTCATGATCGCCTGAGAATCTGTCACCACCAGATCAACTTTGAAGTTGACCTTTTCCAAAGTTTGGGCGAGTTCCGTGTCCCTCGTCACTACAGCTGTTGCAGCATGATCGATCGCTTCTCTTATCGCTTCAACCTGTGGCATGATGAGCCTTCCTTTCGGCGCAGCGGTGTCTATGGGAACAACGAGCACAACCGTTCTGTACTCGCCGATGAGGTGAGCGAGCATGGTTTTGGACTCCTCTTCTGGCATAACACTGCTGACCAACTGCACGAGCGTTTCTATGTTCGTCTTCGTTTTCGCGGACACCTCGACGATTGGCACACCAAAATCGATGTATGCGTCCCTCAAATTGTTCTTCAGATCCGATTTGTTGATGGCGATGATGAAGGGTATCTCGAGTTGTCCCAGCAGATTTACGGCGAAACGTTCGTGTTCAGTTGGTACATCGTCCACGACAAGAATCGCCGCGTCCGCACGGTACAGGGCCCGCTTGGCTCTTTCAACTCTCTTTTCACCAAGAAAACCTTCGTCGTCCAAACCCGGTGTGTCGATGAGCGTCACCGGGCCCAAAGGGTGTAACTCGAGGGTTTTGTAAACAGGATCCGTGGTCGTTCCGGGAACATCGCTGACGATCGCCACATCTTGACCAACGATCGCGTTGATCAAAGACGATTTTCCAACGTTCCTCCTACCAACGATCGCTATGTATTTCCTAAAGCCTGCATGGGGTACGTTCATGAGCCTTCCTCCTGTATCCAAGATTTTCGCTGACCTCGTAACCGACCGACCTGACCAATTTCTTCGTGCATTCACCGCACGCAGTGTCGTTCTCAAAAATGCATATCTTGTTGGGATACAGTGCATACTGTGCTCGGTAAGGTGAGGGAGTGAAGTTCGGCATGATCACGTTCGCACCACACTTCAATGCGAGCTGTCTTCCAAAAGGATGTATTGTTCCAAGTGCGGTGGTTGCAGGGATGTTTGAGTCTGGTAAGAACAGTCTCGTGAGAGCTATAAGTTTGAGCGTTTTCGTCAGTTCGCCCGCTTTACATTCGGCCAAAGGTGTATCAGGATGAGGTATGAACGGACCGATCCCCACCATGTCTGCATCGAGCTGGTAGGCGAACAGAACGTCTTTCGCTAAGGAGAAATCGTCCTGACCGGGAACTCCCACCATGGAACCTGCACCGGTTTCGTAGCCGAGCTGTTTGAGCTTCAACAAGTGTGCTTTGCGCGTTTGGAAAGAATCGTTCGGATGTAATTTTCTGTAGAGCTCTTCGTCCGCCGTCTCATGGCGCATCAAGTATCGATCCGCACCGAGTTCTTTCCAATACGCATACTCATCTAACTCTCTCTCACCAATGGAAAGCGTTATCGCGACGTCGAATTTCTTGATTCTCGTTACCATCTCACCGATCATTTCTTTTGTGTAGTAAGTATCCTCCCCGGACTGCAGCACCACGGTTCTTATACCCATCTGTGCGATAAGCCTCGCACGCTCAACGACCTCTTCAACACTCATTCTGTAGCGCTTGACGTTCTTGTTGGACGATCTGATGCCACAGTACAAACAATCGTTTCTGCAATAGTTGGAGAACTCTATGATGCCACGAAGATATACCTCTTTGCCCAAATATTTCCGCCTGACTTCGTCGGCAGCTGCGAAAAGTTGCTCGTTCAGCTCGTCGTTCGCCAATATCCAAGCGATCTCTTCAAGTGTCACACTTTCTGGATGGTGTACGATCTTTTCGATCACTCCGTACACACTCGATCACCTTCTCACACATGTCTTTGAGCTGATGGCTCATTTCGTCTGCCTGAACGAACACGACGTACTTCTCATCTTCAAACCCCACCATCGGTGGAACGAACCTTTCTTCTCCCGCTTTCAAGCCCGGAATGTGAGAGATCCTTTTTCCAATCTTTTCACACACCCAAATCTTGCACCCGAAAAGTTCCGCGATCTTCTCCAGAAGTTTTTCACAGTCTGACATCCCTTTCTCCCGCCTCCAGTTTTTGCAAAAGCTTTTCTACAATTCTTCTCCTCTCCTGTGGCATTCTTTCAAGTTCTCTTTCAATGAGCTCTTCTCCTATCTTCCTCGTCTCCTTTGAAGCGTAATCGATCAGATACTCTTTGAACGTCAGCAGGGCGTTCGGTGTGCAGAACTCCTTCACAAAACCGGGTATCGCGAACTCCATGAAATGTTGGCCCGTTCTACCGGCCCTGTAGCAGGCCGTGCAGAAGGACGGTATGTAACCGTTCTGAGCGAGCTCCCTCATCACCTCGTCCAATGACCTGGTGTCGCCCAAGATGAACTGGCTCTTCTTGATCGATTCTGGATCCTGATTCGAATAGGAACCAACACCTATGCTTGAACCTGCGTCTATCTGAGATACCCCAAGCCTAAGACCTTCCCGCCTTATGTTTGGACTCTCCCTGGCGGTCAGAATCATGCCGGTATAGGGGACGGATAACCTTATGATCGCGATCAAACGCTTGAATTCTTCATCGCTCACAGCTTTGGGTGGTCTTTGAGCGAGAGGTGTGTTGACTGCAGGCTCGATCCTCGGGAAGGATATGGTGTGTGGTCCAACGCCGAACCTTTCTTCTAAATGTTTCGTGTGGTACATGAGACCCATCACTTCAAATTTCCAATCGTAGAGTCCGAACAAAGCACCTATACCAACATCGTCTATACCGGCGAGCATCGCTCTGTCCAAACCGAAGAGCCTGTACAGATAGGAAGCCTTCGGACCTTTCAAATGGTACTTCTTGTAAGTGGGCAGATGGTAAGTTTCTTGGAAGATCTGGAAAGTGCCTATGCCCACCTGTTTTATGATCCTATAGCCTTCGATCGTTTGAGGCGCAGCGTTCACATTCACACGCCTTATCTCACCGTGTCCGTTCTTGTAGCTGTATATCTTTTCGATCGTCTTGGCTATGAAGGCCGGTGAATACATGGGATGTTCTCCGAAGACAACGATCAGTCTCTTGTGGCCTTTCGAGCTGAGCGCGTGGAGTTCTGCTTCGAGCTCTTCTTCACTCAGTGTTTTTCTGATCACCTGCGAGTTCTCAGTCCTGAAACCGCAGTACGAACAGTTGTTGATGCAGTAGTTTCCAATATAAAGCGGTGCGAAGAGAACGATCCTGTTGCCGTAGACCTCCTCCTTCAACTTTCTCGCCGCCTGAAATATGAGTTCGATCTGCTCCGGTTTTTCCGCGTTCAAGAGCGTGGCTGTTTCTTTGGGTGTGAGTCGTTCTTTTTCCAAAGACTTCTGAACGATCTCTTGGATCATCTTCGTGTCGGGATTCCTCGTCTCATTCAAAAGTTGTTCTATCTCACCGTGCGGGATGAAACTCTCTCGGTCTTCGATGTTTTCGATCTTCTTCAATAACATCAACATGCTTTCACCTCACTTCAAGGGCATCGTCTTCACTCTAACGCCCTTCACTTGGCCGAGTTTCCCACTCATACTGCCAATCACATCGTTGGTGGCTTTCACGATCAGGAGTATGATCGCCATGTTTTCGTCCGGAACAGGATAGCCAACTCTCAGCTTTATCACGTCCGCAAAATCGTGCAAAAGTTCGTTGACCTGTCTGTAAGCGCTCTGTCTGTCCTCCACGATGATGTTCACGATGTAGAACCTTTCCAAAATGAAAACCCCTTCCTCTCGCCGAGGAAGGGGGCAAATTGAATGCTGCTTCACCTCCCTTCCTCGGTGTCAGATTCGCTCCTCCACCTCAGAAGGTCTAATTGAATTATATCACATTCCTCGGTGTCGTTCAAGTCGCGCGGAGGATTCTCAGGAAAGGGAATCTCTCGATCAGATGAAACGTGCGTCCTGTTCGGTGGTAAAATGTATTTAAGAGAACTTTCATCCAAAGAGGGCAAAACATGACTCGATCCTGGCAGGAGTGGTTGGTCAGGCAAATATCGTTCGCTGGTGATTTCGACAAGGAGATACTCGAAGCGTTCCTGCGAGTGCCGAGAGAAGTCTTCAGCGAGTTTCACTACGATCTGGACGTCGTTTACAGCGACAACGTGATCGTCACGGCAAAGGATGGAAACATTTATTCCACTTCGAGCCAACCATCGCTCATGGCGCTGTTCATGAGCGCGGTCGGCTTGAGACAAGGCATGAAGGTTTTGGAGATCGGTTTGGGCACGGGCTACAACGCCTGTGTGATGGCGCATGTCGTCGGGAAAGAAGGTTTGGTCGTCGGGATCGAGTTCAACCGAAAATTCTTCAAAAAGAGCGTCGAGGCAGCTTCGAAGTTGGGCATTGAGAATGTCGTCTTCGTGAACGACGACGGATTCTATGGCTATGAAAAACTTGCACCGTACGATGTGATAGTGATCACCGTGGCCGTGGACAAGGTCTCACAGCATTGGATAGATCAGCTGAAAATGGGTGGAAGGATCGTCGGTCCCATCGACCTTTACACGGTCGACAGACAGCCTGCGTTGGTGTTCGAGAAAACGATCGATGGTGTCGTGACGAAGCACCTTGTGGATACCAAGTTCATAAGGGCTGGAGGACTACTTGGAAACCTCAACGAAACCAATCTCGAGAGACTGTCGAAAATCGAGAAAAGATTCTCAACACCATTCGAGTTCTTAAACCTGCCCACCAGTTACTATGAAACCGTTGGAGTGTTTCACCTGGCCAGTTGGTCACTGTGTGAGAAAAGTGGCTGGATTTACTTTGTCGAAGATGAAGGTTTTGCACGTTGGAAAGGTGGCTGGGAAGTCTTTGGAAGGATGGAGTTGATCAAAAGAATCGCTGAAGAATGGGCAAGGACCAGGTTCTGTCCGATGAGCCTTGTGAAGTTTCGTTACGATCACAGTATGAATTTCAAAAGATTGGAAAGGTGGGATGAAACGTGAAGAGGATCTTCTTTGTGAGCCTTTTGGTCCTTTTCTCTGCACTCAGCGTGGCCAACAATGCATACTTCAGCCGAGCGGGCTTGTTGGTGAAGGGTCAGGATCTGCGGTTCATCGTCTATGGACGAGACTTCAAGAGCGTGGTGCTCACGATCTGGGAAGTCAAGAATGAGAGAGCCTTGCTTTCAAAGTTGTTCGAAGAACAGATGGCTGTTCAGCCTGAGCTGGGTAAGGTCGTTCTGAAAAGAACCTACACACCCATGAAGGACTGGGAGACGTTCTCACTGAAGTTCGACAGGTTGGGAACGTACTATGCAACTCTGACGGGACGCGACGAGCGTGGCCGTGAAACCGTGTTCGACGAGGCATTCCTGATCGTCACGGACATGGAGGCCATCCACTTCAACGATGGTGAGAGAACGATCCTGTGCGTTATGAACAAAGACGGTGGATTTGTCAGTAACGCGGAAGTGAACTTCTACAAAGATTCGAAGCTCGTCTTGAAGACGAAGACCGATAACAACGGAATGGCGATCTGCGAAAATGCATGCGATTTTTTCTACGTCAAGAAAGAAAACACATCCGTCTTCGGTGAGATCTACTTCCCGTACAAAGAAGACTATGCCGACGAAAAGTTGTTTTTGATCAGCGATCGTCCCATATACAAACCGAACGATGTGGTCAGGTTTCGAGGCCAGTTGTTCAGTAAACGCGACAACATCTATGAAGCGCTCGGTGCGAGCTCTGTGAGGGTGATCGTCAAAGATCCAAAGAAAAACGACGTGTACACGAAAGATCTCATCACGGATGAACTCGGTGGATTCTTCGACGAGTTCAAATTACCGGAGAGTGCGGCCGTCGGTGTGTACGAGATCAACGTTGTACACAGCGAAAAGCTCTACTACAGATCTTTCATGGTGGAGGAGTACAGAAAGCCCGAGTACAAGATCTCGATCGAGACTTCTCAGGGACCGATCTTTTCTGGCCAAACGTTGAAGTTCAACATCCACGTCACTTATTTCAACAACCAACCTGTCCAACACGCTCGGCTGGCTTACTACGTCCACGCAAGTCCTTACGATAAAGAACCCTTCTTAGTCTACAGGGGACTCGGAGTGACCGATGAGACTGGTAGTCTCTCGGTTGAAGTCAAAATCGACGAAGGCTTCGACGGTCATTACACGATAGAAATCATAGCGACGGACGAGAGCCAACGTCAGGTCGAAGAAACAAAGTCCGTTCGCATCTGGGCAGACGACGTGAACATCCAGCTGGAAGATGAGTACGTTTGGACCAGTCCAGGTCAAAAAAACAAAATACCTTTGACCATCACGAACGTGGATGGCGAACCACTCGATGGAACGTTGACTGTGAACGTGGACGGAGTGACGAAAGATGTCTTGGTTGTGAACGGAAAGGCTGAGTTCGTTTTCGTTCCGGAAAAAGCGAAGACTTACCGAATCGAGTTCAGCTTCAAGAAAGCTAAAAAACGGATCTACGTCCATGCCTTCGCTAAAGGCTACAAACCGAGTGAATTGATGTTGATGGTCGATCAGAAGAAGGTACGGCCCAATCAAACGATCCAAGTGGATCTGGCTTGTTCCCATCGCATCACTGGATTGCTGACGCTCTTGGCTGACAGGATCTATGAAGTTGTGGCCATAGACGCACCGGAACAGAGCTCTGTGAAATTGAAAATTCCTGAGAAAGTTTCTGAAAGAAACCTGTTCCTCGTCTTCTTGGGACTCGAGGGCGGAAGACGGGTGCAAAAAGAACTGACAGTTTCAGTCGAACGAGAACTGAACCTTTCCACCTTGAAGATAGGGTTCGACAAGGAAAAATATGAACCTGGTGATACCGCAGTTATGAAAATCGAGGCCGACGCGAACAACGTCTGTCTCATGCTCGTCGACGAAGCCATATACGCGATGATGAGGCGAGATCCACCGAGCTTGGAAGATTTCTTGTATCCTGAAAACGACTATCCGACCGTCAGCTACGATTTCGCTTACACTTGGAGACTCTACTCAGCACTGCGAGTGATGCTTGCAGAGCTGAAGTCGAAGGAAACCAGCTTCGAAGATTTCAAGAAGAGCGCGGTGATCGAGAAGATCAACGTGAGAGATTACTTCCCAGACACGGCGCTCTGGATACCATCTTTGTCGCTCGAAGGAGGCGTCGCAACGATCCGTTTCAAAGTTCCAGACAGCATCACCACGTTTCGAGCCACGGCTTACGGATTCTCTCGCTCGCTCTTTTCTCAAGGCTCTGGTTCCATGACAGTGACCAAACCTTTCTACGTTCGACCACATCTGCCCAGTTTCTTCAGAGAAGGCGACGTGGTGCGTATCACGACAACAATCTTCAATCAGACTGAAGAACCTCTGAAAACCAACTACTGGGTTGAGCTGCCTGATTCGGTGAAGGCCATGCGAAGTGTGGCAGGTGAAACGATCGTTCAGCCGAACTCTTCGTTCACACAATCTTATCTCGTTCAGGCGGTTCGACCTCTGGATCCTTCAACACTCACTTTCTATGCGGTGTCGCAGCTGACGGACGCGATCGCCATCAACGTACCCGTCAAACCTTTCGCTTTCGAAAGGGAGTTCTACTTCCTCGAAAAAATTGATGGAAAGAGAAACTTCACACTACCCGAAGGAGAGTACGTACAGGCGAAGTTGAAGATCTTGAGGAGTGTCACGCCCATTCTCAGTCAGAGCATCCAAAGGCTCATTCACTATCCTTACGGGTGCACTGAGCAGACGATGAGCGGTTTTCTGCCGGCGGTTGTCGCAACGAAGATGGGACTACAGATCACCAACCTCGACGACATCGTTCAAAAAGGCTTGTTCAAACTGTACGATCATCAGCACTCAGATGGAGGCTGGGGATGGTGGAAGACGGACGAAAGTCACCCATTGATGAGTGCCTACGTGATGGAAGGACTTTACCATGCGATCCAGGCGGGCTATCACGTACCTAACCCCGTGGTTCAAAGGGGCATCGAGTACCTCTCAAAGAACCTGTCTGGTTATGGAGTTTACGTGCTGTCGCTGTACGGACTCAACGTCGAAAGTTTTGAACCCAAGAACGATATGGATCTCATCTTCAGTGCGATGGTGTCCGCTGAGTATTTACAGAACGCGCTCAAGTTGGTCGAAGAGAAAGAAAGGTTTGCACGTGTGAAGATCAAACCTGAAGATCACTTCGTGAGCGAAGTTCAACTTTCCACCGTCCTACTGAGGGCGATACTGAGGTGGCAGAAGGATTCTTCCCTCGTTCCGAAACTGATCAACTATCTGCTGAGCGAGAAAGATGGCTATTTCTGGTACTCGACGAAGGACACATCCTTCTGCGTGCTCGCACTCCTCGAGGCTCTGCCCACTTACGACAGACCACACGTTTCGATCAGAAACAACGACAAAGATTTCTTCCTCGACGCCGAAGGGGAGTTTTCACTGGAAAAAGGGCTACTCGAAATCGAAGGCGAGGGCCTCATCGAAGTTCATGTGGTTTACTTGGAGCGACCCGTTGCGTCAGTGAGCGAAGGCGTGAAGATGGAGAGGCAGATCTACAAGCGCTACGAGCTGTATCTGGAAGAGGACAAACAAGTCATCGATGCGTTTATACCCGTCGGGACGAGCTTGATCCCAATCAGCATCGAGCGCTCAGAGCCGGACGACAAGATGCTTCGCATCTATGCTCACCAGTACGATGGGGCGAAGGACTTCGAGCATGGTGGGGTGAAATTCTCGGTCCTTGGCAACCGACTCACGCTGTTCAACGCGAACTACGGTTTTGAAAAAATCGTGGCGGGTTCAGGATTGATCGTCGCAAAACTTGAAAACGATGCCGCTCTGGTTTGCGAGACCAAAAGCAAAAAGATCGTCGTTCACCAAGGTGTGAAGGACATCGCGCTCTTCGGTTCGAAGGTTCTGATCTTGAAAGAAAACACGCTCTGGCTGAACGAAATTCCGCTCACAGCAGTTCCGAACGACGTCGAAGAGATAACGTGTACAGATCGTGAGATCCTTCTTAAGGCACGCGACATAACCTACTGGTTGAAGGATGGAAGATTCAGCGTACTTCCTTTCACCGCAAGGAATGTCTACCAATGGGACGGAGAAAACCTCGTGGCGAGCGGGATCAAATTCTCTGGAAACGACTCGGTGATCCAAGATGCAACGTTCCGAGTCACTTTCAAACCCGAATTTGTGAAACTCCAATCCGGCGACATCGCGAAGACGGTTTTGAAAATAGACAAGTGCGATGGTCAGTACTTCGTGGTCGAAGATTTCTTCGCATCCTGTGCCCAGGTGCTCACCAACTATCGTGAGAAGAACTTGAGATCTTACGACAAGTTTGAGTACGGTTGGTACAGACCTTGGGACTTCTGGTATTCCGCGAGAGAGCTCCACGAAGACAGGATAGCGTTCTTCGCCACGTACTGTCAGGACGACACGTTCAGTTATGTTTGGAGGGTTACCGCGGATGGAATCTATCAGTTGTTGCCAGCGCGGGTGTATTCGATGTACAGACAGGGCCTTTACGCTCATTCTGATCCTTCTGTGCTCCACGTTGGCTTGGACGGTGAGGATCTGGCGGGCAGATGAACTGTTCGTCCGTGGTATTCTTAGAACCAGGTTCGAAGAACTCATCAGAATCTGCAACCTTCTTGAAGTGGAGCTTGACTTCAACGTTCTGATCGTCGAATGTGAAACGCTCAACGAATTTCACCAGCTCACCGGACGAGCCTACGTGATAGGTGCGGTCTATTCGAAAGGGATCATCGTGAGCCAGCCGTTCGAAGTGCTGAGATCGAAAGGTGTGCTGGAAGATGTTTTGTTGCACGAACTTCTGCATCACGTCGTCTCTCTCAACTTCGATCTTCCCAACTGGATGCAGGAAGGTGTGATCCTGTATCTGACTGGTGCGAGACCACAGAAGCTTTCTGGACGGCATAGAGAATACCTTTTGCGTTTCATGAAGGAGGTGAGTTATGAAGAAATTCCTCTCGTTGTTGATCGTTACAGGCGTCATCTTAACGTTGAACCTCGTTGATCTTTTGTCTTTCCACGTCGAAATCCAACCCAAGAATTTCGTCCTGGCTTCAGTGCAAGATTTGTTCGTCGAAACGAACGTGAAGTTCGCAAAGATCAAGAGCAACAAAGACGTTGAAAGAGTCGCTGGTGGCATCTTGGTCAGGAACGTCAAGCCGGGCGACAAAGTCGAGCTGATCTTCGAAAACTACGGCATCTTCAAAAAGAGGTCGGTTGAGTGCATCGTAGCTGAACCAAGCACGTTTGACAGCGATGAAGACGGTTATCCAGACAGCCTCGAACTGGACAGGGAGGACAGCCAAAGGTTCAGAAACTGGTTCGTTTGGATCGCCCTCTCCACTCTCGTGAACGACCCAATCTTTTGGAGCACCAAAGAGAGAGACTGCGCGGGGTTTGTTCGCTACTGTGCGCGAGAAGCGCTCAGAAAACACGATGGGTGGTGGCTGAGAACCACGAAGTATTCCGGACCCATTTTTGAAGACGTGCAGAAGTACAACTATCCGAACTTACCGTTGGTTGGAGAGAGAATGTTCAGGATCAACAAGGGTAAGTTCGAAAGCGAAAAGGATTTTTCGTACTTCGTCACGGCGAGGATTTTAGTCGAATGCAGCTTTAGGTTCGTCACGAAAGATGTGAGAAAGGCACGAGCTGGGGACATCTTGGTGTTCTTTCATCCACAAGATTTCGAGTTCCCTTATCATCTCATGATCTACGTCGGTGAGATTCTGACGAAGGACGAAGCTTGGCTCGTTTACCACACCGGTCCCATCGGGGATGGTCCTGGAGAACTGAGATTGGTTAGGCTCAAAGAATTGATGGATTACGATCCCACATGGAGGCCCACGGAAAACAACCACAACTTTTTGGGATTCTACAGTTTCAAGTTCCTCAATTGAGAGTCTGAAAAACCACGTTTGGGCATTCTTACTTGGTGGCTGTGGACTAGCATGTCCGTTGGGTTAACAACTTCGACGAGTATCACATAGATGGAGATGGGACGGATACAGACTGGTACATGCGGATCTCGCTGTCGACACGGAAGGTTCGCCAGAACCAGAGCCTGTGAAATGCACGTGGACACGGATAACGACGGGAAAGTGAGTTTCACTTCAGCTCGCGTGCGGAGCCCATCTTTTGGTACACGTTCACTTTCTGCGTAACGGAAGTGGTGAAAGATGGCTGGATCTACGATTCAGATGCAAACGTTGAGAGTTGCGATAGCATCTCCGTTCCTTAACATGGAACTGCAGAGAAGATGAGGGGCCGGGCGTGCGTCCGGCCTTTCGTTCAATGAGAATGAGTTGATGAAACATGGTGCTCTTTTCGTTGTGACAACTATGCGATTTTTTGTGGAGACCACAGTTTTCTCAATTGAGGACTGCGAAGCAAAAAACGCCGGAGCTTTCGCTCCGGCCAATGGGTGGGTCTATCTCATCCGCCTACGTGTCTGATGCCTGCCTCTATGGCCTCGATGTTGAGTTTCAAAAGGGAGGAACCTTTCTCACCGAGTTTGTATTCCAGAGCGGATACAACGGATTCTTTCCTCACACATTTGGTTGCAGCGATGATCGCGCCGAGCATCACCATGTTTGCAACTTTGAGATTGCCAATCTTATCTGCGATCTCGTTCGCTGGTACCTCGATTATTCTGATGTTGTTTCGGCTTGGCTTTCGATCGATCACAGAAGAGTTCAGAAAGAGAAAACCGTCCTTCTTGAGCTTAGGTTCAAACTTCAAAAGCGATGGTATGTTCATGGCAACGACGACGTCTGGAGTGTCGACGATCGGTGACGCCACAGGTTCATCGCTTATGATCACCGTGCAGTTCGCCGTGCCACCGCGCATCTCTGGACCATAGGAAGGAAACCAGGTAACGTTCTTACCTTCCTGCATTCCGGCCTGAGCCAAGATCTGTCCCATCAACATGACACCTTGTCCACCGAAGCCAGCGAGTACGAAGCTCAACGTCATTTCTCTTCACCGACCTTGTCGACGAACACTCCCAAGGGATACTCCTTCACCATGTATTCATCGATCCATCGACCTGCTTTGAGCGGATCCATACCCCAGTTCGTCGGACACGTGGAGAGCACCTCAACCAAACCGAAACCGATGTCTTTCAATTGCGCAAGAAATGCTTTCTTGATGTGTTTCTTCGTGTTGATCACATCTTTCGGAGTGTTCACCTTCGTTCGTGCCAGGTAAGCAACACCCCTCAGCTCTTTCAAGACTTCGCACACGTGTATAGGATAACCCTCGCGCTCGGGAGCTCGACCGTAAGGAGACGTCGTGGTTTTCATGCCCAGGAGGGTCGTCGGCGCCATCTGGCCTCCCGTCATACCGTATATGGCGTTGTTGATGAAGATCGTCGTCACTCTCTCTCCCCGGTTCACCGCATGGATCGTTTCGGCCGTACCTATGGCCGCAAGGTCTCCATCACCTTGATAGGTGAAGACCACCAGATCGGGTCTTGCCCTCTTCATGCCCGTCGCCACGGCGAGCGCCCTTCCATGAGCGGCCACCGTACCGTCCAATTCAAAAAATTCGTAAGCGAAGACAGAGCAACCAACCGGAGCAACGATTATAGTCTTCTCCCTTATTCCGAGCTCGTCAATAACCTCTGCGATGAGCCTGTGCACGATGCCGTGATGACAACCTGGACAATAGGAAAATTGCTTCTTACTCAACGACTCGGGCATTCTGTAAGCAACTTTGTATTCCATCGTCAGCGCCTCCCAATGAGATGCATCAAGTGGTCGAAGATCTCTCCGGGTGTTGGAACGACACCGGCCATGCGGCCGTAGAACTCTATGCGTGTCAATCGTAACGCCGCGAGTTTCACATCTTCGAGCATCTGACCCGAACTCATTTCAACGGTGAGGATCAGAGAGACGTGCTTCGCAAGTTCCTCGAGAGGCTTGTAAGGATACGGGTACAAAGTTATGGGCCTGAACAAACCAACCTTCAAGCCAGCTTCTCGCGCCATTCTCACCACACTCTTGCAAATTCTCCCCACAGTTCCATATGCAACAAGGAGCACCTCCGCATCCTCGGTCTGGAACTCCTCCCACCTTGGCTCTTCTTGTTCCATCTTTCTGTATTTCTCCTGAAGTTTCAAATTCATCTTTTCGAGTTCGTATGGGTCTATGTTGAAGGACGTCACCTTTCTCGGTGGTCTATCTTTCGCACCTGTGAGCGCCCAACTGTTGTTGTCGTAACTGACTTGTTTCTCCTCGATCTCCACCGGTTCCATCATTTGACCAAGCAAGCCATCTGCGAGTACGAGTGCGGGGTTTCTGTACTTGTCTGCCAGCTCAAACGCGAGTTCGGTGAGGGTCACTGCCTCTTGAACCGTGGAAGGTGCCAAGACGATCAATCTGTAATCACCATGTCCCCCACCTTTCGTCGCCTGAAAGTAGTCTCCTTGAGAGGGTTGAATGTCTCCAAGGCCTGGCCCGCCGCGGACGATGTTTACAAACACTGCCGGGAGCTGTGCACACGCTATGTAGGAGATACCTTCTTGCATGAGACTGAAACCGGGAGAAGAAGTCGAAGTCATCGCGCGTTTTCCGACGCTCGCCGCACCGTAGATCATGTTCACTGCTGCGACCTCGCTCTCAGCCTGCAGGAAACAACCTCCAACCTCAGGTAAACGCCTGGCCATGTATTCGGTCAGTTCGTTCTGGGGAGTGATGGGATAGCCGAAAAAATTCCTGCAACCTGCCATGATGGCTGCTTCACCTATCGCTTCTGTACCTTTCATAATGATCTTCTTCACTGCGTTTCACCTCTCACGGGTGTGAACCTGTAGACAGTTATGCATACATCTGGACACATCATATAGCAGAAACCACAACCGTTGCACTTGCCTTCCGGATCGTTCTGTTCAGCGGGATGATAACCTTTGCTGTTGAAACGCTCGGAAAATCTTATGATCTTCTGTGGACAAACACTGATACACAATCCGCAGCCTTTACACCTTTCTTCGTCTATCTCGATGTACGCCTTCTTCAAAACGGTTCCTCCTTTCCGATCAAGTACCTCTCTATTTTGAACGTCTCGAACTCACCTCTGTAATCCAAAGGCTCCGCAACAACATTGAACGCAACAGGAATAGACATCATCCTCGAAACCTCTTTGACGATCTCTTCACCTTCTCTGACCACATCAACCGTGGTTTGACTCGCGAGGTTGCTGTTGTTTATCAGATAGTTCACCTTGATGGATGCGGCACGCTGGATCCTCTCGATGTGACCACAGATCTTTTCTGGTGTCTCGCAGAAAGGTCTTCGCACGTTCACGACGAAGTAGACGTCAGCATCCGATAGATATTCCCTCAAAGATCCAAGTACGATGCTACCTTTCTCATCACCACCGACATCGAGCACCACCAAATAATTTGGATTTTGAAGATAACCCATCACGCTCGCGTCGATCAACGGAAGATCAGCCCTCATAAACTGTTCAGCGGGAGTCAAGACTCGGATCCCTTTCTTCTCGAGCATGTCCTTGAATTCTCGAACTCTGAAATAACTCGCGGTTACATCGACGTCGGCGATGGTAACCTGCATGCCGTTGACCTTACTTTTTATGGCGAAGTTCATCGCGATCTCGGTTTTTCCAGATCCATAAAGACCTACGAAGACTTTGTTCTTTGCCATTTTTCTGCCTCTTCCTTGTAGTTCTTGCTTCTCTCTTTACCCTTGAGCACTCTCAAAACACCCAAAGCCAACGCCCTCTCTTCGTCACCACCGGGATACACCAAAACAGGTGCTATGAAAGAAACATACTCTTTCAACCACGGAACCATGTACAGTTGATCGTAGGCGATGCCACCAGTCAGCACGATGGCATCGACATCTCCCTTGAGTACTGCAGCCATCTTGCCTATCCACTTGGCAATCTTGAAGGCCATCGCCCTGTAAACCAGTTCGGCTTCTCGATCACCCTTGCTGATCCTCTCTTGGACAGCCACCGCACTGTTCGTTCCAAGGTACGCCATGAGTCCCCCGTTACCTTTTATGCGTTTCAAAACCCACTCTTTAGTGTATTTGCCACTGAAACAGAGGTCTATGAGTTGGGTGAGAGGCAACGTCCCACTGCGCTCTGGCGTGAAAGGACCATCTCCGTCCAATGCGTTGTTCACGTCGACCACTCTGCCTTTCATGTGTGCCCCGATGGATATGCCACCACCCATGTGAACGACGATCAAGTTGACATCCTCGTATCTTTTTCCAAGTTCAGCCGCGGCACGGCGAGCCACAGCCTTCTGATTAAGCGCGTGGAAGATCGATTTCCTCTCGAGTTCTGGATGACCCGACAGTCTTGCGACGTCCCACATCTCGTCGACCACCACAGGATCAACGATGTAGGCCTTCACACCAGCCAGTTTCGCTATTTCGTGTGCCAACACAGCTCCAAGGTTCGAAGCGTGTTCACCGTACTTGGCCTGTCTGAGTTCTTCGAGCATCTTTTCATCCACTTCGTACGTACCCGAAGGAATAGGCCTGATCAATCCTCCGCGACCAGCCACAGCCGAGAAATCGTTCGGCTTGTAGCCAGACTTTTCGAGGAACTCCAAAAGCGCCTTCTTGCGAAAGTCGTACTGATCGAACAGATGAGCATATTTTGAAAGCTCACTGGCGTCGTGATAGATCGTTTGAGAAACTTTGCATTCTTCATCCTCGAATATCGCAAGCTTCGTCGAAGTCGAACCGGGATTGATCACCAAGATTCTGAACATCTCTCACACCTCTTCAAGAAAGACTCGCAGCGAGCGCTATGGAGTAAAGCTTGGTTTTGTCCGAATCTGCCCTTGATGTCAGAACGATCGGGATCTTCGCTCCCAAGATCACGGATGCAACGGTTGCGTTCGCAAAGAACACCAAAGCCTTGTAAAGAACGTTGCCAGCTTCAATGTCTGGCATGATGAGTATGTCAGCATCCCCTGCCACGACACTCTCGATCTTCTTATGCTTGGCCGCTTCTTTCGAGATCGCGTTGTCCAGAGCGAACGGTCCATCCACGACGCAGTCCTTTATCTGCCCACGATCGTTCATCTTGCTCAAGACTGCCGCGTCCAAAGTGGCGGGCATCTTCGTGTTTGGCACCTCTATGGCACCCACGATGGCGACCTTTGGTCTTTCGACGCCGAGCTTTCTCATGAGCTTGACCGAGGCGCTGATCATGTCGATCTTCTGTTCCAGAGTCGGTGCGATGATCATGCCAGCATCGCTGATCGCCAACAACTTGTGGTACGTCGGAACATCGAAGACACTCACCATCGTGATGGTCGAACCAGTCTTGAGGTTGTACTGATCTTCGAGTACAACCTTCATCAGATCGCCTGTCTTGACGGAGCCTTTCATCAAGAGTTCTCCACGCTTCGATGCTATTTCGACGGCCAATCTTGCACTCTGGTCCTTTTGGCAGTTCGTCAATTCACAGCGATCCAAGTTCAAACCAACTTTCGCGGCGAGTTCTCTCGTCTCGCCCTCAGGACCAACAAGGACTGGCTCGGCGATGTCGTGTTCCATTGCCATCTTCAGAGCGCTCAGCACCACGTCGTCGTCAGAACCGGCGACAACCATCTTCTTTCTCAGACCGCGCGTTCTTTCCACGAGAAACCTGAGTCTATCCATTCGGACCACCCCAGAACTTCGCCTGCTCTTCCCCCTTCAGAACCCTGAGAGCTCCCAAAGCCAGCGCTTCCATCTCAAACTCGCCAGGCAAAACGAAAATGGGCGCAAATTTGTAGACGTGTTCTTTTATCATCTCCACGAACTCGTTGCTGTGTGCCATGCCGCCGGTGAGAATGATCGCATCCACTCTTCCTTTCAGCACCGCACACATGCCTCCTATTTCCTTCGCAATCTGGTAGGCCATGGCTTTGACAACGGTCGAAGCATAATGATCTCTTTTCGCCATCTCGAGTGCCTTTCTCAGATCGTTCGTACCGAGATACGCAACGAGTCCTCCACGACCGACGAATTTCTTCTTCAGCTCATCCTTCGTGTACTTTCCACTGAAGCACATGCGAACAACATCACCCACGGGAAGTTCTCCGGTTCGTTCGGGACTGAACGGTCCTTCGTCGTTGGCGTTGTTGACGTCTATGATTTTTCCGTTCCGCACCGCGGCAACGGATATCCCACCGCCCAAATGTGCCACAACGGCGTTCAGTTCCTCGAAGGTCTTGCCGATTTCTGCTGCCACTTTTCTGCACACGATTCTTATGTTCAGTGCGTGTGACAGGCTCTTCCTTTCTATCTCGGGAATGCCAGAAAACCTCGCTTCAGGCACCATTTCGTCGACTGAAACAGGATCGGTGGTGTAGACAGGAATTTTCCCACTAGCCAGTTCGTGCGCAATCACACAGGCAAGGTTTGAAACGTGCTTCACGGGTGATTCGTGCTTCAAGTAGTTCACCATGTGTTCATCAACGACGTAGGTTCCACTCTCGAGAGGTGGGAGAATACCACCCCTCGCGGCGATCGCATCGAAGTCCTCGATCTTGAAACCTGCCCTTTCCAGAGTGGATAGGATGCATTTTCTTCTCAAGGGTTCCTGGTCCATCAACGTTTCACACTTCGCGAGCTCTTCAGGACTGTGCTCGAACTTCTCCGAGAGAATACACCGTTCGTCCTCGTAGATAGCCACTTTCGTAGATGTTGAACCTGGATTTATGACCAAGATCTTCATTTACACTTCAACCCCCTGGCCTCAACGTAATCCAGATAGGCCTGCTTCAGCCTGTGAACACCTTCCTTTATTTGCTCGAAGCTTGGCAGACAGAAGGACATGCGCATCGAACTCGAAGGTTCCTCGTAGGGCTTGAAGGCTTCACCTGGAATGTAGAAGACCTTCCTCTGTTCAGCGTATTTGAACATCTCCATTGTGTCAACGTCGGGTAGCGTGGTCCAAACGAAGAGACCTCCGTCCGGATCGGTCCATTGAGCGTCCGTCACGTCGGAAAACTCTTCTTTGAGCGCCTCTATCATGGTCTCTTTCTTCTTTCTGTAGAGTTCTATCGCAGGTTTTATCTGTTCCAGCACGTCGTATCTTTCCAAGTAACGCGCGGTGAGTCTCATGGTCAAAGAAGGACTGCAGAGATCGGTCCCCTGTTTCGCTAAAACCATCTTTCTGACGATCTGCCTGTCTGCCACCACTACGCCTATCCTCAAACCTGGGCAGAGTATCTTGCTGAAGGTGTTGAGCAGAACAACTCTCTCGGTGCCTCCGAAATTCATGATCGATGGCAGTTGTTCTCCTCGGAACCTCAGAACACCGTAGGGGTCATCTTCAACGATCAAAACGTTGTACCTTTCTGCAAGCTCAACCAAACCCTTCCTCTTCTCCAGAGAAGTGGTTATTCCAGATGGATTTTGAAAGTTCGAAACGACGTAGATGAATTTCACCCTCGACAGTTCGCTTTCTCTCTGCGCACGTTTCAGATGGTCCTCCACTTGGTTCAGATCTGGACCATCCTTTTCAAACTTGACAACCAAGAATCTCGCATCTCTCATTCTGAAAGCGCTCAGCGCACCGAGATACTCCGGATCACCCACGATCACGTAATCTCCGGGATCGAGCAAGACTTTACCCACCAACTCGAGCGCCTGCTGCGAACCAACGGTTATGAGCACGTTTTCGGGCAAGAGTCCCTCAAGGTTGTAGACTCTCTTCAACAGAATCAGGATCTGTTTTATCAGCTCGGGATCACCCTCGGTGGTGGCGTACTGAAGGGTATATTTGTACTCTTTCTCGATCACTTCCCTGGCAAGTTCTGCGAGCTCGTGTCTTGGGAAAGTTTCAGGGTCCGGCGTACCACCCCCGAACGAAACCGCACCGGGCACGTTCGCATACTTGAGCAGTTCCCTGATCATTGATGACTTCAGTTTCTGCGCGGTCATGGAAAAGTGAAACTCCACTCTCTTCACCCCAAAAGATGATATCAAATCCGTGCCACGCGATCTCGGCAAACTTTTGCTCGATCACAAGCGGAGAAACGGTTCTTGCAATATTCTGCGTAATGCAAACTGTTGCACGCAACTTCTTGCTAAAGAAAAACCAAAGAGATTGTCAGAAGGGATGGTACACTAATTGTGTCTGAGAACTCTGAGTTGGGGGGATGCGCATGTTCAAACTGAAGAAACACTACATAATGGCACCCGGTCCGACACCGGTGCCAGTGGATGTGTTGCTCGCAGGAGCAAAGGAAACCATACATCACAGAACTCCTCAATTCCTCGAGATCATGGAAAAAACGCTGGACGAGGCGCGCTACTTGTTCCAAACGTCCAACCGTGTCTACGCGTTCGTTTCCTCGGGAACGGGCGCGATGGAGGCTGCTGTGACGAACTTGGTCAATCCCGGTGAAAAGGCCATAGTCGTCGTGTCAGGAAAGTTTGGAGAACGCTGGAAGGAGATCTGCGAAGCCTATGGGATCAACGTCGTCGAAATAGCCATCGAATGGGGAGAAGCTGTGACACCTGAACAGATCGAGAAGGCTATGAAAGAACATCCAGACGCGAGGGTGATATTCACGACACACAGTGAGACCTCCACTGGAACGGTGATCGACCTACAAGCCATAGCACAGATTACGAAGAATACAGACAGAGTACTCGTGACCGACGAGGTCAGCGGCTTGCTGGCCGAGCCTTTGAAGATGGACGAATGGGGCGTCGACGTTGTGGTAGCCGGTTCACAGAAAGGGATCATGATGCCACCGGGTCTGGCATTCATCACGCTCAGCAAGAAAGCTTGGGAAATCGTTAAGAACAACAAGTGTCCAAGGTATTACTTCGACTTGAGATACTACGAGGAGAACTATCCGGACAACCCTTGGACACCGGCAGTCAACATGATCTACATGTTGAATCAGAGCATAAAGATGCTCAAAGAAGAGGGAATAGAAAACATTTGGGAAAGGCACAGGATCTTGGGTGAAGCAACGCGAAACGCTGTGAAAGCGCTCGGTTTGGAACTGTTCTCGAAAAGGCCCGGGAACGTGTGTACCGCTGTCAAAGTCCCAGCAGGCCTGGACGGTAAAAAGATCACCAAGATCATGAGGGACAAGTACGGTGTGACCATAGCGGGTGGTCAAGGCAAGATTTCGAACACCATCTTCAGGATTGCGCACCTTGGCTATGTGTCTCTGTTCGATACGATAGCGGCCATCAGCGCTCTGGAGTTCACTCTGCACGAGCTGGGTTATCCGGTGAGGTTCGGTGAAGGAGTCAAGGCCGCCATGGAAACGTTCCATAAAGAGGGTGTTGCTGGATGATAAGGGTACACGTGAACGATCCTCTGGAAAAGGAAGCCATGGAGGTTCTCAAATCGAAACCACAGCTCGAGGTCACGTGCGAACATTTCGACAAGGACAAACTCCTCGCCGTCATGCCAGAGATCGAAGTTCTCATAGTCAGAAGTGCAACGAAGGTAACCTCCGAGTTGATAGAGAGAGGCACCAAGCTCAGGCTGATCTGCAGAGCGGGTGTCGGCTTAGACAACATAGACGTCGAAGCTGCGCAGAGGAAAGGAATAAAAGTACTGAACACACCCGGCGCGAGCGCGATATCGGTGGCCGAACTCACGTTCGGTTTGATGCTCTCGGCCGCAAGGCACATCGCCAGAGGAACGGTGGATCTGAAGAACGGTCTGTGGACGAAGAAAGAACTTGAGGGGGTCGAGCTGTTCAACAAGACGCTGGGTATCATAGGGCTTGGAACGATTGGTAAAGAAGTCGCGAAGCGGGCCATCGCTTTTGGAATGAATGTCGTGGCTTATGATCCGTACGTGAAACACTTCGAAGGAGTCAAACTTACCAATTTGGATGAACTCTACGCCGTTTCTGATTTCATCACTCTACACGTTCCTCTGACGAAGGAGACCAAGCATTTGATAAACGCCGACGCGATAGCGAAGATGAAGGATGGCGTCATCATAGTGAACGCATCACGTGGTGGGGTCATAGACGAAGCGGCACTCTACGAAGCACTCGTCGCTCGAAAGGTTTACGCAGCCGCACTGGACGTCTTTGAAGTTGAACCACCTAACGACGAGCTGAGGAAAAAACTGTTACAGCTTCCCAACGTGGTCGCGACACCGCACATCGGTGCATCAACGATCGAAGCACAATCGAGGGTGGCGAAGGAATTACTACAAAAGCTCTTTGAGGAATTGAAAATATGAAGGGGCACACGCCCCCTTCTTCTCAAGCAACTACGATTCTTTGTCCATATTGGATCGCTCTTTCGATGGTGTACTCGAGCTTGTAGAGCAAATCGATCGCTTCGTCTTCGCCCGAAGCTTGAGCGATGGAAATGACGATCTCTGGAGTCTTGCCGCCACAGTTTATGGACTTGGATCTTCTCAGTATTCTCTTGGCAAAGATTCTCGCACCATTTAAGGTCGTGTAAGGAAGGACTTTAATTATCGAGTTGTTGTGAAGAAAAAGCTTATCTGATTCACGTGCTTGAGCCTTGAACACGTTGTAGACTCTTTGCAAAAACTGAACATCGAAATTCATCAACCGAGCCATGAGGACACTCAGGGAAAAGTTGTACCTGTGAGATTTGTAGATCTCCTCGTTCAGAAAGTTTTCCAAACTCACTCCGTAAGCCAAGCTGTAGAAGATCATTCGGAACTTGAGCAAATAGTATTCGAGCGACCGTGATGGCAGCAAGACATCTACCAAGCCGTTGAGATCCTCTGGTACCTCGTTCGAGACGAGCACGGTGTCGAGGAAAGGATGAATCTTTTCACCAACGAACAAATCTGCGTCGATCTGGCGTGCAACGACCACTCCACCGCTCAAAGAGATCGCCGAACAAAGCTTTTCAAAGGTGTCTTTGTCCGAAAGCTCAACGTACACTCTCATGACGATCAGCTACCATCTTGACGAAGTATTCGTGTATCCTCAGATCGTCCGTGAGCTCCGGATGGAAGGAACTCGCGAGCAGCTTGCCTTGCTGGACCAAGACAGGTGTGTTCTCGTAACTCGCCAAAACTTCAACACCTTTGCTCAGTTCCACTATCTTCGGAGCCCTGATGAAGACGGCTTTCACCTTACCGAGTCTCGCAACATCGAGGTACACTTCAAAACTTTCTATCTGTCTTCCGTATGCATTCCGTTGAACAACGATATCCATCAATCTGAAACTGTACTGCTCAGGATGATCCACGATCCTCTTCGCCAACAAGATCATACCGGCACAAGTTCCATATATGGGAAGACCTTCCTTCGCGAGCTGAACTATCTTTTCTCCAACACCAGTCACTTGTGCGATCCTGCCGATGCTTGTGGATTCACCACCCGGTATGATCAGACCATCTACCTTCTCCAGGTCGGAGACAGTTTTTACAGCGAATGCCTCAACACCGAGCCTCTGTAACGCCCAAATGTGTTCTCTGAAATCTCCTTGCAGTGCGAGCACGCCAATGAGCAACCTTTACCACCCTCTCTCCTGCATGTGTACTTCGAGAGTTCCTATCTCCAAACCCGGCATGGGTTCACCTATGTCTTCTGAGATCTTCAACAACATCTCTGGATCGTTCCAATACGTCACAGCAAGGACCATCGCTCGCGCCATCTTTGCGGGTTCCTTGGATTTGAATATGCCAGAACCAACAAAGACACCGTCTGCACCGAGCATCATCATGAGTGCTGCGTCGGCTGGCGTTGCGACACCACCGGCTGCAAAGTTCACCACAGGCATACGTCCAAGCCTTTTTACTTCCCTGACCAGTTCCACGGGCGCTCCTATTTCCTTAGCATAGCTCACGAGCTCTTCGTCCGCCATGGTTTGAACACGCCTGATCTCGTCCATCACTCTTCTCATGTGTTTCACAGCTTCAACTACGTTCCCAGTGCCTGCCTCACCTTTCGTCCTGATCATGGCAGCGCCTTCCGCAATCCTTCTCAGAGCTTCTCCGAGGTCTCTGGCACCGCAAACGAATGGAACCTTGAACTCGTGTTTGTTGATGTGGAACCTATCATCAGCGGGTGTGAGAACCTCCGATTCATCGATGAAATCCACGCCGAGTGCTTCGAGGATCCTCGCCTCCGCGATGTGCCCGATTCTCACCTTCGCCATGACGGGTATGCTCACAGCATCCATGATCTCCTTTATCTTCGCTATGCTTGCCATTCTTGCGACTCCGCCAGCCTTCCTTATATCGGCAGGAACGCGTTCCAATGCCATGACCGCGACCGCACCGGCTTCTTCGGCTATCTTCGCCTGCTCTGCATTGGTGACGTCCATGATCACGCCACCCTTGAACATTTCAGCGAAACCCTTTTTCACAAGCCACGTACCCTTCTCTGTCATGTTCGCACCTCCTCCCAATAACGTTTCGGTACCGGTTCAAGACGAGATAGATCCCGTCTGAACCTACCAGCCTTCGCACAAGGTTTACCGTTGACTTCCACCACGTCCGCCGTGATGTCCACCTTTTGCCTCAACAGTTTCGAACCGACTGCGTAAACATCTGCAGGAACGTTGAGTAGCTCAAAAAGCTCTATCTTCTTCGCATCGAATCCACCGGAAACGACGATCTTTAAGTCTTTCAAGCCCACCCTGTCGAACTCCTGGCGTGCGCGCCAGACTAATTCGGGGCATACACCCAGTGAAGATTCGTCCCTCGGCACGACCGAAACATCCCTCATGTTTCCGGATGTATCGAACCTGACGCCCCAAATCTTCCCCTTACCCTCTCCAATTATGGGCGATGGGTCCGTCTCACCGAGTTTGAACGGCCTCTTCATGTGATACTCGTAGAAGGCCTTCACAACTCTGAAGGTTGTGCCTATCACGTCGTTGTCCCAGTCCACGAGCACGATCCGCCTGACGTTCTCGGGCATGTGCTTGTCGAAAGCTATGGCGGCTGCTTCCGTGCTTCCATCGTAAGCAGCTATGAGCGCGTGTGGCATCGTGCCCATGGATTCCACGCCCCAATAATCCGCGTTCGCATCCGTAGAAACACCGAAAGCGCCTCCACAGAGTGCGGCGTAGCCGTCGGTGGCCTGTACCCAGTAATGGTCGAACCGAGCGCTGAAGTACAGGACGGGTTTTCCACGTGCGGCTTTCACCACTTCTCTCACCGCTGTGGCCGTACTCGTAGCACGCGCTATGACTCCGAGCAAGACCGTTTCCAGATAACCAAAATACGTTGGGTCACCCTCTATGACCATGATCGGTTCCCATTCTTTGGCTTCGTCACCGTCGTAGAGGGCGCGGATTTCTATTTCTTCCCACTTGTCGATCCAGAGGCTGTCGAGTTTGAGTCTCAGATCCCATTTCTTCTTCGTGTAAGCGATCACCGCATCCGTATCCATATCGACCGCGGCGGCTTGGATCATCCTGTCCAAACCCAGGATCTCTTTGAACAACTCCTTGGCCTTTTCTTCGTCCTTGTAATAACCTGTGGCAAACCTCAGTATAGCGAGTGCCTCATCTAATCCCGCAACAACGCAATCTTTCCTTGGGAAGAATTGATACAGAACGATGGGGTGCCTGTTGTCCTTCTTGAGGACCTCCACGTACCTGGCAAAGTATATGTCGGAATAATAATTGCCTCGAATCCTGTCTATAGGGACCTTGAAAACCTTGGGATCGAGTCTTCTTTTTCTCAATCAAATCACCTCGGCCCGCAGGATCTCGTGCATCAACCTCAGGGCACACACATGAAGATCTTTGTCGTAAGAGGCAACACCGTCTTTTCGGACGATCGTTTTGACACCCCTGTTCCTCAGTTCCTCCACCGTGAAGAGAACACATATGTGCGTCACGACTCCGCAGACTTCGACCTCGTCTATCCCGTAAGACTCGATTATTTTTTCAAAGTTCGTTCCATAGAACGCACTGTAACGAGTCTTGTGTATAGATACATGCTTCGTGTAACCAGAAAGGGATTCCTTCAAAACCTTTACGAGCTCCGCGCCACTGCTGTTTTTAACACAATGCTTGGGCCAGATTTGGAATTCGTCATCGTCTTCCTCATGCCAATCTTGGGTCGTGATGATGGGCAAATTATGCCTTTTGTATTCTTCGACCAGACTCAAAACGGGTGGGAGCACACCCTCCGCACCCGGAAAGGACAGTGCTCCACCCGGTTCTACAAAGTCTCTCTGCAGATCGATCAAAAGCAATGCACGCACGGCTCACCACCTGCCTTCGGTGGGACCGTCATCTCACTGGCTTGTTCTTCGTGGCCTCCTCGAACGCAAGCAACCTTTCCCAACGTCTGTCAACGTAGTTCTGAAGTTCGCTTATTATTTGTTCGGCGTCTGGTCTCTGTAGCAAGAGCCTAAACCTACCCTGCGCTTTGACGAACTCGGCAACCGGTTTGAAGCTCGTGGGTTTTCTGGTAACTCTGTAAACACCTCTCTCAACCTCGTACAAAGGCCAGTATTTGGTCTGAACCGCGAGCTTCGTTATATCAACAGATTTGCTCTCGTCCATTCTCCAGTACCTCACACATGGGCTGAGAGAAGCTATGAAGGCAGGCCCGTCGAACTGCAAGGCTTTCTCCACTTTGTTTATGAAGTCCATGGGTTCTCCAGGTGTAACGGTGGCGGCGTACACATTCTCGTGTGCGGCCACTATTTCAACGATGTTCTTCTTCAGCTGAAGTTTACCTGCGACGACCTTACCAACGGGCGCCGTTGTAGTGTCGGCACCGGGAGGTGTGGACCCCGAGCGCTGGTTACCCGTGTTCATGTAACCTTCGTTGTCGTACAGAACGTACAACATCTTGTGCCCTCTTTCCAATGCACCAGAGAGCGATTGCAGACCTATATCGTACGTGCCGCCGTCTCCGCCGAAGGCGATGAATGCGTACTTCTTGTCCGAAGGGACCTTTCCGGCCTTCTTCAACGCCCTGTAAGCTGTCTCCACACCGCTAATGGTGGCCGCAACGTTCTCGAACGCGTTGTGTATGTAAGGAACACTCCAAGAAGTGTAAGGAAAGATGGTCGAGGAAACCTCCATACAGCCTGTGGCGAAACCTATGACCGGCTCATAACCCAAAGCTTTGGCGACCATGAGTACCATTTTCACCGTCATCGGTGCAGCACATCCTGGACACATCCTGTGCCCTTGTGTCAAACCCGTTTCTCTATTTGTGAAAATCTCTGCCAGTTTCTTCATCGTCAAAGGCATGTCGCCACCTCCTCACTCTCTCAGACCGAGGTACTCTTCCCTGTCAGCAACCAGATCGAGTGCCATGGCCCTCTTGAACGCATATTCGACGTGCTCAGGCTTGAGGTCTCTTCCTCCAAGACCGTACACGAACGATCCCATCAACGGCCTCACGGCGACTTCGTAAAGGGCGGACTTCACAGCTTCATAGAGAGGCGCTTCGGCCCCGAACGATGCGGCTCTGTCGAGCACTACAACTGCTTTACGCGCCGTCAGATACCTCTGAATTTCTGCTTTCGGGAAAGGTCTGAACATCCATATTTTTAGAAGTCCAACCTTTTTCCCTTCGCCCCTCAACTCGTCAACAACGTCCTTGATAGTCCCGTTGGAGGATCCCAGAGCGACCATGACGTATTCGGCGTCTTCCATCCTGTACGGTTCAACGTAATCGTACTTCCGACCGCTGATCTTGTAGAACTCCTCGGCTATCTGTGGAAACACCCTGTAGGCGTGTTTCATTGCCTCTATTTGCTGCCTTTTGTGCTCGAAGTAGTAGTCATACAAGTCAAGCACTCCGTAAGTCACAGGATGATCGGTATCGAGCAGCGGATAGATGGGTTTCAATTCGCCAACGAATTTCTTGACCACATCATCCGGCAGGACTTCAACGGGCTCAACTCCGTGCGAAATGATGAAGCCGTCCTGATTCACCATGACCGGTAGCCTCACATCTTCGTGTTCAGCGAGACGAACCGCGAGTATCGTCAGATCGTAAACCTCCTGCACATCTTCGCAGAAAAGCTGGATCCAACTCGAATCTCTCACCATCATCGCGTCACTGTGGTCGCAGTGTATGTTTATGGGTGCGCTGAGTGCCCTGTTCACGAGACCCATGACGATGGGCAGTCTCAAGGAAGACGCTATGTAGACTATCTCACTCATGAGAGCAAGTCCCTGAGCACTCGTCGCCGTCATTGCCCTCGCGCCAGCAGCGGCAGCACCGACAAGCGCACTCATCGCAGAATGTTCGCTCTCAACAGGTATCATTTCCGTTCGAACTTCACCATCGGCAACGTACTTGGCGAAGTATTCCACGATGGGCGTTTGAGGGGTGATTGGGTAGGCCGCAACGACGTCTGGTTCTATCTGCTTCATCGCGTAAGCCGCTGCTTCTGCGCCCGTTATGGCCATTAGATTCTTTTTTGCCATCGCTCAGTCCTCCTTTCCTACGAACTCTGTCTCTGGGCGCATCTCGATGGCAGACTTTGGACAGACGTTCGCACACACGCCACAACCTTTGCAGTAGAAGTAATCGATCCCTTTCATGACACCGTTCTCTTGGATGATCGCTTGATCAGGACAGTAGAGCCAACAGAACATGCAATCGATGCATTTGGATCTATCGTAGATGGGCCTCTTGACACGCCAATCGCCGGTTCTGTACTTTCGCGCAGTTCCCGGCTCCACTATCAAGCCCGCTATAGGCAACTCGTGCCACTTCTTGAGCTCAGCCACTGCACTGCACCTCCTCGTAACCGCGTCTGAGCGCCCTGATGTTCGCTTGGATCATCTCCTCTGGAAGCTTTCGCTCGAACATTTCTCTGATCTTCCTTTCCACCACCTCGAGGTTCACCAATCCTGTGACTCGCGCGAGCGTACCGATCATGACCGTGTTGGGAACGCCCCTCTTGATTTCCTGCAGCGCTATGTCTGTGGCGTTCACGATGCATACTCTTCCGCTGAAGTTCGTTTTCTTCCTCACGTAATCCATGGGGTGCTTCGTGTTGACGATGAGAACTCCGTCTTCTTTCAAGCCCGAAACTATGCTTGGTGAGAGCAGGGTTTCATCGATGACCACGACCACATCTGGGTTCTCAACCGAATAGTGGACTCTGATCCTACCCTCACTGATCCTGTTGAACGCCCTCATGGGAGCTCCAGATCTTTCTGCACCGTACTCTGGGAAAGCCTGAGCGTACTTACCTTCCTCGAGCACCGTCTCTGCCACCAACTGAGCCGCGCTCTTGGCACCCTGACCGGCCCTCGAATGCCACCTGATTTCGAAATATTTTGTGGGCACCTTATCCCTCCTTCCCGGTTTGAAAAGCTGCGTACGATCGATAATCAATCCACGGAAAAACGTCGTCTTCTTGCTCAAGCCTTGCAAGGAACTCTTCATCTATATTATCCCTCACAAGCTGAGTCTCAAGGTCTAAAAAGCGTTTCACATGAGTTTTGATTCTGTTAACTGCGTACTGAACGTTGGTACCTGTGGTCATGATGAAGGGCCAGTCACTGGACTCGGCCAAGAGCAACTCTCTCAGCATCTGGTTGAGAACCCTCACCTTCAATGGATCTTTCTCTTCGAAATACGTCTCGGCAAGCCTTTTCATCCTGTCTCTGATTTCAACCAAGTGCAACTGAATCCAGTCGTTTCTACCGTTCAACCAGGTATCAAAGTAACCACCGTTGCCCCAAGAGGAATCCGCCGGTGTGACAATCTGGAAACTGTCGAACTTTTCTATGATCTCGGACGGTGTTGCGAACTTGATCTGCTTGCATTTTGAAGCTTCGATGAAAAAGTTTTCGAGGAATTCTGGTCCTTCGAACCACCAATGTCCGAAGAGTTCCGTGTCGAACGGTGCCACGATGACAGGAGGCTGATTGAACACGCTGGTCAACTTGTTTATCTGGATCAGCTTCTTGTTCAGAAAATCCAGCGCATGTTCGTTAGCAGCGAAGAGTGCCTCTTCACGGTTGTACAATTCCTTTTTGTCAAGCGGAGTCTCCCTCGAGGTGATCCTGTGATACTTTACGCCCACGTTCACCCGCACGCCGCTCTTATCTATGTAAGGTTTTATATACTCGTAATCCCTATCGAATCCGAGATCCCTGTAGAATTCTCTGTACCTGCCATCACCAGGATAACCCGTCGTGGCACTCCACACCTGCTCGCTCGACTCTGGATCTCTTGCGAATGCGAACACGCCAGAAGGGGTCATTATTGGCCTGTACACGTCGAAGTACGGTTTCTCGTCTGCATACCAAAGAGCATGCGAGTCAACGAAGAAGAACTCCACGTCGTACTTCTTCAGCGATTCATCCAACCCCGAGTAGTAACCGCACTCGGCCAGCCACATACCTTTGGGCTCAAAATCGAAATGACGTTTGAATGTCTCTACACCAACTTTGATTTGAGCATCGACCGCGAACGGTTGATGACGCATCAATGGTAGAAAACCATGCGTCGCGTTGCAGGTTATCAGCTGAACGTTACCCAATTGGGCATGCCTTCTGAAACCGTTCGCTAAATTACCATTCACCGAACTGAGATAATTCAGACACCCCAAGAACCTTTCTCTGTAGAACCTTGCGAGGTCCCTCTCTTGTTGTGTGCTCGCTCTCGTCATTTCTTTCTCGCACAGTTCAACGAGTCGCTGTGCGTAATTCTTCACCTTCTCGGTGAGTGTTGCGTTTCTGAACATCTCGAGCAGAGGCGGACTGAGCGATATTGTGACCTTGAACGGAACCTTCTTCTCCTGAAGTCGATCGAACATCATGAGCAACGGCACGTAGGATTCTAAGACAGCTTCCACGTACCATCTCTCTTCCAAATAGAGTTCGTGATTCGGATGGTTCACGTACGGAAGATGCGTGTGCAACACGAGCACGAAGTATCCGTTCACGGCCTACCACTCTCCAGCTGTGAAGAAATATGTATTCGCTCGATGGGCTTCAAAGGAGGTTCACCGACCCTCACGGTGCGCTTACCCTTGATGCACCACCTTTGACGGACGGAAGTTGAAGGCGTGTTCGAAGGTGTGTGTGCAACGTTGGACCTGAGGACGGGAACAAAGTTTCCTTCCACTTTGAAACCAAGCTCAGCGACGTAATCCGCGTTCGCCATCGGAACATGAAAGTAATAATTCCTCGTCATCGAAAGGTGGACGCCTGCTTCGAAGATTCTGTGGGCGTTAGTTCCATCGAACACTACGTAGGTCACGTCGTAGAGTCGCAACAACACTTCTTTCTGTCTTGAGAGTTTTGAGAGAGTTTCATCCGAAAGATCCCAGTACGCATAAACGAGGTTGGGATTCACCGACAGCAACACGAGTTTGTAAGAACCGTATGATTGAGGCAACTCGTTTTCACGAGCCTCTCGTGGTTGAACGGGTTCATGTTTCTTCTCGGAAGCCAGCGACTTTGCAAAATCTTCAAGGAGTTTGAAGACTTCGTTTTTCTTCATTCGTTTCTTGACCTTCAAACCGAGTTTCCTCGCGAGAGCCTTGGCCTGCTGGATGGTGGGGTTCTGTGAGAGGAAAATCTCGAGTTCTTCGCGGGTCACGTTCTCGCCCCCTTCTTGAAATTTTCACAAACTATTTTATCATGTTCTCGTCTCGTTGTAAAAGGGGAAAAAAGAAAAAACTCCGCCTTTGCGGAGTATAGATGTCCACAGCCGTCAGATTTCGCCAAAAATTGCCCAAGAAAGTCAAGAAACGTCTATACCCTTTTCCCTTGCTATCTCCTTCAACAATCGTGCTTCCTTCGCGGAGAGCTGTTCAGGTATTCTCACGTTCACCGTGACGTAAAGATCGCCACGCTTCGCCGTTCTCAAAGATGGCGCACCTTCGCCCTTGAGCCTGAACACTGTTCCGGGTTGTGTACCGGCAGGTATTCTCAGCATCGTGGAACCTCCGTCTGGCAAGTCTATGCGCACCGTCGTTCCAAGGATGGCTTGCAAGTAGTCTATCGTGATCTCGGTGTATATGTCGTCATCTTGACGTTTGAACCTCCTGTCTGGTCTCACACGGACGATGACGTAAAGATCACCGTAAGCTCCTCCATTGTAACCTGCGTTACCCCCACCCTCTACCTTGAGCCTGGTTCCGTCCGTGACGCCTGCGGGTATGTTCACCACGGTTCTGACCCTCTTCTTCAACCTACCAGCACCGCCACAAACGTGGCATCTCTCTTTGACCACGCGACCCGTGCCGCCACATGTGGGACAGGTTCTCGTACTCACGAAGATACCAAAGATGCTCCTCCTCTCCTCCCTCAGCATCCCCGAACCGTGGCATCTGGGACAAGTTTGATAACCACTACCAGGTTCGATCCCCTCACCGTGGCAGTGTTCACACACTTCGTACCTGTCGTACTCTATGGGCATTTGTTTACCGGAGAGCGATTCTGCGAAATCAATCTCAATCGTTACACTGATATCTTCACCAACTTTGCGCCTTGCTGTTCTCTGGGTTTCCTGAGCCGAACCTCTATCGCCAAAGAAGATATCGAAGACGTCACGACCGAAGAAACTTTCGAAATCCTTGAATATGTCTTCGAACGTGGTGGACGAAGTTTGCTGTGAGAATTCGTGTTCCCCGACGTAACCGAATCTGTCGTACATGGCCCGCTTCTGGGGATCACTCAGCACTTCGTAGGCCTCCTGGATCTCCTTGAATTTCTCCTCGGCTTGTTTCTTGTTCTCTGGGTGCAAGTCGGGATGCCATTGCTTTATCAACTTTTTGTACGCTTTCTTTATTTCTTCTTCGGATGCGTCCCTCGGAACACCGAGGATCGCGTAGTAATCTTTATACTGTCTGGGCACTGTTTTCACCCCTTGAAGGTTTCACGGCCACCTTCACCTTGGTTGGTTTGAGAACCTTGGAATGATACTTGTAGCCGCTCTCAACGACCTCAAGCACGTCGTATTCTTCTTTCTCTTCAGTCTCGATTCTTTCAACGGCTTCGTGCTCGAACGGATCGAACTTTTGTCCGACTTCTATCTTGAAAAGACCCTCGTCGTTGAGCAGTTTCCAAAGCTTCTTGTAAATCAACCTCATCCCCTTGTAGAAATCCTCGTAAGTTGCTCCATGTTCGACAGCGCTGAACGCACGCTCGAGATCGTCGAGCACGGGGATGAGTTTGGTCAGAAGGTACTCGTTCGCATTCTTGAGGATCATTTCTCTGTCTCTAAGCGCGTCCTTCTTGAAGTTCTCGAATTCGGCTTTCAACCGTCTGAGATGTTCCGTCAGTTCCTCCTTCTCTTTTGTGAGCTTTTCGATCAAATTCTCCTCAACCTTCTCAAGTTTATTCTCAACCATTTCGTTGAGTTTTTCGTTCTCACTCATCTTTCCACCTCCCGTGTGACCAGTGTGAAGTATTCTGTGAGCCTGCTGGTGACGTAAGTTAGAACGTTCATTATTTCCTCGTACTTGATGATCTTGGACGTCACGACCAAGATCTTACCCATCGGCTCATTCTCCTTGCGATAGGCATCAACGAAAATGGAGAACCTTTCCAGTCCTTGCACACCGTGTTCGCTACCTATCAACACTGCAGGGACTTCCTGAACCCTATCCATGAAAGCTTTCAACGACACGTCATCAGACAGGAATCGCGAAAGACTCCTTATTTCATCTATGTTGAACGTCTCACCGCTTATGAGCACGTCGAGCCCCACTTTTATCATGCTGTTCCTTAGATCGTCCTTCAGCGAACCAATCAGCTGCTCAGACAGATCTATCAGAGACTCGTCCCAATCACCTTCGAACACTTCACCCGTGAGGCTGTCAATGTTCCTGCCTTTGAGTAATCTGTTCAGCAGATCCTCAAGCATCGAATGATCCACATCGGTGAAACTTCTGAAAGGTATGAACTTCATGAGACCCAGTTCGGTCACCACCGAGATCAAGTAATGGTTCTTCGTGATCGGTGTCACGATAGCCCTCAAAATCTTCAAACGCCCCGTGTCGGGTTTTTCCAACACCACGGCTCCTCGAGTCATACGCGTCAGCGCAATCGCCGCACTCTCCAAGATTCTTTCCATGTCGCCGTACGTTAGAGGATAGCGTACGTTTATTTGATGGGATCTCTGCGCGTAGTCTTTGGCGAGTTTCAGAGTTTCGTCCACGTAGAACCTGAAGCCTTTGTCCGTCGGAATCCTGCCGGCAGAGGTGTGCGGCTGATAAAGGTAACCCAAGTACTCCAATTTCCTCAAATCGTTCCTGATCGTTGCGGCGCTGCACGAAAGGTTGGACACGTTCAACACGTGTTCCGAACTGATCGGTTTTTTTGTGATGATGTACTCTCGCACTGCACAATAAAGGATCCTTTTCTGCCTCTCGTTGACCCTCGCGTCTCGCCTCATGTTATCACTCTCAACATTCGAGTGCTAATTTCAGAATAACACATCCCACCGTACTTGTCAAGACCGTAAGGTGGTATTAGAATTTCCATAGAGGTGATCCAATGCACATTGAAAAAGTGATCAAATCACTGAGACCCATACTCATCGAAGTCAAACTGAACGGTGATACGAACCATGGGATCATCGATATCGTGAACAACTCGAGTCAAGTCAGACCGGGTTGTTTGTTCGTATGCCACAGGGGCACAAAGTTCGATTCACACGAGATAGCACAAGAAGTATACAACAAAGGCGCCTCCGTGCTCGTTTCCGAACGATCCCTGAACGGCAACATACCTCATTTGATCGTCAGCGATACACGACTCGCTGAAGCCATATTGGCGGACGTGTTCTATGAGAAACCTTATGAGAAGCTCCTCACCCTTGGTGTCACAGGAACCAACGGTAAGACCACGAGCGTTCATTTGTTCCACCATGTACTACAGAGTTTTTCGAGTCGCGGAAGTTTGCTCGGAACGGTTTATTACGAGATTCTCGGTACGCCAAGATTCCATCACGACAACACTACACCTGGTGCCATCGAGATCCTCAAAGCGATGCGCAAGACCGTTGATAACGGTGGTTCACACTTCGTGATGGAAGTTTCCTCGCACGCACTCGCTTTGAAGCGTGTCGAAACCGTGAGGTTCGATATCGCTGCCCTGACGAACATAACGAGGGATCATTTGGATTTCCATCGCACGTTCGAAGAGTACGTGCACGCGAAACTCCATATCTTTGATCTGCTCAAAGAGAACGGCGTCGCGTTGATAAGTGATGAATACTCACACCTTTTGAACAAGAAGCTCAGAAAGATCGTCTACGGCATCTCTCGGCAGAGCCAGTATCGGATTCAGAATGTTGAGGTCAGCAAGCAAGGGACAAGGTTCGTGGTGGACTGTCCTACGGGGAATTATAAACTCTGGATTAGAACGCCCGGTTATCACAACGCTATGAACGCCACCTTGGTGTTTGCTGGTTTGGTGGAACTTGGTTTCGATCCAAACGATGTAGCTGGTTCCATAGCTTCCTTCCAGGGTGTCGACGGTCGTTTTCAGTTCATACCGGAGGGCGCTTTGCTTGGGATAGACGTGGTGGTGGATTTTGCACACAGTCCAGACGCACTCGAAAAAACCTTGGTCACGGCAAAGCACTTGGCGAGTGGTAGGATCATCACGGTGTTCGGGGCCGGTGGACAAGCGGACAAAGGTAAGAGACCGATGATGGCTCAAGTCGTGTGTCAATATTCGGACGTGGCGATCATAACGACGGACGACCCAAGGGGAGAAGATCCCCTTGAGATACTCAGCGAAGTGGAACGCGGTGTACCAGCGGGCGCAGCGTATCTGGTGATCCCAGACCGTCGTGAGGCGATTGAAACGGCCATCACGCTCGCCAACAGGGGTGATATGGTCATCGTCGCCGGTAGGGGACACGAGGAGTATCAAATCTTCACGGATGAAAGAAAGGTACCGTTCAAGGACGCTGACGTAGTCAGAGAGATAATCCTTCAAGAATACCAGAGGGAAAGAAGGCATGTTTGAGAACGCGAAGTTCGTGATCGATTCTCGAGAGGCATTCGAAGGTTGTGTCTTCGTCGCACTCAAGGGAGAAAGGACGGACGGACATCTCTACGTGCGCCAAGCGCTCGAAAGAGGTGCTCGCTTAGCCGTCGTGGAAAGAGACGTGGATGCACCCAAAGAGAAGCTGTACTTCGTGAAAGATACGAAGCATTTCCTTCAAGAGATGGCCGCGCAGAAGCTCGCCACGTACGAACCTCGAATCGTTGGCATAACTGGTTCTAACGGCAAGACGACCACAAAAGAGATGATCTACCACTGCCTTGGAGAAGAGCTCGCGTTCAGAAACCCTGGCAACCTCAACACCGAAATTGGCCTTCCTTTGTCGATCCTGAACGATTATCTTGGTCAACCGCATGCGATTTTGGAGATGGCGATGAACAAAGTGGGGGACATAGCCACGCTGTGTCAGATAGCTCGACCGCACGTTTCCGTCCTTCTGAACGTTGGGACCGCGCACAGGGGCGTGGCAGGTGGGGACGAACAAATACTGAGAGGCAAAATAGAGATCGTCGAGAACATGAGAGAAGATGGCATTGCTATAGTCCACAGCGATCCGAAAATCTTGGGAAACCTCAAAAGCAAGCGATTTTTGACCTTCGGTCTTCGAAGCGGTGATTACAAACTCGTGTCGTACGATTACGAAGAACTCTCGACGAAGGCTCGGTACGAAACACCAAAAGGCATCAAAGAACTGCGTTTCTCAACGATCTTCAATGTGGGACAGTTGGTGAACGTTGCCGCGGTGCTTGCGGTCCTCGATGTACTGGATCTCGACGTTGATCTTTCAAAGTTGGAGCGTTTTGTTCCTGTGGATGGGAGATTCAAGGTCCTAAAAGTGGAAGATGTGTACGTGGTGGACGACACTTACAACGCGAGCTTGGAATCCTTCAGAGTCGCGGTTGAGACGATCAAGAAACTCGGTTTGAGAGCTTACGCAGTTGTCGGCTCGATAAAGGAACAGGGTATCTATTCGGAGCAAACTCACAGACTACTCGGAAAGATCCTCGAGCAGTTGGACGGGGTCTTGGTTTACAACATCGATCACGAGATAGATGTCATGGAATGTTCCAAGATGATCTTGAAGAGCGATGAGCCAAAGGCCATAGTTGAACAGTTGAAGAACCTGCTCGAGCCGAAAGATGCCGTTCTGTTCAAAGCTTCTCGCGCGGTTGGCATGGAGAAGGTTCTCGAACTTTTCCTGGGAGGAAAGAAGTCATGAGATATTTTGCCATCACATTTATTCCATGTATCGTGCTCTATCCGTTTCTCATAAGACTGTTCAGAAGACTCCACGTGGGCCAGTTCATAAGGGAGGAAGGTCCGGACCTTCACGGTTACAAAACTGGAACTCCCACGATGGGAGGTGTGTTGTTCTCGACTTTTGCAGCACTCTCATGTTTTGCTTTCGGATACACGATCGACGGTTTGGCCATAGTTCTCTTTTCCCTGATCGGTTTCTTGGACGATCTCTTGAGCATGGTCAGGAAGAAATCACTCGGTCTGCGGGCTTGGCAAAAGCTCTCTTTGCAGATCGTCTTCGCAGCGGTCCTGGTGATCTTGATCAAACCGGACACCAAGTTACAAATCCCCTTCGTGCAAAAGGATTTGGAACTCGGCAATGTCTATTGGATCTTCGCCCTTCTCTTGATAGCCGGACTGAGCAACGCCACGAACCTGACGGATGGGCTCGATGGACTCGCGACGAGCGTCTTTTTGACGAGCGCGATACCTTATTGGTTACTGCTCGGAAAGAGTGCAGATTCATTGATTCTGCTTTCACTCTGTCTGATGGCTTTTTTGTTTTACAACATCCAACCTGCGAAAGTGTTCATGGGCGACACTGGTTCACTCGCACTCGGTGCATTGATCGCCGTCGTTTCGATAAGAACCTCCACGGAGATCGTCGCACTGCTCTGCTCGACTGTCTTCATCGCTGAAACACTCAGCGTCATGATACAAGTGAGCAGCTACAAACTCTTCAAGAAGAGAGTGTTCAAGATGTCTCCCATCCATCATCACTTCGAGTTGCTCGGCTGGAGCGAGGAAAGAATCGTTCAAATGTTCGCGCTTGTAAACTTAACGGTTTCGATGTTTGTCCTTCTCAGTGAAAAGGCACTATGAAGAAAGGCCTTCTAATTTATTTCCTGTTGACGTGCTCACTGTTCGCACACAAGATCGAGTCGGTCGGTGTGGGCTACGGATACACAAAGATGACGCTCAACGAAGGTATCGTTTGCCTGATCAGGCCAAAGCCCGCATCGGTCTTGATACTCACAGATTCTGGCCAATTCCTCTCGGAGATATCCGTCGGTGTTTCCTACGCAACTTGGGCCATTCACCACGCCGGCAACGTGTTCGTGAGTGACTATCACAGAGCGAGCGTGGCAGTTTACACGATCTTCGGACGGTTGGTGAAACGTATCCAGGTGGGAAATTACCCTACGGTTTTGAAAGTCTTCGGTGGAAAACTCTACGTGCTTTGCTCCAAGGATCCTTCGATTTACAGAATTGATCTTGAAAAACTCGAAGTCGAGGGCACGTTCACCTTTGATTCTCCAACGCTCTACTTTGAACTCACTCGCGATGGGATAGTCTACCTCCACTATTACGCGACGGATAAAACTATCGAACTCGTGGGTTCTGAAAGAAGGTCTCTAACGATCAGAGATTTCAGAACGCCTCTCAAGTACGTCCAAAAGGGCGGGCGAGCTTACCTGCTCGGCTACATGGACGGTAAGCTCGCCTGCTTGGATTCTTCGTGGAGGATTCTCTGGCAACAGAACTTGGACGATCTCGCAAGGGACATGCTGGTCATGGAAGACGTCGTGATCGTCGGCAGTTTGGTTCAGCCGAGATTGACGTTCGTCGATCTCTCGGGAAGAATCGTGAAACACTTACCTCTTCCCAACACCGTTCATCGACTGGAACAGATCAGGAACTTCATCGTTGCGTTGAATCATGTTCCTGGCGAGGTCTACTTCATCGACCCTCTGACGGGAAAGATCGACATTGTTCAGGTCGGCAAGTACGCTGTAGAGATGTGCAAGACCGTCGATGAAAGATTGCTCGTTCTGTGCTCGGATTCTGGCGAGCTTTTCTTGATCACGCCTTCACTTTGACGATGTAATCGATGACGTCCTTCACCGTGGAGATCTTCTGAAGCTGGTCGTCCGCGATCTTCACACCGAACTCTTCCTCGAAAGCCATCACCAGATCGACCAAATCGAGCGAATCTGCTCCGAGGTCGTCTATGAGCTTGCTGGTCTCTTTGATTTGTTCCTCTTTGACTCCGAGTTTGTCGGAGAGTATGCTTGTAACCTTCGCAAAAACCTCTTTGCGATCCATTTCTTCAACCTCCCGATTTGTAGTAGTCTGCAGACATTATAGATTGGAACTGGGTTTGCGTCAAATGACATATTTTCTTTCTTTGTGTTTTTCAGATCGCGTCGGTGCTCGAACGAATCTGGTCGTTTCTTGGGAGGTTCTTTGAATGATGAGTGAGGGAAAGCGGGTGGTTCAACTTCCTAAAAGAGCCCTTTCAATCATCTGACGCAGTCTCATCGCGTCTCTGACTGCGTTACCGCGGTAGCAGTTGTTGAAGAAGACGAAGGTGTCGACGACTTGACGTGAGATTCTGGAAACATCACCCGCAAAGACCAATATTTCTTCATCGCTGTATTTGTAGTTGTAACGCTCTCCCTCTGGTGCGTTGAACCAATCTCTGTTTCTTCCGTGGAACCTGAAATAAGCAACGGCACTCGTCACCTTCGGCACGTAGGGAAACAGATCGCGAAGATTCGGTTCATCAACGATCACGAAAGTGAAACCAAAAGTCTTGAGCAATTCGTAGGCCGACTCGTTGTTCCAAGAAGCGTGTCTGAACTCGATCGCAACGGGCGCGTCTATTCTATCTCGAAGTAACCGCAAGTACTGCCTGTTGCTTGGCGTGTCCTTGAAAGAATATGGAAACTGCGCGAGCAACATCTTGAGTCTCCCTTCCTCGAGCATGGGTGTCAGAGCCCGAAGCGTCTTTGCTACATCTTCCTCGGGAAAAGTGCTGGACTTCCAAGCTTCGTGCGTCACGGAAGCTGGCAGTTTCACGCTGAAGACGAAGTCACTCGGGGTTTTCCTCAACATTGAAACGATCGTTCTGTACGTAGGTAGAGCGTAGTATGTGAAATTGAGTTCAACGGCGTTGAACCTCCAAACGCTCGCGTAATACTTCAGCATGTCCGATTTAGACATACCTTCAGGATAGACTTCTTTAATCCAATCGTTGAACGAATAACCGCTCGTGCCGATGTAGATCAACGTATCACTCCCACAGCTATGCTATCATCTCTACGGTGATCGGCATGATAAAGATAGGTGCACACATGCCCATAAGTGCTGGGTTTGAGAAAGTCCCAGAACTGACCGTAGAGATCGGTGGAAACTGCTTTCAGATCTTCCCGCACAGCCCGAGGACTTGGAGTGCAAGAATGCCCACCAAGGGAACGTGCGATCTCTTTCGCGCCATGATGGAGAAGTATCAGATCGGCTTCGAGGGAGCGTTCTGTCACACGGGTTATCTCATAAATCTGGCGAGTCCGAACGACGAAAACTGGAAAAAGTCCGTTCAGCTTCTCGTGCTCGAAGGTAAAATCTGTGAGGCCTTAGGAATAAAGTATCTTAACGTGCATCCGGGCAGTCACACCGGCGCGGGTGAAGAATTCGGTTTCAAGAGAATCATCGCCGCAGTCAACGAGTTTCTCAAAAGCACAGAGAACGTGATTCTACTTTTGGAGAACGTTTCTCCCAAGGGTGGAAACATCGGTTATAACTTCGATCAGATCAAGCAGATCATCGACTCTTCAATAGATCCTTCAAGGTTGGGCATCACTTACGATACCTGCCATGGCTTTGACGCAGGCTACGATATCACGACGAAAGATGCAGTTCGAAGACTTTTGGACGAAATCGACTCAAAGATTGGCCTTGGAAAGCTTCGAATGATCCACTTGAACGATTCCAAGGCTCCGCTCGGCAAACCCACCGACAGGCATGAGAACATAGGCAAAGGATTCATCGGTGAAAAGGGTTTCAAAGTGTTTCTGAGTTTTGAGGAAATCCAACGCGTATCGTGGATACTGGAAACCCCTGGTGACGAAGCCGAGCACGCCCAGGACATAGCCAAGGTCAAAGAGATACTCGGGTTGATATGAATGATCGACGCGTTCGTTCTCAAGAAGCTTGTCCGAGAACTTTCTGATCTGAAAGGTGAAGCCTTGAGACAGATCCACCAATGTGGAAAATTCTGTATCGAACTGATCTTTCATCGAGCGACCGTCAGGCTGTGTGTTGAACCTGGTTTAGCCCACGTGTGTTTGACAAACAGAGAGGATCTCTCGGGTCAGAACCCTTCGAACTTTGTCACGCTCACGCGCACACGACTCCGTAACGCAAGACTCAAAGAAGTAGCTCAACTGGACCTCGACAGAGTTTTGTACTTCGTCTTCGACAAGATCGATGAAACCGGAGAAAAACACGAATACAAACTCTACGTGGAATTCTTCGCCAGCAGGTCGAACATCGTGCTGGTCGAGAACGATCTGGTGTTGGACGACCTCAGAGCGTTCCTTGGTAAGAACATTTCTTACGTTCACACGCAGAGCAAGGTGAACCCGTTCGATGGACCAGAGATGAGGTTCGAAGGCACCACGATGCTTTCCAGATACATCGTTGAAGAGGTCGCGGGGTTTTCCAAACTGACCGCGCAAGAAGTTCTCTACCGTGCGAAGGTTGAGGATAAACCGCTTTCGGCTCTCGACGACAGAGAAAAAGTTTCACTCAAACTGGCCTTGGTCTCCATCCTCGACGACTTCGAGAAACCCACTTGTTACGTCTACGAAATTCAAGGACGACGTTATGTCTTTGCGTATCCTTTGAAGATGCTGGGTGAACCCAAGGAACGTTACGATTCTGTCTCGCGTGCGGTGGACGAAGCCTATCTTTGGAATTTGAGAAAGGCTCAGATGGACAAACTCCGCCAACAACTGATGTCGATCGTTGGAGAGCGCCTCAAGAAGCAGGAAAAACTGCTCCAGACACTCAGTGAAGATTTGAAGCGGTGTGAAAGGGCAGAAGAGTACAAACGTTATGGGGAACTTCTGAAGTATGCGAGTGTGGAAGATTCAGTTCAAGGTATGGTCGAATGTTTCGATTGGGAAACGACCCAGAACGTTCTCGTACCGCTCGTGCCTGGGAAAGACGCCAAACGGAGTGCACAGTACTACTTCGAACAGTACAAGAAACTGAAAGAAAAAGCCCAGATACTGAAGGTCAGGATCGAACAACTCCAAGAACAAAACAGTTACTTTGAACAAACGCTTTACAACATCGAATCTGCTGAGACACTGGAAGACCTCGAGGAAATAAGAGAAGAACTCGCTGAACTTGGGTTCGTGCAGAAGGGTGTGCCAAAGGAGAAAAGATCCGAAGAGGCCAACTTTAGAAAATTCATCTACAACGGTTTCACGATCCTCGTCGGCAAGAACAACAAGCAGAACGAAGCGCTCGTCAGGAAGGCCAGTGATTTTGATGTGTGGCTTCACGTTCAGCAATCGCCCGGAGCACACGTGTTGATACGAACTGATGGAAAAACAGTTCCAAAAGATGTTTTGCTCTACGCTGCTTCGATTGCGGCGCACTATTCCAAGGCACGCTATTCGTCCAACGTGCCAGTCGATTACACACTCGCCAAGAACGTGCACAAACCCAAGGGTTCTCCGCCAGGAATGGCGCTCTACACGAACTACGAGACTGTTTTCGTGAACCCCCTCGATCCCGATTCATCGAAAAAATTTTAAAGCCTATCTTGACAAAATTGATGTTCATGGTAATATATTTTCAGAATTGAAAGAGAGGGTTCCATAATGTGGAGAGCATTTCTCGCAAATCTTGAAAAAACGTTCATCGAAATCAAACGTTACTACTTCAACTCCATCTCGGGCGTCGCCACACTCTTGATCTTCTTCTATTTGCTCTTCTTCGGCGTAAAGGCGGTCGGCGGTCCAAGCATAAGCCTCTCTTCGACTTTGGACGGCATCATAGTGGGTTATTTCATGTGGATCGTTTTCATCTTCTCGTTCGAAGGTGTCGCTTGGGGTATCATAGAGGAAGTCCAGCGTGGAACACTGGAACAGGTTTTCGCATCCCCGATCGCGTTCGAGTATCAGATGTTGTTCAGAATGGTGTCCGAGTTTCTCTTCAACAACGTTCTGCTCGCTCTCCCTCTCATGTATTTGGCCGCTTTCACAACCGGCAGAAAGATCGGTTTCGACCTTGCCACACTGCTCTATTTGATGATCGGCGGGACTGTATCCGCCCTCGGCATCGGTATGATACTCGGTGGAATAGCGTTGATCTTCAAGAGAATCTCTTCATTCATTCAGGTTGTGACCTTTGGTTCACTTTCTTTCACGATGTTCGAAACGCGTTCTCTCTGGCATAGACTCCTTCCCATGTCGCAAGCGAGTTCGATGATGAGAGCACTTGCGATCAACAATACGAAGTTCTATCAATTTCAGTTCTCCGATCACGTGGTCCTCTGGTTGGTCGCAATCGGTTATCTCTTGATAGGCTTCATCGTTTTCCGTGCTTTCGAACGACGCGCGATGGTTGTTGGAAGTCTTTCGCAGTACTGAGGTGATGAAGATGATCGAAGTGATGGATCTTGTAAAACTCTATCCAAAGAGAAACTCCAAGGAAAAGATCGTAGCTGTGGACCACGTGAGTTTCAACGTAAAGAACGGTGAGATCTTCGCTCTACTCGGTCCAAACGGCGCGGGAAAAACGACAACGATCAAGAGCATCTTTGGCTTGATCGTTCCTGATTCTGGCGAAATAAAGATCAAAGGATTCAGCGTGCTGAAAGAAAGATCCAAAGCTTTGTCACAGATCAGCGCCGTTCTGGAAGGCAACAGAAACCTTTATTGGCGCATGAGTGTGCTTGAAAATATGAGATACTTTGCAGGTATACGCGGTAAGAAACTGAACAAATGGAACGCTCTGGAGATCCTCGAGAGCCTTGGATTGAAGGAGAAGGCGAACCAGCTCGTGCATTCGCTCTCGCGAGGGATGCAACAAAAAGCGGCCATCGCCGTGTGTTTGGCTTGTGATACGGACGTTCTGCTCCTCGACGAACCCACGCTCGGACTCGACGTACATTCTGCGGTGGAGTTCAGGTCCATACTGAGGTCATTGAAAGAGAAAGGTAAAACCATTCTGCTCTCTACCCACGACATGAACCTCGTCGAGGCTGTCGCGGACAGAGTGGCCATAATGAACAAAGGGCGAATCGTTGTGTGCGAAGAAAAGCAGAAACTCATAGACGTCTTCACGGCACGCGCTTACAAGATAACGCTTGTGTGCGGTGAAGAATCCAAGAAAAGGCTCAAAGAGCTCGGGTTCAACGGCTGGAACGAGAACGGAAATCTCATTGAGTTGCAGGTCAATCTCACCTCCTCGCAGAGACTCTACGATCTGATAGACACTTTCAGATCGAACAACATCGAGATAGAGAGTATTGAAAAAGAAATGGTGAACTTCGAAAAGATCTTCATCAGCTACACACGCGAATGATGTCCACCAGCGTCATGGTATAATCCTCGAAGGTAAGCGACTCAGTGCGAGGAGGGGAACGTATGCGTCATCCCATCGTGAAGAGTGCCGAGGATCGCATGAACAAATCCATCGAGAAGATCTCCGAAGAACTCAGAAAGATAAGGACTGGTCGTGCGAGTCCGGCAATTCTCGAAGAGATCAAAGTCGACTACTACGGTGCCCCCACCCCCATAAACCAGCTCGCGACGATCAAAGTTGACGAGAGGTCCCTCATCATACAACCCTGGGACAAGTCTGTACTCTCCTCTATCGAAAAGGCCATCTTCGCTTCCGACATAGGTCTGACACCCATGAACGACGGCAACGTTATAAGACTCGTCTTCCCAACTCCAACCACGGAACAGAGGCAGAAGTGGGTCAAGAAGGCGAAGGAGATCGCAGAGCAAGGAAAGATAGCGATCAGAAACATAAGAAGGGATGTCTTGAAAGAGCTCAAACAGTTGGAAGACGATGGAAAGATCTCTGAAGACGACGCTAAGAGGCTCGAGAAAGAGATACAGGACCTCACGGACAAGAAGATCGAAGAAATAGACAAGTTGTTCGAGAAAAAAGAAAAGGAGATCATGGAAGTTTGAAACCTACTCACGTGGCGATCATAATGGACGGTAACGGCAGGTGGGCCCAAAGGCGGGGCCTGCCGAGGATCGAGGGACATCGGAGAGGTGCCCTGAAGGCGGAAAAAGTCGTCGAATGGGCAGCCGAACTCTCCATCAAGTACGTCACCTTCTACACGTTCTCGACCGAGAATTGGAAACGGCCGAGAGAGGAAATCGAATATCTCTTTTCGTTGCTTGTGAAGTTGCTCAGACAAAAGCTCAAGAAGATGATCGAAGAAGGAGTGAGAATCAGGTTCGCTGGCGTGATCGAAGAGCTTCCGAAAGAAGTTGCGAACTTTTGCCGTGAATGTGAAGAGAAAACCAGGCACAACGACAAAATCCACGCGATCTTGGCATTAAACTACGGTGGCAGGCGTGAGATCGTGGACGCTTTCAACAGAGCCATAGAAAACGGTGTAATGCGTTTGGACGAAACACAGTTCAGAAATTGGCTCTATCTTCCAGACGTTCCAGACCCAGATCTTGTGATAAGAACTTCCGGTGAAATGAGAATAAGTAACTTCTTGCTCTGGCAGATCGCTTACAGCGAGTTGTACTTCACAAGGGTGTTGTGGCCTGATTTCACCAAGCAAGATTTCCTCAGAGCGATAGAGGATTACGAGAGGCGTCAGAGGAGGTTTGGGGGATTGTGACCGTTGAAACGAAAACGAGGCTCGTAACGGCCTTGGTAGTGGCACCTTTCGTGGTCTTGTGTTTCGTCAACTACAAGAGTCTCATAGGTTTGGTGGCGGCCGTGGTCCTGCTCGCATCCTATGAGCTCTTGAGCTTGGCGAGTCAAGAGAAAGAAAAAGGTTTCGTCAAGTACGCCATTGCGATATGTGTTGGATTCGTGGTCTTCTACGGCATCATGGGAGCTCAAAATGGTTTGTTACTGTTGAGCTTGGCCTTCGTTCTAACGAACGTGATCGCCGTATTGACTCAGAAGAACGTCGAGACCGTGTGGCTCACCGTTGTCGCGACGGGTCTCTCACTCGTTTATGTGGCCGGATGTCTATCTTTCTTTTTCCCGATCTACCTTGAGTTTGGCGCAGCGAATGCCCTTCTCAATCTGACGGCGGTGTGGTTGTACGACACTGGTGCGTACTTCGTGGGTATGAGGTGGGGAAGAACGAAGATATCAAAGAAGTTCAGTCCCAACAAGAGTTTGGAAGGCATGATCGGTGGTTTTCTCAGTGCGTTGGCTTTTTCTTTCCTTTATAAAATCGTGTTCGGGTTCATCTTCAAGGCGAACGTCATGCCGTTCACTTCCCTGGTGATCTTTTCACTGGTTGTGACTGTCCTTGACACGTTCGGTGATCTCTTCGAATCGGCACTGAAACGGTACTTCAAGGTCAAGGATTCAGGCAGTGTTTTACCGGGCCATGGTGGCATGTTGGACAGGATAGATGGCTTGCTGTTCGTAACGCCCGTGACTTATTTTCTCTTGTCAGTCGGCATTCTGTGAGGTGAGAAGATTTGAACAGCGACGAAATCAGATCGAGTTTTCTGAGCTTTTTCGAAACCAAGGGTCACAAAGTCTTACCCAGCGCATCGCTCATACCGGACGACCCACAACTTCTGTTCACGGTCGCCGGGATGGTCCCGTTCAAACCCATATTCTGGGGCAAGGTGGAACCAATCTACAGGCGCGTAGCCACGTGCCAGAAGTGTCTCAGAACGAACGACATAGAGAACGTGGGACGTACCCCGAGGCACCACACTTTCTTCGAGATGCTGGGTAATTTCTCCTTCGGAGATTATTTCAAGAAGGAGGCCATACTCTGGGCTTGGGAGTACGTCACACGGGTGCTGAAGCTGGAGGAAGAGAAGCTGTGGGTCACAATCTACAAAGATGACGACGAAGCCTTCGCTATCTGGCGAGATCTCGTTGGTGTGCCGGAAAAAAAGATCGTTCGCATGGGAAAAGACACGAACTTCTGGGGACCTGCGGGACCCACCGGGCCGTGCGGCCCATGTTCGGAGATACACTACGATCTTGGCGTCATGGAAGATTGCCCCGAAGGTGTGGAGTGCACACCGGCGAACAGCGACAGAAGGTTCTTGGAAATTTGGAACCTTGTCTTCACGGAGTTCTATCAAGACGAAAAGGGGCAGTTGTACCCACTGCCGAGGAAGAACATAGACACAGGAGCTGGTTTGGAGAGGATCGCCGCGGTTGTTCAAGGCGTGTCGAGCAACTTCGAAACGGATCTCTTCAAACCCATCATTCGAAGAGAGGAAGAGCTCTTCCATGTGAAGTACGGCGAGAGCGAGGAGAAGAACGTCTCTCTGCGCGTCATAGCAGACCATGCAAGGGCAGTCACCTTCCTCATTGCAGACGGCGTGTTCCCATCGAACGAAGAGAGAGGGTACGTGCTCAGGCGGATCCTGCGCAGGGCTGTTAGACACGGTGTTCTGCTCGGCGCGAGCAAGCCTTTCCTTCACGAAGTCTGCGACGCGGTGATCGAGAGAATGGGAAAGGTTTACCCAGAAATTGAAAAGAAGAGGAATCTCATCAGGGACGTGACGAGAGCGGAGGAAGAGAGATTCTTCAAAACGATCCTTCAAGGTCTTGACATGTTGAACGAGATCTTGCAACACTCGAGGGAAGTCATAGATGGAGAAAGTTTGTTCAAGCTCTACGACACCTACGGTTTTCCACCGGACATAGTCGTGGACGTGGCGAAAGAAAAGGGATTGAAGGTGGATTTGGAAGGATTCGAGCGCCTCATGGAACAACAGAGAGAACGATCGAGGATCTCCAGGTTTGACATCGAGTACGCAAAGACGGTGAAAGATTACGAGGAGCTGACGAAGACTCAAAAGATCTCCTTTGTTGGTTACGAAAGGCTCACACACGAATCCACGGTTCTGATGATTCGAAAAGATACGAGTGTAGATTCGGCCTCCGCTGGTGAAAAGGTAGAGGTCGTTGTGAGAGAGACGCCCTTCTACGCTGAGAGGGGCGGTCAGGTGAGTGACGTCGGTTGGATGAAATGGGAAGATGGAGAAGCCTTTGTAGAACACGCGTTCATACCAACCGAGGGAGTCATCGCACACGTGGTCAGAATCGAAAAGGGAACACTCATGTTGGGGCAAAGAGTCAGCTTGATCGTCGACGAAGAACGTAGGAAGTCCACCGCTCGCAACCATACCGCGACGCATTTGCTCCATGCTGCCTTGAAAAAAGTTTTGGGGGACCATGTGAGACAGTTTGGATCACTCGTCGCACCTGACAGGCTCAGGTTCGACTTCACCCATTACGAAGCTCTGAGCGAAGAACAACTGACAAGTATAGAGGATCTCGTGAACCGAGTGATCCTCGAAGCCCTGCCCGTGAAGGTGGAGGAGAAGAGTTACAAAGAAGCTGTGGAAGAAGGTGCCATAGCGTTGTTCGGAGAAAAGTATGGCGATATCGTCAGGGTTGTGAAAGTACCAAACTTCAGCGAGGAACTTTGCGGAGGAACACACGTTTCCAACACTGGAAACATCGGTTTGTTCAAGATAATCTCCGAAACCGCAGTTTCAGCTGGTGTGCGAAGGATCGAGGCTGTGACGGGTTTCAATGTGCTCAAATATGTGAGGAAGATAGAGAATACACTTCAAGAAGTCGCAGAACTGTTCGGCTCTTCCACGGACGAAATACGCGATCGGGTGAAGAACCTGATCGAGAGGAACCAACAGCTCGAAAAAGAAATCGAACAACTGAAGATGAAAACGTTGACCATGTACATCAAACAGTTGCCCTTCGAAAGATTGGGGAACGTCAGTTTCAAGGTGGTGACTCTCGAAAACGTTGATTCTTCAATGCTCAGAAACCTGTCTGACGTTGCGATCGCAGGTCAAGAGAGATCGATCGTCGCCTTGTTCGCCGTTCAAGAGGAAAAGGTGAACCTCATCGTGAGGGTGACGAAAGATCTCACAAACAAAATCACCGCGAACGAACTCGCACGAATTGGTGCAAACTTGCTCGGCGGTGGAGGAGGAAGATCCGACTTCGCACAAGCAGGAGGAAAGGATCCAAGAAAGATCGACGAGGTCGTATCCCAGATGAAACAGCTCATAATGCAGAGAATTTGAAAGAGGGGGCCCGTTATGGCCCCCTTTCTGTCACATGAGTATCTTCCTTGCCCTCCAGCCATGCATGGCCAAGGCGAACGCGATGACCGCGTAGGCAAGAAACTCCCTGAAGAATTCCCCCACCTGTGGCTGACCGAAGAGTTTGTTTCCCGCGCTCGGCGCCACAATGAACAACGTGTGGAAGAGTAAGACACCAAGTATGGCATTCCAGATGGTCGCTTTCCTCGTGCTGGCTCCTCCAACCAGGAGGGCAGCTATGGAGAAGAGACCTATCTGCTCGTGGCTGTTGTAAGTGTTGATCGTACCTATATCCTGAAGATAGATCACCTGACCTATGCCAGCGAGGACCGTCGACATGATGACCGCTATGACTCGCACCTTGTTGACGTTTATGCCCGCCACCTCAGCGATGTGCATGTCCTGTCCCACGGCCCTTATGTCTTGTCCCAGCTTCGTTTTGAAGAGAAACGCTATGAACAGACACAGAGCGGCAACTATCAATAGGGGTAAGACGAACACCCTGACTGTTCCTATACGAACCATCCAAACGTTGTTCAGTGCCGATGCCACTGTACCATAGAGATCAACGGTGTTTCTCAGTCCAACGCCTTCAGGCAACAAAAACTGCTTGGTTCTGAACGGTATCAGAGAGCCTATGAAAAACAGGAAGATGAGCTGATAGATACCGTTCGCGAAGAAACCAAGGATCATCGATGTTATCATTTCTCTTCCCTTCGCACGGTTGAGCGTTAGACCTGCGAGCCATCCCAGAACTATCGAGATGACGCTCGCCATCAAACACGCCACCAATATTCCAAGCAATCCTTTTATCTTCCAGTCCACGACGAAAAACAGGGCCGCTTGACCAGCCATCGCACCCAGAACGATTCCAAAATTGAGGCCCAGTCCCCCGATGATGGGTATGATCAAAGACAACACGAGGAAAGTGTTCCTGCTGAGCCTTCTCACTATTTCACTCGCCAGAAAGATCGGAGGAATCCGCGCTATCAAGACAGCAGAAATGCACAGTATCGAGAAAGCGATCGGCACAGCGTAAGAGATTAAGACCTTCTTCAGCTTGTCCATCTCATCTCGCCTCCTTTGGAGTTCGCGTGAGTGCGTACAGTATCATCCCGTTACTCACGATAAGCCTCATGACCTCGGTGATGTCCCCACGAGTCACTTGGCTCAGCACAGGTAGGGCGATGGTCAGAAGGGTTTGGAAAATGGCTGTACCGACGATAACGTTACGGATGTTCGCCCTCTTTATGGAGGCACCTCCTATGAGTATCGAAGCTACAGCGGGAAACGTCATGAACAAAGGTGCTTGGTACAGCTGAAGAAATCCGTAGCTCTGTGCATAAACGATGATACCAACGCCAGCCAAAACATTCGACAGAACGACCGCGATGAGTCTGGCCTTGTTGGGGTTCACACCTGAACTGATCGCATAGCGCTCGTTCTGCCCAACCAGATCTATTGCGAGACCTGTTCTGGTTCTGAAAAAGAGGTGGACCAAGAAACAAGCTCCGGCGAAGAACAACAACAAACCTGTGGGAAACTCAAATCCGCCGATCTTGAACTTCAGAAAGTTGTTGAGTACGTGGGCAAAGTATTTATCCAAAGCGAGGGTGTATCTCAAACCTTTACCACCGATGGCCCAGATCATGTCAGGGTTCTTGAAAGGTAGCATCAACCACATGATCGACATGAATGCAACCACGGAATAACCCATGTAAGTTCCAACCATCATCTCTTGTCCCCTGACCCTCTCCAACAACCAGCCGTAACCCAAACCGATACCGAGACAGATCAATATGGCGAACAGGATCGCAACCCAAAAGCCTGTGAATCCAGCAAGTCCAAGCTGCATGCTTATGAGTGCTCCAAGCAGTCCTCCGATGATCCCCACAGGTAAACCGAAGTTGGGCCCGGTTCCCACACGGATCGTCGGCACCATGGCAAGCACGAGAACCCCGTTCATACCGATACGTCTTATCGAATCGCTCAAGAGCGAGGGTATCGAAACCTTGGTGAAGGCCGCAAGGACGAACAGAGCGATAAGAAAGAGAAAGATTATGAGCGTTGGTATGTCCACTCTCTTGAGCCATTCCAAGAATCTATCCATGCTGCAACACCTCCTGAAGCTCCCCAGCCATGGCGAGTCCAAACTCAGCATCGCTCGCCTTTGGTGACAAGATCGCGGAGAGTTTTCCCTCTGCAACGATTGCGATCCTGTCGCAGATCGATCTCAGCTCGGCGAGCTCACTCGAAGTCATGACGATCGTTATGCCGTGTTCCCTGTTCATGTTGACGAGATGGTCCAAAACGAGCTTTTTCGCTCCAACATCTATGCCTCTGGTTGGCTCAGACACGAACAAAATCTTTGGATTAAGCGTGAACGCCCTCGCAAGACACACCTTTTGCTGGTTACCCCCACTGAGTCTTCTGACCACTTGTGTGGGAGATTTACAACGTATATCAAGCTTCTTGATCATTTCCAACGCGTGTTCTCTGATCTTTCTTCGGTCGTACACGGTCATGAAAAGGTACTTCTTCGTGAACTGTCCAAACGCTTCTATCGCCGTGGCAGCGATGTTCATCTCGACAGACTCGTCCAAGAGCAAACCGACTCCTCTTCTATCCTCTGAAAGGTAGACAACATTGTTTCTGAGAGCGTACGAAGGATCGTTCAATTTGTAAGGTTTACCTTCGAGATAGACTTGTCCCTCAGCGGGGAACATTCCCGCGATACCGTTCGCCACACCGAGCTTACCGTGACCTGCAAGACCACCTATGCCCAGTATCTCACCGCGCCGAACGTCTATACTGAAATCTTTCACCATCTCACCGGGCATGTAGACTTTCAAATTCCTTATGGACATGATGATGTCTTCATCGGAAGGCTCCTTCTTGCGGGGTGGAAGAACCACGTTTTCGAGCTTCCTACCGACCATTTTTTCAGCGATCTCCGAGACGGTGAAAGACGATGAGGGCTTACTGTCCACAACGGCACCGTCTCTCAGTATCGTGATCCTGTCCGAAACCTTCAAGACTTCGCTCAACCTGTGCGAGATGAAAAGGATCGCAACACCCTTCCCCGCCAGGTATCGGATCGTGTCGAGCAACCTTTCTGCCTCGGTTTCGGACAACACTGCGGTTGGCTCATCCAGAACCAGTATCTTCAGATTCTTTTTATCGATTTCCCGTGCGATCTCCACGAATTGTTTGTGAGCCACGGGCAAACCCGCGACCACGGCGAGCTCTTCGATCGACATGCCTATCGTACTTATCGCTTGCCTGGCTTCCTTTCTCATGGCTGGAAAGTCTAAAGTTCTCATGGATTTTCCGAAAACTTTGCTCAGCAAGTTGTCCTTGGTTATCTCCCTGTTGAGTTTTATGTTCTCGGTGACGGTGAAGCCCGGTATGAGCATGAACTCTTGATGTACCATGCCTATTCCATATTCCATGGCTTTTCTCGGGCTGTCGATGTTCACACGCTCATTGTTGATGAGGATCTCCCCCTCAAAACCACCCGTCGAATGGATCACAGGCATACCGAAGAGTATGTTCATCAACGTTGTTTTTCCGGCGCCGTTCTCACCAACCAACCCGTGCACCTCGCCGGCAGCCACAGCAATATTCACGTTCTTCAACACCTGGTTGCCATAGAAAGATTTGCTTATATTCCGCATCTCCAGTGTGTACAGCATGATCATCCTCCTCGTAAAAAAGATGTCGGCGCGAGGCCGACATCCTTCTCACTTGCGCATTCACGCAACTCAGAACTGAGTGACTCCGAATATGACAGAGTCCATGGTGATCATGTAGTAGTTACCAGCACCCGCGTACTTCTTGATTGTCCTGATCCCGTATCCCGAGATTTTCTGAGAGATCACCCTGTCGAGAACTGCTTTGACCGCGTTCGTGTCGCCAGCTTTGATTTTCTTCTGAACGAGTTCGATCGCCAGTTCGACACCAGCTTCAGTGAACACCATGTTCACAGGAACGGGCCAGGTCGCGAACCTTCCGGCTCCAGCTTTCTCGATGACCTTCTCGTTGATCGCCTTGAGTATGTAGTTGTAATCTCCCTTCTTATCCGCCGGTATTTCGATTCCGAGCGCTCCTGGATAACCATGCGTTGGTGATGGACAGCACTGTTCCGGATAGATCCCACCGTGTTGTAAGATCGCTTTGATCAGAGGTTCCTGCATGCCACAGTTTGTGGAGAAGAAGGCTGTGTCTTTTCCATACTTTGCGATCTGCCTCGGGACGTCTTCCAAGATGAACTGCTGAGCGCCGGTTAAGCCCTGTTCTCCGAGTGGGTCTGGTGCGGAAACAAAGATGAATTCAATACCAAGCTCCTTACACCGCTGTTCCATGATGTTCCTTCTCTCGGCCAGGAGTTTGTAGCTCATGTGTCTCGGGAAGGAGTAGTGTATGAACCTCTTCGCACCCATCTTGTATGCGAGGTCCACTATCGTGATGCCACGACCCGGAGTGTCTGTCTCGAGTGCCACGTCAGCCACCGAACCGACTATCTCGGGGTCTTCATGTGGCACGCCGACGACGAAGATCATATCGGGTCTGAACTCTTTGACTCTTCTGATCGCGGCAACTGTTCCGGGAACTCCTTGGCAGATCACGATTGCTTTGACCTTGGGATCGTAAGCGAGCTCCACGATTCTTGCGATTGTGGTTTCCTGCTCCTGCATGAACTTGTCCGGATACGTCACGTGGATGATCTCGTTACCGTACCTTCTCACGACGTTCTCAGCTCCGCGGTACTCGTCCTCACCCTGTGAGACCGTTCCTGTTACAAGCCCAATCTTGAATCCCAGAGCAGCGAAGCTCAGGAGTGCGAGCATTAAAATGGCGACCACGAGCAATTTCCTCATACCCAAAAACACCCCCTCGAAAGATTTTGCCTTACATAATTCTACCACATCGTTCAACGCACTCGAAATGAAATCGTCAGTTCATGTTTGCTCTCATCGTAAATCAGTTCGAGTTCTTCCAGCAGCATCGCAACCACTGCGAGATCTTCTTCAGAGCCGTACTCACCGATGAGCGGAAGATAGTAATAACCAACTTCTTGTGGTCGGACACTCAGATAACTTCTGAGCAAATCCAGTTCGTCGTCTTTGAGGAAGACTTTTGAAACTATCTTCACACTGTATTTCTCAGCCTTTGAGATCGAGATGTTCAGATCTTCAGCAGACCTTTCGAGGAGATATTTTGTGAGCTGTGCGCAAACTCGGGTAACGATCTCCTTATCGAGGGCCATCACAGATCCTCCCTCTTATGAATCGTCTTGATGATCGGAATCAGCACGATGGCAACCAGGCCTCCGGCAAAACCGTTGTTGTAGAGATTGAACCCCGCATGCAGAAACCCCACGTTGTTCACCATCGCATTGTGCAGAAAACCTGCTATGATACCCCAAACGATTCCGAACTCTCCAGCGATGGGAGCAACCGTCGTTCCAAAGATGGCAGCGAGCACATTGTTCGGACCCCCCAGCTCATAGCTGTTCGAGATGCTCGCTATCGTCACACCGACGATCACAGGTACGACGTTTCTCAAATGTTTTCCGAGAGCCGCGAAACCTGCAACAGTCATTATCCCACCGATCGTTGGACCATTGAGCTGACTCCTTATGAGCAAGACATAAACCGTTGAGATCGTGCCCAGGATTCCGATGTTAATGAGCGTGAGCGGCACACCCTCGAGGATAACGAAGTCTGTGAGTAATCTTCCAGAGTGTCTCATCAATTTCTTGTAGCCTTGCAAACTCCTGTTGTTCAGCAACCAACCGCAGAATATAACGAACAAGAACAGCGGAAGCAAAAACAGTGAAAAGACGACGTTGTTCCCCTCGCTCCAAATTCTCTGCACGGGAATCTGAACACCATAAATTCTGAAAAAAGCGGCCGCAACGGTACCCACCAAACCACAGGTGAAACCCACGTTGTACAGATTGTACCCTTTATGTAACGTAAGAAAATGACCAGCCATCGAAGGCAGAAAGAAGCCGACCAGAATGCCAACAATGTAAGAGAGCACGAGCCTCGGCACGTTTGCTGCAGGAAGATTGAAAGCAACGAAGGATACCAACGGTGAGATCGCCGTACCGAAGTACGCGACGTAGATGTACCTCTGTATGGGTTCCCTTCTCCAAAACGAATAGAGAAACACTCCTATGAGGATGGGCCAAACGTTGAAGATGTTTTTCCCAAACAAAGCAAAGCCGCCCACCGTGAGAACCGATGCGTAAGAAAGTCCACTGATGGGCACCCTCAACAGCCTCAGAATGAACGTGAACAAGATCATCAGAATACCCGAATTGAAAAACGCTGCCGCCATGCCACCCACCCGTATGTAGTCCGTGAGCAAATAATCGGGGGTGCGAACTATGCGAAGCAGATCTTCAAAGAACTTGGCAGGATACCAAACACCGAACAAAAGACCAAAAAACAAGAAGGACCATCCGAAAAAGTACAGAGTCAAGGCTTTGAACTTCTCCTCGTCCGAAAAGAGCTCCTTCAGAATCGTTGAGAAAGAATCGAGGAATTTCAGCACCGTTCATCTCCCTCCTTGGTCTGTTCTCTGATTCTGTCTGAGTATAATTTACACTATCTCGATGCCGAGTTGCCCGCGTTGTTCACGCGTGTGATATCGTAACTTGTTCTTAAGGATTAAATTAAGAACCAAACAGCTAAAATTTGTTGTGTGAAAACGATCGTGGGTGGGAAGACTATGGCGCAAGAAAAGGTGAAGGACGTACTGGAACTGATCAAGAAAAAGGAAGAAGAGATACAGAATGAATCTCGGCAGGCTGAGCAACGCGCCAAGGAGAAGTTGCAAAAGCGCCTCGAGGAACTGCGCCTTCAAATCGAGCGCGAAAAGGAAGCCTTTGAAAACTGGCTGGTTCAAACTACGAAAGAGCGAAGGACGCAGATACAGTTGAAAAAACAAGAGTTGTACCAAGAGCACCAAAACCAGCTGGAGTCTCACAGAAAGATGTTGCTTGGGAACGTTGACAGAGCCGTCGATTTCGCCTTAAGACTGATTGTGAAAGAGTGAGTGAAAAAGCATGGCAATACTCAGAGTTGAACGCTTCTGGCTCGTCGTTCCAAAAGAAGAGGAGGCCAAACTCCTTGAGTTGTTCAAGATTTTCCCCAGGATACACTGGGAAAGAACAAGGCACATCGAGACGCAGTCGAGCAGATACAGCGCTCACCTCAGCAGGATAGAAGAAACCTTCAGAATCATTCTCGAGCTTTTCCCAAACAAGAAGAACTTGTTGGAAAGCTTCTTCGCCGGAAGAGAGGAGATCGACGAAAAACAATTCCGTGCACTGTTGAAAGAGATCAGTTGGAAGAAGCTATACAGAACTGCAAAATGGGCGGAGCGCGCGCTGGAGAACCTCAAAAGGCGCAAGGAGCGATTGGAACAACTCATTCCCGAGATAAAATTCTGGAGTCAGCTCGACTGTCCCCTCGACTTTCCAAGGAACTTCGAGCGATATCATTTGATCTCTGGAACAATGACGAAAAAGAATTTCGAGGTGTTCTTGAAGCAAGTCAACGATCTGTTGGATGAAAGCTGGGTCTGGTCGACTCAGGACAAGAAAGACGTCAAATGTATCTTGTTGGTCAACAAGCAGAACGTCGAAAAGATTGAAAGAACTCTGCAAAAACTTGAATTCAGCTTCAGAAAGATACCCTATCTGAAGTCCAACCCGATCGAATCTATAAAGCGAGTAGAGAAGTCACTCGAAAACGTCGAGAAGGCGAAGGAACGTGTTCTCAAGAAGGCCTCATTACTCAACGAAAAGATCAAGAACCTACAAGCTTGGTACGACCATTTCCTCTCCAAAGCCCTCGAAGAGAAGACGGTCGAATTTCAGCACACCACGACGTATTTCGTGGCTTACACGGGCTGGATTCCAACCATAGACAAGCAGCAGTTCATCGATCTGCTCGAGCGAAAGATCTCTCAGTATGGCTTCGAGAGCCGGGAGCCTCTGCAAGACGAAGAACCACCAGTCATACTGCACAATCCTCGCTTCATAAAGCCCTTCGAATTCTTGACGAAGCTCTACGGTATGCCCAAGTACAACGGAGTGGACCCCACACCCTACGTCGCTCCTTTCTATCTGATATTCTTTGGCATATGCTTGGGTGATGTGGGCTACGGTTTGGTACAACTGATCTTGGTGAGATGGATCAAGAAAGCCTTCAAACCGGAACGCGGCGCAAAAGAACTGCTGGATCTCTTACAAGTGTTGAGTTTTCCATCGATCCTCGTTGGGCTTCTAACTTGGAGCTTTTTCGGTAGCCAGCCGTTCCTTGGACCGGACGGCAAATTCCTTGGGATATTCCCACTGGTGAATCCTACCGGCGAGCTCATGAAGGCTCTCAGCATTGCGTTGTTCATCGGCGTGTTCTCACAGATGTACGCACTCGTGCTCAGAATGATAAGTGGCTTCAAGACGAAGGACTACAAGACGGCCATCTACGATGGACTGTTTTGGCTCGTTTTCTTCGCATCGCTTCTCGCTTATTTTGGCTTGCAACTGCTAACCGGAAGACCTTACAAGATCTTCCTATACACTTTAGTTGGCTCCGCACTCGGATTGATACTCACGCAAGGTCGCGATAAAAAGAACATCTTCTCCCGCATCGTGGTTGGTGTCATCAGTTTGTATGGCATCGTCGGTGCCTACGGAATTTCGTCGTTCGTGGGTGATGTTTTGTCGTATTCCAGGTTGTTCGCGTTGAATCTGGTTGGTAGCGTGTTTGGCTCCGTCATAACCCAACTAGCTCAGATGGTCAAGGGTTTACCCGTGCTCGGTTGGGTCATGTTCGCACTGATTTGGATCGGAGGACAGCTCTTGAACTACGTACTCAGTGCCTTGTCTGCCTTCGTGCATTCTACGAGGTTGCAGTTTCTCGAAATGTTCGGCAAATTTTACGGTGGCGGCGGTGGGGCCTTCACTCCTTACCCTTTCGAAGGAAAATACTTCAAGGTTAGGAAATAGAAGAGGAGGTAGATAAGATGCTTGGATTGTCCATCGCTTTGATCGGTGCAGCACTCGGCGCAGCTTTTGGTGCGATTGGATCTGCCAAGGGCGTGGGAATGGCGGGTGAAGCGGCTGCCGGTGTTCTCGCAGAGAAACCCGAGCTCTTCGGAACGGTCCTCATCCTCCAAGCGCTTCCTGGTACACAGGGTTTCTATGGCTTCATAGGTGCTTTCTTGATACTGTTGCGCTTGGGCATACTGGGTGGTAACTTTCCGGAATTGACCATCGCCCAAGGACTGACCGTGTTCGCCGTCAGCGTACCTCTGATATTCGGTCTGTTCGTGAGCGCCATTTGGCAGGGTAAGGCGAGCGTTGCAGCGCTCCAGATGATAGCCCAAAGGCCACAGACAACTGGACAGGCCATCATAATACCGGCTCTCGTTGAAACCTACGCGATACTGTCGTTGATAACCTCCATAATCTTGCTGTTCTTTGGAGTGAAGCTGTGATGTCTCTCCAGAGAATTCTTGAGAGGCTCGAGCGCGAAAAGGCAGAAAGAATAAGACAAATAGAGGAAGAGTACGAGAAGAAATTCCAAGAGTTGGCCAAAGTTGAGAGAGACAAGTTCAACGTTTGGAAAGAAGAACAGTTGAAGAAGTTGGAGCAAACAATTGCCAACGAAGAATACGCAATCTTGTCGAGGGAGAGACTGTTTTTCAAGAGTGAACTCACGAAGATCGAGAACGAGATCTTGGAGCAAGTGAAACAGAAATTGATCGATGCCATCGTTAACCTACCGAACGACGTCTACACTCGCATATGGGAAAGGCTTGTGGAAAGAGAAGGTTTGTCTGAAGCGAGGATCACCTTGGCCAAGGGTGAATCGAAGCTCGATCTGGAGAAGCTCAAGCGCAAGTACAATCTTTCGGTCGCGGAACACAAGATCGAAGCCAAGGGTGGTTTCATGGCTGAAAAAGAGCAGTTCGTGATCGATCTAACCCTCGACACCCTCGCCAACGAGAATGTAGAGAATAATTTGTCTCAGATCGCAAAGATCTTGCGCGGTGAGGCATGATGTACGAAAGGTATCTGTTCTCATCGACGAACTTGAAAGCCAAGGCAACCAAGTTCATCGATAAGGCGCAGTGGCAGTGGCTGGCGGACGCAAGCTTAGAGGATTGCATCGATTGGCTGAAGACGACATGGTACAAACCGATCGTGGATCAAACGCCTGAGACCGCCTTTCACGAGATGCTCCTGGACGAGCTGAGTTTCCTCTCGAGAAATTTGGAAGAAACGTATCTGAAGTTGCTCGTCTGGGACAGCTGGTTCCATGCAGTCAGATACAGACGAGAAGGTTTGAAGAATCCCTTGGTCAGCTTCGCGGAAAAGATGCAGTGGCAGTTCGAGAAAGAGCTGCTCAAAACACTCGAACAGATTTGGTCTTCGAAGACTCCTACGACGGAGTTGAAGATCGACGTTCTCAATCTGAACGTCTCGTTCGAATACGAAAGTTCCATAGAGAGTGAAAACATCAGATCTTTCTGGAGACTGAGGAACCAACTGTCACTCTTGAAACTACTCTTGAGATGCAAAACTCTCAGCATGCCTTGCGCCGAGTTGAGCAACTTTGAATGGCTCAGAACCAAGGATTTGATCGAAAGATCCGTTGAAGATTGGCCAACTTTGGTTCCACCACAATTGAAAGATCCTGTGCAACGAATGCTCGAAGGAAAGGACGTTGATCTCGTCATCAAAGCAGAGCTTTACGACTTCGCACAAAGGTCTTTCAAGAGGATCGTGAGTGGCCCAGAGGTGTTGGTGTACTACTTCTACCACAAACTCTGGGAGATCGAAGATCTCATGAGCCTGCTCGAGTGCAAGAAGAACAACGTGCCCAAGCAACTTTGGCAAGAAAGGATGTTGAAACTGAATGTCTGAAGCCAAGATGATCATCATAGGTCCTGAAAAATTGGTGAGCATCTTTGCTTTGCTCGGGGTGGAAGTGCGTCCAGTTTCGGATGCGAAGGAAGCTTACGACGCGTTCATTAAGGTTCAGAACGAGTACTCATTGATCGTTGTTCTCGAGAGTGTTGCTGAGAAGATCCTGCAGAACGTCAAAGAGAATCTGCCGTTGATACTTCCTGACACTTTCGTCCACGAAAAGAAGAGCGAAAAAGCTCTGAGAAGACTGTTCGAAAAGATCCTCGGAGTGGATTTGCTTGCCGAAGGAGAGGGATACTATGGAAGGTAAGATCGTTCGAGTCGCTGGTCCCCTCGTGGTAGCCAAAGGCCTTCAGAACGTCAAGATGTACGAAATGGTGAGAGTCGGTGAACTGAAACTCTTCGGCGAAATCATAGGTCTGGACAAGGACATCGCCTACATACAGGTGTACGAGGAAACTCAAGGTATCGGGCCCGGAGAACCAGTGTACGCACTCGGTGAACCACTCAGCGTCGAGCTGGGTCCAGGTATCGTCGGACAGATATACGACGGTATCCAGAGACCTCTGAACAAGTTGTCAGAACAGGCTGGAGACTTTCTCAGCAGGGGACTCTCTTTGCCCGCACTCGATCGGACCATCAAGTGGGACTTCGAGGCCTTGGTGAAACCTGGAGACGAGGTTGTGGGTGGAGATGTGCTGGGAGTGGTTCAGGAGACCTCGGCACTCCAGCACAGAATACTGGTCCCACCAAATCTGCGTGGAAAGATTCTTGAGATAAAGAGTGGTTCCTACACGATCGAAGAGCCCATCGGAATCCTTCTGGACCCGGAGGGTAAGAAGATCGAGCTGAAGCTCATGCACAAATGGCCTGTCAGGTATCAAAGGCCAGTCAGAGAAAAGATTCCACCGCGAGTACCACTCATAACTGGACAAAGGGTTCTGGACACCTTCTTCCCCGTCGTCAAGGGTGGAACGGCATGCGTGCCAGGACCTTTCGGAAGTGGTAAGACGATCATACAGCACCAGCTCGCAAAGTGGGCAGATGCAGACGTGATCGTCTACGTCGGTTGTGGAGAACGCGGTAACGAGATGACGGAAGTTCTCATAGAATTTCCGGAACTCACCGACCCGAGGACGGGTAAGCCCCTCATGGAGAGGACGATACTCATCGCAAACACTTCCAACATGCCCGTGGCTGCGAGGGAAGCGTCCGTTTTCACTGGCATAACGATAGCCGAATACTTCAGGGACATGGGCTACGATGTCGCACTCATGGCCGACTCGACATCGAGGTGGGCGGAGGCCATGAGGGAAATCTCGGGCCGACTCGCCGAGATGCCAGGAGAAGAAGGTTATCCGGCTTACCTCGCATCCAGGATCGCGAGCTTTTACGAGCGTGCCGGTTACGTGAAATGTATGGGCAGTAACGAGAGAACGGGATCTGTCAGCATCATAGGTGCTGTGTCACCTCCGGGTGGAGACTTGTCCGACCCGGTCGTTCAAGCCACGCTCAGGGTCGTGAAGGTCTTCTGGGGTTTGGATGCGAGCTTGGCGTTCAGCAGGCACTTTCCGGCCGTCAACTGGCTGATCAGTTATTCACTCTACTTGGACGTCGTCAAAGACCACTGGTCCGAGCGTGTTGCGTCGGATTGGTACGAACTGAGGCAAAAAGCGATGAGCATTCTTCAGAGGGAAGCTGAACTTCAGGATATAGTCAGGTTGGTCGGTATGGAAGCACTTTCACCACAAGACAGGTTGGTGCTCGAAACGGCTCGCTCGATCAGGGAAGATTTCCTGCATCAGAACGCGCTACACGAGGTTGACACTTACACGTCTCCAAAGAAGCAATATTTGATGCTCAAGAACATAATGAACTTTTACACGATCGCTTCCAAGTTGCTCGACGAGGGCGTGCCGCTACAGAGCATCCTCAAACTATCTGAACGCGAGAAGATCGCGAGAATGAAATTCGTGAGCGAAAGCAGAATCTCCGAAATCGAGCATCTCATCAAAGAAGTCGAAGAAAAACTCTTGTCTCTGAAGAAGGGGGCTGAAGAAGTTGCCTAAGGAATACACGACCGTTTCGAAAATCAGTGGCCCTCTCATGTTCGTGGAAGGTGTCGAAGGCGCGAAGTACGGTGAAGTCGTCGAGGTCAAACTGGCCAACGGCGAGATGAGGCAAGGTCAGGTGCTCGAGGCACACGAGAGTGCAGCGTTGGTGCAGATGTTCACCAGCACTCAGGACTTGTCGCTCAAAGGTATGCGCGTGAAGTTCCTCGGTAGAGTGCTCGAGGCGAACCTTTCACCAGCGATCTTGGGTCGAACCTTCGACGGTTTGGGAAGACCGAGAGACGGTGGTCAACAGATAGTTCCAGAAAAAAGGCTCGATATAAATGGAAGCCCCATCAATCCTTACGCGCGCGCCTATCCCTCCGAGTTCATCCAGACCGGCATATCTGCCATCGATGGGATGAACACACTCGTTAGGGGGCAGAAACTGCCGATCTTCTCTGGTGCAGGCTTGCCCCATGCGGCACTCGCAGCGCAGATCGCAAGGCAAGCCAGGTTGTTGAAGGAAGAGGAAAAGTTTGCAGTCGTCTTCGGTGCGATGGGAATCACTTTCGAAGAAGCAAACTTCTTCATAGAGGATTTCAAAAGGACCGGCGCGATAGAAAGGACCGTCATGTTCGTGAACCTGGCGAACGATCCAGTGATAGAGAGGATCGCCACACCGAGGTTCGCACTCACTGCTGCCGAATACCTTGCATTCGACTTGGACATGCACGTGCTCGTCATCCTCACGGACATGACCAACTATGCAGAAGCACTCAGAGAGATCTCCGCGGCGAGGAAGGAAGTTCCCGGAAGACGTGGTTATCCTGGATATCTCTACACGGACCTTGCCACACTCTACGAGAGGGCCGGGAGGATCAAAGGACGAAAAGGATCGATAACCCTCATACCCATCTTGACGATGCCCGAGGACGACAGGACACATCCGATCCCCGACCTCACAGGTTACATCACCGAAGGACAGATCTTTTTGAGTCGAGACCTCCACAGAAGGGGTATATATCCTCCCATAGACGTGCTGCAGTCTCTGTCCAGGCTCATGCGCGGTGGAATAGGTGAGGGAAGGACAAGGAAGGACCATGGAGATCTTTCTAACCAACTCTACGCTGCCTACTCGAGAGGTCTAGAGGCAAAAGAGTTGGCAGTCGTTCTTGGCGAGGCAGCTTTGACGGAGGAAGACGTTTTGTTCTTGAAGTTCTCACAGAGGTTCGAAGAAGAGTTCATCAAGCAGGGAGAGTATGAAAACAGGAGCATCTTCGAAACGCTCGAGATTGGCTGGCAACTGTTGAGAATGCTCCCGAGAGCGAGCTTGAAGCGTGTCAGACCTGAGTTCCTCGAAGAATTCCTTGGAAAGGAGCAATAAGTAAGATGCCTCTGAGAGTCAATCCGAACAGAATGGAGCTTCTCAAGCTCAAGAAGCGCTTGGTGCTCGCGCGGAGGGGCCACAAGCTTCTCGAGGATAAACTCGAGGGTTTGATACAACGATTCCTTCAGGAGTCCAAGGATTACAGAACGTTCAGGGACCAGGTGGAATCGGAGTTCCTCACGTTCCTCGCGATCGGTGCCTACACAAGAACCAGAATAAGCGATGAGTCCTGGCAACTCATCGTGCAATCCTCGCAAGGCGGTGTCAAGCTCAAGCATCGCACAGAGAAAAGGATGAACGTACCGGTTGAAGTCTTGTCCGTAGAGGAAGTTTCTCTGCCGACCTACAGCCTTGTTGAAACACCAACGGTTCTGGATGAGATCACGAGAAAATGGGAGGAGTTGCTCAAAAAGATGGTTGAGCTATCCAACAGAGAGCATTATTTGATTGCTTTAGCCATGGAGATCGAGAGAACAAAAAGAAGGGTCAACGCACTCGAGTACAAACTCATACCACAGCTTCAGGAAACGATAAAATTCATCAGCACGAAGCTCGAGGAACTCGAAAGGAGCAACTTCTTCAGGTTGTTGAGGTTGAAGGAATGAAAACAAAGCCGTTACTGATTGGGGATGACATCGAGTCATCCCTTTTTTGAGTTTTGAGAGAACCTGCCTGAAAATTTCAAAGTCATCCATCGGTTAGCTCGTGCTGTTTTTCCAGGGTTCGTTCAACACGTTTTCAACGCTCAAAGCACTGAATCAAAAGCTTCGATTCAAATTTGTCCAGCAAAGAGAAGATTTCGCCAAAACACCATTCCACAAAAACAAAGGGGGAAGCTTACGCTTCCCCCTTGAATCCCCGGGCACTACCTACTCTCGCATGGGGCTGCCCCCATACTACCATCGGCCCAGAGGGGCTTAACGGCCGGGTTCGGAATGGGACCGGGTGTTTCCCGCTCTGGTATCGGCACCCGAGGAAATCTCGAAGAGTCCTTCAAAACTGCACAGGAAGCTACGAGGTCAAGGCCTCGGCCGATTAGTACCGGTTGGCTCAACGCCTTGCGGCGCTTACACCACCGGCCTATCAAGGTCCTGGTCTCGGACCGGCCTTACTCCCTTAACGGGATGGGAGGTCTAATCTTGGGGCGCGCTTCCCGCTTAGATGCCTTCAGCGGTTATCGCTCACGGGCATAGCTACCCGGCGAATGTCCTTGGCAGGACAGCCGGTACACCAGAGGCCCGCTCACCCCGGTCCTCTCGTACAAGGGGTGACCCCCCCTCAAACCTCCTACGCCTGCGGCCGATAGGGACCGACCTGTCTTGCGACGGTCTGAACCCAGCTCACGTACCCCTTTAATAGGCGGACAGCCTAACCCTTGGGACCTGCTTCAGCCCCAGGATGGGATGAGCCGACATCGAGGTGCCGATCCTCGCCGTCGATGTGAACTCTCGGGCGAGACTAGCCTGTTATCCCCGGGGTAACTTTTGTCCGTTGTCGACGACCCTTCCACCCGGAGTCGTCGGGTCACTAGGGCCGGGTTTCCCCTCTGCTCGGCCCGTCGGCCTCACAGTCAGGCCGGCTTATGCCCTTGCACTCAACGGTGGATTTCCAACCCACCTGAGCCGACCTTCGCGCGCCTCCGTTACATTTTAGGAGGCGACCGCCCCAGTCAAACTGCCCACCTGGCACTGTCCCCAACCTGCTCTTCACAGGTTCAGGTTAGAATTCCGACACACCGAGGGTGGTATCCCACCGGTGGCTCCCCCGACCCTGGCGAGCCGGGTTCACAGCCTCCCACCTATCCTGTACACGGTGTGCCAGAATCCAATACCAGGCTGCAGTGAAGCTCCACGGGGTCTTTCCGTCTAGCCGCAGGTTGAGGGCATCTTCACCCTCACTGAAATTTCACCGGGCCCCTCGCCGAGACAGCGCCCCAGTCGTTACGCCATTCATGCAGGTCGGAACTTACCCGACAAGGTATTTCGCTCACCATCATCTTGGTCTTTCGAACCAAGGGTGGACTGTATCTTCATCCAGCCTTCCCAGTCAATTCGATCAAGATCTGCTTCAGCTGGTCATCTTTTCCCGTGTTCATTTCGAGAGCTATCTGCACGATCTCGATCAGGCCTTCCCTCGAGAGGTGCTTTCCTTCATCCATCATCTTGATGATCTTGCTGAATTTCTTGAAATCAACGTTCTTCTTAGTCTTGAGTGGATGATTTTGAAAGAATTCAACGATCTTCTTCAGACACTCAAGTTTCCTTATCCTGAGCTGGCATCTGTCTTCGTCGTTTCTTCTGACCGTACCGCATCCGAAGAAACGCTTGAGCGCGTAGAGGACTTGGATGTCTCGCTGGTGTTGAACGACTCTGAACTCAGGCAACACTTGGTAACCCAGGTTCATCGTCTTGTTCTTGTTCACACCCACATAGAAACATCCTTCTCCATCCACGAACCCAACGACCCACTCCGGATGAAGCTCCATCACACCGCACCTCGCTGGGAAGCTGGATGCCCGGCGTACAGTCTCTGAGGATCCCCCTTTCGGGGTTTCCTGCGGATTGCCCAATCTCTTCCATTTTTACTTGGAGAAAACCTCTCCAAGTAGGAAGAGCTCTAAGGGTTTTCCCGCATACAGCCGGGTATTGCCCTGCAGGTTACCCTGCAGGCAGGCAGCACAGCTACCTTAGGACCGTTATAGTTACGGCCGCCGTTTACCGGGGCTTCGGGTCGGAGCTACGCCTTGCGGCCTCACCCCTCCCCTTAACCTTCCGGCACTGGGCAGGCGTCAGCCCCTATACATCCTCTTTACGAGTTTGCAGAGGCCTGTGTTTTTGGTAAACAGTCGCCAGGGCCTGGTCTCTGCGACCGCCTCGGGCTCCCCCAGTTTCCGGGTTGCCCCTTCCCCTGGGTTCACCCTACCGCGGCACCCCTTCTCCCGAAGTTACGGGGTCAACTTGCCGAGTTCCTTGGCGAGGGTTATCCCGCTCCCCTGAGCCTTCTCGGCCCGCCCACCTGTGTCGGTTTGCAGAACGGTCACCTGCAACCTCAGACGGTGCACGAGGTTTTTCTCGGCAGTGTGGGGTCAGCACCGTTGGACCCTCACGGGCCCTCCCCATCACGGCTCAGGCTCCGGGTGCGGATTTACCTACACCCATCAACACCCTAACCGCTTGGAAGGGAATGCCACTTACCCTCGGCGCTTACCCTCCTGCGTCACCCCTTGCACCTCGATTGCAGGTGGCGCTGGAATATTAACCAGCTTCCCTTCGGCTACCCCTTTCGGGTTTACCTTAGGGTACCGGCTAACCCTGGGAGGACGACCCTTCCCCAGGTACCCTTGGGCTTACGGGGGGAGAGATTCTCACTCTCCTCTCGCATACTCATGTCCGCATTCTCACTTCCGCCTCGTCCAGCAGCCCTCGCGGGTCTGCCTTCACCCTACAGCGGAAAGCTCCCCTACCGCCTGCACCTCGTCGGTGCAGACCCGCGGCTTCGGGGGGTGGCTTGAGCCCCGTTACATCTTCGGCGCAGCGCACCTCGACTGGTGAGCTGTTACGCACTCTTTAAAGGATGGCTGCTTCTAAGCCAACCTCCCAGTTGTCTTAGGTGCGCCACATCCTTTACCACTTAGCCACCTCTCCGGGCCCTTAGCCGGCGGTCTGGGCTGTTCCCCTTTTGACCATGGAGCTTATCCCCCACGGTCTTCCTCCCGGGCTTTATGTGCAGGGATTCGGAGTTTGACAGGGTTCGGAGGTTACCCCCCTAGCCCTATCAGTGCTCTACCCCCTGCACAGACCACCCGAGGCCGCACCTCAATGCGTTTCGGGGAGAACCAGCTATCACCGGGTTCGGTTAGCTTTTCACTCCTACCCCCAGGTCATCCGAGGACTTTTCACTGTCCACCGGTTCGGACCTCCAGTGGGGTTTAGCCCACCTTCATCCTGCCCAGGGGTAGCTCACCCGGCTTCGGGTCTGCCGCCAGTGACTAACGCCCTATTCGGACTCGCTTTCGCTGCGGCTACGCCTCTATCGGCTTAACCTCGCCACTGACGGCAACTCGCGGACTCATTAAGCAAAAGGCACGCCGTCACCCTTACGGGCTCCGACTTAGTGTAGGCATGCGGTTTCAGGTTCTGTTTCACTCCCCTCCCGGGGTTCTTTTCACCTTTCCCTCACGGTACTGGTGCGCTATCGGACGGCGGGTAGTATTTAGCCTTGGAGGGTGGTCCCCCCTGATTCCCGCGGGATTCCACGGGTCCCGCGGTACTCGGGGTCGCAACCCAGGAAGTCCTCTACCTTTCGCCTACGGGGCTTTCACCCTCTCTGGCGTGCCATCCCAGACACTTCGGCTAGATAGAGGTTTTGTAACTTCCCGGCGAGTCCGTGGCCTCGCCCGGTTGCGCCCCACAACCCCAGTGCAACAACGCCCACGGGCTTGAGCATTGCACTGGTTTAGGCTCTTCCCCTTTCGCTCGCCGCTACTCAGGGAATCTCGTTTGATTTCTTTTCCTCGGGGTACTGAGATGTTTCACTTCCCCCGGTGTCGCTCCGCCTTTCGGCGGCAACTGGTCTTGCGACCAGTTAGGTTTCCCCATTCGGGAATCCCCGGATCAAAGCCTGTTTGCGGCTCCCCGGGGCTTATCGCAGCTTGCCACGCCCTTCGTCGCCTCCCGCCGCCAAGGCATCCACCGCATGCCCTTAGTACCTTGACCTCTTCGCTTCCTATGCAGTTTTCAAAGACCCTTCCCTTGGTGGAGACGAGGGGATTCGAACCCCTGACTTCCTGCTTGCAAAGCAGGCGCTCTCCCAGCTGAGCTACGTCCCCGCCATGGTGGGCTCGGGAGGACTCGAACCTCCGACCTCACGCTTATCAGGCGTGCGCTCTAACCACCTGAGCTACGAGCCCTCACGAGTCACTCAAAAATGGATAGCAGTCCCGCTTCACTCCCTAGAAAGGAGGTGATCCAGCCGCACCTTCCAGTACGGCTACCTTGTTACGACTTAGCCCCCCTCACCAGGTTCACCCTCAACGCTCTCCCTCCCTTTCGGGTTAGGATGAGCGTCTTCGGGTGCCCCCGACTCGGGTGGCTTGACGGGCGGTGTGTGCAAACCCCGGGAACGTATTCACCGCGGCGTGGCTGATCCGCGATTACTAGCGATTCCGGCTTCACGCAGGCGGGTTGCAGCCTGCGATCCGAACTGGGGGTGGTTTTAGGGATTGGCTCCCCCTCGCGGGGTCGCAACCCATTGTACCACCCATTGTAGCGCGTGTGTAGCCCAGGGCATAAAGGGCACGAGTACCTGACGTCGTCCCCTCCTTCCTCCGGCTCGTCGCCGGCAGTCCCCTTAGAGTGCCCGGCCGAACCGTTGGCAACTAAGGGCAGGGGTTGCGCTCGTTGCGGGACTTAACCCAACACCTCACGGCACGAGCTGACGACGGCCGTGCACCACCTGTGCAGGCTCCCCACCCAAAAGGATGGGGTCCCTCCCCTTTCGGGTCGGTACCACCTGCATGTCAAGCCCTGGTAAGGTTCTTGGCTCAGCATCCAATTAAACCACGCGCTCCACCGCTTGTGCGGGGTCCCGCCAATTCCTTTGAGTTTCACCCTTGCGGGCGTACTCCCCAGGCGGCCCACTTAACGCGTTAGCTACAGCACGGAGGAATTAATCCCCCACACCTAGTGGGCATCGTTTACGGCTAGGACTACCCGGGTATCTAATCCGGTTTGCTCCCCTAGCTTTCGGGCCTCAGCGTCGGGCGCGGCCCAGGAGACCGGCTTCCCCACCGGCGTTCCTGCCGATATCTACGGATTTCACCCCTACACCGGCAGTTCCGTCTCCCTCTACCGGCCCCAAGCTCAGCAGTTTCGGGCGCAATTCCACGGTTGAGCCGTGGGATTTCACACCCGACTTACCGAGCCGCCTACACCCGCTTTACGCCCAGTGAATCCGGGTAACGCTTGCCCCCTACGTATTACCGCGGCTGCTGGCACGTAGTTAGCCGGGGCTTTCTCGCGAGGTACAGTCATCGGCCTGGCATTTCCTCCAGGCCTTATTCCTCCCTCGCAACAGGGGTTTACACCCCGAAGGGCTTCATCCCCCACGCGGCGTCGCTGGATCAGGCTTTCGCCCATTGTCCAAGATTCCCCACTGCTGCCTCCCGTAGGAGTAGGGCCCGTGTCTCAGTGCCCTTGTGGCCGGCCACCCTCTCAGGCCGGCTACCCGTCGTAGGCTTGGTGGGCCGTTACCCCACCAACTACCTGATGGGACGCGGGCTCATCCCTCGGCGAAGCAAACGCCCCTTTCATCCAACGACCGTCGTCGTTGGATCGTATGGGGTATTAGCCGGGGTTTCCCCCGGTTATCCCCCTCCGAGGGGTAGATTACCCACGTGTTACTCACCCGTGCGCCGCTGGTACCCTTGCGGATCCCCGCACGACTTGCATGTGTTAGGCACGCCGCCAGCGTTCACCCTGAGCCAGGATCAAACCCTCCACGAAATCTGTGCAGAAGGTTTAGATCCTTGACCCTTTGGATTCTTTATGATTGGCGGGACTGCTATCCATTTTTCAATGACCCGACGACAAACAAACTTGAGCCTAAACTTAGACTCTACTTGGATTTATTCAGTTCTCATCGAAGACCTCTGTTCGTCCTTACGACTGCCGATACCCATATTATCACTGCCACTACACCATGTCAAGTTACGGAAAGGTAAACTTGTCGTGTGCTCTCACCTTTGGGACACAAATGTGCTCACCATCGTGCCCGATGTTCTTCCGCCCAGCCGAGCGCGCCGTCCAGAATGAAAAGGTTGCGTTCTGCATCCCTCACGAACCCCTTGAATCTGCCGATCATTTGGTGTACCTCCGATGCGACGAACACGAAGTTGCTTTTGGCTATCCTCTCGAAGAGTGGGTGAAACTCCAGCTCGACTTGGTCGGTCGATTTTGAATATATGTGCCAAGGCTTGAACAGATCCTTCCTGTCGTAGTCAAACGCTACGTCACTGTCTATTTTGAACAGCTTTCCATCCACGAAGACCGCGTTCTCGTTCGCGCCCGTTCCATCCGTCCAACCGGCACCCAAATTCACACCGACGATGTGATTCTCAAGCGCGGTCGAGAAACTGGCCCAGTTCCAGAAAGTCCTGTACTTCCATACTCCTCTTCCAAAGTCCAGCGTGGCGAAGGAGTCATTCACGTTGAACTCATAAGTTCTGTTACCGACGAGCAGAGTACCCTCACAGGGAAGTCCAACACACTTGGTGGTCAACTGGAACCTTCTCCAGGACCAGGGCACAACAACCGTCAGAGATTCTTGAGAGGAGAAATAAACCTTGATTTGTGCGTCGACTCTTCCGAAACTCGTGTGCGGAATCGAAACGCTTATGAGAACTTTCTCGTGAATAGTTTCAAACCTCACACTCATCTTTTTTGACTGGAAAAACACGCTCTCGTACAACGTCTCGGGCAGATCGCAACCTGCACCGAAGGGTGTGATCACGGTTTCTTCGAAGAAGTCTTTACTGTTCAGATCGAGGAAGTAGACGAACACCACGCCGATGTAATCTATGTTGGAAATCGTCGCTGAGAAGAGACAATCTTGATTCATCACAGCCCAATAGTTCCATCTTTTCTTCCTCAGAAAATGGTCGCTCAAGTTTGCTCTGATCAACGGCTTCCTACTCCAACCGAGCGCGTTCGGATTGAGCTTTCCCCAACCAACGCAAAGATCAACGCTCTGAGTTATTTCGTCGCTCGATGGCTTCATTCGTATCACCCCTGTTCATGAAACCTTGTAACAACCTTTGGGCGGTCCTCGTGGCCGCGATGCCCCCAAGACCCGTTTCCCTCAATTCCTCTGGGAGCGATCTTCCCACCTTCGCCATGGCCTCCACGACCTCGTCGAATGGTATGACACTCTTTATACCCGACAAAGCCATCTCAGCAGCCGATACGGCGACCGCGACAGCTGTTGCGTTCCGTTTAACGCATGGTACCTCCACGAATCCTCCAACCGGATCACACACCAGACCCATCAAAGATTTCAGACAGATCGCGGCCGCATGACAAGACATTTCTCCATCACGAGTGAGAACATAGACCATCATCCCACCCGCCATGGCCGCCGCTGTGCCTATTTCTGCTTGACAACCAGACTTGGCACCCGACACGGAGGCTACTCTGGCAACGACATCACCTATGGCTCCAGCCACGATCAGCCCGTCAACGAGCCTTTCTTCTTCGATGCGGGCTACCCTGGCGAGTGCGTACACAACTCCGTGCATCACACCACAAGAACCAGCCGTTGGACATGCGACGATTCTCCTCATCGAGGCGTTAGCTTCCGCAACCGAGAGTGCCGCCACCATCGCTGTGTGTATGAACTCGCCAACGAACCTCGGTTCGTGTTTTGAAAGCAAGTGTGCGTTCTCGCCACAGAGTCCAACCAACGCTTGCTGACATTTACCGTAATTGGACTCCACGATCTTTAACATGGTGCGCAAGAGAAATCGAACCTTGGCTCTTGTTTCGGAAGGATCTGATCCATCTTCCAACATCTGTTGAACCAGAACGACTTCATGGAGGGGTTGATTGGCCCTGCGTGACACTTCCAGAAGCTCAGAGAATTTCATTTTCTCATCTTCCCAACAGTTGATCTCTTGGCACGAAGTAATGCTCAAGGACGACGTCCAATTTCCGAAGTTTTTCGGCATCGTAGTTCGATTCGTCCAATTCAAGAATAGTTACAGCCTTCTGTTGGAGCACATTGATCCGCCTCAGATAAAGGTTCGCTATGTTGGCATCGATGCAACTCAGAATCTTCATGAGTGCCTTCGGCTCGTCTCGGTTGACGATGATCAAGGTATCGTACTTCCAATCGAGTTCGCACTCCGCTTCGTCCACCTTCGTTATCCTTATGGCTCCACCGCCAATGGAACAACCCTCTATCTCGTGCCATTCATCGCTGAACAACCTCACCCGCACGGTGTTTGGGTGAACATCGCCCAGATCAGCAAGTTCAAACGTGAACTTCAGCCCCTGCTGACGAGCAAGGTTGTAAGATTCAGCGATCCTTTCATCGTCGTAGCTCAGATCCAAAATGCCAGCGAGCAAGGCCTTCTTGGTACCGTGACCTTCAGACGTCTTGGTGAAGGATCCATGCAGCAAAAAAGCGACTTCCCTCGGTATCGTTGCTACGAACTTACGAGCGAATTTGGCAATCCTCATAGCCCCGAGTGTGTGAGAACTCGAGGGGCCAACCATAACAGGTCCAAGTATGTCGAGTAATCCCAGAAAGATCACCTCAATAGAAAAGTTTGACGAGGAGTCTCAAATGTTCCTCGACTGCCCTCACGTTCAGCATCGTCTCACTGTAAGGTGCCTCCGTTACGGTCAAACCTCTCATGCCCACGGCATGGTACACTTTCGCTGCCTTGATCATCTCAACGGCCCTCGTTGCCATGAGCGTGGCTATGAGACGATCCATGGAGACAGGACTTCCTCCACGTTGTAAATAACCAAGGTTCGTGTACCTCCACTCAACGCCGAGCTCTCGAAAACTCCTTTCGATGAACGTACCTATCGCTTGGGCGGCCGGCGTCTCTGGCGAAAGATTCAAAGTTCTGTAGAAGTCGTCGGGAAGTTTAACTCCGCTCTCCACCACTATGATGGAGAACCTCTTGTGACCCTCGTAACGTGTCCTTATCTTCTTGAGAAGATCTGTGGGATCGAACGCCTCAGCGCTCGAAACGACGTAATCAGCTCCTCCAGTGAGTCCCCCAACGGTCGCAATCCAACCTCCGGGCCTTCCCATGGTCTCGACTATCATGACCCTGTGGTGAGACTCGGCAGTGGAATGCAACACATCGAGAGCATTTTTGACGTTTTCGACGGCCGTGAAGAAGCCTATGGAGAAGTCACTGAACGCAAGATCGTTGTCTATCGTTGCGGGAACGAGCACCGAGGCCACATTGCTCTTCGCCAGGTTCAGTGCCGCCCTGGCGCCAAGTCTTCCACCCAGTATGAGCAAAGAAGTGATCGAGTACTGCTCCACTTTTCTCTGGACCGTTTTGATTTGCTCCTCGTTCTCTGGAACGAAGAGCGACGTTCCAAGGATCGTCCCACCCCGATGTAGAATACCCGAGACGTTTGCCTTCGTCAACACGTCGAGTTCATCCTTCATGAGCCCTTCGAAGCCGTCTTTCACACCGAGTACCTCGATGCCGACCTCCGAAGATTTCACCACCACAGCCCTGATGGCCGCGTTCAAGCCAGGGCAATCGTTACCAACGCAGAGAATCGCTATTCTCTTCATTCATTCCTACCTCCTCATCGTAGCAATCACGACGGACGTGACCGCCATGAGTTTTATCAAGATGTTTATCGAAGGACCTGCGGTGTCCTTGAAAGGATCGCCCACCGTGTCTCCAACGACGGTCGCTTTGTGTGTCACAGAACCTTTCCCTCCGAAGTGACCTTCTTCAACGTACTTCTTCGCGTTGTCCCAAGCGCCTCCAGAGTTCGACATGAATATCGCGACCATCACACCACACGCCGTGGCACCGATCAAGAGCCCTGCGACCGCTACGGCGCCCAAACCTAGGTACGTCAGGACTGGCGAACCTACGGCCAGCAAACTCGGAACCACCATTCTTTTGAGTGCACCTCGCGTAGCTATCTGAACGCACCTCGCATAATCAGGCAGACTCTCACCCGATATGATACCCGGAATTTCCCTTATTTGTCTTCTGATCTCCTCGACCATCTCGTCCGCAGCATAACCAACAGCCTTCATGGTGAGCGCACTGAAGAAGAACGGAAGCATCGCTCCGATCAAAGCACCAACAAAGAGGGCCGGCTGTCTGATGTCGAAACTCTCTATGTGTGAAACGCTCGCGAAGTTGGCAAAGAGTGCTAAGCTCGTCATTGCTGCGGAAGCTATCGCAAAACCCTTTCCCATGGCCGCCGTCGTGTTACCAACCGCATCGAGTTGGTCGGTGATCTTCCTCACATCCTCCCCGAGTCCCGCCATCTGAGCTATGCCTCCCGCGTTGTCGGCGATCGGGCCGTAAGCGTCTATGGAGAGACTCATACCCAAGGTTGCGAGCATACCAACGGCGGAGAGTGCCACTCCGTACAGTCCGAGCAAACGATGGCAGAAGACCACACCGAGAGCGATCATGAGAGTGACCACCAAGGTCGATTCCATACCGAGTGCCAAACCGTTGATGAGAAAGTTCGCCGGACCCATGAGCGCTGATTTTGCAAGTCTTTCAACACGAGCACCGGATGTGTAAAACTCCGTGAGCAGTCCTATCGCGATACCTATGAGCACTCCAACCAGCACGACGAAAAATTCAAAGAAGCTCTTTTGATAGAACGAATAGAAAAACAAAGACGTGACCAAGACAACGTTGGCCAAGATAGTGCCTTTCCTCAATGTGGACGCAGCATCTTTGGATTTGTCACTGAGAAACCTTGTCAGGGCGACGGCCAACATTGAAGCCAAAAGGCCAGCAGATACGGTGAAAAGAGCAAAACTTGACTTGCGTTCATCGTTGAGGGCGAAGGCCAAAGCTATCGTGGAGAATATCGAACCAACGTAAGATTCGAACAAGTCCGCCCCCATACCGGCCACGTCTCCCACGTTGTCTCCCACGTTATCAGCGATCACCGCGGGGTTCCTCGGATCATCTTCGGGAAGGGTCGCCTCGGTCTTTCCAACGATGTCGGCACCGACGTCGGCCGCCTTGGTGAATATGCCTCCGCCAACGCGGGCAAAGAGCGCAACAAAAGATGCACCCAGAGAATAGTAGCTCACTTTGGACGCATCCTTGGTAAAGGCGTACACAAAAACCAAGCCGAGCAGACCCAACGACGAAACGGTCAGACCCATGACGGCTCCGCCGCTGAAAGCTATTTTCAACGCCTTTCCAAGCCCATGCCTTGCCGCCCAACTCGTACGTGCGTTCGCCTTCGTGGCTATCGTCATGCCGAAAAAGCCACTGAGCGTTGAGAGAAGCGCACCGACAAAGAACGCGCCCGCGATGTTCCAGCCCAAGAGGAACCCAAGTATCAAGGAGAGAGCGACCACGAAGGGGAGGAACACTTGATACTCGTGCAACAGAAAAGATCTGGCACCTTTCTGGATGATCTCCGATAGCTGTATCGTCTTCTCGTTACCGGGACTGCTGTCGAGGATCTTCATGGACAAGAGTAGGACATAGGATATCCCCAGAATGGAGACAACGAGTATGAACAACAAAGTATCACACCTCCTCGTCTGACATTTCCTGATAGTTATATCTTAACCGACCTCAACCGATCGAATCAAGGAGGTGTGTGAGAAGATCTCCCGCGACAGGTATCAGATCGTCGGGAGGCAAAAACCTTGAGGAGTGCAATCCTTCCACACGCGAACCTCGCCGAACACCAAACCAGAACATCAAAGTCGGGAAATGTTTGGAGAAGTAGCCAAAGTCTTCAGCGGTGAGTTTTCTCTCACATTCGATGAACTCAAGACCATTCTGTTGAGAGACAGCTTTCAAAACATCCAAGAGCTTATCATCGACCTTCACCTCTGGATACTCCGCACCAAGCATGACAGAAACTTTCAGCTTGGTCTCTTCTTCGACCTTCTTCGCAATCTCCTGAAGTGTAACGAGGATATCTTGAACACCCTTGGAATCGCTCGCCCTCACAGTTCCTTCAATGAGAGCCTCGCCGGCCACGGTGTTCCTGACATGACCGGCGAGGATCCTGCCGAACCAAACCAAATCTTCTTTCCAGTCTCTCCCATAGATTCGATTCAGAAACGCCACACTCCCACGCAGTGCGTCTTTACCCAGATGGTGGTTCGCCACATGGGCCGAACGTCCCAACACGTGCACGTTCACTTCGCACGAAGCGCTGAAGAGAGGGCCGGACCTACTCGCAACGACTCCGACTGGGTATTCGTCCGTCACGTGCATCGCTATGGCAGCTTTGATTTGGCAATCCCAGCGCAAGATGTGTTCGACGATCGTTTTGGCACCCGCACCACTCTCTTCTGCCGGTTGAAAAACGAACAAGAAATTTCCCTTGCGACCTTCTTGAACTATCCTTCTCATCGCCCAACAGACCGCCGCTATGTGGAAGTCATGACCACAAGCGTGCATGTTTCCGTTCTTCGAACGGAATGCATAGTCCGTTTCTTCAGGAATGGGCAGAGCATCCATCTCGGCCCTCAAAAGGACGAAAGGTTCGTATTTGTCCCTGCTCAGCAATATCAACACACCCGTTCCCACAGTAACAACGCTGTTCAGCCCAAGGTCGTGAGCAAATTCGATTATCAAGCTCTGAGTGTCGTACTCTTTGAACGCCAACTCAGGATTTTGATGAATCAACCGTCTCAACGTGACTTCGTCCATACGCTTCCTTCAAGCTCCTTTCGAACAGATCCACCATCTCTTCGATCTGTTCAAAATTGATGTTGAGCGCCGGGAGGAACCTAACGACTTTGTTAGAAACAATGTTCAACAGGAGTCCATTTTCGAGCGCAGCCTGTTTCAGCAACTTTGCGTCCATATCCACTTCGACCCCGATCATCAGACCGAGGCCCCTGACGTCGATCGGTCTCGGCTCCATCCGCAACAACCTCGACCTCAGGAACTCGCCCTTCTTGGCAACCAACTCGATGAATTCTTCCGTGAGCCTATTCAGAACAACCCTTGCCCCGGCAAGCGCTACTGGATTCGGTGCGAACGTCGAGCCATGTTCTGAATGACTGAACACATCAGCGATATCATCGAGGAAGAGCGTCGCGCCGAGTGGTAGACCTCCACCCAGCGCCTTAGCAACCGTTATGATATCGGGTTGCAGTTCAAAGTGTTGATAGGAGAAGAACTTTCCTGTTCTACCGAGTCCCGCTTGGACCTCGTCGGCTACCAAGAGGTAGCCGAAGCTCCGCTTAGCCTCCATTATGAGTCTGGAAAGTTCATGGCTCAACACGTTTAAACCACCGCTGCCGTGAACGCACTCGACGAAGACAGCAGCGATCTCCTTGCCATTCTTTCTGACAAACTCTTCAAAAGCTTGAACATCGTTGTACGGTAGGAAAACAACGTTCGGAAGGAGGGGCTCGAAAGGTTTCTTCAAGTTCCCAAAGCCAGTCAAGGACAAAGTGGCAACGGTTCTGCCGTGAAAATTCTTTTCGAAAGACACTATCAAGCCCTTTCGTAACTTCTTAATGGCCTTCAGTGCGGCTTCGTTGGCCTCGGCACCAGAGTTTGCGAAGAACACTTTCCCGCCTCTGTGTGTTTTCTCGATCAATTTTGCTGCCACGATCTCTGTGTCCTCATCGAGGAAGAAGTTCGAGATGTGCATGTAGCGTTGCATCTTTTCGATCATGGCTCTCTTTATGTCTTCATCACCGTGCCCAAAAGCGAGAACACCTATGCCTGAGAAGGAATCGAGATAACGCTTTCCATCCTTGGAGTAAATGTACAACCCCTTGGCACGTTCGATTTGAATGGGAAAAGGATCGTAAACGGAACAGATGTGACTCATTGCCATCACCTGATCGGTGTGTTCAAATGTCTCAGCGCTTCGACAATCTTGGTCTTCTCCTTCGTCCTCTCATCGACCTTCTTGACGAATCGCGCCGGAACACCCGCAACGACCGTGTAAGGTTCCACATCGTTTATCACGACGGCTCCTGCCGCCACAACCGCTCCTCTGCCGATCCTCACGCCCTCGAGGACCACCGCGTTCGCACCGATGATCACATCGTCCTCCACGATCACGGGAGTCGCACTGGGAGGTTCCAACACACCCGCGATAACTGCTCCAGCACCCACATGACAGTTTCTTCCAACGATCGCTCTCGCACCAATGACCGCGTTCATGTCGATCATGGTCCTCTCACCGATCACGGCACCGACGTTGATGACCGCTCCCATCATGATGACCGCGCCGTCACCGATCTTCACCATGTCCCTGACGATCGCACCGGGTTCTATCCTGGCGTTGTACTTCGTCAAGTCAGCCAACGGTAAGGCTGAGTTTCGCGCCGAAACTTGCACGTGAACATCTTCGATCTGATCGCGATGGTTCTCGATCAACTTTCTGAAATCTTCGTACTCTGCCACGACGATACCGAAATCTCTGTTTCCGAAAAAGCGGACCGCTGAGAAGTCGACCTCATCAAGCCTGCCTTTCACGAACGCTAAGACAGTTGTTCGCTTCTTGGACTTGCTGATCAACTCGATCAACTGTTCCGTGCTCTGAAAATCCACGCTCTCCGTACTGGTACTCTCCAGAATTTCACCTTCCATGCTCTCACCCCTCCTAAAAAAACCGGGCTACCTTTTCGGTAGCCCGGTGATCTCTTTCTCCGATCGGTGTGCTACAATGAGTGCACACCGCCACAGATCACCGGGCGGTTGCACTTCTTCTCGATCTTCATTTGAACCTTGAGACTTCTCACGGACAAATTCTCACACATCGACCGACCTACTCCTTCTTGTTTTGAATTCTAATACCACCAAAAGCCCATAATCTGAAGAGACACGAAAGACTCTCTGACGAAAATGTTACGCTCCCACGCGATCCAAGCGACGCTTATAATTTTCAAGAGGAGGTGTCGAAAAATGGCAGAGCGTCTCGCAATTTTGGTCGGAGGGGGTCCCGCCCCCGGGATCAACAGTGTCATAAACGCCGTAACGATCGAGGCCATCAACAACGGTCTTGAGGTTATAGGAATCTACGATGGATTCGAGCACCTCATGAAGGGCAGAACAGACATGGTGAGACCGCTCGGCATCGCGGACGTCTCAAGAATCCACACCGAAGGTGGTTCAATCCTGAGAACTTCGCGAGCGAACCCCACGAAGAACAAAGAAGACGTGGAAAAAGTGGTCGAAGCTTTGAGAAAGCTCAATGTCAAGTACCTCGTGACCATAGGTGGCGACGATACCGCCTCTTCCGCTTCTGCTGTTTCAAAGACAGCTGGCGATTCAATTCGTGTGGCCCACGTACCGAAAACGATAGACAACGACTTGCCGCTTCCGGGCGGTATGCCCACGTTCGGCTACGAAACCGCGCGCCACGTTGGTGCAGAATTGGTTTACAACCTTCTACAGGACTCGAGGACCACGAACAGATGGTACTTCGTCGTCGTCATGGGAAGGAAGGCTGGGCATCTTGCACTCGGCATAGGGAAGGCAGCGAGCGCGACCATCACGGTCATCGCCGAAGAGTTCCGCAAAGAGAAGGTGAGCTTGGCCGAGGTATGTGACGTGCTCGAAGCGGCAATAATAAAACGCAGGGCGCTCGGCAGAAACGACGGACTCGCCGTCATCGCCGAAGGAATAGGCGAAATAATGGATGAAAACGAACTCGTCAGTATACCCGGTGTGATCGTTGAGAAAGATCCTCACGGTCACATCCGACTGGGTGAGATACCGCTTGCGACCATACTGAAGAGGGAGATCCAAAGACGCTTCGCCGAGCGCGGAGAGAAGATGACCATCGTCGACGTCACCCTCGGTTACGAGTTGAGATGCGCAAGGCCCATCCCGTTCGACATCGATTACACGAGAACCTTGGGCTACGGTGCCGTGCAGTTCTTGCTTGGGAAAATTTCCTCCGGCATGAAAGATGGCATGGTTTGTGTGGATCAGGGCAAGATAACGATTCTGCCTTTTGAGGAGTTCACCGATCCTAAAACGGGAAGAAGTAGGGTACGTTTGGTCGATCTGAACTCCGAGCACTACAAGGTCGCAAAGAGCTACATGATAAGACTCACGAAAAAAGATCTGAAAGATCCCACGATGCTCGCAAAACTCGCGAGTGCGGCGAAGATGACACCACAAGAGTTCTTAGAGAAATTTTCCAAGGTTGCAGATTGAACCCCGGCGTTAGCCGGGGTTTGTTCATTTCTTACCCTTCTTTTCTTCCTTCTTTGGAGCTCCCTTCTTCCCCTCTTTCTTCTGACCGCAGGCCATCCTGTTCCCCCCTTTCCAAATCCAAGCGATGGAGGATCTGCTTGATTCAATCATTTCACTCGAGCAGCCAGTCTCGCAAGTTCTTCTTTCCGTCTTTTGAGAAGAGCTCAACAGGTTTGTACTTCACGCCGACGTTCGTACAAGCTCCATCGAGGAGATCATCGTTGCCGACCATGAGACAGTCTTTCGGTTCTACAGAAATATTTCTACATATCTCCAGAAAGTACCTCGGGTCTGGTTTACAGTAGTGAGAGTTCTCCATGAACGTCACATGGTTGAAGTCCGACAAACTGAGACCGATCCACCTCAAACGTTTCTCCGTGGCACTCTTTGGGAAAATTGGATTCGTCGCCAGAACTACAACCAATCCAGATTCCTTAGCTCTCTTGAACAGTTCTATGGCCTTGTCGTTGGGCCTAACCAACTCACGGAGTCTGTCGAACTCCTCGCTGGCGTAGAAACTCTCGAAAACGCTTTTCCAGTCGAACCTTTCGAACTTATTCGAGAGACACTTAAGGAATCTATCGTAGTTGTTGGTTGTTCCATCCGCACATCTCGTTATCTGTGCAACACAGTCGAGTATCTCGAAATGATCCAAGGCTATTCTGTATTGTTCCACCATGAAGACGTTCAGCGAAAAAAAGTACTCCTCAGCAAACTTGTCCTCATCCACGAGTGCGAGAGTTCCGTCGTAATCGATCAGCAACGCCTTCATTTTGAATCACCTCGCTTGCCTCTCGCCCCCTCTTTGAAATATTTTCGTCTGAATCACTGATACCTGTAGATGGGATTCTTCGTGGCTGTAACGTCGTCCAATCTCTTCACCGGTGTGTTGTGCGGTGCGCTTTTCACCAGATCGGGATTCTTGAACGCTTCATCGATTATTCTACCTAAGATCTCTGCAAACTGATCGAGCGTCTGCTTGTTTTCCGTCTCCGTAGGTTCTATCATCATCGCCTCGTGTACTATCAACGGGAAGTATACGGTCGGTGCGTGAACATTGTAGTCCAAAAGTCTTTTGGCGACGTCCAAGATTCGCACACCCGTCTTTTTGACGAACTCGCTTCCATCAACGACGAATTCATGCATGCAAATCCTTTCAGAAGCGATCTTGAAATGCTTGGAGAGCAATTTTCTCAAATAGTTGGCGTTCAACACGGCCATCTCGCTTGCGCGCTTGAGTCCATCTTCACCCATGGTCAGTATGTAGGCGTAAGCCTTTACAAGAACGCTGAAGTTCCCGTAGAAGCTTCTCATCCTACCGATGCTCTCTGGCAAGTCGTAATCAAGATAATAAGATCCGTCCTCAGACCTCCTGACGAGTGGAACGGGTAAGAATCTGGCGAGGAATCCTTTGACGCCCACCGGTCCGCTGCCCGGCCCTCCCATGCCGTGTGGAGTGGAGAACGTCTTGTGCAGGTTCAAATGAACCACGTCGAAACCCATGTCACCCGGCCTGAACCTTCCCATGATCGCGTTCAAGTTTGCCCCGTCGTAGTAGAGCAGAGCCCCTGCCTCGTGAACGAGTTTCGCTATCTCGAGGATATCTTTCTCGAAGAGACCGAGCGTGTTGGGGTTCGTGAGCATCAGAACGGCAACCCTATCGTTCAAGTGTTTCTTCAACTCTTCCACATCGAGAAGACCATCTCTCGTGGATTTCAACTCCACGACCTCGAAGCCTGCCATCGCGGCCGAGGCTGGATTCGTCCCGTGCGCTGAATCAGGTACCAAAGCTATCGTCCTCTTCGTATCGTTTCTCGAAAGATGGTACGCTTTGACGATGAGCATACCTGTAAGCTCACCGTGCGCGCCCGCGGCTGGCTGGAGCGTCATCTCGTCCATACCCGTTATTTCGCACAGTGCTTCTTTCAGTTCGTACATGAGCTGCAGAGCACCTTGGACTGATTCAACGGGTTGATAAGGGTGTATTTCGGTGAAACCCTCCAGTGAGGCAAGAAACTCGTTCACCTTCGGGTTGTACTTCATCGTACAGGAACCCAAAGGATAAAAACCTTTGTCGACCGAATAGTTCTTCGAAGCCAGTTCAGTGTAGTGTCTCACCACGTCCACTTCGTTCAGTTCTGGCAATCTTGGTTTCTTAGCTCTGATCAGGTGCGCCGGCAAATCCTTTTTTTCGAAAGGTACGGTACTTTCGGGAAGTTTGAAACCCCTTCTTCCAGCAACCGATCTTTCGAAAACTGTCATTTTGAACCACGCTCCATCGCGCTCGACAACTGTTCTATGCTCTCTTTCGTGTTGACCTCCGTCGTACAGGCGAGCGCGAGTCCTCTGTAACGTTCATCGAACCACGCGAGGGGTAAGGGAGCCAGGAATCCTTCGTCGAACAGCTCTCTCCACAGCTTTTCGTAGTCTTCGTTCGCAACAAAGACGAACTCGTTGAAGAATAGGCCTTTGAACTTCAGTTTGAAACCCCTCTCTTCAAGTCTTCTTGCTAAGTAATGTGCGTTTGCATAGCTCCTCTCAGCGATCTCACGGAGTCCCTCCGGTCCCACGAGACTCATATAGACAGCGTTGGTGACTGCCATCAACGCATGGTTCGTGCATATGTTTGACGTAGCCTTCTCGCGCCTGATGTGTTGTTCCCGAGTTTGGAGGATCATCACGTAGCCTATCTTGCCTTCTGCGTCTTTCGTCTGGCCTATGATCCTACCAGGCATTTTTCTGACGTACTTTTCCAACGTTGCAAAGAAACCTACCGTCGGTCCTCCGAAGTTCAGTGGTATGCCCAACGGTTGGCCATCGCCGACCACGATGTCCGCTCCAAAACTCCCGGGTGGTTCAAGCAGAGAAAGCGAAATAGGCTCAGCAACGACGATGAGAACCAGATCCTTGGCAACCTCTCGCACGAGCCTGAGATCCTCGATGACTCCAAAGAAGTTCGGCTGTTGTACAACGACAGCACAACTGTCGGCGTCCAAGAACTTTGAAAGGATGTTCAAGTCCGTCGAGCCGTTCTCATCCACAGCTATGGGGACGAACTGCAGATCGAAACCTCTGGCGTAAGTTTTGCACGTTTGCACGTACTCTGGATGAACAGCTTCGCTCATCAGCACCTTAGTCCTGCCGTTTATCCTGTGAGCCATCAACACAGCTTCGGCGAGCGCAGAGGCTCCATCGTACATCGACGAGTTGGCGACCTCCATTCCCGTGAGCTCACAGATCATCGTTTGGTATTCAAAGAGGGCTTGAAGCGTTCCTTGGGACACTTCAGCTTGGTAAGGGGTGTAGGCGGTCACGAACTCAGGCTTCGAGACGATTGCCTTCACAGCGTAGGGTATATGGTGAACGTAGATACCTGCACCCGCAAAGACCTTTTCTTTCTCGATGACTACGTTCTTCGAGGCGATTTGTTTCACCATCTTGATAACGGTGAACTCATCCAACCCCTTCGGTAAATTCAAACTGTACACGGTCATCGGTACATCCCTGTACAGATCTTCGATCGAATCGACACCGATCGTTCTGAGCATCTCACGCACTTCTTGTTCCGTGTGCGGAATGTAGGGAAACATATCAGCCTTCCTCCTCACAGAACCTCCTGTACGATTCCTCGTCCAGGAGATCAGACAGTTCATTCGGGTCGCTCATCTCGATCTTAACCAGCCAACCTTCTCCTTCGGCATCTTTGTTGATGAGTTCCGGTTGGTTCGAAAGCTTCTCGTTCACCTCGACGATTTTCCCGCTCACGGGTGCATAAATATCACTCGCGGCTTTGACGGACTCGACGCTCATGAACGCTTCATTCTTCTTCACAACCTTGCCCACCTGTGGCAGATCAACGTAAACCACGTCACCGAGCTTTTCTTGGGCGTGATTCGATATACCCACGATTGCCAAGTTTCCGTCGACTTTCACCCATTCATGAGTTTTCGCAAACTTCTTCACGAAGAACACCTCCTCAAACCGATGTGGTTTTTACAGACCCTCTGTAGAATGGAAGCTTAACGATCTGTGCCTCGACTGTTGTTCCCTTCAGATCGACCAACACCCTATCGCCGATCTTCAACGATGCGTCCAGCATCGCGAGAGCTATGGAACTCTGAAGCGTTGGAGAGAAGGTTCCACTACTGATCGTGCCAACTTGTTTGCCATCCTTCAGAACCGCCATGCCGTGCCTTGCTATGCGTTTTCCTTCGAGCTTCAAACCCCTGATGCGCCTTGAAATTCCTCGTTCTTTCTGTGAGAGCAACGCATCCTTCCCGACGAAATCCTTTTCGAACTTCACAACCCAGCCAAGCCCGGCTTCCAACGGCGTCACGGTTTCGTCCATGTCGTTTCCATAAAGCAAATAAGAAGCTTCCAGCCTGCACACGTCCCTGGCGCCGAGTCCCGCAGGTTTCAGCCGAAAGCTCTCACCTATCTCGAAGAGGCCTCGCCAGATGTGCGGGGTATCTCCCCACGAACAGCAGATCTCAAAGCCGTCTTCGCCCGTGTAGCCTGTCCTACTCACCATGCATTTTTTATTGAAGATCGTGAATTCAGCAGAGTGGTAATACTTCAGAGAAGATACTTCCTGAATTACCGAAGAGAGCAAGCTCTCACTCTTGGGTCCCTGCACGGCGATCAGACCATACTCATCCGAAAGATCGTCCACCTGCACGTTGAATTTCTTCGACTGAAGCGTGATCCAATCGAAATCTTTCTGTGTGTTGGCCGCGTTCACAACGAGCAAAGCTTCGTTATCAGCTATCCTGTAAGCTATGAGATCGTCGATGATCCCACCTTTTTCGTTGCACATGACAGAGTACACCGCTTGACCCACGTTGAGTGCACTGAAGCTGTTGGTCAACAGCCAGTCCAAAAACACTGCTGTGTCCGACCCACTTATGCGTATCTCTCCCATGTGTGAAACATCGAACACTGCCACGTTATTTCTCACGGCCTCCACCTCGGAAACGATGCTCTCGTACTGAAGGGGCATCATCCAGCCCGCAAAATCGACCAACTTTGCCCCCAGCGCAACGTGCTCTTCATAGAGTGGGGTTTTCTTCGCCATGTCTTCGAGCCTCCTCCATCAGTGAACGTGCCTGCTCGAGTTTTTCCTCCGGCACAAGAAGATCTACCGACCCTCCTTGGCCGAATATGACGGGATCGAACAGCTTCGAAGCCTTTACGACAACCTCGATTCCGTTCTCTTCGAGAAGTGACTTTAGAACGTTTGCGAGTGAAACGTTGACACCCTCAACAAGTACCTTCCACAAATTATCACCCTCAGTTGTATAATCTTTCAGTGATAATTCTAACACCTTGGAGGGAGAATATGAAGGCTATAGGTGTTCTGACGAGCGGTGGAGATTCACCTGGGATGAACGCAGCGATCAGGGCCGTCGTGAGGTATGGGGTCAGGAACGGTTTGAGAGTCTTTGGGATCGAGAGAGGGTACTGTGGTCTGATCGATGGAGCGATCAAGGAGATGAGTTTCGCTTCGGTCGCTGGAATCATGGAGAAGGGTGGAACCATACTCAGATCGAGCAGGTGTGGTGAATTTTTGACGAAAGAAGGCAGAGAGAAAGCCGCGAAGAACCTCGCCCAGTACGGAATAGATGGTCTGGTGGTCATAGGTGGTGAGGGAAGTCTCACAGGTTCGGTAGTCTTTCATAAAGAATTCGGTGTGCCCGTGGTGGGAATACCTGGAACGATAGACAACGACATCGCCCACACGGACATGTGTGTTGGAGTTGATACGTGCCTCAACACGGTGATCGATGCGATACAGAAGCTCAAGGACACGGCAACTTCGCACGAGCGGGCGTTCATCGTTGAAGTCATGGGAAGGGAATCTGGATACATCGCGCTGATGTCTGCCATAGCCACAGGATCGGAGGCTGCGATCATACCTGAGGTACCCGTGGATTTCGACCAACTCGCCGCAAGGTTGCTCGAAGAGAGGAAGAGGGGCAAACTGAACTGCATCGTTGTCGTGGCAGAGGGTGCGGGAAAAGCGGAGGACGTTGCACGGAAGATTTCCGCCAAGATAGGTTACGAGACGAGGATTTCGATACTCGGTCACATCCAGAGGGGTGGAAGTCCAACAGCTTTCGATCGACTCTTGGCCACAAGGATGGGTGTCAGAGCAGTTCAGGCTTTGATGGACGGTGAGGAATGCGTGACAACGGTTCTCAGTGCTGGAAAGATCGATGTTTTGGATACTGAAAAGATATTGTCCACTAAGAAACAACTTGATCTGTCTCTGTACGAGATCAGCTTGATGCTAACGTGAGGAATCCTTATGACGAAGACCAAGATCCTGTGTAGCTTGGGTCCAAAGAGCGAGGATCCAATGATCATAAAACAACTTTTGGATGCTGGTGTGAGCGCCTTCAGGTTGAGCGCGACACACTACGAGCTCAGCAAACTCATTCAGTTGATCGGGTTGCTGAACGAAATCAGAAGCGATTCTTCAAGAGCTTTTTCGATCATCGTCGATCTGCCTGGTTCCAAATTGCGAATCAAACTACCTTCGAACTTGGATTCCATGGAACTTGCAGAGGGTGAGACTGTCCTTCTGGCAGAGAACGAACTTCAGGCGAGCAAGAAACAGATCTTTCTGAACGAACCGATGGTGATAAGACAGCTCGGCAAAGCCGATGAAGTGCTTCTGGACGATGGAAAAGCACTGCTGAGAGTCATCAAGAAGCAGGAAAGGTACGTTGAATGCGTTGTGGAGAGGGGCGCAACGATCAAGAAAAACGCTGGAGTGAACCTACCCACGATCAAGCTCTCCATTCCTTCTTTCACCGACAGGGACAAGAATATAATCGAAACAACGGCGAATCTGTCGGTGGATTATTATTGTCTTTCGTTCGTCCGATCCCCGAAGGATGTACAAGAAGCCAGGGACTTTCTCGATTCGCTCGAACTGAAGTCCGGGATCCTGGCGAAGATAGAAACAAAGGAGGCACTCGATCACTTCGAACAGATATGCAGTCTGAGCGATGGAATCATAGTCGCAAGGGGTGATCTCGCGGTAGAAACCTCTCTCGAGGAACTGGCGGTCCTTCAAAAGATGCTGATCATGAGGGCCTCAAAGTTCAAAATACCGATCATCGTCGCCACGCAGTTGCTCGAGTCGATGGTTCAGAAAGACCATCCGACACGCACTGAGGTCACAGACACAGCGAACGCCATTCTCGATGGAGCCGACGCACTACTGCTGACGGTCGAAACGGCGATAGGTGAAAGACCGGTTCTGGTGGTTGAAACCATGAAGAAGATCGTACAGAGCGTTGAACAGCACTTGGACGAACTTGGAATGTGGTTCGATGTCAGACGAAAAGAATCGTCAGCTGATTCTTCCGACGCCATTGCGAAGAGCTCCTACGAGATCGCCAGAGAAACTCGCGCAAAACTCATCATAGCCTCCACCGCCTCGGGCAGTACCGCGCGACGTGTATCCTACTTCAGGCCGAACTGCCCTATTCTGGCGACCACACCGAGAGAACACACGTATTACCAATTGCCTATTGTTTGGGGTGTCGTACCCGTGCTCGTGCCCGAGGTGTACTCGGTTGACATCATGCTGCACGTGGCGATCGAAAAGGCGAAGGCGCTGGGCTATGTGAAGCCCTCCGACATCGTCGTGATCACGCTCGGAACCCCTTGCGGTGTCGTGGGAACCACGAACATGTTGAAGATCCACATCGTCGAGTGAAGCAAAGATCGATTTCAAGATAGTGTCTTGTATCGTGCCAGTTCGTTTGCGATGTCACACGCGAGGGAAACGTTGTTCTTCAACAACTCGATGTTGCTCCTGACGGTTTTACCGTTCGAAATTTCGGCGAGCTTGGCCAGCAAAAAGGGTGTCACCGCTTTACCTTCTATGTTCGCTTTTCTGAGCTCTTCTTTCGCAATCTTATCCCACTCAAGTAGCTGTTCCGCGGGTATCTCGTACTCGTTGGCAATGGGGTTCAAAACCAATACAGAACCTGGAAGATCGAGCTTGCACTTCGCAGAGTAGATGGCCACGATCTCTGAAACATCGTCCACTCTCACTACTGGAATATCAACCTCTCGAACGTAGAAGGCTGGGAGCCTGTCCGTCCTGTAACCCACAACCGTGACCTGCAAAGTCTCGAGCATCTCTGTTGTAGCTTTAAGATCCAACAGGGACTTCGGACCTGCACACACAACGATCATTCGTGTCCTCGAAAGCTCGAGCAAGTCTTGCGAAACATCCCATTCCTCGATGCTGTGTACACCACCGATGCCACCGGTCGCGAAGATTTCCACACCACACATGGACGCGATGCGCATCGTCGCACTCACCGTGGTAGCCGCCCAAGCTCGCTTCGCCAATGCTACGGGTATCTCTGCAACACCGACTTTCATCACATCGTCCCTCATACCGAGTTGGACCAGTTCCTCCAAAGTGATACCGACCTTCACCTGGCCCTCCACTATGGCGATGGTCTTGGGTTCACAACCTTTGGCTCGTGCGAGGTTCTCCAACTGGTGTGCTACTTGTACGTTCAAAGGCCTTGGAAGTCCATGCGCTATCACAGTAGATTCGAGTGCAACAGTCTTTGTCATCGTTTCACCACGCTTCGAAGTGAATCCTTTCAGGTTTGAAACGATCCACGGGTCTCGGTGTCTCGGCGGGATAACCCACTGGCACGAGCGAGAAAGGTACCACGTTTTGTGGTAGATCGAAAAGTTTTCTGAAGGCCTGTACGCGTTCCTCGTTCGGATAGATTCCACACCAAACCGTCCCAAGACCCAGTTCCGTTGCTCTCAGAAGGATGTTCATCGTTGCCGCAGAACAATCTTGAACCCAGAAACCTTTGTAGATCTCAAGGTTGAGATCAGCGCAGACCAAAATCGCAACAGGCGACTGCAACACCATTTGGGCGTAAGGATGGATTTGTGCAACGGCTTGCCTCCTCTCTGCCGACTTGATGACGATGAAGTGCCAAGGTTGGGCGTTCCCAGCAGAAGGTGCATGCATTGCGGCTCTCAGAAGTTCCGTGACGAGTTCGTCTTCAACCTCTCTTTGTTGATACTTCCTTACGCTCCTCCTCAAATAGATGATGCTCACCTTCTTCACCCCCTCTTCAGATTCCCCATGATCGATGAAACCACGAGTACGCACATACCGATTGCTTGTGACGTTGTTACGCGTTCTGCCAGCATCAAGAAGGCGAACAGGGATGCGAACACTGGTTCTGCAGTGTAGATGAGTGCCGCCGAGTTTGACCCAATGTCCCTTTGGAACTTCACTTGCACCCAGAAGGCCAAAACGGTTGCAACGAGTGAGGTGAAGATGAGTGCGAAAAGATAACTCGGCTTGAACCCGATCGGTCCTTCGAGCGGTGACAGAGAAAGGTTAAACAGTGCGGTGAGAAGAAACTGTGGAAGCAACAGGCTCGACTCTTCGCATCCCTCCTGACTCGTGTAGCGAGTCACGAGTACTATTTGAACTGCGAAGGCCACAGCACAAAACAGGGTCAAAAGATCGCCCACGTTGAAGGCGTCGTTCGAAGGACTGCTCAGAAGATAGAGCCCGACGATCGACAGGAAAAAGGAAACAACCTGAAGGCCCGTCGGCTTGACCTTCTCGATGATCAGAGAAAAGATCGGCACGAAGGGTATGTACAGAGACGTGATGAACCCACTCTTTGTAGAGGTGGTCAACTTCAAACCGCTCGTCTGCGTCGCGTAACCTATGCCGATGAAGAGTCCCAAGATGAGTCCCTCTCTCCAGCGGGGTTTCTTTCTGAAAACGAGCAGGGTGAAAAAACTGGCGAGGAGAAACCTGAGAAAATTGTAGAAGAACGGGTTCGAACCTGCGAGTGCTATCTTTTGAACCGGAAAGGTGAGTCCCCACGCCACGGTGACGAAGAGAAGCGCCAAGATCGCTCTGACTCTCTTCATGATCTTTGCAAGTTCACCTCCATCAAAATCCTATCAAAAAAAAACGAGAGCCACACGAGAGTGTGGCTCTCGAACCTTTCATTTATCTGTCAGTCTCTCCTACCGAACGCACCAGCGATGAGAAGCATTCTGAGCAACTGCAGAACCGCCGTTGCCGTCGCCGCAACGTACGTCAATGCAGCCGCGGACAGCACTTTCTTGGCACCCTTCAACTCTTCTTCGTCCATCAGGAGATTTTCCCTCAGCAGCTTCAGCGCTTTCCTGCTGGCGTCGTACTCGACCGGCAAGGTCACCAAACTGAAGAGCACAGCCAACGAGAAGAGAACGATGCCGAACTGCCACAGGCCAGGTAGTGCGAAAATTATACCCATGATGAAGAGTATCCATGCCAGCGATGAACCCAGACTCGCGACGGGAGCCAAGATTGTCCTGAACACGAGCAGAGGATGTCTCTGTGCATCTTGTATCGCGTGACCTATTTCGTGCGCCACAACACCGAGGGCCGCGACTGACTGACTCGCGTAGGTCGAAGAGGAGAGTCTGACAACCTTGTTTCTCGGATCGTAGTGGTCGGTCAAATGGCCCGGCATCGCTTCAACACGCACGTTGTAGATGCCTGCGATCTCGAGCAATCTCATCGCAAGCTGGCTCCCTGTGAGCCCAACTGAGGCTCTGATCCTCGAGTACTGTGAGAAAGCCGAACTCACCTTGATCTGCGCCCAGAACGCCAGTATCAAGGCAGGTATGAGCAACAAAAACGTCGGATCGTAGAAGAACATACTGTCACCTCCTCGCTCCGTATCAATTTTAAGACAGCCCCGTAGAACATCGTGTTCAAATCAAATGAACAAACAGGCCACTCTTCAGTTTCGGTTCGAACCACGTCGACTTGGGTGGCATCATGAGCCCTGCGTCCGAAACGTTCATGAGCTCATCGATGGACGTCGGATAGAGGGCAAACGCTACCGCCCAACCCTTTCTCAAGACGTAGTCTTCAAGCGCGTTGAGTCCGTGCACACCACCAACGAAATCGATCCTCTTGTCGGTCCTTGGATCCTTTATGTTCAAGATTTTGTCCAGCACTTCTCTCTGGAGTATCGAAACGTCCAAACTCGCAGTTGGATCAGACTTGACTTCACTGAGAACTGAATCCTTCACCTTCAATCTGTACCACACGTTACCAAGGAACATACCAAACTCGTGCTTCTCTCTCGGCCTGTAAGGTTGAAGGGGTGCCAGCTCGACGATGAACGCTCTTCTCAACGAATCCAAAAACTGATCCACCGTGAGACCATTCAGATCTTTCACGACCCTGTTGTAGTCATATATTCTGAGTTGATCGTGCGGAAAAACTACACCGACGAAGTAATTGTACTCTTCCAGACCCGTATGGTTCGGATTTTGGCTGGCCATCCTTTCCGCTACCCTCACAGCGGCGGCGGCCCTGTGATGACCATCCGCGATGTAGAAGCCGGATACCTCTTGGAACGCACGTTCGATCTCTTTGACCTTGCTACGGTCTTTCACGACGTACACAATTTGTCTCACGCCGTCTTCATCCACGAAATCGTATTCGGGTTCAGTTTGCGTGAGTGAATCCAACAACTCTTTCAAGCGTCTTTCAGCGCGATAGAACAAGAAAACCAGTCCAGTTTGTGCCCTCAAGTACTCTATGTGCTTAACCCTCTCTTCTTCCTTATCCTTCCTCGTCAACTCGTGTTTCTTGATCTTCGATTCAAGGTACTCTCTCGCCGAGAAGGTCGCGACCAGACCAGTCTGCGTGTGATCGTGCGAGATCTGCTTGTAAATGTAGAAGCAGTCTCGGTCCTCTTGGAAGAAGATCCCATCTTCTTTGTACTTCTGTAGATTCCTCTTAGCCACTTCCAGCACTTCATCGCTGGACGGATCAACAGGTTTGTCGAAGTTCACCTCTGGTTTGGTAACCTTGTAGAAGGCCAGAGGGTTGGAAAGAACTATCTTTCTTGCCTCCTCGGAACTTATGACATCGTACGGTTTCACCGCGACTCTCGCCGCGAAATCCTTTTTCGGTCTGAGGGCCTTGAAAGGTCTAACCGTCATGACGTTCAACCTCCTTCAGATATGCCTCTTGCTTTTGGAACATGATCTTCGATTGACTCACATCGAATTCGTGATCGTAACCTGCAAGGTGCAGAGCGGCGTGGATCACGACCCTCAACAATTCCTCTTCAAAATTGCAGCCAAATCTTTGAGCATTCTTCGCTATCGCGGTAGGGCATAAGAAAACTTCACCGTACAGATCTTCATCTTTGTAGACGAACGTCAGTACGTCCGTCGGTCCCACGGTGTTTCTGAAAGCTTCGTTCAACTTGCCAATGGTCCTCTCACCGACGAAAAGCAAATCGATTGCGACATCTCCGATTTCTTTCTCGACGATCTTTTCAAGAGTTCTTTGAATTCTCTCGATCGGGAGACTCCGTCTTGTTCGGTCTATGATTCGGATTTTCGGCAAGCACGATCACCCTCTTGATCTCTTCCTTGGGGTACTCTATCCTCGACTTGAACATGCTCAGCAGAACCCTCGCAAATTCGTCAGCCACCGCCTCCAAATCCTTGAGCGTCAAACCCGACTCATCGAGCTCACGTTCGTTGTATATACCAGAAACTATCTCCTCCACGAGAGACTTGATCCTGCTCGCCGTAGGGTTCCTCACACTCCTGAAGGCCGCCTCGACAGAATCTGCGAGCATTATGATACCCGCCTCTTTGAACTGAGGTTTTGGCCCGGTGTATCTGAACTCATCCTCGCTCAGATTCTCACCCATTTCTTTCGCTTTGTGGTAGAAATATTTCTGCACACGTGTGCCGTGGTGTTGTGGTATCACGTCCTGAACCAAAAGCGGCAACCTGTGTCGACGTGCCAGTTCCTGCCCGTACTTCACGTGATCGAGGACGATCAAGTGGCTGAGCTTAGGGTTGAGTTCGTCGTGCGGATTCTTGTCCTGTATGTTCTCCGTGTAGAAATAAGGTCTCTTCACCTTACCCACGTCGTGAAAGTACGCAGCCGTTCTCGCAAGGATAGGGTTTGCTCCGATTTTCTCGGCGGCCGCCTCCGCGAGGTTCGCAACGATGGTCGAGTGGTAGTATGTCCCGGGAGCTCGGAGCGATAGGAGTTTGATCAGTGGATGGTTCATGTTCCCGAGCTCCACAAGATCGATGTCTGAATAGATCAAGCTCGCGTACTCTACAAACGGGAGCAGTCCGAGATCCACCACGGAGAACAAAAAGGGCATGAAGAGTGAGAGCAACAGGTTTCGATCGAGAACGACCTTTTCTTTTGAAAAGAAGCCCAGCAACAAGAACGAGACGTTGCACAGGCTTGTGAAGAACGCGGGTTTAACGACTTGGAGTCTCTTTTTCAGACCGGAGCTTGCTACAGCGGCAACGAGGTTGCTGATCAGGAACAAGCTGAATCCAAACGACGAAGGTTCCGTGCTGGCAATGAGCAAAGCCGAAGAAAAAACCGCTACAGAGATGGTCAGTTTCCTGTCGGTCAACAGGCCGAGCAAAAGTATGGGTGCAAAGAACGGAGAAGAAAAGATCCCAAACCTTCTCAGTACCAACTTCGAAACGAAGGAACCAACGACCAAGGTGGAAAGAACGAGTGCAGAGTATGCACCGTGCAAAGAGAATGGCTTTCTGTCGAGTTCTGCGGATACAATAGCCAACCAAAGTGCAGCGAGTGCAACGTATTCAGCGAGGAACCTTGCCGGATCGTGCAAGTTCGGAAGCTGTACCAACAACAATGAGAGGAGAACAGCCAAAAGATGGTACCACTTTTTCCACACGCTATTTATCAGAGCCATTCTTTTTCCTCTCGTACTCTTCGTAGGCTCTTATTATGTTCCTCACGACTGGGTGTCTCACAACGTCCGCATCACTCAGATAAACGAAGCCTACGCCATCGATGCCCTTGAGTATCTTTTCGCACTCGATCAAACCTGATTGCTGTCTGTCTATGTCCACCTGGGTCACATCACCGGTTATCACGGCTTTGGAGTTGAAGCCTATGCGCGTCAGGAACATCTTCATCTGCTGGTGTGTGGCGTTCTGTGCTTCGTCTAAGATGATGAAACAGTTGTTCAAAGTTCTGCCTCGCATGAACGCCAACGGTGCTATTTCGACGATGCCCCTCTGTCTGTACGCGTAGAACTTGTCAGCGGAAATCATGTCCAAGATCGCATCGTAGATAGGCCTCAAGTAAGGATCCACTTTCTCAACGAGATCGCCCGGAAGAAAGCCCAGCTTTTCACCAGCCTCGACGGCGGGTCTGGTCAAAACGATCCTCTGGACCAAGCCGCTCTTGAGATATTCCAACGCCATCGCCACCGCCAAATAAGTTTTGCCCGTCCCAGCTGGCCCTATCACGAAGATCACGTCGTATTTCTTCATGGCCTCGATGTATTCCATCTGTCCTTTGGTCTTGGGACGTATCCTTCCGACGAGTGGTGAAGATTGTGGAGTTTCTGCCGCCTTCGTCGAGTCCGAATAGAGACTCACCAAGGCTTCGAACTCTTGCCAATCCAGAGCGTAACCCCTCTTTGCGGCCGCGATGACTTGCGATATGATGTTCTCAACGATTTCCACCGTCGATTCATCGTTTCCGGCCACGACGATCCTCTTGTCGGAAACATCGATGCTCACAGGAAAACGTTTCTTCAAGAATCTCAACCTGTTGTCGTACTGGCCAAGCACGATGACCATATCGACGCTGTCAGGAATTTCAACGGTCCTCGTCGCCAGTTTCACATCACCTCCGATTCGATTATAACTGTCAGAATCACTTTTCTTGGTCGTCAAGTAAAGTTATGAGAGACTTCAGATACTTGCTTCTGGAAGGATGCCTGAGCTTTCTGAGTGCCTTCACTTCTATTTGCCTGATCCTCTCTCTGGTCACGTTGAAATACTGGCCCACTTCTTCGAGGGTTTTCGCCTTGCCGTCGAGCAAGCCATAGCGCATCTTCAACACCATGGCTTCTCTGGGGTTCAAGGTCTTGAGAACTTTCTCGAGTTCTTCTCTGATGAGCATTCTCATGGCCTCTTTCTTGGGTGATGCTATGCTCTCATCGGCGATGAAATCTCCCATCACGGAATCTTCATCCTCACCGACCGGGGATTCCAAAGAGACAGTCTCGCGCGAAGCTTGAAGCACTTCTTCTATCTTTTCCACAGGTTTGTTCATCAGCTTTGCGAGTTCTTCCACCGTCGGTTGTTCACCGAACTTCTGATAGTATTCCCTGCTCACCCTGTTCAACTTGTTGATCGTTTCGACCATGTGCACCGGGATCCTTATCGTCCTCGCTTGGTCCGCTATGGCACGCGTTATGGCTTGCCTGATCCACCATGTCGCGTACGTGCTGAACTTGTAACCTTTCCGCCAGTCAAACTTCTCTACCGCTTTGAGCAAACCAATGTTGCCCTCCTGTATGAGATCTAAGAAGGACAAACCACGGCCTATATAGCGTTTGGCTATGCTCACCACGAGTCTCAGGTTCGACTCGATCAACTTCTTCTTCGCCCTTTCGTTTCCCATCTGTGCGCGCCTTGCGAATTCCCTCTCTTGAGACGGTGTGAGCAGAGGAATCTTTCCGATCTCTCTGAGGTACATCTTTATCGGATCTTTGAGCGATACGTTGTCGTACGTTTCGGGCCCCTCTTCCTCCACGGTTGCGATCTCTTCGACGTCCGATTCGACTTCTTCGAGGGACTCAGGTTCGGCATCTTGAATCGTTATCTTGTTCTTCTCGAGTTCTTCGTAAATCCTTTCTATCAAGGACGAATCGAAGCCGTCGTAGTCTGGGGGAAAGGCTCTGTCTATATCATCGTACGTGATGAATCCCTTCCTCTTACCGAGTTTGATGAGGCTCTTGATCTTCTTCTCTATTTCCTCTTGTGAGAGTGTTTTGAGAGGCTTTTCTTCTGTGTCGAGAACTTTTTCCTCCTGCTCGATCGCCTTTTCCTTTTCAAGTTCCACTCCGATCACCTCCGAGTGATCTGAGCTGAGAAACCAGCTCAAGCCTCCTTTTCAAGAGGAGACCACGTTCTTCATCGTCCCGACAGAAAGCCAGTTTACTGTCAATTTGTGACAATTCCCTTTCGACAGCTTTTCTTGCGAAGCGCTTCCTCACATCGACGAACATCTTCTCTGGATCTCCCTCAGGTATCTTCGCCAGAACCGCGAACGCGTATTCTCTCAGTTCAGGACTCAGCTCCGACAGATCTTTTTTTTCCCGTAGGAAAGAGATCAACCTTCTCGTTTTTTCACCAAAGAGTTGCGAATCTATTTCATCGATCTTGTTTCTCAACTTCTCGCAGGTTATGTACAGATAAGCTATGTAATCGTCCTCAGTTGGAAGCGTCGACTTCGAAGTTACCGTGGTTGCTGCGGTTTGAAGTCTGAGCATCTCGCTGACCTGCGACGTGGACAACCTTGTCCTGCCTGAGACGGCTTCAATGAGTCTTTCGTACCTGTCCATCCTCTTGTCCTTCAGAAGGATCTGCGCCCAGCTCCTCAAAGTGCCGATGTACTTTTCTAAACCCGCACTGCTCGTGACGTTGAAGAATTTCTCGTACACTTCCACCAGATAATCTTCGAAGGGCAATGCTTCAGAAAGGAGTTTTTTCAAATACTCTGGTCCCCGCTTTCTGTAGGTTTCATCTGGATCCTTCTCGGGTAATTTCACCACCGCAACATCGAAGGATGCCTCGACCAAGACTTTCAGCGACCTCAGAGTTGCCTTGATTCCAGCCTCGTCGTTGTCGAAGGCCAAGATGACGTTTTTGGAGAGTGGCATGAGTTTCGAAACGTGTTCCCTCGTCAAGCTGGTTCCAAGGACTGCGATCGCGTTCGTCACCCCGGCCCTGTGGAACGCCATGGCGTCGAAGTAACCTTCGCAGATCACAGCGAAGTCCAGTGACTTGATCGCTTTCTTTGCCCTGTCCAGCATGAACAAAACGCTCTTCTTAGAGAAGAACTTCGTCTCGGGAGAGTTGAGATATTTCGGCTCCCGATCGTCCAAGCTTCTACCCGCGAAGGCGATTATCTTGCCGTTCTCGTCCTTTATGGGCATTATCAACCTACCTTCGAACAGATCGACCCCGCTTGGTTTGTAAAGCCCGTACTGGAAAGCTTTCTCGTCCGGCAGAGACATCGAGTGTGCCACCCTCCGGGCGATGCGAGAATTCTCAGGACTGAAACCGAACTCGTATGACTTCGCCTCGCTCTCCGAGAAACCTCTCTTGATGACATACTCGACGGCAACTTTGTTTTGTTCGAACTGTTTTTTGTACTCTGCGAAAACCCTCGTGAGGTATTCTACGTACAAATCCTTTTCGGAGCGGCCCGTTGAAAGTTTCAATTCAACACCCACCATCTTTGCAAGTCTCTCCAGCGCCTCCCGGAAGGATATGTGCTCTATTTCCTGCAAGAACTTTATCGCATCGCCGGACGCACCACAGCCGAAGCAGTGATAGAGCTTCAACACCGGATTCACGAAAAAAGATGGGGTCTTTTCAACGTGGAACGGGCACAACCCCCTGTAGCTGGAACCAACTTTTTGTAGAGATACATACTGGGAAACGAGTTCCACGATGTCGACGGACTGCTTGATCTTTTCTATCAGGTCCTTGCTGACCATCGCGAGGTCGTTCGCCGAAACATCACCGACCTTCTTGGACCGATTCGCATTCGAAAAAGTTCAAAGGGGTCACGGGCCCCCATGGGTTTCATCTCTTGGAGTACTGAGGTGCCCTGCGGGCTTTCTTCAATCCGTACTTCTTCCTCTCAACCATCCTCGGGTCTCTCGTGAGCATTCCCTTCTCCCTCAGCGTGGGTCTCAGACTCTCGTCAAATTCAACGAGCGCTCTCGCCAATCCGAGTCGGACCGCGCCAGCCTGTCCAGAGAGTCCGCCACCTTCAACGTTGATGAAAACATCGAACTTTCCCACCATGTTCGTCACAGCGAGAGGCTCCATAGCGTGCCGCGCTCTCACGGCATCCTTGAAGTATTCCTCGGCGTTGCTGTACTCTTTGTTGTTTATGATCAACTTTCCACTACCAGGCTTGAGATAAACTCGAGCAACGGAAGTCTTCCTTCTACCAACACCATGATATGCAACCTGCTGACTGACTGCAGCCATCGTTCACCCTCCCATCATATTTCGATTGGCACGGGTTTCTGGGCCTCGTGCGGATGCTTGTCTGATGCATACACTTTCAGCCTCTTCAGGTACTTGTCTCCCAGTGCCTTCTTCGGGAGCATTCTCTTGACAGCCAGGTATATCAACCTTTCAGGATGTGCCTGGAGAAGCTGTTTGGCCGTCTGCATTTTCAATCCACCAGGATAGCCAGTGTGGCGATAGTAAATCTTTTGTTCGAGTTTGCGACCCGTCAACACGACCTTGTCTGCGTTGATGACCACCACGTAGTTACCGTTGTCGACGCCGGGGAAGAACGTCGGTTCGTTCTTTCCCATCAGATACTTGGCTATCTGGCTCGCGAGTCTACCCAAAACCTTACCGGATGCATCTACGAGGTACCATTTTCCTCCCGCATTCCTGACGATCGTTGTTTTCTGTATGGGTAAAGGGCGCGCCATCTTCTGACCCTCCTCACTGCTGTTGTGGAACAACTTTGACGAACTTCCTGTTCCTTCTTTCGTAGAACCGCACAACTCCATCTTTGAGAGCGAAGAGCGTGAAATCTCTGCCGCAGCCCACGTTTTCTCCAGGATGTATCTTAGTTCCTCTCTGCCTCACGATTATGTTGCCGGCTCTCACGACTTGACCATCGCCCACTTTCACTCCGAGGTACTTCGGATTGCTGTCCCTGTTTCCTATAGAACCGCTCTTTCTATGACCGAACAGCTGTATGTCGATCCTCATTGACCTTCACCTCCACGGACAAGTTTCGTGGAAACTGTGACTTGATATCTTCAACACTCTCGTAAAGCTCCTCGACTAAAAGATCCGACAGCTCATTAGGGAATGGTATCTGTACGTTCAACTTACCTTGTTCCTTCTCCACGATGGCCCCACAACGCTTCGCGAGCACACGCGCCGTGTGTTGCGCAAGTGTACTCACTGCGGCGCACACTATGTCCTTGCCTTTCACGTCGAACCCGCTGTGGCCTTCGAAAGAGAACGAAACGTAACGACCGTTGGCCGAGGTAAAACTCGCTCTTATCACGAGCTCTCACCAAGATCGATCCTGTCGATCTTGACCAGAGTGTACCACTGTCTGTGGCCTCTTCTCCTTCGAATGTTCTTCTTCGGTCGGTACCTTATGGACATGACCTTCCTGGCTTTCTCGTGCTTCAAGACCGTAGCTTTGACGCTGCAACCTTCCAGGTAGGGTTGACCTATCTTGACTCCCTGTTCGCTAGAGACGTGGACCACGCGATCGAAAATGACGGCTTCTCCTTCCGCTTGAGGCAACTTCTCCACCGCCACAACGTCGCCTTCTTTGACTCGGTACTGTTTTCCACCGGTTTCAATGATGGCGTACACGATCGCACCTCCTCGGTAAACAGGCACTGAAAAACGTAGTTCCACACCCATGTGGAACCTTTTCGACGTTTTTCACGTGCCGAATGTTTGTTCAGCACGAGTATTCTATCACCATCATTATTAAGGTTTAGCAAATAAAGCTTTACACCAACGTTCCACACGAAAGGAGTCCAGAAACCTTCCCCTCCCACGCATTTCCAAAAATATGAAAGTGCAACTCGAAAAATCTGAAGAAATGGTTTACAATTTTTGTGAGGTGGTCGTATGCTGTTGGCAGTGGTTTTGATCATAGCGGGTCTCAGCTTGATAATATTCGGTGCCAGGGTGTTCTTCGGTGTGCTGTTTTTGGCTGCGGGAATCTATTTGATAGTCTCCTTCTTGAACATCAAGTTGAAGTCCAAAAAGAGACGAGAAAGAGAGCTTTCTTTTCTCAGAGAACAACTCAAAGACAAGCTCAGTGAAGAAGACTTGGAATGGATAACGGGATTTTTCACAGCCCCAATCGGTAGAAAGTTCATCATCTGGGTCCAGGAGAGGCGTGAGAACACGACCGTTAAGATCTCCATACCCGTCTCGTTCGTAATGCTCTTGAGACCCTTTTTGAATTCACTTGCGTCTCTGTTCGTGAAGTTCCTCGACAAGAAGATGCCGTTTTCTCTGTCAAAGGAGGATCTCGGCTTGATAGTCAAACTGTTCAACTCTTATCTCGAAGAGATCTCGACTTACAGGGGAGATTTTTTGCACATCGAGACACAAGATGCCATGATCAGGATCGGTTTGGTGTGAGGGGAGGATGGAAAAATGAGAGAAGAACTTCTCAAGCTCTTCAGGTTGGTCAAGGATGGCAAGTTGAGCCCGGAAGAGGCTCTGGAGATAGCGCAGACGGTTGGAGTCTTCTTTGAACCACAGCAACCAAGGGAGAAAACATCCGGCAAGAAAATGCTCTACGTGCAGATCAGAGATCCGAAGGGAGAAAAGGTCGATGTGAAGATACCCTTGAGTATGGCGCAACTTCTGAAACTCTCTTTGCCCGTGCTGAGAGAGAAACTACCAAGCCTCGATCTGGAGATGGTCTCGAAGCAGATCGACCAAGCCTTGAGCAGTCTTGAGGAACTGGAAGGAGACATCGTGAACATATCCAGCGAGGATGGAACGATCGTTCGCCTGTTCATCAGCTGATGCTGTGGTAAAATTTGCTGAGCGAGAAACGTTGGAGGTGCTGAAGGAAATGGACCTTGGTACTCGTTACACTCCCGAAGCGATCGAAAGAAAATGGTACGAGTTTTGGTTGAAGAAAGGTTACTTCACTCCCGTTGGAGTCGGGGAACCCTTCGTCATAGTCATTCCACCCCCGAACATCACGGGGCGTATCCACATGGGACACGCCCTCAACATAACCTTGCAGGACATCCTCGTTCGCTACAAGAGGATGAAAGGTTACGACACCCTTTGGCTTCCGGGGGAAGATCACGCCGGTATAGCCACACAGAACGCTGTCGAGAAACATTTGGCCTCGCAAGGCCTGACTCGTGAAGGGCTTGGAAGAGAGAAGTTCCTCGAGGTCGTTTGGGAGTGGGCCAAAAAGTACAGAAAGGAGATCAGACAACAGATAGAAACGCTCGGCGCGTCCGTGGACTGGACAAGGGAAAGGTTCACGCTCGATGAGGGCCTTTCGCGTGCGGTCCGAAAGGTGTTCGTCGATCTCTACAAGAAGGGCTTGATATACAGGGGTAAGTATATGGTGAACTGGTGTCCCAGGTGCAAGACGGTGCTCGCAGACGACGAGGTCGAACACGAAGAAAGCCAAGGAAAGCTCTATTACGTCAAATATCCACTGTTGGACTCTTCTGACTGCGTTGTGGTGGCCACCACACGCCCGGAAACGATGCTCGGTGATACCGCAGTTGCCGTCAATCCGAAGGACGAGAGGTACAAGCATCTGGTCGGGAAAAAAGCCATCTTGCCACTGGTGAACAGAGTTTTACAGATCGTGGCCGACGAGTACGTGGATCCAGAGTTTGGAACCGGTGCGGTGAAGATCACGCCGGCCCACGATCCGAACGATTTCGAAGTCGCGAAACGCCACAACTTGCCGATGGTAGACATCTTCGATGACAACGCGGTGGTGAACGAGAACGGTGGAAAGTACAAAGGCCTGGACAGGTACAAGGCCAGGGAGGCCATCATCTCAGACTTGGAAGCCGAAGGCTATCTTTTGAAAGTCGAGAACATCCTGCACTCCGTGGGCCATTGCTACAGATGCGAAACGGCCGTGGAACCGAGACTGATGGACCAATGGTTCGTCCGCATGAAGCCATTGGCGGAAAAGGCCATAGAAGCTGTTGAAACCGGTGAGGTGAAGTTCGTTCCCGAGAGATGGAAGAAGGTCTATCTGCATTGGATGTACAACGTGAGAGATTGGTGCATAAGTAGACAGTTGTGGTGGGGCCACAGGATACCCGTCTGGTACTGTCAAGATTGCGGGCAAACGATAGTCGAGGAGGAAGAACCGAAGAACTGCCCGAAATGCGGTTCGAGCAATCTGAAACAGGACGAAGACGTCCTCGACACATGGTTTTCTTCGGCGCTCTGGCCTTTCTCCACTCTCGGTTGGCCACAGCAAACAGAAGATCTGAAGAGATATTATCCCACTTCGGTTCTCGTGACGGGCTTTGACATCATCTTCTTCTGGGTTGCTCGAATGATCATGATGGGTTATCAGTTCATGGGGGAAAAGCCTTTCAGCCATGTCTACATTCATCAACTCATACGTGACAAGTACGGACGGAAGATGAGCAAATCTCTTGGCAACGGCATCGATCCGATAGACATGGTTGAGAAGTATGGAACCGATCCGGTTAGATTCACGCTCGCCATCCTCGCAGCGCAGGGAGTCGACATAAAGCTGGACGAGAAGTACTTCGACACTTACAAGAAGTTCGCGAACAAGATCTGGAACGCCGCGAGGTTTGTCCTCATGAACCTGGAGGGTTTTGAACCTGTCAGTTTGGACGGGCTCGATACCGCCGACAGATGGATCCTGTCTCGGCTTCAGAAGACAGTTCAGGCAGTCACGAACGCCCTGGAAAGCTACGATTTCAACGTGGCGGCGAAGGCGCTCTACGATTTCTTCTGGGATGAATTCTGTGATTGGTACATAGAATGTGCAAAACCAAGGTTGTCCTCGAACGCGAGAAAGATCGTTCAGAACGTCCTCGCCAAGGTGCTCGATGTGAGCTTCAGGTTGTTGCATCCCTTCATGCCCTTCTTGTCTGAGGAACTCTGGCAACGTCTTCCCATTGCCAAGGAATCGATCGTGATCGCACCATGGCCTGAGGTTGAGGAAAGCCTCCTGGACAATGAAGCCGAAAGATCCTTCTCAACCATCCAACAGATCGTCAAAGGTGTCAGGAACATACGGGCTGAGCTGAACATACCTGCCAAACAGGCCGTTCAGCTCTTCGTCGTTGGAAGAATGCTTTCGAGTGAGGAAGAACTGTACGTGAAACGTCTCGCCTTCGTCGAAGAAATCGTCCATACGGACAGAAAACCTCAACGGTGTGCCACAGCCTTCGTTTCCAACGAGCTTCACGTGTACGTGAGCGTGGAAGGTATGAACATCGAGGAAGAAGTGAAGAGACTCGAGAAGAACATTTCGAAGCTCGAACAAGACAGAGAATGGTTGCAGAAAAAGCTTGCCGACGAAAACTTCCTGACGCGCGCACCAGAAGACGCTGTGAACGAAGCGAGAGTGAAGTTATCACAAACAGAGGAGAGACTGAGAATTCTCAGGCGGATCTTGGGGGATCTATCATGACTTACCTTGAAATGCTCGAATACATTTACAAGGAGAGACCTTCAGGTAAGATCACGCTGGGCCTGGAGAGGATCGCCGAGCTATGTGAGCTTCTCGGCAATCCACAAGACGCTTTCCGCAGCGTTCATGTCACCGGGACCAACGGGAAGGGCTCTGTAACGAAGTTGTTGAGCAACTTGATGATCGAGCATGGTTTTCAAACCGGCGGTTATTACTCACCGCACCTTTCGACCTTCAAAGAGAGAATCCTCGTGAACGAAAGGTTCGTACCAGACGAGGTTTATTTGCAATGCTTCGAGGAAGTTCAAAGATTCGCACGAAAGATGGATCAAAGGGGTGAGACGCACAAACCCAGCTTCTTCGAATTTACGACAGCGATGGCCTTTTGTATCTTTCAAAGAATGAAGGTCGAAGCGGGTGCGATAGAAGTTGGGCTCGGCGGAAGATTCGATGCAACCAACGTTCTCAAGAGCGACGTGGCCGTCATCGTCACGGTCGACTATGACCACATGCACATCCTCGGCGATACGCTCGAAAAGATTGCGTTCGAAAAGGCTGGTATCATAAAAGATTCTGTCCCAACTGTCTGCGGTGAGACCAAATTTGAACCTGTCAAGGTGATAAAGAAAGTCTGCGAGGAGAAAAGGAGTGAGCTTCATCTTCTGAACAGGGACTTCATTTATGAGAACACGAAGATGAAGCTCAACGAAAACAGGTTCGATTTCAGAGGTTTGAAAGACTTCGATGGACTCGAACTCACGCTCAACGGCGAACATCAGTTCTTGAACGCCTCCGTAGCCCTTCAAGCGTTCTTGTTGTTCGCAGACCGGGTGGGCTTCGAAGTGAAAGAAGAGGCTGTTCGAAGGGCACTCAAGAAAACGACGCATCCTGGCAGGTTCGAAGTTATCGGTGAGAAACCAAGGTACATCTTCGACGGCGCACACAACGCGCCAGCTGCGGCGAGCTTGAGAAGAACCATAAGCACGTATTTGCATGGTGAAAGGTTGGCTGGCTTGGTAGGTGTGCTGGATGATAAGGACAAAGTTGGTGTTCTTTCGCAGATCGCCCCATTGTTCGAACGGCTCATGATCACTCGACCTGTTTCTCACCGTGCCGTCAATCCTCAAGAAACTTACGAGATAGCCAGAAGGTACAACGAGAACGTTTCCTTCGAACCTGACCCTATAAAAGCTCTGGAGACACTAAAACAAGAGGGTTGGCCGACGATAATGATTACAGGCTCACTGTATTTGGTGGGTTACGTGAGAGACTACATTCTGGACGGCAAACTGGAGCCGGAGTGGGCGATCGCGGGGTGAGCCGTTGTTCGCTGCAGTCTACGGAGAGGTCGAAGGAATCAGAGGAAACATTGTACTGCTGCGTGTGACGGATTTCGTTCTTGAAATCCATTGTGACAGAAGAACCGCAGAATTATTGAAGACAGGCGAAAGAGTCAAACTTTACACACATCTCGAGTTCAATCAAGAGGGGTTCACACTCTACGGATTTCTCGACCAAGTGAAGCTCGAGGTGTTTGAGAAGATCACCAAGGTTTCAAAAGTGGGTCACAAAACGGCTCTGAAGATCCTCTCTTCAGTCGAGCCAGACGAGTTTGTTTACATGATCAAGAGTGGCGACATCGAAAGACTATCTCAAGTACCCGGAATCGGTAGAAAGACGGCCGAGAGACTCGTTTCGGAATTGAAAGATGAGGAATTTTCGATCGCCTTCACGATGAACAGAGAATACCTCGATGCGATTGAGGCTCTGACGGTACTTGGTTTTCCAAAGTCCGAAATTCGAGACGCTGTGAGAAGAATTTTCAAACCGAACATGAACGCGGAGCAGATCGTCAAGGAGGCGCTGAGACTGCTTTCTAAGAAGGTGTGAGCATGCTCGAGTCTGTGTCGAACCCAACGCTTGGTTACAGACTCGATCCTGGAGAACCTGGTTTGTGGAACAGTGCTTCGGCCAGTCGAAGCGTTTTGCGTGTGCTCACACAGGAGATCAGCAATTGGCTGTATTTCAAGCGAAAGGTTGAAAGAGAAGGCGGAGTGATCATACAGGGTGGTATCAGTCTCGATCTGAGAAAGAAGGGTTCCTTCCTTGCAGCGGTGGCAGGTAGGACCACCGTTTGGGTCTACTATCCAAGCGAGAGAACACAAGGCAACACATCCGTAGATGGAGAGTACAAGCAACACATAGAGCAAAAGATAAGAGAACTCGAAAATCAGCTGATCTTTGCAACACCGGAAGAAAGAGAGAAACTGGAGCAACAGATCCAACTGCTCAAAATGGCCATGAACCTGCCGCTCCAGCTCGTTCAGATGCTCCTCGAACCACTGGGACTATTTCTCAACGCGATCGCTTGATCCTTTCTTTTTTTCCATCATCCCAACGAAGATTTCAACCAACTTTGGATCGAACATCTTTCCGCTCTGAACTTTTATCATCTCGAGGGCTTCTGGCTCCGTCTTCGGACCAGTTCCCCATTCGGAGGTCACAAAATGCGTGAGCTCGTCGAAATAATCACAGATGGATATTATCCTTGCAAACAATGGTATCTCTTCTCCCTTGAGTCCATCCGGATAACCTTTCCCGTCCCACCGTTCGTGGTGTGACCTCACCGCAGGAACGACGTCCCAGAGATACTCGATCGACGATAGATAGATCGCTCCCATCACGGTATGATCCTGTGGCATGTTCTCGAAGATCCTGATCCGCGTCGGTGTGTACATCATGAGTTGCTCGATACCTATCTTGCCAACGTCGTGGAGCATCGCCGATTCTTTCAGAAGCGCCAGTTCCTTTTCGCCCAAGCCGAGTTCTTTACCCATCTCCACGCACAAGCGTGTGACCCTCTGCGAATGGCTGAAACTTTGTTTGTCTTCGACTTCCATCAGAACAACCATGGCTTGCAGGATGCCACTGACCACCTTGCGCGCGAACTTGTAGCTGGTGAGGGCGCTCTTGTAATCCTCTTTGTCCACGTAAGACTTGACGAACGTCCAAATGGAATCGTAAGCACTTGGGTCGTTCGCGAATCGTGCCACGAGTTTTCCAGAGTCGTACAGTTCGACGAAATCTTTCCGCACGACCAACTGCGGCGACAAATCTGGTTGAAACGCATCGGTTATGAACAGATTCTTCGACAACGGTTCCTCCGCAGAACAGAGCTTTTCGAACCGCTCAGTCAGATCATCCTTTTCTTTCAGCACCGTGCACACCATTCTTCATCCCTCTAACAAATTTTTCAACGAACGCGTTCTGATTTCCTGGACCATCTTGTTCAACACCTCATCCACATCCTTCGCTCCAAGATCTACACCCTTTCTCGTCCTCACGGAGATCTTCTTTTCATTCATCTCCCTATCACCCACGATGAACATGTAGGGCACTTTCATTGTCTGGGCTTCCCTCACTCTGTAAGAGAGCGTCTCGTGCCGTGCGTCGAGCTTGATTCTCAAACCGCTGTGCGAGAACTTCTCAACGATCTGTTCCGCGTAGTTTCTGTGCCGATCGGAGATTGGTAGTACCACGGCCTGTGTTGGAGCAAGCCACGTGGGAAACGCTCCGGCGAAGTGCTCGATGAGTATGCCCAAGAATCTTTCCAAGCTTCCGTACTTTGCTGTGTGTATCATCACAGGTCTGACCTGTGAACCGTCGGCTTCCACGTAGTAAAGGTCGAACCTCTGGGGCATGAGGAAGTCCAGTTGTACAGTTGCACACTGCCACATCCTGCCGATGGAATCTTTCACGTGAAAGTCTATCTTCGGTCCGTAGAAGGCTCCTTCTCCTTCTTTTATCACATACGGAAGTTTGATCGAGTCCAATGCGTTCTTCAACGATTCTGTGGCCATGTTCCAAGTTTCCACGTCACCCATGTGGTTCTCCGGCATCGTGCTCAACTCAACGGAGTATTCGAAACCGAACTGCGCGTAGATGCGCTCTATGAGTCTGATGATCCCAACGATTTCTTGTTCTATCTGATCGATCCTACAGAAGATGTGTGCATCGTCCTGAGTGAAGCTTCTCACGCGCAGCAAACCGTGCAGTACCCCACTCCTCTCGTACCTGTGGACTCTACCGAACTCGAAATATCTGATCGGTAGATCTCTGTAAGACACGGGCTTGTTCTTGTAGATGAGTATGTGACCTGGACAGTTCATCGGCTTTATGGCGAAGTTCTGATCTTCCTTCGAAGTGAAGTACATGTTTTCCTTGTAGTGATCCCAATGGCCCGACATCCTCCACAGCTTCTCACTCATCACCAGGGGTGTCATGACCTCTTGATAACCACTCGTCAGATGCAGTTCCCTTGAAAAATTCATCAGTTCGCGTAGGATCACCGTACCAGCGGGAGTGAAGATGGGCATGCCCGGAGCATAATCGTAGTCGATGAAGAATATCCCCAATGCGGGACCGAGTTTTCTGTGGTCCCTCCGTTTGGCCTCCTCGACCATCTCCACATACTTGTTCAGTTCTTCCTCACTCGCGAAGGCTGTTCCATATATCCTCTGGAGCATGGGGTTGTTCTCGTTCCCCCTCCAGTAAGCGCCGGAGAGCGAGAGAAGCTTGAAGTGCTTCACGATCCCTGTGGACGGCAGATGAGGACCCCTGCACAGATCCACGAACTCTCCTTGCTTGTAGAACGTCACCGTTTCTTCCTGCATCTCGCTCAGCAGTTCCACCTTGTACTTCTGTCCTTTTCTTTTCATGAACTCGACGGCCTCATCTTTCTTCATGGTGAAACGTTCTATGGGGAGATCTTGTTGAATTATGTCTCTCATCACTTCCTCGATCTTGGGAAGGTCCTCCTCAACGATCTTTCCTGAGACAATCTCGAAATCGTAGTAAAAGCCGTTCTCTATGACCGGACCTATGCCAAGTAAAACATTATCTTCTCCGAAGATCCTCATCACCGCCTGCGCCATGATGTGAGACATCGTGTGTCGGTACACCTGTGGCGCCATGGGATGATCGAGCGTGATGAACTCGATCTGACCTCCATTCACCTCATCACGAACATCGATCAACTTTCCATCTTGGATCGCGGCTATCACTGACTTACGCCCGAGCCTTTCAACGAGAGACGCAACACTTATGGGAGCTTGAAGCTCCAATTCGCCGACGTCTTTTATGAAAAGCTTCATTCCGACACCTCCCTTTTTAAGTTAATATTACCACACAGGTGCTATCATAATTAGTGATGTGCCAAGAAAATTTTCGATCGGTCGGGAGTTGATGAAGTTGAGGATAAGGGCCAAACGGTTGTTCACACCGCTGAGAGAATTCGAAGATGTATGCGTTGTGATCGAAAAAGGCAAGATCACATCCATAGGGAAAAGCAAGCTCACGGCGGAACAGAGATATCCCATCCTTGCCCCCGCGTTCATAGACAGCCACACGCATGGTGCGGTTGGCATAGATGTGATGAGTGCGAACAATGAAGATCTCTTGAAGTTGTCTTCGTTCTATGCTCAACATGGCATCGGATGCTTCTTTCCAACGACCGTGTCGGACACGTTCGACAATTTGTCGAGAGTGGCGGAAAACGTTAGAAAAGTGACGAAGAATGACATGTTGAAAGCGAAGATCGGTGGCCTGTATGTGGAGGGACCGTACCTGAGTCCGGCGAAGAGTGGGGCGCACAAGAAAGATTTGCTCAAGAAACCCGATCTCGAGGAGTTGTCAAGGTTCATCTATGAGTACGGTGATGTCGTCAAAATTTTCGCCATCGCACCGGAACTTGAAGGCGCAGAAGACGCCATCAAGCTGTTGCGACGACACAGAATAGTTGTGAGCATCGCACACACGAATGCCACCTACGAGGAAACCACGCGAACCATACGGATGGGTGCACGCAGGGCAACGCACGTGTTCAACGCCATGAGGCAGTTTGACCACAGAGAGCCCGGTGTGGTGGGAGCCGTTCTGACGAACAAGGACGTGTACTGTGAGATCATATGTGATCTGGTGCACGTTCATCCGGCTTCGATCGGAATCGTTCTCAAAACGAAGGGACCGTTCAAAACTTTGTTGGTCAGCGATTCCATCTCCGCAACAGGACTCGAAGATGGTGTCTACGAACTCGGTCAGATGAAGGTCGAGGTCAAGCAAGGTGTAGCCAAACTGTATGGTCAAAATGTCCTTGCGGGAAGTACGTTGACGATCGATCGTGCGGTCAAGAATCTGGTCTTCGACCTTGGAATACCACTCAGGTCTGCCCTCGTCATGGCGAGTTTCACAGCGAGCAAAGCGAGCGGAATGAAACCGAACTTGATCGCGGAGGGGATGAGCGCAGACATCGTGGCACTGGATGAACAACTCACGCCGTTGGCACTTTACGTGGATGGAAGGTTGGTTCATCGGCCTTGAATGAGGGGGGGCAAGACGGTGAGACTCAAGAGCATGTTCTTGCATGGTTTCAAATCGTTCGCCCGGCCCACACGATTGAACTTCTCGGAGGGGATCACGGCGATAGTTGGCCCGAACGGTGGGGGAAAATCAAACGTTGTCGATGCGATTCGCTGGGTCTTTGGAGAGCAATCGATGAAACAACTGCGTGCGGAGGAGAAATTCGACATCATCTTTGCAGGATCGAGCAGCATGCCAGCCGGTTCGTTCGCTTACGTTGAACTGGTCTTCGAATACGACGGTGATACTCTCACCGTTGCACGTTCTCTCTCATCCGACGGAAGGAACGTCTACATGTTGAACGGTGAGCCGGTCCGCTTGAAAGATATCCATGAAAGATTTGCAGGAACGGGCATCGGCAAGGAACTCTATTCGATCGTAGGTCAAGGACAGATAGAGCGCATCACGAACGCGATGCCGCAGGAGATGAGAATCCTCTTCGAAGAAGCGGCTGGCACTTCGTTCTACCGAGAGAAAAAGAGAGAAGCCCTCGTGAGGCTCGAGAACGTCTCCAACAACCTGGCGCGCATACAGGATCTCTTGGCCGAGTTGGACAAGCAGAGAAAATCGCTCTATCTCAAAGCCAAGAGGGCCGAACGTTACGTGGAGTACTCACAAAGACTCGAACAGGTGAGAAAGTTCTTCTTCGGAAACGTGCTGAAGAGGGACCTGAAGAGGTTGGAAAACCTCGAAACACAATTCGCTGAAAATCAAGAGAAGATCAACGAAGTACAGAAAAAGCTCGTAGAACTCGAATCCTGCTGGTCTGCACTCAGAGAAGAGTTCGCCGACGTCGACAAGGAGATAGAGACCTTCACGAACCTGCTCGAAGATTACAAGAAGAGGCAAACCGCACTAACTGAAATGAGAGAGATCTACAGCAAAAAGCTGAGCGAATTGGAAGGTCGTTACGTTGAGCTCACTACCAAGACTTATTTGATCGATGAACAAGTCTCTCAACTCAAGAAGAGGAAAGATGAACTCAGTCTCATCTTCAAAGCCCTTCTTGAAGAAGTGAAACAAAAGGAAGAACAACTGAAGCAGGTCGAGGAAACGAGACAGAACGTGCTTTCCAGATACTCTGAAAAGGAGAAGAACGCGTTGCTCTTGAGGGAACAACTCGCATCGACGGAGAAGAAGAGAGTTTCACTCGAGAACGAGCTGAACAAGTTGGATGAAACGATGGAAGACCTCAAGAAGAGAATTTCGATGATACAGGCACAACTGACGACGAAGATCGAACGACTCAACGCACTTCAGTACGAGCTCTCAACGCTGTTCGAAAAATCCAGCAAGACACATGATCGTAAGAACAAGCTTTCAGAGGAACTCAAAGAGATCGAAACCCAAACCAACCAGTTGAAGCTTCGTCGCGAACAGCTGACGGCAAGGCTGGAAGAAGTCCAAAGAAACTTGAGGTATCTGGATGAAGAAGAAAAACGCTTACGCGCACTGATAGCGAATTACGAAGGTTACTCTCGGGCAGTGAGGGCCATCTTCGCCAGAAAGGCTGAGGGAGAGTTCAGCAACGTACACGACGTGGTGGGGAATCTGCTCAACTTTCAGCTTGAGCATGCCAAGGCGATCGAAGCTCTGCTGGGTGGTGCCGTGCAGCACGTGGTCGTGGAACGTGCGGAAGACGCCCAAACGATCATAGAATGGTTGAAGCAAGAGAAAATAGGTCGGGTCACGTTCTTACCATTGGATCTGATAGAATCACAGTTCGCAAGGTTGAGGGACGTCGAAAACCATCCAGGTTTCGTGGGCTACGCCGCACAGCTCGTGACGGTTTCGCCCCAGTTCTCGAATCTACCGAACTATCTGTTCGGAAGCGACATAATCGTGAAGAGCTTGGAAGATGCCATAGACATGAAGCGGAAATACCGATTGAGGTGCAGGATCGCGACACTCGAAGGAGAACTCATCGGCCCCCATGGTTCCATCACGGGTGGAGAAACTTCCTACGACAGAACCGACTCGCTCGTCATCAGGAAGGCCAGATTGAACGAGATAGCATCGCAGAGGATGCAGCTGATGTCCATCGAAAGACAACTCGATTCAGAGCTGAAGGAAACAGAGAGAGAACTCGATGAGCTGAAGAGGCACCATGGGCTCGTCGAGAAGGAACTCGTGGAAGTTTTGACGCAGGACAGCTTGAACAAGAGGATGATAGAAGAACTCTCGAGGACTTTCGAGGATGTCAAGAAGGAACTCGATTCACTCCAACAGCTCGAAAGAGAGTACAAGAGTCGTTCCGAGGGATTGAAGCTGAGAAAGCTGGAAGTGTTCAACCAACTGGACGAGGTGCGCCGCCGAGCGGAAGAACTCCAGAGAGACATCGAGAGTTTCGACAAAGAGCTGCAGTTGGAGAAACAATCGCTAAATGAGATCTCCAGCAAGTACATGGAGCTGAAGGCGGAACTGAGTGGAGCTCTGGAGAAGAGATTACACTACGAATCGGAACTGGAGAGGATCAAAAACCAGATTGAAAAATCAACTGAGGAGAAAGTCAACCTTCAAAAACAGAGTGTGGAGCTCGAAACGCAGATAGAGAAGATAAAGCTGGAACTTCTGGAGAATTCGAGAGAACTCGAATCGATACGGAGAGAAACGGAAGAACTCTTCGAATCGATGAGGATGCAGAGGATGGACAAAGATCAAAAACTTGCACAGTTGAACGATATAGAGATGAAGATGAACGCGCTGAAGGAAGAGAGAGAAAAACTCAGGGAGAACTCGCACCACCTTGAGCTTCTGATCCAGGAAGTCAAAAACAGGATCGAACAACATTTGAAGGAAATCGATATCGAGTCCGCACAGCAAGTCGATGAACTCACCGAAGAAACTCTCGAATCGCTGAAGAACGAGATGGAGGATCTGCAGAACAAGATCAAGTACCTTGGACCGGTGGACCTCACAGCCATCAACGAGTACAACGAGGTCGAAAGAAGGTACGAGGAACTTGCGATGGAGAAGAAAGATCTCGAGGAATCGAAAAAGAAGATCGAGGAACTCATTCAAAAAACAGACGAAGAAGCGAGAAAACGATTCATGGATGTCTACGAGCAAGTCAACGCGGCCTTTTCACGTTACGTTTCCCAGCTCTTCCCTGGTGCGGAAGGCGAGATAAGGTTGGAACCTGGAAAAGACTTACTCGAGGCGGGCCTTGAGATATCCCTGAGGAAACCTGGGAAAAGGGTTCAGAAACTTCAATTGCTCTCTGGAGGAGAAAAATCACTCGTGGGCATCGCACTTCTGTTTTCGCTCATGGAAGTCAATCCGAGCCCGTTCTATGTGCTCGACGAGATCGACGCTGCACTCGACGAGTTCAACGCCGAAAGGTTCAAAAGGATGCTCACGATCAACAAAGATCGTGCACAGTTCATAGTGATCACGCACAACAAAGTCGTCATGGAAGCAGCTAATGTACTGCACGGCATAACCATGGTGGACGGCGTATCAAGTGTGGTCCCAGTTGAGCTGGAAACTTTGACCCTTCAGGAGGAGTTGTATGGAGGAAAAGACGATTGAGAGCAAAGTCGTTTTCGCTGGTAGAATCATCACGGTCAAGGTGGATCGAGTGCTGCTCGAGAACGATCGAACCTCCTTCAGGGAGGTCGTGTTGCATCCAGGAGCGGTGGCTGTGCTCCCCATGTTCGAAAACGGTGATGTGGTCTTGGTGAAGCAGTTCAGATATCCCATCAAGGAGGTTTTGATCGAGGTCCCAGCAGGAAAGTTGGATCAAAGCGAAGATCCGAAGGAATGTGCCCTGAGAGAACTTCGAGAAGAGACGGGCATACGGGCGGAAAAACTTCACTACGTCGGTTTCATATACACCAGCCCTGGCTTTTCTAACGAAAAGATACACCTCTACATAGCGGAACAACTGAGCCAGTCGGAGCAGGAACTCGATTTCGACGAGATCGTAGAAACGGTGAGATTACCACTGAAAGACGCGTTCGAAATGTGCATGCAAGGCAAGATAACGGATGCGAAGACAGTCGCTTTGTTGTCCATCGCATTCTTGAAAAGGGGTTGAAGAGCGTGGTGAAAGTTTTCGTGAATGGTAAAGAAATGATGCTTTCCGAAGGAGATTTCAGGAATCTCGGGGAGCTGTACGAACACGTTGTACCGAAGGGCATGGTTCTGAAGACGATCAAAATAAACGATGAACGGATCGAGACCCACAAACTCTCGGAGAGACTGTCCGAACCATTGCGAGACAATGACGAGATCGTTATGGAGTTCGCAACTCCCCAAGACTATCTCGAAGAAATGCTACCCAGCGTGCTGCGATACATAGACACGGTGATCAGCTTGCTTCCGGGAGTGGCAGCGAGGGTCAGAGAACTTGAACCGAACGCGTTTAAGGACATCGAGGATCTTTCCAACGCGATTTCAGCGTTAGACGATCTCAGACAGAGCGTGCAGGCTATCGTACCGATGGGGACCAGCGACAGTTCACAGGTGGTTTCCAGACTGAAGAGTTTCCTGCAAGCTTTGGAACAACAGAACATGGCGATGATAGCGGAATGTTTGGAGAACGACATGCCCCAGGTGATGCGTTTCTACTCGAACCTGTTCACAGAAGCTCTCTCGAAGTTGAGGGAGGCGAAACCATGATGAAAGATCAGTACCTCGAGAACGCCGTTTTGACCGCCAGTCCAGCGAAACTGGTGGAAATGCTCTACGAAAAATCCGTAGAGTTGTTGAAGGAAGCGAAAGAACTCATTGAAAAGGAGTCCTTCTTGGACGCCAACGAGAAGATCAAGAGGGTACAGGACATAGTGATAGAATTGAACGCATCTTTGGACATGGAAAGGGGTGGTCAGATCGCCCAATCTCTGAGGTCGCTCTATTTGTACATGTACAGGACGTTGGTGGAAGCGAACATCAAGAAAGACATCAAGAAGCTCGACGAGATCTTGGGATACTTCGAAGAACTTTTGGAGGCGTGGAGGACCGCAATGAAGTCTGCCAACCTCGACAGAAAGCCTCAGGGAGGCTTCAGTATCTCAGTGTGATGGGGTGAACTCATGTACGAAACGGTGAGAGTTTCTGAATTTCTTACGTTGAGATTTTTGAACCTCGTGAACGAGGTCTTCGCAGACTATCCGTTGCGAGTCGAGTGGGACCTGTTTTCATTCAACCAGGATGTGCGCGAAAATTCTATCTCCCTGCCTGACTCTTACGTCTTCCTCAAAGAGGATAGACCCGTCGGATTCATCCTCTGTTGCATCAGGAGAAACAGAGGAAGGATCGATTCCATGGGTGTGATCGGGGAAGAGAGGGGAAAAGGTCTCGGTGGAAAGATACTCTCCTTCGCGCTCGATGCACTGAAGAACAGAGGGGTTTCAAGTGTCGTGTTGGAAGTTCTCGCAAGCCAGGAAGAGGTCGTGAAGTTCTATTCAAAGTTTGGGTTCAGAGTCACAAGGAAGCTCGTCTCCATGATCAAGAACGTTCCAAAACCCAGATCATCTGTCCGTTTCCTCAAGAGCGAAAGAGAATCGATCCACAGGAGCGCGCTCGAGGCGATGGTCAAACTTTCCAGACGACCAAACTGGCAGAGAGAACCCCTCACACTTTTGCTCTCGGGTGATAGATACAGAATGGCCAGGACCGGGCAAACACTCGTGGGATACGTGGTGTGGGGTAGAGGTGAAGAAAATGCGTTCATCGTCGACTGCGCACCGATCAACGATGAGAGCACCTACGCAGAATTTCTCGATCAAGCTGTGAACTACGTGTGTCAAGTCGAGGGAAGATCGGTCTGCTTCGTTGGCAACGTTCCCGAAGACGATCCGCTTTATCGTGCGGCCAAACAAGTCGGCTTTCAACCGCTCTTCGAACAGTACGAAATGCTGCTTCAACTTTGAGGTGATAGTGTGCAGGTCCTCTTTTTGAACAGGTTGAACGACGAATGGTTTCAGAAGATAGAGCAGATGAAAGATAAGTATCCCGACGTTTCTTTCAAAACTCGCCAGGATGGCTCGCTGGACGATCTTCTGAGATCAGCCCACGTGATAGTGACGGCCAGACTCTCGGCCGAGCACATTCACAAGGCGGAGAACCTCCGCTTGATAATCGTTCCCATGGCGGGGGTCAACGCCTTGGATTGGAACGCGATCAGAGAGAAAAAGATAGACGTCTGCAACTGTCATTCCAACGCTTTCGCCGTTGCCGAGAGAGCCCTCGCGTTGGCGTTGGCACTCCTTGGACGTGTCGTGGAGTACGATCGTGATCTGAGATATGGGATTTGGCACGGTTACTCGGTGCACGGGGAGGAGAAGGACTACTGGACCAGCCTGCAAAGAAGGCCTGTGTGCATCGTGGGATTTGGACACATCGGTCAAAACCTTGCCAAGCTGTTGGAACCGTTCTCGTGCGAGATCGTTGCCGTGAGAAGGTCTGCACCAAAAGTGAAGGATAGATTGACATCCGATCTGGATTGGGCGATCGAAACGAGTGACGTGATCTTCATAACTTTACCGCTGACGAAAGAAACGAAGAACTTGTTCAACAGGGAAAGGCTCTTCAAGATGAGAGGCAAGTTCTTGATCAACGTTTCTCGAGGTGATTTGCTGGACGAGCAAGCTTTGTTCGAGGCGTTGAAGGAGGGTGTGCTTGCGGGTGCCGCGATCGATACTTGGTACACGTACCCGAGCCCCGAGAGAGAATGTGTCTTGCCCAGCAGATTCCCTTTCAACACGCTGCGCAACGTGGTGATGTCACCGCACGTTGGCGCACATTGTTTCGAGGCTCTCAGGGGATTGATGGACGAAACGTTCCAGATCCTCGAGAAATACATCCTCACAGGCGAGTTGACGAACAGGGTGGATCCAGAGTGGGAATACTGAGGTCTCACTTTGCGCGGGGCTTGGTCCTGCTTGCCCTTGGAGCGACCTGTATAGTCGTGGACGGGGCGTTCTTCGATCTGTTTCCATCGATAATCTTCTATTTGATCTTAGAGTACCTCTGGTTCGAATCCAACCTCGATCCGATCCGCGTGATGAGTGTTCTCGCGTTTCACTCTATAACTTGCTTCGCGAACTTGAGTGTCGGTCACATCTTTCTCTTCATCTTGTACGCGCTGTCGTTGCTCTGGCGTGACTACTTTCTGAAACCTTTCATTCCATTCATGATCTATTCACTTTCGCTGTGTACAACTTTTGTGTTCATGGGAAGTAACTGGATGGGTTCTGTACTCGTTTCACTGTTGTCTCTGTGCCTCTGGAGGGTCAAGCTTGAAGAGGTCTGATGCAGTTCTGTTCGTGCTTCTCATAGTACCCTTCGTTCTTCTGCTCGGCAGGGCTTTCGTGCTCCAGCTTGTCGAATACGAGTCGCACAGGGAGTACGTCGAATCGCTGAGGGTCCATGTGAGAAGCTTGGAAGCACCCCGCGGCCGCATTCTGAGCAGGGATGGTGTGGTCCTCGCCTGGGATGAAGAAAGATTGATCGCACACGCGACGCTGGCGACGGACTTCGACGAAGTCGAGAAGATCGTCGGCGTTGAGAGAAAGATCGAACTCGTGCTCAAAGGTCAAATCACCGTCACACAAGCCGAGGCTGCGAAGCTTCAGCGTGCGGGCGTGTACGTGGAAAAGAAATACGTGAGAAGGTACAACGGGATGGCATCACACGTGGTCGGTTACGTGAATGCGTCTCGAATCGGCGTTGCTGGGGTGGAAAGACAGTACGATGCTCTTTTGAAAGGTAAACCAGGTTACGAGCTGGTGAGCGTCTCTCCATCCGGCAGAGTCTTGGGAAGGCTGCTCACCTCTTCGCCGCTTCCTGGAAGGGATGTGATCCTGACGATAGATTCGAAACTTCAACAGTATGCAGAAACACTCTTGAAAGATTCCAAACGCAAAGGAGTTATACTGGTTCAATCGGTGGATGGTGAGATCCTGGCGCTGGCATCGCACCCAACTTTCGATCCCAACATTCTCGTCAGTGGCATCGAACCGAGGCAGTGGGACACGCTCGTGAACGATCCCGGCGCACCACTTTTGAACCGTGCAACGAGCGCCCTGTATGCGGTTGGGTCGGTGATAAAACCGTTGTACGCGATCGCTTATCTTGAAAAGTTTGGTGAGGACGACTCCATGGTGGACTGCCAAGGTTACTACGAATACAGAACCTCGAGCGGCAGAGTCGCTGGGGTGTACAAAGACTGGTACATACCGGGTCACGGGCTGACGGATCTTCGAAAAGCGCTGCGCGTTTCTTGTAACGTTTTCTTCTACCAACTCGCGCTGAAACTGGGTATCGACGAGATGAAGTCTTGGGCGGACAAGTTCAGAGTCTCTTCGATCACGATGATAGATTTGCCAGCTGAAGCCGAAGGTCTGTTCCCGGACCCATCGTGGAAACAGAGAAGCTACGGAGAAATTTGGTATCCCGGCGATACGATCCTATGTGGCATAGGCCAAGGCTTCATACTCATGACGCCCATGCAGATCCTCAACTTCTTCAACACGCTGGCGAACAGGGGAACATGCTATACACCGCACGTGTTACTTGGAACTTTCGATCCGAACACCAAAGTGATGGAAAAGGTCGAATCTATGGTATCCTACACGGTCGATGTGAAACCCAAGACCTGGGACTTTCTCGTGAAAGCCTTAGTCGAAGTCGTCTCGTACAAAGATGGTCCCGCCGATGAGGGTACGGCGTACCAAGCATTCAAGGGTGCAAGGTTTGAGGCAGCCGGTAAGACGGGAACGGCCGAGGTGGGTAAGGCAGGTGAAAAACCACACTCTTGGTTCGCCGGTTTCAGCCCGGTCAGCAAGCCTCAGGTCGTTGTGACCGTTCTTCTCGAAAACGCAGGTACGGGTGGTGAAGCTGCGGCACCTGTGGCAAGAAGGATTCTTGAACGTTATTGGGAGCTGAAAAGATGATCTTGAGAATGCTTTATCGATTACTGGATCGTGTTGAGAAGCCCGCGAGGTACATCGGAGGAGAATACAACCAAACTATCAAGGATCCCTCCCGTGTGAGTTTGAGGATGGGACTTCTTTTTCCCGATATCTACGAAGTTGGGATGTCGAACCTGGGCTTAGCGATAGTTTATGATGTCCTCAACGGCATGGAAGACGTTTGGGCTGAACGCGTTTTCATGCCTTGGATCGACATGATGGGTGTGATGAAAGAAAGCGATCTTCCATTGTTCACGCTCGAATCGAAAACAGCCGTGAAAGATCTCGATACGTTGGGCATCTCGTTACAACACGAACTGCTTTACAGCAATGTTCTGCACGCACTACAGCTGGCAAAGATACCCCTTCTGGCCGAGCACAGGTCAGATACAGACCCCATCGTGATCGCTGGTGGACCGTGCACCGTGAACCCTGAACCGATTGCACCGATCTTTGACGCCATCGTGGTTGGAGATGGGGAAAGTGTCGCAAGAGAGGTCGCACAGGTTTTGATCGAGACCAAGGGCATGAAACGTTATGACAGGCTCAAAGCCCTCTCGAAGATCGAAGGCGTTTATGTCCCTACGTTCTACGATGGTTCCACACCGCCCAAACCACTCTCGCAAGATATACCAGAGAGGGTGAAGAGGAGGATAGAACCCGTCCTCGTTGAGAAGTTGACCAAACGCATCGTACCGCACATGCAGCTCGTGCACGACAGAATATCCGCCGAAGTCATGAGAGGTTGCACACGCGGTTGCAGATTCTGTCAGGCTGGCTTCATCTACAGACCCGTTAGAGAAAAACCTTCGACCGAGGTCCTCGATGAGATTTTGAAAGCCCTCGCGTGCACGGGATACGAAGAGGTTGGTCTGCTTTCGCTCTCGAGCGCGGATCACACGGCCATTTCGCCGATGATCGAGGAGCTGAAGAAGCTTTCTGATGCCAAAACGATCTCCATTTCGATACCTTCCACACGCTTGGACGCCTTTGGTGTGATGCTGGCGGACAACGTTGGTGGTGCCAGAAGAACGGGTTTGACTTTCGCACCCGAAGCAGGTAGTCAGAGATTGAGAAACGTGATCAACAAGAACGTCTCGGAGGAAGATTTCGTCAGAGCGTTACAACTCGCCAAAAAGAGCGGATGGCGCAGGGTGAAGCTTTACTTCATGGTTGGACTACCAACGGAAACGGATGAGGATCTCAAAGGCATAGTATCGATGGCCAAGATCGCGAAGCAGATCGGTTTCGACCACGTCAATTTGTCCGTGGCAATGTTCGTTCCAAAGCCACACACACCTTTTCAGTTCGTGGAGCAAAAGAATTTGGATTACTTCGATCACGCGAGAAAGATCTTGTTGGAAGCGAAGAGATTCGCGAAGATCGATTTTCATGATCCTAAGATGAGTTTGATCGAAGGGGTCCTCTCACGAGGCGACAGAACAACGTTCTCGGCCGTCTTGAACGCGTACGAGTTAGGGGCATGTTTCGACAGTTGGCAGAACCTGTTCGACTACCAAAAATGGTTACGCGCTTTGGAAAGAGCAGAAATCGATTTGGAACAACAGCTGAGGGCAAGGGCGCTCGATGAACCTCTAGCTTGGGACCACATCGACGTTGGAGTGGATAGAGCTTACCTCGTGAAAGAGTTCGAGAAGGCTCTTCGGGGCGAGACAACATCTGACTGTAGGTTAATCTGTCAAGCCTGCGGAGTTTGCAATTCCACGGAGAGGAACATTTTGGAGAAAGATGTTGTTCAGACTTCTTGAAGCTACCGTCATCGTGGCGGGCTTTTTCGCTGTTCAAAGTTTGTGCAGATTCCTCAAACCAAGGTTGAGACTCGTGGGACTTTCCGTCGCACAAGTGGGTTACGCGGTCCTCATCTACCTTCGAAATCCGACCTTCGATTTTTCACCGCATTTGAAAGGGTTTCTACCTTTCGGTTTACTCTTCACCGTAACGCTGCTCGTGGGAAAGTTCCTCGGCGCAAAACCTGCGAACGTGCAACTCAAACCTACCATCGTCAACTTTCTCACGCTGGGTTTATTGCTACCCATCTCGGAAGAGCTTTTGTTCAGAGGGATCTTGCTCAGATTATTTCCAAACGCTCTGTTCAACGGTGCCCTCTTCTCGATCTTTCACCTGCTCAACGTGGTCTCGAGGTTCGAGACATTCTCTCTGTACAATTTGATCTACAGGTTCGCCGTCGGCCTCATCTTCGCCAACTCCACGCTCGCAACGAAGAGTTTGTTCTCCGCGATGTCCTGCCATGTGATCAACAACTGCTTGGGGATACTACTTCCTTGGCTTGAACATGAAACCGAAAAACGCCGACATGACACTCGCGGTGAAAAACACGAGCAATGAAACGGAGACGGCCTTCATCGTCAGCGTTTGAACGACGAACTGCAGTGTCTCCTTCATGTAATGACCTATCAAAATGTAGCTCAAGATTCCTGCAGCAACAAATGAAAATGCGAGAACCCACAAGGTCTTCGAAAAGTGTCCAAGTTCATGACCGACACACCAAGACAGCACGAGCAACAGCATCCAAACCAAGCTCGCAGGCAATGGTGAAAATTGATTCAAAAGCAGTTCGAAAACTGCCGCATGGTAAGTGATGATCATCACGATCGCAAAGAACACGATCTTTTTCACTCAATCTTCACCTCTAAAGGTAGAAACAGATTAACCTTCAGCCAGAGCCATTCGATCGAGACGTTGCTGTATCCTTCAGCATGCCAATCCTTTTCTTGGAAATTGGACCATGCGCTCGTGACGAAATCAGCTTCGGATCGGCCGAACATCGAGTTGGATACCATCTTCAGGACGTTTCCCCTCCTGTCGTAGAAATAGATCTGATAATCCACAGGACGGATCTTCAATCCCTCAAAACCTTCGATCGAGACTTCACCGAGGATCGAACCATCCTCGAACCTGATCTTGCAGAGGGCTTTAGCGTTGGAGAGCTTTCGGGTGTAGCTTCTGTAAACGAGGACCCCAGCGGTGTAGTTTACCACCACCAGGGTCAGTGCGAGCCAGAAGAAAAATTTCGAAATTTCAACTCGCTTCGCCAGCGACAACATAGCAAGCCACGAAATGCTTCGGGGCAACTTCTTTCAAAGGTGGATGATCGTTATCTTCACAGAACTTGACCGCGTACGGACACCTGTCGAAGAACCTGCACCGCGGGGGCGGGTTGATGGGCCTCGGAACGCTGCCTTTTATGTTGGGTTCGCCCCTCTTCATCTCGGGATCTGGAATCGGCACGGCGGCGAGCAGTGCTTGAGTGTAGGGGTGCAAGGGGTTCTTCAGCACCTCTTCGGTTGGTCCTCTCTCGACGATCTTTCCCAAGTACATGACCGCTATATCGTTGCTCATGTACCTGGCGACCGCAAGGTCATGAGTGATGTACAGATAACTCATCTGATGTTCCTCGGCGAGTCTCATCATGAGTTTCATGACACCTGTTCTTATCGACACATCCAGCATCGAAGTGGGTTCGTCCGCAACCACGAAGGAAGGATTCAGTATGAGCGCCCTGGCTATCGCCACACGCTGTCTCTGACCGCCGGACAACTCGTGTGGGAATCGGAACATGAAAGTCTCCGGTGGTGTCAATCCAACATCGGAAAGCATCTTTGCTACCAACTCTTCTCTCTCTTTCAGATTACCCACGCCGTGTATGTTCAAAGGCTCAGCAACGATATCGAATATGGTCATGCGTGGGTTCAAAGATTCGTACGGGTCCTGAAAGATCATCTGGATCCTGCGTCTCATTTGCCAGACACGTTCTCGCCGATTCTGGAGCATTTCGTCGACGAACTTCGCTTCGTTCTTACCAAGGTCCAGGAATCTCTGCGCGTACACGGCATCAATTCCTGTGAGCGACTTCAGTTGCTGGTCACTCATACTCGAGAACCTCTTCACGTAAGTCTCCCGAACGTACCTCTTCGCAGCCGATTCGTCCTCGTACAAGAGTGGTGTCACGTCTTCTTGTTCAACCACGATCCTTCCAGACGTCGGTTCTTCCAAACCGACCAACACCCTTCCCGTGGTGGTCTTTCCACAGCCGGATTCTCCCACCAGAGCGAGCGATTCTTTCCTGCGTATTTCAAAGCTTATGTCGTCAACAGCGTGAACGAAGAGTTTCACCTTTCCAAAGATCTTGCGCTCCGCAGGGAACAACTTTCGAAGGTTCTCTATCCTCAACACGACATCGTTAGTCTGCATAGAAACGCACCACCTCTTTGGGCTGAACGGGATGATGACACGCCACGAAATGGTTCTTCTCCACCTCGCGGTACTCGGGGTCCACATCCAGGCACACGGAGTCTGCCTTGGGACATCGTGGGGCGAAACGGCAACCTTTCGGCGGGTTCAACAAGTTCGGTGGTTCACCCGGTATCGTCACAAGTTCTGTCTTTTCACCGACAGTGCTGGGGAAAGCATGCATCAAGCCGTAGGTGTAGGGGTGCATGGGGCGTTTGAAGACTGTCACAGCGTCGGCCAGTTCGACGAACTTACCAGCGTACATCACCGCTATCTTGTCGCTCACTTCCGCGATCACCGCGATGTCATGGGAGATGTATATCATCGCCATGTTCAACTTCTTTTGGATCTTTCTGATCTCCTTCAAGATCCTATCCTGAACGATGACGTCCAGCGCTGTCGTTGGTTCATCCGCTATTATGACCTTCGGGTCGCACGCCAACGCCATCGCGATGACCGCCCTCTGCTTCATGCCACCGCTGTACTGGTGTGGGTACTGATCCATGCGCGACGGATCGAGGCCAACGAGGGTGAAAAGTTCTGCAACCTTCTCTCTGGCTTTGTCCAAGGGCATGTCGGGAAAATGGTTTTGAATGGCTTCGATGATCTGATCGCCCACCCTGTAAACGGGGTTCAGAGAGTTCATGGCGGCTTGGAATATCATCGAGATACCATGCCATCTGTACTTTCTCATCTCCGATTCGGGTAACTTCACCAGATCAACGGGACCGTTGCCCGTATCGAAGAGAACACTACCGCTCTTGAACTCAGCGTTGTCGGAAAGCAGTCTGAGTATCGTCATAGATATAGAAGTTTTTCCGCAGCCAGATTCACCAACTATGCCCAAACTTTCCCCTTGATCCAGATCGAAGTTTATTCCATCCACCGCTCTCACATAACCCATCTTCGTTCTGTAATACATCCTCAGATCTCGCACCGACAGAAGCACCTACATCACCTCTTCCTCAATCTTGGATTGACGATCTCTTCAAGTCCGCGGCCCAGGAAATAGAAAGAAGAGCACAACAGTGTGATGCAAGCACCCGCAGGTAACCAGAGCCACCAATACGTTCCTATGCTTGCACCCATGAGGTATCCTGAGGATTCCGCCATCTGGATGATCACACCCCAGCTCATGCGTATGTTGGCCAGACCAAGGAAAGAGAGCACAGCCTCGGTGAAGATCGCGCCTGTAACGTTGAACATCATGTACAGAAAAGAGAGCGGCAAGATGTTCGGTATGATGTGTCTGAATATGATGTAAGCGTCGCTCGCCCCAGTTGACTTCGCTGCGTCTATGAAAGGTCTCACCTTGACGGTCAACGCCTGAGCTTTGAGAACCAAGGTTATGGAACCGAATCCCGCCAGGATACCCATTATGAGGGCGAGCCTGAACAACGTCAGTTCCATGAAGGCACTCAGCACCATCAACAGCGCCAAACTGGGGAACAGCATGACGATGTCCGCAAGCCTCATGAAGAACGTGTCTATAACACCACCGTAGTATGCCGCACTGGCACCTATGATCGTGCCTATGATCACGGTGATGAGCGCCGCAGTTATGCCCAACAAGAACTCTCTGGGTGTACTGTACATGATCATCGACAGGATATCCCTACCGAGCGGATCGGTCCCCAACGGATGTCTCAAAGAAGGAGGAGATGGATGACTCACGATGTTCGGATCGAAACCTATGATTGGATCGTATGGCATGAAGGTCTGATAACCAAAGGGATCATCTTTCCAAAAAAGATTTCTCATGATCATGGGATAAAGGGGATACAAAAGGCCGAAGATCGCGAAAAATATGATCACACCCAAGCCGAACAGAGCGAGCTTCTTCTCTTTGAACAGCTCCCAACCAGTCTTGAACGACCTGACCCAAAGTTTCAGTCGGATTTTCCACAGTGGTTCAGCAACGACCATTTCAGTCACAACGATCACTCCTTCAGTACCTTATGCGTGGATCGAGGACCGCGTAGAGCACGTCGGCCACCAAATGCGCGATCAAAACAAAGATGCCCGTGAAGACCAAAAGGCCTATCAACAGGGGTGTATCCTGACTGTTCAACGCCTCCAAATACGCACGCCCGATGCCTGGCCAGGAGAACATCGTTTCTGTGATGATGCCTCCGCCCACCGTGAAACCCAAGCTGATGACGAAGTTGGTGACCAAAGGCAAGAGCGCGTTCCTCGCAGCGTGCTTGTCCCTGACGACGTTGTCTGGTAAACCTTTTGCCTTCGCGGTGGTTATGTAGTCTTCCCTTATGACGTCCAGCATCGTGTCACGCATGACGAGCATGCTACCAGCAAAAGAGTAGAGTGTCAGTGTGAGCACTGGAAGCACCATGTGATTTATGATATCCCAGGCGTAGATAGAATAGCCTGAGAGAATCCAAATCACGATTGAGACAACAATCGTGGTAATCGAAGAAGTATAAAGCATGGTCTTCTTCGCAGGAATCGTTTTGAGCCTGTTTGAGATCAGAAGAGCAATCAGAAAAACTATGAGGAACACCAAGGCCGTCAAAAGAAGTCTGATGAAGATCGTTTGTGCCGAGAAAGGTGCAGCCTTCCAGAGGTTCGGATCAATGAATTGATTGAGAGGCAAGATCTTCAAGATCACACCGAACAACCAAATGTTGAAGATCGCAAGCAGTGGTAAGAATATCGTCCAAAAGACGATCCCAACGAACGTGGTCGTTTTATCGAGGATCCCGCTCCTTTTCCACGCTGCCCTTTTTCCGAGGCTGTATCCGAGCATATAGGACACGAGTGTGGAAGTGACGAAGAGAAAAACTGTCCTCGGTAACCTTTCCGCTATGATCTTCGTCACCTTGGTGGGAAAGTAAGAGAAGGAGATCCCCAGGTCCAGCGTCAGAAAGTTCTTCATGTAGATCAGATATCTGATGTGCGCGGGCTTGTCAAAACCGAACTGTCGCTTCAGATTCTCCCTGATCTCCGGCGTCAGCTTCGGATTGAGAAGGTACTGATCGACGAAACTGCCCGGCATCGCTTCGATCAACCAGTACACCACCGTCACGTAGATGAACAATAGTATGACTATTTGCAGCACTCTCTTTCCGAGAAACTTCAGCACGCTCGATCTCCTCCTTTGTTAAAACCCAACCGCCCAGACGGGCGGTTGGGTGCATCTATGAACTTGCTAACTCGTCACTGGGTAGTCTTGACGAGTGCAGGCACTCCCTGGACGTACTGCAGACCAGACAGCGTTTGCTCGTACGGGAAGATGATCTGATCTGATCTGTACGCTTCCACGACTGGTGCGTCGAACAGAACGATGTACGGAAGATCCTGTGCCAAGATCTCCTGAAGCTTGAAGCCAAGTTCTTTCGCCTTGTCTATGTCGGAAGCTGCGAGGAATTCGTCAGCGAGTTTGTCGAACTCTGGGTTGTTGTAACCGGCCGCGTTGAAGTCACCCACGCCGGCGCGCTTGCTGTGGAAGAAATCGGCTATGTGATCTGGATAGTAGCCCAAGCTCCAACCAAGCATGTAGATGTCGAAGTTGAACGGCTCATCCCAGACCCTCTGGACGATGTAGTTGAAGTCGACCAGGTTGGCCTTGATGGGTATTCCTATTTCGTTCGCCCACCTTTCGATGTAGAGCGCCATGGTGGCCCTCATTGGGTCGTATGCAGTACCAGGAGCGAGCAACTCGATCTGTTCGATCCTCTGGCCGTTCGGAGCGATGAGACCTCTACCCTGTCTCACGACGTTGTTACCCTCGATCTTCGGTTCGACGACCCATTTGAAACCAGCCTTCTTCAGAAGATCTATGGCGAGTCTCCTCCTGTCACCGTAGCTCATGCCGTAGGCGGGCGTCAGTTCTGGAACTCTCGGGTTGTGCCAGAACGCGTTTCCAACGGGCACGACGCTGTACTGCGGGAAGGCCTGACCACCGAGCACTCTCGAGCAGAGGAACTCTCTGTCGATGAGCGCCGCTATGGCCTGTCTGAACTCTTTGATGCTCAGCGGATACCTTCTCATGTTGAAGCACATGTACCTGAAGCCGTTTGTCGTGTTGCTGATGACCTTCACGCCACTGGCCTTGCCAACCTGGTCAGCCTCACCCCTCGCCAGACCAAGGGGGTTGAACACGAAGCTCACATCACCGCTGATCAATGCGGTGATTGCAGCTGCCCTGCTCAGGTATATCCTGTAGATGATGTCTTCCACGTAAGGACCAGTGACGAGCTCGAGCATCTTTTCACCCTTGGGCTCACCGTAGCCAACCCAATAGAAGCCGGTGTTGGGGTTCTTGATCTCGACCGCACCGTTCTTGTAGAGGACGAGAGTGCTTCCTTTGTCGAAATAGTCTGGTCTTGCCTTCTGCTGCACGAACGCTCCCTTTTCCCATTTGACCAGCTTGAACGGGCCTATGATGGGCTCATCAAAGTTGTCGTAATTGTAGAGAGTCTGCAATGGGGCTGCTGTCTTCAGTGCCTCTTGAACCTTTGGCTCCCAGTACTTCTTGGACAGAATGGGTGCCATCAAAGCTCCGAAGTTCGCCTTCGCTAAACTCGGTTGAGTGAAGTAGACCTTCACCGTGAAATCGTCGACTTTTTCTGCCTTGACGAAGTAATCGCGATCGATCATGCTGGCCCAGTTTCCACCAAGACCGTATTCCTTGATCAATTTCATAACCGTGTTCATTGTCCAGACAACATCGTCTGCCGTGAGCCGTGTCCCGTCAGACCAAACTACATCCCGTCTGAGAGGTACCGTGTACACCCACAGGTTCCCTTCCTGTTCGATCTTTGGAAAATCCGCTGCAAGACCCGGAATCCAGTCGAACCTCACGTCGGAATAAGTGTACAGTTCTCCGTACCAAGTTCCGAGCACGTACGAGTTCCACACTGTGGCGTTTGGGCCGTAGTGGTTCCATGGGTTCAACGTCTTCGGTTCCTGCAACAGCGCCCAGTTGATCGTCTGTGCGAAGACTGAGAGCACAGCCAAGATGCTGACAAGTACCAACAGTTTCCTCATTCCCTCTACCTCCCTTCTTGGGTTTTGGCATATCATATTATATACCACAAAAACCGTGACTTGAAAATTGTTTCAGCCGTTCCATCGTTCCCTTTTGTATTTTTCCAAAACATCCAGAACATAATCTATGTCTGCAGGAGTGTGATCTGCGTTCACCTGGAACCTTATCGTTTCGTCACCCTTCGGTACAACAGGATAGTTCAAACCCGTGGCGAGCACCCCATGTTCGATCAGATAGTTCACCAAATCTGCTGTCCTTCTCGTGTCCCTCACCAGAAGGGGCACAATGGGATGTTCGCTCTCTATCGTTTCGTAACCCAGCCTGACCAAGCCCTCACGGAACCTCCTCGTTAGACCTCTCAAATAAGAAAGTCTTTCTCTTCCCTCCTGACTGTCCAAAATCTGCAACACCTTCAAGGCACAGGCAGCTTCGGCCGGTGTGATGGGATTGGAATAGATGTACGTGATCGCCTTCTCCCTGAGGTAGGTGATCAGTATTTCGCTCGAAACGACGTATCCTCCGTTGACACCGAAGGCTTTGCCCAGTGTTCCGATCAGCAAGTCAGCCTTGCCATTAGTTACTTCCTCGCTGCCTCTTCCCGTCTGACCGAACGCCCCAACACCGTGTGAATCGTCAACGATGGTGACGATGTTCTGAGGGAAATGTCGATCGTACTTTTCGGCGAGGCTCTGTATCACGTTCAACGGGGCATAGTCTCCCCTCATGCTGAACACACCGTCCGTGACGATGATCACTCTTTCAGCCTTACCGATGCATTGAACGATCTTTTCCTCGAGATCCTTCATATCGAGATGTTTGTAGATGAACCTTTCCTTGGGTCGTGCCAACCTCACCGCGTTTATGATGCAGTTGTGGTTCAGCTCATCACTGATGACTATCGTTTCTGGTGTCACGAGTGCGGCGATGACACCTATCACCGTCACATACGCAGCACTGTAGATCATCGCCTCTTCTCTCGCGTGAAACCTCGCGAGGGCCTTCTCGAGATCGCGGTGGGGTTGAAAAGTTCCACTTATGAACCTCACGGCACCCGGTCCAACACCGAACTTGCGTGCGGTTTCCTCCTCCACTTTTATGATGTCCTCCCTCAGAGACATCCCCAGATACGAGTTCGAGTTCATCCTTATGAACTCTTTGTTACCGAATCCCTTCAACAAATACCTTGGGCCCTTACCGTCGGACGGTTTCTTCACATCGACGATGATGAACTCCTTTCCCTTCGCTCTTCCCTCTCTCTTGAGCTGTTCCAGTTCGTCGAACAAAACGTTTTCCAATCTGTCGATCGCCACTTTTGTCGCCCCCTTCCATGGACATTATACAATGTTTTGTTTTCGTGGCGGTTTGTTGTACACTGTGATTTGGAAGAGATAGAAAGGAGGATGAAAGATGAAGGCTTTGGTGAAGGCATCCATGGCGGAAGATCTCGTGATGATGGAGGTACCAGACCCGGATGAACCAGGTCCGACGGAGGTTCTCATCAGGGTCAAAACGGCTTCCATATGTGGTTCTGACGTGCACATCTTCAAATGGGACAGCTGGGCGCAAAGCCGAATAAGACCACCGCTCATAATTGGGCACGAGTTCTCAGGCGTTGTGGAGAAGGTTGGTGGAGCCGTCCAGACGGTGAAAGCCGGAGACTACGTCGCATGTGAAACGCACATACCTTGTCTGAGTTGTGCACAGTGCCGAACAAACAGGATGCATGTCTGTCGAGACATGAAGATACTCGGTGTTGATGTCAACGGGGCGTTCGCCGAGTACGTGAAGGTTCCTCAAACCGTGGTGTGGAAGTTGTCGAAAGAAATCGATCCAACCTTCGCATCGGTGATGGAGCCCTTCGGAAACGCTGTTCACACAGCAACTGTCGAGGATCTAACGGGCAAAATCGTTCTCATCAGCGGTGTCGGACCCATAGGTGCCATGGCGATACAGGTCGCAAAGGCTTCCGGTGCAGCTCTCATAATCGCTTCAGAAATAAAGGAGTTCAGAAAATCTCTCGCGCTTATCAACGGTGCGGACATCGTGATAGATCCCACGAAGGAAGACCTCGAAAGCAGAGTGATGCAACTGACCGATGGAAACGGTGTCGACGTGTTCCTCGAGATGTCTGGGAGTGTGGAGGCTCTCAAGCAGGGCTTGAAGGTGACAACCAACGGTGGAGCCGTATCGATCCTTGGACTCTATGGAAGAGAAGTTCCAATCAACATCGATGAACTCATCACCTTCAAAGCCCTCAGACTCTTCGGCATCACGGGAAGAAAAATGTTCGAAACTTGGTACATCGCGGACAGACTCTTGAAACACAAAAAAGTGGACCTTTCGAAGGTCGTCACGCACGTGATTGGATTCGATGAGTGGAAGTACGGCTTTGAGCTGATGATGAGAGGCGAGTGCGGGAAAGTCGTGATGAAGCTCTGATCATTCGATCATCAAAAGGTACGGATAGTGTGGTTGACCTCCCTCTTGAACGTCTATCTGAGGATTGTCCATGACGTTCTTGAAAACGCTCTCCAAGATGGCCACACCATCGTCGCTGGCTTCTTGACCCTTGAAGATCGTGACGATCTCTCTTCCTCTCAGATCCAGTGCAAGCAACGCTCTGTGCAGCGCCTGCTTCAACGATTGGCCGTGTGCGATCAGCGCTTTACCCTTCAAGATCATGTACTCGCCTTTCTTGATCTTCGTACCGTTGTGCTTTGCGTCCCGGACAGCACGTGTGATGCTCAAAGCGATTATGTAACTTGCAGCTTCCTTGAATTTCTCCGTCAATGTTTCTTCCGATTCGTTCGGATCGAAGGCCATCATGGCCGAGATGCACTCTTGGACGGTGTTCGTAGGTATGAGGATGATTCTCTTGTCGTTGACTTGCTCCGCTGCCTGTTTCGCAGCCATGTGGATGTTGGGATTGTTCGGAAACACGAACACCACATCGGCGTTGACCCTCTCGATCGCGATCTTCAAATCCGCCGTGCTCGGGTTCATGGTCTGTCCACCCCGAACGATCTGGTCCACGCCGAGGTTCCTCAGTATCGTGCTGATACCCTGACCCGGTGAGACGGCGACAAAACCGTACTTTCTCCTCTGCTCGGCTTGTTGCACGACGTGTTCGTGCTGTAGCTTCATGTTGTCTATCTTCACTTTCAAGATCTCCCCGTACTTCAGTGCCTCTTCTATGACCAAGCCGGGATTGTTGGTGTGCACGTGAGTTTTCAGAATGGCCGAGTCGTGCACCACGACGGCGGAATCTCCCATACTCTCGAGGAAACTCCTGAACTGTTCCACTTCCACATCGGAAAAGTTGTTCTCTCTCTTTATCATCACCTCTGTGCAGTACTGGAATGCCAATTCCTCGACTGGAAGTTCGACCGTCACCTCGCCGCTCTTGCTCGTGAGCAGTTCCAAATTCGCTCGCTCTCCAAGCGCAGCGGCGTAGAAACCTTTGAATATGTAAAACAATCCCTTCGCGCCGGCGTCCACCACGTTCGCCTCTCTGAGCACTGGCAAAAGTCTCGGCGTTTCCCTCACCGCGTCCTCGGCGACTTGCACTATCCACCTCAAAACTTCTGGAAAATCCTGAAAGTTTGCAGCTTCTTCGGAACGTTCGACGATCCTCCTCAAAACCGTGAGTATCGTGCCTTCGACCGGTTTCATGACGGCCTTGTAAGCCACGTTCTTCGCTTCCTTGATCATGCCCAAGATGTCCTTGGGTTCTAAAGATTTCTTTTTCTCACAATAGATCGCAAAACCTCTGAAAATCTGAGAAAGAATCACTCCGGAGTTTCCACGCGCACCCATCAGCGTGCCGTTCTTTATTGCTTCCATGACCGAAGAAAGATCACTCTTCGTCAGTTGCTCCAAATACTTGCACCCTTCACGCATGGTTGCGAGCATGTTCGATCCAGTGTCACCATCGGGCACGGGAAAAACGTTGAGTGCGTTCAACTCATCCACATGGAGTGCGAGCTCCTCTGTCCCTTTCTCGAACGCAAGCTTCATGAATTTGCCATTCAGCTTTGGCAAGTCAGAGCACCCCCTCAACGAACTCCCGTTACGTGCACGTTGACCTCAACATCCTCGCAACCACCGACGTTGTGCATGACGTGAGACACGTTCTCCATGATGTTCTTAGCCACTTCGGTGACCTTCACGCCGTACTCCACCTCTATGTAGATGTCCACCACGACCTTTCCGTTGTCGTGTTCCTCAACTTTGATACGCTCTTCTTCCTTTTCACCGAAGAGTTTTCCGAAAAAGCTGTCGGAAGAGATGTTCACAGGTCCATAGCTCTGAAGTGTAGCTATGTACGCGAGCTTCTTGAGTGCCTTCAAGCTCACTTCAAGATCTCCATATTCCAACTTGAGCACCATACGTTCCTACCTCCTTTCGCAAGAATGATACCACACGGTCGCGAATGCTCTCTGGATCAAGTTTTTGCAGTTTCAAAAGCTCTTCTCTGCCTCCGTGAGGTACGAACTCATCTTCGATCCCCATGAGAAGAACTCTCCTGACCAAGCCCTTCTCGTTCAAGAATTTCAAGACAGATTCTCCAAAACCTCCACTGATCACAGCTTCTTCCACGGTGACGATCAGCTCGTGCGTTTCGGCGATCCTCAACAGTGTTTCTTCATCCAAAGGTTTGACGCACCGTACATGAACAACCGTGGCATCCAAACCTGCACTGAGAACGTTTTGTACCATCGTCCCAACGGCAAGAACAGCCACATCTTTTCCCGCCTTGACGATTTCCCAGCGGAAAGGATCGATCAATCGCGATTGGTTCCAAAGTTCTTCAAAACTCCCTGGCTCCATCTGTTTCGGGTACCTGATCGCCACAGTCCCTTTCACGTTCGTTTCGACCACGGATCTCAACACGTCCACGAGATCTTGAAGACTGCGCGGGGCAAATATCTTACTGTTCGGGACCGTTCTGAACAGAGCGATATCGAAAACTCCATGATGCGTCGGGCCATCCTCACCGACCAACCCTGCACGATCGATGGCGAAGAGCACGTTCAGATTTTGAAGGGCCACGTCGTGAACGATCTGATCGTACGCACGTTGCAGAAAGGTCGAATAGATAGCCACGACTGGTCTCATACCAACGCTCGCGAGCCCCGCAGCAAAGGTCACGCATGACTGTTCAGTGATGCCCAGGTCCACGAACCTGTCGGGTAAGGCTTCTGAAAACTTCCTCAGTCCAGTCCCATCTGGCATGGCAGCCGTTATCGCGAACAACTTTTCGTCGCCTTGTGCCAGCCTCAACAGAGTTTCCCCGAAGACTTCACTGTAGGAAAGCCAACCTTCTTTGGCCACGGGTTCTCCCGAATCTGGATCGAACTTCGGTGAGCTGTGGAAGAAAACGCAATTCTGTTCCGCCGGTTTGTAACCTCTACCTTTTTTCGTGACGACGTGCACCACGACAGGATAATCGTAATCTCTTATCCTTTCGAATATCTCCACGAGAAGCTTCAGATCGTGACCGTCCACCGGCCCGATGTGCTTCAAACCCAGTGCCTCGAAGAAATCCACACCTTGGATGAACTGTTTCAGGCTTTCTCTGAGTCTTTTCAACTCTTCTTCCAGGTTTTTCCCCACGGAAGAAACCGAAAGCGCCCTTTTAACCAGATTTTTGAAGGTGAGGTAAGCTTGGTTCGTGCGAAGCCTCGCGAAGGCCTCCGAAAGCGCCCCCACGTTCTGAGAGATGGACATGCCGTTGTCGTTGAGCACGATCTTCAATTTCGAATTCAAACTCTTCAACTGGTTCAGACTCTCGAGCGTTTCTCCGTTCGTCAAAGCACCGTCACCCAGAACAACCACGACGTTTCTTTTCTGCCCGAGGAGATTCAATCCCTTCTCTATTCCCAACGCCGCAGCCACCGCCGTACCCGCATGCCCTGCACCGAACCTGTCCAGCGGACTTTCTTTTATGGAGTTGAAACCGCTTATGCCCCCAAGCTTCCTCAACGTTGAGAACTCGTTCCATCTGTAAGTCAAGAGCTTGTGCGCGTAGCACTGGTGGGAGGTGTCCCAAACGATCACGTCTTGTCTCGGATCGAACACTTTGTAGAGTGCCAACGTGAGCTCAACAACACCAAGGTTGGAAGCTAAATGTCCACCGTTCCGTGAAACGACCTCGATGATCCTCTTCCTTATCAAATCGGCGAATCTTTCTAAATCCTCAATCTTCGCGTCCTTCAGCTGATCTATCGTCACCATCCGTCTTCACCTCGCTTTGGTGCAACTGTGCGTACAGATCTTCAACTTCGATCCTTGCTTTGTTCAATGCCTCTTGAAGCTTCTTGTACGTCTCGATGCCCTTCCTGTAGAGTTCGAGCGATTCATCCAAAGTGAGCTTCTGAGAGTTCAAAAGTTCAACGATCTTCTCCAGCTCGTTCATCAAATCCTCTATCTTCATCCACTATCACCCTCACCGATCCATCTTGGAATCTTATCACGATCACATCTTTCTTGGACAACTGGCTTTTCGATGTCACCCTGACACCATCCTTTTCCACGACCGCGTAACCTCTCTTGAGCTCAGAGATCGGATCCAGAAGGTTCAGTTTGGCACCCATCAACTCCATCCTTCGGTTCAAAGAATCGATCTTTTCGTCGATCGCAGATTTCATCTCCTCGAGCCTTTGCTGCGAAAGCTTTCTGAAATCTTCCAACGAGTCGAACACACTACTCTTCATTTTGAGCAGCAGCCCTTTGCTGTGTTCATCGACGCCGTTCCAAGTTCTCAGCACGTTAGCGAAACAAAACTCCAACGACTGTCGCAGGTTGCTCATGACGTCTCGTATGTCGGGTACCGCATGCTGCGCAGCCGCGGTCGGTGTGTGGGCAGCCACGTCGGCCACCAGATCAACGAGGACCGTGTCGATCTGGTGTCCCACTCCCGTGATCACGGGGTGTCTCAGTTCATAGACGCTCATGACAACGTCCTCATCGTTGAACAACCACAGATCTTCCTTCGCACCTCCGCCTCTCGCTATTATGACAACGTCAAGTTCGTGAAGGTTTGCATCCGAAAGAGCTCTCAAGATTCCCTCTTTCGCCGACTCTCCCTGAACTCCCGTGTGATAGAGTATCAGCTTCGCGAAAGGGAATCTCTCCGAGATCGTTCTCATTATGTCCTGAAAAGCTGCAGAATCCCTCGAGGTGATCACACCGATCAACGATGGAAACCTGGGCAGTTTCTTCTTTGGCCTGGAGAACACACCCATCCTGCTCAGCTTCTCGTAGGTCTCTTTCAGCTTCAGAAACATTGCACCCCTGCCTGAGAGCAATTTCAACTTCTTGCACAGGAGCCTGTATTGACCTCTCGGTGCATAAACTCTCACGTCCCCAACGACTTGAACCATCTGTCCACTCTCCAGCTGAGTCTGCATGTGTGCTCCGCCGAACATGACGCAGCCGATCGAAGCATAATCGTCCTTCAAGGAGAAGAAGAGATGGTTGTTCCTCGTCCTGCAATCAATAACCTCTCCTGCGACCGTAACGTCCGTCAGGTTGGGATCGCCTTCGAAAAGGCTCTCTATGTAGAAGGTGATGTCGCTGACGGTGTAGACGTGCTCCTCATTCCAATCCACAATGTTTCCTCGCCTTCTCAACGATTTTTGAAGGCAAACCCAGCTTTTGTGCAAGTTTGAGGCCGATCTTCTCAACTTGCTTGACGTTGGGAATGAGCGAATAATCGAACATTCTGTGTGGATCTTCTTCCTCAAAGTTTTTGATCCTTCCACAGCCGTAAACGTCCTTCGCTTGCAACACGACTCGAGGATAGTGGGTCGTCAGAAAGACATAGTCTGCCGACTCACAGAAATGTTCGACGATGGCTAACGCGAGCGCTTCTCCCTCGATCGGATTGGTGCTCGTACCGAACTCGTCGAGCAACAGTAACTTTTTTCCTTCGAGTTGCATCGCTTGAACGAGCGATCGGATCTCTTTGGCGAAGGAGCTGAAACCCACTTCTTCTCCCCTGGAAACGTACCGCACGAACTTGAAGATGGGGCTCGAAAACTCTTCCGCCGGGACGGGATAACCGAGGTGAAGCAACAACACGAAGGCTCCCAAAGTTTTGAGTGCCGTCGTCTTTCCACCCATGTTCGGCCCACACAGCACCGTCACACCCGCCTTCGCTTCCAAACTGAGCGGATAGTACTCGTAATTGTTTTCCCTACAGTAGTTCAAGGTGGGAACGAACCTACCCTTTATCATCCTGAGGTTCTCTGAGACTGTCGGCTCACAGCAGTCGTACTCGAAGTACATCCTGTAACGGGAAAGGTCCAGATCGACGGTCTCAACGGCACGCTCACACAAAATGAGTAAATCCGCAAAATCTGCAATCTTTCTGCTGACTTCCCTCAAAAGCTTTGAAGCCTCGAGTTCCATCTCTTCTTCTAAACGTTCCAGATCGTTCTTCAAAGAAGTTGTTCTCTCGGTATCGACCAGGCGCAGATACCAATGTTCTCCATAATCTTTCACGATCTGTGCCAGTCTCGATTCGACGAGTTTCCTTCCAACCTGTGCAGAAACGGTGAACTCCTCGCCGCGAGGTCTCAAACCCACTAAGGTTTGTATTTCATCGCGCAACCGATCGAATTCCACCTTCAAATTCTTCGATGTCTCAAGGTGAGCTTTCCTCAGCGAAACGAGTTTTTCAGACTGAAGTTGCAGAGTCTCTCCTTCCCCGAAGTAATGCGACAAAATCTCCCAAAGGCCATCGATCCGTGGAAGGTCCCAAGTTTGATCCGCAATTCTTCGAAGTGATAGGAAGTTGAAAACGAACCTCTTGAGCTTCGCAAAATCCGATATCTCCAAAAATCCATTCTCGATCTGATGACTGAGATCTGGGATTCTCTCCAGAATCTTTTCCAAGCTCAGCACGATGTCTTCACGCAGTTTCAAGACCCTTCTCAACCTGCCCCAGTGGAAAGAAAACTGTTCTTCAGAGTCCATGGTGCAGGAAAAGTCATCCAAGGCCCTCCTACCGTATGCAGTTTTGGGTAGGAAGGGCCTCAGAATTTCATCGATCATCGTGAAGGACCTCGTTGGTCCGTCCACGAAATCGCTCATTCTCTCACCGACTCACCATCAGCAGTAACAAAGGAGCGAAGACTTCTGCGACCAACGACATCACGGTGATCATCGTGTTGAGGGATGGACCTGCAGTGTCTTTGAACGGATCTCCAACGGTGTCACCGACGACGGCCGCTTTGTGCGCTTCAGAACCTTTACCCCCGAGGTGGCCTTCCTCTATGTACTTCTTCGCGTTGTCCCAGGCTCCTCCAGAGTTAGCCATGAAGAGCGCGAATATGATTCCACTAACGATGCTGCCAGCGAGGAATCCCGCCAGCGATTCTCGGCCAAGAACAACGAGCGTCAACGCTGGAGCCACGATCGCGACTATGCCTGGAAGGAGCAATTCTTTGAGTGCACCTGCCGTAGCGATGTCGACACACTTCGCATAATCGGGCCTCGCCTTTCCCTCCGCCAGGCCGGGAATCTCACGGAACTGCCTTCTTATTTCCTCTATCATTCTCTCGGAGTTTCTGCTGACCGCCAGGATTAGCATCGCAGAGAGCAATGGTGGCATCATGGCACCTATGAAGATGCCGGCGATCACTTGGGGAGACATCAAATCCAACGTCTTTATGTCGACGAGGTGCGCGTAGGCTGCGAACAGCGCCAGCACGGTGAGGGCCGCCGAACCTATGGCGAATCCTTTCGTTATGGCCTTGGATGTGTTACCGGCCGCATCGAGCATGTCCGTCACCGCGATGACGTCTTCGCCCAAACCGGATTGTTCCGCTACACCTTTGGCGTTGTCAGAGATCGGCCCGTAGGCGTCTGCCGAGATGATGGTACCCACGATCGAGAGCATTCCGAACGCAGCGGACGCGATGCCGTAGAACGGATCGATCCCAAAGGCTTTGGCCAAGTACCAAGACGCGATCGTCGCTGCGGCGATGCAGAGAATGGGTGGAACGATGCTGACCAATCCGTACGAGAAACCCATGAGTATGTTGATCGCGGTGCCCGTCACCGATGCCTCGGCGATCGTTTTGGTGGGTTTTTTCTCTATGGAGGTGAAGTAATCCGAAGTCAGTCCTATCACTATACCAGCTCCCAAACCTGTGAGCGTTGCCAAGAAAACTCCCAACCACGAATTTCCCTCAAGGCCTGAAAAACGTGTCACCAAGAACGAGAGCACCACGAAGATGAAACACGTCAAGAACGTTCCAAGGTTCAACGCCCTTCCCGGGCTCTTCTTGATGCTGCGTGCGACGAACAGCAAGGCCAGCATCGAGGAGAACAATCCCGCCGCGGCTATCGTTAAGGGCAACACGGTGAGCGTTTCATTCGCGATCTCCGCACCAATGATCATCGTTGCAACGACGCTCGCGATTTAAGAGTCTGTGAGATCTGCACCCATACCCGCAACGTCCCCGACGTTGTCTCCGACGTTGTCCGCTATCACCGCAGGGTTCCTCGGATCGTCCTCTGCTATGCCAAGTTCCACCTTGCCGACCAGATCGGCGCTGATGTCCGCCGTCTTGGTGTAGATACCTCCACCCGCCTTGGCGAACAACGCTAGAGCGCTCGCTCCGAAGCTGAACCCAAGAACGACGTTCACCGCGTCTGCGCCAGACCAACCCAGCAACACCTTGAAAACGAAGAACAAGATCGATATACCGAGCAGCGATATGCCGACGACGAACAAACCCATGATTGATCCACCATAGTATGCGACCGGGAACGCTGTTTTCAGTCCGTTTCGTGCCGCGGCCGCCACTCTCACGTTCGCCTCCACGGCGGCCCTCATACCCACGTAGGCGGCGAGTGTGGTGCATGCCGAACCGAGCACATAGGCGATCGCCATCGCAAGAGCCATCGTCGTTCCTTTGAGGAAACCCGTGACAGCTGCCAGCACGATCGCCATGACCAAGACGAAGATGGCCAGCGTCTTGTTCTGCCTTCTCAAATAGGCGAGTGCTCCTTCTTTGATCGCCTCGTGGATCTGCTTCATTTTCTCGTTGCCCGCATCCTTTTTCAAAACGTAAGCCATCAACGCGAGTGCCAAGACCATCGAGCCTGCACCTGACAAAAGGCTCAACATGAACCAAGCCACGGTCTCCACCCCCTCACAGTAGCACGATGTTCGGACCCGAGAGCTTGAAACTCTTCAGAACGTTCTTCGTGTCGAAGATGAGCGAGCAGTTCTCCACCAAGATTCTGTAATCGATACGCTTTCTGTGCGCAGTCGTTATGATGGCTATGTCGGCCCAGCGAGCGAGCTCCACCGTCAAATGTTGGGTCTTCCTTTCCGAACCTTTCCACTTGAAGGATTCTACGTATGGATCCACCACCACGACCTCTGCCTGTTCCTCCTCCAAGAGTTTGAGCACCTTCAGCGCTGGCGATTCCCTCACGTCGTCCACATCGCCTTTGTAAGCTATTCCAACGAGCAAAACGTGTGCACCGTTGAGACATTTCTTCCTCTGGTTCAGCAACTTCATGACCCTGTTCACGACGTATTCGGGCATCGAGTCGTTTATCTCACCGGCGAGCTCGATGAGTCTGGTGTGGTAATCGTACTGTCTGGCCTTGTAAGTGAGGTAGAACGGATCTATCGGGATGCAGTGACCACCGACACCCGGGCCAGGGTAGAAAGGCATGAAACCGAAAGGTTTCGTGGAGGCTGCCTCTATGACCTCCCACACGTTTATTCCCATCTTTTCCGATATGATCGCCATTTCGTTTGCCAAGGCGATGTTGACGATCCTGAAAGTGTTTTCCAATATTTTCGTCATCTCCGCAGCCTTAGCCGAGGAAACTACGAAAACAGGTGCTTCGAGCACACTCTCGTACAGCAACCTCGCAAGCTCTGAAGACTTTTTACCAACACCTCCGACAACCTTTGGTGTGTTCTTGGTCTTGTAGAGCAAGTTTCCTGGATCCACGCGCTCAGGGCTGAAGGCCAGATAGAAATCTTCCTCGCACCTCAACCCACTCGATTCGAGTATCGGTTTGACCACTTCTTCTGTCGTGCCAGGATACGTGGTGGACTCGAGCACCACGAGCATGTCTCTGTGCAACCTCAGGGCGATCTCTTTCGCGGTGTTCACCACGTACGTGAGATCGGGTTGTTTGTATTCGTCCAACGGTGTGGGCACACATATCGTCACCACGTCGCACTGCTTGATCATGTCGTAGTCAACGGTTGCGGAAAGCTTACCATCTTTCACGAGTTTCTCCAGATCTTCTGACACGACGTCACCGATGTAGTTCTCACCGCGGTTCACCTTGTCCACACGTTCTTTCTGTATGTCGAAACCTATCACGGTGAAGCCTGCCTTGGCTTTCTCAACGGCGAGCGGAAGACCCACATAACCGAGTCCTATCACACCCACGATCGCAGTTTTGTTGATGAGTTTGTCTTTCAGCATGCACACTCCTCCTCAAAAAAGTCTTTTATGCATTTCACGACGTACTCGACTTCTTCTTCGCGAAGCTCGGGGAACATGGGCAATGCGAGGACTTCTGCACAGGCTCTATCCGTCTTTTCAAGCTCCACGCGAGGTAAATGAGCGAAGCACTTCTGTTTGTGCATACCCAACGGATAGTAGATCGCCGTTTCAACACCGCGTGATTCGAGGTAAGACTTCAATTCGTCCCTGCGTCCATTTTTCACCCTGACCACGTATTGGTGGAACACACATTCAAAACCTTCCCCCAACGGTGGACAAACGATGTGGTTCGTCAAAGCGTGCTTCTCGAACAGCTCGTTGTACAGCTTGGCGAGTTCTCTCCTACGCTGATGAAAACTATCGAGCTTCTTGAGCTTCACACGCAGTATGGCCGCCTGCACTTCATCCAGCCTGCTGTTGACACCTTCCACCTCATGAAAGTATTTCACTTTAGCACCGTGCACTCTGAAGATACGACAGAACTCGGCTAGATGATCGTCGTTGGTGAGTATCATGCCAGCATCCCCATGGGCCCCAAGGTTCTTGGTTGGAAAGAAGGAGAGTATCGATACATCACCAACGCTACCGCTCTTCTTCACATTGCCGTCCGAAAACTGCCAGGTGGAACCCACAGACTGTGCGCAATCTTCGATGATCTTCACGCCGTATCGTTCTTTGATCTGTTCGAGTCTCTCCAAATCTACAGTTCGTCCAAACAAATGAACGGGAATGACGGCTTTGATCCTCCCGCGGGATGGATGATTCTTCAAAACACTTTCCACCTGATCCAGATCGATGTTGAACGTTCGTTCATCGATGTCGACGAAGATCGGTGTGCCACCGTTCCTCGTTATGCAACTCACCGTGGCGAAGAAGGTGAACGCCGTCGTGATCACGAGATCCCCATCTCCTATGCCGAGAGACCTCACGGCTATGTACAGCGCGTCCGAACCGTTGGCGACACCTATTGCGTGTTTCAAATTCAAATAATCTTGCATCTCTTCTTCGAATTTCTTGACGTTCTCCCCCATGATCACTCGGCCCGATCTAAAAACGGTATCGACAACGTTTAGAATCTCGTCCCTCAGCAGCTCGTACTGCCTGGTCATGTCGAAGAGCGGAACCTTCATTCTCGCTCACTCCTCTCACTGGAATGAATTTTACAATATCGTGCCGTTGAACTTTGCACAAGGTTGCTCTAAAATCTTTGAACGGGAGGTGGCATGGTATGAAACTCAGATTCATCTTCGGTCAAGTCGAGTGTGTGGCAGAGCTGGACGAAAAGAAAGCACCTCTCACGATCGAGGCCATAAGGAAAGAACTTCCGATCAGATCAATCGCCAACCGCTGGGGCGACGAGATATACTTCGAAACGCCTGTTCGCCTCACCGTCGAGGAGAACAGCAAAGACGTGGTGGAAGAAGGCGACGTAGCCTTCTGGATACCGGGAAGGGCCATCTGCATCTTCTTCGGCAAGACTCCCATCAGCGACGACAAGATAAGACCGGCGAGCGCCGTGAACGTCATCGGTAAGGTCAAAGAGGGCTTGGACTTGCTGAAGAACGTCAGATCTGGCACGAAGGTCATAGTCCAGGCCGAGTGATTGTGTTAACATATCTTGGGAGGTAAGGAATTGAACCAGCGAACGTTACTCTATCTTTTGATCGCTTTCGTACTGTTCTTCACCGTGATGCAACTCATCGGTGTCTTCTTGCAGCGGCCGGCCTTCGAGGTCGTTTACTACAGGAGCAGAATGGAGTACGATTATTCGGGCACCGCCACTTTCACAACCACGGCCGGCCTTTTCTTCAAAGATGCATCCAAGCAACAGCAGTATCTGCAGAACTACAAACAAGGTTCTATCGAACAGTTCAAACAATACTTCGCAGAGGTCAGCAAGAGGCTCGGAAGGCAGATCGAAGTCATCTCGATGGAATCGACTGTGACGGAGCGGTCCGGTATACTCGAGGTCATGGAGAAGGCGGTGCTTTGGAACGTGGCCGTCGTCGAGCAAGGCGTGGTGGATACCAGCCTCAAGGACGTGTCGATCAACGCTGTGGCCGATTCGGAGATCGTCGTGGTCGTTCCCGAGGATGCCGTGTTGCTGTCGGTGGAGCCGACCCCTGTCAGAACCTTGGATAACCAGATTTATTGGAAACCGACAGGTTCGATGAGTTTTCCGCGAGTCGTGTTCAAAAAAGGTGAACCGAGGTGACTGAGAGAGAACTTCTCGAAAAGATCAAAGCTTCGCACCACGTTGTCGTTCTCACCGGTGCCGGTGTGAGTACTGAGAGTGGAATTCCGGATTTTCGAGGCCCGAACGGTTTGTACTCGAAGTACCCAGAGAACGTCTTCGACATCGATTATTTCTACGCTGATCCAGAGGGCTTCTACCGTTTCTGGAGAGAAGCTTTGTTTCCCATGAGCGAAGCTAAGCCCAACGTTGTCCACACTCTGCTTGCGGAACTGGAAGCTCAAAGGTTGCTCAAAGCCGTCGTTACGCAGAACATCGATGGGTTGCACCAGAAGGCCGGCAGCAAGAACGTCATAGAACTTCATGGAAACATCTTCGAATATTGTTGCGCAAAATGTGGAAAGGCTCAACGCTTCGAAACCGTGAAGAAGTTACTCGAATCGAACCCTGTGCCGAGGTGCAACTGTGGTGGGTTAATCAGGCCGAACATCGTATTCTTCGGCGAAAGTCTGCCGATGCATGCGCTGAGTGAAGCGACACTGCACGCCCAAGAATGCGACCTGATGATCGTGCTCGGAAGCTCTCTCGTTGTGTACCCCGCCGCGCAACTTCCGATCATCGCAAAAGAACACGGAGCGGCGCTCTTCATCGTCAACAGAGGAAGGACCGGATTGGATGATCTTGCAGACTTCAAGTTCGACGTGAATCTCAGCGATTTTGCGAAAGAGCTGATGAAACACCTCATGAAAACATGAAAAGGGAGAGAAGCACATGAGCGTGACAGTGTTTGGAAAGATCAACATCGACACGTTCCTTTACATCGACAGAATACGCGTTGGAGAAAATCACATGTGCACGAAGACGTTCACGGACATAGGCGGGAAAGGTGCCAACGTGGCCATTGCCCTCGCTAAGCTGAACGTTCCGTGTGAACTGGTCGCAGCGGTTGGCAACGATTCCATCTCTCAGACGGTGCTCAAACGATTGGAAAAGTATGGAGTTGGGGTTGGTTCGATCAAGAGTTGCGAAGAGCAGATAGGCAAAACCTTCGTTGTGGTTGAATCCGACGGCAGAAACACCATGTTTCACATACTCGGTGCCAACGTGTACTTGACCCCGGACAAGGTCGACTGGACCTTCCTCGAAACCTGCAAGGCCGTGTTCGTTCAGATGGGCATTCCAAGTGAGACAGCTCAAGAAGTCATCATGATGTCGAAGCGGAACGGCAAGTACGTTTTCGTCGATCCAGCAGGCTTCTCCGAAACCATCGATCTACAAACTCTCGCGTACGCAGACACCGTGGCTCCGAACGAGGTGGAGATTTTGAAGATGACGAAGGAAAATGAGATCGAGAGAGCCGTGAAGAAACTCTTGAGCGTGGGTGTGGAGGAAGTGGTCGTGAAGCTGGGAAAGAAGGGCGCAACTCTGTACACCGAGAAGATGTCTTACCATGTCGACGCCCACGACGTGGAGGTCGTCGATACCACCGGTGCAGGGGATGCCTTCAACGCAGCCTACATGTTCGCGAAGCTCAAGAAGCTCGATGTGAGGGACGCTTTGAAGTTAGCCATCGCAGCTTCCGCTTTGACCGTAACGAAAGTGGGAAGCTCGAGCGCGAGTCCGACACGTGACAAACTCGCGGAGTTCTTGAAACTCAAAGGGGAGGAAAGACTGGCAGAGGTTGTTCTGGAGGGATCTGTGTGAAAAAATTCATCGTCGTAACGGGTGGCGTGCTCAGTGGAGTGGGCAAAGGTATATTCTGTGCATCTTTGGCCAGGTTACTCAAAGAGTGTGGCATCAAGGTGAACGTGTTGAAGATAGATCCCTACCTCAACGTGGATGCAGGTACGATGAACCCAAACCAGCACGGAGAGGTTTTCGTCACAGAAGATGGTTACGAGGCGGATCTGGACCTCGGCCACTACGAGAGGTTCCTCGGTGAAGACATGAGCAGGAAAAACAACATAACGGCGGGACAGATTTATTCAACTGTAGTGCAGAGAGAGAGGGACGGAGGTTATCTGGGTTCAACCGTGCAGATAGTCCCACACGTCACCGACGAAATAAAACGTAGGATAGACTCGCTCGAAGGACAAGTCAACGTCATAGAGATCGGTGGAACCGTGGGTGACATAGAGAGCGAAGTGTTCTTGGAGAGTGTCAGACAACTTGCCTTGGAAAAGCCTTTCGAAGACTTCATGTTCATCCACGTCACTTACGTTCCTTACCTCAGAACCTCGAACGAATTCAAGACCAAACCGACGCAGCAATCGGTGCAGTTGCTGAGGAGGGCTGGGCTCAACCCAGACATGATTGTCATCAGAACCGACACGGCTGTGAACTTTGACACGATAAAGAAGGTGGCACTCTTCGGCGGTGTACCACAGGACATGGTGATAAACTTGCCAGATGTTCCCAACGTTTACTCGATAGTGGAACTTCTGAAAGGCCTTGAGGTTCACAAGAGGGTCGCAAAGAAACTCAACCTCACGCTCGATGATTCGAATTTCAGTTGGGATTACCCAAGAACTTTCAAGCAACGCAAGATAGCGTTGGTTGCAAAATACCTCGGAACGGATGACGCGTACAAAAGCATAATAGAATCGATCTTTCTCGCGGGCTGTGTCAAGCCCAAAGTGATCGATGCACAGAGTTTGGAGAACATGAGCTATGAAGAAGTGTGCGACACGTTGTCCGAATTCGACGGCCTGATCGTTCCGGGTGGGTTCGGCAAGAGGGGTATCGAGGGAAAAATCAAGGCGATACGTTACGCCAGAGAACACAAAAAACCGATACTCGGTATCTGTCTCGGCATGCAGTTGATGGTGATAGAGTTCGCGAGGAACGTTTACGGTTACGAAGGAGCCAACTCCACCGAATTTGACCCTGACACGCGCTATCCTGTGATAACACTCATGGAAGAGCAAAAGAGGATCCTACAGCTCGGCGGAACGATGAGGCTTGGTGCCCAACCCATGCGCATCTTCAAAGGCACAAAACTCTGGAGCATCTACAAAGTTGAAGAAACCACCGAGAGACACAGACATCGCTACGAAGTCAACTACGACGAGTTCCCGGAGCTCTTCAAGATGCCCGACGAGCGAGGTTACAAACTCGTCATCAGTGCAAAATCGAACTTCATCGAAGCGATCGAGCTGGAAGAACATCCCTTCTTCATAGGCATCCAGTACCATCCAGAACTGAAAACGAAGGTCGGCAAGCCTCACCCGCTCTTCAAAACCTTTGTCGATACACTGCAATGAAACGTCAAGATACGTAAGTGTACGAGTGCGGGTTCTTGAAACGCTCCGACATGTGTCTTCGAACGTACATGCCACAGTTGCTGGCGATCTTGTTTTCTTCGAGGTTCCCGACGCTCAGGATAACCTCGAAGCCCGCATTTTGAAACTCCTCGACGAACCTACGGTGTTTGATCGGCATACCCGTGCTCGTGTCCACATCAGACTTGATATTGTTGTGTAAAGCGCTGTAAGTCGGATTGATGGGTGTTATCTTCACAAGGAACTTCTCTTTTGAGAAAGTTTCTACCAGTTTTCGAGCATCGAGAATGGATTCTTCCGACACGGCGAAATTCAAAGTGATCTTTCGATCCCCTTTTCTCACAAATTCTTCACCGAACTCGGCGATCTGGTCTAAAGACCACTTTCTGACCGGCATGATCTGATCTCGCTGTTCTTCGTCCGTGGAATGTATCGAGAATTGGAGTTGGAAGCGTCCTTTGTAGTGTTCATCCTTGATCTTCAACATCTGTTCGAAGAAGCTGTCACAGCCGACGGGTGCTATCGTTGAAACACAAGGTATGAGGTTCTCATAGTTCTTGAGTCTTTCCAGCACAATCAGCACATCCTTGTTGAAAGCAGGCTCGCCGACGCGTGCGAACTGAACTTTGAACTTCTTGCTCGCAACCTTGCCGTCAGGAAACCTTTGTCTGATCATGTATTCGATTTGTTCCATTATCTCTTCTTCACTCAGAGTACCCTCGTAGTAACCACCCGCATCGCACATCTTGCATCTGACAGGGCAACCTTTCAATGTTGAAACGATGAGCACCCACTTTTCAGCCAGTGAGAGTGGTGGCTGTAATGCCTCGACGAATTCGACGAGGTTTCCCTTCGAGGTTTCTCCAAGATAAACCACCGCGATGTCTTCCCTGCCGAACTTCGATAGAATCCTCACGATCATCACTCCCCATGAACGATCTTCATACACACTTCGAGTGCGTGTCCCATGGCGATGGCGAGCTGCCTGAAGTTACCACTCGCGTCTCCCACAACGTACAAATCCTTCGTTTCACCACGCAGCACAGGAAGATTCGGGACCCTTCCAAGGCACAAGAGCAACGCCTCGAATTGGTAACAACCGACGTCGGTGTACAATTGTAAATCACCATGACGATCTTCGACTTTGCGGATCGGTTCAGATGGGTGGTACTTCACACCTGAGCTCAAAGCGAGTTGAACCAATTTCGGTACTGCTCTGATTCGATCCGTTCTGTTGAACACATGAACTTCCTTGATGCCCACCTCTTTCGCCTTCAGAGCCCCATCGAAGGCCGCGTCACCAGCTCCATAAATGGCCAAGCGGCCGATCCCACGTGGTAGCCTCTTGAATTCGTAGACCACACTTCGATTCAATTCGAAATCCTCTATCCTTTTTGGTTTCGTACCCGTTGCCACGATCAACTTGTCGAAGCTGTAGGAATTCGACTTCGTTTTCAAAACTCCATCTTCTGCACTCAAAACTTCTTCGTAGACCACTTTCACCCTGCTCTCTTCCAATCTCTTTCTTAAAACCGCAATGAGCTCTTCCCCACTGCATGGAGACAGAATCGGCAAGTTTTCAATTCGCCAAGCGTTCGCTATGAGCCCTCCTATCTCCTCTTTTTCGAATATCGTCACATCGATACCGTACCTGCTGAGAAAAACTGCCGCAGTCACACCTGCCGGTCCAGCTCCAACGATTCCAACGCGCACAATAGCTCACCCGAATCAGTGATCACACCGAAACCGTGCGCCAAGTTCTTCAACGCAGCAAAATGATACCAATCGTTCTTGTCCCAACATACGTCTTCAACCACGACAACGTCAAACCCCTTCACGAATGCACTTCTCGCCGTTGTTTCGACGCATAGATGTGTCATGACTCCCCCCAAGACGAGCTGCTTGACCTTCATCTTTCTGAGTATTTCTTCCAAGTCCGTCATGTGGAAGGCATCGTACGAATCCTTGTACAAGATGATCGAGCTTCTGCAGTCCAGACATGGCTCTGTCTGGTCGTCATCGACGACGTTGTTCCACCATCTCACCATGGATGGACTGTTTCCCTTGTGGATCGTCACGATCGTGGGCAGATCTTTCTCAACAAACGCGTTCAGCAATTTTTGTGCCTTGGGAAGTATTCTCTCAACCCCCGGAAGGTAAGCCCTTCCCTCCTTTTGGCAGAAATACTTCTGAAGGTCTACGAGCAACAGAGCGGGTTTACTCAACACAAGAGGATGCTTGGTCCTTTCGCTTTCGAAGTACACATCATCACCTCAAAAGCAAAACGAGGGGACAAGCGTCCCCTCATTTCGCGTAAGCAACGGACCTCTTTTCCCTTATGACGACTACCTTGAGAACCCCTGGATACTCCATCTCTTCCTCTATTTTCTTTGCGATCTCGTAAGCCATCTTGTCCGCTTCGGCGTCGTCCACCTTGTCTGGTTGGACGATGACCCTCACTTCCCTACCTGCCTGTATTGCGTAGGCTTTCTCCACGTTTTTGAAACTCATGGCGATCTTTTCCATCTTCACCAACCTCTTGATGTAGTTCTCAAGATCTTCACGCCTTGCACCGGGTCGAGCGGCGGACAGAGCATCCGCGGCGGCCACGAGAACCGACTCTGGATGGGATGGTTCAGCCTCACCGTGGTGACTCATGATCGCGTTCACCACGTAATCCGGTTCACCATAACGCTTGACTATCTCGGCTCCGATCTCCGTGTGCGAACCTTCGACCTCGTGGTCCAACGCCTTGCCTATGTCGTGCAACAAGCCTCCGCGCTTCGCCTTCTCCGTATCCAACCCAAGCTCCTCGGCCATCAACGCGGCGAGCTGGGCCACCTCTATCGAGTGGGCCAGCACGTTCTGACCGTAGCTCGTCCTGTACTTGAGCTTACCGAGCAGTTTGATCAATTCCGGATGAATTCCCGTCACGCCAACCTTCAGCGCGGCTTCCTGGCCGGCCTCTTTGATCGCCTTCTCCACCTCTTGTTTGGCCTTTTCGTACATCTCTTCTATCCTCGCGGGGTGTATCCTTCCATCCGCGACCAACTTTTCCAGTGTGATGCGAGCGATCTCCCTTCGAATGGGATTGAAACTCGAGAGTACCACGACTTCTGGCGTATCGTCGATCACAAGGTCTACACCCGTGATCTTTTCGAACGCCCTTATGTTCCTTCCCTCTCGACCTATGATCCTTCCTTTCATTTCATCGTTGGGCAAGCTGACAGTTGAAACGGTGATCTCCCCGATGTATTCGGGTGCGTAACGCTGCACGGCCGTTGCGATGATTTTCTTCGCTTCCTTCTCCGCTTCCTCCTCGTACCGTTCCTTGATCTGCTTGAACATCAACGCCAGATCGTGTTCGTAGCGGTTACGTGCTTCCTCCAGCACTATTTTTCTCGCGTCCTCCACGGTCATGCCTGCCAATTCTGTGAATTTCTCGTCGAGTTCCTTCTCCCTCTGTTCGATCCTCTTTTTCGCCACTTCGAGCTGGGACCTCAGAGATTCCAAGTAAGTTTCCTTTTTTTCTACGATCTCTTCCCTCCTCGAAAGCATCTCTTCCCTCTTCAAGAGTCTTTCTTCGATGGCTCTGATCTCCTGCTCTTTCTTGCGGAGCTCCGACTCCATCTCTTCCCTAAGCCTGTGCGCTTCCTCTCTCGCCTCGACTATTGCCCTTCTCTTCAATTCCTGAGCCTCTTGTTCCGCTTTCTTGATGATGCTCTCAGCGTCTTTCTGTGCTTTTCTGTGAGATTTCTCTATGCTCGACTTTGCGATCAAATATCCTATCAACAGACCTGCCACAGCACAGGCTAATGCGACAACTATCATCACATCTCAACACCTCCTTCTTTGAGTAGATCTATTTCCTTTGCAGTGAAACCCCGGCGAAAGAGGTATTCTCTCGCCTCGGGACCTTTGAGCTTTTCTTTCTCCAAGAGCCTCTTCATTATCTGTTTCACGTCCGTTTCCTTCATGATTCTCTCCAGAACTCTCTCGATGACTTCCTCGTCCACTTTGAGCTGTCTCAGCTTCATCTTTATCCTGAGAGGTCCATAACCATGAACGATCAACATGTCGTCCGCGTAGAGGTAGGCAAACTTCTCATCGTCGAGGAAGCCCGATTTCTCGAGACTTTCCAAGGCTGCTTCGACCGTTTTCGGATCGAAACCCTTCATCAACAGTCTGTCCCTCAGTTCCGCTTTGGACCTCACTCTGAACTTCAAAAGCCTTTTCGCGTACTTCAGTGCCTCATTTAACTGCATTCTTTTCACCTATCGGCAAATTGTACTTTTCTCTTATCTTCCTCTCTATCTCCATAGCTATGTGAGGATTCTGTGCGAAGAAGAGCACGGCGTTGTTCTTGCCCTGTCCAAGCGTGTACTCCTTACCATCGTCGGCAACGTAGAAGAACCAGCTACCCTTCTTCTGAATGAGTTCTTCGGCCACTCCGAGGTTGAACAACTCGTTCTCTCTCACGATACCCTTGCCGAATATGACGTCCAATTCAGCCTTCTTGAAAGGTGGTGCAACCTTGTTCTTGACAACCTTCGCCGTGACGGTTATTCCCACCGACTCGGTCGCATCCTTGATGGTGTCGCTCTTCCTGACCTCGATCCTCATCGTCGCATAGAACTTCAACGCCAAGCCTCCGGTTGTCGTCTCGGGATTGGCGAACATCACGCCGATCCTCATTCTGATCTGGTTGGTGAAGATCACCACGGTCTTGGATTTGCTCACGCTACCGGCAATCTTCCTCAGTGCTTGGGACATAAGCCGCGCTTGAAGACCCACCTGCATGTCTCCCATGCTTCCTTCGATCTCCGTGCGGGGAACCAACGCCGCGACGGAGTCAACGACGATCAGATCGACCGCGTTGCTTCGAATCAGTTCATCCACGATTTCCAAAGCTTGCTCACCGTAATCAGGTTGCGAGATCAACAGACGCTTCAGATCGATCCCAAGGGCCCTCGCATACAATGGATCCAGAGCATGTTCCGCATCGATTATGGCTGCAACACCTCCTGCTTTCTGTGCTTCGGCTATCGCGTGCAATGCGAGGGTGGTCTTGCCACTGGATTCTGGGCCAAAGATCTCTATGATCCTTCCTCTGGGATATCCACCGACACCGGTGGCTATGTCCAAAGCGAGCGAACCGGTTGAAATGACTTCTACGGGAGAGATCTGTGCCTCTTCTCCCAAGATCATGATCGAACCTTTTCCATAACTGCTCTCGATCTTCTTGATGGCTTTCTCAAGAACCTCAAGTTTCTCCTTTTGCTCCTTCTCATTCATGCTTGATCAAACCCCCTTCAAAGAGACACTCATAAACTTTTTTATAGATCGAACCTTTGGGCGTGAGGGTGGATGAGTACACGACTATTCGATCCACTGCGACTGTTATAGGATCGTACGTGATGTCCTCTATCAGATGCTGCCAAGCTGCCGGGAAATCTTTGATTCTACCGATCGTTATGTGCGGTGAGAACCTCTCTTCGAAGTTGAAACTGTGCTTGGCCAGTTCAGCCTTGGCTTCGTTGTAGAGCCTGTGAAGGGGCTGATTTGCCCTCACGCCGAGCCAAACCACCCGAGGCTGGTTGTCTCGAGCGAAACAACCAACTTTTTCGATAACGAACGAAAACGAGGGGAAGCCTCTGATCCTGTGAGAAACGTGTTCCACGGCCTCGGCAACCCTTTTTGGATCAACCTCACCGAGGAAGAAAAGAGTCAGATGCACGTTTTCCCTGCTGACCCAGTTTGCCTTGAATCCCCTCCTCATGAGTTTCTCGATCACCTGTTGGGACACGTCTCTCACCGCATCGTTCACGTCGATCGCAATGAAGGTTCTCACGTTCATCCCCCCAGCGCTTTCCTGTTTTGGTAAAGATAGACGATCGCCGACAGCATCGTGAAGAACGCACACAGATATATCAAGATCACTTCCGCCAGAACGAACGAGATCGAAAGGCTCCTGAAGAACAGCACCACGACTATGAGGGCCATCTGCACAACCGTCTTCACCTTTCCATAGACGTTGGCTTGAACTATCGTTCCCTTACTCGCCGCCAAGATCCTGACAGCACTCACGACGGTATCCCTCGCCACGATGAACGCGACCAGCCAAGCCGGAATCAAGGGTATGAGGGCTATGAGTGTGGAGTTGACGAAGACTTTGTCGACGATCTGGTCGATGACCTTACCCGTGTTGGTGACTTGGTTCAGCTTCCTGGCGAGAAACCCATCCAGATAATCGCTGAATGCTCCAAGGGCGAAGAACAACAGGGCCAACTTCCACGATTTGGCTTCGATCGCGAGAAAGACCGGAACCGTCAGCACCAACCTCGATAGTGTGACCATGTTGGGCACGTTCACACGAGCACCCCTTTCAAGTCAAAGCCGTCTGTGTCAAGTATTCTGACGAGCTGAAACGAGGGAAGGTTTAAATTTACGTCCTTGCGAACTTGGACGATTCCATCCACCTCTGGAGCATCGAGGTGCGAGCGGGCTACGTAGTAGTTTTTGGTCGACCTCTCCACGAGAACCTCCAACTCTTCACCTACGAACCTGGACAAGCTTTCCTTAGCAAGCTCTGCCTGCAACGACAGAACCTCTTCCATCCTCTCTTTCGCGATCTCTTCGTCCACTTTGTCTTGCAACTCGCTCGCCACAGTTCCTTCCTCGTCCGAGTAGATAAAACAGCCAAGCCTTTCGAACTTCGCCACCTTGAGAAACTCCAACAGTTCCTCAAAATTTTTCTCCTTCTCTCCAGGAAACCCGACGATGACGCTCGATCGAATCGCCGCATCGGGTAAGGCTCTGCGTATCGAAAAGATCATTTCCAAAAGTTCTTCGCTTTTCTTCATCCTACCCATCTTCACGAGTACCTCATCACTGCCATGCTGGACTGGCAGATCGAAATAATGCAGAACTTTGCGAGAATCGTAGAAACTGCTCAGTATCTCTTCATCGAAATGGTCTGGGTGCATGTACATGACCCTCAAGCGAAATTCCCCTTCCAAGGAGTCCAAGGTTCTCAGAAGCTTTGGAAGGGAAGGCTTGCCGTGCAGGTCGATCCCATAAGCGGTCGTGTCTTGAGCAACGAGCACTATCTCTTTCACGCCATTCTGAACGAGTTCTCTCACTTCCGCTTCTATGCTCTCGATGCTGCGACTCTTAAATCTTCCCTTGAAGGCCGGGATCGAACAGAAAGTGCAGCTTCGGTCACATCCATCAGCTATCTTGACGTACGCGTAGCTGCTGAACTTCGAGCGTGGTGCGCACTCGTAGACCGTCTCTGGCTTTTCCACCAAGAAACGGACTTTCTTCTCGAGGGCTTCGGCGAGGCGATACGGGGACAGCACGCCGTACCAGGCGTCCACCTCGGGAAGTTCTTCAACCAATTGTGAAGCGTACCTCTGCACGAGGCACCCTTTCACGCAGAGGAAGAAAGGCTTTCGTTTCTTGTATTCTATGAAATCGAGTATTTCATCGATCGATTCCCTCTTCGCGTCTTCTATGAAGCAACACGTGTCTATCACTACAATGTCCGCTTCGTCAACGTTGTACACTATCTCATGGCCCTTGCTCCGAAGGATCGCCTCCAGTACATCGCAGTCCGCCTCGTTCTTCGGACAGCCCAGAACCTTTATACCTATTCTCATCGATCTCCTCACCCTTTAAGAAGTGCCTTCTCTTGCGAATGTAAAGTTCTCTTATGTTCTTGAGTTCCTGTTTGTACTCCTCGCTCCTGTAGTTCTGATAGGTGAATTCCCAGTGCTTGAACTCACCAGAAAGATAGAGCAGAGTCACTTCAGCGTACACACCGTTCTTCAAATACACCCTGTTACCCCACGATTTCGTCGATGCCAAAACAAAGTTCGAGTGATGAACGTAACCAGGGTCAAGATTGAACTTTCTCTTTCCCTCCACACTGTACTTCTTCTCGAGCTCGTTCGTGTAGATTTTCACGTCAGCGAGCAACGACGGATGAATCAAATTCTCGAAACTCAGCAGTACACCCCAAAGATCCGAACCCAGCTCCCTGTCGTAATAACTTGTATAGATACTGAACGGCAACTTTTTTGAGATGTAATCTATCTTACCGAAGGCCGACTCGAGTTCGGGTTTCAACGTTTCCACCCAATAATCGATGTACTGGGAGAACGCAAAGATGACAAGGTTCACCAGATCAGCTTTCTTCACCTCTCCCACAGGACCACCTCGAAGTTCTCGACCCTTATGAGCCACTGTTTGTTTGCCGAGACAATTGCACAACCGTTCTTGTTGTTCTTCACTTCGTACTTGTTGCCGACCTTCAGTAAGACCGACTCTCCCGGCACAACAGGCTTGCCATCGAGCAAGATAGCTTGATTACCAATGTTCACGAGTTTGGCGCCCGGTTGACCGAGCACGTTGAAGAACCTCACCATCGAATAGAAGAACAGTATTGCCGCGACCAAGCACATCGCAAGCATGAGCAGATTAACTCTCTCTGAGAACGCGTACTTCTTCGGCTTCGCCTGTGCCGACTCTCTCGCAAGGTCTTCCGTACCTATCAGTTGACTCGCATCGAGCCCAAGTTCCTGTGCACACAACTTTATGTAATGTCTCACGTAAAAAGGTGCATCGACCCTGTCGAACTGTCCCTCTTCTATGAGCCTGAGCTTCCACACGGGTATGGCCGTCTTTTCTGAAAGTTGCTCAAGTGTTAAACCACGCGCTTCACGCGCCTTCTCCAGCGTTCCACCGATGACGATCCACTTTTCTTTTTCCACACGAACCACACCTCAAACTTGGCTAAACTTTATTATACCAGTTCTCCAAGGTTCTGAGTCCTTGACTGTCCAAACAGCGAACCGCCTCTGTTCTAAGACTTTCCTGAATTGCTTCGAGCACGAGTGATCTGTGCCGTTCGTTCTCAACGAAGTCCAATTCGTCTCCGTCCACGATCAGAACGTTTCCCTTCACATCTGCAAAGAACGTCTCATCGTAGAACTTCACCAACTGATGCCAGTATTCTTCCTCAACGTTCATTTCGTACGGTCTTCCTCTCTTTCTGATGCGCCTCACGGCCGTTTCAGCGCTGCACTTGATGTACACCAACAACTTCGGTTGTGGCGAGATCTTCGACATCGTTCCGTAAAACTGTTCGTAAACGGTGTACTCCACAGGCTGAAGGAAACCCAAATGCTTCTGCATCCTCACGAAGACGAAATCTCCAAGCATCGAGCGATCCATGACGGCACGCTCGATTCGACTCGCTTGTTGCAGCTGGAGAAATCTCTTGTGCAAAAAGTAAAGTTCCATGGTGAGACACCATCTGTGCCTATCGGCGTAGTATCTTTCCAACAGTTGATCAGCGAGCTCGTCGTTCATCTCGTAGAAGCCCCTCATATCCCATTCCCTCTCGAGTATTTCCACCAACGCCGTCTTGCCAGCCCCCACCGTTCCTTCGACGACGATCTCAAGCACGTTGATTCCTCCTTTTGAGCTCTTTTCCGTCGTACAGCCAAACTCCCTTCTCTTGTGTTTCCAAGACAGAGACGATGGCGTCCTCGATGCTGGAAAAGCTTTCGTCCATCGAATCGGATTTGACGATCAACAGACTGGAGAGATCGTAATCTGCGAAGTATCTCTCGTACTCTTCGTTCAAAGCATGCCAGTACGCTTCATCGATGGAGAGTTCCCAACTTCTTCCCCTCTTCTTGATCCGTTCTATCGCCGTTCGAGTCGAACAGTGCAGATAGATCATCAACTGTGGTGGAAAAGAATACTTCAAGAACTCTCCTTGAACCTCCCGATAGATGTCGTACTCGAGCTGATTCATCTCTCTCCTTCTCAAAAGTACTGTTGGAAAAATGTGATCGCAGAAGATGCTTCTGTCCATCACCACGTTTCCGATCTGCTTCGCCAGCTCCATCTGTTGAAACCTCTTCGTCAGAAAATAGATCTGCAAGTGAAAACCCCACTTCGCGGGATCAGCGTAGAAGTTGCTCAGAAGAGTGATGATCTTTTCGTCCGTCAACTCGTAGAGGGGTTTCAAACCGAGCCTCTCCGAGATGACCTTGATGAGCGTGGTCTTACCAGCTCCAACCGTTCCCTCGACGACGATCTTCGGTCTCACAGTTCCACCAGAGCAGATCTCAACTGCTCAAATATCGATGGCACGGCGGCAACTATCTCACCGCTCTCCAAATCGAACTCACCGTTCAGCCCACCAACCACAACGCCGGCTTCCCGTGCGATCAAAACCCCAGCTGCCACATCCCAAGGTTTCAGACCGACTTCCCAGTATCCGTCGAACCTGCCACAAGCAAGATAACACAGCTCGAGGGCTGAGGAACCTACGATCCTGACCTCCTGACACACCTCGGTGAGCTTCTCAACGCTTCTCATCAACCATTTCAACTTCGTTTCATCGTAGGGCCATCCGGTGACCAAGAGCGATCGATCCATGGTCGGTCTCTTCTCGTTCAAGATGCGTTTGTCGTTCAGGAAGGCCCCCTTTCCAAGCTCTGCGTAGAACATCTCGTTCGTGAAGGGAATGTAAATCGCTCCTTCCACGATCTTTCCAAAACTCATCTTAGCTATGCTCACAGCGAAGTACGGCAAGGAGTGAGAGTAATTCAACGTACCATCGATGGGATCGACAACGAAGATTGTTTCACCGTTGGGTATCTTTGTCTCCTCACAGCCTTCCTCCAGAACAAAGGCAGCGTCGGGGTAATGCTCCTTCAAAACCTCGACTATGACCTTCTGGCATTCGACGTCCGCCTGGGTCACCACGTCCGCCCTCATGCTCTTCGTTTTTATCGAGAGCTCCTTCTCGAAAAATCGCATGGCGATCTCGCCGGCCTTTTTTGCAGCCTCACAGATGGGCCTCATTTTTCCTCAGCTCCTCCTTCAATCTGAAGATCTCGTCTCGCAGAACGGCCGCGTCCTCGTACCTCAACTCGCTCGCAGCTCTGTACATCTCTTCCTCCAAAACGGCTATGCGTTCCTCCAAACCGAGGTCTTTCACAAGATCGAGATACTCCAACTTCGGCTTTTCTTCGATGAACTTTTCGAATATCTCCATCTGCAACGGCTTTATGATGGGTTTGGGTGTTATGTTGTGCTTCTTGTTGTACTCGAGCTGGATCTTTCTCCTCCTGTTAGTCTCCTCTATCGCCCTCTGCATCGCGGGAGTGATCCTGTCTGCATACATGAGCACTTTCCCATTGAGATTTCTCGCAACCCTTCCCATTATTTGTATGAGCGTCGTTTCCGATCTCAAGAAACCCTCCTTGTCGCAGTCCATTATGGCGACGAGAGACACTTCTGGAAGATCCAAACCCTCCCTGAGGAGGTTTATTCCCACGACGACATCGACATCGCCACGTCTGAGCTTCTTGAGCACCTCGATCCGCTCGATCGCATCGAGCTCAGAATGTATGTAGAGAGCTCTGATGCCCAGTTCGGTCAGATACTCGCTGAGTCTTTCGGCGGTCTTCTTCGTGAGCACGGTCACGAGAGCCCTTTCACCCCTCTCCACGACCTTCTTGATCTCGAAGACGAGATCGTCTATCTGTCCACTCGTAGGCCTGACTTCGACTTCCGGATCGACCAATCCTGTTGGTCTGATGAGCTGTTCGACGATCTGCTCGCTCACTTGAAATTCGAACGGACCAGGTGTCGCGGAGACGAAGATGATCTGTGGTACCTTCTTGAGAAACTCCTCGAAGGTGAGGGGCCGGTTGTCGTAAGCCGAAGGCAATCTGAATCCGTAGTCCACCAAGTTCTTCTTTCGTGAGAACTCGCCACGCCACATCGCCCTCAACTGTGGCACGGCAATGTGCGATTCGTCTATGAAGACTATGAAGTCCTCGTCAAAATAATCGAGGAGCGTGTAGGGTGGTTCACCAGGCTGTCGACCATCGAAGTGTCTCGAGTAGTTCTCTATACCAGGACAGTGTCCTATGGATATCAAGAGTTCCAAATCGTGCATGGTTCTCTGTTGAAGTCTTTGCATCTCGAGCAATTTGCCTTGTCTCTTCAACTCCTCGAGTCTCTCTTTGAGTTCCTCTTTGATCGATTCGACGGCGCGTCTCAGCTTTTCTTCGGTGGTTATGAACTCCACTGCTGGATAGATCGTGATCTTTTGGTATTCTTCTATGCTCGTTCTGTTCATTTTGTCGAACGATTCTATCTTGTCCACGTTCGAGCCGAAGAATTCGACACGTATCCCTTCGTCCTGGTACGTCGGATAGATTTCCAGCACGTCCCCCGCGAGCCTGAAACATCCTTTCAGAGTGATCTCACTGCTCCTGGAATAACCGATCCTCGCAAGCTTTTGGGCCACCTCATGTGGTTCGATCTTTTGACCAACGTGCAGTTGAATGTTCATCGTGTCGAAATCCGTTGGATCACCCGAGGCGTAGATACAGGAAACGCTCGCGACGACAACGACGTCCCTTCTCGTCCTCACGGACTTGAACGTGGACATCCTCATACGTACCAGAACGTCATTTATGTCGGCGTTCTTTTCGATGTAGAGGTCCTTCGAGGGCACGTACGCCTCGGGTTGGTAGTAATCGTAGTAGCTGATGAAGTATTCAACCCTGTTCTTCGGAAAGAACGTTTTGAACTCTCCGTAGAGTTGTGCAGCGAGCGTCTTGTTCGGTGAGATGATCAACGCTGGTCTGTTCAACCGCGCGATCACATTCGCCATCGTGAAGGTCTTACCGCTGCCCGTCACACCTATGAGCGTCTGGAACCTGTAACCCTTCAGAACTCCTTCAACAAGTCTTTCTATCGCCTGAGGCTGATCTCCAGTGGGCTCGAAATCGCTCACCAGTTCGAACAAAATGTCTATACCCCCGATCCTTCACTCATTCGGCTGTAGATAGATCATGCCGTTGAGGTACTTGATCAGTTCGACGGCTTCTTTTGTTTGAGGTTCGCGCCTCATCATCTCATCGCTCGTCAGCAACGAACCGTAGTATTCCTTGTTCGCGTCGTTGTCCACTTGGACGATCGAACCCTGCAAGGATAGGCCTGCGAAGAAGCCTTTGCTCACGGAGTAAGAATAGATCGAAGATTGGAGTCTGTAGTCCGTTTCTGCCGACAGCGACCTTCCCATCGGGCCCGCTGCGATGCTGATGTTGCCACCGAGCGTGACGTTACCCGATACGAGGTTTTTCACCGCCTGTTCGTTCATCAGTAAGAGGACCAATCCGACGTTCTGAATTCCCAACTGCGCTCCAAGGCTCAAACCTGTGAGCTTCAAGAACACCGGTCCGTACCATTTACCACTCGGCACGTCACGTCTGAGGAGGAAACCTTCTCCGTACTGTCCACCGATGACGAAACCAACTCTGATCAACGACGGAAAGATCGCGAGGCCTTCGGACTGTCTCAAAAGTTCGACGAAAGCCCCACTGTCCGGTATGCTCGATAGTTCTTTCAGGATCGAGAGTGCCGAACTCAGTCTTTCGTTCGCAGGAACAGCGAAGATCAACAGAGGCACGCACAGCATCAGGATCACCACTTTCTTCATGGTAACACCTCCCTTTAAGAGTTTACTACGTTGGGGTCTTTCTACTATAATAAGACTTAGGTTCAAAGACCACAGGAGGTGTTTGAAATGAGAGTCAGGGTTGACGAAGCTGCTTGCATCGGCTGCGGCGTCTGCGAAAGCCTTTGTCCTGAGGTGTTCAAACTTGCAGACGATGGCAAGGCGAAGGTTCTTCAACCAGAGACGGAGGAGAGCTGCGCGCGCGACGCTGCCGACAGCTGCCCAACAGGTGCGATCCACATCGAGGAGTGAAAAGAGGCGGTGATCCGCCTCTTTTCTTTTCCTTGCGATCCGGTGGAACTTTTTTAGAACATAAACAATTCTGTTCCTTGATCTTTCCCCACCTCGGTTGGATAATAGTAATTGCTCACCTTTCAGACAGATTGGGGTTTCACTATGAAAGAAAAGATCATAGAGGCCTTGAAGGCCAAACTGAATCGCCGAGTTTGGGATAGTTGGTTCAGCACTTTCGATGTTAAGGAGATCGGGGAAAATCTCGTCATCTTTGAGGTTGGTAACCTCTTCATCAAAGACTGGCTCGAGATGAAGTATGGCAACCTCATAGCACGCACACTGAGAGAGGTCTTCAATCGTCCGATCGAATTCAAGATAGAGCACGCACCTCTGCAGAACCAACCCGAGGAAGACGAGCGTGAACCTTTGGTGAGAAAAAGGCCGCTCGTTCTGACGCCACTCAACCCCATCTTCACTTTCGAAAACTTCGTCGTGGGTCCAAGCAACATGTTCGCTTACAGTGCATGTCTTGAGGCAGCAAAATTTCCTGGCAAGTACAATCCATTGTTCGTGTACGGCGGTGTGGGACTCGGTAAAACACATTTGCTCCAAGCCATAGGGCACTACCTCTTCAAACATCAGCCTGAGATGAGGGTCGTCTATCTGACGAGCGAGCGCTTTTTGAACGAGCTGATAGAAGCCATTCAGAGGGGTACGGCTCAAGAGTTCAGGGAACGATACAGAACGAAGATAGATGTTTTGCTGTTGGACGACGTGCAGTTTCTCATTGGGAAAAACGGCATTCAGACTGAGCTGTTTCACACCTTCAACGAGCTCTACAACGCTGGCAAACAGATCGTGATATGTTCCGATAGAGATCCACAGATGCTCGACGGTTTTCAAGACAGACTGATAAGTCGCTTTCAGATGGGTGTGGTCGTGAAGATCGAAAGACCGGACGTCGAGACGTGCTTCAAGATAGCACAGAAGATGGTCAAACTCGAAGGCGCGGAACTACCAAAGGATGTTTTGATGCTCGTCGCAGAAAAGTTCAACGACAATATGAGGAGGCTCAAGGGTGCGATCGTCAAACTCTTGATGCACAAGCAGATCTACAACGAAGACATAGACCTTGCCAAAGCGACGCAGATACTCTCTGTAGAACCATCCTCCAAGTGTGCAACAGTAGAAGAGAGATTGTTCGCTGTGCTGTGCGAGTTCTTCAAAGTCGTTCCAGAAGAGCTCAGGGGAAACAGCAGGAAAAGCAACGTGCTGATCGCCCGTCAAATGGGTATGTATGTGGCAAAGAATCACCTGGGTTTGTCGCTCAGAAAGGTCGCCGAGATGTTCAACAAATCACACCCGACCGTATCCAACGCGATTCAGAGGTTCGAACTTAACGTGAAGAACAACAAATCGCTCGAAGCCATGTTGAACAAGGTCTTGGAGCAGTTCAGAGAGAAGACGGCAAACCAAACGCTGTGAGACAACTCTCCAACTTCAATGGACGCTCCATCAGTTGCTTGACGCTCAAAGCCGGATCTTTCTTGTTGAAGAGGATCTCGTACACCTGCTCGCATATGGGCATCTCAACATCCAAAGCTCTCGCCAGCCTCAAGAGTGGTCCCACGGTGTGAACACCCTCCGCGACCATCTTCATATGTCCGAGCACTTGTGATAGTTCGGCCCCTTTCGCAACCATTTCCCCCACGTACCTGTTCCTGCTGTAAGGACTGTTGCACGTGACTATGAGATCACCGACTCCCGCCAACCCCATGAACGTCAGAGGACTCTCCGCCCCAAAAGCCAACCCAAAGCGAGCCATCTCGTGCAGACCACGAGTGATCAACGAAGCCTTCGCGTTGTGCCATCCTCCCAACCCATCCACGATGCCGGCCGCGATGGCAATCACGTTCTTCACAGCACCGCTGACCTCCACACCGATCACATCGTGGCTGAGATAAGATCTGAAGTACGAGTTACTCACTGCCCTCTGCAAAGTTTCGGCTCTTTCCAAATTCTCAGACGCGATGACTACGGCCGTGGGCAGCCGCTTTGCCACCTCTATCGCATGGCAAGGTCCCGAAAGCACGGCGTAGCTCGTCTCGGGCCAAACCTCGCGAACGATCTGACTGATCGTCTTCAAATTTTCATCGATGCCCTTCGACAGGTTCAGAACCATCTTTGGAGCCGGCCATAAGTTTCGTAAAATCTCTCTCACGTGTTTCACGGGCACTGCTATCAACAGCGTATCGGAAAAACGACGCAACTCTTCGAGATCTGTCGTTGCCCTCAGTCCAATCGGAAGTTCGATGCTTTCAAGATATTCACTCCTGCGTTCTTCGTTGATCTTTTGGGCCACTTCTTCTCTTCTCGCCCACAACAGCACGTCGTGACCGTTCTCAACCAAGAGCTTCGCGAACGCAGTACCCCAACTGCCGGCACCAAGGATCGAGAACTTCACGTGGTTATCACCTCAGCGATCTTTTTGACGGAGAACTTGACAACGAACGTTCTGTACGCGAGAGCGTCCGGGTCCAGCTTGACTAACCAACCATCTTCTTTCTTCTCAACACTTATGAAATATCTTTGCTGAAAGTTCGATTCGTTCGACACTGCTCTCAAAAGATACTCGTTTTCGGAAACGTAAACGTCCTTGACGACGAACACTCCACGTTCGTGATGAAAAACTTGTCCCTTCAGTTGGAGCAGTCTATCCACATCCACGTTCTTGATGTGTACATGTGGCATCGCGCCCTCTCCCCATGTCCATCTCTCTATTGTCTTGTGATTCACCTTGACGGCCTTGACCGTAAAACTCACCTTTCCCTGCGAGAGCCACTTTCTCTCGTAACGTGTTCCCAAAACGACACGTTCGTTCTTCCAAACGGAGATCTCACCGAAGCATCCACTAGCTTCGATCAGTTTGGCCATGTCGTAGACGTACCAATCGGCGTCACTCGTGAGCTGGAAGAAGCCACCCCTCCTCAAAACGGCGGCCACGGTTCGAACGAAATCTTCATTGGTGAACCTTTTGTATGCGTGACATTTCTTCGGCCAAGGGCACGGGAAGTTGACGTAAATCTCTTGGAGGGATTCGTCCTCAAAAAACTCTCGAAGGCCAAACTGTCCGTCCACCATGAAGACTCGAACGTTGTCAAGACGTTCCGCGTGAATCCTCTTCTGTATCTTGACGATACTCACGAGGGACGTCTCGAAACCAACGTAATTTCTTGAAGGATTCTCTTTCGCGAGGTTCACAAGAAATTCCCCATTACCAAAACCGAGCTCTGCGACGAGCTCGGCCTCTCTGTTGAAAAAAATCCTCCAATCTATTGGAAGAGTCAACTTTTTCGCATCGATACAGTACGAAAAGACACCCACGTCCATCACTTGATGCGGTTCAAGAAAGACCTCGCGTACACGGCGTACTGACTCTGTGGGTACTTCTCCAAGAAACCTTCGAAAGCCCTCCTCGCTTCATCGTTGCTGCCAGCCGAATAGTAACTCAGCGCCATGTAGTAGTGCGCGTCATCTTTGAAATAGACATCGTCACTCAGTTGATCGAGTAGGTTTTTGAGTATCTCCGCAGCGTCGAGATAGTATCCCTTCCTGTAGAGGTTGTAACCGAACAACCACACGGACCGTGCGGTCTCGATGTCAAACCTTCCATGCAACGCGTATTCAACTTTTTCAGAATTTTTGCCCAAGCCAGTCAAAACCTGTTCGATCTGTTTCAAAGCTTGCTTGATCTCATCCATCGCCTTGGCGTTCTCCTGTTCAGAAGATTGGACCGCTGCGATCGCGTTGCTTAAGCTGAGTTTCAATTCCGAAAGACCCAGAGAAAGTTCGGTTTGTGAACGTGTCACATCTTGAAGCTTCGATTCCAAATTCGCCATTCCGGCGGTCAGCCTATCCGACACCCCACTGAACTTGTCTATTCTTTCTGAGAGCGGGGCGATCTTTTCCTCCAGTATCTTGCCTATGACTGACCTGTTCGCAGCCGAGGAGATCAAACCGATGAGACTGAAAGCGAGCGTGGCACAGATCAAGATCAGAGTGATCAGATCGAGGGAAGTCTTCCGCACGGTCTCGATCCTTTTCGACAGACTCGGATGCGAAGAATCGAGCCTCTTTAACAACTCCTCGAACATCTTTTCTCGCGCCTTGTCATTCTTCTTGCGTGCCAGTTCGAGTTTCAGAGCGATCGCCTCGACCAACTCTGGATAAGCTTTTGAGACGGACTCCAAGATTGCCATTGCACCTTCGAAGTTCGCCCTGTCCACCTCTTCGAGAGAATCTTTGATGTCCTCTCTGTAATCCTCCCTCACCCTCTCTTGGGCTGTCTTGTACAAAGTCTTGTACTCCTGTTTTTTCTCGTCACTCAACCGCTCGTAGAGTTTCAGAACTGCCACCCAGTTTCCAGACGCGGCCTCAAGCTCCAAAAGCAGATGCGGATAATCTTCCTGGAAGATGCTCAGCACACCTCGCGCGCGAGACAGTTGGTTTTCCCTGATCAGTTCCCTCACCAGTCTCTCAACGGCATCGCTCATCTGGCCACCTCCTCAATGGCGTACGGTATGAGGTCCACCAATTCGCTGACCAGCATCGTCCCTTCTCTCATATTGTATTTCTCACTCGCAAGCCCGTGCACGTAAACACCGAGAAGGCACGCCTCCATCGGTGTCACGCCCTGGGCAAGGAATCCACCTATGATACCGGACAAAACATCGCCACTGCCGGCCTTGGCCAACGAAGTGTTCCCAACCAGATTGTAAAACGTGTTCTTGCCGTCGGTGACGATCGTCGTGGCCCCTTTCAAGACCACGACGACGTTGTGGTCGAGCGCGAACTTTTCGGCCAACAGGTAATTGTATTTGACCTGCTCGGTGGGTTGCCTGACCAAGCGGGCGAACTCCCCAGGATGTGGTGTGATGATGGCTGGCGCACTCAACGAATCCAAAACGTCTGGATCGTTCGAGATGCAGTTCAATCCGTCCGCATCTATCAATACGGGCTTATCGATCTTCCTCAGAAAGTTCTCCACAAACTCGCACACATGCGCTTGGTTCGTCAAACCTGGACCAAGCACGATCGCGTCCGATTCTCGAGCGAGCTGCAACGCTGAATCGAGATCCTTCAGAGAAAAACTGTCGGCCTCGATGCTCGTGAAGACCAGCCCTGGTTCTCGACCCACCGCCAACCTTCCAACTTCATCACAGCTGAGCAGTTTCACGTATCCACAGCCGCTCCTCAGAGCCCCCAGACACGTCAGAATGGGAGCACCCAAATACTGACGCGAGCCCGCGACCACGAGCAGAGTACCGAAGGTTTTCTTGTGGGAATCTTTCTTTCGCTCAGGCAGAACTTTTTTGACGTGGCTCTTGGTGATGATGCTCCTCTTCAAGTTCATCGATTCGCAGAGAGATCTGGGAATTCCTATGTTCGCCACCTTGAGCTTGCCCGTCAGTTCCCTACCTGGAAAGACCACGTGGCAAGGCTTTGGAAGTACGAAAGTGACGGTTAGGTTCGCTTTGATGGCCATCCCAAGTATCCTTCCAGTATCGCACTCCAAACCAGAAGGCAGATCCACAGAGACGACGTAGCCTGCGTAGAGATTCACCAGCTTTATGATGTCCAACAGTGGGTTTCTCACTTCGCCTCGACTGCCCGTGCCAAGCAAAGCATCCACAACCACATCGCTTCTCTTTATCATTTCTGCCAAACCGTCGAGGTCGATGTCCACTCCGAACCTTTTGACGTCAGCACCGAGCAATCTAAGCCTTTCAAGGTTCTCACGGGTCAAGTTCGTCATCTTTTCTTCTTCACCGACGATGACACAGCTCACCATTTCCGTGTGGTCCGGCAAGTTCCTTGCCGCGACCAGTCCATCCCCACCGTTGTTGCCAGTTCCGCACAGTACAAGAAAGGATTTGTTGGACAAGTCACCGAATTCCTGTTCGAGCGCGAGCACCACCGCAAGACCAGCCCGCTCCATTAGAAAGGACGTGGGAATCTTCAAAGACTCCTCCGTCATGCGTTCGAGCGTCTTCATCTCTTCAGCGTTGATGATCTTCAATTTCCCCACCCCAACCAGAAATAGAGCGTTCTGTACATCTTGTAATAACCCATCACCTTCTTCACGTATCTCTTTGCTTTTTTTTCGAACTCATTCACCCGCGCTGGACCGACGTAGTACGCCGCGAGTGCCCTTTCGAGATCTTTGTTGTAAAGATTCAGCAAGTACCTCAAGTAGAACAAACCGAACGCTATGTTGTCCTCAGCCCGATAGATGTCTCCGTCCAGTTTGAACCTTTCTTTCAACCACAAAGCCGTAGAGGGCATCAACTGCATGAGTCCGATCGCACCAGCTGCAGAGACCGCATCTTCTCGAAAGCCACTCTCAGCCTTTATCAATGCCATGACGAGTAGAGGATCAACACCTTGAGCCTCTCTGAGCACAACCTCGTAATACCTTATGGGAAAAAGTTTGTAGAACATGAAGATCACAATACACACCGAGAAAAGCAAAAACAAAAGAACGTATTTCCAATTTTCCATCCGTGACCCCCTTCAGAACTCACTCACATCAACAAGTTTATCAGCAAGATGGTGTAGCCAGTAGGTGCCAAGAACGTTCCAAAGGGGATCTTCTGTTTCGGATCCAGTTTTCCTTTTCCCTTCACGAGTGCGTAGATTATCGCAGACATTGAAGACAACAGTAACACGTAGAAAGATTCGATGAGGCCCAGCGCTATACCGATCGCACCTATGAGAATGATGTCACCTTCACCCATGCCACCTTTGTACGCAACGCCCAAAAGCCACAGAAGGATCATCGCAACGACCGCACCCAGAACGTTCCACACGGGAAAACCTCTTACCCACCAGATGACGAGACCCGATACCCAGCTGAGGACGAGCGTCACATCGGGTATGGCGAGGAACTCCAGGTCGATGCAACTTATGACTATTGCACAAGAAAAGAACAAGCACATGGATAGATAGAGCACCACGTTGGAAACAAACGAGTTGGCCAGAAAAGCGAACGCACTCATGATTTCCACCAAAGGGTATCTGACGCTTATGGGCGAACCACAGCTCCTACATCGTCCCTTCAGCAAAAAATAGCTCAAGATCGGAACGTTGTCGTACCATGGGATCTGTGCTCCGCACTTGGGACAGATCGACCTTGCAGGTTTAACTACGCTCAGATGTGTCCTTGGCAGTCTGTATATGACCACGTTCAGAAAACTTCCAATCACTGCTCCCAGCAAAAAGTTCAAGAAATGCCACAAGCGCGCATTTCCTCCTCGTTCAGGAACTCCGAAAGAAAGTCTTTGTTACCGTACAGATACCAAGGGCTGTGGTCCTTGATCTCCAAGAACGTGCGCTTCGCCTGTTCCAATTTTCCTTGCTTCAAAGCGCAGAGTGCGGACAGCAACTTCACGTACGGTTTCATCTTCTCCGAATCTGCTAACAAGCTCAGGAACTCTTCGACGCGTTCGTACCTACCGTGCTTCAACTGTGTCCTCGCCCAAGGTTCGACATCTTCTGTGCGAGTCGGCCTCAAATTGAGTATCTGTTCTTCCATACGTTGTGCGTCTTCAAGCCTTCCGGCCTCTCTGTAAGCTTGTACGAGCTGAAACATCGTCACTATACTTTCCGGATCCCTATCCAACAGGCGTTCCAAAACATCACACACTTTGTCGTAAGCCTTGAGTTTTCTGTAAGCATCGGCGAGCATGAAGTAAGTCAGCTTGTTGTCCGGCGCGTACTCGATTTCCCTTTCCCAGTAAGAAGCAGCCCTCAGATAATCACCGCTATCGTAGTAAGCCTCACCGAGCGAGGAATAGGCAGGCACCAGCCATGGATCTATCTCGATCGCTTTGTCCAGATACCTGATTCCCTGCTCGATGTCTCCCTTTTCTATGAGAAGAGAACCGTAAAGTTCGTACGCGGGGGCATAATTTTTGTCCACTTCGAGCATGTACTTAACGACCTTGAAAGCCTCTTCGTGGAGGTCCTTGTCGGCGTAATCCAAAGCCAGATCGTAGAGACCAGCCAAAGACGCGTGAACGAAGTCTCTTGGGAAAATCTTTTTCTCGTCAAGCCATTCTTTCAGTTCGTCGAAGCAAACTGGATCGTAGATCCTCTCATCGAGCAACACAACGTTTTCTTCGATGAAGGTGCACTTCTCGATCTCTTCGATCACGTCTTTCTTCTCCTTGAGATCCTGCTTCATGGTGTGCCAATCACCATCGTAGAGCAGGTCTCTAACCATCACAACCATGGGCATGTCCGTCGTAACCTCGACGCTCCTATCACCAATGATGAGATCGATGACTCGTTCCACCGAACCACTCCCTTGAAATCTTTGTTTCACTTCTGCTTTACATTATAACCCATATCTTCAAGATCTGACCACCGTCACGCGTATTTTTTCATCTGCTGCTTCCGTGCCCTTTGAAACTCATCTCTTGCGAGATACAGTCTTCGACTCTCTCTGACTAAAGTATGCCAGATCGTTGGACAAACACAAGGGGTGAAGCTGAATTTCACATGAACTCGGAAGAAATCCATGTTAAGGTGCGAAACGTGAGGGATAAGCGAGGATTAAGGAAATGAAAAGCACTCTGGCGAAATGTTATTATGAAAGTGTGAATTTAGACGGCCACCAGCAACCTCTACCCATACAAGCACCTTCTCACACATTTGGGGGCACTGCCCCCGTTTTTTAAATGACTCGCACCACACATTCGTACGCCTGGATCAACTTTCTCGAAAATTCGTGACAGAAGGCCTGCACATCAAAACCCGCCAAGAACTTATCGTACTCTATGCAAAGGCTCGTCAAGATCGGTGACGTTGAGGTGATGCTCTTGTACTTTGCTTCGCACGCGAATTTGTACTTGGACTTGAGGAGCTGTGCCATCTCGGCGAGCAGAGGAACGTGTGATCTGTCCACTTCGTTTGGTGCTTTAAACAAACACAGGATACCTTCGTCCAGCAAGCGAATTGTCACCAAGTCTATCGAAGAGTTGTTGAGAGAAACCAGCCGTTTGTAGATAGAATCGTTCATGATTTCTGCAAAAGATAGCTTCCTCTCCCCATAGACCTTCTCCTTGAAGATCTCCTTGGCCAAAAAGTCTTCATCACCCAAGCCGCAGACCATTTTGAAGTTGAGCGGAAGCCTCACGATGCCACACTTGTGAAAGTTCGGCTGGATCGAGAAGAGTTTTTCGTACACATCATCGAGCTTAACTCTCAATTGCAGCGAATATATGGGAAGGTTCTTCTCGAAAGGATTCACGATCGAAACGCCCACCGTTCTTCTCCCAAGATGGTCCACGGCCACGAACAGATGAAAGTTGTCAGGATTTCCCGTGGATAAAAGCACCACGTGCCTGTGATACTGGTCCAACTTCTCTTTGAAAGCCTCCATGTGACTCAAAAATTCTTTCGCATCGATCCTTTCGAACACGTTCTTGAGCTGGTTCAAAACTTCGCTGGGGCCGAGGTTCACCAATCCAACACCACCACGCTCGAGCGTCCGTACGTCTCGCGTACTTGAAGGAGAAACTCCTCGTTGTGGTACTTCGAAAGCACGAAGAGCACTCTCCTCTTCACCCTCGGAAGGTCGGCGTAGCCGTCCGTGAAGACGATCAAACCTTCTGGTCTGTAGTTGTGCTCGAGATAATCCACAGCTGGTTGCAGGTCGGTCTCACCACCACCCACGATCTGCATGTTCCTCCACATACCCTTGGTGTAGTTCACCTTCAAGTTCACCGCTCTGTCGACTTGAACGAGCACCAAACTTGTGTCCACGTAACGCGAAAGCGCTTCGATTTCCGTGAAGAAAGCGTCCAGCTCTTCTTGCACTATGCTTCCACTCGTGTCAACGATGAGACCGAGCCTCGCCGCACTCTCCGTCTTCCAACCGGGCTGTTCTTCGTAGCGCCTGTTGAGTTTCAACGGGGTCAAGTACCTCTCTCCATACTCGGAAACGCCAGCGAACCTCCTGAGCGCGTCACGCCAATTCAAAAATGGTTTGAATATCGAAAGTTCTACCATCCTTCGCACACCGGAAGGCAGCTCTTTCCCGTAGAGATTGAACGCCTTCGATAGCAAACTCTGGCTCAGCTCGAGCATCATGTCCACATTGTCTTGTCTATAAAGCTGCTCATGAGAGTCCAAATTGTTCTCGCGCGATCTTGCGACAATCAAAACATCGAATCTACCAAGTTTTTCCATCTCTTGAAGAATCCACGCGTGGTACTCCTCGGCCGATCTGTCGGGCATCCAATCCGGCGGAAGGACGAAGAGATTCTCGTTGTCCACACCGTGTCCCTCTTCGACGAGCAAATTCAAAGGTACACCGAACGCGGCTAATTCAGGAATGTGTTGGTTGATCGCCGCATCCATGGCCAAGTCCCATATGGCCTTGTCACGATCGTTCTTGGGCCTGATGAGAAAGTGCAAGTTTATCAAATGCATCAGCTGGTGCAACAAGAACGCCTCCACGAACTGCTCGGACTTTCTCTCCATCCACCGTGGGTTATAAACGATCGTGAACCTTCCGTTCCTGAAGGATACGTGTAGTTTCTCAGTCTCGAGTGAAGGTCGTACAGACATGTTCAAAAGCAAGTACATGTAGAACGGCGAACGCCGCGCGAGGTTGATGAAGATCTTGTCCATCATAGGCCCTTGAGAGCCGTCCTCGTGTTCTCAAAGTTTGAGAGCCTTTCGAGGAGTTTCTCAAAGAACTGCGAGCCCTTCTCTTCGTTGCTCGCCCTGTCCACGATGAACCTCACCAGTGCGTAGAAGGAGTCCCTCGGCAGAACTGAGGCGAGTCCATCCAAATTCTGCGCCACCCTCGAGACATGCGCAGAGAGTAGCTCGATCTCCTCATCATTCAGTTTGGAAAAATAGTCTATGAGCCTGACCACCAAAGAGTTAGACCTATCCACATCATCCTTGTAAACCTCTTTCAGACCCTCGAGCAAGATTTTACGTGGCATGGGCACGTGTTCGGATTTCTTGAACTCGACGAACGCCTTTGCAGCCTCAGCGCCAACGATCGCCGACGCGAGGATGTAACCGTACCTGTCGATCTCGTCCTTCGAAAGCAATCTCAGAACGTTGCTGAGCTTGTACCAGCTCCTCGGACTCGGTCTCAACTCGACTCTCAGAGACAAAGGAGAGCTCGTGTAGAGAAACTCAGGATAAGCTGCTATGAAATCTATCACCCTCGGGTCGACTCCACTCGCTTGCGCCCACTCTTTCCATTCCTCCACGGTTGGACTCACGTGCAGGACAAAGAAACGCGATATGAAGGCTGGGTCTGTGATGAGATCCGCTTGGTCGTACTCTTCGTCGGGTGGGTTCATCGTGGCCATGATCCAGACTCCGTCTGGCAACACATGATTGTGTATGCGCTTGTCTATCAGAAGCTGCATGATCGCGTTCCTTATCGACCTGTGGGCACGGTTTATCTCATCCAGCACGATGAGATAGTTCCCATCCTCTGGCCACCAGTCCGGCCTCAAGAAGGTCGTTCTGTCCTCCCCTCTCGCAGGAAGTCCTATCAAGTCACCCGGTTCCATCTGCGAAAGAACGAGTATGACGATCTTTCTGCCATTCTCTGCCGCGATCTGCCTTGCCACGTCGGTCTTACCCACTCCGAAGTGCCCCACGAGCAGGGGAACTTCCCCTGCGCGCATGATCTTCTCGCACAAGAACTTTGCCTCGTTGATTGTCACGTTCATCACTCCCGACCTAAAGATTATAGAACGGACAGCGGAAAACTTTTGTTCAGTTCAAAACACCATCGAACAAAATTCATGTGAATTTCTCCTGCGCAGTCTATAATCATCGTTGAGAGGTGATAAATTGAACTTACTCGAGATGAGTTACGAAGAAGTTGTGGACGTTGTTAACCAGATGGGCTTGGAAAAATACCGTGCGGACCAGTTGCTCGACTGGGTTTACAAGCAGCACGTCTTCATCTTTGAAGGCATGACGAACCTTTCCAAGGAGCACAGAGCGCTCTTCAGGGAGAAGTTCACCATAGAGTTGCCAAAGTTGATTGAAAAAAGGGTATCGAGGATAGACAAGACGACCAAATTTCTCTACGAGCTGCAGGATGGCAACACGATCGAATCGGTGCTCTTGTTCCACGAAGGTTACGCCACCGCATGCATCTCCACGCAGGTGGGTTGTCCCATAAAGTGCGCCTTCTGCGCAACCGGTCAGAGTGGTTTCATCAGGAATTTGACCGTTGCCGAGATCGTCGGACAGGTGCTCGCGGTAGAGAACGATTCGGGCAGGAACATCAGAAACGTCGTTTACATGGGCATGGGAGAACCATTCCTGAACTACGACAACGTGGTGAAGAGCATCAAGATCCTGATCCATCCGAAAATGAAAGACATGGGAGTTAGAAGGATCACGGTGAGCACGGTGGGTATACCAGACAAGATAGTCAGGTTCGCCGATGAAGGCCTCGACGTTCGACTGGCCATATCGTTGCACGCTGCGAGTAACGAGAAACGAGACACGATAGTGCCCATCAACAGAAAATACTCGATCGAGGAAGTGTTGCAGGCCGCAAAGATCTACCAAGAAAAAACCAACAGGCGAGTCACGATCGAATACATCCTCATTAAGGAATTCAACGACTTCGACGAAGACGCTCGCAGGCTCGCGAAGCTCTTGAAAGATCTGAAAGCCTATGTTAATTTGATTCCCGTCAACCCGACCTCGGCCAATTTCGAAAGACCATCGCACTGGAAGATGGTCAGGTTCAAAGAGATCCTGATCGAAAACGGGATCGAGGCGGAGCTCAGACAGGAGAAAGGAGCGGACATAGAAGCGGCATGCGGTCAGCTCAGGCTGAGAAGAATGCAGGCAAGGTCCTGAGAAAAGTTTTTGGATTCATTCTCTTCTTTCTCATCGGTTCTCTCTTCGGAGCCTTCGCTTTTTTGATATTCTTCTGGTTCAGGCCAGCCCAAGTGATCGTTCCCGACGTGGCAGGCATGAGCGTCGATCGAGCGAAGCAGGTGCTCCAGAGTGCTGGGCTCAGGGTAGGACAAGTCCACGGTGAAGGCGTGGTCCGGTTCACTTTGCCCCAGGAGAAGAGCAAGGTCCGAAAAGGCAGAACGGTGAACTTGTTCTGCGAGGAAGCTCGCAAACTCATCGTACCGAACTTGGTTGGGGCACCGAGAGAAACGGCCGAGACCATTTTGCAGAGCATGGGTTTCAAAGTTAGAATAGTTCAGATGCCGTTCAAGGGTGCCGATGGTAGGGTGATGGGCATTCATCCACCCGCAGGCAGTGAGCTGAAGAAAGGTGATGAAGTTTCGATCCTCATAGACGTAGGCGAACCGGGGAGGGATTGACATCAGAAACAGAGGAGTAGTGGTCAAATTCATGTCGAACGCCCTGATCGTTGAAGACATCAACACCAAAGAGAGGATCAGATGCGTTCTCAGAGGTAGGTTCAGACTATCCGATCTCAAACCTGTCGTTGGAGATATCGTCGAGTATGTACGCGTCCACGATACTGGCGTGGTTGAATCCATAATAAAACGCAAGAACGAATTACCAAAGCCCAAGATCGCGAACGTCGATCAAGTCGTGTGTGTTTACACGCTCCGCAGGCCCGAGGTTCCCCTCCTGATCCTTGACAAGCTCCTCGTGCTCGTTGAAGAAGCCAATCTGAACGCGCTGATCGTGCTGAACAAGATCGATCTGCTCACGGAAGAAGACGAGCAAAGAAAGAAACTTTTCCTCGAAACCTATTCGAAGCTGTATCCCGTGGTGATGACGAGCGCCAAGACGAAGCAGGGTATAGACGAGCTCGTGGAACACTTCAAAGACAAGACCTCCGTTTTCGCAGGTCCTTCAGGCGTTGGAAAGAGCAGCTTGCTCAACGCGATCTGCCCGGGTGCGAACCTCAGGACTCAGGAAGTTTCTGAAAAGCTCGAACGCGGAAGACACACAACCACGGCCGCCGAGTTGCTACACCTTCCCTTCGGGGGGCTTGTTGCAGACACTCCGGGTTTTTCTTTGATAGAGGTCAACCACATACGGCCAGACAAGCTGAAGTACTATTTCAAAGAGATCAGAGAGCATGGAAACTGCCTCTTCAAGGACTGCAATCACATCGACGAACCGGGATGTAAGATAAAGGAGCTCGTCGAAGAAGGTGTTATAGCGAGGAGTCGTTACGAGAACTACCTCGAGATCTTCAAGGAAGTGAAGGAAAGATGAGGTTGATCTCGGCTTCCATCCTCGCGTGCGATCTTTCAAGACTCGCTGAAGAGATCAAAAGGGTACAGCCCTACATAGACATGGTGCACTTCGACGTGATGGACGGTGTGTTCGTCCCCAACATCACGTTCGGTTTGCCTCTGCTCGAGGCGGTGAGGTCCTGCACGAACTTACCCATCGATGCGCACTTGATGATCATAGATGCAGACAAGTACGTTGAAAGATTCGCCCAGGCTGGTGCATCTTGGATAGGCGTTCATTACGAAGCGTGCACGCACCTCCACAGGACGATCCAAAAGATAAAGGAAAGCGGCGCAAAAGCTTACGCCGTTCTGAATCCCCACACCCCCGTTGAGGTGCTCACCGACATCCTGGTGGAACTCGACGCCGTACTCTTGATGACCGTCAATCCAGGCTTTTCTGGCCAAAGGTTCATAGAATGGACAGTCGAGAAGATCAGACGTCTCAGGCGCATGATAAAGGAAAGATCGCTCGATGTAAAGATCATGGTCGACGGGGGCGTGAACGAAGAAACAATGCAAAAGGTCGTCTGCGCCGGGGCGGAAATACTCGTCATGGGCTATGGCATATTCAGAAACCCCGATCCGGCCTCGGTGAGGAGGATGCTGGAGGGAATCGAATGCTCCTGTTAGCAACGAGGAACAGGCACAAGGTTGAAGAGATCAGAAGGTTCGTACCCGAAGGTCTGAAGATAGTCAGCCTTCAAGACATGAACATCCATCAGGAAGCGGAGGAAGACGGCGAAACTTTCATTGAGAACGCCACAAAAAAGGCTATGTTTTACGCACAGATTGCGGGCCTTCCAGCGATCGCCGACGATTCCGGCCTCGTCATAGATGCATTGAACGGTTTTCCGGGCGTCCGATCGGCGAGGTTCATGCCCAACGCGAGCTACAGGGAAAAGATGCAGTTCATTTTGAAGATGCTCGAGGGTGAGTCCCACAGAACCGCACGCTTCGTTTGTGCGGCAGCTTACTACGATCCAAAGGAAAGACTCCTCGTCTGCGCAGAAGGTATCGTGGAAGGACACATAAGTGAAGAGATACGCGGTAGCTTCGGCTTCGGGTACGATCCCATCTTCGTACCCGAAGGCTTCCATGAGACGTTCGGTGAGCTCAGCGAAGTGAAGCACACCATCAGCCATAGATACAAGGCATTTTCAAAACTTTTTTCATTCCTGAATGCTATAATCTTAGCCAAGTAATTGGAGGTGGTGCTGTGCCGAAATACGAACCGAGCGAGATAGAACCCAAGTGGCAGAAATACTGGGAAGAGAAAGGGCTCTTCAAGACTCCCCAGCGTAGCGAAAAGCCGAAGTACTACATGCTCGTCATGTTCCCATATCCTTCGGGAACGTTGCATGTTGGACACGTGAAGAACTACGTGATAGGAGATGCGGTCGCTCGCTACAAACGCATGAGTGGATACAACGTGCTGCATCCGTTCGGCTACGACGCCTTCGGACTACCCGCAGAGAACGCCGCGATAGAGAGGAAGATTCACCCCAAAGACTGGACGTTGAACAACATCAACACGATAAGACGACAGATAAAGCGGCTTGGGATCAGCTACAACTGGGATAGGGAAGTGATCACTTGCCTTGAGCCGTACTACAAATGGACCGAGTGGATTTTTCTCAAGCTCTACGAAGCAAAACTTGCCTACAAGAAGAAAGCCGCAGTGAACTGGTGCCCCAGGTGCATGACGTCCCTCGCGAACGAACAGGTGAAGGATGGAAGGTGCGAACGCTGCGGCACTCCCATAACGATCAGGCATTTGGAACAATGGTTCTTCAAAATAACCGATTATGCGGAAAGACTCCTGAAGGACCTCGACAAGCTCACTGGTTGGCCAGAACACGTCAAAACGATGCAGAAGAACTGGATCGGTGAGAGCAAAGGGGCGAAGGTGAAATTCAAAGTCGATGGTCTCGACCTCGATATCGAGATATTCACGACCAGACCCGACACACTCTGGGGCGTCACTTTCATGGCGTTGGCACCCGAATCACCGTTGGTGGAGCAGATCGTTCTACCCGAACTCAAACACGCTCTCGAGCACTTCCTCGTGCGCGTGAGCACACAGGACAGACACAGAAGAGGTTCACTTGAAGCCGAGAAAGAAGGCTTTTTCACTGGAAGGTACGCGATCAACCCCGTGAACGGTGAGAAAGTCCCCATTTACGTGGCGAACTACATACTCATGGAGTATGGTACGGGTGCCATCATGGGTGTGCCAGCGCACGATCAGAGAGACTACGAGTTCGCGAAGAAGTACGACATACCCATAAGACAGGTCATAAAGCCATCGGAACCTTTCGACGAAGATAAAGCGTACGACGGCCCTGGAGTCATGATCAACAGTGGCCCACTGAGCGGAACGAAGATTCCGGAGGAGATGGAGAAAGTCGTCGACTGGCTCGAAGAGAAAGGCTTGGGTGAACGCTCTGTGCAGTACAAACTGAGAGATTGGCTCATATCGCGCCAGAGGTATTGGGGTGCGCCGATACCCATCGTGTACTGCGAGAAGTGCGGTGTTGTGCCCGTTCCTGAAAAGGATCTTCCCGTGGCACTGCCCTACGACGTCGAATTCCTTCCGACAGGTCAATCTCCGCTCGCGTTGAAGGAAGAGTTCAAGAAGACAACCTGTCCGAAGTGTGGAGGTCCAGCAACACGAGAAGTAGACACGATGGACACCTTCGTCGATTCTTCTTGGTACTTCCTCCGTTACGTCAATCCCGACCTCGAGGATGCACCGTTCAAGAAGGAAGACGTCGATTACTGGCTACCAGTTGATCAGTACGTTGGTGGGGTGGAGCACGCCATATTGCACTTGCTCTATTCGAGGTTCATAACGAAGGTCCTGCACGACCTCGGATACCTCAGCTTCGATGAACCTTTCACGAACCTCTTCACCCAAGGCATGATCTACAAAGACGGCGCGAAGATGAGCAAGAGCAAAGGAAACGTCGTCTCACCCGACGACATGATAGAGAAGTACGGTGCCGACACGCTCAGGCTCTACATACTCTTCATGGGACCACCAGAGAAAGATGCGGAATGGAGCGACGCGGGCATCGAAGGTGTGCACAGGTTCATCAGAAGGGCGTGGAGTTTGATAGACAAGATCGCATCGTTGAACGATCAAGGTTCTTCCGAGATGGGCACCAGGGAAAGAGAACTGAAAAGGAAACTACACTCTGCACTCTTGAAGATCACCCAAGACATGGAAGGCGGCTTCAAGTTCAACACGGCGATCAGTGGTCTGATGGAACTCGTGAACGACGTGTCGGATTATTTGCAGCAAATTCCACAGGAGCAATGGCACGTATCTTTGCTGAAAGAATTCGCCGAAAAGTTCGTTTTGATGATCTCCCCCTTCGCCCCGCACTTCGCGGAAGAACTCTGGCATGCGATGGGTAAGGCAACTTCCATCATGGAAGAAAGCTGGCCGATGTACGATCCAGAAGCACTGAAGATAGAAGAAGTGGAGATCGCGGTACAGGTGAACGGCAAGCTGAGAGATAGAATAAGAATCCCTGTGGACGCAACGAAGCAAGACGCGTTGAAGATTGCTCTGGAGAGTGAGAAAGTCAAGAAGTTCTTGAATGGTGAACCGAAAGACGCCATATACGTTCCAAAGAGACTTCTGAACATCATCGTGTGAGCGCGCACCTGCGCGCTCTTTTTCATCGAGGTGTTTTCCGTGTACGACGTGCTCATTAGGAACGGAATGGTTGTGGACGGAACTAACAGTCCATGGTTCTACGCGGATTTAGCCATCGAAAACGGAAAGATAGTCGAGATGGGAAAACTGAGCCGAAGAAAGGCCAAGCTCGTGATCGACGCGAAAGGTATGTTCGTCTGTCCAGGCTTCATCGACATACACAGCCATTCGGACTTTTCGGCTTTCGTCAATCCATTCTGTGAAAGCAAGCTCAGACAGGGCGTGACCACGGAGCTTGTGGGAAACTGCGGTTATTCTCTGGCTCCCTTGATCGGCGGTGCACTCGAAGAGACGAAGAGTTACTACAGAGAGATGTACGGCGTCGAGGCGGGTTGGCAGAGCGTCTCAGAGTATCTGGATGCGCTTCAGCGTGCAAGGCCAGCGATAAACTACGCCATGCTCGTCGGACACGGAACGATCAGAAAGTCTGTCGTGGGGTACGAGAACAGAAGACCAACGGCTGAAGAAATGAGAAGAATGAAAGGCCTCGTCGCACAGTCCTTGAGGCAGGGTGCCTTCGGTCTGAGCACAGGTTTGATATATCCGCCAGGAAGCTTCGCAGAAACTGATGAGATAGTGGAGCTTTGCAGAGTGGTAGCTAAATACAACGGTTTCTACGCAACTCACATGAGGAGCGAGAGCGCAAGACTGATCGAATCCGTCGCAGAAACGATCGAGATAGGAAAAAGGAGCGAAGTTTCTGTTCAGATCTCCCATCACAAAGCATGTGGTGAGAAATACTTCGGCAAAGTGAAAGAGACTCTCAAAATGATAGAACAAGCCCGGAACGAAGGCTACGATGTCACGTGTGATGTGTATCCTTACACCGCTACGGCGACGGACCTCGATGCAATTTTGCCGGATTGGGTGCACGAGAACGGTACTGAGAAAATGCTGGAAAGGCTGAGAGACCAAAAGATCAGAGAGAAGATAAAACAACAGATCGATCCGATCCAAAAGGCAATGGGTGGCTACGACAAGATACACATCACCTACGTCGTGAGCGAGAAGAACAAGCCTTTCCAGGGAAAGAGCCTCACCGAGATCGCTAAGGCGCTCAAAAAAGATCCACTCGAAGCGGCCTTCGATCTCATCTTGGAGGAACGTGGTCGCGTGGGCATGATGAGGTTTGCCATGGATGAAGAGGATGTCAAACTCGTCATCAAGAGCCCTTATTCGATGATAGGATCGGACGGCAGTGCACTCTCCATTGAAGGTGTTTTGTCCCAGGGCCACCCACACCCGAGGAACTTTGGCACCTTCGTCAGGGTTTTGGCACGTTATGTGAGAGAGTTGAAGCTTTTGAGTGTTGAAGAAGCGGTGTGGAAGATGACAAGTTTTCCAGCGAGAAAGATCGGCCTCTTGGACAGGGGTATCCTGAGACCAAAAATGGCCGCGGACATCGTCATCTTCGATCTCGATCGAGTTCAAGAGCTTGCAACTTTTGAAGATCCGAAAAGATACCCGAAAGGCATCGTCCATGTTTTGGTGAACGGCGTGGTCGTCCTGCGCGATGAAGAACTGACAGGTGAAAGACCCGGCAGAGTTTTGAGGAAGTTCGGCAAATGAGGAGTGAGACCATGATCGATCTTCGTTCAGACACCGTCACGAAGCCGACGGTCGAGATGAGGAAGGCCATGGCGGAGGCAGAGGTTGGAGACGATGTGTACGGGGAAGATCCCACGGTGAACAGGCTCGAAGAGCTGGCCGCAGAGATGTTCAACAAGGAGGCAGCACTCTTCGTTGCGTCTGGAACTATGGGCAATCAGGTGAGCATCATGGCACACACCCAGCGCGGTGATGAGGTGATACTCGAAGCGGACAGCCACATCTTTTGGTACGAAGCGGGTGCGATGTCTGTCCTTTCCGGTGTGATGCCCCATCCGATCAAGGGGAACAACGGCGCGATGGATCCAGAAGAAGTTCGCAGAGCGATAAGACCGAAGGACATACATTTTCCGAGAACCTCCTTGATAAGCATAGAGAACACCCACAACAGATCGGGTGGCAGGGTGGTTCCACTCGAAAACTTCAAAGCGATATACGAGATTGCAAAACAGTTCGACATGAACGTCCACATTGACGGTGCGAGGATTTTCAACGCCGCGATCGCTTCCAACGTTCCAGTCAAAGAGTACGCCAAGTACGCAGACTCTTTGATGTTCTGTCTTTCCAAAGGTCTCTGTGCACCCGTTGGATCGATAGTGGTCGGAAGCAAAGAGTTCATAGAGAGAGCAAGAAAGGCGAGGAAGATCCTCGGCGGTGGCATGAGGCAGGTGGGTGTTTTAGCTGCGGCTGGGATCGTCGCTTTGACCAAGATGGTGGACCGATTGAGGGAAGATCACGAAAACGCAAAGTTCCTCGCGGTGAAACTGAGAGAGATTGGCTATATGGTCAATCCTGAGGAAGTCGAAACCAACATGGTGATCCTGAGGACGGACAATCTGAGAGTCAACGCACACCAACTCTTGAAGGCGATGAAAGAAAAAGGCGTCCTCGCCGTCGCTTTCTCAGACTCGTCGATACGGCTCGTAACACACAACGACGTTTCGCGGAACGATATACTGAGAGCGCTCGATGTGCTTGAAAAGTTGTTCAGAGAATTCAGACTTTGAAGCTCAAGACTTGATCATCACCAACAACATTTTGAATCTTTCCAAGGCACTCACAGCGTGTGGTTCGTTCGCTGGTATGATGATGAAGTCTCCTGCCTTGAGATGATAAGATTGACCAGATATCTTGATCTCGCACTCACCATCCAGAACGTACACCAGAGCGTCGAACGGTGCGGTGTGCTCCGAGAGGCGTTGGGATTTGTCGAAGGCAAAAATCGTCACAGTTCCAGTTTTCTTATCAATGATCGTTCTGCTCACGATCGAACCGTTTTGGTACTGAACCAGTTCTGAAAGCCTTCCGCTTGATCCTTCAATTTGCATTCGCTCGCGCCCTCCCAGCGACGAGAGTACCACAGGAAAGATCGATTGAAACAAAGCAAAAAGGCGGGCGTTCGCCCGCCGTTCGATCTTTACATGTACGACGTTTCTCAAATCACTATCTCTTCCCGCGCAGGAGCATCGAACCGATCCTTTCTCTTGTCTTTTTGATTCGCTTTGGAAGATGTGTAAAATTGAAGATCTCAATCGAATCTTTCTCCAGCTCGAGTTCCATAAATTTTCAATCTCGTCGACTTCACAGAGACTTCTCAAAGGCCGTGAACTTCACCGTGACAATTGTGAAAGACTGAGAACTTCACAAAGAGGTCAACCAACGTAGAGTATCAAGATGAAAGGTGAAACTCATGCCATACCTCTGAAGGGGTAGACCTATCCCAACACACGTTTCCACTCTCCCAGGATCCTGGTCGGCGCGCCTTCTTGTCCCATACATAGATATACGGACGATGAAAAACTAACATTCGCCGATCTTCTCTCCAAAAGCTAAACTCAATCATCTCAAACTGCGAAAGATGACATCTGGAGCGAGCTACAATCTTTCGTTCTCATTTCTCAAAAGTTCACACCGAAACAGCGTCCTTCATTCTACGTAGATCATCTTCACCGTCATACCACCGTCGACCGTGAAGTTGACGCCCGTTATGAAACCAGCTTTCTCGTCGTCGGATAAGAAAACGCACAGGTTGGCTATGTCCAAAGGATCACCGACTCGGCCGGCAGGGTGTTGTTCGTGATCGATGGAACTGAGTTGAGGTTCACTCCTCACAGAAGCCTTCTTCCATCTCGATGTTTCAATCCATCCCGGGCTGATACACACGACTCTGATTCCGTACTTAGCCAGGCTGATCGCCAGAGAGTGCGTCAGCGCGACGACGCCTCCCTTCGACGCTGAGTAAGGTTCTGTGTCAGGTTCCGACATGAACGCCCTCGTGCTGGCTATGTTGATTATGACTCCACCGTTTCTCTTGATCATCTGCTCGGCACAGTAACGCGCACAAATGTAAGGTCCCGTCAGGTTCACCCTGATGACTCTCTCCCATTCCTCCAAAGATCTTTCAAAGATGTTCTTTGTTGAACCTATCGCCGCGTTGTTCACCAGAATGTCCACACCACCGTAGAGCTGGACAGTCTGTTCGACCATGCGCTTTACTGATGCCTCGTCCGAGACGTCAGTTTTTATGAACCTGGCTTCGTAACCTTTTGACCTCAAAAGGTTCTCACGCTCGATGCCAGCCTCTTCGTCTATCTCTGCTATCACCACCCTCACACCGCTCTCGCAGAACAACTGAACTATGGCGGCGCCTATGCCCTGCCCACCACCGGTAACGATCGCAACCTTGTCCTTCAGCATTTCCTCACCCCCAATGGCTGTTGCTGAGTTATGCAGTGAATCGCTCCCCCTCCGAGCAGTATCTCTCTCGCGTACACACCAACGATTCTTCTGCCAGGAAACATCTCTTTGAGTTTTCTCAGAGCCTGTTCGTCGTTCGGATCTCTGTAGATGGGAACGATCACCGCGTTGTTGGCAAGATAGAAGTTAACGTAGGAAGCTGCCAATCTGTATCCAGCGGGTCTTCTGTGCGTCTTCTCGGAAAGATCAACACCGTTTGCCTCCTCCTCCTTCACGTACTGTGGTGTTGGTTGGTGGATCAAATGAATCTTCAATTTTCTACCCTTGGCATCAGTTTCTTTCGAGAGTATCTCGTAGTTTTCTCTGCTTATTTCGTACTGTGGATCATTCTTGTCGTCGTTCCAGGTCAGAACCACTTCTGCGGGTCTTACGAACCTGCACAAGTTGTCCACATGACCGCTCGTTTCGTCGTTGTACACTCCACGCTTCAACCAGATGATTTTCTCCACCCCAAGATAGTCTTTGAGTATCCTCTCTATCTGTTCTTTCGAAAGATCCGGATTCCTGTTCGAATTCAAAAGACATTCCTCCGTCGTTATGAGCGTGCCTTCACCGTCGACGTCGATCGAACCACCTTCGAGAACCATCGGAGCTTCGTAACAATCCAACTCTTCAATGTCTGCCACCTTCAGTGGTACGAGTTCATCCTTGTCCCACGGAAAGTAGAGCCCGCCCCACGCGTTGAATTTCCATCGCACCGCTCTGACGACGCCTTCGTCGTTCACAACGAAAGTTGGTCCAACATCGCGCATCCACGCGTCGTTGCTCGACAGTTCAACCACTCTCACGCGTGCCGGTAGTCTGGACCTCGCGTTGAAGTACTGCTTGTGAGAAACACACATCGTGACTTTTTCGAACTGACTGATCGCTTCGGCGACCTTCACATAAGCTTCCTGAGCAGGTTTTGCACCACATCTCCAATTGTCGGGTCTTTCTGGCCAAATCATCCAGCATCCCGCGTGAGGTTCAAACTCCGCAGGCATTCTGAAACCATCAGCGCGTGGCACACTCCTGAGGATGTTCACGCTGAATCACCCTCCAATTCACAATCAATTTACAAGTCTTGACTGAACCCGCCACGAAAGTATACCGTCTAAGTTATGGAACCAGGGCAAGACCCCCACCCTCCTTTGACGACATAGATACACTGATAAAACTGTTCTTGGGCGATCGAGAGATCGCCCTTATTTTTTATGATCAGTCTCATTTCGTCGATATTTTACCAAGTATCGGCTCCTGTCCGCCAAACGTTAAAATATCTTGGGAGGGATCGTCGTGGTGATCAAACACTCAAGCGAGGTCGAACCACAAAAGCTCATGGATGGAACGGTGTTGAAAAGGGTGTTCATAGGAAGGGATCAAGCTCCCACCTTCGTCATGAGACTTTTCACACTGCAGCCCAACGCATCCACCCCTCTCCATTCGCATTCTTGGGAACACGAAGTCTTCGTGGTGGAGGGCAAGTTGAAAGTGGTATGCGAAAATGGTCAAGCAGTCGTTGAAAAAGGACACTTTGTCTACGTATCACCCAACGAGTTACACCAGTTCGTCAACGTTTCCGAAGGTCCGTCCTCCTTCATCTGCGTGGTGCCGAAGGAAGGGGAAGTTTGAAAAGAGATTTCGAATTTTTCTCTGGCATCGATCCTTCTTGGACGGGCAAGTACCCCACGGCTGTCGCGGTATTGGGCAGAGGATTGTACCTCGTTGACTTCGTCTACAGCGAAAAGATAGATGAGATCGTAGAGCCGTTGAGAAGATATCCCAACGCTATCGTTGGGGTCGATGCACCTTTGATCATCACGAACGAATCTGGTCACAGACCGAACGAGAGAGAGTTCCTCAAGCACTTTGCGAGATTTGGTCTTTCACTGTATCCAGTGAACAAGAAGAGGTATCCTTTCTTCTTTCCTGAACTACTGTACGAGCGCTTGAAAGAGATTGGATACAGCTTCAAATCTGGCAACGTTTTCGAAGTTTATCCCCACGCGACGATCATGGTCCTGTTCAACGACACGAGAGTGTTCCACTACAAGAGAGTCAGGACGAAAGAAAGACTTGAAAAGCTTCGATGGTTGGAGGCGAGAATCAGAGAGCTCGTTGACATTCCAAGTCAGTTCGTCGTGCCTAAGAACGGCGTCAAAGCTTACGAAGATTTTCTCGATTCATTGATTTGCGCCTTGACCTTGGCGTTCTCAACAGAAAGAACTTGTCTAACCTTCGGTGATGAGAAATCGGGCCTCATGTTGGTCTTGAAGCCATCTTGACAAAAAAGAGGAGGGCGGGCAGCCCTCCACTTCGTTTCTATCTATCAGTATTCAGGTGGCATCGACGGGGTTGATTCTTTCTTCTCCTCAGGTTTCTCGACAACGAGCACCTCTGTCGTCAACAACATACCGGCGATGGATGCGGCGTTCTGCAGTGCGCTCCTTGTGACTTTCGCTGGGTCTATGATTCCAGCCTTGAACATGTCGACGTATTCACCCCTGAGCGCATCGAAGCCGTAGCTGAAGTCCTTAGAGCTGAGGACACGTTCCACGATGACTGCTCCATCGTAACCTGCGTTCTCAGCGATCTGTCTGATGGGTGCTTCAAGAGCTTTGTAGACGATCGAAGCTCCGATCTTCTCGTCACCATCGAGTTTGCTCAAGACTTCTTCAACGACTTTCCTGGCCCTCAACAGTGTAACTCCACCACCAGGAACGATACCTTCCTCGACTGCAGCCCTCGTCGCGCTCAGAGCATCCTCGATCCTGTGCTTCTTCTCTTTCAACTCGGTCTCCGTGGCGGCTCCGACCTTTATGACTGCGACTCCACCGGCGAGTTTCGCCATTCTCTCTTGCAACGTCTCCTTCTCATATTCCGATGTCGTCTGCTCGATCTGTGATTTGATCTGCGCGATCCTCTTCTTGATCTCCTCGGGTTTACCCTTGCCACCGATGATGATCGTGTCGTCCTTCTTGACTCTCACCAGATCAGCCCTTCCGAGATCCTCGAGCGTGACGTCCTCAAGGTTTATACCGAGCTCGTCGCTGATCACAGTTCCGCCGGTCAGTATCGCGATGTCCTGGAGCATGGCCTTTCTTCTGTCACCGAAACCGGGAGCCTTGACTGCGCAGGCCATGAGTGTACCTTTGAGTTTGTTCAGAACCAGAGTCGTCAGCGCTTCACCTTCGACGTCTTCTGCGATGACGAGTATGGGCCTACCAGTCTGGGCAACTTTTTCGAGGATTGGTATCAATGGCCTAACCGCGCTGAGCTTCTTGTCGGTGATGAGTATGAAGGGCTCTTTCAGTTCAACTTCCATCTTTTCCGCATCGGTGACGAAGTAGGGTGAAATGTAACCCCTGTCGAACTGCATACCCTCGGTGAACTCGACGTAAGTTTCGAGCGTCTTGGAATCCTCAACCGTTATGACTCCATCTTCTCCGACCTTGTCCATGGCCTCGGCGATCAGTTCACCGATTTCTGGATTGTTGGCACTTATCGATGCAACGTGTGCTATGTCTTCTCTACCGGAGAGTTTTTTCGCATGATCCTTGATGAACTTGGCTACTGCTTCTGTAGCCTTGTCGATTCCACGCTTGAGGAGTATCGGGTTGGCACCCGCGGCGACGTTCTTCAAGCCTTCTCTGATCATCGATTGAGCGAGCACCGTGGCGGTGGTTGTACCGTCACCGGCAACGTCATTGGTCTTGGAAGCGACTTCTTTGACGAGTTGGGCTCCCAAGTTCTCGAACTTGTCCTCAAGGTCTATTTCCTTGGCGATCGAGACACCATCGTTCGTGATGGTTGGAGAACCCCAGCTCTTCTCGATGACAACGTTCCTACCCTTTGGACCAAGCGTGATCCTGACGGCATCGGCAACTTTGTTGACTCCTCTTTCAAGCGCTCTGCGAGCTTCCTCGTTGAACTTCAACAGTTTGGGCATAGTTTCTCCCTCCTCTCAGTTTTCGATTTTCGCCAAAATGTCGTTGGCATCAATGATGATGTAATCCACATCGTCAATCTTGATTTCTGTACCCGCGTACTTGGAGTAGATGACCTTATCGCCGGGTTTCACATCGATGTTCTCAACCTTTTCCCCAACTGCGACTACCTCAGCCTTCATGGGTTTCTCCTTGGCCGAATCGGGCAGAACGATTCCACCTTCAGTTTTCTTCTCCTCCTTGATGGGCTTGATCAGAAGTCTTTCACCGAGCGGTACAACCTTCATGGGCACGACCTCCTTTCGAATTTTATCACTCAATCGTCTTGAGTGCTAATTATAGAATACACCACTTTCGCTGACAAATCAAGACGTGATTTTCAGACGTTATTGGTCAATATCTCATGTTATAGCCAATTATTCGAAAATATATTCCAAAATGAACCCATTTTCTCTCGAAAACTAACAATTCGATGGTAAAATGTGCACAGTACGGAGGTGAAAGTGTGGGCAGAAAGTACATTGTGAAAGAGTACGTGCTCGCCACGATCGGTGTGATCATCACCGCCGTTGGCGTCGTTTCGTTCCTGATTCCCAACTCCATTGCCGCTGGAGGTGCGAGCGGTCTTGCCATCGTTTTGAACAGGCTCTTTGGACTTCCAGTGGGCGTTTGGATGTACATCATAAACGCCGCGCTCTTTCTCATCGGTTTCATCACCGTGGGCAAAGACTTCAGTGTGAAGACCATATACTGTACCTTTCTCCTCAACTTCTTCATCGATTTCTTCGACAGGATCGTTCCGATCCCAAGGTACACGGAAGATCTGATCATCGCGGTTCTCTTCGGAGACATCATCACCGCCGTTGGTATGGCGCTCACTTTCACACAGAACGCCTCCACTGGAGGTACCGACATTGTTGCGCGCATTTTCAACAGGTTCTTCGCCGCACCGATGGGTACCACGCTCTTGATCGCTGATCTGTTCATAGCAGTGTTCGCTGGAGCAGTCATGGGTTCCAAACTCGGTATGTACGCCATCTTGGCTATAATGGTGAACGGAATGATGATAGACTTCGTCTTGAAGGGTATCGAATCCTCGACGCAGGTGTTGGTGATCTCGGAAAAGCACCAAGAGATCGCGAACTTTGTCTTGAACGAGCTCCACAGGGGCGCGACGTACATAGAAGGCAAGGGTGCGTACACCAACAAGGACAGAAAGATACTGCTCATCGTCCTGAGGAGGAGAGAACTTGGAGAACTCGTATCTTTCATTCGCAGACTCGACAAGAGTGCGTTCATAATAATAAGTGAGGCTCGACACGTGATCGGCGAAGGTTTCCAAAGCATAGGGAACGTGTTCTGAGAGGAGTGAGAGTTTGAGAACGTTTTCCAACATCTTGTTCTACGTTGGCTCCATCGTTCTTCTGTTCGCCATAATATGCTTCGAGCTTGGCTTGAAGGCCATGAAGAACAAAGAGGACGAGAAGATGAAAGATCACAACAGAAGGGGCTGGAAAGCTTTGTTGATAACAGCCATCTTGTACGGTCTCTCCTTTCTCACCGCATACTTCGCTTGAATCATCGTGGTAAAATTGTTTCAGTGCGGCGAAAGGGACGGTGCGCATCGTGGTGAGAAGAGATCTTGGAATAGACCTTGGTACGGCGAACACGCTCGTGTACGTGAAGAACAGAGGCATCGTCATTAACGAACCTTCGGTTGTGGCGATGAACGCAGACACAGGTGAGGTCATCAAGGTTGGTCTCGAAGCGAAGATGATGCTCGGAAAGACTCCCGCTTCGATCATCGCCGTCAGGCCCTTGAGAGATGGAGTGATAGCCGACTACGATGTGGCGCTCGCGATGCTGAAGTACTTCATAGGTAAAACGAGAACATCCATCGCTTTCTTCAAACCGAGGGTCGTCATAGGTGTTCCCATAGGTATCACCGACGTCGAAAAGAGAGCGATACTCGAAGCTGGCTTGGAAGCAGGTGCAGCCAGAGTGTTCTTGATAGAGGAACCCATGGCAAGCGCGATCGGACTTGGGCTCGACGTCGAAGAGCCCAACGGAAACATGATCGTCGACATCGGTGGTGGCACAACGGAAGTTGCCGTCATATCTCTCGGTAGCATCGTTGTTTGGGAATCGATAAGGATAGCCGGAGACGAAATGGACGAGGCCATCGTTCAGTACGTTCGTGAAACGTACCGAGTGGCCATCGGTGAAAGAACGGGCGAAAGGATAAAGATAGAGATTGGGAACGTCTTCCCATCCCCAGAGTACGATAGCTTGGAAACGATAGTCACTGGCATAGATCTGTCTACGGGACTGCCCCGAAAGATCACCATAAGGGGTGGAGAGGTCAGAGAAGCTCTGATGGTTCCAGTGAATGCCATCATCGATGCGATCAAAGCCACACTCGAGAAGACCCCACCCGAACTGGTCACGGACATAGTCGAGAGGGGTATAGTCACGAGCGGGGGCGGCTCGCTAACCAGGGGCATGGATAAACTCATAGAAAAAGAAACTGGAATCAAAGTGGTCAGAGCTGAAGATCCCATGAGCTGTGTCGCGATCGGCGCGGGAAAAGTCCTCGACAAAGTGGACATTCTGAAGAAACTCCAGCAGGTAGACTGATGACCACTCGCCAAGTGAACCTTTTCATTGCCTATCTGTTGATCTTTTCGGCCATCTTCGCACTGAACGCCATCTTTCAGGCGAAACCAACAAGGCTGCTTTTTCGCTTCGTTCAAAGCGTTGTTTATCCTGCGAACGTTTTGAGGCACACGCTCTACAAAATGAGCGAAGCGATTGTACTCGTTTTCAACGCCAGTGAACAACAGGCCCTCGTGAAGATCGGCGACGTCACTTTCGAACAATCCAACACTGTTCTCGGCTGGAGAGGGAACTACTTGATCGCAACGGGACAGGCAAGAGTTGACGATGTTGCGATAGATGCGACGAACAATCGTTTCGTCGGGATCGTTCGATACGTTAGTGATCGCGTGTGCTGGATCGAACCTTGGGACTCTGCGCTTTTCTCAATGCAGGTGAGCGTGGAATCGACTCAAGTGACGATACAGGGCGAACTCTTGGGTGGGACGAGACTGAAGATCTACGAAAATATAGACGTGACGGGGTTCACGGTGAGAGTTTCCGAGAATTTCACGAACGGAAACCTTTTGAGAGAGATGAACTGCGACAGACTCGGAACGGTCGTGGGCAGGCAGGGTGATCTCTTCCTCGTCAAGATCGATCCTGTTCGCCCGACTCGTTTGTGCTATCTTCCGGGTTATTGACCAGCTGCTGCATGATCTGAGACAGAAGCTTGGCATCTTCCTCGTTGTACTGTTCTTTCTCTTCCATCTTCTTCAGTATAGCGAACGGATCTTCTCCAACGAGAGTTTCCGATTCCTTCTTCTCTCCTTCCTTTTCCTTCGAAATTATCTCCTGAACTATGCCTTCGATCTGAGCCTCGAGCTTCTGCAGTTCTTCGTCCGCCTCAAAGTCGATAACCTTCTTGCCCTGTTTCAGATCTTTCGAGATCATGTCGATACCTTCGAGTTGGCGCTCGAGCCTCTCTTCTGCGCTGAGTTCTTTCGGCTCGGTGACTTTCTTCATCCCCTTCATCAGTCTCAACAACAAGAACGTTGCAGCGAAGCTCAAGATGAAGACTCCTGTAACGAGAAGCAGTGGGATGTTCTTTTTAGAAGGCTGGGGCTGTGTCGTTGCTGGAGGTGGTATCCTCGATCTCAGCCATTCCAACCATTCTTCACTGGCCTTCGAACCTTCACGTATCGCCTTGAGAATGCTCGCCGCCACGGCGTTGCTCGATTCGTAGGGTTCCAGATAAGCTCTGGCCTTCGCGTAATCCTTGATCATGTATGCGCACACGCCCATCCTCAGTTTGATCAGAGGATCGTACGATTCCATTCTCGGTTCAATCTTCAATGACGCTTCGAACCATTCCAACGCCCGCTTGTAATCACCCTGCGCATAGGCGTTCAGAGCGGATTTGTAGTATTCTAAAGCGTTCGAAAAAATCAGAACCGGGATCAAAACCAACAAGACCACGGCATACCTCACCCGGCATCCCTCACTTCAATTTATATACCTCCACACGTGACTGTGAGACTATGTAAATCTTGTCAGCTCCAACAGTGACGTCTTCCACTGCCGTGGGAAAAGAATGGTAAGTCGACCTCAGAGTAAGCCTCGAAAGATCGAAGACAAAGAGACTCGAAGTGCCAAAGATCAGCACGGTGTTGCCCAGCAAGAAAAACTCTTTCGGATCTATCCATCCTTCCGCGCCCCACACGTAACTTCCACTTTTGAGATCGTACACGACCAAACTGTAACTCCTCAAACCCACGAGCAAAAGATCAGAGACCAACAGGCAGCTCGTGAAATCGACTGAACGTCCCTCGATCTTGAGCTTCGATGCATCGAGAAGCTTTTTCAATTTCCCTTGAGAGAATTCGTATATCTCTTTGTTGGTCATCAGCAGCGTTGAAGGACCGTCCACGAACCTTCCATAGACACCTGAAACATTTTGAACCACTTTCCATCCGTTCTCCCACCTCGCAAAGGCGAAATTATCCTTCGCCCTCACCAACGCGAACACACCATTTTCAGTGACCAAAACGTCCTCGACGTTCGTCGTATCTATCTTCGCCAGCTCCACGAGATTGCTACCATTGAAGAAGTACGCCCTATCATTTGACACGAAACCTACACCCGATCTGTGCGCGTGCACATAACGAACGGTGCCAGAGTGCAACCTCTTCCCATCGCTGTAAAGACCATCCTTGAGCACGTAGAACAGTCTTGAGAGAGTGAAATGCACGTTCAAAACACCACTCAGATTGAGAGTTTCAACCTTCGTGAGAAGTTCGGAACGTTGGAACCTGGTCGGTAGAGAAACGCTCGCCTGAATTGTTTCTTCTTTCTTCGTCTGTACCGGGGTCGTCTGAGACGTTTGCGTTGGTTTAACTATCCTCTCTGTTTGTTGAGCCTGAGGGGATCTCTCTGGATAAGTTTCTTCTTTGTACTTCGGGACCTCGACACGTGTTTCTGCGAGAAACTTCTTCAATGCATCGCGAAACGTTGGATCGAGATAGCAATCGAAGAACGAACCTTTCAGAACAAGCCTCTGTCCCACCTCGAGAAACGCGCTGGCATGGCTTACCACACCATCGCCTTTGCCAGCAACCAACTCGGGATAGAAAACCTCGAGCTGCGTTCCTCCCACATCGATAGAAGCTGGAGGCGAACTTCCCACAGCGACGAGGTACCTCACGTCTTTCCTGGTGGTCCCATCCAATTTCTTCAACAATTCCGAACCGGTAAGGATCTCCGCATAAACAGGTCCGAGCGCTTCAAGATAGTACAGCAGCTGTGACTTCATCGCATCCACTATGAAACGATCCATACCGAAGTTGTTTGCCACAACCTGTGAATCCTTTCTGTAAAGCAACGTGCCGTAATAGAGAGGATTGACGACGTTGGTTCCTTTGTTCGGTGGACTCACGAGGACCAGACTTCGAACGTTCTTGACCTCCGGATGCAACTCCACCGCGAGCCTTGCCACGATGGCTCCTATGCCGTGTGCGACGATGTCGAACTCGAAGTTCCTCAGTCTCACCAGCTCCATCGCGAGCTTTTCGGCTTCAAACAACAGATAACTCGGCATGTTCTTCTGCGCGAAGCTGCGGAAGGAGTTCATGTACGAATTCGACCGTGTACCCGCAACGGGATAGTCGTAGTACATGATCGTTCTGTTGGGGAAGAGTTCAACCCAGAAGTTCGCTGAAGCTTGGGAAGAGTTGACGAAACCTAAAAAACCCCTATCCACATCTGGCACGAGCAAAAGGACTGGCTCTGTACTTTTTGACCTCTCGATCAACAACTGCAAGCCAAGTTTCTGTTTTTCGGGAACATCGGCGATCAGACCGATCATCGACGTATGGAACGCCTGTGCTTCCACGTACGGTCCCCTTTCATCAACACCCATCGACGCACCGCCGAAAACTCTGTAGATTGGCTGGGTGGAATCTGGAACGTAGGCCAACCTAACATTGGCATACTCCGCTCCAAGATAGAGATCCTTCGGGAGTCTGTACACGATCCTGATCGGTCTCATTGCGAACTCGTCAACGCCGTCCGCAGGGGACACATCGTAGAGGTCACCAACAAACACGCTTGAGATCGTCTGCGATAGAGTTTCTCTCGGAACTCGCTTCACAACGAAAGTTTTTCGTACACCGTACGCACCGTCCGGCACAACGATGGACAACGGAACCGAAGCCTCTTCTTTTTTTCCGCTCAGTACGATCCTTCTGTTCGCATAGAATCGCCACAACAGAATAGACGCGAAAACCGCGAACGACGCTAAGATCGCTATGAAGAGCAACCTTTTTCTGAAGATCGAGAGGAACACCTCGGAGAACTTCATCTTTTCACCAGATCCTCGAGCAATCGACGCACGCTGATGAGCTTTAGCCTTTCGAGCTGGTGCACCACGGACTTCAATAACTTATCGGCGAAAATCTTGCTTTGCTCAAGACCAAGGATCTTCACAACGGTGGGTTTACCGAGCGCCACGTCCCTACCAACGGGTTTACCGAGCTTGCTCTCATCGCCACACGCGTCTTTGATATCGTCCTGAACCTGAAACCATATTCCGAACGCTTCACCAAGCTTCGAAAACTTTTCAGCGAGGCCGAACTCACCGGCGAGTATCGGTCCTGTGGCGAAACAGAATGAAAAAAGAGCGCCCGTTTTCTCAGCGTACATTCTCAACACTTCACCGAGGTTTGGACTCGCGCCCGTGTATTCCACATCCAATGCTTCCCCAACGAGCACTCGGTAGGTCGAACGAGAGAAGTATCGAAAGAGCATCTCCTTCTTTTTCGGTTCAGCGGGAGAATCGCTCAGCACGCAGAACGCCTTGAGCATGAGACCGTCCCCCGCGAGGATGGCCGTATCGTTACCGAAGACGACATGACAAGAAGGCTTACCCCTCCTGAGAGGAGAATCATCGATCTGTGGAAGGTCGTCGTGGATGAGAGATGCCGTGTGGAACAACTCCACTGCGAGAGCTGGATGCCACACGAGTTCAACTGGGACGTTCAGATCGTCGCAGGTCGACCAGATCAAGAGCGGGCGAAGCCTCTTGCCAGGTGTCAAAACGCTGTAAGTCATCGCCTGCTCAACCCTGCAGCAAGCTTCCTTCATTTCTTTCTGCAAGAGCTCTTCGAACTCTTTCAAGAATTCAGTCTCTGTCTCCCTCATCTTCTTCTCTCGGTTCGTCTCTCAGCATTTTCTTGAAGGTGTCGATATCAAGGTTCTCGACGAACTTCTTGAACTCCTCATCGCTCGCCTCTTCGGACATCTCCAGATCTATGGCGTGTTCATCCACGATCTCGTTGCTCACGTAGATGGGCACATTCTTTTTCACCGCAAGCACGATGGAATCTGAAGGCCTCGCATCCATCTCTATGATCGCTTGTTCTTCCGATTCTTCCTCTTCTCCCTCGATCGCCGCCAAATCCCTTATGACCAGCGTAGCGTAATAGACGTTGTCTTTGACACTGTGGATAACGATCCTTTCGAGCTTGGCGTCGAGTGCATCGAGTAGGTTGAGTATAAGATCGTGGGTCAACGGTCTTGGAAACTCGAAGCCTTCCAAGCTCATGGCGAGTGCGTTGGCTTCGCACGCCCCGATCCAGATCGGCAAGACTTTGTTCGTGCCTTCGATGCCCAAGATGACCACGGGAGAGTTGTGCACCTTGTCGAGGACGAGCGCCTTGACCCAAGCTTTCCTCATCGGAGATCACCCCCTGTGAGAACTCCTGAGTTCCTCCACTCCAGTCCTAACGATGTTTTCGACCGCTTTCGCCAGTTCGACTTCGTTTTCGAACTGATCAGGATCGATCGGTGGATGAACCTTCATCAGAACGGTACCCGGGTTGAGAAAGAGACTCTTCTTCGGCACCAAGAACATTGTACCCCAAATGGAGACGGGCAGCACTTTCACTTTGAGCTTCTTTGCGACTTTGAACACGGCGGTCTTGAACTCGCGAACCGATCCATCCTCACTCCTGGTACCCTCTGGAAAGACCAAGAAAGATTCTCCATCCTTCAACAACTTCATGATCCTTTTTATGACTTGCGCACCCTCGGCGGGGTTCTTTCTGTCCAGGAAGATACCCTTCAAGAATTTGACGTACCAGCTGACACCCGGCACCCACGCCAACTCCTTCTTCGCGACCATGGGCATGGGATCGATGTAGCCCAGCATCAACGGTATGTCCATCAAACTCTGATGGTTCGGCGTGACGATGTAATTGGTGTCTGGTTTGTAGTTCTCCAAACCCTCTGCTTTCACCCTGCAGAACATGAACCTAAATGTGTTCTTGCCGAAGAGCTTCACCTGCTTGAGAACGAACCTCCTCGCCCTCTGCTCGCCCACGAAGAACTTCAAGATCCAGCCTAAAAACAAGACGAGTGCACCCAGAATGACAACGTAGATGACCGCCGAGATGAGGAAATAGATAGTCACAAGCACCCTCTTCACTCCACACCACCCCGAATCTTCAGCCTCTCGAACCTCATCGTGGCGAGGTCTATCAACATCAACTCGTTCAGTGAACTGGTCGGGCGATCGCAGATCAACTTGACCACTTCGTTCACCTGCAACGACGCGATCAAGGTCACCAAAGGTGGATACACTTGTCTGATCACGCCCTCTTTTGGAGCAGCCGAAAAGATTTGCCTCAATCTGACAGAACCTGGCAGGACGTTCATCAGTTGCCCACAGTATCCCTCGACGCCTGCGTGGACGAGTGGGACCTCTTTTTTCTCACAGAGAATGTCGAGAACGAACTTCGATTCGAAGTTATCCAAACAATCGACCACCACATCCACAGAAGGAAGGCAAAAATCCAAATCGATCCTGACGTGCATTGGAACTATTTCACAGTGTGGATTTATCTGAGAAAGCTTTCTCTGTGCAACCTCTACTTTCTTTTGACCGATGTCTGACCTATCGTAAAGAATCTGCCTGTTCAAATCTGGTTCGTCCACAACGCCGTTGTCAAGTAAATAGATCTTACCAACACCGAGGCGAACCAGCAGTGTAGAGACTGTGCAACCGAGCCCACCAACGCCGGCAACCAAGACTCTCGCGTCGAAGAGCTTCTTCAGACAGTCACCGAGCAGACCGCTGTGACGCTGAAACATCTCAGCCACCACTGACGGGAACGAAGATCACCAGTTCTCCGTCCCAAACGCTTGAAGGTGAAAGATCGACCACGTTCACACCGTTCAGTAGCGCGATGACCCAGCTCTTTCTCACCGAGCCGTTCTGTTCCACCACGAGGTACGCGCTGTCTTCGTTCACGTCCAGCCTCACATTTCTGCCAGAAGCTTTGGAGATCTGTTCGAAGATCTCTTCTTTCTTTCCTGGCTTCACATCGATCTCTTTCAAACCCACCATCGCATCTGCCAAATTCGAAAATCTCACGCGCATTCTCTCACCTTCCGATTTATTATACCTTTGATGTGTCCGGCGAGTTTCGACGTAGACGTGGCTTTGAAGTGTGAACCCTCGCTTAGACTGTGAAACATGTCGGCAGAATCGAAGCTGAAGAAAAACAGCCCTTGACGAAAAATATGCTGTGTTATAATAAGATTACTACATCGATGCCTTGGGGGGTGTCAGAATGTGGCGCTTGTTTGTTGTATCTTGCCTCACATCGATACTCTTACTCGTTAGTTGCGGAAGTCCAGTCGCTCCCAACAATCCGCCGAATGTAACGAACAATCCGCCCAATGTACCGAGCAATCCCAATCCAGCGAACAACAAAACAGATGTCTCGATAACCACCACGCTTTCATGGACCTGCAGTGATCCAGACGGAGACAGCTTAACGTATGACGTCCACTTCGGTACGAGTCCAACTCCTCCACTTGTTAAATCGAACCACACTTCGACAACTTACAATCCAGGCACGCTGAACTACGGCACAAAATACTACTGGAAGATCGTTGCAAAAGATAGCAAAGGTGGAATCACGGAAGGTCCTGTGTGGAACTTCACAACGATGAGCTTGTCCTCCGGAAGTCTTTCGGTGCAAAGAAGCTTCCAGGTTTCACGGAACTCGGCGAGTGGTCCGATCAGTGGTCCGATCTACTCTTCCCCTACGATGGATCGAAACGGAAATCTTTATCTTGGGACGCAAGGCGGACTTGTGAAGATGGGCTACAACGACGACTCGATCGAATGGACTCCAACCGCTTCTCCGGTTTGGTCATCCCCCGTGGTCGATTGGACGGCGAACAAGGTCTACTTCGCAGATATAATCGGTAACTTGTTCGCATTCGGAAGTAGGAATAGACAGATAACTAACAACACCATATACTCCGCACCTGTGATCAAAGATAATAACATTTACGTAGTCGATCTTGCAGGAGACGTTTTGCGTGTGACGCCCGATCTCAATAGTTCTCAAAAGCTCGTCTCGCTTCAACGTGAGGTCAGATCAAGTCCAGCCGTTTTGGGCAACAAGTTGTTCGTTGCAAGCGTGGATGGAAGAGTGTGTGCAGTTGATCTGGCAAGCGGCACAAAGCTGTGGGACAAGCTATTCAACGATGAGAAATTCTACGGTGGCTTTGCGATCGATGTGAACGGTAATCTTTACATAGCAGGTAAAAGACTCTGGTGCTTGAAATCGAGCGATGGATCTGTGAACTGGTTTTACGAGTTGGACGGTCAAGCCTATGCAAATCCGGTCATCTCCAGCAACGGTGTGATATACATAGGCGATATCTCTGGTACCTTGCATGCGGTGGATCCTAACGGCAGTCGAAGGTGGACAAAAACCAGATTGGGTTCAATTGTCTCCTCAGCAGTAATAGGGGACAACGGCATCGTGTACGTTTGCAGCGTTTGGATACGCGCGATCAACCCGTATGATGGCTCCATAATCAGTAGTTTAGAGCTCCAAAATTTCGTTGAATCGAATCCAATCCTGCATTTTGGGAAAATATACGTTGCCGATGAAGCGGGGTACTTCTACGTGATAAGGGCCCTGAGTGAAACGATAGAGGATCCTGGAACTTCCTGGCCTATGTTCCAGAGAGATTGGTACCACACGGCAACAAGGTGAATTGTGGGGGTGAACTGAATGAGAAAGGCTTGGTTGATCGTCTTAGTAACTTTGCTTTTGCTGACAAGTTGTATTCAAAAACCGAACCAGACCCAGACCAAAGATGAAGGTGAATTCCCTTACGCCCTCGGTTACAGACCGCTTCCGGAAGATTTTGTGAAATGGTGGTTCGATAACCTTGAGGACATAAAGAGCGGAAGAATAGACGTCATCGATTGGTCTGGTGAAACAAAGCTCATAGTGCACTCACAGGACATAGCGAGAACCCAAAGGCAGTTGACGAACCCCGAACTGACGGCCCTACCTCCATCTTACCTTGCACCTCACACGCCACCTAAAAATCAAGGACTAAATGGAACATGTTGGGCTTTCGCGACGGTGGGCTCACTCGAAAGCGCGCTTCTAACACAGTTGAGCCTTCCAGAGTGGGTCTCTATTTATCCTTTCCTCAATCCAAGCGTGCCAGATCTGTCAGAGCGGTTTTTGGCATATTATAACATTAATTCCAAAGTCGAGAAGTCGACATCTGGCTACAGAGTGACTTGTCAAGAAACAAACCAGGATGTTGGAGGAAATCTGTTTTTCTCTACGTACAACCTGATTCGCCGTGGGGTGCCGATTGAAAGCGATTTTCCCTATATTCAGGATAGAAGCCCCTGGATAAAATGGAACGCCACAAACAACGACTGGAAAAGGCACCTTGTGAGGTCGAGCGAAACTGTGTTCATTCTGAATTACAAGAATTACAGTTACAGTGGGTTTGGTGGATATGTTAACTACATTGAAACTATCAAGAGTGCGATCATGAAGTATGGGGCTTTAGCGGTTAGTTTTCAGGTATATTCTAATTTTTATAATTTCTTTACTGACGTTAACGTTAAAGTATACACTGGACGTGGTCCAGAAGACCAGCCGACAGAAGGGCACGCAGTCCTCCTGGTCGGTTGGAGAAACTCCTTTTCAGACCCAGCTTCGGGCTATTCTGGCCCCATTTGGATCTTGAAAAACTCATGGGGGACCAATTGGGGTCGCAGTCTCAAAGACTATGGTTTGAGCGACGATGAAACGAAGGGTTACTTCGCCCTGCCGATGATAACTCAAGAAGAGTTCGCAAATAAAAATTGCCCAGATTGGAAGATCGAAAACTCTCTCATGGTCGTTCCCATCGTCGATCAACAAAAGCCCTACGTGATCTTGGCAGATCACGAAGAACACACAGTCGGCAGGATCAGTTACATCGATGTGAAGGTTGTCGATGAAAACGGCCGGCCCGTGCCGAACGTGGGAGTCAGAATGTTCTACCAAGCTCCATCCAATGGAAATTGGTATCCCGTCGTCGATGAACTCACAGGCCAGAGCCTTTTCACGACAGATGAGAGCGGTATCGCAAAGGCTGCTGTTCTACCGAATGTTCAGGTTGTCAACCAGAAATTTTACGCCTACGTGCCCGACAATCCATCTTCGGAGGCCGACTTCACCGTGACTTTCAAAAAACCAGCGTGGTTGTTCCTGGTCTGGATGTGTGCGGACAACGATTTGGAAAGATATGCTTATGATGATCTCATCGAAATGCAAAACACCAATCCAAACGTTTCAGTCATAACCCCCGTCGACGGTAATACCATACTACGAGACTCCATCCGCGTGCTTGATGAATTTGGACAATGGCAAACATTCGAATATCCTTATGAAGATTTCGATTCGGGAGATTACACCAATCTCAGGTTCTTTGTTTCATTTTTCAAATCCGTCCTCCAAGCCTCGAACTATGCGCTCATCATCTGGGACCATGGAGAAGCTTGGATTCGCGACTACAAATCAACTAGATCTTATTCACCACAGGCGATAGCTTTCGATGATACTTCGCGCAACTGGATAACAACACCGGAACTTCGCAGGGCTCTGGAGGAAGCTGGTGGAGTCGATCTGCTCGGCATGGACGCATGTTTGATGGGATCCATTGAGGTGCTCTACGAGCTCAAAGACGTGGCAGATTACGTCGTGGCATCGAGTTTCACCGAACCTGGTACCGGTTGGAATTACGAGTTTTTCAAACAGATAACGTCAACGGACAATGAAGGTGCGGTTGGTAGAAAGATAGTTGATGCTTACAGAGGTTACTACGATGGAACTTTTTGGGAAAGCATAGGCTTGAGTCTGGCTGTGTACAACATGAGCAAGGTTGCACAAACAGCCAGCGCGCTGAACTATCTTTCGTTAAGGCTTATAGGCATAATGAACCCGGCTCTAAGAAGCACTATTCACTACTTCTATCCGTTGATGAGCCAATACTTATATAATAATTACACGAACGAGCGCTTGAACACCTTGGTTGATTTGCACGACTTTGTGGTTCTTGCACAAGATCGAATAAGCGACGGCACGGCGAGATATTGGGCAGGTCAAGTCCTAACGAGCCTACCTGATTTGGTGAGTTATTATTACGTTAAAAAGACCGGTGAAACAATACAATACCCAGTGAGCATATTCATGCCCAACAGTGCGAGCTTGGTATATCGTTACGCCAACGACTATAACAGCTTGTTGTTCACAAACCAACTATACTGGTCTAACTTCCTGGAGTCTTGGTTAGAGACGGGAGATGTTCTCAGATCGATTTCTTTTGAGCCTTCGATCCGATTCGATGAATCGCAAGGAAACATACTTGAACGTGTCTTGAAGGGGAAATTCCTGCACAACAAATGATCGGGCGGGCGCTGCCCGCCTTTTTTGCTTCCGTTTGATTCTCGCCAAACATCAACCGATCTCAGCGTAGAGTATCATATTCTTGATGAGCACCAAGATCGTCGTTGTTGGAGGAAGCTTCGTAGACATATACATATACGGTGATGAGCCACACAGGTGTGAAGTTGTCGAAGATTGTGGCGGTTCTGGTTTGAACGTGGCTTTCGCTTTGCATCAGCTTGGTCTTCAAGTCTTCTTCTTCTCCAACGTGGCTGACGATCACAGGGGAAACTTTTTACTGAATAAACTTCAACAACTCGGTTTCGACACCCGGCACATCACGACGAAGGACGGAGAAACAGGATTGCACATATCTTTCAACGACAAAACCATAGCGGTCAAGCGTGGCGTCAACGATTTGGACGTAGATATAGACTGGAACGTTGTTTCTGAATGTTCATTCGCGTTCATCAACACGGAAGTTTCGAAACGAACGATTGAGAATTTCCTGAAGAACTTTCAAGGAAAAATCTTTCTCGACGCAGGTCCCAGACGCATCTTGAGCGACGACATCAGATCTTTGCACGAAGATTTGATCTTGATTGGCAACGAATCGCAGTGTGAAAGAATCAGTTGTGACGTGGTCAAGATGGGACCAAGTGGTGCAAGGTGGGACGAACTTCACATCACAGGCGACCGCCTGACTCACCCTTACACGACAGGCTGTGGAGATGTGTTCGATGCCGTGCTCATCTTCTCTCTGCTCAAAGGTGAAGAAAGAAGAGTCGCCCTCGAAAAAGCAGTGAAGATCTCACAGGAGGCCTCGAAGAGTTTCAAAAGCGCCCTCGCGAAGGCCCAGGCTGTGAAGGACCTTCTCGAGGACGCCGAGGCTGGTCTCAGTACATCACCGTGAAGACCGTTACGATGTGAAAAGCTGGAGTCGTTTCGTTTCGAACACTGAACAGACCAACGCCGAAGTGCTTGTACCTCTCCGGTATGTCGACACTGAGTAGTTTCTCGAGCAACGCTATGAGTGTTCCAGGCTTTTCGATCGTCCCTGCTTCGGCTGGCACTAAGTCCCACACGACGCTGACTTTGATGAACGCTCCAGTCAGCGGTTGCAGAGGATTGGGAACGTTCGATGCATCGATTTTCAAAAACCTCGAAGCTGGACCCAAACTCCATTTCAATGGAGTGTTTCCGAAGTTGTAGAGCAGTACAGTTTTCTCCTGAGGAAGTCCAGAGAAGAATACGAGCATCTCGGGTGTGACAGAGAGTTTCGACATGCGAATGATAATGTCTTGCTGTGCCGTGATCTGCGCAGACACCAAAACTGCTATACACACTATCAAGATCGTCAGGTACTTCATACGATGATCCCCCCTTCACTGAAGCTTCTACACCGGGGGGATTAGAAAAACATTAGAAAGAATAACCGATCCTCAGCACCGCGTAGGGGATGAATCCCGAAAGATCCATGGACAACGTCGCGCTCTTAACCAGGAGGAACTTGAGCCCCCCACCGACCGCCACCGACAAGTTCTCGCTCAAGAACTTTTCGAACATCACCTTTCCTGCGAACAAGTTACCAGCGTAATCGGCTTGTGATAGGATCCCATCCTCACACGAGACCGAGCCCAAGACCCAGTGACTCTCACCAGAGACTTGAAGTACAACGTCCAGAAAGTCCATCACGAACATACCTTCGAACCCCAAACAGAGAAGGCAAAAGTTGAGACTCTCGTTCTCGAACCTCACCGAAAAATTCTGCGAAGACACGATCGCTCCAAACCTCAAACCCCTGTGCAAACCATAATCGAAATTGAACTGAACACCGTAGTTCGTGAACGCATCGATCCGCTTTTCTTCAGTTTCGATGATCAACCGCTGAGAAACACCAACTCCGAGGAAAGAATCGAAGCTGACGAACACACCTGCGAAAACGCTGATGCCAGCCAAGACCAACAAAAGGAAAAGCAGTCTTTTCATCGTTTCACCCCCATGTGAATGATAACGCTGAAGGGCTCATCCGAATGACGTGTAATCTTCTAAATATTTGAGGTTCTTTATCTCGACCTTTCTTCCCTGCATCACTATGATCCCAAGTTTTTCAAGTTCTATGAACACTCTCGAGAGTGCGGGCCTCGTTACGTTGAACTCTCTTGCCATTTCTTCTTTGCTCATATCCAGTTGTACCAAGAGACTGTTTTGTTTTCTACTCAGTTCAAATAGATAAGAACAAACCTTTTGAACCAAATTCTTCATCGCAATCTCGTAGAACCTATCAGTTAAAAACAAGAACGTGTTTGAGATGTATCTCAGATAGTTCTCCAGAAGCCTTCGATCGCTCATCAAGAGATCGAGGAATTTCCCACGATCGACACTCAGAAAAATGCTCTTTTTGACCGTTTCAATGTCCACAGGATAGCGCGCATCTTGCGCGAAGATGACTGCCGAGGCCAAAAGCTTCGGCGCGAGCATGTGGTCTATCTGCAACACGCGACCCTCGTTGTTTGTGAAAAGTCCCAAGGTTTCTCCATCTACGAGGAACAACACTTCGTTGCACACATCGCCTCGATACCTAACGATTTGCTTCGGTCCGTAGAATTCAACACTGCCAAGCTCGACCAACCTCGAGACGATGCTCTGGTCAGCGTTCACGAATATCTCACACTGACTGAGCCTCTTGACGACATCAACCCTGCCGTGCGACCCGCTCGGAGCCATCACACGCTCTCAAGATCCTCCAGAGTTCCTCTTCCAGATCCATGCCGTTCGTTAAGTGTATGACCTTGAAATTGAGTTCTTGCGCCGTTTTAACGTTCTCGAGTTTATCGTCTATGAAGATGCTTTCCTGTGGTACGACATTGTATCTCTTGATCAGTTCGAGAAAGATCTCCTTCTCGGGTTTGGCCAGTTTCACGTGCGAAGAGATGACCATGCCGTCGAAGTATTTGAAAAAGTCGAATTTCTTGTGCACCAACTCGAAATTCTTCTCACTGAAGTTGGAAAGTGCATAAAGCTTGAAACCCTTCTCTTTGAGCCTTGGCAGCAGTCTTGTGTTCTTTTCTATCGGTCTCAGGAGCTTAGGTACAGCTTCCTTCATGTGCAAGATGTATTCTTCAAGATGTGGAAGTTCCTCCATTTTCTTCTGCCACAACTGATCTTCGTTCATCAAGCCTTTGTCCATGAACCAAAAATCTTTGCTTTCAAAGATCTTTTCGTTCATCTCGTCCGCAACATGCTTGGGAAAATTCTCGAGCATGTATTGGTAGGGTTCCCATTCCAAGAGCACCCTTCCGAGATCGAAGACGATGTTCTTGATCACCGTGATTCCTCCTCGTCCCTTCGAAAAAACGTAATCACGCTCGCTCGTGTCCTGCTCTGATTATAACCACTTCTTAAAATGCAGGTAGCACGATCATGGTAGACTGAAACTAGGACTACTTCAGGGGGTGTTTCTATGCTTGTGGGGTGCGTGAACTTGTTGGTGCCATCAGGCAGGATGTGAAAGCGTATCTGCGCTTGGATCCAGCCACTTCCAACGTGTTTCAACTCATCTTCTTCAACGCTTCCTTCCATGGTTTAATCCTCTACAGACTCTCCCACCTCTTCTATCACTGGAAAATCTACCCTCTGGCGTATTTGCTTCACTACATCAAACGCGTGCTGTTTTCGATGGATATCCATCCCGCTGCAGAGATCGAACCCGGTGTGGTCATAGACCACGGTATCGGTGTCGTAATCGGTGCGACGGCGAGTGTCAAGAGCGGTACCGTGATCTATCACGGTGTGACTCTGGGCGCGAAACGCATCTGCTCTGGTAAGAGACATCCCGATGTTGGAAGAAACGTGCTCATCGGCGCTGGAGCGAAGATACTCGGTCCCATAAAAATTGGTGACAACGCCGTCATTGGCGCCAACGCTGTAGTCTTACAAGATGTTCCAGAGAATGCAACGGCCGTTGGAATTCCAGCGAGAATATTGAGGAGGGATATCGATGCTGAACTTGGTCGGCAACACACCGATGGTGAGATTGTCCACAGAACCGAGAGTGTTCGTGAAGATCGAGAAGAGCAACCCGTGGGGCAGCGTGAAGGATAGGCCTGCCTTGTTCATGATCGAGGCTGCAGAAAAGAAGGGACTCATAAAGAATGGAACCATAGTCGAACCTACGAGCGGTAACACAGGCATAGCTTTGGCGGCTATAGGTGCACTGAAGAACTTTCGAGTGATTTTGACGATGCCCGAGAATGTGAGTCAAGAGAGAATAAAGCTGTTGAAAAGTTACGGTGCTGAGGTCATCTTGACATTGGCGGAGCGTGGTATGAGTGGCGCCGTAGAAAAGGCGAACGAGATCGTACAAGAGCTTGGAGCGTACATGCCCAACCAGTTTGAAAACCCTTACAACGTCCTTGCGCACGAACTCACCACTGCGCACGAGATACTCACTCAGATGAATTACAGAATCGATGTCTTTGTGGCGGGTGTAGGGACCGGTGGAACCATCAGTGGTGTCGGAAGGGTTTTGAAGAGGATCTACGCAGACAAAGTGAAGATCGTCGCGGTGGAACCTGCAAATTCTCCCGTTCTCTCCAAAGGCGTATCTGGCAAACACCGGATTCAAGGTATTGGAGCCGGGTTCGTCCCCAAGATCTTGGATCTGTCCGTGATTGATAGAATAGAAACTGTCGAAGACGAAGAAGCTTTTGAAACGATGATGTTTTTGATGAAAAGAGAAGCGCTACCAGTCGGCATTTCCAGTGGCGCAAACGTTGCGGTCGCGATGAGGATCGCTCGAGAGCTCCCAGAGGACGCACGTGTGGTGACGATCGCCCCGGATGGTTTCGAAAGGTACATGAGTTTGATTCCATGAGAGGTAGTTATCTTTTGCTCCTGAGATTGGATCAGAAGGTCTCGATAAAACATTGGACCATCGAAGCAGGAATTTATGTCTACGTTGGTTCGGCGATGGGTGATCTTTCAGCGAGAGTCGCGAGGCATCTACGAAAAAACAAACATAAGCACTGGCACATAGACTATCTGCTCGAGCATGCGAAGGTTTTGAGCGTGGTCATGTTACCATCCGAGCGAAGGCTCGAAGAAGAGATATCCTCAGCGCTCTCAAAGAAGTTCGATGGTCCTGAGGGTTTCGGTTCGAGCGATCTGAAGGTGAAGACGAACCTTTACAAACTGAATGATCTGAACGAGTTCTTCAAGATCGTAGAAGAGATGGTTCAAACTCCGTGAGGGGGTGATCCTACGGACCTTTTCTCCAAGCTTGGAGATTGGCAAAGGTTGGTGAATACGTTTGAGAAGAAACAGCACGTCGTCTTGGGCCTGATGTCCGGAACCTCCGCCGACGGCTTGGACATAGCCCAAGTGCGTTTTTCTTGGGGTAAACAACTGAGCTTCGAGCTCATGAACGCGGTCACGGTGAACTATGAGCCTTCGTTCAGAGAAAGGATCATCAAAGCTTACGATAAGCACTCTTCGAACGTGGAGTACGTAACACTTTTGAACTACGAGATCGCAAGAAAACACGCCGAGATGGTGAAGTCATTCGACTTCCAGTGCGACTTCGTCGCCTACCACGGTCAGACGGTCTGGCACGCACCCAACTATGGTGCAACATTGCAAATTGGAGAAGCGGACGTGCTCGCCGTGGAGTTGCAAAAGCCAGTGGTGCACAGCTTGCGCACGAAAGACGTCGCGCTCTCGGGTGAAGGTGCACCCATCAGTGCTTACTTCGACTGGGCCTTTTTGATAGGCTCAGACGCTTCCATTGCGGTGCTGAACATCGGTGGTATAGCGAACGTCACGGCGATCAACGATCGTGGCGAACTCATCGCCTTCGACACAGGCCCAGGCAACTGCTTGATAGACATCGTGGTGCGAAACTTCTTCAGCAAAGATTTCGATGAAGGTGGTTCTCTTTCCAGGGAAGGAAGAGTGAACAACGGCTTGCTCCAGAGAATGTTGGAGCATGAAAGAGCGTACGTAGAAAGACGACCTCCAAAAACGACGGGAAGGGAAGTCTACAACATGAGTTTTTTGGAAGAGATCGGTGCCACGAAACTGCTGCATCCCAAAGATCTTTTGAGAACGGTGGTGACCTTCACGGCCATCATGGTGAAGGAAAATTTGGCCATGCATCTGCCACACGTGAAAAGATTGTTCGTCACTGGAGGTGGAGCTTACAACCAAACGCTCATCGACGATCTGAGTCGACTGGGATTCGAAGTGAGAATCCCTGAAAAGAAACTGATAGACTTTCGCGAAGCCATGGCGATCGCCTTTCTTGGTGAGCTCTTCGTCAAAGGCTTGGCACCATCTAAAACTGTGACGGGAGCTCGAAGAAGTTGCGTCATGGGTAAACTCGCCTTACCGTGGTGAACGATGTTCGAACCATTCGCGAAGAAACGTTGCGTGCTGTGTGGCTTTGAATCGGAACTCATCAGCTCATCGATTCGAGTCTGCGTCAACTGTTTGAGAGACAGGCCCACAGAGGCTCTCAAGCTCGTGAGAAACACGCGAAACAGATGGCGCCGGTCGATCGATTTTCCCACCTCGATCCCCCACGGCGGCAAAAAATGCTTTCTCTGTATCAACGAATGCGAGATTCCCATCGGTGGAATGGGTTACTGTGGTATCTTGCGAAACGAAGATGAAAGATTGGTCCCTGTAACGAAGAGTTTCAAAGAAGCATACCTTCGCTGGTATCTCGATCCGCATCCGACGAACTGCGTCGCGTTGCCTGTGTGTCCCGAGAAAGATCATAGAGGTTACTACAATTTGGCCGTGTTCTTCGCCGGTTGCAATCTGGATTGTCTTTTCTGTCAGAACATAGACCACAAGTACATGCTCTTTGGGGAAAAGTTGAGAGATGGAGAAAAAATGTCGCTGGAAGAATTCGTTCGAATCGCGGATCAAATAAGGATCAGCTGTGTTTGTTATTTCGGCGGAGATCCATTGCCTTGGTCAACCTTCACGTTGAAGGTATCGAGGAAGACCAAAAAGAGGATATGCTGGGAAACGAACGGATTGATGAACGAATCCGTTGCAAGACAAATGGCATCAATCAGTCTCGAAACGGGTGGAATCATCAAGATCGACTGGAAGGCCTTCAATCCAAGCGTATACGAAGCACTGACCGGTGTCGATGGAGTGAAGGCCATCGAACGACTGAAGGAAAACGTGAGACTCATCCAGAGCATGGACGAAAGAAAAGATCCTCCTTTACTCGTAGTCAGCACTTTGATCGTTCCACACTACGTCGACGAGCTGGAAGTCGGTGGCATCGCAACCTTTCTCGCCGAGATCGATGAGAATATACCCTACATTCTTCTCGCTTTCGCTCCCCAACATCTCATGCACGATCTTCCAACGACGAGCAAAGAACAGATGAAGAGAGTTTTCGAATCAGCCGGGTCGAAAGGATTGAAGAGAGTCTTCGTTGAGAACGTGTGGTTGCTGAGTTGAACGTGTTCCACGATGATGAATGGTAAAATACAAATTGAATCCACGTGAGATGTGTTGGAGGTGTAAACGTGCAGAATTCAACCGAAGTAAGTGTCGTGATAAGTGGTGCGGCGGGACAGGGAATTCAAGCGGTTGAAGAGTTGCTTTCTAATGTTGTGAAAGATTCCGATCTCTACGTGTTCGCGACCAAAGAGTACATGTCCCGCGTTCGAGGGGGAAACAACTCCACCACGCTCAGAATTTCTTGCAAGCCCGTGTACGCCAACATCGACCGCATTGATTTACTCTTGGTCCTGAACGAGAACGCCATCGAGAGGCACAGATGGAGAATGACTCCTTCCACGATCGTGCTCGGAGAAGAGAAGTTCGTCAAGGACGAACCCAACCACGTGGTCGTGGAATTTTCAAAGATCGCAGAAAGCTTTGGCAACAGAATCTACGCCAACTCCGTCGCCACGGGCGTGTTGGCTGGAATCATGGAGTTGGACATCGATGCGCTCAAGAAGAACATCGAAGAGTACTTCTCAAACAAAGGTAACGAAGTGGTCAACAGCAACGTCTCCGCAGCGCTCAGAGGGTACGAGATCGGAAGAAACCTTGGTTTGAAACTGGAACTCAAGAAATGTGAAGAAGCGAGGAAAAAGAATCTTTTGAACGGATCTATGGCTGTCGCATTAGGTGCCGTAGCAGGAGGCTGTAACTTCGTCTCCTCTTATCCCATGTCCCCATCCACGGCGGTCTTCACAGAACTTGCGAGGTTGGCAAGAGACCACGGAATCCTTGTCGAACAGGCGGAAGACGAGATCGCCGCGGCGAACATGGTCATCGCCGCTTGGTACGCCGGTGCCAGAGGCTTGGTGACCACCTCTGGTGGAGGTTTTGCACTCATGTGTGAAGCAATCAGCCTTGCTGGAATGATTGAAACGCCCATCGTAGTTCACTTGGGTCAGAGACCTGGACCAGCCACAGGACTTCCAACGCGCACCGAGCAAGCTGATTTGAACTTGGTCCTCTACGCCGGACACGGTGAATTTGCAAGGGTGATCTATGCACCTGGAAGCATAGAGGAAGCTTACGAACTCACAGCGAAAGCCTTCAACGTTGCGGACAAGTTCCAAATCCCCGTGTTCGTTCTCACAGACCAGTACTTGCTCGACTCTTACTATCTTGTCGACGATCTTCCAAAAATGGACATCGAAAGATACATCGTGAAGACCGACGCAAACTATCGAAGATACACAGTCACAGAAGATGGTATCTCACCACGAGGTATTCCTGGTCACGGCGAAGGCCTTGTGCGAGTCGACAGCGACGAACACGACGAGTTCGGTCACATAACTGAAAGTGCACTGGTGAGAAAGACCATGGTCGAAAAACGGCTCAGAAAGATGAACAAGATAATTCAAGAAGCACTTCCTCCGAAGCTCTCAGGTCCCGAAGACTACGAAGTTCTTGTCGTCAGTTGGGGTTCGACCCGTCTCATCGTTGAAGAAGCCTTGCGGTCGTTCTCGAACCACAAGATCGCACATCTACACTTTTCACAGATCTATCCCATCCATCATTCGGCGAAAGAATATTTTGAAAAAGCCAAGAGGATCATCTTCATCGAGCAGAACGCCACGGGTCAGTTCGCAAACCTCGTACAACAAACCTTCCGTATCGACACATCGGAGAGGATTCTGAAATATGATGGACACGCTTACTCAGTCGAACAGGTCGCAAAGGCGATCCGAGAAAGATTGGGGGTGTGACAGATGTTCAGACCCGAAGACTACGACATTCCAAACGCAGACATCGCTTGGTGTCCAGGCTGTGGGAATTTCGGTATCATCCGCGCGTTGAAAATGGCCCTTTCTCAGTTGAACTTGCCACCAGAACGTACCGTGATAGTTTCGGGTATAGGTCAAGCGGCGAAGATGCCACAGTACGTCAAAGCACACATGTTCAACGGTTTGCACGGAAGATCGCTTCCCGCTGCCGTGGCCATAAAGATGGTGAATCCAGAGCTTGTGGTGATCGCAGAAAGTGGAGATGGATGCACTTATGGAGAAGGAGGAAACCACTTCATCCACACCATAAGGAGAAATCCAGACATAACCAACATCGTCCACGACAACCAGATATACGGTTTGACCAAGGGACAAGCTTCACCAACAACCCTCAGGGGTCAAAAAACCACGCTTCAGATAGATGGCGTCTACGTCGATCCTTTCAATCCGATAGCGGTCGCGGTGGCTTTGGATGCTTCTTTCGTCGCTCGCACCTTCGCAGGTTATCTCGATCTAACTGTGGATATTTTCAAACAAGCGATTCAACACAAAGGCTATGCGCTCGTGGACGTTTTTCAACCGTGTGTCACTTTCAACAAGCTCAACACCTACGAATGGTACAAGCAAAACACCTACATCCTTCCATCCAGTTACGATCCAACCGATCGCGATCAAGCTTTCAAGATCGCCACGGACATTAGAAAGTACGCACTCGGTGTTATTTACAAGAATCCCAACAAGCCTGTCTTCGAGGAACAACTGATCGCTTACAGAGTTGATAAAACACCCGTTGCATACAGGGGGTTGAAGGTATGAAGAAAATGGTTGAATTTTCACTTTTGACTGAAGAAGATCAGCCATTCACCTTTCAAGATCTTCTTGGAGATTACTGGGTGATCTATTTCTATCCCAAGGCGGGAACTTCTGGGTGCACGTTGGAAGCTGAACAGTTCAACGAGTTGTTTGAGCAATTCGAAGGCCACATCCTCGGCGTGTCACCCGATTCAACAAAATCTTTATCCTCGTTCAAACAAAAGCATGGTCTCAAGTTCAAGTTGGTCTCAGATTCCAAGAAAGAAGTCGCACAACAACTTGGCATCGTGAAGGATGGAAAACTGATCCGTTCCACGTTCATCACTGATCCTTGGGGAAGGATCAGAAGAGAATGGACCAACGTTAAGGTGGATGGTCATGCTCAAGAGGTGCTCGAAGCCTACAGAAAGATCAAGGAAGAAGATTTTTCCATCAACGCTTCGATCCTCCAAAGAAGGGCCTTCCGTGGTTTGAGAAGCGACCCGATCGAGGATGAAAAGCTTTTGAGACTGATCGAAGCCGCACACCTTGCACCCTCTTGTTTCAACAAGCAACCTTGGAGGTTCATCGTGGTCAGGACGAAGGAAAATCTTGAAAAACTCCACGAGGCACTATCCTCTGGAAACTATTGGATGAAGTACGCACCCGCGCTCATCATCGTTCACACGAAAGACGAGTTCGATTGCCAACTGAGTGATGATAGAAACTACGCCCTGTTCGATACTGGCTTGGCGGTAGGATTTCTCTTGGTTCAAGCAACACAGATGGGACTGGTGGCACACCCCGTGGCAGGTTACGATCCGATCAAGGTGAAGGAACTCTTCGGTCTCGATGGGCGCATCGTAACACTCATCGCCGTAGGAAAATGGGGAAGGTTCGAACAGCTGAACGAGAAACACCTCGAGTTGGAAAAAAGCCCAAGGAACAGGGTGGAACTTTCACAGGTGATCCGACTGATTTGAAGGTTCGAAAAAGCTGTAATATATTCTTGAAAAAGCTGTCCAGGAGGGTATTTTAGATGGTGAAACAGCCGTTGATGCGTAGAGTCATTTTTTCGCTCTTACCGATTTTGGCCTTTGCCATTCTCAACTTTGGCTGGAAAGTTCTTCTCAACGTTTTGGTTTCGAACGCAGTCTGTTTCACAACAGAATGGATTTTTGAGAACTACAAGAAGAAGAAACCAACCGAGTCCATATTCGTGACGGGAACAATCTTGGGTTTGATACTACCACCGTCGATACCCCTTTGGGTCGTAGTCGTTGCAGGTTTCTTTGGAACATTCTTTGCCAAAGAGGTGTTTGGTGGATTCGGAAGGAACGTGTTCAATCCTGCAATGGTTGGAAGGGCTTTCGTCTTCGTTAGCTTTCCAAGTTTTATGACCGCGAACTGGAACTTGGGTGTCTTTCCAAACGGTTGGCGTTTCTGGCTTTCTCCTCAACTGATGAGTGGTGCTACGCCTCTGAGAGCAGCGAAATTGGAAGTGTCGACTGTGGTCCAAGATTACTTCAAGATCTTTTGGGGTGACATACCAGGTTCCGCGGGCGAGACCGCAAAATGGTTGATAATAATCGCCGCGGTTTATCTGATTCTAACCAAAACTGCTTCTTTCAGAATAATCATCTCAACCTTGGTGGGTGCCTTTCTCACCGCCGGGTTCTTTCAGATTTTCGGGATCTCGAGCCTCGGCACCATTCAGAACCTTATCTCTGGCGGTTTGCTCTTCGCAGCCGTCTTCATGGCAACGGATCCTGTGAGTGCGCCAAGAAATGAGAGCGCCAAATGGTTGTACGGTTTGCTCATAGGTTCGCTGACGATAATTCTCAGAACTTTCTCCGCCTTCGTTGAAAGTGCTATGTTCTCAGTTTTGATCGCAAACATGTTCGCACCGCTCTTGGACCTCTTGACCCAGAAGAAGGTGGTGGCAAAATGAAGAAAGAATCGGCTGCTTACACCATCTTGTTCATGGTCGTGCTCTCGTTGGTTCTTTCAAGCGTCCTCGGTTTTGTGAGCTCGTTCACCAAAGAACGAATTGAAGTGAATCTCACCGCGATCCGTGCGAAAGCGATTTTGGAAGCCGTTGGAATAAATGTTCACGAAATGGACTTGAGAGAGATAGAGAAAACTTTCAGAGAGAAGATACAGATCGACGAATTCGACGGTAGAAAGGTCTACCTGGCGAGCGTGGATGGTCGTCGAGTTTACGCCTTCGAGTACACCGGGGCAGGTCTTTGGGGATTAGTTTCGGCCGTGATCGCGCTCGACGAATCTTTCGAGAGACTGGCTGGAATTTCCTTCGTAAGACATTCTGAAACACCTGGACTGGGTGGAAGGATAGACGAAAACTGGTTCAAGAGGCAGTTTCGCGGGGAAAAATTGTCCTCTTCCTATCCTTACCTGATGTTCGCCACCAACATCGCCAAACCTGGTAACTACGATCCGAACGATTCAACGGTGGATGCCATCACCGGCGCAACTGGAACTTCGAAGGCCATCGAAAAGTTGGTGAACGAGGCAATAAAGCAGTGGAAACCGATTCTGATGGAACGCTACAGAAGGTGAGAGAATGAACGAGAAGGCTGGCAACGTATTCAGAAGAACGATTTTCTTTGAAAACCCTGTGATCATCCAAATACTCGGCATATGCTCGACCTTGGCGGTGACGAACAAACTCTTGAACACTTTGATCATGTGCATCGGCTTGACGTTGACCACGGCTTTGTCCTCTTTGAGTGTCTCTCTGATGCGAAAAGCGATACCACGAAAGGTTCGTATGATAGTCGAGGTTTTCGTCATAGCCTTTTACGTGATCATCTTCGATCTTTTCTTGAAGGCTTACTTACCAGAGATATCCGTGGCCCTCGGGCCGTACGTGGGTTTGATCATCACCAACTGCATAGTCATGGGTAGAACGGAAGCTTACGCACTCGCCAACTCACCAACGATATCCTTCCTCGATGGACTGGGATCTGGACTTGGTTACTCTCTGATACTCTTGATCGTCGCAACCATCAGAGAAATCCTCGGCTTTGGTTCTCTGTTCGGTTTCAGGATCTTTGGGGAAAACTTCGTGAACTGGACCATAATGGTGATGCCGGCGAGTGCCTTCTTCGTCTTGGCGGTCATTCTTTGGATCTTCAAGGCCATGATGATTAAGAAGAGGTGAGGTCCATGGGTGAGATCAGCCCGTTCGTTCTTTTCTTAGGTTCGATTTTCACCGGCAACATGGTCTTGTCCTACTTTCTGGGAATGTGTTCTTTCATATCGGTCTCGAAGGAGATCAAGACCGCGAACGGTTTGGGAATGGCGGTGATTTTCGTCATGACCGTGACCACGGCGATAAACCACGTGGTGTACCACAACCTCTTGGTAACGTTCGGCTTGGAGTATCTCACGTACATAGTTTTCATAATCGTCATAGCTGCGTTCGTTCAAGTGCTCGAAATGATCATAGACAGATTTTCACCAACGCTCTACATGAACCTTGGAATCTTCTTGCCTTTGATCACTGTGAACTGCGCGATTTTGGGGATCGCTCTGTTCATGGTCGTCAGAAACTATGGACTCATTCAATCCATCTTCTTCGGTCTCGGTTCAGGTGTGGGTTGGTGGCTTGCGATCGTTGCCCTAGCGGCCATAAGGATGAGGATAAGGGAACAGGACATACCGGTGCCTTTGAGGGGGGCTGGGATAACGTTGATCATCATAGGAATCATGGCTCTGGCGTTCATAGGATTCTCCGGTGTGTTCAAACTTCAGTGAGGTGATGGGATTGTTCGCAACGATACTCGTTCTATCGGGGATATCGGTCTCTTTGGCCGGTTTGGTCGTGCTCGCTGACAAGTTCATAAACAACTATTCGGAAGTCGAGATAGACGTGAACGATGGGAAAAAGAAATTCAAAACTAAGGGAGGTTCTTCACTGCTCAGCTCACTCGCCGAAGGCAAGATATTCGTCCCATCCGCGTGCGGAGGCAAGGGAAGTTGTGGCTTGTGCAAAGTGAAGGTCTTGAGCGATGTTGGTCCCATTCTACCCACCGAAGCACCGTATCTATCGAAAGATGAGATCGCTCAGAACGTTAGACTTTCCTGCCAGATCAAGGTGAAGAAGTCTTTGAAGGTGTGGTTACCGGAACATCTTTTCGCCATAAGCGAATATCGATCAAAAGTCGAAAAGATCGTCGATCTGACCTACGATATAAAGGAGATAACTCTCAGGTTGATCGATCCCCCAACCATAGAATTCAAGGCGGGTCAGTACATCCAGCTCATCATACCTCCTTACGGTGATGTCAAAGAACCAGTCATGAGGGCCTATTCGATGTCTTCTCAACCATCGATGAAGGATCGGATAGAGTTGATCATAAGAAAAGTTCCAGGTGGCTTGGCTACGACCTATATCCACGAACACCTCAAGGTTGGCGAAGAGCTGAGATTCATAGGTCCGTTCGGCGAGTTCTACCTGAGAGAATCCAACTCCAAGATCATCGCCATAGCAGGTGGTTCGGGAATGGCACCAATAAGATCCATCATACTCGATATGTACGAAAAGAAAATAGAGAGGGAAACTTATTTCTTCTTCGGTGCGAGGTCGAAGAGAGATCTCTTCTATGTCGATTTCTTCAAAAATTTGGAGAAACTTTATCCGAGCTTTCATTTCATACCTGCTCTGTCAGAACCTAAGCCCGAAGACAACTGGGACGGAGAGGTTGGCCTCATCACACAGGTTGTCGAGAAATACCTCGACAGGTTCTCTCCGGATCAAGTCGAAGCTTATCTTTGTGGAAGCCCTGGCATGATAAACGCCTCGATAGAGGTTCTCAAAAAATTCGGTCTCAAAGAGGAAAAGATCTTCTACGACAAATTCGCGTGAGGGGGGAGCGCTGTGAAACAAACCCCTGATTTGGAAAAAGTGCAAGAGAGAATGAAACCTGGTGTGATAAGCAGTTACGGTTTTCTGGGGACGGACGATCGAAAACTCATCGATATACTTGACGAAGACGACAAAAAGGTGACCGCACTTGGACTCACGCACGAAAAGATAGCCGACAGATTGCAATATTTCTATGAAAAAGCCAAACACGCCACTGGAAGTTGGATAACTGTTGACGAACACTTCGCCGTGTACGTGGATGATGTGAGAGGCTACATGCCGTGCCCGTTCGGTGATCCTGGGTTGTATCCAAAGAACTACGTGATCGTCGAAAACAAGAAGATCAACGAAAGATTGATCTTCTCTTGTCTCTCGATCCACTTGATAAGAGAACACGGCTTTTACCAAGGCAGAGGTTCACCTTTCAGGATCGATCCAGAAGCCGCCAAGAGGATTTTGGAGATGTGAGCTGTTTTGTTACATTCGTCTCACCGAAAGCAATCAAGAATAAGAAACTGTCACAGCTGTCAAGCTCGTATAAAAAAAGAGGAGCTTTCGCTCCTCTTTATTGCTTCTTGACCAACTCTTTGGCGACTTCCAGCTTCAGTTGACCGCCTCTGTAATCCACGCGGACAGTTTGACCTTCCTTCACCTCGCCCGCGATGATCAACTTCGCGAGCGGTGTTTCGATCTCTCTTTCGATGAGCCTTCTCAGTGGTCTTGCACCGAAGATTGGATGGTGTCCCCTCTCCGCGAGGTACTCTTTGGCCTGTTCGGTTATGACGAGTTCGATCTTCTTGTCCTTCAACTTCGAACCGAGCTTCTTGATCATTATCTCGACGATCTGCTTCATGTGCTCTTTCGTCAAAGGCTTGAACACGATCACGTGGTCCAACCTGTTTATGAACTCCGGCCTGAAGTAGCGTTTCAATTCCTCGCGCACACGTTCTTCAAGTTCTTCGAACCTCTTACCCTGCCTGACGTATTCGAGAATCAAATCGCTCGCGATGTTGCTCGTCATGATGATTATGGTGTTTCTGAAATCGACCACGTTTCCTTTCGAATCTGTCAATCTTCCATCGTCCATGATCTGTAAAAGGACGTTGAACACATCCGGATGCGCCTTCTCAATCTCGTCCATCAAGATCACAGAGTAAGGTCTTCTGCGCACCGCCTCGGTGAGTTGACCTCCCTCTTCGTAGCCGACGTATCCCGGTGGTGCTCCTATGAGTCTTGAAACGCTGTGTTTCTCCATGTACTCAGTCATGTCGATCCTGATCAACGCGTTCTCGGTCCCAAACAGCACCTCTGCCAAGGTCTTGGCGAGCTCGGTCTTGCCCACACCCGTCGGCCCCAGGAACAAGAAAGTTCCGACTGGCCTGTTGGGGTCCTTGATCCCCGCTCTGGCCTTCCTTATGGCATCTGCGACGACGCTGACGGCTTCCTCTTGGTCGACCAGCCTCTCGTGGATGATCTCTTCCAGCTTGAGCAACCTCTCTTTCTCGGACTCCAGCATCTTTGACACGGGAACCCCCGTCCAGGATTCCACGATCTCAGCGATCTTCTCGGCGGTGACGGTGGGTTTACCACTCGTTAAAGAATCATGTTCACTCTTAAGCTTGAAGAGTTCTTTCTTGAGTTCCGCAGCCTCTTTGTACATGGATTTGACGGTGTACTCGTCGATCTTTTCTTCGAGTTCTTTCATCTTCTTTTCCATTTCACGAATCTTTTTCTCGTCCTTCCCCTGCTTGGTCGAAGCCATCTTCACTCTCGCTGCCGCCTCGTCGATCAAGTCGATCGCCTTGTCTGGCAAGAACCTGTCGGTGATGTACCTCGAAGAGAGCTTCGCCGCGGCCTCGATCGCTTCCTCATCTATCTTCACCTTGTGGTGATCCTCGTAGGTCTTCAAGCCCTTCAGGATCTCGATCGTTTCCTCTATTGAAGGTTCCTTGACCAACACGGGTTGGAACCTTCTGGCGAGCCCTTGTCCTTCTCTATGTGTTTTCTGTACTCTTCCACCGTCGTGGCGCCTATCACTCTTATGTCACCACGCGCGAGCGCCGGTTTCATCATGTTCGCAGCGTCGATCGCTCCCTCGGCCGCACCGGCACCAACCAAGGTGTGGATTTCGTCTATGAACAGAATCGTGTTCTCTTTCTGTTTCATGAGCTCGTCGAGGAACGATTTCAACCTCTCTTCGAACTCTCCCCTGTACTTGGTACCGGCGAGCATCCTTCCAAGATCGAGCATGAGTATCCTGAAGTTCTTCAACTGCTCAGGTACTTTTCCTTCGACGATCCTCTGAGCGAGCCCTTCAACGATGGCCGTCTTTCCCACACCGGGATCACCTATGAGGATCGGGTTGTTTTTCGTCTTCCTCATCAAGATCTCTATGACTCGCTCCACCTCTTTGTCTCGACCTATGATGGGACCGATCTTTCCTTCCTTGGCCATCTTGGTCAAGTCCGTCGCATAGAGATTCAACAAAGAACCTTCAGCGGCGAGTTCCTCACTCTTTTCCTTCGCCTTCTGCAAAAGTTTTTCGTAATCAACATTATGTTTTCTCAAGATCTGAGCAGCCTGTGATCTGCCTTCTCTGAGAAGGCCAAGCAAGAAATGCAAAGGTCCGACGTCCTTTTGGTTGAACAACCTCGCCTCACGCCTTGCGAGCTCCAGAACGTACGAAAGCTCACTGGAAACGTAAATTTGATCTGAAAAACCGTAGTATACACCGTACTGTGATTCGACGCTCTCTTCAAGTTCTTCGGTGATCTTGCTCGTGTCGATTCCCAGTTCCTCGAGCAACTTCGTCGCTTCGTTGTTTCCATCGTACAGGATCTGGAGAAGAACGTGCTCAGGCTTCAGCAAGTTCTGATTGCTATCCTTGATATTCTCAATGGCTTTTTCGAAGATCTCCCTCATCTTTTCGTTGAGATTCCTCATGATGACACCTCCGAAGCATAAGTTAGCAGAGTAAGATGACGATCGCTAAACATGTCAGTTACAGTATATAAACATAAGAGTGACACACACGTGAAGACACGATCTACGAAGGACAAACTGGAACATTTCTCCATCGAAGTAGGGAGGCTCAATTGGATTTTCATCTCTGCACTCGCCTTGCCAACTTATAATAGTGACAAGGAGGATTCAACATGAAGGTTCTTCTGATCAACCCTGCACACAGAGGTTACTATTTCAGACTCGGAGCAGTCTATCCACCACTCGGTTTGATGTACATCGGTTCTGTTTTGAAGCACGCGAACCATCGCGTGATGCTCATCGACATGAACGTTCAGCCTTTCGATTGGCAAAACTTCAACTATTCAGACTTCGATGTTGTCGGTATCTCAGTCGACACACCGAGGTTCCCACTCGCAAAACAAATCGCACTGAGAGCAAAAAATCATGGAGTGATCACGGTGCTCGGTGGACCTCATGCAACGGCCGAGTACGAGAGCATACTTAGAGAAGGAATATGTGACTACGTTGTGCTGGGGGAAGGAGAACGCACTTTTCTTCAGCTGATCGAATCGCTCGAGCGCGGAGAAATTCATCCCCAAATAGACGGTCTGGCCTATCTGTTGGAAGGTGAAGTCTTTGCCAAACCACCTGAATTCGTGCAGAACCTCGACGAATTGCCATTTCCAGACAGAGAAAATGTGAAGCTCTACAAGACAAAGTTCTGTGGTCAACCCGCGACGAGCATGATCACCTCGCGTGGCTGTCCTTTCGATTGCGAATTCTGCAGCGCCTCTCAGTTCATGGGCCGACGGATCAGAGAGAGAAGTGTGGCAAACGTGCTGGAGGAACTCGAGCTCATCAAAAGGATGGGTTATGGTTCGGTGATCTTCTTCGACGACAACTTCACATTGAACGCGAAGAGAACGATCGAACTGTGTGAAGGGATGTTGAAAAGGAACCTCAACTTCCGTTGGTGGGCGTTCGCACGAGCGGACGAACTTCTGAACAAGGAAGATCTACTCGAAGCGATGCCAAAGTCCGGTTGCAAGATGCTCTTCATAGGTTTTGAGAGCGCTGAGGACAAGGTCTTGAAAGAATACAAAAAAGGATTGTCGAGCTCGATCGCCTTCGAGATCGTCAAGCTCTTGAAGAAGTACAAGATCGATGTTTTCGCAAGCTTCGTTCTCGGTGCGCTCAGCGACACAAGGGAAACGATCATGAAAACCGTTCAACTTGCCAAGAAACTGAAGGCATCCATCGTACAGTTCTCGATCTTGACTCCCTATCCCGGAACGAGTCTCTATGAAAAGCTCAAAGAAAAGATCTTGTCCAAGGACTTTTCCTTGTTCGATGGCACCCATCTGGTTTTCGAACATCCGAATTTTTCCCCATCCGAACTGAAAAAGCTCTTCGTCAAGGCTTATTATTATGTCTACTCTTCACCGAGACTGATCTTCACGCGTGGCATTCCTTTCCTGTTGAAACTCTTGAAGAAGCGAGGAAAAGACGAAAGTTACGATCTTCGCTTCGGTGAGACTTGAAAACTCGGAGGTGAAACGATGCGTTTGGCGTTCTTCGGTGATGTGCACGCGAACTTGGAAGCTTTGAACGCCGTTTTGGAAGACATAGACAAAAAGGGTGTCGATGAGATCTTCTGCCTTGGTGATTTGGTAGGCTATGGACCAGATCCAGAAAACGTGGTTCAAGAGATCAAAAGGCGAGCCATCAAAACCATCATGGGAAACTACGACGATGGGGTTGGATACTCCAAACAAAGCTGCGGTTGTAGTTATTCTCCTGGAAGAGAAACAGAAGTTGGCGACATCTCGCTCAACTGGACCATAGAACACACATCACAAGAGACGAAGGATTTTCTCAAAAAACTTCCAAGAAGACTCTCGTTCGAAGTGGAGAACGTCAAGTTTCTCTTGGTGCACGGAAGTCCCCTGAACGAACTTTTAGAGTACGTCACACCGCAGATCGATCCAGACAGACTTCAAAAGATCGCCCAATCCACGAGTGAAGATATCATCGTGAACGGTCACACGCACATTCCCATGGTCAAGTGGGTCTTTGGAAAGCTCGTTTTGAACCCCGGCAGCGTGGGAAGACCAAAAGATGCTGATCCCAGAGCTTCCTACATGATCCTGGAGGTCAAGAGAGGAACGGTGCAGGCTCAGATCGTAAGAGTTACCTACGATGTGAAGAAGACCATCGAGAAGATCGCGAAGAACAACTTGCCGATGGAACTTGCCACAGTCCTCGCCATGGGTCAAACTTTCGATATGGGCCCAGGGAAGGTCAACTTCTTCCTGTGAATGTGGTATAAAAAATTGAAGTCTTCTTTCGGAGGTGCTGAGCGTGCCAAAGATTTGGATAGAAAGAATCTTCACAGATCCTGAGGTTCACATCCTGAGAATAGACGACGATCGCGTTAAGTATTTCGAAGCAGTCTGGAATATTCCCGAAGGTATAAGTTACAACGCCTACCTCGTCAAATTGAACGGTGCGAACATTTTGATCGACGGTTGGAAGAAGAACTACACAGATGAGTTTCTCAAAGCTCTGTCCAGTTTGATAGACCCAAAGCAGATCACGCACATCGTCGTCAACCACACCGAACCAGACCACAGTGGAACACTTCCCGAGATTTTGCAAGCCAACGAGAACAAGGCAAAGATCATCGTTTCAAACTTCGGCAAGCGTCTGCTCGAAGCCTTTTACGACATAAAGAACGTTGAAGTAGTCTCAGACAACCAAGAACTCGAGATAGCTGGCAAGAAGTTCAAATTCGTCATGACACCTTGGCTCCATTGGCCAGACGCCATGGTCACTTGTGTGGATGGCATTCTCTTCGGTTGCGACGTAGGGGGCGGTTATTCTCTTCCGCGATCGATCGATGATTCCAACGAAAAGATCGTTGAACAATACTTACCCCACGTCACGAAGTACATCGTCAACGTGATAGGACACTACAAGAATTACATCGTCGAAGGTGCGAAAAAGTTGTCCACGCTCGAGATAAAGGCTATACTCCCCGGGCATGGATTGATATGGAAAAGACAGCCTCAAAAACTCTTACAGCACTATCTGAACGTGGCAAACGGTGTGGCAGAAGCGAAAAAGATCTGCATCATCTACGATTCAATGTATGGTTTTGTCGATAAAATAATGAAAAAAGTGATCGAAGTCCTGCAGAATAAAGGTTTTAACACGATCGTCTACAAATTCTCGGACGAGGATCAGCCTTCCGAGAGTGAGATTTTGAGAGACATTCCAAGCAGCGTTGCACTCGTCTTCGGTGTCTCAACGTACGAGGCAGACATTCATCCAAAGATGAGGTACGTTCTGTACGAGATCTTGGACAAGGCCAACTACGAAAAGCCCGCCATCTTCTTCGGTGTCCATGGCTGGGCAGCTTCCGTAGAAATGACGGTGAAGAAACTCTTGAAAGACTCCAAGTTCAAGTTCGTCTCCTTCGTCGAAATGAAAGGTGGCAAGATTGAAGAAGCAAAGATCGAACAGGCCATCGAGCAACTTCTCAAAGAGTTGGGATGATGCAAGTCAGATCGCGAATAGAAAAAGACAAAGGCATTTAGACTGTATGGTTTCCACTGAACCTTGATCGTTTCGCCGAAGATTTATTCGAAAAACAAATGGCGAGGCGAATGTGAAGGCCACATCCTCGCAAGACACACACCTTTACACTCTCGCAGATCGGTGACTATGACAGAGCACTCACACAAACATTTGAAATAGCCGAAAATGCTCGAGAGTGAAATGAACGAACTTTTAGAAACTCCCTCAATTATCGCATCGTCCTCGAGGCCGTGGCCCACAAGATGGACACCTATACCAAGATCAAGAAATGATCTCTATGAACGATACAACGTCGCCAAAGCTGGTCAAATCACTCGTGAAGTATTCGTACCTCGAGGAACGCTTCGAAAACGGTTTAAAACGCTACGTGATTCCCGACCCGATCGTTGAAAGAGTTATGTTGAAATGACGACGAAGCGTCGAAGTAGTCAAATCATCCAAATCTTCAGTCTTTCCAATCCAGCAATCTCTTCTCACCTTCGAGTTTCTTTATTTCTGTGACATCCTGAACGACTTCGATCGTTCCAAGGTACTCTCCTTTCTCATTTCGAACCGGGAAATACCTGATGTGTATTAACCTGCCAGCCAAGTTGATCCAAAATTCAGCGACGTCTTTTCTTCCCTCCTTGAACGATTGGAGGATCTTGTTCACTATATGCACGTTCCTTGGAGGATGGCAGAACTGAACCGGCCTTCCAATGACGGTGGGAGCCCTGTGGAATATCCTGAGACCGTGTGAGAAGAACTTGACTCTGTCGTTTCTGTCGATAAAAGTAACGTCCAGAGGCAGTGTTTTGAAGAGTGCCATCAACTCTTCTTTACTCAGAAAACCGGTTTGAAGATCGTAGTCTTCCTCTTTCCGAATTTGGTAGGTGTCTGGTTTGAGCTGACCGACGACCCTCTTCACTTCCTCGGGCATCTTTTCAAAGGTCTCTCCGCTCACCCTTGGATCTATCTCGAAGGGGAGTAACGGTTTTTCCGAAGTTTTCCACTCGTCTTTAGGATCTATCTTGTAATAACCTATTTCCTTTTCAAAAATCTTTATCGCAGCCCACTCGCCATCAGACAGCAGAACTTTCAACGTCGGATACAGGATGTTGTTCTCTCTGAACACCATGTCGGCAACCATTCGCGCCAACTCGAACAGCTCACCTTTCAGGTTCCTATCGGTCTCTTGACTTTCTAAAAGATCCAGCACCATTTTCACCTTGAGCCTTATCTCATCGTGTTTGGACCAAAGAACGGTAGGAACTGCCGTTATTCCTCTCCTTTCGAGGTAGGGAAAGATCAGCATCTCCTCGCGTGTGTAATGCGTGAAACCTATATTTCTCATCTGCTTTAAAAGCTCTTTCAACTCTTTCAAGAATTCACCTTTTCCCTCGTTCGATTCAGAAGAAAAAACACTTGAAGCCAACAGGGAAAGTACCTCCGAATCTTTCAAGATTTGCTTGTTTTCTTCATAAAGGTTTCTCAAAGGATGGCCCAAAGGGAGTTTCTCGATCTCTCTACCAGCTCCGCTCACCGTTCCTCTGAACAGTTCGACGTGTAGATCGCACATCTTGATTATGTCCCTAACCGTTTCCTTCCTTCAAAAGTTCCTGCTCGATCGCGGGTATCTCAAAAGGTGGTAAACTCGCTATGATCTCACCGAATTCCTTCTTGAGCGTTTCGATGTTTTCTCCTTGGTGCAACCTCTTTAAGATCGTCTTGAAGATTTCGATCTTTTCCCGCTGATTCATCAACTCACCACCTCCAAAAAAACCCCCCTTGCGGGGGGTTCATTCTTCAAACGAGAGTTCCATGTAATTCGCTTTCACTCCGGGTAGTTTGTTCAGCTTATCGCACAGTTCTTTGTGTTGCTCTGGACTTCCCACCAACTCTAAAACTATCAATCCAGCCTCGGAACAGTTCTCCAAAACTCCATCGTGAAGACCGAGCCTCGTTTTGATCAAGCACCCCCAAGCCGTGAGGATCTTCTGCACTTTGTCCGCCGTTTCTTTTCTGTTCTTCACCAGTATCGCCATCACTGTTTTAACGGGAATTTGCGCCATTCGATCACCCCCCCAGCCTTCAAAGACCATTCATTCGATCGGTTCAAAATCCTGTTTTGAAGCTCCGCACATCGGACAGGTCCAATCATCTGGTAAAGCTTCGAAAGGTGTTCCTGGGGCTATTCCGCTGTCTGGATCGCCCTTTTCAGGATCGTAAACATATCCACAAAGAATGCACCTATACTTTTTCAAGTTGCTCACCCTTCCACAACGATCTTCTTGCTGCTCTCCCATAAACCGTGTATGTTGCAATAAGAGAGAGCCAATAGCGTTCCGGACTTGTTCAACTTGACCTTGCTCGTCACCATTGGTTCTGTATAGACTGCGCCCGTGTTTGGACCTTGAACTGATTCTCCGTGCGCGTTGAACTCGTACTTTCCAATTTCGTACACGTAAGGATCTCCATCCGGTTGGAAGAAGATTTGTATCCAACGTATGTGGTGCTCTGTGGTGTTTGGATGTGGAATTTCCTTTCCGACAGTGACGGTGATGTGGAACGGCTCATTCTTTTTGACGATCTCTGGTGCTTCAATCACGGGAACATGCTTTTCCTTCTTGAAATCCTCGCTCTTGATGAAATCAGCCAGTTTCATACTATCCCTCCTCACACAGAAAATTCTCTGTACGAATTCTTAGGTGAACCGCAAACTGGGCATTTTTCCGGTGGTTCACCTTCCACAGTGTGACCACAAACGGAACATATGTAGATTTTTTCAGCCGTGTAGTCTTCCTTTTTCTCAGCAAGTTGCTTCGCCTTCTTGTACATTTCTGCATGGATCTTCTCAGCTTCCCATGCGAACTTTGTGCTTCTCTCTGCGCCGTTTTCTTGCTGGAACTGTGCGACGGTGTTGTACACAGGATACATCTCGTTGATCTCGAACGTTTCACCGTCGATGCACTGTTGAACGTTCTCTGGCATTTCTCTGTAGATCTTTCCAAGTTCCCTGTAGTGGTTTCGAGCATGTACGAACTCGGCATAGGCAATGGCTCTGAACAAGTTTGCCAATTTCTTCAAACCAAGTCGCTCAGCTTCATCTGCGAAGATCAAATACCTCATGTGTGCCATGCTCTCTCCCGCGAAGGCGTCTTCGAGGAACTTCTTTGTCATCTCCCTCACACGATCACCCCCAAATGAGAGTCATTTCAACTTAATTCTACCATGACCTTGCCGAATGAAAGCGTTTCAATGAAAGATCCGATTCAGATTAGACTATGCGTCGAGCGAAGCATCATCTTGGAGAGTCGAATTTGTCGTTTACAAGCGCTGAACGAACACGGATGGTTGAACTACCGTCTGATCAGCGAAGTCTTTGCGCGGGTTTATATCAAAAATTTCTGATCTGTCTGAACACAGATCATAAGTTTTTTCAGTACGCTGTGAGTGGAAACTCAACCTCAGGAAGTGAAGGCTGTGAGGTTCAAACTGTTCTTGACACTCGCTTTGGTTGTTACACTGAACTTGCTGGTTCTTGCAGTGAACGTGATCTTCTTGGTCGGTGACGGTATGAGTGCTAACCACTTGGTACTGGCAAGCATACTCGAAAACAAACTCCTCACGACGATGACGCTTCCCTACACAGGTCTGAACGTCACATTCTCAATGGACTCCTGGGTTACAGATTCGGCTCCCGCTGGAACGGCACTCTTTGCAGGTTTCAAAACCCTTAACAGAGCGATAGGTGTTCTCTCCAACGGTGAAGCAGTGCCATCGCTCTTTGAGCTTGCAAAGAAGTCAGGCTACAGGATCGGGATCGTCGTGACGTGCCAGATAACCCACGCCACACCTGCAGCGGTCTACGGACACGTTCCCAATCGAAACGACGAACTGACATTAGCCAAGCAGTTTGCTGAGTCAGGAACCGTCGACGTTGCGTTCGGTGGAGGTTGGCAGTGGTTCCTGTCCGAGGACAAGGGAGGAGTTAGAAAGGACGGTCTCGATTTGATCGAAATGCTCAAGTCGAAGGGCTATCAGTACATAACTGACGCAAGCCAGATTCACAACGTGTCCGGAGAAAAGGTTCTCGGTCTCTTCGCGAAGAACTACCTCGAACCCGTTTCCGACAGACCAGCCAATCAACCCACGCTCGACGTGATGACCGCAAAGGCGATAGAATTACTCTCCAAAAGCGGTCAGCCGTTCATGTTGATGGTCGAAGGTTCACAGATCGACTGGGAATCTCACGCGAACGATTTTTACGGCGTTTGGAAAGAGGTCATCGAGTTCGACAAGGCCGTCAAGGTCGCCCTCGATTTTGCGAAGAAGGATGGAAACACTCTCGTCATAGTCACGGGCGACCACGAAACTGGAGGGCTTTCCCTGTCCGCGGGGGGTTACACTACAAATGTTGAGCAAGCCAGAAAGTTTAAAGGTACGACAGCGATGTTCTTGAAACAGTACAGCGTGGCAGCCAAAGAGAAGTTCATCGCTGGACTGAAAGAATGGTACGACGTAGAGCTGAAGGATTCAGAGTACGAATACTTCACGAAGGTTCCCGCCAACAACTTGAGAAAGGAACTTGCCAGGTTCATCAGCCAGAGGGTGGGGTTCGGTTGGACCACGTACGATCATACCGCGGGAGTCACGGTGGTGTACGCGTTCGGACCCGGGGCAGAAATGTTCACAGGATTCATGGACAACACCGACGTGGCGAAGCTGATAATGAAAATCACCGGTCTGAGCAGCTTAAGTTTCCCAAAGGTCGGCGCGTCTGCGGGGTATTAATCCAACTGGCCACGCTCGAAGTGAGCGTAGCTTCCTTCGCTTATCCCCTCATCAAACTGAATCCTCGTTGATTCCTACTGATCTCAAAATACCTTGTTCGTCCGTCTAACATGTGACTGAGTTGACAGGAGCACGAAAACTAAGCCTCCATGTTGGTCTGGACATCTTCAAGTTTGATCTGAACTATGTGGGATGTGAACTTCAAAGTCCCCATCACTTACCGTTTGCCCCTTCGCGTTTGATCTGAACTATCTATGTGCGATGTGAACATAGACGCCCGAAACGTAGAGTTCACTTACACAACGGTTTGATCTGAACTATGTGGGATGTGAACCTATCTTGTTTCCGGACAGATACTCACATCCATCAAGATGGTATTTTTTCGGCTTTGGTGACAACTCATTGGAATGGAACGAGTGCAGTCTTGAACACGATTTCTAACCTCACGCCACGGCCCGCCAGTCAAAATGTTACACAATATCTTGAGACATAAATTCTATCTGAACGATTTCCTTCGTTATAATATCATAATAAGATAAGAAGGCTAACATAAGTTAGGGTTGAGTGCGATTGTAGGGAACACACCGAAGGTTATGACCGATCGTTCGTGGGGTTACTCATGAACATCTAAGAACAGAACAATCACGCTCAAACTATCGGCACTCTAAGCAAATGGTACAATTAGAAAATGTTTTGCAGTGCTGTTGCTTTCATTTGCTGAAGTATGATAATCAGTCTAAGATCGTGCTCTGTTTTCCGTCGGGTGTTTCTCGCAAACATTCGAAACGAGTGAAGGAGTGTTGCGTGTGTCGCCGTTTGAAACTTGTTTGGAGATTCTCAAGCACATATTTGAGATCGCATCGAAACTTCTGAGTGGGCAAAGTGAAAATGTCTACCAAGATGTCTTGGAGAGGGCAATGAAGATCGTGCCAGGAGCTCAGGCTGGTTCGGTTCTTGTGAGAGAGAACGATCGATTCGTGTACGTCGCGGCGGTGGGGTATGAACTTGAGGAGCTTCGGAAAGTGACCTTCAGCGTCGAAGAGGAAGAAGAGTGGGTTCGTAGGGATAAGAGCCATTTGATATTCATGGGGGAAGACATCATGAGGTTTGATGATGCCGTGCTAAAGGATGAACGTGTGGATCTTTTGGGGAAAGTTGGCGGGATAAAGAAGATCAAAGCAGCACCCGTCATACCTGTAAGAATCAAGGATGAGCTCATGCTTGTATTGAACCTCGACAACTTTGAAAGAAACGATGCCTTCGACGAAAATTCGATCATCATGGCCAAGGTCTTGGGCAACGTGCTCGGAATAATCTTCAGCAGGCTCGAGCTCGAAAATCAACTCAGAGAGAAGAACCAGTTGTTAGAGTACATGTCCTACCACGATACTCTCACCAATCTTCCAAACAGAAGGTTGCTCGAGGAGTTGGCCGAAAAGATGCTCACGTTGGCTAAGAGAGAGAACAAGCCTTTGAGCATCCTCTTCATGGACCTTGACAGATTCAAACCGATCAACGATGTGTACGGTCATCAGGTGGGAGATGAAGTTTTGAAGCTGATCGCGAAAAGGCTTGAAAAGTTCGCCAGATCGAGCGACACTATCTCACGGTACGGTGGAGACGAATTCGTGATCTTGGCGTACGATTGTTCAAAGCAAGATGCAACAGCGTTGGCCGAGAGGCTCGTCAAAGCGACGAAGAACCTATGAAGATCGATCAACTAACGCTTCAGCTGAGCGCTTCTGTAGGTATCGCGACGTTTCCAGAAGACGGCGGTGAACTGACCGAACTGATTCGTTTTGCAGACGAAAGACTCTACATGGCGAAGAAGAGTGGATTGAAAATCTTTGCGCAAGACCGAGATAAGCCGATGCCATGTTGAAGCTAAGATTTCTCAGTCTTCAACTGTCCAAGCTCGTGCGCCGTGGCCAGACCACCGACGATGATGTTCAGATAGTACGTGAAGAATCGCCACACCAAGAGTGCTGCCACGGTCTTTGGACCGAACAAGAACTTGAAGAACAGCGTGTAAACTCCCTCGGACGCACCGGTTGCACCCGGGGTGGGGACGAAAGAGGCAACCAAGAACACGACCAGTTGTGTCATGGCGACATCGAAATACGAACTTGCGATGTTCAAAGATCTCGCCGTGAAGTACGTGACAGAGATCTTCGCCACCACTTCGAGTAGGGCCACGAGCAGGGCAAGAACACTGATCGAAGGATTCTTTGCAGACTGTGTCATGCAGTCGTGAAACAGTCTTGTTTGTTCGAGCAACTTTTGCTGGAAGAGTTCCTTCCTCTTGACGATTCTCAAAGAGACGAAAAATTTCGAGATTTTCGAGATCGTTTTCTCCGCCAAGGATTTGTTCAGCGTGAAAAGAAACAGCAAGAAGAGCACGAACCCGTGCAAAGCGAAGCCGAAGAATGCGAGCAAAGCAAGGTTCGAAATCCTCTTCGCGAACATCGAGTATGCCCTGATCAGCCCAAAGACGCTCGCACCAGTCACAACGATCTGGTAGAAAAGAAAGCGCGACAGGAGCATCGCCGTAGCTTGCCCGTATTCAATACCTCTTTTTCCAAGGAAAGCGATCTGCGCGGGTTGTCCACCCGTGGAGAAGGGTGTTATCGCCGAGAAGAACCTTCCAACGAGCGTGTTTTTGAACAGATAGATGAGTGATACCTTGGCCCTGTAAGAACGAGCGAACAACCAGACGGTCAGTGCTTCGGCGAGCCAATCGAAAAAGGCGATCGAGAATATCCCAATTATCCACGAAAACGAGATATTCCTCATTGCATCGAGCGTCACCCTGATGTCCGTGATGCCTGCGATGACGAAAACAACCAGCAAACTTGCCAGGACGATCAAAACAGCTTTCGCGAGATTACTCAACCTTTTCGCCATAGTTCTTCAACACATCCTCGTAGATCGTTTTCAGTTTCTCTCCAACGACGCTCAGATCCCTCTCGAGAGCCACTTCTCTCGCTTTCTGACCAAGACTTTTCGCAGAATCTTTATCTTCGACGAGCCTTCGAATCGCCGTTTCGAAATCTTCGTTGCTCTTTCCCTTGAGACAATTTACACCATTTTGCAACCAACCCTCGTAGACCGGTATATCTCTCACAACGACGGAGCATTCGCACGACAAAGCTTCCAGCACCGCGATACCTTCATTCTCTTCGTACGAGGGGAAAAAGAAAACATCGGCAGCGGAGTACGCCCCGACCAGCTCCTCCTGTGGCATGAAACCGGGAAAGACCACGTTAGGTGGGGGATCTTTCAAGATCCGCTGCACATCTCTCGGTAGCAGTCTCGCGATGCCCTTCGAGCCGATCCAAACGAAGTGGTACTCTTTCAACTTGCTCGCCACTTCAACAAAGTCATGTATACCCTTTCTCTTGAAAGGTAGTGCGACGCACAGTATCAACGGACCTGACAAACCTATCTTTTCTCTAAATTGTTTCGCCTTTTTCTCGTCTCTCCTGAAGAACTCGGTGTCTACACCGTTCGATATGACCTCTCCAGGCACTCTCACACCGTAGCTCCTAATGACCTTCTCCGTGTAGGGTGTTGGGAACAACAAGAAGTTCGCCTTCGAGTAGATCCTGCGCAGAGAGAACCTTGCATATTTGCAATATGCGTTGCTGAAGAGGAAACTGTTCCTTATGTCTTCAGCGGTGGTGTGAACGTGCCAAACGATCGGGATGTTCCTCGATCGACAACTGCTGGCCACGAATCTTGCCCCAGGTCCAACCGTGTTGATGTGTGCTAAATCGTACTTGTCCTCTATATCGAGCGTGAAGTCAACGTTTGCTCTCTTCAATGCCTCCATCTGGTGTTTCAATGCGACGCCGATTCCAGACCTCGACAGAAGCTTCTTCGCCTCCGCATAGAGCAGAACTTTCATATCTTCCTCCCCTTGAAATGCTCCAACACAAATGGTACAATTTTCTTGCGAGTTGGGTGCGTAGCTCAGAGGGAGAGCGCTTCCCTCACGAGGAAGAGGCCGCAGGTTCGATTCCTGCCGCACCCACCATTTTATCCCACTTTCACCAGTTTCAATCTCTCACCGTAGATTCTTTGAACCTTTTCGATCAGGTCTTCGAATCTGCCCAAGTTCTTCATCACGAATTCAGCGTCTTCTCTCGCTCTGAAAAGGAGTTGTTTGTCCCTTATCAAGTCCGCTACCTTCAGATCTGGTAGTCCGTGCTGTCTCAGACCGAGTATTTCGCCTGGCCCTCTCAGTTTCATATCGTACTCAGCGACCTCGAAACCGTTCTTGGTGCTCGCGAAGTACCTGAGCCTTTCCAGTGCGTCTTCGTCCACGTTGCCCACGACCAAGAAGCAGTAGCCTTGCTTGTCACTTCTACCGATCCTTCCTCTAAGTTGGTGAAGTTGCGCCAATCCGAACCTCTCTGGGTTCTCGATGACCATCACGGTCGCGTTCGGCACGTCTATACCCACCTCGATGACCGTCGTCGAAACGAGTATATCGAAGTCACCGCGAGCGAACTTCTCCATCACCGAGTCCTTTTCTTGCTGACTCATCCTACCGTGCAGCAAGCCGATCCTCAAGTTTTTGAAAACCTCGCTCGACAACTTCTCGTACATCTGAGTTGCCGCCTTCACCTGCAACTTGTCCGACTCCTCTATCAATGGATACACTATGAACGCCTGATTGCCGTCCGCCACCTCCTTTCTGACGAAATCGAACACTTGGTCTATCTTGGTCACACTCACCAGGATCGTTTTGACGTCTTTCCTTCCAGGCGGCATCTCATCGATGATCGTTAAATCCAGATCACCATAGACAGCCAGCGCGAGAGTTCTCGGTATGGGTGTTGCCGTCATGACGAGCGTGTCCACCGCGGTACCTTTACTGATCAAAGCCTCTCTCTGTCTAACGCCAAATCTGTGCTGCTCGTCTATGATCACGAGTCCCAAATTGTTGAACTCGACATCTTCCTGAATGAGCGTATGGGTACCTATGACAACGGAAAGTTCTCCGTTCTTCAAAAGTTTCTTGATCCTCTCCTTCTCGCTCCCGCTCGTTTCACCCAAGAGCAAAGCTGTCTTAATGCCCAAGTTCTCGAAGCTCGGAGCCATCCTCCTGTAATGTTGTGTGGCGAGGATCGAGGTCGGCGCCATGACAGCCGCTTGAAAACCAGCCTCAAAGTTGTCAACGATCGCCAGCTGTGCCACCACGGTCTTGCCACAGCCGACATCACCTTGGAGCAATCTGCTCATGGGACGCGTCGAGCGAAGATCTTGTCTTATCTCTTCGTGGGCCCTTTTCTGCGCGTTCGTCAACTCAAAGGGAAGGTTCTTCAAAAACTCGTGCGCGAGTTTTCCTTCGATCTTCTTCGCCACGCCACCTATGGAATCCAACGCGTGCCTCGAAAGCAACATCGCCAGCTGTAGATAGAGCAGTTCTTCGTAGGCGAGTCTCTCTCTGGACTTTTCCAGTTGGTGCATCGTCTTTGGAAAGTGCATCCCGTACAGTGCAGTGGCCAGATCGATGAGTTTCCTTCTTTCGATGAGCTCAAAAGACAGTTCATCCTGAACGTTGGCAACGCAGTCTATGTTCTGGCGAACTATCCTACGAAATTCTTTCTGGCTCACACCCTCCGTGAGCGGATAGACTGGAAGTATCTCGAGCGTACTCGAGTTCTCGATTAGCTCAACTTCGGGATTGACGATCTCCAAGCCTCCGAACATGCCCTTCTTCACAGTTCCTGTCACGTAAACTTCTTTCCCTTTGAGGGTTTGAAGCTGTCTGTAGACGAACTCTTGGTTGAACCACTTCAACAGAACATGGTGTATGCCATCCGCGAGCACCGCCCCAACGATCTTCATGCCCGAAACATCTTTCATCTCCACGTTGGATATCTTTCCCCTCGTGGTGACCTTCTCGCCCAGCAAAAGGTCCTTCAACGGCAACAGTCTGCGCCGATCTTCGTAGTCTCGAGGAAAGTAAAACACCAGATCCTTCAAGCTGTTTATCTCAAGCTTGCGCAGCAGCTTTTCCCTCTTTGGGCCAACGCCACGAGCGTACTTTATGTCCAAAGAGAGTTGCTTTGCATTGGATGGGTCAGCTCGTGCGAAGAAATACCAAGATCTGTACCTCTCGATCATGCCCAAAGCGTTGGTCAAACGCTTGAGGGCACGTTCTTTCGAAAGTTCCACAGTCGGCTTCAGATAATCGAGCAGTTCAAACAATTTTTCACGTGCATCTGTGTCCTCCAACAGGGGATCTTGGAGGAACTCTCGCTGCTTGCTGATCCACTCAGAAAGTTGCTCGAGAGAGGTTCGATGGTCCAGCACACTCAAAAGGAGTTCCTCGAGGTCTTTGAGAAACTCTTCAACGAGTATGGGTCGCATGGACAGAGGTTCTTGTGCTTTTTTCATAGATCACACCAACTTTTGCTTTGATCAACTGATCGAGACAGATGAGGAGGGTCGAAACGACCAGAGCCAGGACTATGCTCGCAGCGATCATGAAACCTTTCTTCATGTGTTCTTCAGATATCCTATGTATGGAAGATTTCTGTACTTCTCGTCGTAATCCAAACCGTAACCGATCAAGAACACGTCCTGAACCTTGAAGCCAACGAAGTCGATAGGGATACCGTGCTGGTATTTTTCCTTCTCTACGAGAGTGACGACTTTCAAATCCGCAGGCTTGTATTTCTTCAGATAGTTCAAGATGTACCTGAGCGTATTTCCAGTGTCGACTATGTCCTCCACGACGAGCACGTACTTGCCTTGAAGTGGCTCATCCACCCAAGATTTCACCCTGATCCTGCCAGAAGATTCTGTGCCTGTGTAACTCGAAACGTGCACGAAGGAGTAGTTCACGTTCATGTTCAAATCCAACATGAGCTCGCTGAAGAAATGGATCGAGCCTTTCAGAACACAGATTGCGTGGAGCGTCTCGGTTTTACCTCTGTAGTAATTCTCGATCTCCCTCGCGAGCTGCTTGACACGCTCTTTGATGATTTTCTCATCGAGCAAGATTTCTACGGTCACAGAGAGCCTCCTTTCAGATGGAAGGAACGTAAACCACTGCTCGATGAGATTTTACCTCTTCCGTGAGTTCAAAGGTGCTCTCAGACAATTTTTTAACGTTCGTGAAGAATTTCAAGAAATCCTCCACAGGTCTCAGATCGAACTTGATGTATTTGGTCTTGTAGTGCATGGGAACCACGACGTTCGGTTGCAGCTGTTCAACGATTTTTTTGGCTTCCTCGGGACCCACGGTGAAGGTACCTCCAACGGGTATCAAGAGCACGTTCACTTGGTTGATCGCTTCAACCTGTTGCGGGCTCAAAATGTGGCCAAGATCTCCAAGGTGCACCACGGTCCATTCTGGGAATTCGAACGCGAACACGATGTTCGTCCCTCTTCTGCTGCCTCCAGCTTCGTCGTGGAAGGTCTTCACACCTTTGATTTTGAGTTTCTTGAAGCTGTATTCGCCAGGTTCTTTGATGAGCTGAAAGTCTCCCTTGAGCAGATGGTGTGCGTTGTGATCGAAGTGTTGGTGGCTCTCAGTGACAATGTCAGCAGAAACGCTCGGAACTCTGTACCCAACTGAACTGTCGAAAGGGTCTGTCAAGACACGAACGTCTTGGTGCTCGATGAGAAAACAAGCATGTCCGAACCATGTGAGCTTCACTACGTTCCCCCCTTGATTCGATTATAACAGGATGGTTTCAGGATCGTCAAAAGGGAGATGGTGGTGTTCGGTAGCAGTTGTATAATACTAGTGCTATACAGTTTGTATGCAAAAACATTATAGCTATCTCAGTATCTACTATACAAGGTTCATCGCATTAACCAAATTCATGCACGACCCCTTGACAACCCATTGACACTTCCATATAATGAGGGTGGAAACGATCCAGGAGGTGAAACAAATGAGTGATAGGGAATTCGTTGTGGGTATCGACCTTGGGACGACCAACTCTGTGATAGCATGGATGAAACCAGACGGCTCGATAGAAGTCATACCGAACGCTGAAGGAAGCAGACTCACTCCTTCCATAGTTGCGTTCACGAAAACTGGTGAAATACTGGTCGGAGAACCAGCCAAGAGACAGATGATACTCGACTCCGAAAGGACCATCAAGTCCATAAAGCGGAAGATGGGTTCGGACTACAAGGTCAGGATAGACGACAAAGAATACACACCACAGCAGATCAGCGCTTACATACTCATGAAGATGAAAAAGGACGCCGAACAGTACCTGGGCGGCAGGATCAAGAAGGCGGTCATCACGTGTCCGGCATACTTCAACGACGCTCAGAGACAAGCAACCAAGGAAGCTGGTCAGATAGCTGGTTTTGAGGTACTGAGGATCATCAACGAACCGACGGCCGCTGCACTCGCCTACGGTCTCGACAAGAAAAAGGAACAGAAGGTGCTGGTCTACGACCTGGGCGGTGGCACCTTCGACGTTTCTATCCTCGAGATCAGCGAAGGTGTCATTCAGGTCATAGCCACGAGTGGTAACAATCATCTGGGTGGTGACGATTTCGACCAGAGGATCATCGATTGGCTTGCGGAAGAGTTCAAGAAGCAACACGGTATAGACCTGAGGGAAGACAAGCAGGCGCTTCAGAGGCTCAGAGACGCTGCAGAAAAGGCCAAAATCGAGCTTTCGACCAAGCTCGAGACGGACATAAGCTTGCCGTACATCGCTGCGACGAGCTCTGGACCGTTGCACCTGGAGACCAGATTGACAAGGTCGCTCTACGAATCGCTCGTGAGGGACCTCGTCGAGATGACGAGAGGTCCAATCGAAAGAGCTCTGAGCGACGCGAAACTCTCACCCAGAGATATCGACGAAGTCATACTCGTCGGTGGCATGACCAGAACTCCGATGGTCCAGAGGTTGATCTACGAGGTCTTCGGAAAAGAACCGAACAAGAGCGTCAACCCCGACGAAGCCGTCGCGATCGGTGCGGCGATACAGGCAGCCATACTCGCCGGCAGTGCCAAGGAAAAGGACATCGTTCTGGTGGACGTCACACCGCTGACGCTCGGTATAGAAGTGAAAGGTGGACTCATGGAACCCATCATACCGCGCAACACGACGATACCCGTGAGAAAAAGCAAGATCTTCACCACGGCAGAGGACTTCCAGACGGAGGTGGAGATCAGAGTCTACCAAGGTGAACGAGCCATGGCGAGGGACAACATATTCCTCGGAAGCTTCAGGCTCGTGGACATACCACCGGCACCGAGAGGAGTGCCACAGATAGAAGTGACATTCGACATAGACAGCGACGGTATCGTACATGTCTCGGCGAAGGATCTGGCATCCAACAAGGAACAATCCATGGTGGTCACGGGTAGACACAAACTTAGGGAAGATGAGATCAAAAAGATGGTCGAGGAAGCCCAGAGATACGAAGAACAAGACAAGAGGAAGCGCGAAGAGGTCGAACTCAAGAACAAAGCAGACGATCTCGCCTACAGTGTGAACAAGATGCTGAAAGAACATGGTGGCAAACTGCCACAGGATCTCAAAGACAGGCTCGAAAGTCTCATAAAAGATTTGAGGGATGCGATCAACCGCGACGACATAGCAAAGGTAAAACTGCTCTTCGACGATCTCCAGCGCGAGAGCATGAAGATAGGACAGTATTTGTACGAAAACGTGCGCAAACAAGAACCGGGTGCTCAATGAAAAATCAAATAAAAACCTGACTCGTGAAGGAGGGATGTGTATGTTGCTCGAAAGACGCGAAGATTTCTTCAGACCATTCAGGGAACTTCAGAGGGAGATCGACAGACTCTTCGAAGACTTCTTCACCCCGAGTGTCAGAAGAAGCTCAGAGGTCTACAACTTCATGCCTGACATCGATGTGTACGAGACAGACAAAGAACTGGTGATCGAGGCTGAGATCCCAGGAATGGACAGAAAAGACATCACCGTAAAGATCGAGGACAACGTGCTCAAGATCTCTGGTGAGAAGAAGCTCGAGCGCGAGCAAAAGGACAGGAACTACAGAGTCTTCGAGAGGTCTTATGGTAAATTCGAAAGGTGCATGGTTTTGCCAGACTACGTTGATGCTGAAAAGATCAAGGCAAAGTACGAGAACGGAGTCCTAACCATCACGATCCCGAAGCGTGAAGAAGTGAAGACGAAAATTGTCGATGTGAAAGTCGAATGAACCACGAGGGGCGGGCAACCGCCCCTCAATTTTGGAGGTGAAAACATGATAGACTTCAAAGACTACACGGAGAGTGCCCAGAGAGTGCTCGGTGCCGTACAGGACATACTGAACAGGTATGCCCAGAACCAGATGTCCTCCGAGCACATACTGCTCGCCATGCTCGAAGATGGTGATAATGCAGCCGTCGATATATTGAGAAAAATAGGCGTTAACATAGATGCCCTGAGGGACGAAACGTCTTCTTTCGTGAGCAAATATGGTATGCGTTCCCACAATCTTTACAGCCAGGGTCAGCTTTCACAGATCTACATAACTCCAGACGCGAGACACGTGCTCGAAGAAGCTAAAAGAGAAGCTCGCAGGATGGGGGATGAGAAGGTCGGGACGGACCATCTGTTGCTCGGGATGATCCTTTCACCCAGCTCGATGACCTACAGGTTGTTGACGCGTTACGGTGTCACGCCCGACAAGGTGTACGAAGCCATAAGGGATCTGAGGACGAGCGGCAAGACCTCGGAAGATGAAAACGTCGATGTCCTCTTCAAGTTCACGGAGGACCTCACACGCATGGCGAAGGAAGGAAAGCTTTTGCCAGTGATAGGCAGGGAAAAAGAGATACAGAGAGTGATACAGATACTCGGAAGAAAGTTCAAGAACAATCCCGCTCTCATAGGCGATCCGGGCGTTGGAAAGACGTCGATCGTCGAGGGTCTCGCACAGAAGATAGTCAAAGGTGAAGTTCCGAGTTTTTTGAAGAACAAGAAACTGCTCAAACTCGACATGGGAAGGATCATCGCGGGTACGAAGTTCCGCGGTGAGTTCGAAGAGAGGATGAAAAAACTCATAGATGCACTCAAGAAGAACTCTTCACAGTACATTCTCTTCATCGACGAACTTCACACGGTCGTGGGAGCTGGCGCAGCGGAAGGTGCTGTGGACGCAGCGAACTTGCTCAAACCAGAGTTGGCACGTGGGGAAATGCAAGTGATTGGAGCAACCACGATCAACGAGTACAGAAAGTATGTGGAAAAAGACAAGGCGCTCGCGCGAAGGTTCCAGCCGGTGCTGATCGGTGAGCCGAGCGTCGAAGAAACGATAGAGATCCTCAAGGGTATAAGGAAGGAGTTCGAAAAACACCACGGTGTAACCATAACAGACGAAGCCCTTGTGGCGGCCGCAAAACTCGGCGCGAGGTACATCACCGATAGGTTCTTGCCAGACAAGGCGATCGATTTGATCGACGAAGCGGCTGCAGCGAAGAGATTGTCAGAGGATCAAAAGCTTGTCGACGAGAACGATATAGCGAAGGTCGTTGAACAGTGGACAGGCATACCGGTTTCGAGAATGATGGAATCTGAGCGTGAAAAATTGGTCAACCTCGAGCAGCTGCTGCACAGGAGGGTCATTGATCAAGAAGATGCAGTCTCAACGATCGCCAGAACCATAAGAAAGGCACGTGCGGGGCTCAAAGATCCAAAGCGACCTTCGGGAGTGTTTCTGTTCCTCGGACCAACGGGCGTTGGTAAGACTGAACTTGCCAAGGCACTCGCCGAGGTGTTGTTCGGAACGGAAGACGCACTGATCAGGATCGACATGAGTGAGTACACAGAAAAGCACTCTGTCAGTAGGCTCATTGGTGCACCACCTGGCTATGTGGGTTACGAAGAGGGTGGTCAACTCACCGAAGCGGTGCGTAGAAGGCCTTACAGCGTGATCCTACTCGACGAGATCGAAAAGGCACATCCCGAAGTTTTCAACGTGCTGTTGCAGGTCTTCGACGATGGAAGGCTCACGGACGGCAAGGGCAACACGGTCGATTTCAGAAACACGATCATCATAATGACGAGCAACATAGCGAGTCAGCAGATACTCGACGCGCTCGAAGAAGGTATCACCAACCTGACAGGTTTGATCGAAGATGAGATGAGAAGACACTTTAAGCCTGAGTTCATCAACAGGATCGACGCGGCGATAATCTTCAAACCACTGAATTTGGAACACATGAAGAAGATCGTCGAGCTACAACTGAAGAGATTGGAAGAGAGGATCAAAGAACAGAAGAGGAACATCGTCTTCACCGAGGCGGCGAAGGAGTACCTCGCCAACAGGGGATATCTGCCCGCGATGGGAGCAAGGCCTCTGAGAAGGATCATAGAGAACGAGGTCGAATCGATCTTGGCAGACAAGATCATCTCTGGCGAATTCGCGGAAGGCGAAACCTTGACGATAGACGCGGACGAATACGGGTTGATATTCAAAAAATGAGGGGCGTTGGCCCCTCATTTCATTTGTTTCACAGAGGCTCTCTCAATGAAATGCGCCTTCAAAACTGTCTTCGTGGGCTTGGAACCGTGCATCAGAAGGTCCATCATCATGGTGGCTGCGATCAAACCCATCTGTTCTGGTTCTTGAGCCACGCACGTGATCGGTGGATCGAATATCTCATTCCAATAAGAGTCGTCGAACGACACCACAGAGATGTCGTCTGGAACCTTCACGTTCATTTCCTTGATCGCTTTCATCACACCGAGCATCATGAGGTTGTTGCACACAACCAAGGATGTTGGCTTGTCTTCGAGCTGAAACAGTTTTTTCGCCGCCTGGTACGCACCTTCCCGAGTTGAGCAACCATCCAAGATCCATTCCTCTTTAACCAGTATTCCGAGCTCATCGCATGTCTTGAGCACGCCCGAAAGCCTCATTTTGCCCGTGTAAGACCGCGATCTGAGGGTGACAACCCCAAGACTCATGTGTCCCTTCTGGTGCAGGTAGCGCACGAGTTCTGAAATTCCACCTTCGTTGTCCGTTATCACGTAGCTCGTTTCAAGGCCGGGAACGATCCTGTCGAAGAAGACCAGTGGTACGTTCGAATCAACGATCTTCTTGTAGGTGGATCTGTTGCCACCAAAGTCGGTTGGCGCGGCAAGGATACCTTCGACCCTCTGGCTCAAAAGTGTTCTCAGATTTTCTTCTTCCTTTTCAGCGTTCTCGTCCGTCGAACACAGCAACAGATGATACCCAAGTGGGTAGAAAACCCTCTCCATACCGTGCAAAATTTGCGCAAAGAAGGGGTTCGAAACGTCTGGAATCAAGACTCCTATGATCTTCGTCTTTCCCTTCCTCAAACCAACGGCGGCGAGATCTGGGGAGTATCCCTTCGCTTTGGCAAACCCCAAGATCTTCTCACGCAACTGTTTGCTCACACCCGGTTTTCCGTTCAACGCTCTTGATATTGTGGAAACGTTGACTTTAAGTTCCCTTGCCATCTCTTTGAGGGTAATTTTCAGGACCGCTCACCCCAAAATTATTCTACATCAGGATTCAATCCCGAGATCCCTTTTTGCAGTCATGAGTCAACGAAGGTTCCTCACGGATCGATGACCAAGTTCTAAGACTACACCGCTCAAAAACTCTTACAACAGTCAGTCATTAGTTGGTACGGCGTTCGAGCGATGGACGATTTCGTATCTTTTCGTGCGAAAGTGGCGAATATTTTGCTGAACCTCGTCGTTGCTCCCTTTTTCTCGTTCTCTCTCGGCTTGACTTGTGGGCTCGAGAACGACTATACTATGCATGGGTTACGCAAACGAATGCGTTGCGTTGTACCTAAGGGGGAGTTAACGTGAAAAGAAGAGTCGGTTTCTTAACCTTTTCGGACGGAAGAGACTACGTGAGCAAAGAGCTCGTGGAGATAAACGCACGCTTCGAACGAGCCGTCGTTGATGCGCTGAATTCCACCGGAGAGGTCGAGGTCATCAAGGCAGAGCGAATTGTTGATAGACCATCGGTGGCGAAGGAAGAGGCACTGAAACTCCGTGACAAGGGTGCTCAGATGACCATATTCCATTACGCAGTTTGGGCGTTCCCGCACTTCAGCGTCATTGCGAGCAAGTTCGCACCGGGCCCGTTCTTGCTTTTCGGTAACGTGAACCCCAAATATCCTGGCATGGTGGGCATGCTGGCCGCGGCGGGCGCGCTCGAACAGGATGGAACACAGACGTACAGGGTGTGGGGTGATCCAAAAGATCCGAAGGTTCTGAAAAGACTCATGAGTTTCATAAGGGCTGCGACGGCAAAGAACATGCTCAGAGGTCAACGCTATGGATTGTTCGGTGGTCGTTCCATGGGCATGTACACGGCGGTGCCGAACGTGGATCTGTGGAACAAACTCTTCGGCATCGACATCGAACACATCGATCAACTCGAGATAATCGAGAAGAGCAAGAAGGTTCCAGACTCGCTTGCGCAGCGTGCGAGAGAATGGCTCGAGAAACACGCGAAAAAGATCCACTACGATGGAAAACAACTCACGCCAGAGAAACTACAATTGCAAATCAAGAGTTACTACGCGCTCAGAAAGATGGCTGAAGATCTCGAGCTGGACTTCATAGGTGTCAAGGCACAGCCAGAGCTCACCGAACACTTCGTTACTATGGACGTGGCCGAAGCCTTCCTGAACGATCCTTACGATTGGGACGGCCCGAAAGAACCTCTGGTCTGTGCAACGGAAGCAGACTCTGATGGTGCTTTGACGATGCAGATCTTCAAACTCATCTCGAACCAACCGGTGCTGTTCGCCGACGTCAGACATTACGACAGCGAGGACAATTTCTTCGACCTGTGCAACTCTGGACAGCACGCGACCTTCTTCGCAGCAAGATCATACGATCCTGCGGTGAACCTCGCCAAGGTGGAATTCTATCCGGAGAGCTTCTACTTCCCGGCGGGTGGAGCATCGGTGCGTCACATAGCTGCACCCGGTGAAGTCACGCTCGCTCGCTTGACGAGAAAGGACGGTCGCTACGTTATGAGGATCATCAAAGGAGAGTTCTTGGATTTCGGCGAGGAAAAGAACGAAGAAAAGGCCCGCGCAACACAGATCGAATGGCCACACGCCTTCGCGAGGTTGAAAGTACCCGTCGAGGAATTTCTATCGAGCTACAGTTCCAATCACATACACGGTGTGTACGGTGATTATGTCGGAGAACTCGTGCATTTTTGTAAACTCTCAGGCATAGATTTCGTGGTTCACGCGTGAGACACTCTGTCAAGGGGGGGTTTTCGTGAGGAAACTGCTGTTAGTTTTAGCTCTGATGGTTGCCTTGACAATGCTCGCAGCTCCGAAGTATGTCCTCAGATTCAACACCGTCGCGGCGCCGACGCAGCCACAGGTCTTGGCGATGCAGAAGTTCGCCGAGATTGTCGAAGAATTGAGCAATGGAGCGATCAAAGTCGAAGTTTACCATTCAGGGCAACTCGGGGATCAAAAAACGGCCTTGCTCGCCGTGATGCGTGGAGATTTGGAAATGGCGGGTGATGGTGCTCCCTCTTGGTTCGCCGACCTCGGTGCGATGCCTGAGTTTGGAGTGTTCGAAGCAGCCTACGTTTTCAAGGATCTGGACCACATGTACAGGGTCATGACGAGCAAGATGGTTCAGGACATGTTCGACAAGCTCGCGCGGAAGACGGGCCTCAGGGTTCTGGACGTTTGGTACCTTGGAACCAGACAGCTCAACTTGGTGGCGAAGGTGGGACCAGTCAAAAGACCAGAAGATTTGAAAGGTGTAAAACTGAGAATGCCCAACAACAAGACCTTCCTCGACATGGGTCGTGCACTCGGTGCCACACCAACGCCAATGGCGTTTGGTGAAGTCTACATGGCGCTCAAGACTGGCACGATCGATGGACAGGACAACCCACTACCGACGAACCTCGCAGCGAAGTTCGTCGAGGTCACCAAGTACATTGTGCTGACAGATCATCAGATCGGTATGATCTGTCCTGTGATCAACGAAAAACTGTGGCAGAGTATGCCCGAAGAATACCGCGTTTACATCAAGAAGGCCATGGAGGTCGCCAGAGCCTTCATGAACTACACGGTGCTCGAACAGGAGGCCAAGTTGTTGAAGCTCTTCGTCGAACAGTACAACATGGAGATCATCGTCCCCGACAAAGCTGCCTTCATAGAGAACGCAAGGAAGTTCTACAGCCAACCCGAATTCGACAAAGCTTGGGGTCCTGGGATGTACGAAAAGATCCAGAACATGTGATTTGCAACCGCTGGGCATTCGCCCAGCGGTTCTTTGAGGGTGAGCGATGTGAAAGTCTTGAAGAAGGTCAAAGACGTCGTTCAGATACACGTTCCCGCGGTGTGTGTTCTGATATTGTTTTCGAGCATGTTCGCCCAGGTTCTCTTGCGCTACGTTTTCCGCCATCCTTCACCGGAGGCGTTCGAGATCTCATCGTATTCTTTCGTCTGGAGCGTTCTACTCGGTGCCGCCTTGGCAAACAGGTACAAGAACCACATAAAGTTCGACATCATATACAACAAATTTCCCAGAAAGGCGCAGATCGTCACAGACATCGTTTTCGACTTGTTTTTCAGCACTCTTTTGATCATCTCGCTCAAGCCCATCGTTTCACAGGCTCTGTGGTACAGGATCATAAGGTCTGAAGTGCTCGGTATTCCTTGGACTTACTTAGCCTTGTGTCTTCCCATCGCCATGGTGCTCATGATCATCGACAATTTTCGGTTCATCTTTCTCAACCTCAGAGAGCTTTTCTTCAAAAAGCCTTACAAAATGGAGGAAAGACCGTGGCACTGACGATGTTTTTGATCATCTTTGCTGGAACTTTCGCTCTGGGTTATCCGATCGCCTTCGGTATGATCGCCGCAGGCATCGTTTATTTGATGATGAAAGGTCTCAGTTTGGCCAACGTGCTGGACATGATGGTCATAGGTTTTTCCAACCAAACGACGCTGATAGCGGTTCCTCTGTTCATACTCGCGGCAAACATCATGAACGATACACAGATAACCGAAAGACTGTTCGACTTCGTGAGAAAGGCCTTCGGCAGATTCAGAGGTTCCTTAGGTTATGCGAACATAGCTGCGAGCGTGATCTTCGCCGGTATGACGGGTTCGCAACTTGCGGACGTTGCCGGCCTCGGGAAGATAGAGATCAAAGCCATGATGGATGCTGGTTACGATGGTCCTTTCACATGTGCTGTCACTGCGGCTTCGGCAACCATCGGGCCGATCATCCCACCGAGCATTCCCATGGTTCTCTATTCGTTGATTTCCGGAGCTTCGCTTGGTTATCTCTTCATAGGCGGTCTCATCCCAGGCCTTTTTCTGGCGGGCCCTGAGATGATTCTGGTGTACGTGCTCGCCCGCGTGAGAAACTATCCTGTGGAAGGTAAAGTGCCGGCATCACAGATCGCAAGATCTTTCGTGATGGCTTTGCCCGCGATGTTTGCCCCCGTCGTGTTGCTCCTTGGTATGTACACTGGAGTGTTCACCGCGACGGAGGCTGCGGCCATCGTTGTTGCGTATTCCATAATCGTGAGCGTTCTCGTTTACCGCACACTGGGTTGGAAAAAACTCTACAAGATCTTGATCAAGAGTGCCGAGGACATCGGTTATGTGAGCATCATGGTCGCGGCGGCTCAACTCGTCAGCTACGTGGTGACGAGGGAGAGGCTCGCGATAAGACTCACAGAGGCTTTAGTAAACGCAGGTTTGGCGTCGAAACCTTTGTTGCTCCTTGCCTTCATCAACGTTTTGTACTTCATCCTTGGTATGTTCATCGATGCATCCGTGACGATACTCGTGGTGATTCCTCTGTTGCTTCCCGTCGTACAAGCTGCGGGGATCGATCTGGTTCATTTCGGTGTGATGAGTGTGTTCAACATCATGATAGGACTCGACACGCCACCCTACGCACAGACCGCGTTCATCACGAGTGCGATCAGTGGAACAGCTGTGAAGGACGTCTTCAAGGAGATGCTGAAGTACTGGATACCGATAGAAATCACCGCTTTGATCATAATAACTTACTTTCCAGACACAGTGCTGTTTTTGCCAAGGCTGTTGGGCTATGGGAGATGAGACGAGATGAGGAACTTCGAAAGGTTCGGTCGAATACTGGTTCCCATGATCACACCATTTGACAAAGACGATCAGTCAGTCGATTACAAGACCGCCAGAAAGGTTGCAAGGTATTTGAAAGAACACAACCTGTGCGATTCGATCATCGTTGCAGGTACCACCGGAGAATTCCATTCGTTGACGAAAGAAGAGTGCATAAGACTTTTTGCAAAGATAAAAGATGAAATCGGAAATGAACTGCCTTTGATCGCAGGAGTTGGAGCTGTTTCGACCAAAGAAGTGATCGAGTACGTTCGAGAGGCGGAGAGGCTCGGTTACGATGCGGTCATGGTCGTCACACCGTACTATTGTAAAGCTGAGCAAGAAGGCATCTTCGAACACTACAAACTGATAGCACAGAGCACCTCGCTTCCCGTCATGGTGTACAACATTCCTCTGTTCACGGGTGTGAACCTCGCACCAGAAACGTTGGCGAAGCTTGCTTCGATAGACAACATCTTCGCTGTGAAGGACGAGGCGGGGATCAACCCGTTGCAGACCACCGATTACATCCTGGCAACGAAAGGTGAGATTCCAGTCTATTCCGGTGACGATACGATGATCCTGCAGGTATTGCTCCAAGGTGGAGTCGGCGTTGTGAGTGGAGGTTCACACGTCGTGGGCGATTTGATGAGAAGATCCATAGAATCCTTCCTCGAAGGCGACGTTGAAACAGCGAGAAAAACGTTCCTTTCGATGTACGAACTCTTCGTCGCCTTCAGAGGCGAAGGCAGGACGAACCCGACACCACTCGTCAAGGCTGCGTTCGAGCTGGTCAGCGGTCTTCCAACGTCCATGCCGAGGCTTCCTCTGAAACCTGCAACGCAATCGGAATCGGAAAGACTCAAGAGCGCGCTGAAGAAACTTGGAAAGCTCTGAAGGAGGAGTTCACATGAAGAGACTCTACGGTGTAACAGTCGCCGCACTGACACCCATGAACGAAGATGGTTCGAAGGTGGATCATGCGGCGATCAAGGACTATGTAGATTTTCTCGTAGAAAAAGGTGTGAACGGCATCTTCGCGCTCGGTACGACGGGTGAAGGACTTTTGTTATCGATCGAAGAACGAAAGAAAACACTCGAGAGTTTCGTGAGGGCAGTCGATGGCAGGGTTGTTCTGATAGCACACTGCGGTGCGTTGAGAATCGATGAGGTGAGAGATCTCCTCTTCCACGCCAAGTCGGTAGGTGCGGACGGGGCATCGATCGTTTCACCATTCTATTACAGATACAGATCCGAAGAGCTGGTGGAGTTCTTCCTGAAATGCAGCAAAGACATCGAAGACTTTCCCATATACCTCTACAACATACCCGCGCTCACTAACAACTGGATCACCGCAGAGATCGCCACGAAGGTGCACAAAGAAAAGCCCAACTTTGTCGGTATCAAGGACAGCTCGCAAGACCTTTTGCATGTGCTTTCTTTGATCAACGAAACACCCGAAAGCTTCGATGTGGTCGTCGGTTCTGACCGAGCCTTTCTGACAGTGCTTCAGATGGGTGCGAAAGGTTGCGTATCTGGACCTGGAGCGGTCTTTCCAGAGTTCTTCGTGCAGCTTTACAAGCAGTTCCAGTCGAAAGATTTAGAGTCTGCGAGAGAAACTCAAAAGAAGCTGACAAAAGTCTCCCTCGCGATTTTGGACGGTGCGAGCATTCCCGTGCTCAAGATGGTCTTGAATTGGCGTGGAATTAAAGCTGGAGGCTGCCGCGCCCCACTGAAGTTCCTGCCAGAAGATCAGGCACGGCAGATGAGAGAACGTTTGGAGAAAGTCTTGGAGGAAGTTGGGCTCAACCTCTGACTCGTGCTATTTTGAACACCCACTGCAGATAGAAACTGTCCACGATCGTTCTGTGGGCAACGCCTGCGGGGATCAACAGGATGTCTCCTTCTGTGAGTTCGATCTCTTGTTGAACCTTCATCTCGTTGCTCCTCAGCTCGCCCACAGATACTTCCTCGATTTGGCCTGAAAGCTCACCGAGCTGAACTTTCGCTTTGCCTTCGAGAACGACATAAAGATCGTGCCAATCTCTGTGAATCTCGGCTTTAGCGAAAGAAGGACTTTCGAACTTGATCTTTCTTGCCTGGAATCCCTCGATCAAAGGAGTCAGTTTCTCTGCCGAACCCATCTTGATGGGTTTATCCATGCTCTCACCTCCACAGATCGCACGAAATGTATTCTATCATCGTCCCTTCTGATAAAATTTGATCGAGAAAACTCATGGAGGTGATGAAAGTTGAAGGGGAGAAGCTGGCTGATTTTATGTCTCACCACGATCACGTTGGTTCTGCTCAGCTCCTGCGCTTTCAATCTCTTTGCGAACTTGGAACTGAGAAACTTGCTCACGAGTGGAACAGTTGAGCAAAGGCTTGAGGCTGCGTCAAATGCTCTGTCTGGTGGTAACTACGATGCTGCGATCGCGCTGGCTGCATCTGTGATCAACGAAAAATTGAATCTCGGCCTGACAGTTGAAGTTCTGGAAAAACTGCTCGATTCAACTTCCACCGTTTATGAGCTGGCTCAAGCGATTCAAAGTGCCACAGTAACAGAGGATGTGCTCGATGCGGTGAAAATCTTGGTCGAAGCCGTTGCGCTCAAAACAGAAAAAGACATCGCGAGCCTCGCAGGCGAGGTGATTCAAATCCTGCAGGAGCTCGGTATCGATCTTACTCCTTCGAAGAGCAAATCCAACAATTCCAATTTCTGGGCGCGGTTCGAAACCAACGCTGGAACGATCGTGAAGTTCCTCGCAGAGACGTTCGATGGAAGATACACTCTGAAACTTCTCACCAGCGGTTATTACTTCATCGCAACGAACGCCACCGATAACACTCTCCCAGCGGTGCTGTGCAGCCTGTACGACATCGGTTACATGTTCAACTTGCTCTTGGACATCGATGACGACGGCAACGTCACTGATGAGAAATTCGTCAAATATGTCATAAGCAATCCCGCTTCGATTTTCGAATTATCAGAGCAAGCAACGAGCGGGTTGTACAACGATACAAAAGATTGCGAAGAATTCATCTGGGCTTACGGAATATTGAAAGATATGTTCGATATTCTCTCGATCTCGGCGACTTTCACGACTCTTGATGCGACGACTCTTTCTAACACACGATACATCTCTGATGTCTTTGAAATCTTGTTTGGAGAGTGATAACAGATGAGAAGAACTCTGTCGTTTTTGCTCACATTGCTCGTCTTGCTTGCCTTCTCTTACCAATGGGAAGCGTGGCCTGGTTTCTTCAAGCCCATGAAGAATTCGGCGATGGGTGGAACTTACGTCACAACTGCGGAAGGGATCGAATCTCTGTTGCTCAATCCAGCACTCTTTGAAGCTGGCGGTGCTGTCGGATCGAATTTGAACCTATCAGAGAACGTCGCAACGATAGCGCCCAAACTTTTCGAACTGCTGAAAGATCCCAACAAGATAACCCATCTCGCCACTGACACAGAGTTTCTCAGGGCTGTGCAGGGTGTCCATAGCTATGGCCTGGATCTCTACGGTGGTTACGGAACGAACCTGGTTTGGGCGAGCGTTGGAGGTCTTGGAGCCTTTCAAACAGAACTTTTCTGGAACCTTTCGCTCATGAACTTGTCGCAAGTTGAGCTCGGTGCGTGGGCAAGTTATTTTGGAATGCTTGGAGGCTCTGTGAAATTGACGAAAGATTTGAAGATCGGTCTTTCTGTCGGCTTTGGAATGGCAGGAACACTCATACCCGCAACTGGTACGTCTTATCCGGCGACGGTCGACGTCTTGGATGAAAATTCTTTGAACGCTGTTCTTCCTGATGTTTCTAGGCTTTTCAGCTACATCGATACACCGTTCTTCGTGTTCAACGTTGGTGCCCTCTACAGGTGGAACGATCTTTCTTTGGGCGTAGCCTTCCATTACAATTCGAAAGACATTCTCAGGAACGGTCCCACACAGGTTCTTTCGGCCGGTGTATCTTACGATCTGAAGATCTTGAAACTTGCCTTCGAAATGGAGGACATCTTGAACGCGCAGAAATCGCTGTACAGAAAAATGAACCTCGGCCTGGAGAGCAACTTTGGATTTCTCAAACTCTACGCAGGTTTACACGCAGGTTGGCTCACGGGTGGTTTGAAGCTGGATGTACCTTTCTTCAATGTGGCCTTCAGCACGTACGTGATTGAGTTCTCACCGAACGCAGGGTTCATGGGAGAAAGAAAGTACACGTTGAGCTTTTCTACGAGGTTCTGAAGAAAAGGGGCCTCTCGGCCCCTTTTCAATCAAGTTTTTCGAGCAAGGCTTTGTAGGCTCTGTAGGTTTCGAAAAGATCCGCCTTAGAAACCAGTTCGAACGGTGAGTGCATTCCGAGCAAGGCTGGTCCCATGTCCAGAACGCAGGCTCCCTTCTCCGCCAAGAACTTTGCAACCGTTCCGCCACCACCACGATCTACCTTACCGAGTGTTGCTACTTGCCAAGCGATCTTTTCTTCATTCAAGATTTTTCTCACCTTCGCCACAAACTCCGCGTGTGCCTCGCTCGCACCAGACTTTCCCCTGCTTCCAGTGTATTTGACTAAGCCCACACCGTAACCGAGCTTTGCTGCGTTCTGAACGTCGTGCACATCTTTGAACATGGGATCCACGCCTGGACAAACTTCGGCAGAGATCACGTTGGTCTTCGCGAACAGTTCGTCCATGCCGAGGGATGTATCGGTGCAGCCCTGTGCTTTCAGAATCTTCTTGAGGAAGAACACATAGAAGCTCGCCTTAGCCGCCGCGTTGCCTTCACTTCCTATCTCTTCCCTGTCGAACAGAATCACACCGCAAGAACGCTTTGCTCCTTCCGCCTCGATGAGTGCCCTCAAAGCAGTGTAGCCACACACGCGATCGTCGTGCCCGTAAGCGCCCAACAAACTTTCGTCCAAACCGACACTTCGTGCCTTCAAGGCTGGAACGAGTTGAAACTCCGCGCTCACGAAATCTTCCTCTTCGATGCCGTAGCGTTCTTTGAGGATCTTCAGAACGTACGTTTTCACGGCCTCTTTTTCTTGACCCGCGAGAGGTATCGTGCCGAGGATCACGGAGAGCTTCTCCGCATCGAACTTCTGACTCACCAAGGCATCTTCTTTGTCGAGGTGAGGTAGAAGATCGGGAATCACAAAAACGGGATCTTCACAGCACTGGCCCAAATGAATTTCGACGACTTCTCCGTCGGTCCTCACAACGAAGCCGTGAAGCTCCAAAGGCAAACTGAACCACTGGTACTTCTTCACACCCCCATAGTATTGCGTCCGCGCTAAAGCGACGTTTTCTTCTTCGAAGATCGGTTGAGGCTTGAGGTCCAACCTGGGTGAGTCTATGTGTGCCGCCACCAGGTTCAAGCCGTCTTGAAGTTTGCCGACCAACCGCACCGCTACGAGTGATTTTGCCCTGTTCACGGCATAAACTTTGTTCTGGGTTCCATCGAAATGCTCGATGTCCACAAAACCAGCTTCTTTCAGCATCTTCTCGGCTTCACAGATCACCATGCGTTCCGTTCTGGTCGTGTTCATGAAATCTGCGTACTGCCTGCTGAACTGTTCGATCTGAGTTCTTTCATGCTTGTGCCAGACGTTCTTCATCGTGAACTTCAACACGATTCCACCTCCTGATTTTTCGTCTCACTTTCAATATTTTACGACAAGTGGTAAAATTCATTGTGGGAGGAAAAGTATGAGGATCAACGATGTTACTGGTATGTGGGCGATACGTCAGCTGCAATTGCTCTCAAGCCAGCAATCGAACTTGGTCAATCAGCTTTCTCGTGCCACGATACCTTTCAACCGAGATGTTTCTTCTTCCGCAATCGCTGAAAGATTGAGAGCTCAGATCAGCGGTTATCAACGGGCCATGTACGAATCGCACAACGCCATAGGTATGCTGTCCATCGCCGAGGCAGGCTTGGGATCGATCCATTCTGCATTGAACAGGCTCAGAGAACTCGCCGTTCAGGCTTCCAACTCCACGCTCAGCGATTCTGAAAGGTCTGCACTGCAAGAAGAATACTCCCAACTGTTGCAGCAGATCAACGCGACGTCCCAGAACGTCAGTTACAACAACATCAGGGTGCTCGCAGGGGAAGTCACAAACTTGAACGTTCAGACTGGACCGAACGAAGGTCAGAGGATGCGCATCACGATCCCCGCCGTGGACAGCGAAAGATTGGGCCTTGCCAACACGAACATCGCCAACATCGAGAACGCTCAGCGTGCAATCGAAGCGATCGATCAAGCTACGGAAAGTGTCTCGAGAACACGTTCTTACATTGGAGCAACGACCAACAGATTGCTCTCCGCAATCAACGAGATGAGTGGCACGATGATCAATCTTACTTCGAGTGTTAGCAGACTTGCAGACACAGATTTTGCGAGAAGCACGATGGAATTCTTCAGAGTTCAGCTTTTACAACAATCTTCTTTGATCAACTTGATCCATTCGAACGTGTCGCGTCAGAGTGTTCTGAGGCTGTTTCAGTGAACGCATAGTGTGACCACTGAATCTGGGAACTCGTTGCTGGCTTCTCGTCTGAAGCCTACTGAAGTTTGAGGCTAAGGTTTTGCGTGTTGCGATTTCGAGGCAATTCTCAGCCTACGAAAGTGAGTGCACGAAATACTTCTTGGGGGTGACACCGCTTGCTCAGAGAATCGTTCAGAGAAAGGATCAACATGCTGAGAAAGCTCATCGAAGATGAACAAGCCGAGGCGTTGCTCATCTCTCGTTGTGACAACTTCGCCTGGGCCACACTCGGTGCGAGGAACTACGTGACGATCAACAGCGAGGTTGGAAACGTTCATCTTCTGCTCGTGGAAGATTCGATCTACATACTCGCAAACAACATCGAGAGAAAGAGAATCGAGCGGGAAGAGTTGAACGAAGACGTTCTGGGCGATGCGGAATTCGCCGAGTACATGTGGTCCAAGGACCTGTGGGACGTGCTCAAATCCTTCGTTCAAGGAAAAAGGCTCCTTTCCGACACCGGCTGGTTCGATTCGAAGAACATTTCCAACCAACTGAAGAACTTGAGGCTTGTCATGAGCGAGCCGGAGATCGAAACTTACAGATGGCTCGGCAAAAATTGTGACGAGATCTTCTCCAACACGATGTTGAAGTTTTCACCTGAGATGACGGAATGGCAAGTTCAGGGGGAAATGGAGAAGGCCTTCTTCGAACGCGGTATCGAACCGATACTCATCTTGGTGTTCGGTGAGGAGAGCGCGCAACTGTACAGGCACAACCTTCCCAGGAACGTGAGGGTTGGGAAGAAGCTCTTCGTGAGCGTGTGCGTCAGAAAGAAAGGATTGGTGCTCTCTTCAACGAGATCTGTTCTGTTCGGTAGAAACGAAAATTGGATCAAGCAGCACAGGGACAACTGTTACGTTGAAGCGGTAGCGCTTGCAGGTTCAAAACCTGCTAAGAGGTTGAACGAGGTTTTCGAAGAGATCAAGAAGGCTTACATAACTGTGAACAAACCGCACGAATGGTTCCTGCACCATCAGGGTGGGCTTGCAGGTTACAACGCGCGTGAAATCATAGCGAACGAAGACACTGATTATCCCTTGAAGGCTGGAAACGTCGTCGCGTGGAATCCGACCATAACCGGTACGAAGTCCGAAGATACGTTCTTGATACTCGAAAACGGTTTGGAATGTTTTTCCTATCCCGAATCTAGCCGTTGGCCCGCGCTGAATTTGCAAATCGGCTCGCTAACGCTGAGAAGGCCCGACATAGTTGTCCTGTGAGGAAGAGTAGAAATGTACTCGTTCATATTCGAACTTTTCTGGATGATCTTCATTCTCAGCATGTTCATTCCATTCTTCAAAGCCTACAGTCAGAGGAGCGCGAGAGAAACGTTGATAAGACAGCTTGAAGTGAAACGCAAGAGCAGAGTCATAACACTCATCCACAGACAAGAGTCGATGAGCTTCTTCGGCCTCACCTTCGGAAGGTACATAACGATAGGAGATTCTGAGGAAATCTTGAGGGCGATAAAGCTGACCCCACCAGACATGCCGATCGATTTGATCCTGCACACCCCGGGTGGTTTGGTGTTGGCCGCCGAGCAGATCGCGCGTGCCTTGGTCAAGCACAAGGGCAAGGTCACCGTCTTTGTTCCACACTACGCGATGTCCGGTGGAACCATGATAGCCCTTGCAGCGGATGAAATAGTCATGGATCCAAACGCCGTGCTGGGACCGCTCGATCCACAACTGGGTGGCTATCCTGCACCTTCTATACTGAGCGTGCTTGAAAAGAAGGACATCAACGAGATAGACGATCAGACCCTGATCATTGCGGACATAGCCAAGAAGGCGATGAACCAGGTGATGGACTTCGTGACGTGCCTCTTGAAGGAAAAAGTCGGTGAAGAGAAAGCCAGACAACTGGCAGAGGCTCTTTGCAGCGGCAAATGGACCCACGATTATCCTCTGACCGTGGACGTGCTCAGGCAGATGGGAATCAACGTATCGGAGAACATGCCTCAGGAAGTCTACGAGCTCATGAACCTCTACAGGCAGGCTGAACAGAGAAGGCCATCGGTTCAGTACATACCCGTCCCGTACAGGGGTGGAGAAAGAGGCACAAGCCAAGAATCGAGGAAAAATTCTTGAGGCTCATGCTGATAGAACTTTGGCCGGCTTCAAGCCGGCCCTTTGTGTTCGCTCCGCCTTCGGAAAAACTGTAAAGTGGACCAAAGCCCAGTCTCAATCTCGCTCGCCATGGCGTACTTCAGACCCTTCTTTTTGGCATAGTACATCGCCATGTCCGCGAGCCTGATCAATTGATCGAGTTCTCGTGCATCGTCTGGATAAATCGCAACTCCTATGTTCACACCGACCTGGAAGGTCTTGTCATCCAAGCGAACTGGTTCTTCAACGATCTGGAATACCCTGTTCAAAAGCTGTGCCAAGTTGTTCCCATCACAGTCGTACAACAACGCGACGAACTCGTCTCCACCGAACCTCGCAACAACGTCGCTTTCTCTGAAAACCTTCTCGAGTCTCGAACCGAGAACCTTTAAAGCGAGATCGCCCATCTCGTGGCCCCACTCGTCGTTGATGCATTTGAATTTGAGAAGATCCAAGAACAAAAGTGCGACCTTCTTTCGTTCCCTCTTCGCAAGCGCCAAGAGTTTTTCACCGTACTCTTCGAAAGCCCGTCTGTTCAACAAACCAGTCAGTAGATCGTGGTTGTACAAATACTCCATCATCCTTTGTTGTTGCATGATCTGCTCGTCCTGTTTGATCTTGAGAAAAACCATGCCGACGTAATTCGCAAAAAGTTTTGCAATCTGGAGAGATTCCTCATCGAACGCGTCTTCCCGTTCAAAGTTTTCCAGATTGAAACTCAAAACGATCTCGTCTCCTATCTGAGCCGACACGACCAAACTGCACATGATCTCTTCGATTCTGCCATGCTTTTTCAGAATCTCGAGTGTTTTTTCATCTTCTCTGTTGAAACCCACCATATCGCTCTTCTTGATGGGTTTTTCGAGCCATTTCTTCTGAACTGACTCGGAATACCCGATCTTCGATAGTTCTGCGAGATCGTACCCAACCGCCGCAACGTAAACGTATTTGTCCTGCTTCTTGAGTAGGACGCTCCCAGCCTGAGCGTTTGGAACAACTTCTATAGCCTTCTCGAGGATCAGTTGATAAATCCTTTCTCCATTTTGCCCCTTCAAATAGTACTCGCTGATCTGTGTCAATGCCTCATGGAGCTTTCTGAATTTCCTCTCTCGAGACAAGCCGATCCTCAGACGAACCATCTGAAGGACCAAGAAAGTTCCCATAGCGAGAACAACGGAAGAGAAGATCGAAAAAGTATCCAAAACTGGCTTGTTCAACTTGCATTTCAGACCGTACACGAATTCTTTACCCGTCGAAGAGATCCTGATTTGCCTCACACCGAATTTGTCCAAAAGTTTTTGCGCATCCACAACTGCAAGGACGAGTTTGCCCGACACGAAATCGCTGAGATCGTCGTTGTAGACTTTGAAGTACATGTGGAGTTTCCCATTCTTCGAATCGATCTTGAAATAATCGAAATCCCCCGACTCGTTCAAAACTTGCACTTCTTCGACCTCAGCAAAGTGTGACTTCAGTTCCTCGAACAAGATCGAAGCTTCTTGCAACCTGTCTTCACTCAAAAGCTCGTACATCTTGGACCACTGAAAGTAAGAGAGACTCACATAATTCGCATACCCTTTCACCGATTCGGCGAAAAACACTCCCAACTCCTGCACGTAGCTTTCAAAGTGTGACTTGGCGCTGAGATAAAAGATCGTCACCAAAACAACGAACACTAAGAGTGCCACTAACAACGGTATGAACTTCGACATTTTTACACCCCACTCACGAATCATTCATACCAGAGGCATCGCTCTCTTTCAGTGAGTATAATAACGCGCTGAGGTCTCAACTTTCAGCGCCCATCACGAGGCAACCACGACGAGTCTCTTGGCGTTCAGATCGTAAGCTGTCCCATCGAGCGATCCGTAAAGCTCAACGTTCGTGAAGCCACACATCTGAAGCATCATCCTCAGCTCCTGTCCACTGTAGACGTAGTGTTCTAAGCTGTACACTTTGTACTCACCAGCCTCCAGAACGATCCATTGATTCTTCATCCTCGCCATTCCCGGCTCAAAACTGTGTTTCTCTATGAGCATCTTTGAACCTTGTTCATTCACGATTGAATCTCTGTAGTTTCGCAAGAGCACCTCTTTTGAGACCATCTCCATCAGTAGTTTGCCACCGCTTTTTAAACTCTTCTTGATGTTTCTCAGAACTTTCATGTTGTCATCTTGATCCTCAAAGTAGCCGAACGAAGTGAACATGTTGATCACAAGATCGAATTGGCCTGGCCTCACGAAGTCTCTCATGTCCGCATGGACGAACTCGACGTTGCCGAAGTTCAAACACAGTTCCTTGGCTTTGTTCAAAAGAAACTTTGAAGCATCAACACCGACCACATTGAAACCAAGCCTCGCGAGTTCGTAACTGTGCCTTCCTCGTCCACAACAAAGATCGAGGACGTTTCCGCTTCGAACATTCGTCAAAGCAAGGATCTTTTCCACCTCTTCTTTCGCCGATTGAAAACGTGCCGCTGGAAACAACCAATCGTACAAGTCTTTCCAAAGATCTTCGTTGGCAAACCAACTCACACTTTTCACTCCCTTTGTATCAGTGAGTATAACATTTTCTCATCTCAATCTGAAATCGAATCTTTCGTTGAATGTGCCCCTCTGGCTTGACAGTCATTGTAACGGCATGATAGAATAAGTATCAATAACTTCTGTTTAGGAGGTGAGGTGTGAGTGCGTAGGTTTGTGGTGTTACTCGTGGCTCTTCTCTCTGTGGCCATCTTCGCGGCGAAGTACGGAGGTACGGTGAGGTTTCTCATCGGAGTGGACGTCACCACGTTGCTGCCTGGAAACATTCCAGATTCGATCAGCACGATCGTTGGGATGCACATCTTTGAAGGGCTCGTCGACTATGATGAGAACCTCAAAATCATCCCCGCACTCGCCGAGAGATGGGAAATCCTCGATAACGGTACCGCCTACGTCTTTCATCTTCGTAAGAACGTCAAGTTCCACGACGGAGCAGATTTCAACGCTCAAGCTGTGAAGAAGAACTTTGACTATCTCTTCTCTGCGAACCTCAGGAACGTTGGAGTTTACAAAGGCATCATCAAGGAAGTTCAAGTGGTGGACGACTACACGGTCAAGATCGTGCTTTTCCAACCGAACTCGGCCTTCCTCTACAGGCTGGCTCAGTCGAGCGGTTGGTTCGTCTCACCGCAGGCCATTGAAAAATTCGGACACGATCCTGCGTTGATGTCCAAGAACCCCGTCGGTACAGGCCCATTCATTTTCAAGGAGTGGAAGGCCGGAGAGAGCGTCGAACTTGTGAAGAATCCCAACTACTGGCGTCAAGGCTTGCCGTACTTGGACAGGATAATCTTCAGAGTCGTAGCGGAGGACGTCTCGCGCGTGAACCAAGTCAGGGCAGGGGACGCAGACCTCATGTACAATCCTCCACCAGCGCTGCTTGCGGTACTCGAGCAGGACAAAGCACTGCAGATCAAAGTTGTACCGACAGTGCGAACGATCTTCATAGGTTTGAACACCTCAAGACCCCCTCTGAACGATGTGAGGGTCAGACAGGCGCTCAACTACGCCGTGGACAAAGAAAGACTCTGCAAGGTCCTCATGAGGGGCCTCGCAAAGCCATCCGATTCACCGCTTTCGAGCATGACTTTCGGTTATTTCTCAACGGGAGGTTACCCTTACGATCCCAACAAAGCAAAGCAACTGTTGAAAGAAGCCGGTTATGAGAATCTCAAGCTCGAACTCATCACACCGAAAGGAAGATACCTCAACGATTACGAAACCGCGGTGGCCATCCAGGGCATGCTCAAGGAAGTGGGCGTCACGGTGGATGTCAAGCCTATGGAATGGGGAAGCTACGTCAGCAAGCTACTTTCAAGAAAACCCGAAGATTGGGATTATCAGATGTTCTTGCTCGGTTGGGCCCCCGGTACTGCGGAAGGTCATCAGGTGTTGTTCCCCCTCTTCCACTCTTCAAACCGTATGGACAGTCCCAACGCGACGATGCCTTATAACAACTACTTCTACAGCAACCCGAAGGTCGACGAACTCATACAGAAGATCGGTTTGGAAATCGATGAGAAAAAGCTGTTAGAATACTTCAAGGAAGCACAAAAAATCGTCGTTCAAGATGCTCCTTGGATCTTCCTCTACGAAATGAACATCGCCGCAGTGATGCGCAAGGAATTGCAAGGCGTCAAAATCCATCCCACTGAACGCGTGAACCTGGCAGAAGCTTGGATCGATCGCTGACATCGAGGGTGGCACGTGCCACCCTCATTGAAGGAAGGTGATCAGCCTTGCTCAAGTTCGTCGTCAGAAGACTTCTGCTTCTGATACCTGTCGTGATAGGAGTTTCGATCGTCTCCTTCTCCATCATGCACATGATCCCGGGTGATCCTGCCCGAATCATCGCAGGCGAGGGTGCGACGGTCGAGGACATCATGTCGATACGGTTAAAGTACGGTCTGGATAGACCTTTGATCGAACAGTACTTCAGGTTCATGAAAGGAGTCATCACGAACGATCTGAGATCCATCAGAACAGAGAGGCCCATACTCACCGAATTGCTTCCAAGGTTTGCGAACACGGCTCAACTCGCACTCGTGAGCATAATCATATCTTCCGTGATCGGTATGACACTTGGTATCGTGTCTGCAGTCAAGAGGAACAGCTGGATCGACACGTTCTCTATGGTCTTCTCACTCGTAGGAGTTTCGATGCCCATCTTTTGGCTCGGAATTCTTCTGATCATTCTCTTCGCCGTCACACTCAGATGGCTTCCCTCAGGTGGAAAAGGTGGTGTAGAGCATTTGATACTGCCGGCTTTGACGCTCGGGCTCGCCACCTCGGCGATCATAGCGAGGATGACACGCGCGAGCGTGCTCGAGGTGTTGAACCAAGATTATGTCAGAACCGTGGCGGCTTTCGGCCTGCCAAAGAGAAAGATCATCTACAAATACGTTCTGAGGAACGCGCTGATCCCCGTGGTCACAGTCATAGGTCTTCAGTTCGGCTATCTTTTGAGTGGTGCGGTGCTGACCGAAAGCGTCTTCGGATGGCCTGGTCTTGGAAGGTTTGTGGTCGATTCGATCTTCAGCAGAGACTACATCGCTGTACAAGTTGGAATAATGATGATCGCAACAACCTTTGTGCTCGTGAACTTGCTCGTTGACCTTGTGTACGCACTCATAGATCCAAGGTTGAGGCGAGGTTGATGCGCATGAAGAAGAGAACTTCTTCTTTGATCATACTCAAACGAATGGCGAGGAACAAAGGTGCGATCTTCGGTTTAATCGTTGTTCTTCTAATCGTTTTCGTAGCCATTTTTGCACCCGTCATCGCCCCGAGAGATCCTTACAAGCAGGATCTTTTGGCAAGTTTGGAACCACCGTCTTGGAAACATCCCTTCGGCACGGACGTGTTCGGTAGGGACGTGCTGAGCAGGGTGATCTACGGGGCAAGGACCTCGCTCTCCATCTCGTCGCTCGCCGTACTGATAGCCTTCATCCTTGGTGCAACGGTTGGTACGATCGCCGGTTACTTCCATGGCGTGTTGGACGAGGTGTTGATGAGAATCCTCGACGTACTCATGGCCTTTCCAGACATACTCTTGGCCATCGCGATAGTCGCGGCACTCGGTCCTGGGAAGATCAACTTGGTGGTGGCGATCGCGATATATTCCTTTCCACAGTTTGCAAGGGTCATGCGCGCTTCTGCGATGACGATCAAAAATTCCGAGTACATAGAAGCTGCAAAGGCGATAGGTGAGTCCCATCTTTCCACGATGGTGCGATACGTTCTGCCCAACGCGTTGGCACCGTTGCTCGTTCAAGCGACGTTGAGAATGGCGACCGCCGTGCTCACCATCTCAGGCTTGAGCTTCCTGGGGCTCGGAGTGAAACCACCCGAAGCAGAATGGGGCACGGACCTTGCGATGGCGAGGGTGTATCTTGAAATAGCGCCGCACTTGGGTATCTTCCCGGGCTTGGCGTTGTTCATAACGGTGCTCGGTTTCAACCTCTTCGGCGACGGTTTGAACGACGCACTGAACCCTCGCTTGAAGGACAGGTGATGGGCATGAAGGAGCTTTTGAGAATAGAGAATTTGAGACTCTACTTCGACACCGAGGAAGGAACTGTCAAGGCTCTGGAAAATGTGAATTTGAGCGTGAAAGAGGGAGAAATCGTTGGTGTCGTGGGTGAAACGGGCAGCGGCAAGTCCATAACTGCCATGAGCATCCTCAAGCTCATACCCACCCCACCTGCGAGGATGCTCTCTGGCAAGATCTGGTTTGACAATCAAGAAATAAGCTCTTTCGATGAAGAGAAGATGAGAGAAATTCGTGGTAAAAAGATCGCGATGATATTCCAAGAGCCCATGACCTCTTTGAATCCCACTTTCACCGTTGGAGAGCAACTCTGCGACGTGCTCATGACTCACGAGAAGATTGAGAAGAAACAAGCGATCGAGAAGATACTCGAAGTCTTCAAATTGGTGAGGATGCAGGACCCAGTCGCTCTGCTGGACAAGTATCCTCATCAACTTTCTGGTGGAATGAGACAACGCGTGATGATCGCCATGGCGCTTTTGTGCAATCCCAAACTCTTGATCGCGGACGAAGCGACAACGGCGCTGGATGTCACCATACAAGCACAGATCCTCGGGTTGATCAAAAGGATGAACGAACAACTCAAGCTCAGCGTTCTCATCATCACCCACAACTTCGGCATCGTTGCGCAGATCTGCGATAAGGTCGCGGTCATGTACGCAGGTTACGTCGTGGAGATCGCCGACATAAAGGAGATCTTCGCCCGTCCTCGCCATCCATACACGCGAGGTCTTCTGAGCGCGATACCTCCAATAGACAGAAAAGTTGAAAGGCTCAGGATCATAGAAGGCAGTGTGCCAAACCTTATCGAACCGCCCAGCGGCTGTCGTTTCCATCCCAGGTGTGAGAGGTTCGTGCCGGGTGTGTGCGACGCCGAGGCGCCGAAGCTCGTGGGTGATGAACACATGGTCGCGTGTTTTAACCCGTACAACGGTGGTGGTAGCAAATGAAGCTACTAAAGGTTGAAAGACTGATCAAGGACTTTTCTATCAAGCTGGGATTCTTCGGAGGCAGGCACGTGATAAGACCCATCAACGATGTTTCTTTCGAGATAGCCGAAGGTGAAACTCTCGGCGTTGTGGGAGAGTCCGGTTGTGGGAAGACCACGTTGGGCCGGACGGTCATAAGACTCTACGAACCGAACGGTGGAAAGATCTACTTCGATGGCGTGGACGTCACGAACCTCAAGGAAAGACAGTTCAGGACCTTCAGAAGAAACATGCAGATCGTTTTCCAAGATCCTTTTTCATCTCTCAATCCAAGAATGACAGTCTATGACACGCTCGCAAGACCGTTGCGCATACACAAGGTTGTGCCCAAGTCCGAGGAGAAGGATCTCATCGTTTCAACGCTCGAGAGCGTGGGACTGAAATCAGAACATCTCGGCAGGTTCCCGCACGAATTCTCCGGTGGACAGAGACAGAGGATCGCCATCGCCAGGGCGATAATAACCAAGCCGAAGTTCATCGTCCTCGATGAACCAACCAGCGCACTCGACGTTTCCGTCCAAGCGCAGATAGCAAACCTGTTGAAAGAACTCAAGCAAAGTTTGAAGTTAACATATCTTTTCATCTCACACGATCTTTCTGTCATTCAGTTCTTGAGCGACAGGATCGCCGTGATGTACCTCGGTCAGATCGTGGAGATGGGAACGACAGAGACCGTGATCAGAGAAACGCTCCATCCCTACACGAAACTCCTGTTCAGTTCGATTCCTGTTCCCGATCCAGAAAGAAGAATGAAGTTCTCCATCGATGTCAGCGAGGTACCGTCGCTGGCGAACATCACTAAGGGTTGTCCGTTCTTCGATAGGTGTCCTTCAAGGATGAAAGAATGCAAGGAGTTCAGGCCGAAGTTGGTGAACGTGAAAGAAGACCATTCCGTCGCGTGCTTCTTGTACCACAACGAGATACACCAATGAGCGGCTCGCGCCGCTCTTCTTCACAAAGAATGGTGCCACGGACCCACCTTCGACAAGCCCAAACCGAGGCATAACTGGGCTTTCGGCTCCAGCCAGGCTCCCCTGCGGCACACGGTGCTACCGCTTATGGCTGCTTCCTTCCGGACCTGACCAGGTTCACGGCGCACCGTTGCACAGGACCCAGCCTTCATCGCCTTCCGCCCAGCCTGTGTCTCGACATGGACCGCCTCCGGTGGGGGTTCGGCCCCGCGTGTGGCGGATTTCGGGTACAGGGGACCGCCAGCCCCCCGCCTACCGTGGCACCAGGGATATTATACACGAGCACTCGGACTTCTCGAACGCTCGGTCGATGAAATTGTATGGTACAATGAGATCAACAAAACTTTGGGGGGTGAGGCTATGAAGCAAGCGGGTCTGGTGGCGGGTTTGGGATTGCTGTTCTCCTACCTTCTTTCCTTAATACCTGCTGCAGGATGGGTTTTCTCGATCGTCGGATTGGTGTTGTTCCTGGTTGGCGTTCACAATATCTCACAGTTGACTGGACATAGAGAAATCTTCAACTTTTTCTTGCTTCCCGTGATCCTCGGCTTCGTTGGTATCACCATAGCTTCCGTCATGGTGATCGGTACGGCGATGCGAGTGATGATGAGTGGCGGATTCAACCTTGCTGCGTTCGGAATCGCGACGATCTTACTGCTGATCGTTTCTGTGGTCTTTTTGATCATCAGCTTGATCTCGTACGTTAAAGCGTACAGACTGCTCGCACAGGTGACGAACATGAACATCTTCAACACCGTGGCGAATTTGTACAAGTGGGGTGCGATCTTGCTGATCGTGTTCGGTATCGGCGCGATACTCATGTTCGCCGGTGTGATCGTCGCCATGGTGGGCTTCTTCTCGATGGAGGAGAGGACTGCTTCGCAGTAGTGAGTTCACGGTATCGTTTGTGTCTGCAACAGCGCGGCCTGTAACATATTGATGGGAGCGCTGTCAGGGAAGTTCAGACGACGAGATTCATGATCCCAAGATAGCCCTCATTTTAATTCGTCGCGAGACGGGCGCTCCCAAATATTCTGATTGAAGATATTTTCCAGATTTGCACCTTGAGAAGCATTCCAACGAAACACTCCAACGGATCAAAAAAGGATATTTGACGATTCAGAGCTTCATCGCCCTCATGTAACCCATCGATGTCGCGTACTGGATCGATCTTGTCCAACCGCTGCAATCGCCTATCACGTGCAAATGTTCCACCACATCGTTGCAGAACTTGTTCGAGTAGAATTTCACCTCAACCGCGTACAGCAAGTTGTCGAAGTACGCGACACCTCTTATCACGCGATCGAGGTTGTCTATGAAGTCCACGAGCGACTCTCGTATCTTCGATGGAAAGACCAAGTTCGCATCTCCCAGTATGAAACTGTCCTCTTTTAGAGTCGGGTGCACCCTTCCGAGTCGCTTCGTTCTTCTGTACCCTTTGAAATCTCCATAGGTCTGTAGGATGACCTTCTCCTTATCGCCAGCGAGGATGTTCGCAAGTTTTGCCAAATTCTTCCCGTAACCTGTTGGATCCTTGAAGGGTTCTGTGAACCTCGTGGTAACGAGAACGGCGAAGTTCGTGTTCTGTGTTTTGTGATGGGTGTCGGAATAACCGTTCACCGTGGTGAAATCTTCGTACTTTTCGAGCGTCACCTTGCCCGCAGGGTTCTGGCAGAACAACCTGCACATGTAACCGGTCCTGGTTTTGTATCTGACCTTCACCTCGTACATATCAAAGAACTCATCCATCACATGGTTCGGAAGCTCGTACCTGACACCGATGTCAACGTAATAGTTCTCCCTGACGAGCTGGGGATACTTCTCCTTGAGACGATCCATCAATCTGTGGCCACTCCTACCGACGGCGATCACCAGTTCGTCGAACACGAACTCACCTTTGTTCGTTATGATCTTGTGCTTTGAGCCGAGTTCGACGTCTTCGACCATCGTATCGAACATGAAGTGCACGTTCTTGAAGGATGAGAAGTGTTCGAACAAACTGTTGTTCGTCTCTTTGAGTACATCCGTTCCCAAATGGAAGAAATAAGCCTTGATCGGTTCAAATCCATGATCGTAAAACTTCCTGTAGGTCTCTTCATCCGCGAACGATTCACCGAACTCTATCTTCTTCCCATCCTTCTCGAAAGATTTGAGATACTCTATCGGATCGATCCTATCCTTCAACGTTGGTCGATAACCTGAATGGCTCAGGTACAACTCGACGATCTTGTACTGCACCTCTAAAGGTATATCGAGTTCGCCACCCATGCCTCTGCTCACGAAGATCTTTCCATCCATCCGCACACCAGAAATGGTGTTGTGCGCGTGATCTTTCCCTCTTTCGAACACCACGATCTCGTAATCGTCGATCTTTTTCGATTCGATCAAACCCTGAAGAAAACCGATCGCCGCCGCTCCAAAGCCCACGATACCCATCTTTTTCATTTCCAAGATCCCTCCACTTGCCCAACGATTTCCACATCCATTCAATATACTACAGGGGGCAAGTCTCGTGTGTGTTGATTTAAGACATGCTTTTGCAAGAATCGTGCAACGATTCGACCTTAGACTTTAACTTGGGTCAAAAGCGAGGGGTGATGGTGCGTTGAAAGAGTTCTACAGGCTCAGCACGGAGCAGGTCTGCCGGGAACTTTCTGTTGATCCTCAGAAGGGTCTTTCCAGTGAAGAAGCGAAGAAAAGGTTACAGCAGTACGGTCCAAACGAACTTGCGGAAAAGAAGAAACGCACGATCCTTCAGATGTTTTTCTCACAGTTCACGGATTTTCTCATCATCATCTTGCTCGTCGCAGCGGGTATTTCCATCGTCGTTGGTGAAGCTGTTGACGCGATACTCATCATGATCATCGTGGTACTCAACGCTACACTGAGCACGATACAAGAAGCCAAGGCGGAGAAATCTTTACAACTCCTGAAAAAGATGGCTGCGCCTGTCGCACGTGTCCTCAGAGACGGAATCATACAAACTGTGCCATCGCGCGAATTGGTCCCGGGAGACATTGTCATCTTGGAAGCCGGCAACTACGTTCCCGCCGACGGAAGGTTGATCGAATCGGCGAACCTATCGGTTAGCGAAGCTGCGCTCACTGGAGAGTCTCAACCGGTGGAAAAATCGATCGAAGCGATAGACAAACCGAACCTGCCCATAGGTGATCGAACGAACATGGTTTACTCTGGCACCATTGTCAGCAGGGGTCGTGGTAGAGCGATCGTGACGACCACGGGAAACGAGACCGAAATCGGAAAGATAGCCAAGATGCTCACTGAGATGGAGGAAGAAGAAACCCCACTGCAGAGGAACCTCGAAAAGCTTGGAAAACAGATCGGCATGATCATACTCGTGATATGCGCGGTCGTTTTCATTGCGGGCATTTTGGAAGGTAAGCCCATCCTCGAAATGTTCCTCACGGCCGTCAGTCTCGCCGTCGCAGCGGTTCCAGAAGGTTTGCCTGCGGTCGTGACGATCGTGCTCGCCTTAGGCATGTACAACATGGTGAAGAAGCACGCAATCGTGCGAAAGTTACAGGCCGTTGAAGCTCTCGGCTCTGTGAACGTGATCTGCTCGGACAAAACTGGCACGCTCACCAAGAACGAGATGACGGTGGTGAGGTATTATCTGCACCCAGAACACTGGTTGAAACACGAAACTTCCAGCCAGCTCCCCGATGTCTTGAAGGAGGCGCTTGTCGCCGCAACGTTGTGCAACGATGCGTTCGTAGCGTTCAAAGACAACAGCAGAGCAACGTCCGGAGATCCCACCGAAATCGCCCTCGCCCTCGCCGCGTGGGACTTCGGTTTGAAAAAGCCAGAATTGGAAGAAAAGATGCCGCGCGTCCATGAAATACCCTTCGATTCCGACAGAAAGATGATGACGACCGTCCACAGGAAAGACCACACTTTCGTTTCTTACACGAAGGGTGCTCCCGATGTCGTGCTCGCAAGATGCACGAAATACGTCTCAGCTTCGGGCGAAGTGAAAGAAATGAGCGAGAAGGACAGAGAACAGATCCTGCAGGCTAACCAGCAAATGGCTCAGGATGGTCTGCGAGTCCTTGCGGTGGCTTACAAGAACGTGAAAGAAGGCCACTACGAAGATCTCGAGGAAGATATGGTGTTTCTCGCACTCATCGGCATGATAGATCCTCCCAGACCCGAGGTGAAAGATGCCCTCGAAAAGTGCAGAACCGCTGGGATAAAGGTGATCATGATCACGGGCGATCACAAAGCAACCGCACAGACGATAGCGAAAGAGTTGGGAATAATTGATTCTGAAGGTAAAACGCTCACCGGCGGTGAACTTTTGAATATGGATATCGACGAGTTGGTGAAGGTCGTGGAAGAGGTGAAGGTTTACGCGAGGGTCTCGCCGAGCGATAAACTGAAGATCGTGGAGGCACTCAAGAAGAAAGGTAAAATCGTGGCGATGACTGGGGACGGTGTGAACGACGCACCAGCTTTGAAGAGGGCGGACATAGGTGTTGCGATGGGCATCACAGGAACGGATGTTTCGAAAGATGCGGCGGACATGGTGCTCACCGACGACAACTTTGCAAGCATCGTTGCTGCCGTTGAAGAGGGAAGAAAGATCTTCGACAACATCAGAAAAGTTGTCTACTATCTTCTCTCGTGCAACATCAGCGAGGTTGCGACGATATTCATCTCGATCCTGCTCAGATTGCCTCTACCCCTGATTCCGGTGCAGATACTCTGGATGAACTTGGTCACCGATGGACTGCCCGCGTTGGCACTCGGTGTGGAACCTGCAGAGCCTGACGTGATGAACAGGCCACCGAGGGATCCGAAGGAAGGTATCATGAGCAAGGACGTGATGAAGAAAATATTCATCGGCGGTCTGTTGCTCTCGATATTGACACTCCTCGTCTACGGTTGGGCCCTGATGGAACACGATGAGATAAGACTGCTCAGAACGATGGTCTTCTTCACCTTGTGTACGGGCCAAATTTTCCACGCGTTCAACTCGAAATCTTTGAAACATTCTCTCCTAAAGGTGGGCATAAGGAACAATCCGCGCTTGCTTCTGGCGTGCGCTGTATCCTTCCTGCTCCTGCTTGCGGTCATATACCTTCCAGGTCTGCAGGACGTCTTCGGTACCACAACGCTCGCAGGTCATCAACTGTTGGTCAGCTTCCTGGCAGCCTTCATGATCGTTCCACTCTTCGAACTTGTCAAGTGGTTCGACAGGAGAAAGGCTTGAGCCTCCGACCCGGTCTCGCGACCGGGTCTTTTCTTTATCAGAGGATAACCCCATCGTCGTGTAGAAATACTTAAATGGTGAGGGCATGAAAGGACTCGTTCTTGCAGTCGTGTTCCTTTTGATATTCACAGTCTACTGTTTTGCGAACGAGATGCTCATCGAGGCGATAGAAAAGTTCGCCAGAGAAAACTTTGGCTCAGAAGCAACGATCGTTTCTCTGCAGATCAAGAGTTCCCCGAGTTCTTTTGACAAGATCCAGCTGACTTCACACAGCCGTTCGAAAAGCTTTTTCAGTTTCTTGTTCAAAGCTTATCAAGAAGAAAAGTTCTGTGGTTATGCGCGCGTTGAATGTGAGCTCGCAGTCTTTGCCGATGTTCTGGTCGTGAACAGAACGGTCAGATCCAACGAAGTCTTGAGCGAAAACGATGTGACGTTTCAGAGGGTGAACCTCTTGGCCCTGAACGTGGAACTTTGCACGGATCTCAATCAAGTCGTCGGAAAGATCGCTCGAAGGATGTTCAGACAGAACGAACCTTTGGACGCGAGGTACTTGGCGAAACCACCGGATGTGAGAGCCGGTCAGTTGTTGACAGCCAGAGTGACTATTGGCGCGATCGTTGTGACGGCGCAGGTGCGCGCCATGCGTGACGGTTACATAGGCGAAAGGATTTCCGTCAGGAACGTTTCAAGTGGTGTACTCATAGAAGGTTTGCTCCAAGAGGATCTGACCGTTTTAGTGACTGGAGGTTGATAACATGAGAAGGTTTCTTTTGCTCACTCTGATGATGCTCACAACGATCTTCTTTTCAACGTCTTTGTGGAACAGTTCCACCAACACGCAGTTCAGATACATCATCTCTGACAGGAAGGCGAGTCGCGTGGGAGACATCGTCACGATCGTGGTGCGTGAAAATCCACAGTTCAGCACTTCGCTCAGCACCGAATCTTTGGAGAAAGCTTTGATGAACCTGATCACAGGCACGGTGAAAGGCATCACGAACTTCGACTTGTCCAAGTTCATACCCATAAACAACAACACGAACATCGATAAGAGTGCGAAGACTTCCGCCAACGTCGTGATGACCATGTCCGCCGTTGTGGTCGCCATAGAGAACGGCAATCTCGTCATCGAAGGAAGCAGACAGCTCAAGGTGGGCAACCAACTCAGTGAAGTGATGATAAGAGGGACCGTCAGGCCCGACGACATCGCCGCGAACAACACCGTTGACTCTTCGAAGATCGCAAACTGCCAGATTTGGGTCAACGGACAGCTCGTCTTCAGGCAAAAGCCCGATGAACAATCTTGGCTCGACACGTTTCTCTCCGCCATCGCAAGGTTTCTGTTGTGAGGTGGTGCGCGTGAAGAAGATCTTCTTTGTCGTGTTGTTGACCTCGATCAGCATGGTCTTCGCCACCGCGAGGATCAAGGATATCGCGAACTTCAGAGGTGTGAGAGACAACCAGCTGTTTGGCATAGGCATCGTCGTGGGATTGAACGGCACGGGCGATTCGGGCAAGATAAGTTCTACCGTACTCAGCAACATAGCAAAAACACTCGGTGTGACGATGAACCCTGAGGACATCAAGGCGAGGAACAGTGCGATGGTGATGGTCGTTGCCGACATTCCCGCGTTCTTCAAAGAGGGCATGAGGCTCGATGTTGTGGTGGCATCCATAGGGGATGCGAAATCGCTGGAGGGTGGTATTCTGCTACAAACACCTCTGTTCGGGGCAGACGGTAATGTTTATGCCGTGGCTCAAGGAAGTGTCAGCTTGGGTGGAGCGGAGGTCAAGGTCTCGGCGAATTTGCAATCGAAGTACAAGGTCGTGGGGTTCATACCATCTGGTGCCATCGTGGAGCGCGAGATACCTTTCGAGTTCGCTCAGTCCAACTCGGTGACATTGCAACTGAAACGGCCTGACTTCACGACCGCCGCGAGGGTGGCACAGGCGATAAACACCACTTTTGAAAGGAGAATAGCGAAGGCGATCGATGCTTCGACGATAAAAATAGTCGTACCTTCTGCGTTCGAAGACGACGTGATATCCTTCCTCGCGATCGTTGAAGAAATCGAAGTCTCAGTGGACATGCCCGCACGGGTGGTCGTGAACGAAAAGACGGGCACGGTGGTGTTCGGGGGGAACATAAAGATCCTCGATTTCACACTCTCTTATGGGGTTTTCAACGTGACGATCAAAAGCGGAAAGCTCTCGGAACAGCAAACGGAAGCCACGGTGGGCGCACTGGTTTCCGCACTCAAGAGTCTTGGGGCCACACCGCAGGACATCATCGCGATACTTCAATCCATGCACAAAGCTGGTGTACTACTCGCCGACTTGGTGGTGATGTGAATGATACACGCAGTCTCCTCGATCAAAAGTTCCGACAAACTCTGGAACGCATGTGCCGATTTCACCGCAACGATCTTTTACGATGTCCTCAAGAAGATGTACGAGTCCATACCGAAATCGAATCTGTTCAGAAGAACGCTCGCGGAGAACTGGTTCATGAACATGACCCTGTACGAATATTCCAGGCAGGCGGCAAGACACGAACTCTCTTCCCTGACGAACATGATCTACGAAGCTTTGGCAAAGAAGGCTTACGGTAAAACTTCAACTCAGGATGCGCTTTGCGGTCTCGGTGAGCTCGAACTCCAAAAGTTTCGAAACCAACTCGTCCAGATCACCGTCTAAGATCTCCTTGAGCCTGTAACTGGTGTAATCGATCCTGTGGTCGGTCACGCGGTTCTGCGGAAAGTTGTAGGTCCGAATCTTTTCGCTCCTCTCAGCTGTCTTTATTTGGCTCTTCCTCTGTTGTGAGATCTCCTGCATGAGTTCCTCTTGTTTCAGCTGAAAGAGTTTGGACCTGAGTATGGCGAGGGCCTTCTCTCTGTTTTGATGTTGCGATCTTTCACTCTGACAGCTCACGGTGATACCCGTTGGTAGGTGCGTCACCCTCACGGCAGACTCGGTCTTGTTCACGTACTGACCTCCGTGGCCTGAAGCTTTGAAGGTGTCGATCTGTAGCTCCTTCGGGTCTATCTGGACTTCCACGGGCGTGACCTCGGGCAGTATCGCCACGGTGGCGGTGGAAGTGTGTATTCTGCCGGAAGATTCAGTGACTGGGATTCTCTGAACCCTGTGCACGCCGCTTTCCCATTTCAGATGCTTGTAAACAGATTTACCCCTGATGAACACCACCACTTCTTTGAACCCACCAAGGCCCGTGTCGTGGAAATCCGCAAGTTCCACTTGCCAACCTTTGCGTTCCGCATAACGCGTGTACATCCTGTACAGATCCGCGGCGAACAGTGCAGCCTCTTCTCCTCCTGTGCCAGCCCTTATTTCCATGATGATGCTGTCGTAGTCCTTGCTCGGAAGTAACAGCGAGATCAACTGGGATAGTTTCTCTTCTTGTTCCTGTTTCGTCTTAACGAGTTCTTTCTCTGCCGAAGGATCCTCCAGAACGATCTGTTGCCAGAACTCGACGTCCTTTTCGAGTTCTTCAAGCTCCTCGTGCAACTGAACGATCTCTTCAAGTTTTGAATACTCCATCGACAATCTCTTCATCTCTTCAACGCCGATGTTGGCTCTCGCGAGATCGATCTGCAGTTTGTGAAGTCTTTCCTTCGCCTTCTCAACGAGAGATCTGACCAACTCTTTCATCCTATCTTTCTCCTCATTTCATCTGGATTGCGACAGTACTCGTAAAGCTGGTTTTTGTCTATCAGACCTGAGAAGTAAGCCTTCAACAAGGCATCGTCGAAGAGGATCATACCCTGCTTGGCGCTCGCCTGCATGATCGACTCTATTTGGTGCAACTTGTTCTCCCTGATCAAGTTCTTCACCGCCGTCGTTCCAACAAGTATTTCCAGCACTGGCACGACACCTTTACCCGAAGCGTGCCTCAGCAACCTTTGGTAGACAATCGCGATGAGCGTGTTCGCCACTTGAAGCGCTATTTGTTTCTGCTGATGCGCTGGAAACACGTCTATGATCCTTTCCGGCGCACTCGCCGCACTGTTGGTGTGTATCGTGCTCAAAACCAGATGTCCTGTCTCTGCAGCGGTGAGCGCCAGAGCCATGGTCTCTAAATCTCTCATTTCACCGACGAGTATGACGTCTGGATCTTGCCTCAAGGCGTACTTGAGTCCGTCGTAGAAACTGTCCGTGTCTTGACCGAGCTCTCTTTGGTGGACGATCGATCTCTTGTTGGTGAAGACGTACTCGATGGGATCTTCGATGGTGATGATGTGGTAAGGGAAGTTCTCGTTGATGTAATCTATCATCGCAGCCAACGTCGTGGATTTACCGCTGCCGGTGGGCCCAGCGACGAGGATCAATCCCGAGTCTCTGTTGGCGAAGTCTTTGAGTATCTCAGGCAAACCCAGCTCGCTGAAGGTCCTTATCCTGCTGGTGATCAACCTCAGTGCGAGGGCAGGGTTTCTCCTCTCGTGGTAAAGATTGCCTCTGACCCTTATTTTGTCTCCCACGGAAAAGGCGAAATCCACTTCTTTCTTGTCTTCGCTTCTTGTGATGTTCAACTGCTCGAAAATCTTCTGAACAGCATCGAGCAGATCCTTGGCGCTGACAGGAGGATACTGTTTTTGAACCACGAGTATCCCGTCGATCCTGTAGATCGGTGGAACCCCAACCGACAAATGTACGTCCGAAGCCCCCTTCGTGAAGGCTTCGGACACCAAGGCATGAATGTCTATCATTCTCTTTCACCCTCGAGTACCGAAACGCACCTCGGACAGATGTTTGGGAAACGACCGTCGGAATTGGTCAACGGATGGTACTTCCAGCATCTATCACACTTCTGCCCTTCAGCTTTGCTCACCAAAACTTGTATCCTCTCTTCTCCCTTTTCCAGCTGAAGCTGAGACACTATGAAGATCTCTTCGAGCACATCTCTGTATTCCTGCAGTAATGAAAAGAGCTTCTCATCATTGATTTTCAGTGTGAGCTTTGCGTCCAAGGAATGGCCTATCAAGTTGGCTTGCCTTGCGTCCTCGAGAGACTTCAGCGCCACATCCCTGACCTCGAACAGTCTTTCGAAGTCCTCCATGAGTTTTTCGTCGACCCAATCCTTCCTGTACTCGGGCCAGCTTTCAGCATGGATCGTTTCGAACCTTCTGTCTTCCGCGCACAGATGAGAGTAAGCCTCTTCGCACGTGAAGGTGAGGATGGGTGAGAGCATTATCAAGAGAGATCTGAGAATCTCTCTGATCACCGTCTGAGCAGACCTTCTCTTCAGAGAGTTCTTTCCCTCGACGTACAGCCTATCCTTCACGATGTCCAAATACACCGCGCTCAGTTCAACGGAACAATATTTCACCAGAGTGTTGTAGACTTTCGATATCTCGTAGCTCTCGTAGCCTTCCGTGATAGCCTTGATTGTCTGCTGCAGTCTTCCCAGTGCCCACTTGTCGACGGGCAAGAGTTTCTCGTAAGGGACTGTGTCCTTCGGAGTGAAATCGTAAAGGTTTCCCAAAAGGTATCTGATCGTGTTTCGAATCTTCTTGTAAACCTCCACTTGCTGCATGAGTATGTTGTAGCTTATGCGTATATCGTTGAAATAATCACTGCTCGCGAGCCAGAGCCTCAAGACGTCCGCACCGTACTTCGAACAAACCTCCAAAGGATCGACCACGTTTCCCAAAGACTTGCTCATCTTCTTTCCTTCCTCATCCTTGATGAACCCGTGGGTCAAAACCGTCCTGTACGGTGGCCGGCCATGCTTGACAACGGACAGCACCAGCGATGAGTTGAACCAACCCCTGTGCTGATCGCTCCCTTCCAGATACATATCCGCGGGGAAGGTGAGTTCAGGCCTCGCGTTGAGCACGGCTTCGAAAGACGCTCCGGAGTCTATCCACACGTCCAGAGTATCGTAGGTTTTCTCCAGATCCCTCGAACCACAGTTCTTGCAAGCGTAGCCATCCGGCAAAAGTTCCTTTTCACCCAATTCAAACCAAGCGTTGGTACCTTTCTGCCTAACGATGCCTGCGAAGTGTTCGATGAGTCTTCCGTCCAGATTCACGTGACCACAAGATTTGCACCTGAATGCGGGAATCGGAATGCCCCACACTCTCTGTCTGGAGATGCACCAATCGGGTCTTTCTTCGATCATCGCCGCTATCCTGTTCTTACCCCAATCGGGGATCCATTCGACCATGTTGATCTGTTGCAAAAGCTTCTTTCTCAGATCGTTCTTGTCGATGGAGATGAACCACTGCTCGGTCGCCCTGAATATGACGGGATTCTTGCATCTCCAGCAGTGAGGATAAGAATGCGTTATCGTCGAAGCGTGCAGGAGCACACCCAAGTTTTTCAGATCTTCCATAATCAGCTTGTTTGCGTCGAACACGTTCAAGCCTCTGTACTTACCGGCTTCATTCGTGAAACGGCCCTTTTCGTCGACGGGCGAAAGCACGTCGAGCTTGTATATCTTGTATCCGTACTCGTAGTCCTCCTCACCGTGACCGGGAGCCACATGAACACAACCTGTGCCAGTTTCCATGTCGACGAAATCGGCAAGTATTATTCTTGAATCCCTCTGGGACAATGGACTGATCGCGGTTCTACCTTCCAACGAACGACCACTGAACTTTTCAAGGACCGAATAGTGCTTTAGACCGATCTCACTTGCGAACTGCTCGAGCAACCTTTCGGCGACGATCCAAACTTCTGAATCGACCTTCAACCTCACGTAGGTCTCCTCAGGATGCACCGCAATAGCTGTGTTGGCTGGCAAGGTCCACGGTGTGGTCGTCCAAATGACGATGTACTCGTCGCTGTCCTTCATCTCGAACTTGACGTAGATGGACGGAGAAACATGATCGTGGTATTCTATCTCCGCCTGGGCGAGTGCGGTGCCACACGTGAAACACCAAAGGACGGGTTTTTTCTCTCTGTAAACGTAACCATCTTCTACAAACTTCTGAAACACGGTGTAGACCCTGTATTCGTATTCGGGATCGAGCGTGGCGTAGTAGTTCTCCCAATCACCGATCACACCGAGTCTTTGGAACTGACGTTTCTGAATCTCTATTTGCTCTCTGGCGAACTTCTCACACTCCCGCCTGATCTCTTGCGGTGTCATCTTCTCGACCTTTTCCTTGAGCATGCTCGTGACGCGATGCTCGATGGGCAAGCCGTGCGTGTCCCAGCCCGGCACGTAAGGGGTTCGAAATCCCCTCAGAGTTTTGTACCTGATCACCATGTCTTTCAAGATCTTGTTCATCGCTGTGCCGATGTGTATCGCACCGTTCGCGTACGGAGGCCCATCGTGCAAAACGAACGTGGGACGATTCTCCCGCGTTCTGAGGATGTATCTGTGAATGTCGATCCTCTTCCAACGTTCGAGGATCTGCGGTTCTTTCTCCACCAAGTTCGCTCGCATCGGAAACGCGGTGTTCGGTAGGTTCAGAGTCTCCTTGTAATCCAAAATCGGCACCTCCTCACAACTTCAAGAGCTCTTCGATCGTTCGCTTCAGTTCAGTCAGATCGGCCGACTTGACAACGTAAGCATCGGCCGCCCACGAGGACAGATCGTATTTGTAGTGCGAATAAGCCGTCAGCAGAATTATCTTCAATCCAGGTTGTTGCTTTCTCAACTCACCGGCCACCTCTAAGCCGTTCTTCCCAGGCATCTCGATGTCCAACACCACCAGATCGAACGGCTCTTTCTCGCACTTCTGAAGGCATTCCTCCGCGTTCATCGCGGTTTTTACATCGTATCCTTCATCTGCGAGTTCTTCACTCAGCAGAAACCTTATGTTTTCCTCGTCGTCCACCACGAGTATCTTAGCCTTGGACATTCTTTTTTCCTCCCTTCATGGGAATTTCGAAATAAAACTCAATGCCGTTGCTCTTCGGCTCGGCCCAGATTCTACCACCGTGTTCGTCCTCAACGATCTTCTTGCATATGGGTAGTCCCAAACCCGTACCCTGCGTCTTGGTCGTGTAGAACGGAGTGAAGATCTTCTTCAGCTCTTTATCGGAAAGAGGCTCGCCCGTGTTGAAAACCGATACGACCACCTTGTCGGCCTCTTGGAAAGATCTGATCAAGATCCTACCGTTGGGAGGCGAAGCCTCTATAGCGTTCTGAACGAGGTTTATGAGAACTCTCTTCAGCTTCGTTCTATCTGCAAAGACCTTCGCCGTGTTGGAAAGCTTTGTCTCTATTATAACATTCGCTTTCTTCGCCTTCTCTTGCATGATGTAAACGACCTCTTCTATCAACTCGTTCATGTCGAACTCGGTGAATTCCAAAATGGACTTCGGTTTACTGAACTCCAGAATTTCCGTGACGATCCTCTCGAGATTCTCAACCTCTTTGGATATGACGTCCAGGTACTTCTCGATTGTTTGAGGATTCGAGAGATTCTTCTTCGCTCGGTTGATGAACCCACCGATCACCGTGATGGGGTTCCTGAGTTCGTGTGCCACACGCGCCGCAACTTCCCCCAGCAACATGAGTTTCTCTCTTTCCTTCTGCTCCTGCTCCATCCTGACCTTGTGTGTAACATCTTCGAGCGTGACGATCACACCGGTGATGGATTCGTTCATCGGATCCCAGAGCGGAGAGTACTTGACGTTCAGAAAGATTTCCCCCTGCGGAGCTTCTATGCGGTACTCGGACAGCTCGAAGGTTTCGCGTTTCTCTTGAACCGTCATGGCAACCTCGAAGATATCTTGGAACACCGCTCCAAGTTCGAAATAGTGTTCGCCAGCGATCCTCTCTTGAGGCAATCCGACGATGTTCGAGAACATCCTGTTGCACTGAAGGATGCGCCCGTTTCTGTCGACGACCGCGATACCTGTCGAGAGATTCTGAAGGATGTTCTCCGTGAACCTGTGAAGGTAATCTATCACGTTCTTCTGTTTCTCCAAGCTCTCGGTCTTCTTCCTCAGCTCTTCGTAGTTCATCACGTTCTCTATGGCGAGTCCCGCACTGTCGACGACTATCCTAAGAACCTCGACGTCTACCTCGCCGATGGGCTTCTTCGTGAACTTGTTGTCCAGCACCACGACACCTATCGTATCCCAGCGACCAACGAGGGGTAATACGAGAAATTCGTCCACATTCAACAAACTCACCAGATCCTGCGCTGAAGGTCCAAAACTCTCCAAGAGCGATGGTGTCACGTGGATTATCCTTCTTCTCAGCACGACTCTCTCGAGAATCGGATGGTCCTTATAGTGGAACATCCTTCCCTCTATGCGATCGGTGAGACCTCCCTTCACATCGAGCATCAGTGCCTCTTCACGCAGGTACTGTGCAAAATCTCCGTAACTCATGGCACGCCTTTCAGCTTCTTTCCAGATCTCTTCGATGTTTTCTCCCTCTTGTGGCCCCAACCACATCTTGCCCACGAGCGCGTCCGTCTTCCTGTCTCGGATCAACAACAGCGCCCTGTTGAACGCGAAACCTCTTCCCGACGTGAGCCCGAGCAACAGTATCTTGTACACGTTCACCAGATCGTAGCTTGCCCTCATCGCGTTGCTGAGGCTGTGCACCAGGTCCATCTTCCTGAGATACTCCTGTTGCTGTTGAATCAATCTCTCGTACTCTTTCATGCTCAACGTCAAACGTTCTATCTGTTCTCTGAGACTCTGCTGGTACTCGACGCGGGTGTGCGCAAGGCTGTACCTCTTCACCATGTCGTTGAGCGTCGCCAGATCGAGTTCGTCGAAACTGTACCTGCTGCGATAGCCAGTTGGTGCGATCTTGTTCACGGCGACGACTATGCCCAGGACGGTCTCACCGAGTCTCGCAGCGCACGCGATCGCCGACTTCACCTTGATGCCCAGAAAGTCGAGCTGTGTCTTGGCTATCAAGATGCCTCGCTCCGACTTCTCCAGTTTCGTCACTAAACTATGGCTGGCAGGCAACTTTTCGTAGATCAGCTGACCCTTATCTATACCGTCGGCATCCTTGAAGACGTAACCTTCTCTGTCCTTCACCAAGTACAGCACAGCTTCCGCGTTCAGCGCCCTCCGCATGACAGACAGTGTGCCTTTCAACAGCGAGTCTGGATCGCCACAACTGTGGAACACGTCGGTCAACTCGCTGAGCAAGTCGTATTTTTTCACCGCCTCTTGCATGGAAACGATCTTTTCAGCGATCCACAACGTTTTCGAAAGTTCTTCCAACAGATTCTGTAAAACTTCCACTCTCTTCGCTTCCTTCAGGACGACCGCACCTATGATGTTCTTATCGTGCTCGAGGAGAAAGCATCTTTGCAACTTCTCAAGCTCATCTTTGCCGAACTTTTCCTGACCAACCCTTTCTTGTCCGTGAGTTGAACCCACCAATCTGAACTGCGATTTGTAGTCCTCGAAGAGGAACACATCGCACGCTTCTGCTTGGACCTCTTCACAGAGCAGATGTGCCAGTTTGTCCATCGCGTGACTTTCGTAGCCTGATTGGAGAAATTCCATGACTAAGTCGAAGAACCTCAAAGTCCCAACCTCCTGAAAAGCGCTTCGGCATGCTCGACATGCGAGCCTGCCCAATACACCCTGCCACACGCAGGGCACGAATAGAATTCGTCCTGTGTCTGTTGAACGTACAGCGGCACTTTCATCTTTATTTCATCCTCGCTCGCCTTGACGAGTTCAACGTTGCACAGGCTACACCTGCTCATGCGCCTTGAATTCTTCAGATCCATCTTCTTCGAAAGCTCCATTAGTTGTTCACGCCAATCGTCCGAAGAGACGTAGTAGCAACGTACGCCTCTTTCCACGGCCTTCCTGAGCAGGCCTCTGTCCCTCGTTATCAAGACACGATTCGTTTCTTTACAGAATTCGAGTATGTCTTCTTCGTCCATATCTGAAGCGTAAGCCGTATCGAAACCGAGCAATCTGAGTTTCTTGGCCAACTTCCCAAGCATCCTGTCGGCGAAGAACATTCCAACCACCATCAAAAACATTCTACAACAACAAAAGCCCTCCGTGTGGAGGGCACAGTTTCCAAAGATTCACCTCAAACAAACTTCTTGAGGAACTGTAGACCCATGAGCAAACCTTTCTTCGATTTGTCCAAACTTCCCGCCCAGATGGGATCTTCGTGCTCTATGCTGATCACAAAATCGTATCCAACCTTTTTGAGGTTCAGTATGAAGCTGGACCAGTCTATCTCGCCGAGGCCCGGCATCCTGTAGATCCACCAACTCTTGCCGTGCGCGTTGGTTCCAAAGTGCCCGAAGATGCTCTGTTCGTGCAGCATGTTCCTTTTGATTCCCACGTCCTTCGCGTGCACGTGGAAGATCCTTTCTGCGAACTCTTCCACCACCCTCAGATAATCCACGCCCAACCAGTAAAGGTGGGACAGATCGAGGTTCAGTCCGAAGGAACTTGGGGTGATCCTGAATATTTCTCTCCAAAGTTCTGGTGAATAGAAGATGTTTCCTATCTTCTCTTCGGCCTGCCAACCGACCATCGGGCAGTTCTCTATCATGAGCTTGACGTTCTTGCCTTCGGCGTAAGCTATCAACGGTTTGAAAACCTTTTCGAACTCCTTCAAATTCTCCTCAACGCTTTTAGTGATGTCCCTTCCTATGAAGGTTCCAACGAGTTCCACACCGAGCAAGTTCGCCGCATCGATGACCTTTTTCAGATGCTCGTTTATCGCCTTTCTCTTCTCAAGGTTCGCATCGAGATTGTTGTCGTAGTAAGCCAAAGAAGAGATGATCAAATTGTGCTTTTCCAAAAGCGTCTTGATCCTTTCAGCCTGCTTCTCGTCGAACTTGTCCACATCGATCGTGGTTGAAGAAAAATCCCTCTCGTTCACCAATGGCCAAGCGGCCACTTCCAAAGCTTCGAACCCCACGCTTCCAGCCCATTCAATGATCTCTTCGAACTTCGTGTTACCCAAAGCGACCGTTAAAAATCCAATCTTCATCTGAACACCTCCAGCAAAGAGGCGGGCATCTGCCCGCCTCAGCTTTTCAGAACACTGAGTCTGGGAAGTAGTAATCCTTGGCGTTCTGCCTCGTCACAGTTTCGGTGGAGAGTATGATCTTCCTCGGAATACCCTTCTGGTAGAAACCGTTCAGAGATTGACCCTTGAGACCCATGACTGCGAGGTTTATCGCCGTTGCGATCATGTTGGGTGGGTATGTGAAGTTCACTTCAATGAGTGGATGACCGTCCATGATCATCTTGACTATGTTTTTCTCGCAAGCTCCACCCACCAAGACGATGTTCTTGTCTCTTCCAGCTTGTCTGAGGGCGATCAACACTCCATGTAGCATGTCATCGTCCCCTGTCCAGACCGCATCGATCCGCGGGAACTTGGTGAGCAGAGTCTGCATGACTTCGAACGCCTTCTCTCTGGACCAATAGCCTGGCTGTTCCGCAATGATTTTCAAATCTGGATAAGGCGCTATGGCGTCCTTGAAGGCTTTGACCCTTTCATCGTCGATCGTACTCGGGATACCCCTGATCACGACGACGTTGCCTTTACCCTTCAACTTCTCAGCGATGTACTTTCCAGCGAGATAGCCGTACATGTAGTTGTCGCCAGCGATGTAGACGTTGTACTCTTCGGAGTTGATACCCCTATCGACTATGACCGTGTACACACCCTGTCTGAAGGCCTGAACACAGATGGGTGTGAGTGGGGCAGACTCGTACGGGTTGATGACCAGTGCGTTGATGCCGCGTGCGAGCAAGGCTTGGACTTGGGCGATCTGCTCGCTCGGTTCTCTGGCGGTCACCAAGTAGAACTCCACATCCGGATCGTTCTGGTACTGCTTGATCGCGTACTGTGCCCACCAGACCATATCTCCGGTCCAACCGTGGTCCGCTGCCGGGATCGCGACTCCGATCTTGTACTTCGCTGCGAAGCCCACCAGCGTTAGGACCAGTACCAACGCAACCAACAGCTTTTTCATACCAAAACCTGCCTCTCTTTGCCCCAAAGGGACGATCATTTTCTCAGATTTTGCAACAACACCGCCGCGATGATGATCAAACCCTTGACCATACCCTGCAGATACACCGCCACGTTCAACATCACCAACATGTTGTTGACGACTCCGAGTATCAAGGCGCCGAAGAAAGTCCCGAAGATGGTGCCTTTACCACCGCTCAGACTCGTTCCACCGATGACGGCAGCTGCGATCGCGTCGAGCTCGAAACCAGAACCTGTGGACGAAGAACTGACGGAAGCCATCATGGAGGACAACAGGATGGCCGATGTGGCCACAGAAACGCCACTGATGATGTACGTGATCGTTCTGATCGTATCCACCTTTATTGCAGAATACACTGCGGCGGTCTCGTTCGCTCCGACGGCATAGACGTACCTACCGAATCTGGTTTTGTCCAGAACGATGTACGCCAGAACCGCGTAAGCTATGAACACGATCATTGGCAGAGGCAAACCTGCGACAAATTTCATTCCGAAGCTCGAAAAGGTGCGAGAAAAGCTCATGTAGACTCCACCATTTGCAAAGTTCAGCACCAAGGATCTGTATATCGCCATGCCACCGAGTGTTGTGATGAACGCTGGAATCTTTCCTTTCGTGGTCAAAATTCCCATGCCCAGACCAAGCAACGAGGCAAGAGCGTAGGTGAGCAGGATCGAAACCAACGTTGGTCCAACACCGTTGCCCAACTTGTTGCTCGTGGTGATGGCGAAGGCTCCCAAGAGCGCGAGCATGGAACCGACCGACAGATCTATCCCACCGGCGATCATGACGAAGGTGATGCCTATCGCGATGATCCCAACGTAGGAAGTCTGCCAGAAGATGTTCAGAATGTTCCTCGGTTTCAAGAAAGCAGGTGTGACGATCCCTGAAAAGATCATCAATCCAATCAAAACGAGAACGATCATGTACTTGCCAAGAAAGTTTCTAAACTTGATACGCATCGACCTCCTTTACACCCGTCGCGTGGTAGATGAGCTCCTTCTCGTTCAGATCTTCCCCTTTCACCTCTGCCACGATCCGTCCGTTGCGCATGATCAACACCCTGTTACAGAGGCCTATCACCTCTGGCAAGTCCGAAGAAACGACGACGAAACTGCATCCGAGTTCATTTATCATCTGGTGCATGATCTGGTAGATCTGATGTCTCGCGTTCACATCGACTCCACGTGTCGGCTCGTCGAAGAGGAAGATCTTCGCTCCCGTTTCCACCAACTTGTATATCACCACCTTCTGTTGGTTTCCGCCACTGAGCGTGCCCACCGTTTGCCAAGGACTTCTCACCTTGATATCGAATTTCTTTTCGTAGCTTTTGAACGTGTCTACTTCCTTCCTTACGCGCATCAAGAGCTTAGAGAATTTCTCCAAGGACATCATGGTCGTGTTCTTGAAGGTTTCCAAGATCTGAATGATGCCCGCATTTTTCCTGTCCTCAGGTAAGTAAACAAGACCCAATTTCTTCGCATCTTGAGGATTCTCTATCTGCACCTTCTTTCCGAACAGATACACCTCGCCAGCCTTCACCTTTCTGATACCGACGAGCGCTTCCATGAGCTCTGTCCTACCAGAACCGACCAGTCCGTAGAAACCCAGTATCTCCCCCCTGTGAAGTTCGAAGCTGGCTTCCTTGACAATTCCGTCGGCGGTCGAAAGGTCTCTCACCTGAAGAACTATCTCCGTTCCCGGTACAGGCTTTTCGGGGAACATCTCGTCGAGTTTCCGACCCACCATGAGCTCGGCTATCTGTTTCTCGCTCAAACCTCGTATTTCTCCCTGATAGACCTTTCTGCCGTCCCGCAGCATGATCAGTTCCTCGGCGATTTGACGCACTTCTTTGAGTCTGTGCGATATGAAGATCACCGTTATTCCCTTCTGTTTCATGTTTCTCACTATCTGAAATAGCTTGAGCACTTCCTCGTCGGTGAGAGAGGAAGTCGGCTCGTCCATGATCAACACTTTCACTCTCTTGGATATGGCTTTGATGATCTCCACCATCTGCTTCTGTGCGGGGGAAAGCTGTGAAACGTAAATTGTTGGATCTATTGAAAGCTCGAGTTGTGCCATGAGATGTTTGGTCTCTTCGATCATCTGTCTCTTCGAGAGGAAAAAGCCACGTTTCGTCTCCGAGAAAGATGTTTTCGTACACTCTCAAGCTCTCGACCAAATTCAACTCCTGGGGAATCAGAATGATACCTAGCGCCTTTGCCCTGAGTGGATTCAAAACCACCTTGTTACCCTCGAAGTAGATCTCACCTTCCACAGGTTGAAGAAAACCAGAAAGAATCCTCATGAGTGTGGATTTTCCCGCTCCGTTTTCACCCACCACGCTGTAGATCTTCGCCGGTTCGAAATCGACGTCCACGTTGTGTAAGACCTTCACGTTCGAAAAATCCATGCACACGTTTCTCGCCGAGAGGATCGCTCTCATACGATCTTCACTGCCTGCCCTTTCTTGGCGGATTCGAATATCTTCTCGACCACTTTCACCGCGATGTATCCATCTTCAGCTTTGACTATGGGCTCCTCCAATCCCAAGCAAACTTTCGCAAAATGATCCACCACGGGCATCTTCCAATACGGATCTTCGTTGGTGAACAAAGGTTTCAAGACGATCTCACCGTGCATCCTCACGGGTTTTTCGAGATAGATATCTATCCTCGTTGGATCGGTCTGTCCCACCTTCATCGTTCCTTTTTCTCCGTACACCACGATGTAATTTTCTTCCAAACCTTTCGTGATCCAGTTCGAATCGAGCGTGGCTAAAGCAAAGTTGGAAAGCTTCAGAACCGCGCTCGCCACATCCTCCACTGTGGCGCGCTTTTCGAGCGTAGCGAGAAAGCCCGCACACTCGACGATCTCCAAGCTGGTGATGTACCTTATCAGATCCACCTTGTGAACTCCAAGATCTCCCAGGGCTCCAAACATCGCGATGTCCTTGTCGAAGAACCAGGCCGCGTTTGGAGACCAATTCTCTGGTCCTGCGTGACCGAACATGGTTTTGACGAGCCTTATCTCACCGAGCAAACCATTCTGAACGATCTCTCTCGCTTTGATATGGTGTGGAAAGAACCTCTGAGACTGATTGACCATCAAAACCTTCTTGTTCTTCTTCGCGACTTCGATCATCCTCAAAGCCTCTTCCGAATTCGTTGCCATAGGTTTTTCGACCAGAACGTTTTTACCCTTCTCGAGAGCCGCGATGGAAACTTTCGCATGCAGAGCGTTCGGAACCGCCACGATGACGGAATCTATCTCTTCTTTTTCCAACATCTGTTGATAATCTTCGTAGAATCTCACCTTTTGGCCCTCAAGCTTTTTCTTGAAGTACTCCAACCTCTGCACGCTCGGATCGGCTATCGCCACGAGCTGTGTGTACTCGGAAAGAATGGTGTTCGGAATGTGCAGCACTTCGGAAATCTTTCCCGCTCCAACAACACCGACCTTCAACTTCCTCATCTGTCCACCTCCTCAAATTTTTTCCAGATCTATGAGCCTCTTTCTGTAAGGTGACAGAGGAAACCTGCTTCCCAGCTGTTTGAACACCTCGGCGTATGCACAACCGACCTGAATGCCTCTGAAACCTGGAGGAAAGACTATCGACGGCATGATCTCGTTTTCGAAGACGTCTTTTTCGAAGGCATTCCTCATGAGCTCGATCGCCCTCTTTTTGAACTCGTACGAATTAGACACATCGATTGCCACGTCGAACTGAAAGTCCAAGCTCGAAGCTGGGATTTCGAAAAGATAGATCTGTTTTTCGAGCTTCCTCGCAAGCTTCACCGTGTGATTTGAAACGACCTCATGATCGTAGAGAATTTCACTTTGCCAGTGAGTGAACACCACGTCGGGATTGAAACTCCTCATGAACTTCTCAAGCTCTTCAGAGAAACGCTCCTCATCTATCTGTCCGTAGGAAAAATCGAAGTGTTCCGCCTGAGCGCCGAGCAACTTCATCGCTTCAGAATAGCCATCTATTCTGTCTCCACAAACGCTCAAAGCGCAAACTTCATGATGAAGCTTTGAAAACTCTCTGATAGCCCCCCCGGCTCCTATGATCGGATCATCACTGTGTGCCGCAACGATCAAGATCTTCTTCACAGTTTCACCTTCTTCAAGCTCGACTGTCTGACGACCAACCTCGGCGTGAAAACATAGCGCTTTATTTTGGAATTTCCCTTGATCAGTTCGAACAAGAGCTTTGCCGCGACTTCACCCATCTCTTCGACTGGCTGGTGAATCGAGCTCAGAGGAGGATCGACGATCTCGCACAGTTCTTCATCGTCGTCGAAACCTATCACCGCAACATCTTCAAGTATCCTCAAACCCTTCTCTTTCAACGCCTTGATCGCACCTATCGCAACCAAATCGTTCATGCAGAAGACACCATCGATTTGAACCTCTGAATCGAGCAATCTCTTCATGCCTTCGTACCCCACGGACTCGTTGTAACCCACGGGCTCGACCATGGGTTTCAAATTCGCTTCTTTTACCGCTGCCTCGTAGCCCCTGGCCCTTTCCAAGGAAACGTAGAGCTCATGAGTTCCACCGAGATGAACAATGCTTTTGCAACCATTCTCAATGAGATGCTTCGTGGCCATGTAGGCACCGTAGCGGTTGTCCAGAACGATCGAAGCGACGTTGTCAAGCTCATAAAACTTGTCGAAGACGACCACTGGAATGTAACTCGAAATCTCCTCCACAAGATCGTCGCTCACACGAGAGTTTCCTATGATGATTCCATCTATGCCGAAGAACCTTGCACTTTTTATTAGCTTCTCTTCCCTTTCCAGATTTCTGAAGGAGTCCATCAAGATGACCAAGGCATCCTCACCACACGCTTTTTCAACACCGCGCGTGAGACTCGCGAAGAACGGGTTTATGATGTCGGGTACGATGAGACCAACCGTGAGTATCTTTGTTCTGCGCGCCATACTCCTCGCATGGTAGTTGGGAGTGTAGCCTAATTCTCTGGCCACTTTGAGAATTTCTTTGCGTTTTTTCTCACTAACTCTTCCTTTTCCGTTGAGAACCTTTGAAACTGTGGAGATAGACACGTTGGTCAGCCTTGCTATCTCCGAGAGATTCGCCATCTTTCTCCCACCCGTGCTACAGTGTCAAGAAGCTTTCCAGATCACCACACGTTCAAACGAAGTCTTTATAAGATTATCTTTGCCTTTGAGAAAATGCTCGTTAATTCACCGGCGAGATAACGATAGATAACGTCATAAATGTCTCATAAGTACTCAGGTCAAACGCTTTCCCAAACTTCCGTGAAAAATTATACGAAACCTTACAGAGAACGTCAAAGATCAAGGATTCCCACCTCGGTCAGAAAAGAGATGCTCTCGACCACGATAGGTCGTTCTTGCCTGGATTCTAATTCTTTCTCGAGTTTTCTCGTTGTTTCTATTTGTTTCTTCCAACCTCACACCGCTCGTGAGAACAACGCTGTCTTGATTGTGTGCGTTATGGAAAAATGTCGTTACAAGGGAATGCAACGATTTGTTCATCAAAGTGTGCACGAGTCATAGTGATCCACGGGCTGGAAGGGTCAGCTGAGTAGACGTCTTGGAAGTTGCTTTTCAGAAATTAGAAAACGCTTCATCGAAGAGATCCTTCAAAGTTCATCGCTTGCGGCTGCACGTTTGTCTCACTTCACCACCAAGATTTTGTTGCAAAACAACGCGAGCAAAGGTTGGATTCCGGATGCCTTCTAAGTTCATATCATCGTCGTTCAAAACCTCGCGGTAAGGCGACGATGAAGAAACGCAATTTATCTCAACAGAGAAGTCTTGACAGATGATATTAACCTATGGTAGAATATGGTAGCATATCCATAAGGAATCCGCAGTTGAAGTTAACAACGGTTATCAGGAGCTGAGATGTTTTGCCAAGTGGCACTGCATGGATTCTTGACGAACATAAATTGAGAAGTTTCTATTACGAACCTCACGAGATCAGGGGCTACAGGCTGTACAGGAGGGTGCTCGTCTTAGAAAAAGGAGGACTTCTTGGTAAGATCGCGCACTTCAAGTTGATCGATTTCATCGTGCTGGACATGCCTCTTGAAGAACTTCTTCCCCTCATCAAGCCTCTGCCAGACGTGATGATGCAGAGGTTTCTGCTCCCCGGAAATGGAAAGATGATCACGAAGTCCTTTTGGCTTGGGTTAAAGGGATGGGCTCACATTGCTTTTTTCCAAGGTAAAGAGAAACTGTTCGACGATATGCGCAACGAAGTGAGGCAAGCGATGACGACATCAAATCTTTCTGAAGGGAGGTCGCTTGGATGATTTTGTTCATCTTTTTGCTGGCCGTCGTTTTGTTCGTTTTGGCCTACCGTTTTTACGGCAAATGGCAAGCGAAGCTGTACGAACTGAACGAAAAGAACAAGACTCCGGCGTCCGAACTGTACGATGGGATCGACTACGTTCCAACGCATCCGTTCGTGCTGCTTGGACACCACTTTTCCAGCATAGCTGGAGCAGGGCCGATCGTCGGTCCGATCACCGCAGCAGCTCTCTTTGGATGGCTACCTGCCTATCTTTGGATCGTGATCGGCTCGATATTCATCGGTGGAGTCCACGACTTTGGAGCCATCGTGGGCTCTGTGAGAAACAAGGGCTTGAGCGTTGTCGAGCTGGTGAATCGCTACGTTGGTAAGCGCGCCAAGCTGTTGTTCAACGCGTTCGCTTGGTTCGCGTTGGTCTTGATCGTGGCGGCGTTCTTAGAGCTTGCGGCTGGTTCTTTCGCGGGTGATCCAGCCGTCGCTTGGAGTGCGATCCTTTACATAGCATTGGCCATCATTTTCGGCATCTTGGTCTACAGATTGCGACTGCCTCTGCTGTGGGTCACGATCATCATGTTGCCGTTGTTGATAGGTTCGATCTTCATTGGCAACTACGCGCCCTGGATTCAAGAAACGTTCAAATTCGATGTGAACACATGGCGCTGGATTCTGGTGGTTTACATAGCCTTGGCGTCAGTTCTTCCAGTTTGGCTGTTGCTGCAACCGAGAGACTATCTCTCTTCTTGGTTCTTGTACTCGAGTTTGATTATCGCCACCTTTGGTATCCTCTTCGGCGGTGCCAGGCTCTCGGTGAATTTGCCAGCCTTCAAGGGATGGTACGGCGGTGGAATCAACTATCTCTGGCCGATGCTGTTCATCACCGTCGCGTGTGGCGCCATAAGCGGATTCCACTCTCTGGTCGGTAGTGGAACGACGGCAAAACAGATCAGAAATGAGACAGATGCCAAACTCATCGGTTACGGCGGTATGCTCATCGAAGGTGTAGTTGCCGTGGTCGCACTGATCACTGTGATGATGGCTGGTAAGATACTGTCTCCTGGACCTGGCTTGCCAGCGAATCCGCAGTACACCTACGGTGTTGGTTTCGCAAAATTCTGGAGCCTGTTTGGACTACCCGAAAAGGTCGGCATATCCTTCGGAATGTTCGCCCTGAACACGTTCATACTGACTTCGCTGGACACGGCGACGCGTTTGGGAAGATACCAGCTTCAGGAAATTACCTTCAACAAACTTGACAAATACAGCTCAACTGCCATCACGGTTCTCGCGGCTTTGATGCTGGTGTTCATGAGGAGTGGGCAGACACCGATTTGGAGGCTGATCTGGCCTGTGTTCGGTTCGGCGAACCAACTGACCGCAGGTTTGGCTCTGCTGGGTATAACCGCCTTCATACTGAAAGGTTTGAAAAAGAAGACATGGTTCACGACCATACCCATGATGTTCATGATAGCAACAACGATAGTTGCTTTGATTCTGCTCGCCAGAGCTAACTTGAAAGGTGCCACGTTACCACTGGGCATCATATCCGTGATCCTCATCGTCTTGGCCGTGTGGCTGGTCGTTGAGGCCTACTTTGCGCTCGTAGTGAAAAAGCCCGTGAAGGAACCGGTGAAAAAAGCTGAAGAGAAAGCGTAGAAACAGTGGGAAACTCAAGAAGGCGCCCTCTGGGCGCCTTCGTTCATGTTGGCATTTGAGATTCTCAACTTTGATGCACCGAGCATCACGGCCAAACTCTGCAAAGGTTGCTCTCATTCCGATCACGCTAACTTCAATCGGTTGGTAGAATCCACGATCTGTTCAAAATTCTTCTCAAAAACGTGCAGAATCTGTGGATCGAAATGCCCTTCGTCGCTGATCATGATCGAGAAGGCTTCGGAAACTGTGTAAGCCTCTCTGTAGGACCTGGAAGACGTCAAAGCGTCGAAGACATCCGCTACGGCTACGATCCTCGCTTCGGTTGGTATTTGATCAGCTTGGAGACCTTCAGGATAACCTCTTCCATCGAACCTCTCGTGGTGATATTTGATCACTCGGTACAAGCTTGTGAGCAAGCGGTTCTCTTTGTCCGTCTTGATCGATTTTTCGAACAACTTCGCACCGAGAACGGTGTGCAATTTCATCGATTGGAACTCTTCGGGTGTCAATTTTCCAGGTTTGTGCAAAATCTCATCAGAAATTAATAGCTTTCCGATGTCATGGAAGAATGAAACAAAGCTCACAAACTCCGCAGTTCTTTCATCGATGATTCCTTCTTTCACACACAGTTTCGCCAGCTCAGCGCTGTAGTTCTTCACGTTGAGAAGATGTTCAAAAAGAGCTTTATCTTTCAATCTGATCAATTCGGTTATGAATTGGACGAAGGCGATCGCTGGTATATCGACCAAGCTTGCCAGAATACATTCGTACCAATTTGAATTCTGCACACATGACTGACCGTCCAGTTGAAGGATCTTCGGAAAGAGGGGAGACGCCATCTCAGAAACCTGAGAAGCGAAGCGCACCAGCTCATCCTCTTCGAAACCTTTGCGATCCACTAAGACACTGCTGTAAGCACAAGGTTCTCTCTCGATTAACCTGAGGGCCATCTGCGTGTCCAGCGCCACTTCGTAAGAAAACGGAGAATTTTCTAAGTTTTGTTCTTCAACGAAAAACCATCCAAAGAGTGCGTCGATTTGGTTAGACAGAATCAGGATCTTCGTTCTTCTTGGCCTGATCGTATTCTGCATAATCAAACTTCGCATCCGCCCCAAAAGGCTTTTTTAGACTCTTTTCTGCTATAATTTTAATGCACTAGTGTTAGGTTTACTTTTCGAATATGGAAGAAGAATTGAATATGCATTGATGATTTTGTATAATACGTACACCAAGGGGGGCGTGAACGTGTTGAGAAATCTCAAGATCTCAGGCAAAATCTTGGTACTCATCGTAATCAGCTCAGTAGTGCCACTCGCGGTCTTATCGACGCTCTCAGTTCTCCAATCGCGTGACGTGATCGCTCAAATGGCCAGGAAAGCTTTGCAAACCACATGTTTGAGCAAAGCGGATGCCGTTGAAGCTTTCTTCAGCGGCTACACGAATCTAACCGAGCTACTCGCCGCTAACGAAGCGATCTTGCGGTACTACAAAAATCCCACCCAAGAGAACGAGAAAGCGTTGGTGCAGCTGCTAATTGAAATCAAGAAGGACTTCGAAGACGTTGAGTTCGCCCAGGTGGGATTCGAAGATGGCAGGTTCGTCAGAAACGTGACGATGAGAGATGCAAACTACGATCCACGAACGCGTGATTGGTACAAACTGGCGTTGAGCAATCCAGATCGAGCGTTTATCACAGAACCCTACAAGCATTCCGACACCGGTTCGGACGTGTTCTCTTTCACCAAAGCAGTGAAGGTAGATGGTAAAGTCGTAGGCGCCGTTGCGCTTGTGGTGAAGACTGACAAGGTGGTTCAGCTCACCAAGAAAGGTCTTGAAGAAGGTTACTTCGTCGGGATCTTCACCACTCAGGGAAAAGTCCTTTTTCACACGGTTAAAGAACTGCTCGGAAAAGATTTTTCAGCGGAAAGTTGGTTCAGAGCCGCGAGAGATTCGACCCAGAAAACGATCTTCTTGACGTACGAAGTGGACAAGATCAAGAGGGCAGTGGTGTTCACAAGACTGAGCAACGGTTGGCTGTTGAACGCGGGTGTGTACGAAAAAATCCTGTACGCATCTGCGAACAGATTGGTTCAACTGCTTCTTGTGATAACAGCTGTAGCGATAGTCGGTGCGATGATTTTGGGTGTGCTGATCTCGAGGAATTATCTTTCCAAGCCACTCGTTTCTTTGACGTCCGCCATAGAGAAGTTCGCAGCTGGTGATTTGACCGTGGAATTCGAGTTCGATTCGAAAGACGAGATAGGAAAGATCTCAGAATCTCTCAGGAAGATGAAACAATCTCTGAGGGGTTCGATGTCTCAAATCAAGGAAGACTCTTTGAACGCGTCGAAGATGTCTCAATCTCTTGCTTCCACAGCTCAGGAACTTCCCGCTTCGGTTGAAGAGATCTCGGCAAAACTCGATCAGATGAACAAATCGGCGCAGAACACGTCCGCCTCGATACAAGAAGTCACAAGCGGTGTAGAAGAAGTTGCGGCGAGCGCGCAGAACGTATCAAAATCGGCGCAGGGTTTGTCTGAAAAGGCCGTTTCTGTGAGATCTGCCGCCGACAAGGGTGAACAAGCGGTGAAGCTCATAACAGGTATGATAGCTCAAACGAAAGAGAGTGTTGCGAAAACTCAGCAGACAGTGTCAGAGCTCACCGAGAGGGCAAAAAACATAGCTGAGATAGTGAACACGATCAACTCCATAGCGGAACAGACGAACCTTTTGGCCTTGAACGCCGCCATAGAGGCGGCCAGAGCTGGCGAGGCTGGCAGGGGCTTTGCGGTGGTAGCGGATGAAATAAGAAAACTCGCAGAAGAAAGCAAGAAGGCGACCAGCAAGATAGGACAGATCCTTTCGAGCATTCAGCAGGGTGCACTGAACGCATACGAAGAAGCCAACAAAACGGTCGAAAGAGTGGCACAAGTATCCGATCAAGCCGTCGTGGTCGGCAACGAATTGGCGAACATATTGAGAGAAGTTAAAGAGATCAGCCAAATGATAGAAAATCTGGCGGCGAGCGCTCAGCAGATGAGTGCGGCGGCAGAAGAGATGAGCAGCGCGATGGCGACAGCAACGAATTCCGTCACTGAGATTGCGGCCGGTTTGAGCGAGATCGACACAGCGTCGAAAGACCAAGCCCAGGGAGCATTCCAACTCAGCAGTATGGGAGAACAGATGTCTCAGATCGCCCAGAGACTTACCGAGATAGTCTCCATTTTCAAACTGTGAGCTTCGATTTTCAAAGAAAGGGGCACGAGAGTGCCCCTTTTCTTCACTCTACTTCAACCAATTCGAGTGCGCCTCTTTCCTGTGGGTGCGTGATGAGCGTTTTGACATTCACACCATGTTCTTCGAACGTCTCTGCCATCGCTTGCGCGACTGCTTGGGGAGACTTCGTCAACGCTATTATCGTAGGGCCACTGCCACTCAGAGCCACGCCCAACGCACCAGCTTCTCTTGCACGCTTCAAAACTTCATGGAAACCAGGTATTAGCTTGCTTCGATAGGGTTGATGCAGTCTATCCTGCATTCCGATTTCCAACAAGTCGTATCTCTTCGTGTAGAGTGCTGTGATAAGGAAGGCAACGTTGGTGACGTTCATTTTCGCATCTTCGAAAGGAACCTCTTTCGGCAAAATTTTTCGTGAGTCTGACGTCTTTATCTCGAAATCTGGGACGGCGAGCACCACGTCGAGTTCGAAGATCGGTAACTTCACACACAGAAGCTTTGGAATCTGAGTGCATATCGTCACACCACCGAACAGTGCGGGTGCGACGTTGTCGGGATGACCCTCGATTTCCACCGCCATTCGTAGAAGTTCTTCATCATTCAAAGGAAAACCGAGATAGGCGTTTCCAGCTACTAACCCACCGACTATCGCTGCCGAACTGCTACCAAGGCCTCGCGCGAGAGGAATTGTGTTCTTCAAAACAAGTTTGATACCTTTCGGATTTTTGTTCACTCGCTCGAACACTTTGCAAAACGAACGATAGACCAGATTATTTTCGTCCTTGGATATCTTGTCTGCGCCTTCATTGAAGATTTCTATCTCCAACTTCTTGTCTGATCCCTCAACCCACACCTCGTTGAAGATCGAAAGTGCCACGCCGATGACGTCGAAGCCGGGTCCAAGATTCGCTGAGGTCGCCGGCACACGAACCCTTATCATTGAATCACCTTTAAAACTTCTTCGTACACTGGTTCGACCTCGATGGGCTCGTTGAGGGTAAATTTTATCGCGTTGTCAGGATCTTTCAAACCATGACCCGTTAAGACCGCGACGATCACGTCTGTTGGTTTAAAACCCTTCGATCTATGGTACTTCAACAAACCTGCCACACTCGCCGCAGACGCCGGCTCGGCCATGATACCTTCTCTTTGGGCTATCAAGCGGTATGCGTCTATGATCTCATCGTCGCTCACGCAGGAAATTTCACCGTTGGATTCCTCTGCGGCTGCCACCGCTTGTTTCCAACTTGCAGGATTGCCTATCCTTATCGCTGTGGCGATCGTTTCTGGGTTTGGTATCGGCTCACCCTTGACTATGGCCGCCGCACCTTCGGCTTCAAAACCCATCATCTTGGGAAGTTTTTCGATCTTGCCGAGCGCGAAGTACTCTTTGAAGCCCTTCCAATAAGCGGTGATGTTGCCCGCGTTACCAACAGGTATGAACAAATAATCAGGAGCCGTTCCAAGGGCATCACAAACTTCGAAGGCCGCAGTCTTTTGTCCCTCTATCCTGTAAGGATTGATCGAGTTCACTATGACTATGGGGAAGTTTTCACTGATCTTTCTGACAAGTTTTAAAGCCTCGTCGAAGTTACCCTTTATGGCCACCACCTTCGCTCCATAGAACAACGCCTGTGCGAGCTTTCCGAGCGCGATCTTACCTTGAGGAATCAGAACGATACATTTTAGACCCGCCCGCGCTGCGTACGCCGCTGCAGAAGCTGACGTGTTGCCGGTCGAAGCGCATATGACAGCCTTCGCCCCTTCTTCCAATGCCTTCGCCACTGCGAGCACCATGCCACGGTCTTTGAAAGATCCTGTGGGATTTGCACCTTCGAACTTCAGATAAACCGTTGCACCGACAAGTTGAGAGATGTAGTTCGCACGTATCAAGGGAGTGTTTCCTTCGTTGAGTGAAAGCATGGGAGTTTTGTCCGTTATCGGTAGGTATTCTTTGTACGCCTTCAAGACGCCTTCCCAACGCATCAGAATTCCCCCTCAACCCGTATCACGTTGCCGATTTGTCTGACTACTGGCAAGGTTGGCCTCACTCCACGCATCACTTCGCGATCTATCTCCACAGCGTCCATGCGACTAGCCCCACGAAAGGCATGTTTACAAACATTATACCATTGAGATTCTCAACGTCAATCGTTTTCAGACGAGTATCTTTCATGGATAGCGGTACGTAACGAAAAATGCCATTACACCCGCGCCGTTTCGGTTGGTTGGGATCTGCCGTTTTTTTATCGACTTCGTACGATTTTATCCAACATACTCGATGAATCTTGACAGTTTGTGCTGAAATACACCAGGTGGGACCATGGTGCAAACCGATGAACTCTACTCGATGAATCTCTGACCGCGCGATGTGAAACAGATTCATTCGGATCGCTACCTTGTATCTTTCGAAAAGAGTGTCTTTCGCTATCATCCAAAGGAACTGTTCAAAGAAATCCTTTCAGACAAACCAAACATTCACACTTTGAGAGCATCGCGCCAAGTTGGAAAAACCATTTTCTTGAAACTCTACGCGAAAAGGCTCATCGAAGAAGGCGTTGAACCGTCGAGGATTTTCTTTCTCACGTGTGATGGGATCAAGGACAGGTTCGAACTCGTAGAAACGCTTAAAATCTATTTTCAGATCTTTGGGAAAAAATCGAACCAAATCAGAGATCAAAGATTGGCAATCGAGTATCAAGTATCTCGTCGACATTAATGTGTTGGACAACTGTTTACTCATCTTGAGTGACTCGTTGTCTTACGATCTGAAGAGTTCGAGTGAAAGAATGCCAGGCAGAAAAAATTTCGGGAAAGATTTGATCTACATGCCCATCACCTTCGGGGAGTTTTTGGAGAGGAAGAAGAGTTGAGAACGCTTGAACTGAGATACGCGTTCGTGAGAGAACATTTTGTGAAATATCTTCAACAGGCGGCTTTCCGAAAGTCATAGACGATTTTTTGAGAGAAGGCAAAATCACTGAAATCACCAAAATCGTGTATCGAGATTTCATCTTGGCAGACGCAGAGAAATATCTCAGATCACGCACGAAGCTACTTGAGCTACTCAGAAAACTTTTGCACATCGTGGGGCAAAGGTTCTCTTGGAATTCACTGGTCGATGTTTTCTCTGGCCACACAGACAGCGTTGACACGATCCAAAAGTATTTCGAATATCTTGGATACAGCTTCATCGTTGCGAACGTCTTCTTCGTTGATATCTCGAGAAAGACCGTTAGACCGAAGAAGGACAAAAAACTCTATACGAGTGACAGAATCATCGCTGAGAAGGATACGATCCTGAAAGATGGAAACATCGTGGGCCTTCCGGCTTGGTTGTTCTTCAGCATGTTGAACGAGGAATAGCTCATGTGCGCAGACGTTGGACGGTGAGCTTGCCTACCGTTGACAGATCGTACGCTTTTGAATAGAATTTAGCTAAATAACCTTTCATCACGGAGGTGTTGAAATGTCTCTGGTCGTGTACTTGGATGGACAGTTTCTAAAGAAAGAAGAAGCGCGCATTTCAGTCTTCGACAGGGGAGTCCTCTACGGCGATGGTGTCTTCGAAGGCATAAGGGCGTACAACAACCGCGTTTTCAAATTGAAGGAGCACATCGACAGACTCTACGAATCTGCGAAGGCGATACTGCTGAATATCCCCATCGACAAACAAAAGATGATGAACGTCGTTCTTGAAACTCTGAGGCGAAACAATTTGAGAGAAGCTTATATCCGCCTGGTCGTGACGAGGGGCGAGGGGACCGATTTGAGTTTGGATCCAAGAAAATGTCCCAAGCCCACGATCTTCTGCATCGCAATGCCGCTTGTCTTGTTTCCCCAATCTCTCTACGAAGAAGGCATCGAGGTCGTGACCGCATCCACGAGGCGCAACTTGAACGAGGCAACCAGTCCGAGGATAAAGTCACTGAACTATCTTAACAACGTACTGGCGAAGATAGAGGCAAACCTCTGTAACGTCCCAGAGGCGATCGTACTGAGTCAAGAGGGGTACGTAACCGAAGCGACCGGTGAGAACGTGTTCATAGTCAAGAAAGGAAAGCTCATGACTCCTCCCGTTTACGCAGGCGTCTTGGAGGGCATCACGCGCAACACGGTGATGGAGCTGGCAAAAGAGGAAGGCATCACTGTGCAGGAGAGCTTGTTCACAAGGTTCGATCTCTACAACGCCGACGAATGTTTCTTGACGGGCACGGCAGCGGAGATAATGCCCGTCGTGAAGGTGGATGGGAGGATCATAAGCGATGGCAAACCAGGTCCCATCACAAAGATGTTGATGAGAAAATTCAAACAGTACGTGCTCACAGACGGTCCGTTCATATTCGAATGAAACGTCTTAGGAAAACAAAGTGGGACCGAGGGTCCCACTTTCAAATCTTTATTCCCTCGAAGTTCTCCTTTATGACGTTCAACAGCCTCATGGCCTCGTTCACACTATCGAAAACCACCTTGAGCTGAGCGAAGAAGTTCTGTATCGAAGAACTGATCTCCTCGGCCGTTGCGGAACTTTCTTCAGATATCGCGAGCAAGTTCTGTATGCTGCTCGTGATGTTTTGGAGGTTCGCAGACTGACTGCTGAGAGTTTCTATCAGGCTCGAGAGCTTGTTGGAAATGCTGGATATCACATCGCTGGATTTTTTGTTCCTCTCGGAGCTTTCGAGCAACCTCTTCGACTGCTCCATCATCTCGTTGAACTCGGACTGAACGCTTTTGCTTAGTTGATCTATACCAGAAGTGATAGATTTCAGAAAATCCGATATCTTCGCCGCCGAAGTTCTGCTCTCTTCCGCGAGCTTTCTTATCTCATCTGCGACAACCGCGAATCCACGGCCAGCCTCACCACTTCTGGCGGCCTCGATCGCCGCGTTCAAGGCGAGCAAGTTCGTCTGCTCCGCGATGCTCGAAACGGTCGAGGCTATCTGCATGATCAAACTGGCTTGTTCTTGCAATTTCCTTGCTTCCTCGACAAGTTTTGAAAACCTTTCGCTCATCTTGACGATGCCGTCTGCAGAATTCTCAACGTTTTGAGCGGATTTGACTATCAGAGAGACCGCTTCGTTCAAGGATTTGGTGATCTGCGTTTGCTCGTTGATGATGGCCGTGATCGTGTCGACGTTGGAACTGACAACGTTCGAAATCCTTTCTGTGTCGTTGCTTATCTGTACGGCTGTGGTGGCTATCTCGTTCGAGAGTTCTCCCATCGTGTCGAGTTGTTCCTTTATCGTGTTGACGGCGTCAACAATCTTTTGGGAGTATGAACCTATCTCCTGAACGTCTCCGGAGACACCCATCAAGACTTCCTTTATCTTGTCTATCGAATCTATCAGAGACTGCGAGATCTCAAAGAACTCTTCAGCACCCTTGAGGGTCAACGGACTGTCCAAGTCCAAGTCAGAAACACGTTTCAAGCTTGAGTTCAAGGCCTTCTTTCCTTTTCTCATATCCAGCATTCCGAGCATCGAGAGAAGCAATGTCGCTCCCGACACGATGCCGGCTTTGAGAAAAACGTTTCCTGGAATGAAGATGAAGACCAACACGTTCAAGGCGAACACGTAGAACGGCAAAAGAAAGCTGTAAACTGAAAAGAAGGATCTCAAGAAGCCCAGACCAAGAAAGCTCAACGCGCTGAGTTTTTCGAACACTCCGTAAGGTTTGGATGCCTTCACTTCGACTTCGAGGTAATTTTGGCCGTCGATCGTTCCTTCGGATACCACCTTGTACTGTATTGGATCTTTGAAGAACTCGGAAACGCTCTCCATGAGTCCAAGGAAGTACTTTTTGAAGTTCCTCTTCGACTGATACCTGATGATCGCGCTCCTTTCACCCGTCAGTTTGAAAAACACGCGTGGAGGTCTTGCGCCTTTCATCCTCCTCGTCAACACGCGGTGCACCGCGTCCATGGCTGCCATGAACGATAAAAAGCTGGATTTTCTGAAAAATCCGGGATAATGCTCGTGGAAGGTGTACAGATTCTCCCTACCTGTTTTGTACCAGAGCTCGTCTAAACTCAGCCCCTTCGCCTCCGCGATCCGTTTCGACATGTTTATCGGTAGTTCATCGGGAACTTCGTCTAAGGGGCTGTAAACGTGATCTGCCGCCAAACCGTAAGAAGTTTTGATCTTTTCCACGAGTTCTTTTCCGTAAAGCTTAGCCCAAGTTTGCATCCACACGTTCACGACGAAACCTTTCAAAATTCTCCCTCCCTTCGAACTCACTCGTTCGCTGCTGTCAACCCGAGGTCCTTCAAATCTGGCCCGAAGATATCTTCGAGCACGTGTGAAAAAGTTTCAATCCTATAGTTATTCTTGACCAACTGTTGAAGCTTTCCGAAAACGATTCCATCCAACTTACCCGCATTCACCTGTTCTTCTATAACGCACAGTGCCTCCGAAGGTGATAAAGCTCTTCTGTAAGGTCTTTCCTCTGTGAGCGCCGAGAAAACATCTGCAATCTGCAGAATCCTCATGTACAAGTTGATCTGATCTTTCTTCAATCCGGCTGGATAGCCGCTAGCGTCTAACCGTTCATGGTGAGACCCACTCACAGAGCCAAAATTTTCAAGTTTGCACTTCGAAAGTATTTTCTTGGTTACAACCACATGCGTACGCATGACAATGGTTTCGATCTCGTTCAGAGAACCTTTCTTGTGCAGGATTTCGAGCGGTGCGGTCATCTTACCGATGTCGTGCAGAAACGCCGCGATGTTTATGAATCTTGCGTCGATTTCGGTCATCAGTTCCGCCGTGAGCTGTCTGGTTATTCTGGCAACGGAAAAGGTGTGGATTCTGGTGTAAGGACTTCTCAGATCCAAAAGAGAAGCGATCAATTTTGCCGCAGATTCGAATTCCACGCACGAGAGCTTAACGTCGCTGTCGAAATGAGTTTCGTTGTCCAACAAATCCACCAAGTTTCTGACGTCCTTGAGTGTACCGATCGCGGCTTTCTTGACCTCATCATTCAGACCTGTGTCCCTCTCCACTGATTGGATCATCGTTTTCAGCGTTTCTTCAGAGAAAATCTCCGCATTTCTCATGAAAGCCAAAGAGATCGTGTCTGCCGCTTTAATGCAGTTGGCCAAGAGTGCAACGTTTTCATCGTCGTCTATCTGATGAAAAGGTGTGTGATGATAGGTCAAAGCCTTCGCACAATCAGCGTCTATAAAACCTATGTGTGACGCCAAGAGATGGGATATGAAGGAATGTCTGTCTTTCCTATCGATCGTCAGAACGATCTTTTCGATGTCCGGTATGTTCCTGAAGGCATCGATGAAGACATCATAATTTTCGATGGACGCCTTCAGGATCAACCCGGTATCGTGAAGAAGCCCAGCCAAGTAGACCTGCTCAGGATGATGTTTCAGCCCAATCGAGCGGGCAAGATGCCTTGAGAACTTTGCAACCTGTAGAGAATGCATCACTACGTTCTTGTACTCGTTGACAGATAAGCTGGTGAATATCTCCACAAATGCGTTCAACGGGATCAAGTTTGGCCTATCCAACAGATTACACCTCGAGTTGAGATTATACATCATGGATTTCGAAAAAACGTTCAAACATGAACCAGTTGTGGATTTCAAGAACCAACTCATCGTGAACTACATTGCAGTGAAAAGGAGAGTCTCTCGAAATCTGAGCGTTGCTTTTCCGTGAATGATGTTTTTCCTCGATGGTTTACAATATTCCTCGACAGAGGTGATCGTTCTGCAGAAGGAAGATTTCGTCGATAGAGTTTTGATCCACGTCAAGGCTGGAGACGGTGGAGACGGTGCGGTGAGCTTCAGAAGGGAAAAGTACGTGCCCAAGGGTGGACCAGACGGCGGCGATGGTGGCGACGGTGGCTTTGTGATCCTGCGCGCCGACGCCAGCCTCTCCACACTGCTCAAGTTCAAGTACCAGAAGAAGTTCGTCGCACAGGACGGACAGCACGGTCGTGGCAAGAAGCAAGCTGGAAAAAGTGGTGAAGATCTCATCATAGACGTTCCGGTCGGGACGGTCGTGAAGGATGCCAAAAGTGGTGAAATCATCGCTGATCTCGACAGACACAATATGATGGTCTGTGTTGCGCGAGGCGGTAAGGGTGGCAGGGGAAACGTGCACTTCGCCACGAGCACGCTCAGAGCTCCAAGGATCGCCGAATCTGGCGAGAGAGGCGAAGAGAGATTGCTGGAGCTCGAGTTGAAGTTGCTCGCAGACGCTGGATTGATTGGTTTTCCGAACGTTGGAAAGTCCTCTCTGATCGCCGCAATGAGCAACGCCAGACCCAAGATCGCTGACTATCCCTTCACCACATTGATCCCTAACCTCGGTGTAGTGAGGTTGAACAGTGGTATGGAGTACGTTCTTGCAGACATTCCCGGATTGATCGAAGGCGCGCACAGAGGCAGTGGACTTGGAAATCTGTTCTTGAGGCACATAGAAAGGTGTAGCGTGCTGGTGCACGTGATCGACATAGCCAGCGTCGAAGGCAGAGACTTTCTGAAAGACTACGACACGATAATGGAAGAGCTTTCGAAGTACAGCGCAGAACTTTTGAAAAAGCCACAGATTGTCGTTGCGAACAAGATCGATCTGCTCGAGGAGGATGAATTGAACAAGAGGATTGAAAAGTTAAAACAACACACCAACAAAGAGATCATCCCCGTGTCTGCCCTGACACGGCAGAACATCGACATCTTGAAGGAAAAGATCGCGCAGTTCGTTGGAGAGAGCAAGCTGAAGTTGAAGATGCTCCCCGCACCGCCTTTTGAAAAACCAAAACCATTCAAGACCAAGCTGGAACTCAAGTTCAACTTTGAGATCGTCAAAACCAAGGAAGGGTTCGTCGTGAAGGGTGAACAGGTGGAAGCGTGGTTGAATCGTTACTCGCTCGAGCACAAGGACGCCTTGGTTCGCTTTCTGGAACTGCTCGAGAAGAACGGTTTGAGCGAGAAACTGAAGCAGGCGGGTGCGAAGGATGGAGATACGGTCTGGATCGGAGATTACGATTTCGAATACCATGAATAGAATCGGCATCTTCGGTGGAACGTTCAACCCACCACACGTGGGACATCTGATCGTTGCACAGTACGCGCTGGAACTTTTACGGCTCGAACGACTCTACATCGTTCCTGTTTACAAACCTCCGCACAGATCGAACGACTTAGCACCGTTCGAGTTGCGATTCGACTGGTGCGTCAAGACCTTTGAATTGAAAAACGTCATCGTGAGCGATTATGAGAAAATTCGTGGGGACATCTCGTATTCTCTCTACACCGTGCGTTACTTCGCAGAACAACACAATTGCACACCGTACTTCGTAGTTGGGGAAGACGCCTTGAGATACATTGAAACTTGGCACAGATACAGAGATCTGCTCAACTCTTGTCATTTCGTCGTTTATCCGCGCTATTGTGGCAAACCTTACCACGAGAGAGCGAAAGAAAAGCTCGGAGAGCTCTTCGAAAAGATCGTTTTCCTCCAAGCTCCCCTGATCGAGATCTCAGCCAGCGAGATAAGAGAACGTGTGAAACAGGGTAAGAGCATCAAAGGCATGGTCGTTTCTCAGATCGAAGATTCGGTTGTGAACCACTATGGAAAGGTTTAGCTATCCTGGTATCGTGGCTCTCGCACCCATGGCGGGTGTCAGCGACAGATCCTTCAGAACCGTCTGCCGAATGTGGGGAGCTCAATTCAGCTTCAGCGAGATGATCAGCGCAGAGAGCGTCTTGCTCGATGTTGACGTCGTCGATAAGATGCTTCCCTTCGAAGAAGAGAACACCGCAGTTCAACTCTACGGGTCTGAGCCGAAGAAGCTCGCCCTCGCCGCCAGGAAAGTTCAGCACAGAGCCAGCTGGATCGATCTGAACGCGGCTTGCCCTGTGAAGAAAGTGATCAAGAAGAACGCAGGAGCTGCACTGTTGAAAGACCTCGAAAGACTTAAAGACATCGTCTTGGCCATGAAGGACGAGTGCGAAAAACCCATCACTGTGAAAATAAGGATCGGTTTTGAAAAGAACGAGCTTGAAAAGATCATGGATGTACTCGCCTCGGCTGGGGCGGACGGTGTCGAGGTGCATGGAAGAACCGCAGTTCAAATGTACTCTGGTAGGGCACAGTGGGATCTGAATCTGGAAAAGTGGAACGTTCCAACGGCCATTTCTGGAGATCTCTACTCGGTCGAAGATATTCGAAGAGCACTCGAGGTCTCCAAAGCGAATGCCGCATTGGTGGCGAGGGGTGCGCTCAGAAAGCCTTGGATCTTTTATGAATTTTTCCACGCCAAAGCACCGAGTATAGAACAGATCAGGGATATGTTCTTATTTCACGCGAGACTTTTGAAAGAAGACGAAGGAGAAAAATCCTTCTACAAATTGAGACAGTTCGTGGCAGGTTACACACATGGTTTTTCTGGTGCTCGTGAATTTCGGGAGAGGTTCATGAAACTCGAAGGTTTCGATGCGATAGAATCTGCGATTTTAGAGTTTTTTAATCGATTTTTGATCAGCGTGGGTGAAAATGCCGTTCGGGACACAACCAACGTGTGATCCCATTCGTTACCTCCACGGTCATAACCTCTGCGACATGGAACAACGCTCTGAAGGATTCTTCGGCCATCTCGTCCAGACCGGCAAGGCTCGAAAAGTTCACTTTGAGTGAGTTCACAATGGCACGAACTCGCCAACGATACTTCTTATCGACAATTCCTGCCGTCAGAGTGCACCCTGACACTCTTCAACGCAAACAGCGTGATCGCGAAACAGAGTCATGGGAAGGATCAAGTTCATCTCATGATACGTACGCGGCAAAAACGTGGCGTTGGCCTACAGTAGTTTCGTCTGTCGATGGTTGAAAGGTTAAGGAGGTGATTTTTGTGAGAAGCACGGCTGTAAGGACCCCACGAACCAAGATTTCATGCAACTTGCAAGCTGATGAGCGCAGCAGGATGTCGTGATGTTTTGGTACGATTTGATTGATCCACCAGTTGGATTCTGTGACAGAACGACGCTCTTTGCGGGTACGACGATGTGATCTACAAGAACGTGTATCTGAACAACGTTTTCATCGCTAATTACGAGGACACAGCGATCGGTGAAATCATATCCTCTATTCGTGACCATCCGAGAGAAGACTTTCCTGGCGAACTGAAACTTCGTCTCGTCGCGACAGACCTTTCTGCTGCGCGTACGATCTCTTCGTAGACGAAGTGAAAGCGAAAGATGCAACGGCCAAATGCGTACTCGTCAATTCGAGTAGGTTCAGAGCAACGTTTACAAGGTCACGAAGGTTCAAGTGGCAGAACATTTTGCGAACATGGATCTATTGAAGAACATCCCAGCCAGTGAATTGATCTACAGGGGCTTCGCGTTCTTCAAGGTGCGAGATGGGGAAATCTGGATAACCGAGTGATCGAACCGTTGAAAAAAGTACAAAGGTGAGAAACAACCTCTCCGCGTATGAATTCAGAAGAAATTCATGAAACTTGAAAGCCTTGATGCCGTGGGATCTACCGTTCGCCAGTTTTTTAATCGATTTCTAATGAACGTGGAGGAGAATATGATCGTCAAAGAAGATGGAGCCAAGGTTTGAGTCGAGGAGGTGTCGTGCATGAGGAAAGTTTTTGTGATGCTGAGCGTGCTCGTGGCGTTGGTTTCGACCTTTGCGTTGGTTAATCCGGACTATCAAAGTCCCATCGTCGCGGTGGTGGAAGCCTGCGCACCGGCCGTCGTGAAGGTGGAGGCCGTCAAGACCATCACTTCTCCATATTTCGATCCGTTCATCGAAGAGTTCTTCAGACGCTGGTTCGGTTATTCTCCGTTCGGTGGGACGCAAAGGGCGACGAGCATAGGCTCTGGCTTCATCTTCGACAAGGAAGGCTACATAATGACCAACGAACACGTTGTGAGTAGAGCCTCCGAGATAACGGTGACGCTCTTGGATGGTTCTTCCTACAAAGCCGAGTACATCGGTGGAGATTCGGAACTGGATATAGCCGTGCTGAAGATCAACGCTCAAAAAGAGTTCCCAACCTTGGAGCTCGGGGACTCCGACAGGGTGAAGATAGGCGAATGGGCCATTGCGATCGGAAATCCACTGGGATTTCAACACACCGTGACCATAGGTGTTGTGAGCGCAACGGGTAGAAGGATCCCAAAACCGGCCGGATCTGGCTACTACACCAACTTGATCCAAACCGACGCGGCGATCAACCCGGGCAACAGCGGTGGACCCCTTCTGAACATACACGGTCAAGTGATAGGCATCAACACGGCGATCATCAATCCGCAACAAGCGGTGAACCTCGGCTTCGCTATACCGATCAACACCGTGAAGAGGTTCATCGACCAGCTCGTCAGGACTGGCAAGGCTCAAAAGGCTTATCTCGGTGTCAGAGTCACCACCGTGACGAACGAACTTGCAAAGGCACTCGGGTTGAAAGTCAGCAAAGGCGCTCTCATCGTACAAGTGCTCGAAGGCTCTCCCGCTGACAAAGCTGGTCTGAAAGACAACGACGTGATCGTCAAGTTCGATGGTGTTGACGTCAGTTCCGACGCAGAACTTGTCTCGCTCATACACAGCCGTGTGCCGGGTGACATCGTCGAGATCGTCATGAACAGGAACGGGAAAGAGATCAAGTTCGTCGTGACACTGGGTGCCGCTTCGGACGAACAGGCTCGAACAACCGTGACAGCAAAAGAGTTTGCAGGCTTGATTGTGGATGAAATAACTTTTGCCGACAGAGAAACTTACTCGATACCCGCCAATGTGAGTGGTGTGATCGTGAGACAGAACAAAGGTTCGCTCGGTCTACAGGTCGGCGATGTTATCGACCAAGTCGCGGTTAGTGGGCAACGCAACACGATCAGATCGGTGAATGACTGGAACCAAGTTGTGGGAAGGATCAAGAAGGGAGACTTCGTAGCGATCTTCTCCGTCAGAAAGAACGCAAGGCTGGTTTTCAGTTTCACGTACTGAAGAGGGGCACCACACCCCTCTTCATCCTCGAAAACTTGGGGGTGGTGTGATGAAGTGGAAGATTCTCCTGTTACTGAGTGGAGTCATAGTAGCTTTGACCATTGTTTCTTGTGCTCCCGGAATAGCTCTGCCAAAGTACGGTGTACCGATGAACATAGTTGAGGCAGGCACTGTTAGAGATCGTCTCTTGGAAGACCTTGCAGATTGGGTGAGTCAATCGTCCACGCCCACTGTCATGCTCTGGTATCCAAGTCAAGCTTTGTTCTCAGATCGAGGTATCCTGAATATTACGGCAACCGATAAGTACATATTCCTGAACAACGAAATTGTCGGTGACTATATAAGTTCAAGCTCCCTCGAAGATGCGAAACGCCAGATCAGTCTTTCGGCCAAACCAACCAACAACCTTTCAGGAAATTTGAGACTGAGGTTGGTACCTAAAGATCTGTTCGGTTCAGAGTGGGACCTCGTGATCGGTGAAGGCAATGAAGAAAGGGTGATAACAACACCCAATGCAGGTTATGTGTTGGTTCAGTTCATCAAGGAGAACAAAGTCTACAGAGTTACGAACGCAGAATTGAAGGTGGATTGGAACGATCTTTCGGTACCCAAGAATATCCGTGCGAATCAGCTCAAAGGATATGCCTTTTTCAAGATTCTTAATGGTGAAACTGTAGCCGCGCTCGTCATCGAGCCGTAAGGGGGGATACGGATGAAGAGATCTTTGATCATCGTACTTGCACTGTTGGTCGCAGTCATGACTTTTGCAGACATGCAACTCAAGAACATAATAATCGTTCCAAAACCCAGTGAGCTCGAGATCAAAGTGTGGTTGAACAAGCCGGAGGGTGCAGTGTATCAAGTCGGTGAATCGCTGAACATCTACTTCAAAGCCAACAAGAGTTGCTACGTCTTGATCTACAACATTCGCACCGACGGCAAGATCACACTCTTGTTTCCCAACAAATACGATTCGAACAACTACATCGCACCGAACGTGACTTACAAACTGCCCATATCCAACCTGTATTCCTTCAAGGTCAGTCCGCCTGAAGGAAAAGAATTCATCCAGATCATAGCGAGCACAAGCTTCATACCCATCATTCAGCAACTCAAAGATCTCGGTACAAGGCAAACGTTCCCGCTGCTCAGCGAAGATGCGGAAAATTACGTGCAAAAACAGATTCTTCCGTACTTAACCGGTGAATGGGCCAGTGACATAACCTACTTCTACGTTGGAAGAGCTCCAAGAACTGGCATCGCACAACTTGAATCGAACCCAACGGGTGCACACGTCTATGTGGATGGAAAGTACATAGGTAGAACTCCTGCGAGGGTCGAACTCGACGAAGGTCAGCACTTCGCAACCTTCTACTGGCAGAACCAAGTACGAACAGAGACCTTCTTTGTCACTGCAGGAAGAACCGTGGTTGTGACCGCCAACTTCATCCAAAAGACGATGCTGAACATAACCACGACTCCACCCGGAGCTCAGATATTCCTCGATGGCTCTTTCATCGGCGTGAGCCCAATCCAAGTCGAAGTTCAACCGGGTCAGCACACCGTTTTGGCAACGATGCCAGGTTATTCCGCTGCACAGCAGAGTTTCACCGTTGCACCTGGTGAGACGAAGACGATCAATCTCGTGTTGAATCCAGAACAAGCAACTTTGAAGGTCTATTCGAGCCCAGCGGGTGCCTCGATCTATGTGAACGGACAGTACCGAGGCGTTGCGCCTTCGGCTGGTCTGACTCTGACACTGACGCCGGGCACTTACACCGTTGAAGCGAGGTTGTCGGGCTATCAAGATGCTTCCACGACGGTAACACTCAATCCAGGCGAGTCGAGAAGCATAACGCTCACACTCTTACCGCGAAAAGCAACGCTCAACATATTCACCAACCCGGTTGGTGCATCGATCTACGTGAATGGAAACTACGTAGGAACCACGAGGAGCACGGGCCTCTCTGTTCAGGTCGATCCAGGCACACACACGATCATCGCCACGATGAGTGGCTATCAAGATACGACCGTGACTGTGAACGTTGGATCTGGTGAGACTAAACGTGTAGACATAACCTTGCCACCTATCATCAGAACGGGCTTCTTACTCATCTACACGAACCCCACGAACGCTTCAATATACGTCGATGGCAGATACGTCGGTGTGGCCGGTCCTACAGGATTGAGAGTGGAAGTGGATGCGAACGTTGTGCACAGAGTCGTTGCGAGTTTGCCAGATTATGAGGACGCCTCCGTGGAAGTCCAAGTGGCGCCGAACGAGACAAGAACTGTTAATCTCACGCTCCAGCCGATCGTGAAGGTCGGCACGGTGAGCATCAACAGTTCGCCTTCCAACGCGCTCGTGTACATAAACGGATATCTCAAAGGCATCACACCGCTGAGGCTGGATCTGGGGTACGGCACGTATCAGCTCGTCGTGCTCAAGGGTGGTTACTACGCGGAAGTGTTGACTCTCAACGTGGACAGAAAATCTGTGAGCGTGAACGTAACACTCAGGCCGATACGGTGATCGATCCTACCAACGAGATTGAAGGGGGCGAAAGCCACCTTCAATCTTGTCTCACGTCGATGATGGAAACGTTTGGGACACCTTCCAAGAGTTTCTTTTCGAAGTTTTCTCTGTCTAAAGATGGCTTGACCTTGATCACGACGTTGTACTCTTCTTCAGACTTTTCGTACGTACTCACCGCTATGACGTCTCCACCACATTGATTCATCAAGTTCAGAATCCTTGCCAGGATGCCCGGAACGTTTCGAACCTTGAAGACGTACCTGAAACCTTTCTCCCGCGCACCCAACATGTTGATGAACACTTTGAATATGTCGGTTTCGGTGACGATACCAACGAGTCTTTCTTCCTCCATCACCAAGAGTGAGCCGATCTTTTTGTCCGACATGATCTTCGCTGCCTCTTCTATAGGTGTGTTGGGATGCACATGGACCACGTCCTTCTTCATTATCTGTTTGACTGTGAGTTTACCGAGCAGAGTTGTGAGTTCCCACACATCCAACGTGGTCGCCTGTGAAGGAGAAGCTTTCAAAAGGTCTTTTTCAGCAACTATACCGACGACTCTATCGTTCTTCACCACAGGCAGTCTTCTGATACCCTTCGTCCTGATGATCTCCATAGCTTTTTGAAAGGTTGTCTCCGGTGAAACTGTGACAACGTTCGTGACCATGATGTCCTTCACGAACATGCTAAAACCCCCTTCCGAAAGACCGTTTAAAAAACCAGCGTTGAAGATCCATCTTTTCATTAATGATACACCAGATCTCAACACTTTGTGGCAACAAAAAGGACCCCGAGAGGGGTCCTTCAAGTTCTTTTCAAAAACACATTACGGGTTTGCGCCACCCATAAGCATGCCGAGCAATCCTATGACCGCACCGACCGCACCAACGATGATGCCTATCAAGCCAATGTTGTAAGCTTCGTTGATCTTCTTCGCCAGCTCAACCGTCGCCGCTTCTATGTCGCTCATCCACGGTTTGGCATCGATCTTCTTGGACAGGTTGGCAATGTTCTGCTCGGTTTGAGAAACTCTCTGGCTCAGAGAGGTCAACTGACCTGCCAGCGCTCCAACGTTGCCTTCGAGCACGCCCACCTTCTTCGCCGCACTGGCAGCGTCCGCAACATCTTTCTTGAGTCTTTCAACGTCGGTCACTAGCGAAGCGACTTGACCTTCGAGCAACGACAGCCTCGCATCGAACTGGCGGGACGTTGTCTCGAGCGCCCTCCTCAAGCCGTCGACGTCCGAAGCAACCTTTGTTTCAAGCATGGCAACCCGACCTTCGAGATCGCTGAAGCTCTTTCTCAGCGTCGCGAGCGCCTGTAAGTTGGACTCCAAGCCGTCCACTCTCTTGGACAGAGCTGTCAGATCGGCCTTCGCAGCGTCGATGGATTTGGACAAGGTGTCGAGCCTCGAAGAGAGGTTGTTGAATTTCGTATCGAGATCGCTCACTCTCGCGTTGACCGCATCAACGGAAGCCCTCAACTGGGACATGATCTGCGCGGAGATCTGCGCCTGCAGATCGGAAACGTTCTTCTCAATTGCGGACACTTTGGCAGAAAGTTGGTTGTACATCGTCATCATCTTGTTTTCGGAAGCGGCGATCATGGTGGGCAGATCTCTTCTCACTTGAGAGATCTCAACGATGGTAGATTTCAAAGTGGAAATTTCGGCCAGAACGGTCTGAAGTGTTTGATCCGTCGCGGCCAGTTGTTCCCCTTGTCTCTGCGTTCTGTTGATCGCCGTGCTCACCAGATCTTCGAGTGCAGATATTCTCCTCAACGCGGTTTGCATGTCAGCTGGGCCTGCGGCAAGTTGCTTGGTGAGATAGTCCAGCATCTTCTTCAGCGCCACCGCGACTTGGTAGCGGGTCATGGGGTTGTTACCTTGGAACGTTCCATCCGGCATGCCGGAGATGATACCGAGTTTCGCCAGCTGAGTCACAGCCTCGTATGCCCAGTGGTTCACAGGCACGTCGGAGAAAGCCTGTGCCAAGATCAAACTTGCGACCAATGCCAGGACCAAAACGAGCGCCTTCTTCATCCACCTCACCTCCAGAACAGTCCTTTCTTGAACTATATTACCACAGCCATCCTCACTTTTTAGACTACGATTCTGGGCTCGCCTGTTCCTACGGCTCAAGTGCGAAACTCAGTGTAAAATCATTTGTGAAAGAATACCCGGGAGGTGCTTTGATGAGAAGGTATTTCAGAATCTATCTGATCTGCTGTGTGCTCGTGCTGCTACTCTTCGGCTGTGGTGCTCCGCAAGAGCAAAAGCCAACGATGCAGAAGCTTGTGGAGGATCTGGTCACGGCCATCAAGAACTCTCTCACATCCCACACCGCGCTCGATGCTTATGTGAAGACCTTTACTTTGGAACCAAATGTTCTGAACGCGAAGAGCAATTTCATCAAAAGTCTCACGAGCACTTTCTCTTCCCTCGGAAACGACGTTGAACTGTTGAACTTCTACGAATTCTCCACCAAGTCGGCCACACCGATCTATTCCTTCGACCTCGGTATGAAGCCAGACGTTGTCGATAAGGTGTACGTGATGAATTTGCTGTTCATCCACCAAGCTCGACAGCGAAAAACTTTGTACGTTCTGCCGTTCATAACCTTGAAGAACGAGCCGAACAAGATCTATCTTGCCGTGATATTCGTGCGCGATGGCAACGTGGTGGTGGTCTATCCAAGACCCATCGTGCCTTGATGGTTCGATTTCTCATCGATTTCTAATCATCTGTGTGTAGAATGCTCACTGAGGGGGCGAAGGCTGTGAAGAACTCACTCTCGATGGTGATCGTGTTCTTGTCTCTCGGTGTATGCTTTGCGGCGAACGCGGCAAATTCTGTGAACTCGTTCGGTCTGGATCTCTACAGAGTGCTCTCGGGCAAGGAAGGAAACATCTTTTTTTCACCGTTCAGTATAAGTACCGCTCTGGCGATGACGTACCTCGGTGCGGACGGAAACACGGCTTTGCAGATGAAGCAAGTGTTGCACTTCGAAGACGAAGGGCTCCACGAAAGCTTTTCAGAATTGATCGCTTCACTCGACAAACCAGCAGAAGCTTACAAGTTGATCACGGCCAACGCGCTGTGGGTGCAGAAGAACTATCCACTGCTGGAATCTTTCCTCAAAGACATCGACAGGTATTACAGAGCGCCTGTGAACATCGTCGATTTCGTAACCGATCTGGACAACTCAATTCGAAAGGTCAACGATTGGATTGAAGAAAAGACCGCAGGGAAGATCAAAAACATGCTCACAAAGGACGACGTCGACAGTCTCACCAGATTGATCCTGACCAACGCGATCTATTTCAAAGGTAGATGGAAAACACCGTTCAACGAGAAGCTGACGAAGAAGGACTTCTTTTACGTGAACGAAAATACAAAGGTCGAAGTGGACATGATGGAACTAACAGAGAAATTCGAATACTACGAGGATGATCAAGTCCAAGTTCTGAAACTTCCTTACGCGGGAAGTAGTCTTTCCATGGTCATCGTGCTGCCGAGAGTGAATGTCAAGTTGATCGAGCTGGAAAAGGATCTAACCAAAGAAAAGATCGAACAATGGCTGAAGAATCTCGGTGAAACAAGGGTCCAGCTGTTCTTACCGAGGTTCAAGATCTTGGAACGTCTGTCGATGAAGGAGACTCTCATGAAGATGGGCATGATCGATCCGTTCACTGACAAAGCCAACTTTTCAAAGATCGATGGCACTCGCAAGTTGAAGATCCAAAATGTCATACACCAAGCCTTCGTGGAAGTCAACGAAGAGGGTACCGAAGCGGCAGCGGCAACCGCTGTAATCGTGGGTATCAAGATGGCGATGCCAGTCATGCCGGTGATCTTCAGGGCAGATAGACCATTCATGTTCTTCATTCAGGATGAGAACAACAAAGTCATCCTCTTCATGGGCCGATTGCAAAAACCGTGACAAGGTTGAAAAAATCTGTGTCGATGTGATTGACAAAGAAAGACAGAGCAATCGAATGAAAAAATGAGTTTTGAGCAATTATCCAGGAGAACCTTCCCAATCTTTCGGTTTTCCGTGCCGTATTGGATTTGGCAGACGGCTTGACCTGTGGTATTTTTGAAGCAAAAGCTTCCATTTGGTTTTCGGATGGAAGCATTCACTTCAAAGGAGGTATTCTTATGAGAAGGTTGCTCGTGGTTCTCTCGTTGGTTCTTGCGACTCTACTTCTCGCGGCCTACCCAGACAAGCCCATCACCTTCATCATTCAGGCGGCACCCGGTGGAGCGTCGGACATGGTTTCAAGAACTATCACAGCCATCGCACAAGAGATCCTCAAAGTTCCTATCAACTGCACCAACATCACAGGTGCTGCTGGTGCCATCGCGATGAAGAGGCTTCAAACCAGCAAACCCGACGGCTACACGATGGGCTATGTACCCGTGGAACTTTCGATGGTTAAAGCCTTAGGTTACGCAGACTTTGGTCCGGAAGATTTCGATCTGCTCATGAGAATAATGGTTATACCAGCCGCCCTCACAGTGAGGGCCGACTCACCATGGAAAACTGCTCAACAATTCATCGAGTATGTGAAAACTCGACCTGGCACGGTGACAGTGGGTAACTCGGGACCAGGTTCCATCTGGCATATCGCCGCCCTCAGTCTCGAGAAGGCTGCGGGTATAAAACTCGTCCATGTCCCGTTCGACGGTGCTGCACCCGCGGTCGCCGCCCTTTTGGGAGGACACATCACAGCTGTGACGGTCAGCCCGACGGAGGTCAAAGCGGGTGTAGAATCAGGTCAACTCAGAATCTTGGCCGTGATGAGCGATGAGAGAACTCCTCTGTTCCCCGACGTACCAACAATGAAGGAACTCGGCTACGACGTCTCGATCGCGGCGTGGGGAGGCTTGGCACTGCCAAAAGGTGTTGATCCAGAAGTTTACAAGACACTCGCAGACGCGTTCAAAAAAGCTTACGACAGTGAAACCTTCCAGAAGTTCCTGCTCGACAGGGGTATGACACCAGCCTACCTCGATGGACAGAAGTTCAAAGAATTCGCTATAGCTCAGTACAACATGTTCATGGAGTTCATACCGAAGGCGCTTGGAAAATGATGTGAAGGCTGCCCCCAGGGGCAGCCTTCAACTTCGAGGTGAGAGGATGGGTGATCTGGTTTTCTCGTTTGTATCAATAGTGTATTCCATATATCTATTCGTTGCGTCTTCCAAATTACCAGAGGGTATAGCAACGATTCCAGGTCCTGGGTTCTTCCCAAGGTTGGTAGCTTCCACAATCCTCGCTCTGTCTTGTTTGCTCTTGATCTTCTCTCTTTGGAAGTTTTTCAAGAAAACCACAACTCCCTTTCCCAAGGGAAGATGGACCCAAGTCTCTCTGGTTCTGATCACGATCCTTTTGTACGTTCTGCTCTGGGGCAGAGGTAATTTTTTGCTCAACACGTTCTTGATGTTGTTCTCGATCCACATCGTCACGGGATCGAAATGGTACATGGGTTTGATTGGATCAGCGATCTTGAGCATCGGTGTTTTTCTTCTGTTCGGCAACGTTTTTCACGTGCTGTTCTTCTGAAGGGGTGATCGTGTGCAACAGTTCATGCAAGGATTTTTACAGGCTATCGACCCACGGGCGATACTCTATCTGCTCGTGGGAACGTTCTCTGGCCTCATCATCGGAACCCTTCCGGGTTTGACGGCAACGATGGCGGTTGCCATACTCACCCCTCTGACTTTTTGGTTGTCACCCAACGAAGGACTGGCGATGCTCATAGGGGTGTGGAATTCCGCGATTTTCTCCGGTGGCATATCGGCCATCCTCATAAACACCCCAGGTACTCCCGCATCGATCGCGTCCACCTTCGATGGGTTCGCCTTGACGAAGAAGGGTATGGCTGGTCTTGCGCTCGGAATAAACGTCGTTTTCTCGTTCATCGGTGGAATATTGGGTGTCGTTGCACTGATCCTTGTTGGCTTCCCGCTCGCGAGGTTCGCGCTGTCCTTCGGACCCGCCGAGTACTTCACCCTCGCGATCTTTGGACTCTCAACGATGGTCGCCGTCTCGGGTAAGTCCATCTTGAAGGGAATGATATCCGGATTCATTGGATTCTCGATCGCTCTGGTCGGGCTCGATCCCATCTTCGGTTCGGAGAGGTTCACCTTCGGTAGGATGGAACTTCTAAGCGGGATTTCCTTCGTGCCAGTGATGATAGGTCTGTTTGGAATCGGAGAAGTCCTGTCGCAAATTTTCACCAAGAGTCGGACCACTTCAGCAGACGCGCAAACCGTCACACAAATCAAAAGGGTGATTCCGACCTTCAAAGAGGTGAAGGATCTGACGCCGGTGGCGTTGCTGTCGTCTCTGATAGGTGTAGTCATAGGTGTCATACCGGGTGCGGGAGCAGACATCGCCGGCTTGGTGGCGTGGGATCAGAGCAGGAGGATAGCAAAGAGACCCGAGGAGTACGGAAAGGGTTCGTTAGAAGGCTTGGCTGCGTCGACGACGGCGAACAACGCTTGTCTTGGTGGAGCCTTGACGACGATGATGGCACTCGGTCTACCTGGAGATGCGGTGACCGCGATCCTGATAGGAGCCTTCATAATCTACGGCGTACAACCCGGACCGATCATGTTCCGAGACCACGCCAGTTTCGTCTACATGGTCATAACGCTCATGATGCTTGCCAACGTTGCATTCTTGGCTGTTGGGTTCTTCTTTTCGAAGGTTCTCACGAAGTTTCTCTCTTTACCTCAAAGTTTCATATGGTCAACGATAATCATCCTGTCGCTCGTTGGGAGTTACGCCATAAACAACAGCGCATTTGACCTCATGATCGTGTTCCTGTCAGGTGTGTTGGGTTTCATTTTCAGACTCCTCGATGTGCCACTGGGTCCGATCGTACTTGCCCTGATACTCGGCCCGATGGCAGAAGCCAACATGAGAAGAGCACTGATACTGAGTGGGGGCAGCTTCACCACTTTCTTCACCAGGCCGATCTCCTTGATCTTGTTGATCCTCTCTGCGGCATCGTTGCTCACATCTGTTATCAGGAAACGAAAATCGTGAATGGAGGAGATAACTTGTTGGAGAGATTGCTCGATAGTAAAATCCTGATAGTCATTCGCGGCTTGAACTTGAGAGAAGCAATGGATCTGTGTGAGATACTCTTGGAAAACGACCTGAGGTTCGTGGAGGTGAGCTTCTCTGAAGAAGACGCAGACGAGGTGCTGAAGACGTTGAAAGCACACTTTGACGGGGAGCTCTTCCTCGGCGCAGGAACCATATTCGATGAAAAGAACTACCGAAAAGCTCTCGCAGCGGGCACCGACTATGTCTTAAGTCCGGGTTTGAGCCACAAGGTGGCGGAACTTGCAAAAAAGGACTGCATAGCGTACATTCCAGGTGTGTTCACATCCACCGACATTCAAAACGCGTTGGAAATGGGGTTTGACGTTCTCAAGTTGTACCCTGCGGATTTGAATTTGTTGCGATCTTATCGAGGACCTTTTCCGAGGGTGAAGTTCATCCCGTTCGGTGGCGTGACGGATGAAAATATAGCTCAATATCTTTCCTGCGGTGCTTCAGCTGTAGGTATAGGCTCTTACATAGCGAACAAGAAGCTCTTACAGGAAAGAAAACTCGCGGAGCTGGACGATCGGATAAAAAAGGTAAAACATCTGATTGGTGATTCGAATGGATCTTGCCATTGACATAGGTGGTACGAAGACCTTCGTTGCCACTTTCGATGAAGAAAGTCTTGTCCCACACGAAATATTTCAGTTCCTCACAGAATCTCACAGAGGTTTTGAAGACTTTCTGCGCAGACTCACTGAAACGGGCAAGAAACTCTTGGTCGGTGATCAACCCAACCGGTGGTGCATTTCCACGGCGGGAGTCGTCGACGATGATGGCAACGTTCTATGGTCACCGAATTTGGGCTGGAAAAACCTGCCGTTGAAGCAAGCCGTTAGCAGGTTCTTTGGCGATAAAGGCTTTGTGGAGAACGATTGTAATGCTGCTGCGTACGCTGAAGCTTGGGTGCGCGGATCTAAGAACTTGGCTTACGTGACGGTGAGCACGGGCATAGGCATGGGTTTGGTCTTGGAAGGGAAGGTCTATCGTGGTTCACACTACGCAGCGGGCGAGATAGGTCACACGATCGTGGACGAAGAAGGACCCGTCTGTAGTTGTGGTAGGAAGGGATGTCTTCAGGCCATTTCTTCTGGGAGAGGCCTGGAAAATTTGATTCAGTCGATCACTGGAGAAAGACTCAGGTGTGAGGACATCTTCGAAAAGGCAAGAACAGGGCTCGAACCGTACTTCCAAGTGGTTTTTCGCGGCGCGAAGGTCTTGGCAAGGTTCTTGACGAACATCGTGGATGCTTTGGACATAGAAGTTCTCGTGCTCGGTGGGGGACTCACAAGAAATGAATTTTACAGGAACGTATTGGTAGAATACGTACAGAGAAACTACTACGCGACCCCGAGTAAAAAGATTTCGGTGGAGTTGCCTCAGGTTCAGCCGAATCCAGGAGCTGTCGGAGTGCTTTTGCTCTCTCGTCAACGCTTCGGAGGGACCGTATGAACAGCGAGTACAGAAAGAAGATTCAGAGAGTTTACTCAAGACTCACGCGGAGTCAAAGAAAAGTGGCGGAGTTCATTATCGATAATCCATCCAAAATCACATTGATGAGCGCAGATCAATTGGCCAAGGCTTCCGGTGTTGGTGAGGCAACGGTCATAAGGTTCGCCCGCATTCTGGGCTACAAAGGATACTCCGATATGAAAGCAGAGTTCCAGCGTGCGTTGATCGACAACTTCACCTCTTCGAAGAAGGTCGAGGAGGGTTTGAAGAGTGTTTCTTCTGAAACTGTACTCGATGAACTTTTGAAAACTCACATAGCCGTTTTTCAGAACATGAACGTCGCGGAACTGACAAGAAGTTTGAAGAACGCAGCCAAGATCATCTTTGAAGCGAACGACGTTTATGTTTTCGGTGAAGGAGCGGCACTGGTGCCAGCCATGGAACTTTCATTTTGGCTGAACAGGTTCGGCAAAAAGACCTGGCTCTTCGGTACGACTGGTCGTTCGTTTTTCGAACACGTGGTGAACATAAGGAAAAACGACGTTTCGATTGGGTTCGCTTACCGAAAGATCAACTTCGAACTGAGGATACTGTTCTCTGAAACACGAAAAAGGGGCGGAAAGAATATATTGTTCACCGATCGGGCACTCAATCAACTGTGCGAACTGGCTGACGAGATAATCGTCACAGATCGGGGAGGCATTGGAAGCTACCGTTCGATGGCTATACCTGTCATCATGTCAGACGCGTTGCTCTTCGAGTTCGCGACCATCAGCAACGCGAGCCTCGAAAATCTCAGAAATCTCGAAAGGATTCGCAGAGAGTACGGTTACGAGTGAGCTCCGTCACGAATTCATCAATACAAAAAACACGCAACCTGGTGTGAAGCCTCGACTGCTTTGAGTTGTGGTATCTGCTCTGTGCAGATTTTCATAGCGTAGGGACATCTACTGGCGAAAAGACAGCAAGCCGGTGGATCTATGGGCGAAGAGATCTCACCCTGGATGGGTTGAATGTTTCGAAGTTTTCTCAGCTTGGGGTTGGGAACTGGCACAGAGGATATCAGCGCCTTCGTGTAAGGATGAAGTGGGTTTGCGAACAGCTCGCTCGAATTCGCCAGCTCGACGATTCTTCCAAGGTACATCACCGCGATGCGGTCTGAGATGTATTTCACGACGGCTAAATCGTGTGCGATGAAGATGTAAGTGAGATTGTACTGCCCTTTCAGCGACATCAGAAGGTTTATCACCTGCGCCTGCACCGAGACATCCAGCGCCGAAACGGGTTCATCACAGATCAACAGCTCAGGTTTGAGGATCAACGCCCTCGCTATGCCTATGCGCTGTCTTTGACCACCTGAAAATTCGTGAGGGTATCTCGAGGGATACTCAGGCCTCAATCCCACACTTTTCATCATTTCGATGGCCATGTCTTTTTTCTCGTTCTGGCTCAACGCTGGATCGGTCAAACCTTCCGTGATTATCTGAAGAACGGTCATCCTCGGGTTCAAAGAGCTGTACGGATCTTGAAAGATCATCTGGATCTTCTTTCTAAAAGGTTGAAACTCGCCCGGCTTCAAAGAGAACAAGTCGATCCAATCTTCTGAATCTCTGTACAGAAACTTACCTGAAGTTGGTTCGTAGACCCTCACCATCAACCTTCCAAGCGTAGTTTTGCCACAGCCAGATTCTCCCACGAGCCCAAAGGTCTCTCCGCGGAAAACGTTGAAGGAAACATCGTCGACGGCTTTGAGATAGGACTTCTTCCCAAAACCTTTTTTGATGGGAAACCACTTGCTGACACTTGAAAGCTTCACGAGTTCTTCCACTGTTCATCACCGTCCGCGTACAACCAGCATTTCACAGAGTGCGTTGGACTGATCGACACCCGCTCAGGTTCTTTCTCCTTACAGACATCCAATTTGAAGCTACACCTTGGATGAAACCTACAACCTTTTGGATATCTTGCAGGATGCGGCACGGTACCCTCTAGGGAGGCGAGCCTCTGCTTTTCTTGCCAATCGATCCGAGGCACAGAGTTGAGCAACGCCTTCGTGTAAGGATGAAGGGGATTTTCGAACAGTTCAAACACGTCCGCCGTCTCTATCACTTGACCTGCGTACATCACGATGACCCTGTCGCACACCTCCGCCACGACGGCCAAGTTGTGCGTGATGAGCATGACGGCGGTGTTGTACTTCTCCTTCAACTCGATCATGAGTTTGAGTATCTGTGCTTGTATGGTAACGTCCAACGCGGTGGTGGGTTCGTCCGCTATCAGAAGCTTGGGGTTGCACGCGAGCGCCATCGCTATCATGACACGTTGATGCATGCCTCCAGAGAGTTGATATGGATAATGCTTCACTCTACTTTCTGGTTCAGGAATCTTGACGTCTTTCAGCATCTTGATGACCTTGCTCGAAACTTTTTCTTTCTCCAAAAGTTCGTGTAGCTCGTACACTTCCGCGATCTGCCAGCCCACGGTGTAAACGGGATTGAGCGAAGTCATGGGTTCTTGGAAGATCATCGATATCTCCTTGCCCCTGATCTTGTACAGCTCTTGCTTTGGCAGTTTCAGAAGGTCTACGCCGTTGAACCACACGTGTGATTCTTCAGCGACGAAAGCGTTTCTTGGGAGAAGCCTCGTTATCGCGTAAGCGGTCACACTCTTTCCACAACCAGACTCTCCAACGACTCCGAGGGTCTCTCCTTCGTCGAGTTCGAAGGACACATCGTCGATCGGTACGATTGCTCCCATGTTCGTTTTGAAACCGATCTTGAGATTTTCGACCTTCAGCAGCATTCGATCACCTCATGACTCGCTCACGAACCTGGGATCGAGCGCATCCCTGAGCCCATCTCCCAAGAAGTTCACGCTCAAAACGGTTATGAAGATCATGAAACCTGGAAAGAACACGAGCCACCACGGAACGATCTTTTCGAGCCCAGTCGCGAGGATGTAGTTCATGGCACGCTGGAGCATGTTACCCCAAGAAGGTGTTGGGGGCTGTATACCCAGACCAAGATAACTCAACGAAGACTCTGCCAAGATCGCGTAAGACAAATTCAGCGTCAGCGAAACGATAGTTATTGGCATCACGTTCGGAAGGATGTGCTTGAAGAGTATTTTCAACTTGCTCGTTCCCAGCACCCTCGCGGCCATCACGTACTCGTTCTCTCTCAGCGATAGAACGACTCCCCTCACGAGCCGTGAGACACCCATCCAACTGAAGACGGTCAGGACCAAGATCGTGTTCTTCACACCTGAACCAAAGACCATCGTCAAAATCAACAAAATTGGAAAGAGAGGTATCGATAGCATCACATCCACAAAACGCATGAGGAGCCTGTCCACTATTCCACCGAGATAACCCGAGAGTAGGCCAACCAAAAGACCTATACTTGTAGAAAGCAAAGATGAAGTCAAGCCCACAAAGAGTGAGATCCTACCACCGTACATGATCCTCACGAAGACGTCTCTTCCAAGTTCGTCGGTCCCGAAGAGATACCCAGCCGAAAGCGGTGGCTTGAACCTGTTCAGAAGGTCCATTTCATCGTACGCCCTGGATGTGAACATAGGTCCAAAGACGCTCAAACACACGACGCAACTGAGTGCGATGAGCCCAAACAGTGCCAATCTATGCCTCAAGAACTTCCTTCTGACCAACTGCCAGTAGGTACCTATGGGGAGTGGTGAACTCTCTTCTTCAAGCTCCTCAACACTCTTCTTCAAAGGCAAGACCATCTCTCACACCGCCTTCGCACCCAACCTGATCCTTGGATCGACGATCACGTACAGTATGTCCGCGAGCAGGTTCGAAAGCAAGGTGATCACGGCAAGGAACAGCAAACAGTTGATCGCCAAGTTGTAATCGCTCGCCAGGACCGCTTCGTAGATGAGCCTTCCCATCCCAGGCCAAGAAAAGATCGTTTCGATGATCAAAGCTCCTCCAAAGAAATAGGGTATATCCAACGCAATGATAGTGATTATGGGAATCAGGGCATTTCTCAACGCGTGTTTCAAGATCACCCTTCTCTCATCTGCGCCCTTCGAGTATGCCGTTCTTATGTAGTCCTGATCGAGTACCTCGAGTAAGGCAGTTCTGATGTACCTGACCCAGTAGGCGACTTGAACCAAACCGAGAACGAGAGCCGGAAGTGCCAAGTGTCTCAAGCGATCGAAGAAAACGTTCCAAAAGCCACTGACACCGTACGTCTGCACGCCCGTTACGGGGAACCATCCCAACCACACCGAAAAGACGATTATGGCCATCAGGGCGAACCAGAAGGTTGGCAGGGATATCCAGATGAACGCCAGAACTGTGAAGAAATAGTCGAAAAGGGAATACTTCTTCACCGCCGAATAGATACCGATGGGAAAGGCGACGATCAGACCTATGAGCCAGGCTGTCACCGTCAACAGCAGAGTGTTCGGAAGTCTCTTCAGAATGATGCCAAGGACCGGCTGTTTGTACATCGAAGAGTAGCCCAGATCTCCTTTGAGGAAACTCCAGAGCCACACACCGTAGCGAACTATGAAGGGATCGTCCAAATGATAGTACTTCCTCAGCTCCGCTATCTTGGCAGGATCCCTCGTCATGACTCTTGGATTTTCCATCCTCATCGTCAAGAGGGGATCTCCCGGCATGGCGTTCAAGATGAAGAAGATGATAAGAGAGATCAGAAAGAAGATGGGTATCAACTCGAGAAACCTTATCAACAAATACCTTCTCAAGACTCAAGAATCTCCCTGTGATTGAAGATAGCTGATCGTGTACAAACCTGCGAGAAGTTGAATCGCCACCAGATCTTTTATCGGGATCGCTCTGTAGTTAAGGTTCTTATACAAACACTCCATCTTTTTCTCGAACATTTCATCCACATGCTGCTTCAACCTGGAAAGCTTTTCATCGTTTCTCACCTTCAGAACACTGCTCATCAACCTTCTGAGCATGCCCAAGCTCAAACTCTGGTAGAACTGAGTCACGTAGAGATTGTCGAACACTTCGGCCACTGTGGCCTTCCTTTCGAGGTCTGGATCTGTCTCTATCCAATGTTTTTCCGCTTCCAAATGCGCCGGCATGGTTTCGATGTAGTTCTTCAACGTCTCGTAGAACGCGAAGTCTTTCGCCTCTTCGAAGCTTGCACAGTGTTCGAACGGTCCCTTCATCTGTTCGTAGTGCTCTTTGGCTTTCTCCCAAGCTATCCTTCGAGCCTCTCTTCTGCTCATGTCAGCTTCGGAAATGTCCTCGATCCTCGGATCGTAATAGTAAGGCACTTCACACACCAAAGAAAAGGTGTTCGCAACTCTGCTTGCGTACTCGTCGGAGCTGGCACCAGATTTTATGATCTTTGCAGGATCGACACTCGCATGTTTCTCAAGATAGTCGTACTCTTCGCTTATCGGAAAGAGTTTGTATACAGCTTTGAACAGAGTTCTTGCATACGGAACTTCGGGTTCACCGAGTGAGAGTGGCACGTTGAACAGCGTTGGTACTCTTTGGTACGTTTCGTACAGAGAAGACGCTTCTTCACTGATGTAGTAGTAAACGCCACCAAAGCCGGCGTTGTGCAAAGAGTACATGAAGGATGGCTTCGTTTCATCGATGATGTTCATCAAAACCTTCGTTTCTGGCAACGGATTGTGGAAGTGCAGAGTCTTGTAATCCACAGGAAAGGTCCATTCCACTTGAAAATATCCCGGGGGCCTGTAGAAGTGTTCCGCGTACGTTCTTATCAATTCTGGATTTGAAAACCAACCTTCGTTCAACTTGGTACCATCTGGATCGATCACCTTTATCAGATACCAAGTGTAGTCGAACTGGGACCTGAAGGCTTCATCGCTGGCGAGTTTTTCAGCGAGGAAATCCAACATCATCGCACCTATGGGTTCGTTCGGATGCGGACAACCGAAGAGCAAAGCGTTCTTGGAACCACCCTTAATCTTGATCAGCTTTATTGGATGGCCGTTCCTCGAAAAACCTGCCACGGTCACTTCCACGACTCGTGGATACTTCTTCGCAAGATCATCCGTCCTTCGATCGAGTTCATCAACCGAAAAGAATCTCTTGTAATCGGGTATGTCCTTCACCAAGACTTCGAAATCCATCTCGATCCCCCTCGAAGAAGGCGGGGGAAATCCCCCCGCCTCATCTGACCTCGGTGTCTATGTACCAGTTGTAGATGATCCAACCAAGACCGCTGTCGTAAGTGGAGTTGAAGCTCTTTATGTATTTCTTGGCGAAGTGAGGTGTTGGATCAGAAATGAGTGGCAGAACAGGTAGATCGTTGGTCCAGAGCGCGAAGTGTTTCTTGTAGAGTTCCACCCTCTTTTCATAGGAGACTTTCTCGGCCATCTGCTCGAGTATCTTGTCGTTCTGTGGATTGGACCAACCCGTGTAGTTGGTACCACCCCAGTTGTTCTCTTCCGACGGAATCATGTCACTGCCCCAGTAGTTCAAGGCCTCATCGCTCACACCGTAGCCCCAACCGGTGAGCCACGCGTCGAACTTGCCCATGGGCGCTTCTTCCCATATGACGAGCGCAGGTTTTGCTTCGAGTTTCACGTTCATACCTATCTTCTTCAACATACCCTGTATGAGCTGTGCCATGAGTTCAGCTTGGCTGCTTCCCGCACCGTAAATGATGGTGAATTCAAAGACCTTGCCATCCTTCTCGAGCAAACCTTGCTTGTTCTTCTTCCAACCTGCTTCGGCGAGCAACTGTTCTGCTTTCTTAGGATCGTAAGGATATCTCTTTATGTGATCTCCTTTCAGTGCGTCCCTCATGATGTGTATCTCCGTGATCCAAGTATCCATGATCTGCCCAAGCCCAAAGAACACGACCTGGTTTATCTGCTGACGATCGAGTGCATAGAGTATAGCCTGTCTGATCCTCACGTCAGAGAAGAGCGGATGTGGCTTGCTCAGATCTTTGGGATCTCTGAAGTTGAGATCCAGTGTCCAAAGCGCCACGTTCGGCGTGAAGTAGACGTTGAAGATGTCGCCTCTTTCCTTTTGTAACTGCAAGCTCTGCTTCAGATCCAGCGTGTATCTTCCAAAGTCGATCTCACCCTTCAACGTCGAGGCGAATATGACATCGCTGTCTGGGATGATCTTGAATATGATTTGATCGATGTTCGGTCTTCCCATGTAGTATTCGTCGAAGGCTTCCAGAGCTATGTACTGACCTTCCACGTATTCTTTGAACTTGTATGGTCCAGTCATGATCGGGTTGAACGTGACCTTTTGGACGAACTCATCCCATTTTCCGCTCGCCTTTGCCTTTTCGAAATCAGCTCTGAACAGATGCTCCGGCAGCTGGAACCAACCGTAATAGTAAGCGTACACGGATGAACCGAGTTCCATACCCGGCACTGGGTGTGGCAGATAGATCGTGAAGGTGTAATCGTCTATCACTTCAACTTTCTGAACCATCTTTTCAAAATAGTTCGTGGTGATGGGCGCCTCAGAGACCATCACTTCCCACTGGAACTTGGCATCCTTGGCTGTGACGGGATGACCGTCGTGCCACTTCATGCCTTTTCTCAATTCGAACGTGATCGCAACCGAGCCATCCGGCAAGATCTTGATCAGACCGTTCTCCAAGCTCGGGATCCTCTTTATCATCCTCGGATGATAGAACCCATTGTCGTCCGTACCGGTGTAACCATCGCCGATGATGTTGCACAGTGTCCACGTGAGTCCAGAGGAAGTGAAGAGAGTGTTGAAACCTTTCGGACTTGCCACGGTCGCCGTTACGATCGTTCCACCACGTTTCGGTGGATAGAGCGCTTGGTAGAAGGACCTTGCAGCCTCAGCCTTCGTGATGCGCGAGAATGGCTCAAGAAGATGACCGTATCGATAATCCAAAAGCTGTCTGTCACTCCTAAAAGCCAGTGTGAACGCACTGACCGCTTCGGGTGGGACTTTGTCTTCGTCGTTGGCTAACGTGCAGATCTCGGTGAACTTGGCTGCTTCCTTCTCGAGTCCCAAGACCTTGATCAATGTCACGATGAAATCTTTTCTGAGCACAGGCTCAGAACCCTTCTTGACCAAACCTTCTTTTCCAGGGAAAGCTTTGGCCACAGCGGCGTAGAACTCGTCCCACGTGAGCGGTGTGTCGTCGATGACTTTGAGAATACCGAGCTTTTGAACCACGGGCGCCGCCTCTTGCAAGCTGATCTGCGCGAAGAAGAAGGTTGCGAGGAAAGAAGCTAACAGGACCGCCAAGAACCTCTTCACAGAATCACCCCCATGCACTTTTAAGCACATGGCCGCTCGCATGATTGTCAATGAGCGAGAGCGATTCGTGTTTGATTCGTCTCGGACTGTCATAATCCTCACGCAACTTCATCGTTCAGTTTTGATTGTGTTACTTCTTTTCAACATCAACGTTCGTATATATCAAGATGGGAGCGCTCTCGAGGGAAGTGAACCGTCCAGACGGTGGCTGTGCACATTGGTGTTGGTCTAACTCGTCGATTTTCTTCGTAGATGATGTTCAAAGGATAAAAGCGCTCCCGATGAGAGATTTTCGTTGAAGATCGAGATGGAACAGCGTCTCAATGATGCACGCAACGAGAGAACGAAAAGTCGATGATGAAAAGCAAAGCCCCAGAAATGGGGCTTTTTGTTCTGATCAGACGATAGTCTGAACTGGATTTTCACAATCTAAGCGTTTCATCGCGACACGAAGAGATCATCAATCCGGCGTCCAGATGTATCTCAATTCGGTAGATCAACTCTCCTTACGAAAACGCCTCACTCGTTCAATGCGAATCTGTGAACATTCTCAGCTCGAATATTTCGATTCCAGCTTCCTCCAGTCGCTGTAACCCACGATCTCGTTGAATTCTGACCAACTGACACCCAGCTCGACGACTTTTTGAAAATCTCTTTGCTTCAACGCTTTCAAAGCTTCCGTCATCGCTTTCGTAGCAGGATACAAGCACACCATCGGTATGGACAGATATCTGACTCCCACTTTGACGAGTTCGTCGAAGTCGAACAGAGGAGTTTTACCACCCGGTATGATGTTGAAAGATATTGGCTTTGGGACTTCGTGAACCAACGTCTTGATCTCTTCTATAGACTGTGGTGCTTCTACGTAGATGTAATCCGCACCAGCTTGTGCGTAAGCTTTCGCTCGGCGAAGAACTTCTTCGAAACCAACGATCGATCTTGCATCCGTCCTTGCCCCTATGACGAGCTCAGGGTTCTCCTCGTTCTTCGCGTCTACAGCCGCTCTTATCTTACTGACCATTTCTTCCAGCGGGATGATACTTTTACCCTCCATGTGGCCACATCTCTTCGGCCAGACTTGATCTTCCAAGCGAACTCCAGCAACACCTATCCTCGCGAAGTTTTTCACCGTCCAATACACGTTCAGAGCATTACCATAACCAGTGTCTATGTCCGCATCGACCGGAAGATCCGTTGCGTTGACGATCGTTCTGACTCTTTCCAACATTTCTGCGTATCCCACAAGACCTATGTCTGGTTGGCCAATGAGTGAAGCTGATATACCATAACCTGTTGTACCGACTACTTCGAACCCTGCGCGCTGTATCAGCTTCGCCGACAGTGCATCGTACGCACACACCCTCAGCGTCAACTTTCCCTCCTGTGCCAGATACTCTCTCAGTTTGCGTGCCTTTTGGACTGCTTTCCATTCTGACATCAAGGCTCCCTCCTTAAATAAAGATGAATTCCGTAACTTGACGAGCCACGTGTTCGTTAGTATAATACACGATGTGACATACTACATCATATATGATATCATATTTTATGCAACCCACAAGGAGGTGAACGTATGAAGGTGAAGCTTGCCGTGTTGATCATCTCGGCAATGATCGTAGCAACCGTGTTTGCTGAGGTTTACCCCTCGAAGCCTTTGAACTTCATCGCACCAGGTGGTCCAGGAGGTGGATGGGACACCACGATAAGAGTCGTAGCTCAGACGCTGAAGGAAACAGGGTTGGTCAGACAACCGATCGTCGTCACCAACATGCCCGGTGGTGGCGGTGGAGTTGGCTTGGCGCACATGCAGACCAAAAAGGGAGATCCTTACACGATCATAGTCTTCTCACCCCCACTCTTGTTGATCAACCTCACTGGACAGACCCAGTATTCGTTCAGGGACCTCACTCCTCTGGCTATGTTGATACACGACTACGGTGCTTTCGCAGTCTCAAAGAATTCCAAGTACAACACTATCAGCCAGGTAATGGATGCTCTGAAGAAAGATCCAAAGAGTGTGAAAGTTGGTGGTATCTCCGCTTTTGGATCCATGGACCACATCCAATTCTTGATGGCGGCAAAAGCGGCAGGTGTGACGAATCTCAAAGACATAACCTACGTCTCCTTCCAAGAAGGTGAACATCTGGCCGCACTCCTTGGTGGACACATCGACGTGCTCTCGACGGGTCTTGCAGAGGTGACGGCAGCGCTTCAAACAGGTACAATCAAGGTCCTCGCCATCACCGCTCCCCAACGCGTTCATGGCACCCTGGCAACGGTACCAACACTCAAAGAAGAAGGTATAGACGCCGAGTTCGTGAACTGGCGTGGCTTGTTCGGACCACCGGAGATGCCCGATTACGCGGTAGAATATTGGATAAACACTCTTTCGAAGATGGTTCAAACAATTGAATGGGACAGAGTTGTAGCGAAGTACAACTGGACGAAGGCGTTCATGCCGGGCAAAGAGTTCATGAACTACCTGGAAAAGGTTAACGAAGATTACAAAGTGGTGCTCAAAGAACTTGGACTCTACAAGGGTGAATGATCTTCGCCCGCGGGGCATTCCCCGCGGGCTTTGGAGGGATCTTTGTGGAGGCAAAAGACAGATACCTTGCGATCGCTGTGCTGGCTTTCGGTTTAGTTTACACGATAGCAGCTTGGAACCTACCCAGGGCACCCGTTGGAAATCCCTTTGGGCCTGTTTATTTTCCGTTGGGCTTGGGTTTACTCGTGACCATCATTGGATCACTGATGCTCTTGCAGAGTTGGAAGTCCCAAGTGAAGGAAGAGAAAACCATTGGTAAACACGGCAAATATGCATTGCGAATAATGATAGTTCTCCTTCTCTGTGTTGGCTATGCTTTGGTGTTCCATATGCTTGGATTTTTGATATCCACATTGGCATTCTTGAGCGCATTTCTGATCATTCTCAATGGTCTGAAGAAATGGTTTTTGAGCGTAAGTATCGCGTTGCTCGACACTCTTGGTGTCTGGTATTTGTTCGAGAAGGTCTTTCTGATAAATCTCCCTTAGGGGTGAGCAGAATGCCCACACTCGAGTACTTGATGTATGGGTTCAGAGTCGTTTTCATACCGTCTAATTTCCTGTGGCTGACGCTCGGTTGTTTCCTGGGAACGGTGATAGGAATGTTACCGGGCCTTGGCCCAGCGACGGGTATAGCCCTGTTGCTACCGCTAACGTTCGTCATGAAACCAGAGACCGCTTTGATTACAATGTGTGCGATTTTCTATGGTGCGATGTTCGGCGGTTCTCGAAGTTCGATCTTGCTGAACATACCAGGTGACGGTTCCGCTGTGGCGTCGTGTTTCGACGGCTATCCAATGACCCTGAAAGGTGAGGCAGAAGCTGCACTTGCAATATCGGCGATAGCTTCCTTCATTGGTGGATTGATATCATCCGTAGCTTTCGTCTTGTTAGCCCTGCCTCTCGCGAAGGTTGCGCTCATGTTTGGACCACCCGAGTATTTCGCTCTGATGGTTCTCGCACTCACAGCAACAGCTTCGATGTCGGAAGGCAAGATTCTGAAGGGACTGCTTTCCATGGCTCTCGGTTTGATGGTCGCGATGGTTGGACTCGATCCACAATCGGGTGTTTCCAGATTCACTTTTGGAAATCTTGAACTTCAAGGTGGTATAGATTTCGTCGTGGTGATCATAGGTGTATACGGTTTGGGGGAAGTTCTAAAGAACCTGGAAAAGATGGGACGCAAAGAGGTCATGCAGCCCATCAAGAAGAAATTTGGGCGCATCTGGATCAGTAAGGAACAATGGAGGCGCAGCATCGTACCGATACTCAGAGCCACATCCGTAGGATTCTTGATAGGGATACTACCTGGCGCGGGTGGCACGATAGCGGCACTCATGTCTTACAACATCGAAAAGAGCCTGTCGAAAGAACCAGAAAGATTCGGCAAGGGTGCCATAGAAGGCTTGGCGGCACCGGAAGCTGCGAACAACGCTTGCTCGATCGGAGCGATCCTTCCCACTTTCACACTCGGTATTCCTGGTTCTGGTACTGCCGCGATCATGCTCGGTGCACTGATGATCTACGGTCTGCAACCAGGACCGCTTCTGTTTGAATTCTACCCAGAGATAGGATGGGGCGTTGTGGCGAGTCTGTTCGTCGGCAACGTCATAGCAGCACTGATGAATCTACCTTTAGCAGGCTTGTTGGTGAGAATCTTGGCAGTTCCACCGAAGATCCTCTATCCATTGATAACTGCTCTGTGTTTCATAGGAGTCTACGCGATCAACTTGAGTGTTGTGGATTTCTATCTGCTCATCGTGTTTGGCCTTCTGGGTTATGCGATGAGAAAATTCGAGACCCCCACGGCACCCATGATACTCGCCAGCGTCGTGGGCAGAAAGTTTGAACAGTCCTTCAGACAGTCTCTGATGCTCTCGCATGGGGATTTTTCGATTTTCTTCAAATCCGGCATATCGATCACTTTGCTGATTTTGGCGGCTCTCTCGCTCATCTATCCGATCGTATCTGGAGCTCTCAAAAAAAGACGCCACGCGATATAATTGACACCAGGATGGGAGGATACATGTGGAAACGATAGAACGAAGGTCTCTGAAGGAAGAAGCCCTGAGCAGAGTCAAAGAGTTCATAATGAAGGGTCGGTACGTACCAGGCCAGAGAATCGTGATAGACACGTTGGCCAAGGAACTCGGTGTCAGCGTTACACCGGTGAGAGAAGCTTTACACCATCTCGCAGCCGAAGGTTTGGTCTCAGTTGAGCCAAGAAAGGGTTTCACCGTGAAGAAGTGGGAACCGAAAGAAATAGAAGACTTACTCTATCTGAGAATGTATCTTGAAAAACTTGCCACAAGGTTGTTCATCGAGAGAGCTTCGGAACGAGACATCGAGGAACTGTCGATGATCGTGAAACAGATGGATAGCGCCGTTCAATCTTCAGATTTGGAAGCCCTGACGATGTTCAATTCGCAATTCCATAACAAGATAGTTCAAGGTTCCGGAAATGAGGAACTCCACAAGATCATGGAGTCTTTGAGTGCGAAACTTCACAGGGTAAGAATTCTCTCGCTTTCTTATCCAGGCAGAATGGAACAGTCGTGCATCGAACATAAGGCCATATTCGATGCCATCAAGGAAAGAAACGTCATCTCAGCTGAGAAGGCGGTAGAAGAGCACATCAAGAACGTGATGACCACCCTTTTGAAAAGGGTACAAGAGGGGTTGATCTGAGCAGTTTTCTTCCAACGCTTGCGCTTTTGACCACCCTTTGCAGTAGCTAAAAAGGGATGGCGAATCAGCCATCTTTGTTTGATACCCGATCACTCACTCAGATAGATTGACTATTGCGTTCTTCTGACTTGGAACGTGCCAGACACGTTCGTTCCCTGAATGGTGTAAGTTCCCTGTATCGCGTTGCCCTGCACCGTGCCGTTGAAGATCACCACGTACTCGGCATCGTAAGCGTACGATTCCATCTTTGCTGTGATCCTGACATTGTTGCCTGAAACGGTTCCGGTGAAATCTCCCATGTCTTGGTCCGCCCAAACGGTACCTTCCACCTTGTTGCCAGACTGTTCGATGTAGAACTCCAAAGTTCCTTGCTGACCGGTAACGTTGTTTTTGTACGTTCCTCTGAACGTTCCAGTCAGGTTTACACCAATCGTCGCAGGTTGAGTCGTTCGGGGCTGAGTGCCGGTACCGGTCTGAGGCGCGGTTGTCTGCGGTGTTGACCCGCCGGCAGTTCCTCCCGTCGCCCTGGGAAGCGTGTATCCCCAATCTTTCAGGATTGTCGATGGGAGTTGCGGAAGTTCTGGAGATAAAACGCCTTTTCTCTGCATTTCAGCGATGTCGACGATGAAGAACTTGCCAAACTCGAGTTTTCCAAGCTGTTCCGTTCCCATCTCGACCGCTTGCTCGAACGTGGCACTCTTTCCGACCACAGGTCCACCCAGCCCGGTTGACTCGATAGCCATGATGTCACCGGATGGGAGCTCTATGACCGGGAAGGCATGACCCGGCACGATGACGAGGTAGCTCTTCAAGTTGACAGCTTGGCTGACCGCGGCGAACAGGATCGCCAAATCGAGACACGTACCGGCCTTGTCTCTCAGCACGTCCCTGGGGTACTTCACGTCCTGTCCCAGCGAGGCGTACTCGACCAAGAACCCAGAAGGCGTTTGATAGGATATGCCGTTGCTAACCGCGAGATCGTACAGAGCTTTCAAGAATGCGATGGCATCTTTGTCTTTCGAAGCGGCTGCGACCCCACCGGAGTACTGGCTCACGAGACCGGCGAAACTCTTCACCACGTCGTCCAGATGTGTCACGAAGGCGGCCAAGAGCGGACTGTTCGAAAAGTTGTCTACCCATGCGCCGGTTCTCTCTTCCTCAGGAACGTTGGAGAACTCGAACTGGTTCACGCCGAGTATCTGAATGCGCTTGATGATCGTGTCCGAGTAGGTCTTTCCCGAACGGTCCTTGTAACTGTACTTGACCTGAAGGTCAACCGGAGTTTGAGAACGAAGCTGCGTGACGTTTGAAGATATTATGGGATAGTACAGATCGACAATCGCTGCGTTCGGTGGAACCACGTCGTAGACCGACTCCGCAGACCAGGAAGTGTAGTCACCGAGCTTGTAGGAGATCCTAAGATCCACTATGTCTCCCTTGCCCTTGTTCGTCAGGATGAACTTCGCCACCCAATAGGCTCCATCCATGACGTCCGGCATACCGTAGACTTTGTAGAGCGCGGACATGATCCTCGGTTTCACCTTCACGTTGACATCCGCACTGACACTGCCCGAGACGTTCTTCCTCTTCATGTTGAACGAGAAAGTACCAGAGGCAGGATCGTACTTGAGTTCAGAGCAACCACTCGGCAAGTTGAGTTTCATGGTCGTGAAGATGATCTCTTCCGAAGAGGCAGCACTCACGAGGACGAAGATCGCCATTTGATCTGTCGCGTGCACCATCTCGGCACCTTTACCGAGGTTGAACTCCCATCTACCTTTCCTGTTGACCACGGCTCCGATCAAATCGGCATCAACCAAGATGGAGTTCTTCGCATCGTCGTAGGTGACCTTCGTGTTCCTCAGCTCGAATATGCTGCTGAACGTGGTGAGGTTCCTCAACAGCACATAAGGGTTCGGATAAGCACTTTTCACTTGCATGTAGAGTGCGTTGGTTGGGAAGACCCACCTGAGAGTGAGCTTCATGCCTCCCTGTGCGTCTATAGTTCCATCCGCGATCACCCGTATCGTGTTGATCCGTGCAAACTGACCGAACGCCGAGGTCAAAACCATTATGACCAAAAAGGAAACCAATAGCTTCTTCATGGTCTTCACCTCCCCGAGAGTGGTCATCGCTACATGATATTATATTCCATTTCGTCTAAACTGTGAACGCAGTGAAAACATCATTATTGTGTGCTAATTTGCAAAGACTTTCTTCTTGGTTGTTTATACGATCACCAAGCACATTTTTCAGTCGTTGTTAGCGGAAATTTTTCAGCGAATTTCGACGCGATCATCGCGTCCTGCTTGAGTCTTCCACGTCTAAATTGAACTTCCAATCGAAAGCGTCACTCATGTTTCTTTGAAACAACATTGATGTAACTCTAAGGTTACCAAACAATTAATCTCGATACATCCAGGTTTTGTATGTGATAAATTATAGTAAAGAACGGGTTGTGGAGAGCTGGAGAAACCAACCCGAAGGGGTTGGTTTTACTTTTTTCAAGCCTGATTGAACGAGGCTGTAAGTTCTTTTAAACGTCACTAATGTTTCGGTACTTAGGTTGTTTTAGATCGATTCAAGAGGAGGTGTTTGCGGTGAGAAGGTTCTGGCTGATCGTTCTGGTGGTCCTAACAGTTGTAAGCTTTGCAAAGGTCAAAATCCAGTTCTAGCATGCGATGGGTGGTTGGAGGATCGAAGTCATTCAGAACATGGTCAACGACTTCATGAAGTTGAACCCAGACATCGAGGTGGAAGTTCAGTACGTCGGCAGTTACGAAGAGATACTCGCCAAGTTGATCGCAGCGGTTCAGGCTGGTACTCCTCCACACGTTGTTCAGTTGAACGAGATCAGCACGCAGAAGATGATCGACAGTGGTGTGATCGTTCCAGTTCAGGATCTGATCGACAAGGATCCCACCTTCGATGTCGGCTTGTTCCTGCCACAGGTTTTGAACTACTACCGTGTCGGTGGAAAACTCTATTCGATGCCCTGGAACACCTCTACGCCTTTGCTTTACTACAACAAAACGATGTTCAAGGAAGTCGGTCTCGATCCGAACAACCCACCGACGACCTTCAACGAATTGATAGAAGCTTGTCGAAAGTTGGTTAAGAAGGATGACAAAGGCAACATCGTCAGGACGGGGATCACTTGGCCACTCTACGCTTGGTTCTTCGAGCAGTACATGGCGCTTCAGAATCAACCGCTCGTGGACAACAACAACGGAAGAACCGCGAAAGCCACCAAAGTGGTCTTCAACAACCAAGCAGCGTTGAATTTCTTGAATTTGTGGAACACACTCACGAAGGAAGGCCTGATGATCAACACAAGACGCGCCGACTGGACAGCAGCAAGACAGCTGTTCATATCTCAAACCGTCGGCATGCTGATCTCGTCCACTTCGGACGTGGCACTTTTGATGAACGAGTCGAAGAAACAGGGATTTGAACTCGGCACAGCCTTCCTGCCACTCCCAGATGGCACACAGCGCGGCGGAGTCGTGGTGGGTGGAGGAAGTCTGTGGATCTTGAAGCAGAAGAAGCAGGCAGAAGTCGATGCCGCATGGAAACTGGTCAAGTATCTGGCTGAACCTGGTCCGCAGATCGTTTGGCACCAGGCCACGGGGTATTATCCGATACGCGTTGATGCGATACAAAAGTTGCTCGTTCAAGGCTACTATCAAGAGAATCCGCACCACTTGACCGCTATACTTCAGTTGCTCACAAGCGTGCAGAACTACAACACTCAGGGAGCCATCATCGGTGCGTTCCCAGAGGTGAGAAACGCCATAGACATGGCTGTGGAGAAAATGCTCACTGGTGCTCTCACACCAAAACAAGCACTCGATGAAGCTGAAAGGAACGCTAACAAAGCCATAAAGGAATACTTCTGATTTCAGGGCGGCCTCGGCCGCCCTCCTTCGGGGGGTCAACCAGTGCGCAGAAAGATTTTCCCATACTTGCTGTTGATACCAACTTACTTGGTGATAGTTTTCTTCATCTATGCGCCTGCCTTCGATGCCCTTTACAATAGTTTCTTCAGAGTTTCGGTCTTCGGCAGAAGAAAGATCTTTGTGGGATTTCAGAATTATCTTTCTCTCTTCACAGACAAAGATTATTTGCACGCGGTCAACTTTACACTCGTATACACGGGTGTAACCGTGGTGGTTTCCGTTTTTCTGTCTTTCTTTCTTGCCCTGCTACTCGATCAAAAGGTCCCGGGATCGAGAATATACAGAACCTTGATCTTCGCACCATATGCGGTATCTCACGCGGTTGCAGGGGCGCTCTGGGGGTTTCTCTTGAACCCCGTGGTTGGTCATGTGAACTATCTGATGAGAATCTTTTTCGGCATACAAACCCACTGGCTCACTACAACACCTTATGCTGCGTATTCTCTCATCTTCGCTTCGGTGTGGAAGACTCTGCCGTTCAACATCATCTTCTACCTGGCAGCCTTGCAGAGCATACCCACTGAAGTGCTCGAAGCGAGCATCATCGACGGAGCGAGTTCGTGGAAGAGAGTTTGGAAAATCATCTTTCCGTTGGTTTCGCCCATAACGTTTTATTTGGTCATCATGAGTATCATATCTGCGACCTTTCAATCTTTTGCGATCATCGATGTCATGACGAAAGGTGGTCCTGGCATTTACACAACGAACTTGGTTTACAAACTCTTCTTGGATGGATTCAGATTCCAGAAGATTGGCTTGGCTTCAGCACAGAATGTGATCCTTTTCATCGCGATGATGGTCATAACCATCATCTACTTCTCTTATGGTCAAAGACGCGTGCATTACCAATGAGGGTGATCATATGAGGAAATCGACAAAACGGATCATCAAGACGATCGTTTTCGAAATACTCTTGATAACGTCGAGTCTGCTGATGTTTGCGCCCATTCTCTTGGCCATCATCATGAGCATTCAACCGCCTGAATTCGTTTTCTCATACCCACCTAGGTTTTTCCCTAGAGGCTTATTTCTGCAGAACTATTTGGAAGCCTTCAAGATAGTGCCCTTTGCGAGGATGATAGTCAACAGTGCTTTGATATCGATTTTCATAACCCTCGGCAAACTGGTGACGGGGAGTCTTTCGGGTTATGCCTACGCAAATTTTGTTTTCAGAGGATCAAAAATCAGTTTCTACGTGTTGTTCGCTACTTTATTCATCCCTGCGGAAATCGTTCTCATAGTCCCGTTGTTTAGAATCGTATCCAGATTCGGTTGGACCAACACCTACTGGGCCATGACCGTGCCTTTCTTGGCGAGTGCAACCAACACCTTCTTGATGCAACAGCACTTCAAAACGATTCCAAAAGATTTCGAGGACGCGGCAAAGATAGACGGTGCAACGCCTATGCAATATTTCACGAAGATCTTGCTGCCTCTGTCAAGACCCATCATTGCAGGTGCCGCAATAATAAACTTCACCTACGCGTGGAACATGTACCTCTGGCCGATGATCGTAGCGATGGAAGATAGGATGAAAACAGTTCAAGTGGCTATAAACATGATCATGAACGCGGAATCTTCGAACAACTGGGGCATCATCATGGCTGCAACGGTGGTTGCACTCCTTCCAACTTTGATTCTCTTCTTCGCATTACAAGATCTTTTTGTGAAATCACTCGTCGGAAGTGGCGTGAAGGGCTGACTATAGTAGAAAAGGACCCTTTCGGAGCCCACAAGAAGTGTATCGCTTCGTGTCAACTTTTCACCGCATCGCATGGTAAGATATTTTCGATGAAACCTTTCATTTTGGGAGGGTTTTAAAATATGATCCAGCATTTATTGAGGCACGTTCTTTTGATCTCATCTTGGCTGATCGGCTGGATGTTGTTTTCGAGAATGAGATTTTTGCATAAGAAAATCCCCAGTCGATGGCCGTTGGTTTCTGTGATCGTGCCTGCGAGAAACGAGGAGTTGAACATCGGCAAGATTCTGAGCGCTTTGAAAAAGCAAACCTATGAAAATCTCGAGATCATCGTTGTCAACGACAACTCGACGGACAACACCAAGAAAATCGTTCAGAGTTTCGATGATGTAGAGCTCGTTGATCTTTCCAGCGAACCTCCAGACGGATGGGCGGGCAAGAGCTGGGCTTGCTGGAACGGCTATCTCAACAGCTCGGGCGAGATCCTGATCTTCATGGACGCGGACGTCGAACCACAACCAGAAGCCGTTGAGACTCTCGTGGCGCTTCAACTCGAACACAACGGTTTGGTTTCGGTCTGGCCTTATCAAAGGTTTGAACGATGTTATGAGCATTTGTCTTTGCCGTTCAACATGATCGTGATAGGGTCCATGGGTAGCTTTTCTGTTTTCAAGACCAAACCGATGGGTGCGTACGGACCCGTAATCGTCGTGAGCAGGAGAGATTACGAGGCGACGCAAGGACACGCAGCGTTCAAGGACGGTGTTCTGGATGACATAAAGCTTGGAAGGTTGTTCTTGCAGAGAGGTTATCGTGTGGAGAATTACCTCGGTGGTTCGTTGATAAAGTTTCGCATGTACCCACAGGGTTTATGGCAACTGTTCCAAGGTTTTTCGAAGAACATGGCGCTCGGTGCTTCATCACTCGGTCCGATGTTCTTCTTGGTTTTCATCTGGATGGTTGGATTGTACTCAGCAATGGGTAACCTCTTTTCTTTTATGTACAGTCCGTACTATTTCCTCTTTGCCATACAAATCTACGCGGTATCAAAAAAGACTGGTGATTACACAATCGCGGACGCGCTCCTTTATTTCGTACACTATCTGTTTTTCTTTTTGGTTTTCTTCGTGTCGCTCTACAAAGTGATCTTTCTGAAGAGGGTCGAATGGAAGGGGAGGAAGATTCGTGTTTGAAATCTTCGTGATAGCGCTCCAGTTCTTGTCTGGTTCCATCATGTACTCGTACATCTTCGCGAAGATCAACAACGTGGATCTGAGAAAGGTCAGAGACGGAAATCCAGGTTCATCAAATCTGTGGCGCGCGAAGGGGCTCAAATGGGGTGTGCTTGCTCTTGGGTTAGACTATTTCAAAGGTACCTTTCCACTGTTTTTGTTCTTCGCGAGCGGTTCATTGACGAACAAGTACGTGATCTCACTTGCGGCGTTGGCAGGTGTTGCGGGTCATGCGTTCTCACCCATGCTGAAATTCAAAGGTGGAAAAGCCGTGGCAACGACCTTCGGAGCTTGGTCCGTGCTGACAAAATGGGAAGCACCCGTTATACTCGGTGGAGTGTTCAGTTTCTTCAGTCTGCTGAAGAGAAAAACGACAGTTGAAGAAGATGCCTTCAGAGTGCTTTTGGGATTGATCGTTCTATCGATCTACGTGTTGTACAAGGCGTTGAACCGAGAAACACACCTTCTTGTGTTCTACCTCGGTAACTTCACTATCCTTGCAATAAAGCATTGGAAAGATTGGAAGAAATTCTTCTCAAGATCAAAGTGAAAGAAAGGCGGCCGAACGGCCGCCTTCAAGTTTCTGTTCACTCCGCTTCGGCTTCGGTGAGTTTCTTCTTCATCCAGTCCTTTCCTTCGAGCAGTCTTGTGACCATCATTGCTGCGACGGTATCTCCAGTGGCGTTCACCATCGTTGCGGGAGGATCGACGAGATAGCCTATCATCGCGATGATCGGGAAAGCTTGGGGCGGGAAACCGTACAGACTGACGATCAACATCTCTCCGATGAGCCCTCCGCCGGGAACTCCAGACATCACAACTCCACTCAGCACAGCAACGAAGAAGGCTGTCACAAAGGTTCCCACCCCACTGAAAGGCATACCGAAGATGCCGAACAAGAAGGAGATCTTCAGTATCGCGCTGATGCAAGAACCATCCATGTGCATCGTGGCTCCGACGGGAAGCACGATTTCTCTCACATCTTTCGGTATTCCAAGCCTCTTCGCAGCCTTCAAGTTTACAGGCAATGTAGCCAAACTGCTCTGGGTCGCGAGGGCTGTGATCGCAGGCTCGAAGATGACTTTGAAGAACTTCTTCGTTCCCTCTTTCCCAGCGGCGAAGTACGAATAGACAGCGAACGCGACGAAGAAGTAAGCGATGGAGAGCGGATAATAAACGAGCATGGCCCTTCCGTAGGCACCCAAAAGTTGCGGTCCAAAATCACCCACGAGCGCCGCGAAGTATGCGCCCAAACCTATGGGTGCGTAGTACATGATGATCGAAACCATCTTGATCATCGCTTCGGATAGAATGTTCAAGAGTTTCACCACTGGTTCTGCCTTTTCTTTCAACAAGCTTATGCTCAGACCCAGCAGGATCGAGAACACGATCAGAGGCATCATGTTCCTTCTCGAGAGCAAAGCTTGAAAATCGTTCACGGTGAACGCTTTGACGATCTGATCGGCCGTCTTAAGTGGTTGAATCTGTTCAGCCTGAGGCAGTTCCAACTTCACACCCTTGGCGGGAGGATAAATGACCACAATGATGGTCGTGATAGCGGCGGCGATCAGTCCAGTGATGATGAACACGGCGAGCATGGTACCAAGGATCTTGCCCAACCTCCTCAGGTTCGCCATACTGGCCACCGCACTCGTGACGGTGATCAAAACCAAGGGCACGACGATGGTGAACATCAAATTCAAGAAGATGTCACCGAGTGGTTGCAGCACGGTTGCCTTCTTACCGAGGATCAAACCAAGAACGCTACCGATGATGATGGAGAGAAGCAGGATCACGGGAAACCTGTAGGACCTCCAGACGCTCTGCTTGCTCAATTCGGCCATTCCTCAACCCTCCCAGCGAAGTTTTTGAAAAACTTTCACGAGCCTCTTCAGGCTCGCATTGGTTCAAATTATAGCACCTTGATTGACAGAAGCAGTTCAGTCTTTCTTCGCTGCGAACAGCTCGGCACCCGAAAGGAAATAGTTGGTGAGCGTGAAGAAAAGGATGAACATGGGTATGCTGGCGATCACGGCAGCGGCCATCATCGCTCCTTCGTTGGTGTACTTTTCCGTTGCGAACTGAATGATATAGAGTGGAATGGTGCGTTTCTGGGGGCTTTGAACGATCAAGAGGGGCCATATGAGGTTGTCCCATTGCGATCTGAAGGTCAGCACGGCGAGCGTGGCCAAGGCTGGCGTACTGTTTGGAAGGATTATTCTCAAATATATTCCAAATTCACTCGCACCATCTATCCTTGCCGCATCGATGAGTTCGTCTGGGAAAGTGATGAGAAACTGTCTCATCATGAACACACCGAACGCGTTCATGATGAGTGGTACGATCAAGCCTGCGTACGTGTCCTGCATCTTCAGGTTCATGACGATCAAGTACAACGGTATCATGATCGCTTCGAAGGGTATCATCATCGTGGCGAGTATGAGCAACAGAACGATGGTCCTACCTTTGAACTTGTACTTGGCGAGTCCAAAGCCTGTGAGGGAACACAGAAAGACCGTTCCTATCGTCGTCAGAGTGGCAACGATGAACGAGTTCCAGATGCACCTTGGATAAAGAAACTTACCATCGTTTCCTCTTATAGCCTGCCAATAGTTTTGCCAACGAAACTCTCCGCTGAACCAAGGATAAGGAATCTTTGTGATGTTCTTCGACGACATGATCGATGCGGTGAACATGAAGGCGATGGGCGTGAGAATGAAGATGGCAAAGACTATGAGGAAGAACCACGCCGCGCTCGAAGTAAGGAATCTTTTCACCATCCTCACCTCAGTACGAGACCTCTTCACTTTTAGAAATCTTCATCTGCAGATAGCTGAGAGACATGATTATCAACAACAACAAAACGCTCATCGCACTGGCTCTGTCTATCCGATGATCCCTTATCGCCGTGTTGTAGATGCTCAGGGCGACCACATCTATGGGTTTCAAAGGTGCACCTCCTTGAACGAAAAGATACTGCGTGCTGAAAGTTCTGAGGCACTGTATCGTCGTCATGACACAAACCAAGAGCGTGGTGGGCTTTATCAAGGGCAGTGTGATGTACCAAAAATCTTGCCACTTGGTCGCTCCATCGATCGTCGCAGCCTCATGAACAGATCTCGGCACGCTCGCCATCCCAGCGACGAAGATGATCGTGAAATAACCCACGTATTTCCAGAAATAAACGATGATCGTTGCCAACCTGAGCATGTTCTCGTTCGCCAGCCAGCGGTAATCCACACCTTTAGTGTTCAACAAGAAGTTGAGAAACTGGTTGGCTAATCCTCTGGGATCGAACATCAAAAGCCATATAGATGCTGCCACGACCGACGAAAGCACCGCCGGTGAGTAGTAAACCATCTGCAAAAATCTCTGCAATCTTTTTCGACTAACAATCAGCGCAGCGAAGGCCAAACTGAGCACGACCATGGGCACGAAAGTACCCGCAGCGAATATGAAAGTCGCCTTGAGAGAGTTCCAGAACGATTCAGACGTGAAGAGATAAACGTAGTTGGCCAGACCCACGAAACGCGGTGGCTTCAAAGACAAAAGATCTTTCCTGTGAAAGCTCATCCATATTGCATACAGAATGGGATAAAGATTGAAAATTGCAAAAAAGACGATCGCTGGAACGGTGAAGATGAAACCCCAAAGGGCTTTCTTTCTCTCGACACCTCTCACATTGCACACCTCACTCAAGAGCCACAAGAAGAAGGGTGGGAGCGCCCACCCTTCGTATCATTCCTCCTTGAGCAAGTCGTTGGCTTTCTTCTTCAGAGTCTTCAAAGCGTCTTCAACTGTGGTGTTCGTGAGCATCACTGATTCCACAGCTTCTTTGATCAACTGCTCGAGCTGGGGACCCTTCGGATGTAACGGAACTATGTGTGACTTCGCCATGTCTTCGAGGAACACTTTAGAGTACGGATAGTTCTTGAAGGTATCTGATTCGACGAAGTCCTTCTTTGGTTGTATCAAACCGACCTCGATCAAGTACTCTTCTGGATGGCTCAACATGTACGCGATGAACTTCCAGGCCCATTCTTGTTTTTCTTTGGAGCTTTCCGCGTTCACCATGTAGTAGTGACCGTAATAGTTGCACCTGACGTCCTTGACGGCGTTCTCGAAGACTGGGAACGGAACGACCATCCATTCTTTGCTCTCGTAGAACTGTGGATTTTCCGCCTTGATCCTGAGTATCTGGTACAGTCCAGACAGACACATGGTCACCGTGTTGTTGTCTTTGTTGAAGTCCTTTCTCGCAGGGGTGTAGGTGGGTGAACCGAGGTTCTTCCCGTTCGGTCCCCACTCTTTGAAGAACCTCAGCACCTTGAGCCACGCTTCGTCGTTGATGATCGCAGTCTTCCCGTCTTCACTGAGCAACGCGCCACCAAGTTGTTCAACCATGGGCAACATGAAGGTCAGATAGTAAGGATATCTGAAATCGAAGCCCCTTCTCTTGAGGATCTGACCTTCCCTTATGACCAACTTTTCACTGACTCGCACCATGTCTTCCCACGTCTTTGGATAGTCCTTCTCAGGATCCAGGCCGACCTCTCTGAAGTACTTCTTGTTGATGAACACGCACCAGTTGGTGAGCTCCAGCGGTAGGCCGTAGATCTTACCTTTGTACGTTACGGCGTCCAAAGTTCCCTCGACGTACATCTGTCTGAGCTCGTCGTAATTCTTCAATCCCAACGCACTCAGGCTCACGGGTGCGACGCGCTCGTTCACTATGTACGGGTATGCGTCTTGAATTTCCATGTTGAAAATGTCGGGCCCTTTGCGTGCGGCGAAGGCTGTGAGAACGACTTCCCTGATCTTCGCCGAAGGATAAGTCACTCGTGTGATCTTGACGTTCGGATACATCTTTTGAAACTCTTGAATGTAGCGTTCCTCCAGAGGCGTTCTGTTGGGATCTTCGTGGGTCCAAAAGATGATTTCGATCTGAGAGGCACAACGATTGTGGAAACTATCAGCGCGACGAAGATCAACCACCTCACAAAATCACCCCCTTGGCTTTCTGACGTAATAATTATACGACTTTCCCATGCCAAATTCATTCTTCAATCGGACATCCTTTAAAGTTCTGCGCTAAGTACTCACCAATTTGATATCTTAGCTTCTTATAAAGTTCTGATTCTCTGAGACAAAAATTCGATGGCCCTTGAACGCGTTCTTGAAACCTTTACCTTCACGACACAGAAAGTTGTTGACAGTCCTGCATGGGTGAGATAAAATCATTGAAAACAGTTCGAGCGGGTGAAGATAGTAATGCGAAGTTTGCAAGGAACTGAATTGAAAGATTTCAACGCAACGCTCAATATTCGTAGACGTGCTGGGTGCCGCCGGGTGCAGGTGGTAGGCACTTAGCACGCCGTTTTTTCACAGCACCCGGGCGGCCATATCGAAAAAGATATGGCCGCCTTTTTTTACAAGAACAAAACTGGGAGGTGTGAAGGATGGAAGGCGAGAAAGTGGTGCTGGCGTACAGTGGAGGACTGGACACATCGGTCATACTCAAATGGTTGTGCGAGAAGGGTTTCGAAGTGATCGCCTTCGTGGCGGATGTCGGGCAGAAGGATAATCTGCAGTTCATCAAGGAAAAAGCCTTGAAAACCGGTGCGTCGAAGGTTTACGTCGAAGATCTACGCAGAGAGTTCGTCACAGATTTCATCTTCGTCGCTCTCATGGCCAACGCGATCTACGAAGGCAGATACCTGCTCGGCACATCCCTGGCAAGGCCCCTCATAGCCAAAAAACAAGTCGAAATCGCGCAGAAAGAGAACGCCCAGTACGTGGCGCACGGCGCGACGGGGAAAGGCAACGACCAAGTCAGGTTCGAACTCACTTACGCGGCGCTCGCCCCACATTTGAAGGTGATCTCACCCTGGAAAGATCCAGAGTTCCTGCAGAACTTCAAGGGAAGAACGGATCTCATCAACTATGCGAAGAGCAAGGGTATACCGATCAAGGCGAGCGTTGAAAAACCCTACAGCGAGGATGAAAACCTCATGCACATCTCGCACGAAGCTGGCAAACTCGAAGATCCACTCTACACACCAGATGAATCCGTCTTCAGCAGGACCGTTTCACCCAAAGATGCTCCCGACGAAGAAACGCTGCTGCAGATCCATTTCAAAGACGGTATTCCAACGAAGGTAGTGAACCTGAAGGATGGAACGGTCAAGGAAGATCCCCTGGAACTGTTCGAGTACCTCAACGAGATCGGTTCGAAGAACGGTGTCGGAAGAGTTGACATGGTGGAGAACAGATTCATAGGCATAAAGTCGCGAGGGATCTACGAAACACCCGGCGCGACGATCCTTTGGATCGCCCACAGGGATCTGGAAGGGATCGCGATGGACAAGGAAGTCATGCACCTCAGAGACATGCTGTCTGTGAAATTCTCGGAACTCATCTACAACGGTTTTTGGTACTCTCCCGAGATGGACTTTCTCTTAGCCGCATTCAAGAAGTCTCAAGAGGCGATCGATGGCTACGTGATCGTTTCTATCTACAAAGGCAACGTGATGCCCGTGGCGAGATTCTCACCTACGTCTCCCTACGATCAAGCGCTCTCGAGTATGGATGTAGAAGGTGGTTTCAACGCATTAGATTCGAAAGGTTTCATAAACATCCACTCCATCAGGTTGAAGGCGCACAACTTGGTTTTGAAACAGAAAGATCCTTTCGCGTGGAGGAAGGGTCTGACGCATGCCTAAGCTGTGGGAGAAAGGCTACACGCTCGATCCGCTCATCGAACACTTCACCGTGGGTAAAGACTACCTCACGGACATGAAACTGATCAAGTACGACGTTATCGCCTCCATCGCACACGCAGAGATGCTCGCGAAGGTTGGCTATCTCTCCAACGAAGAGCTTGAGAAACTGAAAGTTGCCCTCGAGAAACTCTCAAAGTTGATCGACTCGAATCAGTTCTCCATCTCGCCAGACGAGGAAGATTGCCACACGGCGATCGAGAACTTCTTGGTTCGAGAGGTTGGAGAGATCGGCAAGAAGATCCACATGGCCCGCTCGAGGAACGATCAAGTCTTGACGGCGCTCCGATTGCTCTACAAATACGAGCTGAAAAGGATCGAAAAACTGATCCAAGAACTGAAAAAGCAACTTCTGCAGTTCTCAAAGAGGTTCGGTCGAATAAAGTTCGCAGGTTTCACGCACACGAGAAAGGCGATGCCGACGAACTTCAGAACTTGGTCCATGGCTCTGTACGACGCGTTGGATGACGATCTAAGAATTTTGAGACTCGTCTTCGAACTGATCGATCGTTCACCACTGGGCACGGGTGCCGGTTACGGTGTTCCTGCGAAGATAGACAGACGCTTCACAGCCGAAAGGCTTGGTTTCAAGAAAGTTCAGAAGAACCCCATCCATGCCCAGCTTAGTCGAGGAAAATACGAATCTCTCCTTCTTCATTCTTTGAGCCAGATCAGTTTCGATCTGAACAGGTTCGCCAGCGATATCATCTTCTTCTCCCTAGCGGAAATTGGCTATCTGTCCTTGCCCAGAAAGCTGTGCACGGGTAGCTCGATCATGCCCCAGAAGCTCAACCCAGATCCTTTGGAGCTGGTGAGGGCGTACCACAACAGGATCGTCGCCAAACAGATGGAGTGCGCTATGATCACGAGCAACCTCATCACGGGATATCACAGAGACTTTCAACTACTGAAAGAGACTGTTCTGGAAGCCTTCGAGATCGTCGAACAACTCTTGCTCGTGATGAAACTGATCTTCGAGACGTTGGAAGTGAACAAGGAAAAATGTCGAGCGAGCTTGACCAAAGAAGTCTTGGCAACTGCGAAAGTTTACGAATTGGTCGAGCGAGGAATACCCTTCAGGAACGCCTACAGGATCGTTGCGGAAGAACTTGGGGGTGAATGAATGAAGATCAAGGTGGGAATCGTTGGCGTCACAGGTTACACGGGCTTGGAGCTCCTCAGGATCTTGAGCAACCATCCTCACGTCGAAGTAACGTATCTGTCTTCGAAGAGCTTTGCGGGCAAGAAATTGAACGAAGTTTATCCTTTCGAGCTGGACGAAACCGTCTTGGAAGACATCGAAGTCGAAAGAATCGAATCTTGTGACGTTTTGTTCACGGCTTTGCCGGCGGGTGTCAGCTACGAACTGGTCAAGGATTTGAAAAACACGAAAGTCATAGACATGGGGACGGACTTCAGGTTCGACGATCCTTCACTCTATGAAGAACATTACGGCAAGAAACTTTCAAACTACCAAGCATGCGAAAGAGCGTATGGCCTGACCGAGTTGAACAGAGAGAAGATCAAGAACGCAAAGTTCGTTGGAAATCCAGGCTGTTACCCCACGGCGGTTCTCCTCGCCTTGGCGCCCCTAGCCAAGAACGATGCCCTTGGAACGAGCGAGATCTTCGTCGATGCGAAGTCTGGAATTTCTGGCGCGGGAAGAAAGCAAGATGAAAGTTACTCTTTCTGCGAGTTGAACGAAAACCTCAAACCTTACAACCTCGTCGATCACAGACACGTGCCTGAGATGGAGGAGAAACTCGAAATGCTCTTCAAAAGGAAAATCAACGTCGTCTTCGCCCCGCACCTCATACCCATGAATCGAGGCATTCTGTGCACGGTCTATCTCAAAACATCCCTATCGATCGAAGAGGCGCACGAACTGTACTGTGAATTCTACAGAGACGAGTTCTTTGTCCATGTTCTTCCACCTGGAACATATCCTGCCACCAAATGGTGTCTCGGCACGAACCACGTGTTCATATCTCTCACGAAAGATGAGAGGACCGGCACCTTGATCGTGGTATCGGCGCTCGACAATCTGATGAAAGGTGCTTCCGGACAGGCTGTTCAGAACATGAACGTGATGTTCTGCTTCGAAGAACAGACCGCTCTGGGGTTCAAAGCCGTTCATCCGTGAGGAAGTGAACGAATGGAGGTGCCTAAAGGTTTCTTGTTCTCTGGTCTGAACTGTGGAATCAAAAGATACAGAAAAGATCTTGCAATAGCTTGTTCAACCTCTGACTGTGTCGCGGCGGGTGTCTTCACGACGAACGTGGCGAAGGCAGTGCCCGTTCTGTACAACATGAATTTGCTTGCTGAGAATTGCACGAAGATCAGAGTCATTGTCGTCAACAGTAAAATTGCCAACAGTTGCACTGGTCAACAGGGCTTAGAGAATGCGTACCGAACGGCACAAAAAGCCGCACAGGTCCTACATGTAGATCCAAGCTCGATCCTGCTCGCCTCGACCGGTATCATAGGCTTGCAACTGCCCATGGACAAGATCGAAGCGGGTATCGAAGCAGCATCAAAGTGCTTGAACGAAGACCCCACACCCTTTGCCGAAGCGATCACCACGACCGACACGTTCATCAAGATGAATTCGAGGAGAATCGAGATCGATGGAAAGAGAGTGCACATCCTCGGTATCGCCAAAGGTTCAGGAATGATACACCCGAACATGGCAACGGTGCTGAGTTTCCTATTCACCGACGCTAACATTTCACCGAGCGCGCTGAAGAAGGCTCTCAAAGATTCCGTCGAAAAGAGCTACAACATGATCGACGTGGATGGCGACACGAGCACGAACGACATGGTCCTGGCTCTTGCGAACGCTCAAGCCGGAAACGAAAGAGTGGAGGAAGACAGTCCTGAGTTTTCGAAATTCTTCGAAAGTTTCCACGAGATCAACGTCGAACTTGCAAAGATGATCGTCAAAGACGGCGAGGGAGCGACCAAGTTGATCAAAGTCAGAGTCATCCACGCACCAGACGAGCTTTCAGCAAGAAGGATCGCAAGGTCCATTGTTTCATCCAACTTGGTCAAGACGGCCATCCACGCGCAAGATCCAAACTGGGGCAGGATCGTCGCGGCCGCAGGCTGCTCGGGGGTGAACTTCGATCTTTCTCGAATGGATCTGTACATCGGCGATGGGAAAAACACGATCACGGTTCTGAAGTGTGGTGACCCATGCGAGCTCAACGAGGAGGAAGCCAGCTCTGTTCTTTCGGCGAGCGAAATCGTTCTGACGGTGAACCTGAACGAAGGCGTTCACAGCGCGACGGCGTGGGGTTGTGATCTGAGCGAAGAGTACATCAAGAAGAACGGGAGGTACAAGGCATGGGCCAAGACGTTGTGAACAGCTTGTTCGAAGTGCTCCCATACCTCAAACAGCTTCATGGGAAAACGGTGCTCGTCAAGATTGGTGGCAACGTGCTCAGCAATGAATTCTCGAAAGACTTCTTTGCCAAGAGTATCGCTTTCCTTCACTTTGTAGGAATTAAAACGTTGATCGTGCATGGTGGAGGTCCCGAGATCACAACTTTGATGGAAAAGCTTGGGATGAAACCCACCTTCAAAAATGGTTACAGGGTGACGGACGAGAAAACCATTGAAGTTGTGGAAATGGTGCTAAACAAGATCAACAAAGATCTCGTCGCGACTTTGAACCTCAGCGGTGTCAAGGCCATTGGTATCTGTGGTAAAGACGTCAACTTTCTGATCGCGGAGAAAGATATGCAGTATGGCGACATAGGTTACGTGGGGAAGGTGAAGAGAATCAATGAAGATTTGGTGAAGTGGCTCTTCGAGGCTGGCTACGTTCCTGTGATCGCACCGATCGGCGTTGGAGAGGATGGTACGACGTACAATCTGAACGCCGACGTTGCCGCTGCTCAGATCGCTATAGCTCTGAAGGTTGAAATGATCATCTTCATGACCGACGTCGACGGTGTCATGAAGGGCGGACAACTCGTTTCACAACTCGATGTTGAGCAAGCCTTGAAACTCATCCAGGAAGGTGTCGTGAAGGCAGGCATGGTGCCCAAACTGAGTTGCGCTGTGGAAGCTGTGAAAAACAATGTCAAGAGCGCGCGCATAATCAATGGCAATGATCCCACTGCTCTTCTCGCAACACTCTTTGCATCACGACCGTTCGGTACGACCGTAACCAATCACTGAGGGAGGTGAATCGTTTGATCAACGCTAAAGAACACTTGATGAACACCTACCACAGGTTCGATGTCGTGTTCGATCGTGGCAAAGGTGCGTTCATTTGGGACAAAGATGGAAAGATGTATCTGGATTTTGGCTCGGGCGTTGCGGTGAATGCGCTCGGGCACTGCCATCCAGAGTTGGTCAAGACGATCAAGAAGCAGGCTGAAAAACTGATACACTGTTCAAACCTTTACTGGACAGAATCTCAAATTGAACTTGCCGAGCTGCTGTCGAAGAACTCCTTGAACGGTAGGGTCTTCTTCGTGAACAGTGGCGCAGAAGCGATCGAGACAGCGATAAAGATCGCGAGGAAGTATGGAAAAACCAAGCATGAAAACAAGTACAAGATACTCTCCGCGATGAACTCCTTCCACGGTAGAACCATGGGGGCACTCTCTGCAACTTGGCAGACGAAGTATCAAGAAAGGTTCAAACCACTTGTCGAAGGCTTCGATCACTTCGAATTGAACGATGTGAAATCACTCGAAGCCAAGTTCTCCAAAGATGTGTGCGGAGTCATTCTGGAACCGGTACAGGGTGAGAGCGGAATCTTCTTAGCGAGCGAAGAATTCCTCAAGACGGTGAGAAAGCTGTGCGACGAGTACGATGCTCTGCTCATCCTCGACGAGGTCCAGTGTGGCATGGGCAGAACGGGAAAACTCTTCGCTTACCAACACTTCGACGTTGAACCGGACATGCTCGCCGTCGCGAAAGGTTTGGGTGGAGGATTTCCCATAGGTGCGGTGATCGTGAACCAAAGGGCCGATGTTTTCGAGCCAGGGGATCATGGATCCACCTTCGGTGGAAATCCTCTCGCGTGCAGCGCCGGTGTGACGGTGATGAAGCAGTTGCTGAAGGATGGGTTCTTAGAGAGAGTAACTCGAATCGGAGAACAGCTTGGAAAACTCCTCTCTGAACTGTGGAAGGAGTTTCCAGACAAGATCGAACAGGTGAGGGGTATAGGCCTGATGTGGGGCGTTCAGTTGGTCAAAGAGAGCCCAGCGAACGAATTCGCGAAGGAATGTTTGAACCAAGGTCTCTTGGTCGTACCAGCGGGGAACAACACCGTTAGGCTCTTACCACCGTTGATCGTTCGGAAGAAGCATATAATGCAGGCCATCGACATCTTGAAGCAAGTCTTGATGAAGGTCGGGAAGAAAGCATGAAAAAGGCGTTGCTGGTTTTAGAAGACGGTACGTTCTGTTTTGGTGAAAGTCTTGCGGCGGAAGGCGAAGTCTACGGTGAGTTGGTCTTCAACACGGCCATGATGGGATACCAAGAAGTGCTCACTGATCCTTCCTATACCAATCAAATTGTCGTGATGACGTATCCAGAAGTGGGTATATACGGTGTCAACGAGGAGGATATCGAATCGGATCGTGTGAGAGTGAAGGGTTTCGTCGTATTCAGGATGGTGGAGAAAGCTTACAATCACAGGGCCACGAAGACGTTGATCGAATATTTGAAAAAAAGCGGTACGATGGCCATCCAAGGCGTGGACACAAGGTCTCTAACGAGGAAGATCAGGTCCCAAGGCACGATGAAGGGCGCAATATCGACGATCGATCTGGATCCAAAGTCTTTGCTTGAAAAGGTCAGACAGAACGAACCCGTGCTCGGTGTGGATCTGGTGAAAGAGGTTTCCAGCAAAGAGATCTTTCTCGACGATTCTTCAGGCCCCCGCGTGGCCGTGATCGATTGTGGGGCGAAATTCAACATCTTGAGGGAACTGAAAAAAAGAGGCTTTTCCGTGCTGAGAGTTCCTTACACGATCGAGTTTGAAGAACTGAAGAGGTTCGACGTTCAAGGCGTGCTGATCTCCAACGGACCTGGAGATCCATCCGTGTTGGTCAAGACCATAAATCTGGTGAGACAGATCTTGCTGCACTGTTTGCCCGTGGCCGGCATATGCTTGGGACATCAACTGCTCGCACTCGCCATCGGTGGAAAAACTTACAAGATGAAGTTTGGTCACAGGGGTGTGAACCATCCAGTGAAAGATCTTGAGAGGAACAAAGTCTTGATCACGACGCACAACCATGGTTTTGCAGTTCAGCCATCGAGCTTGAGAATAAGTGGCATGGAGGATGAAGTTTTTCACTACGAGAAGTTCTCGAATACCGATGAACTGATGGGTGAAAGTCCAGCAGGATTTGGAAAGGTGAAAGTCACACACGTTTCGTTGAACGACGGCACTATCGAGGGAATGAAGCTTTTGGACTATCCTGCATTCTCGGTGCAGTTCCATCCGGAAGCCTGCCCCGGTCCGCACGATGCGAACTTCTTCTTCGACGACTTCGCGAAGTTGATCAAAGGAAGGTGAGAAGGTGCCGAAGAGACAAGACTTGAACAAAATTCTGCTCATCGGCTCTGGTCCAATAACGATAGGTCAAGCGGCCGAGTTCGATTACTCAGGCACACAGGCGCTCAAGGCGTTGAAATCGCTCGGTTATCACGTGATCGTTGTGAACTCCAATTCCGCGACGATAATGACCGATCCACAGTTCTCCGACGCCGTTTACATAGAGCCTCTCGAAGCAACGTACTTAGAAAGAATAATTGCACGTGAAAGACCAGACGCGATATTGTGTACAATGGGTGGTCAGACTGCTCTGAACTTGGCTGTGGAACTTTACAAAAAGGGTATTCTTGAAAAGTACAACGTGCAACTCATCGGAGCGAACGTGGAGACAATAGAAAAAGCCGAAGATCGTGAGCTCTTCAAGGAAGCGATGCATGAAGCCGGCTTGGCGGTTCTAAAGAGTCAAACTGTCTTTAGAATCGCTGACGCACTAGAAGTTGCGCGTGAACTGGGTTATCCTGTCGTTGTCAGGCCCAGTTTCACGCTCGGTGGAAGTGGCGGAGGAATAGCGTACAACGAGGATGAACTTATCTCGATCGTTTCGAGGGGCTTGATCGAGAGCCCAGCCAAGACGGTGCTCATCGAAGAATCGGTCATAGGATGGAAAGAGTACGAACTCGAGGTGATGAGGGACTGCGCGGGAAACTTCATAGTCGTCTGTTCGATAGAGAACTTCGATCCGATGGGGATTCACACGGGTGATTCGATCACCGTCGCCCCCGCTCAGACTCTCACCGACATGGAATATCAAGCGATGAGGGATGCCGCACTGAGAGCCATGGCCGCCATCAAGATGGAGACTGGTGGCTGCAACATTCAGTTCGCCGTCAACCCACAGGATGGTAGGATGGTGGTGATCGAGATAAATCCCAGGGTCTCAAGATCATCAGCGCTCGCTTCGAAGGCCACAGGTTATCCCATCGCGAAGGTTGCGGCGATGTTGGCGGTCGGTTTGAGGCTCGACGAGATAGCGAACTCGATCACTCAGAAAACTTCTGCCGCGTTCGAACCATCGATCGACTACGTGGTGGTCAAGATGCCAAGGTTCCAGTTGGAGAAATTCCCTGGCTGTGACCCAAGGCTCGGCACACAGATGAAATCGGTCGGCGAAGCGATGGCGATAGGTAGAACCTTCAAAGAAGCCCTCGGAAAGGCTCTAAGGTCGCTCGAACTGGACAAGACACCCAAGCTCGATCTGAACCACATCAGAGAGTACCTCGCCAACCCAACTCCAGAAAGGATTTCGTACATTTTCGCCGCTTTCAGGCAAGGTCTTTCCGTTGAAGAAGTTCACAGACTCACCAGAATAGACAAATGGTTCTTAGAAGAGATCAAAACGGTTATGGACTTCGAAAAGGAGATCAAGGAGAGAGGGCTCAACGATCCGAACATCTTGAGGAAAGCGAAAGAGTGGGGATTTTCGGACAGAGAACTTTCGGAAATGTTGCAAATCTCTGAGAAAGATGTGCGAAGGATCAGAAAGTCTTTCGGCATAAAACCCATCTTCAAGATGGTCGACACCTGCGCGGCGGAGTTCGAGGCGGCCACACCGTACTTCTATTCGACTTACAACGGTGTCGAGAACGAGGCGATCCCATCGAACAAAAAGAAGATCGTGGTGTTGGGTTCAGGTCCCAACAGAATTGGTCAGGGAATAGAGTTCGACTATGCCAACGTCCACGCCGTTTGGGCGTTTCAAGAGGAAGGTTATGAAGTCATCATGATCAATTCCAACCCTGAGACTGTCTCCACAGACTACGACACCTCCGACAGGCTCTACTTCGAGCCTCTCACGGTCGAAGACGTCCTCGAGATCATCGAGAACGAAAAACCTGAAGGCGTCGTCGTCTCTTTTGGAGGACAGACACCTTTGAAATTGGCAAAAGAGCTCGCAGAGGCGGGTGTGAAGATACTGGGGTCGGATTTCGAACAGATCGATATGGCAGAAGACAGGGCTCGGTTCGCAACGTTCTTGAAAAAGTTGAAATTGAAAATCCCAGACTTCAAGATCGTCACAAGCGTCGAGGAAGCTCTCAGAGTCGTTGACGAACTCGGATTTCCCGTTCTCGTGAGACCGAGCTACGTGCTGGGTGGTAGGGCGATGGCCGTGGTCGAATCGAAGAAAGACTTGGTCGAGTACGTTTCGCAGGCTGCACTGGTTTCGCAGGGACATCCACTCGTTCTGGACAAGTTCTTGGAAGACGCCATCGAATTGGACGTTGATCTGGTCTGCGATGGTGAAAGCGTCTGGATCGCCGGTTTGATGGAACAGATAGAAGAAGCTGGTATACATTCGGGAGATTCCGCATGCGTTCTACCGCCGGTGAGTCTTTCGGACAATCTGATCGATCGCATCGAAGATGTCGTTTTCAAACTGGTGAAGGGCATGAAGATCGTCGGACCAGCAAACGTTCAGCTTGCCATAAAGGACGAAGAGATCTACGTCATCGAGTTGAATCCGAGAGTTTCGAGAACTTTTCCCTTCGTGAGCAAGGCGATAGGAATAGCTGTAGCGGAGATCGCTGCGAAGGTGCTGATCGGCGAGAAACTGATCGACCTTCTAAAACCCCACTTCCCCTACAAAACGAGGAAAGCTGTTTCCAAAGATTTATCCGATTTTCGAGGCGGTTTGATACCGACCCCTTGGCCCTCGTACTATTCAGTCAAGGAAGTGGTGATACCGTTCCACAAATTTTTGAACGTCGACACGTTGCTTGGACCAGAGATGCGTTCCACGGGTGAGGTCATGGGTATCGGTGAGACGTTTGCCGAGGCATTTGGCAAGGCACAACTGGCCGCGGATAACTATTTCCCAACTAAAGGTGTGCTCGTCAGCGTTAGAGACGGAGACAAACGAGAGATCGTTCCGCTGGTCTCTTACCTGTACGATTTAGGGTTTGAGGTCTACGCGACGAACGGCACCGCGAAATCTCTCAGGGCTGCGGGTATTCCAGCGATCGCCGTGCCCAAAGTAGGTGAGGGTAGGCCAGACGTCGTCGATCTGATCGATCAACACAAGGTGGATCTTGTCGTCATCACGCAATCCAACGAGAGGACGGATGAAATTCACGAGATCGATCCTGAAGCCAAGGCACCGTTGAGTTTCGACAGTCGAAGGACCGTTGGGTACAAGATCAGGACGGGGGCGCTCAGAAACAGAATACCGTGCATCACGACGATCGAGGCGTTCAGGGCGATGGTTTCAGCCGTGAGACAGTCACGGTTGAGTGACCTTAAGGTCCGAAGCCTGAAAGAGTTGCACGCATTGAATTTCTACTAATCCAACAGGCTCTTGATCGAGAGCCGATCGCGCTTTAGGAAGCAAGCTTTTGCGATTTTTCACGATTTGTTTCTAAATCCAGGCACGCCGCCTTGAGCGGTGAAAAATCGTGGTTTTACGGTGAAGTTTTCCTTTTTCTCACTCAAACGGCAAAGATTTTCACACTATCGTTGCCATGCTCTTTGTTTGTCTATTTTTCTCGGTCTTCTAGCAGTTGTTTTATGTGAACGTTCATGGTATCGTTATAGTGGAACCTTAGGTTCCACACTTCATCCATCAAAAAGGTGCCTTTATGAAAAGGTTACTGGTGGTCACGCTGCTGCTCGCCTTTGGACTCCTCGCCCTGGCAAAAACGACGATAACCGTCTGGACGTTCTTCGGCGGTGGCGAAGGTTTCTTGGTGACTGAACTGATCAAGAGATTCAACGCTGAGAACCCAGACATCGAAGCGATCGAACAGATCGTTGAGTGGGGCCAACTCTACAACAAGTTGACCACTGCAATTGCTGCTGGGGATCCACCCGACGTGTCCGTCATGCACCTTGCATTGCTGCCGGACTTTGCCTCAAGGGGTGCTCTCACTGCGCTCGATAAGTACATTTCGAAAGAAACGCTTCAAGATTACGTTCCCGAAATCGCGGCAAAAGCTCGCTACGACGGCAAACTCTACGCGGTACCATTCGACATACACCCGTTGGTGCTCTACTACAACAAGAAACTTTTGAAAGAGGCTGGTCTGGTGGATGCCAAAGGTGAGGTGCTCGTGCCCAAGACTTGGGACGAACTGTTGAGCTACGCGAAGCAGGCGAAGGAAAAGCTTGGGCTCGAAGTTGGAATCTCCAGCGAGATCGGCGCGATGATGGGAGAAAGGCTCTTCATAGCTTACTACACGCAACTTGGTGGACAAATTTACGATGAGAAGACCAAGACTCTGAAATTCGATTTGGAAAAAGTCAAGAAAACTTACGATTTCATGAGCAACCTTTACACAAGTGGTGTCATGAAGCCCATGACCTACGACACCGCCGAATCTCTCTTCCAGAACAACCAGTCACCATTCCACTTCAACGGTGTCTGGGTGATGGCGGTGTACCCAACTCTCGAAGGTTTGCAGTTTGGTGTGACAAACTTACCTGCAATAGTTGGAAGCAAACCTTACACGTGGGGGGACAGCCACACCTGGGTGATACCGAAGAAACCGAAGGACGATCCTGCGAAGATCGCTGCTGCAGCGAAGTTCATAGAGTGTTTCGCAAAGGACGCCGCAGAGTGGGCTAAGGCAGGGCACTTGCCAGTCTTGAAGAGCGTTTTGAACTCTGAGGCGTTCCTAAGATTGCCGATGAGAAAAGATTACGCACACGTTGCGGAGTTCGTTGTTCCAGCTCCCAGTGTGAAAGGATGGCTCGAGGTTAGAACAAAGATGTGGGAGATAGGTGAAGCGGTGATCCTTGGAAAGATGACGCCCGACGCGGCAGCCAAGGAATTGGTGAACTTTACCAAGCAAGTCCTTGAAGATTGAGCATTCGTCGGCTCACTCGAGGGAGGGAGGCTATCCTCCCTCCCTTTTCTCAACTGACTCGTGGTGAGGTGAGACCGCATGGCAGTCTACAGAAAGAAAAAGCACACGTTGCTGGCTTATTTGTTCTTCGCACCTTTTCTTGTTCTGTTACTCATCTTCAGGTTGATTCCATTCGTCAACTCGATCAGGATGATCTTCTACAAGTGGGACATTTTTGGTACACCGAAGTACATAGGCCTTGGAAATTTCACCAGGATGATGTCCGACAAGGTCTTTTGGGCTTCGCTTTGGCATACAGTCTATTTCGTTATACTGACTGTGCCCCCCATCGTTGTTCTTTCGTTCCTAATAGCTCTCTTGATAAATTCCAAAATTAGATTTAAAGATTTTCTCAGAAGCGCCTTCTATCTGCCCTACACCTTGACCATATCGGTGGTCTGTCTAACGTGGACCATGTTGTACAACCCATACTTTGGAATGATCGGAAGGGTGATGAAGTTCTTTGGCTTGAAACCGATAAGCTGGCTCACTGATCCATTTTGGGCGATGCCTGCGATCGTGATAACTACCGTGTGGTGGACGATCGGTTTCTGTATAGTTCTGTACCTTGCCGGCCTTCAGCAGATCCCCGCCTCCTACTACGAAGCTGCTGAGTTGGATGGAGCGAACGGCTTTCAAAAGATGTTCTTCATAACGATCCCTCTGCTCAAAAGGGTACACGTGCTGGTCTTGGTCACGCAGATCATAGCGTCTCTGCAGATTTTCGGCCAAGTGTACATAATGACCGCCGGAGGCCCTGCGGGTAGAACCAGAACCCTCATGCAATACATTTACGAGCAAGGTTTCAGATACTTTCGCATGGGTTACGCTCAAGCCATGGCGTTCGTGTTGTTTCTGGTCATGTTGGTATTCGCATATCTACAACTGCGTCTCATGATAGCCTCTGCGAAAGAGGAGTTGGTCTGAATGAAGTTCAAAAGGTATCTTTTGACCGCATTCGCACTTGCATTGGCTTTGGTTTACCTGATTCCACTCATATGGATGACTCTCGCTTCTTTTCAAAGCGAAAAAGACATATTGGCCAGCAAGTGGATACCAAGCAAATGGTTCGCGGAAAACTACAAGATAATCCTGCAGAGGGCGAAGTTGAGGACTTGGTTCGTGAACAGCTTGATCTCAGCCACGGGAGCCACGGTCGGAATACTTTTGGTCTGCATCCCAGCCGCTTACGCCGTGAGTCGTATGGAATTTCCCGGAAGGAAAATTCTCTATCTTCTCTCGCTCACAGGCTTCATGATACCCACTCAGGCCATCGCGATACCTCTGTATCTGTTGGTCAGAAAGTTTGGACTCGTGAACAACCTCTTGGGAATCATAATCCCCGCCTTGCCTTCTTCCATGGCCGTGTTCATACTCTCTCAGTTCATGAAGGCCATACCTTTGGATTATGAAGAGGCCGCTCGTCTGGATGGAGCCAGTGAACAGGATGTGATGCTGAGGGTGATTCTGCCCATGTCGCTTCCCGCAGTGGTGACGGTGACCGTCCTTCACTTCACCTGGACCTGGAACGACTTCTTCTGGCCTTTGATAGTGATGACTTCAGATAAGATGTACACCCTGCCAGTGGGATTGGTGGCGCTGGCTGCATCCGATGTGAACATACGCTACGGACCCATAATGGCAGCGAACGTTTTGGCATCCTTGCCCGTGATAGCAGTTTACATATTCTTGCAGAGATACTTGACGCGCGGGGTGGTACTGAGTCTCAGGTGAGGGGTGATCGCTTTGAGGCTGAAACTGAACGAAGGTTGGCGCTTTTCGTTGGATGGAGTTCACTTCGTTGAGGTGAAGTTACCTCACGAGGTGCTCTGGGAAAACGTGAAGGAAAAGGTGAAACATGTGGTATACGAAAAGAAGCTGGATCTGAGAGGTTACGAGAAAAAAAGGATACTTCTTCACTTTCATGGTGTAGATTACATCGCAAGAATTTTCGTGAATGACTCTGAAGTTTTTCAGCATGAGGGTGGCTACGACGACTTCAAGGTGGACATCACAAGACAACTGAAATTCAACGGGAACGACGTGGTGAAGGTCTTGGTTTCAGACGTGGATCTTTCAGAGAGATCCGACGTTGTCGCAGGCAAACAAGATTGGTACGGGAACGCGTGTGGAATCGTTCAGCAGGTCGAGCTCTGGATCGTCGATGAAGTTCATGTCGACTCAATGAAGGCCCTTCCCAGAAAGGACCTCAAGAGCGTAGATTGTGAGGTACGCTTCTCGGATGGAACGTACCACGAGTTCGAAGTGTCCCTCTTAGATCCGTTTGGAAAGGAAGTTCTGCGGGAAAAGATCAAACAGAGCAGATTCACACTGCAGCTCGAGAATGCCTTGACTTGGGACCTCTCACATCCCTACCTTTACAAATTCATCGTTGAATTCAACGACGAAAGGATCGAAACCAGATTTGGGTTCAGATACATCGAAACACGAGATGACAAGATCCTTCTGAACGGTGAACCTGTTTACATCTTCGGCGCGCTCGATCAAAACTTCTATGCAGACACGCACTACACGCTCCCAGATCGCGAAAGGCTCCTTGACGAGATGCTCAAAGCCAAGGAAATGGGTCTAAATCTTCTAAGATACCACGTGAAGATACCAGATCAAGACTATCTGGAAGTGGCAGACGAGTTGGGAATCTTGGTTTGGATGGATTTACCTTACGCGAGGCAACCGGACGAGAAAGGGAGAAACTATTTAGAAAAACTTCTTGAAAACGTTTTGAATCGATATGCGAATCACCCATCCTTCGTGATGCTCAGTCTGATCAACGAAACGTGGGGGGTTGACCTTACCGAAAACGCCACTGAGGAAACGAAAGAGTGGATCAGAAAATTCTACGAGAAGGCCAAGACTCTGGATTCCACACGTTTGTACGTGGACAATTCGGCTTGTCCTTGGAACTACCATGTCGTATCGGACGTGGACGATTATCATTTCTACAACGCCTTTCCGTACCACAACGAGCAGTGGAAGAAACGCATCCAAGACTTCGCAACGGGTGAATACAAGACCTTCTTTGAACCACCGAATCGCAGGCTCCCAAAGATCGTCTCAGAGTTTGGAGTGTGGGGCCTTTCCGATCCAAAGGCTTGGCTTGGAGAATGGTCGAAATTCCCCATCAGTGTTATGGGCAACAGTTTTGAAGGCTCTGAACCAGTGAGGGCGATCGAGAAAATGGTTGAGTTTCACAACATCGACGATCTCATCTACCAAGCGCAGATCCATCAATTCTTGGGATTGAAGTACCAAGCGGAAGTGATACGTCTTTATCCTTCGATCAGTGGATACGTCATCACAGAGTTTTCCGACATAGCGTGGGAAGCCAACGGTCTTTTGGACTACAACAGATCGCCCAAATCCTTCCACCATCTGATGAAAACCATAAACCAACCAATCGTTTGCATCATACCCAACCACAGATCGTTACTGCTCGAAGGACAAATGTATGAGGCAGAAGTGTACTTAGCGAACAACACTTCAAAAAAGTTCGAAGCGACTCTCGTGGTGAGAACTGAAAGAAATATCTTGAAACAGGCTCGAGTGGAAACAAAACCTTGGTCTGTGGAGAAAATCACAGACGTGAAGGCACAACTCGAACCTAACGCTCAGAACGTCTTCGTGGAACTGCTCGAAGGAGAAAGATTGTTGAGCCGAAACTTTTATCCGATCATGGTCCTTCGCGAGAACAAGAGGGCTTTGGATATAGTCTGGGTGAACAAGGAAAATTTTTCGGACGAAGAGTTGCTGTGTATGAGGGAAGATGAGAAGATCTACGGTGTGTTGGATTTTTCAGGTGATTGGCTGAGCGCCATAACGATATTCAACACGAAGAGACAGCTGAACATCGCCGCACTGCTATGGGATCTTGGACAGTTGGCAACAGCGAATCTGCTTGTGCCTAAGACTTTCGGCCCGATCAGCTCACAGAATTCTTTGATCAGCAAGATCATGGGCTGGGGTTACGCCGTCGCATCGCTCTTGTACGTGAGGGAGGGCAAAGAAGGTGAGCGAATCTTAACAACACTGAAGGAGTGTGAGGTTTCGAAACGATTGATCGAAGAGATCGTTTGATGTTTCTGCTATATTATTGGCAAGGTGATGGGCGTGAGGAAATACATAACGATGAGAGACATCGCCGAAAAGGCTGGCGTTTCTGTGAACACCGTTTCAAGGGTTCTGAACAACAAAACCGATATAAGCAAACAGACGCGCGAAAATGTACTGAAGATCGCTAAGGAATTGGGCTACATAAAGAACATAACTGCATCTTCGTTGCGCAACAATCAAACCAAAATAGTCGGTGTCATACTCGAAGACATCACGAATTTGTTCTTCGCAGAAGTTATGAAAGGCATGGAGGCCGCGGCAAGGAAGTACGGCTATCAGCTGTTGCTCATGAACACCCAGACAGATGCGAAGAAACAGAGAGAAGCCATACAGACGCTCTTGGAACGCAGGGTCGAAGGCATACTGATCACACCCACGGAGGATGGCCTGAGCGACTTTGAAAGGCTTTCTCACATCAATGTTCCCGTGGTGATCGTTGGAAGACACATCGAACGATTGCAACTCGATGAGATACACAGCGACGAGGTCAAAGGGGGTTATCTGGCCACAAAGCATTTGCTGTCTAAGGGTAGGAAGAAGATCCTTTTGATAAATTCCATACCAGAGAACTCCGCCGCCAGGATGAGAGAAGAAGGCTACAGGAAAGCTCTGCGCGAGGCGAATGTTCATCTTCCCGAAGATTACATCATCGTATCGTCCGAGCCCAACATGGAAGCTGGCTATCACGCCGTTTTTAAGGCGATCGAGAAGAAGCTGGACTTTGACGGCATTTTCTGCTACAACGACATGTTCGCCTTCGGTGCGATGAGGGCACTCGAAGAACTCGGTAAGAGAGTGCCTCAGGATGTTGCGGTGGTCGGCTATGACGATGTGGCATTCGCTTCCTACTACAGACCAGCGCTCACCACGATCAGGATAAACAAGTTCGGTATGGGGTTTGAAGCTTTCAAACTTTTGCTGCAAAAATTGAGTGGCAGGAGAAAAAAGTCCAAACGTGTGGTGCTGGACGTCGAACTCATCGCGCGAGAGTCGGCGTGACGCACCAAAATACGAGTTTTTGATCTGTAGAGAAGTGAGCCTTTCGAACCATTCACTCAGCCGTGCTCAACCACCTAAGAACTTTCTTCCCCATGGTATCTCAGTTCAAAGACTCTCATGCGATGAAGCAACAATTGAAACAAGATTCTCATGTCGACTCGAGGAAAAGGAAACCTGTCCATGCAAAGATTTATGTCATGAACGAAAGAAAAGTGATGCCGATACCATGGCGATCTAATTCACATGCACCAGTTTCGTTCTTTCAGATAGCGTGACTTAAGTTTAAGATACGGCCTTACGAAAGCGTGTTGACGCAAACATTGTTTGGGGTTAAAATATTCATGGAAGTGAAACAATGAGAAGATGGATCGTGTTCCTCTGCGTTCTTATAACAATTGGAGTTGTGGTGTCACAGTGGAAACCAGTCAGGTCCATCACGATAATCGTACCTTGGGCTGCTGGTGGTGCAACCGATCAAGTCACGAGAATGACTGCCTCGCTGATGGAGCCGGACTTAGTTAAGAAGTTCATAATCGTCAACACTCCGGGTGGGGCCGGATCGATCGGGACTCTAAACGCATGGCAAGCCCCACACGATGGTTACACCTGGACGGCCAATTCGGTCATGAGCATCGCCAGTTACCCAGTTTTGGGTTACCTGAAGGTCACGCATAGAGATTGGAAGTATCTGTTGCCCGTTTACAATCCAAACGTAGTTGTCGTGAATCCTAACACACCGTACAAATCTGTTCAAGATCTCGTCGAAGCTTTACGGAAGAATCCGGACATTCCGCTGAGCTCTGCGGGAACCGGCAGTGGTGGACACATCGCTCTGGAGCATTTTGCAAGCTATTTCGGTGTAAAGTACAAACATGTTCCTTACGCTGGTGGAGCACCGGCAACGACGGCAGTCGTGGCCGGAGAAGTGGTGGGCAACATGCAGTTCTCCAACGAAGTGGCTGACATGATCAGAGCGGGTAAATTAAGAGCCTTGTGTACACTCGGAGCAGAACCTTTGGAGCTGGATGGATACGGGACCATTCCCAGTATCAGACAGTGGTACCCGGACTTTCCCGAATGTGCCACTTACTTTGGCATCATGATCCCTGCGGACGTGCCAACAGAAGTGCTCGAAGCTGTGTACAAAATCTTCGAAAAAGCAGCCAAATCGGAGGAATTCAAACGGTGGGCCATCAAGCAGGGCTTGGTCCCGGTGTGCATTTACGGTGACGAAGCGGATCGGGTTGTCGAAAAAGTTGTGGTACGTGACCTGTGGTTGCTCTACGATCGAGGTATCGCGACGATTTCACCGCTGGAGTTTGGCATTCAGAGGCCTTAGTCGTTTATCGTAGTTCAACTCGTGAACCAAAGAGACCAAAGGGGAGGACTCAGATTGTCTTACAGAGAAAAAGTATTTCGTATCTCCATCCACAAAACGCGTGAGGAGATGGGCTTTGCTGCGGCCTTCGAGTTGGTTTCGATATTGATCGAGAAGCTGAAGACGCTCGAAGAGGTTAACGTCGTCTTTGCCACCGGTCTTTCTCAACTGGAGTTTCTTGATGCTTTAGTCAAGATACCTTTCCATGGATGGGACAGGGTGAACGCATTTCACTTGGACGAGTACATAGGTCTGCCAGCCGAAGCCACTCAGAGGTTTTCGAACTTTCTCAAAAACAGGCTCTTCGATCGCTTGCGATTCAAGAACGTTTATTATGTCGTTCCACCAGGTCAGGAGAATGAAGATGCGCAAAACCTGGCTCGAAAATATGAACAGCTTTTGTTGAAACATCCTTTGCACATTGCGTGCATCGGTATAGGTGAAAACGGTCACATCGCGTTCAACGAACCGAACGTCGCCGATTACAACGATAAGCATCTGGTCAGAGTCATCGAACTGGACGAACGTTCCAGAAACCAGCAGTTGGCAGAAGGCTGGTTTCAAACCATTGAAGAAGTGCCAACCCACGCGATAACTCTGACCGTGCCTGCCATACTGAGCGCCGAGAAGATTCTGTGCATAGTGCCTCGCGAGAGAAAGAAAGAGATAGTTCTCCGAACTCTGGAAGGTCCCATCACGGCTGAATGTCCTGCAAGCTTTTTGAGAAGACATCGCGATGTTCATCTCTTTCTGGACGCAGAGAGTGCTTCGCTGTTGCCTGGATGAAACAACACACTTACCACTGAGGCGAGCTTCAAGCTCGCCTTATTTCTTATTACTGCACCCAGAGAGAGCGCTTCGCGATTTATTTCCAGCATCGCGATATCTATTCAAACCCCTCGTTTCATGGAGTAGAAGGTTCATCTAAAGTCATTTTGTACGTTCAAGCTAACAATAGGCTTGAGCTTGACTTGATGTATTAAAATATGGTAACCTATGTTTCGAGGAGTTCATCGGTGTGTTGCACAGAAAGCGAGGGGGAAGATGGATAAAGATCAAAGTGGCCGTAGTCGGCATGGGAAACGTCGGAAGGTACGTGCTTCAAGCTGTCAGAGAATCACAAGACATGGAAGCTGTGGGAATCGTTGAAATTCCAGAACGAGTGAGTCAAATTTCGAGTCAGATCACAGACCTACCTGTCACGAGCAACGTGGAAGAACTTGAAAAACCTGACGTCGCGATCTTGGCGATCGACAGTCGTGCTGTGCCGAGCGTCGCTCCAAGTTTTCTCTACAAAGGCATCAACACAATCGACGCGTACGACATACATGGCGCTGAGGGGGCGCTCAGACTGAAGAAACAGCTCGACGAGATAGCAAAGGAGAACAATTGTGTTGCGATCATATCTGCGGGTTGGGACCCCGGAACCGATTCGCTCATCAGAGCCGTCATGCAGATCATCGCGCCGAAGGGTATGACTTGTACGAACTTCGGTCCAGGCATGAGCATGGGTCACACCGTGGCTGTGAAGAGGATCAAGGGAGTGAAGGATGCCGTTTCGATCACTTGTCCGAAGGGCATGGGCATGCACATGAGGCTCGTGTACGTGGAATCAGAGGACGGATACGATTTCGACGAAGTGGCGAAGAAGATCTCGGAAGATCCATACTTCTGTCACGATGAAGTTTACATAAATCAAGTCAGCACTGTGAAGGACTTGATAGACATGGGTCATTCCGTGAAAATAGAAAGGAAAGGAACTTCCGCAGGTGCTTGCAATCAAAGGATGGAATACCACATGTCAGTGAACAACCCAGCTGCAACGGCACAGGTAATGGTGTCTGCAGCTCGTGCAAGTGTGAAGCAAAAGCCCGGTTGTTACACGTTACTCGAGATACCTTTGATAGACTTACTGTTTGGAGAGAAGGACGAGCTGATCTGTAAGTTATTGTGAATTTGGCCTACAACTTTGTTGAGGGGGGTGTTCTCATGAAGAGGGTTCTTCTGGTAGCGGTTTTGGTCTTCGCTGTGGTAATGCTCTTCGCACAAGCGCCGAAAAGGGGTGGCACTCTGTACGACTATTTCACCATCGACAGAATGACATTCGATGCCCAGGAAGACACGACATTGCAGACTTATGCTTTGGCGAGGCTCTTGTTCAGCACGCTGGTCAGGTACAAGGGCGAAACTTTGGAACTCGAGCCGGAGCTGCTCGCAAAGATGCCCGAAATTTCTGAAGATGGAAGAGTGTACACGTTCGAGCTCAAGAAGGGTATCAAGTTCCACGATGGAAAGACGGAGCTCACGAGCGATGATGTGAAGTTCACCATCGAGAGGATGCTCAGTCCCAAGGGCAGGGGTGCGAGCAAGTGGCTGTTCGAACCTATTCTCGGCGCCGAAGAGTTCATCAAAGGTCAGTCCACGAGTCTTGAAGGTTTCAAGAAGATCGACAACTACAAGTTCCAGATAATACTCAAAGAAGCTTACGCACCTTTCCTGTACCATCTCGCGGTCCCGGGTGCATCGATCTACTCTGAAAAGCTCGTCAAAGCCGCTGGAGATAACTGGAAGCTCAATCCCGTGGGAACGGGACCCTTCAAACTGAAGAGGCACGTACCCAACACCGAGATCGTTCTTGAGAGGAATCCTTACTACTTTGAAAAGGATCTTCCTTACCTCGACGGCATAGTTTTCAGAATAGTCCCAGACTCGACGACCGCGCTCATGGAGTTCGAAGCTGGAACGCTCGATGTGGTGACGATACCCGTACTCGAGTACGACAGGCTGAAGAAATCTGGAAAGTACAACATCATCGAGAAGGAAGCTCTGAACACGTACTACTTCCTCATGAACATGAGCGATCCGAAGTGGTCTAACCCGACCCTGAGAAAGGCCATGGCACTCGCGATCAACAAGAAAGAGCTTGCAGAGGCGGTTTTCGGGCCGAGGGCAACCGTGGCGACGAGTTTCGTCACACCCGGCATACCCGGCTCCCACCCACTTGGAGAAGGTCCGGCGTACGAATACAACCCAGAAGAAGCGAAAAAATTGGTTGCTCAGCTTGGAAACATCGGTAAAGTAACGGCGTGGCAATGGGGTGGAGACACACTCTCGCAACCGAACATAATCATCCAGGCGATGGCCAAGGAAGTCGGAATAGACCTCGAGATCATACCAATAGAAAGGGCAGCATTCCGTCAAGCGAGGAGGGAAGGAAAGGTTCCAGCAGCCTACGGTAACTGGTGGGCAGACATTCCAGATCCAGACAACTACATAGGCGTGTTCTTCGGCGAGGGTAACCAGATGTCTTCCGGCTACAACAACAAGGAAGTCCAAGAGATGATCAAGAAAGCACGCGTTGAGGTTGACCCGGAAAAGAGAGCACAGATGTACAGAGAGATAGAGTACAAGATCATAAGAGAAGATGTCGCGGTCATACCGTTGTTCCATTTGAAATACCTGCTCGCAACTCAAAAAAACGTGCACGGCATAATCGCTCATCCAACAGGAATTACCGTTTATCTCTACGTTTACAAGCAGTGAATCACAGGGCGGGCGCCTGCCCGACCCTTCAGGAGGAAAGCTATCGTGATTCAATACATCGTTCGCCGTCTACTTTATTCAATACCCGTCATCATTGGAGTTACTCTGATAACTTTCATCTTGCTCAACGTGGTGCCCGGTGATCCTGTTTTGGAGATGGTGGGAAAGTACGCAGATCCAGAAACGATCCAACAGATCAGAGAACAACTGGGATTGAACGATCCGCTCGTCGTACAGTACTTGAGGTTCTTGTTCAACCTATTGAGAGGAGATCTTGGTAAATCCTTCAAGACTAATCTGCCGGTTTCCAAGATGATCGCCGACACGTTTCCCACCACTCTGAAGCTGGCCCTAAGTTCTTACCTCGTCGCGACGGTGCTGGGAGTTTCCGTCGGCATCATCTCTGCTGTGAAACAGTACTCTTTCCTTGATCGCTCCATGATGATCCTCGCGCTTGCGGGAGTGAGCGCACCTGTTTTTTGGGTTGCCGTCGTTGCACAGCTGGTCTTTGGTTTGAAACTTGGCTGGTTTCCCATATCTGGCTATTACAGTTTCAAACACATGATCTTGCCTGCGATCGTTTTGGGAACGAGGTTCGCTGCCTCGATCGCTCGTTACACCAGGAGCGCCCTTCTGGACGTCATAAGGCAAGATTACATCAGGACCGCTCGTGCTAAGGGACTTCCGGAAAGAAGAGTGATCTTCGTCCACGCACTCAAAAACGCGATGATTCCTGTAGTGACGATCCTCGGGATGCAACTCAGCGGATTGTTGACGGGCTCCATCCTCACCGAAACGGTCTTTGCGATTCCGGGGCTTGGAAGGCTTTCCGTCTGGGCTCTTTCAGAAAGAGATTTTCCACTCGTCCAGGGAACTGTCGTTTTCACGGCGATCGTGTACATTCTGGGTAACCTGATTGTGGACGTATCTTACGCGTTTTTGAACCCGAGAGTCAGATTGAAGTAGGAGGTAACTTCTGTGGCTGAGAAGAAGGCCGCTTCACTTTATGCGGATGCCTTCAGAAGGTTGAGAAAAAACAAAGCGGCGATGTTTGGGTTGATCTTCGTGATCTTCGTCGTGCTCGTTGCGATTTTTGCACCCTTGCTTGCACCAGCCGATCCGAACAAGATAGACCTTCAGAACCGTCTCAAATCCATGGGTTCACCTTCGAGGATATGCAAAAACGGAGTTTACATTCTCGGTTCGGACGAGTACGGCAGGGACATTCTTTCACGTTTGATTTACGGCGCGAGGATCTCTCTGACGGTTGGTGTCATGACGCAGATCATCACAACCGCGATAGGCATAATCATAGGATCTCTGGCGGGCTATTACGGTGGAGTCATCGACATGGTGATGATGAGGGTAGCGGATATGCTGTTCGCCTTCCCAGAGCTTCTCTTCTACATCGGTATGATATTCGCGCTCGGACCGGGTTTGACGAACATGTTCATTGCACTTTCTGTGATCGGTTGGGCTGGGAAGGCGCGTCTGGTGAGGAGCCAGGTGATATATCTGAAGGAAACTGAGTTCGTGGAAGCCGCAAAGGCTCAAGGACTTTCAGACTTTCGAATCATCGTAAAACACATTCTTCCGAACTGCATGGGTCCGATCATCGTCTCGGTGTCGTTGGGAATACCAGGCGCAATCTTGGCCGAGGCGGGTCTCTCGTTCCTCGGTCTGGGCATTCTTCCTCCGACACCCAGTTGGGGAAACATGATAAGATCGGCGAGTGCGTATCTGAGGATCCAACCTTGGTACGCCGTTTGGCCAGGGGTTGTTCTCATGCTCGCCACGTTCGCTTTCAACTTGCTCGGAGACGGGCTCAGGGATGCGCTCGATCCGAGGTTGAAACAGTGAAAGGGTGTGTGACGATGAAGAAACTCACCTTGATTTGCTTCATATTGGTTGCGATCTCGTTGTTTGGGAGTGGTGTGACTGTGGAAAGCTTGGAGCTTGCAAGAAAGCAGATAGAACTGTTCAAGAAAGAATTCAGGATCGAACCACGAGAAGTGGTGTTCAACATCGCGGTGGGTAGTGAAGATGGAAAGTTGACGATCTTTGGAGAGGTTTCAGAACCCAAGTTGAAAGAATCTCTGCTCGAAAGACTGAGAACAGCCCTCCAAGTTTCTTTCGACGACAAGATCAAACTCTTGCCCGACGAGTCCGTAGGCGAGAAGATCTTTGCGGTCGTGAACGTCGACGTGGTGAACCTGATGGACGCACCGAGGAGAACTCTGCAGAAGAACGCCGTGACTCAGGCGCGCATGGGGGACGTTCTGAAACTGTTCAAGAAGGATGGCGATTGGTACCTGGTGCAGATGGAAGATTCTTACATAGGTTGGATCGATGGGTCTAAGATCGTGAGCATGAACGAGAGTGAACTGAAGGAGTATCTCTCTGCACCTTTCGCGCTGATCGTTTCGAAGTTCGCACAGCTTTACGAGATGGCAGATCCAGCTGGCGCGGTCGAAGCAAAGCTCGTACAGGGAACCACACTGCCTTGCGTTGAAGGTAAAGGTGAATGGTTGAAACTGAGATTGCCCGATCAAAGAGAACTTTTCGTGAGATCGAGTGACGTGCAGTTGTTCGAAAGCAGAGAGAAAGTCTTTGCGACTCAGAAAGGTGCAGATTACATCATCGAGCTTGCCAAGCAACATTTGGGACTTCCCTATCTGTGGGCAGGCACGACGTCTTACGGGTTCGATTGTTCTGGTTTCACACAGTTCTGCTTCAAAATGGCAGGTTATTTCTTGAGACGCGATGCAGACATGCAGTACGAACAGGGCGAGCCCGTGTTGGACAGGAAAGATCTCAAAATGGGCGATCTGGTGTTCTTCCAAACCTACAAGGCAGGTCCCTCACACGTGGGCATCTACATAGGCAACATGAAGTACATCCACTCTGGCAGCAAGGGTGTGGCGATAAACAGTTTCGATCCGAAGGATCCAGACTATTCGGCGGACCTCGATAGAAAGTACATCGGTGCGAGAAGGATCATTCAAAGGTGATAGAGATGGCCGAGTTGTTGCGCGTTGAGGACCTCACTGTGAAGTTCTTCACCAGCGATGGAATCGTGCACGCCGTGGACCAAGTCAGTTTCACCATCGAAGAAGAGGAAGTGCTGGGATTGGTGGGCGAATCTGGCTGTGGAAAGTCCGTCACTTCCTTAGCCATCATGAGACTCTTACCAGTCCCACCAGCGAAGATCACTTCTGGAAAGGTCTTCTTCGATGGAAAGGATCTGCTCCAACTTTCGGATGCCGAAATGAGAAAGATTCGTGGCAACGTGATATCGATGATCTTTCAAGAACCCATGACCTCACTGAATCCCGTCATAACGGTGGGAAAGCAGATCGCCGAAGCGATCGTGACACACCAGAACGTGAGCATGGAGGAAGCCAAGAAAAAGTCGATCGAACTGCTCAAGCTGGTGGGTATTCCAAATCCCGAAAAACGTTACGATGATTATCCTCACCAAATGTCCGGCGGAATGAGGCAACGCGCCATGATAGCAATGGCTCTCTCATGTAATCCGAAACTTCTGATCGCGGATGAACCCACTACCGCGCTCGATGTGACCGTTCAGGCGCAGATACTCGATCTCATCGCCCAACTCAAGGACAGTTTCGGAATGAGCGTCTTACTCATAACCCACGATCTGGGAGTCATCGCCGAGATGTGCAACAGGGTCATCGTGATGTACGCAGGTCAAATCGTGGAAGAAGCCCCTTGCATAGACTTGTTTGAATCTCCGTTGCATCCTTACACGGATGGACTTTTGAAGTCCATACCCAAACTCGAACCTGGAAAGAAACCTCTGCACACGATCGAGGGAAGCGTTCCGAACGCGATGGATTTACCAGCAGGTTGCAGGTTTCATCCACGATGTCCTTTTGCTTTCGATCTCTGCAGAGAAAAGGTTCCAAAGCTTGTGAACGTGAACCAGCACAGAAGGGTCAGATGTTTCTTGAGAGGATCACAGCCGGAGGAAGTGGAAGCATGAACGAAGTCCTACTCGAAGTGAGAAACTTGGTGAAGCACTTTCCAGTGAAGGCTGGGATATTTCAAAGAACCGTCGCCGTGGTGAAGGCCGTCGACGGGGTGAGTTTCCAAATAAGGAGAGGAGAAACTTTTGGGTTGGTGGGTGAGAGTGGGTGTGGAAAGACAACCACAGGAAGATGCGTTCTGATGCTCGAAACGCCCACCAGCGGTGAGATCGTTTTCAAAGGTGTGGACATAACGAAATTGAACCAGAAACAGCTGAGAAAACTTCGCCCGAAAATGCAGATAGTTTTTCAAGATCCCTTCAGTTCGCTCAACCCAAGACTTCCAATAAAGGAGATCATCGGTGAAGCCATCGCGTACCACAAGATCGCGAAAGGAAGAGAAGTTGAAAGAAGGGTTCAAGAGCTCTTAGAAATGGTTGGATTGTCCGTCGAACACATGAACAGATACCCGCACGAATTCTCCGGCGGTCAGAGGCAGAGGATCTGTATCGCTCGAGCTTTGGCGACGGAGCCTGATCTGATCGTCTGTGACGAAGCCGTTTCTGCACTCGATGTTTCCATACAGAGTCAGATACTCAAGCTTCTGGAGAACCTTCAAGCCAAGCTCAGCGTGGCTTACTTGTTCATCTCGCACGCTCTGAACGTGGTCAAGTACATCTCGCACAGGATCGGTGTGATGTACCTTGGAAAGCTCGTGGAGGTTGCAGAGAGCGAGGAACTCTATTTGAACCCCCTTCATCCCTACACGAAGGCGCTCATTTCTGCCGTGCCCGTCCCGGATCCCAAGGTGAAGCGAAAAAAGATCATACTCAAAGGTGACGTCCCAAGTCCCCTGAACCCGCCTCAAGGATGCAGGTTCGTCACCAGATGTCCCCAAGCCATGCAGGTCTGTGCTGAGATCGAACCACAACTGGTAGAGGTCGCGCCGAATCATTTCGTGGCGTGCCATCTGTATTCGAGTACGTGAGAAGTTCTGGCAAAGGTGAAGCTAATTCTGCAGAAAGCGATTTAGATTGTCACCAGTCAGGAATTACCTACTTATGGTGCCTCGCGAGGCAAAACGTTCTTTCTCAGAGAGTGCACCTTCTCCATGAACTCTCTTACGCGTTTCTCATCGACGTGATTTTCGAATTTGCCTTCGTATTTAAAAGCTGTACCGACAATGGCTCCATCGGCTACCTCAAGCATCTTATCGACGTTATGAACCGTTACTCCTGTGTTCGCAAATACTGCTACCCCAACTTGGAACGCCATCTCTTTCACACTTAGCAACGTATTTAAGTCAACCGGACTCCCCGCAGTTAAACCCGATACACATAATGCATCTGGACGATGGTTAAATAAGGTCGTTTTAACAATTTGCAGTATTTCTCTCTCCGCCAGATACTTGGCGCTCTCCGGAACGACGTTGAAAAGCATTTTAACCTCCTGTGCGCCAACGTATTTCCTGTGGCGCGCAATCTCACCGTAGTTCAAATTCCATAAGCCAAAGTCACTGGCATACACGCCAGAGAAAACTTCCCTGACGAATTTCGCACCTGTTGCAACAGCAAGATCAATGGTCGCAATTGGATCCCACAGAACGTCTACACCAAAAGGTACCTTCATATGGGGGATCAATTCTCCTATTATTCGTGCCATCGTAGCCACGGTTACAATCGGTACCTTCGTTAAATACGGCAGGCTGAATTCGTTTGAGAATATCACGCCATCGACCCCGCCATTCTGAAGGGCAAGCAAATCTCTTTTCGCCCACTCAATTACCTCGGAAAGACTCCCTTCTTTGTAAAACGGATCACCTGGTAGTGGTAAGAGATGACACATGCCAATAATTGGTTTCTCAAGACCAAACACTTCTTTAAGCCAATTCCTACTCGACATAGTTCAACCTCTCCTTTCGCGATCTTCTTTCTAGGAAATGTTAGATAACTCATCTTGGAGTTTATGAATTATCTCCATTAGGTCCTTCGTCCTTTTATAAAGCTCAAGGTATACGTGATATTTTATATCGTAAACTTGTTTCCAAGATACATCGGGTTGTACCCTTGACTTTACCTTCACCCATTTCTCTATCTCCTGTACGCTCTCAAATTCTTTAATGCCCATGGCAGCTAAGAAAGCGTCTCCGAAACTCGCTCCAATCAGCTGATTCGGAATATTCATCTCAAAGCCAGTTATATCAGCGATAAGCTTCACCCACAAAGGATTCTTAAGCACTCCCCCAGCCAGTAATATTCGTCGGGGGACAACCCCTTCTTTTGACATCTCTTGTAAGTTATGGCGTATGCTATAGCTCACACCTTCCAACACAGAGCGATGTATGTCTCCTTTTGTATGAGCCAAAGTTAAACCAAAGATAATCCCTTTTGAGGCGGGATCATGAATGGGAGTCCTTTCTCCTGCAAAATACAGAAGGACAATCAATCCTTTCGAACCCGCGGGTGACTTCTCGGCTAATTCCGCCTGGTGTGCCAGAACAGCTCTGGGGATGCGGACCAGACAGCAGCTGATCTTTTGCCATCTTAGAGTGGCAATTTTACCCATCGTGGAACGCAGCTTGGCTAACTTTTCGCTGTCTATATCCCAAAGCTCGTGAGGATTTGAAGCTGCACGAAGCCCGATATAAACATCTGCCCACTCCATTCCATGGCGCTCTAACTCAGGCAAGGTGTCGATTTGTTCGTTGCTACCATACTTAAGTAGAGAACGATTCAACCTCTACGACTGGAAAACAACCTGTGGAAGAGCTCCCGCCTTGATGCAGGCCTCATACACTCCGACAACCAAAGGGTACGAGTCTGTCTCCAGCATAGATATCAATACCTTTTCTCCTCGCTTTACTTCCGTACTGTAATTCACAAGAAGATCCCCGAGCCGCCTCCAACGGTCATCCATTTTTGTTTTCCCCCTCCCGCATCAACTAAGCTACTCACTTTTTTTCAAGTGAGGCTTTCTTGCGTGCTTTATAACCTGTTCAAATATAAGAATTGCTATCATGAAAATCCCCCAAAAGATATCCTTGAAGAAAGAGGCCCTAGATGAGGTCATCATTATACTGTAGAATCCTGTTGATAGTACCTGAAGGATTAGAGCTGACAGGATTAAGCTAGCTACAGTTCCATAACCACAGGAAACAGCTGCCAAACTCGCTATAGCGCGGGCGATCAGTACTTATTCGCGATCGATTGTCCCAGGAATATTCCCTCGTTTATACGATCCTCTGACAAATATCCTATACCAGCCTTCAAAGCATCTTGGACATCCCTGAGCTGTACCTTTTGCCCTTCAACAAAAATTTCCCCACCTTGTGGCCTCAGGACTTGAAACAAGGTGAGAGCCAATTCTCTCTGTCCCGCCCCAACCAAACCTACTATGCCTAAGACTTCTCCATACTTCAAGTCGAACGAGATATCTTGAAAATAAGGAAGGGTTCAGCTGACAGTTGTTTCGGTTGCTGAGGACCCCCTCGCTCATCTCTCTCAACTGTTGAGATTTCGCGGCCTGTCATATGGACCTCCATCGTCTTAATGTCCACTTCGTGAGCTGCCCGATCCAAAACCTTCCTGCCACCCCGATATATGATGATCCTGTCAGCGATCTGCTTAACCTCCTGCAACTTGTGACTAACAAAAAGGACGGAAACCCCCTGGCTCTTGAGTTGTCTGATTATGTGAAACAGTGTTTCAACCTCTCGACGGGTGAGCGCCGTAGTAGGCTCGTCCATAATAATAAATCGGGCTCCCTGAAAAAGTATCACTGTTTGATATCAAGTGAAATGCAATTTCGGCTATCTTTTTCTTTGTGTCTGTCATGTTCCGCAACTTAATTTCGAACATAGGTTCAAAACCCAGTTTTTCAATGGCGTACATCACTCCTCCTCTAACCTTCTTTATGGGATAATCACTGTTTGAGCATAGAGTCTGCAAATCTCTCCGAATTGTCACTTTCGAGACCCCCAAAATGTCTACAAGATAATCTACTGTCGCGTTGCCCTCCGTTAATACCACGTCAAGTATTTTTTGAATGCGATCACTTTTTCTCATACTGACCTCCTGTTGAACACTACGTCGAGGTTATGATCACATATTTGATCACAGTAGTATCATTTCATGATCGTCATAGCTCCGATCTGGTCACATGTCAATAAGGTAACATATAATTAGCGATTTTTGCACCTAATCTTGTGACTTCCTTTTCCAGCTCTGACACTAAGGCGTCAATGTAATGCATTCACTTTCAGTACGATTTGAAACTGAGCGCCTCCCGGGGTAAGTCTTGTGACGTATCTAAGAAATCGTTCAACAAGGGATCTGAGATACTCGTTGTTACCTTGTGACAACTCTCTATGTGTAATTGGCAGAAAGTCTTACTCATGTTGGCGGAACATGTTTGAGTACTATTGTGCTCAGGGTTTGTACACAAGTGATAAGGGTACGAAAACAAAAAAGCTCAGCACAAGTCTTGACAGTGAAGAAAAGATTGACAAATCGAATAACAGGATCGTTGTCTTCCCTTTCCAATGTTGCAACGTATCGATTTGCGTACGCGAGACTATAATAATAGCAACCACAAACTTTGTTGGGGGGTATGAACGTGGAAGGCACGGCGTGGTCGGTTTTACCTCCGCTCGTAGCGATCGTCTTGTGCTTCCTAACAAAAAACGTCATACTTTCGCTCTTCCTCGGCATCTTCACGGGTGGTCTGCTCCTGAACGGCTTCAACCCAATCGCTGGTGTGGTCTACTCGCTCGAAAAGATCATCGGCTCCATGGCGGACGAATGGAACGCGAAGTTGCTGTTGTTCAACTTACTCATGGGTTCGGGTATAGCCTTCATTTGGCGCCTGGGTGGTAGCAAGGCCTTGGCCGACTGGGCGAGGACGAAGATAAAGACAAAGAGGTCTGCAAACGTTTGGGCTTGGCTGCTGGGTGTGATCGTGTTCTTCAACGATTACATCAACTCTGCGATCGTTGGAAACGTGATGAGGGACATCTTCGAGCAAAGAAAGATCTCGAAAGAGAAGCTCTCCTACATACTCGATTCGACATCTGCACCCGTCGCCACGTTCTTCATCTCCGACTGGATAGCTTACCAACTCGCGATGATCCAGAACGGATTGACCGCGGCAGGTATAACCACGGTTGCAGCTCTTCCGGCGTTCATAGGGAGTATCCCGTTCAACTTCTACTGCATCTTCACCGTTCTCTTCGTCGGCATCATCGCCGTGAGTGGCTGGGACTTCGGGCCAATGTTGAAAGCGGAGATCAGGGCAGAAAAAGAGGGTAAGACTTCGAGAGACGGTGCGATGCCAATGCTGAACATAGACTTCGAGCTTGGAAAACCGATCGAAAAGAGACCTATGATAATGACCTTCGTACTCCCGATCGTCGCGCTCGTGTCGGTGACGATCTTCGGTTTCTACTACACCGGTGCCTCACAGGGCGGTGAAACGCTCATAGAAAAACTTGGAAATGCCGATGCGGCAACGGCGTTGTTGTGGGGTGCTTTCGCGATGGCGCTGGTCGGTATCGTGATAGCACTCAGTTTCAAGTTGATGAGTGTTGGAGAAACAATGCGAACGCTGCTGGATGGCTTTAAGTTGATGTTGTTGGCCTGTGCGATACTGGTCATGGCCTGGTCCATCGGGACTGTGACCAAGGACATGAAACTGGCAGATTACGTCGTTTCACTGGTTGGAGAGAACGTCTCTTTCGCCTTGGTACCCGCGATCGTTTTCCTGATCGGCATGTTCATCTCGTTCTCGACTGGAACTTCTTGGGGCACGATGGCGATCCTCACACCGATCGCAATACCTGTGGCCTACAGCATCACTAAAGATCCTTGGGTGTCGACGACGGTTATGGCAGGAACGGTGTTTGCGGGTGCAATATTTGGAGATCACTGTTCACCCATTTCCGACACGACGGTACTCTCTTCGATATTCTCTGGATGTGACCACATGGACCATGTGAACACGCAACTACCTTACGCTATCACTTGTGCGATGGTGGCTTTGCTGATGTATCTGCTGTACGGAATCTTCAAGATCAGCCCGTTCATTCTTCTGCCGATCGGAGTAGTGCTTCTGGTGTTCTTGGCAAGAATGTTGCACGCACGTTCTATGAAAAGCTTGGCATAAAAAGTGAGGGCTTTCGCCCTCACTTTTTCTTTTGAAGCACTTCTGGATTGACCAAGTTGGGTGGTACTTCCCCATTCAAAGCTTTGATGATGTTTTCTGCGACCATGACCGACATTTTCGACCTTGTGGCGTAAGAAGCAGAAGCGATGTGCGGTGCGAGCACCACGTTGTCGAGCTTGAGCAGCTCGGGTTCGATTTCAGGTTCGTTCTCGAACACGTCCAAGGCGGCTCCCTTGATCCATCCTTCCTTCAAGGCTTTCACCAACGCCTTCTCATCCACCACGGGACCCCTTGCGGTGTTGATGAGGTAAGCATCTTTCTTCATCATCTTGAGTTCTTTCTCTCCAATCAAATGGTGCGTTTGTTTCGTGAGTGGAACGTGCAGTGTGACAAAATCCGATTCTTTCAAGAGCGTTGGAAGATCGACGAAGGTGGCCTTCAATTCCTTCTCGAGCTGTTCATCTATCCTTGAGTTGTCGTAGTAAAGCACTCTCATGTTGAATCCCTGAGCCCTCCGTGCCATGGCTTGACCTATACGCCCGAATCCCACGATACCCAGTGTTGCACCGAAAACATCCGTGCCGAGTAAGAGCATGGGTTCCCAGCCACGGAACTTGCCTTCCCTGACGAATTTGTCCGCTTCAACGATTCTTCGCGCTATGGCCATGAGAAGGGTCCAAGCGAAATCCGCCGTGGTTTCGGTCAAGACACCGGGCGTGTTCGTGACCATGATGCCACGTTTCGTCGCTTCTTCGACATCGATGTTGTTGTATCCAACAGCATAGTTCGCAATGATCTTCAGATTGGGACCTGCCGCGTCCATGACCTCGGCGTCTATGTTGTCCGTGAGCAAACTGAGCAACGCATCGGCTCCCTTGACTTTCTCCAGAAGCATTTCTCTGGGTATGATTCCGTCGTAATCGCTGACTTCAACGTCGTAGCGCTCCCTGAGCATGTTCAGTCCTTCTTCGAGGATCTTCCTCGTCACGAAGACTTTGAACTTTTTCATCCACCTCAAACCTCCTTGAGAAGTTTTGTATAGGCCGCCAGGAAGGTTCTTTTCGCATTCGCAACAACGAGGTCTGGATCTTCATCAGGCAACGGCTTGACTTCGAAAGAAATGACGGGTTTTTCCGTTGAAAGTTTTCTTTCGAAATAGCCAATTTTCACCAAGGCTTTGAGGAAGTAGGTGAGTTCTTCCACGTCGTTCTTTCCACCACTTATTCCGAACCTTGGATGTTGATCTCCGTAAGCTACGTGGTTCGTTTCGAGCACCGCGTTCCCCACATGGATGTGTGTCACGAAAGGTGAGAGCAAGTTCAACGTGTAGAAAGAATCTTCGAACAAGAGTGGTTGGTGTGAAAGATCGATCGTTAAGCCAAAGTTGTCGCGGAAAGATCTCACCTTCGAAGCGATCTCGAAAGCTATAGGTGCAGGACCAACGAGTGCGTTCTTTTCGATCGAATAGTCGAAGACTTCGAGGTTCACAGCGAGCGTGTAACCAAATTCTCTGGACCTCTCCTTCGCATAGTCACAGATCTCGCAGAGAGATTCGACCAATCTTTCCTTCGCCGCTTCGAGTTGTTCCTTCTCGGCCATTTTCCCACTCAGAAAGGCGATGGCTTTCGCCTTCGAAGCGTAGGCTTTTTCAACGGCCTTCTTCATCTCGTTCACTGCGAGCTTTCTTTCTTCTTCGTTGAGCGAGTTCAGGTTCAACTTTTTGGAGAGAACCAGAGGCTGGGCGGCGATCAACAGCTCGACTCTGGCAACCTCGCACATCTTGCCGATCTTCTTCAAAGTGTTCTCTTCAACGAGCGCACTCACTTCGATCGCCTGAAAGAATTCGTCCGTGAGTACTTTTTTCACCGTTGACAGGATCTCTTCCTCACTCTTCGCGTTCGGATAAGCCATGAAGTGTATCAAGCCCATGTGGAACGTGTCGTGCCAAGGATACATCGTGTCACCTCCCTTGGATCATCTGTTTCAACGTGTCGACTATCTTTTTACCGCCATCAACGATCAGATTGATGTCGCTGGAACACATCAAAAGCTTCATGCCCTTCTCGATCCACGGCTGCAGTGCCTCGGGCGTTGGAAGGTGTATGCCGCAAGGTACGTTGAGCTTCAAACATTTCTCAACGAACTTGTCCACGTATTCCTGAACGAGTGGATGCTTCGTGTCCCCAGGCACGCCGAGGCTCTGCGACAGATCGTTGGGTCCTATCAAGCACGCATCCACGCCAGGCATGATCAATTCCTCAAGATGGTCTATGGCTTCTTTGCTCTCTATCTGCAGTATGATCAGGGTGTTCTCGTTGGCCCACTTGGTGACCTCTTCACCCTTCACGGACGCGAAGTTCGTCGGTGTTCTCCTCAAAGCCATGCCCCTTTCACCGAGAGGATAGTACTTGGTCGCCTTTATTATCTGCTCGACCTCCTCGCGCGTCTCAACCTGTGGCACCAAGAGACCCTCCGCACCGCTGTCCAGTGGCCTGGAGAGGTTGTGATGGCCGTGCCTGGTTGGTACCCTCACGATCGGGGTGATCCCTCCGGCCCGCGCCGCCCAAACCATGTCCTGAACGGTTTCGAGACTGAAAGGCGAATGCTCGGTGTCTATAACGAAGAAATCAAAGCCCGATGTGGCGAACATCTGCGCTATGCCAGCTGTTCTTATCTCACTCACCATTATACCAATGGCATGTTTGCCCTCTTTCAGCAACTTTTTGGTCTTGTTCTCGCGCATCCTCTTCACCTCACAGAAGTTTCATGCCTTGGAGCACTTTCCTCAGTTCCACCCTTTTCTCCTCGCTCATTTCTTTGATCGGTCCACGCGCCGGTCCTGCCTCGATTCCGATCATGTTCAAAGCTTCTTTTATGACCACGGGGAACGTACCAAGCTCGAAGGCGAGTCTGAGCGGTGTGAGCTCTTCTTGGGCGCGCTTCGCGTTCTCAAGGTCTCCCTTCACGAAGTGGTCGTATATGCTCGCAACGAGTCTTGGCGCAACGTTGGCTGTGGCCGCGATCGAGCCTGCTCCTCCGTAGAGGAGCGTCGCAAGGATGAGCGTATCTCTACCCGCGAGCACGTGGAAGTTCTTGTCCTTGGTTCGTCTTATGTAATCGCTGGTGGTCGTCAGATCACCGCTGCTGTCCTTTATACCAACGATGTTGTCTATCTCTGCAAGTTTTTCAACCGTTTTTGGATCGATCTTTACACCATTAGTTCTTGCTGGATTGTTGTACAACAGTACTGGCAACTTCGTGGCCTTCGCGATCTTAACGTAGTGTTCGTAGAGTTCTTCTTGAGTCGGACTGATGTAATATGGGGTGATGATCGAAACGGCATCGACACCGATCTTCTCGGCGGCATCGTTGAGCTCGATGACTTCTCTGGTGGTTATGCCTCCGGTACCTGCGTAAACAGGAACTCGCCCGTTCACCTCTTCCACGGCTATCTCCATGAGCCTGATCTTTTCCTCTTTGGTCAGGGCGTAGAACTCTCCTTGACTGCCTATGATGAAGACACCGTGAACGCCGTTGTCAATCAGATAGTTCAAAAGCTTTCTGAAAGCTGACTCGTTGATGCTCTCGTCCTTGTTCATGGGTGTGACGATTGCCGGTATGACTCCCTTTGGAACGAACGACATCTTTACCCCTCCTTCAAATCTTTCCGTATTTTTTGAGCAGATCCAGATTCACCGGAAAACTCGGCTTTCTTCCCGTCAGAACCTCAATGACACCTTGAGCGGCCCCCTCGGCCATCCTGATCACGCACTCTTTCGTCAATGCAGCGTTGTGTGGCGTCAGCAGTATCTTTTCGCACTTGAAGAAAGGATGATCGTTTTTCGGAGGTTCCTCTATGAAAACGTCCGTGGCTGCTCCAGCTATCCAACCCTCTTCGACGGCTTTCAAGACCGCAAGCTCGTCCCATATTGGACCGCGCGCCATGTTTATGATGTACGCTGTGGGCTTCATGAGCTTGAGCTGATTTTCTCTTATCATGAACCTGGTTTCGGGCGTGAAAGGAACGTGTATCGTGACGAAGTCCGATTCTCTCAACAGCCTTTCCAATGGGACCAGCTCAACACCCAGCTCTGTAGCCTTGCGGGCATCGACGTAAGGATCGAAGGCCAAGACTTTCATGGAAAAGGCCGCCTGACACTTCTTCGCGACGAGCGAGCCGATCCTTCCAAGTCCTATGACTCCAAGCGTCTTTCCATCTATATCCATCGTGGAGAACTGATCTCTGATGTTGAAATCACCCTTCCTTGTCGCGATGTCCATCTGCTTGAGTCGCTTCGCCAAAGCTAATATGAAGGCGATCGTGGCTTCCGCCACCGAGAGTGCGTTGGCGTTGGGCGTGTTCACAACGTAGATTCCATGCTTCGAAGCCTCTTCGACATCGATGTTATCCACCCCGACTCCGTGTCTCGCGATCACCTTCAGCTTTGGCGCGTTCCTTATGATCTCTGCAGTGAAAGGAGCCGTCCTCACGATGACCCCATCACAGTCGACGATCTCTTTGGCAACGACTGAAGGCTCAGGACTCGAGGCTTGGATGACTTGAAAACCTGCGTTCAAAAGCATCTTGACACCGCTTTCATGGATCGGTTGAACGATCATCACCTTCACGTTCATCCCTCCAGCCTTGGAATCGTGTTGACACCGTTCGGCATTACGAGAAACTTCGCACGCGGATTCTTTTTCAGAATTTGATCGATGCCTTCCTGCAACGTCGAGATTTTCGAGAGAAAGATTTTCTTCAAAATGGCATCTTCTATCTCACAATCGCTCATAACTATCGATGCGTAAGACAAGATCTTCGTGAGAATGTAGGCCTTGTGTTCACCGAAAGCGAAGCCACGTGTGAACAAATGATCCTTCAGCTCTTCGAAGCTGGCGAAGCTGGACATGAGTCGGTAATAGTTTTCGTCTCCCAGTCCATCTTCGCACCGTGCCGGAATCAAGATGGTCCCACCCTCCTTCACAACGGGCCTCGGACCGAGAACGACGGTGTTTGCGGCACGCGTGGCCTGATAAAGGTTCACGCTCTTTGGATAACCTGGACAGGAGATCACGACGTCCGCAACCTCTGGTACTGGCACTTCCACGCAGGATCTTGTGAATTTCACGGCAGATTCGAAGGATTTGATCGGATGACCTGAGAAGGCGGCAACGAGACGTTTTTCTTCGTTCAGCACGAGGTTGACTGTGAAATCCATCTTCACCCTCTCGGCCATCTCGTTCAAGAATTCTCTGAAGATGTTGTTCTCTATCACTCCAAGTTTCGTTCTTGGATCCGATAGCACTTTCAAACTGTGCGTCGAACCTATGGTTTCCATGCCGGCCAACCCAACACAGATGGTCTTCACACCGCCACTGTAACCTGCGAAGAGGTGTGGTTCGATCACACCAACGGTGATCTTCACGTCTGCCTCCATCAACTTCCTGTTCACCTTCATGGGGAAACCTGCAGAGCTACAACCAAGATCGACCAGATTGTTGTGACAGTCGTGGTTGTAAACTGCATATTCGTTCGCGATTCTCTTTCCGAGTTTCTGTTCGATCTCCCCGTGAGTCATGGGCCTGTGCGTCCCGAGCGCGATCAAAAAGAAAATGTTCTCTTTCCTCACGCCGGCCCTGTGGAGTTCTTCAAGCAGAAGTTCGCTCACCGTTTCATCCATGGCGTACCTGGTCATGTCTGTCACAACGATGGCCACCTTTTCGTGCTCGTCCACCATTTCACTCAACTTCGGCGAGGCGATAGGATTGGACAAAGACCTCTTCAGTTCGGCCACTGGATCGTGCACTGGGTCGGGAAAGCGTGCATGGGCTATCGATAGAAGGTTTCGATCTGGTATTTCGATCTCGAGATCTTTGTTCTTGTCGTAAGCGAGTTTTATCCTCATCGTCTCACCTCAAGGAAGCACCAAGCGCAGCAACCTCGCGAAGACGTACCAAGTCACCCAGCTCGTGGCCACAGCAAAGATGCTTGAATAAACGATGGTTTTGATCTTTGCTGGCCAGGATATGATCAAGCAGGAAGCGAAAACGAAGAGAATACTCGAAAGCAGAAACCCGATCGGTTCCATCAAAACAACGTAAACGATACAGCTCACGATGAACAAAGCTATCCTGAATGGCTTTTTGAATTTGATCGGTGTGGACTTCTCTTTACTGAGCAGCGCTTGCACGATCAAACCCACCGAGAAGATCAGCAACAACACCGCAGCCAAGGTCGGAAAAAAGGCGTTGTCCAAGACATCGAACCTCAACCTTCTGATCTTCTGACTCTCAGAGAGTATCCATCCAGCAAGAACAGCCAAGACCAAACCCGCATAGAAGTCCTTTCCAAATCGCACGTCGATCACCCCAAACGCTGGGGGGGAACCCCCCCAGCGAACCTCATTTCTTCAGACCAGGAGCCCTCGCGAACCGATCGAACCTTTCGTCTTCCCACTTCAAGAACTTCAGCATCTCTTCACCGTCCAAGTAGAAGGGTATGGCGAAGGCCTTCTCCGCCAACTCATCGACGCAGTCTTTGAACTGAATCACCCGCTTGATCGCGTCCGCAAAAGTTTTGACGATCTCTTGGGGTGTCCCCTTGGGCATTAAAAAGATCTGGTCCTGTGTGAAGACGAGCTCTTGCAAACCGAGCTCTTTCGCGGTTGGCACGTCAGGCAGGAACGGATCTCTCTCGGGTGAGAGCACCGCGAGCGCCTTCAACTCACCGGACTTGAGGAACGGCACCGCCGCAGACAGTGCGACCGGACTCAGATCCATGTGGCCACCAAGAATTTTCGTGATCCTGTCCATGTCGCCACCAGAGCTCGCCGTGATGATGAAACCGTTGTTCGCCGCCAACTGCATCGGTATCACTTGGAAATGGCTCGTCGCACCTATCTCGGCTCCGAGTCTGATCTTGCCTGGGTTCTTCTTGGCGTCCTCAATCGCATCCTTCAAGTCCTTCCAAGGTGAATCGGGCCTTGCAATCACCACGCGGTTTCCTCTCGTTGTGATGCACACGGGCGTGAAGTCGTAGTAGTTAAACTCGGCCGTTCCCACGTGGTAGTTCGAGAAGATGGACTGATGGTACCACAGAACGGTGTAGCCGTTCGGTTTGGCCTTGAGAACCTCCCTCGCGCCTGTGCTTCCACCACCGCCAGTGATGTTCACCACGGCGAAGTCCCAGCCGAGCAACTGCTTGACGTACTTTCCAATGATCCTCACCTGCACGTCGCTGGCTCCACCTGCGGCGTAGGGGACCACCACCTTGATGGGACCTGTGGGATACGCTGCAAAACTGATGGTCACGATGAGCGTTAGCAACAGAATCGCCAGAAACTTCTTACCCATGCAAACACCTCCTCAGCACCTCGCAGATTCACCTTTTTTGACGAGTATTCTTCCCAGAACGAACAAGAACGCAGCCAAGATCAGCAGTGTGAGAGACAAAGGTCTTGTGAAAATCGGCCAAAAACTACCAGCGCTCGCAGTTAAACCCTGTCTCAGGTTGGATTCGGCGATCGGGCCAAGAACGAAGGCGATGATGATGGGAAGCACTGGAAAGTCGAGTTTCTTCAACACGTAACCAACGATCCCGAAGATCAGCATGACCCAGATATCGAAGATCCTGTTGTTCAAACCAAAAGCTCCCACCGCGGCACAGACGGTGATCAAGGGCAGAAGGTATTGCTTTGGAAAGCTCAACGAGTAGATGTAGAACTTCATCAGAGAGATTCCAAGCAAGAGCATCACAACGTTACCCCAAAACTGCGCTGCGTAGACTCCAAAGACTAGGTCTGGATTGTACTTGAACATGAGAGGACCTGGGTTTATGCCGTGAATCATGAAGCCTCCGAGCAAAATCGCGGTGACCGCATCACCAGGTATGCCCAGCGCGAGCAACGGAACCATCGCACCACCGATGGAGGCGTTGTTCGAAACTTCGCTCGCGATGATTCCATCAGGAATACCACTACAGAACTTCTCAGGATGTTTCGAACTCGATCTCGCAAGACCGTAAGAGATTATGTTCGCCGTCGCTCCTCCGATCCCTGGGAAAACACCTATGATGAATCCCACCACGAAAGACCTCAACGCGTTTCCAATCTGTTTGAACAGGATCTTTGCGGCCTGAAGAACATCGGAAAGCTTCATTCCAAGCGATTCTTTTGGAACGATGCGTTCGATTTCCGACTCGATGTCGACGATGATCTCAGGCATGCAGAACAAACCCACCAGCAACGGCAAGAGGGTTATGCCACTTTGGAGTTCGGAGAACTTGAACGTCAATCTCGGAATGCTCGTGATGGGATCAGGACCGATGCAACTGAGAAGGAGGCCCAAGGCGATCCCTATTAGGTTCTTCACTATGTTACCGCCGAGCATGCTGCTCACCGCAACGAAAGCCATGACCGCTAAAGAGAAGTATTCGAAGGGTCCAAACTTCAGCGCGGCACGGGCGATCAAAGATGCCAGTGAGATCATGAAGATCACACCGACGATACCACCGAAAAAGGACGAGAAGAGTCCCAGACTGAGTGCAAGACCAGACCTTCCCTGTTTGCTCATGGGATGCGCGTCGAAACAGGTCGTGATCGAAGAGGGAGTTCCTGGCATGTTGAGCAACGTTGCGGAGATGAACCCTCCGGAAACTCCGCCTATGTAGATCCCCGTCAGAAGGACGAGTCCAGAGATGGGCTTCATGCTGAAGGTGAACGGGATAGCCAAAGCGACACCCATGGTCGCGGTGAGACCCGGGATCGCGCCGAAGATCATGCCCCAAAGAACGCCTATGAAGAGTAAGAGCAAATTCGCCGGCTGGAAAACTTGCGAAAATCCCACCGTAACCGTCTGGATGAGCACTTCCATAGGGTAACCTCCTCACGTTTGGGCGCGTTTCATGATCAGCGAATAGTAGCTTTCGATCACCGAGGCGAGCGTTCGGCGCAGATGATTTCTCATCAGTTCCTCCACCTTGGCCTCGTCACCGTCGAGGATGGCTTCGATGATCTTCACATGTTCTTCTCTCGACTTCTTCTCTATCTCGACGGACCTCTTGGTTATGTTCCTCGTCATGTTCGTGAGCAGACGAAGTTTTTCGTAGAACCTTTTGAGTATCTTGTTATTGCTGTACTCGATCAGAAGATCGTGGAGTTGTCTTCCGAGCGCGACACCCTTCGCAGGATCGTTGTCGATGTCGACCAACTCGAGCTTCTGCTTCAATTGTTGAAGCTTTTGGAGCATCTCAGGATCTCTATTTCGGCAGGCCAAGCGCGCCGCTGCGCCCTCGATGGCTTCCCTTGCGGTGTATATCTCAACGAAGTCTTCGAGCGTGAGTTTCCTGACGGTGTAACCCTTCTTACCGTTCAACTCTAAAAGGCCATCTTCCATGAGCATGCGCAGAACCTCCCTTATGGGAGTCCTGCTCACTCTGTATATCTCGGTGAGTTTTCTTTCGACTATCCACTCACCAGGTTTGATCTCTTCGTTGAGGATCTTCTCGCGGAGATCGTTGTAGATCTTTTCTTTTAGATCGCCCAGATCTCTCCGCACGAGGTATCCCCCCTGGTATACCTTTTTAATACCAAAATTAGGTTACCAAAAACAGCCCAGATGATCAAACGCAAATTTTCGTAGTTCTGGGTTGATCCCAATCAGGATTGACCTCGAAACTCTTTATGCTTCGTCTTACTCAAGCAATCTTTCTCTCTCTCGTTCTTCCTCAATCGGGAAAAATCTTTCCGGGATTCAAGATGTTGTTTGGATCAAAGAGTCTCTTGATACTCCTCATGAGCGCCAACTCTTTTTCTTGAAGGAACATGCTCAGATACTTTTTCCGTTTCAGACCCACACCGTGTTCTCCCGTCAAATTGCCTTCGAGTTGTACCGTGATTTTGTAAAGTTCTTCGAGCGCTTTTTCCAAAGATCTTTTCCACACATCGTCGCTCATTCCATCAGGCTTCAAGAACGTCACGTGCACGTTTCCATCACCGACGTGGCCGAAGTTCAGAACCTCCAGGTCGAATCTTCGCGCGATGTCGTAAGCAGAAACGACCAACTTGGGCATGTTCGCAGTAGGTACGACCACATCCTCCATGCAATGGGTGGGTCTGAAGGCGATGATACCTTCGGCTATGGCCTTTCTGAAACGCCAGATCTTCATGCGCTGGGTCCTGCTGTCGGCAATGTACACTTCTAAAGCCTTCATCTGCATGAGTTTTTCACCGAGCTCGATGTATTCTCTCGTTAGACTCTGCTTACTGGTAGATTCCAGCTCGAAGATCAGATGACATTCGGCCTCTGGATTTGGTATGCTCTCGTTCAAGAACCTGGAAGCCATCTCGCTGGACGCCTTGTCCATGAACTCGATCGAGGCGGGAAGCACCCCCGATTGAGAAAGCACCTTTGGAACACAGAGCAGAGCATCTTCAATGTCTCTGAACGGAACGAGTAACACAGCGGTACACTTCGGCTTCGGTACGAGCCTGAGGATGATTTTCGTCACGATCCCGAGCGTACCTTCACTGCCGACGAAGAGTCTCACCAGATCATAACCTGTCACGTTCTTGAGTGTTTTACCACCGAAAGTAACGATCTCACCTGTTGGAAGAACGACTTCCAGACCGAGCACGTGAAAGGACATCGGTCCGTACTTTATGACCTTGACACCTCCTGCATTCTCCGCAACGTTCCCACCTATGGAAGAACTCTCGCTGCTCGCGGGATCGCCCGCGTAAAACAATCCATGTTCTTCCGCGATCTTCTGTATTTCTCCAGTTATGACCCCTGGTTCGACCGTGATCGTCATGTTCTCTTCATCGAACTCAACGATCCTGTTCATCCTCTCCAGAGAAACGACGATCGAATCCTTCGTTGGTACCGCACCAGCTGAAAGGCCCGTGCCCGCGCCACGTGGCACGATGGGCACTCTTCTTTCGTTCGCCCACCTGAGAATCATTGAAACTTGTTCTGTGCTGGTGGGGAAGACGACTGCGAGGGGAATTTGTGCTTCAACACCGCTCGTTTCATCGTGCGAGTACTTCTCGAGCTCTTCTGGATCGAACTTGACGTTTTCGACTCCCAAAAGTCTTATCAGTTCATCCACCACTCTCATCGTTCTCACGCCCCAGTCTCTGAACGAGTTCGCTCAATACCCAATACGCGTCGGCGACGATACCGATGTCCGCAACCTTGAATATGGGAGCGTATCTGTCTTTGTTTATTGCGACGATGATCTCCGACGTCTGCATGCCGGCAAGATGTTGTACAGCACCGGATATACCCGCAGCGATGTAGATTCTCGGCTTGACGGTCTTACCACTCAGCCCCACTTGATGATCGTGGGAGAGCCATCTGGCGTCGACAACTGCACGCGATGCACCCACGGCACCTTTCACTAAACTTGCTAGTTTGAAGGCAACTTCCACGTTCTCTTTCCTTCTCAGTCCCTTACCCACGGAGACGATGATCTTGGCGTCTTCGAGTCTTGCTCCTGCTTGCTTTGGTTCAACAGAAATGAGCTGACATCTGTCAGACAAATCCTCGATTCTCTCTTCTATGAACTGTACATCGTCCTTTCGATGTTCGACGATCTCGAACACACCCGGTCTCACCGTTGCCATCTGGGGTCGATGCGTGGGTGTGACGATCGTTGCCATGACGTTTCCACCTATCGCGGGCCTGGTTTGAAGAAGATTACCCTTCTCATCCACGTCCAACTCGGTGCAGTCAGCGGTGAGACCTGTTCGAAAGCTCGCAGCGAGTGCGGGCATGAGGGTCCTCCCGAAGGTGGTGGCGGGTGCCAGCACGATGGAGGGAGAATATTTTGCAAGGATCTTCTTCGCAGTTGAGAGAAACGGATCCAGCGAAAACCTGTTGAATTTCTCGTGTACGGCCAAAATGACCATGTCGGGTCCGAAGCGTGCGAGCTGTTGAACGTCCTTTTTGGAGTTGGACATCAAGAGAAAGGCGAGCTTCATCGAAGCCTTGTCTGCGAGTTTTCTCGCTTTCGAGAGCAATTCGAAGCTGCTGCGATCGATCTTGTTGTTCAAAACGAGGATCATCCCACTTCACCGTCCCGTACGGCCTTGATCAACCCGACGACACGTTCGATTCCCTCGAGGATGTCCTTGTCAGCGTAGATTCTACAGTTTCGAGCGATCTTCGTGTTGAAGACCTTCACAACGCGTGTGGGAGAACCTTTCAGCCCCACTTCTTCACGATTTATACCTATTGACTCGGTGTCATAGATTTCTATCTTTGCATCCATAGCCGTCTTTTTTCCAGCGAGTGTGGGCAACCTGGGTTCGGCAACACTTTTGAGCACGCAGAGGCATGCTGGAAGTGGTGCTTTCCAGACCTCGTGTGCATCCTCGATCGATCTTTTGACAAGGACGAAGTTCGAACCGAGCTCGATCAGCTCCGACACGTAGGTCACAACGGGCAGGTTCAAAAGCGTCGCAAGTTCGATACCCACTTGACCAGTCTCACCGTCGGTGGATTTCTCACCACAGATCATCAAGTCAAATGCGATGTTCAACTTCTCTATGGCCTTCGCGAGCGCGAGACTTGTGGCCCAGGTGTCCGAACCCGCCAGAGCCGAATCGCTCAGAAGGATTGCTCGATCGGCACCGAGCGCTATCGCATCCCTCAAAACGTCTATCGTGTTCATCGGTCCCATGCTCAACACCGTCACACTACCATTCAATTTCTCCTTCAGAGACACCGCGAGTTCCAAGGCGTGTGAGTCGAGTGGGTTCATCGTCACATCCAATCCTTCGCGCACCATGGTGCCACTGATCGGATCTATCTTCACCTTCTCGGTGTCTGGAACCTGCTTGACGAGCACAAGGAAGTTCACGAGGCCTCCTCCTTTCTTGTCTTTATTTTATACCATTTAAGAGAACTATGTAAGCACAACAGATTCGATGGGTGTATAATCAAAAAAAGAGGTGACTTCGATGGACCTTGACAGTTTGGTTGGCCAACTGTTCTTGATAGGGATCAAGGGCAAGGAAGTCGACGAAGAGACATTGAGGGTTCTGAGATTCGTCAAGCCGGGCTTTGTGATACTCTTCGCACGAAACGTGGAAACTCCAAGGCAGGTTCTGAGTCTGGTGAAGCAAGTCAGATCGGTTCTCGGCGAAGACGTGATCTTTGCCGTCGATCAAGAAGGAGGCATCGTGACACGTTTCAGGGAAGGTTTCGCGGTCTCTCCTGGTGCGATGGCTATAGCCGCCACGAGCGATCCCAACAACGCGTACCGCGTCGCAAAGGTGCTCGCACGAGAGATGAGAACAGTTGGAGTGAGCTGGAATCTCGCACCCGTGGTGGACATCAACGACAATCCCAACAATCCTGGCATAGGCGTGCGAAGCTTTTCGGACAAGGCTGAAGTAGTTGCACAATTCGCGACACGCTTCTACGAAGGTTTGAAAGAAGAGAACGTCGCGGCCTGTGCGAAGCATTTCCCTGGCAAAGGCAGCGTATCTCTGGATGCGCACCTGGAAATGCCGACGCTTGAAAAGGACATCGAAGAGCTGCAAGGTTGGGAATTCGTACCGTTCAAAACGTTGATTGAGAAAGGCATAGACAGCATCATGCCTTCGCACGTGTATCTTCCGAAAGTTCAATCCACGAAAGAGCCAACCACGGTTTCGCACGAGATCGTGACGAAGGTCTTGAGGGAAAGATTGAAGTACGATGGGATCGCGGTAGCGGACGATCTGTTGATGGGCGGAATCGTGAAGAACATGACGGTGGAAGAAGCCGTTGTGAAGTCCTTTGCAGCCAGGATGGACGTTGTGACGGTCTGTCACGAACCTGATGCCCAGATGTCTTCGAAGAGAGCACTCTTGAAAAGAATCCAACAAGATTCGTTCTTGCAGAAAAGGCTCGAAGAATCCATTCAAAGAATCAGACGTTTCAAACAGAACTTCGCGATAAAGAGTTTGCCCGATGAGATACATTTCGACCCAGAACATCAAAGGATAATGCAAGAGGTTGCAGAAAGCTCGATCACGCTCGTCAGTGACAGAGATTGCATGTTGCCACTCAAGCTGGACAGAGATGACTTCGTGCTCACGGTCAAGTTGAGCAGGCTCGTGCAGGTTCAAGAATCAGATGTTGGAGTTCCGTGGGTGGCAAAGCAGATCGCGACCAAGTTCGACTGCAAATTCTCTATATTGGAAGAAGGGCTCGAGATCCCGAAGGGCCACAGGTGCGTTGTTTTCACCGAGAACGCACACCTTTCAAACTGGCAAAAGCAGCTGCTCCTTCAGGTGCGCAAGGATTTCAAGAAGGTTCTGCTGGTTGCCCTTCGCAACCCGTACGATTGCAATTTGATAGAATCTTCGAGCATCTGCACTTATGGCTACGAAATGGTCTCTCAGAGAGCCCTTTTGAAAGTCTTGTTCGGTGAGCTGAAGCCTGTGGGTAAACTGCCAGTGGAGGTGTCCAAATGAACGAGAACAGACTGATCACCGAGATGAGGAATCCAAAATCTCAGGGCATCGACAACAAAAGCATCAGTGAGATACTGAGAATCATAAACGAGGAGGACGCGTTGGTAGCACTGGCCGTCCGTGAGGCTCTGCCACAGATAGAGAAACTCGCTCAGATGTGTTTGGAAACTTTGAAATCTGACGGTAGAGTCTTCTACGTTGGCGCTGGAACGAGTGGACGCATCGCGTTCATCGATGCGGTCGAGCTCGTGCCGACCTATGGGCTTCCTGAGGGAATATTCGTTCCCATCATCGCAGGTGGGCTCGAAGCGTTGCGCAGGTCCGTTGAGGGTGTGGAGGACCTTGCGGAAGAGGCAAAGAAAGATCTTTTGAACCACAAGCTGTGTTCGAAGGACCTCGTCATAGGTATAGCGGCGAGTGGGAGCACCCCATACGTGGGTGGAGCGCTGACCTACGCGAAACAAGTTGGATGCAAAACAGCACTGATCTGCAACGTGGACAAACCCTCGCTGGCGCGTCTGGCGGACATCGTGGTGTGTGTTGTCACAGGACCTGAAGTGATCGCGGGTAGCACGCGCATGAAGGCTGGCACTGCGCAAAAGATGGTTCTAAACATGCTGAGCACGACGGTGATGATCAAACTTGGGAAAGTCTACGACAATCTGATGGTGGATGTGCTCGTGCTCAACGAGAAACTGAGATCGAGGGCCGTCAACATCGTGATGCAGCTCACCAACGTGGACGAAGAAACTGCTAAAATTGTTCTTGAGAAGGCCAATTACAACGTCAAGCTCGCAGTGCTTCATGTTATTACGAAGAAGAGCCTTGAAGAATGTCAGAAGGTTCTCAACGTGGAACCAAATCTGAGGAATGCGATCGCCATGCTGGGGGGATGAAGGTGGAAGAGTATCCCGTTCCTTTGTATTATCGCGTGTACAAGGAATTGAAGCGCAGGATCTCTGAGGGCGAGTACAGACCAGGTGATCGGATACCACCGGAGATCGAACTGGTCAAGGCGTTCAACGTCAGTAGATTGACGATCCGTCGCGCACTCGAGGAACTGAAATCCGAAGGGCTCATCACGCGCCACAAGGGAAAGGGCACGTTCATAGTGGGCAAGAAAGAGGAAGAATCCATGAACGTGCTCAAGGGTTTCACCGACAAAGCCAAGGAGGAAGGACTGAACGCCAGATCGCTCGTTCTGGAGAACAAGCTCGTCGAAATACCCTCCGAACTCTGTCAAATCTTCGGTCTGGAAAACGGTGCGATGGTGATGCTCTTGAGGCGTGTACGCTTCCTCAACGATGAACCTGTGGCGATAGAGTGCGCCTATCTCAACCCGGCGGTGGACATCAGGATACTGAACATTCTGAAGAAGGACATGTCTAAAGAATCTTTGTACGAGTTCTTGAGAAACGAGCTGAAGATACCACTCATAAGAGCCATCGAGGAACTCGAGTTGACGCACGTGTCTTCTTCGGATGCAAAGCACCTCGGTTTACAGCCGGGCACGTGCGCACTGTTGAGAAAGCGCTATACCTACACAACGAACGGAAGGTGCATCGAGTTCGTTAGATCGATCTACCGGGGCGACAAGTACAGGTTCAAGATGGAGCTCAGGTCAGAAGGTACGTTCGAAAGATGAACGATCGGGTTTGCTCAGCATGAAGATCAGAAGACCAACGTAGACGAGCACATCTCCGATGCTTATCAAGAACTTTCTGCCCCACGGTGTGTAGGCAGGTATGATATCGCCGATCAAAAGGATCGGCGTGAACTTTTCCAACAGTGCGTGTTTGATGCTGGGCAACAATCCCATTTTGTTCGCCAGTGGACCGTAGACGGGCATCCGACCATTGCCGAGCAGGATGGCAAGGAAGTTCAAAGCCGAGCCGAGCATGATGAGCTTGAAGCCTTCAACGTGATGGTTGATCGAAAGTAGGAAAAACAAAAGCGAATAGGAAACGACCATCATCAAAATCCTGTTTGAGATGGGTAAGAACTGCAGGACGAACGGCAAAGGGAAGAGATAGATCAACTTGATATTCGTTTCGTGAAGATGAAAGATCCTCCTCTTGAAAAAGAGAGAAAACACCAAGGAGACAACGAAGACGTCGAGTATCATCCAAGGATCGTGTTGTCGATCAGTCGAGCCTTGCCGACCCAGGCCGCGACGGCAACCAAGACCTTGCCTTCCAAGCGTTCGACAGGTTGCAAGGTTTCTTCGTCCACGATCTCGACGTAGTCAACCTTCACAAGGTCAAACTTAGCGAAGTGTTCGAGCATCTTTTCTTTGATCCTCGAAGCATCTCTCTCCCCAGATCGATAGAGTTGTTCTGCGATCTTCAGAGACTGATAAAGAGCCAGGGCCTGTTTTCTCTCTTCCCCGACGAGATACACGTTGCGCGAACTCATCGCAAGCCCATCCGGTTCTCTCACGATCGGGCACTCGACGAGCTCAACGTCCATGTTCAGATCCCTGACCATCCTGCGAATGATTCTGAACTGCTGTGCGTCCTTTTGGCCGAAGTAAGCACGGTGTGGCTTGACTATGTTGAACAACTTCGTGACTACGGTGCACACACCCCTGAAGTGTGTCGGTCGAGACTTGCCACAAAGGTATTTCGACAAACTCTCTTCCACCACGTAGGTCGAGTAATTCGTTGGGTACATCTCTTCCACAGTTGGCACGAAGACGTAATCGACGTTCTCCAACTCCAGCATCGACAGATCTCGTTTCAAGTCCCTCGGATAATTCGCGTAATCTTCGTTTGGACCGAACTGTGTTGGGTTGACGAATATGCTCACGACGACGACATCGTTTTCCTCTCGACACTTTCTGACCAACGACAAATGTCCTTCGTGGAGATAACCCATCGTTGGCACGAAGCCGATCGTTTTCTCTGCGGTGCGTTCGCACTCTGCTATCTGTTTCATACTCGAGACCGACTCGATAAGCTTCATTTGATCACCTTCTTCTGGCGGAGGCGGTGGGACTCGAACCCACAAGGGCCTCGCGGCCCACCGGTTTTCGAGACCGGCTCCTTAGCCAGTTCGGACACGCCTCCACACGTAGATTTTATCATTTTATTTCTCATTGAGAAGCTATGAGCAGGATCTGTTTCACATCTTCTCTACCGAGTCTCTTCAGCACACCGAAGGATGGACCCTGTTTCAGGACGTTCTCGACGATTCTGTCGATGTCTTGTACAGCTATACCAACGTCTCTCAACGAAACGGGGGCACCGACCTTCCTGAGCCAAGCTTTGAAAGCGTCTATACCTTTCAAGATCGCTTCTTCACCGGCACCATCAACCGAGAACACGTGCTTCGCGAACCTTTCGAACTGCTGTGGTTTTTGTCCATAGACGTACCTCATCCACGCTGGGAAAACGATCGCAAGTCCTGCACCGTGAGCTATGTCGTAGAGTGCACTGAGAGAATGCTCTATCCTGTGACAGGACCAATCTCCACCTTTCCTACCTGCCGCAGTGAGCCCGTTCAAGGCTATCGTCGCACACCAGGCGAAGTTCGCCCTCGCCTTGTAATCCTGTGGATTGTCTATCAAAACTTCTGTGGACTTCATTATCGATCTGATGATGGATTCACTGATCTGGTTCTGTATGTCTGAATCTGAACCATCGAAATAATACTCGAGCGTGTGTGCTATCGCATCGACAGCACCGTAGACGGTCTGTTCCTTCGGAAGAGAAAACTGCACGGTGGGATCGATTATGGAGACTTGTGGATAAAGGCATTTTGCACTGATCGCCCACTTTTCCTGCGTCTTTTCGTTGGTGACCACGGCATTCCCGTTCATCTCAGTTCCAGTGGCGGAAATCGTCAAAATCGCGAAAACTGGCAAAGCCTTCTCGATCTTGTACTTGCCTGCGAACGCGTCCCAAATGTCGCCTTCGTAGAGAACACCTGCCGCGACCGCCTTGGCCGAATCGATGACGCTTCCTCCACCAACGCCCAGAACTGCCTGCACCTTCTCTTTCTTACAGATCTCTATGGCCTCATGAACCTTTGAGAGTACTGGATTGGGTTTGACACCCGAAACCTCAACCCACTCGATGCCGTTCTTCTTCAGAGATTCCACGACCTGATCGTAAACACCGTTCGTCTTTATGGAACCACCACCGTAGAGCACCAAAACCTTTTTGATCCCGAAAGATTTGATCTCCACACCTATCTTCGGAATCGTTCCTTTACCGAATATCAACTTGGTGGGATTGTGAAAAACGAAGTTTTCCACTCTGCATCACCTCGAAGAAATTATAGTACATCCAGCAGCGTGATTCCAGTAATCTGAACTTTAGAGGCGAATTCCCACCACGTGGCAAGAAAATGCAGAGTAGAAAAAAGCCCCTGAGAATCAGGGGCCTTCGAGATCGATCAACCTTCGAGCATTGAGTTGTCTTGAACCTGCACCCTGTATTCCGATTCATGATTGTAGAACCTTCTGAAGTACTCTTCGACGAGCATCTTCGCCAATTGTTCCCTGTTGAGCGACTTTATCTTCTCGTACGGTGCCAGACACATCAGATCGCGCGGTCCGTTCTGGAAAATGATGAGTTCTTCACTGAGCAACGTGGTATCTATTATCGCCAGTTCGTTCTCAACTTCGAGAAACTTGAAATCATTTATTTTCTTTATCCTGCCAAACTCTATGCCTTCGCTGAGGAAATCGTTCAAACTCTCATCGTCGAACATCACCAACGAGACCAGAACCCTTGGTATCTTGTCTTGGTAGACATAGAGGCACACGTTGAAGGTCCCAAACTGCGGACTGTTGAAAGAAGGTCCGTGAAGTGAGAAAAGCTGCTTGATCGTTTCTTGCGGTGTGTGTAGATCAGTGTACCGAACTGTGAAGTTGTCCAAGAGCGTCATCTTTCACCATACCTCTCCAAGAAGTGCTGGTAAAGTTTCTCGTTCTCTCTAACTATTTGCAACGCGAACTCCGCATGGTGCTTCGCATACCCGTTGCCTATGATCATGTCCACGTCTTTACCTATGCCTTCCGCACCGAGCGCCGCCTTGGTGAAGCTCGTCGCCATGGAGAAGAAATAGATCTTTCCCCTTTCCCTCGCACAGAGTATCGAGGTCATTTCGGTGTCTGGAACGTTCACGACGTTGATCACTACGTCCGCAAGTCTTTTGTTGGTGATCTGAACGAATTTTTCGTACGATGAGACCGCATCCTGTGCGTCCGAAACAAAAACTTCGTCAACGAATCCAAGCTTTCTGAGCTGTTCGATCGATCTTTCAGAGTGAACGAGCGCCACGACTCTACCCGTTGGACCTGCGTACTTCTTCGCCACGTAGCTGCACAGAACCCCAGACTTGCCACCCGCACCGATGACGAGCACCAAGTCGGAAGGTGAAACGAGCCTTGCAGTTTGAATCGGAGCTCCAGCTACGTCGAGCACGGCGAGTGCCACAGACTCAGGCATATCTTCTGGCAGGCGAGCGAACACTCCAGTTTCGAAGAGTATCGCTTCACCTTCGACGTCCACTTGATCTTTCTCCAGATACACCTTCTTTATCCTTTTCAAATTCAAAGGTGTCAGGCTCAACGAGACGAGCGTTGCGATCTTGTCTCCAACTTTCACATCGACGTTCAGATCCTTCCCTACGGCTTTCACCCTTCCTATGAGCATGCCTCCAGAACCTGTGACGGGGTTGTGCAACTTGCCACGTTGTTGAACGATCTGCATTATTTTCTCCGCGACCTTTTGCTCGTCCGCACCGACTTCGGCTTTGATCTGAGCGAACGAGGCCGCATCCACGTTGAGCCTGATCACGTCGATCAAGATCTCGTTGTCGTACAACTTGCTCGTGTCGTTGTCCAGTTTCCAAGCTGGTTGAGGCAACTTCCCCTTAGGTTCGATCACCCTGTGTCTGCCGAACGGATCTCCTCTCAAACTCATCCCTCCGAGACCAAAGCGGGGGCTGAGGCCCCCGCTCACGTTCACATACCTTCTTTCGCGAGTTCTCTCTTGATCTCGGCCTCCGCCCAGGCCAAGCCCTCTTCTATGGTCTTTTTGCCGAAGAGCACATCACTCACCATCGTGTTAACGATGGTCCTTATCTCTGCCCAGACGCCGATTTGCGGATCGAACACACCGTACGGAAGTTGGATCAACGGAACCTCGGCGGCCGGATCCTCCGCCACGTACTTCTTCCATATCGCAGTCTCGGTCGCACTCTTTCTCACGGGCAGATAGCCCGTCTTGACGGCCCAGTAAGCGGTGATCTCCGGAGAGATCAAGAACTTCATGAATTCCCAAGCCGCCTTCTTCTCTTCAGGTTTCGCTGTGCTGAACATGATCACGTCCGTCCCTGCGAACTGAACGTTCCTCGTCTTCCAGACCGGTACGGGTGCCCAGGTCCAACCGTGTTTACCCCTCGAGGCAGCATCAACGTACGGTTTGCTCGCAACAGTTTCGATGAACATCGCTATCTTACCTTCACCGAACGGTCCATCCAGATAACCACCCTGAACGAGGGCGTACTTGTCCTTGAGATCGAGCAGGAACTGAAGCACTTCCCTCGACTCAGGACTGTTGATCGTCACTTTCCACTTGCCATCGGAACCTTTTTGAAGTATCGAGCCACCGTTGAGCGCGAGGAACACCTGGAAATGATCCACCGTGGATCTGAAGCCAAAGCCGTACTGATCGATCTTACCGTCGTTGTTGAAGTCCTCGGTCATCAGTATCACGGCCCTCTTGAGCTCACCTATAGTTTCTGGTATCTTGAGACCTGCGAGCGCAAGCGCATCGGTGTTCACGTAAAGCACGTAGATGCTCTTGTTGAAAGGTACTGCGTAGATCTCATCGTCCCAAGTGCAGTTCAACCTCATCGGCTCCCAAATGTCTTCCCACTCGGCCTTGGACAGACCGATCTTCGGATCGTTGACGTAGCTGTTGAGAACTTCGACGATCCCAGAGTAGATGAGCTTCGCCGTCCAGTTGGCGTACGCTTGCGATATCGTTGGAAGTCCTCCAGCCTGAGCAGCCGCCAGAAGCTTCTGCTGCAAAGCCGCGTAGTTTCCGATGTAGACTGCCTCGACTTCGATGTCGGGACGTTGCTGGTTGAAGAAGTCTACGATCTCCTGCAACGTCTTACCGTGGCCACCACCCATCGCGTGCCAGAACGTGACTTTGACCTTTGCCATCATCAATGTGACGAGGAGTACCGTCAACAACACCACGAGAAATCTTCTCATCCACCAACACCTCCTTCAAACAACCGTTTGTAGGCGTCCATCACCTTACTCCTCAGCGAAACCAGATCGAAGTTGTTCTCGATGATTATGCCTTCCTCAACGATGTCGTTTTGCGCTGAGAGTCGCCTTCGAACCTCTTCCTCACTGAAACCTCTTTCTCTCAACCTTTCAAAGATCTTTCTTTCGTCACACTTGACCGTGATGATCACGTCACACAGCTGGTTCAAACCGATCCTCCTCAGTAGCGCTGCATCCAAGACGACGATTCCCGAAGAGTCTTCGATGGATTCTATGACCCTGCGCTTGATCATTGGATGAACGACTCTTTCGAAGATCTTCAACTTTTCTTCGTCTTCGAAGACTATCTGTGCGAGTTTCTTCCTGTCGATCTCACCTTGACAAAAGATCTCTGGACCGAACAACTGTTTCAACTGATCCTTCACCGTTTCTTCTTTCAACACTTCGTGCCCGATCTTATCCACATCCACCACTTTCGCTCCGAGTTCTTTCAAAATTTCTGCCACGGTGCTCTTCCCACAGCCCATCTTTCCCGTTAAGCCAACGATCAACCTCAGAAGAGCTTTTCCCCCTTGCCGAGCAAAGGTTGAATCTGAGTGAACTCTTCTTCCGTGACCACGATCAAAGCCGGTTCTGTCCCAACTTGGTTGTAGAACTCGACGAACTTCTTTTCCACATCGGTCCCTTCATTCACAACCACGATATAGACGTTCTCACCCAGCGGGCCCTCATCGACGTGGTACAAACTCTTGGGTTTGAATATCTCGAGGATCTTCTGCGTCATTCGATCACGACCTTTTTCGATGGCTCTGGAAACTTCATTTTCTCAAAACCTTTTCGTCCCATCAGCGAGTAAGTGATCTGCTTGCCGAGTTCGACACCTGGCTGATCGTAAGGGTTGATGTTCAAGAGCTTTCCCATCAATGCGGTGGTGAACTCGTAGTACATGAAGAACTGGCCGAGCTCGTAAGCGTTGATCGAAGGGAAGATCACTCTCATGCTCGGACGATTGTTGAAGGCGAGCGACCTCTCCGTTCCAAAAAGCTCGTTCCTGAGCAAGTCTGATAGTCTCTTACTTCCAAGATAAGAGATCTCTTCGTCTTCGTGTATCGAGGGTATGAGAATGTCCCTGTCGAACCTTTGAACTTCCACGAACGTTATGGTCTTGTCGTCTGGTCCTTCGTTGTAGAGCTGAACCTGTGAATGCTGATCAACCACGCCGAGGGCCTTTATCGGTGTCAGTCCTTCGTAGACTTCCTCTCCATTGAGGGAATACTTCTTTCCCAAGCTCTCTGCCCATAGCTGTCTGAACCAGTCTGCGAGCGTGTACAGACGGTTGGAATAAGGCATCATGACAGTGATGCGCCTTCCTTTCAGCTTGTGGAGATAATGACAACTACCCATCATCGCTGCAGGGTTCTTCCACACATCCAACGCTACACATTTTGCGTACGCGTCCTTTGCACCGTCTATGAGAGCCTTGATGTCCACACCGATGGCCATCGCGGGCAACAATCCCACCGGCGAGAGAACGCTGAATCTGCCACCGAGCTCCGGCGGGATGTCGACTGCGACGATCTTGTCTCTTTCTGCAATTCTTCTGAGCAAGCCTTTCTTCGGATCCGTTGTGAACACGATGTGTTCTGAAGGATTCAGACCTCTGACTTCCAAAAGGCCCCTGATTATCTGGTAATGCGCCAAACACTCGGCGGTCGAGCCAGATTTGGAAACAACGTTGAAGATGGTGGTGCGTGGATCTATTCGATCGAGCACGCTCGCCGTGTAATCTGGATCGACGTTTTCAAGAAAGAAGATCCTCAGATAACCCCCGCGCTCAGATTTTGAAAGATAGTTCCAATCGAAAGGCTTCAACGCGTTGGCCAAAGCGGCCGCCCCGAGGCTCGAACCACCTATGCCTATCACGACGAAGTTGTCGAAATTCAAGATCCATTCGCGAAGGTCCTCGACCATCTCCATCAAGTTCCTGTCGAACAGAACCTTCACGAACGCAGGTTTTTCCCTCGCGATCTCCTCGACGAGCCGACTCATCGTCGGTTGAATCTGCAAAAACTCCTCCTCAGTTATTCCACCCTTCACGTTCGGCTCGAACATGAAACTGAAATCGAACTCGAGCATGAGAATCTCTCCTCAATAGATCATAACGGAACGCACATCGTAATCTTTCAACTTCTCGCGCGGACTGAGATAGCTCAGCTCTATGAGAAAACACATTCCCGCTACCTCACCACCCACGTTCTTCACCAAGTTGGCTATCGCCGCGGCCGTACCACCGGTTGCCAAAACGTCATCCACGATGACCACACGCTGACCTTTCTGCAGGGCGTCCGAGTGCATGTGAAGCTGGGCAGTCCCGTACTCCAAACTGTACTCGATGGAAACAGTCTTGTAAGGCAGTTTCCCCGGCTTTCTGACGGGAACGAAGCCTTTAGCAAGTTTGTAAGCGAGAGTGGCACCGAAGATGAAGCCGCGCGCCTCGGGTGAAACGATGAGATCGAACTTCACGTCCTGTACGATCTTCGTCATCTCATCGATCGCCATCTGGAAGGCTGCAGGATTCTTGAGCAAAGGGGTGACGTCTCTGAAGATGATACCCTTCGCGGGAAAATCTGGAATATCCCTGATGAAATTTCTCAGCTCCACAACGCTCACCGTCCTTTTTCAAGTCTCACAATTTAGATTTTAGCAAAAAATAAGATCGCGCGGGTCCTCCGCGCGATCAAACCGCTGCTGCTTTCTTGACTTTTCCTGCCTTGAGGCATTTGGCACACACCCTCATGGTCTTGATCGTTCCGTCCTCGAGTACAACTTTCACCTTCTGGATGTTCGGTCTGAACATCCTCGGTGTGTGCCTGTTCGAGTGGCTCACGTTCTTACCAGCCACGGGGCCTTTTCCACAGATCTCGCATCTCTTCGCCATGTCGCATACCCCTTTCCCGTTCAGCCGAGACAATTTTACCAGATATGTTGGAAGTGTGTTTGAAGTTTTCAAGAATCCATTTAGAATAGCTATAAGACAACCGAAAACTGGGAGGGAAAGAGATGATCCTTCGAGGCGAAAGAATCGTGTTGAGGCCAGTTGAGATCTCTGACATCGACAGGTTGTTGAACATCAACGATGAGGAAGTTAGACAGTACCTGTTGAGCGTTTTTCCGTTGAACAAGATCAGGGAGGAAGAATGGGTGAAGAATCTGTACATTAGCCAGAGAGACATCGTCTTCGCCATCGCTCCAGTGGAAACGAACCAGCTCGTTGGAACGACAGGTTTGCACTCTATAGATTGGGTGAACAGGTGCGCGGAGTTCGGTATCGCGATAACCGATAGAAGTTACTGGAACTTGGGCCTTGGGACGGAAGCTACACAACTGACGTTGAAGTACGCCTTCGAATATCTGAACATGAACAGAGTGCAACTGCAAGTGTACGAATACAACCATCGTGCGATACACGTCTACGAAAAGTGTGGCTTCGTGAGGGAAGGCACATTGCGAAAGGCGAGGTATCTCAAAGGCCAATACCACGACATCATCGTGATGGGTATACTGGCAGAGGAGTATTTTTCCCAAAGTACTTCACGCTGGATCGTTGACTGAATCGCACGTCCTCCTCGTCAATTTGAAATCCCCCGGGAAGGTGAGTATTTAGACTCACTCTCTGTGACACCGTCTCGGAATCTTCCGAGAAAGGTTTTATCACCATTTTGATTGACTTTGGTTGCGTGAACTGTGATACTCGTACATAAAAACAAAGTATTAAAAGTTAGATCCAATAAGATAACGACAGGAAAGTTGAGATATCCTCAAAATAATGTCAAAAAACCTCTTAGAGCTAAGATATTCAATGATAACAGACAAAAAAGATCAAAAACGACACTTGAAAAGTGGTAATACCACTTTTAGAATAAATGTGTGAACGGTTCTTTTCAAAATCCAAACGTACGGGGGATGTCTGTGAGGAAGTGGTTGGTCTGTCTGGCAATTTTTCTCACACTCACGCTCATGGCTGCGACCGTTCGTGTTCTGCTCTGGGACGATGCGCTCACACAAGCTCTCAGAGAAGGCCTGCCCGAGTTCGAGAAGAAGACCGGCATCAAGGTAGAGCTTGAACTTGTACCAAGCGGCACGTTACTTCAGAAGACGTTGATCAGCGTGACTGCGGAAAGGTCGGACTACGATCTCATCGCCGTGGACGAACCGAACATACCTTTGGTTGCTCCTCTGCTGTTGTCGTTCGCACGGTGGCCTGAGACTAAATTCTATACACGACCAAGCATGGCAGACATCATGCCGTTGGCCTTGGAAGCTGGCCAGTGGAAAGGAGAGTTCAAGGGACTGCCCGTCAACGCAAACGTGTACATATGGCTGACCAGAAAAGACATCATCGAAAAGTACAAGGACGAGTTCAAGAAAGAATACGGCTATGAAATGAGAGTTCCCAAGACTCTGCAGGAACTTCTGGATATGGCAAAGTTCTTGTCGAAAAAAGGTATCTACGGTTGGGCTCCGTTCACAAAACCAACGGAAGGCGCCACTTGCGAAGCGATCTGGATGTTCGAAAGCTTCGGTACCAAGGTTCTTCAAGTCACAGACAAAGGCTACAACGTGGTTTTGGACAAGCAGAAGGCCATCGAAGCGATCAACTTCTACAAGGAGCTCTTGAAGTACGCGCCACCCGGTGCGCTGGATTATGGACACGCTGAAAGGGTTGCAGCGTTCTCAAGAGAAGAGGTCTTTTCTATGTTCAACTGGCCAGCTCTGGTTCCGGACATCGAAAATCCTGAAAAATCACTCGTTGCAGGCAACGTCGTTTACACAGAACCACCGGCTGGTCCGGTGAAAACTGCAGCTGTGAGAGGTTGCTGGATAGTGGCAATACCACTCGCTGCGAAAGAAAAAACAGCGGCCGCAGAGTTCGCTTACTGGTGGATGTCCGTGGAGACCGGCAGAAAACTGATACCGAAAGGATTGACACCTGCGAGGGAATCTCTGCTCAGAGATCCGGTTTATTCCAAGGAAAGACCGTGGTTCCTGGGTATATATCAGTCCATGCAGTACGCGATTGAAAGACCAAGGTTCGAAAGGTATCCCGAGGTTTCACAGGTCATAAGGAACAACTGGCTCGACGCGGTATCTGGAAGGGTTTCGCCTGAGGTCGCCGTAGATAGGATGGTGCAGGAGATCAATGCAGTCCTCAAGAAGTACGGTTATTGATCCAAAAAAGAGGGGGCGGTTCCTCGCCCCCTTTTTCATGTTCGTTCTGCCCGCTCTGATAGTCGTTGGCGTGATCTTGGCTTATCCTGTCATTTACGCTCTGGTGATTTCGTTCACCGACAGAGAGCTTCTGTATCTGGGAAAGACGAACTTCATTGGGCTGAAACACTACAGGGAGATGCTATTGGACAGGAACTTTTGGCACTCTCTGAGGTTGCAGTTCGGTGTCATAACCATAGCGATACCGATAGAGCTCATCATAGGTCTCTTCGTGGCTATCCTTTTTAACAGGGATTTCCCGTTCTCGAAAATTTTACGCTCGCTCTTGATGCTCCCAGTTTTCGTGCTACCTGTCCTCTCAGGTTTGACGTGGCGTTTGATGCTCCAGCCCAGTTATGGTGTTTTGGCAAGTTTCTTCAACTTTATCTCGCTCGGACCAACCGCTTGGCTTGCGGACACGAGGTACGCGTACGTAGCAATACTCCTTCAGGACATCTGGCGCATGTGGCCTTTCATGTTCATGATCATCTACGCGGGTCTCTCTTCGATGCCATCAGAGTACGTCGAAGCAGCAAGGATAGATGGTGCAAACTTTTTCCAGAGGTTTTGGTACGTGCTGTTACCCTACTTGAAGCCCGTCATAGCGACCGCTTTCCTTCTCAGGATGATAGATGCACTGAGGATCTTTTCCGAAGTTTACGTGATGACCTACGGTGGTCCCTCGAACGCGACGATGCTGCTTTCTCTCTACATTCACAAACAAGCGTTCGAGTTTGGAAGACTCTCCTACGCTGCCTCTGTCGCTGTGTTTCTCTTGATAGTTGCACTCTTCATATCCTACTTCGTGGTCAAACGCGGACTGCGTGGTGAGGTAGAATGAGAAAAGGGTGATTTCCTTCGTCGTTCTGTCGGTGGCTCTCTTGATCGTTCTGGTTGAGCTTTTTCCAATAATGGTGGTGATCGTCAACGGTTTCAAGAGGGACATAGACATCTGGAGCGAGAATCCTTTCTACTTCAAACCAACTTTGAGGAGTTACCAACTGATCTTCAGACATAGAGAATTTCCAAGATCTTTGAGAAATTCTTTCGTTGTTGCCAGTCTTTCGGCGCTCGTTTCTGTGTCGCTCGGTTCGATGGCGGCCTACGGGCTGAGCAGGTTCAACTTCAAGTTCAACGACGCTCTGATCTTCATTTTGCTCATGGTCCGAATGATACCTCAGATATCGCTTGCAGTTCCTTTCTACATGATCTTCAGATCGATCGGGTTGAACGACAACGTCTTGGGACTTTCTTTGGCGCACATAAGTTTCAACTTGCCCTATGTCGTGGCGCTGTTGTTGCCGTTCTTTTCGTCGATCCCGAAAGAATACGAAGAAGCGGCAAAAGTGGATGGATGCAAAACGTTTCAGATATTCTTGAAGATCTTTTTCCCACTCGCTTCTGCCGGGATCGTGGTCGCCGCTGTCTTCGCTTTCCTGATGTCTTGGAACGAGTTCATCTACGCTCTCGTCCTGACGGGCACAAGGGCCAAGACTGCTCCGATCGTTGTCAACGCGTTCTTGGGTCAGTACGCGCCTCTGTGGGGACAGTTGTCCGCCGCAGGAACGATAATGTTGCTTCCCGTGTTCGCGGTGACGTTGAGCCTTCAGAGGTACATAATAAGGGGCCTTTCGGCCGGTGGCATAAAGGGGTGAGAGAACATGCTGTTCTTCTTGGACAGTGCGAAACTTGACGAGATCGAGTACGCCATCCAAAAGTGGAAGATCGACGGTGTCACGACGAACCCCAGACATCTTGCGAATGCCAAGATGAAAGTCGAACAGTTCATCGAGAAGATCAAACCCATGGTTGAGAACACGCACATCAGCGTGAGCATCGAAGTGAATCCACACTTGAACGACGCTGAAAGCATGGTTGAAGAAGCTCAGAGGATCGCTTCGATGTGTGAAAACTTCGTCATAAAGATACCAGCGACGGAGGCTGGTTTCGAGGCGCTGAGCGTGCTCAGCAAAAAGGGAGTGAAGGTGAACGTAACGTTGGTTTTCAACGTGGTCCAAGCTTTGCAAGCTGCCAGACTCGGCGCGTACTACATAAGTCCGTTCGTGGGTTGGAAGGAAGAACGCGGTGATTACGACGTGGATTTCATAAACAACGTTGTGAGGGCCGTGAAAAACTACGGTTTCAAGTCGAAGATTTTGATTGCCGCCGTCAGGTCCGCCAGGCATTTCACCGAAGCGGCTTTGGCGGGAGCAGACATCATAACCGCATCATTCGAGGTTTACAAGAGATCTTTTGAGAACCCTTACTCGAACCTCGGATTGGACATCTTCAAAGATTCTTGGGATCAGATGTACAAATGACAGGGGGGATGGAAGATGTTGGGATTCTTAGTTCACAGAGATGGGGACGATGTGGGCGTCGCCGTCGTCGATCTGAAAGAGGGACAAGTTGCCTACGGAAAGACACTGGAGGGGAACACAGAGTACGAAATCCAAGTTCGACAGGATATACCCTTGGGTCACAAGATAGCGCTGAGAGACATCGAGAAGGGTGAGAAAGTGAAAGAGTACGGAGAGATCATAGGCATCGCGGTGAAGAAGATCTGTAAGGGTGAACACGTACACGTCCACAACATACGCAGTCTCAGGTGGGGGGTGAATTGAATGGAGAGGCAGATACTCGCCTATAGGAGAGAGAACGGCAGGGTGGGGGTTAGGAACTACGTTCTTTTGATAACTGTCGATGACATATCCAACGCCGTGGTGGAAACGGTGGAAAAGGCCGTTGCAGGAACTTTGGCCATACCACATCCTTACGGAAGACTTCAGTTCGGAAAAGATCTCGAACTCCTCTTCAAAACGCTCATAGGCACAGGCTCGAACCCAAACGTTGCGGCGGCGATCGTCGTCGGAGTTGAACCAAAGTGGACCACCATCGTCGCGGAGGGCATAGCGAAGACGAAGAAACCCGTTGAGGCCTTCTGGGTTGAAGGTAACGGACAGATAAGGACGATCGAAAAGGTCATGAGGACTGCGGTGAAGATGGTCGAAGACGCCACCAATCTGCGTCGAGAGCCAGTAGACATCAGCGAACTGATGATCAGTTTGAAGTGTGGTGAATCGGACACGACTTCGGGCCTTGGCGCGAACAAAGTGGTTGGAAGGTTCACAGAGAGGTTTTTAAGCATCGGTGGAACGGTCCTGTTCGGTGAAACAACCGAGCTGACCGGAGCGGAACACATCGTCGCGAGCAGGTTCAAAGATCAAAAGGAACGCGAAAAGTTCTTGAAGTTCTTCGAAGAGTACCAGCAGTTGGTCAAGTCGCAAGGAGTCGACCTGCTCGGTTCGCAACCGACCGAAGGGAACATAGCGGGTGGTTTGAGCACCATAGAGGAAAAGGCACTCGGGAACATCCAAAAGATAGGTAACGCGATGATCGACGGTGCACTCGACTACGCCGAACCACCGAAAGGAAAAGGTCTGTACTTCATGAACACCTCTTCTGCGGCGGCCGAGGCGGTGACGCTGTTCGCCGCAGCTGGCGCCGTGATCCACCTCTTTCCAACGGGTCAGGGCAATCCCATAGGAAATCCGATCGAACCTGTGGTGAAGATCAGTGCCAACCCAAAGACTGTGATGAACATGTCCGAACACATCGACGTCGACGTGTCCGCGGTGCTGAGAGGAGAGATGGATCTCGATCAGGCTGCCGACATACTCTGGAAAAGGGTGGTCGAGACCGCGAACGGCAGGATGGTGAAGGCCGAGATACTGAACCACAGAGAGTTCGTTCTCACAAAGCTCTATCCGAGCGCGTGAAGGGAGTGATCGTTTTGAAGATGCTTGTCGCTGGAAAGTGGATCGATAGACCAAAGAAGATAGAGGTTCGATTCCCGTACGACGGTTCCGTTGTGGACACTGTACCCATTGCGGAAGAGGAAGACATCGAAACGGCTATCTCGAGCGCACTGGAAGGTGCAAAGATCATGAAGAAAACTCCCGCATGGAAAAGATCAGAGATCTTGTTCAGCACAGCTTCTCTGATCCTTCAAAACAGAGACAGGATCGCTCAGACATTGATCAACGAAGTCGGAAAAACCATGAAGGAAGCAGTGGCGGAGGTAGAGAGAACCGCGGAGATATTCAGATTAGCTTCTGAAGAGGCGAAGAGGATCCACGGAGAGACTCTCCCTTTCGACAGTGTCAAAGGTTCAGAAAAGAAGAGAGGTTATTTCGTCAGAGAACCCGTCGGCGTCGTTCTGGCGATAGTTCCTTTCAACGTTCCATTGGCTCTGTGCGCACACAAGGTCGCTCCAGCGATTGCCGCAGGTAACGCGATCATCGTGAAACCAACTTCGCAAACGCCTTTGAACGCTTTGATACTCGGTGAACTCCTTCTCGAGGCTGGTATGCCACCGCAAGCACTCAGTGTTCTGACGGGACCCGGTGGCACGGTCGGCATGAGGTTGGTGAAAGATGAAAGAATAAGACTTGTCAGCTTCACAGGGAGCGTCGAGGTGGGAAAACAGATCGCTCAAAACGCTGGATTGAAAAAACTCTCTTTGGAACTCGGTTCGAACACGCCGATGATAGTCTGTGATAGCGCGAACATAGACAGAGCGGTCGATGCGACCATCTCTGGGGGTTTTTCGATCGCTGGCCAGGTGTGCATATCCGTTCAAAGGGTTTTCGTGCACAAAAAGATATACAAAGACTTCGTTGATAGACTCGTTGAAAAGATCAAGATGATGAAGGTCGGTGATCCGAGGAAGGAAGAGACGCAGATGGGTCCTGTGATAGACGAACAGAACGCCAAAAGGATCGTAGATTGGTTCGAAGAAGCAAGACAGAAAGGCGCGAAAGTTGCAATCGGTGGAACGCGCGAGTATACTTTGGTTCAACCGACGGTACTTTTGGATGTTCCAAACTTCTGCAAGATCATGACCGACGAGCTCTTCGGACCTGGGGTGGCGGTGAACAGCTTTGAAAGTCTCGACGAGGCGATCAATTGGGCGAACTCGACTCGGTACGGTCTTCAAGCTGGTATCTTCACAAGCAACATCTTCGAAGCGATGAAGGCCATAGAAGAACTTCAGTTTGGCGGTGTGATCGTGAACGACGGGCCACGATACAGAGCAGATTTCATGCCTTACGGTGGATACAAGGAGAGCGGAATAGGAAGAGAAGGTGTAAAGTTTGCGATTGAGGAAATGACCGAGATGAAGACGGTGGTGATCGATACCAAGGAGTGAGAAAATTGGAATTGAAGATCGCGTTGATTCCCTTGGTGAGGAGCACTTACGACGTTGAAGAGGGTAAGAAGGTGTTCCAAAGAGAGCTGAGCCTCTTGAAGAGGTTCAAAGACGTGCACTGGTTCGCACCATCCCAGGTCATCGAGTACGCCGAATCGATGACGAATTTCTTGAGCACGTTGAAGAAAGAATCGATAGACGGAATAGTTCTGTTGAGTGCGACGTTCCACCTTGGAGATCTCGCTATGAGCATCGCGTCGAATTTTGAAAATGTTCCCATCCTGTGTTGGGCCGTACCGGAGCCGGATTATCGTGGCAGCAGGGTAAGGTTGAACTCTTTGGTTGGTGCACATCTGGACTTTTCTAATCTGTACAGATCTAAAAGAACCAACCTTCGATTCATCTATGGAACCGCCGAGGATGAAAGATTCATAAAGAAACTCTCACTTTGGCTCAACGCAATCAGAGCATTCAAACTTTGGAGAGAATCGAAGATAACATTGATCGGTGGCCACGCCAAGTCCTTCATGAACATCGATGTCTATGAGCCTGAGCTGTTCAAGGAGTTCAAGATCATCGTGGATGTTCTGCCCTTGGAAACGGTTTTCAAGCACAACCCGTCCGAAGAGGAAGTTCAAAAGATCGAAGAAGACTACAAAAACATATACCGATACGACGAAAACATGGACGACTATAGGTTGGAAAGAGTGGCGAGACTCGCCGCAACACTCCAGAACGTCGAACAAACCACCAAATCCTCGGCTCTCTGCATAAGGTGTTGGCCCGAGTTCGCCATGTACTACGGTGTCTCACCGTGTGCAGCGATGAGTTACAACATGGCGAAAGGATCGATCATGACCTGTGAGGGTGACATCCTCGGTGCCGTGACGATGATCACGTTGAAAGCATTCGGTTGCGAAGAGATGTACCTTTCAGATATCAGTCAGATCTTTGAAGAAGAAAACGCTCTGCTCTTCTGGCACTGCGGTGTTGCACCACACACCCTTTGGGACGGTCGTTCCGAGAGGACTTTAGACACTTACTTCGCGGGTGGAAAAGGAGTAACGGTGGGGTTCGTCCTCAAGCCGGGACTCGTGACGATAGCGAGGATAGACTACACTGAAGGATGGTCACTCTTCTTGGCGAAAGGCGAAGCCATAGAGACGGAGAAATTGCTGAAGGGAACCTACGTGAAAGTGAAGGTGAAGAACGCTATTGAACTGGTTGAATCTCTCGTGGAAAATGGTTTTGCGCACCACGTGGTTATGGCTTACGGAGATTGGTACGAAGACTTTCTCGAGCTGGCATCCATGAAAGGATGGAAGGTATATGCTGAGGTTTGAGAAAGGTTCAAAGGTGTATCTTTCGAACGAGCTACTCTTCGATGGGACCGTTCTGAAAGCCGATGCAACTCTGTTTTTGAAAGACGTGCATGGGCATTTCAAGATCGAGACGAAACTCAGCAACCCAACGAGGATCGATTCAGACTCGATAAAACTCGTCTCTGAAAGTCCCATCACTTTGAGGATCTCCTCCAGAGGTTCGAAATGTTTGATCGTGAAACTGAGGGGGTTCAAAGACGAAATCATCTACGGTGGAGGAGAACAGTTCTGTCGGTTGAACTTGAAGGGCAAGAGGTTTCCCATCTTCGTTCAAGAACAGGGCGTTGGAAGAGGTTGGAACTTGGTCTCTCTACTCACCTGGCTCAAGGGAGTTAGAGGTGATTGGTACACCAGTTATTTTCCACAACCAGTCTTCTTCTCGAGCGCTGGATATGCTGTGATCATAAACACGGGTGCACTCATCGTGGCGGATTTCAGGTCCAAACTCGAGACGATCTTCGAGGTTTACGACGAAGAGTTCCAACTCATCTTCTTGGATGGTCAACTGAAAGACACGGTTCGAAAGTTCCACACACTCTTTTCCAGATCCGTCGAAGTCAGTGACTGGGTCTTTGGAACCTGGATAGCGAGTCAAGGCGGGATAGAAGCAGCACAGAAGGTGATTGAAACTTGTGAAAACTGGAAAATACCACTCACCGCACTCTGGTGTCAAGATTGGTGTGGTAAGAACTTGACCAAGTTCGGAAGACAAGTCTACTGGAACTGGAGCTACGACACGAAAGATTATCACGACCTACCAGAACACATAAGCAGATGGAAAGAGAAAGGTGTCCACTTCCTCGGTTACATAAACCCCTTCCTCATAAAGGGTGGACCACTCTATCAGGAAGCGCTGAAGAACGATTTCTTGGTCAAAAACAAAAAGGGTGAACCCTACGACATCGTCGTGACGACTTTCCCAGCAGGTCTCATCGATTTGACTGACAAACATGCCTTCGAGTGGTACAAGAAGATCATCAAAGAGAACATGATAGGCATCGGCATGAGCGGTTGGATGGCAGATTATGGAGAGTATCTACCCACGGACGCGAAATTGAAGCTCGCGGACGGTTTGAGCTATCACAGCCTCTACGCTGTCGATTGGGCGAGGTTGAACTACGAAGCGGTTGAAGAAGCGAACAGAGACGTGATCTTTTTCATGAGAGCGGGATACCTCAGCTCCACGAAGTATTCTCCCGTCTACTGGGCGGGAGATCAGAACGTCGATTGGTCGAAGAGCGATGGGCTCGCCACCGTGATACCAGCGATGCTGAGCATGGGCATGTGCGGAGTGAAGTTGGTGCATTCCGACGTTGGTGGGTTCACTTCTTTGATGTGGCTCAAGAGAACACCAGAGTTGTTCATGAGATGGACAGAGATCGGAGCTTTTTCACCCATCATGAGGACGCACCAGACGAACCGACCTTTCAAGAACCTCCAGTTCGACTCTCACCCAGCCGTGTTGAAACACTTCGCGCGCATGTCGAAGATCCATTGGCTCTTGAAGGACTATCTGAAGCAAGAGTTGAAGAAGGCCAACGAGGAGAACCTACCTTGGTGATGCACTTGGCGATGAACTATCCGAACGATCCAAATTGCCACAAATTGATCTATCAGTACCTGCTCGGTGACGATGTCTTGGTCGCTCCAGTCACAAAGCCGCACGCCAAGAGTTGGAAAGTTTATCTCCCCGAGGACGAGTGGCTACATTTATGGACGAAAAAGAGGTTCAAAGGCGGCTGGATCGAGATCGATGCACCGATTGGCTTTCCACCAGTTTTCTTGAGGGAGAACTCGCCACTGATTCAAGATTTTCTGGTCAAACTTCGAGATGTTGTCTGATCGTGTCGTAATGGACTTTTATGGCCCTCAGTAACTCGTCTTGGTTGCCTTGGGAAATCGCTCTCAGTATCCTCTTGTGGTTCTCGATGGATCTCTTCTGGTACTCTTCGTCCCACAGATAGTCCCTCTTCAAGAACAACCATATCTTGGTCTTCATGTAATCGGTCAGATGGTCCAGAAGCGAATAGATTATAGAATTACCACATGCTTTGGAGAAGATCTGGTGGAATCTCACGTCGCTCTCTATCACCTTCTTTAAATCGTCCCTCAAGAAGTTGATCTCCATGCTCTGGACCATGTACTCCATGTCTTGTATCATGTCGTGGGTGACGTTCTTCAAAAACATCCTCGCTATCGTCGATTCCAGAAGCTCTCGCGCGTCAATGACTTCTTCAAGATCGTACTCCATGGAGCCGTTTTGAAGATTCGAATCGTTCGGAACCTTCAAAACGTAGTTTCCACTACCGTGCCTGCTCTCTATGATCCCACACGCTTTCAGATAACTCAGCGCCTCGCGAACGATGATCCTTGAAACTCCAAGGCTTTCCGCGAGAGACCTCTCGTTCGGTAACTTCTCCCCAACCTTCATCTTCTGTGAAATGATCAGGTTTTTGATCTGCTCAACGACATGCCTGCTCTTCATGCCGATCAATCCGTTCCCCTCATTTGTAAAGTTTATCACTGTTTTGAACCGGAAGAATTTTGATGAAACACCGATATTCGCTATAATTTATGAGTGATCTTCATCCTTCGAAAGGAGGTTCGAGAGTATGAAGAAACTTGGGCTTGCTTCAAGGATCTTGGTGGGTTTGCTGATAGGCGTGGTGGTCGGACTGATCCTGCAACCGTTCCCACAAGTCGCTCGAACCTACATCAAACCTTTTGGAGATTTGTTCTTGAACCTCATCAGGATGATCATCGTGCCCCTCGTACTCGCATCGTTGGTGGTTGGAACGGCGAGCGTTGAGAACATCAGAAAACTCGGTCGCATAGGAGCAAAAACGATCGCTTATTACTTGCTCACCACTGCACTCGCTGTGGTCATTGGTTTGATCATGGGCAATCTGATGCAACCTGGCTCGGGCTTGACGCTGCCGACCGACGCCAAGGTCACAGCAGCAAAACCACCTTCGTTGGTGGACGTTCTGCTCAACATGGTACCCACCAACCCCATCAGAGCGATGGTCGATGCGAACATGCTTCAGATCATCGTGTTCTCCATCTTCGTGGGTATCGCGATCACGCTCGTTGGTGAAAGGGCAAAAGTACTCTTCAACTTCTTCGATGGTTTGGCCGAGGTGAGCTACAAGATCGTGCGCATCATCATGTGGTACGCACCGATAGGCGTGTTCGCACTGATCGTACCCACCGTTGCCACACACGGTGCTAAGGTACTTCTGCCCCTGTTGAAACTGATCATCGCTCTGTACATAGGTCTTGCGATACACGCTGGCGTTGTTTATTCTTTGCTGGTGAAGACGATGGGGAAGATGAACCCTGGAGAGTTCTTCAAGAAGGTTTCACCAGCGATGTTGGTCGCCTTCACCACGTGCAGCAGTTCCGCCACGCTGCCCGTCACGATGGACGTGACCGAAAAAGAATTGAACGTTCCAAAGTCCATAAGCAGCTTCATGTTGCCCCTCGGTGCAACGATAAACATGGACGGAACGGCTCTTTATCAAGGTATATGCGCTCTCTTTGTTGCGCAGATCTTTGGTATCTCACTGAGCTTCTCTCAACAACTCACCATAGTGCTCACGGCAACTCTGGCGTCCATAGGAACCGCTGGCGTACCTGGTGCGGGTCTGATCATGCTCACCATGGTTCTCACGTCCGTTGGACTTCCAATAGAAGGTATCGCACTTATTGCTGGCGTGGACAGGATCTTGGACATGGGAAGGACCTGTCTGAACGTGACTGGCGACATGGTCGGTGCACTCGTGATACATCGTACAGAGAAGGCGTGAAAAGAGAAACTCTCAAAGACGCCCCCTCGAACTGGGGCGTCTTTTTTCTACACGGGATTGTTACATCGTCTCAACAATTATATCCGTATATCTATGTATGGGAGCGCTCCTGAGGAAAGTGCACTGGCCTCAATACGGTGTTCGTACATTGGCCTTGGTCTAATGTCAAAAAGTTCATATATAGAGATCCTTTAGTGAACCTTACAAAGAACGCTCCCAACATGAAAAGCAACAGTTAGTGACCGCAGTAAAAAGGCAAAACAGAAAGATTGGGAGTGACAGACAGCACCCGCATGATCGAGCATCGAAAGTGGACCCAGAAGAAGGTTATGAAGGTGAGATCTGAAGATAAACGATGCGATACTGACTCTGAGAAAGTTCATCGAAACGGCCTGACGAGGACCTTCTACCCAGACGTTCACAGCTGAACTCAACGGAACGCGTTTAAAAATGAAGAAAAGATCATCAGCCCCAGAAAGGGGCTTTTTATTTTTCTCATTGTCACCCACACTCAGGGCTCACAGTTGCCGATTCTACTCTGGGGCTCAGCTTCATCTTCACCTTGAATCATGCCTTGATCAGGGAATTGTACAATAGTTCACGAAGGATCCTGCAAGCAAAAAGCCGTATCCGATTAGACAAAATGTTGAAAGAGCTCACCTGAAGAAGTGAACACAAAGAGGACGATCGTTCTCGGTTTTCAAAACTTTCTGATGTCTCCAGCAAACGGATCATTTAGAATGCGGTTGCATGCTGAACTTTTTCTCGCTTTGACTTACGTTAACTCAAGCGTTATAGTAAATTTTGGTGAGCACCAAAGGGGGGTCACAAAGTGTCCAACCTCAATGAATAATTGAAAGTTACACAGCCAAGATTTCCGATAAACTCAAGGTAGTACTTACACAGCATCCTAATGAAAACGAGTTCCGCATGCCTATCGATAGGTTACTTGAGGATTTTTGCGCTGAGGCGAAACTGGATCCCTTGTCGGAAGCTGAATACACCCTTGCTGGTGGCCGAGCCGATGCTGTATTCAACCGCATGGTTATCGAGTACGAGCGTCCAGGGACACTTCGGAAGACTCTTTCTCACCATCCAACCGCTCACGCCATTGACCAAGTGAAACGGTATATCGAAGGTCTTGCAAAACAACGGCGTCACGAGCTCACGCGAATTGCCGGCATTGTGTTTGATGGCAAATACATCATATTTGTGCGTTATCGTGCGGGCGAATTTCAAGTTGAACCGCCTGTCGACGTTAACCCAGATTCTTTGAAACGTTTTCTGCACTGGCTTGCCAGCACTGCATCGGAAATCGCTCTTACTCCTGAGAACCTTAACAGAGACTTCTCCATTGAACAACTGCGGACACGAAACATTCTGCGAGCCCTAAAAAACAGGCTGGACGGTGTCCTGGATAAGAATCCGATGATTAGGAACCTCTTCAAGCAATGGCGGATTTTCTTCAGTCAATCGATTGACTACAGCGAAGCTTTCGGTGGACACAAACTTGAGCCGCTTAAAAGGTGGGCGGACAAAGCAGGCTTAAAAATAAAAACGCGAGAGGAAGCGGAGAGCTTTTTCTTTGTTCTCCACACGTACTTCGCTCTCTTGGTTAAACTCCTCGCCTGGCTTGCCCTTTCAAGACATATGGCGGTCAAGTTAGGTGCCCCCTCTTTCGGAGAACTGATAAGCACTGACGGTGGAATGCTTCGCCAACGCCTGAAAGAACTGGAGGAAGGCGGTATCTTTCGCGCTTATGGGCTGACGAATCTACTTGAAGGTGACTTTTTTGCTTGGTACCTCTACGCTTGGGACGAACCCACTGAAAATGCGATCCGAGAACTGCTTAGGCGTCTGGACGAATACGACCCAGCCACACTCTCCATCCACCCCGAGGAGAGTCGTGACCTTTTCAAAAAGCTTTACCACTACCTTTTGCCCCGCGAGATTCGCCACAACCTCGGCGAATACTATACCCCTGACTGGCTTGCACAACACCTGCTCGAAAAATTAGACGATGAGTTCTTCTCTAGAGATGCAACCAAAGACGAAGATAAGTTTCGGGAAAAGCTCCGCAGAATGCGCTGGCTTGACCCTGCCTGCGGTTCGGGCACTTTCCTCGTTCTCATCATCGCACGCATGAAAGAGTTGGGGCGAGTATTGATGGTGAACGAGACTCAATTGCTGAATACCATCCTCAACAACGTCGTTGGCTTTGACCTGAACCCATTGGCAGTGCTGACAGCGCGGGTGAACTACCTTTTGGCGATTGCCGATTTACTCGAGTATCGCAAAGGCGAGGTCACCATCCCCGTCTATCTCGCCGATTCCGTCCGAACACCTGCAATGGGCGAAAAGCTCTTCACTGCTGGTGCCTACGAGTTCCCCACTGCGGTTGGCACTTTCGTTGTCCCTGCTGTTTTGTGCACCAAGGAGCGGTTTGACAAGTTCTGCAACATTTTGGCAGAGAGCGTTCGGGCGCAAATAAGCCCTGACGCTTTCGTCAGTCGCGTTGAAAGGGAACTGGCTCCGCCAGAATGGCAGCAAGATGACAGAAATTTGACGAGGACGAAAAAGATTTACGAACAAATCTTCGAGCTGCATAGCAAGGGCATGGATGGGCTTTGGGCACGATTGCTCAAAAACAACTTCGCACCACTCACCGTCGGTCAGTTTGACTACATCGTCGGCAACCCGCCGTGGGTTAACTGGGAGCATCTGCCCGATGGGTATCGGCAGGCTATCGCACCATTGTGGGTGAGCAAGTATCAACTTTTCCCCCACAGGGGCTTTGACGCGATTTTGGGCAAGTCAAAAGACGACATTTCAATCCTCATGACTTATGTGATGGCGGACAAGTTGCTTAAAGACGGGGGCAAACTTGGCTTCGTCATCACCCAGTCGGTTTTTAAAACGACAGGGGGCGGGCAAGGCTTTCGTCAGTTCCGCATCCCGCAACCTGACGGCAAATTTGTGCCGTTGAGGGTTCTCCATGTTGATGACATGGTTTCGCTTCAGCCTTTTGAGGCGCTTCAAACCGAACAGCGGTGATGGTTTTGGAGAAGGGTAAACCCACGACTTATCCCGTGCTTTACACCTTCTGGCGGAAAAAAGGAAGGAAGCGTTTCACTTACGACAGCACGCTTGAGGAAGTCACCAAAGCCACAGTGCGTTTGAACTTCGTCGCCGAATCCGTTGATCCAAGCGACCCGACATCGCCTTGGCTCACTGCCCACCCTAAAGCCATAAAAGCCGTCCGTAAAGTGCTGGGTAAGTCGGATCACGAGGCACACGAAGGAGTCAACACTGGCGGCGCCAATGCGGTCTATTGGGTTGACATCGTTTACAAGCACACCGATGGGTTGGTAGTGGTTCGCAACATCACCGAAGGCGCAAAGGTGAAAGTGGACGAAGTGACCGAACCGATTGAGCCTGACCTGCTTTACCCGCTTTTGCGCGGGCGGGATGTCCAGCGTTGGAAGGCTGAACCCTCGGCATGGATTTTGATTACTCACTTGCCGGGAATGGGGCTTAAGGCAATCCCCGAAAAAGAGATGCAGACCGATTACCCTCGCACTTACGGCTACCTGAAGCGCTTTGAGGAGGTGTTGCGGGAACGCGCCGCCTTCAAGCGCTACTTCACCCGCAAGGACAAAAACGGTCGCATCGTGGAAACGGGACCGTTCTACTCCATGTTTGATGTCGGCACCTACACCTTCGCCCTTTGGGAGGTGGTGTGGCCGAACATCGCGTCGGCGCTCAATGCGGCTGTTGTAGCCTCCAGTGAAGGCAAAGTCGTTGTCCCCCAGCATATCGTGACGCTGGTCGCCTGTGAGACTGAAGATGAAGCCCATTACATCTGTGCGCTGATCAACTCTTCTTCGGCTAACTTTACTGCGAGAGCATACTCACAAGAGGGTGGAAAAAGTTTCGGAGACCCCCACATCCTCGAACACATCCTCATCCCCCGTTTTGACCCGAAAAATCCCGTGCACCTTCGGTTAGCGGAGTTGTCAATGCAGGCGCATGAGGCGGGGAGAATCGGCGATGAGATGCGGTTGCGGGAGATTGAGGCGGAGATTGACCTTTTGGCAGCGAAACTTTGGAACTTGAGCGATGATGAGTTGCGTGAGATTCAAGAGAGTTTGTCAGAACTGGAAGGGGAGGAAGTGACGGAATGATTGCCCGAATTGAAGCGTTGAACTACAAATGCTTGCGTTATGTTAGCCAGGGCTTGCAGCGCTTTCAAATTCTCGTTGGACCTAACGCTTCTGGCAAAAGCACCCTTTTGGATGTGCCTGCGTTTCTGCAGGACTTGCTGAAATCTGGCGTTGAGGAAGCAGTTCTCGCACGGGCTAACTCGTTGAGGGAATTGGTCTGGAAAGGGTAATATGATGCTTTTGAACTGGCGGTGGAGTGGGAAATCCCTGAAACTCACAGGGAAAACGGGTATCGCTTCTGCCGATATGAGATTCGCGTGGGCGTGGGAGTTCAAGGTGGAATTGTGCTTCAACACGAAACTTTGTGGCTCAAACGAGAGGAGAAAAAGCGGGAGGACGAAAAACCTGAAACGAAACAACGGGAACTTTTCCCTGCAGAACCCAAAGCCCCTCCAACCATTGTGATTGAGCCTCGCAAAAAAGCGCCTTCGGGTTGGCGGAAAGTCATCGTTCGGATGCCTGAAGGCAATGTTTACTTTCGCTCAGAGACCAGCGGTTGGAATGCACCGTTCCGAATTGATTCACGCAAGGCTGCGTTTGCAAATTTGCCTGAAGACGAGGAACGATTTCCCACAGCCGTTTGGGTGCGCAAAGTGATACTTTCAGGTCTTCAACGCTTGGTGCTCAACAGCCAGAAGATGCGTGAACCTTGTCGCCCCGATGCACCGAAGACTTTCCAGCCCGATGGGAGCAACTTGCCGATGGTCGTGCGACAGTTAAAGGAAAGTGAGCCGCAGCGTTTTCGCGGATGGCTCGCCCATGTGCAAGTGGCGCTGCCCAACATTGAGGACATCACTGTTAGGGAGCGAGAAATTGACCGTTTCCTCTACCTTGAGGCTCATTTTCGGGAAGGGCTACGCTTGCCCAGTTGGATGCTTTCCGATGGAACGCTTCGCTTTCTCGCACTGACCCTTCTGGCGTATCTGCCAACATCGGACGCCATCTACCTCATTGAAGAGCCAGAAAACGGCATTCACCCAAAGGCATTGGAATTGGTCTTTCAATCGCTCTCGTCCGTGTATGAAGGGCAGGTGCTAATGGCGACACACTCACCCTTGCTCTTGCAATTAGCGGAACCGAAGGGCTTGCTGTGTTTTGCCCTGACGCCAGAAGGTGCGACGGACATCGTTCGTGGCGACCAGCATCCGAAACTGAAAGAATGGCGTCGAGAAGTCAGTTTGGGCGAACTGCTGGCGGCAGGTGTGTTGGAATGAAAGATTTGGTTGTTCTCGTGGCGGACAAAAATACGGAGGCAGCGGTTAAGACGCTCATTGAAAAGCGCCACGAATCTTTGGGCATAAGTCAAGTGCAAGCAGATGTCTTCGTCCATCCAAGGCGAGACCCCGGTGTCTTTCACGAGGCTCACATTTTCCTTCAACCATTCCGCGACGAATACAGCTACGCTTTGGTTATGTTTGACCACGAAGGATGCGGTCAGGAAAACAAGCCTGCCGAGGAACTTGAACAGGAAGCCAAGCAGCGATTGGAGCAATCGGGTTGGCAAGGGCGATGTGAGGTCATTGCGCTTGAGCCAGAATTGGAAGCGTGGGTGTGGTCTTCATCCCATCATGTGCCGGAGGTGCTCGGGTTAACTTTAGAGCAAATGCAGCAAATTCTCAGCCGATTTCCCCAAAACAATCTTGGTAAACCAGAGCGCCCCAAAGAGGCAATGGAAGAGTGTCTGCGTCAAGCCAAAATCCCTCGCTCTTCCAGCATCTACGCCGAACTGGCGGAAACCGTTGGTCTGAAAAATTGCGTTGACCCAACTTTTGTCAAGTTTCGGCAAACTTTACAAGAATGGTTCCCTACGGAGTAGGCCTTGCTCTTGAGGGGGGTGCCTTATGGAGCCATTGAGGCAAATCCGCGAAATTCTCAAGGCTTGGCGGGAGAGGGTGGAGGTTTTGCCCGCAGCGGGTGGAGCGTTGGAAGAGATGCTCTATCCCGATGCCGAGGAGCAAGAAGAACGCACTTTCACCGACGAACGCATCTTTGACACCATCTGGGAACGAGCAGAGATAATGTTAACTAAAAGTATTGACACTTTCCAAAAACCGCATTATCCTTATAAAGAGGGGACACCCCCCAACCATCTCTTGACCTTGAAGTGGTATATTGTAAGTGAAAAAATTCAATAGCCCAGAGGGGAGCTCCATACTGCGGGGCTGAGAGGAAGGGGGCAACCCTTCGACCCTTTGAACCTGATCCGGGTAATACCGGCGGAGGGACATGGGCAACGCAAAACTACAGATTTAATAATGTGCTTCTAACTGAAATGTCCCTCCGAGAAATTCGGAGGGACTTTGTTTTTTAAAAAAAGTTTAGCATGGAGGTGTAAAAGGATGAAGAAAGATTTGATTATCTCGAAACTGATAGTCGAAAGTTTTTTTGAAAAGTTGAACAAAGGTTTGGAAGTTGACGTAGCTATCGCAGGATGTGGTCCTAGTGCTCTTGCACTTTCTCTTGAACTTTCTAAGAAAGGGTACAAGGTCGCAATTTTTGAAGCGAAGAACGAACCAGGTGGAGGCATTTGGGGTGGAGGAATGATGTTCAATGAGTTGGTACTTGAAAGAGAATTGAAAGGATATGTGGAAGAACTTGGTATTAACTACAAAGAATTTGGGGAGTTTTTGGTTGTTGACTCTGTACACTTCGCATCGGCATTATTGTACCACACCACAAAAGCAGGAACATTAGTGTTTAACAATGTATTTGTTGAAGACCTTGTAATGTACGATAAAAGGGTTTCTGGAGTTGTAATAAATTGGATGCCAACAATTAGGGAAAGATTGCACGTTGACCCAATAAGCGTTATTGCAAAATTTACAGTCGATGGTACAGGACATCCTGCTAACCTTGTAAGATTGCTTTCTAAACGTGGAATTCTGGCCTCTGTTACTGGTTCCACGGAGAATCTCTGCAGTTGCGGAAGTGTTGAATATGAATTCCCAATGGATGCGGAAAATGGTGAAAGGTTTGTTGTAGAAGGGACAAGGGAAATATATCCTGGACTGTTTGTAATGGGTATGGCTGCGGTCAGTGTTGGCGGAGGTCCCAGAATGGGACCTATCTTTGGCGGTATGATTTTGTCAGGTCTTAGAGCAGCGGAACTGATTGAAGATGGTTTAAAAAGAGAAGTAGTAACAATTGATAAGGAGATGAAAATATGACGCAACTTGAATCAGCACGTGCAGGGCTTATCACAAAAGAAATGAAGTATTGTGCTGAATTTGAAGGTATTGAGCTCGAAAAACTCCGAAAATTAGTTGCCGAAGTAAAAGTCGTTATTCCAAGAAATAAATTGCACAATTTAAAAAGGCCAATAGCAATAGGAGAACAGATGACGGTGAAAGTGAACGCCAATATAGGCACATCCGTCGGATATTCCTCCTTGGAAGAGGAACTGGAAAAGTTAGAAGCCGCGTTGCATGCTGGTGCTGATGCTGTGATGGTCTTATCTACTTGGGGTAATTTATCAGAAATGCGAAAGGAAATTGTCAAAAGAAGTCCAGTCCCGGTTGGGTCCGTTCCTATCTACGATTCAGCTGTGAAGGCTTATACAGAAAAAAGAAATGTAGTAGATTTTTCTGAAAAGGATTTTATTAACATGGTTCTTCAACATGCTGAAGATGGTATCGATTTTATGACAATTCATGTTGGGATAACAAAACGAGTTTTGGAGAAACTGAAAAACTCACGGAGAATTTTGAAAATTGTCAGCCGTGGGGGTTCTATTATTGCTGGTTGGATGATTAAGAACAACAAGGAAAATCCATTTTATGAACATTTTGATGAGATTCTTCAAATTGCTAGAGAGTATGACATTACACTAAGCTTAGGTGACGGGATGAGACCTGGTGCTATTGCAGATTCTACGGATCCTCAGCAACTCGAGGAACTCTTTTTTATGCAAGAACTTGTTTTGAAAGCTTACGATGCTGGTATAAAAGTTATGTTGGAAGGTCCTGGGCATGTGCCTTTGAATGAAATTGAACTAAATGTAAAGCTTATGAAAAAGATAGGTTTGGGGCGACCTATATTTCTTCTAGGACCACTTCCAACAGACAGAGGTGTTGGTTATGACCACATTGTTAGCGCGATTGGCGGGGCATTAGCAGGTTATTATGGGTGTGATTTTCTATGTTACGTAACCCCTGCAGAACATGTTGGGTTACCAGATGCTGAGGAAGTAAAAGAAGGAGTGATTGCTGCAAGGATAGCGGCAATTGTTGCAGATGTGGCACGCGGTAACCAGAGAGCAATCAAATTGGAAGAAGAAATGGCAAGAGCAAGAAGGGATTTTGATTGGGATAAAATGTTCAAACTTGCCATACACGCAGAAAGGGCGCAAAAGAAATTTGAGAAGATGAAGTATACAGAGGACGGCTGTTCTATGTGTGGACCTTTCTGTGCGATAAAAATAACTAAAGATTTTGCGGAGGAAAAAATAGACAAATGAAGGATTATCACGGAAAAAGGAGAAAAGGGATTTCCACAAGCACCATTCGAGCAAATATAATAAGGATAGACGAACTCCCTTTAGCAGAACTGTATGAATTAACGTTTTTTCAAAAGAAAGATCTGGATAAATTGAAAGAATTTCTTGAGAAACGTGGTAAACCATTTGGTATACATCTACCATTTGTTTTTAGATATGCATCAGTTCATCCAAATCCAACTTCTTTAGACAGAACGTTAAGAAACGATACATACACAGTTAATATCGAAAGCGCAAGATTTGCCAAAAGTTTTGGTGCAGAATATGTTGTTGCTCATTTCCCTAATGCGAAACAAAAAGAAGCGTGGAAGGACGTTTACGATATTGTTATAGAAAGCCTTGAACACTTTTATGAATTAAACAAAATTATTAAAACTAGGCTGGAAAACGTTTATATGAATGATTATTTCCATTCCGCAGATGACTATTTATTTGTTCTTAAGGAGACGGGTTGCACAATGTGCTTAGACATCGGACATTTATTGATTGACTCAGAGATTTACGCTTTTGATCCTGTTTCTTTTATTGAAAAATTGCAGGATTTTATAACTGAATTCCACATTTACTATGCTGACCTAAAAACATATGAAGAATGTCACCATGCGCCGTGGGGGGATTCACTCAACTTTAGAAGAGTTCTAGAGGTAATAAAAGGATTTGAAAATGTGGATTTTGTCGCAGAACCTTCTAATGATTGTCCTAACTTGCTGTCAAGGCTAATAAAATTCTTGGAGGTGATGCTTTGATGAATGGAGCACCTGAGAAAAGAGTAATGGTAATTTCAGGATTTGACCCATCGGCTGGTGCTGGTATTTTACAAGATATAAAGTCCTTGTCTCTTTTGGGAATTAGTGCCATGGGGGTTGTTAGTGCGTATACTATCCAAAACACACACAAGGTTTTCCTTGCAAGATTCCGAAAATGGGAAGAAATAGATCAGGAATTATCAGTTCTCCCTAAGCCTGAAGTTATAAAAGTAGGCTTAATATTTCCAGAAATGATTAAACTCATAAGGGAAAAATACCCATCAGCAACCATGGTTTGGAACATAATTCTACGTTCAAGCTCCGGCTATGATTTCGAACCACCTGAAATTGTCACGGAAAATTTGGCACACGCTGATTTCATACTTCTAAACAACGAAGAGGCAGGTATATTAGGGTTAGAACCCTCAGACAGAATTATCATAACGGGAGGTCATGGAAAAGAAGTTGACAAAATCATTGTAAAGTATGGTCGTATTACTTTTGAAACGCCTCGGTTATCAGGAAGATACCATGGAACTGGATGTGCATTTTCTAGCTTATTTGCAGGCCATTTGTCCCTTGGTTATTCTCCAGAAGAAGCGATAACGGCTTCTATAGAGATATTGCAAAAAGTCCTTGTGAGGAGCCATGAGCAAGTGCAACCAGAAATACTTGCAAGAGATTGGATGAAATTTGACGTGCTCGATTCGTTGAACAGTGTAAAGGGGGTGTTATTGTCGGTTGGAGAAAAAACTGTTCCAGAGGTTGGACAAAACGTCTCGTATGCGTTGCCATGGTCAAAAGATGAATTTGAAGTTGCTAAATTCCCGGGAAGGATTAGACTAAAAGAAGGAAAACCCGTTTTCGTTTCCGATGCGTCATTTGCTGATTATTCGCACACAGCAAGAATGGCACTTGTCGCAAAATCTATCTCACCACACGTAAGGTGTGTGACAAATATTAGGTATTGCCCCGAGTATGTTGATAACGCGATCAGGTCCGGTTTAACAGTGTTCAAGTACGATAGAACTTCTGAACCGGAAGATGTCAAAAATGTTGATGGAAAATCTATGGAATGGATGATTCAACAAGCATACAAAGAATTTGGAAGGATACCAGATGTAATATATGATGAAGGATTCTGGGGAAAAGAGGCAATGATTAGAATCTTTGGAAGAAACCCGAAAGAGGTGATGGAAAAGATTAAAAAGATCATAGGAACTATATGAAATTGCTAATATCTTAACAAAGTGCCCCGTTTTGGGGCACTTTGCTTCATAATTTTATTTACATTATTCCTGAAATTCTATCAACCCGTATTTTCCGTTCTTTCTGTAAATCATGTTGAGTTCGCCAGTATCGACGTTCCTGAAGACAAAGAACTGATGTCCCATAACTTCCATCTGAGCGATTGCCTCTTCCAGCGTCGCTTGCATGAGATAAACCCTTTTAACCGTATCTATTTTGTCTTCTTCGTCTTCGATTTCATATCTTGGAGCAAGTTCTTCAGTCATTGCTTCAGTTAGCCCTTTAACATTGGATTTGTGATAGGATTTGTGCAGTTCCCTTTCTCGCTTGACTGATTTTTCAAAGGCATCACTTGCAGTGTCAATAACACCATAAATATCATTTGCTTTTTCCTGAACAACGATATCTTTACCATTGATGTGCGTCATCAATCTTAGAGTGTAGTACGGTCCATCTTTGTCAAAACGTGCTTCGATGTTCACATCATCCCGCGAAACAAAAGTTCCTAACGCCCTTTTGACTTTTTCTAACCTTTTGTTGAGGTAACTTTCGATGGCTTCTGATAGTTCAAAGCCGCGAGCAAATATCTTGACTTCCATAAAATCACCTCCGTATGATTTGTTGATAATGTTAACTAAAAGCGAGCAGAAGAGGGGGGGAAGCCCAGCCTTTATCGCCCTACGCCACCGATTGCGCGAACGCAAACCCATCTTTTCGGCTACTTCCTTGACGGTTCCTTGCGCTCCTACTTTCTGGGCACTGCCTTAGAGGGCGACCGAGACACCCCCGTCCACTACGCCCAAATCGGCGCTTGCGTCCTTTTTCGCCGAGATGATGGTACAGTTCAACGGGAGCAACTTGAGGTTCGGCACCTTCTGCTTGCCAGCAAACAGAGGCTCTCTGACGAGGCGTGGCTTTCCCTCGAGAGTCTTTGCCAAAACACGCCAGCGGTTTTGGAAGATTTGGCTGCGCCCAATGTCATCAGTCGGGCTTACGCCGATGCTGATTTGCGAGTCCGTGCGGGCGGCAAAACCCGCTACAAGATGCGCGAATTGGAAGCGGAACTGATGCGGAAGATTTTGCCGAAATTCAGCGGTGATTGCTGGATCGTCGCCGATGGCTCGCTCATGTTCCAGCCAATTTTGCAGTCGCTGACGGAATTCGGGGAGACAATCCCGCCAGTCTTGGGCGTTTCAAAAAACTTCCGCAAAGACCCGCAGTTCGTTTTCGGTAGAGGACCAAGGGCGGAGCGGTTCTCCATTTACAACCTTTTGGCGAATTTGGAGTACGAGCACCGAACGGCTGTTTTCAGCGCTTATGACGGTCAAGTCGCTTTTTGGTATGTTCGGCTGCGGCCGCAAGGTGCAGTGGATTACCCGCTGATGGGCGTGGTCAAATGCGAGTTGGTCACGCCGAACCGAGAACCCATCCCGACGGAGTTGGTTGATTTGCTCTCAAGCGTTCTCGTGGCAGAGCGGAATGTCACTCCCCATGCACGTGACCGAAGGTGGCACGCCCACCTTTACCCCATCCACTTGGCAGAACAAGCTATCCACTGTGCGTTTTACTCCCGGGAGGTCGTTCAACAATTGATGAGATGGAGGTGAGGGCGATGAACGAGGAGCGCCCCATCATCGGTTTGGTTTCAGCGACTTCCGTTGAGCCGACCACTTCGGACAGTTTCAACTTCTGGCTTGCGCCCGGCGTTATCGTCAATCCCTTCGACATCGTGGAGGCTGAGCAAATTGCCCACGACGGGACAAGTCGAACTTTCGCATTGTGACAACACTCGAGCACACCACTGATGCCCCAACACACCTTTCCAAGTACATATCCAACGATTTCGGGCAAGTGGAAAGCGAGCCAAACACCGTCCGGCAAGGGACGACTGTCGCAATAGTAGCGGTCTTGTCCAACGACAAAGACATCTACATGCCCATCGCTTGCGACCGGCCGGTTCGGTTCGCCGACGAAGAAGGCATCCATGTGGCGCTGGGCGTTGACAAAATCCCTGAGCGCTACCGAGTGCCTGCGGGGCTAATTCGCATGTCCAACGGAACGCAAGCGGTTGTTTATCTGGACTTGTGCTATGTGCTCGGACCTGAGGGAGCCCATGTCAACATCACAGGGATTTCAGGCTTGGCGACCAAGACGAGTTATGCTATGTTCCTCATTCAGTCCATCCTTCAGACAGCCGAGCGAGCAGGAATGCGGAACAAAATTGGGGTCATCATTCTGAATGTCAAACACGGCGACCTGCTTTCCATTGACCAACCGCCCAAAGGCGGGCTTGAGCCCGAACAGCATGAGATGTGGTAGCGGCTCGGCTTGACGCCGAAACCTTTTGACAATGTGCGCTACCTTCTGCCCTACGCCAAAGACACGCCCACGACTGGTCTTCCCAACAGTTTTCGATTGCCAGAGCGAAACTGGGCAATTTACGCTTACTCACTCCAGGACACCTACACGAAGCTTGACTTGCTTCTCTCGCAGTTTCCTGACCCATGGGATACTTTGGCAGCGCTGATTGGGGAAATCTCTGCTGGGCTTTCCGACCCTAAGACAGGGCAATGGAGACCTTCAGGCAAGTGGGCTAAAGTGACTGATTGGCATTCGTTGCTTAATGACGAGCCACTTTTTGATCCTGCAAAAGGACAAGTGCAAGGGATTGGTGAGGTTAAAGCAATTTCCGTCAGTCGTTTCCGTCGCATCTTGCGACGCATTGTTGAGACCCGCCAAAGTGGCATCTTCGTCAGCCAGCGGGCAAGGGACATCAAAAGCATCAGCGAAGAAATCGCCCAAATTCGAGGCGGTGAGGTCATAGTCGTGGACATCGCAAAACTCACCGATGATGAACAGACACTGGTCTTCGGCGACATCCTGCGGACGATTTATGCGCTTTACGCCGAGGAAGGGAGCGAGCGGGAGGATTTGCCTGAGAAGGTCATCATCTTCGTGGACGAGTTGAACAAGTATGCTCCGCCTCGGGAGAAGGAATCGCCCATCATTGAGCAGGTGTTGGACATCGCCGAACGAGGGCGCTCTCTCGGTGTAGTCTTGTTTGGTGCCGAGCAATTCATGAGCGCCGTTCACGAACGGGTCGCTGGGAACTGCTCCACTTTGGTGATCGGGCGAAGTGGTTCGGCAGAATTAGCGGCGGTTCATTATCGCTTCCTTGATCCTGCTGTGAAGGCAAACATCACGAGGTTGGATAAGGGCGAACTCGTCCTGAGCCATGCCATTTTCCGCCAGCCGATCAAAATCGTGTTCCCGAAGCCGCCATATTTACAAGAAGGAGCCCAAGAAGAGACCGAGCAAATGTAGGCAATGGAGCCTGCGATTTTGGGTGAATCATTGTCCAAAGCGCTTCAGGACTTAAGGAACCTATCCTTGCCCCTTTCGTGGGGTAGTCGAGTGTCGATGTTTCTTCAAGAGGTGCGTTTAACACATTTTGGACCTTATGCATTCTGAACGTTCCCTCGAAAGAACATGAATGCGCGGCTCGAGATCGGTACAATCCTTTCAGTTGACGAATCGACAGTTTCAAGAAATCCGAAGCCTTTGCTCCGGCAGCTGATTGTTCTGGTGAAGGGCTATCTTCCGCCGCACAATTTGTCGAATGTTCGAACAACATCTCGCAAAAGAACTTCAGAACTTTCTCTGTCTGCCTTATGTGATCAGAAAAGGTGAATACGTTGCTTCTCACGTAAAATCGCATGTGCGGCACGAAAGGACAGTATGTGCCGCGTAGAAGGCACACAACGCTCGCTCTTGATCGACACGGACGTGGAGGGACATCTGAAAGGTTTTGTGAGTACCCTTTTGAATGTTGGGGATAGATCCCCGATCACACGCCAAGCTCCATCGCACTGTTCGACAAGGAAAAGAAACTGCTCTTCAGCAGATACGGCCGGTGCGGGTCACACTTCGATGAACCTGCCAGTTGGTCGTGGAGGATAAGTTGAAAGGCGTGCCTTACGACCACGGAAACTTCGAAGGAGTGTGCGTCGTTCACCGTTCAGCCGTCTCAGTCTGAGATCCTGACAACATCGCTTGGTCTTTCCTATTTTGGACAAAAATCGTAGTCACGTCACAGTCACTCGAGACGTTCGATGCTGAAGCGTGATTTTTCTCTATCGATTCGAAAATCACCCCTTCCTCTAAAAGAAGGGGTTTACTTTTTTCGTGCTTGTGCCATGAGTTGTACGTTCGATGACACAATGAAATACAAGGTCAGCTGGCAAGAACTCGACCCATCTTTGAGGAAAGGAGGCATCCCAACACCACGAGCAATTTCGATAGAAAGGCAAAGATATAACGAGCAAATGAATGAACATGAACGAATGGAGACCACCACTACGGGAAACTGTCCAAATTTGCCCATGAAGGGTATTTTTGGACCTTGACCAATTCGAAGGGCTGAGGTGTGTTAGTTGCAGGATGCAATCAACTAATAGGGGGCGATCCGTATAAACGAGTTACAGCATTCGATTCTTGGTGTTCTTGTGAAAGAACATGAATGCACGGCGCGACAGATCGGTGCGATTCTCTCGGTTGATGAATCCACCGTTTCGAGGAACCTGAGACCTTTGCTCCGGCAGAAAATCGTTACCGTGAAAGACTATCTTCCTCCCACACAGTTTGGCGGCAGAAAGACGCGTGTTCTATCACTCAATCCAAACTGGCTCAAGGTGCTTGGGGTTTCTGTGGAACAGGGGGAGCTATGCTGGGCTCTCGCGGACTTCTCTTCGAACGTTGTTTCGTGCGAAAAACGTACCGTGGATGTGAACTGGAAGAATCTGATTCACATCTTGAGACAAGCTTTCGAATCTGCTGGACAGTTTCATGCTGCTGTCATAGCCATGCCAGGCTTGATCGATTCTGGCAACAACACCGTTCTGATATCTCAAGCGCTCGAGCTGAAGAACTTCGTACTCGATGGATTGATAGAAAAACCTTTCCTTTTGATCAACGACGCGAACGCGGCCGCGGCGAGTTATCTGAGTAGAGCAAAGAATCTGGTGTACTTCCTGCTCTCGATACCGTACGAGCTTTCAAAGCCCGTCGGACTGGGCGCGGGCTTGATCATCGACGAAAAGATCTACGAGGGTAGCAACCACTCCGCAGGCGAACTGGGTGAAGGTGTTCCCTTGACGCGAAGAAACTTGAGTTTAGAGGATCTCGAGAGAGATCCCACGATCCTGTTCCAAGATGAGAAGACCTTGAATCAGTTCGTTGAAAGTACCGCGTTCAAGATGGCGACGGCCATCAACCTCGTTGATCCAGAGCTGTTCATACTCGGTGGAGATTTCAAATTGTTGCCTGAAAGGATGCTGCAACGCATCGTTCGAAAGATTGAAGATCAAGTGACGGTGAGAAAAGTTAAGACCCTGAACTGGCAGATCGACGAGAACGGTTCAAAGACCGTTGCAGTGGGAGCAGTCAGAGCTTTCTACGAAAGATTCTTCAGTGATCTTGACTTTGCACGAAAAGTCATCGAAAGAAAGGGGCAGGATCATGAACTTCGCTGAGCTTCTCTTCTGCGGTGTTTCGGATTTGAAGGATCTGCGCATGGTGCTCGGTCTTGAAACTGGGGGAATCTTGGTCTATCCTGAACTCTTCGAAGACGTCTCACAGTTTGTGGAAGCCATGCACCTTCTCAAGGGGCAGAGGGTCTTTGTGTCCTGCGACCACGAGGGAGGTCAACTCGAAACTGTGCCTTTCGTTCCTCCATCTCCAGGGAACTTGTTGCTGGGCAGGACAGATCCAAGGTTCGTGAGAAGTTACTGTGAGATGGCTGGAAATTTTTTGAGAAAGCTTGGCTTCAACAGCGTCTTCGCACCCGTGCTGGATGTGAAGAGAGATTATTCGAACGCCGTGGTGGGGTATCGCAGTTTTGGAAAAGATCCAAAACTCGTCGCGGAGATGGGCAAAGCGTCAATCGAGGGGTATAAGAGTGCCAAGATTCTCCCGTGTGCGAAACATTTTCCAGGCCATGGAAGATCCAGAAAGGACAGTCACGAAGAGTTCGAAGTCATCGATGCGAGCATTGAAGAACTCCAAGAAGATCTACTACCTTTCAGAGAAGCCATCAACGCGAAGGTCGATTTCGTCATGCTCGCGCACTTGGTTTACAGTTCGCTCGACACCAAACCTGCTTCGATCTCGAGAAAGATCGTTCAAGAGATCCTCAGAGAACAGCTCTCTTTCGAAGGCATCGTTCTCAGCGACGCGGTTGAAATGAAGGCACTTTCGAAGAGGTTCAAACCCAGCCAGATCGTTCAGGAATTTTTCAACGCATCTGGGGATATGTTGATCGTTTCGAAAGCGAAGAACGTGAAGGGCTATCTTGAAGCAATCCAGGAAAACTTGCAGGCAGGAAGAATTTCAAAAAGAACGATCGAAAGGGCCATCGACAGGGTGAATTCGAGACTGTTGCAGGTCCAAAGCGATGTGGCCGAGCTGTTCGAAGCGATCGAGAAAGCTGTGGAAATGAGAGTTTCAAGTTTGAGGCCTTCCCCAACGTTGCTCGTTCTAGCTGACGAAGTTTCCTACAGTCAGGCGGACGTTTCCAGTTCTTACGTTTCGACGATCAAGAAACAAGCTCGAAGATATCTGAACGCACGATGCATTTCTTTCAGCCAGGTACGTGCTATCGATGCAAAGCATCTGCTCTTAGATCTCATCGTCGATGTTTCTGAAGATGAGATCTCACTCCACAGACAGCTTTCGAGGAAATTTCCAACCATCTACATCATCACGAGGAACCCACACCTTGCAGAACACTTCAGTGACAAACCTCACGTGGTCACGTACTCTCTGAGTCCGCTGGTGATGGGGTACGTCTTCCGAAAACTCTCACAACTCTTTCAAGGGGGTGTTTAGGATGTTGAGAAAGGCACTGCTCGTGGTAATGGTCCTCGTCGCCGTCCTGAGCCTTGGAAAAACGAAGCTTGTGTTCTGGCAGTTCATGATGGACGATGCGCTCGCGAAGGAAGTACTGGCTGGCTTTGCCAAGGAATATCCAGACATCGAAGTCGAGGTTGTTCAACTGTCTTGGTCCACGGGGTTTGATAAGATCGTCACAGCGATCGCGGCAGGTGCGGCACCCGACGTCGTGGAGCTCGGAAACACTTGGGTTGCGAGCTTCGCTTCTAAGAACGTTCTGCTCGAGATGCATCCAGAAGACCTCGCCAATTACAAGAGCTTTCCGGGTGCCAACTGTGCCGAGTACATGGGTAAGTACTACGGCTATCCTTGGCTCCTTGGAACGCGCGCCATGTTCTACAACGTCGATCTCATGATCAAAGCGGGCTTGGATCCAGACAAACCACCAGAAACTTGGTCACAACTGCTCGAAGCAGTGAAAAAGATTTCGGCGCTTCCAGGTGTTTACGGCATCGGACTGCCCGCGGGCGAAGTGTACAGTCCATGGCAAGAGTGGTTCTTGCTCGCAATCTGGGGCAACGGTGGAGACGTGGTGTCGAAGGATCTCAAGAAGGCCGTGCTGAACTCACCGCAGAACAGAGAGACCGCTTTGTTCTACCAAGAATTGTCGAAGTACGCTTTGAAGAGCAAGCAGAAGGACCTCGGCGAGGCTTTCGGAGAAGGCAGAGTCGGCTTCCTCGTGAGTGGTGCTTGGTCCATAGGCACGCTCGCACAGTCTTATCCGAACTTGAACTACGGAGTTTGTCTGATCCCGAAGCCCGACAAGCCTGAAGGTATCCATGCTTCGTTCCTGGGTGGAGAAGTGCTCGCGATACCTTCTCAGTGCAAGAACGTCGATGCGGCAAGGAAATTGATAAACTACCTCATGAGACCAGAAGTGGCGATGATGATCACCAAGCACTATCCTGGAGTCTATCCTGCCGATCCAAAAGCCGCTTCGGACCCATGGTTCGAGGACAACCCGTTGCATCTGGTGTTCTTCGAACAACTGAAGACGGCTTTCCCAGTGCCGCCGACTCCAGCGTGGCCGAAGATCGAAGACATTTTGACCAACGTAGTGGACGATCTCATCGTCAGGTACAAGAGCGTCGACGAGGTTCTCAGCTACTACAACGAGCAGATCCAGAGGGTACTGGATGAGGTGAAATGAAAAAAGCCGGGGGCGAATGCCCCCGGTTCTTCGGGGTGAAAACGTGAAGAGAAAAGAGAAGATCACGACGTTCGTTTTTATTCTACCTTGGTTGGTGAGTTTCTGCATCTTTGTGCTCTATCCCATAGTCTTTTCCATCTGCGTCAGCATGACGGATTACTCTGGTCTGACGTGGGACATGAGATTCGTCGGATTTTCCAACTACGCAAGGGCTTTCAAGGACAGAGTCTTTCTCAAGGCGCTATCGAACACCTTGTTGTTCGTGTTGATCACCGTACCAGCCACGACAATGATATCACTCTTGCTGGCCGTGTTGTTGACGAGTGGAATCAAGTTCAAACGGCTCTTTCAGGCTGGTTATTTTTTACCATCCGTGATCTCGATGGTGGTCATATCGATGATCTGGCTGTACATATACAGTGCTACGGGACCTCTGAACACACTCTTGAGATCCTTGGGGTTCGACGTGCCGGCGCGAAGCTGGCTCGCTTCCGAAAGGACCGCGCTCGGTTCCATCATGGTGATGGACGTCTGGTCCGCCGTGGGTTACTACACCGTACTCTTTGTCGCAGGCCTTCAAAGTTTGCCTTTGCAACTCTACGAAGCAGCCAAGATCGATGGGGCGACGAAGTGGCAGATTTTTAAAAGAATAACGCTTCCTCTGCTCAAACCTACGATTTTGTTTGTCGTATCCATAAACTCGATCCGTTCTTTTCAGATCTTCACCGAGATCTTCACACTCACCGGCGGTGGCCCAGCCAACTCGACACAGACCATCGTTCACTACCTCTACGATGTTTCGTTCCGAAAATTCGAGATGGGTTACGGTTCAGCGATCGCTTATGTGCTCTTCTTCATCGTGCTGGCAATAACAGTGATTCAAAGAAAGATCCTGAAGGGTGAGCAACTATGAGGGTTCTGATTTACGCATTGCTCATATTTTTCCTCGTGATCTCGCTTCTTCCAACTTTTTTGATGTTCTCCACTGCCTTCGTGCCTGAAGGAGATCTGTTCAACAGAACGATCGAGAAGATCATGTCAGATTTCGAAGCGCCGAGGACCGTTTTGCTCATGAGGGTTCGTCCCATTGGGAAGACCTTCGAACTCGTCAAGGAAGACCAAAACAGTTTTGCAAGGTTGGACTCAGCCAAAGGTGTCAAAGGGCTGGCATTCTCGATCGGTTCTTCCGACATCAACAGACTGTCCCACGTGGTTTTCAAGCTGAGAAGCTCCAGCACGTTGAGAATGGTAGTCTCGTTCAAAGATATAAAGGAAAACGTCGAAAGATTCGCTGAAATCGTCATAGATCCAACACCCAGTTGGAAAACGATGAGAGTCGATGTAGAAGCCAAAAAGATGAAACTCGACGTTCTGCACGTTTCTCAACTGAGAATGGAGATCGAAGGCGATGGAATACTTGACATAGACGACGTGACCTTGGTGAACAGATATCCAACGCTCTACAACTTCGTGAAGATCCTGAGGGAGGACTACTTTGGAAGATACCTTTTGAACAGCACAATCGTTTCAGTCTGCTCTGTCTTGGGAAATTTGTTCTTCTGCTCGCTCGTAGCCTACGCCTTCGCAAGAAAACAGTTCAGAATGAAAGAACTTCTCTTTTCACTCGTCCTTTCAACGATGATGATCCCACCACAGGTCACGATCATACCCACCTTCATCTTGATGAGGAAACTCAACCTGATAAACACTTACTGGGCCCTGATACTCCCAAACCTCGTCACACCTTTCGGAATCTTTCTCATGCGACAGTACTTCGAACAACTTCCGACGGAACTGGATCAAGCGGCGAGAATGGATGGGGCGGGAGATTTCAGAATCTTTTGGAACATCCTCTTACCTCTGAGCAAACCAGCACTTTCGGTGCTCGGCATAAACACCTTCGTGCTCACGTGGAACGATGTGTTCTATCCTTTGATCCTCACGACCTCTCGCGAGATGAGAACGGTGCAGATCGGACTTGCGCTGTATCAAAAACTGAATGTCTTTACATGGCCAACTCTGATGGCCGCTTCCACCATAGCTGGACTACCCATCATCATAGTCTTTCTCATATTCGAAAAGAGGATCATCTCAGGTATCTTGGAGGGTGCCATCAAGAGTTAGTCAGGCACAGCTCGATCAGGTCCTTCACCTTCGCCGTGGCGACACATATCGTAGTGTCTGCCGCACCGTAGTAGATCTTCAGCTCATCTTCCTCCAAAACTGCGCCGGTTGGAAAGATCACGTTGTTTCTGAAGCCTCCGCTGACCTCGTACTCCGCCTCGGGTGCGAGGATGGGTTGTTTGTGAACACCGAGAACCTTAGTCGGATCGTTCAGGTCCAAAAGCATCACACCGGCACTGTAACGCTTGGTCCACTTCTCCTCCCAGCCGTTCTTTCCCCTGTTTGGATCGACATCGACTGCGTGAAAGATCACCAGCCATCCTGCCTCCGTCTCGATGGGAGGTGCACCGGGTCCGAACTTGCAGTTCGCGAAAGGCACGTCCTCAACTTTAAGCAGCAATCTGCTTTCACCCCAGAATCGAAGATCCGTTGAGAAACTGATCCACATGTCGAACCTCTCCATGCCGAGTCTTCCATAGACAGGGAAAGGCCTTTCCAGCCTGACGTAACGACCGTTGATCTTTCTTGGAAAGAGCACGACGTTCCTGTTGTCTGGAATGGACAGATGGACCACTTCGAAGTTCTCAAAGTCGTGAACGATCGCGATTCCTGCCCTGATACCATGCAGCGTGTCCACAGCGAAGCTCATGATGAGTTCGTCTTCAACGACGTTGAGCCTTGGATCGTAGATCCTCAGTACATCTGGTTCGTTCAGGAACATTGGCAAGGGTTTCGGTTCAACCTCCCACTCGATACCGTCATCGCTGAACGCGAGTCCCAAGTTCGTACCTTCGATCCTCTGTTCCTCGAAAGATCCGTAATCGTTGCGAAAGACCATGATGTACTTTCCTTCGTGCTTGCACACTCCCGGGTTGAAAACCAAAGCGGAAGGGTAAGGCACATGCTCTCTGGTGAGAATGGGATTTTTTGGATGCCTCTTGACTTTCTCGGAGGATTTCAACTCGCCGATCGGACTTGGTTTAAAGAGCTCCAAGAGCTTTTGAAGATCGATCACATCGATCACCTACCGAGTTATTAAATCACGCGATCGAGTCGTCAGTGAAGCATCGATTTTCACAAATAACTTGATTCAGTTCATCTCTGTGTCAATCATAGACGATTATGATCGATATCCTCGTCCTAATTAAAGTTTTCGTAATGTAACCACCAAAGCCTTGTCTTGACAGGAGAGTTACAGCAGTCTTATGATCATATTGGTTAGCATAGACTAACTAAATGGGAGACCGGTTTGCTCACCGAACTCGAAGGTTCAGTGCTGCGTTTGATAAGGGACAATCCAAACATTTCGCGTTTGGACATCGCGAAAAAATTGGGCGTCAGTAAGCCTGTCGTTACCAACGTCGTGGCTCGTCTGATCAAGAAGGGTTTGGTGGTGGAATCTGGGACAAAGAAGACGAAGGTGGGAAGACCGAAGATCACCTTGCAGTTCGTTCCAGACACGTGGTACTGTGTCGGGATCGAATTGGAAGAGAAGTACTTCGAACTGATCGTCACAGACTTGGCCGGACGCGTGATCGATTCACTGGAAGAGAAGATTTCCGGATCGGTCGAATCCAACCACTTGGTGTCTTTCTGCAAAGAGAAGGTAGAACGAACCTTGGAAGAAAACCAGTTACCGAAGGAAAAGATCCTCGGCGTAGGCATAGGCATCGCTGGAATGGTGGATCCAACCAGTCGAGTTGTGAGAACGGCTCCAGCGATAGGTTTGACGAACTACGATCTTGCTTCTGAGGTCTCTGAAAAGTTGGATTTGAACGTGATCGTCGTGAACAGGGTCAAAGCTGCTGCCCTTGCCGAACATCGCTTGGGCGCGGCTCAAGGGTTCCAGAACGTTCTGTTCGTCTTCATCGACAGCGGTCTTGGTTGTGCCACACTTTTGGACGGAAAGATCTACGAGGGCTTCTACGGCAAGGCTGGGGAGTTCGGTTGGATGATCACGGACTTGGATCGCTCAGAGCCAGAACTGTACGAGGAAGAAAGTTTCGGACATCTGGCGAGAAGATTTTCAGGCCATGCGATCAGTAAGAGGTTTGCGAATCTTGGATTGAACGGAGAGGACATCTTGAGATTAGTAACGCACAACGAAGAGCTGAGCGACTCTCTTGAGAGAGGTTTGAAACACATCGCGGCGGCCGTCGCAAACGCCGTTCTCTTGTTCGATCCGCGGTTGATCATCCTCAAAGGAAGGATAGGTCAAAACTATTATGAACACATCTCGCAGATCTTGCTCTCAACGTTGAAAGAGCTTCTTCCAAGCCAGTTCCACGAGAACTTGAATCTGAGTAGGGGGCGAGTTGAGAGGTTCGACGTCGCACTCGGAGCAGTTTTCGCGATCCAACAGAGGTTCATGCGTTTGTGAAATATCACACTCTTTCGAGGAGGTGTTTGTATGAAGAGGTTGTTGGTTCTTTTGATGGTCATCGCTGCGCTCTCACTGTTCGCAGACACCGTGCTCATGTGGTTCACGGACGGTCCAGACTTCGATCTGATCACCGAACAGACCAACAGATTCACTAAACAGACGAATGAAAAAGTGGTCATACTGAATTTGCCGTACTATCTGGAGTACAAGCCCAAGCTCGCCGCCATGGCGAAGGCAGGCTCTCCACCAGACGTGGCGAGGGAGACGGACCTGCTGCCCTGGTTAGATTACGCCATCGATCTCAAACCCTTGGTGGAGAAGTACACGGGCATGAAGTTCGAAGAATGGCTCGACAACGTTTCCTTCTACAAGGCTGGTTTCAAGAAACTGTACGAGAAGTACGGCAAGGTCATCGGTATTCCTTACACTTCAGACGCACACGCGATCCTCTACAACAAGGAGATCTTCAAGAAAGCCGGCATAGAGCCACCCAAGGACAGGCCGTGGACCATCGACGAGTGGTATGCGGCGATGAAGAAGATCAAGCAGAGCGGTGCCGCAAGGTATGCGTTGGTCTACGACTTCAGTCCCTACAGGTTCTCCAATTTGTTGTATGTCTTTGGTGGCGGCATATGGGACAGAGAGGGAAAGAACATCATAATCGACTCGAAGGAATCCATCGAAGCGCTCGAGTTCTTCGTCAAACTTCACGATGAAGATCTCATACCCAAGGCGGTGTGGCTCACGGGTGACGCACCGGCAAAGTACTTCCAGAACGGTCTTGCGGCGATGTACGTTTCTGGAACCTGGATGCTCGCACAGTTTAGAGAACAGCTGAAGTTCGACTGGGGCGTCATCATGTGGCCGTACAAACGCGAGCGCGCGGTCATGACTGGTGGAAAGTACATAGTCCCATTCACCGAAAAAGGTGCGGCGCTGGCGTTCTTCTTGACGAACGAGCAGAACCTTGCAGAGTTCGCTGGTAAACTCTTCTTGATACCCGACCGCGTAGACTTGGCAGACAAGGTCAAGATAGAAGATCCACTGATCAACGAAGTGTACGCCATCGTCATGAAAGACTTGGCAGAATCCACGCGTGGCAGCATGGTTCCTGACTGGTACGATCCAGACACCGCCGGCATCGTGCAGGCTAACAGAACGGTGATAAACGATCACATCAAGGCTGCGATTGCGAAAGAGAAAACACCAGAACGGGCCTTCAAAGAACTTGCTGCGATCCTGAGAAAGGCCGCTGGAAGGTGATGAAAGAGCCCGGGCATCGCCCGGGCTTTTCGAAAAGGGGTAGATGAATTTTGAAGAGACAGTACTACGCGTGGTTGTTCCTCTTACCAAACTTGATCATATTCACCATCTTCGTGGTCACTCCGGCGTTGAGCAGTTTCTACTACGCGCTGACGGATTACGACATGATCAGACTCTCTGGAAAGTTCGTCGGGTTGGCCAACCTTCGATATCTGTTCAGTGCTACGAGCGATTTTGGTAGAGTTCTTTTGAGAACCTTCATGTACTCGGCGATGGTCGTACCGATCGCCTTTTTCACATCGCTCTTCCTGGCCGTGGTCACGAGCTCCGATTTGATCAAAGGTAAAGCCTTCTTGAGGGCTCTCTTCTACTGGCCTTGGTTGCTGTCTCCGTCTATCATCGGTGTCTCATGGAAGTGGTTCCTCGACTACGATGCCGGATTGATCAATATACTCCTTTTGAAGAATGGATCTTCACCGATTCCTTGGTTGCTCGATCGAAGACTCGCTTTCTTGAGCGTCGTCTTGGTGACGGTTTGGAACGTTGCAGGTTACTTCATGGTGATGTTCAATTCTGCTCTGACTGCGATTCCAACGGAAGTTTACGAAGCGGCAGCTTTAGATGGTGCGAACCGCTGGGTGAGGTTTTGGAAGATCATCTTCCCGTTGCTCAAACCAACCGCAATCTTGGTCTTGGTGTTGAGCACGATCATGTCCATGAGGAGCTTCGAGATCATATACGTCTTCACTGCGGGTGGTCCTGGCACGGCAACAACCGTGCTCGCTCAAAAGATCTACTACACCGCATTTTTGGAACGAAAGCTTGGCATGGCATCGGCGATGTCTGTGATTCTGTTCGCCATATTGATAACGCTCTCGTTGGTGCAGATGAAGATCTTGGAGGAAGAGACATGAGGAAGCTGATCATAGTTTTGCTCAACTTGGCAGTTTACCTTTTTGCCTTACTCTACGTTTCACCGATAGTGTGGACGATCTTCTCCAGTTTCAAAGACGAAGCGGACCTTTTCTCTTGGCCCCCGAAGTTGATCAGCCAACCGACGCTCGTCAACTATTTTCAAGTCGTTCGTAAGACGCAGTTCGCACTCTTCTTCAGAAACTCTTTCTTGGTCTCAGTTTCTGCGACCGTGATCACCGTCTTCATAAGCGTCATGGGAGGATACGCACTCGCGAAGTATCAGTTCCGTTTCAAAAACCAAGTATCGACCTTCATCCTCTCGATGCTCATGATACCCCTGCAGGTCATCATGGTACCCATCTACCTCGTTATGTCGAGGTTGGGCATGATAAACACATTTTGGGGACTCATAATCCCACCCGCCGCCACACCCACGGGAATCTTTCTGGCACAGAAGTACATAATATCCGCGATACCAGACTCCGTGATAGAGAGCGCCAGGATCGATGGGGCGAACGAGATCAAGATCTTCTTCAGAATCATTCTGCCTTTGACGCAGCCTTTGATCGCAGCCCTCGCGGTCCTGTCTTTCACCTGGCGCTGGAACGATTTCCTCTGGCCTTTGATCGTGGTTGGTTCGCCCAAGCTCTACACGATACAACTCGCCCTGGGACTTTATGTGGGCGAACACATCGTTCAGTGGGGTCCTCTGCTGGCGATGACCGTGCTTTCGATGATACCCGTTCTGATCATCTTCATCGCCCTTCAGAAGTATTTCATCAGGGGCATCACCACGGGTGCGATCAAGTGAGGGAAGACGTATGAAGTACACGATTGTCGATGGACAGGCGATCTACGAAGGTCCAACTGAAGATTACATCCTATCCAACATCGAGCTCACCTTGCGGCTGAAGAACGGAACACCTGCCGAGCTCTTTTCGTCCAAGAACGGTCTTCTGATCGAATTTTCGAAGAACGATCTTCCAAACCCTGTGAGCTCTCGACTCTGGCCGAACGGTTGTGAGTTCTCACACGAGGAAAACACTTGGTCTTTCTTCACCTCACCTTGGATACGATCAATGCTGTGGGAACTCAACGGATTGGAGAGGTTGGTGCTCTCTTTCAAAGCCCCGCTCGAAAAACGTTTCAAGGTCCCCTTCGGACCAACCTACAGTTTCAAAAAACTTTTGAACGTGATCGTGGAAGGTTGCGACATAGACCTGTCGAACCTGGTCAGGATTGAGGTTCTGGAGGGAAGGATCGAAGATCTTCAAAGAAAAGACGAAACCTTCACGCTGAAACTCTCCGCGAAGAGCAAGAAGTTGAAGCTTCGATTCTGTACACAGAAAGAGATCGTCGACGAACGAGTTGAGAATCTTTCCTACAATCGGTTTCTGAAAGATCATGTTCCGAAGAACTTGAACCAGCTGAAAGAAAGTCTGGCACTGTTCGCACTCCACACCGCGCTCAGCAACTGGAAAGATCTTGGAAAAACCAACGCCTTCGCCGCGGGTGTGAACTACTCCTTCCCACCGAGGACCTACTTCAGAGACTCTTTCTGGACGTGCCTGAGCGTTCTGAACGTCCGGGCAGACTTGGTGAGAGATCAAATACTCACCCTGTCGAGTGCGGTGCACGACGATGGCTGTCCGAGCGGTGTGATGTTCTTGGAAGACGAAGAGAAGATGCTCCTCGCACAGTTGAAGAAGGAAAATCCTATCCTCGCGGCGAGTGTGCGCTACGAGAACGATTGGTGGAGTGATCACCACGATTCTGGCTTTCTTTTTGTGCTTTTGGTTTCCAAATACGTGGAATCGACGCAGGATCTGTCCATCTTGAAAGAACGAGTCGAATCTGAGACGGTCATCGAAAGGATCGTCAAGATCTTGAGACACAGTGAAAAGTTCATCGAAAACGATCTCTATAAAAAACCTCACGACTGTTTAGACTGGGCGGACAACGTGTTCAGAGACGGCTTCGTTACCTACGACACTGCCCTGCACGCCGCAGCAACGAGAGAAGCTTCGAAGCTTTTGAGGATGATGGACATGGAAGAAGAATCGAGCTTTTGGGAAAACAGATACCTCGCCACGAGAAAGAAGTTCAACGAGGTTCTCTTCGACGAACGAAAAGGTCACTTCGTCGATTTCATCGGAAGCTACGTGGAGGATCATCTTGCGCTCGACACCGTTGTTTCGATCATCTTAGATGTCGCCGACGAAGACAAAGCAAGATCCACGCTCTTGAGGATGGAAAAGCTTTTGGAAACGCGGAACAACTCGGCACAACCCTACGGTGATTGGGGCGTCATGACGGTTTGGCCACACTACAGGAGAAGATCGCACCTGTTTGGCAAGAGCGCATTCCCATACAGATACCACAACGGCGGTTGCTGGCCCTATCTCAGCAGCATTTATGCCCTCGCGAAGGCAAAGTACGGCTTGGATCACGAATATCCACTCTTGAGTTGGTGGAAGTATTCGCTCGAGAACGGTTGGATGAATCTGGTCGAGTATTATTCGCCGTGCTATCCTCGTGGTTCGCTCCATCAAGCATGGAGCGGTTACGCGTTCGCGGTGGTATCACAGATGAAATGATGAAACGGAGGTGTTAGAGATGGTGGAAAAATGGAACCACTTTCCCGTCTACATGTGGGCAGGACCGGGAACGATCAGGATAAACAAGGTGAAGTTCCCAGCGACTCCAATCGATGAAAAAGTCCACATGGAGGGTGGATTGAGGATCGGTGCGAAGAGACTGAGACAGATGGGCTACAACTGGGCTTATTGCACCTACAACTGGGGCTTTCCACCCGAAGTGGAACACGAGGACCACGAGTATTTCAAGCGCACAGTGCAGGAGTACCACGAAGAGGGATTGAAGGTCTTTGGTTATGTTCAGTTCTCCAACACGGTCTTCGACGGTTCCTATCTCACCAAGAGATGGTACGCGATCGACCAGTTCGGAAACAAGATCAACTACTACTCGGGGCGTTACTTGACCTGTCCGACTGACGAAGACTGGAGAGAACATCTTGCCAGCATTGTCAAAGGCATAGTGGGTAGCGGTGCAGACGGAGTCTTCTTCGACAACGTCTTCGGCTCTTGGTTCGGTTTCAGACCCTGCTACTGCGACAGATGTCAAAAACAGTTCAAGGAATTTGCGAAGTCCCTTGGCTTCAACGTGCGTGGTATTCCAGAGTATCTGTCGGAGAACGAAGAATCGAGAGCTTATTTGATCTGGAGAAGGAAAGTTCTCTGGGACACCATAGACCAACTCTCCAAGCTCGCCAAGTCCATGAAATCGAACGTGGTGGTCTCTTCGAACTCCTTCGAAGCATGCCTGAGCAAGCTCGCGATCATCGCGGGAGTGGATCTGAGAAACGCCTTCGAAGTTCAAGACTGGGTCATGATCGAAAATCACCAGCTGCCGAGGAAGTTCAAAGGTCTTCAGATCTTCAACACCATGACCTACAGGATCGCCCACGCTCACAGCAAGGGAAAACCTGTCACTTCGGTTCCGTACATGTTTGGCATCGGTGCGGATGCAGTTTATCCCATCAGGAACTATCTACAGGCCATGGCCGAAGCCTACGCCAACGATTCCGTCATGGTCTTGAAGGGTACCGAGTACTTCCACGAGGGAAAATGGACGCTCATCACCGACGAGAAATTCGAAGGGGTGCGAAAACAGATAGCAGATTACCACGATTGGTTCAAGGGTGAAAACGGCGTTTGGAAAGATTGCTACGGAAAGAGAGCCACAAAGATCGCAATCTTTCATCCCTACGACTCGCTCACCTTCCATTGGGAAAGAACGTACCTTCCATTCTTCGCCGCGCAACACGAACTGATCAAGAATCGAATCGACTACAAGGTGGTTTGGGACGACTTTGAGGATGTCGAAGTCTTGCTCGTACCACCGATCTTCGAAAAGGATGAGATGGAAAAGATCAAAAGCTTCAAAGGAAAGAAGATCTTCCTTGGATATTCACCATTCGAGAACGAAAAGATCGTTTGGAAAGAAATCTACGCAAGGCTCGCACAGCTTCACAAGCCAGAAGAGCAACTCTATCTCGAACAGATCCTTTCACTGCTGAACTTCTCCGCCTACTTCAACGATCCAAGCTGGAGAAAAAGGATGGAAAAGGCGAACTTTCTGTTCTTCAATTATCTCAACTACTGCTACGTCTTCACACACCCGTTCGACGGGCAGGAGTTGATCGAGTTGGTGAAACCTCACCAACCTTGGACTGTCGAAGCGGACGGCTTTCTCATCACGAGTAGCTTCCAAATAGGCAACACTTTGAAGATCCATCTGGTGAACCTTGAAGATAGACAAGTCAACGTGAACTTGATCCTTCCAAAGGGTTGGCATGTTGAAAGGATCGACAACTACGAGTACGACAGCGCCTTCGTGCACAGGATTTACACGGTGAGATTCTAACGAGTGAACAGCGACTAGGTGAACGTCGGCGAGATCGGTGTGGGGCAGAGCTCAACTGAGCTTGTGTGTTGTCTCTTGCTCAGCATCTTTCTTGGCGAAGTTCTTGATCAGTATCGGTTGAGAAAAGAGTGTGAAGGCGACTCCAAAGCCTATGCCAAGTATGAGCAAGAGCGAAACATTTCTAAAGAGTGCAAGCTTCGAAGACATGAGCACCGAGAAACCACCGATCAAACCCAAGCCGTTCGCGAGCACGGGCATCGAGATGTTCTCGATCGAGAGGAACACGTCTTTGGTTCTTCTCATGTCGTGCGCGAGGTGGATCGAGTAGTCGACCACTAAACCTACAAGGATGCTGGCGACGATCGATGTGACGACGTCGAGTTTCAAGTTGAAGATGGCCATGAAGAAGAAGTTCGAAATGGCCGTCAACACGACCGGCACGACGATCAACAGCGACAAGGGAACGTTCCTGAACGCGAATAGAACTGAACCGAAGATCAAGAGGAGCGAGCTCGTGAGGCTCTGAGCTTGACTCGCAACGATCCTCGAGTTGATCTGATCGACCACGAAAGCCGCACTCGCAACAGTGAAGGCGTACTCTGGATAGTCTTCGAGCACTTTTTTGAGTCTGCCTTTCAGTTCCCCCGCCCTCTTGTAACCTTCCTCCGTGAGGTTCACCACGATCCTGATCGTTCGTCCGTCGGCAACGAAGTGATGGATCGCCGGTTGAAGGCGCGACATAAGCACCAAGCTGGGTATCGGATAGGCCGTGGGGAACTGAACGGAAGAGACGCCGTCGATTCGACGCAGATCTTCGACGAGTCTGGCTATCTGTTCTGAATCTTTCACCGTGAAGATGTTCTGCTTCTCAACCATAACGTACACAGGCTCTCGGTAAGAGAACTCCTTCGAAAGAACTGTCATCGCTTGTCCCACAACGCTACTCTGTGAAAAGTAGCTGGCTTGGTCCATTCCGACTTCTATTCGAGGTATAAAAAGAAACGTCAGAGCGACGAGCACGAACGAGAAAACGAGCACGATCCGTCCCAATCTCTCACTTCTGAGCTTCAACAGTAGTGTTCCGCGCTTGATTGGTTTTTCGCTTCGAAGCAGTTCGTAACCCGAGCTGAACAAAATGAGAAAAACGAGAGCAAGACCCGAGCAGACCATCAATCCGAGGTGCCTGAATGCCGTTATTTCGACAAAGAGGAACGAGAGGAATCCAACGCACGTAGTGAACATGGAGAAGAAGATGGGAGTGAACATCTCTTTTCTTACTCTTTCTTTGAACCTCACCACGCCGTTGTAGAAATGAAGCCCGTAGGCAGAACCTATGATGATCAAAAAACTCACGCACATTACACTCATCGTGTTCAGTTCCACACCGAGCAAACTCACCACACCGTACACGATCACGTTTGCAAGGACCGGAATCAAGAGAGAGACGAGACTCGCCCTCAAAGATCGAGTTTGAAGATAGAAAATGAAGAGTATCACCAAAAAGACGATCGCAGGATAAACGAAGACCTGACGTATGATCTCCCTGAACAGATGTTTGTTTATGATGAGCTGGCCGAACGGTAGGGCTTTCAGATCACGAAAATCACTCAGAATCTTCTCTATCTCTTGCAAAGCTTTGTCTTCGTCACAGTTCACACTAAAGGTGCAGTACAAGAGCGAATACTTCCCATCCTTGGAAACGAAGGAACTCGCCTCTGGATCTTCAAGGATTGCTCGATCCAAAGTCGAACCATCGAAGTAAGGCTTTCTGAAGGTGTAGTTGACGACGCTCAGCACGTTCTTGACGTATGGAAGATTTGAGAGCTGGTTTTGAAGTTCAACGAGCCTGAGCAAGACTTGGGGCGAGAAGAAACCATCAGGATGGTGTAAAACTACCACGAACTGAGAGCCGTCATTGAACTTCTGTACAATTCTGAAGAACGATCTGAGCTCTTCGTTGTCTATCTGTTCAACACTAACCCCAGATCTGTAACCGGGAAGGAAAACAAAGTAACTGGCGTTGATGCGCGCCTCGAAATAGATGATCACAGCGAAGATCGCACAAACGATCAAAAACAGGATCGTGAACTTGTATTTTTTGAGCCACACAGATTTTATTTTATCACCTCACCATGAGCGCTTGAACTTGATTTTTTCCCAAAGTTCCTTTGCAAGTTGCGGAGAACGTTCATTTATACTGCTCAGAAAATCAAGCAAGGCGGCACTGTCAAGTTTGGATGCAATTTCAACCAGCGCATCAACGCTCAGAGTCCCTTCGTTCAACCACTGTATGATCCTGTTCACGTCGAGCGTCAGGGAAGGCAGCGTCGTTTTCGTAGACAGACTCACTTGCACCCTCCAGTTCGGCATCTTACCCACATAGCTGTAGTTCGACAGCAACTGCGACCAGATCGGAGCAGCATGAACACCACCCGTTAGATTCGTTCCGTCCACGGCAACCGCCATGAGAAAAGTTTGATCTCCCCCGACGAACCAAGCCGTCTTCAAAGAGGTTCCAGTCTTACCAGCCACGGGCACTCTCTGTCTTGCACGAACGCCCGTTCCCCTCTCGACGACCTCCCTCATAACGTTCAACAAGACCATCGAGGCTTCCGGGGGGCTGAGCCTTCTTGCCTTCACAACGTTCAGCACCTTTGGCGAAGCTTCGTATATCGTTCTTCCATTCACATCCTCCATACGCTTCACGATGTAAGGCTGCAAAACCACACCACCGTTGAAGATTGCAGAATACGCTTTCAAGACCTCCTCTGGGGCCGTTTCGAGAGTTCCCAGTGCGATCGTCATATCTTCAGGATAATAACCTGCGATCTTCAGCTCGTTCTTGAGAAATTCCACCACCTTTTCCCTTCCAAGCTGCATGAACAGATTCACCGAAGGTATGTTCAGCGAATCCACTAACGCCCGTCTCATTGTGACGATCCCACGATAACTCTTGTCGAAATTTTCAGGTGTCCAGTCCCCGATCTTCAACGGCAGATCCATCAACTCGCTGTCGATCGACCAACCTTCCAAGATCGCCAGATAATAATAGAAGGGCTTTATCGCAGAGCCGAGCAGTCTGCTTCCCTCAGGATAGGTCAGACCCACACCTTTGTACAAAAGCACCGCTCCGGAGAGCGGATCGATCGCCTCGGCGATGACGGTGCGTGGCAAGTTCGACGCAGCCTGGGAGAGGTTCCTGTCCAAAGTCGTGTGAATCTTGTAGCCTTGTCTCAACTCGTCCAGACCGTAACCGAGTCTTTGAAGTTCTCTGACAACCCTCCAGAATATCTCCTCGTCCATGTCTATTCTGACCCTGCGCGTGTAGTTCATGCTCTCGAGCTCTTCCAAGGCCTTCTTGTGCACGGAGCCGTTTATGTAACCTTCATCGAGCAGGGCGTTCAAAACCGTCGTCGCCTTGCGCTTGGAAATTTGCCAATCTTTCAAGGGGTTGAAGTTCTCCGGAGATCTCACGATGCCAACCAAGATGGCCGCTTCGTTCAACGTCACGTCACTCAATTCCTTACCGAAGTAGTACCGTGAGGCGCTGGCAAAGCCATAGAGACCGTTGCCCATGTAGACGGAGTTTATGTACATCTGCAGGATTTCTTCCTTGGTTCTGTGTCTTTCGAGCCAGAATGCGATGAACATCTCCTTCAGCTTTCTTTGCCAAGTCATGGACGGCGTCAGATACAGCGTGCGGGCCAGCTGCTGAGTGATCGTGCTACCACCTTCGTTGATCGACATCGCGCTGATGTTCCTCACGATCGCTCGTGCAATACCGATGGGATCCACACCCGGATGATGGTAGAAACGCTTGTCTTCAGAGACCAGCAGGGCGTTCAGAAAGTAAGGGGGGACGTCTTCGAGCTTGACCCAGAAAGATCTGGGAAGTGACATGGGAGTACCGTCCGAATACATGAGCAGCAGGCCGGTGGGTATCTTCGATTCAGGTGAATCGAGATCTTTTGTGAAATCCACGTAGAGATAAAAAAGCACAGAAACACTCAGTAGAAAACCACACAGAAAGCCTATGAGCTTCCAGCGCATCTTTCACCACTCTCGAGCGCGAGCAGATTCTTTTTCCATTCAAGTCCTGAGCTGAAACCTCCCAGCGAATCCTTGCCCACCACCCTGTGGCAGGGAAAGTAGAGAGGCAAAGGGTTTCTTTTCAAAGCCTGACCCAACGCCCTGGGTGAAGTGCCAAGTTTCTTCGCAAGCTCTCCGTAACTGATCGTTGAACCGTAAGGTATGCCCCTCAAAGCTTGCCAGACTCGCAGTTGAAACTCTGTAGCACGAACCTCCACAGGAAAGTCGAGCTGTTTTCTTGTTCCTCTGAAGTACTCTTCCAACTGTCGAAAGACTTCTGGATTCAATTCAGCACCATTGCACCTTTCTCCAAGTTCTATCCCATAAACCCTGCCGTTTTTCATCCTCACACACATCGGTCCAAAGATCGATTCGTAGGTGAAACTTTCCACAAAAACCCTCCTCAATCCTTCCCGCACGATGATAACACGAACGTTTTTCCGTTCCTTTGCGCCGTTGTCCCGAGTTCGACAACAGTTAAACATCTTTTTATCCCAAGGGGAACTGTTTCTTAACGGGTCCCATCCTCGCCCCATATGTATACATACGTATATTATATTATGGGAGCGCTCCTGGAAGGTACCAAACCCGAGGCCGTTTCGAGGACGGTTCGTTCGTGTGTGCGGTTTCGATGACTCTTCGAGCCAAAGGAGGTGAGCTTGTGAACTTCGTGGAAGTCCTCAACACCGTGGCTAAGCTCATCGCACTCGCCATCTGTTTGGTTGAAAGACCAAAGGATGGGGCAAAGAAAAAGCAAGAGGTCAAAGAGATGGTTTATTCCTTTCTGAAACAGTTCAACATCAAACTACCCATGCCACAGTTCGTCTTCGACTGGATGCTCGACATCGCCATAGACAACATCGTCAAGTACTTCAACCAAACGATATGGAAGGAGAAAGCGGCGTGAAAACATCGTTTTCGAACTGGGAGAAATACGAACCATACTTGAGAGGCTTGTGCAAGGTGGTGTACGAGAGATACGGCTGGAACATCGAAAGTTATGAAGATCTCTACCAAACCGCGTGCTATTTGCTCTTGATTGCGCTCAGCGATTTCGACGGCCGTGGGGATGAGGCAGGTTATGTGAAACAGTACGTGAGAAGAAAGCTCTTCAACATGCTCAAAGACGGTGAAAACGCCCCAAAACACAACCATCATCCGTTCAGCTTCGTCAAACAGAGACACCAGAAGGTTCAGTTCGTCCTCTGTGAGGAAGATATCTTGGAACTTTACCAATTTTAGCCCCCTTTGGGGGCTTTTTTCTTTTCAGCGAAGTCGTCCGCCACAGTCCTCAACGTAGGATCACAGCTTCTTCATTCACAATCCCTCTGAACTCACAAACCTTGGCACTTCAGGACTGAATATAGCACATAACTTTTTGATACCATGCGAAAATCTAAAATGGACCCAGCGCGTCTCCTTGCCAATAGAATTTCCCGTCTGTTCTTTGCGAATATTAATAATTGCCACCGTTCGAAGGCATCTGGCAAGACTTGCATTGGCTTTCCGCTATCACCAAATTTTGGTTAAAATGTTCAGAGGTGTTGTTGGCATGGAAAACTTTTCCATCAGTGCTAAGAGAGTGAGGATCCTGAAGTCTGTCGAGAGCAAAAGGATCGGTCCAATCGTTTATTGGATGCAGAGAGATCAAAGATGCCAAGACAATTGGGCGCTCTTGTTCGCACAGAGTTTGGCACTCTCCAAAGACGTTCCCTTGATCGTCCTCTTCAACGTTGTTCCCAAGTTCTTGGACGCGACCTACAGACAGTATCATTTCATGCTGAACGGACTTTTGGAAGTGAAGAAACATCTGGAAGATTACAACATTCCTCTTCTGGTGAGCTTCGGTGAACCAGCCCAGCAGATCGCTCGAATTTTGAAGCAGCTGAACGCGTCCTGTCTGGTGTGCGATTTCAACCCCTTGAGGATCGTTCGAAGGTGGAAGGAAGAGCTGCTGAAAAGGATCGATATACCTTGCTACGAGGTGGATGCGCATAACATCGTTCCGGCGTTCTTCGTCTCAGACAGGCTGGAGCATGGAGCCTACACGCTGAGACCGAAGATCAAAAGGAACCTGAAGACCTTCTTGGACGAATTTCCGAAGCTGTCGAAGATGAAGTCATGCGGTGTTTCACAGCAATTGAACTTGAAAGAGATAGTTGAAAGACTGCAGATAGATTTTTCCGTTCAGCCTGTCGAATGGCTCAAACCGGGTGAAAGTCACGCAAGACAAGTCCTCGAACAGTTCTTGAAGGAAAAGCTCAAGCACTATCAAGCCTTGCGGAACGATCCAACGGTGGATGGAACTTCAAACCTTTCGCCGTATCTACATTTCGGCCAGATCTCTGCACAGAGGGTGGCGCTCGAAGTTTCAAAGTTCCACGACAGATACCCTTCCTCCGTTGAAGCCTTCTTGGAAGAGCTCATCGTTCGAAGAGAGCTTTCGGACAACTTCTGTCTCTACAATCCGAATTACGACTCTTTCGAAGCCTTTCCCAACTGGGCCAAGGAAACTTTGCTGAAACACGAAAAAGATGAAAGAAAATACATTTACTCCCTCGAAGAGCTCGAGGACGCGAAGACCCACGATGAACTTTGGAACGCCGCACAGAGGCAGTTGACCAAAACTGGAAAAATGCACGGTTACATGCGAATGTACTGGGCAAAGAAGATCTTGGAATGGACAGAGAACGCGAAAATCGCACTGAAATACGCCATACATTTGAACGACAAGTACGAGCTGGATGGCAGAGATCCAAACGGTTATGCTGGGATAGCTTGGTCGATCGGTGGTGTTCACGATCGGCCGTGGAAAGAAAGGCCCATATATGGCAAGATAAGGTACATGAGCTACGAAGGATGCGCCAAAAAGTTCGATGTGAAAAAGTACGTGCAATTGTTCCAAAATGAAACACTTTAATGCGGGGGCAGAGATATAATTTTAGTGAATCGATAGCTTTGGAGGAGTGAGCATGGAGCTGAAAAACTTACATCTGTATTGGAAAGCTTCATGTTACATCGCGACCGGGATGATATACCTTTGGGACAACGTACTTCTGAAAGAACCGTTGAAACCTGAGCACATCAAGAGGAGGTTGCTTGGACATTGGGGAGCGAGTCCAGGTATAAGTTTCATCTACGCGCACACCAACAGGATCATCGAAAAGTACGATGTGGACTGCCTGTTCGTGGTCGGACCAGGCCATGGGGCACCCGGTTACATAGCCCCGCTGTATTTGGATCAGACGCTCGTCAAGTATTATCCACAGTTCACGCTGGATGAGGACGGCTTGAAGAAACTCTTTCGATCCTTCTCTTTCCCAGCAGGCTTGGGTAGCCACTGCACTCCTGAGCTACCGGGATCGATCCAAGAGGGTGGAGAGCTCGGATACGTTCTGTCCCATTCCTACGGGGCCGTACTGGACAATCCTAAACTTTTGGCCGTGGCGGTCGTGGGCGATGGGGAAGCCGAAACAGGGCCACTCGCCACGTCTTGGCACGTCAACAAGTTCATGAATCCCGTGAGAGACGGTGTGGTTCTGCCCGTGTTGTTACTCAACGGCTACAAGATAAACAATCCCACGATACTCGCCAGAATCGAAGAAGAAGAATTGATCAACTTGTTCAAAGGTTACGGTTACGAGCCGATGTTGATCGTCGCGGAAGAACCCATGCAAGCGCACGAGAGTATGGCCCAAGCCATGGACTGGGCCGTTGAGAGGATACTCGACATCAAATCGCACTCCGAACCGTTCAGACCCATCTACCCCATGATCATCCTCAAGACACCCAAGGGTTGGACTGCACCAAGAAAGGTGAAAGACAGGTACATAGAAGGGTACTGGAGGGCTCACCAGGTTCCGTTCTCGGATGCGAGAAATAATCCTGAGCATCTGAGAATTTTGGAAGAATGGCTGAGAAGTTACGAGCCAGAGAAACTTTTCGATCAGAACGGTAGACCGATCGAAGAGATCCTCAGAGTCGTACCAAAGAAGAAAATAGGAGAGTCACCCTACGCGAACGGTGGTATGTTACGTGTACCGCTCAAACTTCCAAAGATAGAAGCTTTCTGCGTCGATCCGGCGAACAAGGCGGAGAACACGAGACCTTTGGGCATGTTTCTCAGAGAAGTCATGAGGCTCAACCCCAACAACTTTCGACTTTTCGGTCCGGATGAGACGCATTCCAACAGGCTCTACGACGTTTTCGAGTTCGGCAAGGCGTGGGTTGCCAAGACGCTCATCGAAGACGAAGATGAAGGTCACTTAAGCCCGTTCGGTAGAACGATCGAAATGCTCTCGGAACACACGGTTGAGGGCCTCTTGGAAGGTTACATACTGACCGGCAGACACGGAATTCTGAACACCTACGAAGGCTTTGCACCGATCATTTCTTCCATGGTGAACCAGTTCGGAAAGTGGCTCGACATATCCTCGGACATACCTTGGAGGATGCCCGTTTCGTCGCTGAATTTGCTTTTGACCTCTGTGGTCTGGAGACAAGACCACAACGGTTTCACACATCAGGATCCTGGGTTCATCAATTCGGTGGTGGACAAGTGGCCGAACGTGGTGAGAGTTTATTTTCCACCAGACGCCAACACCTTGTTGTGCGTCGTGTGGCAGTGTCTGCAGAGCACGAACAGAATAAACATAATAGTGGTGGACAAACAGAAACATCCACAGTATCTGAACATCGAAGAGGCGAAGGAACACGCGATGAAAGGACTGGGAGTTTGGAAGTTCGCCAGCAACTTTGCCGACGAAGAGCCCGACGTGGTGATCGCCAGTTGTGGAGACATACCCACGAAAGAGGCGGTCAAGGCGGTTAAGATCCTCATCGAACACTTCCCGGACCTCAGAATAAGGTTTGTGAACGTTGTGAACCTCTTCTGCTTGACGCCGAACCAAGAGCATCCAGACGGTTTGACCGACAGAGACTTCGATTCTTACTTCACCGTCGACAAGCCTGTGATCTTCAACTTCCACGGTTATCCTTGGCTCATACACAGGCTCACCTACAGAAGGACGAACCACAAGAATTTACACGTCAGAGGTTACAGAGAGAACCGAAAGATCGGAATAGATTTGACCCATCTCACCAACTTTCTGAAAGGTAGAGGAGGGATAACCACTCCGATGCAACTGGCTATTCTCAACCAGATAGATAGATTCAGCATCGCCATAGACGTCGTGCAAAGGGTTCCGAAACTCAGCAACAAAGCTGGTAGCTTCGTCGATGAAATGAAGAACATGCAGATAAAGGCCTTGGAATACGCCTACAACCACGGTGTGGACATGCCAGAACTGGACGAATGAACGAACACCACCAAGTTCTCAGCCTTTGAGCCTCGACAGACGGACCTCAGCCGATCAGCTTGACTTTCAAGCTCTCTTCTTGCGCCCTGAACTCTTCGCTCAGCTCTAAGTTCTGTCTCTTCAATTGCAATATTTTCTTCAACGTTTCGTGCAAGTCTTTGGTCAGAGGATACTTGAGCGCGAAGATGAGGGCAAGCGTCAGGAGCACAACAGGTAAGAAGACGAACATGAGCCTGAGCACGAGCAGGAAAGTTTCCGTCTGCCGCTGACCTGGTCTGTAACCTGCCGCAGAGATGATGCTCGAAACCAAAAACAGTCCCACCGCAGAACTGAGTTTTCTCATGAACGTGAAAAGTCCAGAATAGATTCCTTCACGTCTTTTGCCACTCATCAGCTCGTCCACGTCGGGAACGTCGGCAAAGATCGAATAGATCGTGATCACCACTCCACCCGTACCGATCCCCGTGAACGCGGCGAAGAGGTATATCAACGCTGTGGGACTGGCGGGTGTGATGGTCAAGCTGTAGAACATGGCGACGATCCAGACCATCACACTGGAAAGAAACGCCACACGCTTTCCATACTTCTTCGCAACGAAGCTCCAGAAGGGTATGAAGATGATCTCTGAGATCAAAAGTGTCCCAAGCGCCAGGTTCGTTATGTTCCCCTTCTTGATGTAGTAAGTCATGTAGTAAATCAGTATGCTCATGATCACGTCCATCGTCAGAAAGCTGAACAGATACATCAACAGAACGAAGACGAAGGTTTTGTTCTTGAACGGTTCGACGAATTCTTTGAAGGTGAACTTGAAGACTGGTTGCTGAAACTCTTTCCTCTCTTTCGTCGCGAGGAAGGTGAACAAGAAAGGTATCGCGAAGAACGCGCCGAAGAACGTAGCCATCGCGGTGTAGCCAGTCTTTGGAGAATCGAACCTCTTGATTATCTCCAAAGGCAAGATCGCGCAGATCACGGAAGAGAGCATGGAGAAGAACATACGAAATGCCGTCAAAGACGTTCTTTCGTTGTAGTCGAGCGTCAGTTCTGGCGCTAAGGCGCTGTAGGGAATCATGACCATCGTTATGACCGTGACGAAGAACATATAAGAAAAGAGCATGTAGGCGAACCTCTGCCATTCCTGAGCGAAACCCACAGGATACCAAAGCAGCCAGAAGGAGATGAAGATCAGAGGTATGCCAAGAAGAAAATAAGGTCTTCTTCTACCGAACCTGGTGCGCGTTCGATCTGAGATCATACCCATCAGAGGGTCGGTGACGGCGTCCCAGATCTTGCTTATCATGATGATCAAGCCCGCCAGAACGGGTGCTACTTTGACCACGTCGGTGAGAAAGTGTAGATAGTACGTGCCCAAGATGATGAACGCTCCACCACCATACAGATCTCCAAGACCGTAACCGATCTTGGTTTTCAAACTGAGTTTTTCATTTTGCACAACTTCCACCCCCTCACGGCGATGTTCAAATCACAAACCGAGTAAAAATTGTTCTATGGCTTGCACCATCCCTTCAGGCTGATCGATCATTGGAAGATGACCAGCTTGATCCAACAGCACGACTCGGCTGTTCGCTATCTTCTGCGCCAAACAGCTCGCACCCTCCACGGGTGTCGCGTTGTCCTGTAAGCCCCAAATTATGAGCGTTGGAAGCTTCAAAGATGGCAAAAGCTCGCGCAGCTGATCGGTATCTACAGCTTGAGCCAGTTGGAAGACAACCTTCACCGGGGTTTGATAGACCAGATAGTAGTTGCTCAGGAACAGTTTTTCATCGAAGTTCTCTTTCACCATGAGTAGGTCTTTGAATGTTCTTTTCATGTTTTGGTAGTTCAGGAAGGCTAATCTCAGAAAGATTCGAACGAACACGTTGTCTGAAAAGTTTGTCATCCGATTCGTGTTGTCCAGACAGATCGAACTGCTGACCAAGATCAAAGAAGCGACGTTCTTTGGACGATCCAGAGCGAGCCACGCGGCAACCTCAGAACCCATCGAGTGACCCAGCACGTGGTAGGTCTCTATGTTCTTCTTCTCGAGCAGTCCAGCGACGATCTGCGCCATGTACCTGCGTGACAAGGGCTTCGAGATCTGTTTATCACTGAGACCAAAACCGGGAAGATCGACCACCACAAGATGGAAGTTCTTCGAAAGAGTTGGAAAGAGCTTTTCGAAGTTCGTCGTGTTGCCCATAAAGCCATGTATCAACACCAAGGTGGGTTTCGATGGATGTGAAAACTCTCTGTAGGCGATCTTTAGACCGTCCACCTGCTCGAAACGGTACGAGCTCACGTTGAGATGTTTTTTTCCTTCCTCCGCGATCTTCGGATCGCAGGAGATGAGAATCAACAGCAGTACCAACACGACGAATGAGAAGAAGATCTTTTTCAAGGTGATCCCTCCAGTTTAATTCTACTACAAAGTTGTTAATGAATCTTTGAGGTTCAGCCCGAGTGGTAAATCTGGCGCAGGTTTCAGCGGTTTTCAGACAACTTGTAAGAGCCGCAGGTTCCTCGAGTGCGTGATGAAGAGGATACAAAGCATCCTACTAAACTTGAGGACTGGCTGAAGAGAATTGGAAAAGTATTTAACCTACCGCGTTTCCATCCCTCATAGGATCTTTCTAAACTCAGAAGGAAAGATGAATAGATAGCTCTCACTTCCCCCATACCCGGGTTTGTATAACGAAATTATAACACTTCGTTGTCGAATGTCTCATCTACATGGTTATATTCTACAGAATTGACACGTTTCGATGTCCCTTATGTCGAACCGAGCACGTTCGTCGTGCAACATATTTCGCCACGAAGTGTTTGAACAACTCTCTGAGCGCTCCACAGATTAAGGTCCCGATCTGAAGACACGCTTTCTTTGAAGATCACGACTGACCATGCGTTCAGAGCCTTTTCGGTTCATCGATATTCTCTCGGCACGGGATTCCATCTCCTGGAGAGCAATTACGCTAGAACGCGCGGCTTTGATAGTACAAGTTCGCCCCATCAGTCGCAAGCTTTGAACCCTTCAGACCAGACTCAGGTGCACCTTGAAGATTATGTATTCGAAAAAAAGCAGCTTTAATCCCTCTCAACGAAGACCACTTTTCCGATTAACATGTGATCGAAGCAACAGAGAAGTAAAGTCACAAACCAACGCTTAAAAGACACACACGAGCCGAGCCAGAATGTCACATCGACACACATCGTTTCTCTCTGTCCTTCTCAGAGATGAGTCTCGTTAAAACTCTCATCTTGGCCATACAGGCGAGCGCGTAATATGGTCCCCATCCCCAACCGATAACCTTTTTGTTGCACTGACAACTTCAACATACCACAAAGATAAAGGTGGACAGTCAGTCCACCCGAAGATCGAAACGAACCGATTTCATCGTTGAGTCGATACTTTCACTTTTCATCACCACGACAGTCCAGCCAACCAACGGCGATCTTCGTGCGCGGTGCGAGCGATCGTCGTTCGGGGAATTAAATCGCGTGACTATCCGACGCCACGATTCTTAAGATTCCTCGATCGCAACCCTTGTTCACCTTCAGAAAGATGTCCATGACCTCCAAAGCTATCGCGTACGCATCAGCGAAGGTGTTTTGCATCTTCGCCGACAGATCGAACAACGCTTCCTCGTATCGTTCGCGATCCTCAGGCTCTGCCATTTGGATGAAGTTCTCCAGATCCTTCCGCATCGATTCGAACATCCTCACTACGGAACCCAGAGCGTCGTAGTATCCGTTGAGAGCCTTGAAGAACACGAACAAGTTATCGACCTCCCCTCACACGTAGGTGTGTGGGCGAAGGTCTTGGGGTCCGGGATTATTGAGTTTTCAAACACCCCGGCGAAGAGTTCCAGCTCGTATTGAGACGAAGTTGGTGAGGGATTTTGGACAAAGAATCAGAGTGGATGAGGCGATGAGGTTTGGAAGGAGCAAACGCACGCTCAGAAATTCACACCGAGAAGATTACCTCCGCCATGCACAAAAGTAAACATCAGAGCACCTTCTTGAGGAAGATCGCCAGTCCGATCGCGAATATTATGATGGCGATATTAGAGATTACCAAACCTGCAGATCCAGTGGTTGCACCCGTCACGATCAACACAATCCCCGCGATGACCCCCTTTCAACGCACGCGAGTAAATTCTCTTTCACTCCCTTCATTTCAGACGTTTTTTGAGATACCAAAGTCCAAGTACCAAAGCGAGAAAGATGAACGCAGTGATGGCCAACAACGCATCGGCTAAAAGAACGCTCGCGATCAAGAAAAGAACCGTAGCGACGATCACCATTCCGATCGCAAGAGAAGCCACGATCGATTCTCCTCCCGTTAGGTGTGACGAGGTTGGTCCATTTTTCGACACGCACCAGTCATGGAGTCTATACAAGATCGAGTCTTATAATACACGCAGGAGGAAAACACGTGCGGCCGCGTTTCAGGGACGTTGGGTTGACTTTCGGAAAACTTGAACCTGGAGAAAAGAACCTTTTGAGCGACGTGGATGGTGTGCGTGTCGGTCACGTCACGATAGTTTCGAACGAACCCACCGTTGTTCGTACCGGTGTAACGATCATAGTTCCAGGCGAAGAGATTTTTGAAAAACCACTGCCTGCGGCGTGCGCTGTTCTGAACGGTTTTGGAAAATCGATCGGGCTGATGCAGATAGAAGAGCTTGGTCAGATAGAAACTCCCATCGTGCTCACCAATACGCTCAGCGTTGGGTACGCCTTTCAGGGCATCGTTGAGCTGGTGAAGACTAAGAAAAGGTTCAGAACGCTCAATCCCGTGGTCGGAGAGTGCAACGACGGTTTTCTGAACGACATACTCTATCCTTCGGTGAGACCAGAGCACGTTTTACAAGCTTACGAGAGATCGAGCGAGGTTTTTGAACTTGGAAGCGTCGGTGCTGGCACGGGCATGGTGAGTTTTGGATTCAAAGGCGGGATAGGCAGTGCTTCGAGAAGGCTCAGAGACGGACACGTTCTTGGAGCTTTGGTGCTCGCCAACTTCGGTAGCTTTGAAGATTTGACGATACTTGGAAAGAAAGCATGCGAGCATGTGAAGAGTGGTGTGGTGAAAAAGAGTGAAGGTTCGATCGTGATCGTTTTGGCGACAGACGTAGCACTGGATTCAAGACAGCTGAAACGTGTCGCGAGACATTCTTTCTTGGCGCTCGGTATGCTGGGTTCTGCGGGGCATCACGGCAGTGGAGATGTTTGTATCGCGTTCTCGACGAAAGAAGGTCGTGTTCGCGACGATAGAGAACTGTTCGACGAACTCTTCAGGGCTGCGGTTGAGAGCGTTTACGAAGCGGTTTGTGATGCGCTTTTTTGCGCCGAAACTGTTGAGGGCTTTTATGGTAGAGTGGAGGCGATGCCGATCGACTGGCTCTTGAATGGAGGTAGATGAACTTGAAGGACACGAAGTTTATAAGAAACATCTGTACGATCGCTCACATAGATCACGGAAAGACCACGTTCGTGGACAGGATACTTGAAATCACCAAGAGCGTCGATCCACGAAAGATGCACGAGCAGTTTTTGGACCAGATGGACATAGAGAGGGAACGTGGCATCACGATAAAGGCTCAGCCAGTCAAGGTGATATACAACTACAACGGTGAAGATTACGAGATAAACATCATCGATACCCCAGGGCACGTCGATTTCTCTTACGAAGTGAGCAGGAGCATGGCGGCGTGTGAAGGTGCCGTGCTCATCGTCGACGCTTCACAGGGAATAGAGGCGCAGACTGTGGCGCACAGTTATCTCGCGATCGAGAACGAGCTCGACATCGTTCCCGTGCTCAACAAGATAGATCTTCCCAACGCAAACGTCCAAGAGAGCTTACAGCAAGTGGTTGACTTACTCGGCGTTCCAAGACAAGACGTGCTGAAGATGAGTGCCAAGACGGGTGAAGGTGTCGAGAACGTTCTGAAGGCGATCATCGAACGGATCAGGCCGCCGAAGGGAGATCCCAACAAGCCTTTGAAGGCGCTCATCTTCGATGCGAAGTACGACAAGTACAGGGGAGTCATCGTTTACGTTCGAATCTTCAATGGAGTTCTCAAAAAGAAAGACCAGATACTGATCATGTCGACGAACCAAAGATACGAAGTCGAAGAGGTTGGAATCTTCACTCCCGCGATGGTTCCGACGGACAACTTGGGACCGGGTGAGGTGGGTTATGTCATCGCAGGCATAAAGGAAGTTTCCGAAGCGAAAGTCGGTGACACGATAACGAACGCTCTCTCTCCCGCGGATGAACCCTTGCCAGGTTATCGGGACGTCAAACCCATGGTGTACGCGAGCGTGTTTCCAGGCCTTCCAGAGTACTACGAAGAGTTGAAAAAGTCGCTCGAGAAACTCAAGTTGAACGACTGGGCGCTCACCTTCGAGCCAACAACCTCACCTGCCTTGGGCTTTGGTTTCAGATGTGGCTTTCTCGGTCTGCTGCACATGGACGTGGTGAGGGAAAGACTCGAGCGGGAATTCGAAATGAGCGTGATCATGACGGCACCGAACGTGGAATACAAAGTCCTGCTGAAGAATGGTCAGACTGTGATCATCAACGATCCGGCGAAGTTCCCTGAAGAGGATCAGATAGAGAAGGTGTACGAACCTTACGTGAGACTTTCGATCATCACACCGACAGATTACATGGGAAGCATTTTGACACATTTGCAGAACGAAAGAAGGGCCACACTGCAACACACCGAGAACGCTGGAAAGAACAGGATAATCATGTATTTCAAAGCACCCCTTTCAGAGATCATCACAGATTTCTTCGACAGACTCAAAGCAATGAGCAGAGGTTACGCTTCGATGGATTATGAGATGATGGGCTTTGAGGAATCAGAGATCGTCAAGATCACGATCTTGGTCAACAGAGAGCCCGTCGATGCCCTTTCAACTTTGGTCCACAAGAGCAAGGCCTACACGGTTGCAAAGAAGCTGGTGGACAAGCTGTCAGAACTCATACCGAGGCACCAGTTCGACATACCCGTGCAGGCCAAGGCTTCGGGTCGCATCATCGCGAGGGCAGACATCAGGGCTTTCAGAAAAGATGTGCTCGCGAAGTGTTACGGTGGCGATGTGACGAGGAAGATGAAGCTTTTGGAGAAACAGAAAGAGGGAAAGAAGAAACTGAGAGAGATAGGTCAGGTGAGCATTCCACAGGAAGCCTTCCTCGCGATACTGAAGATAGGCGAGGAAGAAAAGTGAGAAACCTTTTGGAATCGTGTCCCAACTTTTAATCTGAGGGCAAAGCATGCCGTCTTCTTCGTGGATATAATCTTCACTGCCCGCCGATTGGGGTGTCGCCTTTGAAAATACTTGGGCTCGACCCAGGGTTTGGCACGTTCGGCTACGGTGTCATAGAAGTTTTTGGAAACAAGCTTCAGCATGTAGCTCACGGTGCCATCGTCACACAGAAAGATGAGCCGATCCAGTTGAGGTTGAAAAGTCTCTACGAGCAGATCAGAAAAATCGTTGAAAGCTACGCACCCGACGAGGTGGCCGTGGAACAGTTGTTCTTTTACAAGAACGTGACCACCGCCATAGCGGTCGGCGAAGCTCGTGGTGTATCGTTGCTCGCGGTGGTGGAACTCAAAATTCCCATCTTCGAATACACACCGCACGTGGTCAAAAAGGCGATCACCGGGAGCGGGAAGGCCGGCAAGGGCGATGTTCAAAAGTGGGTCATGCTGTTGCTGGGACTGAAAGAAAAGCCAAGGCCGGACGATGCCGCCGACGCGCTCGCGATCGCGATATGTCACGCGCACACAAGGAAGTTCGAGCGGAGGTTCGAGCAATGAGAAGGTTGTTCGTCGAAGAGTTGAAGATGGATCTGAAACAACTCGCAGAATCGCTCGGAATGGAACTGGAAGAATCCTGCACGGTTCATGGCGTCGTGTACGACGCGATCACGAACACTTTGATCGTCAGAATAGACAAGCAGTTCTCCCGCCAAGATGACTTCTGTGAAAGACTCTCGAGAGAACTGGGAGCTCACGTTTCGCTCCAGTTCATGCAAGCCAACATCGAGCTGGAAAAGCTCAGAAAAGAACTGAACGGAAGCTTTCCGTACCTTCACGACGTCTTGCTGTTCCAAGACAAAGTGATTTTGAAGGTGACGGGAGACTTCGCAAGAGAAAGACTCAACGGAAAGTTGGTCGATGTGAGTAAGAAGATAGAAAACTTGACTGGCATCAAGAGGCCCATCGAGATAGAGGTCCTTCAACCACCTGTGGACAGCATGAAAGAAGAACACATCGTGGTGGTCGAGGAAAAACCCAAAAAGAGAAGAAAAACATCGAAGTTCTTCAGCCCGTCGAATCTACCAACCGAACCGAGTAAGGTCAAAGTCGAAGGCACGGTTTTCAAGATGGACCTGAGAGAGGGTAGAAAGCGCACCTTATTGGTGTACATAACGGATAAGATCGATTCACTACAGTGTGCCGTGAGCAACAGCACCATCGACAAGGTTCTGAGTTCCGTTCAAGAGCAGGACCACGTCGCTTTCACTGGAACGTTGAAGTTCGATGAGAACAACGAACCGATACTGTACGTCGACGATTTCGAAAAGCTCGAAAACGACGAAAGAATGGACGAAGCAACTGAAAAGCGTGTCGAACTGCACGCGCACAGCAAGTTCAGCGATCTGGACAGCGTGCTCGACATAGAAGCCTACGTTAAGACGGCTGCGAGGTGGGGATGGAAAGCGATCGCGCTCACCGACCATGGTGTGGTGCAGGGCATTCCGCAGTTTTTCGAGGTGTGCAAGAGTCATGGGATCAAGCCCATCTTCGGTATAGAGGCGTACGTTGTGAACGATGCTGAACCCGTCATCTTGAACAGCGAAGATGTGAGTGTAGAATCGAGCAGGTACGTCGTCGTGGACCTCGAAACGACGGGACTCCATCCCATGTTCAACGAGATCATAGAAATCGGTGCAATCGTCGTTGAGAACGGAGAGATCGTTCAAGAGTTTCACAGTCTCGTGAAACCGAAAGAGAAGCTCGATCCCTTCACCGTTCAGTTCACCAACATCACCGACGAGATGCTTCAGGATCAACCCACCATAGAGGAGGTACTCCCTGAGTTCTTGAAGTTCTGTGAAAACAGCGTTCTGGTTGCACACAACGCGAACTTCGATTACAGATTCCTCAGGCACTATGCCAAGAAAGTCTGCAACGTCGATTGGAACCTTCCTGTCATAGACACCTTGGCCCTGGCGAAGAGGCTCTTGCGACTGTCGAGTTACAATCTCGAAAAGCTCGTTTCTCACTTCAAGATCGGTTCTTTCAAACACCACAGGGCGCTCGAGGACGCCAAGGTGACCGCGAAGGTGTTCTTGGAGCTTTTGAAGATCCTCAAAGACAAGGGTGTGACGAGTTTTAAAAAGGTCGAGTCTGTCCACAAGGAATCTCTCGTAACCCAGTCCAAACCTTTCCACGCCACGATCCTCGTGCAGAACAAAGAAGGTCTCAAGAACCTCTACAAGCTCGTTTCGAACGCACATGTGAAGTACTTCCACAGCGTGCCCCGTATACCCAAGAGCGAACTTCAGACGATGCGCTCAGGCTTGCTGATAGGTAGTGCGTGCCTCGCTGGAGAGCTGGTGCAGGAGATCCTGGCCGGTGCGAACGAAGAAGAAATAGAAGAGACCGCGTCCTTCTACGACTTCATAGAGATCATGCCTCTGGACCTCGTACCGATGGACAACGAGCTTGGTATCTCGCGCGAAAGGCTCAAGCAGATCTACAGGAGGCTCTACGAGATCGGTGAGAAACTGAAGATACCCGTCGTGATGAGTGGGGACGTGCATTTTTTGGACCCGGAGGACGAAAAGATTAGAAAGGTGCTCATGGCGCCACAGAGTGAAACGATTCCAGATCAGCCGAGGGCTTACCTCAGAACAACGCAAGAGATGATCGAAGCAGCCATGGAGATACTCGAGGACGAGCAAAAAGCGCGCGAAGTGGTGATAAAACATCCAAGCCAGATTGCGGAAAGCATTGAGTACATCGTGCCACTTGAGAAAAAGCTCCACACTCCAAAGATCGAGGGAGCCGAGGAACAGATAAGAAGCTTGACGATGCAGAGAGCGATCGAAGTCTACGGAGATCCTTTGCCAGAGCCCGTTCAGAAACGGATCGAGAAAGAGCTCAGTGCGATCATAAACCACGGTTATGCGGTGTTGTACTTGATCGCGAAGAAGATGGTCGACAAGTCTCTGTCGGATGGCTACGTGGTCGGCTCGCGAGGCTCGGTCGGTTCCTCTCTCGTTGCCCACCTGCTGGGCATAACGGAGGTGAACCCCCTGCCACCGCACTACTATTGTAAGGAATGTCACTACATCGAATTCGAAGAATCTGGTCGTTACGGCTCTGGGTTCGACCTACCAAAGAAGAACTGTCCAAAGTGCGGTGGAGTGCTGGAACGCAACGGCCAAGATATTCCCTTCGAGACCTTCATGGGCTTCGAAGGAGACAAGGTGCCAGACATAGACTTGAACTTCTCTGGGGATTACCAAGAGGATGCGCACCGATTCGTTGAAGAACTCTTCGGCAAGGATTACGTCTACAGGGCAGGTACGATAAACACCATAGCCGCGCGAACGGCTTACGGCTTTGTGAGAGCGTACGAGGAAAAGCTCGGAAGAAAGGTGAGAAAGGCCGAGATCGAAAGACTCGCCGCAGCGATCACGGGTGTGAAGAGAACCACGGGTCAGCACCCAGGCGGGCTCATGATCATACCGAAAGAGTTCGAGGTATACGACTTCACTCCCGTTCAGTATCCAGCGAACACGAAAGAAGCCAAGGTCTTCACGACCCATTTCGATTACGAATCCATCCACGACGATCTGGTGAAAATAGATGCACTCGGACACGATGATCCCACGTTCGTCAAGATCCTCAAAGATCTGACGGGCATAGATCCGATGACCGTGCCGATGGACGATGAGGAAACGCTGAAGATCTTCTCGAGCCTCGAGCCACTCGGTGTGACACCGCAGGATCTGGACAACAGGACCGACGTTGGTACTCTGGGCATTCCAGAGTTCGGAACACAGTTCGTCAGGGGCATGCTCACTGAGACCAGACCGAAGACTTTCGCGGACTTGGTGAGGATCTCGGGTCTCTCACACGGTACGGACGTCTGGCTCAACAACGCACGAGATTGGATAGAACAAGGCAAAGCCACGCTCTCTCAGGTCATCGCCTGTAGGGACGACATCATGAACTATCTGATAAAGATGGGCATGAACGCCTCGAAAGCCTTCAAGATCATGGAGAACGTCAGAAAAGGTAAAGGCCTGAGCGAGGAAGACGAAAAGCTCATGCGTGAGCTGAACGTGCCGGAATGGTACATCGAATCGTGCAAACGCATAAAGTATCTGTTCCCCAAAGCACACGCTGCTGCTTACGTGAGCATGGCCTTCAGGATCGCGTACTTCAAGGTTCATCACCCACTCGCTTTCTACGCAACCTTCTTCACACTGAAAGGCGAAGAGTTCGACATCGATGCGGCCCTGTACGGTCCTGAGATGGTCAAAAAGAAGCTCGTGGAACTTTCAAATGTTGGGGAAAAAGACGTGCGAGACAAGGCGGCGGAGACCACACTCGAAGTCATGCTCGAAATGTTCGCGCGTGGCTTTTCTTTCTTGCCGCCGAACATAAACAAATCCCACGCGAGGCTCTTCCTGATCGAAGGAAAAAAGCTGCGCATACCTTTCAACAAACTTCCGAACCTTGGAGACAACGTTGCAGAATCCATAATTCGAGCGAGGAGCGAAAAACCCTTCAGTTCCCTCGAAGATATTCTCAAAAGAACGAAGCTCAACAAATCTCATTTGGACATCTTCAAAAAGTACGTTGAACTCGAGGGCCTGCCCGACAAAGAGCAGATCAGCCTGTTCTGAAAACCTGTACAATAGTTCTCAAGGAGGACGAAGAGATTCGTCTTGTGGTTGCATGGGGCGAAGTCTCCGGCGCACGAATGGGACAGATCGAACTGAACCTCCATTGCGAAAAGGTTCGAGAAATCTTGCAAGGCTACGGTTTGAATTTGGACGAACAAAAGATCGAGCTGATCGCTCGCTATCTTTCGTTGCTCATCAATGCACCTTTGAACCTATCGAGCATCGAGGATTTTGAATCGGCGGTGCACAAACACGTGGCCGACGTTCTTTTGCCCATCGGATCGCTCGAGGGTAAACTGCTGGACGTTGGGACTGGTGGAGGAATTCCAGGCGTGATACTCTCGATGGTGCATCCGATCAAGAGTGTCTTGGTCGATTCTTCGAAAAAGAAAACAGCGTGGCTCTCGAACACGATCGAAAGGCTCGGACTGAAAAACGTCGAGGTGGTGTGTTCGAGGATAGAAAACCTCGCCGATCGTCACAGAGAAAGCTTCGACTACGTCACGGCGCGCGCCGTGGCACCTTTGAGGATCCTTTTGGAACTCTGCGCGCCGTTCTGTAAACTCAACGGTCTCTTGCTCTTCTACAAAGGACCGAACTGGTCCGAGGAGATGACGCAGGCGGGTAGGGCTGCTGAAATTTTGAAGGTTCAACTGGAAGAAAGCGTCGAGTACAAACTTTCGAGCGGTGAACGAAGAGTGCTCTTGAAGTTCAGAAAGTTCGCGCCGACTGAAAGAACCTATCCGAGGGAAACGAAGAAGATCTTGAAGCGTCCACTGTGAGGGGAAAGACATGTTCCTTTTGAAGACTTGGAATTTTCCTGCGAAGACGAACATGGCGATCGACGTGATCCTGGCGGAAGTGACGAACCAACCTCTTCTCAGACTTTACACCTGGGCAAGACCCACGCTCTCGCTGGGAAGGCACCAAAAGCGAGTCCAATTGAACGTGCAGTACATGAAAGAAGTGGGCATCGAGTGCGTCGTCAGGCCGACGGGTGGTAGGGCGGTGTTACACTGGGACGAGCTCACCTATGCTTTCATGGTGCCGAGCTCGCACGAGCTCGCAAAGAAAAACCTCGAAGATTTCCACAGAATGATCAGTGAGAGAATCTTCTCAGCTTTGCGAAAACTCGATCTACCAGTCGAGATAGAACCACGAAAGAGGTCGATCATCAAGAGTCCCGCGTGTTTCGAATCGCCGTCCATGTACGAGATCACTCTGAACGGAAAGAAGCTTGTGGGAAGTGCTCAGATGAGGACAAAAGATTTCGTGCTCGAGCATGGTTCAATACTTCTCAGAACACACGTTGAAGAGTACGCGAGATGTCTGAACTTGGAAGCTGTGATTTTGAAAGATAGTCTCGTCGGGCTGGAGGAAGTGAAGGACGTGTCTTTGGAAAATCTTTCAGAGAGGTTGGTCGAATCTTTCGGCGAACTTTTTGGACCCATCGAGTACTTTACACTCAACTGTGAGCTTTTGAACAGAGTCTACGAAAGGGAGGTTCAGTTCGCTTGCCCGGTAAGTTGACGATCGTCGCCACTCCGATAGGCAACATGTTGGACATGACCATAAGGGGAATCAAGGCACTGAGAGAGGCGGACGTGATCTTGGCCGAGGATACGAGAAGAACTTTGAAACTTCTCAAGTTTTACAGGATAGAGAACAAACAGATTCTGTCCTACGGCGTTCACAACCAGACCAAGAGCATACCTTCGATCCTCAAGATCCTCAACGAGGGGAAAAAGGTGTGCTTGGTGACGGATTCAGGCATGCCCTCAGTCGCCGATCCGGGAGGACATCTCGTGGACGCCTGTTGGAAAAAAGGTATCGAACTCGACGTCATGCCCGGTCCGAGTGCGTTGACCTGCGCGATGGCGCTCTGCGGTTTCGACACCTCACGTGTGCTCTTTACAGGTTTTCTCCCTCGCGGCAAGAAAAGGAGAAAGTTCTTGAGGGAGCTGAGAGGAAAGAAACTCACTTTGGTATTCTTCGAATCGGCCGTCAGGATGCAGGCAACGTTGAAGGATGTGTTGGAAATCTTGGGTGACTGTGAGATTTTCGTTGGAAGAGAGATGACGAAGATGTTCCAACAGTTGTACAGGAGCAAGGTGAGCGAGGCGTTGGAACTTTTCAAAGACACCAAAGGCGAGATAACGATCGCTTTGAACCTCAAGGGGAGGGAAAAGCCTTGAAGAGAGAGATCGAAAAACTCCTCAGAGAAATTTGCTTCATCGTGAAAATCGAAGGTAGAATTGTGCTCAAAGATTATCCCATCACTGCAGCACAGTTCGACCTTTTGCAGAGGCTCTACTTCAGAGGCCCCATGAAGATGGTGGATCTGAGCCAGTCTCTGGGCATCGCGAAGAGCACGTTGAGTGGGATCACCAAGAGGTTGGAATCTGCAGGTTATGTGGAGAGGAAACGAGGAATCGACAAGAGAGTTTACATGCTCTCGATCAGTGAGAAGGGCAAACAGATCATCCAGAGTGTCATAGAAAGGCGGGTCGAATTCATCGGAAAAGTGCTCGAAAACATCGGAGAGCAAAGATCCAAAGAACTTCTGAAGTTGCTCGAAAGGCTCAAGGAAGAGATGGAAAAGTGCAGAAGCTGTTGATTTTGTTTCTGCTCATCACTCAGTTTTGCCTTGCGGTCACTCTGGTGACGAACGTTCCAAACGTCGAGGTCAGGCTCGGTTCAACCTTGCTGGGCGTGACCGACAGAAACGGCGTGGCACAGATCGAGGTGAGCTTGCCCGCGACGCTGACGTTCGTGAAACCGGGTTATCTGACCAAATCGGTCTATTTGAAAGAACCAGAAAAGAGTTACTTCATCACTCTGATCGCATCTGCGAACTTGCAGATTCTCAGCACACCGAGCGGTGCTTCGGTCTGGATCAACGGAAGAATGTTGGGACAAACTCCTTTCGAAACAGAGTTGGAGCCGGGAGAATACGAAGTCGTGGTACACAAGGAAGGGTTCTGCAAGAGCAGAAGGTTCGTGTCTCTGCGAGCGCACGAAAGAGAGAAGTTGCACTTCGTTCTCTCTGAGGTTCCCACCGTACGAATCGTGTCGAAACCGTCTGCGAAGCTCTGGGTGAATGGAACGTTCGTGGGTGAAACTCCAATCGATCTGAGACTCACCGTCAATGAACACGAGGTGAAGCTGGAAAGGGCCGACTTCTTCTCGTTGTTAGAAAGAATAAATGTTTCCGACTACGATCTTCAGCTGTTCGAGTTTTCCCTCACACCGAGTGCAAGACTGCTCGTTCAGGCGAGTCCTCCACACGCTGTGGTACAGATCGAAGATCGAAGTCAAAGACAGCCTGCAAGTTTCGCCGATCTTCCACTCGGAACAAGCACGATCGTGGTGAAAGCTGTAGGTTACGAAGAGAAAAGGATCGACTTCGATCTGAAACAGGGTCAGAACTTTCTGTACGTTTCGCTCGAACCGAAGGTTTTTCGACTCGAGATCGTCGCACCGGAGGAAGCCATGATCTTCGTCGATGGAAAGAGCGTTGGCAGAGGTCCAACCAGCGTACGACTCGCCCAGGCGGTCCATCTGATCGAAGCCAGATGGGGAGAAAAGCAATGGATGGGGTTGGTGGACCTTTCGAACGACGAAAGGATCGAAGTGAATTTCGATGTTGCGAGCGTTCTTCTGTTGGGCGATAAGAATACAGTGTACACGGTGGAAGGAATCACCTATAGGCCTGCATCGTTGATCTATCTTCCCAAAGGATTCCATACCGTCGCGATGAACGATAAGCAAAGAACGATCGAGTTTCAAGCGGGAAGAATCTACAGTTTCTCTTTGGAAGATCTGGGTTATCTGTGCATCTTCAGCGACAGCGTTGTGGAGTGTTACGTGAACTCACAATTTGCTGGTCTTTCACCTGTGTTATTCTATCCAGTGAAACCAGGCGTTTCGAAGGTGAGTGTCGCTGGCTGGGAAAAGGACGTGCTCGTGGAACCAGCGAAGATAACTTACGTCAGAGTGGGAGGTGATTGAAGTGAAGAGAATCGGTACACTGCTTGCTCTTTCGATCCTTTGTTCGCTGATCGCTCAAGTGAACATCAAAGATGTCTCTCCTGTCTTGGACATCTACACACCGGTCTCGTTCGTTGTGGAAAACAAGATCATGGAACTTGACGAAAACGGGAACTTCAGGGGTGGACTGTTGACCACCAGATTTGACATCGCACAGTACATATACAGAACGATCAAAAACTTTCAACTGGATGAGCTTTCGAAAAAATTCTCAGCGCTCGCGGAATCTCAAAAGGAAGTCTCCGCGAAGATGTCAGGCATCGAAGCAGCTTACAAAACCTACGATCAGAGATTGAGGGAACTTGAGAACGCCACGGTGAATCTGCAGAGCCAGCTCGACAAGCTCTCTCAAGAACTCTTCGCTCAAGTTCAGAAACAACTGTTGGATTACATCAAAACTCAAGAGAATCAACTTGCAAAGATCGATGCACTGACTGCGAGGCTCGACGCCGTAGAGAAGTTGAACTCGGAACTGCTCAAACAGGTGCAAGCACAACAGGGTGATCTGAACAAGGTCATGGGTGAACAAGTGAACCTGAAGAACCAGATCCTCAGTCTCTCTCAACAGCTCTCCACACTGAAGAATTCCGTGGATTCGCTCGCGAAGAGGGTCGATCAAACCTCCTCGGAACTGGCGAGTTTCAAAGATTCGACGAAGAACGAATTCGCCGCCTTCACGAGTTTGATCGATCAGAAGATATCTATCTCCGAGGGCAAGTTGAACATGACGATCAAGACAATCCAGAACGAGCTCGCCTTGCAGAAGAAGGAACTGATCGATAGAGCGGAGGAAGCGAACAGACTCAAACAGCAGATTCAAGAAATTCAAAAGAGACTGGCCACGCTGGAGAGCTTCGCGTCGAAACAACAGGTTCAGGAACTGAAGGATCAGATCGACGCTATGGCCCAGAAGGCATCGAAGATAGAGCAAGAGTTGAGAAATCTTGAAAGCAATCTGGCTTCGTTGGACTTGTCGAGGTTGCAGAGGAGGATAGAGGAGTTGGAGCTCAAGAACAAGAGCTTGGAGTCCAATCTGAACATGGCTTACATAGTGGGAGCTGCGGGGATCGCGATTGGATTGCTTGCGCTGATCCTGGGCTTGGGAGGAAAGTAATAAATGATGAAGAGAGCCCTTCTGATCATTCTGCTTTCGTCTCTGTTCATCGTAAGTTTTGCCAAGACCGTGCACATCGTGTCGAACTACGTCAAACCCGAGAGAGATAAGGCGTACTACGAAGGGAACGTGAAGGTCCGCGTTGAGGAAGACAAGTTGACACTTCTGTGTCAATCGATGCTCGTGACCAAGTTGCGGAACGAATGGAGAGTCATCGATGCGACGTCGACGTTCGTCGAGTTCGAGAATGGTCAAGCGACGGCCACGAACCTGAAGTATGACTTGAAAACCAAAACGGGCACACTGATGGGCAACGTTCAAGCGAAGATCATCGATCAAGAGAGTTCCGACGAGGTGCAGCTGTTCACGGAGAAATTGTCCATCGATCTGGACAAGAGCGTGTTTCAAACGGACAAGGCAGTTCGCGTGCTCAAAGGGAAGATCGAGGCTTCGGCGAACACGCTCTTCTACGATAGAAAGCTCGGCCTGATCAAATTGATCGGTTCAGTCGTCCTCGTAGACCATGAAAAGAATCTGAAGATGTGGGCCGATACCGTTGAGATCAAGACGGCGAACGATGAAATGACCGCGACGAACGCGAAGGTAGAACTCGTTGTGGAGGAGTGATCGAGCTTGCTGGACATACGACTCTTCAGGGAAGATCCCGAAAGAATCAAGAACGCTCTGAAAAGCAGAAACCACGATACCGCCATCGTGGATGAGATCGTCTCTTTGGACACCAAAGTGAGGCAACTGACCAACGAAGTGAACCAACTCAGGGCGCAGAGGAACAACCTTTCCAAACGCGTCGCGCAGGCGAAGGCGCGCGGTGATGAAGAAGAAGCGGCGCGGTTGATGGAGGAAGGAAAGAACATAGGCGAACGCATAGACGCGATCGAAAAAGAACTCGACGAGGTGAAACAAAAGCTCGACAGACTCATGCTCTACGTGCCAAACCTTCCACACGAGTCTGTTCCAATCGGACCGGATGAAACACACAACGTCGAGGTCAGAAGATGGGGCGAGCCGAGGAAGTTCGATTTCGAAGCCAAAGCACACTGGGACCTCGGTCTACAGCTCGGTTTGATGGATTTCGACAGGGCCGCGAAACTGTCTGGTTCGCGCTTCACGGTCATGTACTCGGCGTTCGCGAGGCTGGAGCGCGCGTTGATCAACTTCATGCTCGATCTCCACACCAAGGAGCACGGTTACACCGAAGTCTGGGTGCCGCACCTCGTCAAACGCAGCACGATGATTGTCACTGGACAACTTCCAAAGTTCGAGGAGGAAGCGTACAGAATAGATTCGGACGATCTGTTCCTCATACCCACTGCGGAGGTTCCCTTGGTGGCGCTCAGATCGGACGAGATCTTGGAAGAAAAACAACTTCCGCTGCTCTACACAGCCTACACACCTTGCTACAGGAGAGAAGCGGGCAGTTACGGGAAAGACGTGCGTGGCATGATAAGACAGCACCAATTCGACAAGGTCGAGCTCGTGTGGCTGACAACTCCGGAACGTTCTTTCGAAGACCTTGAAACGCTCGTTCGCCACGCAGAAGAGGTACTACAAAGATTGGAACTACCTTACAGGGTTGTCTTGCTGTGCACGGGCGACATGGGTTTCGGTGCGGCGAAGACGTACGATCTGGAGGTTTGGCTACCATCTTACAACGCCTACAAAGAGATATCTTCGTGCAGTAACGATGCGGATTTCCAGGCGAGGAGAGGCAACATCCGCTACAGAAGAAAAGACGGAAAACTCGACTACGTTCACACGCTCAACGGTTCTGGGGTGGCGATTGGAAGAACGCTCGTGGCGATCGTGGAGAACTACCAGAGGCCCGACGGAAGAATAGATGTTCCCAAAGCCCTGCAACCTTATCTGGGTTGCGAGGTGATTCCCTGATTGCCCCACCTCTTTTACGGAAGGTTGAAAGACGGAGAGATCGTCCTCGACGAGCACGAGACACAGCATCTGAAAGTGGTGAGGATCAAGGAAAACGAAGAGATACTCGTCACGGACGGAGAGGGAAGACTCTATCGTTGTCGTGTTCTGAAGATAGGCAAAGATGAATCGATCGCCAGACTCATCGAGTCTAAAGAGAAGAGGGAGAAGATACTCTCTTTGACCTTGTGCATAGCCTCGCAGCACTGGGAGAGGCTCAGATGGCTCGTAGAAAAAGCTGTTGAGCTTGGCATAGCGAGGATAGTGGTGTACAAATCGAGCAGGGGCAGATCTTACACCGACAAGTTGGACAAACTGAGTCTCGTGATCCGGAACGCGGCCAAACAGTGTGCTCGGTGTCACTTTCCGAAGCTTGTGGTCTTGGACAATTTTGATCTTCCCGTTGAACCATCGCAGACGTTCGTGCTCCATCGATCAGGTGAACAGCTGACGATCTCGCGTGCGATCCATTTCAACAACATCGTCGTCGGTCCGGAAGGAGACTTCACAGATGTGGAGTTGAACGTTCTGCGTTCGAAGTACGCGCTGTTCAGTTTGGGAGAAACGATCTTCAGGTTCGAGACCGCGGCCCTGCTCGTCATGGGGTTGATGTACTTTCTGAACGATCCTCTTGAGGAGGGGTGAGCCGTGAAGAAGGGTGAAAAGGTTCTCTCTTTCGTGAAGTTCGAAAAGGAACTCGAGAGCGCCTACCGTGAGAGACTCGCCGCCGTGAAGAGACCGGAAGAGACGGGAGAAGTTTTCATCGAATTCGCTATCAAACTTCTCAGCAGAGTGAATCCAGCGATCACAAAGGACCATTCGGATCAGATCATCTTCGAACCGGAGAGCGAGAACGGATACAGACTCCTTCCGCAGCTGGAACAGGTCCTTGGCAAAGAACTGCTCACCAAAAGCGATCTACCCGCGATCCTCAAGAGGATGGCTCTGAACGCTGCACACAGAAGAAAATCGTTGCTCTCCAACACCGAAAGGACGGATCTGTTCAGACTGCAGGAAAGACCCGATCAACGCTGACAGTAAACCCACGTTACGATCGAGCCGAAGATCATGATCGAACCCATCGTGACGAAGACCAGCGTGAAGGAAAAGGTTGCAAGCCAGCCTGCGAGCAGTGGACCGAAGAGACTTCCAAAGGACCTGACGGAAGTCAGCAGTCCGAGGAATTCAGCGCGCCTGTTCACTGGCACGTTCTCTATGACGAAACCCGTCGCTCCGTTGATGAAGGTTCCAAATCCAAAACCCGAGACCGCGTAGGCCAGAAGGACCGTCAAGGTCGAATCCGCTGGTACAAAAAGCAACGCACCAAGGCCGGATGTGAGCATACCGAAGGCTGCGACGTACTTGCTCGGGACTTTTTGCATCATCCAAGCTGCCAAGAAGTGTGAAGGCACCTGCATGAGGGGGTTGGCAGAGGCCAACAGGATGGTCGCCGACTTCTTCATGCCTACCTCTTCAACGAGGTAGACCGCTATCAGCGCGAAGGTGCCACCTATACCCAGCTGTCTCAAGAACGAGCCAAGGTACATGGCCCACAAGTTCTTCTTCTTCAGAACACTCTTCGAAGTTATCGCGGAGAAAACCCTCTGAAGGTTCGTCCTTTGGACTTCGTACCTGTGGTGCGGTACGACCGCGGTTCTCTGAACGAAGTACAGCATCGTTAATGCGACGAAGAACAAGATCAACATCACGTGAACCACCGAGAGAAGGTTCAGCAGAGGGGATATGACGATCCTCCCCACACCCATTCCGAGAGAGTTCACCGCGTTCACAATGCTCACAACGGCGTTGTTGTTCAACTTGGAAGACTCGACGAAGATCGCCATCGAAATGGGATCGAACGCGCTCGAAAAGAAGGTGAAGATCGCAGCCACGAAAAAGAAATGTGCTGCCCGCTTCACGATGGTGTAACCTGGTAAGACGACGAGAGCGACCGAGATGGCTATCAACAAGATTTTCTTTCTGCTCTTGGATTCGTCGCTCAGTGCTCCCCAAAAAGGAGTTGCCAGACTTCCAATCGCGCTCGTGATCGTAGAGAGGAAACTTATGGAGAAGAGGTCTATCGACAACTCCCTCATCCTGAGCTGGAGCAACATGTCGTAGTTCAGAATGCTGAAATTCTTTATGAAAGAAGCGGCATAGAGGCTCAGCCTATTCCCACTCGATGGTCGCTGGTGGCTTTGAACTGATGTCGTACACTACCCTCCCGACTCCTTTGACGCCGTTCAGAATCCTGCGCGATATCAAGTCTAACACGTCGTGCGGGACCTTCGACCAATCGGCCGTCATGCCCTCGACGCTGTCGACGCACCTTATCGCCAACACGTAATCGTAGGCCCTTCTGTCGCCCCTCACCCCAACCGATCTCACCGGCAAAAGAACGGCGAAGGCTTGCCAGATCTTTTCGTACCAGCCTGTTTCTCTGAGTGTTTCGATGAGTATGTGGTCTGCCTCTCTGAGGATGTTGAGTTTCTCTTCGTCGACGGACCCGATCACGCGCACAGCCAGACCCGGACCTGGGAAGGGTTGTCTGTGGATCACGCTCCTGGGTATACCGAGCATCTCTCCGACGATCCTCACTTCGTCCTTGAACAAGTTCCTCAGTGGCTCGACAATCTTCAGATCCATCTTCTCTGGAAGCCCTCCAACGTTGTGATGGCTCTTTATCGCCGCCGTTTTCTTGCCAGATTTTGCACTCTCTATCACGTCCGAATAGATCGTTCCCTGAACCAAGTGCGTCGCACCGTAACTCTTCGCTTCTTGCTCGAAAACTCTTATGAACTCCTCTCCGATGATCTTCCTCTTCTTCTCTGGATCGTCCACACCCTTCAGTTTGCTCAAAAATCTCTCGCGCGCGTCTATCTTCACCACGTTCAGCTGCAGCATGTTCTTGAAAACGTTCATCACTTCTTCCGGCTCGTTCTTTCTCAACAAACCATGATCGACGAACACGCAACGCAAATCCGTACCGATCGCCCTGTGCACCAGGACGCACGCGACGGAAGAATCCACACCACCCGATAGCGCGGCGATCACTTTCTTACCGCTCAATTCTTTTCTGAGTTCTTCGATCTTTTGTGTGATGAAATCTTCCAAGTTCCAGTTCGGTTTCAAACCGCATATCCTGCTCAGAAAGTTCTGCAGCATCTGTCTTCCAAACTGTGTGTGGCGAACCTCTGGATGGAATTGCAAAAGCCAAAATCTTTCATGATCGCTCGCAGCCACGATCAAGCCGTTCTTCGAATAAGCCTTGACTTCGAAGCCTCTGGGCAAGGCTTTGACCACGTCTGAATGACTCATCCAAACGACAGTTTCTCCTGGAACGTTCTCAAAGATGGGATCGTCTTTAACGATCTTGATCTCCGTTCTACCGTACTCTGCGAGCTCACCAGGTTCGACCTTTCCACCCAGTTCGTGTGCGAGAAGTTGCATGCCGTAACATATTCCGAGCACCTTGCCTTTGTAAGCATCGAACCAACCCGGGAGTCTCGGCGCGTTTGGTTCGTACACGCTCGCAGGTCCACCTGAAAGGATCAGGGCACCTATGTCCGAGACGTCCACGTCTTCGTCGGGCTGGACCACTTGGCTGTAATAACCAAGTTCTCTCACGACACGCGCGATGAGTTGTGTGTACTGCGAACCGTAGTCGAGTATGAGAACCTTCATTTTCTTCTCTCCCCGAGTTGTAGAATTTCTCTGGCTTCTTTCGCTGTGGCGATCGGCCTGCCGAGTTCTTTGGCCAACCTCACGACCTTTTCGACCAGTTCCGCGTTCGATTTCGCAAGCACTCCCTTCTCTATGTAGATGTTGTCCTCCAGGCCAACCCTCACGTGTCCTCCCATGACGATGGCCAGAGCGGCCATGGCGAACTCGTGTCTAGCTATCCCTGCCACCGACCACGTCGCACCGACAGGAAGACTGTCCACCATCGTGACCAGATTCCTCGCGTTCGCAGCTATACCGCCAGGAACTCCCATGACGAAATTGAAGTGTAGATGGCCTTGAACCAAATTCTTCTTCACCAGAGTCAGGGCGTTGTTTATGTGGCCCAGATCGAAGCACTCGAATTCCGGCATGATACCCTTCTCTTTCATGGCTAAGGCGAACTTCTCGATCACAGGCATGCTGTTGAAGAACACTTCATTTCCAAAGTTCACCGTGCCCGTGGTGAGCGTGGCCATGTCCGGATCGGCCTCGAGCGATTGGAGCCTCTCTTCCGTAGTCATCCACACGGCCCCTCCTGTGGAAACTTGCACGATGATGTCGGGACACTTTTGTCTTATCAGCTGAACCGTTCTTTTGAAGATCTGCGGATCTTGCGTCGGATTACCGTTTTCGTCCCTGACGTGGACGTGGACGATGGATGCACCTGCAAGGTAAGCATCGTACGTTTGTTGGGCGATCTCTTCCGGAGTGATCGGGATGTAAGGGGTATCTTCCCTCGTGACCTCGGCGCCACAGACCGCAACAGTTATGATCAGCTTTTCCATCCTTGTGACCTCCTCTGTTTGTCCTTCGGAACCACGCAGACTGCAACTGCCTTCGCGACGAGCACGGGTGGATCGAGCACGTCGCAAGCCGAAGGCTGTTCAGCAATCCGCGCGTTGCTGATCACTTTGTACACCTCGAACTTCATCTTTCTGGAGGTGTTGCCGACCTCGACGATTTCACCATATACTTCGAGAAAATCTCCTGCGAAGACGGGCTTCAAGAACTCGACGGTCTCGTACGCCCTCAACAAACCTTCGTCACCGTCGTGCCTGATCAAAAGCTCCGTAGCGACATCGCCCATGAGCTGCAGTATCTTCGCTCCGTCGACCAATCCGCCAGCGTAGTGCGCATCGTGCTCGCTCATTCTCAACCTCAACATCGCTTTCACTCAGATCACCTACCCACTTTGACGAACGTTTCTGGACTTTCCTTGAGAAGCTCCACAAACTTTTTCGCCAAGTACGGATCGAACTGAGTGCCACTGCAGCGTTCGATCTCGGCGATGGCTTCTTGCAAACCAGCAGCCTTCTTGTAAGGCCTATCCGAGGTCATGGCATCGAAGGCTTCGACGACGGTCAAAATCCTCGACTCGAACGGTATGTTTTCGCCGGTCAATCCATCAGGATAACCTCTGCCGTCGTAACGTTCGTGATGATGCCTCGCGATCCGAGCTATGTCTTCCAAGCCTGCCTCGTTGAGCAACTCGAAACTCTTCAGAGGATGTATCTTGACCAGTTCGTACTCTTCAGGCGAGAGTAACCCGTTCTTGTTCAGGATGTGCTGTGGCACGAAGATCTTGCCAACGTCGTGCACCATCCCCGCCCAGAACAACCGTCTGATGGAATTTCGGTCAAGTCCGAGCTTTTCTGCAAAGAGTGTGGCATAGCGTGCGACGTTCTCGGAGTGCCCTCTTGTGTAGTAGTCGTAGTACTCGAGCGCCTTGACGACGACGCTCAAAAGCCTCCTTTGGAACAATCCCTGTTCTCTCACATAGCTTCTCAAAGAAAGCAGTGTGGCCAAGAAGAGTGCGAACTTGTCGATGTACTGCTTTTCAATCGGACTCAAACCCTCAGCTCTGTACAACAACACACCGTGCGTGACGTCTTGAGAACGTATCGGAACGAATTCGATTCCGGTCAGATCTTTTTCACCGCAAACTTCGCCAACGATTTTCAAAAGTTCACCGTGGCTCTGCGTCGAACCAAAGTCGTAAGACACGTTGATTCTTTGGATCATGGTCTGTCCATCGATCGCTATACAGGTGAGCATCGTACCAGATTGACTCGACCTCAGAAAGACGCCGCGAAGTGTCGATTCGACAAGTATCTTTTGAAAACCGCCAAGATTTCCAAAAGGAACGCCTTTTCTTGCAAAGCTTCGTAAGTCAGCTTGTTCGTCAAATCCAGAACGTCCTGAAAAGCTCTCTGAAAACGTTCGGCTTGTTCCGTCTTTTCCTCGAGCATCTTGTTGAGATTCTCCAACTCTTGGTTCATCGCTTCGAGCTCTTCGTTGTTCGCTCTGAGCTCTTGGTTCATCGCATCGAGTTCTTCATAAGACGCTTGAAGTTCTTCGTGCTTCTTTTTCAATTCTTCGGTGCGCTGATCGACCAAGCGTGCGAGACGTTTGTTGATGAGCAGTAAAACAACGAAGAACAGAAAGGTTGCCAAAGATCCAGAGAGTATCAACCAACGCAACCAGATGGGGATGAAGAATTTGGGTTTCACAAAGAGATTGACGATTCTATCGATTTCTTCTCTTGGTAAGCGATCCAAAGCCGCGTTGAATTGTTCCACAAGTTGCGGTTTAGATCTCGGAAACGCGAAATACGCCCACTCGACAGAGAGTGGTGGAAGACTTTCAAAAAGATGGTACAGATCGTGCTTTATCAGATAATAACTCGCGGTCAAATCTTCCATGAGAAAGACTTCGATCTCTCCGCTTTTGACGGCTTGAAGCAGTTGATCGAAATCGCTGAACCTTTTGAAGAGGATCGAGGGATTCTTCGCCCTGAGCAACGCCTCGTTCGCATCACCCTCAACGACTCCCACCACGAACGCTGTCAGGTCTTTGAAGTCTTTCACTTTCAAATCCTTTCTCACCCATACCAAGCTTCGGATTCGCAAGATCGGTTTGGAGAACAAGAACACTCTTTCTCGCTCGGGAGTTTTGAAGATCAAATTGATCATGTCGGCCTGGGCACTCTCAACAAGGCTCAAGGCTTCCGAAAAGGGGAGAAGTTCAACGTCGAACCTCAGTTCGGAAACCTTCTCGATGGCTCTCAGTATCTCTATGGAGATGCCCACCACTTCTCCACGCTCGTTTCTGTAGATGAAGGGTGGATAGAAATCTCCACTGACGAACTTGACTCGCTGAGAAAGACAGATCGTTACCAACAACAGAAACAACAAAATTGTCAGCCTTCTCACAAGTTTTCCCCCTACATCGACGAGTTCATGTTCATCCTATCAGATTTTACAACACGCTGTTGCCGTGTCCTCGCAATCCTGTGGTAGAATATTTCCGACAAAACAAGTCTACTTTTGGAGGGAAAATTGAATGGCCATCACCATCACACAGGTCGATGTCTGGACGGCGCTCGTTCATGGTTTGATCTCTTTTCTGAGTCCCTGTGCACTTCCACTCTTACCATCGTTCGTCGCACTGCTCCTGTACGATAAAGGTGAGAGTGCGTTCTTCAGAATAGTTGGTTTCTTCTTGGGATTGTCTGGGACCTTTTCGGCTCTGGGTGCCCTGTCAGGTGTGCTTGGCGGGTTTCTGAATAGGAATCTACTTCGATACGTGTCAGGCAGCTTGATCATCGTCATGGGTGTGTTGTTCCTTCTGCAGGTGCAAATGTTCAAGCCCAGGACTGTGAAACTCAACAGGTTCACGGCGGGTGGAATATTGTCTGGTATTGGATTGGGACTCGGTGTGGGCATGGTGTGGATACCCTGTGCGAGTCCGGTGCTCGCATCCATTCTGGCGATCGCCGCCACGAAGGGAACTGCGCTGAGAGGCGCGATCTTGCTCTTCATCTATTCGCTCGGCATATCCATACCGTTCTTGACGATCGGCAGAATCATATCGAAGTTGCTCACCAAGGTGAGCTTTGGAACACCCCTTTGGGAAAGGATCTTGAAGTACGGAACGAGCGTGCTGCTCTTTCTCATAGGATTTTTGATCATCAGTGGGAAAGCCTTCGTTTGAGAGGAGTGGTTTGAATGAAAAGGTTCTTGTCGATCGCGCTCACAGTCTTCGCGTTACTCAGTTTCGCTCAGAGCGTTCTTTTGAACGACGTGGACATTGCTGTGAGGCTCGCCAGGATCGAGCAGAAAAAACTCGCCATCGTGTTCACGACACAAACCTGTCCATACTGCATCAAACTCAAAAACGAAACGCTGACGGATCGAACAGTCAAAGAGCTCATCTTGGCAAACTTCATCTTCGTCGAAGCGATGTACGACACGAACAGATCGACCGAGGCCTTTGGCCAGAAGATGACCTACGCTCAACTGTTCAACTATTTCGGTGTTAGCGGTGTGCCCACCACTTGGTTCTTCAGCAGTGAAGCGACCCCGCTGGTGTACTTGCCAGGCTACGCTCCAGCAAGCACGTTCGCTCAGATTCTGAGGTACGTTTATCAGGAGATCAAGGAAGACTTTTCTCAGTATGCGAAGAAGAAGGATAACTTCGTTGGTGAAAGGAAACTGCTACGGGTGACAAAAGAAGAGGCAGATTTCGTCCTCCGGAACGATCCGAACGCGCTGCTGGTCGCTTCAACTGTCGAAAAACCCGATGTTTTCAAGGTCCACATCACCAATGATGAGAAGATCGCAAGCAAATTGATCGAACTCGGTGTTTTCCGCGTGCTGTTGGTCACTGATTGACGCTTTTTCCTTCTCTGGGGGCCGCTTTGGCCCTCCTTTTGAAATTCAAAGGCACGCTGAATGCCAGCAGGACGAGCCAAACGATCACGAACGCGAAGGTGATCGGTCTATTCTCGAACATCTTCGAAACTTCCTCTGTGGGAATTTTCTTCATCAGCACGTACGACCATCCCACCAAAGAGAAGGACAGAAGGCCACTCGCAACGAGCAGAGATATCACGGTGAGCACTTGACTGCTCTTTCTAACGGCGATCAGACCGCAGACCACACCGAGCAAGGCTCCAACACCAATGGGTACGAGCACGTCGAGATCGAACTGTCCGATCACACCCAGTTCCTTAGACTGAAGGATTAGACGCGTCAGATAATAACCCAGCGCACCTGCCGCTAGAAAACCTGCAAGGAAGACGAAGATCTTGTACAAACCATACAGTACCGCACCGCACAGCACTCCCAAAACAAGAACGAAGATCAAATGAGCAGTGGTGTTCTTTAAAAGCTTCTGTTGTAATCCACTCAAAAGCTCAACTCTCCCCATCCATTCGATGATCAAGGGACTGACGAAGAAACTGCCGAGTAGAAAACCGAGCAACGACATGAGGATGTTCTCGAGGTATCTCGCCGCGAAGACGACGAAGACACAGATCGGCAGAACGATGTACCAGAGTTCCAATATCGTGTTCAACTTGAAGATTTCAAAATCCACGCTTTCACCTCCTTGCGTGCGTTCTTATTCTATCACTCACTGTAGTAAAATTGAGTCGGTGTCGTCCGTGCTTCGAACGGTGAAAATGCACTTCGTGGAGCATTTCAAAGTTCCAGTGGAGAGGTTGTGGCATCTCTTTGTGAATCCCAGCGGTTGGGATCCGTGGTTCACCGATGGTATGAGCATGGAAACCGTCGAAGGTGGTCACATTCGGTTCCGCTGGAAGCGAATCACAGCGGATGAAGTTGTTGAAGATCGTGGCGTGGTGATCTTTGTTGAAACCTTCAAGGTCTTCGAGTTCTGGTGGTACGAGTACGAAGACGGTTTCAGATCGAGGGTGAGGATGACATTTGTACCACATGGAAAGGATGAATCATGGCTGAAGATAGAAGACTCAGTGCTCGTCGATGGTGAAAAGGAGCTATCGATCGCCCTCGGTTGTGCGTACGGGTGGGGTCAGATGCTGTGTCTTGCGAAGGCCTACGTGGAGCGCGGCTTAATTCTCATTTAAGAGGTATTAACCGTTTGGCAAATCATTTCAGGTAGCATAATATATGAAGGATCGGCGAACGAACAGAGCAGGAGGTGGTCCAGATGCCGTTCTACAGGTACGTTTGTGAAAGATGTGGCTCTGAAAAACGTGTTTTTCATGGAATGAACGAAAATCCATCGATCGTTTGTGATTGCGGTTCACAGATGAAACGCTCCATCGGCAAAGTGGCCGTGGTGTTCAAAGGTAGCGGTTTCTACGTTACGGACAACAAGAAGGACGAAAACAAGAAGCAAGAAAAGAACGAAGAAGCTGCGTGATGGGGCAAGTGCCCCATCAAACTTTTGGAGGGGGTGAAACTGTGCAGGTTCACAAGATAGATCACATCGGCATCGCGGTGAAAAACGCTTCCGAAAGGTTGAAGTTCTACACGGACTTTCTCGGTTTGAAATCGATGCACACCGAAGAGCTTCCAGAACGTGGCATACGCGTCCACATGATAAAGGTCGGTGAAAGCAAGATCGAGTTGCTCGAACCGATGAACGAGCAGTCCGAGATAAGCAAGTTCTTGGAAAGCAAGGGTGAAGGCATCCACCACATTGCCTTCAACGTGACGGGAATAGATGAAGCCGTCGAAATTGCAAAGAAAAACGGTTTTCAACCACTTTCGGACGCTCCAAGACCCGGCGCGGGTGGAACGCGCGTGTTGTTCCTGCATCCGAAGTCTGTCGGTGGGGTTCTGGTCGAGCTGGTAGAGGGTCATCACTGAGGAGGAATGCACATGGAAGAACTCATCAGAAAGCTCAGAGAGCTGGAACAAAAGGTCGAGTTCGGAGGGGGACAGGACAAAATAGAAAAACAACACGCACAGGGCAAATTGACTGCCCGAGAAAGACTCGCGCTCCTTCTCGACGAAGGCTCCTTCATGGAGATAGACAAGTTCGTCAAGCACAGAGCAACGACCTTTGGCTTGGACAAAGAGGAACTTCCCTGCGACGGTGTCGTGACGGGCATTGGAAAGATCAACGGCAGGTTGGTCGCGGTCTTTTCACAGGACTTCACCGTGATGGGTGGTTCGCTCGGTGAGATGCACGCCAAGAAGATCATGAAGCTCATGGACCTGGCGATGGAGCTCGGTATTCCTCTGATCGGTATAAACGATTCCGGCGGAGCTCGGATTCAGGAGGGTGTGGACTCGCTCTTTGGGTACGGAGGAATTTTCTACAGAAACACGCTCGCATCCGGTGTCATACCGCAGATCACTCTGATAGCTGGTCCATGCGCGGGTGGTGCGGTGTACTCGCCTGCCATAACGGACTTCGTCGTGATGATCGACAAGACGGCGAAGATGTTCATCACAGGTCCAAACGTGATCAAAGCCGTGACCGGTGAGGACATAAGTCAGGAAGACCTCGGGGGAGCTTACGTTCACAACTCCAAGAGTGGGAATGCTCACTTTTTGGCTTCGAGTGAAGAAGAAGCGATGCAGTTGATCAAGAAACTCCTCTCTTACATTCCTCAAAACAACCTTGAAGAACCCGACTTCGTACCTGGAGATTACTCACTCTCGATGAGCGAAGAGATAAACAGCATCGTGCCTGTGGAACCAACGAAGAGTTACGACGTCAGGAAAGTCATAGAGATGGTGGTCGATGAGGATAGTTTCTTCGAGGTGCACAAGAACTACGCGAGGAACATCGTTGTGGGTTTTGCAAGGATCGCAGGCATGAGCGTTGGAATAGTCGCCAACCAGCCCTCGGTGCTCGCAGGCTCTTTGGACATAGATTCTTCCGACAAAGCTGCGAGGTTCATAAGGTTCCTCGATTGTTTCAACATACCCATCGTCACCTTCGTGGACACACCCGGTTATCTGCCGGGCGTTCAACAGGAACACGGAGGTATCATCAGGCACGGCGCGAAGCTTTTGTTCGCTTACAGTGAAGCAACGGTTCCGAAGATCACCGTGATCCTGAGGAAGGCCTACGGTGGAGCTTACATCGCGATGGGTAGTAAGCATTTGGGAGCCGATATGGTCGCAGCCTGGCCCACAGCAGAGATCGCGGTCATGGGACCTGACGGTGCGGCGAACATCATCTTCAGAAGAGAGATAGAGAGTGCACCGAATCCTGAAGAGAAGAGGAAAGAACTGGTACAACTGTACCGTGAGATGTTCGCGAACCCTTACGTGGCGGCATCGCGAGGTTACATCGACGCGGTCATAGAGCCTGTCAAGACCAGGGAATGGGTCGCGAGAGCTCTGGAGATCTGCCGCACCAAGGTTCAATCGTTGCCGAAGAAGAAACACGACAACATACCGTTGTGAGGTGATGGTATGGCAGGTAATTTAAGCAATCTAACGATTCTCATTGTGGGAATGGGATCGGTTTTTCTCACATTCGTGATACTGTACATCATCTTCGTGATAATGGGAAAGGTTTTCACTTCAAGGCAACGCAAGATCCCGAAAGCTGAGGCGAAGACCACACAAACTCTTGTCAAGAGCGAGGAGAAGGCCGATCAAGACGAAACCATGGAGGCGGCCATCGTCGGCGCGGTGATGGCCTACATGAGTTCAGAAAGCAAGATTGTTATGCAACCTAAGGGCAGAATCTTTTCCTTCGAGGAGAGAACAACAAGCTGGAGAAAGAGTGGTTGGAAAGGAGCGAGAGGATGGCGCGCAAGTTCAGGGTGGTGATAAACAACAAAGAATACATCGTTGAGGTTGAGGAGATCGGAGGCTCACCGATCGTCCAGTCGGTTCAACCTGTCGTCGAAAAACCGCAGGTGGTTGAAAAACCCCAGCAGGTGCAGACGCAGGAAGTGAAAGCCGAGCCAAAGAAGGTCGAACAGCCAAAGGAGAAGCCCGCACCGAAGACTGGCGGTGTGGAAGTAAAAGCACCGATGTCTGGTCTCATCGTCAAGGTGCACGTCAGCGAGGGTCAGCAAGTCAAGAGGGGACAGAAGCTGTTAATCCTCGAAGCGATGAAGATGGAGAACGACATCGTCAGCGAGCATGAAGGCACCGTGCTCAAAGTTCTCGTGAAAGAAGGAGACAACGTGGAGACAGAACAGACTCTGCTTGTGATCGGGTGAGGAGGTTAAGAGGATGGAACTGAAGGTTGTGAGTTTCGCTCTGGGGGAAGAAAAGTTCGCACTGGACATCATGAACATCGACAGCATAGTGGAAGTTGGAAAGATCGTGAGACTGCCCGAATCTGCCGACTACGTTGAAGGTATCATGAACCTGCGTGGCAACGTGATACCGATCATCAACCTGAAAAAGAAGTTCTCCATGCCGGACACGGGGCGTTCGGCGTCGGCAAAGATCGTCGTCGTAAACATGAAGGACAAGAGGGTTGGACTTCTCGTCGATCAGGTACACGAGGTCCTCACGCTGACCGATCAACAGATAGAACCACCCCCGGCGGGTGTCGGAGGAACGAGGGCAAACTTCATCTTGGGCATAGCCAAGCTAGGGGAAGAACTTTTGATCATCCTGAACGCCGAAGAGATCTTGTCTAAGGAAGAGAAGATCGCCCTTGAGAAGCTGAAGGTTTGAAGAACCTGACGAACCAGATGTCCGGTTCGAAGAAACCTTCGCTCGCGCTGAAACCAACGAGTTGTCCATCGGGCGAGAAAGATGGATAGAAAGCGTCTTGCCTCAATTCTTCCGTGAGGCACCACTTTTCGCCAGTCTGTAGGTCCTTGATCCATATGGCGTAGTAACCCAGACAATTGCAAGAATACGCGAGGTAACGTCCATCAGGCGAAATTGCTGGATCGTGCTCGTTGTAGAATCCGTCCTCGACGCACACGATACTGCCTTCGGGTGTGAGCGCATAGATGCCGAAGTTGGCATCCTTGAGTCCAACGAAGTAGATCGTTCCTGCGTACGCGGTCGGTGAGAAGACCATGTCGAAGCCTTCTATGTTCAGTTTGGTTCGGCGCCTGGCGAGCGTGGCTCGGTACATGGCGTTGCCAGTCTCGGTGTCTTGAACGTACAAGAGCGTGTTGTTATCAAGCCACGTTGGTGAGTAAGCGGGTGCGTTGCCAGCCGAAATCAGAACGATGTTCTTCGCGTGATCTTCGATAGGCATCACGTAGATGTTCCAAAAACCGTGCAGAGATCCTTGGAACGCGAGCCTTGAACCATCGGGTGAAAATCTGGGAAAGTACTCACTGCTGCCGTGCACCGGTAGAACTCTCAGAGTGCCTTCCTTCAAGTTCAAAAGGGCGATGTTTCTGTTACCGCCGAGCCTGTCAGTGATGAAGGCGAAGAATTTACCATCGGAACTGAAGCTGGTGTACTCGTCCACAGAAGGATGATAGGTCACGCGCAGATATTTCTCAAATCGACCCCTCGCCAACAGTCTCAGAGCGGCTTTCTCGAGTGGATAGTGCGCGCACTCTCTGACGAACTCCCTGTAAGGTCTTTCTTCTTTCGGCGAATAGCGGCAACTGTAAACGACACTGTTTGACTCCGTCCAACTCGCGTAGTAGGTGTTTCTCGTCGCATCGTACGTGGCTGAGAATCCCAGAAAGAACTGCTCTTCGATCGAAGCAAGCTCGTTGCTCGTGCGAGTTGTCCCGTCGATCTCGATGGAGACGAACACGTCCTTAGGAACGAGCGAGAAGATAGCACTAGCAACGTCGCTCGCGAGCTTCTTGCTCTGCTCATCGGAAACCATCGTGATCCTCAAACCAACGCTCGCGAAAGAGGTTATAAAGATGAACAACAAAAAGAAGAACAAGAATTTTCTCACGCTCATCAACAAGAATTGTACCATCGGATTAAAGGAGTTTGAGCGCTTGTCGATCAATAATATAGAGAAGGGGTGCAGTTATGAGTGTCGATCCTGTGAGGATGGATCCTCATCGGAACGTGAATTCCATGAACGTGAAGAACGTTCAAACTGAGAATTTGAAACAGCTTCAGTTGAACGTGGAGAAGGCTTCGGAAGAACCGAAGAAACAACAGGAGGACTTGGACCTCTCCAAAGCGATGGACTCTCTCAAGAGGACTTTCGAGAGGCTCAGCAGGTTCTTCAAGACGGAGGCCCAGTTCACCATAGAACGGGAACTCAACATGATAATCATCAAGATAAAGGACAGAGACACAGGTGAGATCGTCAGGCAGATCCCGCCCGAGGTGGCAGTCAAGATCGCGAAGAACCTTCAAGAGTTGATTGGGATCCTGTTCGATGAGAAGGTGTGAGGCATGGATGCCATATCCAAGATAGCCGCGAGCATAAACTACAAATACAGATCGTCAAGCCTACAGTTCGGCGGTTTGGCCTCGGGATTGAACACGGCCGACATCGTTGATGCACTGATGCGGGTCGAAGCCAAACCCGCCGAAAGGTTGTATCAGAAGTACGAGAGCTTGCGTCTGAAGCAGAAAGCTTACCAACAGCTGGAAGAAAAGCTTGAAAGCTTCGAAACCTTTCTGGCCAGCTTCAAACTCCAAGCCGTACTCATGGCGAAGAAAGTATCGATCGATTCAGACAGAGTCTCCATCAGTGCCTCCGCTGCCGCCGTGGTCGGCACTTACCAGATCAAGGTGTTATCGATCGCGAGCAGAAGTTCCATGACGAGTGGAAGAACGATCGGGCCCGAGGTCGATCCTTCCACAAAGTTTGGCGATCTCGTTTACAGGTACAACCCGACCGACTCCGTCTTGAAGATCCAAGTCGGAGCGACGGTGCACACGGTCAACATCTCGAGTCAGGACACGATCTCTGACATCGTCGACAAACTCGATGATATCTTTGGCAATGGCAACGTTCGCTTCGAGAACGGGAAGTTGATCATCAAGAGTAGTCAAGCTTTCGCCATCCAGACGATACAAGGTACCTTCAGTCGCGTTTTCAATTTGAATGATGCACCCATCGTTCAAGAGGCTGGAGAGTACGTTCTTCGCAGCACTGCACACGTTGGAGCCGTTTCAATGTACAAGACGCTGTCTCAGATCTCGACTTACAGAGGCATTTCCATCCAAAGTGGAACGTTTAAGATCAACAATGTCGAGATAAACGTCGATACCAACATGACGTTGAAGCAGTTGATAGACGTCATTAACTCGAGCAACGCGGGTGTGACCGCCGCCTACGATGCGAACTCGGACAGGTTGATCGTGACATCGAACCAGACGGGTGCGAATGCCATAAGCTTCGAAGACAACGGTACCAACCTGCTCACACTGCTCGGCCTGGACGTCGGTCAGTTCAACATCGGCGGTGTGACGCACGTTCAACTGAGCAGCGATGGTGTGAACTGGATCGATCTCTACTCTTCTTCCACTGAGTTCAGCCACATGGGACTTTCCATAAAGGTGAAGGGATTGATCCAAACACCCCTGAACTTCAGCGTTGAGAACGACATCGATTCGATCGTCTCGAAGATAAAGGAGTTCGTCAACAAGTGGAACGAACTCATGGAGTACATCTACAACAAGTACAACGAAAAACCTGTGACGGACAAGAAGCAGGAAGAACTCAGCGAAGAAGAGAAACTTCAGGGTATGCTTCAGAGAGACTCTCTGTTGAACGAGATCTTCTTCAAGTTGCGAGGATTCATAACGACGCGCATCGAGGGTGAAATCTCCTATCTGTGGCAAATAGGTATAAGGACGAGCAGCTACGGTTATCAAAACATGAAGATGGGAAAGCTCGAGCTCGATGAAGATCGGCTGAGGGAAGTGTTGAGGCAGGATCCCCAGAAGGTGTGGGCCTTCTTCGGTGACACGAAAGGTTTTGCACAGCAGGTTCAATCTTACGTGAGAGAACTCACAAAATTCGGTGGAAGGATCGACAACATCGCAGGCATAAGTGGAACGATAACGAAGCAAATGAGAAGCCTGGCCAAGGAATTGCAGAACTGGCTGGAACGTCTGCAGAAGAGAGAAGCGTACCTCTGGAGCAAGTTTTCAGCGATGGAAGAAGTCGTGTCGAGGATGCAGGCGCAGGGTGCTTGGCTTGTGCAGTTCTCAAGCTTGAACAACAGGAACCGCTAAGCTTTCTTGGAGAGAGTTATTTCGAACTCGTTTGGGTCGGCATGATTGAAATTCAACTTGACTTTGTCTTTGTGTGCTGAGATGAGTTCTTTGATCTTCTCCACGTAACCGGAGAAGCGTTGGTGGAGGTTTATCTTCACCGAACCGTACTGAGTCAGGTCTATCTCCCTCAGCGCGTTGGACAGTCTCTTCAGCACGACCGTGGTGGACAACACCCTACCTGAGCCTTTACAGATCGGGCACGGTGAGAACAACAGTTGTTCGCTCGATGGGGTTCTTCTCTTGCGAGTCAGCTCGAACAATCCAAGGCGCGTGAAACCAAGGAGTTCGACGTGCGCATGGTCTTTCTCGAAAGATTCTCTAATCTTCTTGAACAACCTCTCGTAGTAATCTTTGCTGGGCATACCGATGAAATCCACAACCACGATGCCACCTATGTTGCGCAACCTGAGCTGTCTGGCGATTTCCTTCGCTGCTTCCATGTTCGTCTTGAAGGCCAGTTCTGCATGATTTTTTCCGGATGTGAAACTCGCGGAGTTGACGTCGAACACGGTCATGGCTTCCGTCGTGTCGAGCGCCAAATAACCTCCGCTGGGTAGGTCTATCGTACGTCTCTGCAGAAGGTTCAGTTGCTGGTAGACGTTGAAGCGTTCGAAGAGGTCTCCTTCGAGGAAGTGGACCATTATGGATTTGCTGATCTTTTTGACTTCTTGCTTGACCAACTCGTAGGCCTTCTCTTCGTTGACGTAGACTTCATCCACATTCTTGTTCAAGCGTTCTCTCAGAACGTAATCTATCGCCGTAGGTTCTCTCCTGAGCAGTTTCACTTTTCTCGACTTTTTGAAACTGGCCAAGGTCTGCTGCCATTCTTGCTTGAGTGATTGCAGTTCCTCTTCTATCATCTCCATCGGCATACCTTCCGAAGCCGTCCTGACGACGATGCCTTCGTTCCTCTCAACCTTTGAAAAGAGCAATTTCAACCTTTCTCTCTCACGCTGTTGGATGATCTTCTTTGAGACACCCCTGACCCGAGACAGCGGAAAGTAAACCACGTAACGACCAGCGAGCGAAAGTTTGCACGTGAGCTGTGGACCTTTCTGTCCAACGGCATCGTGCTTGACTTGGACCAGGAGCTTTGAACCTTCCTGAGGATGCTTCGCCCCGAGTACCTGCTGTATGTAAGATTTACCTATGTCGCTGATCCTGAGAAATCCATTTTTACCCTCGCCTATGTCGACGAAGGCTGCGTTCAAGGCGGGAACGATTTTCTGTATCACGCCCACGTAGAGGTTCCCGGCTATGGTCTCGTTCTCTTCATCGAAGACCTCTTGAAGCTCGCCATCTTCGAGAATAGCACCACTCACGAAATCTTCATGAACGTTTATGATCAGAGCACTCGACACAATTCAAAACCTCACTCGAAGAACTCGTAAAGGCTCAATTTTCCATCCTTTCTGAGGAACAAGAGGTTGATCTCACCAGTTTCGCTGTTTCTGAACAGGAAGAACTGTCTATCCATAGCCTTGAACTGGAGGATAGCTTCCTCCAGAGGCATCACGTTGAGCGGGAGCCTCCTGGTTTCGGCCACTTCTTCCTCGCTTTCCTCTGGTACACTCGAAACCTCCAGCTGCTTGGGTTCTCTGTGTTTATCTCTGATCGTTGATTTGAGCTTCTTGACTTTCTTTTCGAGTGCGTCGCACAAATTGTCTATCGCCGTGTAGAGATCGGGATCTTTCTCTTGAACGACGATCACGTTGCCTCTGAGGTTGATGTTCGCTTTCACCACGTAATTCGTCGCATCCTTCTCAGCCTTGATCTCCGCCGAGACGAGCTCCTCGTCTCTAATGACTCTGTCCACCTTCTCGAGCCTCTTCTCCAGATACTGCTGCATTGCTGCCGTGGCTTCAAAACCACGTGTTGTGAACCTGTAGTTCATCCGATCACCTCCTGAGGATTTCTTGTCTGACCTTGAAATAGCACTCGAGTGCGTCAAGGTTTTCCTGCATCTTGACGAAGCTGTGCCCGTAGAGCGTGACCAAAGAATAGATCAAATATGAAACGTCGTACACCTTCGAAAAACACGTTGAAAGCTGCACATCGTTTTCGGAAAAGAACTTTTGCTCCTTCTCCTCCAACGATTTCAGCATGAACAAGAGCTGATGCTCCAGCAGAACCAGCCCAACGAGCAAGAGCAAGAAGCCGAACGGAAGAACGAGCGTCACAAACAGACCAGAAACGGAGGCCGAAAGTCCAAGGAGCATCCAAAGTTCATCACCCGTCAAGATCAAAGAGGAGTACTTCGGAAAATGTTCGGCGAGCTGCCGCTGAATCTCTCTGATCGAGCCACGCCACTTGAGAAAACCTAAAAGCAATCCAAGACCGCTCACGAACGCCAGACCCTGCGTTACTCCGAAGAACCTGTTGGCCGAGAACGACCAGGACGCAACGACGGCCACCGAGCCTATCAAGCCGAGAAAACTTGCAACAACGAAGAGGAACGCACAGTAGACCATCAACTGGTCCGATGGTTTCGTTTTGAAATCGAACAGTTCGTTCAACTGTTTCATACCTCATCCCCCCAAAGCCCAAAACAGTATCGTCAGAAAGAGTAACGCAACACACAGAATTATCAACCAGACCGATCTCCTCTTGACCTCATCCGGTGCATCTCCAAAGACGCGGAACGCAACCACGAGCAAGATCAGCAAAAGGGACGATAGCACCAAAAGAAGAACGGTCATTGTTGACACTTCATCGAGCCCTTCGTCGAAAGGATGACTTCGGCATCGTCGGCATCAAAGATGCTCGTCAAAAGGTTTATCGCGAGCCCTTCGACAGTCAGCTTGAGATTCTTTCCCGTGACAACGGTCGGAGGGCTTATGACGATCCTGCAACCGACCTTTTCAAGGTTCATGGCTAATGCACCGGCGATCATGTTCCCAAGCTCTCCGATCGCACTCATGGCAAGGTCGTCCAAACTTTCATACTCAAAACCCATCATTTTCGAAACGATCTTCAACGCAGTGGAAGGGTTGAAAGAATATATCAAGTTACCCTCCACACCTCCGCTGAAACCTATCACGGTGACCATATCGTACTTCGGTTTGATTTCCTTCAGAACACCTGGCTTTCCAACAGCGGGTGTGACGTTCAAGAGAGTCTTCAACGTGTTGACGACGGCTGCAATCAATGCGTTCACAACACGCGCATCCATTCTTGCACCTCCTCATTCCCAATAATCGGACAGTTTCACATCTACTTTCAGCGGTACTGACAATTTTACCACCGTTTCCATGATCTTTTTGATCTCGCTCACAACGAGCTCGGTTTCTTCATCTGCTACTTCGAAAACGAGTTCATCGTGCACCTGCAGGATCATCTTCGTTCTCAAGCCGTTCTCCTTCAGAAATTTGTGAACCGCGATCATCGCAAGTTTCATTATGTCAGCCGCGGTGCCCTGTATCGGCGTGTTCACCGCGATTCTCTCTCCTTCCTGTCGAACCGATGGGTCGGAAGATCTGAGTTGTGGCACCTCACGCTTCCTCCCAAACAGCGTTCTCACATGACCATAGGTCTTCGCGAAGGCCACAGTCTTGGTGAGGTATTCTCTGACCTGTGGGTACAGCTCGAAGTACTCTTTTATGAACGCCTCCGCCTGCCGATACGAAAGCCCCGTCCTCTGTGATAAACCATAGGGTGAAACACCGTATATGATCGAGAAGTTCACCATCTTGCCTATGGACCTTTCTTGTGGACCCACGTCCTCCTCCTTGATGCCAAAGATGCGAGCCGCGGTGAAGGTGTGTACGTCTTTGTCTTTAACGAAGGCCTCGATGAGGTTCTCGTCCTTGCTCATGTGTGCAAGGACTCTCAACTCGATCTGTGAGTAATCCGCACTCAGGATCTTCCATCCGCTTCTCTGTGGCACGACGGCCTTTCTGATCTCTCTACCTTCCTCCTGTTTGCTGGGAAGATTCTGCAGGTTTGGGTCGCTGCTGCTCAATCTTCCCGTCGCGGTACCAGTCTGATGGAAACTCGTGTGTATTCTTCCGGTCTTTGGATGAACGAGCCTGGGTAACACGTCCAGATACGTGGATTTCAGCTTTTGGTATTTCCTGTAGGCGAGTATCAGCGGCACTATGGTATGTTCCTCAACCAGGTCTTCCAGCACATCGGCCCTCGTGGAGAGCTCCCCGCCCGGAGTTTTACCCTTCGGCTTGATCTTGAGTTTTTCGAACAACACGTAGGCCGTTTGCTTCGGAGAGTTCAGGTTGAACACCTCTTTTGCGAGGTCGAATATCTGCTTCGAAAGTTCGTCCATCTTCACACTGTATTTGAGAGAGAGATCTTTCAAGTAAGAAACGTCCATGTACACACCCGTGAGCTCCATCTCTGCGAGCACGACTATCAAAGGCATCTCTATCTTTTCGAGCACGTCCGTCAAACCTTGCTCGTGAAGTTTGACGTTCAAAAGCTCGTAAAGTCTTCGCGTCACGTCCGCATCTTCTGCGGAGTACCTCGTGGCATCCTGAACGTCCACATCCGCAAAGGTCACGGCACTGAACAGAGGAGAAGAACTCTTGACCAGTTCGTCGAAACTCATCATCTTGTAGTTCAGAAACTTCAAGGCGAGTTCGTCGAGCCCGAACTTTTTTTCGTCCGGATTCAACAAATACGCCGCGATCATGGTGTCGAAAGCGGGCACGTTCGGCGTGATGCCGTTCACCATGAAGATGGAATAATCGTACTTCAGGTTCTGCCCAACGATTTTGATCGTTCTATCCTCGAGTATGGGTTTCAAACCCTTCAGGACTTTCTCCAACGGTAGGTTGCGACCTCTTCTGTGCCCCACAGGCACATAATGGCTGCTCTTGTCAGGCAGGGCCACAGATATTCCAACCAAGTGTGCACTGAGTGGATCCAAAGAATCTGTTTCCGTATCTATCACGACGTACTGACTGGTCCGCATGCGCTGTAAGAGTTGATCGAACTCTTCTTCCGTCGAGATGGTCCTGTAAGGTGTTTGTTCAGGCTGCTGAGTGTACAATCCAAGCTCTTTCATCAAGCTCGAAAACTCCATTTCCTTCAAGAATTCGACCAACGTTTCTTGCTTGAACCCTTCGTACTTCAACTCTTCCCAGTTCAAGCCGAGCTCCAAGTCACTCATGAGTGTCACGAGCTTCTTGCTCTTGAAGGCGGCATCTCTGTGTTGAAGCAGTAACTTTCCCAGTTTGCTGCTTTTGTCGATCTTCTCGTAAATTTCCTCCAAACTGCCGTACTTCGATATGAGCTCGGCTGCCGTCTTCACACCGATGCCTTGAACACCGGGCACTTTGTCCACGGCATCTCCAGCCAACGCGAGCAAGTCCACGATGTGCTTGGGCGGCACTTGGAACTTCTCCAAGACCTTCTGTTCGTCGTACAGCTCCAGTTCTGAAATGCCTTTTATCGGTCTCCAAACCTTTATCTTTTTGTCCACCAATTGGAGCACATCCTTGTCTCCGCTGACGATGTGAACCTCTTCGAAACGATCCTCGCCCTTCTTCGCGAGCGTTGCGATCACATCGTCTGCCTCACAACCTTCGTACTCGAGCACCTTCACACCCAGCGCTTCGACTCCACGTCTTATGTAAGGCAACTGTTGCAACATCGCGTCCGGCGTTGAAGGCCTCTGCGCTTTGTATTCAGCCAGCAACTCGTGGCGGTAGGTCCTCGTCTTCTTGTCCATCGCAAAACCTGCGTAGTCGCCCTCTCTGACACGTTCCTTGAGAAACTTGATCATCATGCGCATCAAACCGTAGGTGGCGTTCGTTGGAACGCCACTGCTCGTGCTGAGGGACTGATCTATGGCGTAGTAAGCCCTGAAGGCCAGGCCGGTACCATCAAAGAGAAACAGTCTTGCCATTCTTCTCGAGCTCCCTCAGCTCTTGTAAGATTTCCACCGCCTTCCTCAGATGCGGTATCACGATCGAACCACCCACGATCAGTGCAACGTTGAAGATTTCAAAGAATTCCTCATCGCTCGTCCCGAGCTGGAAGAGTCTGATCATGTGGTATGCTATACAATCGTTGCACCTGAGGACCATCGAGGCCACCAAGCCGAGCATCTCTTTCGTTCTGGTATCCAGCGCACCCTTCTCGTACACCTGGGCATCGAGGTTCATGAACCGTTTCGTGTGGAGGTTACCCTTCTCTTCGATCAACTTGTTCAATTTCGCTCTGTAATCGATGAATTCTTCCACCATTCATACACCACCAACCTTCATGGGAAGATCGTGAGAAAAGACGATCCAATCACACTCTTCAGACATCTTTTTGAGAAACTCTGCGGTGGCATCCTTCTTGTAACCTTTCATGTATTCGAAGTACTCGATCCTGCTGTAGCAGATGTCTCCGGGCATTAGGACTTTACCCATGTTCTCGGTCGTTATCAGCAGCGAGATATGCTCGGAAGAATGATAAGGAGTGTGGAAGACTTTCACGCAGTCAAAGAGTACGTCGCCGTCTTTCAGCGTGTGAACCTGTTTCCAACCTGAGAGCACCATGGTGTAGAAAGGTCCAGCGATTGGACCAAAAGCGGCGTAGTTCCTTTCTCTGTACTTCTCGTGCACGTGTACCGCGGCGTTTTTGAAGAAAATGGAACAGAAAATGTGGTCCATGTGGACGTGCGAAACGATCAGATCCGTCACATCCTCAGGTTTTATACCCTTCTCTTTGAGCGCTCGTTCCAAAGCTTCCCACGATGGAAAACTGCCCGGTTCCACGAGCACCACTCTCTTCTCGTCGCTCAGCAACGCCACAGTACAGTAAGGCGACATCACGTACGGTGCAACCCTTATGCTCCCACCTGGTACGAGAATTTCGAATTTCACAGTTCTCACCCCAAGAGAAAACTGATGAACGCGATGATCAAACAATAATCAGCGAACCATCTCAGCTTTCGGATCAGGACTATCTTCTTCAAGATCAAGAGCGCGACCAAGCTGCTGAGAAAGGAAACGAGGAAAGCCGGGTTCATCACCAAAGCAGTTTCTCTCAGCTTCAACAAAGACGCGCCCAGAAGAACTGGAATCGCCATGAGGAAGGTGTAAGTCACAGCCTCTCGCTTCTCGTAGCCTAGCAAGAGTGCGGCAGACAGCACCATTCCACTCCGCGATACCCCTGGCAGTATGGCGATCGCTTGGAACAAGCCTATCAGAAGCGCATCTCTTGCGCTCATGTGATCTAAACTCTTTTCTCTGTCTTTCGAGGAGGCCAGAAGTAGAAAAACGGCCGTGATGATGAAAAAGAACGGCAGGAAACTCACCTTGGAAAACACCACTTCGACTTGTTCTTCGAAGAGCAATCCAACGAACACGGCGGGCAAGGTGGAGATCACCAAGTTGAGCAAGAGCTTCCAGTTCCTCAAAGCCTTGAAGATGCCTCGATAGACCAACAGCACAATAGCGAGCAAGCTGCCTGCGTGCAACAGAACAACTGTCTGCAGATCGATGTCAACCTGCAGAAATTTTGAGAACAAAAGAAGATGGCCCGAGCTCGACACGGGCAAGAACTCAGTTGCACCTTGGAGCGCCGATAAGAGCAACTGTTTCAGAAACCTTCCTCCTTCGCGATCTTCAAAAACTGAATGCCGTGTTCTTTCAGTAACCTCTCGATCTGCTTCGGTTCGTTCGCATCGAGCTTTATAGAAACACTTCGAGAGCCGTCACGTTTGATCGTGTTCACTGCGAGTACGTTTATGTTGTTCAGCGCGAACACGTCCAACACCTTCTTGAGCTCTCCGGGCTTATCTTGCAGCATGAGTAGGATGCGAATGCCGGGTTCGTCCATGGCCGTGATCGCAACGAAGGCTTCCAGCACTTCGGTCAGCGTGATCACGCCCTTGACCTTCATATCGAGATCCACAACCGCAAGGCAGCGCTCCTGCGATTCTCTGAAGGTCAGTGCAGCCTCTTCGATGTAGCTGTCTTCGTAGGTGAAGAAGTCCGGGAACACAACGTAGTCTTCGACTTTTGATTCGAAATCTACGTTGGCGATACTGTTTTTGTAGACGAAACCCGTGAACTTTCCTTCTTCATCCACTGTGACACAGTAGTCCGTTCTGTACTTTCTCATCTGATTAAGCGCCTCGTGAACAGTTGCTTTAACGCTGATCAGAGGAAAATCTGTGTTCATCCAATGCTTCACGAACAATCGAATCGCCCCCAGATTTAGGAAAAGTTTTCCATACCTGCTTCTAAAAAGATTCTACCATTATCATTTGTATTAGTAGTAGTAGTAATAAATATAGCGGTGGTAAGTTTCGTAACGCAAATTTTGCGCTCACGAAGATGCAGTATATAAGCCGTAAATCTCGCATCGAGGGGGTGGTAGATTGCGTGGTAGATTGCGTGGTAAATTTCTCGGCGAAAATGGTAAATTAGTCCTCAAAGCTTCTTGAATCCTTGATTTTTTGCGTGGTAAATTTCTAAAGAACTCATCAATGGTGAAAAATGCATTGTGGACTATAATTGTCTACTTTTCGCACCACGACTCTGTTCAGCTGTGGAAGAGCCTTTGGAGAAATCTACCACCTAGAAATTCTCTATTGAAGCCAATTTCAGACGAAATCTACCACTTTTACATATGTTGTGGTGCGAAATCTACCACACAATATGTAGTGGGTCAACTGCGCATCAAAGGTTGTTCTCGCTGTGGTAAAATGTATGCGAAAAATGTTACCTCAAGGTGGTGAACGTTCGTGGCTAAAGTCATCGTCGTCACGTCTGGAAAGGGTGGGGTTGGCAAGACAACGGTGACCGCCAACCTTGGTTGTACGCTCGCTAAGCTGGGTGACAAAGTGTGCGTGATAGATGCAGACATTGGACTGAAGAACCTCGACGTTGTGCTCGGTTTGGAAAACAGAGTTGTTCACACGTTGCTCGACGTGATCAACGGTAAGGTGAGTGCCCAAGAAGCTCTGGTGAAACACAAGCAACAGCGTAACCTCTATTTGTTGGCGACTTCACAGGTTGCAACCAAAGAAATGGTCTCACCTGATGACATGAAGGCCGTAGTGAAAGCCTTGCATCCGCTTTTCGACTACATCATCATAGATTCTCCAGCAGGCATAGAGAGAGGATTCAGAAACGCTGTTGCACCGGCCGAGCTGGCGCTGATAGTCACCACACCGGAACTGCCAGCCCTCTCCGACGCGGACAGGGTCGTCGGTTTGTTGGAGAACCTTGGTTTCGACGAAAAAGCGATGAAGGTGGTTTTGAACAGGTTCAAACCGAAGATGGTGAAGGCTGGAGAGATGCTCACCGAACAGGACGTCGCATCGACGCTCGCGCTGGAGATCATCGGCGTTATACCAGATTGTGAAGATGTGATAATCGCCACGAACAAAGGTGTACCCGTCGTGTTGAACGGGGATTTGAGTGTGGCGAAGGTCTTCGAGAACGTCGCGAGACGAATCAAGGGGGAAACCATACCGTTGGATCAAGATCTGGCGCAAGTTCAGGAGAAAGGTTTTCTGGCTTTCTTCAGAAATCTTTTTGGCAGGAAGAGGAGCTGATGACGATGTGGTTCTTCGGCCTCTTCAGTAGAAAGAAGAAGAAGCGAGAGAAGAGCAGGGACACCGCCTACAAGAGATTGGAGGCCATCCTCGAGAGGAGAAGGCCAGTCTCCGTCACGGAGATCATACCCAAGGCCGAGTTCGAGGAGAACTCCGAAAAGATAAAGGAGAAGATCGTCACCTGGGTGAGTGACACCTTCAAGGTTTCCCCCGAGCGGGTGAAGGTCGAGTTCGAGGAGCACAACGGCTACATAGTGATCATCACAAACGTCATGTTCGAATGATAAACCATGAAGAACTTCTCTTTGAGGACGAAACAACGGATCGAGATGGTCGATGTGACCGAGCAAGTTCAACAGATCGTGAGGGAATCAGGTGTGAAGAATGGCGTCTGCTTCGTGTTCGTGCCACACACCACCGCTGCGGTCACGATCAACGAGGGTGCGGACAATTCTGTTCGACTGGACATCATCGAAAAACTTTCCCAGCTTGTACCTTTTGAGGCAAACTATCACCATCTGGAAGGCAACAGCGACGCTCACATCAAGGCCAGCTTGGTGGGCTCTTCCGTGACGATCCTCATAGAGAACGGAAGACTCGCCCTTGGAACCTGGCAAAGCGTCTTTTTCTGTGAATTCGACGGTCCAAGGGCGAGACAAGTGTTCGTTCAGATCGTCGAGGCCAAGTCCTGAACGAAGTAGACCTTTGGCCCAGGAATTCCATTGAAGTTCGTGGAGTACTCTACGGTGTACGCTCCGGCGTTTATGAAGTACAGTATATCATCCAAGGTGATGTTGTAAGGGAGCATCGCATCGTCGTATACTTTATCGACGCTGTCGCACGTTGGACCAGCAAGGACGAAAGGTACCTTCTGCTCGTTCTCTTTCCCTTCCACCACGATCTCGTAGCGGAAGTTCTCGATGGTCTCCATCAAACCGTGGAACACCCCAGCATCGATGTAAACCCACTCTTCGCTTCCACGCTGGCATCTCAGCAGTACCCTCGTGACCAGTATCGCCGAATCTCCAACCATGGAACGCCCAGGTTCAGCGAAGATCTGTAGATCCTTTACGCCGTAGAGGTACTCGTTGATCGCCTGTTGAACGGTGTTACCGATTTCCTCGACGCTCGGTATGGGCTTGACGTGTTTGACAGGTATACCCCCGCCTATGTCGAGGACGTTCAGGTTGATCCCGTGCAGTTTCTCAGTCCAGTAGAAGATGCGTGCCACGCTCTCGATCGCGTTCCACCAACTCTTCGGGTCGTAGTTTTGAGATCCCACGTGAAAGCTCACACCGACTGGGTTCAACCTGAGCCGCGCCGCCTGCTCGATGAGTTGTACGGCGGTCATGGGGTCTGCTCCGAACTTCCTCGAGAGTGGCCAATCGCTGTGTCTGTTCTCAACGGCGACACGAATGACCACATCTGATCCTGGAGCGTTCTCGGCGATCTTTTCCAGCTCCATGGGTGAATCGGCCGCGAACAGGTTCAAACCTATGTCGTAAGCGTAAGCAATGTCCTTTTCGCGCTTGATGGGGTTTGCGAATATCATCCTGTCGGGTGTGACGTGTAAACCCAACAGCTTGTTGATCTCACCCACGGAGGCTACGTCGAAACTGCTTCCGAGGTCTCTGAGCCTTTCAATGATCCTCGGCTGACTGTTGGCCTTCACCGCGTAGAAGATCCTGCAACCTGGTATAGCGTTTGCGAGCTTCCTGTAGTTCTCCTCGACGATGTCGAGGTCGATCAACAGAAACGGTGTTTCGAGCTTTTTAGCAGCTTCCCTGACGAGTTCGTTCACCGTCATCCTTTCATCCTCACCTCTTGTGAGATCTTTTCGCAGATTTTTTCGAGAAAAAACCTGTCGTTCTCATCGAAACTGTTCGACATGTGACTGTCGATGTCGAGCTCGCCAAAGACCTCGTCATTCACCATGATGGGTACCACGATCTCCGATTCGACCTTCGGACTGCAGGAGAGATAGTTCGTTTCTTTCGAAACATCCTGAACCACGAACGTTGCTCTTCGTTCGGCGGCTTGGCCACATATGCCTCTGCCAAAAGGAATCCTCACGTGCTCCGTCGGCTCGCCGACGAACGGTCCCAGCACGAGCTCGTCGCGCTTCGAAGGATCGGTAAGGTAGAAACCGACCCAGTTGTAGTGCGGTACGTTTTCGTAAAGGACTCTGCAGATCTGCTCCATGGTTTTGTCGAGTTCTTCGTGTGCGAAAGCTTCCTCGATCTTGTTCCAAAGTTTTGCGAAGAGCTCCTTTTTCGGAACGTAATCGCCGTACCTTTCTCCTCTTTTGAAGCTCAGCGCGGCTTGGTACGCAACGTGTGGAAGTTCGTGGAGTCGTTGTTTGTTCCAAAGACTCAGAAGGTCTATCATTATCACCCATTCGCGTTTCCCCTTCACCGCGACCCAATCTTTGACTCCGAGCAAGCCTGTCAGCACGATAACGAACTCTTCGCGACTCAACTCGAACAACTCGTGTTTCGCGGTGATCAGCCTCGAACAGTGGTACTTCTGCTCGTGCGAGATCGAGTACCAACGTTGCATGAGTCTATCGAGGTTTCGACGTTCCATGTTCTTCAACAATGTGACGATCCATTCCTCAGATAAGTTCAACGTCTTTTCGTATTCGTCTATCAATGGTTCGTGCTTTGCCCTGTAGATTTTCCAATATTCGAACCATCTGTTCTTGTCGTAGCGCAACATCTCGAAGAAGTCATCCGCAATGTTTTGAACGACTTTTCTCACTTGTTTTCCCTCCCACAGGCACCGAGTAAGTCTTGGAGCGTCACGCTCGTGAGTGTTTCCTTTATGCAACTCATCAACTTGTCCCACACCATGTTCTTGACAATGCAGCTTTCTCTATCGTCACAGCCACAGATGTCTGGATCGCACTTTACGATCTTGTCCAACTCATCCACCGCAGTCACTATGTCGTACGCGGTGATCTTGGACGGATCCTTCGCGAGCTCGTACCCTCCGCTTCTTCCACGCTTTGCTTTAACGATGCCAGCCTTCCTCAGCTGTAGCACGATCTTCTCTGCGAACTCCCTTGGCACGTTCGTTCCTTTTGAGACGTTGGTGAGGGAGGTCAGTTTTTCACATCCAGCAATGGAAAGGAGTATTCTGAATGCGTACTCACTCTTAACGGTGATGCCCAAAGAAATCACCTCATCTTCGATGCAACGAGATAAACATCAACTTCCTCGCGCATCTTCTGAAGAGCCTGCCGTGGGCTGTTGACGTAGACGTCGATGATGTTACCCTTTATGACCAATCCGGTGTCCTCGACCAGAAAAAGGCCGAAATTGGGCTTGTCTGCGAACTGAGGTATGTACACGATACTGCCTAAAGGAATGACCGATGGATCCGCAGCGAGAGTCCTCCATTCCTTAGGGATCGTTCCGAGCGCCGTGATACGAAAAGTGGGATGTTCCGGCAACTTCCCATCGTCCCATTCAGAATAGAACGTGGCTTGGAATTTTCCGACGTACTTCAAAAGGATGCGCAGAGGATCTTTTGGTTCTCCGTCTATCCATATCTCGAAGTGAAACAGATTGTTCACCGTTCCTATGACTTGGCCCCGGCCAACCCAGCTGTTTGCAGTCACGTTCAACGTCGAGAGGTTTCCGTACACTGCCAGCACACCGTTTCCATGGTCGATGCGCACATGATAGCCTTTCTCATCCTGAATGATGCTCACGATCCTTCCGGGTAAGATCGCAAACACGCGAGAACCACTCTGCAGGCTGATCGTTATACCCGTCGTGACGCCACCACCTGTGGGTCGGCCGAACGTAGAGACCACATCCTCCAAACTCAGAGGCTTCTCCAACGGGTATGCGAACAAAGAACTTCGGTCAGTGATGGGAATCTTTATCCTTTGGCCCGCGAGCAGCTTGTTGGGATCCTGTATGTTGTTCAATTCCATGATGAGTCTGAGCCTATCTTGTCCAAGGCCATAGGCGCGCATGATGCTTGAGAGTGTGTCGTTCGGCTTCACAACGTAGGTTATGTAATCTTGATCGAGTCTGAGGAACCTTTCTCTGTCGTATTCTCGCACCGTACCACGCAGCATCTCCAGTTCCAAACCGAGTTGTCTGACCAACGCGGTCGTGTTCGCGATGTACGTCTGAAGGTCCGCGGGGCTCGTGATGATCTGCCTCGAGGAGAACTCTTCGAATTTTCTCTCCATCTCTCGCTTCAAACCGATTTCGAGCTCCTGCATTCTGGATCTGACTTGGAAAAGTTCTCTTTCGATCGCCGAAACGTTCACAACAGTAGCCTGTGGGGTTGTTGAGAGCGTGTCGAAGGCCCTCTCGAGCGCATTGATTCTCGATGAAAGTTCTATCAGCTCTCCTATCTGGTTCGAAATCGATGTGAGGTTGTTTTCCAGACTGCTCAATCTTTTCGCAGTTTCCTCGGCATTGACTTGCGAGAGAAGTTCTTCGGTGTTTCTGACGAACCGTTCGTAGGCGAGTTGCTGTTGCTTCTGCGCCGTTTCCAAGTCTGAGATCTTGTATATGAGCTGATGTATGTCTGAAACGTTCAGCGCCACCGACAGCTGGTTGAAGCGCATCTCGAGCGAGGTGATGCGCGCCAGTATCCGGTTCACATCGTCCTGCGAGACCGTTGGTATGCTTCTCTGTTCGCTGATCAGTCTCTTCGCCGTCGTCAATTCGTCGGAGATCTTCTTCACATCGCTCTGGAGGCTCTCGACCGCTTTCTGGTTCGAGTAAACGCTCCTCTCGAGCGCGGAGAGTCTGTATTCGAAATCGTCGAGTTTTCTGTTGATCTGCGTTAAGACATCCCTGTCGTACTGTGCACAGGCGAAGAGCAACGTCACGATCGAGAGCATCAAGAACCATCTCAAAATTTTCATTTCTCGAAGGAAACCTCCTGCCATTCCTGTCTGGCTTGTTTCACATAGATCGAATCACTCTTTGAGAACCTCTTGAACAGTTCGGAGAACCAACGAGTCGCTTCCTTCCTGTTTCCAAGACGCTTCTCGATCTCACCAAGGTAAAAGAGCACAGCGATTTGGCGATCTTCCGAGAGGTCTTCTTCCATGTAGCTTTTCAAAAACATTTCCTTCGCTCGTTCCAAGGCTTTCTTCTCCTCGTCTGGCGCGCCCTCGTCCCTGTAGAGCCAGGCAAGCTTCAGGAAACTTTCCGCAGCACAGAAGAACTTCTCTCTTGCAACGTACATCACCGCAGCGATGTTGTACTGGGCGGCGGCGTCCCGAACACTTTTGTTTTCGCTCAGTTCGATCTCGAATCCTTTCAGCTTTTCGTGCATCCTCTTTATCGCTTCCACGTGAGAAGACTGAAGCTCCCCAAAATCGTCCTCGAACGATGTGTACAAGCATTTTGGACAACTCACCAACCGGAACATCAACACGTTCACACCGTCGTACACGGGCTTCAAGTCAGATTCTCGACTCTTGATCTTGATGGCATCAGTGAAGATTCTGACCGCCTCGAATTGACTATTGCACACGGGACAAACGTAGCTTTTGTGCCAGAAGGTCCGCAAGCTTTCAGCCTCCGAGCGTCCGAAAGGATTATACTCCTAATTTTCAAGAGAACAACGCCTCGACGAACTGCTTCGCATCGAAGGGTTTGAGGTCTTCCGCACTCTCTCCAACACCGATGAATTTGATCGGTAAAGACAGTTCGTGCTTTATGGCGAGAGCGACGCCTCCCTTGGCAGTTCCGTCGAGCTTTGTGATTACCAGGCCCGTCACGTTCACCATCTCTTTGAAGATCCTCGCCTGCACCAAACCGTTCTGTCCCGTCGTCGCGTCTATGACGAGCAAAACCTCGTGCGGTGCACCGTCGACGAGTTTTGCAACGACTCTGTGTATCTTTCTGAGCTCCTCCATGAGGTTCTTTTTGGTGTGCAGTCTTCCTGCCGTATCTATGATCACGATGTCTTTAGACTTCGACTTTGCGTGGTTCACCGCATCGTAAGCGACCGCAGCAGGATCACTGCCTTCCTCGTGCGCGATCACGGTGCAGTTGATCCTTTCTCCCCAGACTTTGAGTTGCTCGATCGCGGCGGCCCTGAACGTGTCAGCGGCGGCCATCACGACGCTCTTTCCCATGGCTTGAAATTGCGAGGCGAGTTTCGCAACACTCGTGGTCTTACCTGAACCGTTCACTCCCACCACACTTATCACGCTCGGAGAACCCGTCAAATTCAACGATGTGTCGGCATCCAAGAGCTCGACGAGTATCTTCTTCAAAGAAGCGATCGGATCGTCCGATCTTTCTCGCTTGAGTTTTTCTATGATCCATGTCGTTGTTTGGTGTCCAACGTCCGCGGCGATGAGCAATTCCTCAAGTTCTTGAAGTGTCTCTTCGTCGATCCTACCAACACCGAGAAGCTGCTTTATTCCATCGAAGAATGTCTTCCTCGTCTTTTCGAGGCCCTGCCTGAGCTTTTCGAAGAACCCCACACCTCATCTACCTCTCTGTGGATCGTACGAATCGAGCATCTTGATGGATGCCTCAACGACTTTTGAGACGTTCGCCTCTATCTTGTTTTGAGTCTTCTCTTTCCTCAATTTCAACTCGACGAAACCATCCTGCAGCGACTTTCCAACGGTGATCCTCAGAGGGAAACCTATCAAGTCGGCGTCTTTGAACTTCATGCCCGGCGATATCTCCCTATCGTCCAAGACTACCTCGATCCCCTTGCTGTTCAGTTCTCTGTACACGGACTCGGCGAACTTCTTCTGGCTCTCATCGTTCGTCGAAACGATCGTCACGATGACCTCGTAGGGCGCGATGGACCTTGGCCAGATGATCCCATCTTCATCGTTGAGCTGTTCCACAACGGCAGCCATGGTCCTGGAAACACCCCAGCCGTAGCAACCCATTATGAAAGGCTTGAGATTACCCTCTCTGTCCATGTAGTAAGTTCCCATGGACTGAGAGTACTTCGTGCCGAGCTTGAAGACGTGTCCAAGCTCGATGCCCTTCATCGCCTGCAGAGGTTTTCCGCAGACGGGACAAGGATCGTTCTCGACGACGAGCACCAAGTCTGTGTACTGCTGGACTTGGAAATCTCTTCCAACGTTGGCATTCACGTAGTGGTGGTCTTCCTTCATGCCTCCAACGACCACGTTCTTCAGATGTTTCACACCGTGGTCGGCCACGATGGGCACGTTCACACCTATAGGCCCTATGAACCCAATGGGCACTTTGAATCTCTCGAAGACTTCCTCAGGATTCGCGAGCCTCAGCGATTGATCCTTCATGAAGACCTTCAGTTTCTCCACGTTCAACTCCCTGTCACCTTGGATCAGCGCCATGATGAAGTCGTTTCTGCCGACGAACAACAACGACTTGACGATCCTCTTCGGCTCGACGGAGAGAAAATCTGCCACCTGCTGGACCGTGCGCACGTTCGGTGTGTGAACGAGCCGGATTGGCTTTTCGTCTTCATGGATCTCTTCGTACTCACCCTTGTAAGGTGCCTGCTCGTCGCTGGAAGAGTAACCACAGTTGCTGCACTTGAGCAGATTGGTTTCACCAACTTGTGCAAAGCTCACGAACTCATGCGATTGGCTTCCGCCGATCGCACCACTCGCTGCCTCGATGATCATGTATTTGAGGCCAATCCTTTCCGCGATCTTGCTGTACGCTCCACTACATGCCTTGTACGCTTCGTCCAGAGATTCCTCACTGTCGTGGAAACTGTAGCCGTCCTTCATGATGAACTCTCTGGCGCGCAGCAGTCCGAACCTCGGTCTGATCTCGTCCCTGTATTTGGGACCTATTTGGTACAGAAAGAGCGGAAGTTGTTTGTAAGAACGTACCTCGTCCTTCACGAGGAAGGTGACCATCTCTTCGTGTGTGGGACCGAGTGCGAAGTTTCTGCCGTGTCTGTCCTTGAGCTTCATCATCTCGTCACCATAATCGTCCCAGCGTCCCGTCATCTGCCACAGCTCCGCAGGATGAATGATGGGCATGGAGATCTCTTGAGCCCCGATCTTGTTCATCTCTTCCCTTATGATGTTCTCTATCTTCGAAAGCGTCCTTTTCGCCAGCGGTAGGTACGTGTAAACCCCCGCAGCCGCCTTCCTGATGAACCCAGCCCTGTACAAGAGTGCGTGGCTCACGACCTCTGCGTCCGCGGGAGCTTCTTTGACCGTTGGAGCGTAAAGTTGTGAGAATCTCACGATCTACACCTCCGATTCTTCCAAGCTCTCAATTGTATTCTATCGTGTGTGACGATTCAGGGTCACATGACTTCATCACGATTCAGTTAATTCGATTTGACCTGTGTCTCTCATCTCTGTAGGGTACAATAACATCGGGGGATAACATGCGAGTGACACTCAAAGCGAACTCCATAGAGGAACTACTATCGCTTCTGGAGAAGAACTATGGGCCCGATTGGTATGACAAGGTGAGCGTCCTAATAAATGAAGTGTCTGGCCAAATAGAGGCTGCGGTGGAACCTCTGAAAGCGGTCGATACTCAAACAGCACTGGACAACATAGGTTCGATCAAAATCGAGCACATATCTTTGCCAGAGCTGAGTCTTTTCGAAGAACAATACGCAGAACCGATCGTTCGAGTCATCATGTCCGAAGACAAGATGACCGCAAGTGTCATGATAATTCCTGGATTCAAGAGGGTCATGCCCACGGTTGAAGAGATCAAACAGGCTCTGTCTGATGCGAAGGTCGTCTACGGAATAGACGAAGGTGCCATCGAGAAAATTGTGAAGGAACAGAGGATCTTTTCCGAGATACCAGTTGCCTTTGGGAAGAAACCGATTCTGCCCAAAGACGCATCCGTCGAATTTCTCTTCCCAGCCAGCGGTTTCGTTCTGGAAAAACCTCAGGAAGGGGAGTCGATAGATCCCGCATCGCTCTACAAGATATTCACGTGTAACAAGGGCGATGTACTCTCGATCAAGAGGAAAGCTTTCGAAGGTGAAGATGGTGTAACGGTGACCGGTGAACTCGTCAAGGTTCAAGAACCAAAAGACATTAACCTGGCGAGTTTCATAGGAGAAAACGTTCGCTTGTCGCCAGATGGGATGCAGATCCTTGCCAACTGTGATGGTCAGCCTTATCTGAAAGATTCGAAGGTAAATGTGAGAGAACTGCTCGTGATCGACAAAGATCTTGGCTACGATACGGGAAACATCGACTTCAACGGGAGCGTTGTGATAAGCGGGAATGCGGAGGGACCGTTCAAGGTTCGGGTGAAGGGCGATCTTCTGATACTCGGTGTCCTCGGTGAGATACACGTGAATTGTGGTGGCTCGCTCAGGGTTCAAGGTGGGGTCTTTGCGAAAGGCAAGGGTTCTATAAAAGTCGGCAAGGACTTCGCCGCGAGGTTCGTGAACGAAGCTTTGATCTTCTGTGGTGGTGATGTTCTTGTCGAAGACTACGTCATGAACAGTACGATCATCTGCAAGGGGAACGTGAAGGTCTTCGGAAGAGGTGTGATAGTGGGTGGATCAGTGAAAGCCAACGGAGACGTCGAGGCAAGCGAGATTGGAAGCGATGCGGCTGTTCGTACCGAGATTTGTGCTGGGATAGATTACGAGTACGAAGAGAGCTACGCTCAGCTTCAAAGGAGCCTTCTGCGGATCATGAACCAATTAGGCAAATTCGCAGAGGCAGAAAATTCCTTCCGGGTGCTGTTGATGCAAACAAAAGATCTGGCGAAAAGAGAATCCATCAGAACGATCATGCAGAAGATAATGAGCGCGAAAGACGTTCTACAAAAACGGTTGCACAAGGTGCGCACCGCACTCAACATTCTCAGGCATCGAGCGGATCACAGCAAACTGAGGCTGAAAGCGAGGATCAGAGTCAGAAGAGCCTGTCATCAGAATGTGCGCGTTCACATTGGTCTTTCATCGAAAGTCATCACCGACAAGCTTGGCCCGTGTGAGTTCTTCTTGAATGACAGGGGCGATATCGAATGCAGGTGATTGGGAGAAATTTTTTGATCATCGGTTGCTGTAAAGCATTGAGGAGAAGTTCCCTCACGGTGACGAGATCTGCAACTGAGCGGAGAAATGTATCATGAAAAACAAAAAGGCTGCCAAGAGTGGCAGCCTTCGGGGATTTCTCTTGTTTCACTTGGCGAACAGGTCCAAGTCGCAGTACGTCGTGGAATCTACGTTCTTCCACAGGGTTGCAAGGCTGTTGTCCAAGAGCTTGATCATGATGTCGTTCTCAGGGCAATACACACCATTCACTTTGGTGTTCTCACGAAAATGGATCTCAACTTCATGACCGATGAAACCAGGTCCAAGGTCAAAGTGAGCCCAGTTCGCGATGGAAAAGTGTTTCGAATTCCATTTGTTCGCCGGAAGTTCAGTCACGACTCCTCTCCTCACTCCATCGACGTAGAATTCCACGTATGCTTTCGAATCCTTTGCAGTCATGTAGTAGAAGCGGTGCATCTCTTCGGTGCAGTAGAATCTCACGTAGTCATCGTTGTGGCAGAAGAACGCGCCGATGTACGGAAAATCTGCTCCCTTCCAAGTCTTGTCCTTGAAGGTTGCAGCGACCAAAAGGACCATCAAAGACGCTATCACTGCGACCAAGAGCAATTTCTTAACCATCCCCCCTTTGTCCGTTCGTACGGACGCTGAAAAAATTATGAATCACACTTAATTAGAAAATCATTAGAAATTGAAAGACACATTCTTCTTGACTACATACTTCCACTCCGATACTCTGCTCTGAACTTGATGATCGTCGTTGACTGAAAGCTCGCTCCCGTCGGCTCGATCACACAACCTGCGGGAAGTGTGAGAAGATAGATCGTGTTTGGCTTCAATCTCTCGACGGGCCTGATCTCGAGCTGAGTTTCATAACTGACGAGCTTTTGTATCTGCACCGTTTGCCCCGTTTCGGTCTTCAGGGTGATCTGCTCCCAGTTTGGGCCCTGCGAGATCTTCTTGTTGAACCTGACGTACAGGAAAGAATTCAGAGCAACGTTCTCTTCTGAATCTCCCGGTGAAGTCCAATAGATCTCTGGAGGACTCGCGAACGAACCTGTGGTGAAAGAGAGTGTGTAAGCCTGCTGCATCGGATTGCCTTGCAAATCGACAAGTCCATCTCTCGGTATCTGAATCGTCACATTGGAATTTGCTGCCAAGATGGATCTGAAAGATATCGTCAGTGTGTCGAACTCCACTCTCGAATCGAAGCTCACAGGATTGTTGTTCACCTTCACGCTCATCTGCCAAAAGGTCGCTCCCTTTCGCATGCCCTCTGAAAAGATTATCCAGACTGTTTGGTCGCGATAGACGTTGGTTCCACCGTTGGGTGGAAAGCTCTTGACGATCTGTGGTGGAACGGCTGATGTGAAAGAGAAGCTGTACGCGAGGTTCGGCGCATCGGTCTGTGAATCGAGGACTGCGTGTTGAGGTACTGTTACGCTGTAATCTTTGTTGATCTCGAGGTTTTGACGTGGTCTTATTAGCAGCGAGGCGCCGTCGATGGTTTTATCTATCGCGATGATTTGGTTTGAAGACTTCAACTGTACATCGTTGAAAGCCGGACCCGGCTTGATCTTTCTATCGAACCGAACAACTATGGATTTGTTCGTTGGTACATCCCGTTGTTTGTCCGATGGATCGGTTGAAATGATCTTCACGAAAGACGCCGTTTTGAAATTCAGTGAGAAAGCCAAGTTTGGATTCCCGCTGGGATCCTTCAGTGCGCCACTTTGAATTTCCAATACGTACGGTTGGTCAACAGCCAGCGGGGAGCTGAAGGACACAGTGAGTTCATTGTTGCTCAGAGTGACGTTTGCGCCTTTACTGGCGTCCGTCACGTACTCGCCGGTGGATTTTTTCAAAACGATCGCATCCCTTCGAACCAGCGTGCAGTTCTTGTTGAAGACGAACTTGATCGACGGTTTGATGGGCACGTTGCCTTCGCCGTTTCTGATGGAACTACCCACCACGGTGAGAGGTGAACCTGTCGTGAAAGTGATACGAAATTCGTTCAAGTTCCCAGCGTTCGAAGCATCCTTGAACGCGTTCTGTTGAACGATCAACTCGTAGAACGTGTTACCTTCCAGTGAACTTTTCGGTGAAACAGTGACTGTGGAGCCTTGGATACTCACAGCCGTAGGCACACCTTGATTCGTACCCACCTTGCGTAACAAGATCTTTGAACCATCGAACGCTGAAACGTTCGAACTCAAGAACAGCTTTATTTGTGGCTGTAAACTTACTTCGGTGGAGCCATCTCTCAACGAAGAATCGAGAACTTCCGGCGATCTGGGTCCCTTGTAATGAAAGAGCGCAGGACCTATCTTGAGTCCGCGGTTCCCATTGAGGTCCCCTTCGACCGTGCCATCGGTGTAAAAACTCAAGACACTGTGGGCGAAACCGATCGCAGCTACGGTTGCTTTCAGCCTCAGCCACAGATGAATACGATCGCTGTAAGGAAGCTGGAAATTCTCGAAGATGAGCGTTGAAGCTTTGGCGATCTTTTCGTCGATCTCGAAGAGCGTCGCAACCAACTTTATCGATTCGAGCGCGAACTTCAAATATCCAGCCTCGCTCATCTCGGCCACATCGATGATGATATCCGTGATGCCGCTCGCATAGTTTTGGAGCAGATCTTGAATGTAACCTTCGCTGCTGTGACTCACAGATTTGAACAAAAGCTGAACCTTAGATCTTGAAAGCACTTCGTTGATGGAGAATCCTTGTCCCAATCCAGCCGCTATCGCGATGCTGTAACCGCCTTGACCGGTCCAACCCTCACCGACCACGTTGATGGTACCAGCGTACGCAACGTCAAAGTAGACGTCAGGATTGCTCGAAAATCCCGCTGGAACGTTTGGCTTGGAAAAGCTTCTGAATATCACGTAGTCGACCGACGCTTTCTGGGGAGCACCCCAACCCCAGATGGTCCCGAGGCCCGCAGCGTGCATCCAAACTTTTCCAGTCGAAAAGGCATCGTAAGCCGTGTAAGAAACCTTACCTTCGTAGTAGAGGGGTTGAAACGCGTCGTTGACAACACAGTTGAAACCTCTTGCGAGAGATAGCTTCGTGATCAATCTTGGGTCGCTGTAGGGTTTGTACAAACGCACTTCGATGTACTTCAGAGACGTTCTGTAAGGAAGGATCAGATAGGCTATGTGCCAACCTGTTATGTTGTCGATGTTGTCGTTGTCACGACCGTAGCGAAAAACGCCTACGACTTTGTCAGAGGCGTCATAGCAGATGAATGTAATTCTGTCGTTTGCCACAGAGCCTAGGGAAGAGACACCGTACCAGCGTAGCTCGACAGCCTCGAAGAAGTTCTGTTCCAACATGAGTCTGTAGCGAGATTCATCCTTGCTTTCCATGATAACTTGCCAGTTGCTGAAGGTGAGCTCAGCCGCGCAGAGGACAGATAACAGGCATGAGACTATCAGCCAAACGAGTTGGATCTTGATCTTCACAACTCCACCCCCCTGAGACTTTCACACCTCAAAAGAGTGTTTTTCGATTTTAAAAATGCCACCCTTCGGTTAGAAAGTGATTAGAATCTAATAGTCGATGGTCGAAAGGGAGGATCTTCGAAGCGAGGTTTCAACAATCGATTTGCTTCAGAATGTTCTCCAGTAGAAGTTTCAGCCTTTCGAGAGAGAGGTGCGTTCTTCCTATCTGAAAGTTCTTCTCCACGATCTCTGAGAGTCGCTCGGGGTCGCAGAGCAGCTGCTTCAATCTCCGCGCCGCATCGTCCAATCTCTGAACGTCGAGCCTGTACAAACCCTCGTTTTCGTCGTAATGAGCGGTATCATCGAGCGAGACGAACTGGAAGCCTAAAGGTGCGATGTCACTTTTGTACACGGGATATTCGAACACGACGAGTGGCTTTTTCGCAAAAACCGCCTCGATGAGCTGGTTACCCCAGCCCTCGAGTATCGATGTGTAGGTGATGACGTTGCAGATCGCGTACATGTCCCAGAGTGAATAGTATTTCCTGTCGTTCACGAACCTCTCCGATCTGACCATTTCGAACGCGAAGTGAGTTTCGTAGGGCATGCTTTCAGCTTTTTTCACGATCTTTCGATAGTACTCTTGAGATTCCGTTTCTGGAAAACCCGCCAGAACGAAATGGACATTTTTCTCGACTTTTTCGCTCAAGCACGCCACGAAATCCATCGCTATCTCTATGGCTTTCCTCGGAACGATCCTGGTGGCGTGCAGTACCACAAGATCGTCTTCGGATATGCCGAGAACGGATCTGAGGTCTCTGTTGTACTCATCGATTCGCCAAACAGGTTGGTTGAAGTCGAACACGTTCGGTACAACGACAGAATCGATATTCTTTCTTCGCCGCAGTTCCTCTTGTGCGAGTCTGTTGATCGTCACGTGAAGGATGAGTCCATCTTTCGGGGGGAAGTACTCTTCGAGTGTTCTCTTCACGTACTCGCACTGAGGCGTTGAGTATCTTTCCCTCTCCCAGTAGAAATCGTGGTTATGGGCTATGACTTTCAAATTCTTCTCTCTCACAAACTCTGTGAGCGCCACCGCGGCGGCCAAATTGAACCCGAGTGAGAAGATGTTGTTGATGATGAGAAGGTCAAGTTTTGGTAAGCTCTTCAGCTCAGATTTGATCCTTTCAACGTATGCGTCGAATGCATCTTCGAAGGTTCGTTCATCTACGGTCAGCTTTTCAAACGCGTTTTTGTGAATCCACAAGTTTGTGGCGTCATTCATCGACAGAGAGGGTATCTCTACACCCTGAGCTTGATCGAACTCTCCAGCCACGTAGATCACTTCGTGCCCAAGTTCCTCGAGCACTGTCTTCCACTTTTCCATCTCCAAAGAAACTCCATCCGTGAAACCAGCCCTGAAGTGCACGAGTGCGATCTTCATCTCTTTTCCTCCTCGTACCTCTTGGGCCTGAGAACTTCGGACAAACCGTTCAGGTGTTCTTCTTTTTCCGAGTATATCTTTTTGAGGATCGTTCTGAAGAGTATCTCGACCACCACCAGTTCGCCCAAGTTTCCCCTGAGAAACTCGTGCTTTTCAAACCTTGCGGTGGGGCTGTAGAGGACCATGTCGGCAACCGAGGCTAAGGGTGAACCTATGCCAGCAGTGATGGCCACGGTCTTGGCTCCCACGTCCTTCGCCACCTGTGTGGACTTGACGGTGTCTCTGATGTTACCGCTGTGACTGACCGATACGACAACATCTTTGTTCGAAAGGCTTGTCGCCACGATCACCTGTGCGTGAGGATCGTTGTAGTAGAAAGAAGGAAAACCCAAAAGTGAGAGCAACAAGCTTCCATACTCCGCTGCGACCGCCGATAAACCCACACCGAAGAAGATCGTCTTTTGGGATTGGATCACCCAGTCTGCGGCTTTTTCCACATCTTCTTTCTTCAGCGTCGACGGTAAGCGATCTATGAAGGATCTCATCTGGTCTATGTACTCGTCGAAGGCATCCTTGGCGCTCGTCGGATAGATCCTCGCGCCACTGGTTTGCTTGGTGAGCTCGATCTTGAAGGACTGGTATCCATCGAACTTCAGCTTTCTGACCAGCCTGTAGATCGTCGTCTCGCTCACTCCTACGATCCTCGCGAATTCCGTTATAGAGTAGTGGATCACATCGTCGGGTCTCTCGAGAATGTAAGAAGCCACTTTCTTTTCAGATTCACTGAGCCTGTCGTACATTCCAAGCAAACTGTCAAGTATCAACGAACCATCTCCTCTTGAACGGTTCTTTCAGTTTCATGAAGAGCTGAAGCTGAGATTCTATCAGCTTTTCTGCCTCGACGCTGTCCATGTCCTTGGTTTTCTCGACGAAGTCCGCCACGCGCGCGAAGTAGAACGGTAAAAGATCCAGAACGAGTTCTTCGCTCCTTTCTCTCTTGTATGCTAACGCGAACTCATAGACGGTTTCAACCCATTGTTCTGCGCCCAGTGTGCCGTTCTCGAGTATCGATTCGAGAAGCTCTCTTCGCAACGATACTCTGGACGGCATTCTTTCCCTCAGACCCTTGCTCGCCTTTTCTTTCAAATTTTTCAAGTCCACAACGATTTCTTCGACTCGCTGTGCGGGCTGTTCACCGTAGATTTCTGTATCGATCAGTTCACCGACGGTTTTCCATCTGTCTTGGTATTCGATCATGAGCTCGAAGAGCGTTTGAACGACCTGAACGAACATGCCCTGAAGTTGTTTGCCAGGATCTTTCACATCGTGAACCTTGGCGCCCAACGCTGCCTGAACGGGTAACTTTTCCAACTCGTTGATCGCCGTCGTCGTCATCCATATATCGATGCCAAAGCGTGCGACGTTACTCTCCCACACGCGTTCAGGCTTGCTCAAAAAGACTTCGATGAGCTTCGAGCCCACGGCGAAATCTCCACCTATGGGCTGACGCACCTTCACACCGTAGAGCGCCGAGGTCAACGGATAACAGACGTTGTTCGTGATCGTACCATCGTACTTGTGTCTCAAGTACAGTGGTGTCACGTAGTCCGTCTTTCCTTCGAGGATGGGTCTCGCCATGCGTTCTATCCACCAAGGTTCAACGCTCCTGAGGTCCGAATCGAGCATTATGAAGATTGTAGCCTTCGATTTGTGTGCGACCTCGAACAGTGCCCTGACGGCACTACCTTTGCCGGGTATGCCCTTGTATCTCAGTGAAAACTTTGGAACTTCAAAGGTATCGCTGGCCAGAAAGGCTTCCACAGTTCCGTCCGTTGAGCCTCCATCCGAGTTCACGATGAGCCCTTTGAGTTGCAACCTTCTGATACCTTCAGCAGCCGTCCGAGCGACGTGGGCTACGGTCGTTGCGTTGTTGAAACTCGGTATACCCACCACGATGTCACACTTTTCAACCTCTGGGATGTCGTTGCGATACTTCATCTTGCTCCCTCCTTCAGAAGTTCGACGATGTAGTCGTAGATCCTCCTCTTTGCCCGAAGTTCGTTGAGTTTTCTCATCAGGCGTTTTGGCACCTTTCCCCGATTCAGCGCGAGAGAAACTTTCAGTTCGAGCAACGTTCTTTTCTTGCTCAAAAGCTTGTGCATGTTTACATGATACTCGTACGAGTCTTTCCTTAGGCCTTTCAGGGTCTGTCGGACTTGCTCGATCTCTTCCTCGACGATTTCGATCTTTTCCTTCAGCTGTTCGAGCTCGCGCTCTGTGATCTTTTTGAACGCAAGCTGCGGAAATCTCACAGAGCCGAGTATCTCAACGTCGGCTCGATCATCACCACTGTTGGGGAAAACCACATTCACCAAGATTGTGCTCATTTGACTCGGCTTTAAACCGTGGATGGGTTTCGAGTAAGGGTTGTAGACCAACAGTTCGCCGTTCTCCACACAGACCCAAGGGAGTGAACCAGAAAAGAACTTCAGAGATTCCAAACCACGATCGTCTTGTTTATTCACGGAAACGAGCGTCGGTGGATCGTCGAACAGGTTGAACCATTTGAAGAATTCTTCGGATCGCACATCTGCGTTCAGCTCACAGATAGCGAGTTCGAAATCGATCACTCCCTCACATCTGGCATCTGGAACGTACATCAAAGGTCCGGCGTCGCCCGTTCGGCCTTTCACGTTGTTCTTGGCGATCCATTCAACACTTCTTATCAGATCTATCTTTATGTCACCTTCTTCGTCCACTTCGTACTGATGCACACCTTTCGCCATCACGGCCAAGGTTTTTTCACCTTGAAGAGCGACAAAACCTTGGAACGGGAATTTTCTTATCGATCCAACTTCCCTTGCGGCGAGCAGAACCGAATTGAGCTTCTCTCCCGCATCGTGTGGCAACAAATCGGTATCGATCCTGTCCCTCTCAACGACATCGAACGGCATCTTCGCGAAAACCTTGGAAGTTCCCTCGAAGCTCTTGGTGACAAAGCTCAGAAGATAGTCTTTTCCACAAGAATGCACGGTCATGTTCCACTTGACGAGTGGAGATTCGTCGAAGATTATCGTTTCTTTCGTTTCGATGCGTATCCCTTCAGCTTCGATCACTCTCTCCAGTAGAACTATCTTGTGTCTTTGACCTACGCTTTCAACCTGCATCTTTGAAATGTGACAGGAGAAGTCCATCTTCTCTGTGTCTGTGGAATAACAGTCACCAAGTTCTCTTTCCAGCTGCAGAACGCCCGTCACGATCTCATTGACATTCAAGCTTCCATCCTGATTGAAGAAGGCTTCGTAATAGTCGTTCCTGAAAGAAAGTGTTCCATCTGAACGTGCTCTATCGAACTCGTTCACCTTGAAAAGTCCGATGCCTTCACTCTGCAGCCTGTAGCATCTTTCACCGTCGCAGTGGTAATGATCGTATTCAAAGGGAGAGAAAGAAACTGCGTACAGACCACTTTTGAGATGGGTGGCGAGTTTCTTCAAATGTTCTTTGAAAGATTTTTCCAGCGCGCCGAACAGCTTTTTGTAAACTGCCTGCATGTTTCTGTGAATCGTGTCTACACCAACACCACAGATGTTGTCGTGCACGAGCGTTTTCAGATACGTTCTGTACAGTTCGTCGATTCTCTCGTTTCGAAAAGAAGCCAAAAGTTCAACGTATCTGAGCATTTTGCCCACAACGTAGGCTTGTCGCTTCAAATAAACCCTCGTAGAGAGCGTACCAGGAAAGACGCAAGCGTACTTTCCGCTCAACAGTTCTCCATTCACTTTGGGAACCTCTTCGGTTTTCGAGAACGCTTCATTCAAATACTTCCCTGCAGATGAGAGTTCGATTTCTTCGTTGAGCAGGTCTCGTGGATCTTCCGGCTCCACGTCCAGATCGTAACCATCCAAAAGAGGTACGAGGCCGGAAAGAGAAAAGATTTTGAGCTTTTCTATCTCGTGTTTCAATCGCTTCTTGGCCAAATCTCTGGTGCGCGACAAGCCATAGAGGTTTCTGTAGCCACCGATGAGGAAGATGCATTTCACAGAGGAACCATCCTTCGACTCCCACAAGAACTCGATGGAAGGTTTTTCAAGCTTCACTCCCCTCCAGAGGAACGCACCTTCGATGCCGTAGCGTTTGAAAAGCTGTGGGAGCTGAGATATGAAGCCGAAGTTGTCGACCATCCAAGCAACAGACGCATCGCCACCGTACTCTTTCACGTCCTTCTTTCCAAATTCGATGTTCTTCACGATCGCGGGCTCTGGAGATAGTCTGAAATCTATTTGAGCGTACAAAGGTCCAATCAAGAGATTGCCGGATTGAACAAGCCCTTTCACTTTTTCCTCGAACTCTGGCGCCAGGCTCAGAAGATCCTCCAAGATGAGCGTTTGACCGTCGAGCACGTAACGGTAATCTTCTTTTCTCGAAATCAGATCAAGAAGCCTTTCGAAGAGCTCCTTGAGCCATTCGTTCGTGATCGACGAAGGGGCGAACCACTCTCTGTCCCAGTGTGTGTGACAAATCACGAACTTCAAAGTTCGATCCGCTCCTGAGTGTCTGGGTGGAAGAAGTGAATTTGATCTAAATCCAAATAAACTTGCATTCTCTCGCCTTCCCTCGCCGACAGATCGTACGGTACTTTGATGACCAAGTTCTTCTCAGCGTCTATGGAAAGATGTATCACCGTTTCCGACATCAACTTCTCAGCGAAGTAGACTGTTCCAGTGATTGGAACGCAACGTTCAGTCTGCTGCAGGTGTATGTGCTCCGGTCTGATACCAACTATGACGTGTTCCGACTTTGGATCACTCTTCAAAGGAATCCTCAAACCAAGGTTCTCCGCGTGGAACTGCGTTCCAGAGGATACGACCTTCATGTTCAAAAAGTTCATCTGGGGTGAACCCACGAAGCCCGCAACGAAGATCGTCTTTGGCTTTTTGTATATCTCTTCGGGAGTGCCAAACTGAACGATCTTACCAGCGTTCATGACTGCTATCTTGTCGCCCATCGTCATGGCTTCCGTCTGGTCGTGGGTAACGTATATCGTGGTGACCTTGACTCTCTCGTGGAGTTTTTTCAACTCGCTTCGCATCTTCACTCTCAGCAGTGCATCTAAGTTTGACAGTGGTTCGTCCATGAGCAACACCTTTGGCTGGTGCACGATCGCCCTCGCCACGGCAACCCTCTGCCGTTGGCCTCCAGAAAGTTGCGCGGGGAACCTGTCCAAAAGCTCGCTTATGTGCAAAAGCTCCGAGACCCATTTGACCCTTTCCTCTATCTCGTTCTTCGGCACCTTCTTGAGCTTCAGGGGGTACGCGATGTTGTCTCTCACTTTCATGTGAGGCCAAACCGCGTAGCTCTGAAACACCATCGCCACGTTCCTGTCCTTTGGGGGAACGTTGGAAACATCTTTTTCGTCGAAGTAGATCTTCCCCTCGGTGAGTTTTTCAAGCCCTGAGATGCATCTCATCAGAGTGGTCTTTCCACAGCCCGAAGGTCCGAGCAACACCACGAAAGAGCCTTCCTCGATCGTCAGATCGATCCCGTCCAACGCTTTCACATTACCGAAGTACTTTTTCACATTCTCGATCGTCACTTTGGCCATCTTATCACCTACTTGAGCGATATGCCCCACATCGAGATCAAATACTTTCTGATCATGAATATGAACACCAACGCCGGAACAGCCATGATCGTGCCCGCGGCGAATTTGAAGTAATCAGGTGAGGCCATCGCGGTGTTCAGAATGTGTGCAGGCAAAGTTCTGTTCGTTATCGCGAGCACAGAAGCTGCGAAGACCTCGTTCCATGACATGATGAACGCGAAGATTGCGGACGCCGCAAGCCCGGGCAATGCCAAGGGCATCGTGATCCTCAAGAAAGCTCCGAACCTTGAAAGCCCAAAGACCATCCCGGCTTCCTCGTACTCCACGAAGACGCCAGAAAAGATGCTCGAAGTGATCAAAACGACGAAGGGTAGAACCATCGCTGCGTGCGCCAGACCGACGCCCAGCACGGTATCGGCCAAGTTCAGTCTCAGATACAGCGTCACCAAAGAAACTGCGATCACCACGAGTGGGATGGATCTTGTGAAGAGCATCGCGAGCTTTATGAAGTCTTTACCGCGGAACCTGTAACGCGTGATCGCGTAGCCTGCGGGGATACCCAAAGCGAAAGAGATTCCAATCGCTATGCCTGCGACCTGAACGCTGGAAAGCATGGCCCGCCAGCCACCCAGGTTCACGAGTAGCTTGTATATGTGATCGAGGGTGAGCTTAGAAGGAAAAATCCTGTCCCATTGGTAAAATTCGGAAGAAGGGGTCAGGGATGCGAGGAATATGAAGAACAGTGGTCCCAAGAACCACAGCGAAATCGCCACGAAGGCCAGCGCGTAGAAAAACTTTTTCATTGTCTCACACCCTCTTCGAGGTGTTTGGAACGGATCGTGCCTATGTAGAACCAACCGACTATGAACGTGAGTACAGCAATCACCAACGCGTAGGTGCTTGCAACGTGTCTGTTGTTTCTGAGAACGTACCAGTAGAAAGTTTCGCCTGCCAACACTGGGATGTCCCTGCCAGCCAGAAGCCAAACGACGCCGAAGATCTGGAATGCAAACAGGGTTCTGATCAAGAGTGCAGAGACGATGGAAGGTTTCAGCAGTGGTAGAGTGATCTTGAAGAACTTCTTCCACGATGAAAAGCCAAAAACGTCCGCTGCTTCAAGATACTCAGCGTTTATGGACTGAAGCCCCGCGAGCAGAATGACGAACACCAAAGGTGTCGCCCTCCAAACTTCCGTGAGAACGATGACAAGAAACTCTCTGGATTTGAACATGTATCCGAAGAAGTACAATGGCCTCTCGATCCAGTTCAAGCTGAGCAGAATTTTGTTTAGATAGCCGTTGGGTGCGAAGATGGAATAACTGATCAACGCGGCCGTGACATCACTGAGCGCGAGCGGTGCCGCGATGATGTACAAAAGCGTTCTGTAGCCACGCCATTTCTTGTTCACCAACAGTGCGAACAAGATCGCGAGTACGAACTGAATCGGTATGACGACCGCACCCAGGATCAGCGTGTTCAAAAAGGCGTTCTGAAAATCTTTGGAAGAAAAGACGTACTTGAAGTTTCCAAGCCATCCCTTATCGCTGGTGAAAGAGAGTTGAAAGGTCCCCACTATGGGATAGCCTATGAACACCACGAGATAAACGAGTGTCGGAAGGATCAAGAGAAATGGAACTAAAGATTCTCTCCTCATCAAATCTCACTCCAGGAAGAATTTGAAAGGCGGGTGGCGTTCGACCACCCGCCACGTGTTCAGAACAGGCTCGAGTCAGGTTCTGGTAGTGGAGCTTTGACTTCCTTGAAGAGTTGTCTTATCTTCTCGCCGAGTTCTGCTATCACTTTTGCTGGGTCTTCTTTGTTGAAAACGATCCTGGTGAAGGCTTGACGGTAAGTCTCGTTGAACTCTCCACCCTTCGCTCCAAGACCCGGGATGAAACAGACTATCGAATCGGGTGTCGAAGACTGTCTCACCACACCTTCGGCGAGGATCTTCAAGCCACCTTCGGGTATTCGACCTATCGCTTCCTGAACCACAGGGAAGAAGCCCACGTTCTCGAGTATCGCGGTTTGAGCCTCTGGACTCGTCAAGAAGTCTAAGACTTTCAATGGCTCGGTCATATCCGCGTTCTTCGGCACCGAAAGGCCCACGAGCACGATGATGTATCCTCTACCCATCGGACCTCTCGGCACGGGGACGACAACGAAGTCGTTCGGTCTTTCAACGATCGCCTGCTTGAGTCTGGCCGTGTGATCCCAAGCGATCATGACCTCGCCCCTGAGGAGCGGTTGGTCCATGTTGTCCCACGTTGTGCACGCAGGATGCACGTACTTGAACAACTCGCGCATGTAGTTCCACATGTCGATCGCTTTAACACTGTCGAACTTCACTGCTTGCGCTCCGGTGTAGGAAGGATAGATGTGGCCATGCAGAAACCTGTGCCACAGGCCCCTTGGTCCGAGTGGAAAGCCAAGCTGTGGCTGTTTCGTCTTTTCTTGCAAATTCTTCGCCCACTCCAGCAGCGCATCGTAAGTCCACTTCTCTGTTCCGTTGATCACGTCTTGTTGAGTCAAACCCCTGGGTAGATACTCAAAAGCCCTCTTGTTGATCGCCATCGCGTAGGTTGCTTGCAGCCACGGGATGAAGACTTTCTCTTTACCGACGTAACTGTAGCGTTCGAAGGTTGCTACGAAGGTTCTGCCTTCGAACTTCACGCCAGAAAGGTCTGCGAGAAATCCACTCGCGCCCATCGTGTTGAGACCACTCTGAAGGTCCGCGATCAAGTTCAGAACAATTCTTCCAGCCCTTTGCTCCGCTTCGACCCTGCTCAAAAGATCGGTGTACTCGAAGTTCAGAAACTCAACCTGGATGCCGGATCTCTTCGAGAAATCGCCCAGCAGCCTGATCATGAACTCCCTCTCCGCCGCCGGGGTCATCTGTGTGGAACCGAAGTTGACCTTTGCGAAGGCGAAGGCCACGAGTGATACCAAGATCAAACCAACCAGCAACTTCCTCATGCGAACACCCCCTTTTATAGGTGAAAATTTTTTTCGTATATCCCATCCATAGAGAAAACTTTCTACCCTACTTTTACCACATGTTACCTCCCATGTCAACGGTGTTAACATCAATGTGTTCGAGAAACTTTATGTGACGCTCTCTGCTGAGTCGGGGAAAGATTCGATGAAGATGACTGAGAAGCGATTCACAACTCGAATGAAAACAACGAGGTATAATGAGAACACCACGACGAACAACGATAGGGGGGAGGGGCATGAGAAGGTCATTCTTGTTTGTGGTCGTTGCCTTGTTCTTGATGGTACAAACTGTACATTTAGCGGGACCAGATCCCACACGGGCAGATGTGATCGTCGTTCATCCAGCAAACAATTCAGTAGTGGTTGGCACAATCCTTGTGGAAATAGCTGTTGATGAAAGCGTGGACGTGGTGAAGGTGGAAATCTACGTCGATGGAGTCAAGGTAGAAGAAGACAGTTCTGCTCCCTAAGAGTACAGCTGGAACACGGATGCGCTTGAACGTGGCTCTGTCCATTCGATCCAAGCGAAGGCTTACGACAAAGCTGGGAATGTGAGGACCAGTCCAAGGGTGAGCGTGACCGTTGGCGATCCCAACGAACCAGTGGCAATTGTGGATCTCAACCTTGAAAAAGCGGTGCGAAATGCTTTGAAGATATCCTCAGACCAACCCATCACCAGAGCGGACATGACAAAGCTGACGAACCTCTCTGTACGTAACAAGTTCATACAGAACCTCTCTGGACTTGAATGCGCGATCAACTTGAAAGAATTGCGACTCAACAACAACCAGATAAGTGATATTCGTCCATTGGCCAACCTCTTTAACTTGCACACGTTGAGCCTCTCGAACAACAACGTGAGTGACATCCAATCGTTGGCCAATCTCGTTAACATGGAATGGTTGGATCTGTCCAACAACCACATGAGTGATATTGGCCCCTTAGCTAATCTGACCAACTTGAAATGGTTGATCCTCAACAACAACCAAATAAGCGACATCAGTCCCTTGGTCAACAACGCTGGGTTGGGAAACGGAGAAATGGTTGAACTTCGAAACAATCCTTTGGACCTTTCACCGGGCTCTGACGATATGCAGAACATCGAAACTCTTCGCAGTAGGGGGGTGATAGTGCGATATTGATGTCCGGACAATGAACCTGCAGATTTTTTGAATAATGATGTGGTCTTTGCTACTGTGAGACATCAACGGCACACAAGTCATTCTCGATGCTGATGGTTGTATCGTTTCAGAAATCGTTCTTGCCCACCACTTCGGGTTTGGACGGTTTTCTTACGGTTCTGTTTTTGGAACATGTTGTCAAGGATTCTGTGAGAGACACTGTCACTATCCCTTCTCAACGGTGCCATGACCATAATGGTTTCGAAAAGACCAGCTGCACACCAGATCCAGAAGGGAACGTTGCGCGATTTCCAAACGAGATGTCAATCAAATCATGACAAACCACCGTGAAGCAGTGGGATATAATAATTGACGGCAAGAAGGAGTGATGGTGTGAAAGTGTATCAACGGCCACCAACGGTGTCTGAGAGTATCGTTCGACAACTCAAAGAAGACATCATAAAGGGCATCTATCTTCCAGGAGAAAGGATAAAAATCCTGGATCTTGCGAAACGCTTCGGAGTCAGTCAGACATCCGTCCGCGAGGCGTTGAAGGTTCTTCAAAAGTCCGATTTGGTCACTGAGATTCCACGCAAAGGATACTTCGTGACGGAGCTGAGCTTAGAAGAACTCATGGACATCTGGAAGATCAAAGAAGAGCTTTGGTCGCTCGCTTTTTCATGGTTCGCGGAGAGAGCGACGAACGAGCAGATAAGGAAGGCGAAGGAATGCGTTCATCAATTCAGGGAAGCGTACCTCGAAAACGACGTTGACGAAGCCTTTGAGGCCAACTTTGCCTTGACAGACGTGATCCTTGAAGGCTGTGGATCTCGAAAATTGGTATCATTGCTCCAATCGATAGAGGATCAGGCAAAGCGGTACAGATATCTAAGCTTGGAGTACGATGATAACTTACGCATTTCTTCTCAGTACTTTGCTGAGCTGATACGGGCGATAGAAAAGAGAAATGTGCAAAAGACCGAACAACTCATAAGAGAGTACATAAGATTCAGCGGATCGGTTCTGGAAAAGAATTACAACAACATCATATCGAAAATGAGAAAAAGACGCCGTGCACCGGTGACTCAGTGAGATTCCGACGATTATCTACAGAAATTTGCCCGCAGATTAAATTCCTTACGCAATTTTTGCTGTTCCTGACGGTTGTTTTTCTTACCTCAGATGTATATTATCGATAATCGAAAGTAGATATTCCCCTCAGTGATCATCGGGGCGCATCAGAATTCCAGAAAGGGGCTGATTCACATGGGTTTTGAACCTGTGGAAGGTTGTGAACCGTTCTTCCTCAACGACAGTTGGGTCTCACCACTCAACTTTCACCCCGAGGTTCGCTCGAAGATGAACCTACCTTCGAAGGTTTTGATCCACGACGTCACGCTGCGGGATGGCGAACAAATGGCGGGAGTAGTCTTCACCGAAGACGAGAAAGTCGCCATAGCCCTGGAACTCGACAAGCTTGGAATCCCACTGATCGAAATCGGCACACCCGCAGTGTCTGAAGAGGACCAAAGAGCGTTCAAAAGACTGGCGAAGATGAAACTGAAGGCAAAGAAAATCGCATTGGCAAGGATCATGGAAGAAGACGTCAAACTTGCGGCCGAATGCGGCGCGGACGGTTTGTTCTACGAGACGGGTATCAATCCCTACTTCGTCAAGTACGTCTTGGGTTTGGACTCCAAAGAATTCATCCAAAGGATCATCAAGGGTGCAAAGCTCGCAAAAGAACTCGGCTTGTTCGTGGAATTCTGTGGATGGGACACTTTTAGGATCAACAATCTCGAATGGATCAAAACAGTTTATACAGAGTTGCTCAGGAACGTAGAAGTGGACCAAATAGGAATTTCCGATACTTTAGGTCAGGCTCACCCCTTCACAGTCAATTTCCTCGTGAGGAAGATGAAAGAATGGTTCCCGAGCGTACCCTTGGCAGTGCACGTGCACAACGACTACGGTTTGGCCACCGCCACAGCTCTGATGGCCATCGCATCGGGTGCAGAGGCAGTGGAAACTTCTTTCAACTGCCTGGGAGAGAGAACGGGTAACGCAGCCACCGAGGAAGTGGTGATGGGTGTCGAGATGATACTGGGAATAAAAACTGGAATCGATTGTTCAGGACTCTACAGAGTTTCTAAGCTCATCCAAGAAATATCCAAGGTCAGCGTGGCTCCCAACAAACCGATCGTTGGGGACAGAATATTCCACAGTGAGTCAGGGATAGTAATAGACGCAAACGAAAAGCTTAGGAAAGCAACGGGATTCGATTACTGTATGTTCCCATACAACCCGAAGATCACGAACCGAGATGTGACATACGTTGCAGGTAAAAAGAGTGGTCGTGCCTACGTCAGACACTTTTTGGAACGAGAGGGCATAATGGCTAGCGAAGCACAAGTGGATGAAATACTGATAAGAATAAAGAAGCAAGGCATAGTTTTGAAGAATTTCTTACCAGACGAAGAGGTAAAAAGGATAGTCGAGTCGGTCTTAGGTAAGTGACGCATAGGGAGGGGTCTCTGTGGCTACTAAGATCATTGATCTCAGCGAAACGATAGTTCCAAATTCTCCTTCAGAGCCTTGGCCAGCCAAGATAACCTACCTTGACCATCGTTACGGCGCCCAAGAGATGAGGGAACGCTTCGGTGTGGATCCGAAGGATTTGGTCTATTCAAAAGGCTTGGGCTGGTCTTACGAATTCATTGAAGCAATGACACACACCGGTACCCATCTCGACGCACCCTGGCACTTCCATCCTATCGTGGAAGGAAAGCTCGCCAAAACGATCGATGAGATTCCATTGGAGTGGTGTTTCTCCGATGGGGTCGTGTTGGACATGAGACAGAAAAACCCTGGCGAATTCATAACGATTCAGGACTTGGAGGCTGAGTTGGAAAGAATCAATTATCGTATCAAACCTTTTGACATTGTTTTGATAATGACAGGTTCTGATAAGAGAATGGGGACAAAGGAGTATTTCTTACAACCCGGCATGAGTAGGGAAGCAACTCTTTGGCTCATTGATCAAGGCGTCAAGATAACCGGTATAGACGCTTACACGTGGGACAGGCCATTTGCCAACATGGCTAAGGATTACCAAGAGACCAGAGACGGCTCATACATATGGCCAGCACACTTCGCTGCGATAGAGAAGGAGTACTGCCACATCGAAAAACTGGCGAACCTGGATAAGATCCCAAAGCCTTTTGGTTTCAAAGTGGTTGTGTTTCCGATAAAGATCTTCAAAGCGAGTGCGGGATGGGTAAGGGCGGTAGCCATTATTGAAGATTGAAAGGGCGGTGAAATTATGGGTACGGCAGGGATATTCGCGATTTTCTTCGCCGTATTTGGATTCGTGATGGTCGTCGTCGGTTGGATAACCAGAAAATGGATCGGTAGGAGCACAGATTACTTGGTGGCAGGTAGGCAGATCAACCTTTTGGTCAACATATTGGGAGTTGCAGCGATAGGATATGCGGGAACCACTCTTACGCTCGCCCCAGCTTTCACTCTGATGGGAGGCCTCATCAAGAGCATCTTCATGCTCGGTGTTGCTTACTCCCTCACGGGAATTATATCGTATGCATTTTTGATTGCTCCTGTTGCCAGGAGGACCGGTGCTCATACATTGCCGGAATGGTTGGAAGTGAGGTACAACAGCAAAGTCAGGTTCGTCATAACTCTGATAACCATAGTTGCGATGCTTGGAATTACTGCAAACAACGTCCTATCAATGGCCACGATCATCTCAGGATTCACCGGATGGTCTGTGCAGATAACGATACTCATAACGTTCGCAATCTTCATGTTTTTCACGGTTCTCGGCGGTATGTGGGCTGTCACGCTCACTGACTTTATCCAGGGTGTGCTATGTACAATAGCAATACCGCTACTTTTGGTTTACTTGTTTGTTAAGTACGGTGGATTGAGTTTTGTTGCGAAAAACTGGCCCAGTGGTAGCTTCTGGACAACAGGTATAGCAGGAAAAACTTTCCCCTGGTTTTCAATCTCATACCCCAGCGTTTTGGTTGCCTTCTTTCTGTATGGTATGGCACTGGTATGGGGGTCCAACAGTTACTGGATCCGTGTCAGCTCAGTCAGAAGCGAACGAGTGGCTAAGTATTCCTATTTGTGGGCTGCAGTAATACTGTTCCTGGCGAACGGTTTCATGTACCCGCTCCTTGGTGCTTACGTGGGTGCGACCAACCCCGGTGCTTTTGTGCCACGTGGTTCCGCGGCTCCAGCCGCAGCCTTTGGTATATTCCTAAAGGCTGCCCCACCCGTTTTGGCAGCTTACTTCCTTCTGACAACCATGGCGGCCTCGGTGTCAACTGCGACCACCTATTACATGGCGGGAAGTTCAGTTATAGTGAGGGATCTTTACCAGAGGTTCTTCAAACCGAATGCTAAGCCAGAACAGCTCGTCAAGCCTTCTATGCTGTTCAACACGATCTTCGGAGTGGCATCGCTCTTACTGTGTTTCTTTCCAGGAGGGCCAGTTTACTTGTTCGCCTTCGCAACTGCTTGGCTTGCACCTGTTGCGGTCATAGTAATACTCGGATTCTATTCCAGGAGGTTTTCAGCCACAGGGGCTTTCGCTGGGGGATTAGTTGGATTGATCTTCATGTCGGTCTGGACTCTTCTCGACCTAACGAAGATCTATCCACTCTCAACCAAGGTAGGCCACATGGTCATCCCGGGTTTGATCGTCTCGTTCGCCGCGGCGATAGTCGCCAACTTCTTTGGCAAGTCGAAATATGAGATCATTGTCCAAAAAAGGGATAAGCTGACGGACGAGGAACTGAAGGTACCCGAACTGATATATAAGGGTTACAACACTATGGCAGAAATAACGGACCTTCTGGATGTCGATTCCTCGAAGAGCAGCGATCTTGTTCTCTCATTGGAAAAAGCGGGGGTCATAGAGAGACTTGGAAATCGCGGAATGAATTTCTACACGTTCAGGGTAACTGAATTTGGTAAAAACATCCTCATGAGGGCGAAGAAAATCGAAACGGCAGAGATCGATGAAGTTGGATTGAGCCTGTTGGAGCACGTCAAGGAAGGAAAGCCGATCTTGGCGGATGAACTCTCTAAGAAAACGGGGTTGAACCCAATGGGTCTGGCGACGGTCATCAACTCGTTGGTGAGAAGGGGTTATCTCAAAGAAGGTGGACTTTGGAGACGCAAGATCTCCATCACTGAAAAGGGACTCGAAGTCTTGTCGAGGTTGAAGAGTTGAAGCGATGATGATCAGAAACAAAGGCGGGCAGATGCCCGCCTTTTGAAATTTTCGTCTCGCAGGAATCGGAGTAACTTTTCATCTTCTTTCACACCACTCAAGAACCTCCTGAACATCTATCGTTGCGACACAGATGCAGGTGTCTGCCGCTCCGTAATAGACGAAGTATTTGCCTTGGTACTCGACCATGGCATCGCTGAACACAACGTTTGGAACCACTCCGAAAATTTCCCATTCTTCCTCCGGCTCCAAGATCGGCTCTTCGCTCCTCTTCAAAACTTTCGTTGGATCGTTGAGATCGAGCAAAATGAATCCCAACCTGTAGATGGGTCTGTCGGCTTTCTCAACCCCATGGTACAAGAGCAACCAACCGTGCGGAGTCTTGATCGGTGGTGCACCGGCTCCTATCTTCAGATTGTCCCAGTAACCTTCCCTCGGCTTGGCTATGCTCACAAAATCTGTCCAATCGATCAAGTTGTCGGAGAAAGCAAGCCAAATGTCCGGCTCGATCCTGTGCAACATGACGTACTTACCGTTTATCTTCTCAGGAAAGAGCGCGGCGTCTTTGTTGTTCACATCGTGTATGACCACACCGTGCCTTTCCCAGATGAAGAAATTCTCCGTCGAGGCCATCGACACCCTCGTTCCCTTCGGTGAATAAGCGGTGTACAACATGTAGTACTTTTCTTTGATCTTCGTGATTCTTGGATCTTCCACGCCGTAGAGCTCGTGAGGGCTTGCTGGTGTAAAAACGGGTTTTTCAAGGCGGTTGAAATTGTAGCCATCGATACTGATTGCGTATCCGATCCTCGAGACCATGTCCTCTCCCTGAGCCCTGTAAAGCATGTGAAAGACCTTTCCGTCGTGTACAACTGCACAGTTGAAGACACACTTGTTCTCCCACCTGTGCCATGGAACCGGTTCAAGAATAGGTTTTGGATGCCTCTGAAGCTTCAACTCCATTTTTCGACCCTCCTCATCTGAGTGACATCGATATTCCCTGCAAGAAGTACTTTCTGAGGATCAAGAATATTAAAACCATGGGGATGGTTTGAAGCACGGCTCCCGCCAAGACGGGGCCAACGTAACCCGCATACTCATGGTTGAAAGTCGCCAAGAGAACGGCGAGTGGCATCTTCTTGTAATCTTTCATGACCATCAGAGGCCAGAGAAAGTTGTCCCAAGTGCCTATGAAAGTGAAAAGCCCAACTATCGAAGCGGTTGATCTGGTCAAAGGAAGCATGACCCTGAGCACGATCCAGAATCTGTTCGCCCCGTCCAGTTTTGCGGCGTCTATGTAATCATCGGGGATGGTTTTAAAGGACTGCGCGAACATGAAAGTCCCCCAAGAACTCAATAGACCTGGGAGGATCAACGCCAAGTAGGAATTCATCAATCCAAAGGTTCGCACGAGTATGAACAGTGGGATGAGAAACATGAAACCCGGAAAGAGCATTTGATACAGAATGAAGTTGAAGATCAACCGAGAAAGTGCAAATCTGATCTTTGCCAATGTGAAACCAACGAAGGCAGATGTCATTACGACGGAGAAGGTAACGGTGCTCGCGACGAAAACACTGTTCAAGAGCGCTCTGACAAAGGGTCTACCGAGCCGGCCGGACATTAAGAATATGAACTCATAGTGTTCCAGGGTAAACCTGCTCGGTACGAAGGTTGTGAATATCTCTCTCGCCGGCTTGAAAGAAGACATGAAGAGCCAAAGATATGGATAGATCCAGACTAAGGCCAGAGAGATCATCACCGCGTGAAGGAACAGATCAAAGATCTTGATTCTCTTCATACGAGCGCCACTTCCCTTTCGAAGATGCGTCTGATGACGATCACCAGCGAAAAGCTCATGACCGCAGCTGCGATGGCAACAACCGTGGCGTACGATGGATCTATTCTTCTGAACGCCGTGTCGTACATGTAGATCAACAGCGTCATCGTTCTCATCATTGGACCTCCGCCTGTGATCATGTAAGGCTCTGTGAAGATTCCAAAGGTCAAAGTCGTCGCGAAAACCGTGACTGTGATCAAAGATGGGTTCAACAGGGGAAGCGTTATGGTCCAGAATATTTTCCAGTTGCTCGCCCCATCCATTTTAGCGGCTTCGAACAGACTCGATGGAATGGCTTGTAATCCCGCATAAATGATCATTCCGTAATAGCCTACGAACTTCCAAGTCACTATGAGGCATATCGAAAAGACCGCGAGCTGCGGATCGCTGAACCATGGGATCGTGAAACCGAAAAGAGAATAGACGATCCTGTTGAGCGGTCCGTTCACCGCGAAAAGATTTGAGAACATTATCGAGTATGCGACACCAGAAGAGACGTTGGCCACCAAGAAGCTCATCACGACGAAGGTTTTGAAATAACGCATCCTTGAAAGAGCTATGGCAAAAATCAAAGAAGAAATCAAAAGCATGGGAATGAGGTACGCCAGGAAGTTCAAGGTGTTCAGAACTATCCTGATGAAGTTACTGTCCTGAAGAATTCTGAGAAAATTCGCCAAACCAACGAAAGTTGGCCTCCCCACGAACCGCCATCGTGAGAAGGCCAACATCACCATCCACACGAACGGATAACCCCAAAAGATGGCCGTGTGGGTCAGGTAGAAGGCGATTATTCCAGTGCCAAACCTCTTTTCTTTTGCACTCAAACTGGCCATGGTCACCACCGTTAGACCTCAGAACAGTATCTTGTTTATTTCCCTGACAGCGGTGCTCAAGATATCCTTTGGCTGTCCCTTCAGGTACATCAGAGGTTCGATCAGATGTGTCGTCATCGAAAGTTGGACATCAATGGTCTTGTCGATGAGCGCGGGTGGTACGGCGTATGCAACGGCTTCGGCGTAAGCTTTGAAGAACTTATCGTCCATGAACCTTGTGAACGCGGGATTGGTCGCGAGATCTTCCCTGGCGGGTGGCATCCTCGTTTTTTCGATCCACAGAACATCGTGCTCCACTTTCGAGAAAACCCACGAGATGAACTCGAAGGCAGCTTTCTTGTTCTTGCAGTTTTCGTAGATAACAAGTCCTTTGGTGTCCGCGAAGGTGTAGATCGGAAGATCGGTTGGATAATCGTCTGGAACAGGAGGTGGAGCCAGCCAAACGTGTGGCATCACGTCTGGGAAAGTCTCCTTGGCCCAGTTGATCTCCCAAGGTCCCGTGATCTTACCCAGTATGCTACCCATGTAGAATGGATTTGAACCCAATTCGACCGCGGTGTGCTTTTCCCGGAACATCTTGTGTATGAACTCTGCGACCTTCAAGCCATATTCGTTGTTGAAAACTGCCCTTCGTCTCTCTGGATCTATGTAAGCTTTTCCTCCACTCGCAGCGTAGTAATAGGTTATGAAGTCGAACCATCTGTCCCACCAGTTTCTACCAGCGATGACTTGCATCACGTACTTTTCGTTTGGTTTCGTGAACTTGGAGCTGAGTTCGTAGATTTCAGAGTACGCTCTTGGGGGTCTGTCATAACCGAGCTGCTTTAAAAGATCTCCTCTCCACCAGAAGAGCATTGGGTTGGAGTAGATCGGAAAAACGTAGTATCGTCCCTTGATCTTCCATCCTTCCACAATGTTTCTCATCTTTCTCGTGTCCACGAGCTTCCAAAAATCGTCTTTGAAGTTGTCTAACGGATGTATCGCTCCGATGTCTGCCAGCTGGGCGGCGAAACCGCTGAATATGTTTTCTGAGATGTCAGGGGCCTTTCCAGCTGCGATCGCCGTGAGAATGGCTTCCTCAGAACTGGCTGCTGCAGGTATGACCGAAAGCTCGATCTGAACGTCTGGCCTCAATTTGTTCCACTCCGCCACTATCTCTTTCCAGAACTCTTCCTGGAGCGGATTAGGCGCAGTCCAGAAAACTAATTTTGTGGCACCGAACGCGACCACGACCACCAGCGAGAGGGTAAAGAGCCAGAACCTTCTCACCTCGATTCACCTCCTTCAAACAGACGAAGACCTTTTAATGAAATTCGTGTACAGACACATTCTGTATGGGTGGTGACCATGACCGATCAACAGCTCGTACAACCTTTTCACCGCACTGAAACCCATCTCGTATTTTTGAACTCTCAAGGTTGACAACGATTCTCTTTCTGCCTGTGGAATATCGTCGAAACCTATGATGCTGACATCCTCTGGTATCCTGTATCCCCAGCTTCGAAGTTGCTTCAGTGCCCTTATCGCGATGATATCGTTGGAACAGATCAGAACCTGAGTCTTTCTATCCCTGAAAATCTTCTTCAGAACAGGAGCTATCTCTTCGTGCAGATCGTCGTACTCGTAGCAAACTGGTAGTAAACCGTTTCTCTGCATCGCTTCCACGTAGCCTCTGTACCTGTCTTTGAAGCCGTAGAATCTCAGTGGACCGTGCAGATGTACGATGTTTTCGATTCCCTTTTGAACCAAATGTTGCACCACTCTGTAGACACCATCGTAACCATCGCTCACAACGCAGTCTATGCCTAAGCCATCTATGTAGTGATCTACGAGAACAACTTTTCCATATTTGCAGAAAAGCTCAACTTGCTCGGCCGTTGCATCACTTCCAATCAGTAGGAAACCATCAAAGCCCTTCGGATTGGGAGATTCCAAGATCATCACAGCTTTCGAGAACCGGAAGGTCTCTTCCACGTCTTTAATTGCTTCCAACACTATGGCATAGAAGTTTCCAGTTTCACTCTTCAGCAACTTTCCGATCCTGTCGCTTATCACCAAACCCACTTTGAACAACTTCTTACTCGCCAAAGTCTTGGCAGATATCTGAGGTCTGTAACCCAGTTGTCTCACCGCTTCCCAAACTTTGAGTTTCGTCTTCTCAGAGACGTAACCTCTGTTGTTCAGCACTCTTGACACCGTTGCTATAGAAACTCCCGCAAGTTTCGCCACGTCGTCGATGGATGTCATCGCGGTCCTCCTTCAGATGTGTAATCCTTTTCATTACGATTATAGCATCGCAAAGTTTTAGTTCAACTTTAGAAACAAGAGAGCGCGAGAAAAAATGGAAGATATCATGAGAAAGAGAGAGAATTTTCATCGTATTTATACATCTCTCGTCTCCGTTGACATTATTGCTGACGGATGAGATTGGTAATATCTGCAAGATGGTTTTATCATCTATGTGTAAACGATTTCAGAAGGGGGTGCTTTTATGAAAAGGTGGCTTGTCTTGTCACTACTCACGCTCTCTTTCCTGCTCTTCGCCGCGGTCCAAAGAATACCAGTGAAAGCAGGCGAGATCGAGGTTCCGATCGTGATCAAGATGAGCGATTTGCTGGGCTTGGTGCCGGAAGACTTCGATGCAGACTGGTCAGCTCTGCATGTCCTTGCAGGAAGTGCTCATGTTCCATTCCAAATCGACGACGCCGATGGAAACGGCAGAATCTCGGCTGGAGACTATCTGGTCTTTCTGCTCAAGGGTCAAGGAGAAATCGTCATACCAGATGCTGATGAAAACGTCAAAGTTCCCAAGTTCGAACCCAAGTTCGATGTGGAAAAGACTGCTGAAGGTTGGACCATCGCCACGAAAGATGGCTCACTGAAGGTGCGCGTCAACAAGCACGGTCTCGCACAAGTAGTTTCTTTCAAAGGTGTAGAAAAGCTACTCCTCGACGAGATCGGCATCGCACGGGTGAGCGGTTGGCCTGAGAGCAGCTACTGGATCGACGGAAAACTCGGCAATCACCATGAAGAAACCACTGGGAGCTTCAGGATAGTGTCGGTCAACGTCTTCAATCCAGGCCCAGTCGCCGTCGGTATCCACGCGCACTTGAAATCTGAAAGGTTTCACGGTTTGAGCCAAATCCTGTTGGTGTATGTCTTCACGAACGGCGATATCTTGGTGAACAACACCTTCAAGTTCGAAAGCTACGCAGACATGATGAAGGTTCAGACGATGGTCACAAGACCCATTGCTGCTGCTTTCGACGACGCGTGGCACGTGCTTCCAATCTTCAGAAGATTAGTTTGGGCCGATCAACTGAACATAACCCCACTGGAATACTGGAAAACGCGCAATGCCATAATTTACGTTGACGCGATGCCTTACATAGCTTTCCCCGCGACGAGCAGCATGAAACCTCTCTGGTGGGGTGCAACCTACATATTCGCGTCGATGGAGAGGTGGAGAAGTAACTATTCACCGAGCGCCAAGATCGGTGTAGCGCAGATACTGCCGTCTGTGCCAGTTGTCTACGCGGACTACAAGAAATGGCTCGATTCGGACACGTGGATCTACGAAAGTTTGGAGTTCCGCGATGGCATATTCAAGTGGATGCCAGGAGAGTTCGATGCGTACGAGTCAACGAAAGGAATTTACTCCATGAAGGTTGAAGATATGCCCAACCGCTACAAGTACGGTGATTCAGTCAACCACACCAGACTCTTCAGCCTGTACTCGGCACCAAACGTGGAAAGTGCCGTCAGATGGATGGAAACCAAGAGCGCTTCGTTCAGAGCTGTCAAGGTAGGTGAGTGAACCTCGGGGTGGGACCTTCCCACCCCATGGTTTCGGTATGAAAAACTTGTTGATTTGGATGATTTTCTGTTCTCAAATCTTTGGTATGAACCTCGTGAAGTTCGATCATCTCGAAAGGCTCTCTGAGTGGTTCAAACTGAAGGACTCTTTGGTGAAAGCCTACTGGGTCTATGCGGAGAAGATCGACGGTGTATACCGACCCGTTGGCGCGATCGGCGAGGGTGATTTCTGCGTTGACGATGTGGCCAGAGTGGTTCTGATCTACACAGAAGCTCATCGAAAGACAAAAGATTCCACTTACTTGCACTTGGCGGAGGATGCTTCGAAGTTCTTGATCCAGATGCAAGCTGAGGATGGTGAGTTCTACAATTTTGCTTACAAAGACGGGACTATAAACATGCACGGTCCCACGAGCTACAAATCGACATCTTGGTGGGCGCTGAGGGCCTTCTGGGCACTGTCGGCCGTTGCCAGTGAAACTGGGGAAGAACAGTTCGTCAAAGCTGCACAGAAAGCGTACCGAGCCATATCTAGAAGACCACCAACGTTTGCAGATCAGCTTTCGATTTACATCCTGGGTTTGTGTGAATACAACAAGATCGTGGATGTTTCGGATGAAATAAGAAAAAACGTGGAGTTGCTGCTGGAGTTTGTCGGTGTCAAAGAGGATCCTATATTTGGCAGATTCTTCAGTACTCAGAAAAGAGAGTTTCATTGGAACGGTTGGGGAAACCAGTACGCTGAAGCGTTGATCGAGTCTTACAGGACTCTGGGTGACGAAAGGTTGCTGAAGGTTGCGATCGAATCGTTAGAGTTGCAAATAGCTCTGCTCTCCTCAACTGGTTTCATTTACAGCGTAGCTAGATACGTCAAACCTACGCCAGAACTATCGTATGCCGTTGAGCCTTTGGTTGTCGCAGCCGTCAAAGCGTACGAGGTAACGAGGAACGAAAACATGGCTTTTCTCGCGTCTCTCGCTGGAGCTTGGTATTTCGGGGCGAACAGACTGACGGAAAGGATGTACGGGCCAAGCGGGGAAGGTTTCGATGGTCTCGAATACATGCACGTCAACAGGAACGCTGGTGCAGAATCGACCATCTGTGCCATCAGGAGCATGATCTATCTGAGCTCTTTGCCGATTCTCTTTCAAAAGCTCGTCGTCTCTATCGAGGACTTCGCGCAGAACGGAATGGTGGTTTTGGAAGCAGAGACGGCAGATTTAGGTATTTCAGCGATATCGCTCGTGACGGGTGATTATGGAGCGAACGTCGCTTGCAGGTTCGAATCGAGAGTGAGATTGAGATGGCCCAGCGTCGCCAAGGGAAAATACCTCGTCTACGTTTCTGGTGAGTTCGCCAAGAACCGTTGTACGGTCTCGACTGAGTCTGGCTCTGTCTCAACAACGTTGGATGGAAATGGAATCTTTTTCGTAGGCCAACTCGATATTGTCTCAAGTCTTAGACTCAACCTCGATGGATCTGGTGTCATCGATCAGTTGTTGTTAGTTCCTTCGCCCTTTGGCGTGTCTTTTGAATTTGAGAACCAATCTTGGACCGTGGCTTACTCGGTTGAAGAAACGAAAGGTCTCATCATCGTGCCGGAAAGATATTTTCAGCGTCAGATGATCAGAAGGGATCAGGTCTTCGGTGTTTCGTCGGAACAGATCGATCGCTTCTTGCTGCTGAGGCTCGACGAAGTCTTCAACAGCGATGGTTTCGCTCTTCCCCAGAAACCTGGCAACTTCGACAATTTGGGCGGGGCTGTCGGGGCCTACCTACCTGAGGGGGAAACCACCGAGGGCGTGAAGATCGTAGGTGGAACGCCCTTTTTGCTCAAGATGAGTGGTCTGGACAACTTTCGTGTGTCGGATCAGAAACTCGTTCTGCCGGAGGATGTGAAAGTCAAAAACGTTCACCTGCTCGCTTCTTCGAACCATGGAGATTACGAGCTCGCACTTGCTCTCAATGGGCATAGATTCTCGCTGTTGATTTCGGACTGGTGTAGAGGACAGAAGGATTTGATGTTTGACTTTCGTTACACAGCGAGTGGACAGAAAGAATTCATCAAATGCGGTCTGAACGTTCATACAATCGAGCTGAACAAAACGATCAAAGAAATCGCGTTCTCTGGCAACATAAACATACACGTTTTTGCCGTGACTTTGGAGTTAGAAACTGAGTAAATGCGTCGGTTTTCAAGAAAACTTTGTCAAAATGAAAGGCGGGCAGATGCCCGCCTTCAGATTTCGAGTTCTCGAAGGCTTAGCCCGGTACGTCTAACCAGTAGATGGCGTAGAAACCGAACGGTATCCCATCCCACCAAGTGATCCCAGCTATCGCCTGCTTGCCATAGACATTGATCGTCTGGGTGAAAACATAACCATCGAAGCGTTGATCGTCAGACTTGTTGGCCGGCGTTCTGGCGAAATCAACCATGAAGACGATACGATGACCCAAGTTGGTGTTCTTCCCCGTGTAACCTGGACCCGTCATTCCCGCAATGTTGTCCTGAGGATTCTTGAGGATCACGTACTCGAGGTCGTACCTGGTTCCACTCACTTCGATGTAACCCTTGCCGCCTTTCAGCAACACCAGCGTGCCTTCCCAACCATCCCAGTAGATCTTCCAAGCAGAGCCGTAGAGGCCGATGAGCTGAGATTCTTTGATCGTCGTTGTCAAGAGCGGTGTGAAAGGAATACTGGGTTTGATTGGTTGAAGTTGTCCCGTCTGAGCAAAGATCAAACCACTGACCAAGATCACCAGGAACAAGATAGCCCGCCTCATTTCCATCCCTCCTCGGATGAGATGATTCCATTTTAAGATGGGCACATTAGAAAACCATTAGACACTCATGGGAGATCAAAAAACACATGGCATACCCTGTAGTTTTTTCATAAACTCAGACTTTGATCACTTTTCTGACCCTTCCATCTCTCACGACGAACATCATTCTGTTTTCCATCGGTTTGAAATCGTCACCCATGGGTTCTGACGCGATCACAAAACCGTTTTCATCGTTGTACCAAAGCGTATAGTAATCTTCGTTTTGGCTGTAACCGCAGTAAACGATGAGCTCATCTTCATTGATCATCAAGAAGTTCATGCCTGTGTGTTTGTAACTTTGAGCAACCTTGCGTATCCTTTCTGCGAGCTCGTCATGAGACGAAAAATCTTTGATCTTCATGAAGTAAAAGAACGTGTCGCTCTCTATGGAGACGAAGGGAACATCGTAAATGGTCCCGTTGTGACAGAAAGCCTTGCCATGGTTGTCTATGAATGGATGGAGTTGAATGAAGCTCACCGGCAGATGTTCTGAAGCCTTCCTGGCATGGAGGATCCCAACTCTTGACTTCAGCGGGATGAGTTCATCTTCGTAGACAGGTTTTGGCGAGCGATAGTAGATCACAGCCTCGTCCATGAGTGCGTAGATACCCCAGCCGTGGTTGTGCGGGGCGTTCTTCCCAGTCTTTGCCATGCGTTGTAGATGTTCGAACAAATCATTGATTTCTTGGTTCGTTTCGAAACAGAAGCCCACCATCCTACACACGGTTCGATCACTCCCATCGATCAGGGTACAAAACAATACTACCAGCCTTGACGGCTGGTAGTATCTTCTTTGATCATATTCCACCGAAATGATTTTGCAAATCAACTGTTCTGGATAAGCTTCTTGATCGCTTCGATAGCTTGTTCTGTGTTCATGTTCCTTATGTCCACACCGAAATGTTTTGACTTGTCAAAACCACTCTGTTCGAAAGCGTCACGGAACATCTTCTTCTGCATGTTTGGATCACAACCTGCTACGTAGAGTTTTTCTATCTGTTCATCTTTGAGCAGTGTGGACAGATACGTATCTCCATCTTCGGCGCACAGCTGTGGGTGTATTGCCACAAAGTCGACGAGTCTTTCTCTCCTTAAGGTGTTGAGTATCTCGAATATGTTCATCTGCTGAAACGATGGGCACGTTCCCTGACAGACGCAGAGCAACAAACCCTTTTTACCCATGGATTTTCACCTCCGCCGAATAGGTTATCGCACCGTAGTCGCACAGTTTCTGACAGCCCCTGCAGAATTCGACACATTCGAGTGGGTTCACGACGACGGGTTTGCCATTTTCAACTGCATAAACTCCGTGCGGACAGAAGTTGGCACAGGTCAGGCACCCACTGCACTTGCTGTAATCGATGATCGGATACCAGTTCTTCGCCATCCGCTACACCTCCTTAGTTTTTTCAGCTATTTGCTCGGCCAACTGGATGAGTTCCATCACCCGAGGATCCTTCAGAACTATCCTCTTCCTCTGACCTTCTCTTTTCAACTCCACGATTCCCACATTTTCCAACAGCGATATGTGCCTCGACAGCGTTGTCTTGTCTATGTGGTTCAAAGCTTCAAGTTCGCAGATGCACACGTCTTGTTCGGCGACCTGTTTCAATATCTCGATCCTCCATTTGCAGGCAAGCGCTTTGAAGAGCTTTTCAACGTTCATCGCTTACCTCCTTTCATACTTGTACAATTATACAACTATTTTCTTGACAGTCCGTGTGGCTGAACCATTAATCCTCCGTTAAGCTCCAGAGACAAGCGAATATCTCGAAGCTTCAGCCTGCCGTGAACCTGGCGAGCAATTTGTCTGGCAGCAGTTTCTTCGCAACGAAACTGATCAACTTGTTCTTGAAGGCAGGCACGTAGATGGGTCTTTTCTTCTCGAACGCCTCGATCGCACCGATCGCGACCTGTCTTGGGTCCATAAGCTTGCCGAAAGTACGAACGTTCTGATCTTTGAACGCGCGTTCGAAGAACCTTGTTCGAGTCGGACCGGGAGAAACGCACAGCACGTGGACGTTGTATTTTCTGAGCTCTGCCCACAGCGCCAAGGAGAGATTGTACACGTACGCCTTGGTCGCACTGTAAGCGTTGAAATAGGCAACTGGCATGTACCCAGCGATGGAAGAGACGTTTATTATGCCTCCGCGCCGTCTTTGAACCATTTGTTTCGCAAAATGATGGCTCAAAGTAGTGAGCGCTTTAACGTTGACTTCGATCATGTCTTCGATCTCCTTCAAATCGAGCTTCACGAATTCCCCGTAAAGACCAAAACCAGCGTTGTTCACCAGAAGATCTATCTCGAAATTTGAAACTCCGTTGATGAAACGTTCCACATCCCGTGGCGAGGACAGATCTACCACGAAGGTGTGGATCTCTGTCTTGAATTCTTCTTTCACCTCGTCTGCCAGCTGCTTGAGCCTTTCTTCATTCCTGCCTGTTGCTATAACGTTCAATCCCCTTCTGGAAAGTTCCAAGACGAACTCTCTGCCTATGCCAGAGGAGCCTCCCGTCACGATCGCCCAGTTGAAATCTTTCAAATTCATCACTCCCATTGAGAGTTATCAATAAAATTCTACGGCAGAATCCCTCAACAGAGCTTTTCCAATTTCGTCATGATCTTTTTTTCTTGACACACAATCTCTATGGTGCTAAACTAAAGCAAACAATTGATAGCATTCAGCGATCTTGAAGCCCGATCCGATCCAAGGTGGGGTGTCGATGAGTGCTATTCTATGACGTTGTCGTCATCGGCGGTGGCATAATAGGACTTTCAACTGCTTTTCAACTCGCTCAGAGAAAAAAGAGAGTTTTGGTCTTGGAACAATCCGATGTCGGCTCTGGCACCTCCGGTGCGTGTGACCACATGATTTTGCTCCAATCGAAGCTTCCAGGTCTACCTTTGAAGATGGCATTGTTGAGTCTTGAGATGTACAAAGCTTGGCAGAGAGACCTCGGTGAAGACCTGTGGTTCGAAACGCGCGGTGGAATGATCTTCGTGGACAAAGAAGAACACCTTCCCTTCATGGGACGCTTCGTCGCCGAACAAAAGTCCATAGGTCTGAACGTCACGATGCTCGACAAAGAACAACTCAGGAAGAAACACCCCTTCGTGAGCGAGCACGTCTTGGCGTCCAACTACTGTCCTGACGATTCTCAAGTCGATCCTTTCATGGTCCTGAAGGCTCTTTTGAATGCAGGGGCACGTTTTGGAATGGAGTTGAAGAAATTCTCCAGAGTCGTAGCTTTAGAAAGGAATTCGGATCACTGGCAGGTGCGAGTTCAGAATGGTGAATCGTACGAAACTGAAGTCGTTGTCTGTGCAGCTGGTGTGTGGTCTAAAGAAGTCTGCAAGATGGTGGGGCTTGAACTGCCCATCAAACCGAAGCGAGGGCAGATCCTCGTGACTGAGCCGATCGAACCGATCGGAGAAACGAACGTGTGGGATTCGGACTACATCATCGCCAAGCACGTGTCTCACATGCAAAAGGATGAGACTGCGAGAAGGCTTGGCCTCGGCTTTGCGATGTCGAAGACTCATCCGGGTAACTATTTGGTGGGAAGCACGAGAGAGTACGTGGGTTTCGACAAGTCGACGACGCTCGAGGCGTTCATTGCGATCGCCAAGAGATTGGTCGAGCTCTTTCCTGTTTTCAGAAACGTGCGCATCATAAGGACCTTTGCTGGTCTGAGGCCCGCATGCGAGGATGGCAGGTACGTCATAGGTGAAGATCCAGACAATCCAGGCTTTTTCGTTGCGACGGGACACGAAGGTGATGGAATAGCTCTTGCTCCGATCACAGGTGCCTTGGTGACTCAGCTGATCTGCGGAGAGAAGACTTCGCTTCCCATCGAAGAACTGAGTCCAGCAAGATTTCGCGTTCTCAAAAAAGAAGAACAATCAACTCTTGAAAGGGGGAGGTTCTGATGAGGTTGTCACGGATCGCAGTGCTGATCGTTCTGGTCCTCAGTCTCGGAGTTGTTCTGGCTCGGGAGCTCAAACCTGTAACGCTTACTTGGATCGCGGGTGGCGTCGGAGGAGGTTGGTACGCTCAGGCAGGTGCCGTCGCGGCGCTGATAAACGCGAAAGAGCCGAAGATATCCATCAAGGTCATACCTGGTGGAGGTGTCGTCAATCCCGTGCGCGTCTCGATGGGCGAGGCGGACCTGGGCTGGGGCATCACGTTCGTCGACAAGATGGCGCTCGAAGGTACCGCACCGCTCTATGAGAAACCGAATCCTAAGGTCAGATCGATCGGTGGCTACTTCGGTTATTATCAGATCCACTTTGTGGCCGACGCCGCGAGGGGACTGAGCACCGTACAAGAACTCGTCGACCTGATAAAAGCGAAAAAGCCCGTGAGGATCGCAATCCCGATGAAAGGAACATCAGACTTGCCCATCGTGGAGGAGATACTGCGCTTCTACGGAGTCACGCTGGAAGATATCAAGAAGGCTGGTGGGGAATACTTCCATGCGGTGTACGCGGACATGATAAGTCTCTACAAGGACCGCCACGTAGATTTCGTCGTCACACACCTCTCCATTCCCGCAGCGGCGGTCACAGAGATGTTCTCCTCCAGAAAGTCTGTCCTTTTGGCTGTCTCAGATGAATGCATCGATCACATGCACAACAAGTTCGGAACGGTCGGCAGAGAAACCGGTTTGTGTCTCATACCTGCGAACACGTACTCAGGCTTCGACAAGGACGTTCCTGCGGTCACAACGTCCGGAGAGCTCTTGGTGAACGCGGATGTTCCCGAGATCGTCGTGTACACCATAACGAAGATCCTTTGCGAAAACCTCGAAGAGTTGTACCAGGCGCATCCAGCGAACAAGACCTTCGTTCCTGAAGTCGCATGGCAACACGTGGCTGTTCCTCTGCATCCCGGTGCGGAGAAATATTACAGAGAAAAAGGTTACATGAAATGAAGAGGAGATAGTATGCGTCAACTCAAAGGATGGCAGAGATGGATCTTGGGTGGTTGGCTCGTCGCCGCCACCCTGTTTCATCTGTACACCGCGACCGTGGGTATACTGCAGCCGAGACTTCAAAGGGGTGCACATTTACTGTTTCTTCTGCCCGCAGCCTTTCTACTCTTCCCAGCCACGAAGAAGTCGCCTAAAGACAGGTTCACCATCTTTGATGTCATACTGGCCATACTCGCCGCTTTACCTCCGATCTACCTCATGCTTAACAACAACATGCTCAACATGCGCTTCGAGTTCATCGATCCTGTGACTTCGGTTCAGATCGTTCTTGGACTGATCAACATAGTTTTGATCCTCGAGGCCATAAGGCGCGCAGTCGCACTAGCGATGGCTATTCTCATCTTGGGTGTTATCGGCTATCTCTATTTGGCACCGTTTTTACCTGGAGTCTTCTACAACAAGCCCGTGAGGCTACCTCGGTTGGTAGAGATGTTCTACTTGTTGACCGATTCGGGAATCTATGGCAGCATAACAGGTATCTCTGCCACTATCGTCGCGCTGTTCGTGATCTTCGGTGCGTTCTTCGAGCAGACGAAGGTTGGAGATTATTTGCTCAAGATCGCCTCGAAGTTGACAGGCGCTTCACCCGGTGGGCCAGCGAAGATCGGTGTTTTAGCCAGCGCGCTGTTCGGAACTATAAGTGGAACGGCCGCGAGCAACGTCTATGCGACGGGTTCTTTCACGATCCCCATGGGCATAAGGCTGGGTTACAAACCTGAGTTTTCGGCCGCCGTTGAGGCGGTGGCCTCGACGGGTGGCATCTTCGTTCCACCGGTGATGGGAGCAGCCGCCTTCGTCATGTCGGAGATCACGAACGTACCGTATTTGGAGATATGTTTCAGAGCCATACTGGGAGCTGTGTTCTACTACCTCTCGCTCGGTTTGACTGTGCACTTGGTGGCCCTCAGGGACAATCTGAAGGGGTTACCCCAAGAGGAGATACCCAAGTGGCGTGAGATCGTCAGAGATTCCTATCTGTTGTTACCAATCGTGGTGTTGGTCTATTTCCTCGTCAAGGGTTTCTCACCCTTTTCGGCAGCTTACTACGCCATCTGGGCTGCCTTCGTTCTGAGTTTCTTCAAGAAAGATACGATGATGACACCGAAGAGGCTCGTCATCACCTTTGAGAAGGGTGCACGCAACATGATTGCGGTCGCTCTGGCTTGTGCGGGTGCGGGAATAGTGGTGAGCGTTTTCACCAACACGGGGCTTGGTCTGGGCATAGCCTCGGCGATCACGAGTCTTTCCGGAGGAAAGCTTTTGCCCGCGTTGCTCCTGCTGATGGGAGTCTGTCTGATACTGGGCATGGGTTTGCCAACCACACCGGCCTACGTGATCGCAGCTTCCATCGCGGGATTAGCACTCACGAAAATGGGGGTGGACGTACTCGCAGCGCACTTGTTCGTCCTTTATTTTGCGATGCTTTCCGAAGTCACACCACCGGTCTGTATAGCATCCTACTGTGCTGCCTCTGTCGCGAAGGTGAACCCCATGAAGGTTGGCTTTGAAGGTTGGAGACTGTCGCTGACCGGTTACATCGTGGGTTATCTGTTCATATACAACAAAGCCATACTCTTGAAAGGTTCCATCCTCGAAATGATCAGCTTGTGCGTCATAATGACCGGCATCAGTTATTTCTTGGCTGTGATGAATTCCGGTTACTTCAAAAGGCCACTCACCTTCGTCGGTAGATCCTTGGCTGCCGTGGCGGTTGTTTTCTTGGTCGTTTCGGCCGCCTGGACGAAGATGCCAAGGAACATCATCGCCGCCGTCACTTTGGCAGTCTTGGTCTATTTGTTGATCAAGGCGAAGAGGTCCGAAGAGAGGTTGGGCAGTCAAGAATGATCGTCCAAGGTGGAAAGACCCTCTACGGTTTCACCTTAGGAGTGATAACACTGCACACGCACTTTCCAAGAGTTCTGGGTGATGTTGGAAACGCCAGAACTTGGAGATTTCCCGTGTTGTACAAAATCTTGGAGGGCTTGAATCCCAAAGCGATCATAGGCAAAGAGAAGAACTGCGTTGAAGAGGTCTTGAACGCCGCGAGAGAACTCGAAGCTGCGGGTGTGAAGGTGATAACCACAAGTTGTGGATTTTTGGCGATGTTGCAGGAAGAGCTCGCACGTGCGGTGAGCGTGCCAGTGATAACATCTTCTTTGCTGTTACTTCCTTTGGTTCACAGAATATGTGGCATGAAGCCGGTGGGAATTTTGACGGCGAACTCTCAAGTGCTCGGCCAGTCACACCTTCTGCCCGTGGGAGCAGCTGAAGTTCCCGTCGAGATCTTTGGCCTGGAGGACACGAACTTCGGCAGAGCTTTGCTGAACGATGAATGGTGCATAGACTTTGAAGAGGCTCGAAACGAAGTTGTCGAGGCGGCAAAGAGACTCGTGGAAAAACGGCCCGAACTTGGTTGTATCGTGCTTGAGTGCACGAACCTACCACCCTTCGCTGTTGATGTGCAGAGGGTGACGAAGTTGCCAGTCTTCGATCTGACGGATCTTGTGAACATGTTGTGCTTTGCCGTTGAGAAAGGTGTGACTCTTCCTTGGAAAGGTGCAACGATGGGGTGAGAAAAGCAATGTACGTCATAAGGGACCATCCCATCTTACAGTTCAGCAGAGGCAGAAGGGTCATCTTCTACCACGACGGGAGACCTTTGGAATGGTACGAGAACGAACCCATCGCTGTCGCTCTGTACGCGAACAACGTCAAGGTCCTCAGCCACACGAAGAAATACCACAGGCCGAGGGGATTCTTCTGCGCCATAGGCAAGTGCTCGTCTTGTTTCATGAAGGTCGATGGTTTACCGAACGTGAGGACCTGCATCACACCGCTCAAGGAAGGCATGAGGATCGAAACGCAGCACGGTTTGGGAAGATTCTCTGAAGGTTCACCCCTCGTGTTGGGAGAGCCTCAAGGATCGTCCAACCTCGAAGCCGAGGTTTTGATCATCGGAGGTGGTCCAGCGGGCCTTTCTGCCTGTCTCGAGGCGCTGAGCTGGGGTTGTAAGGTCACGCTCGTCGACGAATCGCTCCGTCTCGGTGGTCAACTCATAAAGCAGACCCACAAGTTCTTCGGTTCATCTGCTGACTTCGCAGGTGTTCGAGGAATAAAGATAGCAGAGATACTCCAAGAACAACTGAGTCCGTACATTGGTTCAGGCCAACTCACGGTGTTTTCGAACACATCCGCGGTGGCTTACTATCCGGAGGAAAACGTGGTTCTTTGTGAGCAGGGTGAGAAGAGACTCTTCATGATCCAGCCAGAGGCCATCATCGTCTCCACTGGGGCGATGGAGAAGCTGATTCCGTTCGTGAACAACGATCTACCGGGTGTCTACGGTGCGGGAGCTGTACAAACGCTCATGAACGTCTACGGAGTTCTTCCGGGAAAGAAAGTTCTCATGGTTGGAGCGGGAAACATCGGTCTGATCGTTTCTTACCAACTGCTCCAGGCCGGGGCCGAGGTGGCAGCGATCGTCGAATTGGCACCGAGCGTCGGAGGCTACTGGGTACACGCTGCCAAGGTACGTCGCTTCGGTGTTCCAATACTGCTCAGACACACGGTGAAAAAAGTGGTTGGAGAAAGCTGCGTCGAAGGCGCAGTGATACAGCGAGTCGATGAGAAAGGCGAGCTCGTCGGTGAAGAGAAGTTCATCGACTGTGACACTGTTTGCCTCGCCGTAGGTTTATCTCCAACGGTGGAACTCTTCTGGCAGGCGGGTTGCGAGATGGTTTACTTGGGTGATCTTGGCGGTTTCGTTCCAAAGAGGGATCACACGTTGAGGACCACGAACCCCAGATTTTGGGTCGCCGGTGATGTTGCTGGCATAGAGGAAGCCACCACCGCAATGCTCGAAGGAAGCATAGCGGGATTGTCCGTCAGCAGGGCTTTGAACAGGGTGGATGAATCCAGCTTCGAGAGCAGGCTCGAAGGTTACTGGAACAAGTTGAACGAGCTTCGAATGGGTGAAACGTCCTACAGGGTGAGGAAGGGTTTGAGTCAGGTTTTCATCGAAGGTTCTCTGCCACTGTTTCAGTTGGTTGGTGACAGTCCGTCGGAAGATCGACTCCAAGATGAGCAGTTCAGATCGGGTGTGCTGAGTGAGAACATGGTTGAAACCGTCACACCACCCATGGAACTTTGGAAGAAAAAGAAGAATGGTCTGGTGATAATAGAGTGTCCTCAGAAAATTCCGTGCGATCCGTGTCATGCCAGTTGCCCCACGGGTGCGATACTGCCTTTCGAAAACATCAACGATATACCGAAGATAGATTATTCCAAGTGCACCGGCTGTGCGATGTGTGTTGCCGCATGCCCGGGCCTTGCCTGTTTCGTTGCTGACATATCCGCCGAGCAGGCGATTCTGAAGTTGCCCTACGAGATGTTGCCAAAACCTCAGGTGGGGAACGAGGTGGCCTGCCTCGATAGATGCGGCAAGGTGGTTGCACGCTCGAAGATCGTCAAGGTCCAAGAACCGAGGAAGGACAAAACCTACGTCGTCCACGTGGTTGTTCCAAAGGATCTGGTGATGCACGTCAGGGCGGTGAGGGTGATAGATCGTGAATGAGAAGATTTTCGTTTGTCGGTGTGAAGAAGTAACGCTCGAAGAAGTTAGAAGATACATCCAGATGGGCTTCACAACCTTCAACGAGCTCAAGAGACTTTTGAGGATCGGGATGGGACCGTGCCAAGGTCGGGGCTGTAGAGAGATCGTGCTCAGGGAGTTATCCAAAGCCAAGGGTATTTCGATTTCTCAACTGAGTCCAGGTACCTTCAGACCTCCTTCAAAACCAATCCTTTCAAGCTTGATAGCGAACGTCGAATCGAAAGAAAAACGTCGTTGATGGGTTGGATAGTCAGAAACTCAAAGGTGAAGAAACGAAGATGAAACACACACCGTCTCATGTGAGGTTATAATGTGTTTTCAGAAAACGGGGTGAACGGTGTGCTGGCTGTAACGAGCACGATTTTGGATCACGCTCTGAATAGATGTGAAAGCAGTCCGAAAGGGGCTTGAAAAGCCCCTTTTATTTTAAAGAGAGCGAAATTTGAGGGGCCGAAAGGCCCCTTTATTTTTGCTCCATCGGAGGTGACGGCATGAGGCATTTGCTTGACATCAAGGATCTAAGCAGGAAAGAGATTGAGACCATCCTCGAGCGCGCCATGTGGTACAAGTCGCTGAAGGCTTATCCGAAAACGCTCGAAGGCAAATTCGTGCTCACCGCCTTCTTCGAACCTTCCACGAGGACGAAGGTCTCTTTCCAGAAGGCCGCGATGAACCTCGGAGCCAACGTCATCGACTTTGCGCCTGAAAGTTCCTCCCTCTTGAAGGGTGAGACCGACCTCGACACGATCTTGACACTGAACATGATGGACTTTGATTGTTTGGTGGTTCGCATTCGAAGAAACGGTGCGCCGAAGGAGTTCTCGAAGTACGTGAAAATGCCTGTGGTGAACGCGGGTGACGGCACGAACGAACATCCCACCCAAGCTCTCTTGGACGCCATGACGATGGTTGAACATTTCAACACACTCAAACTCAAGGTTGCCATCGTGGGCGACATCGTCCATTCGCGCGTAGCCAGATCTTTAACGGAGATTCTCAACAAGTTCGGAGCGGAAGTGAGAATGGTTGGACCTAAAGGTTTTGTACCGGAGAGTTTCGAAGGCGTGAGCTTGATAACGAACGATCTGGAAGAAGCCATACACGACGTCGACGTCATCTACGCGCTGAGGATTCAAAAAGAAAGACTTGAGGAAAGTTATCCAAACGTCGACGATTTCTTCCGCACGATGCAGATCAACTCGAAAACGATAGAACTCGCACCAAAGCACGCCGTTTTGATGCACCCGGGACCCTTCAACAGGAACGTCGAAGTTTCGGACGATGTGGTCTATTCTGAGAGATCCAAGATCCTCGAACAGGTGAAAAACGGTGTTTTCGTCAGGATGGCCGTTTTGGAGTACGCCATGGGAGTGATCGAGGTTGAGAGCGTACGATCCATGGAAACATCGTTGGTTGGACGTTGAGATCGATCTGCCAGAGCCCACAGAAGCGCTCGTAGCTTGTCCAACCTTCTTCGACATGCACACGCACGTGAGGTTGAACGGCCAAGAAGATTACGATTCACTCGAAAGGGCCGCGATCGCGGGTGGCTTCGGTGCGGTCTTGATTCAACCCAACACCAAGCCAGAGCTTTTCAACTTGGATGTTTTGAACTTTCACATTCAACTCGCCAAGGACAAGATCGTCGATTTCTACTGGTCCGTCTCTCTGTTCGGTGAACTCGAACCAGACGGAAAAGGAACGTTGTGCTATTCCAACGACGGTATCGAGTATGATACACTGAAGATCTTGAACGCTTTCAGGAGAAAAAAACCACATCTTGTGTTGGACCACAGTCAGATGCACGAATTTGGAGGTTTGTTCTACAAACCTACACCGATCGACACTCCAAAAAGACCGATCTGCAGCGAAGCCATATCCATCTTTCGCAACGTGATGATCGGTCTCGAACATGGTTTTGATAGGTTCCACATCCAGCACGTTTCAACAAGACTTTCGATCGAAACGATATTGCATCTTCGAAAGTATGCCAAAGTGAGCTGTGAAGTAACACCGCATCATCTCTTCTTCACCATGAACGATGTGAAGAACACGAATTTCAAGATCAATCCTCCGCTGGGCACAGAGCGAGATAGAGAAGCACTTCTCGAGGCCGTGGAGAAAGGTTTGGTCGACGTTTTCGCAACAGATCATGCGCCACATCCAGAAAAACCGAACGATTTCGAAAAGGCGCCGTTTGGAACCAGCGGTATCGAAGTGGCGTTCAGCGCCTTCTACACCGTCACGAATCAGTTGGAAACAACGATAGAGAAACTCACCGTGGCACCTCGGAAGATCCTTGGAATCGAAGGCTCTTTCGATCTGGACAACGTGATCGTGATCGATTCGAACGCCCAATGGAGGGTCGATGCGAAGAAGCTTCACAGCAAAGGAAAGAATTGCGTCTTCGATGGAATCAAATTGAAAGGTAGGGTGGTGGGGGTAAAACGTTCAGGAAGGTGGGTGTACTGGGATGGAGAATTTCTCTTTGACGAGGAGTGAACTCATACAGCTCACCGAGGACACGTTCATCATAAGTTTCAACGAATGGATCGATTTTGAACCAACTCAGTTCATAATGATAGAAACGGAAACTTCGATCGTTCGAAAGCCTTTCGGCCTCGGTCGGTGGAACGAGAAGCTCGCCATAGGGGTGCAGATCATAGGACCTGGAACGAATTACATAGTACAAAAGAGCGTTTTGAACGCACACGGGCCGTGCGGCAAAGGCTTCGTTCCACCAGAAGGCAAGGGCGCGATGATCGCAACGCCTGCCTGTTTGCCCATGGCTTTCGATCTAAACAAAAGATGCAACTGCGATGTGTTCATCGGTTCTTTGGAGAAACTTTCGATCGAAATCCCCTTCCCACTCGTGATCGGTGACGAATCGTTCTTGAACTTGCTCAGATCGCTCGAAGGTTACGATTGGTTCTTAGTGATCGGTTCAGATCAGATGGAGAAGGTCAGCTACGATATTTTGAAAGACAAAGCTGAAGTGTTCGTTTCGTTCAACGAATACATGGCCTGTGGGATCGGTGCGTGCAGAGGCTGTGTGAAAGAAACCAAGAACGGTTTGAAGCATCTGTGCATCGATGGACCTGTTCTGAGAGGTGAAGAGGTGTGGAGTTGAGACCGCCCATTGTGATAGCCTCCGGAGTCGGAGGAATGGGAGAGTATCTCAAGCTGATCGATCCAAAACAGATCGGTGCCTACACACTCAAGACTACCACGTTCAAACCAAGACGTGGCAATCCCCCACCGAGGCTCATCGCCACGCAGGACTATCTCATCAACAGCATAGGACTTGAGAACGTTGGGGTTGAGAAGTTCATCGAAGAGCTCGAAAACAAAGTCTACGATGAACTCTTCGAGAAGGTGAAGGTCATCTTCAGCTTCGCAGGGGAAAACTTCGAAGAATACCTGTTGGTCGCTCAAAAGATGGCACCTTACCAAGGCAGATTCGTCGCCTTCGAATGCAACTTCTCTTGTCCGAACGTGCATTTCAATCCGCTCTCCAACGTTGCTGAACTTGAAAGAATGCTCTCAGAGCTGAGAAAGAGATTGAACGTGTTCCTCATCGCCAAGCTCGGGATCGAGGGGGCCTTCGTCGAAGAGATCGCCAAAATCGTAGAAAAATGTGGTTGGAACGGTGTGACGTTGATCAACACGATCCGAGCGCTCCACGTGGATGGTGATCGAATCATAAAAGGTGGTATCTCGGGACCTGTGCTCAAGCCCATCGCGTTGAGAGCGGTGTACGAGGTGAGAAACAGAACCAATCTCTACATCATTGCCTCGGGTGGGATCATGAACGAACAAGACGCCGAACAGTTCTTCAAAGTCGGTGCAAACGCGATCAGCATCGGGACTGCTTTGTACAAGGATCCCAAAATCGTTGAGAAGATCGCAAGAATGTTCTTTTAAAGGAGGGATTCTCATGTTCGAAAGTTATCTTCCAACCAGGATCGTCTTCGGAATGGGTGCGATCGAGAAACTTCCAAAGCTTGTGAGAGACCTTGGCAGGAAAACCATGATCGTCACGGGAAGAAAAAGCACGAAGGTCACAGGTCTTTTGGACAGGGTGAAAGCGATGCTCAAGAACGCTGGAATCGAAGTTTTGGTGTTCGACAAGATTCAACCCAATCCCATCAGCGACCATGTCGATGAGGCTGCGAAGATCGCGATCGAACAGAACGTTGAATTCATCATCGGACTTGGCGGAGGAAGCGCGATAGATTCGGCCAAAGCCATAGCGATCGCCACCGCGATGAAGGACAGTTTTTGGAACTACACGCACGCTGGTGGCAGCAAGAAACCAGACAAAGCCTTGCCTGTGATCGCGATCCCCACCACTCATGGGACTGGAACTGAGGCAGACCCATTCGCCGTGATCACCAATCCCAGAACGAAGGAAAAGGTCGGAATAGGCTACGATGTGATCTTTCCGAAAGTTTCCATCGTTGATCCCACGCTCATGACGACTCTTCCAAAAGATCAAACCGCGTACACCTCCATGGATGCGTTCTACCACTCACTCGAAGCCTTCTTGAACATCGACGCGAATCCCTATTCTGATCTTCTTGCCATAGACTCGATGAAAAGGATCGTCTCTTTCTTGATGAAAGCCTACACGAACGGCGAAGATCTCGAGGCGAGGAGCAACTTGGCTTGGGCGAGCACCGAAGCGGGCATCACCGAAACGCTCACGGGTGTCATCGCCAACCATGCGATCGAGCATGGACTGAGTGGCTTCAACGAACAACTTCCCCACGGGCTTGGTTTGTGCATCACTGGGCCATACTTGCTCGAGTACATGTTCGAAGAGTGCAGAGAGAGGCTCGCAGTTTTGACGAAACATGTGTTCAACATCGATGAGTTCAACGTGAACAAAGCCGCGAGTTTGTTCATAGAAAAGCTCTACGAGTTCCAGGACCTCTTCAATCTGAACGAAAAACTCTCCAAGTTTGGTTTCAAAGAGCAAGACCTTCCAGAGATCGCCAAGGTTGCCTACAGAATCATGAAAGGTGTGATCGTGAAGAGTCCCAAGAAATTGGAGGAAAAAGATCTCGTTGAGATCATGAAGAAAGCACTTTGAACGGAGGTGGTGAAGTTGCATCTGGTGCTGAGTTTGGACATGGATGAACCGCTGTCGTTCATCGATCGCTTTGGAAGTTTCGAGTACGTCAAAGTGGGTCACAACCTTGCATCACTCGGTAAGGGTATCTTCGACGAACTTGCGAAGAGGAACCTCAAAGTCATTCTCGATCTGAAGTTCGTCGACATTCCTTCGACGGTCGCAAGATCCATCAAGGCATGGGATCATCCTTCCATCGTGGGTTTCACCATGCACGCTGTCGCAGGGATCGAATCGATAAGGATCGCCTTGGAGAACACCGAGAAGATCATCTTCGTGGTCGTGAAGTTGACGTCCATCGAAGGATCGCTGGAAGAGTATGCACCGCAGATCGAATCTCTCAGGTTGCTGGGTTGTTCCTTCGTTCTTCCCGGCAGCTGGGCGATGAAGTTGCGCAAAAAGATTTCAGGAAAGATCCTAGTTCCGGGCGTTCGCATGGAGAGGGGTCCAGACGATCAGAAGGACGTGGTGAGCCTCGAACAGATCAAGAAAGTCGCCGACTTCGCCGTCATAGGCAGGGAAGTGTACAAGAGTCAAGATCCGAAGGCCACGATGGAAAAGATGAGGAGGCTCGTTCATGCTTGAGCTACTCAGACAAGTCGGAGCGGTATTGGAAGGACATTTTCTATTATCGTCTGGAAAACACTCTTCGAAGTACATCCAGTGTGCAAAGATCTTCGAATTTCCAAGTTACGGTGAAAAGATAGGCAAAGCGATCGCAGAGAAGATAGCCAACCACAAGCCAGACATCGTCATAGGTCCCGCTTTGGGTGGGGTGATCTTGGCATACGAAGTGGCACGCCACGTGAACGCGCGGGCCATGTTCACGGAGAGAGAAGATGGACAGATGAAACTCAGAAGGAACTTCCACATCGAAGAAAACGAAAGGGTCGCGATCGTTGAAGACGTCACGACGACTGGCAAATCCGTCTTGGAGGTCTCCGAGGTCGTTCGAGAGTACGGTGGGCAGGTCTGTTGTATCGCGAGCATCGTGGACAGATCCATCGAAAAACTTCCCTTCGAAGTGCCTTTCTATTCTCTCGTGAAGCTGGAGCTTCCCATATTCGAGCCGAACGACTGTCCGCTGTGTCGCAAGGGAATTCCACTGACCAAACCGGGTAGCAGGAAACACACTGTCTGAACGCAAAGAAAAAGGGGCCACTTGGCCCCTTTTCGATTTTGGTTGTATAATTATTACAACATCCAAGGGGGTGATCGTGTGAAGAGAACGTGTGATCTGTCTTGCCTTTTTGTTCGCGATCCTTAGCTTTTCTCAGCTGAAAGTTCCTCTGACGCACGTGGTAGCAGGAGGTTTCACGGTTTCATCCATCGAGATACTCACAAATCCTGAGAAGTTCTACGGTCAAAGCATCATCAACGTGGGTGTGAGGATCAACTTCATCAGAACTGTTGGGCAAGCCGTGGCGTACTCTTTCGATCTCAAGGAGAACGAGACCAAGCTGATGAGCATCAGGTTGATAGGTCTGAAACTCAGCGAGACGGAGACCAACACCTTGATCTACTACGGTCCCACGTCGGCCTTCCCGAGCAATTACCAGTACGGAGGTTTCCAGATCGTTGGTTTTTACGTAACAAAAGCTGATTTGGACGCAGGCTACAAAGAGATTTGGGGTTGGAGAGTCTCATACCCGCTGGCTTGCAGAAACTTCAGCATCATAGCGGACCTCGATATGGATCCAGTTTACAATCAACCCATGGCGGGTGTGCACAAAGGCGCTCAAGTGGATTGGGTGTCTGTTCAGAGGGTCACGGCGCCCATGCAGAGTTGTGAGTTCGTCAGGAAGGATCAAGTTTCACAGCAACAAACTCAACAGTACTTCCAAGTCGAACGAATCCTCGACATCTTGGTCGAACCTGAGCCGTTCGAGTTGGGTCAACAGTTGAAGATCACCGTTTTGGCAGATTCAAAACCCCAAACTAATCCTCAGGATCAGTATTTAGTCTACTGGATCAATGTGAAGTATCAGAATGGACAGACGAGCACCATTCCACACTCGTTCGGCAACTTCAATCCCAACTCAGCCATCATCGTCACTTCGACTCCCAAGGGCGCTGGGGACGTCAGGTATTTCGTCGTGAATCAAGCAGGTTCGGTGAGCTACGTGTTGCCCGAGACGATAAAGATTCCCTTCAACAGCTCGATCGTCGAAGTCGAAATAAAGGTGCAACTCTGGGCGGGTTTGGACGTCGATCGCTTCTCACCGTACGATTTCACAAAACGCTGGGTTGCGAAGATCGTTTTCGTGCCTAAGCCTTGAACCTTAAAATATCTTGGGAGCGCTACCGATGATTTAGAATGAGGGCTTTCTAAGATGACTTCGATCCATCCAGATGGTTCCTCGGAGCGCTCCCATGAATACATATACGGACCTCACCTTTGAGGGAAGGAAACATTTTGGAGAAGATCTGCCAACCTTCAACTTTGAAGGTCCTCGAGCCTCTGATATACTCGGCACAGCGAAAGGAGGTAGAAGCGTGAAAGCGAAATTCGTAGTGATCCTCGTTCTGATACCGCTTGTCGTTGTTTACATCATGACCGGCGTCTACCAAGTCGATCCATCGCAGGTTGCGTTGGTGAAGACCTTTGGGAAGTACTCCTACACCACCGGGCCTGGTATCCATCTGCACGCACCTTATCCTTTCCAATCGCACGTCATTGTGGACGTGCAGACGATTCGAAAGCAAGAGATCGGCTTCAGAACGATCCGGCCAGGTCAATACGCTTCGAAGAAAGAAGAAGCCCTGATACTCACCGGGGATGGAAACATCGTTTCTGTTGAGGCTGTCGTCCAATTCCGTGTGAGTGACCCTGTGAAGTTCGTCTTCAACGTTGAAAAGCCCGAAGAGCTCGTCAAATTCACCACAGAATCTGCTCTGAGAGAGAGGATCGCCAAAAGGACCGTGGACGAGATCCTGACCGCAGAAAGGGACAAGGTGGCCTACGAGGTTCAGGAGGTCACACAAAGACTTTTGAACGACTACGACGTGGGGATCACCGTTTTGAACGTCCTACTTCAAGAAGTCGTCCCACCGGATCCAGTCATAGCGGCCTTCGACGATGTGAACAACGCCAAGCAGGACAAAGAGAGGTACATCAATGAAGCACTGAGGTACGCGAACAATTTGATTCCCGTGGTCGAAGGTGAGGCGAGAAAGATCGTGCTCGAGGCCGAGGCTTACGCACAACAAAAGATTCTGCAAGCCACGGGAGAAACTCAGAGGTTCTTGAGCATATTGAAGGAGTACAAGAGTTCACCCAAGATCACGGAGACTCGCTTGAGGATCGAAACGCTCGAGCAGGTGCTCCCGAAAGCGAAGACAGTCATCCTTTTGGATCGGTCCCAAAGAATCTTGCTCATGAATCTGGAAAACTTGCTGGGTGGTGGTTCAAAATGATGAAGCTGACCATAATCGTGACCGTTGCCATTGTTTCGATCCTGGCAATCGTTTTCTTGGTGCTCTCTCTGTTCATTGTAGATCAAACTCAGTACGCGATAGTGCTCAGGTTCGGGCAGATAAGGAAGGTCATCTCCGAACCTGGTCTATACACGCGCACGCCTTTCGTCGACAACGTCGTGAGACTGAGCAAACGTTACTACATATACGACATACCCGTTGAGAAGATCATCACACTGGACAAGAAGACCTTGCTTGTGGATTCGTACGCGATCTGGAGGATCTACGATCCTAAGAAGTTCCTCGAATCCGTCAGGACCGTGAGCCTCGCGCTCTCAAGGATCGACGATGTGGTCTATTCTGGATTGAGAAACACACTCGCCAAACTCGAGTTCGACGACATCGTCACCGGTGAAAGACAATACCTGCTCGACATAACCGAGTTCGCGAGGAAGAACCTTGTGGAGTTCGGCATCGAGATAAGGGACGTCAGGATCAAGCACACGGACCTTCCCAAGGAGAACCAGCAGGCAGTCTTCGAGAGGATGAAGTCCGAAAGACAGAGCATCGCCGCTTTGATCAGGGCGGAGGGACAGAAGGAGGCTCAAAAGATCCGCTCGGAAGCCGACAAACAGGCCACCATAATAAGGGCACAAGCGATGAGCGAGGCTGAAAGAATAAAAGGCTCTGGTGAAGCGAGCGCGACGCGCATCTACGCAGAGGCTTTCTCGAAAGATTACGAGTTCTACAAGCTTTTGAGAACGCTCGAAAGCTACAAGAACATCATTCCAAACAGTGTCGTCATCGTGGGTGAGGATCTGAGCATTCTGGAACAGATGAAATAGCGCAAAAGTTTTGAAAAAGCGTCTCTTCCAGCTGAAGAGTATGTGATCCATTCGTGATCGAGAGGATGGACAGAGTTTTTGTCTGCCTTCCTATCGAATTCCAACGAACCAAGTTTCTCGTGGTGAGGGGTATCGCGTAGCGAGTGTGCATGGGGGGAACGGGGGGCATGACAGGTGTTTGGAAAGCGAGTATGGGGCACATTGACTTTGATCATCTTGTTCATTTGCACCGCGAACGGAGCGGTGAGCGAACCTGCTTGGGAACCCTTCGTACACGTCAAAACCCACTCTTTGGCCGAGACACACATAGCCGTTTCTGACCAAGCTTTGGCTCTGCTTCTCTATTCGGGCAACGACTACACCGTCAGAGTTTATCGAGAGCCAGATGGAAAGCTTCTTTGGCAAAAGTCCCTCGGGAACGTCAACACGAACATTTCTCCCTTTCAGATCGTGGGCCAATGGCTGTGTCTTTACGGATCTCAAGGAACAGGTCCATGGCGTACGTTCATCTTCGACCTTGAAACGGGCAAAGATCTGTACGATGTGATCGGAGCGAAGGTCTGGAGTCAAGCTCTCCAGGGACAAGGGTTGAACGAACCCATCGTAGCCAGTCATGGAAACCGAGTTGTTGTAGCCAGGATGGCAAACTTTGCTGTCTTCGACTTGAAAGAACGACGATGGTTCAAACCCGAAGTCACCCAGAATCTCTCTTTCTTGACCGTGATCGATCAATACGTGTTTGCACTGGATAGTCGGCGTAAGCCCGTGCTCTTTTCTCTGGTGGATGGAAGCGTTAGGCCTATCGATTTACCCCTCAGTACCAAAGAACTCGAATCTTTGAGAGCCGATCTTTATTCCAACTACATCGGCCCAATCTATCACTGGAAGTCTGGTTCTTCGGTGCTGCTGCCATGCTCTGATTTTCGCAATACCAAATCTTTCCTGTTGCTCACCGAGAAAGGCAAAGGCTATGTCTTCACGATGGACAATCTGGGATTGAAGGCTCATGAAAGATGGAGAATTCTCTTTCAGAAGACGTTGGAGATTAAGGGCGAGCCGGTTCTTGTCGTCGTTCTTCGACCAGACACACCGAGCATCGGAGACTGCGCGGTCTTTCTTACCCTCGATTCTTCAGGACACGTTCTGTCACGCAGAGAAGTCGAGTTCAGCGATATTCATCATGTCGATGTCTACCAAAGCAATTTGCTCCTTGCCTATTCGGACTACGCGGGTTCTCGCGTAGTGTCTTACAATCTTTCCACGCTCGACATCTCTTGGGAAAAAGATTGTGGACCTCTTTGGAAAACTTTCAGAAAGATTGCCGAGACGCAGGAAAGAATCTTCCTCGAGATCGGCTACGATACAGAACCAGGAAAGAGTGTACGTGGAATCATCGCGCTTGAAAAGAAAGATGGCAACGTCGCTGCGTACTATCCGCTTGGAAACGCCACAGATTTCTCCATCTACAGTGGTGGAACGAATTCTTCGTCTCTGTTCTTCCCCTTCGGATCAATCGATTCGCACGATGTCACGATCTTGCGCATCCCGTTGACTTCTCCAGGTTGGTTGGACGCGACACTGAGTGTGGCAGAACCTATCTATCCTAACTCCACAGTCGAGGTGAGCTTCTCGCCACCATTTGCTGTTCTTTCCGCAGACGCTGGGAAGGTCTCGCAGGGTAAATTCTGGACCTCTCCAGACGAACCTGGAACGTACACGCTCACACTCAGCATTGGAGGATTGAAGAAAGACTTTCCATTGAAAGTTTCCGAGTACGTGTTCTCACTGAACCTGCCAGAATTTGTCTACACGAACAGTGAAGTTCCTATTTCTTATACTCCAGAAATCGCCGTGGTCACGACCAGCGGAGGGACGGTGGAAGGAAACATATGGAAAACTCCGGATGAACCAGGCTCCTACGTCATCACCTTGAAAACGCCGAGGGTCAGTCGCGAGTTCACCGTGAACGTGTTACCCAAAGATACAGACAAAGATGGTGTGAGCGACTGGAAAGAACGTCTGCAAGGCAGCGATCCACAGAATCCCGACACCGATGGTGACGGCTTGGACGGCGGCAGGGATCTTTCGCCGACCATCGATCCGAGTCAGCCGAACTGGACGCAGTTCAAAGAACTTCAAGAACCTGGAATGATACGTGTGGAGCAACCTGTCATGTTCTACGGACTGCACGGTTGGGTCGAAGTTTACACACTGAACGAATCTGGTAAACTCGTCTATCTGCGTCGCACCGAAACGGACGGTGTGAGGCACAGTAAGATGGATGAAGACAGTTACAAAAAGAACCTCAACAGACTCTTTCAGGAATCTGCTTTTGTCGTCTACGATATGAAGCCTGCCGGCAACAGATTCACCACGACTTGGCGAGCAACACATGATTACAGTTCAGAGTTTCAGTACATCTTCAAGGCTGATTTTCTACACCCGAACGAGTATCGTTTCTACTACGACTATCTGCAAGACTGTCGTCTGGTCTACTTGAAGAACAGCAAAGCGATGGTTTATCCGAGTCCGAACAAGTGTTACAAATACCTTTTGCTGTCCGTTCGTTTGGCCCAAGGATACAGAAACCGTATCACGGTGCAGTTCAGAGACTACGACATGTGGTCCAACCTGAACTACGTCGCCGACGATGACTACAAGATTGCCGGTTTTCTGTTCGCCTTTTACACCTCCAACGACTTCAACGACGATGCGAACCTTCCATACCATCAGGGGCTCGCCTTCGCCATGATCGAGGACAAAGGAGTTTTTCGTTTCGTCATAGATGTTCCGGAGCGGAGTGTTCGCGCCCGCAGCTACTTGAAGATCACACCGGTTTGGGTGATAAGGAAAAAGAATGTGATCAATTATGATCCCATGGTGGTGAAATGGAACATCACTGGGATCACGAGGGAAGTGATAGGAGAACAGGATACCTCGGGGAGCAGTTGGACAGTGTGCGAACATCTTTCGTCTTTCGAGGATTTAGATCGCACGCCCATTGGTAAAGAACGATTCATTTCCACAACCGAGCTAACGAGAAGCTCTCAGGAATCGTTCAAGATCCTTCAGAAAGAACCCGCAGAACAAGGAAATTCTTTCACGGCGATGGAAGTTGTGCAAAAGATCACGATGATCACCTTAGAAAGCGGCAAGAAGATCTGCTCGCTCACCGAAGCAGTGATGAAAAGCAAATACCGAGTGGACGATCTTGACAAATTGCCCGACGGACACTGGGCGAAATCACCCGAATTTGGACTCGTGAAATCCAATTTGGAACTGATCACTGGCGTGGTGTCCATCGTCAGCAGCGGTTACGAAGCTTGGGTGGCATTCAAAGAAGGAGACTACGTGACGGCGAGTTATTATGGTCTCAAGGCTCTGTCCACCTCTGTGAGTGTTGCACCAGAGCTTGTGAACATCGCAAAGACCAGCTTTGGTTACACGGGAAAAGCGACAAAACTCAGTGTGATTTCATCAACCCGCGGACAGGTCGCACTCGCGATCGCTGTGGGCGTGATTGAAGTTGGTTACGACGTTTACAAGTACACGAGCACCGAAGATCCCATCCTGAAGAAGGCCTACGCGGAGAAGATTGCAGCCGACACCATAGACACGACGTTCACGGTGATCGGTGAGATCTATCCTCCCGTGAAAGCGGCGTTGCTGACCTGGGCTATCGAAGTAGAGATTTACTCGTGGATCTTCGGCCAAGACCTTGGATACAGAGTTTGCCGTACACCGGGGACCGCTATCGTGTTCTTGTGGCAATATTTCGTCACGGATATACCATCTGCGTTTGCCGAAGAGGCTTACGAAAACGTGAGGAACAGGTTGGCGGAGATTGTCAAGAACGAAAACGAAGTCATGCGCGGTCTGTACCTATCGGTACTCGTCGAGCCACCAACGAATTGAAAACGATAGGTGGTCTGTGAATGAAAAGGTGCAAATTGTGAAGGAGGCGGCAGGATGAAGAAGGTGTTCTTGGTGGCCTTGGTGTTTTTCGTTGCAATGTGCGCGTTCGGAAACAACCTTTGGCAAAAGACGTTTGGTGGAAGCAACGACGAAATAGCCCACTCGGTGCAACAAACGGACGATGGAGGATACATCCTTGCAGGCTACACAATGCCTTTAGGAGGAACGTCCGATGCTTATTTTGTGAGACTCGATGCGAATGGAAGCAAACTGTGGGAGAAAACGTTCGGTGGGCGTGGTGATGATGTGGCGCGCTTCGTTCAGCAAACGAGCGATGGTGGATACATCGTCGTAGGATACACGAAATCTCTCGGGGCGGGTGGAGCCGATGTTTACGTTCTGAAAATGGATCCGAAGGGGAACAAACTGTGGGAGAAAACGTTCGGTGGAAGCGGTGATGATGGCGCGTACTCTGTTCAGCAAGTCGACGATGGTGGATACATTGTTGCTGGATATACATCATCCTTTGGAGCTGGAGAGAGGGATATTTACGTGCTGAGACTCGATGTGGATGGTAACAAGGTATGGGAAAGAACCTTCGGCGGACGCTCAAGCGAAGAGGCGTTGTTCGTTCGAAAGTTGAGTGACGCTGGATTTGTGGTAGCGGGATACACCAATTCCCTCGGTGCAGGAGGAAACGACGCTTACGTTTTAAAACTCGATGCGAACGGAAACAGAGTATGGGAAAAGGTATTCGGTGGAAACGTAGATGACGCGGCATACTGCATTCAGCAAACGATTGATGGTGGATACATCGTTGTGGGGTTCACGCGTTCCTTTGGAGCGGGCAAGAGCGATTTTTACGTATTGAAACTCGACAGTGATGGTAACAAGATGTGGGAAAAAACCTTTGGTTGCAACAGCGATGATTTCGCAAGATGTGTTCAGCAGACGAGCGATGGTGGTTACATCGTTGCGGGAGACACATGGTCCTTAGGGTCAGGAGCTTGTGATGTTTACGTGCTGAAACTGGATGCAGGCGGAAAGGTGTTGTGGCAAAAGGTGTACGGTGGTAGTAGATTAGATTATGCCTACTCCGTACAACAGACCAAAGAAGGTGGATACATCCTCGCGGGAGGTACATCTTCTTTTGGTTCGGGTGGCCTCGATGTCTACGTCATAAAAATGGACGCTCAAGGGAAGACAGGGCCTTATGCACAGTGAGAGATCGAAAGGGCAAGGAGAAATCCTTGCCCTTTTCCTTTTTCACTCAATGAACATCAACATCATTTTCGCCGCTTTGATCAACATCCTCAAACTGTCGTAAGACTCATCCTGCGTTGCTGAAAGAATCATGTAAAAACCCTTGTCTGGTACTTCAAAAATCATGGATTCAACGCGGCAAGATAAGGTTGTGGCTTTGTTTAATCCCATGAGACTTGCCATCCGTGAAGTCCGTTAGGTGGAAAAACGAGTATGGTAATACGCTATGGTGCGACAACTCTTCTTGGTTCGTCGATATAAAGAAGTGAGCCTTTGAAAGATCAAGCAAGAAGACATTCTGCGCGGCGAGGGTTTTTCTCATCTATAATATTGAATTGACCAAACGCTGTGAGGGGGGTGCTCTCATGAAAAAATGTCTGATTGTTTTGGTTTTACTCGCCTGGGGAGCAGTTCTGTTCAGTGGTGGAACAAAGATTGTCTACGACTTTGAAAGAGACACCTACTACGAGTTCAAGTGGATGCTCGATTCGGAGTTACACACGTGGGTTGGCTACAGAACTTACGTAGACATTCAAAAAGACGTTTTTGACTACCTTTTTAATAATTTGATCCCGAGAAACGAGAAGATTTACCGGGATCTAAAGAACCGGCTCCGCAATCTGGAGAGTCTGATAACTGCCAAAGATGTAGAGATAAAGACAAGGGAGAAACAAATCGAGGAGCTGAAGGGTTTGATCGCCGCCAAAGAGGCTGAGATGAACAACCTCAAAAACGATTTAGAAAAACGAAACTCTGAGATCATTAGCCTGATGGCCGTTCTGCTTCAGAATAACAGTCAAATTGAAGCCATGAAGGGCCAGCTCTACGATAAAGATGAAAAAATCAAGCGTCTTGAAGAACAAATTACTACCCTGAGGAATCAGATGTCGGGTAAAGATGCAGAGATAAAGACCTTGAAGGATGAATCGTCCCAGCTGAGATCAAGGTTCATCACCGCGATCGTTATCGGGATCGTCGTTGTGGTTGTTCAGTTTGTGGTGATCTTTGTTCTTCTCAGAAGAAAAACGAAGGCAGCAACATGACACAAAAACTGTGCTTTGCCTATCGCATCATCTTCTTGTGAGCTTTCTTCGATCCTTCAGTGGGGATGAGCGGGGCGCCAATCGAAAAAGGTTGGTGAGTCTCATACTCCTTGTTCCCTGCCCATGCTCTAAAACTGGGTGCGAACGGACAGTTGGACTGGTGGCAGATCCTCGCTGGAGGTGGTAACGAGGTGGCAAGATGCGTTCAACAAACGAGCGATGGCGGGTATGTGGTCGATGGATGCTTACGGTGAAACGGCGTCCTACCCGCTTGAATAACGCATCGTTCTTCGACGTAAACTCACCAAGAATCTACTCATTGCAAGGCAGCGTGATGTGATAATCGACTATTTCCAACCGAAAAGTCAACGCTCGTTCCGCCACTGGTCCTTATCCGCGATGAATTTGCTTATTTGTGAAAGGCAGGGATCATTCCCTGCCTTTTTGTTTTTCAACGTTGGAACTCTTTCACAGCCTTCACTCAATGAACATCAACATCATTTTCGCCGCTCTTATGACCATCCTCAAACTATCGTAAGACTCATCTTGCGTTGCTGAAAGAATCATGTAGAAGCCTCTGTTGGGGACTTCGAAGATGGTGAATTCGACGCGCACCAAGATGTTGTTCTGCGTCGACAGAGTCTCGAAGGTCGTTGCTCTGTATTTTTGAAAATCTCTCTCATCTGTCGACAAAATCTTAAAACCAGACTTTTCTAAGCTTTTTCCGATCTCTTGTACCAACGTTGTCAAGTCCAATCCCTCGACAGGTTCGCTCAACTTCGAGAAGTTCAGAAAAAGGTTCAAATCCGCGTTGAAGACGGTCAAACTCTGCTCGTTTTCGTCGTAGTATGCTTCGAAACCTTCCAACGTCGCGTAGATGTACTCGTTGTTGGGATCCAAGAAATAGTCGGTCGCAAAAATCACGCAAGTCAAAAGCTTCACTGAAAGAAGTATCGTTCTTCTCGTAGGACTCACCTCCTGGCTATTGAAATGGACCTCGGCGTTCCACTCTCTTCAACGGTGCCGTACACGATTTTCTTGACGACCAAGCCATCCGAAGTGTTGTAGACCACGTACCATGGATAGAGCGTGCCCGAGTAATGATCGACGCTGTCTCCCACCGACAGAACCACCGTCGCCATGACGCCACCCTTGGAGGCCACGTAGTTGGAGAGCTCTGGATAACGCAGATATTGATCTATGAGGTTGGCATCGAAGAAATGGAACTGCAAGTTTATAGTGTTTCCCTCTATGTTCCCATAGACGTTGATCTTTCCAGCAGGCGTTTCCATCTGTCCTATGACGGTTGTGAAGTCGATGTGTTGAAGTACGAGTGTACCGTTGAACCTGCCGGCGCTGTCGTTGACGGTCCAGCTTCCAGACAGATCGAGCTTGGTCTGGTCCGCAAACTTCTTCGCCGTCTCGTAAAGTGTGGTGATGGCATCACCGTAGGGTCTAACGATCTCTGAAATGTGTTTGTCCTTGTTCGCTCGAAGTTCCAAGATGAACTCGGTGTACTTCTCCGCCCTGTAGCGCTCTTCCATGGCCTCTCTGAGGAGCTGGTGAACCTGCGACTCCGACAAATTCTTGTACTCGGCCGAAGAACGTATGACGTAGATACCCTTTTTGTTGGTTTCTTCATCGTAAGCTGTGTAAGTGTCGTTGCCCATATCTCGGCTCTTCTTGTAGCTTTGATACGTCGATTCCTTCAAAGCCTGTTCGAGGATGTCCGCCCTCACGGCCGAGAAGACTTCCTTCGTCTCGCTGATGAAGCTGACCCACTTCGGCGTGATGACATCGAGGAGCCAGTTCATGGGATCGAGCTTGTCTTTGATGAGCTTTTTGAAACTCCTGAACTCGTTGACGTTGTTGAGGTTCTTCGGTACAGGTGTGTTCGCCAGCTCTTCGAACTCTTTGACCTTCTTCGTCATTTCGATCAGTTTCACCAAAGTTTTGGTTCCCTTCAAACTGTCCAAGGCCATTTCGTAGGCTTGGTCTGGGATCGATCTTGCGAGCGCGGAATGTCGTTTGACGAGTTGGACGATCTCTCGCTGACTGATCGTTGTGGCGAATGACTTCGCGGTGAAAAAGAGCATCATTGCCAGCAAGACAAAGACGAAGATGGAGGATCTGCCTTTCTCTCTCACACTATCACTCCTATGAAGCTTGCTGCCCAGGAAGATCGTTAGGCGGAGAAGCAAGTGGGATAATTAATTATACCATTGAATTTAACGATGGTGAGTCTTTGTTTGTTGATGTTGCCTCATTCGGACCGTGAATCATGCTGAATCCAGCGTGAAAGCAGATGATGGAAAGGGGTATGTGTATCTTGACTTCATGCGAGGTTTGGGCTATTCACAAGCTGTAACTTTGGGGAATGAGTGTCTTCAGCACACCCTTGCAAACTTCTTCGAAATCCCGTTCCGCGGTGTGACCAAACTTTTGGTGAACAAAGTTTCGAGTCTGATCCATAGCAGGTGGTTCGGTGTTCTCACTGCCTTGTTGCTTGTTTCTTCGATTTGTGCAACTCAAGCACAACCGATCAGCGTCTGGCAGAGGACCTTCGGCGGAAACCAATCCGACTCGGCCCAATTCGTACAACAGACACATGATGGAGGCTACTTCGTTGTAGGAGTGACGAGCTCTTTTGGCTTTGCCAGAGACGACTTTTATGTCTTGAAGCTGGATCAGAGCGGAAAGAAACCGTGGGAGAAAACGTACAGTGGTATGTATGAAGATTATCCGGTTTCTGGGCAACAGACGAGTGATGGTGGATTCATCGTCGTGGGGATGACGAAATCCTTTGGAGCGCGTGAATGGGATGCTTACATCGTCAAACTCGATGTGAACGGCAAAAAGTTGTGGGAAAAGACCTTCGGAGGAAACAAGGACGATCTGTTTGCGTTGAGCGGGCAAAAGATGGTAAGTATGTCTTTGCAGGATGGACACAATCCTTTGGCATGGGACGAATGGATGTTTACATCATAAAAACGGATGCGGATGGGAACGCAGGACCGTATCCGAAATAAAGGAAGGCAGATCCTTGAGGAACGAATTGGGGCATCCTAAACAATCTGAGGAATCACTTCCAATGAGATTCCATCGAGACGGAGTCAGCGATGAATGGTGTTAGAAACCGTTTGAGGGGGGCGATAGTATGAAGAGGGCATTTTTCGTGGCGTTGGCAATCTCACTCTCGATTCTGGAATCACAGTTTTATCGATCTTAAAAGCCCACGCGACGACAGTGTCGCGGGCATCAGCACGTGTGAGCATTACAGATGCACAACTTTGCATTGTGCGTATGAAGCTAGCCCGGCTGGTCTTACCTGGTTCCAGTTCAAGGGCACAGTGCGTCTAATGATCCTTCATCGCCTCGCTGATGATACCCACCAAAGCCATGGTTCCAAACAAACAGATCATCAAAGCCAGCCAAGCCATCCATGCTTTCACCTCCCAAGTCGAACTACAAAGTTGTGAGAAATGTTCAGTTGAACTCAACCAGGATGCTTCTGATTTCAACAGGATATGAATGGTGAGTTTGCTCCCCCGCGAGAGATACAATCTAAGAAAACGAGAGGGGACATCGAACGCAGATGGTAAAGCTCAAAATCAAGCTTTTGCTACCCTAGAAAAGCAAGTGCTCTGAAGATCTATCGGGTGGATCATTCGACTTCAACCAAGCTACACGTGCCAGAATACAGCGATGCTCGGCATGAACAGCTAAGAGAATTGAAACTGGTTCGTACCAAGGAGATAGGCATCAGTGTGCTTGCAAGTGAGCTCAAGCTCGATGGCCAGGTTATACTGAAGAGATGTTGCAAAACATGTGCGAGTTGGAACGGTATTCCGAAGTTAAAGCTCGCGAGCCGGTGTTAGCCTATCTGGTCTGCGGGGCTGCAACCGATGCATTGAGTGCTCATCCATAAGCTCAGCTGACTGGCTTTCTGTCGTTCAGAATCAAAGAGCAACTGGCTCATAAAAACGGTTCATCATGCTGAGCTACACACTGGACGGGAAAGAGTATGCGACTGTGTACAGAGTAATGTACCTCTCAAGCGGGGCTCAATTTGAAGAACCATACTTGAAAGACGAATCAACCAAGTGCGCGTGGAAACTTGCACATCTCATAACCGATGAGTTGCTACAGCGAGATGATCTGTCACTCGTGGAGAACAAGCAAGGAACGTGCTTTCTGTGGTCCGACAAATCAGACGAGCAGTTGTATCTGGTGCCCAACGACTCGGTGACAACAGATGACATCAAGACAATGATCAGTGCTGAGTAAAACTTGCTCAGACTATTGACGCTGCGAATACGACAGCAGGCAACAACTCTTCCATAGTTTCACCCGTTTGATGGACAGTATCACGAGCCAGCCGAAGGTTCTTGAACTTCTCTTACAACCGTTCTCATTCCTCCTTATCTGTTCCTCTTGCTCCTTGAGTTCCTATGGTCTTTCTGGGCAATAGTCGTACGACGATTGGTCTGAAGATCGTCGACGGTGTGTGGCCAAGTTTTTGAAAAACATTTCATGCCGTGCACCGAGCTCAGCTGGATTGAGAAGCGCATTCGATCGGACCCGCAACAAAAAATGAGCGTTCTATCAGTAAGACAAGCCCTTTCCATCCCTTTCAGGAAAGACCCCCGTTTGGTCATGCTCAGGTGTGAGAGGTGTTGACGTCAGGGGGGTGTGTCGTGTTATGATACGGATGTACGGACAACCATATGTAAGGAGGACAGTGCCGTGAGAAGAATAGGAGACTTCCTGTCGAAGAAGTTCTCCGCTGCCATACACTGCGAAGAAAAAAACGGTGTGCTGTTTCTGTACGGAAAAGTCAAAAGCTGGGATCAAGTTGTGAAGATAGGAAAGTTCGCAACGAGATTTGGCTTCAGAGGTGTTGTGAACAAGATCGAGTGTGAAGAGGCTAAACCATCCGTTCCGAAAGTTCCACTGGTTCGAGACGCGAGCCTTCATGGAAGAAAAGTGGACGTTTTGATCATCGGCGCAGGTGTGATAGGCTGTGCGATTGCACGAAAGTTGAGCAGATGGAAGCTGGACATTCTGGTTGTTGACAAAGAATCAGATGTTGCCATGCACCAAAGTTCTCACAACGCTGGCATGATGCATCCACCCATCGCACCGCATCCAAAGAGTAAGAAGGCTCATTACAACAGGAAAGGTTTGGACATGATAGAAGCACTTTCGCGCGAGCTCGACTTTCCCTTCCAAAGGAACGGCATGGCGATGTTGTTCACGAGCGAGTGGTTCACACTCCTGCTGCCCTTCGTGAAGGTGAGAGAAGTTCAAAACAACGTCAAAGACACACAGTTCTTGAGTGCTTCGAAATTTTTGAAGATCGAGCCGAACGTGAAAAAGAACTTTTCTTGGGCGTACGTGATATGGGAAGCGGGTGTTGTGGATCCGTTTCAAATGACTTTGGCTTTCGCCGAGAACGCGGTGCAGAACGGAGTAAAATTCTCTTTCAACACCTTCGTTGAGGGTTTCGTCGTCGAAGACGACAGAATCGAGGCCGTCCTGACGAACAAAGGAACGATTTTTCCAAGAATCGTTGTGAATGCGGCAGGTGTTTGGGCAGATCGAATTGCATCTCTTGCCAACGACGAATTTTTCACGATCCATCCGAGAAAAGGTGAGATGGCGATAATCGACAAAAAGAAGTCCAACCTGTCCAGATTGACTCTCTCGAAAGTTTCTCTCAAACAACTCGGCTCGGTCACAAAGGGTGGAGGATTGATCCCGACGGTTCATGGAAATCTTCTTCTTGGACCGACCGCGGTGGAGATTCCAGAGAGAGAAGACTACAGCACGACTCAAGAAGGTTTGGATGAACTTTTCAAAAAGCACGCAAGCTTAGTTGAAGGTCTCAGCAGGAAGGATGTGATCAACTACTTCGCTGGAACGAGGGCAGCAACGTATGAAGAAGACTTCATCGTTGAACCTTCTCAGAAGATCCATAACCTGATTCACGCTGCGGGAATCCAGTCACCGGGACTTACCAGTGCGCCCGCCATAGCGGAGGATATCGCAACGATGTGCATAGAAAAACTACAAAAAGAGAGAAAGATCGTTCCCAACGAAAAATTCTGTCCTGTCAGAAAGAAGGATCCAGATTTCAAGAAGCTCTCTCTGGAAGAAAAACAAAGGATCATAGCGAAAAATCCAAACTATGGCATCGTGATCTGCAGGTGTGAGACTGTGACCAAGGGCGAAGTCCTTCAAGCGCTCTATGGAAACGTACCGGCCACCACACTCGATGGGATCAAATGGAGAACGCGCTGCGGGATGGGAAGATGTCAGGGCGGTTTCTGCACGCCGTTTTTGGTCGAGTTAATGCAAGAGGTTGGAATCGATCCACTCACCATAACGAAGAAAGGTCCTGGTTCAGAGCTCTTCGTTTCGAGGACCAGGCTGGGAGGAGACGAACATGTATGACGTTGCGGTGATAGGCGCTGGACCTGCCGGTTTGGCTGCGGCAATTTCGGCTTACAAGAACGGTTCGTCCGTGGTGATCATCGAAAGGGAGCCAGAGCTTGGGGGAATACTGAAACAGTGTATCCACGATGGGTTTGGGATTCTTCATTTCAGAAAGAGGCTCACAGGTCCAGAGTATGCAGAACTTTTCATCGAAGAGCTTTTGAAGACGGACGTGAGTGTACTTACCAGTACCTTTCTTTTGGACGTTCAGAAAGAACAAGACCTCTTCAATTTGACACTTCAGAACGCGAAGGGCATCTTTTCGATCCGATCCAAAGCCATCGTGCTCGCCACAGGTTGCAGAGAGAGAACTTCCAGACAGATCTTCATCCACGGCGATCGGCCCGCCGGGATCATGACCGCAGGAACGGCACAGAGGTTTGTGAACATGATGGGTCTGTTGCCATTCAGACGGTGTGTCGTTTTAGGCAGTGGGGACATCGGTTTGATCATGGCGCGCAGACTCACCATCGAGGGCGCCAATGTGATCGGAGTCTACGAGATAAAACCCGAGCCGGCGGGACTTTTGAGGAACGTTTCGCAATGCCTGCACGATTTCAAGATTCCCTTGCATCTCTCACACACCGTCAGCAAAGTTTTTGGAAGAAATCGTGTCGAGAAGGTCGAAGTGGTGAAGGTCGATCGAAACCTTTCGTTTGTTCCAGAAAGCGAAAGAACGATCGAATGTGACGGACTCTTGCTCGCCGTCGGTTTGATACCCGAGAACGAATTGGCAGAAAGGCTCTCGCTTCAAATCGATCAAATCACGAACGGTCCCTTCGTGGATCAGTACTTCATGGGCACGGTCGAAGGTGTATTCAGCTGTGGAAACTCTTTGCACGTGCACGATCTGGTGGATTACGTCACATGGACTGGTTTTGAGGCTGGAAGATGCGCCAGTGAATACGCGAAGGACAAACTGAAAGTGCAAAAGAGAGTTCCACTGAAATTCGATTCATCGTTGCAGTACTGCGTGCCACAATTGTTGAGTTTTCCTCTGACTGGAAAGGTGAGAATCTATTTCAGGACCAAGTCGAAACTTGTGAACGCACAGATCGCAGTCTCTCAAGCAGGACAAGAGCTTGTTTCGAAGAACTTCAAGATCTTGAGACCACAACAGATAGAGTTCATCGATGTACCGCCGAAGTTCGAGAACGAACCTTTGGAAATCTCACTCAAGCGAGTTTCTTCTCATGAACAGGATCAACCCTTCAAGAGTTTGGTGTGCATCGTGTGTCCAAAAGGTTGTGAGATAGAACTGTACGGGAGCGCTTCGAATCCAACCTTCGAAGGTTATAGTTGTGAAAGGGGGCTCGAATTTGCAAAACAAGACATCATCAATCCAAAGAGAGTTCTGTGCACGACCGTTCTGACAAAAGACTCAAGACTTCTTCCCGTCAGAACAGACAGAGAGATCCCACTCGAAAGTTTCGAGAAAGTCATGAACAGAGTGAAGAACATCGTGGTAAAGAAACCCGTGCGCCGTGGGGAAGTGATAGTGGAGAATATCGAAAACACGAACGCCAATCTAATTGCCACTGCGACTCTGTACAATCCTTCTGGGGGGAGGACGAATGTCGAAGCTCGTCTTGAGCGTTGATTGTGGCACGCAGAGTTTGAAGGCTCTCGCGTTCGATGAGAATGGAAATCTCATCGACATGTGCAAAGTGGAATATCCTCAAACCTACGTTTCACCCAGACCCGGTTGGGCTGAACAGGACCTCCAAGTTTACGAATCAGCGCTCTCAAAGGCATGTAAAACGCTGTTCGAGAAGGGCAAGGTAAAACCAGAAGAAGTACTCGCGATCAGTGTGACGAGTCAGCGGGACACGTGCGTGTTTCTGGCAAGAGATGGAAGGCCATTGAAGAGAGCGATCCTTTGGCTCGATCAGAGGATGGCTCAGTACGATGCGAAGCTTCCTTTACACTTCAAGATTGGTTTCAAGATCGTGGGCATGGACAGAGCCGCGGTGATCTCAGCAAAGAAGTGCAAGGCGAACTGGGTGAGACAGAACGAGCCAGAGATCTGGAAGGAAACTCACAAGTTCTTGCTCCTTTCTGGCTGGTTCAACCATCTTTTGACAGGAAAGTTCGTCGATTCGATCGCGAGCCAGATAGGTCACATTCCCTTCAACTACAAAAAGCAAACCTGGGCAGATCCAAAGAAGGACTTTCATCTGTACCTCTTCCCGATAGACAAAAACAAACTTCCAGAATTGGTCCCACCAGGAACGGTCTTGGGAGGTCTAACGAGCCAAGCTTCGAAACTCACTGGTTTGAAACAAGGAACATTCGTGGTCGCATCGGGGTCGGACAAGGGTTGCGAAACGTTGGGAGCTGGATGCATCGAAGAATCTATGGCCTGCGCCAGCTTGGGCACGACGACCACGCTGCAGATAACAAGCGAAAAATACCTCGAACCGATCAAGTTCATGCCATCGTATCCAGCGGTGATACCGGGCAAGTTCAACCCGGAGGTGGAGATATTCAGAGGTTTTTGGATGGTGACATGGTTCAAAGAACAGTTCGCCGCGGTTGAATCTCAGATCGCACGCGAACGGAACGTTTCGACAGAAGAAGTGCTCGAAGAACTGTTGCTTCAGACCGAACCGGGTAGCTTCGGTTTGGTTCTGCAGCCCTACTGGGGTGCTAAGTTGAAGCAGCCAGAGGCGCGCGGTGCCATCGTGGGTTTTGGAGACGTTCACAACCGCGCATACCTTTACAGGGCAATCATAGAAGGTCTGGCGTACGCGTTGAGAGATGCGGCGGAGAAGATGGAGAAAGTTTCCAAAACCACTATAGAAAAGGTCGTGGCGACTGGTGGAGGCTCGCGATCCAACATGGTTTGTCAAATTCTGAGCGACGTGTTGAACAAGAAGGTTTTGAGAACGCACGTGTACGAAGCTGCGGGTTTGGGATCTGCGATCGTCAGTTTCTGTGGCCTTGGGTTTTACAAAAGCTTCGAAGAAGCAGTCGGGAAGATGGTCAGATACGTCCACGAGTGCGATCCCAATCCAGAAAGGGCTTCACTCTATCAGAAGCTGTACCAAAGTGTTTACAGAAGACTCTATCCGAGACTCAGACCTCTCTACAGAGCAATGCAGAAGATAACGAACTATCCAGAGATGTGAGGTGAGATGGATGAGTTGTCCAAAATGGGTCGAACAGGTCGCACCGGAAAAAAGCTACAGATCGATCTTTCGCTGGGGTGATCCGAACTACTTCAAACATCCGAACGAAAGGCTGTGCAAACTCATGAGACAGGTTTTCGAACTGAGCGAAGAAGATCTCAAGAGTCCTAAGAACACTGGTTTTGAAATCGTGGATGTGGAAGTCCCGATAAGGCTCGAATCCAAACACATAGAAGCGTTTCAAAGAATGGTTGGTCCAGAGAACATCGCACTCGACACCTACAGCAGAATCAAAGCGAGTTACGGAAAGACTCAGTGCGACGTGCTCAGACTTAGGCACAAGATCGTCGAAAACTTGCCAGACCTTGTGATCTATCCGAGGGACAAAAGAGATGTTGTCGAGATCGTGAGATATTGCAATCAGCACAAAATCCCCATCTATCCCCGCGGTGGAGGTTCAGGTGTGACGAGGGGAACAGAATGTGTCTGTGGTGGTGTGAGTTTGGATCTGACCAGACACATGAATAGGATTTTGAAGCTCAACGAGACCAACTGCACTGTGACTGTTGAGCCTGGCATTTACGGACCTGCGCTCGAAGAAAAACTCAACAATGCACCGAAATACTTCGGTGCAAAACATCGTTACACGTGTGGACATCTACCACAATCGTTCGAGTACTCGACCGTGGGTGGCTGGGTCGTGACGCGAGGCGCTGGTCAGAACTCGACGTATTATGGAAAGATAGAAGATCTCGTGGTTTGTCAGGAGTACGTCACACCAGTTGGAGAAATAAAAACCAAGGAATATCCACGCGCGGCGATTGGACCTTCGATCGATCAGATCATGATCGGAAGCGAGGGAACCTTTGGCGTCCTCGTTTCTGTCACGCTGAAGATCTTTCGCTACATGCCTGGGAACGATCAGTACTTCAGTTTCGTTTTCAAAGATTTTCACAGTGCGATCGAAGCGTGCAGAGAGATCATGCAATCGAACTTCGGTTTTCCCGCCGTGATGAGACTTTCAGACCCAGAAGAAACGTCCGTTGCCTTCAAACTCTACGGCGTTGAGGGTACTGTGATCGACAAGTTCGTCACTGCGATGGGCTACAGGCCAATGGAAAGATGCCTTCTGCTCGGCATCGCACAGGGTGAAGAGCACTTCGCGAAAAATGTGAAGAGGAACATAAAGAAGATCGCCAAGACTCACGGAGCGCTCTACACCACAGGTTACGTGGCTAAAGCTTGGGAAAAGGGCAGGTTCACAGATCCATACCTGAGGGACGATCTGAACGACTTTGGAATACTCATTGACACGCTCGAGTGTGCGATGGCCTGGGACCAGCTCGAGTACGTTTGGAAAACCGTCAGAGAAGTTTGCAAAGCACGTCCGAAGACGATCGTGATGAGCCACTGCTCACACTTCTATCCACAGGGTACGAATCTGTATTTCATATTCATAGGCAAGTTCGAAAGTATCGAAGAGTTCGTGGATTATCAGGCCAAGATCGTGGACAAGATCGTCGAAAGTGGAGCTTCGCTCAGTCATCACCATGGAGTTGGAAGGTTGTTCGCACCGTGGTTTGAGAGATGTATCGGTAAAAACCAGCTGGAGGTCATCAGGGCGCTGAAACGCCATTTCGATCCGAACAACATAATGAACCCCGGTGGCACGCTGGCGCTGGACTTGGACGATGTCAATCGCGTGGTAAAATGAACTCGGGTGAAACGTTTGCTCGACAAGAGTAGTGCTGTACCGCTCTACGCACAGCTTGCAGAAAAGCTCAAAGAGAAGATACTGAAAGGCGAATGGAAAGACGGAGAAAAGATTCCCCCAGAACTTGAGCTCATGGAGAAATACGGTGTGAGCAGGGCGACGGTGAGGGCAGCCATAGACGCGCTCGTCGCTGAAGGTTTCTTGGTGAAGCGTCACGGTATTGGCACTTTCGTCAAGAAGTTCAGACCCACCTTCAGCTTCGAACCGCTCATAAGCCTCAACTACGCGCTCGAAACCTTTGGTTTTGTGAGCAAGAACGTCGTGCTGAAGAAGGGCTACGTCAAGCTCGACAAAGATCTTTCGTGCGATGCGAGATGGAAAGACGTTCAAGAGTGTTTCTTGGTGAAGCGCCTCAGGTACGTGGACGAATTTCGCATCGTGGTGGAAGAGTCGTACTTTCATCCAGAGGTTGCGAAATCGATCGAGAACGAGGATCTGACCAAATCTTTGGCGAAGGTGTTCTTCGAGAGTGTGAAAGATGTGGAGATCGCGAGGATAGAGCAGATCATAGAACCATGTACACAAAAAGAGGCAGAAAGCCACGTTCAAGGTTTGATCGACGCCGACGCGTTCTTGAAGATGTCACGTTGGATCTACGTCAAAGATCACGCAGAACCTGTTTACTATTTACTTCTCTTCATGCGTGCTGATCTGAACAGGCTCAGAGGATGAGTGAGTGGGGGGTCGATGATGAAACTCTTCTCTTTCTTGGGTGATAGATACCACGACAAAAGGTCCTTTTTCGACGTGCTGTGCGAAGCTTTGAAAAAACAGTTTGGTTCGTTCCAAGTCGAAGAGGGACAAAACTTAGAGGAAACTTTGAGAGAAAATCCAGACTCGATCGTCATCGCCAGATGGGGTTTGAGCGAGAGTGGGACTTTTTGGCTGGATGAAGGCTTGCTTCAGCTTTTGACGCGTTGGCTGAAAGACGGTGGAAAACTTTTCGTGTGGCACTCGGGCCTTGCGAGATATCCTCAATCTTACGCAGAACTCGTGGGAGGAAGGTTCATCTTTCATCCAGAAAGAACTTCGGTGAGGTATTTCACCGAGGATGGATTCTCTTTCGAAATCTTCGACGAACATTACTTCGTCGAACTGAGAGGAAACGTTGAAGTTTTCCTCTGGTCCGAGTCGATCTTCGGTCGATCCACCGCTGGTTGGAAGAAAAGTGTTGGAAATGGAAAGATCTTGGCGTTAACACCTGCACACGACGAAGAAGGATTGAAAAACGAGAAGTTCAGACAGTTGCTCGAGAAAAGTCTATCTTGGTTATTCCGTTGAAAATTTCAGGAAGTGATCATGGTGAGAGAGCTTTATTTGCTGAACTTTGGACTTGGTAGTCTAACTTTGTTATCAGATGCGGAGACGCGTTCCATATCCGCAGAGAACCCCTCAGGTGAAAAGGGTGGTGGGGCGAAGGCGGTGCCGGACGAGAACAATCCTGCTTCCATGCTCGGCAAAGGTTGGAAGGTTCGACCGTGCATCGATTTGGAGCCACAGAGCACGACGGTTCTTGCAGACATCGCTGGACCTGGTATCGTTCAGCACATCTGGATCACGGTGGGCCCGAAGGCCTACAGAGACACCGTGCTTCGCATGTACTGGGATGGTGAAGAGACACCTTCCGTGGAAGTTCCACTGGGTGATTTCTTCTGCAACGGCCATGGAATGAGGTACAACGTGGTCTCGATACCGATCGCGGTGAATCCATCTGGTGGGTTCAACTGTTACTTTCCCATGCCGTTTCGCAAACGTGCGCTCATCACGATAGAGAATCAGCGTTGGGAAAAGATAACTGGCTTTTTCTACCAGATCACCTACGCGCTGACGGACTTACCTGAGAAGATCGCTTATTTCCACGCACAGTGGAGAAGATCGATGACCAAGCGCGAGTATCCAGAGCATGTGATAGTCGATGGAATCGTGGGGCAAGGTCATTACGTGGGCACCTTCATCGCGTGGACACAGTTTTCGAGTGGTTGGTGGGGTGAAGGTGAGATCAAGTTCTACATAGACGGAGACACTGAATATCCCACCATCTGTGGAACGGGAACCGAAGATTATTTCGGTGGCGCGTGGTGCTTCGGACAAACCTTCAACGCTCCCTTCAGTGGTTATCCACTGTGGCACACTGGTGAAGTTACGAAGCATGCGATGTACCGCTGGCACATATACGATCCCATCAGGTTCAAGCACGACTTGAAGGTCACGATACAGGCGCTCGGATGGTGGCCCAACGGGAAGTTCCAACCTCTCACGGACGACATCGCGTCGGTCGCTTACTGGTACCAGGTCGAACCACACGCGCCGTTCCCACAGCTACCGAACGTGGAGGAACGTTGGCCGAGGTGAGAACTTTCAAGTTCAACGAATTTTCAAACTGAAAGCTTCCAACTTTTTGAAGAAGTCGGCGAAGATCTCACCGGCAAGGACTTCAACGCACACCTCTATCTCACGGCCCTTCACCTCGTGGTGGTAAGAAAAGTCTGGGTTGAAACGAGGGGCAGCCAATCTCACGTAGTAACCCCAGCTTGGGTTGATCAACGTGCCCACGGCCGGGGAATCGCCGTAAATCCACCATTGCCTCGGGCTCGGTGTGTTGATGTTCCAACTCTTGAACAAAGACACAAGGTAATCCCCGATCGCACCCTTTCCCATGACGAAGCGTTCCATCTCGGCAATCCCGAGGCGCATCATTCTGAACGTGCTCCTTGGAAACTGAACCAAGGGAAGATCGCAAGAGAAAACCAGATCGGCCGCGAATGGGTCATTGAACGCGTTGTATTCGGGACCACCGACTGGCCACCATCCTCCCCCGATCCACAGCACAACTACTTTTTCGGCTATCTCGGGTGCCAAAAGGTAGGCGGATGCCACGTTCGTGAGCGGACCCAAGCAAGCGATGTAGACTGGTTCGTGTGAAGATTTGACGCAAGAAATTATGAACTCTGCGCCTTCGGATCTCTGTGGTGCGTGAGGTTCTTCGAGGGCGAAGGGAGAACCTTTGAGGATTGGAACCTTCCCTTCCATCCCAAGGAGTCTCAAAAGATGCTGAATCTCACGGTAACTCTGTTCCATGCTGTCTCTGTGCGTGTGGATGCCGTAGTGTGCCGCGATGATGCCTTCCACCTTGAGCTCGGCGGAGAGCAACGCGTGCACGATGGCCATTTGATCATCGATCTCGTTGTGCGCATCGGTGTCGAGGATCACATGACGAGGCTCTTCAGCGGTGGGAGCATTTCCAAGAAGGAGACTCCTTCTGTAGGAACCATCTTGAAAAAGGAACTCTTCGATACCCATGTTTCCATCCCTCCGTTCGTGGATATTTTACGCTTCTGTTGGACGTTTCAATCTGGATCTTTCAATGGTAAGATACTACTGAACCCATCTTCAGTTACTGAACCCATGTTCAGTGATGGTCGAGGGAGGGATTTCCGTGTTCTTCTCTTTGGAACCGAAAACAAGGAGGGAAGACCTATACGACAGGGAGAACGAACTGAACGAACTGGAAAGAGCTTTCGAGAACGGAAGGATAGTTCTGTTGACCGGCACAAGGAGGATCGGCAAAACATCCATTCTGAAGGTGTTCCTCAACGAGAAGGAGCAAGATGGTGTGTTCCACATATTCGTAGACTGCAGAGCCTTCGTGAGGCGGGGAAACTTGCTCGACAAGAGGGCGATAAAGGATCGTATGATCGACGAGATTCAGAACGTTTTTAAAAAGAGCATTCTCAAGAGGGCCGCAAGATCGATTTCGAACATCAAGACTCCTTGGTTGGAAGTTGAGCTGAAGGGAAAGGAAGGCCTTCAGGCTTCCCTCGCGCACGTTCTGAACGAGGTCAACTCGAAGCTGGAAAAATCGAAACGCAAGTTGATCGTGGCGATGGACGAAGTTCAGAACATGAGGTTGGATGGCAGTGGTGGATTGGAATTCTTGAACCTCCTTGCCTATGTCTACGATCATCTTTTGAACGTCAAGTTTGTGCTTACAGGTTCCGAGGTTGGTGTACTACACGATTTTCTCAGGTTGGACGATGCGAACTCTCCACTCTTTGGAAGGTACTTGAACGAGATCAGAGTCGAGAGGTTTTCCAGGGAACGTTCCATCGATTTTTTGGTCAAAGGCTTTGAACAGCTGAACTTGAAACAGGATTTGAGAAAGATAGAAGAAGCCGTGGATGCCTTGGATGGATTGGTGGGTTATTTGGTCATGTACGGATACACCGTGTGGCAGAAGGGAAGTTACGAAAAGGCGCTTTCGGAAACCCTCGATAGTGCGGAACGGATCGTTGAAAAAGAGTTGGCAGAACTGTTTGAAAAATCCGAAAACTACAGGATCGTGTTGGAGGCGATCGCACACAGGATGAACACGTTTTCGAAGATAAAGGAGTACTCCGTTATGAAATCGATGCCCATGAACGATAGAACCCTGACCAACGTTTTGAAGGCCCTATTGAAGTACTCCTACCTCGAAGAACACTTTGAAGACGGCTCGAAACGTTACGTGATCCCCGACCCCATAGTCGAAAGAACGTTGTTGAAACTTCCTTGATTGTATCGCTTTGCTTTCACGAAGGACGGACACGTGAGAATGTGTGTAACAAAAAGAGTATCAAGAACGCTGCTTTCCTTCATTCGAAGATCTCGTCTTTTCTTCGATGTACTTCTTGAACTCTTCGTACGTTATCGGTACGATCGTCGCGCCACAGCGTTCGCAGATGAGCTGATCACCCTTGAGACTTGCCGCCGAATAATACATTTGTCCACAGTTCGGACAGCGATAATACGTAAAGTTCACTCTCCCCTGATGTTATTTCTTAATGTGTATTATACACGATGTTGATAGTCCGTAGCTTCACGCTGTGGTTTGTCAGACAAGTTTGGCCATTTCTGCTGAATTGAGTTTCTTGACTTAAGGACAAGGACGAATCGTCAATTTGTTGTGCGCGGAGTTGACTCTCAGTCTCAGTGATCAGTGTGTAAAATTTGTGTGGATGATGTTTAGGACATGGCTTGAGTACATCATTCATAAGAACTTTGGTTATTCACGTGATCGATCAGAAACAGTGTCCAAAAGAGGATAACCCTGTCAAAGGGTGAAGCGTATGGCGAAACTTGCGGTCAGCTCAGTTGGCTTCAAAAACGTCGAGGATATGGTGAGTTTTCACACTGAAACGAGAGTGGCTCTGGAGCTCGGCGTAAATCTGTGCGAAGAAGATCTTGAAGTTCTTCATCAATCAGGTGTTCAGGTTCTTTCAGTACATGTACCGTGTCCCAAGAGAACATCACTTCCAAACTTCGCTTCGCGGGACGATTCAATTGTTGCGGCGAGCAGGGATATTTTCTTGGAGAGCTGTCAAACTGCTCTTAAGTTCGGATGCGAGATAGTAGTTCTCCACCCAGGTTACTGTATGGACGATTTGATGCCAACTGAGTCGGGTGAGCGAGAAAGATCGTTGCAAAGAGTAGTCGGATCAGCGAATGTCGTGGTTGATCGAGCGTATGTTCTCAACAAAGAGTACAAACTTCGTTTCGCCACGATGCTGGGGAATATCAGGGGTTTGGTGGAAGATATACGAACACTCGATGTGAAACTGGCGTGTGAAAACCTTAATCCGAAATATTTCTACATGGTTCAAACATCTGAAGAGATCAGAGCTTTGGCAAGTATGGATGGGGTGAATCTGTGTCTCGATCTTGGGCATTTGTGGATTTCCTCGTTGGTGCATGGTTTCGACTATTGCAAAGCCGTTGAAGAAGTACTCATGACGGGTAAGGTGGTCGAGATTCACGCGAGCAACAACAACTCAGCAATTGGGAGATATCAAGATTCTCACGATCATCTTTACAACGGGGCAATAGATTACCAAGAGGTAGTAGAAATCCTTCGGAGATTCGATCACGAAAACTTTGTTTTCACGGTTGAAGTGAAAGACGACCCGAGATCAGACTTGACTTTCCTTGAGAAAATAGATTTTCCAGCAACTTGATAATTTGGTGAAGATGTGATAAAATACTCTTTGGGAGGTGCGTCTCAAATGAGAAGGTTCGCGTTGGTGCCTGTTACATTTTTCGTACTACTGTTTCTTGTTGCAACGACCTTCGCTGCGTATCCAGAAAAGCCTCTGACGATAATCGTACCATTCGCGGCTGGTGGAGGAACAGATGTGCTGATTAGGCAGTTTGCGAAAGTCTTGGAAAAGTATTACCCGCAGCCTATAGTTATTGACAACGTACCTGGCGCTGGAAGCGCAACAGGTTTGACGAAGCTGTACAACTCTAAACCAGACGGTTACACAATCGGCGTGCCTGGAACTCACCTTTTGACGGCGGAACTGAGTGGCTTCACCAGTTTTTCATGGAAGGAACTGAGGCATATCGCCGTTTTGAACACAGAACCTTTCGTACTCGCGGTGAGAAAGACCAGCAGATGGCAGACGATACAGGATTTGTTGGATGAGGCGACCAAAAAGCCGTTCACAATAACCATTGGTACTGCAGGGGCGGGAACTCTCACGGACATCGTGGCGAACACGATAAACCACAAAACTCCCGCAAAATTCGTTATAGTCCCCATGCAAGGCGGTGCGGGTATCAGGACAGGTGTACTCGGTGGGCACATCGATGTTGGTATATTCAGCGCCACAGAGGTTTTGCCTTACGTGGGACCTGGAGGGGAAATGAGGGCACTGGGTACCATAGGAGAGCACCGCGTTTCGTTGTTCCCCGATGTGCCTTGCTTTGGGGAGCTTGGATACAAGGGAATACCGGCTGGTTCAGTTAGAGGGCTTGCTTTCCCACCTAAAGTACCAGACGACATATTCAAGACGTTTGAATCGATGGTTCTTAAAGCCGTGAACGATCCCGAGTGGATCGAGTACACCGAAAAGAATGGCTATGTCAACACCTTCTATACGGGTGAAGAGATGATTCGCTTCTACGAACAGACCTACGAAACCTTGAAGCAGATAATGAAAGAGATGGGTCTCATAAAGTAAGCTATGAGAAGACTGCCGATCTTTGCCTTGGGAATGCTGATTTTATTCGTTTTGTATACAATACAAGCTTTTCGCCTCCCGGTCAGAAAGATAGTGTGGGATCCGGGAGGCTCTTTCCTCCCGAGTGCGGTTGGACTCATCATGGTTGGTTTGGTATTCTTATATTTCATCAAGACTCTACGCAGAAGGGCAAAGCAAGAAGTGACTGTTAGAAAACGTCTGCTATTGATACTTGTCAGTGTCACAGCCTTATACGCGCTACTCCTCAGGTATGAGTTTCCGTTGGCGAGCTTCTTCTATTCGTTCTCGGTTACAAAACTTGTGGCTTCTGAGTACAAAGTGAGGGTGAGTCTGCCCGCTGCTTTGTTGTTGAACGCCGCTCTCGTTTCTTCCATGTGTATCGTTTTTTGGTTACTCAGGGTCGAATTTCCAACCATATTCTCCTTATGAGGGGGCAAAGATGTGCTTCTGGAAGCCTTCCTTGATGCTTTTCGCATTGATACACTGTTTTGGCTTTCTGTTGGAACTGTTATCGGCATAATCATCGGCGCTTTACCTGGTTTGACAGCTACGATGGGAATAGCCCTCATGATCCCGCTTTCTTATAGACTCGATTTTTCACCTGCCATAGGGCTTCTCATAGGAGTTTACTTTGGGGCTGTCATCGGGGCATCTATACCTGCAGTATTGTTCGGCATACCAGGCAATCCCAACGCAATCGCTACTGTGTACGACGGCTATGAAATGACGAAAAAAGGTGAAGCACCACGGGCTCTCGGAGCAGCTATTGGTGCCTCGTTTTGTGGAGGAATACTGAGCTTCGTTTTGCTCGTTCTCTTAGCTCCGCAGATCGCAAGAGTTGCGCTCATGTTCGGTCCCCCTGAGTACTTTGCGCTCGGGGTCTTTGGGCTTACAATGCTTGGAAGTCTTTCAGGTAAGAGTATCCTGAGGGGCTTGATAAGTGCGCTAATAGGTGTGGCAATATCTATGGTTGGTATAGATCCCATAAGTGGTGTGAGACGTTTCACGTTTGGGATGAAGGAACTTCTCGATGGAATTCCTTTGATACCTGTACTCATAGGAATCTACGCATTTGGACAGGTGTTTTGGGACATAGACAGTCTGGCAAGGCTAAAACTTTCAGCGGAGGCGAAGAAATTGTCGTTCCGTCTCGTCTTGAGATCTATCTTCGATGTTCGAAAATACCTGAGAACCATTGTGGAATCATCTCTAATCGGTGCAGGAGTAGGAGCTTTCCCAGGAACCGGTGCAAGTATCGCGGTCCTATTGGCTTATTCACGTGCCAAAAGTAGGAATCCCAACATGGGTTCCGGCGATGTGGAGGGAGTAATAGCCCCAGAAACGGCTAACAACGCTGTGACGGGTGGAGCAATGATACCGACCCTTTCACTTGGTATCCCAGGAGATTCGGCGACTGCACTCCTAATGAGTGCCCTGATACTTAAGGGCATTAGGCCTGGTCCTTTGCTGTTCCGATATGAATTGGACGTAGTGTACAAGTTGTTCATCATACTATTGCTTGCGAACATAGTGATGGTGCTGTTCATGACGGTCGGAATCAGGTTCTTCGTCAAGCTGCTATCGATACCAGCGCACTACTTGATTCCATGGATCCTTGTTACCAGCACGCTTGGAGCTTTTGCCGTGAATGAAAGGTACTTCGATGTCATTCTTGCCTTCATATTCGGAGCTGTTGGATATGCTTTTAGAAAGCATGATTTCCCACAGGCACCGTTGGTTCTGGGAATGATCATCGGACCCATAATAGAATCGGAAGTTCGCAGGAGTTTGATAATGTTCAAAGGTAACTGGGGAATGATGTTTTCAAGACCTATTGTGATTACTTTCTTTGCTATCACAATCGTGTCGCTCACGATGTTTGCTGTCAGAAGAAGGAAGAAGGAGTCATGAGAATATATTTCTTGGGCACAGCAGGGGCAGTGGCATCAGCGGATCGCGACAACACGTCTTTAATTGTTCAAATACACGATCGGCTGATCTTGATTGATTGTCCCGGTAGCGTGGTCCAGAAAATCAAAAAGTTGGATCAGAAGCCTGAGTCTATCACGGATGTAATAATCACACACGATCACACTGATCACATCTATGGCTTGCCTTCCGTTATCCATTCGTTGTGGTTGGCAGGAAAAAAGAGCGAGTTGAACATAAGGGCAACAAGAGCAGTGTTATACACATGCATGAAGTTGGTAGACGCACTAATGCTGAGGGCAAAGAAGGGTATGTTCGCCTTGAACTTTCTACCTTTCGAAGATAGGAATGTTGTGATCGACGAACCTGATTTTAGACTGAGTGTTTTCAACGTCAAGCACAGCGAAGGATCGGTCGGAATCTCAATGGATTTTCGTGGCAAAAAGATTGTCTATTCATCCGACACGGAGCCGTGCGACAGTCTTGAAATCCAAGCTTTTGAGGCAGATTTCTTGATCCACGAGTGCAACAATGATGGTGTCGATCGTCAGCCGGGTCACAGTAATCCGGAAGAAGTCGCCACATTGGCAAAAAGGGCTCAAGTGAAACAATTGTACTTGGTGCACCTTGCTCATGAGTTCATCGAAAAGCCTGTCCTGGCAATCGAAAGGGTGAAGAAACTGTTCAACGGTCCCGTGAATATTCCTTCAGACCTTGACAGTATAGAGATTCCATGATCCGCTCTCAAGGTTAGAGTCGATGTTCTTGACGTTGAACGTGTCCCATTCACTTCCCCTCGCGCTTCACCCAAACGCACCTCAGGCTCCTGTCAAAGAAGAACTCTTTGACGATTCGATAACCGAGCTTCGAAAGTTCCTTCCTCATCTGAGCGCTCGAACGCAAAATTCTGAAGGCGGGGTAGAACCACACCAAGTCGTTCTCGTCTGAGAGATTTGGAAAGTGATAGAAGATCAAAGTTTCTTTCGCATCAGCGACAAGTTTGCTCAAATCCAGTTGGATTTCGACACCTTCCAGGACGATGCGCCTTTTCGAATCGCTCGATATTTCCACTCCAAGATCTTCGAAAAGATGTACAAAGCTTTCGAGCGATTCAGCCTTTTCGACGTTCTCCCAGTTCGTCTCGACGAGCACCTGACGGAGCTGTGGTTCTTTCACCTTCGCGAACGACTCGATGCCAAACTCTTTCTCCAAGTCTTTGTAGGCTTTGATGGATTCATCTATGGGGAAAGGCATGGCGTAGAGCAGACCGTTCTTCGCTCTCTTCCACGCCCTGATTGGATGGATCACTCCGAGCGTGGAGAACTTCTCCGAGATGTTGCCTACCCACACGATGGGATCCGATTTTTCGAACCAGTTCAGCGTCATGTTGGGATACAGACCCGTGTAGCCGAACCTACCCAAGACCAGATCGGCGAGCTTTTCGTTTGTTTCAACGGCCTTGATGTGGTGTACAAAGGCCTTCTCTTTGTCGAACTTGCTGTAGAACTTGGCCATCCTGTAGTGATACATGGGAAACTTCGAAGGATCTTTGATCTTGCTCAAAAGTTCTACGGACCTTTCGGCCTTGTCGGTGTGAACAGCTGAAACGTAGAGCGCCACGTCGCTGTCTGAGATCAAATAAAGCTTGGAAACGTCGTTCCCAGCGTACTTTTTGAAATCTATCATGAACTCCTTCTGTTTCGCGTAAAATCTGTAGAGTTCCTCGTAGACTCCTTCGATCGTGGGATCAAGCCTGGTCTTGAGGTCCTCCACGATGGGTTTGATGAACTGTGAGAGTTCTGGAACCAGTTGTATAGAGTCCCTGTAGGCCCTTATGGCCTCGAGGAACTTGGATTCTTTCAGAAGATGGTCCGCGTACAGCGCCTTCGCCACACCTTTGATCAAGCTGTCTTCGTCCTCCAAGAACTTTTCCAGGAAGGGTTTCTTCTCATCATCGCGAAGATGAGTGTAGACGAAGAGCAGTCCTCCGACTCCGTTTTCGCGAACGAGCTTTTCGTACTGACCCGAGGACAGAAAGTCGAGCAACAGATCGGCGTTGGTTTCCAATCGCTTGATCAGATAGTAAGAGAAAGGTGTGATCTGTTTGAGCAGTATCTCTTCGAGTTTGACAGGCAAACGTTTTTCAACGACTTTCTCGTAAAAGGCTTGTGCGTTGAGTTGAAGATTCTTCTTCCTTGCGAATTCGAGCAACTTCTTCAAACCAGGCAAAGTTTTTTCAACGTCCTTCGTATTAGCCCTGTTGAGAAGATGTTGGACCAGGTCCTCTCTAACATCTTCATCCTTCTCAAATCTTTGGAGTGCTATCTCGTTGAACTTGTCGTAGTCTTCGACTTCTATGGCGGCGATCATGGCCAGAACGTCTGCCGTGGGAACATCCTTGAAGCTCATGATCGTCCAACCGAACTTCTCGATGTTGGTTGATGCGTGTTCCACGGCCTTCTTGAAATCGTCGTAATATTTCAGAAGAGTTTGCCAATCCCTTTTCTTGAAGCTCACGAAGGCCAAAGAAAGGTACGGATCTGGATATTCGGGAACTGCTTGAATCGCTGTCTTAGAGAGCTGTTCGGCGAGATCGTAGAGACCAGCGTTAAGAAGATCCACCGAGAAGAGATAAAGAAATTCCAAGCCTATGGCTGGTACCGATGTGAGTTTCTTCAAAAGTTGCAAAGCCTGCCAGCCCACCTCACTCGCTTGATAGAGTGTGCCACCGGTTTTCTCGGTCTTGTAAAGTTGCACGAGGTAGTAGAGCCTTTCTTGATCGTTTTTACAAGATTGAAGGTGTTTTCTTATGAGGTTGCCAGTGCGTTCATACTTCTGTTTTTTCAACTTCCTGGTCCAGATGTAGCCGTAGTGGTATATCAAGAAGTTCGCGTTCGCGACCTTCGGTTTGTATATGGCTTGATTGTGCACGATGTTTTTATAGTACACCGTACCGTTGCGGAAGATCCGTGGAGTTGAGGCAACTTCGGACCTCTTGAAATCCCAGTCCAGATAGCTTAAGGTGGGCAAATAAACCGTGTTCACATCTGGGGGCAAACTCTCCAGAAAACTTCTTATGTTCCTTCTGAAATCTTCCGAAGCTTCCTCATCCGCATCGAAGATGAGGACCCATTCGCAGGTGGGATACTTCAAGGAATTGTTTCGCGCCTCGGAAAAATCGTTCTTCCAGGGATGGAAATAGAGTTTGTCGGTGTATTGTCTGACGATCTGCGGTGTTTTATCTGTTGAACCTGTATCGACAACGACGATCTCGTCGACAACATCCTTGATGCTGTCCAAAGCACGCCTTATGTTGTGCTCTTCGTCTTTAACGATCATCGCTACGGAAAGAAGACACTTTCTCTTCTGCAACGTTTGCACCTCCAATTAATTTTTCTTAACCTTTGCTCTGTATTCCTTCAGAACACCATCGTTGATGGTGTAGACCTTTTCGCACACGCTCGAAAGCCAGTCGACATCGTGAGAGACGATGATGAAACTGGTTTGATTCGAGAAAACCTTCAGCGCGTCGTTCAGGATCTTTCTGCCCTTCTCGTCTAAATCTGCCGTAGGTTCGTCCAAAAGGATCACTTTCGGCTCGAAGACGAAGGCCCTCGCAAGACAGACCCTCTTGGCCTGACCACCCGAAAGTTGCCAAGGTTTCTTGTTCAAAAGATCTTTCAGATCGAACAGTTCGGTGATTTGCTCAACTCGTTCTGTGATTTTTTCTCTCGAAGTTCCTCTCAAGATCAGAGGATAAGCGACGTTGTCGAAGACCGTTCTTCTCAGAAGAACTGGATGCTGTGCGACGTACGTCACGTGCTGTCTGAGTCGTTCGAAGTTCGCCTCTGTGACGTTTTGGCCCAAGAATTCAAACTTTTTCCACTTTCCCTTCAGAAGGAAAGCGAGGTTCAAAAGCAACGTTGTCTTTCCACTGCCGGATGGCCCAACGAGGCCGACGCATTTTTCATCCATTTCGAAGCTCTCCAAGAAAAGTGTGAATCTCTTATCGTAGCTGAATTCGACTTGTTCCACACTGTACACGCTCATGTTTTGGACCTCTTCGAGAGCAGATTCGCCGTGAAGTTCACCGTGAAAGCGATGAAGAGCAAGATCACACCAGCTAAGATAGCCTTCTCGAACTGACCCGTGTTCGTGTATAGCACGATGGACGTCGTCAGAACGCGTGTTCTTCCAAGGATGTTTCCTCCCACGATCATGACCGCTCCCACTTCACCCGCAACCCTCCCGAAGGCCGTGAGGATCGCCGAAAGAACGCCAGAGAGAGACTCTCCCAGGATGGTTCCCATGAGCTGGAGTCTGTTCGCGCCGAGCGTCAGCACCAGAAACTTGATTCTGTCGTCCACCCTTGCAAAGTGCGAATGACTCATCGTGATGATGATCGGTAAAGCGATGAGAACTTGAGCAACGATCATCGCAGTTGTGGTGAAGAGAAGATTGAGTCCACCGAGTGGACCGCTCCTGGAGAGCAAAAGCCAGAGGATCAGACCAACCAGCACGGGAGGAATTCCAACGAGGGTTTGAAAGATGAGAAGAACGGCGCCTTTGAAACGAGACCTTGAGACGTCCAAGAAGAGCGCCAACGGTATGCCTATCAGGGAAGCTATGAACGTCGCAACGCAGTTGACGTAGATAGACCTCAGTGAGATCTCGACGAGCTCGCTCATCTGAACACTCTGAAGAGCTTCACGCCGTTCACGGAATAGTTTTCGATCAACTCGAGCGTGGAATCTTCGAGCAGAAAATCGACAAACTTTTTCGCGTCTTCATAGTTCACTCTCTTTCCGTTTTTGGGATTGACCAGAATGACACTGTAGATGTTCTTCAAAAGCTTGCCGTCCTCACAACAGATTTTCATGCTCAGTCTATTTTTCAACATCTCGAAAGTCGCCCTGTCTGTGAGACAGAAGGCCCTCAGCTCGTTCGCGATCAAAAGCGTTTGAACCATTCCCGTGCCCGCCATGTGGTACCATTTTCCTTCTGGTACAACGCCGATGCTCTTCCAAAGTTCCTGCTCTTTTTTGTGTGTTCCAGAACCGTCCGCTCTGGAAACGAAGGGCAGCTGATTTTCGTGAATGTATCTCATGAAAGATAGCGCATCTTCAAACTCTCTTTCCTGCCATTCCTTCGGTCCAACGACGATGAAATCGTTGTACATGAAACTCACTCTTTTCAAACCAAGACCATCTTTCATGAACTGCTCCTCGTCCGATGGTGAGTGCACCAAAAGTAGGTCCGCATCACCACGCCTGCCCATCGCCAGGGCCATGCCACTGCCCATCGGTGCGAACACAACCTGGATGGGGTATCTTTTCTCGAAATGAGCTTTGAGAAGATCGAGCAAACCAGTTTCATAGAGGCTCGTGGTCGTCGCGATGATCAACTGTCTGGCAAACAACGTGACGGGGAGGAGCAAGAAAAAGATCAGAGCATTTCTCATCTGGGAAGGACGAACACCACCTCGTCGTTGGGTTTCACAGTTCCACCTTTCAAGACCTTGAGAAAGATACCTTCGATGGGCATGACGCACTTTCCAACCATCCTCGCTACAGCGCAACGATCGTGGCATTCTTTACCTATCTGGGTGACTTCGAGTATCGCATCGTTTATGTACACCTTCGTTCCGATGGGCAACTTCCACACGTCCACACCGTCGATCGTTATGTTCTCTGCGAAGTCTCCGAAAGAAACGTCTATTCCCCAGCTTCTGGCTTTGTCTATGCTGCTCTTCGAGAGCATGGAGACTTGTCTGTGCCAGTTGCCAGCGTGTGCGTCACCGAGAACACCGTGGTTTTCAACCAAGATTATTTCTGATTGCGGAACCTTCTTCACACCCTTCACCTTGGACACGTTCACAGAGAGCACGATCGCCGTGAGTTCACCTTTTCCATTCACCGGACTTTCCACCTGCCTTGTACAGCAGACAGATCTCTTCAATGACCATTCCGCGCTCGACGGATTTGCACATGTCGTAAATGGTGAGCGCGGCGATCGAAGCGGCAACGAGCGCCTCCATCTCGACACCGGTTCTCCCAACGCACTTGACGCTGCTTCTTATGATCAAGATTCCGTTATTGGTGTCAGGTTCGAATTCGACATCCACATGCGAGAGGTTGATGTTGTGACACAGAGGTATGAGTTCGGACGTTCTCTTCGCGGCCATGATCGCGGCGATCTTCGCGGTGGTGAGTACATCGCCTTTCTGGACAAAACCTTCCAAGATCGCCTTCAGCGTCTCTGGCTTCATGCGCACCTTCACCTGGGCGATCGCGATCCTTTCGGTGTCTTGCTTTTGAGAGACATCGACCATCCTCGCGTTGCCTTGTTCGTCCAGATGGGAGAATTCTGACATCACTCAGCCTCCAAGTTCTCTCATGTTGTTCGGAACGAAGGTTTCGTTCATTCTGTGCTTCAAAGGCTTGGTCTCTACAGCGTACCTCACGATCTTCAGAAGGTCTTCGCTTGAACCACGATTCAAAATCTCTCTGAGATCGACGTAGAAACTCGAACCCAAACACGGATAGAGCTTTGCATCGCTGCTGAGTCTCATCTTGTTGCAACTGTCACAGAAGTTCTTACTCAGAGCGGCGATGATTCCAATGTAGTTGCCATCCTTTGTGACGTAGTAACTCGCCGGGCCGAAACCGAGTTTGGTATCGACAGGTTTGAGGTCGAAATCTTTCAGACGATCGAGGATCTCGTTCAGCACCACAGCTTTGTTGTTCTTACCCACAGGCATGAGCTCGATGAACCTGATGGGCACTTTAAGCTCACCAGCGAAACGAACCAACTCCGCGATTTCATCGACGTTGTACTCACTCACGACGCAGTTGAGCTTGACGTTGAGACCTTCCTTCAAGGCAGATTTCAAGCCATCCAGAACATCTTTCAAGTTTGAGTGGGTGATCTTGTAGAAGATTTCTTCCCTGAGGCTGTGGAATGAGAGATTGATGGCCCGGACGTCGAACTTTTTGAAGAGTTTCGCAAGGTCCTTCAAACGTGAACCGTTGGTCGTGATCAAGACACGAAAGCGTCTCGAGAGCAACTCTACTATTTCGGGAAGGTCCTCCCTGAGCGTGGGCTCACCACCTGAGAGTCTCACGTGCTCTATTCCCAAGCGTGAGAAAAGCTCGGAAAGAATTTGAAGCTCCTGCAAAGTGATTTCATGCGCAAGCGAACTGTTCGAGGAACAGAAGAAACAGTCGAAATTGCACCTGTTCGTGATCGAAAGTCGAAGGTAGTTTATGTTCCTTCCATGAGAGTCGCGCATACCAAGAAGATTATAACTCGTTTCCGTCGTGAAGATCTCTCAAGCCACGCCCAAGAATGATGTGAAGCGAAACCGGAGCCGAGCGAACTAAGATCGAAGCATCGTGGTTTGGTGAGATCGTGTTGAAAACGATAATTTTTGGAACATTAACATTGTTGTACAGTCTAAAATCATGGGAGGCGAAGATGATGAAAAGAATTCTCTACGTGCTTCTGTTTCTGATGATCTCTTTACCATTGACAGGCTACGCCCACGCACCTATAGTTTCAGAACTGCCTGGTTCGTGTATTTCGTGCGCGATACCAGTCAAAAACATCGCGATATCGCAAGTTTTGTACAAAATCTTGAACAACGAAAACAGTTTCGTCTGGTTGACCTTCGACGGTAAGAAAGGAGAGGTCTTGAAGTTAGATCTCGGTACACCCAAGACGAGAAAGTACGAGGCGATGAGGCCGATCGCTGTTCTGTTGGGTCCGGGTTTCCCCGTTAGGTCCGACCTACCGTTCGAAGTTCCCGCTGAACTTGGAGCCATTGTCTTCGAGCCAACTGGTCCACCCAAGGCCTTCTACGAACCGTTCACGAACACGCACTCTTGGATCCATTTGAGCGAGAGGATAGTGTTACCCGAGACGGGCAGGTATTACTTGGTGGCCTACTTTCCACCGAACGGAATGGCTGGAAACCTCTTCGTCGCGGTGGGAACGATCGAGAGGTTCACCGCACAAGACATAGCGAACCTCTTCAGAATCTTGCCAGAAATCAGGGCTTTCTACTCGGACTCTCCTTGACGCGATCTCTTTACTCAACGGATCACACGGTGAGGTTGGAGAGCAACTTGACAGATTCGACGTCGACTATACCCAGATCCGAGAATTTGAACTTGGGACTGAGCGTCAAAGAGAGGGTGGAGAGGAACAGGAAAGGTTTGGCATGTTTCGCGCCGTTGAATTTCAATCGTTCTTCGATCTGACGCAAAGCTGGGGCAATCTCGATCAGGCTTCGTTCGCTGATGATGCCCCCGATCTCCAAGGGTAGTTTCAGAAGGATGGAACCGTCGTAGAAGACGATTCCTCCATTCATGTTCAAAAGCTCGTTCGCCGCCACTTTCATGTGTTCAGCACATCTTCCAACCACGAGGATGTTGTGTGTGTCGTGCGCGAAGCTTGATGCGAAAGCACCACGTTGTAAACCAAAACCTTTCAAAAGGCCGACATGCCCTCGAGGCTTTGAACTCTTTCTGTGAAAGACTGCGACGTTGACGAAGTCGCCTTCTGCAAAGCCATCCTTCACGACGATGGTTTCTTCGGTCAATTCGGTGAAACTGTTCTGTGGGTTTGCCACGACCACCCTGACTTTTCTGACCCCGTCTGGAACGTTGGTGAGCTTGAAATCTTTCTCGTCGAAAGACCGAACGAAGATCGAGGGTGGGAAAGAGAAAGTCAGTTTTGGAAAATTCAGCCGATCCGTTTCGATGCCATCGACGAAGACCTTCAAAGGTTTCGGCTGTGAGAGATCCTCACAGACGAAGAAACACGCCTTCTTTCCTGGAGCGATGGCTCCCAGATCCTTGAGCCTCAGATAGCTCGCTGGCCTGATCGTCGCTGATGCTATCGCGTCGAGAGTGGGCCAACCATTTTCGATGGCTTTGGTGATGAGAAGGTTCAAGTGGCCTTCGATCAATCTCGATGGTGGGACGTCGTCGGTGACGAGGAGGATCCTCGATCGATCCGGTAGTTTCTTGATGAATTCGATGTTCTCTGGTTTGATCGACTTTTCCTGAATCATGACGAACATACCCTTGCGGAGTTGTTCCAACATCTTTTTCGGATCGGTCAGAGTATGGTCCGAGCCGACACCGTTGAAGATGTACTTGGAAAGTTCTTCATTCGAAATCGTTGGGCAGTGTCCTTCGATGAGCAAGTTGTGTTTCAGACCAGCCTCGATGATCTTCAAGATCTCTTCGTTGTTCTGAACGAGCGCAGGATAATCCATCACCTCGCCGATCGCGAGCACGTTTTTAATCTTTACGAGTTCTTCGACGTCCTCTTGGTCAATTGAAGCGTTCGCAGTCTCCAAATTGAAGCGCGTTGGTGGCACACAGCTGGGGATGGCTCCGTAGAATTTCAAAGGTTGCAGGGAACCTTCTTCGAACATGAAACGAACCCCGTCTTTTCCAAACACGTTGGCCATCTCGTGGGGATCTTGGAGCACGGCCACGGTGCCGTGCCTCAAGGCAGCCTTCGCGAACTCAGAGCACGATACGAGACTGCTTTCAACGTGCATGTGGGCGTCTATAAGGCCTGGGACGCAGTAGAGACCTTTCAGATCTACGATCTCGACAGGCTCGTTGACGTTGACTTCGCCCTCTTCGACGAATTCGAACCTGCCGTTCTTCACCGAGAACCAACCGTTGAAGATGGTCTGAGTGATCGCATCGACGATGCGTGCGTTAAGAAAGATCTTTCTTTCCACCCTTGTCCTCCTCTATGAGGATCTCTACAGCTCTTATCGCCACCTCGATGGCTTTCTTTTCGGCGATTCGAAACAGTCTTTCCTTTTCCTCCAGACTCGGTTGTGGCTTGAGCCATATGTTCGAATCGGTGGCCAAGATGGCGCCGGTTCGCACCCGCCTGACGCTTCCCAGTATGAAGGTGATGGCACATTCCTGTTCGGAGGCCACGATACCGCAGTTTGTCAGGAACCTGTTCAAATTTTCATCCTGAACGTAGTAAGCGTCCCTGGTGAAAACGATACCGTGGTAGAAGTCGTAACCCAAAGATCTGGCTGCCCTCATCAAAGCCAGAGTGACTTGCAGGTCCGCCACGGCTGGGAACGGAGCAGGAGCGTAGGCATGAGACGTTCCTTCACCTCTGTAGGCTGCGGTCGCGATCACTAAAGCACCGATGGGCATGTCGGGTTGTCTCGCACCAGCAGAGCCGACGCGGATGAGCGTCTTGGCGCCCACCCTGATCAGTTCCTCTATGGCGATCGAAGCCGATGGCCCACCGATTCCAGTCGAACAGACGCTCACCTTGACGCCATTCAAGGTGCCCGTGTAGACATGGTACGCGCGATTCTTCGCTATCAAGGTGGCGTTCTGTAGGTGCACGGCTATCTTCTCTGCCCGCGCTTCGTCTCCGGGTATCAAAACGTACTCACCGACATCTCCAGGTTTGCATCTTATGTGCTTCTGCACGTCCATCATTCTTCCTCCTTCACGGCCAAGAGGTCTTCTTTGGGAACATGAACGAAGAGCTTAGACTCGCGTGACAACTTCACGTTCGAATCCAGTTCCACCGAAAGTTGTCTCTCACCAAGCTTGAAAACGAAAAGACTCGTCTCTCCTTGGTAGAGTACCGAGACCAACTCGACTTCGAAAGAGTTGGCCATCTCCTCTTGAACGATTTTCATCTTCCTCGGTCTTGCGAAGAGTGAAACTCTGTCCTCAACTTCAACGTCACATGTAGCTCGTGCCACGAAGAGTTTTCCACCGCACAGGACCTCCACGAAGTTTTCCTTGATAGACTTCACCACGCCACTGGCGAGCCACTGAAATCCAATGAAGCTGGCCACGAACTTGGTCTTTGGATTCGAAAAGATCTCCTGCGGCGTTCCGATCTGTTCGATCTTGCCATCTTTCATCACGACTATTCTGTTCGACATCGCGATAGCTTCGGATTGGTCGTGTGTGACATAGATCGTCGTGATTCCAAGATTTTGCTGGAGTTGTTTTATTTCACCACGCATCTCTGCTCTCAGATTCGCATCGAGGTTCGAGAGTGGCTCGTCCATGAGTAAAAGGTCTGGTTCGATCACGATGGCTCTCGCGATGGCGACACGCTGTTGCTGACCACCGGATAGTTCGGATGGGAGTCTGTTTTCAAAACCTGAAAGTCCCACCATGTCGAGCGCTCGCTTGACCTTCTTTTCGATCTCTGCCTTAGAAATTCTTCTCATCTTGAGGCCGAAAGCCACGTTCTCGAACACGTCCATGTGTGGAAACAGCGCGTAGTTTTGAAACACTACACCGATGTTTCGCTTGTGTGGAGGAACGTTCGTGTGATCTTTTCCATTCAGAAGCACCTTTCCTTCGAGAGGTTTGAGAAAGCCCGCGATGAGCCTCAGGGTGGTCGTCTTGCCGCAACCACTGGGCCCGAGAAGCGAGACGAACTCACCCCTGTCGATGGAAAGGTTCAAACCTTTGAGCACTGGGGAATTCTTCCCGTACGCAACGGTCAGGTTCACAAGTTCCAAGAAGGCCACGTCTCATCCATCCCTCACACGAGTTTGGAAATGCCGAGCAATTTCTGTGCGACCAGAACTATTGCGAGCGTCAAACCTATGAGGAGCGTCGAAAGGGCCGCGATGCTTGGATTGTAATAGTACTCCATGTAGGTCATCATAACGATGGGCAGAGTGTTCACACCAGGTCCACTGAGGAAGAGCGATATCGGAACGTTGTTGAAAGATGTGATGAAGGTCATGATGAACGCGGAGATTATTCCAACCTTGATGTTGGGCAGTACCACTGAGAAGAAACTCCTCAACGGGTGGGCTCCAAGACTCTGCGCTGCCTCTTCGATGCCCACAGGCAGGTTCACCAGACTTGCGAGGACCGATCTGACAGCGTAAGGTAACACGATGGCGGTGTGTCCGATCAAAAGCGTGGTTTCAACGGAGAAAACTCGCATCAACACGAAGAATCTAAGCAATGCCAGACCAGCGACCATGCCTGGAATTATCAGTGGAGAAGTGACGATGATTTCGATCAACCTCTTTCCTTTGAAGGTGTAGCGTGAGATCGCATACGCTGTGGGAACTCCCAAGAGCAAGGATAGCAAGGACGCCAAGAGCGCTATGCGTAAACTGAGAACGAGACTCTTTTGAAACATGCTCATGCTCATGACCTTCCTGAACCAGTCCAGCGTGAATCCTGTCGGGGGAAATCGCAAGGTCGAGCTCGGTTCGAAGGAAGCAAAAAAGATGATGAGAAAAGGCCCAAGCATTATCGAAAGGGCGACGAAGAGTGCGACCATCAGCCACTTGTTTTGCGCCATCTTCTCACCCCAACCGTGCTGAACGCTCGAGAGAGGAAGTTCACGGCGATCGTGCTCAGAAACATGATCATCGCGATCACGGTAGCCATGGTCCAATCGAGTGTTACAGAAGCTTTCTGATAAAGGAGCGTGCTCAACATGAGCACACGGCTTCCCCCAAGAACTGCGGGTGTCACGTATGCCGTGATACACCCTGTGAAAACCAAAGTTGAACCTGTCACAATTCCTTCGCTCGTCAGGGGCAGATAGATTTTTGTGAAGAGCTTGAAGCTGCTCGCACCCAAACTCCTCGCAGCGAGCGGAACGTCTTTTGGGAGGTTTTCGAGCGCGCTCGTGAGCGAGATGATCATGAGCGGTAAGAAGAGCTGGAGCAGTCCAACGAAGACAGCCCCGCGCGTGTAGAGCAAGCGCACGGGGCTGTCGAGTATCTTCAAGGATAAGAGTAGGTTGTTTATCAAGCCTTCCCTACCGAGCACCGCGAGCCACGAGAAGGTTCGAGCCACGGGATTGGTCATCAACGGAAAGACGAGCAACGTCATCAACAGACTTCTCAGAGAATCACTCTTGACACTGATCACGGCCATGGCCGCTGGATATCCTATGAGGAGTGCGACGAGGGTGACCAAGAGACTCATCCAAAGACTTCGAAAGTAGACCGTTCGTGAGAGCCTCTGCTTGAAGAAATCCAAATACCTCTGTGCGCCCCAACCTTTCTCGCGTTGATAAATGCTCTCGACGAACATTCCAAAGATTGGGACTATGAAGAACGCTATCAAGAACGCAAGACAAGGTATCAAAAGCACGTATTTCTTCATAATTACTGAGCTATCATCTCGTTCCACTTGTTGATCCACTTGTCGTAGTTGTCCACGATGAAACCTATTTTGTAGAACACCAAGGATTTGATGTGGTCTTCACCGTAGGTCAATTTCTCGGCGATCTCGGGTGGAACTTTGACTTTCACATTCACAGGTGAATCAACAAGATCCATCGCTTCTGCGAGCTGTACCTCGTAGCTTATGATGAAGTCAATGTACTTGTACGCCGCATCCAAGTTCTTCGCACCCTTCACGATGCTCACTACGTTCGTGAAGCCCAGCATGCCTCCTTCGGGCACGACCCACGCGAGTGGCAAACCGGTCTCTAAGAACTGTCCCCATGAAAAGCGCGCGACTGGAGCCATCCAAACTTCACCCATCTTGAATAGGTTGATCAGCTCCGACGAAGTCTTGTAGAACGTCACGATGTTCTTCTTCAGCTCCGCAACTTTCTGAAAGGCTGCCTTCAGTTCTGGATCGTAAGCGTTATCGGCAAAGATCTTGTTCAAATGCATCATCAACACTGGTCCCTGTGTAGTCGTGATGTCGGGCAAGCTTATGTGACCTGCAACGTCCTTCGACCAGAAATCTTTCCAAGATGTGATCGGTCTTTTGATCTTGTCCGTCCTGTAAACTATGCCCAAGCTGTAGACGGTGTAACCTACACCGTAGTTTCCGCCCACCGGATCTTTGGCAAAGTCGTAAATGTCTTGATAATTGCTCAACTTCGTGACGTCGATGGGTTGCAACAGACCATTCTTCACAGCCAACATGGCGAAGTAGTCCGCGAAGTGAACCACGTCGATCACTGGGTTATCCTTCTGCGAGATCAACTTGCTGAGTCTGACAGAGTTGTTTCCGAGTTCTCTCTCGATCTGGATACCGTACTTCTCCAAGAAAGGTTTGCTGATGTTCTTGTCGAGCAGATCGAGGTTGAAACCCCAAGTGGAGACGTACAATTTCTGCGCTCCGAGTGCGAAGACCGCCAAAAGCGCAAGCAACACCACAGCGAGCTTCTTCATGCACATCCCTCCCAAAGGTTTTCTTTATTTTACATCAAGAATGTGACAAACGATTGACTCGAAAATTTGAACGAATTGCTTTTTGAGCATTATTCCAAGGATGCGTGTGGTAGATTTGAGTGCACAGCGTAACTACAGAATTTGGAGAGCTGAATTTGATCACCACGTACTATTCGAAAATCGTTGCCGAAGACAATAAGGGTGGAAAAACTGAAGGACCTGTGTGGAAATTCACCACGCCTTCTTGTCCAGTGTGTCGGTGAGATCAGATAGTTAGGCGAGCGGGAAAAGTTTTGAATTCATGATCTTTCGTTATCTCGCTTAACAGTGAGTTTGAATCTGTATGTGGATGAGTGGCGTGAGCTTCCAAGAGCTTTCATAATTTTCTTTTGGTTAATGTTTATACACCATTCATATAAAGTCCAACGGTCTTTTTCTTGCAAAGCAATTGAAACATTAGGTAAAATTGCTTTCGGGTGATGGAATGTTCATCAAGATAAAGGATGTTGTGCACTTCGTCAGTGAACCAGATGCGAACGGCATGAAGTATTTGGGCTTCGAAAGGCTCCTTCTTCCTCCTGGACGGTGTCACACTGCGAGCAGCGGAGATTTTGAGATCTTTCTCGTCGTATTGGGCGGAAGGTGCACCGTGAAGGTGAAGGACAAGCTCTTTGAAAGGATCGGTGAGAGGAGGAACGTTTTCTCTGGCAAACCCTACGCGGTCTATCTGCCACCGAAAGTAGAGTTCTCCATCGAAGCGCTCGATTTCGGTTGTGAGATCGCACTCGCCAAGGCTTTAGTTCGTGAACCTGCGAAGATAGAACCTTACTTGATAACTCCTTCTCAAGTCAACAGTGGCAAGTGGGGTATCTCGAACTACTCGAGGACTTTCCATCAGATCGCTGTCGACGAGAAACATCCCGCGGTGAAGTTGATGATAGGAGAAACGTTCACACCCTCGGGCAACTGGTCCACCTATCCGCCGCACAGACACGAAAGGCACAATCCACCCGAAGAGGTGTTTCTCGAAGAGATCTACTACTACAGGGTCGATCATCCCAAGGGCTGGGGCTTGGCTCGCCACTACAGCGACGATGGCACTATAGATTTTGCCGGCGTCATAAAGAACGACACATTGCACCTCATTCCGAAGGGTTACCACACGGCCGTTGCGGCACCTGGATTCACGGTTTACTATCTTTGGTTCTTAGCGGGTGAGGAGAGAGTTCAAATACCTTACGTTGATCCAGACATGAGGTTCATAGATCAAGCGACAAAGATGATCAAGAACATCGAGGACAACCTTTCCCTGTGAGGTGATCGTGTTGGGTGTTCTGGAGAGTTTCTCTTTGAAGGGCAAGGTCTCCATCGTCACGGGCGCATCGAGGGGTTTGGGTCAGGCGATGGCGATAGGCTTGGCCGAAGCGGGTGCGGACATCGTCGGTGTGAGCAGGTCGATGCAACAACAAGAAGAAACAAAGAAGGCTGTCGAATCTCTGGGTAGGAAGTATGTTGGAATCGAGCTTGATCTGAGAGAGCTGGACAAAGTTGGAACGATCATCGACGTGGCTGTGAAGGAGTGCGGCACGGTGGACATATTGGTGAACAACGCGGGCATAATAAGGCGTGCCCCTGTGATCGAATACAGCGAGGAAGATTGGGACGAAGTGATAGATGTGAATTTGAAATCGGTCTTTCTCCTCTCTCAGAAGTTCGCGAGGTACTTGATAGAGAATCAGAAGAAAGGAAAGATCATCAACATCGCCTCCTTGCTTTCTTTCCAAGGTGGCATCTACACCGCGGCATACACTGTTTCGAAACACGGTATACTTGGTTTGACAAGATTGCTTGCGAACGAACTTGCGAGACACGGTATCAACGTGAACGCGATCGCTCCCGGTTACATGGTCACCGACAACACCGAGGCGCTCAGGAAGGATGAGAAAAGGTACAACGAGATACTCTCGAGGATACCCATGGGCAGATGGGGTTTGCCAGAAGACCTCAAAGGTGCTGTGGTCTTCTTGGCGAGTGAAGCTTCTGACTATGTGACTGGTTCCGTAATCGTTGTGGATGGAGGTTGGTTGAGCAGATGAGAACGTTCGCACGTGCGCACGAAGTGGCTCCGAAGAAGGTCAAGGAAGGTATAGAAATGAGAGTTTTGGTCTGGTCTGGAAAGTTGATGATGACGCAGGTGAGTTTCAAAAAAGGTTGCGTGGGAGACCTTCACAGTCATCCTCACGAGCAGATCAGCTACGTGGTGGAAGGCGAATTCAACTACACGGTCGGAGAAGAGAAGTACCACATGAAGGCAGGTTCAGCGATCTACGTGCCGAGTAACGTGAAACACCAAGTCGAAGCGCTCACGGATGGTGTTCTGCTGGATATTTTCACTCCGATAAGAGAGGATTATTTACCACACTCTTTGTGAGGAGGTGTTTGTATGAAGAGGTTCTTGGTATTGTTGCTGGCATCCTTTGTGGTCATGGTAGGTTTCGCTGCACCGATCGTGATCAAATCTTCTGATGTGCATCCGCACGGTTATCCAACTGTGGAAGCCGTTAAGATGATGGCTAGGATCATCGAAATCATGACCAACGGAAAGTACAAGATCGAAGTGTACACGAGCGGGCAGCTGGGAGACGAGAAAGAAACGATCGAGCAGACGATCATGAACGCGATCCAAATGACACGCGTTTCCGTTGCCCCGTTGCAACTGTTCTACGATCCGATTGGAGTCTTCACGATGCCGTATCTGTTCAGGGATGAGGATCACTTCTGGAAAGTGCTCGAAGGTCCCATCGGTGAGGAACTGCTCAAAGGTGTGGAGAAGATAGGTTTGGTCGGCCTTTGCTACTACGACGCGGGTGCGAGGAGCTTCTACACCAAAAGACCCGTTCAGAAACCAGAGGATCTGAAGGGTATGAAGATCAGAGTCCAGATGAACGAGGTCATGGTGGCACTGATGCAAGCATTCGGTGCAACGGGTGTGCCCATGGCTTTTGCAGAAGTTTATACTGCTCTGCAAACGGGCGTGGTGGATGGCGCTGAGAACAATCCACCGTCTTACTACACGACCAGACACTTCGAGGTCGCACCATACTACTGTCTCGATGCACACACACGAATTCCTGAGATCCTGCTCATGTCCAAAGCGTTCTGGGACAAGCTGACACCCCAAGAAAAACTCATCTTCAAGACGGCAGCCATAGCCTCCGCACAGTACCAGAAATACCTGTGGAAGCAGATGGAACAAGCTGCGCTCGAGGCTGTTCAGAAGGGTGGAGCGAAGATATTCCAACCCGATATCACTGCCTTCCAGAAAGCAGCTCAGCCAGTTTATGACAAATTCCCACAGTACAAAGATTTGATCAGGAGAATCCAAGAGGTCAAATGATCCTTCGCTGGGCGCGCCCTGCGCCCAGCGTTTGGGGTGAGCACGTTGAAGAGAACTCTGGAGAGAATTCTCAAGTGGGTCGAGAACGCTGTTGTTGGTTTTTCCATCGTGGGTGTCATGTTCATGGTTGTGATCGTTTTCTACCAAGTGTTGGCGAGATATTTCTTCAACAAACCTCCGAAGTGGACCGAAGAGATCGCCCTCGTGACCATGATATGGATCGCCATGCTCGGTGCAGGTATCGGCTTGAAGAACGACATACACATGCGCGTCGAAGTGTTCATGTCGGTCTTTCCAAAGAAAATTCAAAGGTTCGTTGAAATCGCGATCATGGTTCTGATAGGTTACTTTGGAGTTCAGATGACTCGCTACACCGTGATGATGGTTCAAAGGCTCCCCAACCGACTCGCTGCGACGGGCATATCTGTCGCGTGGATGTATGTGCCCATAGCCATTTGTGGTGTTCTGGTGGTCATGTGTGCTTTTCTCAAGATCCTTGAACAGGTCGCATCCTTGAAAGAAGGGAGAAAGCGATGAAGAGATTTTTATCATACATCTTCGGCGCTTTCATCATCTTTCTTTTGGGTGTACTCCTCGCGTTCATGTTCAAGCTTCCCATCGTTCAAGGCTTTTCCCGCGAGGAGGGTGGAAGGATCGTATTGTTCACATCTTTCGTGCTGCTGATGATGCTCAGAGTGCCCATAGCCTTCTGTTTGAGCATTCCAGCCTTTCTCACGGCGATCTATTTGAACCTTCCAGCGATGGTGATCTTCCAGAGGATGGGCGCCGGCATAAACGCGTTCTCTTTGATAGCCATTCCGTTCTTCATACTTGCTGGTCAGGTCATGGCGGAGGGTGGGATCGCACAGAAGATAGTGGAGTTTTCCAACATCCTCATCGGAAGGGTACGTGGAGGACTTGCGATGGTGAACATACTCGCGAGTATGTTCTTCGGTGGCGTGAGTGGCTCTTCCGTGGCGGACACATCTTCCATCGGTGCGTTCTTGATCCCGATGATGGTCGATCAGGGTTACGACAGAGATTTTTCCATCGCCGTGACGATCACCTCTTCGACGCTTGGTATCATCATTCCACCGAGCCACAACATGATCATCTATTCTCTCGCAGCGGGCGGAGTTTCCGTGGGAGCTCTCTTCATGGCTGGTTACATTCCCGGCATCATGGTCGGTGTAGCACAGATGATCGTTGCGTACATCATCTCGAGAAAGAGGAACTATCCGGTGGCGGGCAAGGTGAGCTTCAAGGAAGCACTGATCATAACGAGAGACTCCATCTTGGGACTTCTGGTCGGTGTCATCATCATCGCGGGTATCATATTCGGTGTGTTCACGGCGACCGAAGCTTCGGTCGTCGCTGCCGTTTACGCGATAATCATAACGATCTTTGTGTACAAGACTCTCAACTTCAAGAAGCTCCTGAGGACCTTTCAAAACACCGCGGTGGTCATCGCGATGGTTTTGTTCATCATAGCGAGCTCCTCGGCGTTCGGTTATCTGCTGGCATATTTGAAGGTGCCGGCACTGGTTGCGAGCACGCTGACGAGCATCTCTACGAACAAGTACGTGATCTTGCTCCTCATAAACTTGATGCTGCTCTTTTTGGGCATGATCATGGACATGGCTCCGCTCATACTCATAACCACACCGATCCTTTTACCTCTGGTGAGGTCACTGGGAATGTCTCCGGTGCAGTTCGGCATAGTGATGATGATGAACCTCGGCATCGGTTTGTGTACACCACCGGTCGGTACGACGCTGTTCGTGGGATGCGCCATCGGAAAGAGCACGATGGAAAGAGTCGCCAAGGCGTCCATACCGTTCTACTTAGCGATGATCGCAATTTTGTTGTTGGTCACTTATGTGCCGTGGTTCACGATGTTTTTGGGTGGCAGGTTTGCTCGTTGAACGTCGAGTCCAAACGAGTTTTGTACCGATACACCCTCGACATGTTTGTGTAGAATAAATTTCGGGAGGTGGAATTGTGAGGAAGTTGGTCCTCGCTTTGATCGTTATCCTTTCTGTGTTGGTGTTTTCTCAGCAGGTGACGCTCCGCATGATTCAGGTTTTCACCAGCCCTCTGAGGACGAAGGTGCTCGAGGACATCATCTCGAAGTTCGAAGCCCAAAATCCCGGTGTGAAGATCGAGCTCATCTCTCCACCTTACGAAACGGCGTATCAAAAGATCTATCTCATGGTCAGCGCTGAAGAACCCCTCGACATTGTCGAGGTCGGCGATTGGTCTTTGAGCGCACTTGCGAGCATGGGAAAACTCCTGTCGCTCGAACCTTACCTCGCCAAGTCCGAGCTCACCAAGCATCTGGTCCCAGGTGTTCTGGAGGCCGCAAGAACTTACAAAGGAACGGCTTACCTTCTGCCGAATGCCATCTACGTTAAAACCTTGTTCTACAGGCCCGACGTGATTTCCAAGTACGGCATAACACCACCCGCCAAGACGATGGATGAGCTCTTGGAACACTGTCGAAGGCTGACCAAGCCCGAGGTTGGCCAGTACGGTTTCGACTTCAGAGGCAAAGGCTATCCCACCGCGTTCATCGACATCGTGATGACGTCCTTCTTCGACGACATAGATCCCAACTGCATGTACCTCAAGAGGGATGGAAAACTCATCTTCGAAGATCCCAGAGCACTCGAAGCGATCAAGTTCTACATCGAGTTGTTCAAGACGGCTCCAAAGGATTCGATCAACTGGGGTTTCGACGAGCAAGTGAACGCCTTCGCTTCCGGAATCACGCCTTATCTCTTCCAAGACCCAGACACGGTGGGACTGCTGAACGAGATCATGAAGGAAGGAACTTACAAGACCGCACCACTGCCGATCGGTCGTGGTGGAAAGGCTTATCCAACGATCGGCTTTGCCGGATGGGGCATCACGAGCTATTCGAAGTACAAAGATCTGGCGTGGAAGTTCTTAGAATTCTTCAACTCTCCTGAGATCAACGCGTACTGGTGCAGGGACTACGGTGCGCTGCCCGTGGACGTGAGAGTTTATGAGATCGATCCTTACTTCAAGAGTGAAACCTTCTACGGCTGGACTGCGATGTTCGAGGATGAGAAGCACTATCAGTTCACCAAGTATCCGCTCGATAACGAAGCTTGGAGCGAATGGAACGAGCTCCACGAAACGACGATGCAACAGGTACTGTTGGGCAAGATGAAACCAGAAGATGCTTTGAAGACTTGGGCGGATTTTTGGAAGAAGGCAGGGCTTGTGAAGAAGTGAAGAGATCCAAACTCTGGATACTGATGCTCGTTCCAACTTTTGCGCTTGTCTTTTTCGTGAACCTTTACCCCCTCGTCCGCGGGGGGGTAATTTCATTTCAAAGGCTCACCGTCTTCAACTTGAACAATCCACGCTTCATTGGTTGGAACAATTACAGGACGATCTTGAGCGATCCTGCCTTTCCACGCTTGCTCTGGAACACCTTCGTTTGGATCGCGTGCTCGGTGACGTTCCAGTTCCTGTTTGGACTCATCTTGGCATTGCTCTTGGCAAAACCCTTCTTCGGTAGAGGCTTGTACATGGGATTGGTGTTCTACCCGTGGGCGCTCTCAGGTTTCGCCATAGGTTTACTCTGGTCTTGGCTCTTGAACGGTCAGTTTGGCATCGTGAACGATGTCCTCATAAGGCTTGGTCTGTTAAGAACGCCCATAGGGTTCCTCTCGGACGAGAGGTTCGCGATGTTCTCGGTCATCTTAGTGAACGTTTGGTACGGAATACCCTTTTTCGCCATCATGTTGCTTGCGGCGATTCAGTCGATTCCCAGCGAGCTGTATGAGGCCGCGCAGATCGATGGGGCGGGTTTTTTTAGAAAACTCTTTTCTGTCACGTTACCCTACATTCGTCCGACGATCTACAGCACAGTCCTTTTGAGGATCATCTGGGTGATGAACTTTCCCGACATCATCTATGGAATGACGCGTGGAGGTCCCGCAGGGGCGACGAACATCTTGTCCGTTCAGATGATAAACATTGTTTACTACAGGAACAACTTCGGGCTGGCCTCCGCACTCGGCATGATCATAACCGCCATCTTAACGATCTTCGCTGTGATCTATCTCGCGGTGCTCGAACGGGGTGAGTTCGAACTGTGAAAAAGAAGAAAGTGGTCGGCATCCTGAGGGCGATTGGACTTGGGATATTTCTCGTTGTGGCACTCTTTCCATTGATCTGGATATTCCTCACCTCGATAAAACCCGCCACTGAGGTTTACACGTTCCCTGTGAGATATCTTCCTTCGAGAGCGACTTTCGAAGCGTACAGGTATCTTTTCAGTTTCGCGAGGTTCAACGTGTATTTTAAGAATTCTTTCGTCGTCGCAACGGTTTCGGCTGGGTTTTCCACGTTTTTCTCGCTCATGGCAGGCTACGTTCTGACGCGTGAGAGATTCAGGTTCAGAACCTTTTTGATCCTCGTTCTGTTCTTCGTTCAGATGCTACCCACGTATTTGATCATGATACCCCAGTTCACGATGTTCTCAAGGCTGAAACTCACAAACACGCTCACTTCCGTGATCATCATCTACACGGGCTTCGGCTCTGCGTTCGGCACGGTCATGGCGAGGGCTTTTTTGAAGAACTTGCCGCGAACGATCGAAGAGGCCGCGCTGATAGATGGCTGCGACAGATTGCAGGTGCTCTTCAAGGTGGTGATTCCACTTTTGCTTCCTGGTGTGGGCTCTATTTTCAGTTTTTGCTTCGTCAACAGCTGGAACGAGGTCTTCACGGCAGTCTTGTTTTTGCACACCGACAGCAAGTTGACGGTACCCGTGGCGCTGTACTCTTTCGTTTCGAAGGCTGGGATACAGTGGAACGTGATGGCCGCAGGTATAGTCGTGGCACTGTTGCCAACGATAGTGGTTTTTTCACTCGCACAGAAGTACATAGTCGAGGGCTTGACACAGGGTGCGATCAAGGCGTGACCGTGTTATCATAAAGTGAGCAGAGCGAACAATTGGAGGTGGACAAATGAAGCTTCTCTTCAAGGGCGCAACGGTATTACCGATAACTTCAAAACCTTTCGTCGGCGATGTGCTCGTGGAGGATGGGAAGATCAAGAAGATAGGTCAGATCAAGCCTTCGAAGTCCATGGAAGTGATCGATCTGAAAGGCAAATTCTTACTCCCAGGCTTTGTTGACGCCCACGCCCACATCGGATTGTACCCAGAAGGTCTGGGACCGACCGAGAGCGAAGGAAACGAAATGACTGATCCCATCACGGCGCACCTTCAGGCGATCGATGCTTTCTATCCCGAGGACGAATCGATCAAAAAGGCGCTCTCAGGTGGTGTCACAACAGCATTCGTCGTGATGGGGAGTGCGAATCCAGTGGGTGGTGCGGGATTCATAGCGAAATTCAAAGGAAAAACCGCACTTGATATGTGTCTGGTCAATCCTGCTGGGGTGAAGATGGCGCTAGGGGAAAATCCAAAGAGAGTCTACTCTGAGAAGAAGATGATGCCCACAACGAGAATGGGAACGGCAGCAATCATAAGAACGTTCCTGCTCAAGTCGGAAGATTACATGAAAAAGAAAGAGCAAGCGCTGAAAGAGGGAAAACCCTTCTTGGAGAGAGATCCCAAGCACGAGGTTGGAGAGAAACTTTTGAAGCGTGAGCTTCCTGCCAGGATACACGCACACCGCGCGGACGACATCGTGACCGCGGTTCGACTCGCCGAAGAGTTCAACTTGAAGATCGTCTTGGAACACTGCACGGAGGGCTACAAGGTTGCGGACATGCTCGCGAGCAAGAAGATACCCGTCGTGGCTGGTCCTCTCATGACCTTCGCCACGAAGCTGGAACTCAGGCATATGACCATGGAAGCTCTGAGGATACTCGTCGAAAAGGGAGTACTCGTGGCGCTCATGTGCGATCATCCCGTGATACCTTTGGAGTTCGCGTCGGTTCAAGCGGCGGCAGCAATGCGCTTTGGAGTGAAAGAAGAGGATCTTTTGAAGATGCTCACTATAAACCCTGCCACGATCCTTGGCTTACAGGACAGACTTGGTTCGATAGAACCTGGCAAGGATGCTGACTTGGTCGTTTGGTCGGGACATCCGTTCGACATGAAGTCTGTTGTGGAGAAGGTTTACATCGAAGGTGAACTCGTTTACAGTAAATGAAGAGGCGGCTCAGCCGCCTCTTTCTAACGTGCTGAGTATCACGCCCAGGAGTTTGAAGATCACTTCGTGGTCGGGCAACGAAACCATGATGGTCTGGTTTCTCAGACCCGCGGTTGGAGAAGTGAGCAAGCACTCCGGACAGTTCTCCGCGATGTACTCGCACAGGTACGTTTCTAAGGTGTAGATCCTTCCGTCGGAGATCCTCTTCACTGCTATACTCGAAACTGCTTTGGACTTGACATCCACACCTCCGAGAACCAGCAAAAGTCGCGTGTCGTCTCGAGCGTGTTCGAACAACAACTCGGTCAACTTGTCCGCGTTCGCATCGCTCTCAACAAAACGCACTTGTACCTTTCGCTCTTTGAACCAATCTTTCACTCTTTCTTTGAAACGTTCTGAACCTTCGACAAAAATGCAGACTATCATGAGATCCTCACTTCCATGGATCGTATTCGCCAGAAAGAAACTTCTCGATCCATTCGGCTGCTCTCTTGCCAGCACCCATCGCTTCGATAACGGTGGCCGCTCCGGTGACGATGTCGCCTCCCGCGAAGACCTTCCTCATGCTCGTTGCACCACTGTTCACATCGGCGATGATGTAGCCGTATTTGTTCAATTTGAGTCCATCGAACTGGCTCAGAAGGAACCTGTTCGCCTCTGTGCCTATGGCTTCTATGACGGTGTCTGCCTCCAAGATGAACCTGCTGTCCTCTATCGGAATGGGGCGGCGCCTTCCAGATTCGTCCGGCTCACCGAGCCTCATCGAGATGCATTCAGCGCCAACCACCTCACCCTTCTCGTTTCCGACGTACCTTATCGGTTGTGTGAGCCAGTAGAACTTTATGCCTTCCTCCAGCGCGTGCAAATACTCCTCACGTCGGGCAGGCATCTCTTGCTCGGTCCTTCTGTACACCACCGTAACGCTCTCTGCGCCGAGTCTGAGCGCGCTCCTCGCAGCGTCCATCGCCACGTTTCCTCCGCCCACCACGATGACCTTCTTTCCCCTGCGCACCGGCGTATCGTAATCTGGGAAGAGGTAGGCCTTCATCAGATTGACGCGCGTCAAAAATTCGTTGGCTGAATAGACACCGTTGAGGTTCGTCCCTTCGATTCCCATGAACTTTGGCGTACCCGCCCCAACTCCTATGAAGATGGCATCGTACTCTCTCAGAAGGTCCTTCACCGGTATCGCCCTTCCAACGGGCATGTTCAAAAAGATCTGAACGGACAGAGATTTGACGTAATTCACTTCTCTCTCAACGATGGATTTGGGAAGCCTGAACTCGGGTATTCCATAAACCAGAACCCCTCCGGGCTTGTGGAGCGTCTCGAAGATGTGAACTTCGTAGCCTCTTTTCGCGAGGTCCGCCGCCACGGTGAGCCCCGCTGGACCCGAGCCGACCACCGCCACTTTCTTGTGTTTGGCTGGGGCGATCTCGATCTGGGTTTGGATGGAATGTTCGGCCTCCCAGTCGGCAGCGAACCGCTCGAGCCTACCTATGGCCACTGGCTCTGAACCTGGTATTCTACCGACCACACACTTTTCTTCGCACTGTGTCTCTTGAGGACAAACCCTTCCACATACCGCAGGCAAATTGTTGTAGAGTTTCAAAATCCTTGCGGCCTCGGCGAAGTTCCTCTCCCTTATCTTTCTTATGAACCCAGGTATGTCGATGCCCACGGGACAGCCACTCACGCACGGCTTAGCGGGGCATTGAAGACACCTGCTCGCCTCCAGAACAGCTTCTTCTTCGCTGTATCCGAGCGGAACTTCGAAAAAGTTCTTTATTCTCTCCTTCGCTTCTTGTTCTCTCATAGGTGTCTTCTTCGGAAAAGGCTTCACAGCCACGACAGATCACCCACTCTTTCCATGAAGAGTTTCAAGCTCCGCTCTTCCTCGTTTCTGTACTGGGCCAACCTCTTCAAAAGCTCGTCCCAATCGACCCGATCACCCTCGAACTCCGGTCCATCCACGCAGGCGAATTTGATCTTTCCATCCACACTGACCCTACACGCGCCGCACATGCCAGTCCCATCTACCATGATGGGGTTCAGCGACACCCAGATCTTCACGCCATGTTCTTTCGCCTTCATGCTGCAGAACTTCATCATGATCGTGGGCCCCACAGCCCAAGCGATGTCTATCTTCTCTCTCTCGAAAAACATCTGCATGCCGTCGGTAACGACACCTTTGAAGCCGAAAGAACCATCGTCGGTGGTGACGATCATCTGGTCCGCGAGTTTCGAAAATTCCTCGAGCATGATCACGTACTCTTTGCTGCGCCCACCGAGCACAACGTAGAGCTTGTTTCCACGCTCCTTGAGTGCCTCTGCAATGGGCAAGAGCGTGGCGATACCAACACCTCCACCGACGAGCATGACGTTTCCGTAAAAATCTATCTCGCTGGGTCTCCCGAGGGGCCCTGCGATGTCCATTATCGAATCGCCTTCGTTGACCATGCAGAGTTCGTAGGTGCTTTTGCCCACTGCCCTGACGACGGCACGGAAACAACTATCTTTCTTCCCTGCGATGGTGATGGGAATACGTTCTGCCTTCTCGTGCAGTCTCATCACGATGAACTGGCCGGGTTGTGCATATTTAACTATATGATTATTCTCGATCCAGAACTCGTAAACACCCGGTGCCAGTTTGCGCTTTTCACGTATGAGGTTCATGTCTTCATACCCCCTTTAAACTCTACGTCTATTTGGTTTCATGGCTCCGTAACAAGTTTGGTTTAGCATATTGCTTGGATAGCCCCCTATCCCCCCTTGGATGGAACCAAGAAACGACGGAGGGTCTGCGCCAGCAGGCCCTCCGTCTATTTTGGTATGTAGAGCGAAAAGTCCCGTTCCAAGTTTTCAACCCGAGAGTCTTTCCATATGACGACCTTGGTGGGATGTTTGCTCGTCCCGACCCCGTAGACGAGGAAATACACCATCCCAGGCTTTCCAATGACTATCGAGCAGTCGCGTGGGACTTTTATGGAATACTGAGTCTGTATGGATGGTTCTTTGAAGTAGTAGAACTTGTAGGGTGCCAAACCTGGTTTCAGTTCCCTCGAGAAATAGACTTCGTTTCCCTTCCTGAAAGTGACCCATACGTTGTCTTGTCCTATGACGAAGAGCCTTATGTACCCTGTGGTGGGATCGTCGGTCAGCTCTTCGATGATTCGTTCAAGATCAACGGACAAATTCGACAGATAATTCGCAGAGGTTATGATTCTCTCTATACCCGTACCTGCCTTGAGCAGTTCTTCGAGCTTGGAAACGCGGTTGGTTAGAGTGTCTATCTTCTGCGATAGAGCCAAGAGATTCCTTTCGCTCTGCTTCTTCTGGCTGAGATAGTAGAAGAAAGAAACGATGGACAGTGCGAAGCCACTGATGAAAATGCTGATCAGCAAAAACACCAGAAAGCTTGTGAGAAAATCACCCTTTCTTTTCCCTCCAGTTCCCTTTGTGACGGGCATTTTCGGCACCTCCTCTCACACTTGAATCTCCACACCACTTTTGGCGATCGCGATACTCTTCATCACCAGACCTACGTGGATCGACAGAAACAACGTTGCCGAACCACCGTAGCTCACGAAGGGCAGTGGCAAACCCGTCACGGGAGCCATTCCCATGCACATGCCAGCGTTTATGAACACTTGAAGCGAAAAAGTTGCGAGCGCTCCAACGCACAAGAGTCTCCAAAATTCATCCTTCGCCAACTTGACCGTTCTCACGATGCGCCAGCACAGGACGAAGTACAGAACGAGTAAGACTGAGGATCCGAGGAAACCGAACTCTTCTCCGATGACTGAAAATATGAAGTCTGTGTGGTTCTTGGGAACGAACTTCAATCTCGTCGCAGGACCTTTGAGAAAGCCTCGACCCAGTGGTCCTCCAGAACCAACCGTGTGGATAGACTGGAGCATGTTGTAGGCACTCCCCTGCGCGTACCTGCCAGGGTTGAAAAACGATAAGATCCTGTCCTTCTGATAGTCCTTCAATCCGAAGAAGAAGAAGAGCACCGCCATGGCGAGTGTCACGACAACGATCTTGAGCAACCTTTTACTCTTCACTTGACTCGCGAGGGCCATAGAGAACCATATGCCGGCCATGAGCAGCGCGGTTCCCAAGTCCGGCTCTATGGCAACGAGACCCACACAGATCATGGTCAGGAAGAAAGAAGTATAGAAATTCTTTCTGTTCGGTTCGGCGAGCAGGGTAGCGTTCAACACCAAAAGGGCGAGCCTTGCGAATTCTGAAGGTTGAAAATAGCCAAAGCCGAGATTGAACCAACGACGTGCCCCACCGGAGACCGTGCCGTAGAAGAGGACAAGAATGAGGAAGAAGAGCGAGACAAAGTAGAGTGCTTTACCAGCTATCTTCAAGTATCGCTCGCGAACGATGAGCATGGAGAACATGGCACCGATGCCGAGGACATCCCATACTATTTGTTTGCGAACGAAGCTCAAGCCAAGATCCCTCGTGGCGCTGTAGAGAGCCAGAAGGCCGATGATCATCAAACAGACCACCGTGATGGGAAGAATTAACTCAAACCGCTTGTTTTCCCAAGGCATTCTTCAACCTCTCTCTCATCTTACAGAAGCTGCACACTTCCTCCGTCGTTGGATAACCGCAAACGATACACTCGCGCAACTGCACTGGTTCTTTTTCCTTGAAAAATTCCTGCGCACCCGCATAGAATCTGAGCTTGGTCCCAGGCTGCACCACCTCTATCTCGTTCAGAACTCTCTTGTACAACAGCGAGCTCGCGTTTTTCGAGAAAGGACATTTCTCTTCGGAGAACGGTAAGTTGTTAATCAGTGCATAGGCGTAGGTTTCCTTCTCTGTGAGCAACACCAACGGCTTGATCTTCTTCACGAACTTCTCGTGGGTCTTCGGGAGCGTCGGTGATTGTCTCGCCAAATAACCCGTCTGCCAGTTCAAAAGGTTCCCAAGCAAGAACGAAACTTCGTCGTCCAGGTTGTGGCCGGTCGCTAAAACATCGTAACCGTTCTCAACTGCGAACTTGTTCATCAAATACCTTCTCACGCTACCGCACACCGAGCATGTGGGCCTTCTCAGAATTTTCGCGATCTTTGGTATGTCCAGCTGCATCAGATCTTCGTGAGCATCGTAGACGATGAAATTGCTGCCAATGCTCTTTGCCATTTGGTCCAGTTGCTCGAGCTTGGGCGTGCCCATACCAGTGCTGAGGAAGAGTGCGTCGCATTTGTACTTGAGCTTCGCCAAAGCGTGCCACAGTGAGACACTGTCCTTACCGCCCGAAACGGCGACGAGCACTTTCTGGCCATCTTCTATCATGGAGTACGTCTTTATCGTTTTTTGGACTCTTCCCAAGAAGTATTCGTTGAAGTGTTCTTCGCAGTAAGCGACGTTGTGTTGCGGTAAGTGAATGACGGCGGTCTGCGAACATTTCCTGCACTTCATCCCTTCTCCTCCTCCTTCCACACAACAGGATTTTACAATAGGTGTTCCTCTGCATGCACGTACAATTGTGAATTATTTCACATAAGTGTCTCGCAAGCTTTCCAATGGCGTCACTTTCGGTTCGCAAAAGGGCTTTAGAATAAATCGTGAAAAATATAACGATAAAAATTTCACGATTTGGGGTGATGGGATGTTGGTGAAAGTGTGCATGGGTAGTTCCTGTCATTTGAAAGGTTCCTACACCATCGTAGAAGAGCTTCAAAAGTTGAAGCAGAAAGGATTCGACCTCGACATCTTTGGTTCTCTCTGCTTCGGTAGATGTGCTGAGGGCGTTTGTGTCGAGATCGATGGCCAACTGCACACGAACGTCACCCCTGAAAAGCTCGAGCAACTTTTGGGAGTGAAAGCATGTCGCTGATCGTTTCGAGTGACGCAGAATGTCTGTATTGCTACAAATGTTTGAGAAACTGCCCGGTGAAAGCCATATCTTTCTCCGCGGGCAAGACTTGGGTGATAGAAGAAGAGTGCGTTCACTGTGGTGAGTGTGTTTCAATCTGTCCACAGAAGGCGAAGAAGTATACCAAGAACATCGAAGATTTCAAAAGAGTGCGCGAAAATCCTTTCCTCGTTTCGATAGCTCCATCCTTCTTTGCTCATTACGATGAGCCGTACCGCGTTATCTCGCTGCTGAAATCCTGGGGAGCGAAGATCGTTCAAGAGACCGCTGTAGGTGCAGAGCTGGTTTCCAAGGAATACTCTCGACTTTTTCAACGACAAAACACGATCGTCAGCACCGCATGTCCTGTGGTCGTTGAGCTGGCCGAAAAACACTATCCTTCGATCCTACCTCACTTAGCCCACGTGGACTCGCCGATGACTGCGCACGCCAAAATTTTGAAACGACTTCACGCGGACTTGCCAGTCGTCTTCATAGGACCGTGTGTTGCAAAAAAGGCCGAAGGGACTGTGGACCTCGCTTTGACTTTTGAAGAGCTCGATGCGCTCATCGCTGAGCAGAACGTGGATCTGTCTCATTTCGAAGAGCAGTTTCCCGAAGGCCCATATCCTTTGTACGCGAGGATGTATCCGACCTCAGGCGGCATCAATTACACGGTTCGCGTAGAGTTCGATGAGCACATAGTGGTCGAAGGCGTCGAAAACCTCGTCGAACTGTTCGAAAACTTTCCATTTCAGGAACGAAAGATTTTCATCGAAGCTTCCGCGTGCCATGGAGGTTGTCTCAACGGTCCTGCGATCCGAAAGGATATCAGCATCGTTGAGAAGCGTCTTCGCATAGTACGGCATGCAAAAAGGATGTCCCAGTTGGATCAGGGTTCGATAGATGTTCAAGCGAACCTTGATCGGAACTTCTCTGTGAAGAAGAGATCCATTCACGTTGACGAATCAAAAATCGAGGAAGTTTTGGAACAGATGGGCAAGGCGGACCAAAGGAAGAGGTTGAACTGTGGTGCGTGTGGCTATGACAGCTGTAAAGACAAAGCCACCGCAGTGCTTTTGGGTAGGGCAGAAAAAGAGATGTGCATCACTTACTTGGTGGACAGGCTCAAAGCCGCGACACACAGGATCGTTGAGGAGTCACCGAACGCGATCCTCATGGTCAAGGATGGAACGATAGTCTATAGAAACAAGAGTGCTTCGAACATCTTCAGAAACGGCGCGGAAGAAAAGTTCGTTCAGGAGTTGAGAGAATCCTTCTTCAAGGGCCAACCTGTCCAGATAGGGTCGAACCTCTACTACGTCAAGTTCTTCATCCTTCCTGAAGAAAAGGCGGACGTTTATTTGCTGATAGACGTAACGAAGGAGAGAGAACAAGAGGAGACGTTGAGACGTATCAAGAAAGAGACGCTCCAGAAGATGGAAGAAATGCTCTCGAAACAGATGAGGGTCGTTCAAGAGGTGGCAGGCTTGCTCGGCGAAACTGTCGCCGAAATAAAGGCGAGTTTCGTCGAGTTGAGAAGATCCTTGGAGGAATGAGCTGTGCTCACCTGTCAGATAGAACATGCGAAGAAGAGCAAACCAGGCGAGGAAATCTGTGGAGATTCGATATGCGTGAAGAAGAGTTCAAGCAGAGTGGTGGCTTGTGTCTCGGACGGTCTTGGAAGCGGAGTTAAGGCAAGCATACTCTCGACACTCACGACGAAGATGGCTGCCACGATGCTCTTTCGCAATGTTCCCTTCGACGAGGTTTTCACTTCGATTTTGAAAACTCTGCCCACCTGCAGAGTGAGGGGAATAAGCTACGCGAACTTGTGTTGCGTGGTGTACGATGCGACGATCAACGAATGTGTCGTGGTCGAGTACGAATTTCCCGTTGTTCTCTACTTGAGGAACGGTGAACTGGTGAATCTTGAGAAAGAAGAAAGGAACATCGAAGGTAGAAGCATATCGCTGAGCAAGATCACACCACAAGAAAACGATTTGCTCTTCGTGATGACCGATGGAGTTTCGCAGGCTGGCATGGGAACGCCGCAGTTTCCCCTCGGTTTTGGGTTGAAGAACATTCTCAAAGAGATCCAATCACTTCTCAAACACAGACTTCCACCCAGCGACATCGTGAGACACCTCGTGAAACTCGCCGAGCACCTCGACAGGGGGACCAGAGGGGACGACGCACTCGCGATGGTGGCGCAGTTCAGACCTCTTCAGGTCTTGAACATCTTCGTTGGCCCACCCGAAGACAAGAGCAAGGACGAAGCGATGGTGAAAAGATTTTTGAGCCTGCCTGGGAAGAAGGTCATCTGCGGCGGTACCACAGCTCAGATCTTCGAACGCGTGCTCAACAAGAAAGTTCAGATAGAGCTCGACACCATATCTTTCGATTCTCCACCGCTCGGAAAACTCGAAGGCTTCGAACTCGTTACCGAGGGTATCGTCACGCTGACACAACTGTTCAGATACCTTGAGAACCAGCAGAGCGAGGTTGGACTCGCTGCGCAGATGCTTTTGAAACTGCTCTTCGAAGCTGACGAGGTCAACTTCGTTGTAGGAAGAGCGATCAATCCAGCGCACCAGAATCCCTTGTTCAGTCACGATGTTTCGTTGAAGTTCAGGCTCGTCCACGATGTCGCTCGAATCCTGAGAGAACGTGGAAAGATTGTGAACATCGAATATTGCTGAGGAGGTGAGGGCCTTGGAGAGGACCTATGAGGCCATCGAACAGGTTTTGAGAAAGTACAACTACAAGAAGGAGAACCTCGTGAAGATACTGCTCGAGGTTCAAAAACTTCATCGCTACCTTTCGAGGGACGTCATACACTACGTCGCCGTCGCGTTGCAACTTCCACCTGCAAAGGTCTACGGTGTGGCAACGTTCTATGCGCAGTTCTCTCTGAAACCCAAAGGAGAATACACGATCTTGGTGTGCGATGGAACCGCGTGCCACATGGAAGGTTCCACAAGCCTGATCAAAGCCATAGAAGAAGAGATAGGCATCAAACCTGGAGAGGTCACGAAGGATTTGAAGTTCAGCGTAGATTGCGTCGGTTGTCTTGGAGCGTGCGCACTCGCACCGGCGATGGTCATAAACGGGGAAGTTTACGGCAACTTGACGGCACAGAAGGTGAAAGAGATCCTACGAAGCTTGAGGGGTGATAACGATGCTCAAAAGTCTAACTGACGCTTATCGATTCATAGAAAAGCAGAGAGAGATCAGGACAAGAAAGTTGCAGAGCGTTTCTGTTTATGTATGTGTGGGAACCGGTTGCAGCGCGAAGGGTGCGCTCAAGGTGTACAACAAGTTCAAGGAATTGATCGAGCGCGAGAATCTGAACGTGAGCGTTTTCAAGATGGATGACGTGCACGATGGCATCTTGAGAAAAACTGGTTGTTGCGGTCGATGCTCGTCGGGTCCACTGGTGAGCGTTCAGCCTTACGGTTATTTCTATGCGCACGTCGGTGTGGATGACGTTGAAAAGATCGTTGAGAGAACTCTGAAAAAGGGAGAAATCGTCGAAGAGTTGCTACTGATAGACTTCGAAACCAACCAACGTGTGAAATCGCTGGAGGACACCCAGCTCTACAAGAGACAGAATTTCTACATCATGGAGGGCATCGGCAAGAGCGAATGTGACAGCATTGAAGATTACATGGGCAGAGGCGGTTATCTGTCACTGTTGAAAGTTCTCTCATCGATGAAACCAGAAGAAGTGATCGAGACCATCAAAGCTTCCGGCCTGAGAGGTAGGGGTGGTGGAGGCTTTCCGACGGGTCTCAAGTGGGAGGCGGCGAGAAAGAGCAAGTCCGACATCAAGTTCGTCGTCTGTAACGGTGACGAGGGAGATCCCGGAGCCTTCATGAACAGAACCTTGCTCGAGAGAGACCCGCACTTGGTCTTGGAAGGTATGATCATCGCCGCTTACGCTGTTGGTGCTCAAAAAGGTTACGCCTACGTGCGTGCCGAGTACCCCATAGCGATACAGATGCTTCAAAGGGCGATAGACGATGCCAAAAGGATGGGTTTGCTCGGTGAGAACATACTCAACACGGGATTCTCCTTCGATTTGGAGATCAAGGAAGGTGCGGGTGCGTTCGTCTGCGGTGAAGAGACTGCATTGCTCGCTTCCATCGAAGGAAGGAGAGGCATGCCCAGACCGAGGCCACCCTTCCCCGCAGAGTCAGGTCTGTGGGGATATCCGACTTTGATCAACAACGTGGAAACTTACGCGAACGTTCCCAGGATCATCAGAGATGGGGCGGAGAAATACAGAAAACTTGGCACGGTGAATTCCCCCGGAACCAAGATGTTCTCCGTCACGGGACCAGTGAAGATGACGGGAATCGTTGAGGTGCAGTTCGGAACGACCTTGAGGCAGATCATATACGACATCTGCGGTGGGCTTGCAAACAACGAAAAGATCAAGGCGGTTCAAATAGGAGGTCCATCGGGTGCGTGCTTGCCGCCACAATATCTCGACATGCCACTGGATTACGACACGTTGAGGTCCATAGATGCCATGGTCGGTTCTGGAGGCATCGTGGTGATCAGCGAGAAGACGTGCATGGTGGAGGTCGCCAGGTTCTTCCTCGACTTCACCAAGCGAGAATCCTGCGGAAAGTGCGTGCCATGCCGCGAAGGCACCGCGCAGGCTTACAGGATCTTGGAAAAGTTCGTCAACGCTAAGGCTAACGAGGAAGATCTGAAGAATTTGGAATTTCTGGCGAAGCTCATCAAAACTGCTTCCCTGTGTGGCTTGGGAAAGACTGCACCGAATCCGATACTCAGCACCGTGAGATGGTTCCGACCCGAGTACGAAGCGCACCTGCGTGGAGTTTGTCCGAGTGGCTCATGCACCGCCTTCAAGAAGTACGTGATCGACGAAAAACTCTGCAAAGGTTGTGGATTGTGCGCTCGGTCTTGTCCAAACGGTGCCATCAGCGGAGAGAGGGGAAAACCGTACGTGATAGATCCAGAAAAGTGCGTCAAGTGTGGTTTGTGTGTTGAAAAGTGTAAGTTCAAAGCCATAATGGTCGCTTGATGGGAGGTGAACGGCATGACGATCCACGTGGACGGTAGACAAGTTCAGATAGATCCGAACGCGAAAAACTTGCTCGAAGCTCTGAAAGAGGTCGGCATTGAGATACCCAATCTGTGCTACCTGTCAGAGACATCGGTCTACGGTGCCTGCAGGATGTGCCTCGTCGAGGTGGATGGACAGCTCGTAACTTCGTGCACGACAAAACCAAAGGAAGGCATGCGCATAAAAACGAACACACCGCAGATCCAACAGTTGAGGAGGGGCATCCTCGAGCTCATACTCGCCAGCCACAACAGAGATTGCACCATCTGTGAGAGAAACGGTAGCTGCAAGCTTCAAGAATATGCGGAAGAGTTTGGAATCAGAAAGGTACGTTTCGATCAACTTCCCAAACCCACGTTTTTTGATGCATCAAGCCCTATCGTGAGGGACACGAGCAAGTGCATCCTCTGTGGAGACTGCGTGAGGATGTGCGAAGAGGTTCAATCTGTCGGCGCCATAGACTTTGCAAATCGTGGCATTGAAACGCGTGTCTCACCAGCCTTCGAAGCCAACCTTTCAGAGACCGAGTGCGTTTATTGTGGTCAATGTGTGTCCGTGTGTCCGACGGGTGCGCTGTACGTGAGGAACGATCTGGAAAAACTGTACGAGGCACTCTCGAGTGACAAAGTCGTCATAGGCATGATCGCACCCGCCGTGAGGGTTGCCCTCGCGGAAGAGTTCGGCGTTGAGAGAGATTCGTTCATTGCAGAGAGATTGGTGAGCTTCTTGAAGTTGTCGGGCTTTTCCAAGGTCTTCGACGTCGCGTTTGGTGCCGATCTTGTGGCTTTCGAAGAGGCACACGAACTCTTGGAGCGCCTCTCCAACAACGAGAGACTGCCTCTGTTCACCTCCTGCTGTCCAGCCTGGGTCAAGTACGTGGAGCAGTTCTATCCGACGCTCACCAACAACTTGTCCAGTGTGAAGTCTCCGCAGCAGGCTCTGGGCAGTGTTGTGAAGAAGGTCTACGCGAAGAAATTGAACCTCGATCCTGAGCGGATCTGTCTGGTTTCGTTTATGCCTTGCACTGCGAAGAAATTCGAGGCCGAGCGAGAGGAACACGCCGGCATAGTCGATCTGGTGCTCACCACCAAGGAACTGTCGCAGTTCATAAAGGCTAGCAGGGTCGATCTGAAGAAACTCGAACCGCAACCTTTCGATCGACCGTACGGTGTTTCCTCACAGGGTGGACTCGACTTCGGTAAGAGCGGTGGAGTGCTCTCGAGCGTCATCACGGTCTTGAACGATCAGGTTGGGATCGAAGAGCAGAGATCAATCGAACTCGAAAAGGGTATCAGACAGATCGAAGCGAAGACAAAGGACGGTAGAACCATCAAGGGTTTGATGGTTTTCGGACTCGCAAACGCAAGGAAAGTGGTCAACGATATTCTTGAAGCGAAGCTGAGCGTCGAAGTCGTTGAGGTCATGGCCTGTAACTTCGGCTGCGTAGGTGGAGGAGGTCAGCCTTATCCGAACGACACGCAGGTCAGACAGAGCAGATCCAAACAGTTGAAAGAGCTCGTTTCTGTCAAGAGCCTCATCTCACCCACGGAGAATTACCACATGAGGAAACTCTACGAGGAAGTTCATGATCTTCATGAACTGATCCACACCACATACAGACCGAGGAAGCGTATCGTGCAGGAGGACGTGGAAGTTCTGCCAGCGCCGAACGGCGAGAAGTTGAAGGTGAAGGTGTGCCTTGGGACTTCTTGTTATCTGAAAGGTTCCTACAGATTGCTCTCGCAACTCATCGAACTTGCGAAAAGAAGGGATTATTCATCCGTTGAGATAGTAGGTACGTTCTGTTTGGAGAACTGCGATCACTCACCGAACGTGCTCGTGGATGATAAACTGGTAGGTGAAGCGAACCTTGAAAAGGTGGAAGCCGAAATTGAAAGGCAACTCCAAAAACGAAGGGTTCATGATGCTTCCCAAACCAACGTTTGAGAGACTCAAACTCTATCACAGACTCCTCCTCGACGTTGAGGGGGAGTACGTTTCGTCCGAAACCATTGCCAAGTTGCTCGGAATACAGCCCGAGCAGGTCAGAAAGGATTTGAGCTATCTCAAGACGATGGGAAAACCCAAGGTCGGATACAAGGTTGAAGAGCTGAAGAAAGAGTTGGACGAACTCTTCGGCATCAAAAGAGAGACGGCCGTCGTCATCGTTGGGGCGGGCCGGCTCGGCTCCGCCCTTGCCAACTACAAGGGTTTTGCAAAGTATGGAATAGAGATCGTCGCGATCTTTGATAAAGATCCAGAGAAGATCGGTCAGTTCGTCTCGAATCTAATGGTGCTTCCTCTGAAAGATCTGAACAGAGTGGTGAGGAGGTTCAACGTCGAGATCGGTGTGATATGCGTGCCGAAGGAATCCGCACAGGAAGTTGCGAACCTCCTGGTTGCCTGTGGCATCAAAGGTATTTGGAATTTCGCCCCGATCGAGCTCGAAGTACCCAAGGACGTGCTCGTGGTGAACGAAGATATCACACAGAGTTTGCTCACCCTGAAGCATCTGTTGAATCGGAGGCGCAACAAAAGCTGAGCCACGTGTTAAAAACTTATCGGGTGAGCTCGTGTGGAATTGAACGTGCTCGGTACCAGCAAGGTGGCGCTCGCCATCTGTAAACGACTCGTCGAGAGATCCCACGCGGTTCGTTTTGTCGTTTCGCGTTCGAAGGAAAACGCACAGCGGTTCGTGGAAGATCTCGGTGAAGGTGTAGCGACGACTTATGAAGAACTAAAAATGCTTTCGGGCGTCGTCTTCGTTGCGGTACCCGACTCTGCCATAGCACAGGTCTACGAGTGGACGAAGGATAAGATTCTGCCAGGCAGCTGTCTGATACACTTCAGCGGTTTTCATTCATCGAAGATCTTCGCGGATGCGGAAAAACTCGGTTTTCACAGGGCATCGATGCATCCGAACCTTTCCTTCGCCGACCCCACCGTTGCTTTGCTGAACCTTTCGAATTGCATCTTCGGCGTCGAAGGGGACCCAGAGGGATTGAAAACGGCGATAAAAATGGTTGAGGATATATCCAACAAGTACGTGGTTCTATCGGAGGATGGAAAGATCAGTTATCATCTTGCAGCCGTGTTGTGTTCGAACTTCGTTGTGGGTCTTGCCGCGCTCGCGGAGAAGATATATGGAGGGAGTGGCGTCGAAGATTCTCGCGAGTTGATTAGCAATCTCATCGGCAGTGTTGCACAGAACATAAAGGCGAAGGGTGTGGCAGGCTCGCTCACCGGACCCGTGGCGAGGGATGATTGGGAAGTGGTGAATAAAGAAGGCGAGCTCTTCAAAAGCGTCTTTCCACAGTTCACGACCTTCTATGACCAGATGGTGGAACTGCTGAGAAGGCTCAAGGAGGGAAGGTTATGAGCATGAACGTTCAGAAGTTCATTTCTATGAAGGGAAAGCAATCCATAGTTCTCATCACGGCATACGATGCTCCTTTCGCACGCATCGTGCACGAAGCGGGTGTGGATGCGATATTGGTCGGAGATTCTCTCGCGAACAACGTTCTGGGCTTCTCCGACACGTTGCCTGCCACGATGGACGACATGATCAGACACACGCAGGCAGTCAGGAGGGGTGCACCGGACGCGTTCATAATCGGTGACATGCCCTTCCTTTCTTATCAATGTTCGCAGGACGAGGCGATCAGGAACGCTGGAAGGTTCTTGAAGGAAGGCGGTGCGAACGCGGTCAAGCTCGAGGGAGGTTCCAGCTTCGCGCCTTTGATAAGAAGAATGGTGGAGAGCGGAATTCCCGTGATGGGCCATCTGGGTCTCACGCCACAATCTGTGAACGTCTTTGGAGGCTACAGGGTCCAGGGTAAAGACGAGAAGGTCGCGAAGAAACTCTTAGAAGACGCCAAGGCGCTCGAAGAAGCTGGAGTCTTTGCGATCGTGCTGGAGATGGTGATAGAAGAGGTGGCAAAGGAAATCACCGAGAGCGTGAAGGTGCCAACCATAGGCATAGGCTCGGGCAGATACTGTGACGGACAGGTACTCGTGTTGCACGACGTGCTCGGTTTGAACCCTGCGTTCTTACCGAAGTTTGCGAAGAGGTACGCGAATCTTTACGAAACTTCGCTCAAGGCGATCTCTCAGTACGTGCAAGAAGTTAGAACGAAAGAGTTCCCATCGGAGGGAAACGTCTTCAAGCTGGGAGGAGACTGAATGAAGATCCTTCACACGTCGGACTGGCACGTGGGACTGCAGTCATGGGTTGGTTCCAAGGTTGTGGACAGACTCGAAGAGATCAAACGGGTTCTACATTTCCTCGTGGACGTTGCGGAAAAAGAGAGAGTCGATCTCGTGCTCATCGCGGGAGACGCGATGCACAGCAGAATCAATCCAAGGATCGAGGCTTTGAACGTTCTCAGTGAGGTGATGACGAGGTTCGCTGCGATCGCTCCCACATTCTTGGTCTTCGGAAACCACGATTGGCAAGGGTTGAACTGCTGGAGGAATTTTCAGCTGAAAAACCTTCACATCATCGACAAGCCAACCACGATCGAGCTCGAGGATGTGGTTTTGTCCTTTCTACCGTACAGCGATTATCAAAGACTTCTCGGCGTGACTAAAGATCCGATCTCAGCCATGAGAGAGCTTTTGGATTCTTACCTCAACGATTTCAGAGCACGCATCATACCGAGCAAGGCGAACGTGCTCGTTGCGCACACGATGCTGGAAGGTTGCTTCGAATCGGAGAGGGAGAACGCGATACTGTACGATCTCAAACCCAGCAGTTTCCCAACGGGTTTCGACTACGTGGCGTTGGGTCACTTGCACAACCAGATGCAAGTTTTGCAGCAACCGATCGGCTGGTACTGTGGCTCACCGATAGCCCTTGACTTCGGTGAAGAGAGGGATGTGAAGGGTGCACTGCTCATCGAGATTTCGCAGAGGACCATCGTCAAACCAGTGAGGACACCCCACGTGGCTCTGAGGACCTTCGAGTACGAGGACTACAGCTTGTTGAATTTGAACAGGCTCGAATCCGAGCTCGAAAATTTCTCTGGTTACGCGCGTGTACTGTTCCGATGCGTTCCATCCAACGAGGTGAGGAAACATTTGCTCGAACGCTACGAATCCGTCGTGAAGGTGGAATTCGAGACGGATTGGCAACAAGAGAGCGTCGACAGACCAGTGGAGAAGAAGAGTTTGATCGAAATGTACAGAGATTACGTGAGGCAAAGATATCCAGACTTCGAGGAAGAGATGGTCAAGATCGTTGAACAACTGCTGAGGGAGGTCGAGCAATCTGAGACCACTCAGGATTGAGATAGAGAACTTTCTCGGTATTGAGGAGTGTGTGCTCGATTTTAAAGATGGTGTGTTCCTCATCGTCGGACAGAACGGTGCGGGAAAGTCTTCACTGCTCGAAGCGATTGTCTTTTCTCTGTACGGCGTGGGCGTTCGATACGGTAAGAGGAGTCCCCTCGACTACGTGAGGTCTGGGGCCGAGTATTGTCAAGTGAAGTTCTCTTTCCTGAGGAAAGGGAAGAAGTACGAAGTCGTGAGACGTGTCAGGACGAAAGACAGATCGAGCGAAGCACTGCTCTTGGTGAACGACAAGGTTGTGGCCTCTCAGCGCAGTTTGGTCGACGAGAAACTCAAAGAGGTCATGGAGGCGAGTTATGAGAGCTTCATAAGCACCTTCTTCCTGCCGCAGGGTATGGTTTCAAGCTTGCTCACTGCGACGCGCGCAAAGATAAACGAGGTCGTTTTCGATGTGTTGTTCGAGAAGAAGAAGCTCGCGAAGATCATCGAGAAAGTGAGCGACGCTTTCAAAGACGCTCAGCGCGAGAGGGACGAACTTTTGCGAAGAGTCAACGAGATGAAAGACGAGATCGAAAAACTGGACTTGGACATCAAAGAAACACCTCTCGATCTTCTGGAGAGTGAGATCAAGAAGTTGGAAGGGCAGATATCCCTGAAAGAAGAAGAACTCAAGAGTGTCGAACGCGATCTACAGATTCATTCACAGACAGAGGCTATCGAAAAAACGTTGCGTTCCAAAATCGACGAGAGAAAAAAGCTTTTGACCTTGCTCGAGGAGGAGAGGAAAATATCCGCAGCCAAGTCGCTCGAGCTGCCCTATCGAGAACTTCTCCACGCGAGCGAATCGCTGAAGAAGGTTGAAAGCAACATCGAAAGGCTTCAGGTGAATCACTCCAAAATTCAGCAAGAGCTGCAGAGACTCGAAGAAGAAGTGCGAAGGGCCCGAGTCGAAGCCTCTCAGTGCGATGCCGTGATTCAAGAGACTCAGAGAGAGATTGAAAGGCTCTCGGGGATTGACGAACAGTGCGAGCAGCTGGTGGAAAGATCGTCCAACCTCAGAGAGCGTAAAGCCATGCTCCAACAACAACTTCACAACAAGGAGCAGGATCTGGAAAGAGTGAAAAAGAAGATTCACGAAAAAGAGAAAGAACAACGTGAGCTGAATCAACAGTTGAACTCGTTGAATGAAGGTTTCGAGAAGGTCAAATCCTCAGCCATTCTGTGGATGGCCGATCAGATCGCAGAAGAACTACAGGATGGTGACAGATGCCCCGTCTGCGGCGGAACGTACAGCAAGAGGAGCGTGGGCAAGCTCGAGTACGATTTGGAAGAATACAAGCGAATGTGCGAGACGATCGAAAGTTTGAAGGGGAAGAGAACGCAGATCGCCATTGAGTTACAGAATCTTTCTGAGACTGCGGTCAAGTTGAACGAAGAGATCATTTCGTTACAACAGCAGTTACACCAGATCGAGTTGGAGGAGAGCGAGATTTCTCAAAAACTCAACGAAATCGGCTACTTTCCACAGATAAAAAAGAGGCTCAAAGAACTCAACAGCCAGCTTCAAAGGCTCTTGGAGAAGAAGTCCGTGTTAACCGCCGACGTTTCGAACAAGGAGGGTACGAAACAGCAGCTCCAATTGAGGCTGAAGGAAATCGAAGAGGATCTGAAGGGTCTCGTCGAGGAACGGAAAGAGTGGGCCTCAAGAAAACAAAAAATCGAAAAAGATCTGCTCTCGTCGCTCACGAAGATCGATATGGAATTCGAAACCTTCACAAAATATGTGGAGAAAGAGTTGCCATCGCTGAGTGCGCAAGAGAAACTTTCCAAGATAGACGCGGAAATAGGACAGCTCGAGAGTCAGATAGAACAGTTGAAGGGGTCGGTGAAGAGAAATAAAGAAGAATGCGAAAGAACGAAGAATTTGTTGCAACAAGAACTGCAGAGTTTGAAGACCCAGAGAGATCAGAAGATCAACAGGAGGGCCATAGTGAGACTTTTCATCGAGAGAAAAGAAAGCTTGTTGAAGCAGATGGAGAAACTTCAAGGAGAGTTCGAAGAAGCTCGCAGGCGATCTTCTGTGCTATCCATGGTGAAGGACACATTAGCTGCGAGAGAATTCCAATCTTACGTGGCAAACGTCGTTCTGAGCGAAATCGTGGAACGCGCGAACCGCTTGCTTGACTTCTTGAGCGATGGAAGGTTCTCCCTCTCGATCGACGAGTCGGGTTTCGTTGTGAGAGATGGCAACGTCAAGAGGGATGCGAACGGACTTTCGGGTGGTGAAAAGACCCTGGTCTCGATAGCCCTGGCGATGAGCATCGCGGAAGAGGCCACAGGAGAGATGGAAGCCTTCTTCATCGATGAAGGTTTTTCGAGTTTGGACAGCGACAACAAATCGAAGGTGGCAGACGCTTTGAAGAAGCTTGAGAGACTCAACAAGGTCATAGGCTTTGTGACACACGAGCCTGAATTTGCGGATTACTTCGAGCGTAAACTGATAGTTGAGAAAGGTGGTAAACTGCGATGGACGTGAGCGACGATGTTGAAAAGCTCGTCGAAAGAATCATGACGGAGAAAGGTGTCGAGGCCATACCGAGCTTGATAGACCTCCTCACGGACGAGGACGAAAAGGTCCGAGAGACGGTCTTGCAGATCATATACCGATTCGGTGACACTGCGCGTCCCATTCTACTACAGAAGTACAGAGAGCACATCAAGATGTGCCAGCAGAACGACGTGGTGTTGCTCTATCTGGTCGACATACTCTCCGATTTCGGTGAGACGAGCATAAAGAAGGATCTGTACAACCTTCTGAGCAAGTACGATGACGAGTCCGCACAATTAGTGATATACGAAGCGATCTGCAAGCTCAAAGACGGCGAAAAGATCCTCGACGTGCTCGCCTACTATCTGCTCGAGGACGAATACAGAGAAGAGCTCGCGACACAGGTCATCATGGCACTCTCACACGTTCCAACACCACGAACGATAGAAGTGCTCGCCAGAGCTTACAGAGACGAGCGATTCACCCAAGACATAAAGAAAGATATCGTGCAAGCCATCTCCATGCTGACGATGAAAGATCCAAAGCTCTGGGACCACTTTGAAAAGATCGCGGACCGACAATTGATCTCGGAAGTGAAGACGTTCACAAGATAACGGGACATTCTTCAGAGAGACCTTTTCAGTGTTCGTCTGACCGGACCCATTTTCTTAGAACTTCGCGCAACTGCGCGGCGGCCTGATCTTTGGTCTCGTAATAACGAGGGGAAATGTAGATGATCAATTCTGCGTCTGGCTTTTCCAAGTGTTTTACTCTGTAGAGGTCACTGTTCACTTCTGGTTCTCCTATCTTTTGTTGTGTCATACTGCGAACGTAATTCAGGATCAAGGCCAAATCACTTTCTTCGACTTTGAGGTACACAACTCTTGGACCCATTGGGCCGTTCTTCGTGAGTATGGCCAAGCAGTTCTCATAAACGGTCAGAGCGGCGTGCCAATGTACGAAACCACCAGAATCATATTCGATCAAAAGGACTGCTCTCTCAGTCACACCTTCCTGTGCTTCCAACGTTGCAAAACCGTAGTCTTCATGAATGAAGCTGGTGCAGAAAAACAAGTGAGATTGCCCGAATGCCGTGAAACCAAAAAATACGACCAGACAGACAATCCACTTTGCCATCCGTTCACCCCCGTGGTCAAAAACTTTGACCTTGGAGAAACAGGGTTGGTTCATCGGGAAGGCTCAAACTTCAAGGTACCTCGTTGCACGTTCGAACGTGTGCGCCACTTGAACGAGCAGATCTTCCCTCCACCACTTCGTGACGAACTGCACTCCAACTGGCAAGTTATCCACGCGATGGAACGGCACACTGATGGCTGGAAGATGCGATATGTTGAACTCGGCGGTGAAGCGTGTCAGGCGCCTGGCCATCTCGACGGCATTTTCGCCCTCAATGAACGGGGCAACGATAGGCACGGTCGGGAGCACCAACAGCTCGTACTGTGAGAAGAGTAGTTTGAAATTGTGCTTCGTCATCGTTTGAACCTTCCTTGCCTGCGCGTAGTCAACGCCGCTCGTCGCAGCACCTTCCATGAGTCTCTGTCTGACATCGTCGGAAAAGAGTTCTGGATGTTCTTTCAACCTTTCTCTGTGGAAGGTTGCAGCCTCCGTCTGGGTGATCAAGCCGTTTGCCACCGCCGCATCCCTGAGCCATTCCAAGGGTTTCTCTTCGATCACGGCTCCAAGTTCTCTCAACACGTGGCACGCTTCATCGACGATCTTCAAGATTCTCTCGTCGGCTTTGGAAACGAAATCACCCGTCACTTTCAGCACCTTTATTCCTTTCGGAAACTTCTCAAAATCGGGCTCTCTGAGCGGTGCTTTGTGGGAAAAAGGATCATGTACGTCGTGTTTCGAAATCACTTTCAGCACGATCCACGCATCCTCGACAGAGTTTGCGATCGGTCCGACATGGTCCAGATGCCAAGAGAGAGGCATTACACCCCTCACGCTGACCCTACCGTATGTAGGTTTCAACCCCACGACGCCACAGAGTGCCGAGGGGATTCTTATCGAACCACCGGTGTCCGTACCGAGCGCCGCGAGTACCATGTTGGTAGCGACTGCGACCGCGGAACCTCCGGACGAACCACCGGAGATCCTCTTTGGATCGTGCGGATTTCTGCATGGTCCAAAGTGTGGATTGTTGTTCGTGACACCGAGCGCGATCTCGTGCAGGTTCGTTTTTCCCAAGATTATTGCCCCCGCATTCTTCAGTTGTTGCACCACGAAGGCATCCTCTTTCGCAACGTTGTCCTTGAAAAACAAGCTTCCGGCCGTCGTCTTCAAACCCGCAACGTCGATCAGATCTTTCACAGCCACGGGCACTCCGTACAGGGGTGGAAGCTCCTTCTTGAAAGACTCTTCCAACATCTGAGCCGTTCTCATCGCCCCATCGTAATCGAGGCTTATGAAGGCTCCTAGGTGCCTTTGATCCTCTATCTTTCTGAAACATTCCTCGACGATTTCTCGGGGTCGGAGCTTTCTCTGTGCATACGCTTTCAGCAATTCTCTTATCTTCATCACGATCACCTCAGCTTCATCTTTGGGCCATCCTGGACGAACTTTCCTCTGAAGGAAGGTTCCTTCAGCAACAAGTGGCTGTCCAGGTCGTGGAAATCGAAAGCGCCAGTTCCCAGCGCGAATTGAACACTTTGATTGATCCCGAGACTGGATTCCGCCATGCATCCGATCATCAGTTTGATGTTGGAAGCTTTCGCCATTTCGACGATCGCGAGCGCATCGCTGATGCCACTCTTCATGAGCTTTATGTTGACGTAATCCACCGCTTCTTCCTTGATCAGTCCCAGTACGTCGTACTTCCTCTTGGCAGACTCGTCCGCTGCCACGGGGAAGCGACAGTGCAGCCTTACGTACTTGAGCCCATCAACGTCGTACCAAACCACTGGTTGTTCGTAGACTGCGATGTCCACGCCAGAACGATACAGAACGTTCGCGAACTCCACAGCCTGTTTGGGTGTGTAGCCCATGTTCGCATCGACAATGTACTTGGCTCCTTTCGTTACTCTCGCGATCTCCAGCATTGCGTTGATGTCTTCTTTCAGATTTTCCCCCACCTTCACCTTGATAGTTCTGAAACCCTCTTTGAAGATCTCTTCTGCATCTTTCACCCTGTTCTCAACTGTGTCTATGCCCACCGTTTTGTCCGTTTCTATCTCTGTCTTTGCACCGCCCAAGAACTCCGACACGGTTATACCCAACTCTTCGCACAGCCCATCGAGTGTGGCGAACTGGACGGCGGCCTTCAAACTCGGAGCCGCCAAGAGCTTATCCGTGATCTCGAAGATCCTTGCGTAGTTGCGCACGTCCAGACCGATCAGACTTTCCTTCAGAAAACTTTCCAACGCCAAGAGCATCTCCACTCTCTCGCCGTTGACCCTGAACGATGGCGACGCCTCACCCTTCGCCACGATACCGTTGTCCAAGAACAGTTCGACATCGACGTTGTTCGCCTCACAAGAGATACTGCCCGTGATATGAAAAGGCTTGTGGTAGGTGTACTCCCTCAACGTGAACCGAACGTCTTTTATCTTTCCCATCCTTCATACCTCCCAACCTTCGAAACGAACCACTTCTATGTGCGTTTCGAGGCGTATTTTCTTGTCGTGCGCTTCAGCCTCACCGAGTTGGTTGTCCGTCGGATCTTCCCTGTAGAACTTCGGCTCGGGCACGAACTGTTTCATGAAATCGTCGTTGGCGACCATTCTGAAACCATCGAGGCTGCCGAAGTAAAAACTACGCAGTTTCTCATCGTACCTCCTCGCACCACCAAAAGAAGGATCTGCGGGGAGCCACCCGTACGGTTCGACATAAAAGAGCGCCCAATCGTGCGGTGAGGCAAAGTAAGGTGTCACATACCAACCCGACTGCCATCTTGCGGGAACTTTGGCGATCCTGCACATAGTTATGAACAAGAGTGCTTGAAAACCACAATCACCCTTGAGGTTCTCCGCGACGTACTGGGATATGTTTTCGTAAGTTGAATAGGGTCTCACGTAGCAATATCGCACTTTGCTCGTGATCCAGTCGTAGATGCGCTTTGCCTTCAGATAGGGATTGGTTTCGTTGTTCAAGATCTGTTGGGTCAGATGCCTTATGTAGTGTGTGAACACTATGTGGGGAGGTTCTTCATCCAGGAATTCATCCATGTCGCACGTTTGAACCTCAGAAGGATCTATCCTGTTGATCCACTCTCGAATCTTGTATTCGAATTCTACAACGTATTCCTTGCTTGTCCCTTCGAAAAAGATCGTTCTTTGTGGAACATCGTTGTCCGCCAAGAAATAATTATTGTCACTGACGTAGAGCAGTTTCACATCCTCCACTTGAAGACCCTTCTTTGGAAATGGAAGCCAGACTCTGAAATAATCGTCGTGCGAGTCCACTTTCGCCTTCAATTTTACTTGTACCGTGTAAGTCCTCGGTGCGGCCCCTTCGGCGAGCGCCCTTATTCTTCGCTCGATCAACTCTCTGTGTTCTTCTTCTTCTGGATCTCTTTTCATCCTGTTCTTGTACTCTGGCCGGGCGAAACCGATGTTCTGAATGAACCTCTCGAAAAACCTTCTCTTTCTGTTGACGAGTATAAAATCGACGCAGCCTTCGTCGATGAGCCTGTAGAATTCTTCATAAGCGAAATCTCTGATCGTTTCTTTCGCTTTTTCCAAAGCGTCCGATTCGTCGTACGGATATGCCGCGAGCAACCTTTTGATCCTGAACTTTTCGTACTCGAGTCTCTGCCTTTGTAGATCGCTGATCCGTGTGTCTCTTAACCATCTGTCAATCAACGCCATCTCTGCTTCCCAGTCACCGACCTCTTCCAGCCGTCGGACGTTCTCGGGAATGCCACACACCAGGAACTCATGCACGTCGAACACCCCCAGTTTTCGACAAGATCTTCAATTTTTCGAGTGCTTCGGGAATATCTCTTTCGAACCTGTTCAGATCGTTTATCTCCAGAACGACTATGCCGTCGAATTTCTCATTCACCAGATCGAAGGCTCGCTCGAACGGGATCTTTCCAAGCCCTAAAGGCAAATGCAGATCCCCCACGCCGTACAGGTAAGCGAAATGAAGCTCTCTCGACAATGAACGTTCAGCATCGTCTTCTGGTTTTCCAAAGTTGTCGTGAACGTGCAGTTCGAAAGCGTCGGAAAGTCCGAGAGAGAGCTGTCTCAAAAACTCTTCTTCGTTTCCCCTCAGCCTCAAGAAAAGATGTCCCACGTCGATCAAGAGCTTGACCTTCGGATGGTTCACGCTCGTGACGATCTGCAAGGTTTGTTCCACGGTCTGTTTGGTGTTCTCAACGACCAGACAGACGTTCGTCTTCTCGATTTTGTCACAGAGTCTCTTTAGGTTTTCAACCTCTCTGGATCTTTTCTCTTCACTCTCATCGCACCAGCCACAGTGGTAGACCACGGTCTGCGCACCTATAGTTGAAGCAAAGTCGATGGTCGCCGATAGGATCTGAAGATCTTCTTTCCTGTCTGAAGACAGATCCACAGGGTCTGGTCCGTGAACTGTGAACTTCAGATTCGAACGCTCCAGAACCTGTGCGATGCGGCTCATTCTTTCGGGGACGATCTCACCGTTGAAGATGACGTCCAGACCTGCGGGAGGGATTTCGGCACAATCGAACCCGACACGTTCGAACTTCTCGAGTTCTTCTTTGAGTTTCTCTTCTGAGCCAGACAGACGCTTCGTGTCGATGTTTATTCCTATCGCCCTGACCACGTTTTCACCTTCTCTTTTTCGTAATTTTTCGTAACTCTGTGTAATGAATTGACAGTGATCGTAACTTTTGCTATAGTTATTATAGTCTTCATGACGTCAGATAGAGAAGCAGAGACTTTCCCAGATCGTTCAACGCTCGAATGGTTCAAGATTTTTTCAGATACCCTTTCATTCCTTGAAACTGGTTTCATGTTTCAGATCCATTCTATCTCTGAAGGAGGGATTTGTGTGAGAAGGTTGCTCTTCGTGGTGTTGCTGCTCACAGCGGTCTTACTCTTCGCAAGCGTTGAGGACAGCATTGTCCAGGTGGGCCGCACGCTCGAGAAGAACGGTATCAAGGAAGTACGTTACGCGGTCTGGGGTTCTGGAGATCCCAACAGTGTGCTCAGGGTTCTTGGCATCGTCGAGGCGGCGAGACGCATCAACGACATCTGGGCCAAGAACAAGATCAACGTCAAGGTGATCATCAGAGAGACGCGTTACGAACTGGACTTCACGCAGATGTACCAAGAATTTCTGAGCAAACAGCCCCTTGGAACCGCTGGTGACTTTCTGGTGAACTCGTACGTGTACATCGCACCGCTCGCCGAAGAAGGTTATCTGCTCGATCTGACGCCGTACCTCGAGAAACACAAAGAGCTCCTCGAAGACTTCTTTGCCTCCCACATCGAAGTGGCCAAGTACAAAGGAAAGATCTACGGTTTACCGCAGGACACCGAAGCGAGACCCTTCTACATCAGAAAGGACATCGCAGCGAAGGTCGGACTCGACTTGCAGGGCTTGGACCAGAAGGTCTTGAAGGGTGAGTTCACCTGGTTCGATGTCTACGAGTGGGCGAAAAAGACGGTTCAGTTGGGAGCCTCACAGTGGGGTTTGATTCACAGGAGGGGCACCGCACATCCTGACCTGATGCAGTTCATACTCGTCTTCGGAAGCAAACTGTACGATCCGGCGGATGGAAAACTCGTATTCGACAAAGAAGCGATATACAAGTGGCTCACGATCGAGTGGGTCTTCGCGAGAGAGAAACTGCTTCCGTCCGACATGATGGCTTGGGATTGGGCAAAGCAGGTTCACCCAGCCATAGTCGATGGAAAGACTCTGTTCGACATCGGTGGGACTTGGTACTGGACAGAGTGGCAGACCAAGGACTACTACACCGATCCAAAGACTGGGCAGATGAGGGGATTGAAACCTGAAGAAGTCGAGCAGTGGTTCTACTACACGCTGTTCCCTGTGGGAGAACCTGGGAAGAAGCCTGTGACGCTGAGCCAACCGTTCATGTGGATGGTCAGCTCGAAGGCTGGCGCACAGAACCCGAAGTACAGCGCTCTGAAATCCACTTACGATGAACTCGCCTTCCTGATCGCTGCGAAGGCGTCCGACCCAGAGATCAACGCCATACACAGCATCATAAGCGCTCACTTGCCAGTTGGAAAAGCTTCGGCCGCGTTGCTCGCCAACAAAGAATGGCTCGACAAACTGTACAATCTCGAGCTCGACCTCGATCCGAGCGTGAAAGAGAAGATCGCTGGCATCGTCAAAGCGACGGTCAATCCGATCAACGCAAAATTCTTGTCCGATGTTTCCTACATGCTCGAGCACACCAACTTCCCACCGATACACCCAATGTACGCGAAGCTTGCGGCGATCTTCGCGGAGGTCGTCGATCAAGTGCTCAGGGGTCAGATGGACCCAGCCAAAGCGATCGACTACGCCATCGGTAAGATCAACGCGGATCTCGATCTCAAGGCCAGCGTGAAGATCATCAACGAGATACCGAAAGATTGGAGATTCCCAGCCAAATGATCAAGGAGGGAACTTCCAGAAAGTGGGAGCTGTGGGCCTTCTTGGCCCCAGCTCTCGTTGTTGTGGTGATATTCTACGTTGTACCGCTCATCTTGACCGTCTACACGAGTTTCACCCCCATCAGGAACTGGAACATACAGCGTTACGCAACCAAATGGATAGGTCTTTACAACTACCAGAAATTGTTCCACGCCATCGCGAACGATCCATCGGTGAGGGCAGTTTTTTTAACGACCGCAGTTTTTGTCGGTTGTACGTTGCTCGTGAACGTGCTCGGTGGACTGATCTTGGCGTTGCTCACCTTCTTCGTCGGTAAGAGGACGAATTCTGTGGCGAGCACGATCTGGTTGTTACCGAGGATGTCACCCATCGCAGTGTACGGATTGGTGTGGTACTACTTCTTCCACGGTAGCGGTATAGGTACGTTGAACTCTCTCTTCTTGAAGCTTGGCCTCATCGACAAGCCCATCGCTTGGGGTCAAGCCTTCATTCCTTACGGTCCGTGGAGCGTGATCATCTTTGTCAACGGCTTGGTCGGCGTGAGTTTCGGAATGATCGTGCTGTCTTCGGCCATCAAGAGCATCCCGAGTGAGTTCGTCATCGCTGCGAGGGTCGACGGTGCCACCGACTGGCAGATCTGTAAGAGGATCTTGATACCTCAGATAAAATGGCACATCATGTACGTCACGACTTGGCAACTTTTGAGTTTGCTCACATCTTACGCGCACACGTACCTTCTGGTGAGCTGGAGGCTGGTGAACAAAACCTATGGAACCCCCTGGGCACTTTACGTGTACGATCTTGCGTTCACAGGTGTTTTCGACCAGGGATTGGCGGCCGCAGCGGGAACTCTTCTGGTCTTGGTGGGAGGACTGCTCGGTTTTATGACGCTCAGAATACTGGGCTTTGGAAAGCTCATGGTGGAGCCGCGTGGTGATATCTGATGAGTCTGAGCGACGTGGAGGTTCGAAGTAAAGCAAGACAGACCTTTTATTCCATCATCTTGATAGCCCTCTCTGTGCCGGTGCTCATGGCCTTCTCTGTGCTCGTTCTTTCGAGCTTTGCAAACCAGATGGTGACGAACTTCGACTTTTCCAAGGTGAAATTCACGCTGAGAAACTGGCAACTGTTGTTTCAAGGTAGAATCGCGATAACAGGTGGTTTGAGGGAGAACATCTTTCTCTACTTGCTCAACACGGCGGTAGTGGCGTTCGGGGTGGCGATCGTCACAACGCTCGTTGGAACTCTCTCAGGTTATGCGATTTCGAGGATCAAGTTCAAGGGCAGAAAGTTCATACTCTTGATGATGCTCATGTTGCACGCTTTGCCCGGTTCGATCCTTATCGTCGGAGTCTACTTTCTCTACAGACTGTGGATGCCAACCAATCTCAACGCACTGAAGTACTTCTCTTTCTTCTACGTCATCGTCGCGCGCGCCGCACTGGAAATTCCTCTCTCTGTGTGGCTCATGAAGGGCTTTTTCGATCTGCTGCCTTGGGAGATAGAATGGTCCGCGTTGGTCGACGGTGCTTCGAGGCTCAAGACATGGGCGAAGATCATGATGCCTTTGATAAAACCCGGTGTGGTGGCCATACTGATCTTCGGTTTCCTCGCTGGTTGGCAGGACATCATCTACGTTAGAACCTTCCTCATAGACAAGACGCTCGCAACCTTCATCGAATCGAACCTTGAAGCTGAAATGGCCTACATGCCATTGCTTGCGGCTGCAGCCACGCTCTACCTCTTACCAACGATCTTCTTCTACATAAGTTCTCAACAACTCTTGTTCAAAGTCTACGCGGGTGGCATCAGGAGGTGAAGGGTCTTGGCATCCATCGTGCTCGAGAACATCACGAAGAGGTTCGGTAAGGTGACGGCACTGGATGGTGTGAACTTACAGATAGATGACGGTGAGTTCATCGTCCTGCTCGGTCCTTCTGGTAGTGGGAAAACCACTCTCATGTATCTGATCGCGGGCATCTACAGACCCACTTCTGGACGCATCCTCTTCGACGGAAAGGACGTGACTAACCTATCTCCGAAGGACAGAAACGTGGGCTTGGTCTTTCAAAACTGGGCGCTCTATCCGCACATGAAGGTGTTCGAGAACATAGCTTTCCCCTTGACGTTGAAGAAAATGGACAAGAGAACGATCCAAGAGAGGGTCCACCAAGTGGCGAGCATGCTCAAAATAGAAGCTCTGCTTGAAAGATACCCTTGGCAGTTGAGTGGTGGACAACAGCAACGTGTCGCCATTGCGAGGGCTCTGGTGAAGCAACCACAGATCCTTCTCTTCGATGAGCCGCTGAGCAACCTCGATGCGCTTTTGAGGATCGGTGTCAGGACGGAGTTGAAAAGGTTGCAAAAAAATTTGAGTATCACCTCGGTCTACGTTACGCACGATCAAGCGGAAGCTTTGGCTATCGCAGACAGAATCGCGGTGATAAACAACGGAAAGCTCATTCAGGTGGGTACACCAGAGGAAATCTATTATCAACCGAAACACACGTTCGTGGCAGGTTTTGTGGGAAATCCGCCTGCAAATCTTTTGACTGTCGAGTCCGATGGAACGAGATTGACGATAGATGGCAAGAGTTTGGAGGCGCCGATCGAGCTTTTGCACAGAATATCCAACAAGAGGAGGTTTGTTCTGGGCTTCAGGCCAGAGAAGGGAGTCTTACTCGATCACATCACAGAAAACACCGTCGGTATCGAGGTACAGATCTACGAGGTCGAATCCATGGGAAGAGAACAGATCGTGACCGTTTCCATAGAACAAACGATGGTGAAAGTACTTAGGCCCTCCGAGGAGAAGTTCCACGTGGGTCAAAAACTGTTTTTGTGTGTCGAAATGAAAGATTTGATGCTTTTCGATTTCGACACGAACGAGGCACTCGATCTTCATTAACTTTTGAGCTAACATATAATCATGAGACCGATCGTGGGCATCAGCTGTTCGGTGGATGAAGAGTCTTTAAAGCTCAACATGAACTACTATCAGGCTGTGGAAGAAGCTGGCGGTTTACCTGTCCTCGTACCGATCCTCAAAGAGCGGGAGAGCTTGCACCGTTTGGTCGACCTTCTGGATGGAATGATCTTTTCCGGTGGAGTGGACATAGACCCTCACCACTACAACGAAGAGCCACACCCAAGTTTGGGACAGATAACACCGGAGAGGGACGAGCTGGAAATAACGTTGTGCAGAATCCTCTATGAAATGAGAAAACCCATCTTCGGTATCTGCAGGGGTATTCAACTGATCAACGTTGCGCTCGGTGGAACGCTCTATCAAGACATAAAGACCCAGTTACCCAAGGTCCTGAAACACTACCAAGAAGCTCCGGCCCACAGCCCAACGCACGAGGCCCTCATCGAGAAAGACAGCCTGCTGTTCTCCATCGTGAAGAGGGAAAGTTTGCGAGTCAACAGTTTTCACCATCAAGCCGTGAAAGATGTCTCGGCAGCTTTGAGAATCGTTGCGAGGGCGCAGGATGGTGTCGTGGAAGCGGTGGAATCCAACAACGACAGGTTCGTCTTGGCGGTCCAGTGGCACCCAGAAAGGATGTTCAAACGATACAGAGAACACTTTGAATTGTTCAGACGTTTCGTCGAAGAATGTACGAAGAAGGGGTGATAGGACATGAAGATCTACATCTCTGCCGACATGGAAGGTATCTCTGGTGTTGTTGGGTTAGCCCAAGTCTCACCCGAGGACAAAGAGTACGAGAGGTTCAGAAAGCTCATGACTCGTGAAGTGAACGCGGTCGTGGAGGCTGCGGTCCAGTGTGGAGCGAAGGAAGTTCTGATCAACGATTCTCACAACACGATGGACAACATCCTGATCGAAGAGTTGCATCCCAAGGCCGTGCTGATCAGTGGTAGTCCAAAACCCATGAGCATGATGGAGGGAATAGATGAAAGCTTCGATGCGGTTTTCTTCGTTGGTTACCACGCGAGGGCAGGCAGCGCACCTGCAATCATGGACCACACCTACACCGGAAGGGTCTTCTGTGTCGAGGTGAACGGAAAGAAATTGAGCGAAGCTGGATTGAACGCGAGAATCGCAGGTTGTTTCAACGTTCCCGTCGTGCTCGTGACGGGAGATCAACTCGCCATAGAGTGTGCCAAACAAGAGCTGAACGATTTCGTCGGTGTGATCGTCAAGGAAGCTGTGGGAAGGTACGCGGCGAAGATCTATCCCTTCGAGATCGTGAAAGAGAAGTTGAGAACTGGCGTTGAAGAGGCCATGCACAGATTGAGAGAGTTCAAACCAACGATCGAACGAGAGCCTGTGGAAGTGAAACTCACCTTTTACAGTTCTGCTTTTGCTGAAACCGCTTCACTTCTTCCAAACATCGAACGGCTCGACGCCAGGACCATTCGATACACGGCGAACAGTTATCTTGAAGCCTACAGACTGCTAAGAGTTTGTCTGTCATTGTCTTCTTTGGTCAAATAGTTGCTCGTACCTTTTGAAGAATTTTTCGAGCAGGTCCCTTTGGAATCGCAATCTTTCTGCCAAGAAAGATAGTTGTTGTTTTCCTGACTCAGTGATCCTGTACGTTCTCCTGGCGGGACCCCCATTGAGCACGTCCCATTCTGATTTGACCAAACCTTCGGCCTCAAGACGTGCAAGCAACCTGTAGAGGTTCCCCATGGAGCCCACGCCTTCGAATTCCAATCCAAGTTCGCTCAACTTTTTGGCAATTTCGTAGCCATGAGCTGGTTCTTCTGCGATCAAGAGGAGCACGAGGGCCTCGAGGAAGTGGCCCCCGCACCCCATTCCGCGACAACGGCAGTGGCTCATTCAGCTTCTTCTTTCTTGAGTTCTTCGTCGACGAACTTCATCTCTTCTTCGAGCCATCTCTTGTATTCGCGTAAGGATTCTTTGCTTGGTCTGTGACATCTTTGACCCCATCGGTTGAAAGACTCCGATCTTTGGCAAGACCAAACGTGCCAGTGCCTCATCTCCATGCCGCAGCAGCAAACGCTCTGTGGACAGCACACGTCGATCACCTCCAGGGACATTATATATCAAGGAAATATATATGTCAAATCACCACGGAAAGATCGTCCTCGGACAAGATCTTCAGCTTGAGGCAGAAGCGTCAAACGTTCTTCAAGGACCCCGCTTTTCCACAATGACGGTCGAAACCGCTCGCCACTCACTCCCCATACCCCAACTCCTCCAGTCTTTTGAGCAGTGCTTCCACCGCAGGCTCTAGTGAGGGAATGTCCCGCTGCACTGTGTTCCAGACAGCATCGAGGTCGATGGCAAAATAGTCATGCACGAGAATATTGCGCATGCCAATGATCTTGTGCCATGGAATGTCCGGAGCCAAATTCCGGACTTCCTCGGGCAGCTTGCTCGCCGCTTCACCAATAATCTGTAGGTGCCGAAGGAACCACACCTGGATGAGCTCATTTTCCTTAAAAGCCTTCCAGTCGCGATCGCGGTATCAGTTAATGGTGGCAATGGCTTCCAAAATGTCTCGCAACCGCTCCCTCGGATCTCTCATATCGGTACCGCCTCTCTGAGCACTTGTTCTCGGATGCGGGGTTTGAGCCCGCGTTCTGTAACCACATCCACCCGGCATCCCAGAAGCTGTTCGAGCTCGTACTGGAGGCCTCCTAAATCGAAAAGTGTTCGACCAGGCTCGAGCTCAACGAGAAAATCGAAATCGCTTTCCTCATCCGCTTCACCTCGAGCCACCGAGCCGAAGACGCGGATATTGTGAGCACCGTACCTGGTGCACACCTTTATGATTTCCTCACGCTTCGTTTTCAAAAGCTCCTCAAGTTTCATACCCCAGCCCCTCCAGGCTCTTGCTTATCGCCTCATCGAGCCGCTGACCTTCAGTCTGTTGTGCTTTGAGTTGTAACACGATGTGCCGCGGCTTGTCCTCCAAAGGTTCGTCTTCCTCGCACAATCTCAAGCGTCGGTGATGCACCAGAGGAAAACAAGACCCATGACAACGTGCTTGTACTCCGTGGCGTCCATCGAGCCAAGCAGGGCATTCGTGGCTTCTCAAGGTTGCGGCTCGCACCCAACGGCAGCACCTTTCTGAAAATGGAGAAGTAGCGATACACTCTTTCTTTTCTCCATGGATAGCCACCTGTGCGTGCTCCTTGGTGATGACTGACTGTCGCCCACTTCTTCACAAATTATTATATTGCAGTACAGGCTGGAAGGTTCACCGTCCGAAATTCTCACCCTCTCGTGCCAACGTTTAAACTATTGCACGACAGGCTGGACATCGAGAAAGCAGCGTCGCGCATTTTGATGATACTCTCAGCTCGTCGTGGTTCAGTAGAGAGTGCACAGGATCACGGAGCCAAAGAGCTTCATTACAGGAAAGCCAACACACCGTGCAAGTTCATCTCTCGTCTTGGATTTTGTTACCTCTTTTCAACAGTGAGGTTCGTATATATCTTCATGGGAGCGCTCCAAAAGGAACTCAACCGTCCAGACGGTGGCTGTGTACGTTGGTGTTGGTCTAACTCGTCGATTTGTTCTTCGTGGATGATGTTCAAAGGATAAAAGCGCTCCCGATGAGAGAGATTTTCGTTGAAGATCGAGATGGAACAGCGTCTCAATGATGCACGCAACGAGAGAACGAAAAGTCGATAATGAAAAGCAAAGCCCCAGAAATGGGGCTTTTTGCTTTGGTTGATCGAAGAAGTTTTCATCTGCTCACGATCTTTTCAAACAGGGCTTGACACGGACAATGCTCGGTGTTAATATATTGACGTCTAATTTTTAGACGTCAATCGAAAGGGTGACAGCATGAACGAGGACACCATCTTGAAGAGATTCTTCGTGATTCAGAGGTTGCATTTCCACATCCTCCACAAAGAACTGGAGAAACACGGAATACATCCGGGTCAACCGCCCATGATCATGATCATCTCGAGACACGAAGGCATGACGCAGAATCAGATCGCCGAGAAACTGAACCTGAGGCCCGCGACGGTCGCGATCATGTTGAGGAGGATGGAGAAGGCAGGTTTGATACACAGAAAGCAGGATGAAAGCGACAGAAGGATTCAGAGGGTTTACTTGACGCAAAAGGGAAAGTCTCACTGCGACTTTCTGAAACAACAGATGCAGAGGATGGAAAGCGTAGCGACGCGGGGATTCAGCGAGGAAGAAAAACTCCAACTCACAAACTTCTTGGACAGGATCATCGCCAATCTCAAGAATCATGCGAGAGGTGATTCGGATGATTAAGATCCTGAAGTATCTGAAACCCTATTTGTGGTTGGTGATCGTGACAGTCTCACTGATCATCGTCGATTCGTACGTGACGTTGTATCTGCCGGACCTCATGTCCCAGATAGTGGACAAAGGAATCACGAGAGGTAACGTGGACTACATCTGGGAAGTCGGCGGCAAGATGCTCCTCGTTTCGCTGGTCCAAGTTGTCGCGATCGTAGTGATGAGTTACACGTCTTCTAAGGCGGCGATGTGTGCCGGCAAAGACATTCGGGCCGATCTTTTCAAAAAGATTCAGAGTTTTTCATTAGCGGAGATCGACAAGTTCAGTACAGCCTCTCTGATCACCCGAACGACCAACGATATAACCCAGATACAGCAGGCGCTCGTCATGATCCAAAGGATGGTGATAAGGGCTCCCATCGTCGCGGTCGGAAGCATCTTCATGGCGATTTCGAAGGATGCCAAGCTCACGATGATACTGTTGGTCTCTGTTCCTTTAGCTTTATTCGCACTCTATCTGATCTTTTCAAAGGTCATGCCTCTGTTCAAGAGCATGCAGAAGAAGATAGACCGACTCAACCTCGTCTTGAGAGAAAGGGTCACGGGAATTCGAGTGATCAGGGCGTTCAACAAGGAAGAGTACGAGAAGAACAGGTTCGAAGAGGCGAACATGGATTTGACACGTACAGCGCTGAAAGTGAACAGGATCGGGGCCATCGTTTTTCCAATCATGACCATCGTCATGAACTTCACGATCGTTGCCCTGATATGGTTCGGGGCCAAACAGATAGACGCTGGACAGCTCCAAGTCGGTGGCATGATGGCCGTCATGCAGTACGTGATGCAGGTGTTGTTCTCGTTCATCATGATATCGCTCATATTCGTCTTTTTGCCCCGTGCTTCGGTTTCTGCACAGAGGGTTCTCGAAGTGCTCGCAACCGAACCGTCCGTGAAGGAACCAAAGCTTTTCGAAGAACCCGCAGGTGAAGGTGTGGTGCAGTTCGAGAACGTGACGTTCCACTATCCGGGAGCGAAGGAACCCGCGCTCAGGAACGTTTCCTTCACCGCGAAACCTGGGCAGGTGACAGCAATTATCGGGAACACAGGCTCTGGAAAGACCACGATTTTGAATCTGATGATGAGGTTCTACGACGTGACACAAGGTTCAGTCAAGATCGATGGAGTGGATGTCAGAAACATACCCTTAGAGAAGCTTAGAAAGATGATAGGCTACGCACCACAGAGACCGATCATCTTCTCAGCTACGATCGCTGAAAACATAAGGTTCGGTCGAAGTGAGCTCACCGATGATGAGATCTTCAGGGCTGCGGACATCGCGCAGGTGAACGAGTTCGCTTTGAAGATGCCTGAAGGACTCAACGCTCTTGTTGCCCAGGGTGGGACAAACCTGTCAGGTGGTCAGAAGCAGAGGATCTCGATAGCGCGCGCGATCGCGGCTAAGCACAGGATCTATCTTTTCGACGATACCTTCTCGGCGGTCGATTTCAGAACGGACGCAAAGATCCGTTCGAGGCTCATGAAGGAATTGAGGGATGCGACCGTGATAATCGTTGCGCAGAGGGTGGCCACGATCATGCATGCCGATCAAATCATAGTGCTGAAGGATGGTAAAGTGGAAGACGTAGGTACGCATGAGGAACTCATGAAGAGCTGTCCGGTGTACAGAGACATCGTGTTCTCACAGATCTCTGAGGAGGAAGCAACGATCGGAGGTGAAGCCAATGGCAGATGAAAGAAAAACTGACCAACTGAGGCCTCTGCCGGTGCGAAGACCAGCTCCGGGTGGTCCCCCAATAGGTATACCCGCGGAGAAGGCCAAGGACTTCAAGGGAACTTTGAGGAGATTGATCGCTTATCTCAGGCCCTATCTCGTGCCCATGATCATAGTTTTGGGTCTCACGATCACCGCGACAGTCTTGACGATAATCGCACCGAAGATCCTCGGAAGGGCAACGACCGAGATCTTTCGTGGCGTGATGGCGAAGATGTTCAGGCTTCCCAACGCGAAGATAGATTTTTCGTACGTGGCGAAGATACTCATCCAAGTTAGCGTGATTTACTCTTTGAGTGGTTTACTCATGTATCTGCAGCAGTTCATCATGGCGGGAGTCACTCAGAAGATTGTGATGAAGATGAGAAAGGATGTCTCTGAAAAGCTCGCAAGGCTGCCTTTGAAGTTCTACGACTCTCGAACTCACGGTGAAATTTTGAGCCGGGTGATAAACGATGTCGATCTGATCAGCAACACACTGCAGCAGAGCCTTGTTCAGTTCGTCTCCGGAATAGTTTCTGTGGTGGGTGTCACGATCATGATGCTCACGATAAGTCCTCTGCTCACGGGCGTTACGGTGCTCACGTTGCCGTTGAGCATCGCCACAACGGTCCTCATCGCGAAGTATTCTCAGAAATTCTTCTCCAGACAACAGAAAAGGCTAGGAGAATTGAGTGGCCACGTGGAGGAAGTTTACGCCGGTCACATCGTTGTGAAGGCATACTGCAGAGAGAAGGACGTCACCGAGAAGTTCGAAGGAATAAACGAACAACTCTGCGATGCGAGCCACAAGGCACAGTTTCTGTCCGGCATGATCATGCCATTGATGCGGTTCATAGGTAACTTGGGCTACGTGATCGTCTCGGTGGTGGGAGGTATCCTCGTCACGAGGAGGACCATAACCATAGGCGACGTTCAAGCCTTCATCCAATACTCACAGCAGTTCACGCAACCCATCGTGCAGATTTCCAACATCGTGAACCTCATTCAATCGACGATCGCTGCTGCGGAGAGGGTTTTCGAGGTACTCGATGAAGAGGAAGAGAAACCCGAAAAGCCCGACGCGCTGAGGATTGAAAAGGCGAAGGGCGATGTCAGATTTGAGAACGTGTACTTCAGCTACGTGCCAGAGAAGCCCCTGATAGAGGATCTGAACATAGAAGTCTTCAGTGGCCAAAGGATCGCGATCGTTGGTCCAACGGGTGCCGGAAAGACAACGTTGGTCAACCTGTTGATGCGTTTCTACGAAGTACAGAAAGGTAGCATCAAGCTCGATGGGATAGACATCAGAGACATACACAAGAAGAATCTGAGGAAGTGCTTCGGTATGGTTCTGCAAGACACGTGGTTGTTCAACGGGACGATAAGGGAGAACATTGCGTACGGAAAGGAGAATGCCACAGAAGAGGAAATAATACAGGCCGCGAAGATGGCGCAGGCACACCACTTCATCATGGCTCTGCCGGATGGGTACGATACTGTGATCAACGAAGAGGCGACGAACATATCCTACGGTGAAAAGCAACTCATAACCATCGCGAGGGCTTTCTTAGCCAACCCAGACGTGCTCATACTGGATGAGGCCACGAGCAACGTCGACACGCTCACCGAGATACACATCCAGAAGGCGATGGACGAGCTGATGAAAGGAAGAACGTGTTTCATCATAGCTCACAGACTTTCAACAATAAGGAACGCCGATCTCATCCTCGTCATGAACGAAGGAAAAATCATAGAGAAGGGCACGCACAAAGAGTTGCTTGCGAGGGGAGGCTTCTACGCGCAGCTTTACAAGAGTCAATTCCTCGGTGCGCTCGTGGAAGTGTAGGTTGCATTCAGTTTGAATCTGTGGTATGATAAAAACAGATGCGGCAGTGAAACAGGTGCTTGACAGGAATTTCCAGTTGTGGTATAATATAAAGTAGCAGGGCCAAAGGCCCTGCTTTTTTGTTTAGAGTCAGGAGGTGCGAGCTTTGAACCTGCACGACATAGAACTGTTCCTCTTGGACATGGATGGCACGTTCTACCTCGGAGACAAGCTCATTCGGGGTGCTCTGGAGTTCCTCGAAGTGGTGAAGTCTCAAGGGAAGAAATTCCTCTTTCTCACGAACAACTCCTCCAAGGGTCCGAGACAGTACGTTGAGAAACTCAGAAGGCTCGGTGCGAACGTCGACGAAACTCACGTGTTCACCTCGGGCGAAGCCACCGCACTGTTCTTGCTCGAACGCTACGGCAGAACGAAACTTTTCCTTGTGGGTACCAAGGCTCTGGAAGAGACCCTCTGCTCGTACGGCCACACGATAGAATGGAAAGATCCACAGCTCGTCGTGCTGGGTTACGATACGGAAGTGACCTACGAGAAGCTTGCCCGAGCTTGTCTGTTGATCAGAAACAATTGGCCCTACATCGCGACTCATCCCGACATAAACTGTCCCTCGGAGGAGGGTCCTTTGCCAGATACAGGTTCCTTCATCGCCTTCATCGAACGTTCCACGGGCAGAGTTCCAGACTACGTGGTGGGAAAACCCAACTCTTTGATGATGCAGATCGTGTCCGAGAGGTTCAACCTTCCAACTTCGAAAATCGCCATGGTGGGTGATAGACTCTACACGGACATGGAGTTCGCGGCTCGTTCAGGGGCGATGGCGATCTTGGTGCTCAGCGGTGAGACAACGAGAGAAGACCTCGAAAGGAGTTCGACCAAACCACACCTCGTTGTTGAAGACATAGCCGTTCTGGCGAGAATGCTCGAGAGAGGTTGATGTCTTGTCCCTAAAGCACAGGCTCAGGGCGAAGCGAAACGAGGAGTTGGTGAACCTCGCACAGGCAGGTTTGAAAGAAGCGCTCGATCTCATCGTGGAGCGTTACTATCCGATGGTCTGCAAAATATGCTCCAAGTACTACGCGCCGTGGGCGGAGTTCGACGACATGGTTCAGAGCGCACTGGTGGGGCTCATAAAGGCGGTGTATTATTATCAACCAGATAAAAGTGGCTTCACCTCCTTCGCGTGGAGGAGTGTGGAATCCGAGTTGAAATCGTTCTTGACGTTTTTGAACAGGAAGAAGAACAAAGTCCTCACGGATGCGCTCAGCGTGGATCTGCTCGCTTCTTCGGAAGATTCCGAGGAGACGGGTTACTCCTTCGAAGACGGTGTCAGGTCGACTGCGCGTGATGCTCTGGCGGAGATGATCGTTGAACGGGTGAAGGATTTCCTCAGCGAGGTAGAGATCGATGTATTCCAGATGTGGCTCGATGGTTTCAGCTACGAAGAGATACAGCAAGCGCTGGGTGTGAACTTCAAGAAGGTGGACAACACGGTTCAGAAGGTGAAGAGAATTTTGAAAGAAAGAATAGATCCCGTGCTTCTCAACAGCTTCTTCGAAGAGAGATGATCAGATCAGTTGAAGAACCTTCTCCAAAACTCCGTACTCCGCGAGTTCTCGGTTCAAAGCCTCGGAAGCGTTCTCCCTGTAGAGTTGTGCGGCCTGGGAAAGATCGTTCAAGACCAGATCGCAAGCGATCAGCATCGCCAAGATCTGCTCGTTCTTCACACCCTTTTGGAGCAGACTCAAGAGCAAGAGTTTGGCTTCGGAGAACCTCTCGAGGTTCAAGAGCAGAGATGCAAGGTTTGCGTGGGCCGTCGTGAAGGAAGGATCACATGCGATCGCCTTCCTGTAACACTCCATCGCCTCAGCGAATCTCTCCATGCGCACGTACACGTTCGCGAGGTTGTTCCAGATCTCCGGGCTTTCGTGGATTCGAAGACATTCTCTGTAAAACTTTTCCGCCTCTTCGAGCCTTCCTTCCTTGGCTGCATCGAAAGCCTTCTTGAAGAGCTCCTCTATCATTTCGCGATCATACCCTTGGTGTAATAAACTGTGTCGGAAAACACCTCGCCCGCCAAACGTATCTCGAATTTGACGGGAACGATGTCGGCAGGTGTTGGCCTGGTTCTCGTGAACTTGACGTTCCACACAGGTTGAAACAGTTCAAAACTGGATTTGAAATACCCAAAACCACCGCTGAGGATGACTTCCTCGTTCGCCACGTTTTGAGTGAAGATTCGTACGTTCTTGCCACGCAGGCTGACCACATCGTCACGCTTCAGTTGACTCAAGTCGTTCACGACGACGGCGTAGCTGCTGCCACGCTTCAGTGTGGGTAGAATTTTCTTGAAGAAATCCTTATCCGCGTTGAGCCAAGTGGCCTTGCGATGGGACAGGCTCAGTTCGGAGAAGATTGGTCCTCCACCCTCCCTTACTTGGAACATGTCACCGAGTATGGGAATAGGCTCTGCGAAGATGTTCTCGACACGCACCGAAAGGATCAACGAATCTTGATCGAAGCTCAACGAATCTATCTTCACCAAGATCGGCTCTTTACCCTTTAGTAGCACCACGTGAACGCTGTGAGCCTTGAAATCCATCAGGAACAGAAAAGGATAGTTGTATTCCATTGTCACGAAGGCTTGTGGGAACTTTCCCAGCTCGACGAGCCCATCTTTTCGAACGAGAAATAGCGTATCGTCCTTCAAAATGAAAGGTTCTTCAAACAGTGTGAGCTCGAACTTCCAAGATCCATGTGCGGGAAGTTCGAGCACCTTCCTCATGTTGAAGTCAAAGAGCACGATCCTGTTCTTGAAGATGTCGAGGATCCAGATGCCCTTCAATCCGACCTCAACGTCCTGGATAGAATAAAAATCGTCGAGCTCGAAGAATCTTATCTTGCCATCTTCCACGCAGAAAAGTCTATCCACGTCCGCACCCCAGAGCCTTCCGAGTCGATCCAAGCCAGCCAAGACGGGTTTCAACAGGTTCGAAGCGAGTGTTTCGACACGGTTGTTCTCTAAATCGAACAGTGCGAGCTTGTCCTCACCAGCCACGTAGAGGTACTTGAACGCGTTGCAAACCACGCTTTCGGGTTTAAAGCTGAGTTTGTGAATGGTGTAGCCGGATGGACCGTGAATGATCAATCGACTGTTAACCTTGTCGGCAACGCAGATGGTTCGTCCCAGCGTCGTCACAGAAACGGGCGAGTAGAAATATTCCACGCCGTTCTTGAAACCTTCAATCTTGAAGATCTCACCCGACAGGGTGGGAGTGGAAGGGACCAAGGGATTGATGAACGTCTCTATCTCTTTAACCAAGGAGATGGCCTCGTCCTTGGTGGGTGCAAGCACGAGTAAGGTTCTGAGATCTTCCAAGGCTTTCGCAGTGTTACCAACGTCTATGTCCAGCTTGGCGGTGAAGAACCAAAACTCGGGTATGTCCGTGATGTAAATCAGACCTGAAAGCGCTTGGGACATCGACTCCCGTGCCGCCACGACGTCTCCGGCATACCAGCTTTCCAAAGCTCGGGCAAACAGTTCTCTCGCCTGCTCTTCGTTGATGATGGCGAGACAAAGCGACGCGATGACCGAAAGGACCAAAACGAATTGTTTCATCTCTTCTTCACCATACCGATGAGATCGGTCTTCCTCTCAGTACCCTTCAGCAACCTCTCTATGTTGTCCGAGTGTCTGAACGTTGAGAGCGCAGAGAGAAGGAAGAAGAGCACCGAGATGTCTCTGTTGAAAAACAGCGCGACGATCGATGCGAGGAAAAGACTCGAGATCGATGCCAACGAGACGTACTTGGTGAGGATCGTCATAGTCAGCCAGCTTCCAAGAAAAACGAAACCACAGATTGGGCATAGGGCAAAGAAGACGCCGCAGGTGCTCGCGACGCCTTTACCACCTTTGAACTTCAAGAAGATGGGAAAATCGTGGCCGAGGACCGCAGCGATGGCGGCGACTCCCACAAGGTTCTTGTCGTAGCCGTACAGTTGGGCGAAGACGAGCACTGGTATGAAAGTCTTCAGTGCGTCGAGAACCATGCAAGTGAAACCTATGACGGGTCCAGCCGCCCTCAACGCGTTGGTGCCGCCCACGTTTCCACTGCCCACTTTTCTGACGTCGATCTTCTTCAGCTTGGGAAGAAGGTAACTGAAAGGGACCGCACCGCACAGATAGCAGATCAACCCCACGAGTACATAATCCAAGGTGTCACCCCCTTGACTTGAATTCGAGGAAGATGGGTGAACCTGTGAAAGGATCAATACGCTCTCTGATGAGCCTTTGCAACATTCTCTGTGTTTCCGATCTCACACCATCTTCTTTGTTCACGGTGAAGACGAACTTCGGTGGCTTGATCTTCACCTGCTTGATCGCGTAGACCCTCGTGTCGGAAAGACTCGGTGCGAGTATAGGAAGCTGCAGGAGGAATTTGTTCAGTTTCGATTGTTCGACCTTCCTGCAGTAAGATGCGTACGCTTCATCTATGGCGCTCAGCAGGGACTTCAAACCCTGTTTTTTCACGGCGCTCGTGAACACGATCCTGCAGAAATCCACGAACGGCATCTCTGCCCTGACCGCACGCTCGTACTCGCTCATTTTCACATCGACCAGGTCGAACTTGTTCACGTCGATCACCAACGCCTTGCCTCGGTCCAGCACCAGACCCGCGATCCTCTTGTCCTGTCGAGAAACGCCTTCCACAGCGTCTATGAGCAACACCACAACGTCTGCAGACTCCAATGCATCTATGGCGCGCTTCACACTGAAGTACTCCAAGCTCTTCTCTTCTATCCGGCTCTTGCGTCTCAAACCCGCTGTGTCGATGAAGACGTACTTTTTGTCATCTATCTCCACCAACTCGTCCACCGGGTCCCTCGTTGTTCCAGGGATAGGTGTGACGTTGACCCTGTCTTCGTTCAAAATGGCGTTGAACAAGGACGATTTGCCCACGTTGGGTTTTCCGACTATGGCGACGGAAGGATAGCTCCTATCCTTCACGGGTTGGTCGAGTGGCACATTCATTTCCTTCAGAGTGTTGACGATCTTTTCAAGCAACTGGTCCACGTTGAGATTGTGTTGTGCCGAGACGATCACATAATCGTCGAAGCCGAGTCTGAAGATGTCGGGTAGATTCTCTTCAACGATCCTCATGTTCTCCGCTTTGTTGATCACCAGTATCACTTTTTTTCCGAGTTTTCTCAACACCTGTGCGACGTATTCGTCCTCCGACGTGATCCCCTCCCTCGCGTTGACGACGAAGAGAATCAGATCGGCCTCCTCAAAGGCTTTCAGCGCGCGTTGCTTCATGGACTGGAGCATTTCATCGTCGGCTTTTTCGTACACACCACACGTGTCGAACAAATCAAAGGCGGCGTCACCATAGACCACCACGCCCTTGAGTGTGTCCCTGGTGACGCCCTCTTCTTTTTCAGTGATCGCCTTTCTCTTGCCTATGAGCCTGTTGAAAAGCGTAGATTTACCGACGTTAGTCTTTCCCGCAATGACCACCTTCGCCATGGTTCACTTCTTCAGAAGGTCTCCGAGCGTCTTCTGAGAACCTCCCATTTGTTTCTTGTATTCCTCGTAGTCCTTCATTTCCTCCAGTTTTTTCTGACTGACGAGGATCTTTCTGCGTTCAGGTATTATCCTCAGCACGAGGACTTCGATCTCTGTTCCTCCCTTCATCTCCTCGGGTGCGTGGCTGGATGGCATGAACGCTTCCACAGAGAAATCTTTCAGCTGGAGCACGTATCCCGAGTTCAACTTTGCCTTCACGATCGCTCGTGCGACGCTGCCCTCCTTCAGAGTTTCGGCGGCCTTTTCCCACGGATCTGGCATCGTCTGCTTCACGCTGAGTCTCATCCTTCTGTTCTGTGGATCTATGGACAGTATCTTCATCTTCAAACTCTGTCTTTCTCTGAACAGCTTGCTTGGATCACTCACCTTGTTCCAGGAGAGCTCCGACTTCGGTACGAGTCCAGTGACACCATCCTCGATCTCGACTATCAAACCGGTGGGAAGGATCTTCAAGATGGTGCCCTCGACGATGTCACCTTCCTTGTAGCGTTCCGTCACGTTCTCCCACGGATCTCCCTGAGCCCTCTTGTAACTCAACGCAAGTCTTCGCTTCTTTGGATCGACTTCTACTACCTCGGCTTGCACCATTTGACCAGGTTTGAAGAACTTCTTCAAATCGACTTTCTTGCTGCCCCAGAAGATCTCAGAAACGTGTATGAGTCCGTCCAATCCCGGTTCGAGGTTCACGAAGACACCGAACGGGACGATGTTCTTCACCACACCCCGCACGATCGTGCCCACTCTGTACTTCTCGGCCGCGGTTTGCCATGGATCTGGTTCGAGCGCCTTCAGACTGACTTCGATCAGACGCTGTGCAGGATCCAGTTTCACGATCTTCACCTTGACACTTTCCCCTTCCTTCAGCGCATCGTGTATGGAGACTGAAGGATCGTGGGAGACCTCTTCCCTCGGGAGCGTGGCCGTCAGTGGGCCGACCTTCAAGATGGCTCCAGAAGTTCTCACTCGCTCCACCTTTGCTTCGACGACGTCGCCGACTTTGTGCGATTCGAAGAAAGACTGAACCTGCCTCTCGATCAGTGCCTTTCTCGAAACGACGATCCTGCCACGCCTGCCTGAAACATAGTCGATGACCAAGAAGTCGTGTTCACCCTGTGGAATTTCCGCGTCCCTTCTGAGCAGAGACTCAGAGCCTGGAAGGAAGGCATCCAACACGTTGAAGAGCTTGACGATGTAACCGCCCGACACCTGCTGAACGAACTGTCCCTTGACGGGAGCGCCAGAATCCTTTGCCTCTTTGACCTTGCGTTCGGCCATCCTCCTGTAGGGCCTCATTTCTGAGAGCAACGCGTAGCCCTCTTCGTCGTTTATCTTGAGTATTTGTGCCGTGATCTTTTCACCCACTCTGTAGCTCGAAGGTTCCCTCACGAGCTCCGAAGGCTGTATCCTGCCTTCCTGCTTTCCACCGAAGTCCACCGACAAACCTTCGGCTGGGTCCACACCGGTCACAGTCGCCTCGACCACCTGACCCGGCCCGAGCTCGGTGAAGTCCAGATATCTCTCAAAATCCTTCATGTTCGCGTTTTCCCTCTCCATACGCTCAACCTCCCGAACGGATTCTCTCAACGACCAGACCGACATCCTCCAAAGGCGTGGACGTTCCGGCCGTCACACCTATCTTTTTGAAACCTTTGAAATCGAACTCTTCGAGTTCCGAAGCATCTTGTACGTGCAAAACCTTCGTTGTCTTTGAGGCTATTCTCGCAAGCTTCTTCGTGTTGGAGCTGTTCTTACCCCCGACAACGATGACGAGATCACATTCGACCGCCATCTTCTTCACTTCAACTTCACGTTTGTGCGTGACCTCGCACACGGTGTTGAAAAACAAAAGCTCCGTCGGTTCGGAAGCTTTCAAAGTTTCAGCACCAAAGCTCAAGAAATCGTCCAACGACATCGTTGTCTGTGACAGAACGCAGATTTTCCCTTGCAAAGCCAAAGGTCGTGTTGTGACAATCACATCTTCGACGTGTCCCTTCAAAGCCTTCATTTCGTCGTGGTTCTCGTCACCAAAAACGATCACCGTGTAACCAGCTTCTTTTGCAGCCTTCGCCCTTTCGAACAACTTCAAGACGATCGGACAGGTCGCATCTATCACTCGTTTGAAATTCTTTTCCAGTTCGTTCAGGACCCTCGGCGCCACGCCGTGAGCCCTCACGACCAGCACGGAATCTTGGGCATCTTCTGGGATCGTATCGTTCTCGTGGAAGACTTTGAGTCCTTTCGCCTTCAATCTCTCGACGACATTTCTGTTGTGCACGATCTCGCCAAGACTGTAAACGCTGTGCTCGTGCTCGAGGCACTCTTCTACCGTTTTCAGCGCCCTCTCCACGCCGAAGCAGAAACCGATGTTTTCAGCAACGTACAGCTTCATTCGTTTTCCTCCTGTCGATGACTTCGATTACCTCTTCGAGCACTCGTTCGATGCTCTTAGCTGTTGTATCTATGACGATGGCATCTTCGGCAGGTTTCAAAGGGGCGAGGTTTCTGGAGGAATCTCGCTTGTCGCGTTCCTCGATCTGTCTCGCCACTTCTTCCAAGGAGAGCTCGATACCTTTGCTTTTTAGTTCCTCGGCTCTCCTCTTCACCCTTTCTTCGAAGGACGCGGTGAGGAATATCTTCACCTGAGCGTAGGGCAGAACGACGGTCCCAATGTCCCTACCTTCAACGACGAAGTTTCCCCTTTCGCAGATCTTTCTTTGTAGTTGCGTGAGCTTTTCTCTGACCTTCGGCACAACCGCAAAGCTTGAGGCAAGTTGGCCGGCTTTCGCCGATCTGATATCTTCCTCACGCACCCTCTCACCGTTCAGATACAGTTCATTGTCTATGTACTGCACATCGATCTTTTCCAGTTCTTCCTCAGGAACGCTGTCGGGTGTGAATCCTTTCGAATCCAAGTAAACTGCCACCGCACGGTACATTGCGCCCGTGTCGAGGTGGTTGAAACCGAGTCTCTCAGAGAGCAGTCTTGCTATGGTCGATTTTCCAGAACCAGCAGGACCATCTACGGCGATGAGAAAGTTGCCCAATTCAAGCCTCCTCCAGAACTTCGACAATTTTGAAGACTTTGTCCAAGCGCGTCATCTCGAAGATCCTCTTCACGTTCTGCCTCAGGCTCGCCAGGACTATCTCTTTACCGAGGTGCCTTGCGTCTTTCAGTATGGCCACCATCGCTCCCAAACCGGCGCTGTCTATGTACGGCACTTCCGACATGTCTACCACGATCTTCGCCGCCTTGGAGCTCTCCATCCTTTCCTTTATCTGTCTCTTGATCTCCGCAGAATGATACGCGTCGAAGTCTCCGTTGATCTTGCACAGCAACTTGTCGTTCTGCTCCTCGAACTTGACGTTCACATCGATCATATTCCGTTCCCTCCAGTTATTCTTATTTTCAGTTCCCTCAGCTGTTGTTCACTCACCACGTCCGGTGCACCCGTCAACGGGCACACACCGCTCGCAGTCTTTGGAAATGCTATCACTTCTCTTATCGACGAGACATTACAAATTATAGCAACCAACCTGTCCAAACCGAGCGCTATACCGCCGTGTGGAGGCGCACCGTACTGAAAGGCCTCCAGGAGAAAGCCGAATTTGAGCTTGATCTCTTCCTCCGTGAGTTGCATGAGCCTGAACACTTCTCTCTGAAGATCTCTGTTGTGTATCCTGATGCTTCCAGATCCTATCTCGTAGCCGTTTATCACCAGATCGTAAGACTGCGCCCTTATCTTCGAGAGGTCCTCGTCTTTGTAACGATCCAAATCTTCGAGGTTTGGCATCGTGAAAGGATGGTGCTGTGCGACGAATCTACCCTCCTCTTCGCTGTACTCGAACATGGGGAAGTCCAAAACCCAAAATACATCGAAACCAACTTTCAGATGCGCAAAATATGAATCACCGATGGTCTTCCTCAGCTCACCTAAAGCGAGATTCACCTCGTTCAGCTTTCCCGCCACCATCAGGCACACATCACCGTGATTCATTCGAGTCGTCCTGGACACTGCTTCGTAGATGTTCTTCAGATGTTTCAACGCGCTGCCTTTCATCTCGTCCTCGAGCGCGAACCACAGCATGCCACCGGGTCCGTTCTTCTTTACGATCGTTTCGAACTCTTCTGCAACCTTCCTGCTCATTTTGGGAGCAAAATTCTTGACGACGAAGCCCTTCACAACTCCGTTGTTCTCCAAGATGTTTCTCACCACGTTGTAATCGCTGCTCTTGAAATACTCGCTCAGGTCCACGAACTCCATGCCGATCCTTCTGTCCGGCTTGTCCGAGCCATAAATGTCCATGCAGTACTGGTAGCTCAGCCTGTCGAACTTCTCCGGTAAGTCAACGTCGAGAACTTGCTTGAAGACGTACTTCACCATGCCTTCGACCGTTTGGAGGACATCTTCTCTCGTGACGAAGGACATCTCGATGTCTATCTGCGTGAATTCAGGTTGTCTGTCCGCCCTCAAATCTTCGTCTCTGAAGCAACGAACGATTTGGAAGTATCTATCCAAGCCTCCAACCATGAGCAGTTGTTTGAACAGCTGTGGAGACTGAGGGAGTGCGTAGAAGGTCCCCGGTTTGAGCCTCGATGGAACCAAGAAGTCTCTCGCACCTTCTGGCGTGCTCTTCGTCAAGAAGGGTGTTTCCACCTCTATGAATCCTAAAGAGCTCAGGTACTGCCTCACGGCCTGGGCCACCCTGTGGCGGGTGATGATTCTGTCCATCATTTCTTTCCTTCTCAGATCTATGTAGCGATACTTGAGCCTGACGTCTTCGCTCGGCAGGTTCGGTTCTCCAGGATAGAAAGGAAGCTCTCTCTGTGGTGAAGAGAGAACCTCAACGCGTTCGGCGAGCACTTCGATCTCCCCCGTTGGCAGTTCTCTGTTGACGGTATCCTTTGGCCTTTCTCTGACCACACCTTCCACGCGAATCACAGCTTCACGCTTCAGGTCTAGATCGAAATCCTTCGACAGCACGATCTGAGTTTGACCGTACCTGTCTCTGAGCATGATGAACTTCACGCCACCGAGGTCCCTGATCCTGTCGATCCACCCTGCCAAAATGACCTTCTTGTTCACATCGCTGAGTCTGAGTTCCCCGCAAGTGTGTGTCCGAAGCATACACCAACCTCCTGTGTTTTCCCTTTTACAAAATAATACCGCAAAGTCTCACAACGTGTACGGGTCTACGAAAACGTCGATCCACGGTTTGCCAAAAGAAAAACGCACGAAAAAGATCATCGAAACGACGAAGAGCGCAAATACCAAGATCTTGAAGCCCTTTGAAATCTTTAAGGGCTCAAGCTCCGTTTCTACGATGATTGCGAATAAACCAGAGACGATCACAACCGCAAAGGCCCAAGCGAGTTCAATCCAGAGAGTTTCGATCTTTCCGAAGATGGCTGGAACCAAGTACCACACGACCACTATGAACCATGGCACCAGAGAGGCTGAGAAAAACCGCGAAGACCAAAAATTCTGTTTCTTCTTGAACGCGAAGAACTCGATGACGCTCGTGAAAAGATAAGCCCAAAAGCCCATCTTGATGTGCTCGAAGACGGACTCGTCCGTGCCGCAGAGGACTTTGAGAAAATCCCAACCTGTGAGTTCGTAACCGAAGTGAAGAACGGAGAAGAGAGCCACGTAAATGAGAATCTTGATAAAACGTCTCATCGGCGATCACCCTGCAAACATTCTACCATTTTTGCGCTAATGTTTCACTAATTCACTTTCACGAAACAGATATGATACGATAATACTGGAGGTGGTTGGGTGGGCAGACCAACGATCAGACTCGATTCGAAGCTTGTTGAGTACGCCAGGTCCCTCGCAAAGAAGATCACTGACGACGTTCAGAAGATCATCGACGAGCACTCAACTGTCTCCACCGAACGTGCGACGTTGAGGCTTCTGGGTGTGGACGGTGTCGTCGGTGAGGATCGAATACCCCTTGTGAACGTCGTGTTGGACAAGCTCAAAGAATGGAACATGTTGGATCAGGGTGCGTTCAAGCCTGTCGTGAACGCTGCGATCGTTTTGGACAAGGATGTTCAACAAATTTGTGAGGCGATCGCGGACGGTCTGGATCTGCGCACGTTGCCACAGCCAAAGCGGCAGGTCTATGAAGCATTTTCAAAAAAGCTGGTTGAGGAGGCCCTAGCGCGAATAAAGCGAAAGAGCGAAGAGAGAGACGCATTGCTTCAACAGCTTGGTGATCCTCCGAAGCCTTACAAGTACCTCATCGTGGCGACCGGTAACATCTACGAGGACGTTGTCCAGGCACGCGCAGCCGTCTTTCAAGGTGCAGACATCATCGCTGTGATACGTTCTACAGCGCAGAGTCTGCTCGATTATGTGCCTTACGGGGCGACGACGGAAGGTTATGGGGGAACCTACGCGACACAGGAGAACTTCAGGATCATGAGGCAAGCCCTCGACGAAGCGGCGAGAAAGGTTGGACGTTACATAAGGCAGGTGAACTACGCGTCGGGTCTGTGCATGCCCGAGATCGCTGTCATGGCGGCGCTCGAAGGCCTCGACATACTTTTGAACGATGCCATGTATGGAATCTTGTTCAGAGACATCAACATGCTCAGGACCTTCACCGATCAGTACATCTCCAGACTGATCTGTGCGTACGCGAACATCACGATAAACACTGGAGAGGACAACTACTTGACGACTGCGGACGCCATAGAGAAGGCTCACACGGTGACCGCGTCACAGCTCATCAACGAGCAGTTCGCGCTCAAGGCAGGTCTCAAGCCTCAGCTGATGGGCCTTGGGCACGCCTTCGAGATAAATCCTAACGTCGAAGATTCTCTACTGTACGAAATAGCGCACTCCATGCTCTCACGCGAGCTCTTCCCAGATTGTCCAGTCAAGTACATGCCTCCCACCAGGTACATGACGGGCAACATATTCAGAGGATACGCGATGAACACGCTCTTCAACTTGGTCTCTTCGATGACGGGTCAATCGATTCAGTTGTTGGGAATATTGACCGAGGCGATCCACACACCCTACATGCATGACAGATACCTCGCGCTCGTCAACGCCAACTACGTCTTTTCGGCGGCGAGGCACCTGGGTGATGAGATACTGTTCAAACCTGATGGGTTCATCGAGAAGAGGGCGAACGAGGTGTTGAGAAAGGCAGTAGAACTTCTCGAACACATAAGCGATGTGGGTTTGTTCAGCGCCATAGAGCAGGGTATCTTCGCCGACATAAAAAGGAGCAGGGAAGGCGGAAAGGGATTGGAAGGTGTGTTCAAGAAGAGCGAAGCTTACGAAAATCCGATTCGAAGCGCGCTCGAGCACGAGTTGGGGGTGAGACGATGAGCGAACGGAACCTCGTCAGACCGTACGGTGATCAGATGGACGACGGGGCCGTACAGCTTTCCTTCACCTTGCCCGTCGAGTTCGGACCTCTGGCACGAGAAGCAGCAAAGAAGTTCTGCGAAAAGCTTGGTTTTTACGAGGTCACTATAGCGACGATGGAAGATCTGTCCGAAGGCTACACGTTCTTCGTTGTGTACGGAAAGACGGACGTGGCGGTGGATCTGTCTTCCATAAAAGTGATCGCACCGAAGGTTCAGAGACTTCCACGAGAGAAGATCGACGAACTGGTTTTGCAAAAGCTGAAACGTCCCATAGTGGTCGTGGGTGCGACCATTGGAACCGATGCACACACCATAGGGCTCGATTCGATTCTGAACATGAAAGGCTTCCATGGAGATTACGGTCTTGAAAGGTACAAGGCTTTCAAGGTGTACAACCTCGGTGCGCAGGTTCCCCCCATAGAATTGGTCAAGAAAGTCAGGGAAGTGAGCGCGGACGTCGTACTCGTTTCGCAGGTGGTCACCCAGAGAAACATTCACATACAGCACCTCACGGAGCTGATGGAACCGCTCTATGCGGAGAACTTGAGGGACGATCTCCTCGTCATCGTCGGTGGTCCGAGGATAACACACGAGCTCGCGCTCGAACTGGGTTACGATGCAGGTTTCGGCAGCGCAACCACGCCGAGCGAGGTGGCGAACTTCATCGTGCAGGAGCTTTTGAAGAAACGAGGTCTTTGAGCTTCTTCTCCGCGAACTGCATCTCTTGCTCGTCGCCGATCGATCCGTCGAGCTTGGCACAGTAAACTTCTTCTATCAGTTCTCCGATGAGTTTGGACGGTTTGAGCCCAAAGTTCTGTGCGATGACTCTACCGTCCGCGTGCTTCAACTTTGTTTCTCTTTGCCTGATCAAGAACTGCTTGAGGTATTCCTGTGATTCCGGATCGAGATAGCTGGCGATGTAGCAGAAACCTTCGGGCGAGATGCCCTTGGTCATCTTGTAGATGTCGGAGAAGTTCAGCTTGTTCGAGATAACCTTCGAGAGTGGAACGATCATTTTCTTCAGCAATTTCAATTCGTCCACGAACTTGCTGGAGAGGCCGTACCTCTCCTTCAGTTCCCCTATGGCCGTATCGCCGTGGTACTCCAAAAAGACGAACATCACGGCGTAAAATCTCTCGATCCTGCCGAAGAATTCCTCGGCCCAGGGCAGGAAATCTGCCAAAGATCTGAGTTTCTGTTCCATAGTCAGCGTGTAGAAAACGCCCGGGAACATGCGTTTGATCACTTCGAAATCGGAAAGTCTTTTCAGTGCGGCGAGCCACTTGGATTCCTCCAAGATCTTTTCGAACTCTTGCCTCAACCTCTGCCCGCTCACCTTTTCCAGATAACCTTGCCTCGTAGCTTCGAGCATGAGCTGAGACGTTCTTTCTTCTATGCGAAAGTCGAAACGTGTCTCGAACCTGACCGCCCTGAGAATCCTCGTGGGATCTTCCACGAAGCTCAGAGTGTGAAGACATCTCACTATTTTGTTCTCCAGGTCTTTCTTGGCACCGAAGAAGTCGAGCAGTAAGCCAAAATCTTTTTGGTTGAGCTTTATCGCCATCGCGTTGATCGTGAAGTCCCTCCTGTAAAGATCCTTCTTTATAGTGCTGACTTCCACCTGCGGTAGTTCAGTCGGTGCTTCATAGTATTCGGTTCGGGCGGTTGCCACATCGATCCTCGTGCCATCTTTCAAAAACAGTGACGCGGTGAGGAACTTTTCGTGTTTGACCAAGGTGGCGTCAAGCTTTCTTGCAGCGTACTCGGTAAAGGCCAATCCGTCGCGCTCCACAACGATGTCCAGATCCAGGTTCGGATTTCCCATGAGCAGATCCCTCACGAATCCTCCAACTATGTACGTGGGCAAGTTCAGCTCGTCTCCGAAGCGTCCGAGCAGTCTCAACAGATCGCACACCTTCTTCGGGAGTCTCGAAATCAGCAAATCTCTGACGTTCAGGAACTGTTGTTGGTCCTCTTCGAAGACAGCCTTCCTTGGTGCTTTCCTCACAGCGTCTGCAAAGCTCGATCTCATCACGTCGGTCCTCGTTATGATGCCTACCAGTATTCCGTTCTCCAGCACGGGTATGCGACCGATGTCGTTTTCCACCATGATCTGTCTGACCTTGCTCAGCGGGGTGTTGGCGTCCACGACGATCAGCTTGCTCGACATTATGGCCTTAACAGGATGGTTCTGCATGCCATGGTTCATCGCTTTGTCTACGGCCTTCTTCGTCACGATTCCAACCAATCTGTTCCCTTCTATGACGGGTAGACCGTTGTGGCCCGTCCTTTCCATGATCTTGTTGACCTCACCTATGGTCATGTCCGAATAGACGACGCGTACAGGTGAAGACATGATGTCTTTCGCGAGAACGCCCCTGTTCACGTAACGCTTCAATGTTTCGAGAACGATCTTCTTGATCGATGAAATGTTCGATTCGTTCACCGTGAAGCTCGCAGCCTTCCTGTGACCTCCTCCACCGAGTTCATTCGCCACGCCCCCCAGATCCACTTCGTTTGAGGAAGTCCTCATTATCACGTGAGACTTCTTGCCCGTTCTCACGATGCACACTAAAGTTTCCACGTTCTCCAGATTCCAGAGCTTGCTCACCACGGCTCCGAGTCCGCCAACGAATTTTTCGACTTCTGCGCTCGCCACGTGCACCGTCAGACCATCGACTTGGTGAGTTTCGACGTTCGAGAGCAACTGTTCGAGCAGTTGTTTTTGCTCGAAGCTCAGGTCGTACCTTATGTACTCCGCGATCTCTGAAAGGTTTGCCCCCTTCTGGAGCAAGAACTTAACGGCGTCGAGGTCTCTCAGTGTCGTGCTGGTGTACAGAAGATTGCCAGTGTCTTCGTATATCGCGATGGCGAAGAGCGTCGCGTCGATGGAATCGATTTCGATGTTTCTCTTCATGATCTCTTCGACCAACAGGGTCACCGTTGCACCGATGTTCTCTATCCTCTTTTCTCCGCGTATCGTTTGTTCCTTAATCTCGGGATGGTGATCGTACACGATGATCCTCGCCGCCTTCTCCACGATCTTCTGAACCTTCTGACCGAGCCTATCCAAAGCGGCCGTGTCCACCACGATGAGGGATTCCACGTTCTCGTCCGTGAGATCGCTTTCTGTGATGTAGCTGTACTTCTCCTCGTAGATACCCAAAAATTGCGATAAGTTCTGCTGTGGGGCACCGCTGATCAACACGACGTGGTCTGGATAGAGTTTTTGCGCCGCTACGCAGGAGGCAAAACAATCGAAATCGGGGTTCTTGTGCCCGACGATGAGCTTCAAGATTTCTTCCTCCTCAGCGTTATCTTTTGAGCCTGCTTCAGATCGAGCCTTTCTGCCGCCGAACCTTGGTTGATGGCGATTTCGAGAAAGCCGGAGCTGTCTGGATGGATCAGCAGCTGACCCTTCGCCACATCACCAAAAGTTCTGACGTAGCTCGCCTCGAATTTATCGTTGATAACGATCGTATCGTCCATCTGCCAATGGAGCCTTTCTACCAGCTCGACAGGGACGTTCGTCTGGATATTTCCAAAGCTGTCGAAGTAAGCGACCTCTCCGACTATGGATTCGTTGACTATCTGCGCCTGCTTCGTGGGCAGGACTACGAAGTTGGGAAGCACGTCGCCCAGTTCTTCGAACGGCACACCTTTCGACAAATGTGCCGCCACTGGTGCGAAGATGTCTCTACCGTGGAAGGTGTAAGAAGAAGCGTAGTGGTACTTTTTGTTGTTCAGTTCTCTCACCTGTTTCACGCCGTATTCGAGTGCGACGTGGGTGAATATACCGTTGTCTGGACCCACGTAGTACTGCTCGTTCTTGGTCCTCATACAGATGGCCTTCCTGCTCGTTCCCACACCGTAGTCGACCACCGCGACGAAGATCGAACCTTCCGGGAAGTCTTTCGAAGCCCTCAAGAGGATGTGCGAAGCCATCCTCACGTTGAAAGGTTCTATCTCGTGCGTTATGTCGATGATATCTACGGAAGGGTTTATGCGTTTCATCACAGCCTTCGCCACGCCCACATAGTGACTCTTTACGGACCAATCCGTGAGAAAACCGATCATGTCGCAAGATCACCTCCACACGCTAAATGCTATCATATCATCGCAGGGCATCGGAGTGATACGCTTGCGCACCGTAGTTCTTCTGCTCTTGCCAGTCGTTCTCATAGGATCGTCGATACCACTTGTCAATCAAGAGCACTGCATCGGTCTGTTCATGACCGATAGAGGTTCGCTGCTCGTCGCACAGGAGGACGATAGCAAAGAGATCTTGCTGATGTTTCTCAATGAGACCTTCGAACCTTTGAGAATCGTGAGATTGGCGCATGTGAGACCAGATAGGATCAACGATGCAACCATGTTCGATGATAAGTTGATCTTGGTGGGACACTCCTCGAGTCGACCAAGCCAGAGATCGATCTACGTCTGTGTGATTGATCTTGATGGGAAAGTTTTGAAACAGAAGCTTTTGAACTTTTCCGGTGCCGCGACGTGGGCCGAAGCGCTCCTTCTCGATGAAGAGGGTATCTACCTTGCAGGTGGTTACAACACGCTCAAGAAAGGCTGGTTCGATGCGTTTTTGTTGAGATTGGATTGGAACTTTGAAGTCGTTTGGAGCAGGACCACAGGGGGTCTGTCGGACGATTGGTTTCACCGCGTGAAGTTCATCGATTCACGGCTTTTGTGCGTAGGTTCGACCGAGAGCAAGACCAAAGGTAAGGCCGATGTGTTAATCGTTCTGTACGACAAGAAAGGAAGAAAAATCTTCGAAACGAGCTTCGGTGGTCTGGATTGGGACAAAGCGGTCGATGCGCTCGAGTTCAACAATAGAATCTTCGTCCTCGGTTGGACCAACTCTTACACTCCACACAGGTCTGGTCTGCTGCTCGAAATGTCGCTCGGTGGCAGGATCATCAAAGAGCATCTCCTCGATCTCGGTTCAGACTTTTCTCCAGCTGGAATTGTGGCGATCGAGAATCGCTTGCTCGTGTACGGTGCGGTGTGGAACAGAGAAACACGTTTCGATCCCGTGATGCTCGTGATCGATAAAGATGCAAGCTTGCACAACAAAAACATCATTCCTCTGCCGAACGATCAAACGGTCAGAGGTGTCGTGCTCTGGGCTGGTCAGATCTTGATCTACGGTGAATCTGACAATCCAGTCACAGGCAAGGACGTCTATGTGCTTGAGTTCGATATCGAATCGATCTTGTGAAGAGTTCAGCTTTTGACCAACTTGTACCTCTCGTAGATCATCGTGACCTTGTTCGGTTCGATGAAGAACTCGACATCCATCTTTCTGAAGTTCTGGAGCGTGAAGCATCTCACGTACTCTTTCTCTATCTTTTCTGGAACGAGGATCGAGCTCAACTTCAAGTTCCTGCTCACCATCTCCATCACCAAGAAATCTCCATTCCTTTTGACCTCGAAGGCCACACTGCGCTTGTAACCTTCGTATCTGCCCACCAACTTCTGCAGGATCTTGTCGAATTTGACGAAGTCGAACTGTTCGTCGGGGTCCTTTTTGAGCATCAGAGCGAGCGCGTACATGCCGATGTTCGACAGAGGATAGCCCGCACAGTTAGACAGCACCGCAACACCCATCTTCTTGGTTGGTATGTATCCAACGAAGCCCGTGTAGATCAAAACTGAACCACTGTGTTCAACGAGTTTTTCACCCAAGAAGTTTGGATGGATGATCCAGCCAAAACCGTACTTTTCATCACCGAAACTTTCCCACGGTACGGAAATTCGACCTTCCTCCATGGATTCGATCGATTCTTTTGAAACGATGCGTGTTCCTTCCAACTCGCCCCTGTTGATGTAGAAGCTCAGATACTTGGTGAGGTCCAGCACGTTGCTCAACAGCCCCCCATCAGAGCTGATACCGTACGGAAACGGCTTTCTCACATGAGCATGGCTCTGTGGATCGAGTACATAACCTGCCGCGACGTTGGAGTCTTTTTCAACCTCTTCTCTGTAGAAGTGAGACCTCTTCATCTTCAAAGGTTCGAGTATGTACTTTCTCACGTAGTCTTCGTACTTCATGCTTGTAACTTTGGAAACGATCCTTCCCAGCATCACATAACCACTGTTCGAGTAGAAGAACCTCTCGTCGGGTTTTGTGAACGCCCAAGATTCTGCGTCCCTCGCGAACATCAACACATCTTCAGGATCCTTCACGGGAAGCCAGCCTTCACCGAGGTTGAACATGCCATCTATGAAAGCCTCCGCGTATCCCAGCGATGGAATACCCGAGGCGTGATAGAGCAGATGTCTCACACGTATTGGTTCATTGAATGCTCTGAGTCTCAATGGTAAGTAATCTTCAACGGGTCTTTCAAGATCGATCTTTCCTTCCTCCGCAAGTTTGACGATCGCCAGCGCAGTGAAGCTCTTCGTTATGGATCCAACACCGTAGATGGTGTTTTCGTCGGCGGGCGCGTAGCTTTCTAAGACTCTGAAACCAAAGCCCCTCTTGTAAACGATCTCTCCATCACTGATCAGTGCGATGCTCAGAGCGGGCATCTTGGTCTGTCTCATCTTCTCCAAGATGAAATTTTCAAGCTTGGTGAAATCCACGTAGCGCACCTCCTTGAATGCTATTATAAATGTTATGAGATTCCTCCTGATCGTCACGTTGCTGGTGTTTCTCTCTTCATGTGTTGTGATGCGTGAGCCATCCGGCGAAGAGAACCTTCGCATCGTCGTACTTGCGTACAAATTCGGCTACAACTTGAGCGAAGAAGAACTCCTGCAGATCGCCGGGGCTACGAGCTACGACGATGAAGTGCTCGCTTACTACGAGTACTTCAAGACAGGAAATATACCGAAATTCGTCCAAACCAAGGCTGCGGAAATTTACGATCAGAGAATCCTCGACATCTTGAAAGAAACTCTTTCGATCGATGGATCAGCTTCTGCAACGATCATCGACGCGTTCGATGAACCTCCTGCCAAAAGCGAGTGGGACTTGGAAGTGGACCAGATCGATCAAGATTTGGTGCAGAGGGTTCATGCGCTCTTGTTGAACGACTGGAAGATCAAAGGCTTCTTCTACAGTTGGTGTGAGAAGTATTCCATCCCTGTGACTGAGGAAGATCTGAACCTCTACGCACAGTTCTTGGTGAAAGTTTGTGAAGCATACTCGAAATTGACGCTGAGGAAGACCTCATCAGGATATTCCAGCTTTTTCACAGACGAAGTCAGCCTCTCCTTGGTCCCAACCGAGCTCGTCTTGGCGATCTGCTACGTCGAATCGAAGTTCTTTCCCGGGGCTTTCAGATGTGAGATCAGCAATGCAGCAGCTGAAGCAGTTTCTGTGGGCTTAGGTCAGATACTCGCAGATGCAGATTCCTTCACGACCCAGCAGGACATAGGCGATGGGAAGAAAGATCTGTACACCTTCGAGCTTTTGAACATTCACTACTTCAATGGGCTCTTCATGGCCACGGATCTGACACAACTGAAGGTTGGTGTGCTCTTCTGCCGCGCCTTGCTGGCTCTGTTGATGCAGAAATTCAGATAGACTCTGCCTCTTTGAGCTTCTCGCTGAACAGTAGCTTCAAGCGACCCGTGACGGATAGACCCCACAGGAAAGTGATGGTTTCTGCCACAATGTTTCCAGTGAGTATTCCGAGCCAAACTCCGTTCAAACCGAGCCCGAAAACGAAGACGAACAGATAGGAGAATAACACGTGCATTACGATCGTTCTGAGTATCGAAACGACCAAACTTTTGAAGCCATGACCGATGCCCTGGAACATCGCCGAGGTGAACATGCCGAATGGAAACGTCGGAATGAAGAAGCTAAGGATTTTCAAAGCTTTCACCAGATCGTTGAACATGACACGAGAATTCTGACTGAACGTGAACAACAATGCTATCTTCGACGCAAAAGCGAAGACGACCGCGGTGACACACAGTCCCACGACGAGTCCAAACTTGATCGCGAAGAGATAAGCGGATCTAAGTTTGATGGCGTTCCTCTCTCCGAAAGCGGCACCTGTCACGGAAGTGACCGCGGCGGCGATGCCCAACATGGGTATGGTTCCGAAATTGATGATCCTCCAAGTGCTCGTGAACACGGCAACACCGAGATCTCCACCTGCTTTCACGATGAACACGTTCAGTATGAACGTTGATGTGAATATGATGATCTGAGCGAAGGACGTAGGAACACCCACGCGTAGAATTTCAAGGACCGTTCCCCCCATGCCTTTCAGTTTTTTGAAGCTCACACTCACATAGGTGTTCCTCTTGATGAACAACCAGTTGGACATCATAGAAGAAGATAGAGCTATGGAAATCACAGTTGCGATCGCCGCACCTTTCACCCCGAGCCTGAAAGTGTAAATGAACAGTGGATCGAGAAAGATGTTCAAAATGGCACCCAAAGTGATTGCGTACATCGCCCTCTTCGTGTCCCCCTCGCCCCTCAAGATGCCGTTCACCACGTTGTTGAACATCAAAAGCGTGATGGAGACCAACAGAACATTCGCGTAGTCCATAGCGAGCTCGAGTGTTTGATCGGATGCACCCGTCAGTCGCAAGATGGGTTTTGTGAAAAGACTTCCAGCAACGCTCGCTGTCACACCCAAAATGAGTACCAAGGCTATCGCACAGCTTGCGGCCTTATCGGCCTCGTGTTTGTTCTTCTCACCGATCTTCCTGGAGATGAGGGAATTCGCACCCACCGCGACTCCTCCAGCGAGGGCAAGCATCACCATGAAGATGGGAAAGAACAGTCCGACGCTAGCCAAGGCTTCGGGTCCAATTCCCGAAACCCAGATCGTGTCGACCAAGTTGTAGAGAGTCTGCACCGCCATGGCGGTCATCATCGGTAACGAGAGTCTTATTATCGCTTTCTTCGGGTCCGACCTGAGAAGTTCTACACCCCTGGTTTGCCGTTCCATGCGAGCACACTCCTTGTTCAGTTAGATGATAACCTACCTGGTTGGTTCAGAGTGCGCAGGAAGGTTGAACTTCGTGTGAACGGCACGAGCACAAAAAACGGGCCCATGTGGGCCCGTCTGGATGTGTTCTGCTTATATCTTGAACTTTCTCACTTGTTCGACCAAGCTTTGTGCTATCGAAGATAGTTCCTCCGACAGACTGCTCACGTTCTGTGCCGCACTCGCCTGCTGTCTCACCGCCTGCGTCATCTCTTCCACCTGCCGCGCTATCACCGTGATCG